>PJTQ01000002.1_pt1 | contig 1048279 bp, 953 predicted proteins | sample 1512231 | NCBI WGS metagenome assembly PJTQ01 (sample SAMN08177688, study PRJNA422409) | Soil metagenome, whole genome shotgun sequencing project. | isolation source: Soil (3) enriched on wood chips | place: USA: Madison | collected 2015-01-15 | reverse complement strand
CGATGAGGCGAGCATACTTGCCCCTGAGTGCGAATGTGACGTGACGCTCTGCCATACCTCAAAATAGCGAGAGACACGCTTTTTGGGGATTCTCGGCTTGGTGCGTTTGCTACATAATGCCGGTCATTCCCGCGAAAGCGGGAATCCGGGGGTGTGAGGGGCCTGAATTTCCTGCTTCGCGCGAACGACATGGACGTAATATGCCCCCAACCTGCGGTGGACCCGTGCGTGGCAGCACCCGCCCTGCCGCTCCGGTTCGGACGATGGATTACGGGAATGGCGCGCCCGGTCGGTTCGGACGATGGACTGGGGGTTGGTGCATCCACCTCGGTTCGGACGATAGGCTGCGGGAATGGTGCGTGTCGCCATGGATCGCATGCCCCGGAGCGGCAGCGGGCGCCCGGCTTGGCGCAGCGTTATCGGCAAAGTCAGGGCTCCGGCCAGGCCCACGCGGGTCGGGTCCTTGCACTCCCTCATCGGCGACAAGCGGGCCGGGTCCTCGCCCCCCTCGGCGGCAGCAGGGCGGGCCCTCGCATCCCCCGTCGGCCACAAGCGGGCCGGGTCCTCGGCGCCCCCTCGGCGGCAGCAGGGCGGGCCCTTGCATTCCCATCGGCGACAACGGGTCGCGCCCCTGCATGCGCCGGCAGCGACACAAACCGGCCCTTGCGCTTCCCGATCGGCGACAAGCGGGGCGCCTCCTGAGCCCGATCAGCGGCGGCCGGGAATCACCCAGGGATGGCGGTCGCGCGGGTCGCGGCCGGGGATGACGCGGCGCGGCTCAGTGAAAATGAGCGCGCCGCCCATGGGCGCGAGCGTCCAGGAATCGAGCTTGAGCCAACGCGGCGTGCAGCCGCGCGGCAGCCGGCGGTCGGCAATGACGATGTCCGCCTGGGCGCAGGCCGCGACAAATTCCGCCCACTCGATCCGGTAGCCGCTGCGTGTCGCCAGCAGGCGCAGCGGCGCGCCGCCGCCGTCGCGCGCGGGCACGTCGACCGCGCACAGATCGGGCGAGCAACGCGCATTGGGCAGGGTCGCCAGATCGGCGAAGTCCCCTTCCAGGCCGGCCGCGCCCGCCAGCTGATCGCGCACATAGTCGCCGGCGCGGGCGCGCAGCAGGGCATAGCCGCCATCCGGCGCCCGCACCGCCACATGCCGCCCGTCCGCCGTCACGGCGATGTCCGGCGGCGGCGTCAGCACGATGATCGCCGCCCCAACCAGCGCCACGGGCAAGCCCGCCGCCCGCAGTCGCCCCCGCCACAGCATGAGCCACAGCAGCCCGAGCATGGTAAGCGCGAAGGCGATGCCGCCGGTGGCAGGAAGCGCCGTCACCGCATAGGGCAAAGCCGCGACGGCGTGGGCAAGACCGAGCAGCAGGCGCAGCGCCAGGCCGGTCACGGCCCAGGCCGGCGCGCCCAGCCCCACGGTGTCGAGCGCCAGTGCCAGCGCCTCGGCCGGCATCACCACGAAGCTGGTGAGCGGAATGGCGATGAGATTAGCGAGCGATCCCATCATGCCGGCGCGGTGGAAATGATGGATGGCAATGGGCATGAGCACCAGCTCGACGGCGATGCCCGCCGCCAATAGCGCGCCCAGATTACGGGCGATGCGCCGCGCCATCCCCTCCTCGCGCCGCGCGAACAGAGCCCGCGCGGGCGGCCACTCATAGAGCGCGATAATGGCTGTGACGGCGGCAAAGCTCATCTGGAAGCTCGGCCCCACCGCCGCCTCCGGCCAGAAAACCAGCACGATGAGCGCGCCGGTCGCGACCAGACGCAGACTGATCGCCTCACGCCCCAGCATGAGGCCGGCGATGACGAGCAGCGCCGCCACGCAGCTGCGCACGGTCGGCACCTGCGCGCCAGTGAACAATGTGTAAGCCACGCCCGCGCCCGCCCCGGCGCAGGCCGCGATGAGGATGAGCGGCAGGCGCAGGGCAAGCCTGGGCGAGAGAGCGAGCAGGCGATAGACGATGACCATCACGCCGCCGATCAACGCGGAGACATGCAGGCCGCTGATCGAGAGCAGATGCGCCAGGCCGCTGCGCCGCATCGCCTCGGCGTCGGCCTCGGATATGGCGGCCTGATCGCCAGTGGCGAGCGCGACGGCGATTGCGCCTTCCGGCCCCGGCAGCCGCATCGACACATGCGCCGCGACCCGCATGCGCGCGCCCGGCCCGCGCCCGCCGGCCGAGACACGCTCGACCGGGCCGATGGCGCGTCCGGTGGCGCCGATGCCCAGGAAATAAGCGCGCATCGCGAAATCATAGGCGCCCGGCAGCGCCGCGGCGGGCGGCGGCATGAGCCGCGCCTTTACTCGCACTCGGTCGCCCTCCCCCAGCCGCTCGGGCAAGTCCTCGGGCGGCGCATTGACGCGCACTTGCGCAGGCAGGTCCGGCCGGTCGATGGGCGCGAGCAGCAGCCGCGTGATGCCGCGCGCCGCCTGCGGCTCGACCGCGCGGACCTGCGCCTCCATCTCCACCATGGCCGCGCGCGCCAGCGGCGGCGCCCCCAGCAGCGCGGCCTTGGCCCAGGGGAGCAGGCAGCCGGCCGCCATCAGCGCCGTGCCGATGGCGAGGGCCTGCCCCAGCCGCCCGCCATGCGCCAGGGCGCCCGCGCCCAGCGCCAAAGCGAGGCACACCAGCACCCAGGCGATCCATTGCGCCGGCGCGGGCAGTGCGAACCAGGCGCAGATGCCCGCACCGAGCGCAATCGGCGCCCAGAGCGGCAGTTGCGCCCGCTCACGCTCCAGCAGCGCCTCGAGTCGCGCGCCCAGCGCCGCCGGCAGGCGGTTGCTGCGCCGCAACAGACTCATTTGCCGGAGCGAAAAGGCCGTGCTAGGGGCCTGTTCGTTCAACCGGGATACCCCCCTCTCTCTCGTGGAGTTCGAGGCATAGCGTGACCGACGGCAAGGCACAAAACACAAAGGTCGTCACGCGTTTCGCGCCGTCACCGACCGGCTATCTGCACATCGGCGGCGCGCGCACCGCGCTCTTCAACTATCTCTTCGCGCGCCACCATGGCGGCAAGTTCCTGCTGCGCATCGAGGATACGGACCGCGCCCGCTCCACCGAGCAGGCCATCGAGGCCATCTTCGACGGGCTCTCCTGGCTGGGCCTGGCCGGCGATGAGGAGCCGGTCTTCCAGTTCGCGCGCGCCGGGCGCCATGCCGAGGTGGCGCACAAGCTGCTCGATGCTGGCCACGCCTATAAATGCTTCGCCACGCCCGAGGATCTGGCCGCGCTGCGCGAGCAGCAGCGCGCCGCCCGCCAGCCGATGCGCTATGACGGCCGCTGGCGCGACCGCGACCCGGCCGAGGGCGGCGACAAGCCCTTCGTCATTCGCCTCAAGGCGCCGCGCGAGGGCGAAACCGTGATCGAGGACGCTGTGCAGGGCCGCGTCGTGGTGCAGAACGCCGAGCTGGACGACATGATCCTGCTCCGCTCGGACGGCACGCCCACTTATATGCTCGCCGTGGTCGTGGACGATCACGACATGGGCGTGACGCATGTCATCCGCGGCGACGACCATTTGAACAACGCCTTCCGCCAGCTCGGCATCCTGCGGGCGATGGACGCCATCGAGGGCGGCTGGCCGGACCCGGTCTATGCCCACATCCCGCTCATCCACGGCGCGGACGGGGCCAAGCTTTCCAAGCGGCACGGCGCCATGGGGGTGGATGCCTATCGCGACGAACTCGGCATGCTGCCCGAGGCGGTGAACAACTATCTGCTGCGCCTGGGCTGGGGCCATGGCGACGAGGAGATCGTCTCGCGCGAGCGGGCGGTGGAACTGTTCGACCTGCCTGGCGTGGGCCGCTCGCCCTCGCGCTTCGACCTGAAGAAGCTGGAGAATCTCAACGGCCACTATATCCGCGAGGCCGATGACGGGCGGCTCGCCCTGCTCGTGGCCGAGGGCATGGCGCCGCTGGAGGATGCCGCCGCCGCGCAGGCGAGGCTGCACCGGCTCGCCGCCATCATGCCCGCGCTCAAGCCCCGCGCCAAGACCGTGCTGGAGCTTGTGGAGGGCGCCGCCTTCCTGTTCGTCCAGCGCCCGATTCCAGTCGACGAGGCCGCCGCAAAATTGCTAGACGATGCCGCGCGGACGCTGCTTGCAACCGCGGTCAATCGCCTGAACGCGCTGGAAGACTGGACGCTCGAAGGCATCGAGACCGCCGTGCGCGCCGTGGCAGAGGAAGCCGGGCTCGGCCTCGGCAAGGTGGCCCAGCCCTTGCGCGCCGCGCTGACGGGACGGACGACCTCGCCGGGCATATTCGACGTGCTTTATCATCTCGGACGGGATGAGACGCTTGGCCGGCTTGCCGACCAGGCGACAGGCCAGGCGCAGCCGGCCGGATAGATTGAAGGGGTAGAAGAAGATGACCGACGCAACCGCCAAACTGACCCTCGGCGACAAGGCCTTTGACTTCAGGACCATCGAAGGCTCGGTCGGGCCCCAGGTCATCGACATCCGCAAGCTCTATGCCCAGACCGGCATGTTCACCTACGATCCCGGCTTCACCTCCACGGCAAGCTGCGACTCCGCGCTCACCTATATCGATGGCGACAAGGGCATCCTGCTCCATCGCGGCTATTCCATCGACGAGCTGGCCGAGCAGTCCACCTTCATGGAAGTGGCCTATCTGCTGTTGCGCGGCGCCCTGCCCACCGCGGAGGAAATGGAAACCTTCACGCGCACCATCACGCGCCACACCATGGTGCACGAGCAGCTCAACATCTTTTACCGGGGCTTCCGCCGCGACGCGCACCCCATGGCCATCATGTGCGGCGTGATCGGCGCGCTCTCGGCCTTCTACCATGATTCGACGGACATCACGGACCCCTATCAGCGCATGGTCGCCAGCCATCGCCTGATCGCCAAGATGCCCACGCTGGCGGCCATGGCCTTCAAATATTCGCTCGGCCAGCCCTTCGTCTATCCGCGCAACGACCTCAGCTACACCGCCAATTTCCTGCGCATGTGCTTCTCCGTGCCGGCCGAGGACTATGTGGTCGATCCCGTGATCGAGCGGGCGATGGACAAGATCTTCATTCTCCATGCCGATCATGAGCAGAACGCCTCCACCTCCACCGTGCGCCTCGCCGGCTCCTCGGGCGCCAATCCCTTCGCCTGCATCGCGGCAGGCATCGCCTGCCTGTGGGGCCCTGCCCATGGCGGCGCCAACGAGGCCGCGCTCAACATGCTGCGCGAGATCGGCACGCCCGAGCGCATCCCGGCCTATATCGCCCGCGCCAAGAACAAGGACGATCCGTTCCGCCTGATGGGCTTCGGCCACCGCGTGTACAAGAATTACGATCCGCGCGCGAAGGTGATGGCGGCGACCGCCAAGGAAGTGCTGGAGAAGCTGGGCGTCACCGATCCGATCTTCGACGTGGCGCGCGAACTGGAGCAGCTCGCGCTGCATGACGAATATTTCATCGAGAAGAAGCTTTACCCGAATGTGGACTTCTACTCGGGTATCATTCTCTCGGCCATCGGCTTCCCCACCGACATGTTCACCGTGCTCTTCGCCCTCGCCCGCACCGTGGGCTGGGTGGCGCACTGGAACGAGATGATCTCCGACCCCGAGCAGAAGATCGGCCGCCCGCGCCAGCTCTACACCGGCCCGGCCCAGCGGCCCTATGTGCCGGTGGAACAGCGCTGAGCGGCAGACGACTCGGTGAAGCGATGCGCCCGGCACGGCCGCGAAAGCGCGCACCGGGACCCGACAGGCCGCCCGCGCCTGCGGAGAGGCGCGCCCGCTGAGAGCCCCATGGGTTAAAGTCTATCCGATGGAGCACCGGATTGGCCGAGAACGGAACGACCCTGATCCGCGTCACCCGATGCGCTCCTGCCTGCGCAGGAGCACAAACCGTTTTCAGATCGGCGAAGATCAGGCGGCGCGGCGCGCCTTGGCGAGCTTCTTGAGCACCATGTCGCGCTTGAGGCGCGAGAGATGGTCGATGAACAGCACGCCTTCGAGATGGTCGATCTCATGCTGGAGGCACGTGGCCAGCAGGCCCTCCAGCTCTTCTTCGTGAATGCGGCCAGTGCGGTCCATCCAGCTTGCGCGGATGCTGGCGGGGCGCTCCACCTCGGCATATTGCTCCGGCACGGAGAGGCAGCCCTCATTATAGACGGACAGATCGCCCGAGCCTTCCAGAATGATCGGATTGATGAACACCATCGGCTTGCGGACCGGCGGCGCGTCTTCCTCGTCCGATTCCGGCTCTTGCAGGTCGATGACCAGCAGCCGCTTGGGCACGCCCACCTGAATGGCGGCAAGGCCAATGCCGGGCGCGGCATACATCGTCTCGAACATGTCGTCGATGAGCGTCTGGAGCGCGCCGTCGATGGTCTCGACCGGCGTGGAGATGGTGCGCAGCCGTGGGTCCGGCGTTTCAAGGATGGGCAATAGGGCCATGGCGGAGAGATATGGGAGCACCGGGCCAAGATCAAGCGCGGCGTTGGTGCTTTGTTCCGATCAGGCTGATCGCCTGAGGCGGGAAAACACGGACGGCGCCTTTCCCCAAAAGATCGGAAATCGCACTGGGATATCGGAATTTTTGGGGGTGTATCGCGCATTCTCCTCGCGCATTTCCCCCGAAATTCGATCTGGCACACTTTCTGCTGAAGGCAGGGATGCGGGCGACGGACGCTCGCCATCGTTCAGGTAGAGGAGAAAATCCGTGTCCATGTCCCCCCGTTTCAGCGCCCTGCTTCTTGTCGCCGCCGGTGCCGGCACGCTGGGTATCGCCGCCCCCGCCATGGCCAAAACCGCCGAGCCGAGCGCCAACGAAATCCGCATGACGGTGATGCGCGGCAAAAGCGAGACGCTCTATTGCGTCACCGACGCGCCGCAATCGGGCACGCGCATCCCCACCCGCCTGTGCCAGGACCGCGCCCATTGGGCGCGCGAAGGCATCGTCATCCCGCTGGCACAGGCGGCGAAGGACAGCACCGCGCCGGCCGCGCGCGGCTGAGGCGCGCCCGGCGCTGCCTCCCTCGGCGGCGCCGGTGCTGTGCGCGAATGCAAGTCCCTGGTAAGCTGCGGACGCCCCTTCGCATGATCCGCCAGCATCGACGCCACCGTCATCCAGTCCGATCGAGTGAGAGTCAGTGCTCCTGCGAAAGCAGGAGCCCAGGACCCAGCCGAATTGCCTGGCCGCCCCGGGCTCCTGCTCGCGAAGGCGCACTTGGTTCAATCAGGAAGCGGCGGACCCGATATCCGGCCAGAATCGCCGCCCCCCCTTACCCGACCGGGCGCCGCGCGCGCAGGGCCTGGGCCAGCGTGCCCTCGTCGAGATAGTCCAGTTCCCCGCCCACCGGCATGCCATGGGCAAGCTGGGTGAGGCGCACGGGGTAGGATTCGAGCCGCTCGGCGATGTAATGGGCGGTTGTCTGCCCCTCCAGCGTCGCGTTCATCGCCAGCACCACCTCGTCGATGCCGCCCGCCGCCACGCGCGCCACCAGCGGAGCGATGGCGAGATCCTCGGGCCGCACGCCGTCCAGAGCGGAGAGCCGGCCGCCCAGCACATGGAAGCGGCCGGGGAAGAGTCGCGAGCGATCCAGCGCCCAGAGGTCCGCCACATCCTCCACCACGCACAGCGCCCGCGCATCGCGGCGCGGATCGGCGCAGATGCCGCAGGGATCGACCGTGTCGACATTGCCGCAAACCGAGCAATGCACCATGCGCGCATTGACGCTCTCCAGCGCGCGCAGCAGCGGCGCCAGCGCCGTCTCGCGCTTCTGGAGCAGATGCAGCACCGCGCGGCGGGCCGAGCGGGGGCCAAGGCCGGGCAGCCGCGCGAGGGCTTGCGTGAGCGCTTCGATCTCGGGTGAGGACATAGGCGCCAATTAAGGGCTTGCGCTTCTCCGTGACAAGCGTTTCAGGAAGACATGCGGATCATCTTCATGGGCACACCGGATTTCGCGGTGCCGACGCTGGACGCGCTGGTGGCGCGCGGCCACGCCATCGCCGCCGTCTACACCCAGCCGCCGCGCCCGGCCGGCCGGGGCAAGGCGCCGCGCCCCAGCCCGGTGCATCAGCGCGCGGAGGTGCTCGGCCTGCCCGTGCGCACGCCGCTCTCCCTGCGCGAGGCGGCCGAGCAGGAGGCATTCGACGCGCTCGATGCCGATGCCGCGGTGGTCGCGGCCTATGGGCTCATCCTGCCCCTGCCGGTGCTGCATGCGCCGCGCCTGGGCTGCCTCAACGTCCACGCCTCGCTGCTGCCGCGCTGGCGCGGCGCCGCGCCGATCCAGCGTGCCATCCTGGCCGGCGACGCGGAAACGGGCGTCACCATCATGGCAATGGGCAAGGGGCTGGATACCGGCCCCATGCTGGCGGCGGCGCGCACGCCCGTCGGCGGCAAGACGGCCGGCGACCTCACGGACGAACTGGCGCGCGAAGGCGCTGCGCTGATGATGCGCGTGCTGGACGACCCCGCCGCCTATCCGCCCGTGGTGCAGCCGGAGACCGGCGTCACTTATGCCGCCAAGATCGACAAGGCCGAGAGCCGGCTGGACTTCGCGGCCGGCGCCGCGCAGGTGGCGCGGCAGGTGCGCGCCTTCAATCCCGCGCCGGGCGCCTGGGCAAGCTATGGCGGCGAGCGCATCCGCATCCTGGCCGGCACCATCGAGCCCGGCGAGGGCGCGCCCGGCCTGCTGCTGGACGACGCGCTGCTCGTCGGCTGCGGCGCGGGCGGCGCCTTCCGCGCTACGCAGGTCCAGCGCGCCGGCAAGGCGGCCATGGCCGTGTCCGATCTGCTGCGCGGCTTCGCCATGCCCGCCGGCACGCGCTTCGACGACTGAGCGGCCGCTTATGCCCCGCTATGCCTTCGCCATCGAATATGACGGGCGGCCCTTCATGGGCTGGCAGCGGCAGGCGCATGGGCCCAGCGTGCAGCAGCATGTCGAGGAGGCGCTGGGGCGGATCGTCGGCACGGTGCCGGTGGTGCATTGCGCCGGCCGCACCGATGCCGGCGTGCACGCGCTCGCCATGCGCGCCCATGCCGATCTCGATACGACCATCACCCCCTTCCGCCTGATGGAGGCCATGAACGCCCATCTGCGGCCCGAGCCCATTGCCGTGATCGGCTGCGAGACCGTGCCGGAGGATTGGCACGCGCGCTTCTCCTGCACTGGCCGCGCCTATGAATATCGCATCCTCAACCGCCGCGCGCCGCTCACTTTCGAGCAGGGGCTCGTCTGGCGCGTCCCCCGTCCGCTGGACGTGGCGGCGATGCAGGAAGCCGCGCAGATGCTGGTCGGCCGGCATGATTTCACCACCTTCCGCTCCGCCCAGTGCCAGGCGAACAGTCCGGTGCGCACGCTCACGCGGCTGGATGTGGCGCGGGAGGGCGAACGCATCGTCATCCATGCGCAGGCGCGCAGCTTCCTCCACCATCAGGTGCGCTCCATGACCGGCTGCCTCGCGCTGGTGGGCGCGGGCACATGGGCGCCGGCGGACATGGAAGCCGCGCTGGACGCCCGCGACCGACAGGCGCTCGGCCACAATGCGCCGCCGGACGGGCTCTATTTCATCCGCGCCGATTATTAAGAGAGCAGCGGGAGACTCCCCGCATGCAAAGCGCTCGCTCGACGGCGCTCACCCCGATCGTGCTATGCCTGAACGCCCGCTCTTGCGTACTAATCCCGTGCTCCTGCGAAAGCAGGAGCCCAGGGCGGCTATGCACTGCGGTGAGCCCCTGCTTTCGCAGGAGCACTGATCGCGCTCACCGGGAAACCGAAGGCCTCCGTCCTGCCTCCCAGCCGACGGAACTGACCGCCCGCCCCCGTCAGGCGGCGCAAATGGCGACGCCGCCGCCGTTCTCGCCGACATCGTCGGCGCGGATCGTCCCATCCACGCCGGAGAGGAGGCGCGCGAGCACGTCGTCATGCTCGTCGAGCCGCGCTTCCAGCCGGGCGAGGCGCGCCTCGATGGCGGCAAGACGATCGGCGCCGGCGGCGGCCGCTGCCGCGGCGGGGTCGATGGTGCCGGTGGCGTCCGCGATGGCGCGGGTCTCGGCGCGGATCGCCGCGATATCGGCCCCGATGGTCGCCGCAGCGGCGCGGGCCGGCGTCTCGTCGCTCGCGGAGACGAGCACGCTCTCGCGCTCCTCGCAGATCTCGCGGACGATTTCGCCGGTGATGGCGTCGCTCTCCAGTTGCGCGGCGCGCTGCATGGCATTCTGCGTCAGCCGGTTGAGCACGCGCGGCACGCCCCGGCTCGCCTGCGCAAGACGCTCATAAGCCTCCGTCTCGAAGCGGGGCGCGCCGGTCCAGCCCACCAGCGCGAGGCGATGCTCGATATAGGGCCGCACTTCCTCGGGCTGCATGGGGTCGAGATGATGGGTGGCGATGATGCGCTGGCGCAGTTGCTCAAGCTCCGGCGCGCTGGCCAGCGCATCGCGGAACTCCGGCTGGCCGAGCAGGAAGATCTGCACCAGCGACTGGCCGCCGAGCTGGAAGTTGCTCAGCATGCGCATCGCCTCCAGCGCGTCGTGGCCCAGCGTCTGCGCCTCGTCGATGATGAGCAGGCTGCGGCGGCCGGCGCGCGCCTGCTGGTGCATGAACGCTTCCAGCCGGCTCAGCACCTGCGCCTTGTCCACCCCGTCCGTCTCGATGCCGAAGGCGTGAGCGGCCAGGCGCAGCGCCGTGTCGCCGTCCATGGCGCTCGCCGCGATCTTGACGGCGGCGAGGCGTTGGGAGTCGATGGTGGCCATGAGATGCCCGACCAGCGTTGTCTTGCCCGCGCCGATATCGCCGGTGATGACGATGAAGCCCTCGCCCTGGGCAAGGCCGTAGCCGAGATAGGACATCGCCTTGCGATGCGTCGCGCTCTCGAAATAGAAGCGCGGGTCAGGCGTGAGCTGAAATGGACGACCGCTCAACTTATAGTAATTGACGAACATTGTTTTCTGCCCCCCGGATCGTCCCAGAATAGAATGGGGGCTCTCACGCCCTGACCGGATGTGGCCAGGGCGATCATCTGTCTTTCCTCCCGAATCTGCCACGCGCCGACCCATTCCGGTGTGGACCCGGACAGGCACGAACTGTGCACGATGGCAAAATTGCCTGCTTCCCGCATGGCTTGCGACCCGGAAGCCCCCAAAATTCTGTTTTCCTTGCGCTTATAAGTGCCCAAACAACTCGCCGCGTCAAGAGTCCGTATGCAAACCGGCGCGACTGTGGCCCGATTTGCCGGCGTCTCATGACAGGCGCGAGACTATTGGCCCTGCTCTTGCGCCGCGCCGACAAGCATTTCGCGCGCCGGCGCGTGGCCCAGGAAAGCGGCCGGACTGGCGCTCGCGCCATAGGCGCCGGCCAGGAAGACCGCCACCAGATCGCCCACTTGCGGCGCCGGCAGGGCGAGCGCATCGCCCAGCCGGTCGAGCGGCGTGCAGAGGCACCCCACCACATTGGTCGGTGCAGCATCCGGCGGGGCGCCGAAGCGGTTGGCCAGCGCCAGCGGATAATTGCGGCGGATGACCGTGCCGAAATTGCCGCTGGCCGCAAGCTGGTGGTGCAGGCCGCCATCCACCACGGCAAAGCGCGTGCCCTGGCTCCACTTCACATCGACCACGCGGGTGAGATAGACGCCGGCCTCGGCGACGAGATAGCGCCCCAGCTCGATGGCGAAGGCGCTGCCGGCGAGCGCGGCGGGCGGAGCGCCGAGCGCATCGCCCAGCGCGGCGCCGATGTGCGCGATGTCCAGCGGCGCGTCGCCGGGGAAATAGGGCACGCCGAAGCCGCCACCCAGATTGACCAGCGGCGGCGCGGCGCCCACCGCGTCGGAAAGGCGCCCGGCCAGCGCTACGCCCTGCGCCAGCGCCGCCGCGATGGCCGCAGCGTCGAGCGCCTGCGATCCCGCGAAGATATGCCAGCCGCGCCAATCCGCCCCGGCCGCGATCAGGCGCCGCGCCAGCGCCGCCGCCCGGTCCGCGTCGATGCCGAAGGGCCGGGCGCCGCCGCCCATGCGCATGCCCGATCCCTTCAGCTCGAAATCCGGGTTGACCCGCACGGCGAGGCGCGGCCGCACATCCAGCCGGTTCGCCAGCGCCAGCGCCCGCCCGGCCTCGCCTTCCGATTCCAGGTTGATCGTGACGCCGGCCGTCAGCGCCGCTTCCAGCTCATCGTCGCGCTTGCCGGGCCCGGCAAAGCTGATGCGCGCGGGCGCCATGCCGCTTGCCAGCGCCATGCGCAGTTCACCGCCCGAGGCGATGTCGAAGCCGTCGACCAGCCCCGCCATCAGCCCCAGCAGCGGCGCGAATGGATTGGCCTTCATCGCATAATGCAGCGCCAGTTGCGCCGGCATGGCCGCCCGCAGCGCCGCGATGCGCGCGCGGACCAGCGCGCCGTCATAGACGAAGAGCGGCGTGTCGCCGGCCCGCGCGATCAGATCGGCCGCCGCTTCCCCGCCGATGCGCAGCATGCCCGCCTGCGCCGCGAAGCCGGGCGGAATGGGGCCCATGGGCTTGGCTTCCGGCACGCTCATGCCGCCTCTCCGGCCGCCAGCGCCGCCAGCGCCTGGCGGTCATGCTTGCCATTGGGCGTGCGCGGCAGGGCTTTGACGATGTGGATTTGCGCGGGCTGCATGAAATTGGGCAGCACCCGTCGCAACGCGCCCGTCAGCCGGTCCAGAACGATGGCGGCGTCCGTCTCGCACAGCGCCGTGCCGGGGCGGGCGAAGAGGATGATCGCCTGCCCGCGCCGCTCGTCCGGCACGCCGATGGCACAGGCCTCGGCAATGCCGGAGACGGCCAGCGCCGCCGCCTCGATCTCACTGGGCGAGATGCGGTTGCCGGCGCTCTTTATCATCGCGTCCGCGCGCTCGACGAAATGGAGCAGCCCCTGCGCATCGCGCACCACCGTATCGCCCGACCAGACCGCCGTGCCGCCGAGCGCCGAGACCGGCGGCGCCGGACGGAAGCGGCGGGCGGTGCGCGCCGGATCGCGCCAGTAACCCTGCGCGACGAGCGGCCCGCAATGCACCAGCTCGCCCGGCTCGCCATCGGCCGCGAGCGATCCGTCCGGCCGCACCACCAGCACTTCGGCATCCGGGATGGCGCGGCCGATACTGGTGGGATGCGCATCGAGCAGCGCGGGCGGCAGGAAGGTGGAGCGGAACGCCTCGGTAAGGCCGTACATGGCGACGATGTCCACGCCGGGGAAAGTCTGGCGCAGATGCGCGATCAGCGGCGGCGTGAGCGCGCCGCCGCTGTTGGTGACACGGCGTAGATGCGCGCGCGCCTCGGTCGGCCAGTCCGCCTCGACAAGCTGTATCCAGAGCGGCGGCACCCCGGCCAGCGTGGTCACGCCATGGGCAGTCGCGGCCCTCACCACGTCGCGCGGCAGCAGATAGTCGAGCGGCACCGCCCGCCCGCCGGCCCACCAGGCGGAGAGGAGCTGGTTCTGCCCATAATCGAAGCTGAACGGCAGCAGCGCCAGTGTCACATCCTCCGCCGCCAGACCGAGATAGGCCGCGACCGAGCGGGCGCCGGTCATGAGATTGGCGTGGCTCAGCATCACCCCCTTGGGCAGCCCGGTAGAGCCGGAGGTGTAGAGAATCTCGACCAGATCGGCCGGGTCAGCGGCGCTGGGCGGCAGCGCCTCGGCATCCGGCGCGCGCATCGCGGCATCGAGCGCGGCATCCTCGGCGACAAGCGTGCCCGGCGGCAGGTCGCCCGCCTCCAGCGTCGCCAGCCGCGCCGGCTGGGAGACGAGCAGCGCCGCGCCGCTATCGGCCAGGATATGGGCAAGCTGGGCGCGCTTGAGCAAAGGATTGACCGGCACATACACATGCCCCGCCCGCGCCACGGCGAGCGGCAGCAGCGCGGCGAGCGGCCCCTTGGGCAGCCAGGCGGCGATGCGGCTGCCGGGCGCCAGATCGCGCGCCGCGATCCAGGCGGCGAGCCGGCCGGTCATCGCCTCCATTTCGCCATAGCGGATGGCGCCGGAGCGGCCATCGAGGGCCACCGCATCCGGCGCGCCCCGCAGCGGCAGATGGTCGAGCAGCAGAGTCATGGCCCTATGCCTTAAGCAGGATAGGGTGCGAATGCGAGCGGCATCGGCGGGCGAGTGACACGGCGAACGGCGCAGCGAATGGCAGGCCATTTCCTATTCCCTTGCACACCCAAAAGCGCTAGGCGGCCGGCAAACAACCCTTTCCGCGAGACCAGACGGGACGCCCATTTTGACCGCCGACCAAGCCCTGCGAGCCAGCCTCGTTGCCGTGCTCGGCCTGGATGCCGCGCGCGTGGCCGGCTTTGACGACACGACGCCGCTCTTCGGCGCCCTGCCCGAGCTGGATTCCATGGCCGTGGCCACGCTCCTCACCGATTTCGAGGACCGGCTGGGCATCCGCATCGACGACGAGGATGTCGAAGCAGAGAGCTTCGAGACGTTCGGCGCGCTGCGCGACCTGCTGACGCGCAAGATTGCCACGGACGCCGCCTGAAATCGCCTGCCGCCCCAGTTGGGGCTTGAGCCGCGCGCCGAAGCCCCGATAATGCGCGAAAAGCGGGCCCCGTCCTGATGCGGGTCCGCGCGCGGAGAGGACTGGATATGGCGTGGACATCCCCCGGCGGCGCGGCTTTGGCCGGCGCGCTGCTGCTCTCGGCCGGCGCGGCGCCGGCCCATCACAGCTTCGCCGCCTTCTTCGACTCCGACAAGACCATCAAGGTCACGGGCACGGTGACGGACTTCCGCTTCACCAATCCGCACGGGTCGATCGGCATCGAGGTAAAGAAGCCGGACGGCACGGTGGAGCACTGGCGCGCGGAAACCAACGCGCCCGTGGTGCTGATGCGGCGCGGCTGGACTCGCAACAGCATCAAGGCCGGCGACGTCGTCACGCTGGAAGGCTGGGGCTCGCGCGACGGCAAGCCCTATATCCGCCTGCGCCAGGCGCTCGACGCCAATGGCAAGCCCATCGGCGGCGCCCCCTTCGGCCAGAATGACGAGAAATAACGGCATGTCCTTCCCCATCCTGCGTGCCGGGCTCGGCGCCGCGCTCGTCTGCATGGCCGCGCTGGCCGCCCCCGCGAACGCGCAGACGCCGCCCGATCTCTCCGGCTTCTGGAACCTCGATCCGCGCCCACGGCCGGACGACCCCGCGCTCAAGGCCAAGCTGCCGCCCGATACGGCGATCCTCGCGGACACGGGCGTGGAGGAATTTCCCAAGAGCGAATTCGGCGGCCTCAAACCCAGGGCCGAGGCACTGGCCAAGGCGGACCAATGGAAGCCCGAGGACGAGATGACGCTCCAGCGCGTCTGCGCGGCGCCCTCCATCGTCTATTCGATCCAGGGGCCCTTCCCGTTCGAAATCTACCAGACGCCGCAGCTCATCATCTTCAAATATGAGTATTTCGATCAGGTGCGCATCGTCTTCATGGATGGGCGCGGCCACCCGCCGGCCGACGCGCCGCACAGCAAGACCGGCCACAGCATCGGCCATTGGGAGGGCGACGAGCTGGTGATCGACACCACGCATCTGGCCGCCGCCACCATCACCAACAACGGGCTGGACCACAGCGACAACATCCGCATGGTGGAGCGCTACAAGCTGGGGCCGGACGGCAAGTCACTCACCGCCACCCAGTGGTTCACGGACCCGGAGGTGCTGGAGAATAACGGCGCGCGCTTCATTCACTGGGCGAAACAGCCGGGGAGCTATGTGTTCCCCTATGACTGCGACCCCTCCTTCGCCGTGCAATATCAGCAATTGGGCAACGAGGCGGACGGGGACTAGCACCCTTCCCTCTGTGTGAGTCCAGCTCGCGCCGCCAGATTATGCGCCAGCGCGGGCAGGAGCCCAGCGCGGTCGGCGATCATGCGTGGCGGCGGGGTTCCGTGCGCCTGTGTCGGGCTTTGCGCGCTTTCGACGCCGCGCGAGCGCCGGGGCTCACCTCTCAGCTCGCGGCCGGCAGGCCTCAGTAATGCCCGGCGGCGCGCAGCAGCTTGGCGTCCTCGATCACCTGATAGACGCTGCGGCCCCGCAGGCGCTGCACCGCATGGGGCGTCAGCCGCTCGCCGGGCGGCGCCATGCCCCGGTCCGTGGCGGAAAAGACGATGGCCTCGATGGCGTTCTGGAACTCGGCACGCCGCTCGGCCGGCAGCGTGCGGGAGACCGCGCGGATGGACGCCCGCATCTCATAAGGGGTATCGCCGGTGAGCACCGTCTCCCCCTCCTGCGTGCAGCCGCTCAGGGCAAGCAGGATCAAGCCCGGCAACAACACTTTCTGAAACTTGAACACATCGACCCTCGCAGGATTATGGCTTTTGTCGGCCCGGCCCCGAAACGGCGCCTTTTCATCGAACGAGTCCGGCCGCGACGCATCGCTGCGCCGCCCAGTCTCTGGTCCACTGCTGGTTCGCGACCGGCTCCCGCCACGCGGGGCCACCCCGGCCTTTAGGCGCCGGGCCTTGCCGGGGGTTCAACAGTCATGGTTGCCGCCGCGCTTACTTTCAGGATTATCGCCTGAAATGAAAGGCATCGCGCGCCTCCCGCTCAGGAAGCGGCGTGCGCCGCCTGCGCCTCGAAATCCGCCTCGGCAAGGAAGCGCTCGGCATCCAGCGCAGCCATGCAGCCCATGCCGGCGGCCGTCACCGCCTGGCGATAGATCTTGTCCGTCACGTCGCCCGCCGCGAACACGCCGGGGATGCTCGTCCGGCTCGTGCCCTTCTCCACTACGAGATAGCCCTCGTCGAGCGGCAGCTTGCCCTCGAACAGCTCCGTCGCCGGCTTGTGACCGATCGCCACGAAGGCGCCGTCGCAGGGCTCGTTGCTCTTCTCGCCGGTCTCGGTGTCGATCAGGTCCACGCCGACCAGCCCTTCCGGGTCGCCGCCGCCCACGAAGCGCTCTATCGCCTTGTTCCACAGCACCTTGATGTTGGGATGGGCGAAGAGCCGGTCCTGGAGGATCTTCTCCGCGCGCAGCGAGTCGCGGCGGTGGATCAGCGTCACGTCATGGCTGTGGTTGGTGAGGTAGAGCGCCTCTTCCACGGCGGTGTTGCCGCCGCCGATCACCACCACCTTCTTGCCGCGATAGAAGAAGCCGTCGCACGTCGCGCAGGCCGAGACGCCCTTGCCCTGCAACAGATGCTCGCTCTCCAGCCCCAGCCACTTGGCCTGCGCGCCGGTGGCGATCACCAGTGTGTCGCCATAATATTCTGTACCGCCATCGCCGGTCAGCTTGAACGGGCGCTTCGAGAGATCGACGTCGACGATCTGGTCGTACATCATCTGCGCGCCGACATGTTCGGCCTGCGCCTGCATCTCCTCCATGAGCCAGGGGCCCTGGATCACATCGCGGAAGCCCGGATAATTCTCGACATCGGTGGTGATGGTGAGCTGGCCGCCCGGCTGGATGCCCTGCACCACGATGGGCGCCATGCCCGCGCGCGCCGCGTAGATGGCGGCGGACAGGCCGGCCGGGCCCGAGCCCAGGATAATCATGCGCGAGCTGTGCGTGGCGGTCATGTGGCGGAAACCTCTCTTGCGGCAGGATGGGACCGGACCCGCTTACAAAGCGAAGCCGCGCCCTGGAAGCTGCAATTAAGGTCGGCCGCCGCGAACGCAAGAGGAGAGGCCCCGGCACGAGCGCGAGACTATCTTGCCGCGCGCAAAGCGGCGCTTCGCCATGCGGGCCGCGGGCCCGGCGCCTCAGTCGATCAGGGACGGCAGCGTATCGAACCCGCGCTGGAGAACCGCACCCCATTCCCGCGAGATCGACAGGAAGTCGGCATCACCCGCCTCGATCCTGCGGCGCAGGCTGAAGCCGTAGGTATCGCGCGAAATGATGGTGAGATCGAGCGGCATGCCCACCGAGAGATTGGAGCGCAGCGTCGAATCCATGGAGACGCAGACGGCCTTGGCGGCGTCGGACAGCGAGGTATTGGGATGGATGATCCGATCGAGGATGGGCTTGCCATATTTGTGCTCGCCGATCTGGAAGAAGGGCGTGTCCACTGTCGCCTCGATGAAATTCCCTTCGGAATAGACCATGTAGAGGCGCAGCTTGCCGCCCTTCCTCTGGCCCGCGACGAGGATGCTGGCGCCCAGCGGGACATCGCTCGCGGTCATGCCGCTGCGCATCTGCTTCTGCACGTCCTTCATCGCCTCGCCCACCAGATGCGCCGCGCGATGCATGGTGGGGCAGTTGAGCAGCGTCTCGATGTCGGGATTCTCCACCGCGTCCTTCATGGCGCGCGAGAGCGTGGTGCGCACTTCCTGCGTCACCGAGAGGTTGCCCGAGCAGAGCAGCGCCAGCGCGCGCTCGCCCGGCACTTCATAAGTGAAGGTCTTGCGGAACATGGCGATATTGTCGAGCCCGGCGTTGGTCCGCGTGTCGGACAGCATCACAAGCCCCGCTTCAACCCGCAAGGCAACGCAATAGGTCATCCAGATCCCCCTTCGCGCCGCCGGGCCGGAGCGCCGGGCGGCCGCGACTCATTGTTGTGTCTGCGCCTGTCCGGCCCCGTCTAGCGGAAGCGCCGCGATCTGCACATCGCTGGAGAGCGTCGCGCCGCCGCCCAGGCTGACCACCGCCCGGATGGGCGCCGCGTCGGCCGCGTCCAGCCCCACGGTGAGGCGCACATGGCCCTCCACCGGGCAATGGCCGAGCGAACAGTCAAACGCCACCCAGCCCAGCTCCTCGACCCAGGCCTCCGCCCAGGCATGCGGATCATGCTCCTCGTCCGGCCGGTCGGGATCGCGCAGATAGCCTGTCACATAGCGGGCGGGAATGCCGAGCAGGCGCGCGGCCGCCACGAACACATGGGTCTGGTCCTGGCAGACGCCCTGCCCCAGCTCCAGCGCCTGCGCCGCGCTCGTCTGGAAACTGGTCACGCCGGCCTTGAACGGCATCGCGTCATGTACGGCCCGGCAGAGGCGATGCATGCTCTCCAGCCGCCCATCGGGCGTGCGCACGCTCTCCGCCAGCGCGAGCAGCGCGGCCGAGGGCGCGGTGAGCGGCGTATCGCGCAGGAACAGCAGCGGCCGCACCGCGCGCCCGTTGCGGACGCGCGTGACGCCGGACGTGTCGAGCGTCGTCACGTCCCCTTCCGAGACGACACGAATATCGTCGAGCCGCCCCGGCGCGCGCCACACTGCCTCGGCCTCGCCATAGCCATTCGTCACCCAACGCTCGACCGGACTGTCGTTCACGCTCACGCGCCAGTCGTGCACGGTCTGGCTGGCGGTGGTGGGCGGCACGAGCCGCAGGCGCAGCACCGCGCCGCCGACCGGCTCCGCATAGCTGTAGCGTGTCTCATGCCGGATACCGATCCGCACCGAGCCGCCCTCCCTTCACCCGAAATAATAGGCTTCGGCGATTTCGTAGCCGAGCGTGTTGCACTGGGCCAGCTTGCGCTGGATCACTTCATGGAGCCCTTCGGAGAAAATCTCCCCGCTGGTCATGCGCGCGAGCGCGGCGACCATGTCCTCGCTGCGGATGTTGCAGTCCGATCGCCGGCCGTGCCATTGCGCCAGCCGTTGCAGCCGGTAGGCGATCTGGTCGAAGCAATAGAGCAGGCTGCGCGGGAACTGCCGGTTGAGCATCAGGAAATCGGTGATCTGCCAAGGCGAATAGCTGCCGCCATAGACATGATGATAGGCGCGGCTGCCCGACAGCGCATGGAGCACGGACGTCCATTGATAATGGTCGCGATGGCCGCCCACCACGTCGGTCTCCGGCAGCAGGACATAATATTTGACGTCGAGCAGGCGCAGCGTCATCGAGGCGCGCTCCAGCGCCCCGCCGGCGCGCAGGAAGTCATGGCCCTCGTTGCGCAGATGGCCGCTTTCCGTCGACCCGCGGAAGATCATGGCGCGCAGCTTCACCCAATCGATCAGCTCGGCCAGGTCGCGGCGGGCATCGGCGACCGTATAGGTCTCCAGCTTGCGCCAGCCTTCGTTGAGCGCCTCCCACATCTCCTGCGTGAGCGCGGTGCGCACCGATTTTCCGTTCGCGCGCGCCCGCCCCATGCAGGCGCGGATCGAGCAGGGATTGTCTGGATCGAGCAGCAGATGCTCCACGATGTCCCGCTCGCGGATCGGCACCGTATCGGCGAACATCTCCTCGCAGCCCGTCACCTTCACCACCGAGCGCCACTCGTCGCGCAGCGTCGCGCCGGGCAGGATGGCCATGCGCTGCCCCATGGTGAGCAGCCGCGCCGTCGCTTCGGCCCGCTCCATATAGCGCGCCATCCAGAACAGATTCTCGGCGGTGCGGCTCAGCATGGGCGCCTCGCGTTCCGGCCATTTGTCACTGGTTCCCTCATGACCGCAGCACCCATGTATCCTTGACCCCGCCGCCCTGGCTCGAATTGACCACCAGCGATCCCTCCGCCAGCGCCACGCGGGTCAGGCCGCCGGGCACGAGGCGGATATCCTTGCCGACCAGGCAATAAGGGCGGAAGTCGACATGGCGGCCGACGATGCCGGCATCGCCCAGGGTCGGGCTGGTCGAAAGATCGAGCGTGGGCTGGGCGATGAAGTCGGTGGGATCGGCCTCGATGCGTCGGGCATAGGCGTCGATCTCCGCGCGGGTCGCCTTGGGGCCGATGAGCATGCCGTAGCCGCCCGATCCATGCACTTCCTTGACCACCAGCTCGTCGAGATGCGCCAGTACATAAGCCAGTTCGTCCGGCCGGCCGCACTGCCAGGTTGGCACATTGCCCAGGATCGGCTCCTGCCCCAGGTAGAAGCGGATCATCTCCGGCACATAGCAATAGATCGCCTTGTCGTCGGCGATGCCCGAGCCGGGCGCCGAACAGAGCGTGACGCCGCCGCCGCGATAGGCATTGAACAGGCCGGGCACGCCCAGCATGCTGTCCGGCCGGAACGCAAGCGGATCGAGGAAATCGTCGTCAATGCGGCGATAAATGACATCGACGCGGCGCGGCCCGTAGGTGGTCTTCATGAAGACCAGCCCCTCGTCCACGAAGAGATCGACCGGCTCGACCAGCTCCACGCCCATCAGGTCGGCGAGATAGCTGTGCTCATAATAAGCGCTGTTGAAGGCGCCGGGCGTGAGCACCACGACCACCGGCTCGTCCCGGCAGGCGGGCGGCGCCACTTCCTTGAGCGAGGTGAGGAGCTGGTCGGGATAGTCGTCGACCGGCGCCACCACGCGCTGCGAGAAGAGATCGGGGAACATGCGCGCCATGATCTCGCGATTTTCCAGCATGTAGGAGACGCCCGAGGGTGTACGGCAATTGTCCTCCAGCACCTGGAAATCGTCCATGCCGGTGCGCACGATGTCGATGCCGACAATGTGGCTGTAGACGCGCCCCGGCGGCGTGAAGCCGGCCATCTCCGGCTTGTAGGCGGCGTTCCGATAGACCATCGCCTCGGGCATGATGCCGGCGCGGATGATCTCGCCGCGATGATAGATGTCGCGCAGGAAGGCATTGAGCGCGGCGGCGCGCTGGCGGATGCCGGCATCCAGCCGCGCCCACTCTGCGGCCGTGAAGATGCGCGGCAGCAGATCGAAGGGAATGAGCCGCTCGGGATCGCCGCCCTCGCCATAGACGGCGAAGGTGATGCCGATGCGGCGGAAAATCGCCTCCGCCTCCACCATGCGGCGCTTGAGCCCCTCGATGCCCGTTTCCTCGACCCAATGCTGGACGGGTGCGTAGCAATCCCGCACCGCGGCTTCATCGCCCAGCATTTCGAAGAAGGTCATCTGTACTCCCGCGTCGCCATCCCGTTGTGCATTGCAACATAGTGCGCGCACGGCGCGTAAAATCAAGTGGGAAAATGCCCGAAAAACCGCAGAATTCTGCCTATTTTTGAGGCATGTCAGTGCCTCGCTGCCTAAACTCTGGGCGGTATGCCATATGCTGAATTTCTCCTCTCCCGCCTCTGAGATGATCGCGCGGCTTGCCGCCGCTAACGGCAGCGAGCCCGGCTTGTTGAACGGGTAGACTCGCGCCTGCCTCTCAATGCGCGCACCACCACCCGCAACGGGCAGAGAGCTTTATCGGTGGACTTTTTACGCCTGGCTTCTATATGTCGCCGTGATGACGCTTCAGCAGCTCTCTCATCGCCTTACGCGACTTATGCGCCCTTAGGCGCACTCCAGCGCTTGCCGCAGGCGGCAGGCTGCGCCTAAGGGCGTTTTTCAAAGCGATAGTCGAAGCAACCGCCTCCGGGCCGATGGCGACAGCCTGAGCGCCGCGTCCGCGCGAAGATTAGAGACAAGCAACCCATGATGCTGAGCGATCCGTCCGTCAAATACCGGCCCTTCCCGCAGGTGGACCTGCCCGATCGGCAATGGCCCTCCCGCACCATCACCAGGCCGCCGCGCTGGCTCTCCACGGACCTGCGCGACGGCAACCAGGCGCTTGTCGATCCGATGGACAGCGAGAAGAAGACGCGCTTCTTCGACCTGCTGGTGAAGATCGGCGTCAAGGAAATCGAGGTGGGTTTCCCCTCGGCCGGGGCGACCGAGTTCGATTTCATCTCCGGCCTCGTCCAGTCGGGCCGCGTGCCCGACGATGTGATCGTCCAGGTGCTGACGCAGGCCCGCCGCGACCTCATCGAGCGCACGTTCGAGAGCCTGCGCGGGGCGCCGCGCGCCATCGTGCATGTCTATAACGCCGTCTCGCCTGCTTGGCGGCAGATCGTGTTCGGCATGGACCGGCCGCAGATCAAACAGATCGCCCTCGAGGCGGCCAAGATCATCCGCGACGAGGCGGCCAAGCAGCCGGACACCGACTGGCATTTCGAATATTCGCCCGAGACCTTCTCCACCGCCGAGCTGGATTTCAGCCTGGAGTGCTGCGAGGCAGTGATGGATATTCTCCAGCCCACGGCGGAAAAGCCGCTGATCCTCAACCTGCCCGCCACGGTGGAGGCGGCCACGCCCAACATCTATGCCGACCAGATCGAATGGTTCTGCCGCCATATCCGCAATCGCGAGACGGTGTGCATCTCGCTGCACCCGCATAACGACCGGGGCACCGGCATCGCGGCGGCGGAGCTGGGACTGATGGCTGGCGCCGATCGCGTCGAAGGCTGCCTGTTCGGCAATGGCGAGCGCACCGGCAATTGCGATCTGGTGACGGTAGCGCTCAATCTCTACACGCAAGGCGTCGCGCCGGGCTTGGACTTCTCCAACATGGAGGAGATCGTGCAGACAGCGACCTACTGCAACCAGCTCCCCGTCCACCCGCGCCATCCCTATGCGGGCGACCTGGTGTTCACCGCCTTCTCGGGCAGCCATCAGGACGCGATCAAGAAGGGCTTTGCCGCGCAGGAGGCCCGCAACGACGAGCTGTGGAACGTGCCCTATCTGCCCATCGACCCGGCGGACCTGGGCTGTTCCTACGAGGCGGTGATCCGCGTCAACTCGCAGTCCGGCAAGGGCGGCGTGGCGTGGGTGCTCCAGCAGGACAAGGGCCTCAAGCTGCCCAAGCGCCAGCAGGCGGACTTCAGCCGCGTGGTGCAGGATCTGGCCGACAGCACCAGCCGCGAGCTGCACGCCGCCGACATCTGGAGCGCCTTCCGCGCGCATTATTGCATGGATGCCGACCAGCCCTTCAAGCTGGTGGACTATCAGGAGAGCGGCGTGGCTGGGGCCGGAGCCGGCGGCGCGGGGAGCCGCGTGTTCGTGGGCCGCATTGCGCTGCACGGCGAGGAGCGCAGCGTCTCCGGGCGCGGCAATGGCCTCATCTCCAGTGTCCTCGCCGCCTTGCGCGAGCATCTGGGCGTCGATCTGGACGTGGTCGATTATAGCGAGCACGCCATCGGCGCGGGCACGGACGTGAATGCCGCCGCCTATGTCGAATGCCGCACCGGCGACGGACGCACGGTGTTCGGCGTGGGGCTGGATTCGGACATTGCGACCGCCTCCGTCCAGGCGATCCTCTCCGCCGCCAACGGGCTGGAGCGCATCAGGGCCTGAGTGGGCGTTGACAGCCTCCTTTGTGCTCCTGCGAAGGCAGGAGCCCAGGGCGGCCAGGCCGTTCGGTTGGGCCTAAACTCCGGCATTCGCAGGAACACCTCGGCGGTCTGACAACGCGCAATGAAAACGGCGCCCCCAGCCAGTGGCCGGGAGCGCCGTCTTCATTTCCGCCTGAACAGGTCCGGGGCGGCGCGGATGGGGAACGCGCACCGTCGCCGGACCGCCGGCTCACTTGCCGAAGCTGATGCCGATCCAGAAGGTACGCGGCGCGCCCAGATCGACGCTGTTGCCCACCTTGCGGGTCAGCACCGTCGCATCGAACGCATTCTCGACCCGGCCGACCAGCGTGAAGCCGCCGCCGACCGGAATGCTCGCATAGCCGTCCACCGTCGCCACGCCGGGCAGCACGTCGCTTTGCAGATCGTCCTCGAACTGCGGGCCGGTGTAGAGCAGCGAGCCGGCAAGGCGGAAGCCGGCGGGACCGTTCCAGCCCAGCGTGCCGCTCGCCATGTGGCGCGGGCTCTGGGCGGGGCGCAGGTCGTCGAGCGGCGCGGCCGGGCCGCTGGCCTTCACCCGGCTGTCATTATAGGCATAGGAAGCGTTGAGGTCGAAGTCCCCCAGCTGTGCCGAACCAGTCAGCTCGATGCCCTTGACGACGATGGCGTCGACATTCTGCCGCTCCCGCAAATTGGTGCCGATCGTCACATTCGCGATGGCATTGCCCAGGTGATTGTAGAAGGCCGTCGCCGAGAAGCGCAGGCCCGGCGCGGGGTGCAGATCAATGCCCACTTCCGCGCCGCGCAGCCGCTCGGGCTCCAGCGCCGCATTGGCCTGGGTGGTCACGGGGAACACCGCGAAGGAGCGGTAAAGCTCGTTGAGCGTAGGCAGGCGGAAGCTGGTATAGCCCGCCGCGCGCAAGTCCACGGCCGGCGTCGCATGCCACAGCACGCCGCCGCGCACGCTGGCTTCCCAGCCATCGCGATCGGCAAAGAGCGTGTCCGTCGACACCGTGCCGGCGGCATTGCGCTCCACGAAGCGGCCCTGCGTCACCGTCCAGCGGTCGGCGCGCGCACCGGCAGTCAGCACCACATCGCCGAGCGTCAGATCGTCCTCGATATAGAAGCCGGTCGTCACCTGCCGGCCATGGGCGGCGCGGCGCGCGGTGATGGCGCCGGTGCCGCCATTGATCGCATCTTCCAGCATGTCGGCAATGGCGATGCGCGTGTCCGCGCCGATGCGCAGCACATTGTCAGGCCCCGTGGGCGGACGCAGCTCGATCTTGCCGCCCGCGCCGGTCGAGGGCGTGTTGCGCTGATCCAGCACCGGCCGGAAGCTGGTGGAACTGACGACGATATTGTCGAAATTGCGGAACTGCACATAGCCCAGCGCGTCGATCTGCCAGTCGCCGCGCCACAGGAAGCGCAGGCTGGCGTCCTGCCCCTCCTGCCCGCTGTCCGCGCCGGCGAAGCGCAACGTGCGCTCATCGCCAAAGACAGTCACGCGCGACTGGATCTCGCCCTCGCTGCCCACCGGGGCCACGCCATAGAGGCTGATCGACCAGTTCTCGTAGCGCGCCGGCACGGTGGCGGCGTTCTGCTCATCGGCCGGCGTGGTGTCGAAACCGTCGCCGCGCGCATATTTGCCCGAGATGGAGACGAAGCCCGCGCCCACGTCCGGCGAGAGGCTGAGGCTCAGGTCCTGCGCGTTGCGCGAACCGTAGAAGGCACTGGCCTGCACATCCGGGAGCTGCCGCCGGTCGGCGCTGAACAGCTCGATGGTGCCCGCGACCGTGCCCGCGCCGAAGCCGCCGGCGCCGCCGCCGCGCGTCACGCGCACCGCGCCCAGCCGCTCGGGCATCAGCGCCGTGAACGGCACCGAGCCGAAGAAAGGATCGGCCTGCGGCACGCCGTCCAGGATAACGAGCGCGCGGCTGGTAGCATTGCCGCCCAGCGCGCGCAGCGTCACACCCTGCGAGGAGGGATTGGCCGAACGGCTGTCCGACCGGCGGAACTGCTGGAAGCCCGCCACATCGGAGAGCGCCGCTTCGAGCAGGCCCGAGGCCTGGCCGAGCAACTGGTCGCGATCGAGCGTGACCGAGCCATAGGCAGGCGTGCCCGGCGGCAGCGCCAGACCGCGACCAAGGATGACAATGTCCGCTTCGTCGTCCGCATCGTCCACCGGCGCGGCGTCCGCCGGATCGCTCGGCTGCTGGGCGTGCAAGGCCGCAAGAGGGGTCCCGCCGGCGACGCATGTGATCGCCAGCACTTCAAATAATTTGATCGTGCGCATGAAAATTCCGTATTTATTGCTTCGGGCCGCGCGTCATGCCCCTGAGGGCGGCGGCGATCCCATTGATGGCCAATCCCTTTTTCCCAAGCGCGCCGAAGCAGCGCTTGAGTTGACTCTGTCAAAAAGGTTGGCGGACCTCAACGACCTCGGTGTTAACTCGCGCTTTTCCGGGGGCTGGAGGCCTGCTTTCGTAACGTTACTCTTTGCGCCCAAGCGTCCAGACATAGGCTGCGACGGCCTGCACGTCGCTCTCGTTGAGCGGCGCGCCGCCCTTGGCGGGCATGCCGCTGGGTGCCTTTTTGGGCTGCGCGACTCCCTCGCGCGTCACCTTGGCGATGGACGCGACCGAGCCGTCCCCCCACAGCCAGTCCGGCCCGGTGAGCGCCGGGCCGAGCGTGGAACCCTTGCCGTCCGGCCCGTGGCAGCCCGCGCACGTGCCCGCGCGCTCGATGCCGCGATAGATGCGCTCGCCCAGCGCCACCTGCTCGGCGGTGAATCCGTCCGGTATCGCGCTCCGCGTGGAGGCGGGCGTAGCGGCGGCGTTGACCGGCGCCGGCGCGGCCGCCGTCAGCGCCGCATCGGCCGGGCCGCGATAGACGATCTTCCAGATCCGCCCGCCCGCATCGTCCGAGACATAGAGCGAGTCGCCCGCCACGATCACGCCGGTGGGCCGGTGCGGCGGGCGCCCCTGCCCCTTGTCCGGGCCGGAAAAGCCATCCGCGAAGAGAATCGCCGCGCCGCTTGGCTTGCCCTGCGCCATGGGCTGGAACATCAGGCGATAACCGTCCTGCGGGGCGGGCGCGCGGTTCCACGAGCCGTGGAAGGAAATGAAAAGTCCTCCCTTATAGGCTGTAGGTAATCCATCCCCGCTATAATAGGTCAGACCAGTCGGCGCGAAATGGGCGGGATAAGAAGCTATCGGCTTTGACTTATCGGCACAACGCCCCACGGCCTTGCCGCCATCCCCGCCATATTCGGGCGCCAGCACGCGCTTCTTCTGCGCGCCGTCATAATAGCAATAGGGCCAGCCATAATCCTGCCCCTGCCGCACCAGCAGCAACTCCTCGGCCGGCTGCTCCACGCCCTGCTCGGTCGCGTAGAGATCGGGCCAGTTCTGCGAAAGCTGGTCCCGCCCATGCTGCATGGCAAACATGTTGCCCGCGCCGTCGAACGTGATGGCGCCGCTGTTGCGGATGCCGGTCGCATAGCGCTCGGCTGCCGAGAAGACCTGCCCGCGCTTGGTTGCGCTGTATTTCCAGATGCCCGCGCGCAGCGGCAGCTCGTCGCACGGGTCCTTGCCCGCCGCGCCGGGCTGGCGATTCACCGTCTCGCACACATTGGAAGCCGAGCCGCTGTTGACGAAGAGATTGCCCCGCGCATCGATGGCGATGGGCTTCATGGCGTGGTCGCCGCTCATTTGCAGGCCGGAGAGAACGACCTCCGGCGCGCCTTCCGGCACCATCCGGCCCGGCGTCAGCGCATAACGCACGATGCGGTCGTCCTGCTCCACGAACAGCCCGCCCTCGTAAATGGCGATGCCGGTGCCGCCGATGCTGCCCTGCGCCGGCGTGGTGCCGAAGCGCTCGGTCTGATCGGCCTTGCCGTCCCCATCCGTATCCTTGAGCGCCACAATGAAGCCGTCGTCCGGCCCCGGCTCGCCTTGCAACAGGGCGCTGCTCCAGATGTTCACATAAAGCGTGCCGTCCGGCCCCATCGCCATATGGCGGGCATGGCCAATGCCATCGGCAAAGAGCGTCGCGCAGAAGCCGGGCGGCAGGCTCAGCCCGGCATCGTCGGCGCATTGCGCTGCGCTGGCCGTGTCACCGCCGCTGCCCGGCCCCTCCCGCGTCTGCACATAGATCAGCGCGGCGGCGGCGACAGTGGCACCGAGCGCGACGAGCAGGGGCAATGGCTTCTTCATGCGGCGATCCTCTTCCGGGCAACGGGCCGGAGGCGCCCTGCGCGGCCGGCAAGCGCGGCGCCGTCAGCGCCCGTCCTGGCCCTCGCATATCCCCTCCGCGCCGATCAGGCGTCCTGGGTTCCGGTCATAAGATCGCGGCCGGCGCCTGTCCATGACGTCCGCGAAGGGGCTCCGGCGATGCCCGCACCATCTCCGTCCTCCGTTCGGCCGCGAGCCGCAGTGCCTGGCTACCCTGGGCTCCTGCTCCCGCAGGAGCACGGAGCGCGACTCTAGCGTCGCACGTCCAGGCTCGCGGCGAGATCGAAGGCATCCAGGTCGCGACGCGTGGTGCAGCTTTGGTCGCCGGGCGTCGCGTGCTTGAGCGCGGCAAGCTTGAGGCCGGTCCACGCCGCGTCCTCCGGCGCACCGTCGATCCGGGCCAGCACGCCGGCGGCAAAGGCATCGCCCGTGCCGATGCGGTCGACAATGTCCAGAAGCGCGACGGCCTCCGTCTCGAAACCCCGCTCCCGGCGGTCGACTCGCGCGCTCAGCAGATGATGCGCCGGGCCCAGCACCGTGCGCGCCGTGGCGGCGATGGTGGAAAGGCCCGCAAAGCGCTCGAACGCCGCCAGCGCCGCCGCCCGGCGCTGCTCCGGCGTATCCCCCGCCAGATCGCGGCCGAGCAGCAGCGCGATGTCGCGATGATTGCCCAGCAGCAGGTCCGCCCCGTCGACATGCTCGGCGAGGATCGGCGCCGGGTCCGGGCACCAGCGCGCCCACATGGAGGCGCGGAAATTGCCGTCGAAGGAGACCCGCACGCCCATTGCCCGCGCCGCCGCGACGGCGTCCAGCGAGAGTCGCGCGGCCTGCGGGCCGATAGCGGGAATGATGCCGGAAAGGTGCAGCCACGCCGCGCCCGCCAGCAGCGCCGGCCAGTCATAGGCCGCGCTCGGCGTGCGCGCGAAGAGACTCTCCAGCCGGTCGTAGAGAATGGCGCTCGCACGCGGGCCGGCGCCGGGGGTGAGATAATAGAGGCCGAGCCGCCCCGGCCCCCGCCGCACGCGCGAGACGTCCACGCCGGCGGCGCGCATCGAGTCCAGCGCGGCATCGCCCAGCGCATCGTCCGGCAGCGCCGTCACCAGCGCGCTCGGCACGCCGATCCGTGCCAGCGCCGCCGCCACATTGGCTTCCGCGCCGCCGATATGCGCATCGAGCCGCGCCTCTTGCAGCAAATGCCCGCGCCCGGGCGCCGAGAGCCGCAGCAGCATTTCGCCGAAACACAGGACGGGGCCCGCCTCGTTCATCGCCTCTTCCCCTTCGGTTCGCGGCGATAGACCATATCGCGCGGCCTTGACAGCCTCTCTTATCTGTGTTGGTAGCGCTATCAAAGACGATAGGAGAGTGAGAGGGGATGTCGGGGAAGATCGCCATGAATCGGTCCATCCTCCCGGCCGACTGGGAGGCGGGCACGTTCCTGGGCCGCATCCAGAGCGCCGAGGGGCCCAGCCCCGTGCTGGTGCTGCGCGGCGAACTCATCGACATGGCCCGCGTCGCGCCCACCGTCTCCGCGCTCGTCGAGGCGGGCGACTTTTCCGGCAAGGGCGGCACGTCGCTCGGCGCTTTCGACCCCGCTACCATCTCGCTGCTCAGCCCAGTGGACCTGCAATGCGTGAAGGCGTGCGGCGTCACCTTCGCCGTCTCGGCCATCGAGCGCGTGATCGAAGAGCGCGCGCGCGGCGACTACCGGGCGGCGGCGGCCATCCGCGATCGGCTGGAAAGCCGCATGGGCGGCTCCATCCGTGCGGTCGTGCCCGGCACGGCGGAAGCGGCGGCGCTCAAGGCCGCGCTCATCGAGGACGGGCTCTGGTCGCAATATCTGGAAGTCGCCATCGGCCCGGATGCGGAGGTCTTCACCAAGTCGCCCATCCTCTCCACCGTGGGCGCGGGCGCGGACATCGGCGTGCGCTCCGATTCCACCTGGAACAATCCCGAGCCCGAGATCGCCCTGCTGGTCGACAGCCACGGCCATGCGGTGGGCGCGATGCTCGGCAACGACGTCAACCTGCGCGATTTCGAGGGGCGTTCGGCGCTGCTGCTCGGCAAGGCGAAGGACAACAACGCCTCCTGCGCGCTGGGGCCGCTGGTGCGCCTGTTCGACACGCGCTTTACCATCGACGATGTGCGCGCCGCAGCGGTGACGCTGCGGGTCGAGGGCGAGAGCGACAATTATGCGCTGGAAGGCGCCTCCAACATGGCCGAGATCAGCCGCGATCCGCTGGAGCTGGTGCGCCAGACCCTGTCCGAGCATCAATATCCCGATGGCTTCCTGCTCTTCCTCGGCACGCTCTTCGCGCCGATTCAGGATCGCGACGAGTCGGGGCGCGGTTTCACGCACAAGCCGGGCGACATCGTCACCATCGCCAGCCCGCGCCTGGGCCGGCTGGTGAACCGCGTGGTCACCTCGCGCGATGCGCCGCCCTGGACGATGGGCGTGGGCGCGCTCATGGCCAATCTCGCCGGGCGCGGCCTGCTCAACGCGCGCGAGGACGCATGAGCGCGGCCGCCGCCTTGCCCGCCGCGCACGCCATCTACCCCAGCCTGGCGGGCAAGCGCGTGCTCGTCACCGGCGGCGCTTCGGGCATCGGCGCGGGGCTGGTGGACGCCTTCGCCGCGCAGGACGCGCGCGTCACTTTCCTCGATATCGACAGCAGCGCGGGCGAGGCCCTCGCCGCGCGGCTCGGCACCGTGCGCTTCACCCCCTGCGACCTCACCGATCTCGCGGCACTCAAGGCCGCCGTCGAGGCGACGATCGCGCGCGAGGGCGGGATCGACATCCTGCTCAACAATGCCGGCAATGACGACCGCCACAGGCTGGACGACGTGACGCCGGCTTATTGGGAAGACCGCATGGCGGTGAACCTGCGCCACCATTTCTTCGCGGCACAGGCAGTGATCCCCGGCATGCGGGCGCGCGGCGGCGGCGTCATCCTCAATTTCGGCTCGATCAGCTGGCATCTGGGCCTGCCCGACCTCACGCTTTACCAGACGGCAAAGGCCGCCATCGAGGGCCTGACTCGCAGCCTGGCGCGCGAGCTGGGCCGCGACAGGATTCGCGTCAACGCCATCATTCCGGGCAATGTGCAGACGCCCCGGCAGGCAAAATGGTACACGCCCGAGGGCGAGGCCGAAATCGTCGCCGCGCAGTGCCTCGACGGGCGCATCCAGCCCTCGGACGTGGCCGCGCTCGCCACTTTCCTGGCCTCGGACGACGCGCATATGTGCACCGGGCACGGCTATTTCATCGATGCGGGGTGGTGCTGACCATGGTTGCGAAATCGGTTCTGGCCGTGGGGGCCACATTGGGCGAAGGGGCGATCTGGATCGGCGATGCCGTCTGGTTCGTCGATATCAAGAGCCACAAGGTCCATCGTTTCGATCCGGCGCGCGGCGCGCACAGGGAATGGACGCTGCCCGAGCAGGTCGGCTGGGTGCTGCCCACCGAGGGCGACGGCATGATCGTGGGCCTCAAGACCGGCATCCACCGCTTCGACCCCGCCACGGGCGCCGTCTCGCTCATCCACGATCCCGAGCCCGGCCTGCCGGGCAACCGCCTCAACGATGCGTCGACGGACAGCAAGGGCCGGCTCTGGTTCGGCTCCATGGACGATGGCGAGAACCGGGTGACGGGCCATCTCTATCGCTGCGCGGGCGGCCTGTGCGCCGACACCGGCGTGGCGCCCGTCTCTATCACCAATGGCCCCGCGCTCAATGCGGAAGGCACGCTCCTCTACCATACGGACACGCTGGGGCGGACCATCTACCGCATCCCGGTCCATGACGACGGCTCGCTCGGCAAGGCCGAACCCTTCGTGTGGATCGAGGATGGCGGCGGCTTTCCCGATGGGCCCGTGGTGGACGCCGAGGGCTGCCTGTGGACCGGCCTCTACGATGGCTGGGGCGTGCGGCGCTACGACCCCGCCGGCAAGCTCATCAAGACCGTCCGCTTCCCCACCGCCAACGTCACCAAGATGTGCTTCGGCGGCGCGGACCTCAAGACCGCCTATGCGACCACGGCGCGCGCGGGCATCCCCGCCGATGCCCTGCCCTTGCAGCCGGACGCGGGCAATCTCTTCATGTTCGATCCCGGCGTCGCGGGCGTGGCGGTAACGCCCGCGCGGATCACCGGCATCGCGGCAAGGGCCGGATAGGCCGGCGCCGGGAACGCCGGCAGACACGACAACAAGCACAACAAGACGACAAGACAAAAGACAAAAGACAAAAGACAATAAAACGAGAGAGGAGCGGGAGAGCATGGCAACGTCGGCAGGCGCCGAGCAGGCGCGTATCAACATCGGCTTCATTGCCGCCATCGTGGCGGTCGCCACCATTGGCGGCTTCATGTTCGGCTATGATTCAGGCGTCATCAACGGCACACAGAAAGGCTTGGAATCCGCCTTCTCGCTCGACAAGCTGGGGGTGGGCGTCAATGTCGGCGCCATTCTCGTCGGCTCGGCCATCGGCGCGTTCGGCGCCGGGCGGCTGGCGGACCTTATCGGCCGGCGCAGCACCATGATGGTGGCGGCCGTGCTCTTCCTCCTCAGCGCCATCATGGCCGGCGTGGCCGGCTCCTCGGCCATCTTCATCATTGCCCGCGTCATCGGCGGCCTGGGCGTGGGCGCGGCGAGCGTCATCTCGCCGGTCTATATCTCGGAAGTGACGCCCGCGAGCATCCGGGGCCGCCTCTCCAGCGTGCAGCAGGTGATGATTATCACCGGCCTCACCGGCGCCTTCGTCGCCAATTTCGCCCTCGCCCGCTATGCCGGCGGATCGACGGCGGAGCTGTGGGCCGGCTACCCGGCCTGGCGCTGGATGTTCTGGCTCCAGGCCATTCCCGCCGCCATCTATTTCCTGGCGCTGCTCGTCATCCCGGAGAGCCCGCGCTATCTGGTCGTGAAGGGCCGCGAAGCCGAGGCGCACCGGGTGCTCACGCGGCTGTTCGGCGCGGCGGAAGCGGACCGCAAGGTCAAGGAAATCAGGGACAGCCTGGCGGGCGATCATCACAAGCCCAAGCTCAGCGACCTCATCAACAAGAGCACGGGCAAGATCCGCCCCATCGTATGGACCGGCATCGGCCTCGCCGTCTTCCAGCAGTTCGTGGGCATCAACGTGGTCTTCTACTATGGCGCCACGCTCTGGGAGGCCGTGGGCTTCTCCGAGGACTATGCGCTCCAGACCAACATCCTCTCGGGCGTGCTCTCCATCGGCGCCTGCCTCGCCACCATTGCGCTGGTCGACAAGATCGGCCGCAAGCCGCTGCTGCTGTTCGGATCGGCGGGCATGGCGGTGACGCTCTCGATCGTGGCCTATGCCTTCTCGACCGCCGTGACCGGCGCGGACGGCGCCGTGTCGCTGCCCGGCAATAACGGCATCCTCGCGCTGGTCGCGGCCAATCTCTATGTGATCTTCTTCAACCTCAGCTGGGGTCCGATCATGTGGGTGATGCTGGGCGAGATGTTCCCCAACCAGATCCGCGGCTCCGGCCTCGCCGTGGCGGGCTTCTTCCAGTGGATCGCCAATGCGGCGGTGTCAGTGAGCTTCCCCTCGCTCGTCGAGTGGCCGGGCCTGGCCGTGGCTTATGCCGGCTACGCCTTCTTCGCGGCGGTTTCCTACTTCTTCGTCCGCGCGATGGTCAACGAGACGCGCGGACGCGAGCTGGAACAGATGGAGGGCTGAACCGCCCTCCGCTGGACAACAGTCTCAACCAACTGGATCGGGGGCGGCGCGCCGCTCCCGATTTTCTTTGCCGGAGAGGTATGGCTCGTCGAGACGTTGACGAACCCGTCAATCCAGCGAGGGGAAGTTAAGCCTTGGCGCTAGTCCCGTTTTGGATTAATTCGATTTTGGGCCTGAGCGCCCGTTCATCCGTCCTGTAATCGCAAGTAGAGTAGGCCCGCGATGGAAGTGAACACCGCACAGCCGGAATCGCAGGTCAGAAAGCGCCCGCTGTGGCTGCGCCTGCTGATCTTCGCCGTGATTGCGGTCGTCGCCGTTAATCTGCTGGCCATTCTGTTCCTTTCCGCCGGCAGCATCAAAATCGGCGGTCTTGGCCATTTCGTCATTGCGATGGTCGTGGCCGCAGTGGTCTCCCGGCCTTATGGGGGCCTGAATCTCCTGCGCACATGGTCAAACCCGCCGACCGCCGATTTTACGCGGCGGGATGATCCAGCGCGAAACGGCTATGTCTATGACGTGCGTCCGGCCCGCGCGTCACGGACCGCCATACTCCTGCCGCTCCCCCTGGCGGCCTTCCTCGCGATGTGGGGCGTTTTTTCGGTGTGGATCTTTTACGCCGCGATCGCGCTCTATTTCATCGTCATCGGCACCATCGTCCTGCCCGGCGCGCGCGACCGCAAGCCCGCGACGATTGCCCTGTCCCCGCAGGGCATCGAAAGCGGCGATGTCCGCCTGCCGCTCGATCGCATTGCCGATCTGGAAGTCACGAACAACGGCGTCAAGGTCAGCTCCGAACCGCTCATGCCCGGCCCCAGCGGCGTTCCCACGTCCAGCATGGTCGGGCGCGGTCTCGGCAACCGGCAGGCGGGGCGCAGTTTCGCCGTGACGTTGCGCGGCGATGGCGAGAGCCATGCCGCCGTGATCGCGGGCGGGCTGACGCAACCCTGCGCCGAAAACCTGTATCGCGACATACGCAACGCCCTCCAAACCTTCCGCGCTGCCGATAAAGGATAATGGCATGGTGAGACGGATCACAATGGCCGCCGCTCTTGGCCTCATGCTTGCCGGATGCGGCGCGACGGCGGCCGATTCCGGGTCTGTCGAGGATGAAGCGGCCTTTCTCGCCCGCTGCGAGGCCGAAGGCGCTTATGACTGCGAAGTCCGATGGAAATGGGCGGGCAATGCCGCGCCAATTGCCGGCGCCCTGCTGGCGCTCGCGCCGGAAGCGGGCGGCCAGGTGGCGGCGGATATGCGCGCCCCTCTGACGGCCGTGCAATGGTCTTCCGCAACCGAAGGCACGCTCGGCGATCTCACCGTCACCTTGTCCGGCAATGGCAGGATTTCCTTCCGCTGGGAAAAACAAGGTGCCGAAGGACATTACGACCTGATTCAGGCGCTGCGCATGCGCGGCGTCACGCTCGAATCGCTCGGCTGTCCGCGATACCCGATGGCCTCCATGGGGCAGGAAAAGGTAATGATCGCCAAAGCCGAAGGGCGCGCGCCCTTCGTGCTGACGGTGTACGGGCGCTTTGCGCCGACGGGCATGGACTATGCCCTTTACGATGTCGACGCGGATTTCAGCGGCGCAGTGCCGGACAGCGCGGCGCTCGCCGCCGGACGGTATCCCGGCGGCGGCGGCCGCGCCTTCGCCACCGATGCGACAGGATGGATGGAGACTTGCCCCGATCCGGTCTCATAGCCGCCCGTGCGCTCTATGCTGCGGTTGCCGTGCAGAATGGCGGCATAAGCCATTGATTTTCCGTTTCTAACGGGGCCTTATGCGCCTGAGAGCCCAGCTTTCGCCGGGACGACGAGAGATGTCGAACGGCGAAATCAGCCCTTGAGCCCTTGAGGGGTCCCGCTCCTATCGCCGCTGGGCGCTGGGGCGGCGGCGGGGGGCGGCGTCCGACTGGCGGCGGATGAGGCTGTAGTCCGCCATCACATGCAGTTCCTGCACCGAGCGGCTGCTTGCATTGCGCGAGCGGATCTCCCGCACCAGCAGGTCGATGGCGGTGCGCGACATCTCGAACACGGGCTGACGGATGGTGGTCAGTTCCGGCCAGATCGTCGTGGCAAGCGCGGTATCGTCGAAACCGCAGACGGTGAGGTCGCCCGGCACATCGAGCCCGCGCCGATGCGCGATGGCCACCGTCGCGGCGGCCATGTCGTCATTGGAGGCGAAGATGGCCGAGGGCGGCTCGGGCAGGTCCAGCAGTTGCTCGGCCGCATCCAGCCCCGAGCGATAGGTGAAGAGGCCGGGCGCGATCAGCTCCGGCGCCTCGCCCAGGCCCGCGTCGCGCAGCGCGTCCTTGTAGCCCTGCATGCGCTCGTCGCTGGCCGTCTGGCGCGGATTGCCGGTGATGAAGCCGATGCGCCGATGCCCCAGCGCGGCCAGGTGCCGCGTCATCTCATAAGCCGCCGCATGATCGTTGATGCTCACCGAGAGCGCCCAGTCCGGCGCGCGGCCGGTCGCCACGGCGACCACGGGAATGTTGCGCTTGTGGATCACCTCCAGCACCGGCAGCGATTCGCTGAGCGGCGGCGTGAGCACGATGCCGTCGAGCCGCGTGCGCATCAGATGATCGACGGCGCTCGCCTCCTCGTCCTCATCGTCGCATTTCTCGACGATGAGCTGCACATTGAGCCGGCTCGCCTGATCGAGACTGCCGACCAGAAAGGCGCTCAGATAGGTGAAGGACGGGTTGGAGTGGAGCAGGCCGATGCGGATTTCCTCCCCGCCCGCCAGCGTGCGCGCGGCGCTGCTCGGCGCATAGTCCAGCGCCTTGATGGCCACTTCGACGCGCTTGCGAGTCTCGGCGCGCACATTGGACTCGCCATTGATGACGCGGCTGACCGTCATGGGCGACACGCCCGCCTTGGCCGCGACATCGCTGATCGTCGGCGCGTTGCGCTGCCGGCGCGAACCCCTGGTCTCGCTCATGATTGCCTGCCCTTCCGGGTGCAGCGGTTATTGCAGGGGGAGACCGATGGCAAGTCGCAACGGATGAATGCCCCGCCCGGCGTCACGGCGCGCCCGCAAACGGCGCCGGCGCTCAAGGGTTGCCCGGCGCAAAGGGATAGGCCAGCGCCCGATACCAGTCGAGCGCCTGCGTCGGCGGCTGAGTGCCGGCGGGCAGCGCCAGGCCGTTGACCGACATCCAGTAGGCGAGGCTGGCATCGCGCCACAGCCGGGCGTCACGCTGCTCGATGCCGAGCAACTCGTCCGTCTTGCGCCAGCGCTCCGCGTCGATGCGCGGTTCGAGCGCCGCCCATTGCGCGCGCATGGCCGCCACATGGGCCACGCCCCGGTCATAATGGACGACCAGCTCCTCCCACAAAGTCCGGCCGCTCGCCATGCGGTGCGTCCAGGGCAGATGATGGAACCAGAGCAGCTCCGCCTCCGGCGTCGTGCGGGGGTCGGCATACAGGGCGGCGAGCGGCGGAGCATATTGGCTGACGGCGTCGCTCCCCGCCTTCGTGCGATCGAAGCCGATGCCATCGCGGTCCGCGCGATGATAATAGACCGGGTTCCATTCCGGCCGGGCCAGATCGGAGACCCAGGGCGCCGGCCCGTAATGATGGCCCGTGCCCATCAGATGCGCCAGGCCCAGGGCGCCGGTATAATCGACCACCGCCTCGCGCGAACCCATCATCATGCCCACCACCGGATCGACCACGGCGGGATCGGCGCTGAAGGTCTGCGCCGCCCATTCGCGCGCGATGACCTCGGGCGAGAGCGCGGGGTCCCAGGCAAGGCGGCCGAACACATACCAGTTCGCCTGATTGAAGGTGGAGCCGGCCCAGTCCCGCGCGCGGCCGATATTGGCGACGCCCACCATGCCGGTGAGCGTGTGCCCTTCCGCGCTGCCGTCCGCGATGCGCGCGACCGTGGTGCCGGTGCCCCGTGCCATGGTGTCCGCATTCAGCACCTCGGCGAAGAGCGGGCCGAGATAGGCGAGGCTGGTGCCCTGCCCCAGATATTCCTTGGTGATCTGCAACTCCGGGAACAGCGGCGTCCCCGGCATCGCGCCGAACAGCGGGTGGACGGGCTCGCGCGGCTGGAAGTCGATGGCGCCGTTCTTCACCTGCACGATCACATTGGGCGCGAAACTGCCGTCGAGCGGCTTGAACTCGCTATAGGCCTGCTTGGCGCGGTCCTCGGGATTGGTGTCGGCATAGACGAACGCCCGCCACATCACGATGCCGCCATGCGGCGCGAGCGCGGCGGCGAGCATGTTGGCGCCCTCCGCATGGGTGCGGCCATAGTCGCCTGGGCCGGGCTGGCCCTCGCTATTGGCCTTGACCAGGAAGCCTCCGAAATCGGGGATGGCCCGGTAGATCTCATCCGCCTTGGCCTTCCACCAGGCGGCTACGGCCGGATCGAGCGGATCGGCGGTCTTGAGCCCGCCCAGCTCCACCGGCGCCGTCCAGCGCGCGCTCAGATAGACGCGCACACCCCAGGGCCGGAAGATGTCCGCCAGCGCCGCCGCCTTGGCGATATAAGGCGCGGTGAGACTCTGCGCCCTGGCGTTCACATTGTTGAGCACCGCGCCGTTGATGCCGATGGAGGCATTGGCCCGCGCATAATCGGTATAGAGCGGGTCCTTGTAATCGGGCAGCGTCCACCAGTCCCAGAGCGAGCGGCCGGCATAGCCGCGCTCCACGAAACCATCGAGATTGTCCCAGTGGTTGAGGAGGCGATGACGCAGGCGCGGCGCCGACTTGAGGGCGATTTCCGTCGCCGCGCCGCCGCTGTCCAGATGGCGCAGCAGCGCGAAGGCTCCATAGAGCAGCCCCCGCTCGCCATTGCCGGTGATGAGGACGACGGGGCGGCTGTCGATGGAGACGGAGCGGACGAGATAGCCCTCCTCGCCCAGATCGTCCGTGGGCAGGCGCAGGGCCGCGACTTGCGGCTGGGCGGCGGTGGCGAGCATCACTTCGGCAATCCGGCCGGCCAGCCGGCGTTGCAGCTCGGATGCCGCCGCCGCGATCATCGGCGAGGTCGCCGGCGTCACCACCCGCGCGGGCGCCGCCTGCGTCGCGGGATAGCGCAGCCACAGCCGGTAGCCGTCTTCCGCGTGGGCCGGCGCGCAGGCCAGCAGGCAAGCCAGCGCCACGCGGAACCACAGGCCCGGACCTCTCCCCATGTCCCTCTCCCTTGCTGCCTCGGCGGCATTGACAAGCGCGTGTCTTGTCGCGCATGTTACCGCTATCACAGCGACGGCATCACGAGCAATGCCGCGTTTCCATGGAGTGGGGAGGATCGAGGACCATGCCCGCATTGTCGTCATGGCGAGACCGCGCATGATCGGACGGCGCGATTTCTTTCGCCTGAGCGCGGGTGCCTCGCTGATGGCTTTCATGCCCGCCGCCCTGCGCGCGGCCGCCGCCACGGCCCGGCCGGTCTATCTCGATCCGCGCGCGCCCATCGATCTGCGCGTGCGCGACCTCATGAACCGCATGACGCTGGAGGAGAAGGTCGCGCAGACCATCACGCTCTCGCGCAGCAAGAGCGAGGTGATGGACGAGGCGCTGCGCTTCGACCCCGCCAGGGCGGACAAGCTCTATCCTCACGGCATCGGCCAGATCGCCCGCCCGTCCGACCGGGGCGGCGCGGCGACGGCCAACAACAGCACCACGGATTCGACCGGCCGCTGGCGTGCCCCGGCGGACACCATCGCCTATGTGAACGCGGCGCAGGCATGGGCGCGGGAGAAGACCCGGCTCGGCATCCCTATCCTCTTCCACGAAGAGGCGCTGCACGGCTTCATGGCGCCCGAGGCGACCAGCTTCCCGCAGGCCATCGCCATGGCGAGCAGCTTCGACCCCGATCTCGTCGAGCGAGTCTCCGCCGTCATCGGCCGCGAGGTGCGCGCCCACGGCACAGTGCTGGCGCTCTCGCCGGTGGTGGACATCGCCCGCGATCCGCGCTGGGGCCGCATCGAGGAGACCTTCGGCGAGGACCCCTATCTCTGCGCCGAACTGGGCGTGGCCGCCGTGCGCGGGCTCCAGGGCGAAAGCGCGATCCTGCAACCCGGCAAGGTCTTCGCGACATTGAAGCACATGACCGGGCACGGCCAGCCGCTCGCGGGCAACAATGTCGCGCCGGCCATGATGGGCGAGCGGGACCTGCGCGAATTCTTCTTCCCGCCCTTCCGCGCCGTGATCGAGCGCACCGGCATCGCCGCCGTCATGCCGAGCTATAATGAGATCGACGGGGTGCCGAGCCATGCCAATCGCTGGCTGCTGAAGGACGTGCTGCGCGGCGAATGGGGTTTCGATGGCGCCATCGTCTCCGATTATGCGGCGATCGAGGAGCTGGCGACCTTCCACAAGGTCGCCGCCAATCTGGGCGAGGCCGCGCGGCTGGCGCTGGAAGCGGGCGTGGACTGCGACCTGCCGGACGGCATCGCCTATCGCACGCTGGCAGACGAGGTGCGCGCCGGCCGCGTCAGCCAGGCGCTGCTGGATCAGGCCTGCGCCAACATGCTGCGCCTCAAGTTCCGCGCGGGGCTGTTCGAGGCCGGGCCGGTCGATCCGGCGGCCGCCGCGCGGCTCACCGCGAATGACGAGGCGCGTGCACTGGCGCTGGAGACGGCGCAAAAGGCCGTGGTACTGCTCAGGAATGACGGCACGCTGCCGCTCACCGCCGGGGCGCACAAGCGCGTCGCCGTGATCGGCCCCAATGCCGCCGTCACGCGGCTGGGCGGCTATTCCTCCCTGCCGCGCACGCGCATCTCGCTGCTCGACGGTGTCCGCAAGCGGCTGGAGGGCAAGGCGGAAGTCGTCTTCGCACAAGGCGTGTTCATCACCCAGAGCGAAGACCGCTCGGCCGGCGAGGTGCTGCTGGCCGACCCGGAGAAGAACCGCCAGCTGATCGAAGAGGCCGTCGCGCTCGCGCGGACCTGCGACATCGTGCTGCTGGCCATCGGCGATACCGAGCAGACCAGCCGCGAGGGCTATGCGCGCAATCATCTGGGCGACCGCACGGACCTCGATCTGGTCGGCGAGCAGAACGCCCTGTTCGCGGCCCTCAAGGCGACCGGCAAGCCGGTGGTCGTGGTGGCGCTGAACGGCCGCCCACCAAGCTGGCCCGGCGTAGTCGAAGGCGCCAACGCGCTGCTGGAATGCTGGTATGTGGGCCAGGAAGGCGGCACGGCGATGGCGCAGGCGCTGTTCGGCGACATCAATCCCGGCGGCAAGATGCCTGTCACCGTGGTGCGCGACGTGGGGCAGATCCCCTTCTTCTACAATCACAAGCCCTCGGCCCGGCGCGGCTATCTCTTCGCCGATCCCGCGCCGCTCTTTCCCTTCGGCTTCGGCCTGTCCTACACGCGCTTCACCCTTTCCCCCCCGCGCCTCTCGGCCGCGCGGATCGCGCGCGCGGGCACGGTGGACGTCGCGGTCGACGTCACCAACAGCGGCGCGCGGGCCGGCGACGAGGTGGTGCAGCTTTATGTCCACGATCAGGTCGCCTCGGTCGCCCGGCCGGTCAAGGAACTCAAGGCGTTCCGGCGCGTGACGCTCCAGCCCGGTGAGACACAGACGCTCCGCTTCACGCTCGGCCCGGAGGCCTTCCGCCTGTGGGATAGCGACATGAACGAAGTGGTGGAGCCGGGCCTGTTCGACATCATGACCGGGCCCGACAGCCACGACCTCCAGAGCGTCACGCTCGAAATCGTCTGAGGAGGCGTCGCATGTCCCGTACCGCCTCCATGTCCCGCATCGCCTCGGCCAAGGTCATCGTCACTTGCCCCGGCCGCAATTTCGTCACGCTCAAGGTCGAGACGGAGGACGGCCTCACGGGCGTGGGCGACGCGACGCTGAACGGCCGCGAGCTGGCCGTCGCGTCCTATCTCACCGATCATGTCATTCCCTGCCTCATCGGGCGCGACGCGCACCGCATCGAGGACCTGTGGCAATATCTCTATCGCGGTGCCTATTGGCGGCGCGGGCCCGTGACCATGTCCGCCATCGCCGCGGTGGACATGGCGCTGTGGGACCTCAAGGGAAAGGTCGCGGGACTGCCCGTCTATCAGCTCCTGGGCGGCGCCTGCCGCGAGGGCTGCATGGTCTATGGCCATGCCAATGGCGCCACCATCGAGGAGACGATCGACAACGCGCGCCTCTATGCCGGGCAGGGCTACAGGGCGATCCGCCTTCAGGCCGGCGTCCCCGGCCTCGCCTCCACCTATGGCGTCTCGAAGGACCGCTATTTCTACGAGCCGGCCGATGCGGACCTGCCGACCGAGAATGTCTGGTCGAGCGAGAAATATCTGCGCTCCGTGCCTCCGCTGTTCGAGGCGGCGCGGGCAGCGCTGGGCTGGGACGTCCATCTGCTCCACGACATCCACCATCGCCTGACCCCCATCGAGGCCGGGCGGCTGGGCAAGGACCTGGAGCCCTGGCGCCCCTTCTGGCTGGAGGATGCGGTGGTGGCGGAGAACCAGGCCAATTTCCGCCTGATCCGCCAGCACACCACCACGCCGCTGGCGGTGGGCGAGGTGTTCAGCTCCATCTGGGACTGCAAGCAGCTCATCGAAGAGCAGCTCATCGACTATATCCGCGCCACCGTGGTCCATGCCGGCGGCATCACCCATTTGCGCAAGATCGCCTCGTTTGCGGACATGCACAATGTCCGCACCGGCTGCCATGGCGCGACGGATCTCTCTCCCGTCACCATGGCAGCCGCCCTCCATTTCGGCCTCTCCATCCCGAATTTCGGCATCCAGGAATATATGCGCCACACGGCGGAGACGGATGCGGTCTTCCCGCATCATTACAGCTTCGCGGACGGCCTCATGCATCCGGGCGACGCGCCCGGCCTGGGCGTGGAGATCGACGAGGCGCTGGCCGCCGCCCATCCCTATGAACGCGCCTATCTGCCCGTGAACCGGCTTGAGGACGGGACGCTCTACAACTGGTGAGGAGAGAAGGCTTGGCCCATGCCGCGGAACAGACCGCCCCGCTGACGCCGGGGGGACGCTATCGCTGGTCCATCTGCGCCCTGCTCTTCTGCGTCATCACCATCAACTATGTGGACCGTCAGGTCATCGGCGTGCTCAAGCCCCTCATCCAGGAGGATCTGGGCTGGAGCGAGGTGGACTATGGCAATATCGTCACCGCCTTCCAGGCCAGCTATGCCGTGGGTCTGCTGGTGGTGGGCCGCCTGCTCGACAAGGTGGGGACGCGGCTGGGCGTGGCCATCACGCTCGGCATCTGGAGCCTTGCCGCCATGCTGCACGGCGCCGCCCACAACGTACTGCACTTCGTGCTGGCGCGCACGGCGCTGGGCGTCGCGGAGGCGGGCGCCTATCCGGGCGCGGTCAAATCGGTGGCGGAATGGTTCCCGCGCAAGGAGCGGGCGCTGGGCGTGGGCATCCTCAACGCGGGCGCCAATGTCGGCGTGCTCATCACGCCCATTGTGGGCCTGACGGTCGCCGCCTTCCATGGCTGGCGCGTCGCCTTCATCGTCACCGGCGCGCTCGGCTTCATCCTGCTGTTCGCCTGGCTCAAATTCTACCATACGCCTGGCAGCCACCCTCGCCTCACCGCGCAGGAGCGCGCCTATATCGGCCAGGATGGGGAAGACCCGGCCGGCCAGCCGCTCAGCTGGCGCGAGGCGCTGCGCCACCGGCAGACCTGGGCCTTCGTGGCGGGCAAGTTCTTTACCGATCCCGTCTGGTATCTCTTCCTCTTCTGGCTGCCCGATTTCCTGGACAAGACGCAGGGCATGGCGCTGTTCCCCACCGGCGACAGCGGCATCTTCGCCACTATCGGCCCGGCGCTCATCGCGGTCTATCTGATCGCGGACGTGGGCTCGATCGCGGGGGGCTGGTTCTCCAGCCACCTCATCAAGCGCGGATGGGCCGTCAATCCGGCCCGCAAGATCACCCTGCTGATCGCCGCCTGCTGCGCGCTGCCGCTACTGTTCGTGGTCAACGCGCCCAATCCGCTGGTGGCCGTGCTCATCATCGGCCTCGCCACGGCCGGGCATCAGGCTTTCTCCTCAAACATCTTCACGCTGATCTCGGACATGTATCCGCGCCGGGCGGTGGCGACCGTCGCGGGCATCGGCGGCGCGGCGGGATCGGTGGGCGGCATCATCATGTCGCAGGCAACCGGCTGGACGCTGGAGCTGACCGGCAGCTACGTCCCCATCGTCACTTACGCCGCCTTCGGCTATATGTTCGCGCTGACGGCCATCCACCTGCTGGTGCCGCGTCTCGACCCGGCTCCCCTCAGGACGCACGGCTGATAAGGCGCGCCAATGCCCCAACCCCTCGCTCTCCACCCGGACCGCCTGTTCCCCGCCGAGCCGCGCACCCGCGCCATCGCCCGCGCGCTCCATGCCGGCGTGAAGGACCTGCCGATCATCAGCCCGCACGGCCATACCGATCCGGCATGGTTCGCGCTCGACGCCCCCTTCCCCGACCCGGCGCAACTGCTCATCGTGCCGGATCACTATGTCTTCCGCATGCTCTACAGCCAGGGCGTGCGCATGGAGGATCTGGGCATCGCCACGCGCGACGGCACGCCGGTGGAGACCGATCCGCGCGCCATCTGGCGCCGCTTCGCCACCCATTATCATCTCTTCCGGGGCACGCCCTCGCGCCTGTGGCTGGACTGGGTGTTCGCGGAGGTCTTCGGCATCGACGTGCGGCTCGATGCGCAGAGCGCGGACCATTATTTCGACGTGATCGACAATGCCCTGCGCACCGACGCCTTCCGCCCGCGCGCCCTGTTCGAGCGTTTTGGCATCGCGCTGCTCGCCACGACCGAAGGGCCCAACGACACGCTCGCGCATCACCGCGCGATCCGCGAGAGCGGCTGGGGCGGGCGCGTCATCACCACCTACCGGCCCGATCCGGTGATGGACCCGGAGCATGAGGGCTTTGCCGAGCATGTCGCGCGCTTCGGCGAGCTGGCGGGCGAGGATATCGGCACGCTGGCCGGTTATCTGCGCGCCCATGAGAACCGCCGCGCCTTCTTCCGCGCCCATGGCGCCACCGCGACCGACCATGGCCACCCCAGCGCGGCCACCTGCGCGCTGGATCGCGCCGATCTGGCACTGCTCTATGCCAAAGCGCTGGCGGGCGGCCTGACGATGAGCGAGGCCGAGCAGTTCCGGGGCGCGATGCTGCTGGAGATGGCGCGGATGAGCCTGGACGACGGCATGGTCATGCAGCTCCATCCCGGCGCCTGGCGCAGCCATAACCCCGCGCTCCTCGCCCGCTTCGGGCCCAACATGGGTGCCGACATCCCGGTCCAGACCGATTATGTCCGCGCACTCAAGCCGCTGCTCGACGCCTATGGCAACGATCCGCGCCTGACGCTCATTCTCTTCACGCTGGACGAGGACAGCTATGCGCGCGAGCTGGCGCCGCTGGCCGGCCACTATCCCGCCCTGCGCCTCGGCCCGCCCTGGTGGTTCCACGACAGCCCGGAGGGCATGCGCCGCTTCCGCGAGCGCGTGACCGAGACGGCGGGCTTCTACAATAGCGCCGGCTTCAACGACGATACGCGCGCCTTCCTCTCCATTCCCGCCCGCCATGACGTGGCGCGGCGGATGGACTGCGCATGGCTCGCCCAGCTCGTCGCGGATCATCGGCTGGCGGAGGACGAAGCGCACGAGATCGCGCGCGCGCTGGCCTATGATCTGGCGAAGGCGGCCTACAAGCTGTGACCCCGCGCCTGACGCCCGCGCTACTGCCCGCGCTGGAGAAACGCGGCATCGCCACGCCCGCTTATAACCGCGCCGCGCTGGCGGAGGGCGTCGTCCATCTGGGCCTCGGCGCCTTCAGCCGCGCGCATCTCGCCGCCTATCTGGACAGCCTCGCCGCCGGGGGAGACCTGCGCTGGGGCATGGTGGGCGTGTCGCTGCGCTCGGCGGACGTGCGGGATCGGCTGGCGCCGCAGGACGGGCTCTACACGCTGCTGGTGCGGGAGGGCACGCAGGAGACGGCGCGCGTCATGAGCCCGCTGCGGCGCCTGCTGGTGGCGCCGGAAAATCCCGAAGCGGTCGTCGCGGCCATGGCGCAGCCGAGTGTCCACCTCGTCACGCTCACCGTCACCGAGAAAGGCTATGGGCTCGACCGGGCGGGCGGCGGCCTCGATATGGCAAATGCCGACATCGCCGCCGATCTCGCCAGCCTTGCCGCGCCGCGCACCGCGCCCGGCTTCATCGTCGCCGCGCTGGCGCGCCGGCGCGTGGCCGGCCTGCCGCCCTTCACCGCCGCGAGCTGCGACAATCTGCCGCATAACGGAGTCCTGCTGCGAGCGGCCGTCCTCGCCATGGCGCGCGCGCATGACGGCGGGCTGGCGGACTGGATCGCGCGGGCCGGCACCTTCCCGTCCGCCATGGTCGACCGAATCGTGCCTGCCACCGCGCCGGAGCGGATCGCGCGCTTCGCCGCCGAATATGGCATCCGCGACGAGGCGCTGGTCGAGACCGAGCCGTTCACGCAATGGGTGCTGGAGAACCGCTTCGCAGGCGCCATGCCGGACCTTGCGGCCGCCGGCGTCACGCTCCCCGCCGATGTCGCGCCCTGGGAGGAGGCCAAGCTGCGCCTGCTCAACGGCGCCCATTCGGCCATCGCCTATCTGGGCGGCCTCGCCGGCATCGCGCATGTCCATGCCTTCGTCGCGGACGAGGGCCGGCGCGCCTTCATCGAGCGGCTGTGGGACGAAAGCGCCGCCACGCTCTCGCCGCCGCCGGAGCTGGACCTCGCCCGCTATCGCGCGGCGCTGATGCGGCGCTTCGCCAACCCCATGCTGCAACACCGCACGCGCCAGATCGCCATGGACGGCTCGCAGAAGCTGCCCCAGCGCCTCGTCGCGCCGCTGCGGGCGCGGCTGGAGGCGGGGCGCCCCTCGCCCGTTCTGGAGCTGGCCGTCGCCGGCTGGATGGCCTGGCAGCGCGGTATCGACGCGCAGGGCGCGCCCTTCGCCGTCGACGATCCGCTGGCCCCCCGCACCGCCGCGATCTGGCGTGAGAGCAACACAGCGCACGGGGCCTGCGCGCGCCTGCTGGCGATAAGCGAGGTGTTTGGCGGCCTCGCGGCACAATCGCCCGACCTCGCCGATCGGCTGGGCCGGACAGTGGCGGGGCTCCTTACGCAAAAGCCACTGGCGACGATCGCGGACATCATGAGTGGAGAGGATTGACCCATGCACAGGCGCATCGATCGCAGGCAGATGCTGGCCGGAACGGCAGGCGCCGCGCTGGCCCTCACTGGCGCCGGGCCCCTGCGGGCGGCAGCGGAGCGGCCGGCGGACAGCCTCGCCTTGGCGGCCGGGAAAGCGGGCTGCCGCTTCGGCTCGGCCTTCAATGCCGCGCCACGCGCCGCCGGGCGCGGCTCCTATCTCAACCCCGGCTATGCCGCGCTGCTGGAGCGCGACTGCAATATCCTGGTGCCGGAAAACGAGTTCAAATGGGGCGCCCTGCGCCCGGCCGTGAACCGTTACGATTTCACGCATTTCGACGGCATGATGGCCTATGCCCAGGCGCACGGCATGGCAATGCGCGGGCACACGCTGCTGTGGCACAAGACCAAATGGTTCCCCCAATGGCTCAACGATTTCGATTTCGGCCCGCGCCCCGCCAGTCGGGCGGAGGACATCCTCGCCAGCCACATCCGCACGGTGACGGCGCGCTATGCCGGCCGGATCGTCAGCCATGACGTGGTCAACGAAGCCGTCGACCCGGAGACGGGCGATCTGGAGCGGACATCCCTCTCCCGCGCCTTCGGCAGCGAGGCCGGCCTGCTCGATCTCGCCTTCCACGTCGCGCGGGAAAGCGCGCCGGGCGTGCAGCTCGTCTACAATGACTATATGAGCTGGGAGCCCGGCCACGAGACGCACCGCGCGGGCGTGCTCAGGCTGCTCGAAGGCTTCAGGGCACGCGGCACGCCCGTCGATGCGCTGGGCATCCAGTCCCATATCGACATGTATCGGCTCGATCCTGCGACGGGCCTGGGCCAGCATGACGAAAAGGGCTTCCGCGCCTTCCTCGACGAGGTCACGGCCATGGGCTACGACCTCGTCGTCACCGAGTTCGACGTGAAGGACCACGCCCTGCCCATCGACTTCGCCCGGCGCGACCGCGCGGTGGCCGATTACGCCCGCGCATATCTGGACCTGCTCCTCTCCTACCCCCAGCTCAAGGACGTGCTGTGCTGGGGACTCAACGACAGATATAGCTGGTTGCAAGGGTTCAGCCCCCGCGAGGACAAGGCCCCGCTGCGCTGCTGCCCCTATGATGCCGAGGGCCGGCCCAAGCCGCTGCGCCAGGCCATTGCGGACGCTTTTGCCGCGCGCGCATGATCGGCCTTCGCATCATCCTCGCCGCCGCGCTCGCCCTGTGTGCCGCGCCGGCGCTCGCCGCGAACCCGGATTGCGCATGGCGGCCAGGCTGGGCCTCTGCGCAGATGGTGCCGGAAGGCGACAATGCCCTGCCCGCCGGCACTTATCGCGACGCCACGCTGCGCCAGATCGTGCGCACGACCATCGGCGGCGCAAAACTGCGCGTGCGCCTCTCCAACGCCTTCGGAACCGCGCCGCTGACACTGGCCGCCGCCTCGGTCGCGCGGGCGCCGGACAATCGCGGCCATGCCGTCGATCCGGCCAGCCTCCGGCCGCTGCTGTTCGACGGCGCGCGCACCGTCACCATCCCGGCCGGCGCGGACATGCTCTCCGATCCGGTCGAGATGGCGCAGCCGCTGCCGGCCTTTGCCGATCTGGCCGTCTCCCTCCACTACCGGGCAGATCCCTCGGTGCAGACAGGCCACCCCGGATCGCGCGCCACGTCCCATATCGCACCGGGCAATCAGGTCGATGCGCCGGCGCTCGCCAACGCCCGGACAGCCGAGCGCTGGTTCCAGATCACAGGCGTGGAGATGCTGACCTGCACGGCCACGCCGGTGATCGCCATTCTGGGCGACAGCATCACGGACGGGCGCGGATCGACCACCGACGGCAATGACCGCTGGCCGGACGTGCTGGCGGGCCGGCTCGGCGGCAGGGTGGCGGTGCTCAACCAGGGCATCGGCGGCAATCGTCTGCTGCTCGACGGGCTCGGCCCCAATGCGCTGGCCCGACTCGACCGCGATGTGCTGGCGCTGCCCGGCGTGACGCATCTCATCGTGCTGGAGGGCATCAACGATATCGGCACGGCCACGCGAGACGCGCCGATCGGCGCGGCAGATCATGCAGCGCTGGTCGCGCGGATGACCGGCGCTTACCGGCAGATCGTCGAGCGGGCGCGGGCGCACGGGATCAAGGTGATCGGCGCGACGATCATGCCATTCATGGGCTTTGATTATTACCATCCCGACGCGCAGAGCGAGGCGGACCGGCAGGCCGTGAATAGCTGGATTCGCGCGCCGGGCCAGTTCGACGGCGTAATCGATTTCGACGCGGTGACGCGCGACCCCACCCAGCCCGACCGGCTGCTGCCTGCCTATGACTCGGGGGACCACATCCACCCCAACCCCGCCGGCTACAAGGCAATGGGTGAGGCGGTGCCGCTCGACCTGCTGGACATGTGAGCGCCGCGGTAGAGCCAATCGCATGCTCCTGCGCAGGCGAAAGCTCAGGGCCCGGCCGCAGTGCATAACCGCCTTGGCCTCTTGCCTGCGCAGGAGCACGGACCCGCTCTTGCCGCACCCCGGCCTCCCGCCTCACCGCGCGAGGCAGCCTTGCTGGCATTTATTTGTATGAGTATATGCGAAAGGGACTCGCTTCTTTCCCGAAAGCTCCTTGTCCATGTCCAAACCCACGTCCGCCCCCCGGCTGCGCAGCCGCGCCTGGTTCGACAATCCCGACAATATCGACATGACCGCGCTCTATCTGGAGCGCTACCTCAATTACGGCCTCAGCCTGGAGGAGCTGCGCTCGGGCAAGCCGATCATCGGCATCGCGCAGACGGGCAGCGATCTTTCGCCCTGCAACCGCCATCATCTGGTGCTCGCCGAGCGCGTGCGCGAGGGCATTCGCGAGGCGGGCGGCATCGCCTTCGAGTTCCCCGTCCACCCCATTCAGGAGACCGGCAAGCGCCCCACCGCCGCGCTGGACCGCAATCTGGCCTATCTCGGCCTTGTCGAAGTGCTCTACGGCTATCCGCTGGACGGCGTGGTGCTCACCATCGGCTGCGACAAAACGACGCCCGCCGCGCTGATGGCCGCCGCGACAGTCAATATCCCCGCCATCGCCCTCTCGGTGGGGCCGATGCTCAACGGCTGGTATCGCAACGAGCGCATCGGCTCGGGCACCATCGTGTGGAAGGCGCGCGAGCTGCTGGCGGCCGGCGAGATCGACGACGCCGAGTTCATCCGCCTCGTCGCCTCGTCCGCGCCGTCGACCGGCTATTGCAACACCATGGGCACGGCGAGCACGATGAATTCGCTGACCGAGGCACTCGGCATGTCGCTCCCCGGCTCGGCCGCCATCCCCGCCCCGCATCGCGACCGCGCCGAATGCGCCTGGCGCAGCGGCAAGCGCATCGTGGAGATGGTGCATGAGGACCTGAAACCCTCCGACATCCTGACGCGCGACGCCTTCCTCAACGCCATCGCGGTGAACAGCGCCATCGGCGGCTCGACCAACGCACCCATTCACCTCTCGGCCGTGGCGCGCCACATCGGCGTCGATCTGCCGCTCAAGGCGTGGCAGGAGCATGGGCTCGACGTGCCGCTGCTCGTCAATCTCCAGCCGGCCGGCGACTATCTGGCTGAGGATTTCTATCGCGCCGGCGGGGTGCCCGCCGTGGTGAGCCAACTCATCAGCGCCGGCATCGTCCGCGAGGACGTGAGGACCGTGAACGGCAAGACCATCGGCCAGAACTGCCGGGGCGTGCGCATCGAGGACGAGCGCGTCATCCGCCCCTTCGACCAGCCGCTGCGCCCGGCCGCGGGTTTCGCGGTACTCTCGGGCAATCTCTTCGACAGCGCGATCATGAAGACCAGCGTCATCTCGGAGGAATTCCGCACGCGCTATCTTTCGAATCCGAACGACCCGGACGCCTTCGAGGGGCCCGTGGTCGTGTTCGACGGGCCGGAGGACTATCATGCGCGCATCGACGATCCGGCAAGCGGCATCACACCCGATACACTGCTGGTGATGCGCGGCGCGGGGCCCATCGGCTATCCCGGCGCGGCCGAGGTGGTGAACATGCGCCCGCCCGCCCACCTCATCCTGGACGGCGTGCATTCGCTGCCCTGCCTCGGCGACGGGCGGCAGTCCGGCACCAGCGGCAGCCCCTCTATCCTCAACGCCAGCCCCGAGGCGGCGGTGAACGGCAACCTCGCCCTGCTGCGCACCGGCGACCGTGTGCGCATCGACCTCAAGGCCGGCACCGCCGACATGCTGGTGAACGACGAGGAACTGGCCCGGCGCCGCGCGGACCTGGAAGCGCAGGGCGGCTACGCCTACCCCGCCTCGCAAACCCCCTGGCAGCAGATCCAGCGCGCCCTGGTGGGCCAGCTCGGCGACGGCGCGATCCTGGAGGGCGCGGAGACGTATCAACGCATCGCACAGACCAAGGGCCTGCCGAGGGACAATCATTAGGGCGGCTTGTGGGATTGAAAAGGCGGCCCGGCGTGCGCGGGGCAAGCCGCCGGTCCGTCACACTCAAAGATAGCGAAAAACGCGATCCTCAACCGAAAGAAACGCTAAAAACCAGCCGTTCGCACAGCGCTGGCGCGGCCGTCGCGGCTGGTCTTTAGGAAAATGGTGCCAGAAGAGGACTCAAAACTTCCGTTTATAATATTGATTTAAATACATAATACAGATTTGGTTTTTCTCGTGGCACCGGTCATGGCATCAGTCCCAGTTTGTTGTAGTGGTTCGTGTCCCCCAGCCTCGAATCCCACCGCCCACTAAAGACCCTTCAAAGCGTCCAGAGGCATATTTTGGTTCCCAGGCGCAGACAGTCCTGTTTGCGGCGGCTGTCGACCAATCCAAGTCGCTCCTAGAACGAGGCCCGAACGACCGGTTTGCCGAGAACCGGTCGTTCGCTTAAGGAGGGTTGGCCGAGCCTCCGGATCCTGCGCAAGCGGATCAAACCAGCCGCGAGCGTTTGATGCACAATCTCATCAAGGAACGCTGACCATGGTTTGTCCGTCCCCCGGTCTCTACGACAGTTTCACCGAACAGGGTCTGTTCTGGCTCGCCGGCAAACGCGACGACGAGGTCCCCGGCACGCTTGCCTATGACCCCGAAAATGGGGCAGTGCTCAGCCTGCTCGGCATCTTTGGCGAGGTGCATGAGGCGTTCGGGCGTGCGCTGGGCGGCTCTCGCGACGAAGAGGCCGTGATCCACGGCGTGACCATGAAGGGCAAGCCCGTCAGCCTGCTGCACGCGCACGACACTAAGCGTCAGCTTAACATGCCCGGCATCGCCAGCGAGACTTGGACTTCCAACCTGATGGTGATCGGCGCCTACATCACCTGCTCCGATGAACCGATCTTCCCCAAATGCTATTTCCGCTTCAACGAGATCGAGACGTGGCTCGAGCACAGCCCGTTCACCGCGACCCATGACACCGACGCGAAAACGCTGAACGTCTTTGCCGAGAAGCCGCGGGAAATGCCCTTCGCCTCTCACGCCGAGTTCGAGGTAAGCACGGTTGGCGGCCTCTATTCGAACAATAAGCCCGACACCCGCTTCGCCATCGACGTTATCAGCCAGATGGCGATCACCCCGCCCGAGCCACGCTCGCTCGACTGGCATCTCAACCGCGCGGCGCGGCTGCAGGAACTCGCCTCGCTGTGCACCGGCCACTATCTGCCGCTGACATCGTTCGAGCTGCGCGGACCCGATGTCGAGCTGGGCGGTGGCGGCACCCGGCCGTCCGAAGTGCATCTCTATGCCCGGCTGATCCACGGCGAGAGTGGCGTCGCAGCGACAACGAAACGCCGCACGCCGATCGTCACCGGACCTGAGCTCACCCGCTTCAACCCCCAGGCCGTGCAGCACTGGTTCGACCAGTTCGAAGCGTTCGATCCAGCGTTGCGGCTGTTCTTCACGATCACGTCCGGGGGCCAGATGTTCACCAATATCCGTTTGCTCCTCGCGATCCAGGCGCTTGAGGTGTTCCATCGCCGCACCGGCGGCGATACCGTGATGCCCGAGACGGAGTTTGCTTCGTTTGCGGACGGCATGACGGCCGCGATCCCGGCCAACGCCAACCCGGACATGCGCGAGAAGCTGGAATCGCTCTATCGCTTCGCCAACGAGCCGAGCCTCAAGCAGCGGCTGCGCGCGATTGTCGCATCGCTGACACAAGCCTTTGGCGAGGCGCCCGGCGGGTTCAACGGCAAGTTCCTGCGCAAGCTCGTCGACACGCGCAACTATTACACCCATTTTTCCGAGGAACTGAGCGAGCGGACGCTCGACGGTGAAGGCATGTACTGGGCGACCCGCCGGGTGATCCTGCTGCTGACTTTGTTGTTCCTGCAGCGAATTGGGCTCGCCGCTGCCGACATCAAGCCCCTGCTTAAGCGGCATCGGGAATTCGCGCAGCTTTGGGCGAAGGCCGACCGGCCGCGATGACCGGCGCCGATCAGAGTCAGTAGTTCGCCGGTCGGATTTGCTGACATAACTTGCCATTCGTCCTCCACGAAGCCGCCGGTCGGCAACGCGCCCTAATCGCGGTCATTTGACTAATCGACCAGCGCTCTCGAAAGCCGTCGTTCGTTCAGCAGCCGTCGATTGGCGCAATGGGGAAAACGGGACGGCCGCATTAAGTCGCCAAGGTAGGGTAAACGGCCAACCATTGATGCTCAATCGGCCGGTGGTCTCGCGCTCGAATTTCGATTATTTGTTCTCGTGGTCGCGGCGGCCAAGCTCTTTATCGCATCAACAGCCGCGCTTCACGATCGACGCACACCGTGCGGCAGCCGGAATCTTGTCTTTGAAGATCACGAAGCATTCCGTCATGTGTGCGACCATTTCATCGTCGCTCAGCTGACGGCGATGCCGGGTAAAGGCGTGCTGCTCCTGTCCAAGCGCAAGTGCGATCTTCTCGAGACTGCCCGCGCGAACCTGCTCGCCGCGTTCAACGCGTTCAATTGTGGAAAGCGAAACACCCGCCATGCTGGCGAGCATGGCCTGCTTCCAATGCAACTCCGCGCGCTGGAAACGGATATATGCGCCAAGCCCCTTGGGGTCTTGGAAGTGTCGCCTCGTCGGTCATGGAAACGATTTAGCCGTCCGCGCCGCATATTTGGATGGCGAAACAGCCTTCAGTTGAAACGTGGGGGCAGCGATCGGGCAAAAAGCGTGCTCGATCCGATTGGCAGACATCCAGAGAGCCGGCGTCTCTACAACTTCTGCAAGAGCATCAACGTGGATGCCTTGCGGTATCGATCAACCGTTTGCTCGAAAGCCTCTTCTGAATCGCCAGGCTCGAAATAGGGAAGCAACTCGCCATATCGGGCTCGAGCTGCAACTCGCGAAACTAAACGCCCCATTCCTAGACGAACAGCCAAGCTTTCGGGGCTATTGCAGCCTTCCCGAACGCAACTTCCAAGCGTCGCGAGCGTGATGGGAATCGGCGTGTCGTCTTCGTTCTGGGCCGCGAGCAGGCGCACGGGCAAACCCGCAACGAATGCTAAGTCCGGCACGATCCGGAGCACGAAATGCCGCGAATACTCACAGCGATTTTTGTCGCCACCCTTGGGATAACTTGTTTCCATGACAGCGAGCGGCGCTCCGTTCATCCATTGCACCAGCAGCGCTGAAATCACGGGCAACGCATAGTTTCCTCGGTCACGGTCCGACGTCAGTTTCTTGTACGCGCCGCCGAAAAGGCCTTCGACATTTTCCGGTCGGACAAGCTCCAAAAAGACACGCCGGATTGGCCTTAAGCCAACCGACCAATGCGGCGATGGCCGCTTCGATTGTCGCGGCATTTTCGGGTTTCGCGAAAAGATCATTGAGGTCGTTGAGGATTGCGACCGGCACACCTGTTAGCCCGGACACGCGATCGAGCCACTTCGCATCGACTTCGGGCTCGGCATTCTTCCGCGCGGCAAAGGCGGCGGTAATGCGGCTTTCGACCCAATCGGCATCGCCTTTCTGTCGAGCGCGAAAAGCGGCGAAAGATCGCGACAGAAGCGTTCTGATGGGCGCATCAGTCCCGTTCTCATCCGATGCGGGCAACCGGCTCAGGAAATAGGCGGGCATACCGTGCTCGAAAGTGCCTGCATGGATTTTATCGAGAAGCGCGGTCGTCGGGTCGTCGATGATGAGGCATTGATCGCTCTGCGCGAAGATCGATTGCAGGGTCAGCCAGTGCGCGTTGATTAGGTTCGATTGATTGTCGAATTCGACGACACGGCTTGGCACGACAAGCACGAAGCCCTGAGAGCTTTCACCCGCCCGTCCTGCCCGTCCGGCAGCATTGAGCAACTCATGGGCTTCGAGCTGCGCCATCTTATCTGCTTCGGGGTCGAAGCGGCTGTCGCCCGAAATAATGACCACCTCGCTGGGCAAGTTCATCCCTTGGGCGAGCGTCGAGGTCGCAAAAAGGACGTCGATGCCGTCCTTGCGCTTGAATAGGGATTCGTGGAGCAGCCGTTCTTCGCGCAGTAACAGCGCATGATGGCTGGCGGCGCCGCCACGGTAGTTGCCCTTTGCAGTCGGGGTTAGATAGCAATAGTCCGGCCCGCCCATCTCTTCGGCGGCAAGGCGATGAAGTCCGAGCTCGTCGTCGGTCAGCTTCACCTTATTGGCGTCGATCAGCTCGGGAAATTCCTTGACCGATGAATCGGCCAGGACGGTGGACTGCACGAAAACGAGTGTCTTCAGCCCGCTCCACGCAGCAGCGGCGGCGATCAGCGCGCTCGTGTGATTCCCGTTGGGCGTAAGATACCAGGCGCCGCCCTTCGATCTGCCGGTCGATAGATGGTGAGCATCGCCGAGCAGCGGTTGCAGAGTGTAGTCATCGCGATCCTTACTGGCCCAAGTCTGCAAAAGACTAAAAAACCCGAAAGGCTGAGCAACCAGTTCGCGTTTCACTGCGACCGGCGTGTTCTTATGTTGGGGATAGTCCCGCCTCGCCCGCTGGAGCTTGGCTTTTAGGTCTTTAATGGTGTCGGCCGGATACACAACGCTCCCGCGGACCTGACGGGTCGGCTTCCACGCCAAGCTCAACGAAAGGCAGGCGCGGCCGGTCAGTTCTTCCACCCATTTTGCGATTTCGTCGGCGTTTTTCATCATCGCCGAAAGCAGGAGCAGGTCGGCTTCAGGCGCTGCGATAGTGAGATTGAGGATCGCCAACATCGAGTCGATGCTGCGGCGGCTGCGATCGCTATCGCGGGGGTGCAGCAGATGGCATTCGTCGAAGACGATAAGCCCGAGATCCGCGAACGCATCGGGCTGCGTCGTCAGCAGCATCAAGCAGCGTTCGGGCGTAGTAACGATGACTTCCGGCAGAATGATGATGTCGGAAAATGTAACATCGTCCTCGACATCGCCGACGATCTCGAAGGTGTTGAACGTGTCCTTCAATGCCCGCGTTGTTTGGTCGACAAGCGCGTGGGTAGGGACGAGGAAGACAACTTTCTCCCCTCTGATAAGAGACGCCGCGATTTTGAGCTCGGCAAGCGTTGATTTGCCGCCGCCGGTCGGAAAGCTGATTGCCGACGAAGTTCCTTTTTCGAGGTAATTGCTCGCGATAGCATCGCGGTGATTGCGCCATAGGAACGGCCTCTTGCGGGCCATGCGGCGAATGACCTGCCACCACCCATTGCCGTCAACGTCCTCCGGCGGCGAGACGCGGGCCAATGCGGATTCGACGAGATCGCGTTCCACCGCGATTAGCAGATTGGCTAAATGCAGAGGACCAGGGAACAGGTTGAAGATGTGATCGCCGGCTCCGAACAGGTCTTCGAGCTGGCCGACACTGAGCGCCTTCACACGCGCAAAGTGGGCAGACGCGGGTTCAATGCCGCCATCGGCGGCAGGTTCGGCGTCCACTGGCAAAAGGAGCCGGGCCGCCAGCTTCTTAATGCCTTTGAGAAGTTCCAAAAAAAGGGCGTCGATAGCCTGTTCGGGAGTGGCCTGGCCGGTGTCGATGTCCGGCAGTTCCAACTGCCCAATGTTGGCAAGCCGCCCGGTTGCTAGCAACTTTATCGACGTAGCGAGCGCCCGTTCCACGGCCGTCGCGTCATCGGGATTTGCTGAGATACGTTTGGAGCATTCGGCGGCGTCAGCATGAGCTTCCGCCACGAGTTGCCGTTAAGGCCGTTGCGGATGTAGCAGTGCTCCTTGATTTCCTGGCCGCAGGGACAATGATCCCACTCCTCGCTGATTTCGATAGCTTCAAGACGCCATTCTTGACGCGCGCTCTCGAAATCATTCGCCATCGACAAAGGAAGGATGTGGGCTTTCAACCGCTCAAAGTTGTGCGACGCCATCCATTTCCTGCCAAAGTCCTATTTCAACGGAGCCGCGCGTTCCACCGTTCGGCGAGTCCATCGTCCTCTTCCCGGTCTTCTTCTTCCGCCTCGTCGATATAGAGCAGAGTAACCTTGAAGCCGTTGCTTTGACAAACCGCCTGCTCAAGGATGGTCGGTGCGCGAACGCCTGTTTCTATCTCGATCCAAGCCCCGCCATGTTGCTCGGTCCATGCCGAGTGCGTCCCGGTCTGATTGAGCCGGCGCGTCAGGCAATTTTGCGGCAGGGGCGTCCCTTTCCGCACGGCAAGCCTCGGGAACGATCTGGACGCACGACCATAGCGTACGATGCCATCATGCGAGAATATGAAGGCACAATTGTCCGGTGTAAGTTCAGCATAGCGGTTTGCGGATGCTTCCATGCTGACTTCGTAGAGATCGCTAAGCTGTCGTACATGGGTGACCTCCACGCTGCCTAAGGCGTCCATGTCCTTCACGAACATGGGCTTTGGCATTAAGAAGCCAGCGGAAAACCGGTTGGCCTCGGCTTCCTGCCGCTGATAGGTGGTGGTTCGACTGCTCTCCTCCAGATCCTCCTTCCGGCATTGCCGTTGGTAGCCGTGGGAGGGGATGAGGAAATGTCCGAGTTCATGACCTTGGGTGTAGCGTTTCCGCTTGGCGGAGAGCCCGTCCTTGGTCAGGATAATGCCTTGGTTTTTTTCAGGGTCGGCCAACAGGCCGCCGATGAAGCCCTCCACCTCGAGTGTTTTGAACTCAATGATGCCGACATCGGCCGCAATCGTTTCGACCGGCACTCGACGAGGAAGGTCGGGGTAGTATCTGAGGAGAACCTCGAGCAGACGCTCCGGAGAGCCGCAATCTGCTAGGTCCATCCTCAGATCGAGATTCACGGCTTGTTCGCTTTCAAGGCTTCGGCGACGCCCCTTAAGGCGTTCCAATCCTTTTCTGAGAGTTTGCCATCGAATTCCCGAAAGAAAGTCAGGGCAGCAGCCTGCTCGGGTTCAATGCTGTCGTCATTGAAATAGGCGACGGGCACGCCGAAATGATCCGAAAGCCCTTTGAGAATTTCCATACTCGGGTTGGAGCTGGTGCCTTTTTCTAGCTCCCAGACATGGACCTTCGAGATGCCGACCCCGTCGGCCACCTGTTGGAGCGACTGCCTGTTCTGTTCCCGTAACTTCTTCAATTTCGACGCTAATGACATGCGTTCGGTTCACTCTCGTTCCTGCCCCTGTCAGAATCATCTTACGCATTGGGAGATCCACTTGACAAGGAAAACAGTGTTAGTTTAATCTAACAACGTGTCCGGTATGACATGGAAAGGAGGGAAAAATGACGAAGAAAAATCAACACGTCGTGCCGCATGACGGCGCTTGGGCCGTTCGTGGCGCCGGCAACAGCCGCGCGACCTCGGTTCACGATACACAGGCTGAGGCGATCAATGTTGCGCGCGAGATCGCACGTAATCAGCAGAGCGAATTGCTGATCCATGGTCGCGATGGCCAGATCCGCGAACGCGACAGCTTCGGTAACGATCCGTTCCCGCCGAAGGGCTGATGGAAGAGGCTTCTTCGGAAGCCTCTTCTCCGTTTCGAAATGCTGCAAGGATGAATACGATGGCAGTTTATGTGGTGACATGGAATTTGAACAGGGAGGGCACGGCCTATCAGCAGGCGCGCACAGCCTTCCTCAATCACCTGGCAAAGTACGACAACACCAAGGACTCTCAGTTAGAGACGGTGCGATGGGTTTCGACAACCGACACCGCCAGCGAAGTGTCGGACTATTTGCGGCAGAAGCTCGACTCCAATGATCGATTGTTCGTGTCAAAGGTCAATTCCGATGCAAAATCTGGCTGGTTGGATAAGGCGGTTTGGGACTGGATCAACCAGCGGCTGTGAGACTGCCGGCGCTAACCGACTACGTTCGCGCCCTTTGAGTATGTAGCTATCACTATCACGCTGCGAGAAAATCAACCGGACTGGCCGAGTTCGGCGCTATCGCCGAAAAACCAGGCGGGATAGGAGCATCCCAGAGCGATGGGGTCGATTGGCGAGAGAAAACTCTAAGCTAGTGACACGTCGCAAAGAGGTCGGCGTTGATGCGCCGGATGGGCGACGAAGTCCAAGGGAGATGGGAATGAGGCTTTCGACCGTATTCGCACGCTTCTATAAGTCATTTAACTTTGACAGAATTAGGAAAGCAAAGCCAGGCGCAGTGCCGCGGGGCGAGTGGGAGATGTACCGCGATCAGTGGTTTCCATACATCGAGGTGAGGATTGACGAGCGTCTGACGACTGTCGTCGGCGCGAACGAGTCCGGAAAGAGCCATCTTCTCAGTGCGATCGAGAAGGCCGTTTCTGGCAAGGGCTTTGCCCGCCGGGATCTGTGCCGCTACTGCGAATTCTTCGGCGTTACGGCCGAGCAGGCGTGCTGGCCTCATCTTGGCGTAGCTTGGTCTGACGTGACACCGGAGGAATGGGATTCAATTCGTGGGGTCATCGGTAGAGCCGGACCCGTCGCTACCGAATTTATGATGTTCAGGGAGGGCCCTGACCTCCTGACGGTTTGGACGCCGGCTGGAGAAGGCATTTGGGAAGCGCATCCGCTGGACAAGCCAACCGCAGACAAGTTCACTGCGCTGCTGCCCTGTACTTATCGCATTTACTCCGATGTGGCTTTGCCAGACAGCGTGCCATTCAGCTGGATCACCTCGGGTAACCCGATCGGAGGGCGTCGCTTGCGGGCATCGTTGCTGGACAGGATATCTTCCCTCGCGGGAATGGTGGGGACTGATGCGTCGACGGTTGCTGGCAACGCTCCAAGCATCTTCAAAGTGCTCAAGCCTCTCGTAGACGAATTGGCTCAGCCTGCCCCGACCGCAGATGACTGCGCGCTGGATCTTGCTCGTCGATTGCTCGTCGATTTGGCGCAGATTGATCCCCTAGCGATCGCCGAGCTTGCCGATGCCATCGCAGACGGGGCGGATGGATATGCCAACGCCCTAGTCGAGCGTATTAATGAGCAGATCAACCAAGCGCTAAACTTCAGGCGCTGGTGGGTGCAGGACCGAGACTTCACGCTCCGCGTCGATACACGCGAGCACGACCTAGTCTTCACGATCCGCGACCGCACCGGCACCGAGTATACCTTCGCTGAGCGCAGTAGTGGCCTCAAGTACTTCCTGTCTTACCTTATTCAATCTCAGGCTCACCGGCCGGGCACGCGTGAGCGCATTCTGCTTATGGATGAGCCTGACACTTACCTATCGGCCGAGGCGCAGCAGGACCTTATGCGCATCTTGCGTGACCTCGCGGAGGAACAGCCTGAGCGCCCCGCAGTGCAAGTAGTGTACGTCACGCACTCACCTTTTCTGATCGACAAGAACCATGCTGAGCGGATCCGAGTGCTTGAGAAGGGATGGGGGCGGGATGGCACCCTAGTCGTGGATAACGCCGCACAGAATCACTACGAGCCGCTCCGATCTGCCTTCGGCGCCTTCGTCGGCGAAACGGCGTTCGTCGGATCGGCCAATCTACTGGTCGAAGGGATTACGGAGCAGGTCCTGCTTGCAGGGGCCTCACGTTCGATTCGTAAAGCCGGACGACCGGAGAACGAATCCCTCGACCTGAATAGCATGGTCATCGTGCCGAGCGGCTCGGCAAGTCATGTCCCCTACATGGTCCACCTAGTGCGCGGCCGGGACGCTGAGAAGCCCCCGGTCATCGTGCTGCTCGATTCGGACACTGCAGGCGATGATGCGATGAAACTTCTTAAACGGAAGCCTCTGAGCGGGCTTTTGTCGGGAGATCTGGTATTGCAGCTGGGACGGGTGGATCAGGACGTCGGGGATATCGCCGAAATCGAAGATCTCTTGCCTCCTGCGCTCGCCGCGGCAGCGGCCAACCTGTGCCTTCGCGAACTCTCCATGTATCGCTCCGCAAGCGCAGCTACGTTGACCGCCGCAGAATTCGAAACGCGGCCGGCCGGCATTAGCATGTTCGATCATATCGAGGCGGTGCTCGATACCAAAAACGCCAGGATCGAGAAATTACCGTTCGCGCGAGCCGTGATCAGACTATGTGAGGAGCCTGCCGCCGAACTGGCGAACGACATCGGTCTCTATCTCACTCGGATGGGAAAGCTGTTCGCCGTCCTCAACAAGCTCCGTCGTAAGGCCGAAACCGAGGCGGGTCGCGATCGCCTCAGTCACCTCGTCGACCGCGAGCAGCATCTGTTCGTGCGCGATCACCCGAGGGCCGCCACTAAAGAAGAAGTCGCCAACCTGATGGAGAAGATCGAAAACCTGCTGGATAGCTCGGTCGAGGCCGAAGCCATCCGTCGGTCTACTCAGCGAATCCGGCGTGAGCACAAATTGGAAGATGATCAGACGAACCCGATAGCTGACATGCCCGCGCTGACGGCTTTGCTCGCAGCACTTAAAGACTCGCTCAAGATCGAACGTCGGGTCGAGGCGAACGCCGCGCGCAATATTTTGTTGCCAACAGATCCGACCCTAGACCCCATAATCGCGGCCACAGTCGAGGATGTGGCTAGCGATGCGGCGGCGAACGGAAGCGACACAGCCGCCTGATCTATAACCACCACAAGTGCATTTTCGGAGACCAGCTCAAGTCATGGACAGCCGTGCTCGGAGGGGAGCAAAACTTCGATCATTCACTAAGAATCAGCGGCCAGTTTCTTGGAGATGAACGTTCCTTGGTCGCAAGGTCCGTCGCTCATTGCATCGCGCCACCTCGATGAAAAAACGGCCGGTTCCGAGGAGCAGATCATAACCGTCGAATGGGAGCTATGGAGGCGGGAACTGAATGCACGCGTGCGATCTACAATTGCTCGGGAGCAGGAAAGTCCTCGTAACCCATATACATCGCGTATCCGACATAGGATGCGTAGCGTGCATAAGCCCCATTCTTCGCGTACGGCGTGAAACGACCTCGACGTCGGCTTTTGCTCGATTTCTTAGTAATAAGACGATTGCCTCGGATCTCCCCAAGATACCGACCATCTGCGGCAAAAACCTCATCGCCATTGAAACGACCAACATGTCGACCGTCATGGGTACGAAGGTCGTCGCCCGTTCGATATCCAAAGCACTTGCCACTCCAAGTCCATAGCCAGCCCATGTCGATCCTTGCTCGCCTTTCGCCCGATTGCGCAGAAGTGGAGTACTTATAGCGATCTGATCAAACTTATTAAAGCGAGCGGGAGCGATCCCTCATCTTCTTCCTGCAGCTGAATGAATGACAATTTTCAGGCAACGAAGCCCCCCTACTGAACGGCCCTTTTTAAGGCGGCTGCGGATCGAGAACGCGCTGGCAACCGACTGCCTCTTATCCCGCTGGCGGTCATATTCAGGGTGACGACCAGATGAGGCCGCCGAACGCCGTTACGACAGTGCCCGAACGCGTATCGCTCACGATCGATCTCATTCTCCTTGCCGGGCGATGGGCGCGTCCTGCGCCAAGGAGAAGTTCAACACCACCTCAGCCATGTCTCTGATCCCAATCGTCAATACTGGCGGATCGGTGTAGCTTCGCCTTCGCTATGACTTGGAGTGAGGGCGTGAGAAAATCTACCGGCTTGCTGATCGGCGCGGGCGCGTCCTACGAACTGGGCCTGCCGCTGGTTTGGGAGCTCACCACGGAGCTGAAGAACTGGCTGACGTCTGAAAAGCTGCGCGGGTTCAACGCCGGCTGGCGCGAGCAAGGCGGAGGCCACCCTGACGAGGTAATCGAGGATTTTGCGTCTGTCCTCGAACGCTCCGATCTGCATTACGAAGCCTTGCTCGGCTATCTGGAGACCCAATGGCGGCGCCAGCGGTCGTTCGCACAGCATTACCACGAGCTCTATTCGTGGCTCGTGCAGATGACCTACCATCTGCTCTACGCCCGTCAGATCAACAACGCCGGCTATCTGGCCAGACACCTGCCGCTGTTCGACGGCATCAAGAGCTTAACCGACGGCGGTAAGACGCTGCGGATCTTTTCACTGAACCACGACGTGATGATCGAGGCAATCGCTGCGCGTCTGGGGATTCCGCTGCACAGCGGTTTTGGTCCGGCCACGATCACGCTGCCGCTGCGCGACGAGGCCGGAATTCTCAAGGGCCGGCTCAACGCCGCCGTCCTGGACGGGGCGACAATCGAGCGTGGGACGATGCCGTTTCCCAATCCACCCGAGCCTGGCATTTACCTGCTGAAGATCCACGGTGCACTTGACGTCTTCGCCTTCAACGACGGCAAAGACCTTCTCAAGCTCATGCCCGACGGTGATGGCCCTGAAGGCGTCATCGCCGCCCTGCGGGCGGCCAATGAGGATTTGCGCTACATCCAGCCAGGGCTTCCCAGCGGCCGGGTAGGCGCGCTCAATGAAATTGCCTACGCTGACGATGACGGAGTAATGCAGTTCCTGAGGCGTACCCTACTGGCCGGTGCCTTCAAGTTCGACGTCCGCCGCTCCCAGGTTCTTCCCGTCCGGATGCTCGAACACTTCCGCGCCAACTTGAACTTCGTCGATCGCCTGATCTGCATCGGATATGGCTTTGGCGATCTGCACATCAATACCGCCTTGCGTGAATGGCTCGACGCCTCGGCGCACCGTAGTCTGGAGATCGTCAATCCGGGGATCCGCGAAATCCCTTCCGGGCTGCTGCACTTGGCCCCTCAAATCACCCTTAGCCAGAGCGGCGCGGCCGACTGGTTCGATGACGAAGCCGGTATCGAGCGCCCTCAAAACCAAATCATGCTCAAACAGGTCTCGGCGGCGATGCGCAAATTGGGACCCGTGCTTGGACAGAAGGCCAGCGCCGCGTATCTCGCTCAGCGCCAGCAGAGCGCCATGGATCGCCTGATCGTGCATCTAAAAGGGCTGCCCAAAGTTGGCGGCAAACCTGATCTGGGGTCCATCGAGGATGCGGAAGCCACCGTCCACAAGCTCGCCACGGATCTCAAGACGACCGAGGATGAGATTATGGCGGGTCTCTTGGCTTACCTTGAAGCCGAGCTCCTTCGCCGGCGCCGTCGCAATGAAACGGACCTCGACCCAACACGACCTGATGGTCCGCGTGCTGGAGGCCGCTGGTGGGCAAGCGATCGAGACTCTCGTCCCTACCGGCTACATGGGCTCGATCGCCGACATCCTCTTCGCGGAGGACGACGTCATCGTCGAGGTGAAGTCGTTGACCACCGACCGGACCAAGGATGAGGGCGCGATCACCGAGGTGAAGGCCATGCTGGCCGAGCACCGCCACCTAGGTGCCCCCGATCCCGAGACGACGGTGAGCTTCGGGCTTCACGACATCCCCCAGGTCATCGCGGAGAAGGTGCTGCGCATCGTCGGGCGGCGAGTCCAGAACGAGATCAAGAGTGCCAACAAGCAGATCAAGGCCACCAAGGGCGTACTTGGCCGCCCCGAAGCTCTGGGCGTTCTGGCCATCATCACCCAACCTTTCGGGCTGGACCGCCTGTCGGTCATCTGGCTCACCGGCGACCGCTTTCGCACCGGCGGCTACAGAAGCGTCAACGTCGTGTTCCTGGTCGAGACGCCTCTGCAATCGCCGGCACAGACTGGCCTTTTTAGAAATAGCTTCCTATCGGCACACTCTCGGGACGGCCGGGAACTTCCGCAGCCGGTCTTGGAGGCGATCTTCAAGGCCTGGGGCGAGGTTACCGGCCAGGAGGGACGCGACGCCGACAGCGACGATTTCCCCAAGTTCAGGGCCACGTCGTAGCCCCCCGGCCTACCGAAGCTTGCCGGTCAAACCCACAACTCCAGGACAAAGACATGAACTGCGAACAGGTGGTCGAGGCGTTGCACGACGGCATGGCCTTGTCCGCCTCCGCGAAATCCAGTCCGCATCGTGGCAATCTTGCGATTTCGCAGGCGTGGCCTCTCAATAGATCCGGTACGATCCGGGTCCGGTCGGGGCGAGCTGGAGGCCGTAATCGGCGTCGAGCCGCACATGCACAGGCGGGAAGGCGGTCAGATAATAGTCGGGCACGGTGATCGGCGCATTCGGATCGACCCCTTCCGACCTGAGCCAATCATCAATGATCGCCCCATATTTCGGATCCGACGGGACTTTCGCCGCCTGAAGTGCGACGCTGAGCTCACCGGTGGTGAGCAGGTCCATAAACAGATCTACGCTGACCATCGCGAGGAACGGTGCGGGGTGCGCGGCAACGTCCGCCAACAGCAATCCAACTGACATAATTCGTATAGGCCTTTCCAAACTTGATGGGGTGCGCATCCGGCCGTCTGCCGTACGCCTCTTTCCCATTCTCTCAAACCGCGTGGGCGCGCGTCCATATCATTCGACAGCACATGGCAGCGGCCAAGCGATGAACGTCAACTTCTGACAAGAGCAGACGTTCAGGCTGTGGCATGGGAACGGCAGTTTTGTCCCAAATCCAGTCGCTCGCGACCGAACGTCAGGTTGATGAACGAAGGGCAGGTTTTAGGAAGCGGTTTCGAGCGGTCGAATGTCTGCCATGAGGGCGAAAGTGGACTGCCGCATTCCTGACATCCGTGGCGCGCCACGTAGTCGCGGGTACATTCAAACAGGCGCCGAACTGCAGTTCCCACACTGCTTGTGAGGCTGTTGATGAAAAGGGCGAACGCCGATGTTTGCTCCCGCATGATATCGATATCTTATTGACTCAGGCACCTTGCTTGTTCCATTTTTGTTCCGTCGAGGGTCCGGCGATGTGAATCCCCACATGAAATCGGCCCTGGGGCTAAAGGGGCTGCCATCGAACCTCGCCGTGAAATGGCATTGGCGTGCGGGATGAGCCAACCATAGAGATAATGCTGCGATGACACTGCAAGGTCCCAACAAGGATTTCGCGCTTCACACGATCGGATGGCAGGCCTTCCAGGATCTTGTGACGACGGTCGTGGAAGTGGCCTTTGCCCGAATGGTCTGGCGACTTGCGAAAGTGAACGACCAGGGCCGCGACGGCTTCTTTCACGGCATGCCGGAAGAGCCCTTCGCGTCCGGCGACACGCGCGAAACGACCATCCAGTCCAAGCATTTCGGCACGCCGAACCGGAGGATCACGCTCGCCTCTCTAGCCCGCGAGTTCAAGTCGATCCGTGCGCTCGTGAGGTCGGGCCGGGCTCACGGATATATCCTCGTTACCAATGGCAGCCTGACCGAGCCGAATCGGATCAGGATCATGAAAGCGCTTCGCGAGGCTGGCGTGGAGAAGCCCTATGTCCTGGGCAGCGAATGGATTGTCGACAAGATCCTAGAATATCCGAAGATCCGGGCGCTCGTCCCGCGGGTTTATGGACTCGGCGATCTGTCGTGGATCGAGAGCGACAGGGCCAGGAAGCAGGCGCTGGCGATCCTCGACACAATGGGAGAAGGACTTCGTTGCTATGTCCCCACTAAGGCGCATCGCGCCGCAGTGAGAGCGCTGAGGTTTCGCCGCTTCGTGCTGCTGCTGGGCGATCCTGCGGTGGGCAAGTCCGCAATCGCGGCCGCCCTCTCGGTCGCCGCGACCGACGAGCAGGGATGCGATGTCATCCTGGTCCGCAATCCCGACGAGTTCCTTGCGAACTGGGATCCCGAAATCGGGAACAGGCTCTTCTGGATCGACGACGCATTCGGGGCGACCAAGCTCGACTTCGCGTTGATGGAGCCTTGGAACAAAGCCTTTTCCGCCGTGCAGGCGGCAATGAAACGCGGCAACCGCTTTATCTTGACCTCGCGCGCGCATATCTGGAAGCAGGCGCAGCGCGAACTGAAGCAAGGCGTATTTCCGTCGCTGCAGCGCGGCCATATCATCGTGAACGTGGAGGATATCACACCTGACGAGCAACGGCGCATCCTCTACAACCACCTACGCTTCGGCACGCAGCCGGCCACCTTCAAGCAAAAAATTCGCCCCTATCTCGAAGAGGTGCTGGCGGCCGGGCATTTTCGGCCGGAGATCGCGCGCCGCCTTGCGAACCCGGCCTATACACTCGCCCTTCTGCCCACCCTGGACGGCCTGAAGGACTTCTTCGCACGGCCGGAAGCATTCCTGCTCGATACCCTCACCAATCTGCCGGATTCGATGCGCGCCGCAATCGGCCTCATCTTTATCAATGGAGGGCGCCTGCCCTCTCCGATCGAACGCAACGAGGCGCAACGCCTGGTCGAAGATCTTTTCGGCGTGAATCTGGCCGATCTGCGAACTGCGCTGGAAACGCTTCGGGGCAATTTCGTGCTCTTCGTGCGCGATGACGAGGAATGCTACTGGACCTACAAGCACCCAACCATCGCCGACGCCTATGCGCGGATGATCAGCCGGAACCAGGAACTGGTCGCGCTGTTCGTCCGTGGCGCAAAGGCGCCCCAGATCATCAGGGAAGCGGTTTGCGGCGGCGCCTCGACCGACGGCATCGTCATTCCGCCCAGCCTCTATCCCCTCTTGTTCGATCGACTTCCGAAGAGCGGCGTGACCGACGACATGATGCGGGAGCTCCTGCTCTACCGGAGCGGCGCGGGCTTCATGAAAGCCTTTCTCGAACGCTATCCCGAGTTCGTCACGCGGCCCTGGCGCACATACCGACCGATCGTTCATGATCCGGCCGCCATGGTGATGGTGCAGGCGGCAAGGCATCATTGCCTGCCGGAAGAGGCGCGCGCTCAACTCATGAACGTCTTGCGATCATGCACCCAGGAACATGCCGACGTGACCTTCCTGGTGGAAGGCGAGCAGCACTTCGACGATTTCCTGAGCGATAGGGAGCGGCGCGAATTTCTCGACCTTGCACGAAGGGACGTCGACACGCGCTTCGATCGCGCTATCGACGCCAAACGCACGGTCTATCTGAAGACCTGGGATCCGACTGCCTGGTTTGAGGACTTGCGGTCCATGATCGGCGACCATTGCCTCCTGTTTCCCGACGACAAGCAAGTAGCCGCAGCGGTCGACAGAGCGACGAAGCGCCTCGACGCTATCGTGGAGGAGCTGGACGAAAACTACTGGAAAGCCTTTGGGCAGCGGCACAGGAAAAGGGACGACTGTCCTGCGATCCTGAGCTCGACGAAACGCTCAATCTTCGACGACCTTATCTGAGGCGCTTCGGCCGAGCCTAGCCGTCACGCTTCTGTCCGCAGGAACGCGGCCAGAATTGCGGGTAGACCGGGCTTCTTGATCTCGCAGTCCCACAGCACGAGAACGTCCCAGCCCCGATACGCTAGCGCTTGCTGATGCTGCACGTCGCGCGCCTGATTGCCGGCGATTTTCGGAAGCCAGTAATCCTGGCGCGACTTGGGCCGCCGGACGCCCGCCTTGCAATCATGGCCGTGCCAAAAGCAGCCGTGAACGAAGATTGCCTTCTTGCGGCCAATGAAGGCGATGTCGGGCCGTCCCGGCAAGTCCTTGCGGTGCAGCCGGTAACCCGTCTCGCCCAGGGCGCGCAGCGCCTTGCGAACCACCATCTCCGGCTTGGTGTCCTTCCCCTTGATCGCCCGCATATTCGCGCTGCGCTTGGCTGGCGGTATCGTGTCCATCGCGCGGCCAACTTCGCCTATCGGCTCATTGCTGGGCCAGGTTCGTCAGCCACTGCTCCAAGCTGATGAGCCTTCCGCTTTCGATATGGCCGAGCACGCGCTGCCAAGAGCCGGAGCCTCTGGCCGTTCCGGCATCGCCATAGGCCGCCCGGACGGCGTCGGTGCTGATGTGAACCACATGGTCAAACATCGGGCTGTTGCGGTGGAGGTTCTCGCAGGCGCGCATGAGCCGGGCAGGATCGAATTCGTTGGTGACGAAGACGTATTGGAACTTCTTTCCTTCGGATTCGGCGTTGATGTATTCGTCGTATTCGGTGGGGAACTGCTTCTCGCGGTCGGCGCGCACGCTCCACTTGGCCGTCACGATCGTGCGCATCGTTGGACGCACGATCGCCAGGTCTACCTTGTTCTCCTTCATGCCCTGCCGCGCCCGGTTGAAGCCGGGGATCTCGTAGAGCAGGCTGCGGGTGAGCACGGAGCCTTGCTGGCCGCCGCAAGCGCGCCGGACGATTTGGGCAAGGACATCCTCGAATCCTTCGCCGACCAAGTTCTTGCGCTTGTTCTGCACTGCGAGGAATTGCCGAACCCGCTGCGTGACCGTCCGCCAGTCTTCCTCAGTAGGCTCTTGCGTCAGATAGGACTTGAGGACGTCCTCGATGATCGCGGCCAGCTCGGGATCGGCGCCGGGCTCCGGGAAGCCGCGGTCCGCATAGGGCGCGCGCTGGCCGGCAGCAGCCTTAGCAAGCTGGGCCTCCTTGCGCAGCATGGCGTTAGCGAGGTCTCCGCAAGCCTTGACGAAGAGCCAGTCGATCTCGTGACCCAGCTCCCCGGGCTCCACGCCCAGCTGGGTGCAGACCCAATCGTGGAAGGCAAGCGAGCGCAGATACCACGGCTTGCCCGGCTGCGATTTGTCGCTTTCGTAGCAATGGGCAAGGCCGGTCGTGGGATCGGACCAGAGCAGCAGCCGGTAGACGTGCCGCCAAGCATCGGCGGGGACAACGTCCGGACTGGGTAGTTGATCGAAGTAGCGGTCTATCAGCCGGTTGCGGTTTTCGGCTCCGAACGCCCGGTCGACGGCTTTCTGTTCCTCGACCGCGCTCTGCTCCGTCTCGGGGAACAGCCCCTCTTCCATTCCATTACCCCGCCTTAGCGCGAATCCCCTTCGCTTCGCTGACGGTATTAAACGCATTCAAGAGCTTTTGCGCCACACTTTTGGCCAAAAGTGGCGGAACAGCATTGCCGACTTGCCGATAGCGCGAATGGGCCGGCCCGCCATCATGGCGCCCTTCGAGCGCGCCCCGGCGCGGATCGGCGGTGAAGAGGAAGCGGTCGGGAAACGATTGCAGCCGCGCCAGTTCGCGCACCGACAGGGCCCGCGCGGTCTCGTAGTGGTAGACGCAGTCCGCCTTCGTGTTGAGCGTCCATGCCCACAGATCGGGATGCAGGCGGCGGTAGGCATAGAAGTGTTTACGCGACAGACGCCCCGAGCCATTGTCCTGGCCCCAACGCTGGCCAGTCAGATAGCGGCCGAGAAGCTCTTCCTGCAGGTCTCGGTGATTGCCGCCTTGCGGGATGCCCTTGAGCCGCATGGCGGTGTCGGCATTGATCCGGGGCACTTGGACATTATGCATCGAAGCGCGCGCGTCCACTCGCATCATGCGCTGATAGGCACTTTGGGGCTCGGCAATTTCGTCCCAGTCCATGGCGTCCCGCCGGTTGCCGACGGCGAGGCCGGCAAGGTCCGATATGGCCTGGGCGGCCGTGACCGCCGTGAGGTTATCCGGATCGGCCAGCGCCTCAGCCAGCCGCATGCTCATTAGGTTTTGCTGCGTTACGAGCTGATAGCGGGGCCGCCGGTCGCCGGTGAACCGGGCAAGAACCACGGCATCGACAGCGCCGGAGCCGCCGAGATCGAGGCCATCCCCCGCACCACGCCGCATGCCGGCGAAGAGCAGCCGTTTGCGCGTTTGCGGCACACCAAAATCGGCTGCGTCGACAACCTGCGCCTGGACCTCGTATTCGCCATCGAGCGATAGGTCGGCGAGGATTTGCTCGCGTACGCCCATCTGGTCCATACCAGTGACGTTCTCCATCAGGAAAGCGGGCGGCAGAGCATGCCGCAGCGTGGCGACGAATTCCCGGTAAAGCGAATTGCGGGGATCTTCGATCATCCGGCTGTGATTGCGTACCTGAGAAAATGCCTGGCAGGGCGGCCCTCCGACGAGGACGTCCGCTCGGCATGCGGCGTCCAAAATCTTTGCCTTGGTTTCGTCGGCGCGGATATCGCCGAGGATCGCGGCAGCCTCGGGAAAGTTCGCCGCGTAGGTCGCCATCGCATCGGGATCGTTGTCGCTGCCGGCGAGCACCTGGAACCCGGCCTGCCGGAAGCCCTCGGACAGCCCGCCGGCCCCGCAGAACAAGTCCACGACGGCCCGCTTTGACCGCACCGCTTGCTGCGGCATACTGTCAGATCCCCGCTTTCCCTTCACGAGCCCAGCTCCTGCCTCAGCGTGCAAATTAATTTGTACCCATTATGTTCCAGACCTGCGCTAGTCAAACGCTTACATTGCGCACCCCGCCGCTCTCTGCCTGACCGATATGTTTTTTTCCATAACCTGCCTGCGAGAAACGCAGTGGCAGATGGCCTTGTCCCCAGCTATCGATTAGCGCCCCAAACTTGCCTGCCCCTTGTAGCGGCTGGTCGGCTGAGACCCAAATCCCGCCGCGCGTCCGGCAGGAAAGTTGAATGAACGAAAGGCAGCTTCCACAGAGCTGTTTCGGCCCGGCGAACGCCCGCTTTGTCGGCGGATGCGGCCATCAAGGCAAATACCCCCGAATTTCAGGTTGCCCAACTTCGGCCCTCCGAAGCGGATCGAGCACAAAGTCCCAGCCGGCAGCCATAAGCTCGCGCGGGGAACGTTCGCCTTCCTCGCCCGGGCGCTCAATACCGGACCGAGCATAATGTCCCAACATCCGAAGGATCACCGGTTGGGCGGGCTATGCGATTGATGCCGGCAACAGCTCGCCACCGACACCAACCAACCTATCAAATACTCTCGTGTTCAAATTCGGCAGGCTTCCGCACCGGTGCTTTCGCCCGTCCAATCTCCCATGTCAGATCAACCATTGCGTTGAAGCGCGCAATCAGCTGGTGTGTTCCCGGAGATGGGTCTTGGAAGAGGTCCCTCAAAGGATCGAAATGCGAGGTCCAGTAATGTACAGCATCCATCTGTCTGTACTCAGCAAGCAGTTTGGCGAAGAGTGCAAAAGGCTGGCTGAAGGTGACGTTCAAATCGCCATTTGCCCATGTGGAACCAGAGCCGAGCAGACTCAAGATCTGGCGTTTCGCTTCGGCCGACAGCCTCGGCAGCAGATGACGAGCGCCGCGCGCCAGATCCAGTAAGCCGAGACCTTCACGTATGAAGGTGCCGGGGATATCAGGCCTCTTCAGCGCTCGCCCGGAGGAAACGCGCACGCCCCCGGCAACGCGATGCCCCTCCAATCCAAAAGCCGATTTCAGGACCTCGAACTCCAGATCGCTGCACTCAAACTGGCGCAGCAGGCTCACTAATTTCTCCTCGACCACCTCCTCACGCACATATCGCTCAGGGCATTTCCCACGAAAGCCCGAGCAGTGGTAATAGATGTATTGCTTCTTCACGATCTGCGCGACCACCGCACAACCGCAGTGCCCGCATTTGATCAGACCACTGAAGGGGAATTTATGGGGAGCAACGCGCACATTGGATGACGCACGTCGGTCAAGGACGTCTTGCACGGCTTGCCACAAGGCAAGGGTCACCAGCGGCTCATGCGTGCCGCTGTACGTCTCGCCAGCCCATTCGAATGTGCCCATGTAGAAGCGGTTACGCAGGATGCGGTGGACTGTGCTGACGCCAATCGGCTTGTCCCTCCTCCCTTTCAGGCCAGCGGCACGCGCCGGCTTCGTCACGCTGACGAGTGAATGGGTTCCGCTTGCAAACCATTCGAACAGCAAGGACACGAAGGGCGCCATTTTCGGATCAATCACGACGGTATTCCGTCTGTCCGCACCGATGACATTCTCATAGCCGGGAGGCGCGTAGGAAGGCCATTCTCCCTGTCTGGCCTTTTCGAGCATACCCTTCGAAACCTCTTCGGAAAGGTTGTCGATATAGCTTTTCGCCATCAGCACCTTAATGCCGTGCATGAACTTTTCAGAGGATCGGCACTGGTCGGAAAGAACGAAATCCTCTTTCACGAAATGCACCTCGATGCCGAGTTCGTCGATCGTAGCCCAGTCCTTGATGTTACGATAAAGCCTGTCAGTCTTCTCAACGAGAAGGATCCGGATGCCAGGGTTGCGTCGCAGCTCACGGAGCATCTCACCGAACGCCGTCCGACCCGCCTTCCGTGCAGTCTCCACGTCGATGAAATTGGCTGCGACCATCAAGCCATTGATCGCGGCATAATCTTCCAGCAATTTGATCTGGGCGGGGATGGAGTATCCTTCCCTCTCCTGATCGCGCGTTGACACCCGAGCATATAAGACCGCTTTTCTGGGCACCTTGTTATCTGAACCATTCTTGCTTCGTTTATATCGACTTGTCGTATTCCTTGGCCGCGCCAATGCTTTATCTCCTTGTGTGCCCCGCATGAAAAGGCGGGGCACACCCAGAAGCAGAAGCGTGATGCACAATCGAGATTGACAGGCTGATAGAGTCAGCCTTCGTGATGTCAGTTCGCTAGTTGGTGGTGCTTCCTGTCGGGTGTCCGTCCTCTGCCCGAATTCGCCTCTTCCTGACGAAATGCACTTCCAGATCCAGACTGCCGAGAAGCATCCAGTCTTCTGGGCCAAAATTGGAGCGATCGGCAAATTCTACCAACAGTGTTCGAAACTGAGGGTTGTGCCCCATGAATCGAAAAACATCGTCAAACTCGGGTCCGGCAATGCATTTTGCGGTTTCCAGGTCCACATGGCTTCCAGCGAACATCAGAGCATTCAACTCCGCATATTCCTCTAACACTTGGGATTGTACGACGTTCGACGAACTCTCTCCATGCTCGCCAGGTGCTTGCACGGGAGCATCGGCAAGGGGCCGAGAAGCGACTGCATCCTCAATCCGCCAACTCGGCCCAACATCTTTTTGTCCCGATCGGTGGGTCGCTTTTGCCGGAATCTTGCGATCAAGATCAGCACGGAAAATCCAGTCCTCGGGAAAAAATCTGCCGGTCACGCAAGTTCGAATGGTCTCTCCCACTAGCTCTGTACTGACAGGGTCTTCCGGCAATGCGGGCTGCCAGATGATGGCGGTGAACATATCAAATATGTGTTCCATGTGCGGGGCCTTTTAATCGGGTTTCTGGTTATCGTCGGAGCGTCGTGAAGTACGCGATTTTGGGGGCTCGGAGGGCCCCGACAGCCCGACAAAATGCCATGGACTGTTAACTCTGTGGTCGGCGGGTTCGAATCCGACTTGGGGAGCCTCCCGGGATGACTTGATAACCAGTGGGACGCTCCGGTACCTCCGTCCAGAGACAACGCTGTTGGACCAATTTCACCCTCGCAGCGAGGCTACCGGTAGCTATCCCACACGCCCTTACCGACGAGAGGTCACGATCAAAACGGGATGGGCCTTGTTGAGCCTCAATGGGACAAAAATATCGAGCGACTGTATGAAGCTATCGAAGGCGGCGCGTTAAGCCCCTTTCCCTTGTGGAGAAAACTGTATTAAACTGACTGGGCCTTGGCGGGCAGAGCTGCAAAAGTAGGAATAGATCCTATGCTTGAATACACCGCCAATGGAATTCAGACCGCACCATCGACTGAGCGGATCATTCGCCTGAAAACGGTGATGATCCGAACCGGCCTGTCTCGCACTACATTGTATCGCAAGATCAGCGAAGGCACCTTTCCTCGCCAGATAAAGATAAGTATTCATGGTGCGGGTTGGCGCGAGTCAGCCGTCAATCAATGGATCGCCGATCCTGCGGGCTATCGTGACCAAGGGAACCAGCAATGCCTGTAGCCGGTCTCGAGCCCCTTTTGCGCTTCAACGCCTCGCTGCCATGGCAGCGAGCGTCGGTGCAGCGATCACTGGCGCTGTATCTTCCGGCCTGACCGCATCGCGGAGTTGGTCGAGATAGTTGCTCCACCATTGATGCATGGCGACGCGTTCGTCCCAATAGCGTCCGCGATTGTAGATGCCGCGAATAGCATTCGCGTCCGCGTGGGCAAGGGAGCGCTCGATGGCATCGGCGCTCCACTCCCCGCTTTCGTTGAGAAGCGTTGACGCTGTGGTCCGCAATCCGTGCGCGGTCACTTCCCCCTGCGCATAGCCCATGCGACGGAAGGCCTGATTGATCGTATTCTCGCTGAGCGGACGCAGTGATGTGTGAAATGCCGGGAACACAAAACCGTCCGGCCCGGTAAGCGGGAGCAACTCCTCCAAAAAGGTCAGCACCTGCCGAGACAGCGGAACGCTATGCGGCCGACGCATCTTCATGCGCTCCGCCGGGATTCTCCAAACAGCCGCATCCAAGTCGAACTCTGTCCACTTCGCCATTCTTAGCTCGCCGGGACGCGCCATCACATGCGGAGCAATCTGCATCGCGATCCGCGTCACCGCATGACCGGAATAGGCGTCGATCGTTCGTAGCAATTCGCCCACCTGACGCGGCTCCAGGATCGCGGCATGGTGGGTGATCTTTGGGACGATCAACGCGCCGCGCAGGAGAGAAGTGGGATCGGTCTCGCCGCGACCGGTCGCCACGGCATAGCGAAAGATGCGGCTGGCGAATGAGCGGCATCGCCGTGCCGTCTCATGCTTACCCTTCGCCTCGAGGCGCTTGAGTGCAGCGAGCACATCGATTGGCTTCAGGTCGGCGACCGGCCGCGCGGCGATCGGCTCTAGTTGCTCCAGCAGCCAGTTGGCCTTCGTGGTGGTCGTATCCGCCCGCCCCTCGGCGACCATCTTGTCGATATATTCCTTGGCAATGTCACCGAAGCTGTTTGCCGCCTTAAACGCAGCGACCAGTTTCTCGCGCTTGCGCTCAGCCAAAGGATCGGCGCCAGCGTCCAACGTCCGCCGCGCATCGTCCCGTCGGCGCCGGGCATCCGCGAGACCGACATCGGGATACCGACCCAGCGCCAGCCGCTTCTGCTTGCCGAAGTAGCGATACTTGTATCGCCACAGCATCGCCCCGTTCGGATGGACCTCGAGATAGAGCCCCCTCTCGTCGGCATATTGGGCGATCTTCTCCGTCGGGCGGAGATTACGGATCTGGAGATCCTTGAGCGGCACGGCGAATCCCTCGACTGGTCCAGGAGACGCTTGCCGAAGAGGCCGATCGGGGTCGTGGTGCCATGAAATCCGGTGGTGCCATCGATGGCCCGTTTCATGGCCCCATTCGGCCCCGGATGGTCTGAAATCGTCTGAGACCCCCCGGGATAGGTGAGGCCTATAAATGGCAGATTTCTGCCATTTTGTCAACCGTCACGGGACGTCTTGAGAAGAACAAATGGTGCCCAGAAGAGGACTCGAACCTCCACGACCTTGCGATCGCCAGCACCTGAAGCTGGTGCGTCTACCAATTCCGCCATCTGGGCACGGGTCAGCTTTGAGTGCCAACAAGGTAGGGAGGGGCGCCTAGCCTTGCGCCGCTTCCTTGTCAACCGCGCCAGTTGCAGGATGATGAAAAAGCGGCATCGCGGCGTCGGGAGACCTTGCCGTTTGCTGGTGCGGTGCGCCGGCCGTCGCCCAGGCGGTCAAAATCGCGGTCAAAAGCCGGGCGTGGCGCCGGTGGTGGTTGTCTTGGCGCGGGAGCTGTTGCAAGGGATGCGGAGGCGATGGCCGCGCCGGCAACCGGGCGTGGCGCGGCGCCGCGCGACATTTCAAGACGACTGACATTCAAGACGGCTGGGGTGCAGGACATGAGCAAGAGGGACGTGGCTGGAACGGTGGTGCTCTTCGGCGGCGGCGGATTCGTCGGCCGGGCCGTGGCGCAGGCGCTGTTCGCGCGGGGCGATCGCGTGCGGATCGCGCAGCGGGCGCCGCGTCAGGCTTATGCGGTACGCGCGCTCGGCGGACTGGGCTACACCCAGTTCGTCGCCTGCGACATCACGGACCCGGAGGCAGTCTCCCGCGCGCTCCAGGGCGCCAGCGCCGCCGTCAATCTGGTGGGCCTGCTCAAGGGCGACATGAAGGCCGCCCATATCACAGGCGCGCGCAATGTGGCGCAAGCCGCCGCCGGGGCCGGCCTTGCCGCGCTGGTGCATGTCTCGGCCATCGGCGCCGATCCGCAGGCCGACGCCGTCTATGCCCGCACCAAGGGCGAAGGCGAAGCCGCCGTGCGGGCCGCCTTCCCCGCCGCGACCATCGTGCGCCCTTCCATCATCTTCGGGCAGGACGACCAGTTCACCAATCGCTTCGCCCGCCTCGTCTCCGCCGCGCCCGTGGTGCCGGTGATCCGGGGCGATGCGAAATTCCAGCCGGTGAGCGTGGCCGATATCGCCCGCGCCATCGCTCTGGCCGTGGCCGATCCCGCCCGCTTCGGCGGCGAGACCTATGAGCTGGCCGGGCCGGACACGCTCACCCTCGCGCAGATCATGGCCTGGATCGCCGGCGAAGCGGGCCGCAGCCCCACGTTCGTCCGGGTGCCGGACGCGCTGGCGCGGCCGCTGGCGGCGCTGACCGGCTGGGCGCCGGGCGCGCCGATCACGCTCGATCAGTTCAAGATGCTGCTGCGCGACACTGTCGCCGCGCCGGACGCCAAGGGATTCGCGGCGTTCGGCATCCACCCCGCGCCCATGGCCGCGCTCGCCCCCGCCTGGCTCATGCGCTACCGCCGCAACGGCCGCTTCGCGCGGACGGCGCACGCCTGACCGTTCCGCCGGGCCGGGGGCGCGCCCGCGTCCGCGCGCCTGCCCGCTCCTGTATCATCGAGGCTTGCTGACGCGCCATGGACAGCCATTTGTTGACCGTCATCCTGCTCGGCATCGTCGAAGGGCTGACCGAGTTTCTGCCTGTCTCATCGACCGGCCATCTCATCCTCGCGAGCGAGCTGCTCGGCTACGATGCCGCGCGGTGGGCGACGTTCAACGTCGTGATCCAGCTCGGCGCCATCCTGGCCGTGGTCGTGCTCTACTGGCGCACATTCTGGGATGTGGCCGTCGGCCTGTTCGGGCGCGACGTGACGAGTTGGCGCTTCGTCGCCAATCTGCTGCTCGCCTTCCTCCCCTCCGCGATAATCGGCCTGGCGCTGCACAGCCAGATCGAGGCGCTGCTCGGCGCACCGATGGTGGTGGCGGTGGCGCTGGTGGTGGGCGGCATCGCGATCATCCTCATCGAACGACTGATCGAGACCGGGACGATCAGCGGCGTGGCGAACATTCCCTTCAGCCGCGCGCTCGGCATCGGCTTCATCCAGTGCCTGGCGATGATCCCCGGCGTCAGTCGCTCGGGCGCCACCATCATGGGCGCGCTCACGCTGGGCATCGACCGGCGGACCGCCGCCGAATTCAGCTTCTTCCTGGCCATCCCGACCATGCTCGGCGCGACCACGCTGGAAATCGCCAAGAATCGCGAGGTCCTGTCCAGCGGCGCAGTGAACTGGACGGACATCGGCATCGGCTTCGTCGTCTCCTTCATCGTCGCGATTCTCATCATCAAATGGTTCGTGGGGCTGGTGTCGCGCCAGGGCTTCTATCCCTTCGCCTGGTATCGGATCATCGCCGGCCTCGCCGCGATTCTCTGGCTCTCCATGAGATAGGGCCGAACCGGACCATTAAACTGAGAGACATTCGCAAAAGCGCAACTTTAGAACAACTGACCAGAAAAATAGGTCATATTTACTACCATATTTCCCGGAAAATGCGTGACTCAGTCCGATTCCGGGCTTAATCGCGGTCGCCGTTCACCAAAGGGAATGGGTAAATGGCCGACAATCCGATGCTGAAGTTCGTCACGCGGGCGCAATCCTACCCGGAGAAGCGGCCGGTCGACGAACGCGGGCAGGATTTCGACGAGATTTCGACGAGCTTCGCCGCGGACACTGCCGAGGCGCAGTCCGCGCGCTGCTCGCAATGCGGCGTGCCCTATTGCTCGGTCCACTGCCCGCTGCACAACCACATCCCGGACTGGCTGAAGCTGACGGCCGAGGGGCGGCTGCGCGAAGCCTATGAACTCTCCAACATGACCTCCACCATGCCGGAGATCTGCGGCCGCATCTGCCCGCAGGATCGCCTGTGCGAAGGCAATTGCGTCATCGAATTCTCCGGCCACGGCGCCGTCACCATCGGCTCGGTCGAGAAGTTCATCACCGATACCGCCTGGAAGGAAGGCTGGGTGGAGCCGGTCGAGGTCGGCGAAGACACCGGCCTCTCCGTGGGCGTGATCGGCGCCGGCCCGGCCGGGCTCACCACGGCCGAATATCTCCGCGCGGCGGGCCATGAGGTGCATGTCTACGACCGGCACGACCGGCCCGGCGGCCTGCTCACCTACGGCATCCCCGGCTTCAAGCTGGAGAAGGACGTGGTCATGCGCCGCGTCCGGCGGCTGGAGGAAGCCGGCATCCACTTCCACCCCGGCTTCGAGGTGGGGCGCGACGCTACCCTTACGCAGCTTCGCGACCGGCACGATGCCATCCTCATCGCCACCGGCGTCTACAAGGCGCGCGACATCAAGGCGCCCGGCGTCGGCACGGCCGGCGTCGTCAAGGCGCTCGACTATCTCATCGCCTCCAACCGCGCCGGCTTCGGCGACACGGTGCCCGAGCATGAGGATGGCTCGCTGCTCGCCACCGGCAAGGATGTGGTCGTCATCGGCGGCGGCGACACCGCCATGGACTGCGTGCGCACCGCCATCCGCCAGGGCGCGAAGAGCGTGCGCTGCCTCTATCGCCGCGACCGGGAGAACATGCCCGGCTCGCAGCGCGAGGTGCGCAATGCCGAGGAGGAAGGCGTCGAGTTCGTGTGGCTCTCCGCCCCCGTCGCCTTCGAGGGCACGGAGCATGTCACCGGCGTGCGGATGACGCGCATGCGCCTGGGCCAGCCCGACGCCTCCGGCCGCCGCGCGCCCGAGCCCGAGCCGGGCAGCGAGACCAGCATCCCGGCCGATCTCGTCATCAAGGCGCTGGGTTACGACCCGGAGGACCTGCCCGGCCTGTTCGGCGAATCCGCGCTGGCGACCACGCGCTGGGGCACGCTGCGCATCGACCCGCGCACGATGATGACCAGCCTGGACGGCGTCTTCGCAGCCGGAGACATCGTGCGCGGCGCCAGCCTCGTCGTCTGGGCCATCCGCGACGGACGCGACGTGACCGATCACATGCAGGCCTATCTGCTCGCCAAGGCCGCGAAGAAGGAAAGAGCCGCCGCATGAACCGGGCCATCTTCCTCCCGCTGGCGCTGGCACTGCTGGCCGCACCCGCCTGCGCCCTCGCGCAGGCAGAGGCGCCGGCGCAGGACGCGCCCGCCTCGCCGGCCGCATTGTCGCCGCAGGCGCTGGCGCTGCTGGAGACAGTCTCGCCCCGCGCCGAGTTCGAGCAGCAGTTCAGCCAGGCCTTTCTCGCCTCCTTCGATCAGGCGCTGGAGAAGGACAGTGGCCTGGCCGCGATGGAAGCGGCCAAGCCCGGCATCGGCAAGGCGCTGCGGGAAGCGGTGACGGCGGAACTCGCACGGCAGATCCCGGACGAATATCAGGCCTTCTCGTCCACCATGGGTGCGCTCTATCAGGACATCCTCACCGAGCAGGAGATGGACGAGGTCATTGCCTTCTACCGCAGCGCCGCCGGCCAGCGGATGATGACGCGAATGAAGGCGGCCGCCCAGACCTCCGTCGAGCAGATCCGCCAGGACGGCGACACCAGCGACGTGCAGGGCGTCCTCCAGTCGGTGACGGGCAGTGCCCTTGCCGCCGGCATTCAGGGCATGAGCGCGGAGGACCTGCAAGCCGTCACGGCTTTCTCCGTCCGGCCAGCGGGCCTCAAGATGGCGCAGGCGCAAGGCCGCGTCATGGCGGCGACCACCGAGCAGACGCACGCGATGATCGCCCGCCTCTCCACCAAGTTCCGCCCCGTCATCCAGCAGGTGATGGCGCGCTACCTTTCCCAAGACTGATCCCACGGGAACCCGACCGATGACCATGACGCACTATGAAAAGATGGAAGCCGAACGCGCCCGCCTCGCGGTCGAGGGCATGTACCGCCCGGAGTTCGAGAGCGATGCCTGCGGCGTGGGCCTTGTGGCGGCGACGGACGGCAAGCCCTCGCGCCGGGTGGTGGCGAGCGCCATCGACGCGCTGAAGGCGGTGTGGCACCGCGGCGCCGTGGATGCCGACGGCAAGACCGGCGACGGCGCGGGCATCCATGTGGATCTGCCGGCGCGCTTCTTCGACGACGCCATTTCCGCATCGGGCCACAAGCCCCTGCCCAATCGTCTGGCCGTGGGCATGGTCTTCCTGCCGCGCACCGATCTCAATGCGCAGGAGACCTGCCGCACCATCGTCGAGAGCGAGATCATCGAGGCCGGCTACCGCATCTATGGCTGGCGGCAGGTGCCGGTGGACGTCTCTGTGATCGGCGAGAAGGCGCAGCGCACGCGCCCCGAGATCGAGCAGATCCTCATCGCCGGGCCCATGCCCGAGGAGCAGGATGTCGCCGAGTTCGAGCGCGACCTCTATCTGGTGCGCCGGCGCATCGAGAAGAAGGTGGTCGAGGCGCAGATCAACGATTTCTACATCTGCTCGCTCTCCTGCCGGTCGATCATCTACAAGGGCCTGTTCCTCGCGGAATCGCTCTCGGTCTTCTATCCCGACCTGGTCGACGAGCGGTTCGAGAGCCGCATCGCCATCTTCCACCAGCGCTATTCCACCAACACCTTCCCGCAATGGTGGCTGGCCCAGCCGTTCCGCGCCCTCGCCCATAATGGCGAGATCAACACGATCCGCGGCAACGCCAACTGGATGAAGAGCCACGAGATCAAGATGGCGGCGCTGGCCTTTGGCGAGCAGTCGAGCGACATCAAGCCGGTGATCCCGGCCGGCGCCTCCGACACCGCCGCGCTGGACGCGGTGTTCGAGACGCTGTGCCGCGCGGGGCGCGATGCGCCGACCGCCAAGCTGATGCTCGTGCCGGAAGCCTGGCAGTTCGCGGACGACGTGCCCGAGGCACACCAGCATATGTACAACTACCTTGCCTCGGTGATGGAGCCATGGGACGGGCCGGCCGCGCTCGCCATGACGGATGGCCGCTGGGCGGTGGCCGGCATGGACCGCAACGCGCTGCGTCCGCTGCGCTACACGCTGACCAACGACAATCTCCTGATCGTCGGCTCGGAGACGGGCATGGTGGTGGTGCCGGAGAGCACTGTCCTCCGGAAGGGCCGGCTGGGTCCGGGCCAGATGATCGCCGTCGATCTGGATGCCGGCCAGGTCTATGACGACCGCGCCATCAAGGACCGGATCGCCGCCGAGCGTCCCTATGCCGACTATGTGAGGGGCTTCCGCAGCGTCGCCGACCTGCCGCCACCCAGCGCCGACGCGCGGCCGGGCTGGAGCAAGACGGAGCTGACGCGCCGCCAGGTCGCCGCCAACTTGACGCTGGAGGACATGGAGCTGCTCCTCAGCCCCATGGTCGAGGACGCCAAGGAAGCCGTGGGCTCGATGGGCGACGACAGCCCGCTGGCGGTCATCACCGACAAGCCGCGCACCATCAGCCACTTCTTCCGGCAGAATTTCAGCCAGGTCACCAATCCGCCGATCGACTCCCTGCGCGAGCGGCATGTGATGAGCCTCAAGACGCGCTTCTCGAACCTCGCCAACATCCTGGAGGAGGAATCGCAGAACGCCAATGTGCTGGTGCTGCCCTCGCCGGTGCTGCTGTGCACGGACTGGTCGCGGCTCAAGAATGATTTCGGCCGCTCCGTGGCGGAGATCGACTGCACCTTCCCCGCCGACGGCCCCGCCGACGCGCTGCGCGCAGCCATCGGCCGCATCCGCGACGAGGCGGAGATCGCCGTGCGCGCCGGCCAGACCGAGCTGTTCCTCTCGGACGAGAATATCGGGCCCGGCCGCGTCGGCATCGCCATGGTGCTCGCCGCCGCCGCGGTGCATACCCATCTCGTGCGCAAGGGGCTGCGCAGCTATTCCTCGATCAACGTGCGCTCGGCCGAGTGCCTCGATACGCATTATTTCGCGGTGCTGATCGGCGTGGGCGCGACCACCGTGAACGCCTATCTGGCCGAAGCCTGCATCGCGGACCGCCATGCGCGCGGCCTATTCGGCGAGCGCGACCTGGAGGAGTGCTGCGAGCGTTTCCGCACGGCCATCAACGAGGGCCTGCTCAAGATCATGAGCAAGATGGGCATCGCCGTCATCTCCTCCTATCGCGGCGGCTATAATTTCGAGGCGGTCGGCCTCTCCCGCGCGCTGGTGAACGATCTGTTCCCCGGCATGCCGAGCAAGATCTCGGGCGAGGGCTATGCCTCGCTGCAATATAATGCGCTGCTGCGGCACGAGGCGGCCTTCAACCAGGCAGTGGTGAAGCTGCCGGTGGGCGGCTTCTATCGCCACCGCGCGGGCGGCGACACCCATGCCTATTCGGCGCAGCTCATGCACCTGTTGCAAACCGCCGTGGCGACCGACAGCTACTCGACCTATCTCCAGTTCTCGCGCGGGGCGCGGGACCTGCCGCCGGTCTATCTGCGCGATCTGCTGGAGCTGAACTATCCCAGCCATGCCGTGCCGATCGACGAGGTCGAGGCGATCACGGAAATCCGCAAGCGCTTCGTGACGCCGGGCATGTCGCTGGGCGCCCTCTCGCCCGAGGCACACGAGACGCTCGCCATCGCCATGAACCGCATCGGCGCCAAGGCCGTCTCCGGCGAAGGCGGCGAGGATCGCGAGCGCTTCAAGCCGCGCGAGAATGGCGACAATGCCAACTCCACGATCAAGCAGATCGCATCGGGCCGCTTCGGCGTCACCGCCGAATATCTGGGCGCCTGCGAAGAAATCGAGATCAAGGTCGCGCAGGGCGCCAAGCCGGGCGAAGGCGGGCAGCTCCCCGGCTTCAAGGTGACGGACATGATCGCCAAGCTGCGCCATGCAACGCCCGGCGTGACGCTCATCTCGCCGCCGCCGCATCACGACATCTACTCGATCGAGGATCTGGCGCAGCTCATCTATGACCTGAAGCAGATCAACCCGGATGCGCGCGTGTGCGTGAAGCTGGTGAGCCAGTCCGGCATCGGCACGGTCGCGGCCGGCGTCGCCAAGGCGCATGCGGACGTGATCCTAGTCTCCGGCAATGTCGGCGGCACCGGCGCGAGCCCGCTCACCTCCATCAAGTTCGCCGGCCTGCCCTGGGAAATGGGCCTGGCCGAGGCCAATCAGGTGCTGACGCTCAACGGCCTGCGTCACCGCGTCAAGCTGCGCACGGACGGCGGCCTCAAGACCGGGCGCGACATCGTCATCGCCGCGATCCTGGGCGCCGAGGAGTTCGGCATCGGCACGCTCTCCCTCGTCGCCATGGGCTGCATCATGGTGCGCCAGTGCCATAGCAACACCTGCCCGGTGGGCGTGTGCGTGCAGGACGAGCGGCTGCGCGCCAAGTTCACCGGCACGCCGGAGAAGGTCATCAACCTCATGACCTTCATCGCCGAGGAAGTGCGCGAGATTCTGGCGCGGCTGGGCTGCCGCAGCCTGGACGAAGTGATCGGCCGCACCGAGCTGCTCAAGCAGGTCAATCGCGGCGCAGACCATCTCGACGATCTGGACCTCAACCCCATCCTTGCCAAGGTGGACGCGGACGACGCGCATCGCCGCTTCAACCTGCCGACCTGGCGCAACGAAGTGCCCGACAGCCTGGACGCGCAGATGATCGCGGACGCCAAGGCCGTGTTCGAGCGCGGCGAGAAGATGCAGCTCACTTACACGGTGCGCAACACGCATCGCGCCGTGGGCACGCGCTTCTCGGCGCTCATCACGCGCAAGTTCGGCATGTCCACGCTCCAGGACGGGCACGTCCACGTCCGCCTGCGCGGCGCGGCGGGCCAGTCGCTCGGCGCCTTCCTGTGCAAGGGCATCACGCTCGAAGTGTTCGGGGACGCCAACGACTATGTCGGCAAGGGCCTCTCGGGCGGCATCATCGCGGTGCGGCCGATGGTCTCCTCGCCGCTGGAAAGCCAGGAGAACACGATTCTCGGCAACACCGTGCTCTACGGCGCCACCTCCGGCAAGCTCTTCGCCGCCGGCCAGGCAGGCGAGCGCTTCGCGGTGCGCAACTCCGGCGCGCATGTGGTGGTGGAGGGCTGCGGCGCCAATGGCTGCGAATATATGACCGGCGGCATCGCCGTGATCCTGGGCCGCGTGGGCGCCAATTTCGGCGCGGGCATGACCGGGGGCATGGCCTTCGTCTACGACGAGAGCCGCACCTTCGCCCGCCATGCCAACCCGGAGAGCATCCTGTGGCAGCGCCTCGCCAGCGGCCACTGGGAAGGCGTGCTCAAGGGGCTGGTCGAAGAGCACGCCCGGCGGACGGACAGCAACTGGGCACACAGCCTGCTGCACGACTGGGACCGCGCGCGGTCGCATTTCTGGCAGGTCTGCCCCAGGGAAATGGTCAGCCGCCTCGAACAGCCGCTCTCGGACCATGAAGACACGGCGAACGTCGCGGCGGAGTAGCCGAGCGGCGGCGTAGCGGGAACGGCGTTACGGTTGAACCCGGTGCGGGGCCAGGGGCCATGAACCCCCGCCTGCACCGGGGCCGCTGGCGGTTCCGGCGCGCGCGGATCGTTCCAAAGCACGCCCTCCTTTCCCCCGCCACCCTTGCTCTCGCCGCGTCCGCGCCCGCCATGGCCGCCGACGATGCCGCGGGCTCCGTCTCGGCCACGCTCAAGGACAAGGACGGCAACAAGGCTTGCCGGCAATCTATGGCCATGCTCCTGCGCCCGCCGGAGCACGGCTACTATCCGCTCAACTGCCCCGGACGCCGACCTTCGCGGGAGAACGCGCGCGCGTCCATCTCATCGGGGTGTGACCCACCGGCCCGATCGGACGATCCGTGATTTCAGGGCAGGACGGGCGCCGGCGCGGCATCCGCCTGCACGCGGCGGAGCGCCGGCAATTGCGGCAGCGGCGGCGCCTCCATCTCCTCGACCGGCGGCGTGTCATTCGCCACGGCGAGTTCGTACGCGAAGCCCATCGCCTGGGCCATTTGCCGGTAGCGCGTCTCGGCGGCGTCACAGCCCTCGCACACATGCACGCGAGGGCTCTCGTCCATCGCGGGGGCACTCGCCCCGGCCGGAAGTGCCCGGCCCGTGAGCGGCGCCGAGGCGGATGAGTGGAGCGGCGGCGTGGCGGCCTGCATCATCGCCCCCTCGCTCACCGGCGCTCCGGTGAGATCAATACCCGCCGCGACGAAACGCCCGAGCGCGCTTCCGCCCACGAATGCGAGCAGGAACATGCCGCTCCAGAAGAGCACATGCCGGTCTCTGGCCTTCATCGCGGCAGTCTACCACATCGCGCGCGCGCGGCCAGCATCGCGATGCTGTGAAAGCCGGCATAGTGCGCGGATTGTCCCATTACGGGCACGAGCGGCGGCACGGCATCGGGGCCGTGCATCGCGAGGGCTGCGAACGCCTCCCATCCGCTCGGCCCCTTGCCCCGTTAACGCGGCAGCGCGTGCGCCCCTGGCGCAGCCGGGCCTCGCGGGCGCCGCACGCCTCGACATCATCGCAGCGAACACTGGACTGCCGCGGCGCCGCCTCGCCCGCACCTGCGTCTCCCGTCCCCCGCAACGCCGGGATCTCATCGACCATCGCCGCATCGGCAGCCCCGGCCTTCGACCAGCCCCGCACGAAAGAACCGCTCATGCCGCTGTCCGCGCGCACGTCAGTGCGGGCCGCCCCCGCTGCTTTCGCTCGACCGGCCCCAATCCTCATTGGCGCGGGCAATGATATAGGCGTGGATCGCGTCCGCCTCCTCGGGCTTGATGAGGTCGGCGAAGCTCGCCATGCCCTTGTCCTGATAGATGCCCTTGAGCACGATGTCGTTGAACAGGGCGTGCGTCTCCCGCGTCATCCGGCGCAGGTCCTTGACGCCGCCCATGGCCTGCGCGCCGTGGCACTGGGCGCAGGTGTTGGCGAAGAGCTGGGCACCGCGCGCGATGGTCTCCTCGCTCGCCGTCACTGGCGGCGGATCGGGGATTTTCTCCTCGGCATCGAGCGGCGGCAGCGTCACCTTGCCGCCCAGCTTGAAGACCAGGAGCCGGGCCGAGGCGCGCGGCAGCTCGATGCCCGCGCCACGCTCGATCTGCGCGGCACCGCCGCCCCAGCCGGCATTGACCGCGATATATTGCACGCCATCCAGCATATAGGTGATCGGCCCGGAGACCGGCGCGCTCTGCACCGGCATTTCCCACACGACCTTGCCCGTGCGCGCATCGAAGGCCGCGAAGGTCTGGTGAGTCGTGCCCTCGAAGACGAGGTCGCTCGCCGTCACCATCACGCCGCCATTGCCATGGCGCGGCAGCGGCACTTTCCACGCCGCCTCCTGCTTCACCGGGTCCCAGGCGACGAGGAAGGTCTTTTCCATCGCGTCGATCTGCTTCTGCATCTCGGCGCGCTTCTTGAGCGCATCGCCCGTATAGCCGCCCCAGCCGCTGTTCGAGCGGAAGGGCTTGGGCGTCCAGTTCGGATCATAGGCATAGCCGAAGGCGCTCTCGAAGCTCGGAAAATAGGCGAGTTTGGTGCGCGGCGAATAGGCCATGGGGAACCAGTTGTGCCCGCCGCCCGGCCCCGGATAGACCAGCACGGGATCGGTGCCGTAGTGCATGCCGGGATTGACGACCATCTTGCCGGTCGCGGGATCGACCCGTCCCCAGTTCACCGGCACATAGGGCTTGGCGGAGATGAACGTGCCATCCGCCGCGTCCAGCACATAGAAAAAGCCGTTCTTGGGCGCCTGCATCACCACCCGGCGCGTCTTGCCGCCGATGGGCAGGTCCGCCAGCGTGATCGTGCTGGTGCAGGTATAGTCCCAATCCTCCTCGGGCACCTGCTGATAATGCCATTTATATTCGCCCGTGGTCGCATCGACCGCCACGATGGAGCAGATGAAGAGATTGTCGCCCTGGCTGTTCGAGCGATAGTGCCAGCTATTGGAGCTGCCATTGCCGGTGCCGACATAGACGAGGTTGAGCTTGGGATCGTAGGCAATCGAATCCCACGGATTGGCGCCGCCGCCGAGCTGTTTCCACAGGCCCTTGTCGTCCCATGTCTTGCGGATCATGGACATGATCCCGTCCGACGCCTCGCCGTCCGGCTTGTCCTGCGGGTTGGGCGTCAGGAAGAATTTCCAGAGCTTCTTGCCGGTCTCCGCGTCCCAGGCCGCGACGAAGCCGCGCACGCCCAGATCGCCGCCCGACTGGCCGACCACCACCTTGCCGTCGAACACGCGCGGCGCGCCGGTGATCGAATAGGGCATGTCATGCTCGAAGGCCTGCGTCGTCCACGCCGGCTCGCCCGTGCGCGCATCCAGTGCGATGATGCGCCCGTCGAGCGTGGCGATGATGACCTTGCCCTTCCACATGGCGAGGCCGCGCGAGACCGGCTCGCAGCAGGCATAGCGGCCATATTCGCGCGGCACCTTGGGGTCGTAGGTCCACAGCCTTTTACCGGTGCGGGCGTCATAGGCGATGGTGATGTTCCAGGGCAGCGTGTTGTAGAGCACGCCGTCCGCATAGAGCGGTGTCGCCTCAACGCCCCGGAAAGTCTCCAGCTCGTCATACCAGGCGATGCCGAGCTGGTTCACATTGCTGGCGTCGATCTGGGTGAGCGGCGAATAACGCTGCGCATCGTAGGTGCGCCCGTCATGCAGCCAATTGTCTCCATCGCTCGCCTGCGCCGCCATGCGGGCGCTGTCCACCCAGGCCGGGCCACGGCGGGACGCACTTTGCGCCCAGCCGAGGCCGGCGACAATCGCGCCCACGAGCGCGACAGGCGCAACGATCTTCTGCCAGAGCTTCATGCACTATTCCTTGGGTGGTTCCGCGATGGGCTGGCTGCCGTCGGCGAGCCGGCCGGTCTTGCGCCATTGCTCCTGCGCCGCGCTGCCCGGCGGGCCCGCATAGGCGCCCACTTCGTCCGTCTCCGGCTTGAACACCTTGCCCGTCACCGGATTGGGATAGTGGAAGGGCGCGATATAATAAGCCGGATACGTGAGATAGACCGTGGAGGGCGGCAGGTCCGGCGGCGGATCGAATTTGTCCGGCCAGGTGTTGTTGAGCGCGTTTTTGCCCCAGCCATCCCAATTGGTGTACATGGTGAAGGGGCCGGAGAGGCGGCTGATCTTCCAGACGCCGTTTTCCTTGCGATATTCATTCTCGTAGAGCGGCAGGCCCCAGCCGGCATTGCTCATCACCCACGCCCGCGAGCGAATCCAGCCGGTCTTGCCGTCCGCGCCGATGTCGGGAATGGTCTGGAACTGCATGTGGTTGGCGAGCAGGCCGGGCTTGGCGCCGTCCGGGCCGAAGGCGGTCTGCATATATTCCAGCACGCGCTTCTTGCCGAGGAACAGGCCCTTGCCGCCGATCTCCAGCGTCGCGTCATCGGTGAACAGCTCGGAGAGCTGCACCCATTGCCCCTTATCCACGAAATAGCCGTAGAGGCGCTGGAGCCGCTCAATCTGGTTGAGGCCCTCCAGCCGCTCGATGCGCTGGTCGAGCGCATCCAGCTTCTGCGCGGCGGTCTGGGCGGCGGCGGGCGATGCGACCGCCACGGCCGCCAGCGCCAGCCCCGTGGCGAGAGCGCGGACGGAGCCCTTCTGGATCAAGGTCTTGCGCACCATCACTTCCTCCCCACCACATCGTCGGCGGGCTGCGGCAAGTCCTTCAGGGGCTGGCCCGTCACCGGATGATTGAAATTGAACGGCGGGATATAAGCGGCCGGAAAGGCGCGATAAGCCTCGCTGGGCGGCGCGTCCGGCGGGAAGAGCGCGCTTGGCCCCTCCATGGGCAGCGCGGACTTCATGAAGCCGCCGTCATAATCGGTCTGCGCCGTCACATAGAAATGCAGCTTCGCGATCTTCCAGACGCCGCTTTCCTTCACATAGTCGGCATTGGTGACGCCCACGCCCCAGATGCCGTTGGCGCCGGGCCCGGCCAGTTGCATCATGCCCTGCCAACGCGCCGTCGCCGTCCTGCCGTCCGGCGCCACGACCACATAAGGCTGCAACATCATGTGCGTGTTGAGATAGCCTCTGGCGAGCCCCTGCGGCCCGAACAGCAGCATGGCCCGCTGGATGCGCGCGGGGCCCACATAGACGCCGCGCTGGCCATATTCGAAGCTGCCCCTGGCGGTGAACAGGGCGGCCGCCTGATCCCACAGGCCCTTGTCGAAATAATAGCCATAGGTCGCCTGGAGATTCTCGATGGCGTCCTGATCCTCAAGCAGCGTCACGCGCTGCTTGGCGGTCTCCAGACGCTGGCGCAGGCCGGCATCGTCCTGCGCGGCGAGAGGGGCGGCGAAGCCGAGCAGCAACGCCCCGGCGATGATCGCACGCATGGTCATTTCCGCGTCTCCCCCACGCTTTTGCCCGTCACGGGATTGGACGCCTGGAAGGGCGGCAATTGCGGCTCCGGGAACGGCCGGTAGCTGGCCGTGGACGGCCGGTCCGGCGGGAAATCCCGCACGGTCTGGCTGGGCGCGAGCCCCTCGCCCGGCTGGAGCCGTGCCCAGCCCTTCTCATAAGGCGCCACGAAGTTCACATAGAGATGCAGCGCGCGGATCTTCCACACGCCGCCTTCCTTCACATAGTCGTTCTCATAGATGCCGTCGCGCCACTCAGCGTGCTTCTTGTACTGGCCGAGCATGCCCAGATCGCGCCAGCGCGCCCGGGCGGCCTTGCCGTCGGCCGAGACATTCACCACCGGCTGGAGCGTCACCCATTCGTTGAGCTGGCCGTAGATGAGGCCCTGCTGGCCGCCATGCAGCTTCATGAGATAGTCGCGGATACGCGCCTTGCCGACATAGACGCCGTCCATGCCGATCTCGATGGTGCCATTGTCGGTGAAGAGGTCCGCCGCCTCGTCCCACAGGCCCCGGTCGACATAGAAGCCGAAGGCGCGTTGCAGCTTCTTCACCGCCCGCGCCGCTTCCAGCTTCTCCACGCGGGTGGTCAGCGCATCGATCTCCTGGTCGATGGGCGCCGCCAGCGCCGGAGTGCTTGCCGCCACCAGCAGGCCCGCGGCCGCGAAGGCAAGCGCCGCCCTCATGGCGCGGTCCCGATGGGAATGGCCCGGATGACGAAGGGGCCGGGGTCCTTGTCCCTGAGATCGGGGCTGAAGAGATACTGGATGCGGCCCGGCACCGTATAGGCCATGTCGCCGATATGGGTGATCGCGGCGGAACCCTCGGTCTGGTCGTCGAGCACCTTCACGTCCACATTGTCGCCGCTGATGGTGAGCAGCGTGGCGCGATTGCTGCCGGTCTCGGCCTGGAGCAGCATGTTGCCCTTGTAGGGCCGCAGCGCGTCCGGCCCCTTCAGCTCGGTCGAGACGTTGAGCGGCGTGAGGCTCTCATAGGCGCCCTGCGCATCGCGATTGACGCGGAACATGGTGTTCTGGCGGGTGTTGTTCACATAGAGCACGTCATCCTCGGTGAAGGCGAGACCGTCGATGCCGACCAAAGCGGCATCCTGCACCTCCACCACCGCCTCGCTGGCGCCCGGCGCAATGCTCACGATGCGCCCGCCGGCCGTCTCCGCGATATAGACCTTGCCCGCGCGATCCACTGCCAGATCGTTGCAGGTGCCGCCGGGGCTTGGCAGCACATGGCGCGCCTTGAATGCGCCGGTCTGGAGATCGAGGGCGACCGCTGCTGTCTCGCCCGGCGCGCCAGACGCGCCGAAACCGGCGGGGATGGAGCAGACCCACAATGTGTTGGAGGGCTCATGCGGCAGCACGCCCAATATCCACACCAGCTTGTTGGTCTCGTCCGGCCTGATCCAGGCGACGGCCTTGTCGCTGCCCGGCGTCGCGCGGAACACGATGCCCTTGAGGCTGCCAGTGTAGAGATTGCCGGCGCTGTCCGCCGCGATGCTCTCCGGGAAGACCTTGTCATCGTCGATGGTGATCGTCCTGCCGGCGGCATGCGCGGCGCCCGGCAAGGCCGCAAGGCCCAGGCCGACGGCGGCGCCGAGCAGAGCGATGGTGCTGTGTCTCACGGTCTTGATCCTCTCGGTTCCGGCCATGGCGGCGGCATGAGATAGGGCAGTTCGGTGGCGATGGTCTCGACCCGCGCGATCGCGCCGCCCTCGATCTTGAAGACGGACATGAAGCCGACGCTGCGCGGATAGGTCGCTTCGGCCTTGTAGCTCTTGCCGTCGGTGGCGGTGAAGTCGGTCTTCTCGGCCGGCAGATCGCGCCGGCCGGTGGCCACCACGATGCCGCGCGCCGCGTCGAAGGCGACGATGCGGCGGCTCACGCCCTCGAACTCGCCGAACAGGCCGCGCGTGAAGCTGGTCGCGCAATCGCCCTTCTCGCTACCCGTCGCGGGCAGGTTGCCGGTCATCGGCACGCCATTCTCCACGAGCAGGCACCCCTTGGAAAAGGCCGGCGCCGGGCCGTCGCTGCCCTGCGCGTCGAAAAAGGCATGGACGAGGCCCTGCATGACGGCACGCGCAGTCTCCTTGCCCCTGGCGACGGGCGCCGCGAAGACCGGATCGGGCCGGAACGCCAGCGGATCGCCAAAGGGCGGGCGCCCCTGTTTGCGGCGCGTGAGCGCGGCCACGCGGGCAATGCGGTCGCCCCGCGCGGTCAGCTCCAGCGCGTGAAAGGAGGGCTGGCCATGCTCGTCGAGCGAGCCGATCCACACGACCTTGCCTCGCTCCGCGTCGGCCACGATGAGCGGCGCCGGGCCATGCGCCGTGGCGGTGGCCCAGGTGCCGTCGCCGACCATGATGGTGACGCCATTCTCCGCGAAGCGCACCCGCTCCGCCCAGGGCAGCGCCGATCCGTCCTGCCGCACCTGCGCATCCACATAGCGCTGCGCCAGATCCGTGAGGCAGGCGGTGTCGCAGGGTTTTGCCGGGCCTTCACGCGGCGGCACCATCAGCGGCACTGAGCCGAAGGGCCGCAGCAACGGCTTGGGCGCTTCCTCCGGCGTGGGCGTCTGCGCCATGGCCGGTATTGCGAGCGCCGCCAGCGTCACGCCGAGCGCGGCGCGCGCCGCCATCTGCATCGCCCGCCTCATTGGCCCAGCTCCGAATATTGCCGCCCGCTCGCCCACGGATTGTGCATGGCGTAGGGCACATAAGTGAACACGGTCTCGATGCGCTGAATCGCGCCGTCCTTCACGCGGAAGGCTTCCAGCAGCGTGATCGAGTTGGGCCATTTGAGCGCCGTGCGCATCTCGGTGCCATTGCCGATCGGATAATGATCGAAGCTGTTGTCATGATCGAAGAAGCCCGAGGCGACCACGATGCCGCGCTCGGTGTCGACGAGCGGGAAGCGCCGCTCGCGCACGCGCTTGTTGATGTAATAGAGGCCGAGCAGGAACTGGTTGCGGCAGCCCGCCGCGATGGCGGCCGCATTGCCGCCTCCGCCGCCGGGCGGCGGCGCGGTGGTGCTGATGCCGTTCTCCAGCCGCCCGCAATCCTCGGTGAAGGGCGCGAAGACCATGCCGTCATTGCGCTCGACGGTGTTGAAATAGCTCTGTGCCACGGCGATCAGCCGCTCGCGCGAGCGGCGCTCGATGGGCGGGAGCACCTGCTGGAACTCGGGATCGTGCGCCACCTTGTCGATGGGGCCGAAGGGCGCGGGCAGCCCGGTATTGCGGTGCACGACCGTCTCGACCTGGTCGATCAGGCCGCCCGAGACGCGGATGCGCATGGCATAATAAGCCGGCTCGCCATGCTCCCAGACGACGCCGAACCAGGCGGCATTGCCCGTCTCCGCGTCCGCCACTTCAAGAGCGTCCTGCGCGACCTTGCTGACCGATTTCCACAGGCCCTTGCCCACGGGGATCGTCACATTGTTCTCGGTGAAGCGCACATGGCGGGCCAGCGGCGCCGCCTTGGGGTCCTGCTTGGCCAGCGCGTCCATATATTGGCGCTGCTTGGCGATCAGGCAGTCGCGATCGCAGCTCAGCGTGAGCACGGCGCTCGGCTGGCCCGGAAGCTGGGCCACCGCCGGCACACCGGCGAGCCCCGCCGCGAAGAAGCCGGCCAGCGCGGCGCCAACCGCCCATGGTCTTCGAAGCCGCATCGTCGATCCTCCCCCTCGCTGCGATCCATCTCGCCTCCGCGTCGCCGGTCTATCACGCCGGTCGCGGAGTCGGCCGGACAATAAGACGAGCGCGCGCGGTTTGTCACGCACCCGCCGCGATTTTTGTCCCCAAGCTAATGTTTAGCGGGCTAAGCGTCTGTCCGGCGGCGCCAGCGACGACCAGAAAACATACCCGATTGACCACGCGCAGCACCGCCGTTAGCACCGCGTCAGCGGTCAGGTTCAAATTTGAACTTCAAACATGTTCAAACAGGCCAGAGAAAATGTTTATTTTAGTAACATTTTCAATCGCTTGCGGGTGTAGCTCAATGGTAGAGCAGCAGCTTCCCAAGCTGACGACGGGGGTTCGATTCCCCTCACCCGCTCCAACCTCCTCACCGCTGGATATCCGGCCCGGTAGCAGGTCATGGAGTGCGCGCCCATCGCAGAGCCGCGCACCAGCGGCTCGACGACCGCCGCCCCACCGGCGAGGTAGAGCGGCGGAATGAGGTCATCTGGCGTGGGCGCCGCCCGCCGATACTCGGGATACTCCTGAAGCTTGAGGATGCCGTCGGCGAGCGCCGCCGCGCTTATGCTGCGCGCGGCCGCGCCCGGGCGGCATCCAGGCTCCAGGGGCCCGGCCCGGCGAAGACGAGGTAGAGGAACACGAAGCAAAAGAGGATCGCCGCGTCACCGCCATTGTTGACGGGGAAGAAATTATTGGGTGCGTGGGCCATCCAGTAGGCGACGGCCATGGTGCCCGAGGCCAGGAAAGCCGCCGGCCGCGTGAACAGGCCCAGCGTCACCAGCAGGCCGGCCACCAGCTCCACCACTCCGGCGGCACTGGCCGGACTGTCGAAACCGAGGCCGCCGCCCGCCATCTGGCCGGCGGGGAAGGACAGGAATTTCTGCGTGCCATGCTCCAGGAAGATGAGCCCGGCGACGATCCGCAAAATGCTCAGCACGCGCGGGGCCCAGGGTGCCAATGACTGGTTCATGTGCATATCCTCTTCCTCAATGGTTCACGGCCGGGTCTCTGCCCGATCCGGCGCGCGCACCGACAGCCGGGTCGCAACCGCAGGCCCCGTGTATCGCAGCTTGCGCGAATAATGAACCGGCGAGCTGTCCGCCCCGTCAGAGCAGGCCCAGTTGCCGGAAGCTCAGCACCGCGCCGCCGCGCGCCACGATGGCGTGATCGACCAGGACGATGCCCACGCTGGCGCACATGCGGTGGAGATGGCGTGTCGCCTCGATATCCTGCGCGCTGGGGAAGGAAGCGCCGGACGGGTGATTATGCGCGAGCACGAGATAGCGCGCCCGACGATCCACGGCGTCGCGCAGCAACTGGCCGCGCTCGGCCACCACGGCGGTAAGGCTGCCTCGCCAGGTCCGCTCCGCGCGGAAAGCGCCGGCCGCGTCATAATAGAGGCAGATCAGTTGCTCGCGGGGCGCGTCCGCGAGCCGGTGCACCAGATAGGGATCGACACCCCCTCGCCCGGACGGCGCGGTGCCGCCGGCACCGGCACGAGCCCCCACCCGCACCGCGCGCGCCAATGGCGGCACCGCGCCGCGCCCCACGATCCGACGCAACGCGCGGTAGCCCTCGGCAAAGACGAGCGCGACATGTGCTGCCACTATGGTCACCTCGGCGAAACGCGCTCCCCATCGCCGGCCTCAGGCTCCAAGGCACGCATCGATACGATACGCGCCGCGCGGCCGGCGGCCGCCGGACGAGCCCAGCGATCAGGACTGCAAAAAAGCAGGCATCCGGCCGATCCACCCCCGGCCAAGTCCTGCACCCCAAGGCGTTCTAGGCAGGGCGGAGGGCGGGTTCCCCTGCGGATATCTCCATTTCGGTGCTCGGCGAGCGGGATGGCGTTCGTGCCGGGCCGGGAAACGAGGGGTTCGGCCGAAAAATCGCGCTGCTCCCGTTCGGACGCGACCGGATACGCGCCAGTCGCGGAGGGCCGTGCCATCCCATTGAAGCGACGCCCAGCCTTGCGGATCGCGGCGCGGGGCGCGGGGACCGGGCCTTCGCGCGTGGCGATCTCCAGCCCGAACGGCACGACCCGCGATGAGGGCGCGGGGGCGCCCGCCGCCATTACCGCCAAAATGGATTTTTATTGTCTGATTTTTGAAACGCCTACGCGCATCGGGCAGCCGCCATGACGGACCGAACCGTTGGGCTCCCGCCGGGGCAGGCGCACACCCTCCCCCTGCGCACAGCGGTTTGACAGCGGCCCGCGCAGCCGCCAAAGGCCGGCGCCGGCGCGCGCGGCGCATCGGCTGAAGGAAAGCAGACATCATGGCGAGCCCGGGCAAGCGGCAATCCATCTATTTCGTGCTCGTCACCATCTTCATCGATGCCATGGGCTACGGCCTCGCCGGCCCGGTGCTGCCGCGCCTCATCATGGAGATCGGCCAGGTGGACGTCAGCCGCGCCATCCAGTTCGGCGGCATGATGACGCTCTCCTACGCCGTGCTGCAATTCTTCATGGGGCCCATCGCCGGCAATCTGTCGGACCGCTTCGGGCGACGGCCGATCCTGCTGGTGGCGCTGAGTGGACTGGTGCTGGACTATCTGCTGCTGGCAACCGCCCAGAGCCTCACGCTGCTCTTCATCGGCCAGATGCTGGGCGGCATGTTCGGCGGCACCATCGGCACCTGCCAGGCGGCCATCGCCGACATGACGAAGAAGGAGGACCGGGCGCATAATTTCAGCCTTGTCGGCGCGGCCTTCGGCCTTGGTTTCATCGTCGGCCCGGCGATCGGCGGCCTGCTGGGCGATTTCGGCGAGCGCGTCCCCTTCTACGCGGCGGCCGGGCTCACTTTCTGCAACCTGCTCTACGGCTGGTTCGTCTTCCCCGATACGCTGCCCGAGGCGGACCGCCGGCCCTTCATCTGGAAGCGCGCCAATCCGCTGGGTGCCTGGCAATCCATGCGCGCCATGCCGGGCATGACCGCGGCAGTGATCGTCGTGATGCTCTGGTATGTCGCCTCCGCCGTCTATCCGCTCACCTGGCCCTATTACGGCATTGCCCGCTTCGAATGGTCGAACGGCATGATCGGCGCCTCGCTGGCGGCGGTGGGCTGCGTGACCGCGCTCAGCCAGACTTTTCTCACCCGCCGCATCGTCGCGCGCCATGGCGAATATCGCGCGGCGCTGTTCGGCATGATCGGCGGCCTCGCCACCTTCATGGCCTATGCTTTCGCGACGCAGAGCTGGATGGCCTTCGTCATCATGATCGGCTTCGTGCCGCAATCGCTGGTGGCGCCCAGCATGATGGCCATCCTCTCCAACCGCGCCAATGCCGACGCGCAGGGCGAGGTGCAGGGCATCGCCGCCATGGCGCAGGGCATCGGCGGCATGATCGCGCCCATCCTCATCAACCCCACCATGGCCTATTTCACCGCGCCGGACGCGCCGGTGCGGTTCGCGGGCGCGGGCTTCATCGTGGCGGCCATGTTCGCGCTGGCCGCGCTGCTGCGGCTGGTGACGCTGCGCCGGGGCAACCGCCGCGAGGCGCTGGCGCCCGACTGAGAAGCTGGAAACGCCGGATTTTCAGCCCCCTGGGCGCCACGCTTCAGATACCGCCTTCCACCATCGCGAGCCCGGCCGCCGCGAGCGCCGCCATCAGGTCCGCCACGCAGATATCCAGCAGGGCCGGGTCGGGCGAGCGGATCACGAAATTCGCGCCCACGCGCCCTTCGCGGAAGAAGGGATAGCTGCCGATCTGGCAACCCTCGTGCGTCCGCTCCGCCTGCGCGAGGATGTCCGCCACTTCGCTCTCCATCACCCAGCCGCCGATGGTGCGGCTGATGAGCGGCGCGCCGCCCTCAAGCGCGCCGGTCAGCGTATCGAGCATGGCGGCGGTGATGGCGGGGACGCCCGCCATGATGAAGATGGAGCCCACGCGAATGCCCGGCGCGCCGGACGTGCGGTTGGGGATCAGCTCGGCACCCTGCGGCACCCGCGCCATGCGCAGCCGCGCCTCGTTAAGGCCGCCGCGCGGGGCGTAATAATCCTCCAGGATCGCGCGCGCTTCGGGATGGATCACCACTGGCACACCGAGCGCGGCGGCAATAGCATCCACGGTGATGTCGTCATGCGTGGGGCCGATGCCGCCGGTGGTGAACAGATAATCATGGGCGGCCGCCAGCGCCGTCACCGCCGCGCCGATCGCAGCCATGTCATCCGCCACCACGCGCACTTCCTTCAGGCGGATGCCCTGCACGTTGAGCCAGGTGGCGATCTGCGTGACGTTGCGGTCCTGCGTCCGCCCGGAGAGGATCTCGTCGCCGATGACGACCAGACCGGCGGTCCACACGCGCGCGTCCGGCGCGTCACTCCGCGCCCGATCCTTCCGCTCCCGCGCGCCGTCCTGCGTCATGCCTCGCCCGTCTCCCGCAAAAGCGACTTGCCTCTCGCCACTTGGACCCTGTGCGCCTATATCGCAAGCCATGACCACCTATGTGACCCCGACCGACGAGATCGCCACCGTCCGCACCTCCGCCATCAAGCTGCACGGGCCGGAGGGCTTTGCCGGCATGCGCAAGGCCGGCCGGCTGGCCGCCGAACTGCTGGATGCGGTGGCGCCGCTCATCCGCCCCGGCGTGGCGACCAGCGAGATCGACGACTTCGTCCGCCAGCGCACGCTGGAGGCCGGCGCGGTGCCGGCCACCATGGGCTATCACGGCTATCAGTATAGCTGCTGCATCAGCCTCAACAACGTCATCTGCCACGGCATGCCGAGCGCCGAGCGCGTGCTGCGCGAGGGCGACATTCTCAATATCGACGTGACGCCGCTGGTCGATGGCTGGCATGGCGACACCAGCCGCATGTATCTGGTGGGCGATGTGCCCATCAAGGCGCGCCGGCTGGTCGACGTGACCTATGAATGCCTGATGCTCGGGATCGAGCAGGCCCGGCCCGGCAATACGCTCGGCGACATCGGCCACGCCATCCAGACCCATGCCGAGCGGCACCGCTACGGCGTGGTGCGCGATTTCTGCGGTCATGGGCTGGGCCGCGTGTTCCATGATGCGCCGGAAGTGATCCATGTCGGCCGCCCCGGCACCGGGCCGGAGCTGCGGCCCGGCATGATCTTCACCATCGAGCCGATGATCAACGGCGGCAAGCCCGGCGTGCGCATGCTCGACGACGGCTGGACCGCGGTGACGCGCGACCGCACGCTCTCGGCCCAGTTCGAGCATTCCATCGGCATCACGGAAGAGGGCTGCGAGATCTTCACGCTCAGCCCCGCCGGGCTTCATCATCCGCCTTATTGAGGCGGCGCCGTCGCAGCACGCATCGGCCCCTTGCAAAGGCCGTGCTGCGGCGCGCAAATTGCTGCCTGTTTTTTAGGCACATTAGCCCGAAACTGCCCGAAATCCGGGCAATATCGACAAGATCGTGCAAAGCCGCCAATGCTGCGCTGGTGATTCGCGTGGCGACAGGATAGCAACGATTCGCGGCCTATATGTGTGGCCGCTGGCCCATGAAGCCGGAGTGTTGCTGATGTCGCGTCGGGAGCCTGCGGGCCCTCGCGGCGCGCGGATGAAAAGGTGAGTAAGGCATGAAAAAGATCGAGGCGATCATCAAGCCCTTCAAGCTGGACGAAGTGAAGGAGGCGCTTCACGAAGTCGGCGTGTCGGGCATCACGGTGACGGAGGCCAAGGGCTTCGGCAGGCAGAAAGGCCATACCGAGCTGTATCGCGGCGCCGAATATGTGGTCGACTTTCTGCCCAAGGTGAAGCTGGAGGCCGTGGTGGAGGACGCCATGGCCGAGCGCGTGGTGGAGGCGATTGCCAACGCCGCCAAGACCGGCCGGATCGGCGACGGCAAGATTTTCGTCATGCCGGTGGAGAAGGCCGTGCGCATCCGCACGGGCGAGCTCGACGAATCCGCCATCTGATCCACCTGTTTTTATCGCAACACGAAGAAGGCTAAGAGGAAGGGTAGCGAGGTCATGGCCAACACGCCGAAAGACATTCTCAAGATGATCGAGGAGCAGGAGATCGAGTGGGTCGATCTGCGCTTCACCGACCCCAAGGGCAAGTGGCAGCACCTCACCATGGTGGCCGGCCTGCTGGGCGAGGACGAACTGACCGACGGCCTGATGTTCGATGGCTCCTCGATCGAGGGCTGGAAGGCCATCAACGAGTCGGACATGGTGCTCAAGCCCGATCTCGATGCCGTCTATGTCGATCCGTTCAGCGCCACGCCGATGCTGATCGTCTTCTGCAATATCGTCGAGCCCTCGACCGGCGAGCTCTATGGCCGCGATCCGCGCTCGACCGCGGTGCGCGCCGAATCCTACGTGAAGGCCGCCGGCTTCGGCGATACCGTCTATGTGGGCCCGGAAGCCGAGTTCTTCATGTTCGACGACGTGCGCTTCGAGACGGGCTATGACGGCAGTTTCTTCAAGATCGACGATGTCGAACTGCCGACCAACACCGGCAAGGAATATGAGAGCGGCAACCTGGCGCACCGTCCGCGCGCCAAGGGCGGCTATTTCCCCGTTGCCCCGGTCGATCCCTGCACGGACATCCGCGCCGAGATGGTCTCGACCATGATCGAGATGGGCCTGCCCTGCGACAAGCACCATCACGAGGTGGCCGCCGCGCAGCATGAGCTGGGCGTCACCTTCGGCACGCTGGTGCAGACCGCCGACCGCATGCAGATCTATAAATATGTCGTGATGATGGTCGCCCAGGCCTATGGCAAGACGGCCACCTTCATGCCCAAGCCCATCGCGCAGGACAATGGATCGGGCATGCACACGCACATGTCGATCTGGGAAAGCGGCAAGCCGCTCTTCGCGGGCAATGGCTATGCCGGCCTCTCCGACACCTGCCTCTATTTCATCGGCGGCGTCATCAAGCACGCCAAGGCGCTCAATGCCTTCACCAACCCGACCACCAACAGCTACAAGCGGCTGGTGCCGGGCTTCGAGGCGCCGGTGCTGCTGGCCTATTCGGCCCGCAACCGCTCGGCCTCCTGCCGTATTCCCTACGGCACCGGCCCCAAGTCCAAGCGCGTGGAGTTCCGCTTCCCGGACGCGATGGCGAACCCCTATCTGTGCTACGCCGCGCTGCTGATGGCGGGCCTGGACGGCATCGAGAACAAGATCCACCCCGGCGACGCGATGGACAAGAATCTCTACGACCTGCCGCCCGAAGAGCTGAGCCAGGTGCCCACCGTCTGCGCATCGCTGCGTGAGGCCCTCACCAGCCTGGAAGCCGATCACGACTTCCTGCTCAAGGGCGACGTGTTCACCAAGGACCAGATCGAGGCCTATATCGAGCTGAAGTGGCCGGAAGTGTATCGCTGGGAAATGGCGCCCAGCCCGGTCGAGTTCGACATGTACTACAGCGCCTGATCCACTCGGTCAGCGCAGGATAAGGAACGGCTCGGAGCGATGCTCCGGGCCGTTTTGCGTGGGCCCTGCCGCCCTCCCCTTTCAGAGGAGGGGCTTAGGACGGATCAACATTCACGCCATGACGAGCCGTCCTGGGACGACGCTTGCCAGCCGACATGCGCGCCATCATCCAAGGCGCGGCACTGCAAATGCCGGCCCTTCGCCGTTGCAGTTTCGCGTCCGCCGCTTATGTAAGCCAGGCCCGTTTTCCGCAGGAGCGAACCCCCATGAAATACAGCTATCTCAAGCATTATATCGGCGGCCAGTGGGTCGAGAGCGACGGCGGCAAGCGCCATGAGGTCATCAATCCGGCGACCGAACAGCCCTGCACCGAAGTCACGCTCGGCTCGAAGGCCGATGTCGACAAGGCGGTGAAGGCCGCCCGCGCCGCGTTCGAAGCCAATTACGGCGCCTCCAAGGCGCAGCGCGTCGCCCTGCTGGAGCGCATCCAGGCCGAATATGCCAAGCGCATCCCGGACATTGCGCAGGCGATCAGCACCGAGATGGGTTGCCCCATCTCCACCTCGTCCACCGCGCAGGCGGGCTCGGGCATGGGCCATCTGGGCGCCACCGTCGAGGCGCTCAAGGGCTTTGAGGAAGAGGAATCCACCGGCAAGAACAAGGTCGTGTTCGAGCCGATCGGCGTCGTGGCGCTCATCACGCCGTGGAACTGGCCGATGAACCAGATCGTCGCCAAGGTCGCCCCCGCCCTTGCCGCGGGCAATGCCGTGATCCTCAAGCCCTCCGAAGAGACGCCGGCCAGCGCCGCCATCTTCGCCGAAGTGCTCGACGCCGCCGGCGTGCCCGCCGGCCTCTTCAACCTCGTGCAGGGCGATGGCCCCACCGTCGGTCAGGCGCTCGCCGAGCACCCGGACGTGGACATGGTGAGCTTCACCGGCTCCACCCGCGCCGGCATCATGGTGGCCAAGGCGGCCGCCGATACGGTGAAGCGCGTGCATCAGGAGCTGGGCGGCAAGTCGCCCTTCATCGTGCTGCCGGGCACCCCGCTCGACCTCGCTCTGCCGGCCGGCGCCGGCGGCGTGCTGCTCAATTCCGGCCAGAGCTGCGTGGCGCCCACGCGCTGGCTGGTGCACGAGAGCCAGTATGACGAGGCCGTCCAGAAGCTTGCCGGCATCTTCGGCGAGAAGCCGGTCGGCGATCCGCTGGCGGAAGGCCCGCATATCGGCCCCGTCGTCAACAAGAGCCAGTATGAGAAGATCAACGGCCTCATCCAGAAGGGCGTGGACGAAGGCGCGACCGTCGCCACGGGCGGCACCGGCAAGCCCGAGGGGCAGGAGACGGGCTATTATGTGAAGCCCACCGTGCTCGCCAACGTCACCAACGACATGACCCCCGCGCGCGAGGAAATCTTCGGCCCCGTGATCGTGGTCATCAAGTACAAGGACGTGGACGAGGCCGTGAAGATCGCCAACGACACGCCTTATGGCCTGGGCGCCTACATCGCCGGCAACCCCGCCGAGGCGAAGACGCTGGTGCCCAGAATCCGCGCCGGCAGCGTGTTCGTGAACGCGGGCGGGCTGGACTTCAACTCGCCCTTCGGCGGCTACAAGCAGTCCGGCAACGGCCGCGAGTTCGGCAAGTTCGGTCTGGAGGAGTTTATGGAGAAGAAGTCGGTCATCGGCGAGCTGGCCTGATCGGCGTCATCGCGTGAAGAATGGGGCCCCGGAGCGATCCGGGGCCCTTTTTGATTCACGCGGAGGCGCGGAGAAATGGGCCGCCCTGCCCGATTGGAGCCTATAGCGCTCCTGCGCAGGCAGGAGCACGATGGTGCTTGACCCCACCTCTCCGCGTCTCCGCGCTCCTCAATAATCCTTGGAAATTCGCGCGCCCGCATTCTGCCGGCCCACGGTGGAGACGGTGGAGAGCAGCGAGAGCCAGCGGGTGATCTGGAATTCCACGCGCGTGGCGCTGTAGCCCTGCCCATCGGTAATCAGCTCCACATAGAGCCGGCCGATATTCTTGCCCGCCGCGATGGAGGTGCCCGCGCCGGTCGTCGCGTCGGCTGGCAGGATGCGCAGGCGCGAGAGGCCGGTGGCGCGGCGGATGGCGTTGATGGGATCGAGCCCGTTGCCGCCGCCTTGCAGGGCCGCCACTGCCGAGGCGAGCTGGAGCGCCTCGGGCGCGGAGAGCTGAGTGATGGAAGTGCCGAAGAGCAGGCGCGAGAGCAGCTCGTCCTGCGGCATGGAGGGCACGGACGTGATGGCGACGATAGGCCGCAGGCTGGTGCCAGTGACGCTGATCGTCGCATTGAGCTCGCTCACATCGGCAACGGCGCGGATGTCCAGCGTGGGGTTGACCGGCGTGGAACCGGTGAAGGTCAGCCGCCCCTCGCGCAGATCGAAGCGCTTGCCGGCGAAATCATAGCTGCCTTCGACCAGCGTGGCCGTGCCGCGGAAGGCCGGGCTCGACACCGTGCCGCCGATCTGGAGGTCCGCCGACCATTCGCTTTCCATGCCGAGCCCCTCGACATGCAGGCCGCCGGCCGCCCGCGCGCGGATATCCAGCCGCCAGGGCTCGGCCACGCGCACGGGCGCGATCTCCTCGCCCTGCCGGTTGATCTCGATCAGGCGGATCTGCGGGATCTGGGCGACGGCGGCCGCGCGGCCCATCACGAAGCGGCTCGCCACCACGTCCAGATCGCCGCTGATGACACCGCTGCCGCCGGTCGAGCGGATGCGCAGCGGACCCGTGACGGTGGCGCCCACATCGTCGCGGTCCAGCACCACGGCGCGCTCGGTATTCAGCGCCACGTCCATGCCGATGCCGCGCTCGCCGGAGAAGGTGAACACCGCCCGGCCGCTCACCTCGCCGCCGCCGGCGGTCTGGCCGGAAAGGTCCGCGATGCGCAGCTCATTGCCGTTGAACGTGCCGTTGGCGGAAAGCTGGCTGAGCGCCAGGCCCGTCACCGGGCTTTGCAGGCTGGCATTGCGGGCCGAGACGGTGCCGTCGATGCGCGGGTCCGCCAGCGTGCCGCCCGCGCGCGCGGCGATGGAAACCTGCCCGCCCAGCGCAAACAGCTCGATATTAGTGAGGCGCCAGAGCGTATCGGCCTTGCCGGCATAGCTGACCTGTGCCTGCAATGGCGCCGCGTTCAGCCGCTGCGCAAGCGAGCCGGGCCCAAGCGGCGACAATAGCGCCTGGGCGCGGCCGGTGATGGCGCCCCCCTCGGCGATGACCGCGCGCACCGCGCCGCGTCGGCTGTCCAGCGCGGCATTGACGCCGATGTCGATGGGCGCGGAGCTGAGCGCCAGGCCCGAGCGCGTGAGGCCGCGCACGCGCAGGCTGAGCGTGCCGGTGGACACGCCGCCGCGCGGCTGATCGTAGACGAGCGTGCCGTCCGCCGTGCCGCCCAGGCCCAGCTCATCATCGACCAGATCGAGCAGCGAGAGCGGCATGCGCGCCAGCCGCGCGTCCACATGCGTGCTCTGCGGCCCCATGAATGCGCCCACCTGCAAGGCGCCCTGCCGCAGCGAGAGGCGCGTGGTCTCCAGCCGCCAGCCATCCTCCTCGCGCCGGATGATGGCCGGGCCCAGCAGGCGGATGGGCTGGCGATCGACCGTGCCGGTGAGAAGCACGGCCACGCGCTGCGCATTCACATCCGCGCGCGCCGAAAGGTCGAAGGCCTGCCCGTTCTGTGCGCTCGCCGCCAGCGTCACCTGGCCCTGGCCGTTCACCAGCCTGGCCGCGCCGGTCAGCCGGCCGATGCGCATGGAGCCATAGCGCACGCCGCGCGCCTGCACGTCGCCCTCCAGGCTTACCGCGCCGGGCGTCAGCAGCGCCGTGCCCTTCACGCTGCCCCGGTTGACGGTGAGGCGCACGGGCCCGGCAAAGGCCGCGCCGCCCAGATCGGCATCCAGCGCCAGCCGCTGCACGCCGTTCACGACATCGAGCACGATGCTCCCCTCGGCCGGGCCGGAAAGCGTGAGCTGGCCGCCCAGCCCCCCGGTCACGGGCGTCAGCACGCCGCGCGCCACCACGTCCGCGACCTGGATCGCCTCGAAGGCGAGCCGCGTTTCGCCCCCCTCGGGCAGCAGGACGGCGCCACGGGCCGTGAAGGGCCCCAGCATGGACTGGCCCGCGCCATCGAGCGTGAAGCCTTCCTCGGTGGGGTCGAGCAGCAGTTGCACATCGGCGAGGCCCATGCCCTGCCCCGGCGCGGACAGCGTCAGCGCCACGCGCGGCCGCTCGATGCGCCCGTCCAGCGTCAGCGCCACCGGGCCATAATGGCTGTGTGTGCCCTCGCCGGTCAGATGCACCGTGCCGTCGCGGGCGCGATAGCCCTCGCCGTCCAGCGTCAGCGCGGGTGCCGTCAGATGCAGGCTGCGCAGGTCGAGCCGGCCGGCGGGGCCGAAGGCGATGGCGCTCGTCACAGTCGGCAGGCCACCGCCCACCCCTTCCAGAAAACTGTTGTCCAGCCGCCGCATCGTCGCGCGCACCGTGCCGCCGAAGCCGAGGGCGCCATTGGCCGGCCGCGTCAGACGCAGCAGCGCGCCAAGATCGAGCCGGCCCAGCCCCGGCAGCTCCAACCCGGCCATGTCAGCCCGCAGCGCCATGTCGACCGCGCCCGTGCCCGTGGTCACGCGGCCGCTGAGGTCGCCGGACAGACCGCTCGCGCGCAGCCGCATCCGGTCGAGCAGCAGCGCGCCGCTCTCCAGCCGCACCTGCCCCTGCGCCTGGAGGCCGCGCAGGCGGTTGTCGAAAGCGGGCGTGCCGGTGCGCAGCGTGGCGATGCTGAGCGCGAGGGGCCAGGTGCCGCTGCCGCCGCGCAGCCTGCCCTCACCGCTCAGCTTGACGCCGGAGAGCAGGAAACCGCCCTGCCGCAGCTCCGCCAGCGTTGCCAGCAGCTCCAGCGAGGCGGTGTCGAACGGGCCGGAGAGCCGCGCCTTGAACGCCAGATCGCGCCCCGCCACGCCGGGCGCCACGCGCGAAAGGTCGGGCGCCTGCGCATCCAGCAGCAGATTGTCGAAGCGCGCGCGCGCCAGATCCACGCCGCCCGTCGCGCGCGCGGTGAGGCCGCCATGCGTGAGGCTGGCGGTGCCGGCGAGCAGGCGCTTCTCGAAGGTCAGGTCTGCATCGAGCTGGGCCGTCCCCTCGCCCAGCACGGCGAGCGGACCGGCCAGCGCCACCGGGCCACGCAGGCGATAATGGCCCTCGCGCGCCTCCAGATCGAGATTGAGCAGCGGGCCGCTCGCGCGCAGCGCCACGGCGCGGCCGCGCCAGCTGGCCCAGCGCCCGTCGCCCTTGATGGCGAGGCCCATCGACTCGTCCAGGCCGGCCAGTCCCGCGATGATCCCCCCGGCCGGCGCGCTGGCCGTGGCGTCGATATCGAAGCGGTCCTCGTCCGGCCGGCTGTCGAGCGAAAGGGTGATGCTGTCCGCCCCGTCGAGCGCGCGCGCCTTGAGGTCGATCACCGCGCGGCCGGAGCGGATATCGGCCTGACCGCCGCCCGTCACCACATGCGGCGCCCCGCTCACCGCCGCGCCAAGCGCCAGCCGGTCCACATGCAGGTTCATGAGGCGGATGTCGAAATCCGGCAGGATGGACTTGCGCCGCCCCGTGGAGGCAAGGCGCGGCAGCCGCGCCAGCTCCGCCGAGGCGATGTGCAGCCGGTCGATATCCAGCCGGTTGACCAGCCAGGCCAGCGGATACCATTGCACGTCCGCCCGGTCGACGCGCGCGAACACGCCCTCCGGGTCCGCGAAGCGCAGGTCGCGCAGGCGCATGTGCTTGAACAGGCTGCCCTCGATGGCACCGATCTCGATGCGCAGGCCCGAAGCCGGGCGCATCGCCGCAATCCGCGCCGCCACGAAGCGATGGCCCGCCTCCGTGTCGATCCAGCGCACCGCGCCCGCCACCGCGACGCCCAGCAGCAGCAACAGGCCGAGAACGACAAGGCTTAAGCGCGACCAGCGGCGCTTGGGCGGCCGCGCCGGCGCGGCGGCGTCCTCGGGCGGCAAGGTCTCGTCCCGCGCCATCAGAAAGCCTGCCCCAGCGACACATAGACGCCCACGCGCGGATCGCCCGCCTGCGGATTGAGCGGCGTACCCACGTCCACGCGGATGGGGCCGAAGCTACTGTAATAGCGAAAGCCCAGGCCCGCGCCGACGCGCATTTCGCTGAGGCTCGGCCAGGGCTGGGGCGAGATGGTGCCCGCGTCGATGAAGGGCACGATGCCGAACTGATCCTGCGACCCGAAGCGGAAGCGTGCCTCCAGCGAGACCTCGCCCAGGCTGCGCCCGCCGATCGGCGCATTGTTGGCGTCGCGCGGGCCAATGGCCTGATAGCTATAGCCGCGCACCGAGGCGCCGCCCCCCGCATAGAAGCGCCGCGTGGGGGCGATGCTGTCATGCGAGGCGCCGACGATGGTGCCCAGCCGCGCGCGCCCGGCAATGGTCAGCCGCTCGCCGGCCGGCAGGTAGAAGCTGCCGTCGAACTGGGCGCGCACATAAGCGAAGGCCCGCCCCTGCAACGACAACTCCGGCGACAGGCGGCCGCCGAGGCGGAAGCCCTTGCGCGGATCGAGCAGATCGTCGCTGTCGTCATAGTTGAGGCTGCTGGGGAGCGCCGCCACCAGATAGGTGCGCCGCCGCGCGCGCTGGGCCGTCTCGCCGGCGAAGAGATAGAGGTCCTGCTCGTCGCTCAGGCGCAGCTCCGCGCCCAGCGACCAGGTCCAGTCCTTCTGGAAGATGAGGTTGGTCTGCCGCTCCAGGCTGCCGCCCACGCCGGCGATGCGCGCCTGATAGGCAGGCTGATCGAGATTGGCGATGCTGGCATCGGCATTGAGCACGCGGTCGCGCTCGCCGAAATTGGCGCGGCGCAGCGTGGCGGTGAAGCTCTGCTCCTGCTCGGCCAGCACGCCGCGCAGCGTAAGCGCGCCCTCGGGCCGGAAGAAGTTGCGGTGCTGCCAGCTCGCTTCCGCGCGGAAGCCCTCGCCGGTGCCGTAGCCCAGCTCGCCGGCAATGGTGTGGACGGGCGCCTTGCCCAGCGTCACCGCCAGATCGACGCGGTCCTCCTCGGCGCCCGGCTCGGGCGTGATCGTCACCTGCGCGACCAGCCCGGTCGCCACCAGCGCCCGATTGAGATCGGCAATGTCGCTCTGCCGGAAGGGATCGCCGGCCGAGAAGCGGCTGATGACCGCGACATGGCGCGCATCGAAAGGCGCGTCGGCATTGACGCGAATGTCCCCGATCCGCCGGAAACCGCCGGTATCGACCGTCAGGTTCAGCGTCGCTCCCTGCCGGCCATGGTCCACCACCAGCACCGGATCGCGCACCTCCGAAAAGGGAAAGCCCCGGTCCTGCAGGCCGGCGCGCAGGGCATCGGTCGCGCCGTTAATGGCGTCCGTATCCGCGCGGTCCCCTTCCTTCACGGTGAAGAGCGCGCGCAGCCCCTCGCTCTGCTCGCCATCCTCCGAGAGGCCGTCGATATCGACGATGTCGATGAGATAGGGCCGGCCGGGATTGGCCGCGAGCAGCGCCTCGACCGTGTTGGCGCCCTCGCCCGCGCGGAAATCCAGCCGGGTGCGGCTGTCATAATAGCCGCGCACCCGCAGGAGATCGTCCAGTAGCAGCGCATCCGCCCGCCCGCGCCGGCGGATCTGGGCGACATTGGCCGGCTCGCGCTGGCCCGCCCGCAGCGCGGAGAGCGTATCGAAGCGCGTGAGCAGCGTGGCGTCCGCCGTATCCCCCAGCCCGATCAGCGCATAGGAATAACGCAGCGGCGCGACCGGATCGATGGCGGCGAGCAGAGCCGATCCCCCATCGCCCTGCGCGCCGTCCTCAGCACTGTCCGGCTCCGCATCGGCATCCTCGGGGCCCAGGCCGGACACATCCGGCGCGAGCGCCTCCGCCAGATCCTCCGGCACCGGCGCGACCGGCACGTCCGGCAGCGCCTGCTCCTCCCCCGCAAGATCGGGCCAGTCGATGTCGATATCCGGCATTGGCGCCATGGGGGAAGCCATGGAGGACGCGGGCGGCGCATCGGCCGCAGCGCTCTCCTGCTGGGCATGAGCCGGCGCCGTTACTGCCATGCCGGCGAGCGGCACGAACAGCCGCAAGGCAAGGCCCCGGCCGGTCGAACGGAAAACCGAGGCGGCGAGGGGCCGTCGACGCATTCCGCCTGTCTAGGTGATGCCGGCGGGACCGCAAGCCGCTTTCGGTCAGGCAGAGCGGATTTTCGCCGGATCGTCGCGCCCGCGCACAGGCCAGCTCGCCCGAAAACCGCCCGGCGTCAGAGCGAGCGTTCGAGGTGGCCGAGCAAATCGCGCGCGGGGCTCGTGCGCGCCGCCAGCCCCTGGTTGAGGCGCTCGATGAGTTGCTCCTCCAGCCGCGCCACGCGATAATAGAGGTCCTCGCTCACCAGGATCAGCCCTTCCATCTCCTCCGGCAGCGTGGCGCGCAGGCGCGCGTCGGTGCCCTGCGCCGCGCCGAGTTGATAGGGCGGATCGAGCCGCACCGCTTCGGGCAGTTCGCCGCACAGCACGGCGCGCTGCACGAGCAGCCAGGCGATCGCCTGCATGATCCGGGTGGAAACCTTGAGGGATTCGCAGGCATAGTCCAGCCGTCCGGTGTCGCTCAGGCTGGCGCGGTCGCGCTCGCCGCTGTGGGCGAAGAAGGCGCGCGCCTCGTCGGCCAGCACAATGGCTTCGAGGTACAGGCCCTCGATGAGCTGGTCGTCAATCTGGCGGATGGGTGCGGCATGGTCCATGCGGAACCTGCTGCCACAGCCCCGAGTCGCTGTCAGTCGGGTTAACCACGAATTAAGTCTGCCGCGGCCCCGGCCGGCCAGACGATCCGGTCAGGCGATGATGTCCGGCACCAGACAATTTTCGAGGAAGCTGATCTCGTCGCGCAGCCGCAGCTTGCGCTTCTTCATCCGTGCGATCTGCAACTGATCGGGTTGCGCGACCTGCCCCAGGGCGTCGATGGCGCAATCAAGGTCGCGATGCTCGATGCGCAAGAGTTCGAGTCGTTGCTCGATTTCCTCCACCGATATCACCGATTCGAACCCTCCTCGCCCGTCTGCTGCCCACGCATCATCGCACCCCCGCGCACGGCCCGCAACGGTGCGGGGCCGCTACCTCCTAAAAGTTCATGGTTAACGTATAATGTTGCGCGCCGCCGAAACACTATGTCGGCGCCGGCGTGAGCTGGTTAACGATGACACCGGCTCATGTCGCCCAAAGCCCCGCTCGTCGCAACGCGTCCAAGAAAGGACGCGACAAAAACGGCAAAGGGTGATGTACTCGCTCATCCAATGTCGCAACCGCTACGGAGGATAGAATGGATACAAGCCATGTTTCCGCACTTCACGCCAAACATGCCGGGCTAGAGGCCCGCATCCGCAACGAGATTGCGCGGCCAGTGCCGGACTCGATGCTCCTCGCGACTCTCAAGAAACGCAAGCTGCTCCTGAAGCAGCAGATCAGCCAGGCCACCGGTTGACCGGCGCCCGAGGATGACTTGGGGCGCTGGACGGGCGCCCCAGACCATCTCCCCCCACTTCCATGATTGCCCCTTCCGCTCCGGTGCCTCACGCCCGGCGCGGTTGACGATGGATCGGCAGGCGAGATCGCGCCGATGCAGGCCAGTTTTGTCCGCCTGCGCAGGCAGGAGCCCAAGACGGTCATGCATGGCGGCTGGCCCTGGCTCCGGCTATCGCGGGAGTTCGGAGGGTCCTAGCGGCGGCGCATCAACAGGTCCGCCGACCGGAATCGGCGATCGGCGTAAGTGCTGACGATGCAGGGTCCGAAATTCGCGGCCTCGGCGAGCGCCAGCACGGCGTCGAGCGGATAGGCGTTCATCTGCATATAGGGCTCGCGCCAGTGGCGGCCGCGCTTGATGTTCACCAGCTCATGCACGCCGGGCACATGGCACTGTGCCCAGAAGCGCGCCCGCGAGGCCAGGCCGTCATGCCGGCCGATGCACAGCTGGATAGCCGCGATGCCGCCGGGTGCGACCCGGTCGAGCAGCGCGGCCAGTATCGCGAGCCCGCGCCGGGGCGGGATATGCTGGAAGACGATGCTGCTCAGCACGACATCATAGGGGGCCGGCGCCGCGCTCAGGCCATCGTCGGAAAGGGCGAAGCGGATGTTTCCCCGCCCGGCGGCCTGCGCGTTGCGCGCCGCCTCGGCGAGCATGGCGGGCGCGATATCGAGCGCCGTCACTTCATCGAACGTCGCCGCCAGCGGCAGCGTCAGGCGGCCGACCCCGCAGCCGAATTCCAGCGCGCGCCGCCGCGCAAAGGCCCCGAAATGGCGCTCGGCCGTCGCCAGGCGCGCCTCAACCTCAAGCAAACCGGAGCGGAAGAAATCCTCCCGATGCCGCGCGATCTCCCCGGCGCGGAAGCGCGGCTCGCAGAGCACGCCGAAATAGGGATCGCTCTCTCCCCAGCGGCGCCAATGACTGTCGCTATCGGCCATGAACCGTTCTTCCCGCGCCACGCGCCCCGCCGGGCACGGGCCGCCGCCTCAATAGACCCGCTTCTTGGGCTCGATATAGGCGATCTCGTCGGTCAGCGTGTAGTCGTGCACGGGCCGGCTATCGAGCGTCACTGTGCCGCCCTTGCCGCCCCAGCCCTCGAACCAGCTGATCGAGTGCTTCATCCAGTTCTTGTCGTCGCGCTCGGGATAATCCTCGTGCATGTGCGCGCCGCGGCTTTCCTTGCGGCTGCGCGCGCTCTTGATGGTGCACAGCGCCTGACTCATCAGATTGTCGAGTTCCATCGTCTCGACGAGGTCCGTGTTCCAGATCATCGAGCGGTCGGTGATGCCCACATCGGTGAAGCCGGCATAGACCTTCTCCAGCTTCTCGATGCCCTCGACCATCAGCGCATCGGTGCGGAACACGGCAGCATGGGCCTGCATCGTGTGCTGCATGTCGAGGCGGATATGGGCCGTCGGCGTGCCGCCCCTGGCGTTGCGGAAATGGTCGACGCGACCGAGGGCGAACTCTTCCGATCCCTTGGGCAGCGGCCGGTGTGCGCTGCCCGGCTTCACGATCTCGGCGATGCGCTTGCCGGTCGCGCGGCCGAAGACGACCAGGTCGATGAGGCTGTTCGAGCCCAGCCGATTGGCGCCGTGGACCGAGACGCAGGCCGCCTCGCCCACCGCGAACAGGCCCGGCACGACGCTGTCCGGGTTGCCGTCCCGCAGCGTCACCACCTCGCCATGATAGTTGGTGGGGATGCCGCCCATATTATAGTGGACGGTCGGCACCACGGGGAGCGGCTGGCGGGTGAGGTCCACGCCAGCGAAGATCTTGCCCGTCTCGGTGATGCCGGGCAGCCGCTCGTGCAGCACCTTGGGATCGATATGATCGAGGTGCAGGTAGATATGGTCCTTGTTCTTGCCGACGCCCCGGCCCTCGCGAATTTCCATCGCCATGGAGCGCGAGACGACGTCGCGGCTGGCGAGATCCTTGGCGGAGGGGGCATAGCGCTCCATGAAGCGCTCGCCCTCGCTGTTCGTCAGATAGCCGCCCTCGCCCCGCGCGCCCTCGGTGATGAGCACGCCCGCGCCGTAGATGCCGGTGGGGTGGAACTGCACGAACTCCATGTCCTGAAGCGGCAGGCCCGCGCGCAGCACCATGCCGCCGCCGTCGCCGGTGCAGCTATGCGCGCTCGTCGCCGAGAAATAGCAGCGCCCGTAGCCGCCGGTCGCCAGTACCACGGCATGGCTGCGGAAGCGGTGGATGGAGCCATCCTCCAGGCAGAGCGCGATCACGCCCCGGCACTGGCCGTCTTCCATGATGAGATCGAGCGCGAAATATTCGATGAAGAAGTCCGCGTCATATTTGAGGCTCTGCTGGTAGAGCGTGTGCAGCATGGCGTGGCCGGTGCGGTCGGCCGCCGCGCAGGTGCGCTGCGCGGGCGGACCCTCGCCCATATTCTGCATCATGCCGCCGAAGGGGCGCTGGTAGATGCGCCCGTCCTCGGTGCGGCTGAAGGGCACGCCGGCATGCTCCAGCTCATAGACGGCGGCCGGCGCCTCGCGGCAGAGATATTCGATGGCGTCCTGGTCGCCCAGCCAGTCCGATCCCTTGACGGTGTCGTACATGTGCCAGGTCCAGTGATCCGGGCCCATATTGCCCAGGCTCGCGGCGATGCCGCCCTGCGCCGCGACGGTGTGGCTGCGCGTGGGGAAGAGCTTGGTGATGCAGGCGGTCTTGAGGCCGCTCTCGGCAATGCCCATGGTCGCGCGCAGGCCCGAACCGCCCGCGCCGACAACAACGGCGTCATAGGTGTGATCGACGATCTTATATGCGTCGGCCATCAGAGGCTGCCTCCGGCAAATGCGATTTTGGCGACCGAGAAGATGCCGAGCGCGCCGGCGGCGATCGCGTAGAAATTGACGAGCAGCAGCGTCGCGAACTTGAGGCCGTCGTCATGCACATAGTCTTCGACCAGCACCTGAAGACCCAGGCGCAAATGATTGAAGACGCTGACAAGCAGCAGCATCATGGGCACCGCCACCAGCGGCTGGGCCAGCCAGCCGGTCACGGCCCAGTGATCGAGGCTGGGCAGCGAGGCGAGGCTTACCACCAGCCAGACCACCAACAGCAGATTGCTTACCGCCGTCATGCGCTGGGCCGTCCAGTGATGCGTGCCTTCCTTGGCCGCGCCCAGGCCGCGCACCCGGCCGAGTTCCGTTCCGCCGCGCATCAGAGCGTCCTCCCCACCAGCAGCCAGGCCCAGAAGGCGATCGTCAGCAGCACCGAGAGGGCCATGATAGCGATCGACCAGGCGCGGTTGGTCTTGAGCTCATAGCCCGCGCCCATATCCAGCACGAAGTGGCGCAGGCCCGAGAGCAGGTGCTGGAAGAAGGCCCAGCTCAGGCCCACCAGCAGGATGCGGCCCACGATGTTGGCGGCCAGACCCAGGCCGTCGCCCGCCTCCGCCTGCCACACATAATATTGGAAGCAGGCGTAGCTCGCCCCGCCCGTCGCGGCGGCGTGGAGCCACCAGACCAGCAGCGCGGCGCCGAAGATGGCCAGGCCGTCGCCGGTGACGCGGTGGAGAATGGAAACCGCCATGTGCGGCCCCCATCGCCAGATCGTGATATGAGGCGAAAGCGGCCTTTGGCTGGACTGCGCCATGGAAGAAGGGTCCCCGTAGCTGAACGAATGGGGCCCCTTTAGCGCAAAGCCGCCGCACTGCAAACGCCCCGTCGCCCTTGCCGGGCAGATCGGCGCGACGGCGCGACGTTAGCAGCCGATTAACGAACAGCGCGTATGTGCCGAAGGCGGGTGGAGGCTCCGCGAACAGGCTTCGGGGTAAAGGGAAGAGACCATCATGGCGGGTATGACGAGCGACAATATTCCGATGGCCGTTCGCGTGCGGGATTTCGATCCGGCGGGAGATATGCCGCGCACGGCGGCCCGGATCGGCCAGCTGATCGCCGATCGCATCGACGAAGTGGGCGATGCCGCGCTGGAGGCCTTCCTGGAGCGCAACCCGGGCATCAATTATTCGGCGCAGGAGATCGACTCGCTGCGCGACGGCGCCCGCGTCTATTATCGCACGCTGCTGAACGACCTCGCCGGCGACGACTGGGCGGCTTCCGCCCGCGCCTTCCTGCGCGCCGCGCTGCGCCAGGGCTATTCGGTCCGCAGCCAGATCGTGGTGGTGAACCGCGCGGTGGACCGCGTTCGCGAACTGCTGGTCGAGACGGTGGAGGACACCGAGGAGCGCTCGCACCTCATGCGGGCGATGCGCGGCGTGATGCTCGTCAATGTGGAGCTGATCTGCGCCATCTATGGCGAGATCAACCGCGAGCAGGAAGAAGAGAGCCGCGACCTCCAGCGCCAGCAATTCTCCGAGCTGATGACCGGGCAGATCGACAAGGCCGCCACGCTCGGCGAGCAGTTGCGCGATCAGGCCCGCGAAGCGAGCACCGCCACCCGGGGCATGCTGGACAAGGCCAGCGAAGTGGCCGCCGCCGCCGAACAATCCGCCATCGCCATGCGCGAGGCGGCGCACACCAGCTCCGGCCTGATCCGCGCCATCGAGGAAGCGCGCAGCGAAGTCGACACCGCTGCGGATGTCGCCTCGCGCGCTTCGTCGCAGGCCGGCGAGGCCGTGACCATGTCCGCCGCGCTCTCCGACCATGCCCAGTCGATCGAATCGATCCTGGGCCTCATCCGCGACATTGCCGGCCAGACCAACCTGCTCGCCCTCAACGCCACCATCGAGGCGGCACGCGCGGGCGATGCCGGCCGCGGCTTCGCGGTCGTGGCGCAGGAGGTGAAATCGCTCGCCAGCCAGACCGCGCGCGCGACCGACGACATCGCTCACAAGATCGCCGCCATCCAGAACGCCACGCGCCAGTCCGTGGAGACCAACGAGCGCATCCGCGCCACCGTGCAGGAAGTGCAGACGATGAGCATGCGCATCCGCACCGCGATGGATGCGCAGTCGCAGACCGTCACCATGATTACCGCCGCCGTGGACGAAACCGCGCTGGCGGCCGACTCCATGTCCAGCAACATCTCGGCGATCCGCCAGGATACCGAGATCGTCGCCTCGGAAATCGACGCGCTGGAGACCGGCTTCCAGGAAGTGCAGAGCCATCTGGGCGGCCTGCGCGACAAGTCCGAGCGGCTGGTCGAGACGGCGCTTCAGGACGAGGCGCCCCGCAAGGCGGGCTGACCGGCGCACGCCCCCTCCCGCGGCACCCCGGTGGTGTCGCGGTAGATTCGGGACTCGCACCGGCGCCGAAATGGGATAAGGACAGGGGCGTGTCCAAGCGCCCGTCCGCCTCGCCCGCCGCTCAATCTGCCGCTCAGGCCAGCGTCCAGTCCGCCTGGCAATTGAGCCTGCCCTGCACCCGCCCCGAAGCCGAGGCGCTGCATGCGGGCGAAGAGGCGCTGTTCGCGCACTGGCCGACACCGCCCGCCATCCTTTCCACCGAGCCCGATCCCGCCCGGCCCGACGACTGGCGGCTGGACGTCATTTTCGACCACAAGCCGAGCCAGCAGGACATCGACCTAGTTCTGGCGCAGGTGCCCTCGGCCAATGCCGCCGCCGCAACGCTGGCGCCGGTGCCGGACGCCGACTGGGTGACGCAGAGCCAGGCCGGGCTCGAACCCATTGCTGCCGGCCCCTTCCACGTCCGCCACGATGCCGGCGAGACCCCGGCCAGGGGCGCACTGAATTTCCTCATCCCGGCCAGCCGCGCCTTCGGCACCGGCCAGCATGAAACGACGCATGGCTGCCTGCTCATGCTCGCCGAACTGCGCGCGCGGGGCCACCGCTTCGGCAATATCGCCGATGTGGGCACGGGCACCGGCCTGCTCGCCTTCGCCGCGCTCGCCCTGTGGCCGCGCGCGCACATGCTCGCATCGGATATCGACCCGGTCTCCATCGACGTCACCGCGCAGAATGCCGCGCTGAACGGCGTGGCGCTGGGTGGTGGCGCGGGCGAAGCGCTGCTCGTCGCCGCGCCGGGCGTCGACCATCCGCTGATCGAGGGGCTGGCGCCTTATGATCTGGTCATCGCCAACATCCTCGCCGGTCCGCTGATCGAACTGGCGCCCAGCCTGTGCGCACAGATCGCGCAGGGCGGATCGCTCATCCTCGCCGGCCTGCTGGAGACGCAGACCGAGCGCGTCCTCGCCGCCTATCGCGCGCAGGGCATGCGCCTGGCCGCTCACGCGCCCCATGGCGACTGGCCCACGCTCCACCTGCGCAAGCGCCACCGCTTCGGCTGGCGCCGCCCCATGCGCTGGCGCGCGCGGGACAATGGCGCCACGGAGGATTTCGGGACTTGGTGACGCGGACGGCTCTGGTGGGGCTCGCGGCCCTGGCGGCGCTGAGCGCCAGCGCCCTCGTGGCCCAGCCCGCCGCGCCCGACAATGGCCCCGTCTGGCGTGCCGAACTCGCCGCCCTGCACATCGACCCCGCGCTGACGCGCAAGGGCGTGGACGGCAACGATCCGCAGGCGCCCAATGCCGCCAATTTCGACGAAACCCAGGTCCGCGCCTACAGCCTGCCCGCGCTGATGGGCGAACAGCCGCCCATCGACGCCCAGGGCTGGGCCGAGCGGCGCGCGCGGCTGGTCGAGCTGGTCGAGGACAATCTGGTCGGCCGCATGCCCGATGCCGCCACACGCGTGCGCATCGACTGGACCGTGCTCAAGACCGAGAAGAAGGACATGGGCGGCATCCGCGCACTGGTGCGCACGGTGCGCGGCGCCACCGCCATGCCGGACGGGCGCAAGGGCCCCGTCATCGAGGCGGAGATCGTCACGCCGGAAAGGCCCGTGGGCCGCATGCCGGCAGTCATCGATTACAGCTTCGTCTTCCCGGCCAATGTCCCCCGCCCGGCCGATTTCACGCCGCCGCCCAGTCCCGCCATCGCGGCGCTCCAGCGCGGCTGGGCCTATGTCGCATATTATCCCTACAGCGTTCAGGCGGACAATGGCGCGGGCCTGCGCGAAGGGATCATCGGGCTGGTCAATGGCGGCCGCGTGCGCGGCCCTACCGAATGGGGCGCCCTGCGCGCCTGGGGTTGGGGCGCGAGCCGCCTTGCCGATCTGCTGGAGCGCGATCCGGCCATCGACGGCACGCGCCTTGCCGTCGCCGGCCTCTCGCGCTTCGGCAAGTCCACGCTGGTGGCCGCCGCCTTCGACGATCGCTTCACCGCCGCGCTGGTCGGCTCCTCGGGCGCGGGCGGCGCCAAGCTGCTGCGCCGCAACTATGGCGAGCAGGTCGAGAATCTGGCGGCGAGCGGCCAGTTCCATTGGTTCGCGCCAGCCTTCCTGCGCTATGCCGGGCCGCGCACGGTGGACGATTTGCCGGTGGATGCGCACATGCTCGTCGCGCTGGTCGCGCCCCGCCCGCTCTTCATCGGCACTGGCGTCAAGGAGCAGGGCGACGGCTGGGTGGACCCGCGCGGAAACTATCTCGCCGCCGTCGCCGCCACGCCGGCCTGGACGCTGCTGGGCGCAACCGGCCCCACCGATCCGGCCCAGCCCACCGTCGATGCCCCACCGCCCCCCACCACGCTCACCTGGCGCCAGCATTCGGGCGGCCACACCAATGCGCCGAACTGGGAGGCGTTCCTCGATTGGGCCGATGCGCTGTGGGGACGGGCGGCGCGGTAGCGCGCACCCGTTCAAGCGCTCCATCCAGGCGGACCGGCAGCATGGAATGGGAGCTGTTCCCCTTCCGTCCCGTACGCCCTGAAAGCCCCTCCTCTTCAGATGAGGGGTTGGGGTGGTGCTGGACATTGCCTGCTGATCGCTGTGCGAGCGATGCTGGCGCATCGCCACCACCCCTCTCCTCTAGGAGGAGGGGAGAATATGCGCGATCTTCAGCTCAGCCCGCGCCTTTCACGATCTCCGCCCAGGCCGCTTCATCGATCACCTCGATGCCCAGGTCCGCCGCCTTCTTGAGCTTGGAGCCCGCGCCCGGCCCGGCGACCACCAGATCGGTCTGCGCGCTCACCGTGCCGGCGGCGCGCGCGCCGAGCGCTTCGGCCTGCGCCTTGGCCTCGTCGCGGCTCATCGTCTCCAGCTTGCCGGTGAACACGACGATCTTGCCCGAGACGACGCTGGCCCTGGTCTCGACCACATAATCGGGCGGCAAAACCTCGCCCAGCAGATCGTCCCAGAGCACGCGATTATGCGCCTCGTGGAAGAAGTCGCCCAGCGCCTCCACCACCACCGATCCCACACCCTCGATGGCAAGCAGCCGCGCCGCCGCGCTCTCGTCGCCCGCATGGGCCGCCTGCGCCACCGCGCGCAGCGCCGGCAGCGTCGTGAACGCCTTCATGAGGTCGCGCGCCGTCACCGCGCCGACATGCCGGATGCCCAGGCCGAAGAGCAGCCGCGCCGCATCGGGCTGGCGGCGGCTCTCGATGGCGGCAAGGAGATTGTCGACGGACTTCTCCTTCCACCCCTCGCGCCTGAGCAGCGCGTCGCGATGCGCCTTGAGGCGGAAGATGTCCGCCGGCCCCTTCTCCAGCCAGCCCAGCGCGAAGAATTCGCGGATAGTCTTGTCGCCCAGCCCCTCGATGTCCATCGCCGCGCGGCTCACGAAATGGCGCAGCCGCTCGATGCGCTGGGCCGGGCAGATGAGCCCGCCGGTGCAGCGCACGTCCACCTCGCCTTCCGCGGCCACGGCCTCGCTGCCGCAATCCGGGCAGTGATCCGGGAAGAGGAAGGGATCGCGCGGCGTCTCGCGAGTCAGATTGTCGACCACCTGCGGAATGACGTCGCCGGCACGCTGGATGACGATGCGGTCGCCCACGCGCAGACCCAGCCGAGCGATCTCGTCGCGATTGTGCAGCGTCACATTCTGCACCACCACCCCGCCGACGGTGACGGGCTGGAGGCGCCCCACAGGCGTCAGCTTGCCGGTGCGGCCGACCTGGATGTCGATGGCGAGCAGGCTCGTCTCCGCCTGCTCGGCCGGGAATTTGTGCGCGATGGCCCAGCGCGGCGCCTTGGCGACGAAGCCCAGCCGCTCCTGCAAGGCGAGGCTGTCCACCTTGTAGACCACCCCATCGATATCATAAGGCAGGTCCGCGCGCTGGCGCTGGATCGCCTCATAATGGGCCAGCATCGCGGCCGTGTCGGCACATAGCACCAGCCGCGACGAGACCGGGATGCCCCAGCGCGCGATCACCTGCATGACGCCATATTGCGTATTCGCCGGCAGACCGCTCGCCACGCCCCAGCCATGGGCCAGGAAGCGCAGCGGGCGGCTGGCGGTCACGGCCGGGTCCTTCTGCCGGAGCGAGCCCGCCGCCGCATTGCGGGGATTGGCGAACTGCCGCGCGGCTTCAGGATCGAACGCCTCGCCCTTGGCCTCCGCCGCCGTCTGGGCCTGCGCCATCAGCCGCGCGTTGAGCGCCACGAAGGCGGCCTTCTCCATATAGACCTCACCGCGCACCTCGAAGACGGCCGGTGCGTCGAGCGGCAGGCGCTGCGGAACATCGGGGATATGCGCGACATTCGCCGTCACGTCCTCGCCCACCGCGCCATCGCCCCGCGTCGCCGCGCGGACGAGCACGCCGTCCTCATAACGCAGCGAAAGCGAGAGCCCGTCGATCTTGTCCTCGGCCGTCATGGCGATGGCGGCGTCCTCGGGCAGGTTGAGATAGCGCCTCACCCGCGCCACGAACTCCGCCGTCTCCTCGGGCGAGAAGACATTGTCCAGGCTCATCATCCGCTTCTCGTGCGGCACCTTGGCGAGCGCCGAAGCGGCGACCGACGCGCCCACCTGCCGATTGGGACTGTCCGCGCGGACCAGATGCGGAAAGGCGCCTTCAAGCGCATTATTCTCCCGCACCAGCGCATCGAACTGCGCGTCGGAAATCTCCGGCTGATCCTGCGCATGGTAAAGCGCATTGTGCCGGGCGATCTCCTTCGCCAGCCGCATCAGGCGGTTCGCGGCTTCGGCCTCGGAAAGCGTGGCGGGGTCGGTGGTCATGGCAGACTCTTTCTTTCCGCCTTCAAAGGGGGCGCGCCGAACCAGCGCGCCGGCAACGAATCGAGAGTCGCCCGGATATGGCGGAGCACGCCCTCGGCATTTTCCATCACATCCCGGTTGGCGAACCGAAGCGTCACGAAACCGCGCCTTTCCAGCATCTCCGTGTCACGCAAGGCATCTCGATTCGGCTCATGCGTGCCGCCGTCGATCTCGACGATCAGATCCTTCTCCGGGCAGAAGAAATCCACGATTCGATAGTCGATCGCGGCCTGCCGTCGGAATTTGTAGTCATCCAAGTGTGCATGGCGCAAATGGCGCCACAGGCGGCGTTCAGGCTCTGTGAGTTCGCGCCGCATTCTGGCTGCGCGGGCGAGCATGATGGCGCGGTCGGGGGTCATGGGACCAACCGTGCCATGCTCACGCACCCTCCAGCAGCCGCACGGCCTGCGCACGCGCCTCCGGCGTGATCGCGGCGCCGGAGAGCATACGGGCGATTTCCTCGCGGCGCTCGGCTTCGTCCAGCGGGTGGACGCTGGTGCGGGTGATGATGCCTTCCGACGATTTCTCGATGAGCAGATGCGCCGCGCCGCGCGCCGCCACTTGCGGGCTGTGCGTCACTACCACCACCTGCGCCTCCTGCGCCAGCCGGGAGAGGCGCTCGCCGATGGCGCCGGCCACCGCGCCGCCTACGCCCCGGTCGATCTCGTCGAAGATCATCGTATCCGCGCCGCCCTGCGCCGCCAGCGCCACCTTGAGCGCCAGGATGAAGCGGGACAGCTCGCCGCCGCTGGCGATCTTGGCGAGCGGCGCGAAGGGCGCGCCGGGATTGGTGGAGATGAGATATTCGACCCGGTCGCGCCCGTGCGGCCGCCACTGGTCCTCGCCCAGCGGCTCCACGGCGGTGCGGAACCGCGCGGCATCCAGCTTGAGCGGCGCCAGCTCCGCCGTCATCGCCGCATCGAGCCGCGCCGCCGCCTCCGTCCGCGCCGCGCTGAGGGCCTGCGCCTGCGCCTCATAGGCCGCGCGTGCCCGTGTCACCGCCGCTTCCAGATCGGCAAGGCCGGCCTCCCCCGCGTCGATCCGCGCGAGCTGCGCGCGCATCCGCTCGGCCAGATCGGCCAGGTCGTCGGCGGCCACCTGATGCTTGCGGGCCAGCGCGCGCAAATCGAACAGGCGCGTCTCGATGGCGTCCAGCCGCGCCGGATCGACGGCCAGCGCTTCATTGGCGCGGACGAGATGGTCCTCCGCCTCGCTGGCCTCGATCACGGCGCGATCGAAGGCGGCCAGTGCATTGGCGAGGTCCTCGTGCTCGGGCGCGATCCTGTCGAGCCGCCGCGCGGCCTGGCGCAGCCGCGCGAGCGCACCGTCCGATCCGCCGAGCAGCGCATCGAGCGTCGCCATATCCTCGGTCAGCCGCGCGCCTTTCTGCATGGCCGCGCGCTCGGCGGCGAGCGCATCCTCCTCGCCGGCCTCGGGCGCGAATCTGTCCAGCTCGGCGACGGCATGGGCGAGATAGTCGCGCTCCTTCGCGGCCGTCTCCAGCGCATCGCGCGCTGCGGCGAGCTGATCGCGCGCGTCCGCCCAGGCGGCATGAGCGGACGACGCCGCAGTCGTATCCAGCCCCGCAAAGGCATCCAGCAGCGCCCGGTGCCCGCGCGGGTTGAGCAGGCCGCGCTCGTCATGCTGGCCGTGGATCTCCACCAGCGCCGCGCCCACGTCGCGCAGCAGCGCCGCCGAGCAGGGCTGATCGTTGAGGAAAGCGCGGCTGCCGCCATCGGCCTTAAGCGTGCGGCGGATGAGCAGCGGCTCGCCCGGCTCCTGCGCGATATCGTTCTCGGCGAGCAGCGCGGCCAGCGTCGTGCCCGCCGCGGGCGGATCGAATGTGGCGATGACGCTGGCCTGCTCCGCCCCGGCGCGCACCAGCGCACTGTCCGCCCGCGCGCCCAGCGCAAGACCGAGCGCATCGAGCAGGATGGACTTGCCCGCGCCCGTCTCGCCCGTCAGCACGGTGAGCCCGCCGGCGAAGGCAAGGTCGAGCGCCTCGATGAGGACGATGTTGCGGATGGAAAGCCCGGTCAGCATGCCTGGCCAGACCTAATCCATTGCGCCGGTCGCTGTCACGCTCCGCCCGCACTCAGGCGTTCGGCGCGTGCTTCCGCATCAGGTCGAAGGCGCGGACATACCATTGCGAGCCGGGATAATTGTTATTGAGCACGGCGGCCGCGCGCTTGGCCTCTTCCAGCATGCCGAGCGAGAGATAGCATTCGACCAGCCGCTCCAGCGCCTCGGGAGTGTGGGTGGTCGTCTGATAGTCGTCGATCACCTTGCGGAAGCGCATCGTGGCCGCGATCCACTGGCGGCGGCGCTCATAGAAGCGGCCCACCTCCATCTCCTTGCCGGCCAGATGGTCGTTCACCAGGTCGAGCTTGAGCCGCGCGTCGGCCGCGTAGCGCGAGCTGGGGAAGCGGCGAATCAGTTCGCCCAGCGCATCGCGCGCCTGCTGGGTGATCTTCTGGTCCCGCGTCACATCGCCGATCTGCTCATAATAGCACAGCGCAATGAGATAATAGGCGTAAGGCGCGTCGCGGTTGCCCGGATGGATGGAGAGGAAGCGCTGCGCGGACTGGATCGCCTCGGTATAAGCCCGCGCGCCATAATAGCTGAAGGCGCTCATGAGCTGCGCACGGCGGGCCCAGGGCGAATAGGGGTGCTGGCGCTCCACCTCGTCGAAGATGATCGCCGCTTCCCCGTAACGGCCCTGATCGAGCCGCTGCTTGGCCGCATTGTAAAGCGTGCTCACGTCGCGCGCGACATATTGAGTGTCGGCACGATTGCGATTCTGCGAACAGCCGGCGACCAGAATGAGCGGGGTGATGCCGAGCATCAGACCCGCAACGCGGCGGAGACGGGGGCTTTTCATGGCACGCCTCTTAGCGAAGGCCGATAGGTCCGCCAAGGGCTGTTGCACCGAAGAGCGAGAAGGAATGAAGAGAAGCGTCTGGTCATGCCCGGCCTTCATCGCCCGGCCCGGATGAACGGCGCCAAAACGGCCGCCTGCGTGGCCGAAATGTGCCGCCGCCGGGGGGAGAGAGCAGCGGCGGCACAATCGACGGCCTTGCGGCCATTTTGGCCGACGCCGATTCAGCAGCCCAGTCGTGATCGCCAATGTGGGGGGAAGGCGATCATCGGGCACGCCGATCCGGCGCCGGCCTGCGTAAGCTTCAAACGTCCGGGTAGTCGTTCACGAAGCTCCGCATCCGCGCGGACCCGAGGGGCGAGAGCCCGACTGTCCGTCCATCCGGCTCATGTCCGGTTAAGACGACCAGTCCCGCTTGGACCAGTTTGTCGATGAGGGCGCCCGTCGCCTGGCGGCTCAGCAGATTTGCCGTCGCCAGGGTGGTTTCGCTCACATCGCGATTCTGCAATTCGCCCACGAAAAGGGACAGCATCACGTCCAGCGCGCTGTCGGCCATGGCCGGGGTCACGAAATGCTGGCCGCGCATCCGGCCCAGCATGTGCATACGGGCAGCCTTGCGCTCCATCTGCATGTCGGGATCGAGATCGGGCACGCGGTGGCGTAGAGGCGCGAACGCCGGTTGGAACTCTGCGCTCCGATGCATCTGATCCGTCACAATAAGGCCCCGTTCGTTATTCTTATAAAACTCTCCCCCCTCCACGAGCCCGCGCCTTTGCCGCCATGGGCCGGTCGGTTCTCTCGCTGACTCAATCAGATATGCGAAGAGCGGGCCTTAATCATGTCCCGTAACCACCCGACAGGCGGCTACACATATATGAACACAAGACCATCTTTCCGAACGACGGCGACGGCCTCCAGACCCTTTGCTTGCTATTTCCGCCGGGCGACCTGTCGCGCCTCTCGTCTGGAATTCGGGCCAGCTCGCCACGCCGTCCAGGCTCGTGCGTGGGACACGAGCCGGAGAAAATGGGTTAGCGGGCTGGCCCGCGAAGCTTCGTCAGATTTCTGGGTAGTCGCTGACGAAGCTCCGCATTCTTGCGGATCCGAGGGCAGTCAGCCCGACCGTCCGTCGTTCCGGATTTTCTCCGGTCACTACGGCCAGTCCCGCTTGAATGAGGGAATTGAGCGTGCGCTGCGCGTCTTCCTCGTCGAGCATGTTGACGAGCGAGAGCGTCGCCGGCGTCAGCGAGACGGACTTGAGCTGGCCCAGGAAGAGCGAGAGCATGATCGCCATCGCTCCATCCGCCATCACCGAGCGACGGAAATGCCGATCGCGCACTTTGACCAGCTCGTGCAGCCGCGCCGCGCGGACGGCGAGATTGAACTCGTCGCGCGACACCGAATCCGCCGGATCTTCGCTCGTCATCATGCGTAGAACTGCACCTGCCTCAAACGTCACGCCGGTCTCCTCTGATCGGAACGTTCGTGAAAGAACCGCGTTGCCCACCGCGCCACTCAAGTATGAGTTATTAGGATGCAATCGTTTTCGGGTCATGTCCCGCACTTGCCCGACAAGGCGCGCGGCTCCCGCAAGCATCTTAGTCTGAGCCCCCTCGGACAGGAATATTCTTACGCCAGCACGGCCTTTTAGTGTGGATGCGTTCAGGCCGTCCGATCTCATGATCCTGGGCGGAATCGATACGCTGCACCGCTGCGCTCGGGAGACGCCTCTCGCACAATCGCTCCTTCGCGCGCGATATGCCGGTTGGGGCCCGGTCTCCTGCCTTCGCAGGAACACAAGATTGGGAGAAAGGCGCCTAACGCGGAATGTCCCACGCATGAAAGAAGGCGGCGCGACATTTCTGCCGCGCCGCCTCTTTACGCTGGGCCTGTGGGCCCGGCGGGATCAATCCTGAGTGATGAAGCTCGGGAGGCCGGCGTCGCCGCCGTCATCGTCGCCCTTCTCGCGGCGCGGTCCGCGATCGCCACGCCCGCCGCGATCACGGCCGCCCCGGCCCCGGTCGCCCCGGTCGCCACGGCCACCGCGGTCGCCACGCTCGCCCCGATCACCACGCGATTCGCGCGGCGGACGGGTGTCCTCCAGCTCCTCGCCGGTTTCCTGATCGACCACGCGCATGGACAGGCGCACCTTGCCGCGCGGATCGATTTCGAGGACCTTGACCTTCACTTCCTGCCCTTCGGACAGGACGTCGCTCACCTTCTCGACCCGCTCGTTGCGGATCTCGGAGACGTGGACGAGGCCGTCCTTGCCGCCCATGAAGTTCACGAAGGCGCCGAAGTCGACCAGGTTCACGACCTTGCCGTTATAGACCTTGCCGACTTCCGCTTCCTCGACGATGCCGAGAATCCAGGCCTTGGCAGCCTCGATCTGGGCGATGTCGGACGAGCTGATCTTGATGATACCCTCGTCGTCGATATCGACCTTGGCGCCGGTCTCCGCGACGATCTCGCGAATGACCTTGCCGCCCGTGCCGATGACGTCGCGGATCTTGGTCTTGTCGATCTGGATCGTCTCGATGCGCGGGGCATGGGCCGAGAGTTCCGAGCGGACCTCGCCCAGCGCCTTGGACATCTCGCCCAGGATGTGCGCGCGGCCTTCATTGGCCTGCGCCAGCGCCTGCTTCATGATCGCCTCGGTGATGCCCGCGATCTTGATGTCCATCTGGAGGCTGGTGATGCCTTCCGACGTGCCGGCGACCTTGAAGTCCATGTCGCCGAGATGATCCTCGTCACCCAGAATGTCGGAGAGGACGGCGAAGTCCTTGCCTTCCAGGATCAGGCCCATGGCGATGCCGGAGACCGGCCGCTTCAGGGGCACGCCGGCGTCCATCATGGCCAGCGAACCGCCGCACACCGTCGCCATCGACGAGGAGCCGTTCGACTCGGTGATGTCGGAGAGTACGCGGATCGTGTAGGGGAAATCCTCCTTGCTCGGCAGCACCGGGTGCAGCGCGCGCCAGGCGAGCTTTCCGTGGCCCACTTCGCGGCGGCCCGGCGCACCGAAGCGGCCCACTTCACCGACCGAATAAGGCGGGAAGTTGTAGTGGAGCAGGAAGCGCTCGTAGCTGAGGCCCGTGAGACCGTCGATCATCTGCTCGGCATCCTTGGTGCCCAGCGTGGTCGTGCAGATCGCCTGCGTCTCGCCGCGCGTGAACAGCGCCGAGCCGTGGGTGCGCGGCAGGAAGCCCACCATCGCCTCGATCGGGCGGATCTGCGTGGTGGTGCGGCCGTCGATGCGCTGGCCGTCCTTGAGGATGGCGCCGCGCACGATTTCCGCTTCCAGCTTCTTCATGAGCTTGTTGGCGACCATCTGGGTCTGCGCGCCGTCTTCCGCGAACGCCGCCTTCGCCTTGGCGCGTGCTTCGTTCAGCGCATTGGAGCGGGCCGACTTGTCGGTGAGCTTGTAGGCTGCGGCGATGTCGGCGCCGATCAGCTTCTTGAGCTTTGCCTTCATGTCCGCCGTATTGTCGGAGAGGTCGATCTCCCACGGGTCCTTCGCGGCCTTCTCGGCGAGCTTGATGATCGCCTCGACGACCTGCTGCGAGGCCTTGTGCGCGAACATGACGGCGCCGAGCATGACCTCTTCGGAGAGTTCCTTGGCCTCGGATTCGACCATCATCACCGCGTTGTGCGTGCCGGCGACGACCAGATCGAGCTCGCCTTCCTTCGCCTCGTCGAGGCTCGGGTTGAGCAGATACTCGCCATCCTTGTAGCCCACGCGCGCGCCGCCGATCGGGCCCATGAAGGGCACGCCGGAGATAGTGAGCGCAGCCGAGGCGGCGATCATCGCGAGGATATCGGGCTCGTTCTCGCCGTCATAGGAGAGCACCTGCGCGATCACGTTGATCTCGTTGTAGAAGCCCTCGGGGAACAGCGGGCGCACAGGACGGTCGATGAGGCGCGAGGTCAGCGTCTCCTTCTCCGTCGCACCGCGCTCGCGCTTGAAGAAGCCGCCCGGAATACGCCCGGCGGCCGAGAATTTCTCCTGATAGTGGACGGTGAGGGGGAAGAAGTCCTGCCCTTCCTTCACCGACTTGGCGGCCGTGACCGCGCACAGCACTACCGTTTCGCCGAGGCTGGCGATCACCGCGCCGTCGGCCTGACGGGCAACGCGGCCCGTTTCGAGCTTGAGGGTCTTTCCGCCCCACTCGATTTCCACTGTCTTTACATCGAACATTGATTTTCCTTCCACCCACCGGCCCTATTGCGCGGCGGGGCTTGCTTTGCGGGGCTGTCCGGCCCGGCACGGTGCGGGACTTTACTGCGTCCCTGACAGGTCGACCGAATTGCCGCCCCATCGTCACCCCGGCAAAGGCCGGGGCCCAAATCTCTGTTCCGGCAGGACCGGCGCTCCCGCGCTGTCTCGTGCCAGGCCCGGCCCGCGCCGGGATGACGCAATACGGAAACGGCCCGCCGAAGCGGGCCGAACGATTGCGTTACTTGCGAAGGCCCAGCTTCGCGATGAGCGCGGTATAGCGTCCCGCGTCCTTCTTCTTCAGATAGTCGAGCAGCGAACGGCGCTTGTTCACCATCATCAGCAGGCCGCGACGGCTGTGATTATCCTTGTGGTGGCCCTTGAAGTGCTCGGTCAGGTTCGTGATGCGCTCGGTGAGGATCGCGACCTGGACTTCCGGCGAGCCGGTATCGCCCTCATGCTGGGCATTGTCGTTGATGAGCGCCGTCTTGCGCTCCGCAGTGATCGACATCGTCCATTCCTTTCTAACTCGATCTAAAGATTGAAGCCCCGCACCACCCGGATATCGGGTCCCAGGGCTTCGACCAGCGCGACGGGCGTTTCGCCCTCCATCGCCAGCATCAATCCCTGGATGCGGGGGGGCCCGGCAAGCGTCCTGCCCTGTCTCAGGGCCTTGGCTTGATCGGGTGTGACGGGAAGAGCCGGGATGTCGTCCAGCCCTGCCGTCAATGGCAACATATGCTGCGCAATGGCGCGCGCCTTAGCAGCCCCGCCCAGAATGTCCAGCGAAATCGCCGAATCGAGCGTGAACGGGCCGGCCTTCTCGCGCCGCAACATGGTCACATGACCGACCGTGCCGAGCGCCAGCGCGACGTCCCGCGCCAGCGAGCGGATATAGGTGCCCTTGGAGACATGGGCGCGCAGCGTCACCGCGTCCGGCGCCGCGTCCGTGCCCTCTTCCTCTCCATTGACGAGGGCGAGCGCGTGGACAGTCACGGCGCGCAGCTTCATTTCCACCGCCTCCCCCGCCCGTGCCCGGTCATAGGCGCGCACGCCGTCGATCAGGATGGCGCTGTAGGCCGGCGGCGCCTGCTCGATGGGCCCGGTGAAGCGCGGCAGCATCGCCTGCACCTGCGCGCGCGTCGGTCGCGCCGCGCTGGTGGCGATCACCTGGCCTTCCAGGTCCAGCGTATCGGTCTGCGCGCCGAAACGGACAGTAAAGACATAGACTTTGTCGCTATCCAGCATCCGGCCGGCCAGCTTCGTCGCCTCGCCGACCGCCACCGGCAGCACGCCCTGCGCCAGCGGATCGAGCGTGCCGCCATGACCCACCTTGGCCTTGCCGTGCCCGGCCTCGCGCAAGGCGCGCTTGACGGCGCTGACGGCCTGAGTGGAACCGAGGCCCACCGGCTTGTCCAGGATGAGCCAGCCGTGAAGCGGGGCCAGCGGCGGCGCGGCCGGCTTATCGGCGCGCGCGGGCGTCTGGGGCAATGTTTCGGGCGTTTCGGGCGCTGTCATGGCCGGGCCATAGCGCGCCCGGCGGCGTCTGTCAGGCCGTCAGCGCGTCTTTTGCCGGGCAGGCGGCGGGCCGCTCGCCACGAAGGAGGCCAGCGGGCAGCGCTGCCCGTTCACCACCACCGCGCCGAACTTGTCGAGGCGGTTGACGCCCTTGGTCTCGAACTGGATCGCCGTGGCAAAGCTCAGGTCCGTGCAGGGCGCGGCCAGCCGGGCCAGATACCAGTTGCGGCGGCTGTCCTGCACATAGAGCGTGCTGTCGTCCACGGCCTGCCAGTCACGGATGCCGCCCATGTTGGCAAAGGGAATGGCGGTCTCGGCCGCGGCCTTGCCTTCCTCGGCCTTCACGGCCTGCGCGGTCGCCTGCATGCCACCCGTCGCCACGAAGGCGGCGGTGGCCAGCAGCGTGGCAAGGATGAAGCGAGGTTCGATGCGCATGGCGGGTCTCTCCGGGGCCGGCTTGTTTCCTGTCCGCCCCGCCAGCACACCATAGGGCCTGGCAGGTGAAGGGCAAGTGAACCAGGACGAACTGGCCGCCCCGCAGCCCTCAATCCGGCCAGGCCAGCGCCACCGCATGGCTGCGGATGCCAACCGGCCAGCCCTGCGCCAGAAAATCGAAGCGCGCCCGATCGTCCGCATAGAGCGCGCGGATCGCGTCCTCGAACCCCTCGCGATTGCCGGCCATCGCCAGCAGGAAATGATAGGCCGCGTCGCGCCGGGCCCGCTCCGGCCCTTCCGCCTTCATCGCCGCCTCGACCATGCGGCGCAGCGCCTGCGAGGCGCCGCCGCGCTGGTCGGCCAGCCATTGCCAATGGCGCGGCAGCAGCGTCACCTCGCGGGCGACGACGCCCAGCTTCGGGCGCCCCGGCCCGGCCCGGACGGGTTCAGCCGGCGCCGCGTCGCGCAGGTCCATGTCGATCTGGCGGCCGGTGCTGTCGTCGAACACCAGCACGTCCGACGTGCGCGCCGGATCGCCCAGCGCGCGCAGCGTCTCGACGATATGCTCGCGCGGGCCGCTGGCCAGCCAGAGATCGTTGGCAAAGGCGGTATAGGTGGTCATGAACGCTTCTCCTCTTGAGAGGCGTGTTATTTATACCCGGATAAAATATATGTCAATATATCCGGGTATAATTAGATTTCATTGCCGTCCAGGTCGCGCGCCACCTTGGGATCGCGCAGCAGGGCGTCGATATGGCTGCCTTCCTCGAAACTCTCGTCGCCAATGAACTTGAGCCTGGCGGCGAACTTCGTCTTCACGCGCTTGGCCACCTCGCGCTGAAGATAGGCGGTGTTGGTGCGCAGCGCCTTGAGCACCACCTCCTCGTCCCGCCCCAGCAGCGGCTTCACGAAGACTGTGGCGTGCTTGAGATCGGGCGACATGCGCACTTCCGTCACGCTCACCACGTGGCTGGCGAGCACATCGTCGTGCACGTCGCCGCGCTGGAGAATCTCGGCGAGCACATGGCGCACCTGCTCGCCGACCCGCAGCAGCCGGACGGAGGGTTCGGAGGACTGGCCTTTTATCGTCATGTCAAACCACCTGGATCATGCCCGTCCGCCCGCATCGCCCGAGCGGGCAGCGACCGGCATTGCCGGCGGCCACCCACTGCGCGATTCGCACGAAACGGCGCCGGCCCGCGCGTGCGCCCCGGTCACAATACCCGCGCGCGCTCCTCGACCTCGAACAGTTCGAGCGTGTCGCCGACCTTGATGTCGTTGGTGTCGAGCAGCACCGCGCCGCACTCCACGCCGGCGCGCACTTCGGACACATCGTCCTTGAACCGGCGCAGCGAGGCGATGGTCGTGGCGGAGACGATGACATTGTCGCGCGTGAGGCGCGCATTGACGCCCTTGCGGATAACGCCGTCGACCACCAGCAGACCGGCCGCCTTGTCCTTCTTGCCGGCCGGGAAGACCTGCAACACCTCGGCCATGCCGATCACCGTCTCGATCCGCTCCGGTGCGAGCTGGCCGGCCATCTCGCCCCGCACTTCCTCGATGAGGTCGTAGATCACGTCATAATAACGCAGCGAGATCTTGTCCCGCTCGGCCAGCACGCGCGCCTTGGGATTGGGGCGCACGTTGAAGCCGATGAGCGGCGCGCGCGAGGCGGCCGCCAGCGTAACGTCGCTCTCGGTAATGGCGCCCACGCCAGAATGGAGCACGCGCACCTTGATCTCGTCGGTCGAGAGGCGGGTGAGCGAATTGACGATGGCCTCGGTCGAGCCCTGCGCATCCGCCTTCACCACGATGGGATATTCGATCACCTGCGTGTTGAGCGCCGAGAACATGTGCTCGAAGCTGGTCGGCGCGGCCGTGGTACGCTTCTTGAGCGCCTGCTCCTGACGATAGGCCGCCACTTCTCGCGCGCGCCCCTCATTCTCGACGACACTGAGCTGGTCGCCCGCCATCGGCACGCCGGACAGGCCGAGCACTTCCACCGGCATGGACGGCCCGGCTTCCTTCACATTCTGGCCCTTGTCGTTGACCATGGCGCGGACCTTGCCCGATTGCTCGCCGACCACGAAGATGTCGCCGACCTTGAGCGTGCCGCGCCCGACCAGGATGGTGGCCACGGCGCCACGCCCCTTGTCGAGCTGGGCCTCGACCACCGTACCCTCGGCCGCGCGGTCGGGATTGGCGCCCAATTCCAGCAGCTCGGACTGGAGCAGGATCTTCTCGATCAGCGTGTCGAGCCCCGTGCCCTTGAGCGCGGAAACCTCCACGTCCTGCGTGTCGCCGCCCATTTCCTCGACCTGCACGTCATGCTCCAGCAGGCGCTCGCGCACGCGCTGGGGATTGGCCTCATGCTTGTCGATCTTGTTGATCGCCACGATCATGGGCACCTTGGCCGCCTTGGTGTGGTTGATCGCCTCGATGGTCTGCGGCATCAGCCCGTCATCGGCCGCCACGACGAGCACGACGATATCGGTGACGTTCGCGCCGCGCGCGCGCATCTCGGTAAAGGCTTCGTGGCCCGGCGTATCCAGGAACGTGATGATCTGGCCGCCCTTGGTCTTCACCTGATAGGCGCCGATATGCTGCGTGATGCCGCCGGCTTCGCCAGTCGCCACGTCCGTGCCGCGCAGGGCATCGAGCAGGCTGGTCTTGCCATGGTCGACATGGCCCATGATCGTCACCACCGGCGGGCGCGCCTGCAGCGTCTCGGGCGCGTCGATGTCGGCGGAGGTGTCGATCTCCACGTCGGACTCGGAGACGCGCGTGATGCGGTGGCCGAATTCCTCGACGAGCAGCTCGGCCGTATCCTGGTCGATCGTCTGGTTGACGGTCACCATCATGCCCAGCTTGAAGAGCGCCTTGACGAGGTCGGCGCCCTTCTCGGCCATGCGGTTGGCCAGCTCCTGCACGGTGATCGCCTCGGGGACGACCACATCGCGGGACTGCTTCTCGCGCTGGACCGGGCTGCCGCTGTGCGTACGGCGATATTCCTTCTCGCGGGCGCGGCGCAGCGCGGCGAGGCTGCGGGCGCGGGCGCTGTCGTCATCGGCCAGGGCGCGGTTGACGGTGAGCTTGCCCGACTGGCGGCGATCGTCACCCCCGCCGGCGCTCCGCTTGGGGCGCTCGACCTTGGGCTCGGGCCGCTTGACCGGCGCAACCGGCGTGAACCGGCGCGGCGCGGGGCGCTCCTCGCCCGCCGTCTTCGCGGCGGCCGTTTCGCTTGCGGCATTGTCCGCGGCGGCGGGCGCCTCGGGCGCGGGCTCGGCCTGGGCCTCGGCGCCCTTGGCGGGCTCCTGGCTCTGGCGCTGGGCCTCTTCCTCGGCGCGGCGATTTTCCTCGGCGCGGCGCTTCTCTTCCTCGCTCGCGGCCAGGCGATCGGCCTCATCGCGGCGGCGCTGTTCCTCCAGCGCGGCCATGCGGGATTCCTCGGCCTCGCGCAGCAGCTTGGCCTGCAACTCCTGCCGGCTCAGCAGGCTGTCCGTGGAGGACGGGCGTGCGGGCGGCGGCGGCGCTGCCGGGCGAGCGGGCGCGGCGGCAGCGGGGGCCGGCGGCGGAGGCGGCGTCTCGGGCTCGGGCGCGCGCGGCGCTTCTTCGCCGGGCTTGCCGATGACGCGACGGCGCTTGACCTCGACCACGACCGTGTTCTTGCGGCCATGGCTGAAGCTCTGCTGCACTTGGCCAGCCTCGACCGTCCGCTTGAGGCCAAGCGGCTTGCGGCCCAGGACCGGCTTGTCTTCCCTGTTGTCACTCATCGACGCAATCCAAACCCTTCAAAATCAACATGGGGCCCGCCATCGCCTGTTGGCGCCGGCCGGCCGTCGTCGTCCGCTAAATGGCCTCGGGAGGCCCCTCTTCCTTAGCTGCGCGCACGGCCGGACTCTCGGAAACCCCAAGATCCGGCGCTGCACTAGCGCATCCCAGATAGCTTTGCCAGCGAGCGAGCAGCGCCTTTATGCGCTTTGCTGCTCCAGCATCGGTCACCGCGACATGGACGACGTTGTTCCGCCCCAATGCCATAGATAGGGCCTCGCGGTCCACCGGCAAGGTCACGCCCGCCCAGTCCTCGCCTTCGCGGCCTTCGCCGACGCGCCAGGCCTGGTCGAGCTTGCGCGATCCGTCGGCGGCGGCATCGGCGGCATGCAGCATCAGGCGCACCGCGCCGCGCCGCGCCGCCACGTCGATCTTCTCATGGCCCGTGACCAGATTGGAGGCGCGCGCCTCCAGCCCCAGCCGTGCCAGCACGTCGGTGCGCAGCGCGGTCTCGATCCGCTCGGGCAGATCGTCCGGCACGCGCAGCGCCTCGCCCTTGAAGGCACGCGCAAGGGCGCCCCTGAGTCGGCCCTTGCCGAGCGCCTGCTCCAGCTCGGCGCGCGAGACGCCCAGCCAGGCGCCGCGCCCCGGCGCACGCGCGCGCACGTCCGGCAGCACATCGCCATCCGGCGAGATCGCCAGGCGGATGAGCGCATCCGGGTCGGTCCGTTCGCCCGAGAGGATGCAGCGGCGCTCGCTCATGCGCGCACCGCCCGCACCCTGTCGGACGCCGGGAGACAACAATGATAAGGAGGCGCTAGCCTCTCATCGGGAGGATATCGCAGCATCGGCGACCTCCCTGAAATGCGGCCTGAAATCAGGCCCGCGCATGAGAACGGCGGCGCGCATCAGGCATTTTCCTCGCTGGTTTCCTCGTCGGCGAACCAGTGTGCACGGGCAGCCATGATGATCTCGTTGCCCTGCTCTTCGCTCAGGCCATATTCGGCCAGCACGCCGCCCTTATCCTCGCTCTGGTCGCGGCGGCGGCGCGGGTCGGCGCGCTTCTTCTGGACCAGCTCGTCGGTGGCGAGGTCGGCGAGATCGTCGAGCGTCTTGATGCCCGCCTTGCCGAGCGTCACCAGCATGGCCTCGGTGAGGTGCGGGATCTCGGCCAGCGCGTCATCCACACCGAGCGCGCGGCGCTCCTCGCGGGCGGCGGCTTCGCGGCGCTCCAGCGCTTCCTGCGCGCGGCTCTGCAACTCCTCGGCCAGCTCGTCGTCGAAACCCTCGATCGAGGCCAGCTCGTCGAGAGACACATAGGCCACTTCGTCCAGCTCGGTGAAGCCCTCGGCCACCAGCAGCTGCGAGAGCGTCTCGTCCACGTCCAGCTCGTTCTGGAACAGCTCGGAGCGCTGCACGAACTCGCGCTGGCGCTTCTCGCTCGCGTCGGCCTCGGTCATAATGTCGATGGCCTTGCTGGTGAGCTGGCTCGCCAGGCGCACATTCTGGCCGCGACGGCCGATGGCGAGGCTGAGCTGGTCGTCGGGCACCACAACTTCGATGCGCTCCTCGTCCTCGTCGATGACAACGCGGCTGACGGTCGCGGGCTGGAGAGCGTTGACGACGAAGGTCGCCGTGTCCTCGCTCCAGGGGATGATGTCGATCTTCTCGCCCTGCATCTCCTGCACCACCGCCTGCACGCGGCTGCCCTTCATGCCGACGCAGGCGCCGACCGGATCGATGCTGGAGTCGCGGCTGATGACGCCGATCTTGGCGCGGCTACCCGGATCGCGCGCGGCGGCCTTGATCTCGATGATGCCGTCGTAAATCTCGGGCACTTCCTGCGCGAACAGCTTCTTCATGAAGTCGGGATGTGCGCGGCTGAGGAAAATCTGCGGACCCCGGTTCTCGCGGCGCACGTTGAGGATCAGCGCGCGGACGCGGTCGCCGACACGCACCACTTCGCGCGGAATCTGCTGGTCGCGGCGGATGACGCCCTCGGCGCGGCCCAGATTGACGACGACATGGCCGAACTCGACCGACTTGACGACGCCGGTGATGATCTCGCCGACGCGGTCCTTGAATTCCTCGTGCTGGCGCTCGCGCTCGGCGTCGCGCACCTTCTGGAAGATCACCTGCTTGGCGCTCTGCGCGTCGATGCGGCCCAGGTCCACCGGCGGCAGCGGATCGACGATGAAGTCGCCCAGCTTGGCGCCCGGCTCCAGCTTCTGCGCGGCCTTGAGGTCCACCTGCTTGAAATAGTCCTCGACCAGCTCAACCACCTCGACCACGCGCCACAGCCGCAGATCGCCGGTTTCCGGGTCCAGCTTGGCACGGATGTCGTTCTCGGCGCCGTAGCGTGCCCGTGCCGACCGCTGGATCGCGTCCTCCATCGCCTCGATGACGATCGCCTTGTCGATCATCTTCTCGCTGGCCACCGAATTGGCGATGGCGATCAGTTCGGCCTTGTTGGCGGAAATGGCGTTGGCCATGGTCAGTCTTCCTGTTCCTGGGTGATGATGTCGTCCGCACCCTCGGTGGAAAGCGGGACTGTAGCAGAAATGAGTGCGTCGGTCAGCAGCAGCTTTGCGTCCACAATGTTGTCGAACGCTACGGAAAAGCGACCGTTCTTGCGGTCCACAATGGTAATGGCATCGCCTTCGACACCGGCGAGAACGCCCTGGAAACGCTTGCGCCCCTCGCGCGCCTCGGTCAGTTCGATCTTGGCCTCATGGCCTTCCCAGTCCGCATAATCACGCAGCCGCGTGAGCGGCCGGTCGATGCCGGGCGAGGAGACTTCCAGCCGATAGGCGGTCTCGATCGGGTCCTTGCCCTGTGTCTCCAGATCGTCGAGCCGCTCGGAAAGCCGCCGCGAGAGCGCCGCGCAATCGTCGATGGTGAGCTGGCGCGTGTCCGGCCGCTCGGCCATCACCTGGAGCGTGAGGTCGTCCCCGCCGCCGAACAGCCTGACGCGCACGAGGTCGAAGCCGAGCGCGCGCGCCTCCGGCTCGATCAGCGCTGTCAGTGCGGCGATATCCGCCATGCGTGCTCCAAATCCGTTCCGTCCACCGGCAAAAGGCCAAGCGGTTCTGCCGCCGGCCCCTTTCGGCGCCGGCCCCAACAGTCTTGACGATGTCAGGAAAGCAAGCGCGATATAAGCGGGAAGCGGCGCGATGGCAAGCGCGCATCGGCGGCTACGGCGAAGCGCGCGCAAGGGGGGCTTCAAGGCCAGGCCGCGCAACTTTCTCCCGCGCCCCCGCGCCGTCCCTTGCGGCGGCGCGACGAGACGCTATTCTGCGCCGCGACCCGACATCCAGGAGAGATAGGCCCATGAAATCCCGCCCCTTCGGCTTTGCCGCCATTGCCATGCTGATGGCCTGCTCCGGCGCGCCGTCCAACAGCCAGCCGCCCGGCGTGCCCGCTGCCCCCGCCGTGCCGGACAGCCCGCGGCCGTTCGACATCGTCGAGGTCGCCACGTTCGACTCGCCCTGGACCATGACCTTCCTGCCCGAGGGCAAGATGCTGGTGACGCAGAAAATGGGCGCGATGATCCTGTTCGACCCCAAGAGCGGCGCCAAGACCACGCTCTCCGGCACACCGGCGGTCGTCTCGGCCGGCCAGGGGGCGCTGATGGACGTGGTGCCCGCGCCCGATTTCGCACAGAGCCGCACGATCTACTTCAGCTATTCCGAGGCCGGCGAAGGCAAGACCAACGGCGTCGCGCTGGCCACCGCCACGCTCGACGAGGCAGACGGCGCGCTCAAGGACGTGAAGGTCATCTTCCGCGCCACGCCTTATATCGAGTCGATGGCGCACTGGTCGGGCCGCATCGCCTTCTCGCCGGACAAGAAATATCTCTTCTTCACCAATGGCGAGCGCGCCAAGGGCGATCCCGCGCAGGACCCGCAGTCGACGCTCGGCAAGGTGCTGCGTCTCAATCTGGACGGCACGCCGGCGGCCGACAATCCGCTCGCGGCCAAGGGCTTCCATCCCGCCATCTGGTCCTATGGCCATCGCAACCTGCTGGGCATCGCCTTCGACAAGGACGGGCGCCTGTGGGAAGAGGAAATGGGCCCGCTGGGCGGCGATGAGGTCAATCTCGTCAAGCCCGGCCTGAACTATGGCTGGCCCAATGCCTCCAACGGCAGCAATTACGACCGCAGCGACATTCCCGACCACGCGGCGGGCGACGGTTACGAGCCGCCCAAGGTCTTCTGGAACCCCAGCCTCGCGCCGGCCGGCATGGACTATTACAATGCCGATCTGTTCCCGGCCTGGAAGAACTCGCTCTTCATCACCGGCCTCTCCGGCATGGCGGTGGTGCGCGTGCAGCTCGACGGCGAGAATGCCGCCAAGGCCGATCACTGGAACATGGGCGCCCGCATGCGCTCCGTGCGCACCGGGCCGGACGGCGCGGTGTGGCTGCTCCAGGACGGCCCCAACGCGAAAATGCTCCGCCTGGTCCCCAAGGGCTGAGCGAAAGGCGGGAGTCGCGTACCATGTCGGGACTGGTGAAGGGCAAGTGGGTCGAGACCATGCCCGCGGCCGAAGAGATCAAGGACGGCACGTTCGTCCGCATGGAAAGCGCATTCCGCGCTTCCGTCTCGCCCGAGGCGGACGCGGACTTCCCCGCCGAGGCGGGGCGCTACCATCTCTGGGTGGCCTATGGCTGTCCCTGGGCCTCGCGGACGCTGGCCGTCCGCGCGCTCAAGGGGCTGGAGGACGTGATCTCCGTCTCGGCCGCCATCACCGCCTTCATGGGCCAGGGCTGGACCTTTGCCGAAGGGCCGGACGGGCCGGAGCCGGAGGGCTATCCGCTCCACCGGCTCTATGCCCTCGCCGTTCCCGATTATACCGGCAAAGCCACGGTGCCGGTGCTGTGGGACAAGAAGCAGCGGCGGATCGTCAACAACGAATCCTCCGAGATCATCCGCATGCTCAACAGCGCGTTCGACGGGATCACCGGCAACCGGCTCGATCTCTATCCCGAGCCGCTGCGGGCGGAAATCGACCACTGGAACGCCTTCATCTATCCGGCCGTGAACAATGGCGTCTATCGCGCCGGCTTCGCCACCACCCAGGCCGCCTATGATGCAGCCGTGACCGAGCTGTTCGACGCGCTCGACACGCTGGACGCCCATCTCGCCGCCCATCGCTATCTGGCGGGCGAATATTGCACGGAGGCGGACTGGCGGCTCTTCACCACGCTGGTGCGTTTCGACATCGCTTATTATGGCGCGTTCAACTGCAATCTGCGGCGCATTGCCGACTATCCCGCGCTCTCGGGCTATCTGCGCGAGCTTTACCAGTGGCCTGGCATTGCCGGCACCGTGAAGTTCGATGACATCAAGCGCGGCTATTACAGCCTGCGCAACGTCACGCTGCACGGCATTGTGCCGATCGGCCCCACCGTGGACCTGACGGCCCCGCACGGCCGCGACGCGCTGCCCGGACGCGGCATCCGGGCGCGCGCAGCCTGAGGCATGGCCCACGCTCCCGCGCTCAAGATCAAGGTCCAGATCCATTGCGGCGACGAGATCGCCATGGGGCCGGGCAAGGCGGACCTGCTTGACGCCATCATCCGCGAGGGCTCCATCTCCGCCGCCGGCCGCGCGCTCGGCATGAGCTACCGGCGCTGCTGGCTGCTGGTCGATGTGATGAACCGCTGCTGGCAGGCGCCGCTGGTCGGCACCGCCGCAGGCGGCAGCCATGGCGGCGGCGCGCAGGTGACGCCGCTCGGCCGCACGGTCCTCGCTCAATATCGCGCCTTGCAGGAGACCGTGGACGCGGGCGCGCAGGGCGAATATTGGCACGCGCTTCAGGCCGAGCTGCGCTGCGAACCCAAGGCCGCGCAGCACGACCTATGATCCGGCGCCGGCCGGACCCGGCCTGAAAGGACTGGCGCTCCCGCCCCATTCGCCATATCCGGCGTGATACAGAGAATGGAGTTCCTTCATGGCCCGCCTGCTGGGGCGCATCGTCCTTGCCATCCTTCTGCTTGTCGGCATCACCGGCCCCCTGGCCGCGCAGGGCAAGGGCCCGCTCGTGCTCGCCGCCGCCAGCCTGCAGGAGGCCCTGAGCGCAGCCGCCGACCAATGGACCGCGCGCGGCCATGCCCGCCCGATCCTCTCCTTCGCGGCCTCCTCCGCCCTCGCCCGGCAGGTGGAAGCCGGCGCCCCGGCCGATCTCTTCATTTCCGCCGATGAGGAATGGATGGACCATCTGGCCGGCAAGGGCCTGCTCCTGCCCGGCACCCGCGCCGATTTCCTGGGCAACCGGCTGGTGCTCATTGCCCCCGGCGCGCGGCCGCAGCGCCTCACGCTCGCGCGCGGCGCCCCGCTTGCTCGCGCACTCGGAGCCAAGGGCCGGCTCGCCATGGCCGATCCCGACGCGGTGCCGGCGGGCAAATATGGCAAGGCAGCGCTGGAGGCGCTGGGCCTGTGGTCCGGCGTCTCGGCCCGTGTGGCGCGCGGCGAGAATGTCCGCGCCGCGCTGGCGCTGGTAGAGCGCGGCGAGGCGCCGCTCGGCATCGTCTATGCCACGGATGCGCGCGCCTCCGCCAAGGTGAGCGTGGCCGGCATCTTCCCCGCGGGCAGCCATCCGCCGATCCGCTATCCCCTCGCGCGGCTGCGCGGGTCCACCAACCCGGACGCCGAGGCCTTCCGCCGTTTCCTCCTTTCGTCCCAGGGTCGCGCGATCTTCCGGCGCTTCGGCTTCTCGGCGCCCTGAGCCGATGCTCGGTCCGGCGGAATGGGAAGTCGTGCGGCTGTCGCTCAAGGTGAGCGGCGTGGCCGTGGCGGCGACGCTGCCGGTCGCCTTCGCGCTCGCTTGGCTGCTCGCGCGCGGGCGCTTTCCGGGCAAGCTGCTGCTCGATGGCATCGTCCACCTGCCGCTGGTGCTGCCGCCCGTCGTGACGGGCTGGCTGCTGCTCATCGCCTTCGGCACGCATGGGCCGGCGGGCCGCCTGCTGGCGGAGTGGTTCGGCCTCACCTTCATGTTCCGCTGGACCGGCGCCGCGCTCGCCGCCGCCGTGATGGCGCTGCCGCTCATGGTCCGCGCCATCCGCCTCTCACTTGAGGCCGTAGACCGGCGCCTGGAAGGCGCGGCGCGCACGCTCGGCGCCTCGCCCCTGCGCACATTCCTCACCATCACCCTGCCGCTCAGCCTGCCCGGCGTGCTCGCCGGCCTCGTGCTCGGCTTCGCGCGCTCCATCGGCGAGTTCGGCGCGACCATCACGTTCGTCTCCAACATTCCGGGCGAGACGCGCACGCTGCCCATCGCCATCTACACCGCCCTGCAATTGCCCGGCGCCGAGGCGCAGGTGACGCGGCTGGCGCTTATCTCCGTCGCGCTCTCGCTGGGCGCGCTGCTCATCTCGGAAGGGCTGGCGCGGCGCATCCGGCGCAAAGGAGGCGGCCATGTCCTTTGAGGTGGATATCGGCCGGACGCTGGGCGCCATGCGGCTCTCGCTGCGCTTCCAGGCCGGCGCGGGGCTCACGGCGCTCTGGGGCCCGTCGGGATCGGGCAAGACCTCCACGCTCAACATGATCGCCGGCCTGCTGCGACCCGAGGCGGGGCGGATCGCGGTCGGCGAGCATGTGCTCTTCGATTCCGCGCGGGGGATCGACCTGCCGCCCGAACGCCGGCGGCTGGGCTATATCTTCCAGGACGGCCGGCTCTTCCCGCATCGGCGCGTGCGCGCGAACCTGCTCTACGGCCACCGCCTCGCCGCCCCGGCCGATCGCTGGATGACGCTGGAGGAAGCGGTGGAGTTTCTCGGCATCGGACACCTGCTCGACCGCTGGCCCGCGACGCTTTCCGGCGGCGAGGCACAGCGCGTCGCCATTGGCCGCGCCCTGCTGAGCGGCCCGCGCTTCCTGCTGATGGACGAGCCTCTCTCCTCGCTCGACGCGCCGCGCCGCGCGGAGATCATGACCGTCATCGAGCGCATCCGCGACGAAATGAAACTCCCCATCCTTTATGTGAGCCACGACCGCGCCGAGATCGACCGGCTTGCCACGACGACGATCCAACTTGGCTGACGGGTCATTCTGCCGGTTGCGCCCGGCGGCGAAGTCGCTACAGCAGTTAACAAGGATTTACATCTGCCCGGCGCGGGATGTTCTAATCTCGCCCGGCGGATGCTCATGTTCGTCCTTCGGATGATTCCCTGGGAGGCCTGCCTCCGGGACATCTTAGCAAGGCGGTGAATCCTGTGGGGGGTATCAGAAGAGTGTTTGACAAATCTGCCTTGCCAGTGCGGAAAATCGCATGTGCGGTGGCGCTGATCGGCGCTGTCATCCCATTCGCTGCGACCGGCGGCGGTTTTGGAATCGCCGCGGCGGTCGAGGCCGCCTCGCGCTTCGCGAACGATCCGCTCTCCATTCTCGGCGCGCGCTCGCCCGGCACGCGCAACGATGCACGGCTTGTCTCCACCAAGAAGGGGCATGGCGCGCCCCGCACCGAATATGTCCTGTCGGCATCCGAACCGGGGCCGGATGAGGCGGTGCCCATGGCACTGGCCGACACGGCCGACCCCGCCTTCCTGCCGGATGTCGCGGCGGCGGCGACACCGCCCGTGCTGCTGGCGGCCGGTCTGCCCGGCGTGCCTCGGGGCGGCGGCTATTTCCCGTTCGGCGGCGGCACCAGCGGCCCCGGCCCGGGCGGTGGCGGTGGCGGTGGCGGCGGTAACGGTGGCGAGACCCCGGAGCCGCCGATCCCGAGCATCCCCGAGCCCGCGAGCTGGGCCATGCTCATGCTCGGCTTCTTCACCATTGGGCACATCATGCGGCGCGAGCGGCGCGGCGTTGGCCAGCTCTAGGCGCAGCCAGCGCCGCAAGGCGGGGCACTGGCATCATTCACTCCGCTCTCGCTCGCTGGCGGCCGTGACGGTGTTCGGCCTGGTCGGATCGGCAGCGGCGGCGCTGTTTCTGGGCGATACGCAGGGAAGCCGCGCCGCGCTCAAGCTTTCGCCCCCTGCCCCCGCCATCCCCGCGCCCGATCCGGCGCCCGAACGCATCGTCCATCCGGCCGGCGAGGCATGGCACCTGCCCGGCCATGACGGGCCCGTGGCGATCCACAGCCTGCTCAAGGTCGACCGCGCCCTCAAGTTCGGCGAGTTCGTCTGGAACGAAGCCGGCGTCCCGCCCGGCAAGCTCTGGGTCCGCGTCGACCTCGGCCGGCAGATGATCTCGGTCTTCCGGGGCGGGCACGAGATCGGCACGGCCGTCATCCTCTACGGCGTCGATGGCCGGCCGACGCCCACCGGCGACTTCACGGTGCTGCGCAAGGACCGCGATTACTGGTCCCGCTCCTATGACGCGCCGATGCCCTTCACACTGATGCTGACCGACGACGGCGTCGCCATCCACGGCAGCGACGTGCGCGACGGGCTGGGCACGCATGGCTGCGTGGGCGTTCCGCGCGCCTTTGCGCGCCGGATCTTTGACGCAGCGCAAGTGGGCGACAGCGTGACCGTCCTATCCTCCTGACAAAGGCGGATGGTTCCCGGACGTGATGTAAATTCCTGTTACGCCCACTGGCGCAAGCTCCAGGGAAAGGCAAAGGAGACAGGTCCCAGAATAGCGGGAGGATGCCCAGGGGCCGGAAGCGAGATAAAAATGAAGATTGCCGTGGTCGACGATGACACTCTCATTTCGGAACATATCTCTTCGATTGTGACGGGTTCCGGCTTTCAATGCGAGGCGTTCCCTACCGGGAAAAGCTTTATAGCCGCGCAGCGCAAGAGCACGTTCGATCTTGTTTTCCTGGATTGGAACCTGCCGGACATGACGGGGATCGATCTTCTGGCGGGCCTGCGCTCGGCCACATCGGGCTTTACCCGCGTCATCATGCTCACCAGCCGCTCGGACAAGGACGACATCGCCCAGGCGCTCAACCTGGGAGCGGACGACTATATCATCAAGCCCGAGTCCACGCAGGTCATCAAGGCCAGGATGGACGCGGTCCTGCGGCGCGGCGTTCCGCCGCCCGTCCAGCGCATCGTCGAGATCGATGACTACAAGTTCGACCGCCTCACCGAGAGCGTATCCTTCGGGGATGAGACCGTGGCGCTCAGCAGCAAGGAATTCGCCCTCGCCCAACTGCTGCTCGAACATCCGCACAAGCCGCTGTCCCGCGACTATCTTCTGCAAAAGGTGTGGAACAGCGCGGCCGACCTCTCGACGCGAACGCTCGACGTGCATGTCTCCAAGATCCGCCTGAAGCTGCGGCTGCGGCCCGAGCGCGGCTATCGCATCGTGCCGATCACGGGCTATGGCTATCGGCTCGAACGCTTCCTGGACGACACGCAATGACGGCGCGCGTCCGGCACATCGCGATCCTGCTGACCGCCGCCACGGCGCCCGCGGCTTCCTCGGCGCAGGCGCAGGCGGACCCGCCCTATCGCTACACGGTGAAGGCCCATGATACCTTCTCCGACCTCGCGGTGCGCTATCTGGCGGCCGACAGGAACTGGCGGGACTTGCGGGCCCTGACGCGCGTGCGCGATCCCCGGCGCCTGCCGACGGGGCTCGAAATCGCCATTCCCATGGCGTGGCTGCGCGCCTCCAACGAGCCGGCGCGCTTCGCCAGCTTTCGCGGGGCCGTGACCGTCGAGATCGGGACCGATCGGCAGACCGCACGGCTGGGCATGGCCATCGAGGAAGGCGCAAGCATCACCACCGGGCCCAACAGCTTCGCCACGCTGGTGCTGGCCGACCGCTCGCGCCTCTCGCTGCCGAGCCAGACCCGCGTGCGGGTGGTCAGCCTGCGGCGGCTCCTGATCGACGGCAGCGTCGACTATCGGCTCAAGCTGGAGCAGGGCAGGGTCGATACGCAGGTGTCGCCCATCACCCAGCCCCATGGCCGCTACAGGATCGACACGCCGACCATCATGACCACTGTGCGCGGCACGGAATATCGCGTCTCCTACGATCCGGCATCGGCCGCCGGCAGCGCCGAGATTCTCGATGGTGTCGTCCAGGTCGCCCCGGCCGAGCGCGGCGCCATGCGGGCAGTCGCGCGGGGTCAGGGCGTCGTGGCGGACCACGGCGCGCTCAGTGCGTTCGATCTGCTGGCCGCACCGGCCTTGCAGGAGCCCGGCAAGTTGCAGACCGACGATCACGTCCGCTTCGCACTCATGCCGGTTGAGGGCGCGGCGCGCTACCGCGCGGTGCTGGCGACCGACGCCGGCTTCATCGACCGCTATGCGGACGCCGTCGCCGGGGAACCCCTGCTCGATTTGGGTCCACTGCCCAACGGCACGCATTTCATCAAACTCTCCGCCATCGCCGCCAATGGTCTGGAAGGGCACGAGCAAAGCTATGCGTTCCGCAGGCTCCTCGCGTCCATCCACCCCGGCGCCGTGGATCGCGACGCGGACAGCTTCCGCTTCCGCTGGTCCGGCGCAGGCGATGGCCCACGGCGCTATCGCTTCCAGCTGATCGAGGGCGAGCCCGGTCGGACCCCGATTGTCGATCAGGTCGGCCTGACGGTGGAAGAGGCCAGCGTGAAGGGCCTGCATGCCGGCACTTATCACTGGCGCGTCGGCCTCACCCAGACCTCGTCCGAAGGCCAGATCGACGTCTGGACGCCTTATAATGAATTCATTATTGGCGAGCCGGAGCGCCGCCGCACGGCCAAGCAAGCGCCGTGAACCGGGCCCGGCTCGTTGCGGAATGGTGGCTGATCGTCGCCTTCACGCTGGCGCTTGTCATTGGTCTCACGCTCGGCAAAGCGACCGATTCCCTCGACAATGTCGCCTATGACGCCCTGATCGGCGTGCGCGCGCCGGCGCCAAGCGATCGGATTATCCTTGTCGCTATCGATAATCCGAGCTTGAGCGCGCTAGGCAAATGGCCCTGGTCCCGCGCCACCCATGCGCGCCTTCTCGAACGCATCGCCAAAGCGCGCCCCGCCGCCGTCGCCTATGACGTGCTCTTCACCGAGGCCAGCGTGCCGGGCGACGATGCCGCGCTGGGGCAGGCGCTGCGCCTGGCCGCCCCGGCTAGCCTTCCGGCGCTCACGGAGGTGCCGGGCCGCAACGGCAGCGCCATCGACATCGCCCCGCCGATTCCGCCCATCCGCGCCGGCGCGCGGCATGTGGGCCATGTCCTCCTGGCGACGGACCGGGACGGCACCGTCCGCCGCGTCGCGCTCACCCTGCCCGCGGGCGGCACGGACTGGCCGCATCTCATGGAGACGGTTTACCGCGAGCTAAACGGGCGGCCCTCCCCGGCGTGGGACCGCGCCCGCTCCGGGCAGGATCGGGAAATGGCCATTCCATTCCAGCCCGGCACCGGGCGGTTCAGGACCGTCTCCGCATCGAGCGTGCTGGCCAATGAGGTGCCCGACCTCTTCCTCGCCGGCAAGATCGTGCTGGTGGGCGCGACGGCCGGCGGGCTGGGCGATCAATATCGCGTGGCCATGCCCGGCGGCGGCGTGATGAGCGGCGTGGAGATCCAGGCCAATATCCTCAACGGCCTGCTGGCGGACCGGACGATCCGGCCTGTCCGCCAGCCCATGGCCATCGCCATCTCGTCGGTCGTCATCCTCATCCTGCTGATCGGCTTCTGGTGGCTCACGCCCGCGCGCGGGCTGGCGCTCGCCATCGGCCTCATCCTGCTGACGCTGCTCGTCCCACCACTGCTGCTGGTCCTGACCGGCCTTTGGTTCCCGCCCGTGGCGACGCTCATGGGCCTCGTCCTGGCCTATCCGCTATGGGGATGGCGGCGGCTTCATGCTGTCGACCGCGCCATTGGCGACGAGCTGGCGCTGTTCCGCCCGGAGCGGATCATGCCGGACCATGCGCCCAGCGGCCCCACTGCCCTGCTCGACCGGATCGGCGGCCATGTCGCGGCGCTGCGCCTCTCCATCGCCCAGATGCGCGACCTCAAGCAACTGCTCGACGATACGCTGGAGAGCATCGCGGACCCGCTCGTCGTCACCGCCCCGGATGGCCGCGTGCAGATCACCAACGGCCCGGCGACGGCCCTGTTCGGGCAGGACGCGATCGGCGCGGATTTCGACGCCCTGCTCCAGCGCGTGGCGGCCACCACGCAGACGACCGCGCAGGGCCAATATGTGGAGACGGCCGACCAGCGCGCCTTTTCGGTGCGCCGCTCGCCGCTCAGCGACAGCGCGGGCCGGCAGCGGGGCTGGATCGTCCTGCTCGTCGACATCAGCCTCGTGCGGCAGGCGGAGCGGGAGAAAGACGCCGCGCTCGAATTTCTGAGCCACGACATGCGCTCGCCCCAGGCCGCCATCATTTCCCTGCTGGACCGCCAGCCGGGCGAGGCACTCCCGCCCGGCACCGTCGAGCGGATCAGGAGCAGCGCCCGCCGGACCTTGTCCCTTGCGGAGAATTTCGTGCAGCTCGCGCGCCTGCAAGTGGCGGCCTTCCAGCCCGAGCCGGTGGACCTGCTCGACATGATGACCGAGGCGGTCGATGCGCTCTGGACGCAGGCCAGCAAGCGGCAGATCCGCATCGTCGCGGCGCATGAAGACGAGCCTTGCCTCGTCATGGGCGAGGCGCATGCCTTGTCCCGCTCCTTCATCAACCTGCTCGACAATGCGGTGAAGCACAGCCCGGACGGCGGCGAAATCCACTGCCGGATAAGCCCCGCGCCCGATGGGCTGGCGTGGCTCTGCACCATCGAGGACGAGGGGGCGGGCGTGCCTGAGGATCTGCGCGGGCGGCTCTTCGAGCGCTTTTCAATGGGCGGCGGCTGGGGTTCGGGCACGCTGTCGTCGGGCCTGGGTCTGGCCTTCGTCCGCACCACGGCCCAGCGCCATGGCGGCACCGTCCGCTATGAGCCGCGCTTGCCCCGTGGCGCGCGCTTCATTCTATCGCTGCCAGCCGATCCGTCCTGAGCCGGGGCGGCACGGGCTTGTGCACGGCGGCGTCCGCGAGCTGCGATATCGCCTCGCCGGCGTCCCAGCGGCAGCGCATCGCCGTCGCCTGCCGCTCGGCCAGGATTTCGCCCGTACTCCGATCCGAGACGAGCAGCGAGAGCGCGAAGATCTGCCGCCGGCAGAAGGGCCGGAAGGCACGCGCGGCGGCCATGTCGTTTTCAAGCGAGACATCGGCGGGGCGGATGGCGAAGCCAGCCTCGACATCGTGGCGCGCGGTCTCGCTGCGGTGCAGCCCATTGCGCGCCAGCGCCGCGTCGAGCGCATCCCCGAGCGGCGCGGCGAGCGGCTGGTCCGCGTCCTGCCGCGCCTCGACCAGGCGATAGGCCGGCATCTGCGCGGCCGGGGGAATCTCGCCGAAACCGGCCACGGCGATGCGATTCGTGCAGCCCGATGCGCCGGCGAGCAGGATCATCAATGCGGCAATGCGCGCGGAAAGCGGAGCAAGAGCGCGGCACGGCATGAGATGAGTCAGTAGCCTCCATCCTGATAACGGGGCGGTCCCGAGCGCCAGAGGATCACCGAATTCTGATCGAACTCGATATGCTCGGCCTTCACCCTGCTATCATTCCAGGCGCCCGAAACAAGGACGGGTTGATCCACCAGCCTGTCCTCCACGTTCAGGTTGCTCAGCAGCACCCCGCCCCCGTCGCGAAACCAGAGGCAGAAGCCCAGCGGCGTCTCGCTCAGCCAGCCTGCCAGATGCACAGGTCTGTTGTCGTTCATGGTGCAGCACCTTCCCTATCCGGTGTCGGATCGGGTGCGGGCCAGGCTGTTCCCAGCGCGGCTTTTCATCGCGACTCCGACATCCCACTCCTACCGGAAGGCGCCGAGGCGGGTGGTAAATTGATGTCAAACCGGGGAAATTCCGGGACGATCCGATAACGCCCCGAGGCCGGACGAGCGGCGCGTCAGAACCCCGCGCGCTCACCTTGGCGGGAAGCGACCCTCGCGCCCGTCGGCCGGTTGCATACCGCCGGCCCCACCAGAAGCAGTGTCGGATCGTCCCGGCCGATGGTGCGGGTCAGGAAGGAAAGCGCGTCGAGCCGGCCGCGCAGCAGGCGCTCGTCGGGGCGGGAGACATTGACTGCCACCATCACCGGCGTAGCCGGATCGCGGCCGGCGGCAATCAGGTTGCGGGCGATGTCCGGCGCGGCGGCGCGGCCCATGTAGATGGCCAGCGTGGCCTTGTCGCTCGCCAGCGTCGCCCAGTCGAGATCGAGCGGCTCGTCGCCACGGGCATGGGCCGTGAGGAAGATGAGCTGGCGCGCCTCGCCCCGCAGCGTGAGCGAGGCGAGCCCGCCGGCGGCCGCCGCGCTCGCCGCCGTGATGCCGGGGCAGATCTGCACGATGATGCCATGCGCGGCGCAGGCCGTCAGCTCCTCGGCGGAACGCCCGAAGATCGAGGGATCGCCGCCTTTCAGCCGCAGCACGCGCCGGCCGGCCAGCGCCGCCTCCACGATCAGCCTGTCGATGGCGCCCTGATCCTTGCTGTGGCGCCCCGCGCGCTTGCCCACGTTGACATGCTCGGCCTGCGGCGCCAGCGCGAGGATCGCCTCGCCGGCCAGCGCGTCGTAGAAGACGATGTCCGCCTGGGCCAGCAGCCGCTCGGCCTTGCGCGTCAGGAGATCGGGGTCGCCCGGCCCGGCGCCGACGAGCCAGACCGTTCCGGGTGCGAAATCCTCAGCCATTGGCAATCTCCCTGGTTTCGGTGGCGATGAGCTGGGCAATGGCCGGCCGGCAGGACCCGCAATTGGTGCCCGCGCCCAGCGCCGCGCCAATGGCGGCGACGTCCACGAGTTTCTGGTCGCGAATGGCCGCCACGATGGTCCGCACGCCCACGCCGAAGCAGGCGCAGACGATCGGCCCGCAATCGGCCTGCGCGCCCGGCGCCCGCCCGGCCAGCACCTGCAAGCCCTGCGGCTGCGCGAGCTGGCCAATCAGCCAGTCCCGTCCCGGCAGCTCGCCCTCCCCGGTGGCGAACAGCACGGCCGCGAGCCGGCCTTCACGCAGGATGGCGACGCGCCATGTGCCCCGCGCGGGGTCGCTCGCCTCGATGCGCTCGCCCCGGGGCAGCGCGCTCTCCAGCGCCCGCGCATCGCCCTGCCCCGCCAGCTCGTACAGCGCCCCACCGGGCACCGCCACGCGCGTGGCCCACAGGCATGGCGGCATCGCGCTCTCACCCTGCACGATCAGGAAGCCGCGCCAGTCGACCGCGACGGGCGCAACACGCGCCGGCGTCATCTTGAAGCCGGGCTGCCCGCTATGCGGATCGGCGAGCGGGCGCGGCAGCAGGCCGGTGCGTCCGCCTGTCGACTGGCAATCGGTCCAGTGGATCGGCGTGAAGATCTCGCCGGGGCGCTGGCCGGTCTCGTGCCGCACGCGGAAAAGCGAGTCGCCCTGCGGCGTCGCGACGCGGGCGAGGCCGCCCTCCTCCAGCCCCAGCGCGGCCGCGTCGTCCGGGTGGACCTCGATCAGCGGCTCCTCGCGGTGGCGCGCCAGTTTCGGGCTCAGACCCGTGCGCGTCATGCTGTGCCACTGGTCGCGATAGCGCCCGGTGTTGAGCGTGAACGGCCAATCCCGCAGCGTCTGTTCGAGCGGGCGCTGGACCACCGTTACAAGCCGCGCCTTGCCGTCCGCCGTCGGGAAGCGCCCGTCCGCAAAGGGCGTGCCGCCCCATTGGAACGGCGCCATCGCCTCATAAGCGGCATTGCCCAGCGCAGCGCGATCCCGGAGGTCGAGCAGCCGTGCGCCATCATTGCGGTAGGCGGTGAGGCGGGCATGCTCGCGCCAGATTTCGGCCGGCCGGTCATAGCTGAAGGCCGTGCGCCAGCCCATGCGCCGGGCCACTTCCTTGACGATCCACCAGTCCGGCCGCGCCTCGCCGGGGAGCGGCAGCACGGCGCGCTGGCGGCTCACGCGCCGCTCGCTGTTGGTGACGGTGCCGTCCTTCTCGCCCCAGCCGGCAGTGGGCAGACGCACATGGGCAAAGCGGCCGGTATCAGTGTCCGCCATGATATCCGAGACCACCACGAAGGGGCAGGCCGCCAGCGCATCGCGCACCCGCCCGGCATCGGGCAGGGAGACGGCGGGATTGGTCGCCATCACCCACAGCGCCTTGATGCGGCCCTCGCCAATGGCGCGGAACATGTCGACGGCCTTGAGGCCGGGCTTCGTGGCCATGCGCTCGGCCGCCCAGAAGCGCCCGACATCGGCGATATCCTGCGCGCCGAAGCCGCGATGCGCGGCCAGGGTGGAGGCAAGGCCGCCTACTTCGCGCCCGCCCATCGCATTGGGCTGGCCGGTGATGGAGAAGGGCGCCGCGCCCGGCTTGCCGATGCGGCCGGTGGCGAGGTGGACGTTGATGATGGCATTGACCTGGTCGGTCCCGCGGATCGACTGGTTAATGCCCTGGCTGAACAGCGTCACCGTGCGCGGCGTGGCGGCAAACAGCTCGTAGAAGCGCTGGAGGTCGGCATGAGCCAGATCGCAGGTTCTGGCGATGGTCCACAGGTCGTGATCGCGCTCCAGCGCGTCCCAGAAGCCGGGTGGCGCATCGACATGGGCGGCAAGAAACGCCTCGTCCAGCACGCCTTCGCGACGGCAATGAGCAAGCAGCCCGTTCATCAGCGCCACATCCGTGCCGGGGCGGATCGGCAGGTGCAGGTCGGCGCTCGCGCATGTCTCGGTGCGGCGCGGATCGATCACCACCAGCTTTGTGCCGCGCGTGGCGCGCGCCGCCATGATGCGCTGATATACGATGGGGTGGCACCAGGCCGTGTTGGAGCCGACGAGCACAACCAGATCGGCCTCGTCGAGATCATCATAGCTTGCGCAGACGATGTCCTCGCCGAACGCCCGCTGGTGCCCGGCCACCGCGCTCGACATGCAGAGCCGGGAATTGGTGTCGATATTGGCCGATCCGATAAAGCCCTTCATCAGCTTGTTGGCGACGTAGTAATCCTCGGTGAGGAGCTGGCCGGAGACGTAGAAGGCGACGCTGTCGGGGCCATGGCGCGCGATGGTCTGGCGGAACCGGCGGGCGACCAGATCGAGCGCCTTGTCCCAGCTCGCGCGGCGCTGGCCGATCATGGGCGTGAGCAGGCGACCCTGAAGGCCCACGGTCTCGCCCAGATGCGTGCCCTTGGAGCAGAGGCGGCCGGCATTGGCGGGATGATCGGGGTCGCCGCTGATCTCGACCGCCCGCTCGCCGGCGGGGCGGGCAAGGATGCCGCAGCCGACGCCGCAATAAGCGCAGGTGGTGCGAATGGCCGTCACGTTAGCCCCATCTCTTCAGGGGAGAGGCCGGGGCGATGCGCACGCATCGCTCGTGCAGGGATCGTCCGGCGGCGTTCAGCCCCACCCCAACCCCTCCCCTGGAGGAGAGCGACTTGTTCCGGGACGTTCTCACGCCGCCGCCTTCAGGATGCTGGCCCGGCAGATCAGCACGCGGCCGCCGTCCACTTTCACGGGAATGGTCGGCGTGCAGCCCTTGTCCTCTCCCTGCGCCTGCCCGGTGGCGAGCGCGATGGCCCAGTTGTGCAGCGGGCAGGTGACGCTGTGCCCGTGGACAATGCCCTGGCTCAGCGGGCCGCCCTTGTGCGGGCAGCGGTTGAGCAGCGCGAAGACCTTGTCGTCGCCGGTGCGGAAGACCGCGATCTCTTCGCCCCCGTCCACCGGCACGGTGCGGCTGCCGCGCAGCGGAATCTCGTTCAGCCAGCCGATGTCGAGCCATTCGCCGATCATGCCGTTTCCTCCGTTCTGATGGGTTTGAACTGCGCCATATGCGCATGCTGGGCGCGCTCGGCGCCGGCGACGCGCTCGGCCCAGGGATCGTCCTGACTGAAGCTCTGGGAATAGAGGAAGCGCGCGCGCAGCGCCTCGCGGCCGGCCGCATCCTCGACGATGCGCTGCTTCACATAGTCGATGCCGACGCGCTCCACCCAGGGCGCGGTACGCTCCAGATAGCGCGCTTCCTCGCGGTAGAGCTGGATGAAGGCGGCGCAGTAATCGAGCGCCTCCTGCTCGGTCGTCACCTTGCAGAGCAGATCGGTGGCGCGCACCTTGATGCCGCCATTGCCGGCGACATGCAGCTCATAGCCGGAGTCCACGCAGATCACGCCGAAGTCCTTGATCGTCGCCTCGGCGCAGTTGCGCGGGCAGCCGGAGACCGCGATCTTGAACTTGTGGGGCATCCACGAGCCCCAGCTCATCTTCTCCATCTGCACGCCAAGGCCCGTCGAGTCCTGCGTGCCGAAGCGGCACCATTCGCTGCCCACGCAGGTCTTCACCGTGCGCAGGGCCTTGCCATAGGCATGGCCCGAGACCATGCCGGCGGCATTGAGATCGGCCCAGACGGCGGGCAGGTCTTCCTTGCGGATGCCGAAGATGTCGAGCCGCTGGCCGCCCGTCACCTTGACCATCGGCGCGTCATATTTCTCCACCACGTCCGCAATGGCGCGCAGCTCGCGCGGGCTGGTGAGGCCGCCCCACATGCGCGGCACCACGGAATAAGTGCCGTCCTTCTGGATGTTGGCGTGCAGGCGCTCGTTGACGAAGCGGCTCTGCTGATCGTCGACATAGTCGCCGGGCAGCGCGCAGAGCAGATAATAATTGAGCGCGGGCCGGCACGAGGAGCAGCCGTCCGGCGTGGACCAGTGCAGGCGCTGCATCACCTCGGGGATCGACTTCATGCCTTGCGCCACGATCTCGCGGCGCACATCGTCATGGGTGAAGCTGGTGCAGGGACACATCGTCTTGGGGCCGGACTGGACATCGTCGCCCAGGGTGAGCGCCAGCAGCGTCTCGACCAGCCCGGTGCACGAGCCGCAGCTTGCCGAGGCCTTGCAGCCGGCACGCACCGCATCCAGGCTATGCGCGCCCTTGGCGATGCAGGAGACGACCTGCCCCTTGCTCACGCCGTTGCAGCCGCAGATCTCGGCGTCGTCCGAGAGCGCCGCAACGGCGGCCTTAGGGTCCGCCTGCCCCCCTCCCGAGGCGAAGGCCTGGCCGAAAATCAGCAGATCGCGCAGCTCGGCGACATTCTCGTTCTTCTTGAGGAGGTCGAAATACCAGCTCCCATCGGCGGTGTCGCCATAGAGCACGGCGCCGACGATGCGGTCGTCCTGGAGCACCAGCCGCTTGTAGACGCCCCGGCTGGCGTCGCGCAGGACGATGTCCTCGCAGCCGCTGCCGTTCCCGGAAAAGTCGCCGGCCGAAAAGACATCGAGCCCCGCGACCTTCAATTTGGTGGACGTGACGGAACCGCGATAGGGATTGACCTGCCCCACCAGCCCATCGGCAAGGCTGCGGCACATGTCCCAGAGCGGCGCGACGAGGCCATAGACATTGCCGTCATGCTCCACGCACTCGCCGACCGCGAGGACCGACGGATCGGACGTCACCATGTGATCGTCCACCTTGATGCCGCGCCCCACGTCCAGCCCGCAATCGCGCGCCAGCGCCACGGACGGGCGGATGCCGACCGCCATCACCACGAGGCTGGCGGGGATCTCGCGCCCATCCTTGAGGCGTACGCCCTCGGCCTTGCCCTCCCCATAGATTTCGGCGGTGTCGGCGTTGGTCAGGATGGTCTGGCCACGCCCTTCCAGCGCGGTCTTGAGCAGCCAGCCGGCCGCCTCGTCGAGCTGGCGCTCCATCAGCGTGCCGGGGAGATGGAGCACGGTCACGCTCATGCCGCGCAGCATCAGGCCGTGCGCCGCCTCAAGGCCGAGCAGGCCGCCGCCGATCACCACGGCGGCGCCACCATCGGCGGCGGCCGTCAGCATCGCGTCGACATCCTTCATGTCGCGGAAACCGATCACGCCGGGCAGGTCCTTGCCGGGCACGGGGATGACGAAGGGATCGGAGCCGGTGGCGAGCAGCAGCCGGTCATAGGCGATGGTGCGGCCGGACCGGCTCGTCACCCGCTTGCCGGCGCGGTCGATGGCGGCGACAGGGTCGCCCGCGATCAGCGCGATGCCATTATCCTGATACCAGTCCTGCCCGTTGATGACGATGTCGTCGAACGCCTTTTCCCCCGCGAGCACGGAGGAGAGCATGATGCGGTTGTAGTTCACATGCGGTTCGGCGCCGAAAATGGTGATGCGGTAGCGGCCCGCGTCGCGCGCCAGCAGCTCTTCCACCGCGCGGCAGCCGGCCATGCCGTTGCCGACCACGACGAGATGCTCGCGCCGGTCGCCCCCGGCCGGCACAGCCTGTTCCGATATGTGGGGCACCGATCCCGGCGCTCGATCATCCTCGAAATCCATCGATCAAACTCCAAATGAAAAAAAGCCGCCATCCGGGCCCCGGTACGTTGACCGGAGCCTGGATGGCGGCTTTGCCATCATGATGCGCCTTGGCGGCCCTTCAGCGGGCCGTCGCGGCTATGAACCTTGGAGAGCGTCCTTGCTCTTCGCACTGCAACATGACGCGAAGTGCGGGGCCGTGCAAGCGATTCCTGTACCTTTTTGCGCACCCGCCCCGATGACGTCCTGCATATGCGTCATGCCGCCGCGCCCAGGGCACGACGGCTGCGGCAAAGTCCCCGGAAGGGCAGCGCGCTGCGATTCGCGCTGCCCTTCCGAAGTCCGCACACATCAGATCCGCGCGCCGCTCGCCCAGCGCGCCCGCCAGCCGGCCTTGACGATGGTGATGCCGACGAGCGCCAGCAGGGCCAGCCCGGCAAACACCAGGAAGCCGGAGGCGAAGCTGCCGGTGAACTGCCGCGCGACGCCCAGCGAGGAGGCGAGATAGAAGCCGCCGACGCCGCCCGCCATGCCGACAAGGCCGGTCATGATGCCGATCTCCGCCTGAAAGCGCTGCGGCACGAGCTGGAACACCGCGCCATTGCCGGTGCCGAGCGCCAGCATCGCCACCACGAACAGGCAGAGCGCGGTGGCGAGCGTGGGCGCCATGCTGACGCCCGCCAATGCCGCCGCGGCCACCGCGAACACCACGGTCAGCGTCCTGATCCCGCCGATCCGGTCCGCAAGCGCCCCGCCCATCGGCCGCACCAGCGATCCGGCGAAAACGCAGCCCGCCGTCGCATAGCCGGCCACGATGGTGGTGAGGCCGAACTGGCCGGTGAAATAGATGGCGAGCGAGGAAGCGAGGCCCGAGAATCCGCCGAACGTCACCGCATAAAAGCCCATCAGCCACCAGGCGTCGGCCGATTTCAGCGGGTGGAAATATTCGGTCAGGCTCTTGGGCGCGGGCTGGTTGGGCGCATCCTTGGCCAGGATCATGTAAACCAGCAGCACGATGGCGAGCGGAATGCAGGCCAGGCCCAGCACCGCGTTCCAGCCGAAGAGCTTGGCCAGCGTGGGCGCGAACAGCGAAGCGAGCACCGTGCCCGAATTGCCCATGCCGGCCAGCCCCATGGCCTTGCCCTGATGCTCGGGCGGATACCAGCGGCTGGCGAGCGGCAGGGCGATGGCGAAGCTGGCCCCGGCAAAGCCGAGGATGACGCCCAGCGCCAGCGTGCCCGCAAAGCTGTTCACGCCCGTGAGCCAGGCGAAGAGAAGCCCGACGATGACGATGACCTGGCTGATCGCGCCGGCCCGCTTGGGCCCGATGCGGTCGACCAGCAGCCCGTTCGCGACGCGCAGGATGGCGCCCATCAGCGTCGGCGTCGCGACCATGAGGCCCTGCTCGGCCGGGGTCAGCCCAAGGCTTGCGGCAATGTCCGGCGCGAGCGGGCCGAGCATGACCCACACCATGAAGGCGAGATCGAAATAGAGAAATGCGGCGATGAGCGTGGGCTTGTGCCCGATACGCCAGAAATTGCCGCCTGACGCGTCCGTCGCGGCGACGCCGTCCGTGTCGCGAATGAGTGTGGCCATGCCACCTCCCCTTTTGATGGGGCCCGCTGAGGAGCCGTGAAACGAAAAAAGCCGCTCGACGGACACCGCGCACTATGTGCGCCTGTGTCCGGCCAGCGGCTTTGCTGCGAAAGAATAGGGAGGGCGGTTTCGGCTCCGTCCGTGGAGCGCACCGTCCAAAGGGTCACGCCTCGTCGCGCGACCCGCCGACTATCTCGCGTTTCGTTTCATGTTGCAAGGCACAATTTTGGCCTGTCAGCGGGGCGGCGCAAAGCCGGCGAGATAGGCGTCGATCCGGTCGGGATCGAAAACCCGCCCATCGAAAAACCTGTCCGGTCCCAGGGTGATGGCCCCCTTGGGCGCGCCGATGGCGAGCGGTGCGGCAATGGCGCCCTCCACCTTCATGCTGGCGCCGGGCATGGGCGTGTCGCTCGCCGCCAACGCGCGCCGGTAGATGTCCGGGCGGAAGACGGCGGCCGCCCGCGCCATCGAGTCGCCATCCGGCTTCACCATCCCCCAGCGCAGGAATTGCGAATAGATCCACAGTGCCTGGCTGCGCCATGGAAACGGCGTCGCCTCGCGCGCGAAAAGCAGGAAATCGGGCAGGTCGAGCGGCGCCTCGCCCTGCCGCGCGACGATGCGCCCGGCCAGCGCGCGCGCGATGAGCGCCGCGGGCTGATCGACATAGGCCTCGCGCGCCAACAGCGCGGCCAGCTCATCGCGATTGGCCGGATCGTCGCACCAGAGCGCGGCGGCAGCCATGGCACGCAGCAGCGCCTCCACCGTCTCGGCATTGGCCTCCATCCAGTCGGCGCGGAACGTGAGCACTTTCTCCACGCCGCGCTGCCACAGGCGCTCACCCACCGCCACCGCCTCGGCAAGGCCTGCATCGATGGCGGCGCTGCCCCAGGGTTCGCCCGCCGTGAAGCCGTCGATCTCGCCCGCCCGCATCGCCTCTACCATCAGCGAGGGCGGCAGCACGCGCAGCACCACATCCCGGTCCGGGTCGATACCGGCGCTGGCGAGGAAATAGCGCAGCACCAGCGCGTGGCTGGAGAAGCGATGGACCACGCCGATGACGGGCTTGCGATGATGCAGGCCGATAGCCGCCGCGAAATCATGCGCGGTGGCGAGCGGATCGGCCAGGCGCACGGCGCTGTCCGGCTCCAGCGCGGCGGCGAAGGCGGGCGCCATGACCAGCAGATTGCCGTTGACGTTCAGCTTGTAGGGCGCGGCCAGCGCACAGGGCTGCTGGCTCAGGCCCAGCGTCACCGCCACGGCGAGCGGCGCCAGCATGTGCGCGGCCTGCACCTGGCCGTAGACGAGGCGGTCGCGCAGCGTCGCCCAGCTCGTGTCGCGCAGCAGATCGAGCGCGATGCCCTCGTTCTGCGCAAAGCCCTTCTCACGCGCGGCGACGAGCACGGCGGCGTCGGTGAGGCCCAGGAAAGCGATACGGATCGGCGTCACGGCGTCCCTCCCAACAGCTCGCTGGCGGTGATGAGCGCCGCGGCGACATCGACGATCTTCTTGCCCTGGTTCATGGCGGTGGTGCGCAGCAGCACATAGGCATCCGGCTCGGAGAGCCCCCGTGTCGCCATCAGGATCGCCTTGGCGCGGTCGATGGTCTTGCGGTCGGCAAGCTGCGTGCGCGCCTCCACCAGCTCGGCCTGCATACGGGCGAAAGCGGTGAAGCGGCGGATCGCCAGATCGAGGATCGGCTTCACCCGCTCCTTGCGCAGGCCGTCCACGACATAGGCCGAGACGCCGGCATCGATCGCCGCGCCGATCATGCTGTCGTCCGACTGGTCCACGAACATGGCGATCGGCTTGGCAAGCGCACGGCTGACAGTGAGCATTTCCTCCAGCGTGTCGCGGCTGGGATTGCCCAGGTCCATCAGCACCACATCGGGCGCCATGCGCTCGAGCCGCGCCACGAAAGCGCCGCGCGGCGGGACGAGATGGATGTCATCATAGCCGGCCTCGCGCAGCCCCTCCTCAAGGACCGTGGCGCGGGCACCGCTGTCGTCGATGATGACGATTCGCAAATATTCACCTCTTCGCAGTTGCAGCACAAATGACGGCGACGGGAAGAAACGTCAATCGCGCCGAGCACGGCGCAAATACCGGCAGTCCGCTCACCCGATGCTCCCACGGAAGCGAGTGCCCAGGGCCCAGCCGCAGTGCATCACCGCCCTGGGCTCCTGCCTACGCGAGAGCATTGACTCCATTACCCGCTACGAACAGCGTGGAAGGCAGGCGCGCCCCTTCCCGGCCACCTTACCGGGTCGCCGGCAGCGGCGGGCGCGGCGCGACCGGCGTTTCCGCCGTGGGCGGCGCGGTGTCGGCGGGGTTCGAGGCCTTGTGCTTGTCCGTCGCGGGGAGCGGCGCGCCATTGGCCGTGGTCACGCGCTCGCCCGAAAACTCCTGATAGGCGACATTCACATTCATGTGCGCGCGGGCCAGCGGCGTGTTGCCATAGGGCAGGCCGTCCTTGATCCGCGTGTCGAGCAGCGGCGCGAACTCGGCGACCTTCTGCAACTCCGCCACGGCGGTGGCCGGCGGATCGCCCCGGTCATAGGCCGCGCGCGCCGCCGTCAGCAGGGCGCGGTTGAAGCGCGCGAAACGCTGGAAGGCCGCCCAGTCGCCGACATAGCCATGGCCCTCCACGACGATGTCGATGTCCTTCAATGTGTTCGCCAACTCGTCGATCACGTTCGTCAGCGGCTCGATGCCGCCGCTCGGCAGGAAGGGCGCCATGTTCCAGGCCATCACGTCGCCCATGAACAGCAGCTTTGCCGAAGGGATGACAACGAATGTATCGCCGCCGGTGTGGGCCTGGCCCAGGCTGTACAGCTCGATCCGCTCGTCGCCCTCGCCGATGGTCATACGGTCCTTGAAGGTGACGTTGGGCACGTTGCCGGGCTTGTACATCGGGTTGCCGGCGACCTCTTCCTTCGTCGCCTCGGAGGAGATCACGCGCACATCGGGATAGTGCTCGCGGATGAAGTCCGTGCTGCCGACATGATCGGGGTGGCTGTGCGTATTGACGATGGCAACGATGGGCTTGTCCGTCACCTTGCGCACTTCATCGAGGATCGCCTGGCCGTTGCCCGGCATCTTGGTGTCCACAAGAACGACGCCGTCCTTGTGGACGACGACCAGCGTGTTTCCACCGCCGCCGAAGATCTTGTAAACATTGGGGACAATCGTCTCGATCGGCTCGGGCGGCGGCAATGTGATCTGGGCGGCCACGGGCGCGGCGGCAAGCAGGCTGAGCGCCAGCGCTGGGAGCAATATCGACGGCTTCATGATGATCCCCTTCCGGTTTTTATCGTTCGCGCCCTCTCGTAGTTGACTTTGCCCATTTCGACAATCGGCCTTGACCGGCATGTCCCGCCCGGCGGTCCTCAGCCGCGCAGCAGGTGCTGCAATCCCCGCGCGACGCACAGCGCCGGGTCCTCGGCGACGATCACGGGCAGGCCGGTATCCTCCTCGATCATGGCGCGCAGCCGCGGGAGCAATGCACTGCCGCCGGTCAGGACGATGCCATGGCCCAGAATATCCCGGCTGAGCTCGGGCGGCGTTTCGCCCAGCACGTCGCGCACCACTTCGACAATCGCCGCGACATGCTTCTCGATGACCCGGTCCAGCTCGCGCAGCGGCACCAGGAGAGTGCTGGGTACGCGCGAGACGAGGCTGCGCCCCTTCACTTCCACCATGCCATCGGCCACGCCGCCTGCGCCGCGCAGGCGCACATAGTCGCGCTTGACGCGCTCGGCGGTGAGATCGCCGATGAGGAATTTGTGCTGGAAGTGGAGATGGTCGGCAATCGCCTGATCGAGCGACGCGCCGCCGGCCCGCACCGAGCGCGTGAGGCAGACGCCACCCAGCGAAAAAACGGCCACTTCCGTGGTGCCCGCGCCGCACTCCACGATCATCGTGCCGCTGGGCGCGCTCACCGGAAGATCCGCGCCGACCGCCGCCGCCAGCGGCTCCGAAACGAGGCGGACGGCGCTGAGGCCGGCATCGCGCGCGGCGGTGAGCAGGGCGCTGCGTTCCGCTTGCGTTGCATCGGCCGGCACGCCCACCACCGCGCGCGCCGCCTGCTGCCGACGGCCGAGCGCACGCGGCACCGCGTAGCGCAGGAGCTGCGTCGCCGTGTCGATATCCTGGAGCACGCCGCGCTTGAGCGGCCGACGGATCGCCAGCCGGCCGGGCGTGCGATCCACCATCACCTGCGCCTCGGCACCGGCCGCCACCAGGCTCGGCACCCGGCCCATGCCGGAGAAACAGCACAGCGAGGGCTCATCGAAGACAATGCCTTCGTCGCGCCGGATCAGCCGGAGATTGGCGGTCCCGAAATCGATGGCGAGTTCGGGCCGCCGCCAGGGCAGGAGGGAGGCCATGGCGCCCATCTATCAGGCGCGGCGAGGCTTGTCTCGCTCGTCCTCGCGGAGGCGCGGCGGGACGGTGGCGGCGCCCGGCGAGCCCGTCCGCTTCGGCGCGGTCCGCCCGCCCCGGCCCGCCTCGAGCCCGTCAGATGATCTCCGGCAGCGTCTGGAACTGGTGATAGGGCGGCGGGCTGGACAGAGTCCATTCCAGCGTCGTCGCCCCCTCGCCCCAGGGATTGTTGCCCGCGACCGCCCCGCGCAGCAGCGACCAGACGACGTTCGCGAAGAAGAAAACCATGCTGAAGGCGGCCACCGCATAGCCGATGGAGGCGATGTGGTTCCACAGATAATAGGCTTCCGGATAGTCCGGGATGCGGCGCGGCATGCCGCTCGTGCCCAGGAAATGCATCGGGAAGAACAGCACGTTCACGCCGATGAAGAAGGTCCAGAAATGCAGCTTGCCCAGGACCTCGCTGTACATGCGCCCGCTCATCTTGGGGAACCAGTAATAGAAGGCGGCGAAGAGCGAGAAGACCGCGCCCAGCGAGAGCACATAATGGAAGTGCGCGATCACATAATAAGTGTCCTGCAACGCATCGTCGACGCCGCCATTGGCCAGCACCACCCCGGTCACACCGCCAATGGTGAACATGAAGATGAAGCCCAGCACCCAGAGCATCGGCGTGCGGAAGCTGATCGAGCCGCCCCACATGGTGGCGATCCAGGAAAATATCTTCACGCCCGTGGGCACCGCGATGACCATGGAGGCCACGGAGAAATAGAGCTTCACATTAAGCGAGAGGCCCACGGTGAACATGTGGTGGGCCCAGACCAGGAAGCCGATGACGGCGATCGCCACCATGGCATAGGCCATGCCGAGATAGCCGAAGATGGGCTTGCGGCTGAAGGTGGAGGTCACCTGGCTGATGATGCCGAAGCCCGGCAGGATCATGATGTACACCTCGGGATGGCCGAAGAACCAGAACAGATGCTGATAGAGCATGGGGTCGCCGCCCCCGGCCGGATCGAAGAAGACGGTGCCGAAATTGCGGTCCGTGAGCACCATGGTGATGGCCGCGGCCAGCACCGGCAGCGCGAAGAGCAGCATGAAGGCCGTGACGAGGATGGCCCAGCAGAAGAGCGGCATGCGGTGCAGCGTCATGCCCGGCGCGCGCATGTTGAGAATGGTGGTGATGAAGTTGATCGCCCCCAGGATGGAGGAGACGCCGGCCAGGTGCATGGCGAGGATCACCATGTCTACGGCGGGTCCGGGCGAGCCGATGGTGGAGAGCGGCGCATAGAGCGTCCAGCCCGTCCCCGCGCCGTTGCCCGATCCGCCGGGCACGAAGGCCGAACCCACGAACAGCAGGAAGGAGGGCACCAGCATCCAGAAGCTGATGTTGTTCATGCGCGGGAACGCCATGTCCGGCGCGCCGATCATGATCGGCACGAACCAGTTGCCGAACGCGCCCACCATGGCCGGCATGATGGCGAAGAAGATCATGATGAGGCCGTGCGCGGTGACGAGCACGTTCCACAGGTGCAGCGCCGCGGCGTCGTTGGCGCTGCCGGCCCACATCGGCAGATACTGGATGCCGGGCGCGGCCAGCTCCAGCCGCATCATGCCGGAGAGCGCGGCGCCCACGATGCCCGAGAAGATCGCGAAGATCAGATAGAGCGTGCCGATGTCCTTGTGGTTGGTGGACATGAACCAGCGCATGAAGAAGGAGGGCTTCTCGTCATGGCCGTGACCCTCTGCGTGGCCTCGGCCATGCGCGTCCTCTCCCGGTGCCCGGAACGGGCTGGCTGCTGCGATTTCCTCGGCCATGATTGTCTCCATGCGTCATCGGGAGACGATCGTCCTGTGACATGCGCAATGGCGCGGGATGGGCGCGGGGCAGCCGCCAACCCCAGCCGTTCGGGGTCCACCCGCCGGCCGTCATTCATCAGCGCGTAGAGATCGTCTTTCGGCCCTCTCGATAGCATTCGAGCAATGCACAACAAAGATCATGTTTTCTCTGCATTTCCGCAACTATTTTGCGCTTTCGCCCCGCCTTTGCTCCGTTGCCAGGAAGACCTCCGTGCGGCCGATATTCAGGCGGTGACTCTCCGCCATGTCGCGCAGGTCCGCCCGCAGCGCCGCGTCGCCCGCGAGCGGCATCAGCGCGTCGAGCCGCCGCATCACCCAGGCCTGACCGCGATTGAGGAAGGCGAGGCGTTCGAGCGGATCGGCAATCGCCAGCGCCTTCTCCCGGAAGGTGCCCGTCGCCGGCGTGGGCTCGCCGCCAAGCCGCCGAATCTGACGGGAAAGCATGGCACACCAGCGCGCCTCGTCCGCCTGCACCACCGCCATCAGCGCCGCATGGGCCGGCCCGGCCGCCGCCTTGCGACTGGCCAGCGCCACCTTGGCGCCGGCGCGCTCGGCTTCCAGCAGGAGATTGAGTTCGGCAAGCAATGTGTCACGGGCCGCCTCCGCGGTCGTGCCGGCGACAACGTCGGCCGGGGCCTCTCCCGCAGACTCCGGCCCGGTCATGTCGCCCCACCCCGGCGCTCATTGAAGCAGCCTCGTGCAAAACATTGCATGGACTGGCAATAAGACAATGAAAAACAGAATATTAATGCCGGAATACCAAGGGGCTTTTGAGCCAAAATCAGCATAAGTATATTTCTTTCATGGAAAAGATAATTTCCATTCATACCATTGCTGCATCATACACCCGGCGAACGCCGCCCGCAAGCCAAGGCCGTCCACCCCGGCCGAGCGCCTTTTTCCCTCGCCGCTACATCAGGCCATGGCTCCCGGCCACGGCACCCAGCACGGTGATCGCCGCCAGCGCCAGCAGCAGGCGATGCATGTGCTCCAGCCGGTCGAAATCGGCGACGGGATCGGCCGACGTGTCCGCCGGACGCCGTGTCCGATGGCGCAGGATCAGCGGCTCGATGAGGAACAGCATCGCTACGAACAGCGTCCAGAGCGCGACCATGGCATGCATCCACCAGAAGCGCGGCTCGATGAAGCGATCCCACAGCGCCGCGCGGTGGGTCATCCAGAAACCGCTGACGCCGGCCAGCAGCACCCAGATGCGCGCCTGCGGGGCGAAGCGCCGCTCGAAGGCGTGGAAGGCGGCCATCCGCCGCTCGGGCGGCTGGGTGCGGCGCACATGCGGCGTCACCACGGTGGTGACGAAGGCGAGACCGCCGATCCACATGAGCACGGCCAGGACATGGACAACGCGGGCGAGGATGAAATCCGTCATGGGCATCTCCCGGCCGGGCCAGCGGGCAACGCGCCCTCAAAGCTCCGGCGGCTGATCGTAGAACGCCACCTGCATCTTCATCGGCCCCAGCAGCTCGACATAATGCAGTTGCTGCGGCAGCAGCAGGCCCGGCGTGGCGGGATCGAGTTCGATCTGGCTCGGCGGATCGAGATAGATCAGCCGCACGCGCCCTTCGATGACGCGCACGACGCCCCAGACCCCGGCCTTGGTGTTGTGCTGCTGGCGCAGCGCGGCGGGCAGGCTGTCCTGATCGAAGACCGGCGTGGTGCGATAGGGCTGGATGCTCATGGCGCTCTCCCCCGAAACGCCGGCTCAGAGCCGGAAGAACATGCCGAGTTGCAGGCTCTCGGCGATCCGCGCGGCCTTGGACTGGAGGTCGCGCGCGGCCTCCTCGCCCATCACTTCCTGCGTGGTGCGTTGCCACAGGCCCAGCCAGCGGTCGAACAGCTCCGGCGTGATCCGCTCGCGATGCTTGATGTGCGCCGCCATGGGATTGCCCTTGTAGCGCCCGCTGGCGAACATGACCGAGGACCAGAAGGCCGTGAGCTTGTCGAGATGCTCTGGCCAGTCGTCGATGGCATCGTTGAAGATGGGCCCCAGCTCCGCGTCCTGGCGAACGCGCGCATAGAAGCGCTCCACCAGCACGCGCAGGCTCGCTTCATCCACCAGCTCGGCTCGTTGTGACACGGGCGACTCCATAACATGCATTTATTATGCATCTATACGAGCGCGCGCAGGATGCAATCGAAATGCGATGGAGGCTCCGCCCAGTCCGGCTGCGTCGCCCGGAGCCCAACCGCCTGCGCAGGCGCCGTGACTGGCGAAACTGAAAATGCTAATGGTCGGGGCGGGTGCCGCCATCCCGGTGGACGGCGCGCGCCCATCCCCCTCAGGCGTATTCGTGTTCGGCGATAGGCCGCACGCCGTAATCGACATCCCGGTCGAAGGCGACGCCGGAAGCGCCCACCCGGCGATGGGACGCGACGACCTGGAACACGTTGAGCGCGCCGCGCTGGAAGGAGAGCGCGCAGAGCGAGAGATAGAGCAGCCACAGGCGCGTGCGCGGCATGCCGATCAGCGCCGCGCCTTCCTCGCGCCGGGCATGGAGCCGCCGGGCCCAAAGCGCGCAGGTGAGGCCGAAATGCTCGCGCAGCGCCTCCACCTCGTGCACTTCGAAACCGGCGCGTTCCAGCGCGGCGCAGGTCATGCCGATATGGTCCAGCTCCCCGCCGGGGAAGATATATTGGACGATGAACTTCATATAGGGCGTGAGGATCGGGAAATCCTCCACCTTCGCGGTCATGCGCCGCGCGCTCGCCTGGCCCAGATAGAGCCCGCGCGGGCGCATGTGCCGGCCCAGATTGAGGTAGAAATCATGATGGTTGGCAATGCCGACATGCTCCACCATCTCGATCTGCGCCACCTTGTCGAAGACCCTGTCTCCGGGCAGCGAGCGGCAGTCGCGCAGCTCGATCGTCACGCGGTCGCCCAGGCCCAGGCACGCCACCTTGGCGGTCCCATAGTCATGCTGCTCGGTGCTGAGCGTCGTGCCGTAGGCAATGGCGCCATAATGCTGCGCGGCGTGGCAGAGCAGCCCGCCCCAGCCGCAGCCGGGGTCCCACAGTCGATCGCCGGGGCGCAGACGCAGCTTGCGGCAGATGAGATCGAGCTTGTTGCGCTGGGCGGCATCGATGCTGTCCTCGGGACTGTCGAAATAGGCCGAGGAATAGACCATGTTTTCATCGAGGAAGAGTTCGTAAAAGGCATTCGACACGTCGTAATGGAAGGAGATCAGATCCTTGTCGTTGCGCCCCTGCGCCGGCGAGAGGCCCACCTTGTCCGTGAACTTCTGCACCAGCGTGCCCAGCGGGCGGCTCTTCAGCAGAATGGGCAGCGCGGCCTTGAGCAGCCGCGCCTTGTTCACCTTGCCGGGCAGATAGCGGAACTGGAGATGGTCGACATGGCCCATCGCTTCCATCGGGTCCCCGCCGACAATGTCGAGATCGCCGGCGGCATACAGCTCCGCGACGGAGATGAGCGAGGGAGCCAGGAGCAGCCGCCGCAGCACGCGCGGCGAGGCCAGGACGATGCGGATTTCCTCCTGCGCGCCCGGTCCCAGCGGCAGGATGCTGCCGTCCCACAATTCGATGCAGATATCGGCGTCGAGATGACGCGCGAGCTCGGCGATGACCGCTTTGGTCGCGTCGAGTTCCGTCTTCATGGACGTGACAGGCCTCCCCCCAAGGATATGACAGCGCGGCGGATCATGGTTTTCGTTTCGCCGGTGCCGCGCCGGTCTTAGGCAGGTGGCCCGGCGCTGTCGAGCCCATGTACGGCGCGCGGCCGCCGGTCGGTGCAATCGAAAGACACGCCATCTTCCCCATTCGCTTTCGCGCGTTTCCCCGCTAGAGACGAGCCATGCAGCGCTTCGACGTCATCATTCTGGGAGGCGGCCTTGTCGGCCTGACGCTAGCCATTGCGCTGGGGCGCCATGGCGTGACCTGCGCGGTGATCGACCCCGCCGATCCGGCGGCGACCACGGCGCCGGGTTTCGACGGGCGGGTCTCCGCTATTGCCAGCGCGAGCTGGCACATGTTCGAGGCGGTCGGCATCGCGCCGCATCTTGAGGGGCAGACCTGCCCCATCGACCGCATCTGGGTGAGCGAGGGCCTCTCGGGCGGCGCGCTCGATTTCGCGCCGGACCCGGAGGATGGCGCGCTGGGCTTCATGGTTGAGAACCGCCGGCTGCGTCTGGCGCTGGACGCCGCCGCGCGCACGGTGCCGGCGCTCACGCGCTTCCAGCCCGACCGCGCGCTGGACGTGACGCGGGACGATCATGGCGTGACGGTGCGGCTTGCCGGTGGCGAGACGCTGGCCGGCAGCCTGCTTGTGGCGGCGGAAGGCCGGGGCAGCCCCACGCGGCAGGCAGCGGGCATCCCGGTCGCCCGCTGGTCCTATCCGCACGCCGCTCTGGTTACAGCCATCGACCATGACGAACCACATGGGAACACGGCTTACGAGATCTTCTATGCCGACGGGCCTTTCGCGCTGCTCCCCATGCAGCCGGGCACGCGCTCGGCCATCGTCTGGACCGTGCCGAGCGCGCAGGCGAGCGCCTATCTCAAGCTCTCCGAACAGGCATGGCTGGCCGAGGCGCAGAAGCGCATGGGCGGTTTCCTGGGCGACATCCGCCTTGCCGCGCCGATGCAGAGCTATCCGCTGGGCTATCACCGCGCCGCGCGCATCACCGACAAGCGACTGGCGCTGGCGGGCGATGCCGCCCACGGCATCCACCCTATCGCCGGGCAAGGCGTGAACCTGGGCTATCGGGACGTCGCCGCACTCGCCGAGGTCATCGTGGAGGGCATGCGCACGGGTCTGGAGCCCGGCGATGCGCAACTGCTCGCCCGCTACCAGAAATGGCGCGCGCTCGATTCCCTGAGCGTCACCATGATGATGGACGGCCTCGTGCGCCTGTTCGACGTGCCCGGCCGCCCCGCCTCGCTGGCGCGCCGCCTCGGACTCTCCGCCGTGCAGCGCATGGGCCCCCTCAAAGACCGCTTCATGGCCGAGGCGCGCGGCGAATCGGGGCCCCGGCCCCGGCTGCTGCTCGGCGAGACGCTTTGAAGCAAGCGTTCCGGTTTCCCGCACGCAACCCGCTTATGCCCGTCCGTCCCATCCACGCTCGCCGGCAGGGGTGGCTTGCCGGACGACGCGTGGCTTCCGTCGGCGCCAAACCCCGCCCCGCGCCTGCACAGGCGGGAGCGCATCGGCCAAGGACATCGCCCTGGTCGCCAGCCCATATCAGCCTTTGTATTTTCGGATCGGAAAACCGGAATGACGGCTATCCGCCTCCGTCATCTCCGCCCTCATCCGTCATTCCCGCCCTTCTTCCATCATCCCCGCTAAGGCGGGAATCCAGTTCCCGGCCGCCTCTGGATTTCCGCCTTCGCGGAAATGACGAGGACATGATATCAGCCCAACCCACGTTCCTGCCCGCGCAGGCGCTCAAGGAAAGCGTGCACCGCCCCGCGCGCACCCCTCCCTCGGCCATCGCTTCTCACCCGGCCGTACCCATGCCGCCGCAGCCTGACATGATCGCCCGCTCCCCATGCTGACGCTTAGCCCCGAGACCTATGCCCTGCTCGCGTCCGCCGCGCTGCTCGCGGGCTTCATCGACGCCATTTCGGGCGGCGGCGGGCTCATCACCGTGCCGGCGCTGCTGGCCGCCGGCCTGCCGCCGGTCAATGCGCTCGCCACCAACAAGCTCGCCTCCGTATTCAGCGTCGCGACCAGTTGCGCGCGCTTCGCCAAGCGCGGCTATATCGATTTCCGTGCCCATGCCGGGGTGACGCTGGCGGTGTTCGTCGCGGCGGCGCTGGGCGCACTGGCCGTGCAGCATATCGCGGCCGATGCGCTCAAGCGGATCATCCCGCTGCTCGTCATCGCCGCCATGGCCTATATGATCCTTTCGCCCCGCATGACGGACGCGGAGACCCGCCCTCGCCTCTCGCCGCGCGGCTATGCGCCGCTGGGCAGCGCCATCGGCTTCTATGACGGCTTCTTCGGCCCCGGCACCGGCAGCTTCTTCACCACCAGTCTGGTCGGCCTGCGCGGCATGGGGCTGGTGCGGGCGGCGGCGCATACCAAGCTGTTCAACTTCGCCAGCAACCTCGCCAGCGTCATTCTGTTCGTGGCGGCGGGCCAGGCCGTGTGGATCGCCGGGCTGCTGATGGCGGCAGCCTCCATGATCGGCGCCTGGATGGGCGCGCATGTCGCCATGCGGCACGGCGCCCGCGTCATCCGCCCGCTGCTCATCGCCGTCAGCCTCGCGCTCACGGCCAAGCTCATCTGGGACAATTTTATCGTCGCCTGAACCCGATAAGGCTCGCCATGCGTTTGCCTTTGCGCCGCCCCCTCGCCATTCTGGAGGGAGAGCAGCGACCGGAGGGCATGCCATCATGAGCGAGACGCGCATCGAAACCGACAGCCTGGGCGAGGTGGCGGTGCCCGCCGATGCCTATTGGGGCGCGCAGACCCAGCGCAGCATCGAGAATTTCCCTTTCGGCGTCACCGAGCGGATGCCGCTCGGCATCGTCCACGCGCTGGCCGTGGTGAAGCAGGCGGCCGCGCGTGTGAACCGGGCCCACGGGCTGGAGGCGCGCCTTGCCGAGGCCATCGAGACGGCAGCGGCGGAAGTGGCGGCGGGCCGGCATGACGACCAGTTCCCCCTCGTCATCTGGCAGACCGGCAGCGGCACGCAGAGCAACATGAACGTGAACGAGGTGATCGCCGGCCGCGCCAACGAGCTGCTGGCCGGCACGCGCGGCGGCAAGGCGCCCGTTCACCCCAATGACCATGTGAACATGGGTCAAAGCTCCAACGACAGCTTCCCCACGGCGCTGCACATCGCCGCCGGCCGCGCCGCAACGGACGATCTGTTGCCCGCGCTCGACTATCTGCACAATCTGCTGGCCGCGCGCGCCGCGCAATGGGCCGGCATCGTCAAGATCGGCCGCACTCACCTCCAGGACGCGACCCCGCTCTCGCTGGGACAGGAATTCTCCGGCTATGCCCAGCAGCTCGCCAATTGCCGCGAGCGCATCGCCCATGCGGTGATGCACGATCTCATGGCGCTGGCGCAGGGCGGCACGGCGGTGGGCACCGGCCTCAACGCGCCGGAGGGCTTCGGCGAGGCCATCGCGGTGCAGATCGCGGCGATCACGGACCTGCCTTTCTTCACCGCGCCCAACAAGTTCGAGGCGCTGGCCTCCAACGATCCGCTGGTCCACCTCTCCGGCGCGCTCAACACGCTGGCGGTGGCCCTGAGCAAGATCGCCAACGACATCCGCCTGCTGGGCTCGGGGCCCCGCTCGGGCCTGGGCGAGCTGGACCTGCCGGCCAACGAGCCGGGCAGCTCGATCATGCCGGGCAAGGTCAACCCCACTCAGTGCGAGATGCTTACCATGGTCGCCGCGCAGGTGATCGGCAATCATCAGGCCGTGACGGTGGGCGGTTTGCAGGGCCATCTGGAGCTGAACGTGTTCAAGCCGCTGATCGGTGCGGCGGTGCTGCGTTCGCTCCACCTGCTCGCGGTGGGCGTGGAGAGCTTCGCGGAGCGCTGTGTGGAAGGGATCGTACCCAATGAGGCGCGCATCGCCGAGCTGGTGGATCGCAGCCTCATGCTCGTCACCGCGCTGGCACCTGAAATCGGCTACGATAATGCCGCGAAGATCGCCAAGCACGCCCATGCCGAAGGGCTAACCCTGCGCGAGGCCGGACTGGCGCTGGGGCTGGTGGATGCCGCGACCTTCGACCGGCTGGTGCGGCCCGAAGGGATGATCTGACCTTCCCTTCCCCGCCATCCCTCAACCCCGTCATCCCAGCGAAAGCTGGGATCTCATCCGCCCCGAATCCCAGCTTTCGCTGGGATGACGAATAAGGAGCGCGGCTCGCCCCCGCCCCTCATTGCAGGATCGCGTCGCTCCGCCCGTCACCCTTGCGGATGAACTGCATGAGCTGGATGGCCAGCTCCGATCGCTCGGAGAGGGTGTCCGCCTCCAGCAGCGCCTGCTTGCCGGCGGGGTCGAAGGGCACGATGCGGGCAATGCCGTTCACCAGCGTCTCGTCGTCCAGCCGCGTGACCCCGTCCCAGTCCACCGTATAGCCCAGCCGCGCGGCGAAGCGCCGGGCCTCTTCCTCCAGCGCGGCGCGCTCGCTGGAGGCGAGGATGCCGACATCGTCCTCCTCGGGCGGATAGACATCCGCCTCGACCTGGCGGAAGGGCGTGGGCACATCCAGCTCGCGCAGCACGCGAAAGCGCGCCTCGCCTTCGAGCAGGATGTTGAAGCGCCCGCCCTCCAGCGCCTCGATCTCCGCCACGCGGCCCATGCAGCCCACCTCGAAGAGCGGCGGCGGCTCGCCCGGGCCACTGGGCTGGATCATGCCGATGCGCTGGTCGCGCGCCATTACATCCGAGATCATCGCCCGGTAGCGCGGCTCGAAGATGTGCAGCGGCAGCGAGACGCGGGGGAAAAGCAGCGCGCCGCTCAGCGGGAAGATGGCGAGGCGGCGAGGCATGAGTGTCGGCCGCGCGTCCGTCAGGAAAAGAGAATGGCCGAGAGACGGCGGCGCTGGTTGCTCACCCAGGGGTCTTCCAGGCCGACCACCTCGAAGAGCTGGAGAAGCTGGCTGCGCGCCTTGCCCTCTTCCCATTCGCGCTCGCCGGCGATGATGGCGAGCAGCGCGTCGGCCGCGCCGTCGCGGTCGCCCTGGGCCATGCGCGCGGCGGACAGATCGAACAGCGCGGCATAGTCCTGCGGATCGGCGGCGATGCGTGCTTCCAGCGGAGCGGTATCCACGCCCGGCGTGGCACTGCGGGCCAAAGCGATGGCAGCGCGGCCGCGCTCGACGGCGGCATCCCTGGCGATCTCTTCGGGCAGGGTCGCCAGCAGTGCCTCGGCCTCGTCCAGGCGGCCCAGCGCCACCAGGGCGCGCAATTGCCCGCCGATCGCCTCGGCATTGTCGGGCGCCATCTCGCCAATCTGTCCGAAAATGCCAAGTGCCCGCTCCGCATCGCCCGAGGCCAGCACCTCCTCGCCCATGGCGATGAGCGGCGCCAGATCGTCGGCCTGCCGGCTCGCCTCGCTCTCGATGGGGAGCTGCGCCAGAATCTGGTCCAGCATCTGGCGATACTGCCCCTCGGTGCGCGCGCTGGTCAGGTCCGCGATCGGCTGGCCCTGGAAGACGGCATAGACGGTGGGGATGGACTGCACGCGGAACTGGCTCGCGATGAAGCGATTCTCGTCCACGTTGATCTTGACCAGCCGCACGCCCCTGTCGGCATATTCCGCGGCGATCTTCTCGATCACCGGCGAGAGCTGCTTGCACGGCCCGCACCACTCCGCCCAGAAATCGACAAGGACGAGGCTGGTCTGCGACGGCTCGACGACTTCGCGGCGGAAATCCGCGACCGCAGCCTTGTCCTGCTCGCTCAAGCCCAATGTCGCCAAGGCGCCGCCTCCCTCTACATGAAATCCGTTGAACTGCCGTTCATTATGGGGTGCGGCGCCCCCTTTCCGCAAGGGCGGGCGGGAATCTTTAGCGCGGCATGCAAAAGAGGCTTGCCGCCCTCAAAAGGCAGTGCTAGGTGCCCGCCTCACCTGTCGCCGGGGCTTCCCCGCGACCGCCAGAGCGGGCGTAGCTCAGGGGTAGAGCACAACCTTGCCAAGGTTGGGGTCGAGGGTTCGAATCCCTTCGCCCGCTCCAGAAAATCCTTATATATCAACCAATTATGCTTGATATGGACATGGTTTGGATCCGGGGTCCAATCCTTCTAAGGTTGGGGTCAATCAGCGAAATTAAATAGATTCAGCTATTTAAATGAGATCCGATTGCGCCAGATTGCAATTCGGCGTGGGCCCGGTCCTTTCGGTGAGAGAGTTAGGGACCATAAGGCGAGAGTCTACGTGCCACCCCAATACCTAGATTTGCATCTGATGCCTGTTGTTCGGTGGCCTCCTTCGAAAACCTGAAACCGGACATCCTTCGGGCCCGAACCGATTGTCGGAGATGGCGGACCTCTGCGACTGTCCGGACTTGGTGGCAAGATGATCGAAGCCGACGTTCGTTCAGCTACAGGCATTTGAGGTAGCTTCGCGCCTGATTTCGGCCGTTCAAGGAAATTTGAAGTGAGGCCCGTAAGCAGCCATTATCGGCGAGAAGGGCGGTCAGATGTTTATCGGCGCGAACGGCTGCCAGCGGCATCGATGCTAACAGTAATCGGCATACGCGAGACGTTTCCGAAACATGCTTACCCACTGTCGCGCGCCTCTCTCAAATCCAAGGTCCTGTCGAATTGGGCTCAACGCTCGGTGGTTGGGGCTATAAGCAACTTTTTCTGTGGGTCCACTTTTCGCAGTTGCTCTATAAGTTCTACCCGTTCGCGTTGAGCGTCCTTCAAGAGCATCGCCGCACCCTTGTTCGCCTCTTCCAGAGCGAGCCTTTCTGTCCTTATCTTATCAATCTCGTTCCAAGCTATGGGAACGATTAGCGCAGGAGCAAGGACGGCCAAGCCAATGAACGCCGCGGCCACGGTCCAAAAATTGAATTGTATCTTGGAAACTTTGCGGTCGACGACGTCGATCTTCTCTTCGATCAGTTGAACGATCGCGCCGCCGCGGCTGGTTGCCGCGTTATCGGTAAGGAATTGTCCCATACGCTGTTTGAGCTGATATTTTTGTTTGTAGCCCTCGGTAACGTTGGTTGTGGTCGTGAAATCGATGGTGGCAAAATGCCGACCGAGTGTCAGTAATATCTCCTGACCGCTGCCATTATAGAGCATGCAAAACAGCGCGCCCTTATATCCAGGATCGACCTGCGGCCCGTTCGACAGAATGATTCCCTCGAAGAAGAAGCTCACCTTCAGATCAAAGCGGCCCACCACGCACGGAGGAAGGCTCGCGTGCTCGAGCGCACTCACGATCGCGTAGGAGTACGGGGGTATCTTGAAGCGCGGATTGGCATCGGTGAGCTCGATGACCTGACCCTGGAACAAAATTTCCGGCCCAATTCGCAGATCGTAGCTTGCTGACTGAATCTTCGAGATTTCGGCGCCCGTGAGCAACGCGCCGGCGCTCATCAAGGGAATAAGGTGATTTTTGGTGACGACGCCGCCACGGCCCGCGACCAGATCCACCAAACTGCTTACCGCCGCGGCGATCGTATCCGCGTCGCCCGTCAGGACAACGTCGCACTCTGCTACGATTTGTTGGACCCGCTTAAATTGGGCGTCGTCCATGACGCGTTTCGGATCGTTGCCTACCCGCCGACGTTGGTCGTCGAGACTATCGATCGTATTAAGGCCGATCGTCATCGTTTCGATGCCGAGGGAGCGTCGAACATTCTCGAACACGTCGAGATTAAGCGGATCGAAAACCGTGATGCAGGCGCGATCCTGGGCTTTTTTCAATTCCGATTTGCGCATGCCATACGTGTCGTCGCCGACCTCGATCCGCCAGGCATGGTGCGATGCTACCCATTTCTCGACGAAGTGATATTCCGTCTCGCCCTCAAATCGCGGTTTACGCGTCGTGGTTGGTTGCAAAACCCCCACATCACGCGCCTTCAATTTTTCGAGCAGCGTTGTTTTGCCAGCGCCTCGCGCGCCGACTAGGACGATAAGCATGCGGAGCCCCCTCTCACTGGCTAACCCTTATCACCGCGGTTCGGTCAGCGCGATCAAAATATACTGCCCGAATGACTGTATGGCATGGCGAATACGGGCAGAACGGCTATAGCAAAAGCACCGAAACAAACCGTTTTAAACGAGTTTCCCCAATGATTTACTTGTCTGCTCCATATACTTCTACCGACGAGTTATTACGCGAATGGCGCGTTCGCCGTTGCGTGATGGTCATGGCCGAACTTATGGCCGCAAACAAATTGGTGGTCTGCCCAGCCGTGATGAATCATGAAGCTGTCTCCACCCTTTTTGCGCGGTCCGCCGACCCTGGGCGTGTCTATTGGCAGGCACTGGAAGAGCGGTTGGCTACGGCATGCGATAAACTCTTCGTGCTGCGGCTCCCGGGATGGGACGAAAGTCGCGGCGTGCGGCGCGAGATCGCGTTATTTACGGAGTTGGGTAGACCTATAACCTTTGTCGAGCGGGCAGCTGGAGATGACGAAGAGATGCCAGATGAGGGGCGGGCAAGCTGATCGTGTCGGAAATGAATCAACGCATGCCGGCCGGATGTCACGATCTTGTGATCATCGGAGGCGGTCTGGCAGGCCTGATGGCCGCGTGGCGTGCGGAGGTGTTCGGATTATCGCCAGTCCTGATTAATGTCGGCGTGCCGGGGACCGCGGATAGCCTCGGCGGCTTCGCGCCATTCTCGGGCGCGAAATTTTCGCTGTTCCCGGCGGGAACTGGCCTCGCGCCGCTCGTAGGAGGCAACGAGGAACTCATTCAACGTTACGGAACCATCTGCTCGGATTTGCTGAAACTTGGATTTGCCGAGTTTCACGTTTCGCCGGAGGACCTGATGGGCTGCGAAGTGCGAGGCGATGATGGCCTCTCCTACCGCAACTACCATTCGATTCTTCTAACACCGACCCGGATCGCGCAGCTCCTCGCCGCGCTTGCGGCTCGTTTGACGAATAGCCTGATCTTGCCGGCCATCGTCGCGAGCATCGATATGAATGACGGTGGGCCCTTTCGCGTCCATCTTGTGGATGGAAACATCGTCTCCGCCCGCAAGCTCATAGTGGCGGCAGGCCGTCTCGGGGCGAATTTGCTCAAATCGGCGGGTGTCCGAGAAATGCCGGGCAAAGGTATTGACGTGGGCGTACGGCTTGAGTTTGAGACCTGCGCGCCGGTCGTGGGTTTGCGAGGCTTGGGGCCCGATGCGAAATTTATCGCGGACGGCGTGCGCACCTTTTGCCTCAACTCGCCGGGAAAGATCTTCCATTATCCGGGAGCAGGGTTCTGCCTGCCCGGCGGGATCGTCGCTGAGTCCGACTGGCCGCAATCTAACGTCGGCATTCTCTGCCGGCTCGACGATCGGGACGCGGTGATCCGGCATGTCGAGGAGATGGCCCCCGCGCGCGACACCGCGCCCCTTGGCTTTGAGGGACGAGGCGAGCGGTTCGAATGGACAGACCATGCGCTCGCCCTCGTTGGCGCGGAGACGGCGTCGCGCATCGATCGATTCATTCAGCGTTTGTTAGAATCTGGATTGGTGGCTCTTCCGCCAAGCTACACAGTGCATTATCCCCTGTTGGATTGGCACTGGCCCGTATTCTCGCAACCAGGTCGGCTCGTGACAAGTGTGCCGGGACTACTGGCGGCGGGCGATACAAGCGGGCACGCGCGAGGGTTGATGCAGGCGGCGCTGATGGGGTTGCTCGCTGTGGAGGAGGCGTTGAACTGACAAACCAGAGGTTTCTTGATCCTCTTTATGGCCCCATTTCGGTCGATGACCGGACTCGGGAACTCATTTTCTCGCCCGAATTCCAGCGGCTGCGTTACGTCCGACTTTGCAATATCAACTCTCTCTATCTCACAGGGGCCTCGGAGCCTAAGAGATTCGAGCATTGCCTAGGCGTCTACCATCTTGCCAATTTGTGGGTCGAGGCCCGGCATTTGCCGCGTAGGCAGGCCGACATCGTTCGCGCCGCCGCGCTCTTGCATGACATTCAGACCGGACCGTTCGGCCACTCCTTCCAGTATGTGATGGAGGACAATCCCTTCGAGCAGCGGTTCGAGCACGCCAACCTAGCGGGAGCGGTCAACAGCGGCTTTCTACAATTGGTTCAGGCGGGCGCTCAATTCGCCGGGCGGGGTTTCGAGGTGGCCCAGTTGCTCCGCGATATCGCGCCCGACGTGTTCGCCGCCATCGAAGGCAGGGGCGAATTCGGCCCCATCATATCTGGAACGCTCGATCTCGATAACTTGGACAACGTCGTTCGGCTGGCCTTCCACATGGGGCTATGCGACGAAGAGGATCGCCGGATCCCGAGGGCGCTAGTCGAGTATCTCACAGTGGTGGACAATGGTTTGGGGGCACCACCCGAGGCGCGGCCGCTGTTCGAGCGTTGGTTCGAGCTTAGACGGCGCCTTTACGAATATCTGTTGCTCGATCGCGGGGAGTTCGCGGCGAAGGCCATGCTAACATTGGCGCTGGAACTCGGCGCGGAGGTTCCGCTTCTGGGCCCCGATGATTGGCGGCTGACCGACGAGCAGCTTCTTGTCGAGCTTGAGAAGCGGAGCGTCGGCGAGCATCAGGCGATCGGCCAAATCATCAAGCGGCTTCGCGTCGGCGATTTATTCGAGTGTATTGGTGTTTGGCAAACATCGGACACCGCCGGTTATACGGGTCTCTCCGAAGCTGCGGTCAAGCGCGATCTCGAAAAGGACATTGAGGCGCGTCTCGGCGCTGTGGGCGGCCCGAAGATTCGAGTTTGCCTTCATTATATACTCGACCATAGAAAGACATGTCGGGCGTTGTCCTTTCGCAATCAGCAGACGGGAGTCGAAGAGTTAGTGGGCTTTGATAGCAAGAATCTGTTGGTGGGGGCCTTCGTGACGAACGCGCGCATGGAGAAGCTTTCCGCGTCGGATCGCCAATTCGTGAGTAAATACATCATGGAAGTGCTCGCTGGCGCGGCATTGCCGGGTTTAGAATCTGCCCCCGAACCTTTGGGCGAGCTCCCATCCGGTAGCGCGCTTCTGGTATGAAGCCCGTTGTTCTTCGCACACTCAATGCCATCGACTGGGATTTCGCTACGCCACGATCGGGTTATGTGGCTCCGCCGCACTGGTATCCGGGAACCTTTATACCCGCGTTGAGCGACGCGCTCGTCGAGGCCCTCACGCCCCAGGGCGGCACGGTTTTCGATCCCTATGGCGGAATAGGGACATCGGGTTGGTCGGCGATACGCCTGGGCCGTTCGTGCCACATCGCGGATATCAATCCTGTCGCGCTGCTCGTCGCTTTCGCTACCAATTCCTTGCTCGCCCTATCGCGAGCCGACGCGCAACGCACCGAGCTCGCGCTGGCGGCGCTCAGTAGGACGATTGGTAGGAAAGACGACCTGTTCGGTATCGATGAGCCCCTAGCGAACCTCTCAGGAATTGACGGGTTGATTGAGCGGATATGTTCGCCGGCACCGTCTGAGTTGCTCGCCCAAATAGTCGTCGGCCCGCCCAAGTGGGAGCTTCTCCAAGACTGGATCGCTCCCGAAACGCTTTCTGAAATCATGAGGCTGATGGACGCCGTCACCATGTCTGACAGCGAATATATCCAACTGCTCGGCTTGTGCATGCTTTCCGCAATCGCGCGAAGCGTCAGCTCTCAACACGCCAGTTGGGGACATATCGCTGACAATGTCCGACCCAAGGTAATGGTGTCGCAAAATGTGCACGGAGCTGGCACGCGTTGGCTGAACCGCGCCCGCGCGTTCGCGAGTTCGAAAACGATGCCTCTTATTGAGGCCGCCATCGCTCCCAGTCCCCATATCCATCTTAGGGATTGGTCGGCCCCAGCGCCACCAGGGCCAGGGGACGCCGATCTACTGCTGACATCACCGCCCTATGCTGACGCGATCGACTACACCCTGGCGCAGCGACTGTCGCTTTACATGCTCGGATATGACGACGCCGCGATTGCCCGGCTTGTGTCGGGCGAGATCGGCGCGCGCCGAAAACGCTTCAAAAGCGTCAGCCGGAGCGACTGGTCCAAGCAGCTGTGCAAGGCGCTTCAAGGCCAGGTTACCTGGTTGAAGCCGGGCGGCGCGGTCTGCCTAGTACTCCCTCACAAGGACAGCGGCCGAAGCGCCGGCGAGGATGATCTAAAGACCACCCTGGAAATGCTTGGCTGGAAACTGGTATTTGAGAAGGATAGATCGATCCATCAGTCCCACACGCGGCAGTCCTGGACCTCGATCAAGAAGGAAACGATTCTAGCCTTCGCGGCGAATTAGCCGGTCGCGTCCGAAATCTCACCGCGCGCCACTGACGTTGTGCTGCTAACCCACACCAAGCACCAGCTCGGTCATACCTCGCTCGCCGGTCACCTCGGGCCGGGCGCTTCCAAGGCGTTATCCAAGGGAATAGCGCTCAATCTCGATAGCGGCGTCATGCTCCGTCATGCGACGCTACGCACCCTTGGCTATTCGACCCGCAATAGCATCGTCATCGCCTTCTACGCGGACGAGGGCATGCTAGAGACGCTCGATGGACAGAAGGGCGTTGCCGGGATTGTCGCCGTGTCCGAATTCGATGGCGACATCGATCAGTGGATCAAGCGTTGGAACCCGGTCGTGCATGGCGCGAAGCGCGAAGCCACTAAGCCGCTCATCGACGATCCGGTGATCGAAAAGGGGCTCGAATCCATCACGCAGATGAGCAACACCGCGTATGATGTGCTGCACCCGCGCGACAAGGAGTTCGCTGACGGCGTATTCCGCATACTACGTGCCAAGGGCCACGCGCTCGACCCGGCCGCGATAAAGTCTTGGGCAATCCGCAAGGGTTGGAAACCCGGTGGAGCCGATGAGTTAAGCAAGGTCGCCGCGAAGGTCGCCAAGCTTAAGAACAAGCCGAGTTTGGTTGCGATCCACGATCCTCATGGGCGCTACGAGCGATGGAAGGGCTGAAAGGCTGACGCGCATCCCGGCTGCTTGCTGCAGCCAGACTGTGCCGCGTGAAACAAAGAGCATCGCTGGCGACCCTGCGGGCAGATCTGATCGCCTGCGTCGTCGCCGTGCCAGAGCGGCTCGTCTAGCAAATGGTCATCTTGCTCGGCAAGCGGGACTTCATTCCGCTATCCCTTTGCTCGGAGGGCGTTGCCGATCGCATCAGGCTCGGTGCGGTGAACCACCTCCTGCGACGCTGGCTGCCCATTAGTGCCACTTCCGGTCCCGGCCAGCAGCCGCAGTAGGTTCTCCAAAGCGGCTTCGGCCTTCGTCGCCCTACTGAGGTAATTGCGAAAGATATGGTCCGGCGTAAGGCTCGCTCCTACGGCCAGTTTCGACGCCAGACTAAGTTCTTCCAGCTCATCGAGCGCGGCGCAGTAAGCCTTGAACTCGACTTGGGAGAGACTGGAACCGGCTAGCTCGCGCAAGTCGCCAAGAACGCCTCGTGACACGCCTTGGCTGTCGCTTTCGACTTTCTTCAACCAGGAGTGAAACGAAGCCCCGCCCCTGCGTTTCGCTTGTTCCGCATACGCTATGCGACGCTTAGTGCGCTCTAGCCTATCTTCGGCCGCTGCTGTGATTTGGGATACTGCCCGATCACGGGTGCCAACGCGATCCAACCAAGCATCTATTTGCTTGCTCAATCGACTGTTGCCTCGCTCGGGCGGCTCCAACGGAAAGAACGCCGTTTTGAACGGCGACGACGCCCAACCAACCTTCATGTGTTCGACACCCTCACCGATGAGATACACGCCAGCGCGTTCTCGTCTTGCCTTCGGTCGGAAGTGCCAAGCGCCCGCGACAATGCTCCAAAGCACCGCAAGGCCCCCGGCGGCGAACAAGCATGCCTGCACCCACACGGGGAGAAAGGTTGGGGCTACTACACCCATCAAGGTGAAGCCTACCGACGCGGGAATGCCAATCCACCATGGAAGATGCCCCTTTTGCACCCGGCGTGCTTCTCCTTTGTCTCTCTGGCCGGGATGATACATCTGCGCGGCCAGAAAGTTAACCTCTCCTTTGTCCCCACCTGACAACAACGATAAGTGCTTCACCATCGGAAAGAGGTCAAAAAAGCCAGTGTGAACCAACGGCGGCTTTCAGAACGCGTTATCAGGTATGTGGGCGGCGGGAGAAGGTATTGGCGTTGCAAAACATCAAGGTGAATGATCTCGTCGAATTGAAGGAATGCGTCGCCGCCTTCGGCAGAGGCGTCCTGTTCCGCGGTCAGACACAGCATTACGGGACGGCCGATCAGCCCACCGCAACCAAGTCTTTCGACCGGCACGGCTACATCCCACCGAGATGCTTCGGTGGGCTCGCTATGCCGAGGTCTTGGCTGCCTTCACGGGCCAGCATGTAAACCTGCCGTTGAACCAGGCGATTCTGCAGCACTACGGATTCCGGTCGTTCTATCTCGACTGTTCCGAAATGGTGGCAGTGCCAGCATGGTTCGCGGGCAATGAATACTCCGACAAGCTCACGGTGGAATTATGCGACGATTGCGACGAGCGCACTCTGTTCCTGCGCAAGCGGATGGCGAGCTACGACGTCGCGGAGGGCGTTGGGCATCTCTACGTGCTCGACCGGGCAGCCTGCGACAAGGTTGGCCTGACCGACCTGACCGCCATTGCCATCGAGGTGCCCGAACGCGAGCCAGCGTGCAGCGCGCCCACCTCCTGGGACCGTCCCTTCCCGCAGCGGTCAGCCGAGAAGGCGAGAATCAAGCCTGAACGCCTCGTTCCGGACGACTGCAACCCGGCTCATGGCAGAGTGCTCGATGTTGAGAAGCATATTCCACTCCTGCGGGACGAGTACGCTCTTCACCCGTAGTGCCAGCGCCTCGCGCGCGGTGAGAAAGGCGTCGCCCTCGACAATGCAGGCCGCGATATCGACGGGAACGATATCGAGCTGGCAAAACGGAGCATCGTCGGGGATCTCGATTGTCAGTAGCCGCAGATCGTCCGGGAGCAGTTCAGCGGGCAGATCGAGATGCACCAGCACTTCGAGCATCGCGAGGCTGGGCGTCGCGGCCGTATAGACCATCGGGCGCCGCGCCGAGTTCCAGCGTCCGCCCCACAGGCGGGCGCCTTCACCGTCCAGAGCGACATGGGCGGCCTTGCAGAACCGATAGACGATCACGCAGCGATGCCGTGCTCGATCCGTCCCAGCAGCGCCTCCACGGCGCGCGCACCGCGATCGGTGTCGGCCATCGTCAGCGGCGTCTCACCGTCCAGCGCACGATTCTCGCGATTGAGCCATTGCTGCGCCTTCCCCGTGCTGCCGAACACCTCCTCGGCCGCCGCGACAATGGCCACGACGCGCAACAGCCGGTCGGACTCGTCCTGTTCGAGCGGCTGCGCGTTCTTCTTGCGCCGCTTGAAGGTCCGAAGGTTGATCACCTTGGGGTCGAGCGCGTTGAAGGCCAGCCCCGCGGTCGTCAGGAAATGATCAACCGCCTGCGTAGGGACACCGCGCCGGATGAGACGCACAATGTCCCGCTCATTGCGGAGCGGCCCCGTAAGAGCCTCGCCGCCAAGCAGTTCCTGAATTCTCGCTACAGTCATGCCACATCTTACAAAATACCAAATCTCAATCGGCATTTTGCAAGATAGATGATGAGGATAGATGGGCAAGGACTTCGCGTCCCCTCGGTGTGCGAAACCCGCGCCTACGACGAAATTCCAAGGAAACATGGCAGAGTTTGTCAGAACCCGATTAGGGCATAGAGTCAATCGCCGCAGCCGTGTCGGAATGGCCGAGCGCAGTTCGACACTCCCCGCAGGGCGCCCGCGGGGCGATTTCTCCCGGACCAGGACACTTCCGTCCTTCCCGGAACAAAATCGTGACCCCGACCAAGCTGCTTGTCGATCAGATCCTTGTCGTTTTCGCCATTGTAGCCGCCGGCGTATGGGCGGCGACACGGTGGTGCGCCGCACAGCTTGCCGTTCCGCCAGATACAATCCGCTGCTGGAAGTCTGGCGCGGCGAGCATGAGGTTCGCGACGTCCAGAACATCGCAGACATCCTCGTCGATCCCGAAGGCGCGCTCGAACGGCGCAACCATTGGGAGAAAAACGTCCCACAGCCTGGTCAGCGTCATCCGGCACGTTCTTTACGCGGAGAGGCCGCGCATCACTCTCCCGGCATCGAGCGGGACCGATCGCGGCAGTCGATAGAGAGGGAACGAAAAAATGCCTGAACCTAAAGAATCCGCAGCAGGCCGGTCACCATTCCTCTCCAACGACGAGGCCGCTGCATTTCTCAATCTGTCACCACAGACCCTGAACAAATACCGCGTGATCGGTGGTGGCCCCCTTTCCGCAAATTCGGGCGACGAGTCAGATATGCGCTCGAGGACTTGAAAAGTTGGGCAGCCGCGCGGCGGTGCAACTCCACGTCGGACGACGCATGGAAACGGATATCGAATTCATGAACTCAGCCGCAGAAGCTAATGGCAAAGCCGTCAATCGTTCGGGTTTCACGCATCTTCTACGTTCAAGCCGGAAACTGGGCGCCGTCCTTAAAATGCGTAGGCTTCGCCGCTGATTGCCCGGTCAAGCTCTCATCAAACCGGACAACGAACCGGACATTAGATCGGTCTTATGGAAGGTATGATTGGCAATAAAAGCGCATATTTTCGGGACTTGAAGTTGATGTAAAAACGGCCGATAAAGCGGACATCATGGCGGAAGATCGCGGCGAAACAGTCGACCAGATGCAGCCGATGAAGATCGGTGAGGGGTCTCCGCGCCTCCCCGAGCTTCGTGACCTCGCCGTCGATCTTGCCTCGAAGGCGGCCGCTTTTCGCAGCAGCTTGCCCGCCGAGATACAGGCGGCCCTCGCCCATCTCGTGAGGGCCATGAACTGCTATTACAGCAATCTCATCGAAGGACACGACACCCACCCCATAGACATCGAGCGCGCGCTCAATAACGATTTCAGCGACGATCCGAAGCAGCGGGATCTCCAGCTCGAAGCCAGGGCGCACATCGCTGTCCAGGAATGGATCGATGCCGGCGGCCTTGCTGGCCGTGCCCACACCGCCGAAGGTCTCGCGGAGACGCATGCGCGCTTCTGCGAAAATCTGCCCGAGGAACTGCTCTGGGTCGAAATGCCCGGCAGTGGCGAGCGTGTTCGGGTAGAGCCCGGCCAACTGCGTGAGCGTGATGTCCAGGTTGGCCGCCATGTCGCGATCAGTCCCGGTGCCATTCCTCGCTTCCTCGATCATTTTGAGTGGAGCTACGGCCGGCTCGGCAGAAGCGACGCCATTGCCGCGGTCGCCGCCGCCCATCATCGGTTTGTATGGATTCATCCCTTCCTTGACGGCAACGGCCGTGTTGCAAGGCTGATGTCGCATGCCATGCTGCTCGACAGCCTCGATACCGGCGGGGTCTGGTCTGTGGCACGCGGCCTGGGTCGCACCTCCCAAACTTATAAACAGCACCTTGCCGCTTGCGATCTGCCGCGACGCAACGATCTCGACGGACGCGGCGCACTCAGCGAGGAAGAGCTTGCCTCCTTCACGAGATATTTTCTCCAGATCTGCATCGATCAGGTCGATTTCATGGCAAGCTTGGTCGAACCGGTGCGCCTGCGCACACGTATCCATCAATGGATCGGTGAAGAGGCGGCGCTGGGCAACCTCCCCGCAAAGGCCGGCAGCATCATCGATGCCGTGCTCTATCGCGGAGAATTGCCCCGCGGTGAGCTCGAAAGTGTTGTCGGGACAGGCGATCGGCAGGCAAGACGCATTGCTGCGACATTGCTCGAACGAGGCGTCCTGGTGTCGGAAAGCAGCCGGGCTCCCTTGCGCATGGCTTTTCCCGCGACGCTCGCCTCGCGCTGGATGCCGGGGCTTTTTCCTGAAAAGCACTGATGGCCTGGCAAAGACAGATGCTAATCGAGAGGCTGGTAGCTGCCTGATCCCTGACGGGTCAGGCCGGGCTTTGCGCTATCATTTCGCGCTGGCAGGCTGCTTCCCAGCCATTGCCGCCGCGATCCGCGGAGGCGCGTTCAGCTGCCCGCTTTACCGGACCCATGTCGATATGGGCAATCGCTACGATGGTGCACCATCGACCTTGGTTAGAATTTCGCAGCTGACACCAAGCGGACAAAGGCACTTGCTACCGGGAAGTGTAAGGCGCTGAAAATCCAAGCGCGCCCACACTCAATTTCATTATAATTTCACAGATTGCTTTTTATGAAATCATTTGGTAATCCCTGCTCGACAGGAGATACGCATGGACCAGAACGTCGTTTATCTGCATGGGCAGCCGGAGCCGATCGGGCACTTCCTCCGCATTGGAAATTCGGGCCATCGCCAGCTGGAAACCCTGTTGGGTTCCGGGAAGATGATGCTCGATCGGGTGGTCGTGGATGCAGCCGCCGTTGCCCGTCAGCATGATCTCATTACGTCCCTCGCGGAAGCCGGGGGCGAGTTGATTCTCGACACCAATGTCGCCGAGCTTTCGTCAGCTGGGAAATACAATGGGGCAGTGAAGTCCGCCCCTTGGGCCAATCCTGCTGCGATGCTGACGGCAGATGATCTTCGTGCCAATGCTAATCGCGATGTTATTGGTCAGATTGCGCGGTTTGCTGTGCAGCATGGCTTTCACATGGTTCAGGCTCCCACACATCTGTTAGAGGGCTCGCCTGATGCCATGTTTGCAGTCGATCGTGCTTCTACGATTGCCTTGCGCAACGCACTCGATGCGGAAGGCGGTCGGCACATTGGGATCAATTATCCCTTGATGATCAAATCGGCGGTACTGCGCGATCCAGTGCAACGACGTGCTTTTATCGCCGGCCTCGAAGAATTGCCCTTCGACAATCTGTGGTTTCGTATCTCTGGCTTCGGCGCGGACGCATCTCCGGCAGGTCTGCGTCGCTACATCGCAGCCGTGATGGATTTCCAGCGACTGGAGCGTCCGATCGTTGCGGATGGTGTCGGAGGGCTGGCCGGTCTTGCCATCGTCGCATTCGGTGCAGCAGGCGGCATCTGTCACGGCGTCGCCGAGAAAGAGCGGTTCGATGCGTCGGACTGGAACAAGCCACCCCAGCCCCGCGGTCAGGGCTTCGGCCGTGAGAAGCGCGTGCTGATCGGAAGCCTTGACCGGATGTTGAGCGAGAAGCAGCTTGATATCCTGATGGGCGCGCCGGGGGCCAGAAAGGCCCTGAGTTGCAATGACCCCTCCTGCTGCCCGCGGGGCCTTGACGACATGCTCAAGGACCCCAAGGCCCATTATCTACGTCAGCGGTCGCAGGGCGTGCAGGAGTTGTCGCGCATTCCGGATAGCCGGCGTGCCCAACATTATCTGGACAAGCAGCTAACCCCCGTCGAAAGGGCGGCGCGTAATGTCGCCAAGCTCAGGGTTGGTGACGAAGGGCTGAAAAAGATACTGGAAAAGAGCAGTGAGCGGTTGGAGAAGATCCATTCCGTGCTGGATGACCTTAGCGGGACCATCAAGGGCGCGCCACGCGCTCATGCCCCACGTCGTCAGCCACGTGGAAAGCCTGCCGCCGTTGCCGGAAAGCGTAATCCATGAGCACCGCAGTCGCCCGTATTCTTGATGATCTCCGCTCGCGCGGCGGGCTTCAAGGCAAGGATATTGCCAATATCGTCGATGTATCCACCGCGACAGTGTCGCGGTGGTCGCATGGCAATGGCTCCCCCAACCTGCGCACGCAGACGGTCATTGCCGATCTGCGCTATGTCGTGGATCGGTTGTCCGATTTCTACACGGCTGACGAAACGCGGCTGTGGCTCCATTCTCGCCACCCGCTGCTGAACGGCGAACGCGCGATTGATTTGATCAATGCCGATCGCACGGAAGAAGTGTTGGCCGTGATCGAGCGTCTTGACGCCGGCGCCTATATCTGAGTCTGAAATGATCGAAAGGCGCGCGCGCGACATCGAGCTTCTGGATGCCCTGGATGCGCATGCAGGCGTCGCATTCGAAGGTGATGTATGGCGCATCGTCCGCGCAGAACGCGATGCACTGGAAGGCTCGGCATCGCGTGCGCGGTGGGACCCGGGATCATTTGATGTTCTCTACACCTGCCTTGAACGGGAAGGCGCGCTGGAAGAAATCCACTTCCATCTGAGCCGGCAACCCGTCTTTCCTTCGAAAATACAGTCTGTCCTGCATCGGATTGCCGTACGCACCCGGCGCACTCTCAAGCTGGCCGATCTCTCCGCGCTATCCGCACTCGGGATCGCGTCCGAAAACTATGGCGATCTGACCTACGAACGAAGCCAGGAAATTGGCGATGCAGCCTTCTTCCTCGGTTTTGATGGCATTCTGGCACCGAGTGCGCGGTGGCCATGTCAGAATCTGATCCTGTTTCTGGATCGGCTTGAACCTGGAGATCTGACCATCACAGCATCGGAGCCGGTAGAATGGAATCAATGGCGCGCTGAGAGGAAGAAGAAGCGGAGCTAGCCCAAAGCGGCTGACCGCGAGCGCAGGATTATTACGGCAGCGACAAGCGTTTTCAGCCAATAGCACTACCAAGCATCTCCGGCGGTCGCATCATGCTGCTGTGTGGGGAGCGATAGGCATCTCAAGGGCTGCGCCCGGGCAACTGGCCTGGGGGGCTGGATGGCATTGGTCGTCGGCATCGACCAGCTATGGAACTTCCGCGTCACGAGGGAACGCCCAGTTAATGAGTAAAACCCGGATGATTGAACGAGTCATCCTGACCCGTGAGGAATTGTACGAACTGGTCTGGAACGAGGCGATGACCAGAATCGCCGCACGCTTTCAGATATCCGATGTCGCGCTCAGGAAACGATGCATCAAGCATCATATTCCGCTGCCAGGGCGAGGCTATTGGCGAAAGGTGGAGACCGGCAGGCGTCCCCGGCGCACCGCCCTGGCGAAGCGCGCAAATACCTGTTCGATCGTTTTCCACATTCGGCCTGACATCATGGAGAAAGAACGCATGAGCATCGTCGATCAGGCGTTCCTCGATTACGAAGCGGCCCATCCGATCACCGTGAAAGCCGAGCTGGTGGAGCCTGATGTCATGACCAAGGCTGTATCCCGAGATCTGAAAGGGCAGAAACCGGACGATTATGGTGCGATCAGGAGCAGGGCGCCCGACAGCTTCCAGGTCCGACTTCACCCCTCATCAAGGGATCGCGTTCTCTGCCTTGTCGATGCCCTGGCGAAAGCCTGCCGGGATCGCGGCTTTGTTTTTCGGGATGGCAAGGCCGGTGATCGTTATAATGGGCACGCCGCCATTGTAATCGATAGCGTAGCTTTTCGTCCGGTTCTGGACGAGCGCATGCGGCGCACATCGTATCGCATGACGGAAGAGGAAATCGCCCGGCGGCAGCGTGGCCAGTACGTCTATACCCCGACCTGGTCCTATGAGCCGACCGGCGAGCTGACGTTAAAGATCGAGGGTGCCTGGGGCTCCGGTCTCCAGACGACCTGGAAGGACACGCGGCACCAGAAGATCGAGACGCGCCTTAACGATGTGATGATCGGCTTGCGCGCGCTGGCGAACAACCGGCTGGAAGATCAGCGGAAGGCCGAGGAACGCAAACGCCGCTACGATCTCATTCAGCAGCAGCGGGCCGAATTGCGTCAGCGCATTGCGGACGAACAGCAGGCGGTTGATGCTTTGGAGGCTGACGCTGCGGCCTGGCGCCGCGCTGAAAAGCTTCGCGCCTATATCGCAGCGGTAGAACGTCAATGCACGAACACCGGAGAGCGGGAGAGCCGGTCCGATTGGCTGGCATGGGCGCAACGACAAGCGGATCGTATGGATCCACTCACACCCTCACCACGCTCGATACTGGATACGCCTGAACAGGAATATGAAGCCTTTCATCTCTGGCAGATGCAGGATGATGACTGAGGCTACAATTGCTTTCCGCGAATGCCTCAAACCAGGTCGATTCCGTCTCCTGATCAATGCATGCGAGCCAGCGCTTCCCGATCCTACTGGCTTGAAGGCGTCTCGCGGACCTGCGTTCCATTGTTGCGGCGCGGTTTACGGGAAGGCTGCTTCCCGGCCATCGCTGCCGCGATCCGCGAGGAGGCGCGTTCAGCTGCCCGCTTTGCCGGGCCCATGTCGACATGAGCATAAATTGCTGTGGAGCGGAGATTGCTGTGACCAAGAATTGCGCCTGTCAGCGCGAGCGCCTGGCCGACCGAAGTCGACGTCGAGCCCATAGTGTGTCGCAACGTGTGCGGCGTGATGTCGGGTAGCTGGGCAAGCTTTTTCGCGTTAGCCCAGACACGCTTCGCGCCCTGATAGTAGGAATCGCCTTTCGTCGCCGGGAACACATAGTTGGAGCCATCCTGCCGCTTGATCCCACGCAGGATTGCTATGGCCGCCAATCCCAGAGGTCGGATCGAGCGTCCCGTCTTGGTGTTCTTGAGCAACAGCAAGCCGCGATCGAGGTCGACTTCATCCCATGTCAATTCTGTGATCTCATTGCGGCGGCATCCAGTCAGCGCCCAGAGCCTGGCAATGGCGATCGCCTTCGGATTGGCGCCTTCGGCTTCGAGTTGCTCGAAAGCCGCTCCCAGCCTCTGAACTTCCTCGAGAGTCAGAAACCGTTCGTTCCGATTATCAGTCTTGCGCACGGCTGCATGTTCGACCGGATTCCTGTCGGTCAACTCATGGCGTATGGCGAAGCTGAACATCGCCGACAGATCGCGCACGGCCTTGCGCGCAGCGCCGGCGCCGCCTGTTACGATGATCCGCTTACGTGGACCAACCTTCTCATCGCGCGCGGTCTTGCCGTTCGTCACGTCTTTCACGAATTGCTCGACGTCCGCTGCCCGGACATCGCTCAGGCGCTTCCGGCCCAAGAGTGGCACAATATGATGATCAATGCGCGCCATCGTATATTGTTTGGTCAGTGCTTTCATCGGCTCGCCGATCCGTGTGCCCCGCTGGATGATGCAGCCCCGCTCTTCATAAATATCGCGGAGTTGCGAGATCAGAAGTTCACCTCGCTGTGCAATCCGTTTCGCACCGGGATCTTCGCCGTTTGCAACGGCGCCAAGGGCAGCCTTGGCCAATTTCCGGGCATGCTCGATGGTGAGGACACCATAGCGACCGAGCGTATAGGTTCGACGGGTCGCAGTCCTTCCGCCGCCGCCAGTGCGATAGCGGACAATGAATGTTTTGGTGCCGCTTGGCATGACCCTGAGAGCGAACCCGGCAATTTCGGAATCCCAAATCTCATATTGGTCTTCGCCACAGTCTGCATTGTCGCACACTTCCCGGCTCAGCTTGATCTTTGACTTCTTGCCCATTGCTCGGCTCCACAGTCGCCGGGGCCAATTTGGGTCCACGTGCGAGGAAACTGCATCAAACATGAGCATAGATAGCAAAAATAAATTCAAATTAAAACAATGAAATATCTCACTCCAGCAAACTCAGGCATACTCCAGCATAGATATAGCTTAAATTTGCCAAGGTTGGGGTCGAGGGTTCGAATCCCTTCGCCCGCTCCAGATTTTCTAAGAAAATCAATTTATTCCAGCGACCACCGCAGCATCTTTGGTGTGTTTGGGCCCAGTTCCCCAATACGGCAGCGCAAAATAGAAAATTCGCTTCTATCTGGAGGAGAAGGCCCCCTGGAGAACTGCCAACGCTCCGGCTGAAGAAAAGTGCGGTCGGTTGGCGACGGAGCCAAATCTCTACGAATAATCACCAATCGGATCATCGCTGAGTTGGAAGCCCGGAGCGCCCGCTGCCGGCCCGCTATCCGTCGTCGCCCGCCATAAACAAGAAGGTGAATGAAGGCCCGACCTCGAGGCCGTAGTCGCAACCAGAAGCTTGGGCGTCGAATCAGCGTCTACGCTCAAACCGGTGACTGAGGCACAGTCGAAAAACAGCAGCATCGAACCATTATCGGCATGGTCCGTTGATCGGACAGTCACCGATCAGGCCGAAGTCCATGACTGCACCAGATCTCAATACCCATTCCGCGCTCGTCGATCGCCATGCAAGGCATCTGCTGCTGTGGACCGGCCCTCTCCTGATGCTGGCCGCGCGATCGGCTTTCGCGGTAGCCGCCCAGGGCCTGGCCGCCGCGATCTACGCGATGAACGGATCGACGTCTGCCTGGAAGGACGCGGAGGCATGGTTGCCTGTCTATGGGACCTTGATCGACGCAGGGTGCCTCGCATTGCTTTGGTGGCTGACCCGGCGCGAGCGCATCAGACTCGTTGATTTGATCGGCTTCGATCGCAACCGCTTCGGCCGCGACGTTCTGCTCGGACTTGCGCTGATCCCGCCTTGCCTCCTCTTCATTTTCGGCGGCGTCGCAGCCAGCGGACTGGTGGTTTACGGCAGTGTCGCCAGCCCGCAACTCAGCGCACCGCTGCCATTCCTCGCCGCTCTGTACGCCGTGCTGATCTGGCCGCTCATCTGGGGCTTCACCGAGCAGATGAGCTATAACGGGTATCTCGTCCCGCGCCTTCAGGTCCTCTCCGGCAGAATCTGGATCGCTATTGCCGTGGTGACGCTCGCATGGTCCTTCCAGCATGCCGTCATGCCTTTGACGTTCGATCCGAACCATATGTTGCACCGGTTCCTGTCGTCGATCCCGAACTCGATTTTCATGATCGCCGTCTATCTTCGCATGCGTCGCCTTTTGCCGCTGGCCATCGCTCACTGGCTGATGAATGGCGCGGCGGCGGTGTTTGCGTTTTGAGGCAGCGCCGGCCGCAAATCAGCCACGCCAAACCGGAACAGACTGAAACCAGCGGCGTTAACGGATTATGCTTTTCGTTCTCCGAGTTGCAGCCGTAATGCTTGCTGCGCTCGCTCTGGTGCCCGCCGGAGCGCACCTTTTGTCGATGGCGAGCAAGCTCCGTCTCGGCAGGGTGGAATATCTTGCCAGTCAGCGCGCCTATGATGGATGGAACCTGCTCGCCGTTGTCGTTATCGGCGCATTGCTGAGCAGCCTGAGCCTGACGATCGCGCTTTATCGCGCTGGAGGCTCTTATCTGCCGGCTGCGCTAGCCTTCCTCTGCATCGTTGGCACACAGGCGATATTCTGGACGTTCATCTTCCCGGCCAACAAGGCGACCGAGAACTGGACAGCCTTGCCGGAACATTGGCAGTTGCTCCGAACACAATGGGAATATGGCCACGCCGGCAGCGCGGTTCTCAATGTGCTCGCGCTCGTGCTGCTGGTCCTCGTCTCGACCAAGGGTTGATCGACTTAGACCGACACTTCCGGCTGGGAAAAGCTTGCCCACAGCGACAATGACAGGCCGGTGCACGGCCGCCGCGTTGCAAGAACCCTGTGCTCGGCCGGCGTCAGCAAGGATGCCTGGCGGCCAGGCTGGGCCAAGCAAGCATCGATGGCAATATCCAAAATTATTAATTGACTAGAATTATCTAAAACTACATTTTATGGAATTACACATCAATAATACATTCCGAAATGACATATTTATACATGCCAATTTGATATTATATTGAATTTGATAAAGTATTATATGAGATGATACCTCCTATTATATCGATTCTCGCGGAATTTCGCGTTATCGAGCACAGGAGGATTCAGGGATGCTTCGTTCAGTCACCCGGACAATATTGTTTGGAATGCCCTTGGTAATGGCCGGTCAAGCCTATGCGCAGGCTTCGGCCCAAGCCGACGCCGACGCGAGCGTGACGATCATTCAGCCTCTCACATTGTCGAATGAGGCCGACCTGAACTTCGGCCGGATCGTCAAGGGCAATGGCGAGGGCACTGTAACCATCTCGTCCAGCACCGACACCGTCAGCGTGGACGGGGGTGGCTGGACCTCGGCCGCCGGCATCACCACATCGCGCGCCGCTTTCCTTGCCGAAGGCGAGGACGATGCCACCATCAGCATTACCGTCCCGGCAAGCGTGACGCTCGATCTGGACGGTGGCGACGACGAGCTGGAGGTCGAACTGACCGCCAACAGCACCACCGCGACGCTGGGCTCTGGCCCCAATGATGATGGCGAGTACCGTATCCGGGTCGGCGGCTCGTTCGAGGTGGATGAGGATACCGCTGTGGGCGCCTATACGGGAAGCTTCGAAGTCACCGTCGCTTACCAGTGATGGTCGGCTGTTCGGGCGAAGGCTCGCCCGCCCAGCGACCGCATGAAATCTCGTATGCGGGCGCTGCATGGCGGGGGGGCAGCCGCTTATTGTGGATCCTGCTGGCCCTCTGTGCCGGCAGCGCCTGGGAAGCGGAAGCCTTGGCGGACGTCCTCGCCAGGTCTTCCGCTTCCGTCGTCATCCAGGAGAGCGCCGCCGTCACGATCGTCGACAATGCGCCACAGCTTGCGTTGGTGATGGTTTCGGCCGGCGCCATGGGCAATGCGGTCGTCACGCTTTCCGGTTCTGCCGGAACGGGCGGCCCCGCCAGCCCGGCGGACGTGCTCAATGGGGGTGGCCTCGGCGCCGCGCTGACAGGGCTTACGGCCAGCGGCGTCCTCAGCGGCGACGCGGTCAGCCTGGACCTGGGCGACGACCCACAAGGCGATGGCGCCTCCCGCAGCCGCGTTCCGCACGTCGTTGCCCAATATAACTGACGCTTCCGCCACGATGGCGGGCGGCAGCCGGGCGCATGCTTTCCAGCAAGGATCATGAGGCAGAACGTGAAGCTGACAGACCCCGGCGTTGCCCTCCGCGGCCTTGCGGTACTGGCGTTGCTCGCCTTGACGCCGCTGCACGCGCAGGAGAGTCCCGAGCCGCCCTCGCCCCAACCTTCGCCTGCACCGGCGGCGACGCCCAGGCCGATACAGGCCAATCTCAACATCACGCCCAAGCGGCTGGTGCTCGGCCGGGACAAGCGGATCGCCAGCATCTACGTCTTCAATCAGGGCGATGTGCCGGTCACCGCCGATGTCACGATCGTCGACCGGGTCATGCTGCCGGACGGGCAACTCAAGCCGCTCGACGAGGCCGCCGCAAAGGCGGAACTGAAGCCGATCGCCGATCGCGTCCACGCCGCCCGGAACTTCATGATGGCCACCCCTCGCCGCATCACGCTGATGCCGGGTCGCGGCCAGACCGTCCGCCTGCGCGCCGTTCTCCCGGCGGATGCCGACGCGGCTGAATATCGCTCGCACCTGACGGTGGTGACGGTGCCGCCACGCGACACCGGCGTGACCGCGAAGGACGCCGACGCCCAGCAGGCGCGCGAGCTGTCCATCCGTATAAACGCGGTGTTCGGCATCAGCATCCCCGTCATCGTGCGCAACGGCCCGGCGGATGCCCGGGCGGAAATCCGCGATCCCCGCCTGACCGAGGAAGCGATCCCATCCGGCGAGGGCGCGCCGCCTCGTCCAACGCCCGCCCTCTCCTTCGACATTGCGCGCCTGGGTGCCAATTCGCTCTACGGCAGCATCGAAATCCGCTCCGCAGCGGGGCAGAAGGACTTGCTGGGTCTGGCGCGCGGCATCGGCGTCTATCCCGAGATTGACGGGCGCAGCGTGCGCATCCTGCTTCAGCGCCGCCCCGAGAGCGGCGAAACCCTCGATATACGGTTCATCGACGACGATGCGGAACCCGGCCGGGTGCTTGCGCGCCAGTCGTTCACGGCGCCGTGAATGAGTTGAGCATGAACCTGGTCGCACTCGCTTTGATGCAGGCGGTGGCACTGACTCCGGGCGCCGCGGCGGCAGCCACGGCCGATGGCGCGTCACCGCTCGGAGAGGCGTCGGACGAGGCGCGGCGCGAGCTCAGTCCGGACGAGATGCTCCTGTTCGCCATGATGCTCGACGGTCAGACCATCACCGACGGGCTGACGGCCTATGGCGACATGGACGATCCGCTGCTGCCCGTGGGCGAGCTGGCACGCCTGCTCGACCTCGATCTCACCGTGATGCCCAGCGAGGGGCGCATCGAAGGCACGCTCGGCGAGGAGCGGCGCGCCCTGCTGGTCGATTTCGGATCGGGCACCGCTCGGGTCGGCGGCCAGGCGCTCCCGGTGCCGCTGGACGATACCGGCTTCACGCCGACCGATATCTATATCCGCGCAAGCGTGCTGGCGGGCCTGTTGCCCATCGATTTCGCCATGGACACCGAAGCGCTGACGATCGCGCTCCGGCCACGCGAACCATTGCCGATCCAGTCGCGCACAGCCCGGCTGCATAGGCTCCAGACGCTTGGCCGCGGCAACGAGGCAGGCGAAACGCCGCTGGATATCGCGACGCCCTACCGTCTCGCGACCCCGCCTGCTGTCGACGTGATCCTGGAGACGGCGACAGACAGCCGGCGCGAGGCGGACATTTCCCGGCGCTACGATGTGCGCTTTGCGGGCGATCTGCTTTACACCAATGTGCAGGGCTATCTCGGCTCCGACAATGAGGGCAATCCATCGACGGCGCGCCTGCTGCTGGAGCGCCGTTCCGCCGAGGGCGCCCTGCCCCTCGGCGCCACACGGATCAGCGCCGGCGACGTCTTCACGCCCACGCTCGCCATGGGGCCGCGCAGCGTGGCGGGGCGGGGCGTCTCCTTCAGCACGACTCCCCTTTCCCAGGCCGGTCTGCTCAACACCATCGACCTGCGGGGCGAGCTGCCCATCGGCTATGATGTCGAACTCTATGTCAACGACGTGCTGCGGGCCGGCCAGCGCACGCCCGTGGAAGGCCGCTACGAGTTTCTCGACGTGCCGCTGGTGCGCGGCGTCAATGTCATCCGCATCGTCACCTATGGGCCGCGCGGCGAGCGCTCCGAGACGGTGCGCGTCGTCAATGCCGGCGGCGGTCTGCTGCCCAGGGGGCAGACCACGATCGACGTCGGCCTCGTGGAGCAGGAACCCTTGTTCCGCTTTCACGACCAGCCGGTCCAGGACAACGGAATCGGCGCCTTCGGCGAACCGCGCCTGGTCGTGAGCATCGCGCACGGCCTCAGCGAGACATTGACTCTGGTCGGCGGCGCCAGCCTCTATTCCAGCCGCGCCGACGACGAACGGCAACTGCTGACGACGGGCTTGCGCGCCTCGCTCTGGGGGTTTGCCGTCCAGTTCGACGCGGCCGCCGACCAGAAGGGCGGAGTCGGCCTGGCGGCCGGGGCGAACGGGACGTTTCTGCACACGCCCGTCTATCTGCGCCATGCGGAATATCGCGGCGGATTCATCGACGAGACCGGCATCACCACGAACCTCGGCCGGCCCCTGGCACGCAAGACGATGCTGACCGCCACCAGCAACCTGACCCTGTCGGGCCTGCGGCTGCCGCTCTCGCTCAGCCTCATGCGGGACGGCTTTATCGACGGGGGCACGAGCTGGACCGGGACCTTGCGCACATCCACCAGCGTGATGCGCACCTTGATGTCGGCAGGGCTCGATTATGCACGCGACACCCGGCCGACCCAGCCCGGACGGGAGCGACTGACCGGCACGTTCGATCTGTCCCGGCTGATCGACTACAAATGGCAATTGCGCGGCTCGCTCGCCTACGACCTCCTGCCCGGCGCGCAGCTCCGCGCGTTGAGCGCCACGGTAGATCGCAGCATCGGCGACCGGCTGGCCATGCGGCTGGGTTATGGCCAGTCCTTCGGGGAGTCGCATTACAGCACCGTCCAGGGCGGCGCCGTGCTGCGGATGCCGTTCGGCGAGTTCGCCCTTACCGGCAACTATTCTCCGACCAGGGGGGACTGGCGGGTCGGCCTGCGCATCGCGTTCGGCTCGCTGTTCGACCCCGGCCGGGGCCGCTATGCGATCACGCCGCCAGGCCCGGCGAGCACCGCCAGCGCTGCCTTCCTCGCCTTCGTCGACGAAGATGGGGACGGCCGCTACGGGCCGGGCGACGAGCCCGTTCCATCCGTTGCGATCGTGGGCGGCCGGCAGCAGGCCGTGACGGACGCGGACGGCAGGACGCTCGTGACCGGCCTTGCCACCTCGCCCACCGGACGGCTTCAGGTCGACACGTCCAATGTCGACCGGCTCTATCTGGCGACACCGCCCGGGACGATCGAATTCGCCCCGCGTCCGGGCCAGGTGCTGAATATCCCCTATCCGATGACCGCCGCCGGAGAAATCTGGGCCCGGGTGTTCCTGCGCCGGGACAATAGCGAGGTCGGCATTTCCTCGGTCCGGGTACGACTGGTTCGCGACGGACTCCCGCCGCTCGTTGCGACCACCGAATATGACGGCTCCGTGGTCCTGTCCGACGTGCCGCTCGGTGACTACCGGCTCGAACTGGACCCCGACCAGGCACGATCGCTGCGCATGCGCCTCAAGGCGCCGGTCACGCTGTCGGTAACGGCAGACGGCGCGCAGGACGTCGAAGCGGAAATCGTCTTCGATCGCGACGAAGGAGGAAGAGGATGACGGCTCCCCGCACCGCCGGCAATCGCACACACCTGGCCTGGCTGCTGCTTCTGGCGTGTCCATGGGGTCGCGAGGCCGCAGCCCAGACGATTGCGCTCGATCCCGACGCGAACGATCCGACGCAGGTCGACCTCGGCCGGATCGTGGCGGCGGCGAACGGCACCACCATCTTCCAGATCGATCCGTCCAGCGGCGCGGTGTCGCCCCCGACCGGACAAGGCGTGCGTCTGGATACGGGGACGGTGCTCATCCCGGTGACGGTGACGTGCGCGGGTGACGATTGCGACACGGCCTCGGCGGCCGTGACCATTGCGCCGACCGGCCAGACCGGCCGAGCGCTGGCGCTCACCAACTTCACGGTCGCGGCGAGCGGGGGCGATGCTGCGGTCATCACGAACGAGAATGGCAACGACCCACTCACCTTCACGATTTCGGGCATCCCGGAAGAGGAACAACGCCGCTTCCATGTCGGCGTGGATTTCGGCATCGCGGATTCAGGCGACACGGGCCCCGCGTCGGCGAGCTTCACCGTGCAGGTTGGCGAAAGCTCGCGGGCCGTCACGCTCAATTTCACGGCGGTCCGGGCGATCAGCCTCGCCAAGCAGGCAGACCTTCTCTTCGGCCGCGTCGTCCAGTCGGTGAGCGAAGACGGGTCGGTGCATATGGACGCGAGCAGCGGCGATCTCTCCGTCACGGGCAATGGAGTGGTGGCGCTGGACGGGCCGACCGCCGCTCCTGCCCGGTTCGAAGTGACGGGGGAAGCCGGGCAGAGCTTCTCCATCCACGTCCCGGAGACCTTCTCCATGACGTCGGGCGCGAACAGCCTGACGGTAACCCCCAACATCGATGTCGACGATGAGGCTACGCCCGTCCTCGCGGGGACGGCGGGGCAGGAAGGCAGCTATGCCTTCCAGGTCGGCGGATCCTTCGACCTGCCCGCCGCGACGCCGTCCGGAGCCTATAGCGGTCATTTCGCCGTCACCGTCGAGTATAACTGACCCCGCCCGCGCCGGGACGAGGCCAGTCACTCCGCGCCGTCGCCGCGCGGCTCAAGAAGAATGGGCCCCAGGCCAGCGAGCCAGTCCAGGCCAATGACCGACATGGACGCGGAGGGCATGACGCCGACCTTCGCATAGCGCAGCGTCCTGCCGGCTATCCTTACGGACGCCGCCTCCTGCCAGCGCAGCGGCCCTCCCTCGCCAGCCGGCATCGCCTGGAAGACGCGGCGCGCATCCGCTTCCGACAGCAGGCTGTGCGTGGCGCCGGTATCCACCAGCATCTCCAGCGGCACGCCGTCGATGACCACACGGGTGCGGTAAGCACCGCCGCGATCCTTGCGAAAGATCACCGGCGGCGGCGTCGACGGCGCGGCGGCCGCCGCGTCGCCGGCCTGCGCAGCGGGGTCCACACGCGCCCGGCTGACGGCGCCGGCAAGCAGGCCGGTGCCCAGCAGCGTGCCGCACGCCGCAGCCATTACCAGCATCTCGACCTTACCCCAGAAATACGGGCCGCGCCTGCTCACGGGATATCCGCCCCCGCCGCCTGCCGCGCCCGCCGACCGGGCTTTTCCGGTCCGCACACACCCTCACGCTCATGCATGTGTGAGCAACCGCAAGATGCCGGGCACCGCCTCCTCCTGGAGTCGATAGCTGCGCCGGCCGGTTTCGATGAAGTCGGACGACAGGCCATGATCGGCCAGCGCCTCGCGCAGGCGGCAGATGTAGACCTTGATGACGCCGCCGGATTCCGATTTGACGCCCGCCGCGATCGCCAGCTCATTTCGGGAAACGAACATGCCCGGCGTTGCCAGCAGCCGCAGGAAAACGCCGGCGCCGACATTGCCCAGGGACGTAAAACGCTCGCGGATCCGGCGCCGTGCAAGCTCCTCCCAGCTCGTCGATATGCCCGTGCCCCACCGTACATTCTCCTTGGCGAAGGCCGCAACCACCGTCATGCCCGGGTCCAGTTCTTCACGGCGCTCCAGCAGGACCGGGGGTGGTTCGGACGGGGGCCATGGCGCAAGCACATCGGGTTGCGCAGGCTCGGCGGCATTCGCCCGCGCCATTTCCTCCAGCACGTTATTGAGCGTGATCGCAGCCTCCGCGACCAGCATGAACAGGCGCTCGACCCGCTCGCTCCGATAAGCGTCCAGCTCGATCTCTTCTGCCCGGCCCCGGCCTTCGTGGCCCACCAGCGGTGCGGCGGCGGATTGTGAATACCCGACCATAGTCATTGCGCTACTCCAATCTCCCGGGATCGCACGCTGCGGGCGAGCGTGGCCGCAGCGGAATCGTTCGCCACGGGCGCGCGCCCGCGCGTTAGGGCCTGCCGGGCCCCTTCAAGACATTGCCGCAGGCGTGCGCGGTTGCGTTCAGGCACGTCGTCCATGGCGAGAACCGCCTCGCAATGCGCGGCGCATTCGCGATATCGGCCGCACAGGGCCGCGTTCAGCGCCGTTTCTTCGAGCAGGCCAAATCGATAGATGCGCGACTCGATGAACAAGCCCGAACGTCCGGCGTCGCCGCGTGCCAGGCCCCCGCGCCCCGCCTCGAACCCTTCGGCATAATGCCCTTGCAGCCGATGGAAGCGACTTAGGCCATGATAGGCTTCCAGCCGATCCGGCACGATCTCGACGGCATGGCGATAGGCTGCCTCCACCGCCGGCGGCGGATGACGCAGATGCTCCTTCAGCCGCGCCGCGCGATAGGCGGCGACATACATCTCCTCCGGCCAGAAATCGATTTCCGCGCGCGCCAGATAGGTATCGATCGCCTTGTCATAGTGCCGCCCGTCCTGATAACTCTGCGCGAGATAAAAGAGATAGCGCGCGCGCAAGCGCGGCTCCCGCTCCGTGCGGAGCACCTTTTCGAGCAGCGCGGCGTCATCCTCATATTTGCGTGGATTGCGGCTGCGGGCGCCGCGCGAATGGCCCTGGACATGCAGGCCCGACGCCGGCACGCGCCCCTCGGCATCGGGCGGAAACTCGACATATTCGTGCAGCGCGCCACGATAGGCGAACGCCCTGGCGTTGCGCAGCAATTGCGGACGCGGGAAACGCAGCGTGCCCCAATGAACGGTCAGATCGTAGGCGTCGGCCGTCAGGCTGGCCTTGAACTGCGAGACATCGAACCCCGGCGCGCGCACCAGCACATCGTCGGCATCGAGCATCAGGGCATAATCGATGTCGTGACGAGACCGCAGCGAGGCCAGCGCATGCGTCCGGTTCCAGGCGAAGTCCCGCCAGGGCGTCTCGATGACCGTCCCCGCGACGCCATGCTCCTCAAGCCACTGGCGCACCACATCCTGCGTGCCGTCGGTCGAGCCGGTATCCTCGACCAGCACGAAATCGACCAGCCCGCGGACGCTGTCCAGGCTTTCGCGGATCACCGGCGCCTCATTGCGGGCGATCATGCACAGGCCGATGGAGCCCGGCATGGCCGGGGCCTTGCGGCAATAGGGCGATGCGGACAATGCCGCGGACGCGACACGCTCGGTCGACAGGACGCGGCCGTCATGCCAGGCCAGCAGATCCGCCGCCTCATCCGCCAATGCGTCCGCGCCCGCTCGCAACTGGTTCTCATCCAGGGTCCGCACCCCGACCATCTGAAGCGGCGTCAGAAACGCCTTCATCCGCGGATTGGCGTCCGGGGCGCAGACAAGGAGGTCGATCCTCTCAAGGGGCGCGCCCGACGAGCGCCAGCTTTCGTCGTCGACCAGAGCGACCACCGCATCCACGCCGGGATCGGCGATCAGCGTGCGCACGGCATTGAAGGAGCCTTCCCCGGCTGCCCGGAGAAGATCGCCATCGACCGACAGATGTCCTGGCAGGGAAAGACCCAGCCGCAAGCCACGGGCGCGAAAGGCCTCGATCATCGCGTCGGCGGAGACGAGCCCCTCGCGGCCGAGGATGACGATCGTTGGAATCCGCCCGTCTCCCTCGAAAAGCCCGGCAACAGCGCGGAAGGGCACATCGAGCGCCTCGACGCTGAACTGCGGCTGCGCATTCACTTCGCAGACCGCGCCACCCGTTTCGCGCCATGATCGCGAGATGTCGGGAATGATGAGATCGATCCCGGCGAGATCGAGCCGCATGAGCCGCGCCACGCGCAGCGCCAGCGCTTCATTGTCCGGATGCACGCGCGCCAGGACGTTCCTGGGCTCGCCGCCGGATGAGATGTTCGCGGCCGAGCGCAGACGGACGATTCGCCCGGGCTCCGGCACGTCCTCCAGCGCCAGTCCCTGCGCCGCCAGCAGGGCCTCGGCTTCCGCGTTGATCGAGAGCGGCGTCATGAACGACCAGCTTCGCCGGGCACGCCGCACATCCCGATTGGCGTGATCGATCAGTTGCTGCACGGAGGATGCGCCATCGCCTACTATGCTGGCCGGCTCACGCACGGTGGCCCATGCCAAACGCCCGTTGACGACGCCCAGGCGGACATCCTGGCCCGGCACATGGGCCTCCACGACGATGCGGGGGCTGTGCCGCCGCGCCAGTTCATAGGCCCGCTCAAGCGCCGCTTCGTCCTCGATGCCCGTGGTCACGGCAATGCCGCCGTCCAGATCGGCCGGCTTGACCACCAGCGGGAAGCCCAGCGCCTTGGCGGCCGCCAATGCGGCCTCCATCGTGGGTGCATTCATCTGCCTGGGCACGGGAATCCCATGGGCCGCCAGCACGCCGCTGGTAACCCGCTTGTCACGCGCGAGGCGCGTGGCGATGGTCGGCGTGGCGTCCGTCATGGCGCTGTCCATCAAACGGGCGCGCGATCCCCAGCCGAACTGAACGGTCCGTCCGTGCAGGGGGAGGCTTGGGACCTCCAGCCGAAAAGCCGCGTCGAGCAGCAGGCGAGTGTTCTGCCCGGGCGGCGCGAGCCTGGCCAGTTGCGCGATGAGCCGTTCCACGGCGCCGGCCAGCGGCTCGGGCGCCTTGCCGCCCAGCCACGCTCCGAGTATCCGCGCCAGCTCCGGCGCCATACGCGCGATCACGGCCGGGTGCGGTGTCGGGCAGACGAGCCGGATGGTCCAGATACTCTTGCGGGCGCCGGGCACCACCGCCGTCACCAGGGGCGATGCGGCGACGGCCAACCCCGCGCTTTCCTGGATGGATGCCAGCAGATGGGCGAATTGCTCGACCATGTGCCGGGCCCGTTGCGGCAGGCCGGTTCCCTCGGCCGGCGGAAGAAACCGCGTACCGAGCCGGTCGACGGGCAGCGGCGCAAGACAGGCGCGCACGGCCGGCAGGTCATGGAAGGCGTCGAGCCGCTTGATGAGATGGCTCCGCACTTCCAGGAGCAGAATCGTGGACGGCTGCCGCGCGGCGGCCGTGAAACCGGGCACGAGCTGGTGCCGTACCACTCGCAAAAGCGGCGACGCCCGACCTGGGGTCACAGAGCCCTTTGGCGCGGGTGCGCCGGTCATGTCGACACTTCGCCCAGTCGCGCCTCGCGGCTATCGGAGGTCGGTATGGTGAAAGCGTGGCAATCGTGCCTCGCCCGCGCTGCCGCTCGGGACATCGCACGGACGCGGCGGGCAGTATTGCTGCTGCGCTCGAACGCGCGGAATTCCGATACGGGCAGGATCGTCGCCACCGCGTTTTCTCCCGGGAGAGAGGGCGGGCACTGAATGGACGGATGATGTGCGGCCGATCGCGCCAGCCGCCCCGAGGGCAGGAGGAGACGGACCGAACCGTTCCCCCTCCCCTCGAGTCCGCCGATCAGATCACCGGGCCATCATAGTGGTAGGTCATCAGTTGCAGGTTGTGCGCGCCGAATTCCCCGCCCGTCGTGTTCACGATCGCCAGCAACGAGAGCTCGTTGGCGTCGATCGTGCAATCGTCCGCCGACGATTGGGTGTGGGCCCAGATCGCCGTCGTCGTCGGATCGTCCTTGGCCGTGACGGCAAAGACGGAGCTGTTCTTCTGCCCGTCGTCGTCATTGGCGCTCAGGTCGAACAGGGACTCCAGCAGTGCCGAGACCGCATGGGCATCGGAAAGCCCGTTCACGCCCAGATCGCTTGCGTCACTGCCGACGATGCCGAACTCGCTATGGTCGAGGCTGAACCCGCGCTCATCGCCACGCTCCGCCTGCACCCGGTTGACATCGCCAACCGCCATGCTGTCCTCGATCGCCCCTTCAAAGGCGATGTAGTCGTGGGCAACCTGGAAGTTGTTGATGACGTCAGCGCCGGCATTGGCTCCGGTCTTCGGATCATGGAGCACATCGTCCCAGGTGAAGGCGGCGAAGCCATCCTGCAGCTCATTCACACGGAAATGATCGTGTGCGCTGTCGCTGTCGGTCTTCTCGCCATGATAAGCGCCGGTGACGCCCGTCGTGGCATCCAGCCCCTTGTCGACGTCGTAATAATAATCGCCGTCGTCGCCGGACGTACCCGTCGCACCGTCGAGATGATCGGTGTGCAGATGACCTTCCTCATCATAATAGCCGCTGGCGCCGCCATAGAGATCGTCGCTGCCCGGCGCATCATTGTCATTCGCGACCGGCGAACCGTCGGTGGCGGTATAGCCGCCGCCTGGATTCTGGTGGCTCTGGCGGACCCCATTGCCATCCTCATCCTCCACGAATGAAGGCGCGTCGCCATAATAGCTGCTGTCCGTGCCATCGGAGCCATCGCCGGGATTGACATAATCCTGATCGATGGTGCCCGGCGCCTGTCCGGTGACCACGTCGTCGACAATGCCGAGATTGTCGAACTCGCTCGTCGGGTCCAGCCCGCTTCCGCCGGTCGGGGCTTCCAGGATCACGCCGTCCGGATGATCCGGATCGACCAGGACATAGTGTGCGCCGTCCTCATCCACCACATAGTAGATGCCGGACTCGTCACGTCCGGCCTGGCCCCTGCCAGACTCGTCGCTGCCGTCATAGACGGCCGTGCCGTCGGCACCGGACGTGAAATGGACCACGCCGGCCTGGAGCAATTCCGCGCTGTTGCGGTACGGCTCCGGGTTGCTGTCCACGATGGTCGACCGCAGGTCCTCCAGTACGCCGAAGATTTCGTGGCCATAGGCGTTCGCGGTGAACCGCAGATAGACAGCGCTGTTCCCGCTTCCTTCCGTGAAGGTCTCCGTCCCGGGATCGTAGCTGCCGCGAACGATCAGCCCTTCAAGCTCCGGATGATCGATTTCCAGTTGCCCGATCAGAGCATCAAGGATCACCGAGGAACGCCCCGCCCCCGTGGCGCCGGACACATCGACCTCACCTTCGGAGGCCGGGCCGTTGACGAGTTCCAGCGTGGTCGTCTTGCCGAACAGCGTGACGCTGACGGTGTCCCCCGCCGATGTGGCGTCGAGGCGCGAGTTGTTGAAGCCGAGCACGACCTGCTCATGGCTGCTCGTCGAGGTATCGACCTGATCGTAGCTGAAGCTGCCGATGTTCAGCGGGTCCGGGCCGGTCCCGGCACCGTGCACCAGAATGCTGCTTCCGCTGAGATCCACCTCGCCGATGGCTGCGTTGCCGTCCGTTCCGGACACGGCATAGCTGAGCGACAGCCCGTCCGGCAGCGAGAGGCCACTATACTCCGCGCCCTCAACGCTGAGCACGATACCCTGGCCCTCGATGAACCGAGCCGTCAGATCGTCGCCGTCCAGTTGCTGCCGGGCCTGACTCTCGATCGCCTCGATCAGGTCGCCGAGCGTGGAGCCTTCCTGGACCTCATAGCTGATCGTGACGATCGTTCCCGTAACGGGGTTGGAGCCGACGAAGATATCGAAATCTTCGACATGGCCCACCAGACGGGTCTCTTCGGTCAAGCCGGCGAACGCGCCGAGAGTGATCTCCCCAGCCGCAAAGCTCATGGCCGTCGCACTCGCCGCATCATACGCATCGAGCAGCGTCAGCGCGGCTTCGGCGCCGGTCAAGTCGTCCCCGGTCAGGACGATCTTGCCGTCGACGATGCTGGCCGTGACGCCGGAGAAGCTTTCCTCCAGCCACTCCATGAAATCACCGACGGAGGGCCTCGCCTGGCCCGGCCGCTCGACCAGGTCGGGCGTGAAGACATGGGTCTGGTCCTCGCCGTCGATGGTCAGGGTGACGCTCACCTTGTCCATGGAGATCGCGTCATCGGCCGAGATGGCCCGATCGTCATCCGTCTGGATGACCAGCGGGCCGACATCGCCATAGTCTTCGGCGGCGCTCACAGTCGTGCCGGTCGTCTCGACATAAGTGGAGAAGCCGGGGATATCGAAGCTGTTGATCTGATAATATGGATAAAGAACTGCGTCATATGTGACCGCGAGGTGCCCGTCGCCATCCAGGCTGATGTGTAGGCCGTAGCTGCCCAGTCGTCCCGACTCCGTGCTGTTCAGATGATCGATCAACTCGTTCAGCGTCTTACCCACGAAGAACCCGGGGAAAGAATCGCTGCCAAGTATCACGCCACCACTTTCTCCGTCCGTGAAGGAGACGTTAATGACCGGATCCTCAGTGATTACACTGTCACCCGCCACGCCTTCAGGGAGGGAAGCACTCCCCGCCTCGTCCGTCTGGTCCTGCGACCATGCGAACGCGGCACTGCCCTCCTCCCAGAAGGAGATGTCCGCCGTCTGGACGTTGACATAGGCATCCTCGCCCAGCGCGGTGGACGTCAGGACGATCTGGTTCGTCTCGGCGTCATAGGCGAAGACGCCCGGCGTCTCGATGTCCCGGAGGCTCGCCCAGCTGTCGAGTTGCCCGTTCAGCGCGACTACCAGCTCCGCCGTCGTCATGGAGAGTTCGGAGTCCCATGAGGGTATGAAGGCGTCGGCATCGCCATCGTCGGAGAAGTATATCTCGAAATCGATGACCGAATCGTGCGTGCCGTCCCGCAGGATCAGGCTGTCGGCATCGATGCCGTCCGGCAGATCGATGCGCACTTCCGCCGGTTGCGGATCGCGACCCACGCCGGCCGCATGATCGACGAAGGTGCCGTCGCGCGCCTCGATGATGGCCTGGGCCAGGGCGCGGATGGTGTCCGCGTCATTGCCCTGCGTATCCGCGCTGATGGTCTGGCCGGCGATGGTGACGCTCACCTGGGCGTGATCGCCGTCCTCGTCCGCCAGGCCGTTCGCGAGGGCCAGGCTGGCTCCCCCGGTGACGCCGAACGAGATTTCGGTGATCTGCTCCCGCGCCTCCAGGCTCATGTGGACATCGCTGATGTCGATCTCGCCGAGCCCGTCCGCCGCGTTCGCGGCGACGAAGTGGATGGTGCCATCCTCGCCCACCGTGACCGAGGAGAAGGCGCCCGACAGGCTGGCCGCCTCATGCTCGCCGTTCAGCGTATCGGCGAGACCCTCCAGAGAATCATAGATCCCCGTGATGTCCAGCGTGAATGCGCCGACGCCCGGCAGGGTCGTCACGACGATGGACGAGCCGACAAGGGCGGCGTCCGCGACCCCGTCGAGCCCCTTCACCGCATTCAGCAGATCCGGGAACCACTGGAATATGCCGGCGTCGATGGAAGCCTCTTCGCCATTGGCATAGTGGATCGCGACGGACCAGTTATTGCCGATATAGGCCCCCTCGTCGGGCAGCGTCTCCAATCCGCTCAGGTCGATCGTCAGCGTCGTCGGTTCGTTCACCTCCGCCCAGATCGCGTTGCGCAGGTTCTGGAGCGTGGCTTCGGGATCGGCGACACCTTCGTCCATCACCATGTCGGTTTCCACCGTCACGCCATTGACGGTGAGGCCGATCTTGCCGCCCTCGTAGAAATGGTCGCCCAGATCCTCGCCGAACTGCGCGTCGGCCGCCTGGAACACCGGCTTCTCGCTGAGGTCGGCGTCGTGGATGGCGAACTGCTGCTCGCCGGCCTCGGCCGCGACCAGCGTGATCTCGCCGGTTTCCTCATCCAGCTCGGCGCGGTCGATGATGCCGGCCAGCGCGCCGCTCGAACCATAGTCGAAGGCGCTGGCGGAGACATGCGGGCCCTCTGGATCGTCGGCACGCACCGCAAGGTCGAAGGCCCCGGAAATATAGGCGCTGCTGCCAACGGCATCGCTCGTGATGACGATGTTGCCATGCTCGTCCAGCGTGGCATTGTCGACTCCCGGGAGGCCTTTGATGAAGTCGTGGAAGGCTCCCAGATTCGCGAATTCGCTCCCATAGCCGCCAAGGTCGTGCCATTCCGTCACGCCGTCGACGACCACGGCTTCGCCGCGGCCCGAATAAGTGACGGCGTCCACGCCCGTGCCGACCGTTACCGACCAGGAGGAGAAGTAGATCTTGTCCTCCAGATCCCCGCCGCCGTTCGTGACCTCATCGTTCAGCAGCTCGGAGCCCTTCATGAAGGCCCGTGCGGCGGTCTCGCCTTCCTTGGTATAGGAATTGATCTCGTCGACCAGGTTCCGCAGGCTGGCCATCCGGTCGCCCTCGACCATGCTGGCCTGGATATGAATGATGTCGGCCGTGCCGCCACCGGCACCCAGATCGGCGTCGATGTCGATCGAAAGAGTGCCGCCGCCATAATAGTCGCCGCTGGCGTCATAAGTGACCGTGGCGATCTGCTGGATGCCCTCATAGTCCATCGTCACGTCGGAGATCTGGAACGTGTCCTTGCCGACTTCGGACGCGGTGACAGTGATCGTGCCGTCCTCGCCAACCTCGGCATGGCCGATGAAGGGGAGCGTCGGAGCGACGATGGTCGCCGGCCCGGAATGCAGGATCGCATCGTCCCCAAGTATCAAACCCACCCCGGTTCCCTCGACGATCGCATCCCCGGCGGTCGTCAGGTCGAAGCCATTGCCCGCCGCGTTCAGCGACCAGACGCCAAGCCCCTCATATTGTTCGTTCAGCCAACCGATGAGATCACCGATGGTGGCGATCTCGGGATGCTCGTAGCCGGCGATCCAGATGAGCTCTCCCTCACCGTTCACGCTGACGGCCATGTTAACCTTCGCGGAGACGCCCGTGGTCAACAGCTCGGTTTCGAGCGTCAGCGGATCGTGGCCGTCCAGATCCATCGTGAAATGGGCCACCTGCTTCGTGGCTGCCGTATTGATCGCATCGGCCAGCGCCTGCGCGGTCGCATGGGGGTCGCCGACCTTGCCGCCCGGATCGTTGACGATCTTCGTGAGCGTCGCGCTTCCGAGCGAGAACTGGAAGGCGTGGTCGATATAGGTGGAGCCCTGGAAGCTGTTGATCGTGCCGGACACGCCATGGTCGTAGGTGACGGTGAGGCCGGTGATCGGATCGAGGGCCACCTTCGCGACGCCGTCCAGCGTCTCGAGCCAGTCGGCCAGATCCGCGAAGGTGGCTGTCGTGGCTTCGTCATAGTCGGCATCGCTGGCCACGACGAGCGCCGGGTCCAGCGTGCTGAGATAGGCTTCGAACTCGGCCCGCGTATAGTCCTGGCCGTCAATCGTTATCGAGAAGGCGAAGGCGGAACCGCCGAGATAGAAGCCCTCGGCCGCCAGATTATAGTTGTTGGCGGGATCGAACCGGGAATAGCCCGGCTCCATCACCATGTCGGCGGAGACCGTCACCGGCTCGCCGTCGACCATCTGGCCGTCCTCGCCTTCAACGTGGGGCACGAAAGTCGCATAGACCTTGCCGCCCTCGAAATAGACGTTCGCGAGGCGATCGTCGCCGATGGCATGATCGCCCATGGCGCCATTGTAGGTGAGCGCATCCTCCAGCGTGATGGTCGCCGTCTGCTCCTCGCCGCGATAGCTCTGCTTGAGCCCATCCACCGTCAGCGCGTCGGGCGCCTCGGACGACGAGACGATGTGCAGCATATAGCCGCCATGTCCATCGCCGGTGACGGTCGCCTTCTCGACCGGGACGTCGTCCTCGCCGGCCTGCGCGTTGATCCGGTTCGCAAGGGCCTGCAACGACAGGAAGGGATCATAGTGATCGCCCGTGGCCACCATATCGACCGTGAAGTCCTCACCGTTGATGGTGACGCTGAGATGGCCGCCCGCATAATAGTCGGCAGTGGCGCCGCTGAAATGGATGTCCAGCTGCTGCTGCACGCCGCGCTTGTCGATTTCCGCATTGTCGATGACGATGGTGGGCGCATCCCCGTCGCTCTCCGGCACGAAGCCGGTCAGCGTCAGTTCGGTCCCCCGCTGGGACACGCCGGAAATCACGTCATGGAGCGAGCCGGCCACGGCGGCCGTGTCGGTCGCCTCCAGCACCGTCTCGCCCACCGTGAAGTCGCCGATGTGGATGCTGTTGAGACCGCCATTGTCGTCATCGTCGGTCGGGACGCTCGCGCCGCGCACTTCAGCGGTCACGACCAGGCTGCCGTCCTTGAACTCGACGGACTGGACGCCGCCCACGGCCTTGATCTGGCCGATCAGGTCGCTCAGCGTCCCGCCATCCTCGCCGCTTTCGATCTGGACCGTTATGCCGTTGACGGTGAGCGTCAGCGAATAGGGCTCAAGCTGCGTCTCCCCGTCGAGCGTGGTGCCTTCAGGCACCAGCCCGGCAAGGTCGACCGTCGAATAGGCCGCCGTGATCGCGTTAGTCGCATCCTCCGCCATGGCAGCCTTGATCGCCGCCTTGAGGTTGGCGACCGACCATAGCGGATTGCCTGCGACCACCTCGGCCGTCACCGTCACGCCGTTGATGGTGATCCGCAGCTCGCGATCGAAGGACGTGGTGTGCCCCCAGTTCTTTTCGCCGGGATAGTCCTTCCAGTCGTGGGAGAAGGCGACGGACGCCACGGCCGGCTGGCCGTGATTGACGATCGCCTGATAGTCCTCGCCGCCCTTGCCATTGCCGCCGAGGACAGTCAGATCCCGCCCGGCATCGCCGCCCACCACGGTGAGCGCCCCCGTCTCGGCATCGACATGAACCGCCGCCACGTCGGTATAGCGGATCGCCTCCGCCACGGCCCGTGCGGCACTCCAGGAATTGTAGCGGTCGTGCCGGCCATGCTGCGATTTGTCGAGATAGTTCTGGTAGGCCGCGGTGTCCGCGAGGATGATCTGGTCCTCAAGGAGCGTGTCCGAATAGCGCCAGTAGCGGCTGTCGATATCGAGATATTGCTCGCTGGACAGGTGGAAGGTCTGGCCGCCGGAGATGCCCAGCGCCGCCAGCTCGGCATTGCTGTCCTCGCCGCGCGTCACGGCGTTGAGATATTCCGAAGAGGACAGGAAGCGATAGCCGGACGGCACGGTGTAGACGCCGTCCTTCATCTCGTCCTGATAGACCAGGACCGGATCGCCGATCCCCTTGTCCTTGATCGGCGTGGGATACAGCATGCCGATCACCACGCGGCCGGTCACCTGCTTGTCCATCACCTTGTCGGCCAGGTGCTGCAACGCCTCGGCCGGCGTTTCGCCATCATCCCCCCGGACCGTGTAGCTGTAGACATGCCCGTTGATCGTGATGCTGATCTTGCTGCCTTCGCGGTAATCGTCCTCGCCGGTCGAATAGGTCAGCTCGCTCACGCCCGGCGTGCGGCCGTCATAGGCCGACTGGTACACGATCACGTCCGTGCTGTTGTCGCGGCTGGTGAGGTTGATCGTGTCGGCGCCCGCCTGGCCCACGATCACTTCGTTGCCGCGACCCGCGTTATAGACGTCGTCGCCCGCCCCGAGTTCGGTGCGCAGGTTCACATCGCTGTCGAATGCGGTCATCGAGGCCGCATTGTCGAGTTCGTCGCCCCGCGCGAGCACCTGCTGCGCGCCCTCCAGGACCGCCTGCTGCGCCGGATTGGCCAGCGCGGCCTGGATCGTCGTGTAATAGTCCTGCACGCCATAGGAGACATTGCCGCCGAGATCGAAGCCTGCGGCGGCCAGCGCGGCCGCCTGCGCGACCGTGAGCGGTCCGTGGATCGTCAACTGGACGTCGGCCGGGTCATGGCCCGCGATCTGCGCCAGGAAGGTCGGGTCGAAGGTCGTGGCGGCGGACGCTTCGGTCAGGGAGTGCGTGTAGCTTTCGACAAACTCGTCGACTGTCGAAACGCCTGCCAGCGCCAACACCGCCTGCCCGGCCCGGCTGCCCAGCCACTCGCGCAACTCCGCGTCGCTCGCAAGGACGGACACCGACTGCGGATAGGTCTCGCCCAACAGGCCCCCAAGGACCTCTCCGCTAAGCAGCGAGGACGCGTCGAGTTCAATCACTCTCTTGCCCTCAAGCGCAACGACGTAGGTCTCGCCGCCGCTCAGGGCGTGCTCTTCGAGCCATTCGGCGTCCAGCTCCGTCAGGGACTCGCCGCGGAATGCGATGGCGACGAGGTCGTTCATCGGGACGAAGGTGCCGCCTTCGGGAACTTCATAATTGCCGTCGGAATCGACGTCATCGAGCGTGATCGGCTGATATGCGCCCTCGATGTAGAGGAGGCCCAGAATGGCGGCATCGCCATGGTCGACCGCGCCGAAGATGGCGCTGTTGTCCATCTCCAGAGAGAGCGGGCCGTTGTCGACGATGAGACCGTCATCGTCACCGATGGCGTCGAAATGCGGATTGAGCGCGTTGCCGGCCCGGTCGGTGATGCTGCCGCCCGTGCCGAGGATCAGCGCATCTTCGGCAATGCTGATGCCGTCCGCGTCATGATCCTCCTCCCGGATCGTGTAGGCGAAGGTCAGGGTGTCGGTGCCGGCGCCGCCGACCAGCGTCGCATCGACGACGTCATCGCCGATGATGAGTTGCAGCGTCGGCTGGCCCGCGACCAGAACGACTTCGGAGAAGTGGACCGTCGCGGTCACCACGTCGCCGGCATTCAAATGGCCCGCCGCATCGGCACCCGTGGCCGAGAGCTGAACATCGAGCACAGTGGGCGCGGTGGTGTCGATATGCGCGGCGATATCGTCGATCTGCGACTGAAGCTCCTCAAGCTGGGAAGCCAGTGCGCCGTCTTCGCCCGCAAAGGACTGAAGAGCCTCGATCGCGGCCCGCAGGCCGGCGATGGAATCGAGCGTCGGCCCGTCTTCACCCTGCGCATCGTCTCTCAGCGCGTCGATCTGGGCATTGACGTAAACGACGACGGTGTCGGCGATGCCGGCAAGCTGCGCCTCCAGTGCATCGAGGCGCGTCGCAAGCTCGCCGCTCGTGCCGATAGCCGATTGCAGGACCGAAATCGTGCCGCTCAGATCCGACAGGACATCGCCAAGACCGACAACATCGTCGATGTCGAGGTCGCCCAGCCGCGCCTCCAGCGCGTCGATCCGGTCGGACAGGCCGGGAATGCTGTCATAGGAAATCGCGTCGAGCGCGTCCGGAACGGGCACGGCCTCATTGTCCGGGCCACGCACCGTGACCGTCGTGCCGATGAGAACCGGCTTGTCCGCCGCAGACTCAAGGAAGGCTTCCAGCGCATGCGACTGGACCTCGTCGGCGGTCAGATTGATCGACAGATTGCCGAGGCCCGTCACCGAAATGATCGACGAGAGCGCCTTGAACTGCGCCAGGGTCACGATCAGCGTCGAATTGACGACGAACTCCACGCCGGGCTGCACATTGACCGCCGTCAGATCGACACCGCCCTTGCTGACCTCGATCGCGCTGAAGCCGGTGAGGTCGCTGTCCGCCGTCAGCTTGACGACATCCTGCGCATCCTCCGGGAAGACGAAACGGATCGTCTCCACCCCCGTGAGGCCGGACGTGTCGACCTTGAGCGTCCGCAGATCCGCATCGGCCGTCGCGCTCTGGATGATGATGTTGAGCGCGTCGTCGAGGCCGCCGCCATTGCCGGTGAAGACCAGCGCAGCCGCGTTCGGCGCATCGAGCGTGAACGTGTCGCTCGTGGCGGCACCGTCGATGACGATGTTGAGCGTACCACCCTCGGGCACGTTCATGACCTTGCTCGAGATGGAGCCGATTACCGTATCGGCATCCTTGCCGCCGCGGCTGAACACGGCTTCATCCGAAGCATTGAGCGTGATGGTGATCGGGCCGGTCGCGGTGCCGCCGAAATCCACCACACCGTCCTCGCCATCGGCAACGACGAAGGTCAGCGTCTCGACCGAGTAATTGTCGCTGACGGCCTCGGTGCCGGCATTGCCGGCAATATCCGCATAGCCCGTTCCCAGCGCGATCACATTGGTCAGATCGGTAACGTCCGCGTCGGGCGTGAATGTCGCCGTCCAGGTCAGGCCGCCGTCCGCGGAGACCAGATCGCTCAGCACGCCCGAGCCGACGGTCAGGTCATCGAGATCGAAATCCGTGACAGGCTCGCTGAACGTGATGGTGACGACGGCCGTATCGCCTTCGCTGAGCGATGTGGCGCTCAACGCGATGGCGGCAGTCGGCGCGGTCGTGTCGACGGTGATGCTCAGCGCGCCCGAGGCCACACTCACATTGCCGGCGGCATCGGTCGCCTTCGCGGTGATGCTGTGGACGCCTTCGGCCAGCGCGACGTCGAGCGTGAAATTGCCGGATGCATCGGCGGTCGCGATGCCGAGCGATGTCGCCCCGTCGAACAGCTCGACCTTGGCAAGCGGCTCGGCCTTGCCCGAGATGGTCAGGCCCGAAGCGTTGCCGGTGATCCGGTCGTCATCGAGGATGCCGGTATCGTCGTCAGCGGCAAGAATGAGCGATGTCGGGGCCGGAGGGGCCACCACATCCCCCGGATCGGAATCGCCGGCATCCTTCGAACCCCCGCCGGAGACCGCGGCAGCAATGCCACCCAGCGCACCGAGGCCGAGAATCCCGAGCAGGACAGGGCTGGCGCCGCCGCCGCGACCGCTCTCGCTGGAATCGGACACTGCGCCGCCATCCTCGGCAGCCGAGTCGTCGGACGTATCCTGCGCCCCCTCATCGACCGCCTCTGCCGCCGCGTCGGCCGCCACCGCATCGGACAGAGCCGCGGCAAAGCCGCTGACCGCCCCGCTCAACTCCAGCAGAATGTCCCCCTCGGGCCTCGCGAACTTGAGAAGAACATCCTGACCCGATGCTTCGGCCGTCTGCGCACGCACATGCTGGCCCGTCGCACTGTCAACAATCTCAAGATTCGCGCCTTCGGGAACCGCCAGCCTGGCCACCCCCTTCACCAGACGCTTTTCGATGATCCGACCGCCATTTGCGGGAACGATACGAGCGACGAGAGCCATTTCAGCGATCACCTTTCCAAAGCAAGCCCCTCAGCCACGGCTGAACCGAGCGGTATTGGCTGTGCGCTAGCATCGCCCCATGGTGAATGCCGACCGAATATTGCCCCAGTTTGATATGCTTAAATCTCAAAATAAGATGTAATTAAAGGAACAATATCCCGTAAAATCCACCGATCTATGTTCATTACTCTATCGTAATCGCCCAATAATCGAACAATATCCCCGCATAATTATTAATTTTGATTGCTATTTTGATATGTTAATACGCCATATTGAAAACATTTATTTTGTGCACACAGCACAGCGATGAGATAGGCCCGACGCTGTTCCCTGACACAGTGAAAGCGAGCCGGGCGGTTGGCCATGTTCCATTGCATTTCGGGCGGGAGATGGCCGTTCTTGCCCGCTCTCACGCTGCTTGCCGCGATAGTGCCTTCCCCGACCCGGGCGCAGGACATCGCGGAGGCGGCGCCGACTGGCGTGCAGGACGTTATTGCCGCGCAGGCGGTTAATCCGGCCGGCGACCTGCATCTGGGAATGCTTCTTGAACAGGCGGTCACGTCCCACCCCTCCATTGCGGCGGCTCAAGCCATCATCCGCGCGGCCGGCACGGACATTCGCACTGCCCGCTGGCAGGCTTTTCCGTCCTTCTCCATCCAGGGGCTTTGGCTGGATCAGCGTGCGGGAAGCCAGCAAGTCAGCCTGATCGTCGATCAGCCGGTCTGGACCGGCGGCCGGATTTCAAGTTCCATCAGGCGCGCCAAGGCACAGCACCGCGCGATGATCGCGGCCTATCAGGCAACCGTGCTGGATGTGATGGTCAACGTCTCGCAGAGCTACCGGGAATATCATCGCCTCGACCGTAAATCCGCCATCCTCCAGGAGAGCCTCGCGCGCCATCGTGAACTGGTGGAAACCATGGAACGGCGCGTCAATCAGGAGATCAGCCCGCTGGCCGATCTCGAACTCGCACGCAGCCGCACGGCCCAGATAGAACAGCAGGTCGCGACGACGGCGGCGCAGCGGCTGAGCGCGCTTCAGAAACTGCGCGAACTGGTGGGCGATCCTGGCGCGGACCCTGGATCGCCGCCGGCAAGTGGACCGCTCGCGCATTTTGACACGGATGAACTGGTCAAGCGGACGCTGGCCTTCGATCCGGGCCGTCAACGCCTGATGTCCGAAGCGGATGCGGCACAGGCCGAAGCCGCATCCACAAGAGCCGCCATCCTTCCGCAGCTCAGCGCGCAATATTCTTATGACGAGACCTATGGCCATCGCGCCGGCCTGGTGCTGAAGGCGCAGTCCAGCGGCGGCCTCTCCAGCATCACGAACGCCGCTGCGGCCCGGCAGCGGCAGGAAGCCGCCGAGCTTGGCGTCGCCGCGACCGAGCGGAACCTGCGCGAACGGACGGTCTCCGATATCGCCGAATATGACTCCGCCCGCAATCGCATGGCCAGCACGCGCACCGCGCGCGATGCCGCCGAGAATGTCACCCAGTCCTACATGCGGCAGTTCGTCAGTGGCCGGCGGACCTGGCTCGACGTGATGAACGCCGTACGCGAAGCGACGACCGCGGAGAGCGACGCCGTCGACGCCGCCGCCAGCGCAAGCGAAGCGCGGGACCGCCTGTTGATGAGAAGCGGCAGCTGGCCCTTCCCCGTCCAAGATCGAGACATGCAATGACCTCCCCCCTGATCGATATGGTCACCGCCTTCGCGCACCGCGTCGATGCGCGCCTGCCTCCAGACTGGGCGCGCGGCGTGCCGGGGGATCTCTCCCTCCTCGCACCCGATGCGCTGGCCCGATTGAGCGAGGCGGCCGGCTGGGCGGCGCCGGCCCCCGTTCCTGCAAAAGGGCGCCCCAAGCCTCAGCACTTTCCGCTCCTCGCCTTTTCCGAGCGCACGGGATGGGCCATTGCCGACCAATGGACCGGCGAGCACGAGCTGCGCCTGCTGACGGGCGAAGGCCCCCTCTCCCTCCCCTGGCCGGACGTACTCGACCTGCGCAGGCCCGCTTTTCCGGCCCTTGCCAAGGCGTCACCGCAGCACAGCGCCCTGCGCATCTTCGCGGGCGCGCTGTTCTCCAGACGGCGCCTGCTCGTCGAGGCGACAATCGCAACAGTCGTCCTCAGCCTCCTGGCTCTCGCCACATCCTTTTACTCCATGCAGGTGTATGACCGCGTCATCCCGCGCAGCGGCTTCGCGACGCTGTGGGTGTTGACCGGCGGCATGCTCGTCGCGCTGCTGATCGATTTCCTGATCCGCACCTCCCGCGCTTTCATCGTGGATCGCGAGGCAGGCGAGATCGACGCCCAGATGTCCGAATTCTTCTTCGCGCGGATGCAGGCGATCCGGCTGGATGCACGGCCGCCGGGCATCGGAACGATGGCAGCGCAGCTGCGCGGGCTCGACCAGATCCGCTCGACGATGACGTCCGCCTCCTTCTTCTGCCTGGCTGACCTTCCCTTCGCGCTTCTTTTCATCGTCGTGATGATGGCGATCGGCGGGTCCGTCGCGCTGGTGCCGCTCGTCGCCTTCCCTCTGGCGCTGTCGGCCGCCTTGATCTTCGCTCGTCTCATCAAATCGTCGACCGACAAGGGGCAGATCAGCAGCAACCGCAAGAACGGCATCCTCGTCGAAGCCCTGGATGCCTCGGAGACCGTCAAGGCCAACCTGGGCGGCTGGCACATGCTGGCGGGCTGGAACCGGCTGGTGGAGGACGTGCATGAGCACGACCTGCATGTGCGCCGCTGGTCGTCGATCGCAACGTCCACCTTCTCGGTGCTTCAGCAACTCTCCTATATCGGCGTCATTCTCGTCGGCGCGCATCTGGTCAGCGCCGGCGAGATGACTCAGGGCGGCCTGATCGCCTGCACGATGATCGGCAGCCGCGTGAACGGACCGCTGGTGGCGTCGCTCCCCAACATGATTATCCAGTGGGGCTATGCCCGCGCCGCGCTCAAGGCGCTCGACGCGCTGCTGGCGATGCCCACCGATCACCAGGAAGGCAAGGCGCCCGTGCGCATGAAGCTGACAGCGCCCGAGTTGCGGCTGGAGGATGTGAATTTCAAACATCAGGGCGCCCGTGAAGGACTCAACATTCCCGCGCTCTCCATCAAAAGCGGCACGCGCCTGGGCCTGATCGGCCCGATCGGATCGGGCAAATCCACGCTCCTGCGGCTGATGGCGGGCCTGTATGCGCCCGAGCAGGGCTTTGTTCTGCTCAACGGAGTCGATGTCCGCCAGATCGCCGAGGACGATCTGCGTATGCCGTGCTGCTATATCGCGCAGGATTACCGCCTCATAAGCGGCACCTTGCGCGAGAATATCGTGCTGGGCATCCCCGATCCGGGAGACGAGGCGATCATGGCGGCCGCCACACAGACCGGGCTCGTGCAGGTTATCCAGGATCATCCGCTCGGCCTGGGTCTTCCAATCAGCGAGGGCAGCACCGGGCTCTCGGGCGGTCAGCGCGCCCTTGTCGGCCTGACCCGGGCTCTGCTCGTCCGGCCCAGCCTCCTGCTGCTCGACGAACCCACCGCCAGCCTCGATCAGGAGACGGAGACGCGGGTGCTCGCCGCTCTCCAGAACGCCATGCCCAGCGACGGCATCCTCATCCTGGTCACGCATAAGCTGCAACTTCTGTCGCTGGTCCAGGACGTGCTGGTCATGCGCTCCGGCCGCGTCGTGCATCAAGGGCCCAGCAGCGCCATGCTCGACAAGCTGCGTTCGAGCGCCCCGGCCAGCGCGACCCCTTCCCCCCGCGCGCCGCTCCATCGGGTATCCTGATCGTGGCCCTCCCTCCCAGCCGAGCCTCGACATCCATCATCGCCCTGACGGCCCTTGCCGTGGCGAGCTTCCTGGTCTGGGCCGGCTTCGCCGAAATCGACCAGGTCAGCCGTGCCACGGGACAGGTCATCCCGGCCGGGCGCGTCCAGATCCTGCAAAGCAACGACGGCGGCGTCATCAAGGCAATCATGGTCAAGGAAGGCGACCAGGTGCGCAAGGACCAGAAGCTGGTGCTGCTGGATCAGGTGAAAATCGAAGCGTCGGTGCAGGAGGGGCGCGCAAAGGTGGCCGCGCTCAAGGCATCGCGGGCCCGGATCGAAGCGGAGCTGTTTGACCGGCCGCTCAACTTCCCGGATGGCATCGGCAACTTCCCCGATTTCATCGAGAGCCAACGCCAGCTCTTCCTCAAGCGGCGGGGCGCGCAGCAGCAGGATATCGCCGCGCTACGGACCATGCTGGGTCTGTCTCGCCAGGAGCTGGACATGAACATGCCGCTCCTCTCGCATGGCGATGTCAGCAGATCCGAGATCCTTCGCCTGCAACGCGCCGTCGCCGACATGGAGGCGCAGATCGCCAACAAGCAGAACAAATATCTGCAGGACCTGCAAACCGAATATACCAAGACCGAGGAAGACCTGGTGACGGCCGAGCAGACGCTGACCCAGCGCCTCGCTTCGCTCAGGGATACCGAGATCGCGGCACCGACGGACGGCATCGTCAAGAATGTGCGTCTCACCACGATCGGCGGCGTGCTGCGGCCAGGAGACGAAGTCATGCAGATCGTCCCGACCGGCGAGGAGCTGATCGTCGAAGCCAAGGTCTCTCCCGCCGACATCGCCTATGTGCAGGAAGGGCAGGAAGCCTCGGTCAAGTTCGACGCCTACGATCCCTCCATCTTCGGCTCCGCTTCCGGCAAAGTGACCTACATCAGCCCGGACACGCTCACCGAACAGAAAGGCAATGGCGAGCAGGTCTACTATCGCGTTCACATCCTCGCCAACACGGCAACCATGCACAAGCGGCCGAGCAAGGATATCGTTATCCAGCCGGGCATGACGGCAACGGCGGAAATCCTGACCGGCAGGAACACCGTTCTCAAATTCCTGGCCAAGCCGCTTATCAAGACAATATCGGATTCTTTCGGAGAACGATGAGGAGGCAGATATGCCCATTTGAACAGTCATTCTTCAATAGAATATAAACGGAATTCGGGATGGCGACTTACAGATATGAAAATCACATGGAGAAGCGCGCGAAATCTCCATATATCATTTCGCTCTGGAGCGGATATTGTTCCATATCCCTCATCATCCCCGCCTTCGTGATCGTCAATGGATGGCTGGACGATGCCGTCGCCGCGTTCGGCACGCTCATTTTCACCTACGCGCTCAGCGTGTCCCTCGGCAGCCTCATCGGCCAGGCGCTGACACGCAGGCCGCTCCACATGAAACGGCTCATTCTCCTGCTCGTGCTCGCCTCGCTCCTGTCGGCCGCGCCCCTTGTCCTGGGCGAGCGGTTCGCCAGCCACTTCCTCCCGCCGGGCCGGGATCACAGCGGCATGGCGGCGCTCATCGCCTGCCTCCCCTTTGCGCTGCCGCTGTTCCTGCTATCAATGCTGCCGCCCTATGCGGTCGCGATCCTCATCCGCAGCCGCGGCAGCGCGGGGTCGGTCAATCGCGTCGTCTCGCTCCTCGCCGCGGCAGGCTATGGCATCGGCGCGCCGACGACCACCTATCTGCTCGTCAACGGCGTCAGCCCCTGGATCGCGCTGACGGGCCTGTGCATCTTGTCGGCCATCGTTACGCTGCTGGCCTTCGCGAAGCATCCGCCGCGCCGCATACGGAAGCGATAGCGAAGTCCGCGTGGGTGGGCCATTGGCCGCCCCCGCGCAGCAGCAGCAGCCATGTGCCCAGAGAACACCGGCCCCGAAGATGTCGCGCGATACTTGACGAAACGCGGCCCGCTCCACCATCGGAGCGGTCCGCGCAATGAAAGACGGAAACCCGTGAATATTCGGAAACAGCGGTCCGCCCCGACCGGGCGAATGACCGGCCAGCCGGCCTAAGCGCTCTTCATTTTCTCGAATGTCGACGAGAGATAGGCATTCTCGTTCATCTGGTGTTCGAGCTGGCCTTCCAGCTCATGAATCCGCAGATTGAGCTGTTCGAGCGACACCGCATGGCTCGCTTCCATATCCTGGTTGCGCTGAACAAGGCTCGCCACTTCATTTTCCAGCCGCCGATTGTCCACCTCGCCAATTCTCAGGCTTTGCGACAACGCGTCCACCCGACCGGCCATGGCAAGGCGCGCCTGATCGAGCTGCTTTCGGGCATTCTGCGCCGCTTCGAGATCGGTCGCGAGCCGGCTTACCTTGGCCTCGTAGCGCGTGATCTCCACTTCATGGCGCCGATTGATCTCCTGGGCTTCGCGCAACTCCCTGCCGATCCTCTCGTTGTCGCTCTTGAGATCGGCATTGACCTTGAGGAGCATCTGCTCCTTGGACCGAACGGATTTGAGTTCGTTCTTGAGATCGCCGAGCTGCTCGTCCCGGGCGCGAATGTCTCTCTGGTAGCGCTCGAAATTCCCGGACATCTCGGCCCGGCTATCGCTCACCAGCTTTTCGAGATTCACTTTCTCCTTCTCGAACTGAAGGACATCATGAGCGAGCCGGGCATTTCCATCCTGGGCCGCGGCGAGCTGTTCGCTCTTGATCCGCAGTTCCCCTTCCAGCGCCTCGCAGCGCTCGCCGAAGCTCGTCGCCTGTTCGAAGCTGTCCTGGTATCGCTCGGAAAGGTCGCTGATCCGGTGCTCGTCGCTGGCGATCCTGATCTTCAGCGCTTCGCATTCCCGGCGCAGGACGATATCCTCGTCCCCCGCGATGGCCAGGGCGGACTGCGTCTCCTGGAGCCTCTCCTCCAGTTCGCGCTTGGCAACGCCGAGAATCTGTATGCTCTGTTCGTTGGCCTCCGCGTTGGTCAACGCCTTTTCCAGCTTCACCTGACTGTCGTCGAAGCTGGCGCGGAGACCGGCATAATCCTCCTCAAGCCGCGCGGAGTGGTCGCTCAGCCTGTGGACCTCGCCTTCCAGGCGCTCCTTTTCCCTGCCCAGCGAAACGTTGAGCAAGGCGAGATCGTGATACTGCTTCAGAAAATAGTCGAACGTCCGTCTCAGATCCGTGATGTCGCCCGCCAGTGCGGCGACATGCACGAGCCGGCTGTCGAGATCCGTAAAGATTCCCCGGATGCCGCCGGTCTTTTCGCCCAGATCTCCAAAGATCGAGCTATCCAGCCGGCCATCCTTCTCGATGAAGGACACAACGCCCAGCATGTTTTCACCGGCCGGGTTCCATGCGACGACCGAAGGCGGAGCCTTCTTCGCAAAAATATTGAACAGCCTAGCCATCATTCCCCCAATCCAAGCCAATGTAGACCCAAAACCGATCAGCTTTCTGAGATCGATTCGAAATATTTTGTCATCATATCAAAGCCATTTTTAGTGATTCTTTGATATTGAACCCGTCCATCGAGATGAGACGACTTCTTGGTAACGAGCCCGGAATCCTCCATATACTTTATCCACCGCAGAGCAGTGCTCGTTGGCGACAGTGACGACAGGATAAGGTTACTCGTTGAAATGTTCTCATCGTTGAGTTCGCTGGCATATAGTTCGAGAAGCATGTCCCAAGCCGGCTCTCCAAAGAGCTTTCTTCCAAAATACTGCTCCCGCACCCGGCGAGAGCGATATTGATATTTGGCAATATCGACGAAGCGTGCATTCGGCCAACCGTTGCACTCCGTCTTGGACGGGACATCGTCCAGCGTCGAACCGACCATATCCATCGCTTCGGCCTCGGCTTCGTCTGCCATGGCGAGAATATCGCGTGCCATGGAGCGGAACTGGGCCGCGCGTTCGAACAATTCCTGAACCCTGGTCTTGTCGCTCCTGCTCCTTTCGGGAGAAGCCAATCGACCGAGATATTGACGGACTATTTGTACCATGATGCCCTGCTGACCAACTTACCCAATGTTTTAAGCGTAGCGCGGCGTTCCGGTGTGGATCGCCATGGCGAGGCGGGGCGCCATCCGCACCGCCGGTACGGACCGAACGCCCACGCCCCGCTTCCCAGGGCGCGACCCGAGGGACAGTCCGTCGTTCCGAGCCATGCACGGAGACGATCGGCCGGATTCGAAAGAATAGCGTGTGAAGCAGGCCGGGCCCGAGGCAACGGACCTTCTATGCGATCGCCGCCCGAATGAACTGGCAGGTACCGCATCACCAAATCATCCGGGCCAGGGCGATGAGCCCCCACCAGCACAGAATTGAAAGAGGCATTCCAACCAGAAGGCACCCTTTGACGAACTTGTGCCCATCGTCCGGCCAGGTCTCCACCTGGCTTTCCTGGCCAATATTCCATCGCCCCTCGGACGCCGCACAGGACCCCGGTCGCCGAACCCCGGTCATTGATGGCCTCCACCCGACATGCGGCTACCGCATGAGCGGCTTTCGCGGGATGGAAGATCGCCGGGAGCCGGCCGCCCCCCGGCACGAAATGCCGCCGGGCGCCCCCAGTAAGAGCCCTGTTGCCAGAGGCCCCCAGCCTGCCGCGCGACATCCGCCTCCGCTTCGGTCTGGACACCTTCGACAATCGGATTGGCCCCGAGCGACTGCGCGAGCCCAACCAACTGCTCAAAGACCGCGCGCGCGCGTGCCGACGCATGGACACGCCCGAGAAAGGATCGGTCGATCTTCACCAGGTCCGGAGCGAGCGCGAGCACATGGCGAATGGAAGCGAAGCCCGTGCCGAAGCCATCGAGCACGATCCGGCAGCCCAAGGCGCGCATCCGCGTTGCAACGTGGACGGCCTCGGATATGTCTGGGAAAGCCGCCGTTTCGGTGATTTCGATGAACAGGCGGCCGCCCGCATTGGGCGTCCGGCTCAAACGGTGCTCGATCTCGTCCCACCAGCAATCGCGGTCAACGCTCTGCGCCGAAATATTGACGCCAAGCACGACATCGGGCGACTCTTCAAGCTCGGCCACGACTTGCGCGACGACATGGCGATCGAGAAAGCGCGCGAAACCTAGCCGTTCCAGCGCCAATATGTCGCTCGCGATCGAGCGTGGCTCGCCATCGGCTCCGATCCAGCGCAGCAATGCTTCATGATAGAGAACATCTTCGCCATCGGACACGGCTTGCCAGAAAAGCGCCAATCGACCCGATTGACCGGCGAAGGCACGCTCAATGCACGGCAAGATGCGGGCCGCCCGCGCCATATCGGCCCTGTAGCCTTTCGCCCAATCCGCCCCCTGGCGCGGCGGCAGGCCCGAAAAACCGTGAGATGTCTCGCCCGTCTCCAGGACGACCGCCGGGGCATTTGGGATGGGAGCACTACCAATCGACCAGGCGCCCGATACCCAGAGGCAGATCGGCCCGGCACTCGTGTCGAGCGCGACCATCGGCAGCGAACCGCAAAACGCTTCGACCAGCCTCTGACACGCGGCGGGGAGCGGCCCGGCACCCATGTTGGAGGCGTCCTGCAACAGCACATGCAGACCGCCCTCGACATTCGCCAGCACCGTTCCATCGGAGCCGATGACATCCGAGGCGATCTGCCGCAGCGTCTCCAGCACCTCCAGGGCGATATCCTCGCCGAACGCGCAGCGGATGTGCGGAAAATTCGCGACCCGGAAGGAAAATTGCACGGAACGCTCGTCCCGCGCCGGAAATCGCGAATAGAGCACATGAACGTCAGCCGATCGCCGGCGCTCAGTCTGCGCAGCAGCAGCCGGCCCGGCATCGCCCATCGCCCCGCGCGGCCTAATGTCCGACTGGTCTTGATTGTCCATGTCCGCCATGTCAGCCGGCTCCGCCCGACGCGATGGCAGCCAGACCGCTTGCCCCGGCAACGATCGTCACCGGCCTTTCCACGCCCTCACCTGCGACCTCGCCAAAAGAGGCGCTCGACCTTTCCCCCAGGGCATGCCCGGCCCGGCACAGCGCGCGCGCATCGGAGACTCCTCGCTCATGCAAGCCCTTCGCCCCCATGAAACGCGCGTGGACGCTCGGACAGCTCGCGCAGCGGCACCGATCGCACCGCCTCGTCGCCATCGCGACTGTAGGTCCAGCTGCGCCAGACACTGGCGCAGCCCAGATGATGCCCCTGCTGCCAGCACGGGCTCCGGCGGCCGTCCTGGCTTTGCAGCGTGGCCGCCATCCGGCTTTGCTCCGCCGTCTCGACGCCCTCCACGATCACGACGGGCGCGATAACGCCGGCCACGCCGATCATATGTTCGAGGAATGTGTAATTCGCCGGATCGGAACCAGCCCACTTCAGGAAGAAGCCATCCACCTTGATGATATCGGGGCCGAGCGCCATGGCATTGCGCACCGAGGCATGGCCGACGCCAAAGTCATCAAGCGCAACACGGCAACCGAGCCGGCGCAATTCGCGGACGAACGCATGCGCATCGGCATGGAGAGCCGCGGACTCGGTAATTTCCACGACAAGACGCCGGGCCATGTCGGGCGAACGGCGAAGACGCGCCAACATCGAAACCCACCAGACGTCGAGCCGCGCGCTCTGCGCGGAGATGTTCACCCCCAGGACTGCGGCGGGAAAATTCTCCAGCTCATCGAGCACCGCGGTGACGATGCGACGATCGAAATGGCGCATGAGGCCAAGCGCTTCCATGGCCGGAATGAAGGCGGATGGCGACAACACGCGACCATCCCGGCCGACCACGCGCGCCAGCGCCTCGGAATAGAGAATCTGCGCGGGCGCCGCGGCCGATCGCACGGGTTGCCAGGAAAGGTGGAGCCGCCCCTCTCGCATGGCCGCCAGGGCTTCGGCCGCGAGACTCATATTCCGCCGATAGCGCTCGGCCCATGCCCCCTCGTCACCGGCCGCCTCATAGTCCGGCAATGCGCAGGAGCCCTCGTCCCCCGCCACGACACACGACAATGCAAGATGGAGGTCGCAACCCGGCAGCCTCACCGGCTCGCCCGATAGACGGCCCAATGCCAGTTCGAGAGCATCCGCGACGTCGGCGCGGCCCCCATGTCCGAACGAGAGCTCGACCAGGCCCGGGCGGCGCACCTCAAACATGCCCGCCTCCCCCCCGAGCTGATCGAGGACCGAATCCAGATTGGCGATCGCCGCTTCCGCGGCAACGGCTCCATACGCGGACAAGATGTGGGAGATATTGTCTATGCGTATGAGAACATGCGCCTCATCCCCTTGGTGGGGGCAAGGATTTGAGGACACTATCCCTGGATTCGCGTCAACTCGCCCAACATGGATTGTTGCGATCATCGACTTCCTCTCATGTCGGGCGAACCGCTCGCTCGGACATGAGACGAAATAGCCAAAACTGTATCAGACACCCCGAATGATAACTTCGTTAGCGCAATCTCTGAAATTGATAAAAAAAATTATATAAATAAAAATATAAAATACACTTCATACAATACGGTATACTATAGAGATGGGCAAAGAAAGTATTTAACAATATCAGAAATCAATTCGTTTCTAAAGGAATCAAAGAAGAAATCTCCCGATATTTATTCATTTTGCTTAATGATGGCAATGACTGGATGTCGAATATCAGAAGCATTATCACTTTCAATATCAAGTATTGATTTCGAATCAAAAAATGTAACAATCATGAGTTTGAAAAAGAGAGGAAGAATTATTTTCAGATCGATTCCGCTTCCATTATGGGTTCTCAGGGAATTTCGAAAATGGATTTCCACGGGTACGCTTGGGCATGACCAGCTGTGGCCATGGTCGCGAATGACCGCCTACCGACGCGTCAGAGAAGTGATGGAAGCTGCGGATATATCGGGACGATATGCCACGCCAAGGGGCCTGCGTCATGGTTTTGGCGTTCGCGCCATACAGTCAAAGATCCCTTTGACCCTGGTTCAGAGATGGCTCGGTCACGCAGACATAAAAACGACAGCAATATACACTGCCGCCATGGGAGAAGAGGAGAGAATTATAGCCTCTCAAATGTGGAGTAAAAAACAATAATCATATATTATATTGTTACATAAATTTTTAATACTATTATTAACTTTAGTTAAATTAAAATTTTTTATTTATATATTTTAAAATATATCGATATTCCCAAAATGGATCATATTTTACTTCATTTTGGAAGGGGGTCCCGTTCCGAAGCGTCGCCCGGCCGGATATGCCCCTTGTCGGGTGATACAGTTTTGGCTATTCTGTAACAGCTTTTATCGTTCAATTTCATATAATTAGCCTTTGCTATGATATCGTTCCGCCTTCGGCGTCGTGACTTGGGCGGCCGAGACGATATCGTCGGCTCCTTTGCCGCCTTTTCCTGAAATTCTCCGGAGCACTCTCAGACGGAGACATGCCCCTCTTCGTCGTCGACCCCATCCTAAATATAGAGGTCACGCCAAGCACTGGCGCAGGCGACCGGAAGGGAATGGCTGGGGAGCCAGTCCCTTCCGGCATCCGGCTATCCTGTGCCGGGACCATGGCGGCGTCCTTGCCCTGAACAGCTCCCATCCATTCGATGCAGCTCCTTCCGAACGCGCGCCGGATCGCGCATGTAGCGTCTACCGCCCTGGACAAGCCATAAGAGGATGAGGGACGGGTATGGCCTGCGCGTCATAGCTCGGACTCCTGGCGTCGACACTCCGGTCTGCCGTCTTCGGCTCTTGTGTCGCCCGCGAGAACGGTTCTGCCGGCCGATCCGTTTCCGCCCAATCCGTTTCTATTGTCGGAAGTCTGGAATGAACCCGATATGAAGTGCGACCGGACGGGGTCTCCCGCTTGCAATCGCCCACGCGAGGCTTCGCAAGAGGGCAATTTCATGCCCTATTTACGGGCTCGATGCGTCTCGCCGTGCCGGGCAGCCGAGAGATTGCCGACCACCGGAAACATGCCGAGGACAGCATAGCGGAAAGGCACATGTACCGATCCGGCCAATTTTCGAATTGATCGACAGCCGCCATCTCGTCTCACGGTCTTCCCATATCATCATGACAATAAGTCGGTTTCCCCCGGCCCTTTTCCGGACAATCGAAGCTTATTGTTAACCATATTTCCTCACTCTACCCCGGGGCCATTTGGCACAAAGAACAGAAACAGACGGGGGTCGGTAAGATGCTGAGGACATCGGCAGGCAGAAAATATCTGACGGGGGCGGAAATTCAGAAATTTCTGTGTGAAGCGCGCAGTCGAGGGACTGACGTTTTTTCGTTTTGCTCAGTCATTGCTCATACGGGCTGCCGGATATCCGAAATACTGGAATTGAGCAAAGAATCCTTCGATTTCGGCGAGGGCACAGTCATCGTCCGAAGCCTGAAGAAGAGAAAGAAGATCGTTTTCAGGGCCATCCCCCTGCCACCGGTCCTGATGAACCAGCTCTGCCATTGGCTTCTGACAGGGATTTTATCGCCGGATCGCTTGTGGCCCTGGTCGCGCATGACCGGCTACCGGCGCATCCGCGAAGTCATGCAGTCCGCCGGTATTCGCGGCGCCTTTGCGACGCCTCGCGGCCTGCGGCATGGCTTCGCCGTTCGTGCCGTTCAGGCCAATGTGCCGTTGAATCTGGTGCAACGCTGGCTCGGCCATGCCGATGTCAAAACCACCACCATCTACACCCATGTAACCGGCCCGGAAGAGCGGGAACTCGCATCCCGACTCTGGATGACAGATACGGAGCCCCGGCAAGCGGGGCGCCCGATGGCTTCGACCGTGCCTGTCCACCCGCTCCGGATTGCTCCAGACGTTTTTGAGCCCGAAGAAACGGGCGATCCGAGCAAACACATGATGCCAAGCGTCCCTCCCAGGACAGTCTTCGACCGCTCAACTCGTGAGGATCGGCAATTCCGGCAATCACCACCATTGTCGCCGTGTAATCCCGCACAACAAGCACGGGCAACGATCCCGCCGGCGGACCTTCACGGGGGCAAAGCGCTGCTCGACCTCTCGTCGGCGATCAGCCAGAAGGTCAAGGCATTGCTACAGGTTCCGCCAGCGTCCAGGGATCAGAATCAGACCACCCCCAGATCGGAATCGATCCGAAGCGGTAGCGCTCCCGGAATCAATAACGAAGATAAAGATCGGCGGCGCGCGCTATCGCATGCATGATAGCGGTAATACTTTACCGATCACTATGCTTGACCCCGAATATCTCAGACAACTCATCGGGCGGCAGGCATCTTGCACATATGACCTCAAATCATTGGACAGCCTTCTGTCCTTCACCTACGCCGTACGGCATTGAAATCACATGTGCTTTAATGGGAAACCCTGCTCGACATGCGTTCTGCCACGCCTGAACGATCTTCGAATCCATCACAGCACGGCGCCATTGATAGCGAAGTCCTGACCGGCAGGCTGGCTTTGGCCCTGGCCCAGGCCACCCTGTCCATGCTCGCTGCGACCAAGACCCTGTCGCCCGATGTCATCCGGGCGGTCGCCGCTGGTGTCGCCAACGTCGGCACGCTGGAATTGAGCAAGGAAGAAACCTCCCTGCTCTCCCAGCTTATCAAGGCCGCCCTGGAAGAATAGCGCTCCCGCGCCATCGGTCCGCCGGGCCGCGTCTGCTGCCCCTGCGTAAATGAGAGCATCGTTCTCCGGCGCAAAGGGGCATATGCAAGAGAGGCTCGCACGGACCTGGAGATAACGCGGTCGGCCGCTTCGCTCCGACGCGCTCGCCGATACCGAGCGCCCGCGCCAGCCCCCGCTCCCCTCAGCCGCCCGCGCGTTCGCCCATGCGGCGATAGGAGAAGACGGTGGCCGGGGGCACGTTGCGGATGATGGTGCCCACTTTCTCCACCTCCAGGCCGAGCTGGCGCGTCACGCCGCGCGCGGCGGGCGGGCGCGGGGAATAAGTGAACTGCACGAAGCTGCCGCCCGGGCGCAGCAGGGTGAAGGCCTCGGTCAGGATCGCCTGTTGCAGGGCCTTGCTCATGGCGAGCAGCGGCAGGCCGGAGATGATGCACTGATAGCCGCCCAGCCCGCCGACGGCATCCGCCGCGACGCTCTGCGCCGGCGTCTCCAGGATGCGCACGCCCGGCAGGGTACGGCGCAGGTCGCGCGCGAAACCCTCGTTGATCTCCACCACTTCGAGTTGGTCGGCGGGCAGGCCGATCGCGAGAATCTCGCGCGTCAGGGCGCCGGTGCCGCCGCCCAGCTCCATCACGCGCCCGCCGGCCGGATCGATCTGGGTCGCCATGAGCCGGCCGAGCCAGGGGCTGCTCGGCACGATGGACGCGGTCTGTCGGGGCTTGCGCAGCCAAGCCTGGAGAAAGCGGGCATAGTCGCTGACGGCCGTTCTGCGTTCCGCCAGCATCGAACCGTCTATTGGGGGCATTGCCTCTCACATACGCTGTCTTGAGGCCGCGCATCGTAGAGACAGGGTCAGGGCAAGAAAAGAGCTAAATGGTGCTGCAAGACATGAGAAATATTGCGCGGCCGGCATGGCGGCCACGTCCGGGCGGATCGCTGGAGCGGATCGCCGGGCCGGATCGCTGAACCGGTTCACCGGCCGGATACAGTCTGCTCGCGTGCGGCCGCGCGACGGCGGGATCGCGGATCAGATCTCGTGCCAGGTCTCGTCGTTGGCGGGATCGCTGGAGACGGTGCGCTCGGCGAAGCGCTCCATGATCTCGTCCTGAAGCCGCAGGCGCAGCGTTTCCAGCGTGATCGTGCCCGCCTCCGACACCATGTCCGGCGCACGCAGGGTGCGCCCCAGATTCTCGTGGCGCTGGCATACCTCGTCAATGGTCTGGAGCACGTTCATGTGACTGCGCACGATCTCGGGATCGGCACACAGTTGCAGGCCCATATTCTCCAGCACGATGCGGATCCGGTCCAGCTCATCGGCGATGAGCGCGCGCATCACGCCGTCGGGCAACACCCCATCGGGCAAGGACACGCCGCTTTCGAGACGAGTCAATTGAGTCATGCCGCCGCCTTGTCCTGACTGGCATTGTCGATGATCGCGGCACACAGGCCGGCGAGCGGAAGCTTGGTGATGGCGGGATCGCGCGCGACCACGGCGTCGATCGCCTCGCTGACCAGCGCGGTCTCCTTGGCCTGGCAGAAGGTGCGCGCGCCGGCCGCCTTGAGCGCGGCCATGCCCATGGCGCCGTCATCGCCCATGCCGGTGAGCACGGCGGCAATGGCCTGAGCGCCGGCGGTCTTGGCGAGCGCGGCGAAGAGCAGGTCCGCCGAGGGCCGGAAGCCCTTGACCGGATCGCGCGGCAACAAGCGGATGGACCCGCCCGGCCAGCGGTCGACGACGACATGGGTGCCGGGATCGGCCGCGACATAGACGAAGCCCTGCTCCAGCTTCATGCCATCCTCGGCGAGCTTGACGCCGGGCTTGATCGTGCGCTCCAGCTTGGCGCCGAAGCCGGGGGCCAGCCCGTCCTCCATCTGCTGGAGGATGATGGTGGGCGGGCAGTTCTCCGGCATGCCGGCGAGCAGCTCGGCATAAGCCTCGATGCCGCCGGTGGAGGCCGCCATGGCGACGACCGAGCCGTTCCACTTGAAGCCGTCTGCGGGCGGCGGGGGAGGCGGCGCGGGCTTGTCGGCGGCGGGCTGGAGCTTGGCCTTGGCGGCAGCGATCACCAGCTTGCACAGCTTGCCCGAGATCGCGTCGAATTCCGCCTGGGTCGCCTGCTTGGGCTTGGGGAAGCAATCCACCGCGCCCAGCTCCAGCGCCTTGATGGAAATTTCGGCGCCCTTCTGCGTCAGGGTCGAGAGCATGATGACGGGCATGGGGTTGGTCGCCATCAGCTCGGCCAGGAAGTCGATGCCGTTCATGCCGGGCATTTCGATGTCCAGCGTGATGACGTCCGGCTTGAGCTGCGGGATCATCTCGCGCGCCTCGTCCGCATTGGCGGCGCTGTCGAGCACGATGATGTCTCCCGATTTCTCCAGCGCTGCCGTGAAGAGGGCGCGCATGGTGACGGAGTCATCGACGATCAGGACGCGGGTTTTCTCGGCCATGGGGTAAATTACTCTCTCTCGTTCTGGGGCCCAGTGAGCGATTTTCCGAAGCAGCTCTGTCTATCAGGCGAAGGATGCTGGAGCGTTAATGAGTCACGCGGCGAACCGCAGCGACCAGCTTCTCCGGGTCGAAGGGCTTGACGATCCAGCCCGTCGCGCCGGCCTGGCGGGCCCGCGCCTTCTTCTCTTCCGAGCTTTCCGTGGTGAGCACCAGGATCGGCCGGTCGACATGGCGGCGCTGCTCGCCGCGCAGCCGCTCGATGAGGCCGAAGCCGTCCAGCCGCGGCATGTTGATGTCCGTGATGATGAGGTCCACCTCGTTGGTTTCGAGCCAGGCCAGCGCGGCCTCGCCGTCCTCCGCCTCCACGACCTCATAGCCGTTGCCGCACAAGGTCATCTTGAGCAGCGCCCGCATGCTGTGACTGTCATCCACAGTCAGGATCTTCGTCGTCTCAAACATAGTCATACTCATCCCTGCCCACACTTCAGAAGAACTCGACGTCGCCCGTATTCTCGGGCCGGCTGCGCACCGGCACCGGCGGCGGTGCCGCAGACTGCACCACATGCCGGCATCGGGCTTTTCCCATCGCCGCCAGGAAATCGACCCGGCGCGCACAATCGCCACCGACATCCCGGTGGCTCAACAGTATCGATTCAGCGTTTAAGAATCGTTCAGCGAACGCCGCATTGACCGTTCCGATCGCCCGCATCTGCCTGTGGATGTTCGCGCCGCCATAGATATGCGCGCGCATCCGCGACTTGACGGCGCCCGCCTGCATCATCCTGTTGATGAGCAATTCCATCAGATAGAGGCCGAAATGCTCGTCCAGCGTGGGCGGCTGCCCCTCGCGATGCTCCGGCTCGGCGAGCAGGAAATGGTTCATGCCCCCCACCTTGGCGATGGGATCGAACAGACAGGCCGCGATGCAACTGCCCAGCACGGTGGTGAGCATCACCTCCGGGTCGGCGGTCACTTCCGCCGCGCCCTGCATCACCGTGATGCGGGGCGTCACCAGCGTGGCAAATTTCCGGCTGGGCTCGACGAACATGTCAGGCCACCAGCGCCAGTGCCTTGTCCGCGATGCGCGGCAGCCCCAGCACATATTTGGCCGCGCCGATCTCCGCCGCCACCTTGGGCATGCCATAGACCACGCAGGTCGCCTGGTCCTGGGCGATGGTGGGGCAGCCGGCCTTGCGCATGGCGAGCAGGCCGTGCGCGCCGTCCGCGCCCATGCCGGTAAGCAATACGCCCACGCCGCGTCCCGGCAGCTCCCGCGCGACGCTGTTGAAGAGCATGTCGATGCTGGGGCGATGGCCCGAGACGAGATCGCCCGGGCGCAGCCGGCCGATGATCCGGTCGCCGCCGTTGCGCACGGTGAAGTGCCGCTCATTGCCCGGCGCGATGTACACATGGCCGGGGCGCAGCGGCATGTCGCCCTCCGCAAGCTGCACCCTGGGCGCGCATTGCTCGTCCAGCCGCCGCGCCATGGCGGAGGCGAACTGGCCGTTGATATGCTGCACGATCACGGTCGGCGGGCAATTGGCGGGGAAGCGCTTGAGCACATGGTGGAGCGCTTCCACGCCGCCGGTGGAGGCGCCGATGGCAATGAGGCCGTTCTCGACGCGCTCGCTCGTTTCGAGGATCTGCGCGGCGCGGTCCGCCATCGGCTCGACCTGGAAGGAGCGCGTGAGGTTGATCTTGGAGGCACGGCGGATCAGCTCACCCAGCCTGCCCTGATCCTCCAGCATCTCGCCGTTCGAGCCGGTGGGCTTGGCATAGCAATCGACCGCGCCCAGCTCCAGCGCGCGCATGGTGGCGTTGGTGCCCTCCTGCGTCAGGGTGGAGACGATCACCACCGGCGTCGGCCGCAGGCGCATGACCTTTTCCAGGAAGTCCAGCCCGTTCATGCCCGGCATTTCGATGTCGAGCGTCACCACGTCGGGATTGCGCGCCTTCATGAGCGAGCGCGCCTCCAGCGCGTCGGCCGCCTCGCCGATCACCTCCATGTCCGGCTCGCGCTCCACCATCACGCGGATGAGCGCGCGCATCGTGGCGCTGTCGTCGACAATGAGTACCCGGATCCCCATCAGTTGGTCTTTCTGTATGTCGTGAGGTTAACCAGCTCCAGCCGCCCCTCGGCGGGACCGGAGACCCGCTCGCTGTGGCCGATGAAGAGATGCCCGTGCGGCTTGAGCTGCTCCGCGAACCGGCCGATCAGGCGCTCGCGGCTGGGCTGGTCGAAATAGATCATCACATTGCGGCAGAAGATGACGTCGAACGGGCGCCGCATCGGCCAGACGCCGTGCAGGTTCAGCGTGCGGAAGCGCACCATCTGCGCGACTTCCGGGGCAATGGTGGCGACGCCGTCGGCCACGCGCACCCAGCGCTCGCGCAGGGCGGCCGGCAGCGGTTCCACCGCCTCCGCGTCATATTGCGCGGCCCGCGCCTTGACGAGCGCATGGTCGGCCAGGTCGCTCGCCAGAATGGCGATGTCCGCCTTCATGATCGCGCGCGCCTCGTGCGCATCGGTGCCGAGCAGAGTCATCACCAGCGAATAGACTTCCTCGCCGCTGGACGAACCCGCGGACCAGATGCGCACCGCTTCGCCGTGCAGCAGCCGCTCGACCAGGCGGGGCCGGATATGGTCGCGGAAATATTCGAAATGATGCGCCTCGCGCCAGAAGAAGGTGTGGTTGGTGGTGAGCGCGCACACCGCCTTGCGGGCTTCTTCCGGGTCGGTCCTGATCCGCTGGATATAGTGGGCGAAGGTGCCGGCATTGCTCTCGCGCACCAGCGGCGCGATGCGCGAATAGACCAGCGTGGATTTGCCCGGCGGCAGGACGATGCCCGCCTGCGTGTAGATCATCGCCCGGATCGCCTCGAAGTCCTTGCGGGAATAGATCTGCTCGCTGACTCCGGGAAAGGCGGTGAACCGCTCGCCGCTCTCGTGGATCATGCAACCAGCCTCAACCCCGAAGCGCTGCCCACGACCGAGCCGACCAGCATGTCGACATCGAGGATGAGCGCCACCTTGCCATCGCCAAGGATCGTCGCGCCCGCCACGCAGGCGACCGGCTTGTAGTTGGATTCCAGGCTCTTGATGACGAACTGGCGCTGGTCGAGGATGTTGTCGACCTGGAGCACGGCCGAGCCGCTATTCTCCGTCTCGACGACGATGAGCACGCTCTCCTCCGGCTTCTTGACGGCGCCATGGGCGTTGAGCTGCGTGTCGACCGGAATGATCGGCAGGAACGTGCCGCGCACGTTGAGCATGTTGCGGCCATTGCCCATCGGGCGCAGGTCGCCTTCCTCGGGACGCAGGCTCTCCACCACATGAGTGAGCGGCACCACCAGCGTCTGGTCGCCCACCGAGACGATCATGCCGTCCGAGATGGCGAGGGTGAGCGGCAGGGCCAGCGTGAAGACGCTGCCCTGGCCGGGCGTGGACTGGATGGAGATGCGCCCGCCCAGGTCCTTCACATTCTGGCGGACCACGTCCATGCCGACGCCCCGGCCGGAAATGTTGGAGACGGTCTGCGCGGTGGAGAAGCCCGGCGCGAAGATGAGATTGTCGATCTCCTCGTTGGTGAGTTGCGCGTCGGCCGCGATGAGCCCGCGCTCCACGGCCTTGGACAGTACGCGCTCGCGATTGATGCCGGCGCCGTCGTCCGCGATGGAGATGAGAATGCGGCCGGAGCGGTGCTCGGCCGAGAGGCGCAGCATGCCTTCTGCCGGCTTGCCTGCCGCCTCGCGCACTTCGGGCGTTTCCAGCCCATGGTCGACGGCATTGCGGATGAGGTGCGTGAGCGGTTCGCCCAGGCGCTCCACCACGGTCTTGTCCAGTTCGGTGCCCTCGCCCGCCACTTCCACGCGCACGCGCTTGCCGGTCGCCGCCTCCAGCTCGCGCACGATGCGCGGCACGCGGCTGAACACGCTGCCGATGGGCTGCGCGCGGATGGACATGGCGCTATCCTGCAACTCGCGCGTGAGCTGGTCGAGCATGCCCAGTTCGTCGATGGCGGACATGCCGAGGTCGATCATGCGCTGCGCCATCATCGCCTGGGCAATGACCAGCTCGCCGACCGTGTCGATCAGCCGATCGAGCTTGCCCAGATCGACGCGGATGGTCTGCCCGGCGGCCACGGAAACCTTGCGGCCGGTCTCGCCAGAAGGCGCGATGCGGGCGGCGGCCTCGGCCTGCGGCGCTTCGGGTTCCTCCGCCGCTTGTGCCGACGCTTCCGCCGCGGGGGCGGACGACGCGACCGGCGCGGGCGCCGCGGCGACTGGCTGGGGCGCGGGGGTCGGCGCGGACGCGGCCGCAGGCCTGTCGGCCATGGCGGGCGCCAGCACGCGGATTTCCACATCGTCGCCAACGAAATCGAAGATCTCGCGAATCTGCGCCTCGGTCACATCGGCCGGCACGGAGAAGCGCCAGATGAGATAGGTCTCTTCCGGGTCGAACTCGGCGAGCGGCGGCACGCGATCGGTATTGACAGAGACGCAGCGGCCGCCGAGCAGCGCGACCTCGCGCACCAGCAGGAGGGGCTCGGAGCCGTTCTTGAGCGAGCCGGACAGCGGCTTGATGTCCACCAGCCACTCGGCCGGCGCCTCCGCCTGCGCGGGCTCCGCATCGGCCCGGGCGTCGACCGGAATGCCCTCATCGCTGTCGATGGCGCCAATGAGGCTGTCCAGATCGAAATCCAGGTCCACATCGTCCGGGGCGGCGGCTTCCGGCGTGGCCGGCGCCTCCGCTTCAGGGGACGACGCCGCGCCGCCGGCCTCGGCCGCAACGGCGCGAACTTCCAGCTCCGCGCTCACGGCCGCGTCGTCCGGCGTGCTGCCCTCGCCCCGCGCGGCCGCCACATGATCGGCCAGCAGGTCGAAGGCGCGCAGCATCAGGCCCTGGAGGCTCTCATCGAGCGGCAGGACCCCCTCGCGCACGAAGGAGAGCACGGTCTCGAACTTGTGGGTGAAGGCTTGCAGCGCCGTGAAGCCGAAGGCACCGGCCCCGCCCTTGATGGAATGGACCGAACGGAAGATGCCGTTGACGGTCTCATCGTCCACCGCGCCCTCGCGGCAATCGAGCAGGCCCTGCTCGGCGACGGTCAGCGCTTCCTCGCATTCGAGGAAGAAAATCTGGAGGATGTCCTCGTTCGTCACTGTCTATTCCCCCTTCAGGCCGCGATGCCGAACATGGCGGAGAGGCCGCTGAGCGAGGCGGCGCCCTTCAGCTCGTCGGATGCGTCGACGACCTTGAACGTGATCGCGCGGTCTTGCGCGGAGAGCGCGGCGCTGGCGAGGAGCTGGAGGCCGGCCAGCCCGACCCGGTTCACTTTCGAGCCGTCGATGAGCAGGTCCTCGCCCTTGTCGCACTGATCCTTCAGCTCGCGGGCGATCAGCGGCAGGTTCAGCTTGTCCAGCATTGCCGGAAGGATGATCGCGCTCATTTCATTATCCCCTGACATGTCACATCGACGCCCGAGCGCCATGGCCGCGCGGCATGGAGAAGCGCGCCATCGCCGGCGGCGCGGCGGCATTGGCCAGCCCTCGTCCGCTCCGTGACATCTCGGCACTCTGGTTCTTCTTCACGACCCGCTGCTCTTTCTTCCTGGCTGGCGTCCCATGCTCTGGGCGTGCCGGCCTTTTTCCGATCATCCGGGGCGCGTACCCTGAAAAGCCGCGCCCCGGATCGTCCCTCAAAATTCGGACCAGTCCTCGCTCGCGCTCGGCTTGACCGCGAGATTGCCCGCGACCGGCATGGGCGCTGCGGCGCGCGCCGGTGCGGGACGCGGCGCGGCGGCACGGGGCGGCGCAGAGCGGGCCGGGGCAGCGCGGGGCGCGGCCGCGGCGATCTGGCGCGCGGTGAGGCGGAAGCGCGTGAGCAGCGCCGCCAGCCGGTCCGCCTCGCTCGCAAGGTTGCGGGCGGCGGCCGTGGTCTCCTCGACCATCGCGGCGTTCTGCTGGGTCATCTTGTCCATGTCGCTGATCGAGCTGTTGACCTGCTGCACATTGCCGGCCTCCATCTCGGCGGCACCCGCCATCTCGCCGATCAGGCCGTTGATCTCGCTGATCTTGGTGACGATGCGCTCCAGCATCTTGCCGGTCTCGCCGACCAGCCCGACGCCGTGATGCACCTGCTCGCTGGAGGTGGTGATGAGCGCCTTGATGTCCTTGGCGGCATCGGCCGAGCGCTGGGCGAGCGCCCGCACTTCGTTGGCAACGACCGCGAAGCCCTTGCCCGCCTCGCCCGCCCGCGCCGCCTCGACGCCTGCGTTCAGCGCCAGCAGGTTGGTCTGGAAGGCAATGCCGTCGATCACGTTGATGATCTGGCCGATTTCCTGGCTGCTCTTCTCGATGGCGTCCATGGCGCTGACCGCCTGGCGGACCACGTCGCCGCCCTGCGAGGCATCCTTGTGCGCCATCTTGATGGAGCTGCTGATCTCGTTCGCGTTGCGGGCGCTCTCGGCGACCATGTTCGTCACCTGGCTCGTTGCCGCCGCCGTCTCTTCCAGGCTCGCGGCCTGCTGCTCGGTGCGGCGCGACAGATCCTCGGAGGCCACGCGGATCTCGGTGGAGCCGGCATGCACGCTCTGGGCCGAGGCCGAGACCTGGCTCAGGCTGTGGTCGAGGCCATTGATGGCCTGGTTGAAGCTGAGACGCAGCGCCTCGTAGCGGCCGCTGAAAGGCGTATCGATCTTGTAGGTGAGGTTGCCGCTGGCGAGCTGCTCAAGGCCACGGCCGAGCGCCTCCACCACATCATCCTGCGAGGCATGGTCGCTGACCTGCATCGCATTGCTCTTGAACACCGTCATGGCGCGCGCCAGGCGGCCAACGCAATCCTCATGGTCGGTATAGCGCACGGGGCTCTCCGTATCGCCCGCCGCCAGCGCCTCCATGCGCTCGACGATGTTCACATAGGGCGTGCAGACGAGCGACCTGGCCGTGTTCACGGCCAGGACGGTGGCGGCCAGCGCCACGCCCGCAAGGCCCAGGCCCCAATAGGCATAGCCCAGCCACGCCAGCGCCACACCGGCGAGAGACAGCGTCGACAACCCCGCAAGAACCATAAGCAACGCACTGAATTTACTGCGTATCGGGGCACTCTTCTCAAACCAGTCCAGCATCCTGCATTCCCTTCCGAACGAACCGTGACAACACGAGACGTTCACCTGGCCCCCGGTGACCCAAGTGAAAGAGGTTCCAGACAAGAGCGTGGAGTCGCGCCGCCGCGCCGCCCATCGGCCACGCGAACGGGCCGATTTTTCCCTGCCTGATCGGCCTCCGTCACCCCGGAACGGGACACGGCGACCAGCCTCACCAGGCAGGCATGCACCAGCATTGGGAAAAATAGGGTTAACCGAGAGCCGCCCGCGATCAGATTGAATCGGCCGAAGCGCTCTTCATGTGTTTTTCCGCATTTTCCGGGCCGCCGGAAGGGCGCATCCGCTCTGAAAATGCGTCAGGCGACGCCCGCTGCCTTATTGCGCGATTGCGCGGTCAGATCTCCGCCTGGATCAGCCAGTCGTGGAACAGGCGCACCGCGCGCGATTCCAGCGCCCGGTGGCGGCAGACGAAGAAGTAGCGATAGGGGCTCTCGATCTGCTGATCGTCGAACAGCCGGGCAATGCGCTCGTCCTGCGCATGGCGCAGGTGGCGGCCGTGCATCACCGCGATGCCCAGCCCCTGCGCGGCCGCCTCCAGCATCAGCGCGCCCGAATCATAGTCGTCGATGGCGGCGGGCTGGAGATCGGGCAGGCCCACGCCCGCCTTCCACACGTCGAAAGTGGCGGCCATGTCACGGTGGATCAGCACCGTCTCATTGGCGATGTCCTCCGGCCGGCGGATCTGCTGGGGCCCTTCCGTGCGTGCGCGGGCGGCGATGAGATAGACCTCGTCGCGGTCCAGCTCGCGCGCATAGAGCGACGGATCGACATCGCGGGCCAGCACGATGGCGGCATCCAGCCCATCGCCCAGCCGCGCAATGGCATTGGGCGTGGTGTCGACATCCAGATGCAGCTCGGGATGGGCGCGGCGCAGTTCGCCCAGGCGCGGGAAGAGCCGCTGGCTGGCGAAGAGCGGCAGCACGCTGAGGCGCAGCCGCAAGGCACGGACACCGCTCGTCGTCACCTCGATGGCGGCACTGAGTGCATCCAGCGCCGGCGCGATCTCGCTCAGCAGCCGCGCGCCCTGCGTGTTGATCTCAAGCTGCTGGTGGCGCCGGTCGAACAGAGGGAAGCCGAGGAAGCGCTCCAGCGCCTGAATGCGGCGGCTGAGCGCGGGCGCCGACAAGGCAAGCTCCTCCGCCGCCGCCTTCACCGAACCGGTGCGCGCGACCTGGACGAACGCTTCGAGGGCGGTCAGGGGAGGCAATCGACGCATTGCGCGCGCCTAGCTCCTTTCGGGCGACGTTTGTTGCATCGCACAAGCATGCCGCAAGCACGCGCGGGACGCCAGAGGCGATTTGCACTCGACGCATCAGTACGGGACGGCCGCGCGGGGCAGGATCGCGGGGCCCTTGCACAGGGCGCAATCAGATATTCACGACGCGCGCCTTTGCGTCCTTGCGGGGTGATTCGCGGCGCCGGCACTCCTCGGCAACGCGATTCCGGTCGCAACGCTCCTCCCCCGTGAAAAATCCGTTTTTTCTTCCGGCGGCGCGGCATTCGGTTACCGCAAAAGGTTAATCCCGACCAAAAGCGCCGGATCGTGCGGGAAAACGGACCAAATTTTCCAGCAGCTTTGCTTAAGGAGCGTGATGACCGCTGTTGGTTAACGCTCTCCAGGGGTCACAAATTGGTAAAAACATTCTTAACAGGTTTGCATCCGCGGCCGGGGATGGACGATATGGGCTGGTCGGCACGATGGGGCCCGGCAAGGTTCTATGTGGGAGAAATTGAAATGAAGAAGGCTATCTATCTGGCCGCCGCCGCGACGGCGATATTCGCCATGGCGCCGAGCGCGCAGGCCGCCACCTATATCTGCGGCGTCGACAGCGCCTGCTCTTTCAACGAGACGCCTTATGGCACCGGCGGCTACGGCCTGAGCGTGAACCAGACGAACCCGACGTTCGACGATTATTTCCAGTTCACGCTGAACCATAGCTACAATCTGACCGTGTCGCTCACCAGCAACTCGGGCATCTTCAGCTATGACGTGACCGAGCTTCTGGCCGGCAGCGAAGCAGGCGCCCAGCTTGGTACGTTCACCAACAATGGCGAGAGCGGCCAGCTGGTGCTCGCCGTCGGCGCCGGCACCTATCTGGTGCACATCAAGGGTGCGCTGAACGACGGCCTGAAGGGCGGCACCTACAATGGCACCATCGAGCTGAACCCGGTGCCGGAGCCGGCTTCGTGGGCGATGATGATCGCCGGCATCGCGGCCGTGGGCTTCACGATGCGCCGCCGCACGCACACCGCCCGGCTGGCGTTCAGCTAAGACCGCTCCGTCTCCGGCCGGCCCCCGCCGTGGGGGCGCCGCCGGCCGGAGACGATGAATCTGGAAGGCCTCGTTCGCACATGCGAACGGGGCCTTCTTTTTTAAAGCCTCACCCAGAGCGGTTCGCGCATGCAGCGAGAAAGAATTTAACCATGCACCGCTCAACGCCTTGAGGACGTCACATTAGTGACTTGATTTTGAACTAGAAATTCAACGTCTACGGTATCGCTGTTAAAATTTGTTAACCAGTCCCGGTAATATATTGAACTTTCATGCTGCATGTGCGTATAAAAACGGAAGCCAACCAAAGGCTTTGTGGGAGACTACCAATGAAAAAGTGGATTTACGCAGCCACCGCGGCTGCGGCAGTGCTGGCGTGCGCGCCCAGCGTCTCGGCGGCGGAAGTCATCTACGCCTGCGACGCAAGCCCGCGTTGCGACTTCACGCAAGCCAACGGCACGGGCGGCTTCAGCAACATCGTTGTGCCCGCCGAGTCTGCCTTCGACCATTATTACGAGTTCTCACTGACCAGCAGCTTCCTGCTGACCGTGTCGCTCACGAGCGCCAGCTCGGTGTTCAACTACACGGCCTCGGAGCTGCTGTCCGCGGACCGGACCACCTCGCTGGGTTCGTTCACCAATAATGGCGAGTTGGGCCAGCTCGTCGTGGCGCTCGCGCCGGGCCTCTATTATGTGCACATTGCGGGCGATCTGCTGAGTGACCGGGCCAAGACCTACGGCGGCACGATCGAAATCGCGGCGATCCCCGAGCCCGCGACCTGGGCCCTGATGCTGGTCGGCATCGCGGCCGTGGGCACCGCGATGCGTCGCCGCCCGCGCAGCACGCGCGTCGCGTTCAGCTAAGCAGATACGGGCGGGGCGGAGCCGGGCACAAGGCGCCGCCTCCCACCGCTGCCGGAGAATCGAGGGCGTCGGCTTCGCAGGAGGCCGGCGCCCTTTTCCATGCGCGGTGCCCGGCAATGCCCGTGATGGTGCGGCGGGGCGGGAACGGTGCCGGGCGGATCACCATTTAGCGGCCGCCATCCCGGCACAGCCTTGTCGCCCGGCCCTCTGCCTCCGTCGAGCGTGCGGATGCCGATCCGCCTGTCCGCCCAGCCGGCCGAAGCCGTCCAGCCATTGCGAAAGCTCGTGCTGCTTCGCGCCACGCGCACCACAGGCGCACAACAGCCGCGCACTTTCAAAGCCGGTATCCTCAGCCTTGCCCTCCGCGCAGCGTCAGGCGCGTCCCCGCGCCAGCCGCCGCCACAGCCACTCGGCCGGCCCCTGCCGCCAATGGCGGCGCCACAGCGGCGACCAGAGCAGCATAACCGCGCAACCCGCCAGCGCGGCGAGCAGCAGCGCCGGCCGTCCGAGCGTGGCGAACAGGCCCGCGCCATAGCCATAGAAGAGCGTGGTCGCGACGAGGCTGCACAGCAGATAATTGGAGAGCGCCAGCCGGCCGACCGCGCGCACCGCGCCGACCAGCGGATGATCGGGCCAGCGCAGCGCGATGCCGATGGCAAGGGCCGCATGGGCGGTCGCAAGTGGCAGGCGCAGCGGCAGGGACCAGGCAAAGCCCGCCGCCTGCGCCGCCAGCGGATCGCGCGAGAGCAGCACCCAGGCCGCCAGCCCCGCCATGGGCAGCAGGCCCACCACATAGGCGCGGCGCCACGTCGCGCGATATTGCGCGGGCAGCCACTGAGCCGAGAGGAACCCGCCCTTCAGCATCGCCATGCCCAGCGCGATGAAGCCCAGCGTCTCGGGCAGCACATGGAACACCATGTTGAACGCCTCGCGCCCCGTATCCGCCAGACGCGCCACCATGATAACGCCATAGCCCGAGCGCAGCAGCGTCGTCTCCACCGCCATGGTGACACTGCCCGGACCGCCGAGCGCGTCCGAAAGGCCCCGCCAGCTCAACACCGCCTCGGCCGTGGCGCCGGGCGCCAGAGCGGCGGCGCGCAGCCAGAAGGGCGGCAGCACCACCGCAAGGTCGATCAGCCATTGCAGCGCCAGCAGCCCCAGCGCCCATTTGACGAGCGCCAGCGTGTCGAAGCGCGCCAGCCCCGTGGCGAGCAGCCCCGCCAGCGCGAGCGGCAGCAGGATATCGCCCGGCCACAGCAACAGATGATGGATCAGGCCGAAAGCCAGCAGCCAGAGCATCCGCCGCCGATGCGCCGCCACGCCATCGCGCCCGTCCAGCTCCGCCGATTCCATGACCAGCAGCATCGAGGCGCCGAACATCATGGCGAAGAGAGCGCGGAACTTGCCGTCCACCAGCAGGAAATTGAAAGCCCAGGCCGCCAGATCGAGCGGGCCCTGATCGCCGGTCGCGAAGGGATTGAGCTGTGCCGCCACCGGCAGCCCGATGGCCACCATATTGGCGAGCAGGATGCCCATCACCGCCAGTCCGCGCAGAAAATCCAGCGCATCGATGCGCATGCTGTCGTCGCTCATGGTCGCCGGTGCCTTGTCCTTCATCGCATCACGGCGGCGGAACAGTGCACCGTCGCCTGTCCGCAGCGGCTCTACCGCCTTTTGCCGTGGCGTCCAGCCCTCGCGCATGCCAAAGGCGCGCCATGCAATCGGAGCATGAGACGCAGACGGATCGCAAGGCACGGATCGGCGCGGCCTTCGGCGCGGCGGCGGCGCGCTATGAGGCCAGCGCCGGCGTGCAGCGCCTGGTCGCCGCGCATCTGGCCGCCATGACGGCACGCGAGCGGCTGCCGGAGACGGCGCGCATTCTGGAAATCGGCTGCGGCACTGGCCTGCTGACGCGCGAAATCCGCCGCCTCTGGCCCCGCGCGACTCTGGTGGCGACCGACCTCGCGCCGGAGATGCTCGCCATGGCCCGGCAGGACGGCACCGCCGACCAGCTCCTCGCCATGGACGGCGAACATCCGGTGTTCGAGGGCGCCTGGTTCGATCTCATTCTCTCCAGCCTCGCTTTCCAGTGGTTCTCCGATCTGCCCGCCGCTCTGGCCCGGCTGCACGCCCTGCTGCGGCCGGGCGCCAGCCTCTATTTCGCCACCATGGGCGCGGAGAGCTTCGAGAGCTGGCGCGCGGCCCATGACGCCTGCGGGGAGACGGCCGGCATCGCGCCCTATCCCACGCTCGCCCAGCTCCGCGCCCTGCTCGCGCCCTATGCGGACGCCTTTGCCTGCGACGAGCTTCATGGCCTGCCCGAGCGGGGCGGGGCGGCGCTGATCCGCCATTTCCGGGGGCTGGGCGCGCAAGTGCCGCATGCGCACTATCGGCCCCTCGGCGCGCCCGCCATGCGCCGCGTGATCCGCGCCTTCGACGCGGCCGGGGGCGAGACCAGCTATCATGTGCTCTATGGGCGGATCACCCATGCCGGCTGAGCGCCCCGCCGCGCCGATCCGCCGCGCCCTGCCGCAGGATGCGCCGGCGCTGGCGGCGCTCAAGCGCACCACCTTCCGCGAGACCTTCATCGAGGGCTTCGCCATTCCCTACGCGCCGCAGGATGTGGCGCGGTTCGAGGCTGAGACGCGCACGCCCGCGCGCGTGGAGGCCGAGATCGCGGACCCGGCCTGTGCCACCTGGGTTGCCGAGGGCGCGGATGGCGCGCTGCTCGCTTATGCCTATGCGGGGCCCTGCCACTTGCCCCATGCGGACGCGCGGCCAACGGACGGCGAACTCTACCAGCTCTATGTCGTCCGGGCAGCGCAGGGCCTTGGCCTTGGCCGCGCGCTGCTGGGCCGGGCGCTGGACTGGCTGGCGGCGACATATCCCGGTCCGCTGTGGCTCGGCGTCTGGTCGGGCAATGCGCGGGCGCAGACCTTTTACGCGGCGGCGGGCTTCCGCAAGGTGGGCGACTATCATTTCATGGTCGGCGCGCATCGCGACGCGGAATATATCTTCCGCCGCGATTGAGGGCCGCCGGGCCGCGAATTTGCGACGTGCCGAACGATCCCATGCGGCGAGCGGCATTGCCTCGCCCTGCCCACCGCCCTCATAATATGGCCAGGGACGTGCCCGGCTCGCGCCGGTCAGATCGCGAGGATGCGCACAAGCGATGACGGCCCCTCTTCCGCTTTCCGCCCGTCGCCATGCGCTCACCACGAGCGCCGGCCTGCTCGTTCTGGCGCTGCTGGGCGGCTGCGGCGGGGACAGCCCGGCCGGCAGCGGCGGCGGCGTCATCATCGCGCCGACTCCATCGCCGACGCCGGCTCCCACCCCTTCACCCTCGCCCACACCGAGTCCGACGCCCACGCCGCCCGCAAGCTGGGCCGCTGGCGCCGCGGCGCTCTACGATGTGCCGCCCGATCTCGCCGCCTGCCGCGCCGGCACGCTCAAGGAGGCGGTGCGCCAGGATTTCCTGGACCGGCTCAATGCCCTGCGCGCGCTGCACGGCCTTGCGCCCGTCACTTATTCCAGCGCGGAAAATGAGCAGGTCGACCGGGCCTCGCTGATGATGGCAGCCAACCGCGCGCTCAGCCACACGCCACCGACCAACTGGCTGTGCTACAGCGCCACCGGCGCGCAGGGCGCGGCATCGGGCAATCTGATCGGCGGATGGGGCAACGGCCTTCCCTGGTCGAGCGAGGACGACAATCTCGCCGGCTGGATGACGGAGCGCTACAGCGCCTCCATCGGCCACCGGCGCTGGATCCTCGATCCCTTCCTCGGCCAGATCGCTTATGGCCGGGTGGCGCAGCAGGGCACGGACGGCGCGCGCAGCGATGCCGCCACGCTCAAGGTCTTCGATTTCGCGACGCCCTCACCGGCGCCGGCCAGCGTGCCGCCCTTCGTCGCCTATCCGCAGGGCGACTATCCGGCGCGCTACTTCGGCCCCGGCGATATCCTCTCCTTCTCCGCCGTCGTGAGCAGCGCCAGCCGATCCGCCAACGCCGCAGTCAACTTCTCCAACGCAACCGTGCGCGTGAGCGATGCCAGTGGCGACCTGGCCGTGACCGAGAAGAGCGCCGACAATATCGGCTATGGCCTGCCCAACAATCTCCAGTGGAGCGTAGCCGGGCTGCGGCCCAACGTCGCCTACACAGTGCGCATCACCGGCGTGACCGGGGCACCCACCGGCAGCTATCAGTACAGCTTCCGTATCGTGCCGTGAGCGCGGGTCAGGGAGCGCGGGTCAGGTCAGACTCCGTGCTCCTGCGCGGCAAGGAGCCTAGGGCGGCCAGGCACTGCGGCTGGTGGCCCCTGGGCCAGGAGCACACGGAAATCTAAAGCTCGTCGCCCATCAGCTTGGGGAAGAAACCCTCATGCGCCGCCTTGAGATCGGCCAGCGCAATGGCGTGGTCGCTCTCTGGCAGCTCAAAGATCAGCCGGCCGGCGATGGTGCGGCCCAACCGGGCGATCTCCACGCCATGCGCATCGGCCTTGCTGAGCAGCTCCATCAGCGCGGCATCGCGCACCGTCACCACATAGAGGCCCTGATCCTCGGCGAAATAGCTCTGGGCGGCGTTGCCGGCCAGCGGCTGGTCCAGAATGGCGCCGATGCCGCTCGCCAGCGCCATTTCCGCGACAGTGACGGCAATGCCGCCGTCCGACACGTCATGACAGGCAGTGATGGCGCCGCAGCGGATGCCGGCGCGCACGAAATCGCCGGTGCGCTTCTCCGCCGCCAGATCGACACGCGGCGGCGGGCCCGCTTCGCGCCCCTCGATGCCATGCACTTCGCGCAGCCAGAGCGACTGGCCCAGATCGCCCTTGCGCTCGCCGATGAGCAGGATGATGTCGCCGGTTTCCTTGAAGCCGATGGTGCACATGCGCTCCACGTCCGGCATCAGGCCGACGCCGCCAATGGCGGGGGTGGGCAGGATCGCGCTGCCGCCGCCGGTCGCCTTCGACTCATTGTAGAGCGACACATTGCCCGAGACGATGGGATAATCGAGTGCGGTGCAGGCCGCGCTCATGCCCTCCAGGCAGCCGACGAACTGGCCCATGATCTCGGGCCGCTGCGGATTGGCGAAATTGAGGCAGTTGGTGACGGCGAGCGGCTGCCCGCCCACCGCCGTGATGTTGCGCCAGGTCTCGGCCACGGCCTGCTTGCCGCCTTCCACCGGGTCCGCATAGCAATAGCGCGGCGTGCAGTCGGTGGTGATGGCGAGGCCCTTGGCCGTGCCGTGCACGCGCACCACGGCCGCGTCGCCGCCCGGCCGCTGCACCGTGTCGGCGCCGACCATGTGGTCATATTGCTCCCAGATCCACCGGCGGCTGGCGATATCCGGCGCGCCGACGAGCGTGAGCAGGTCCGCCGCGATGTCCTGCGTGTCCGCAATCTCGCCCAGCGGCGCGCAGGGCGGCGTCGGCACATGCGGCCGGTCGTAGAGCGGCGCCTCGTCGGCCAGCGGCGCCAGCGGAATATCGCACACCGTCTCGCCATGATGGATGAGGACGAGGCGGCCGGTGTCGGTCACTTCGCCGATCACCGCGAAATCCAGCTCCCACTTGCGGAAGATCGCCTCGGCAAAGGCTTCCTTGCCGGGCTTGAGCACCATGAGCATGCGCTCCTGGCTCTCCGAGAGCATCATCTCATAGGCCGTCATATTGGCCTCGCGCTGCGGCACCTTGTTCATGTCGAGCCGCAGGCCGACGCCGCCCTTGCTCGCCATTTCGATGGACGAGCTGGTGAGGCCCGCCGCGCCCATGTCCTGAATGGCGACGATGGCATCGCTCGCCATCAGCTCCAGACACGCCTCGATGAGCAGCTTCTCGGTGAAGGGATCGCCCACCTGCACGGTGGGGCGCTTCTCGTCGCTGTCCTCGCCGAAGTCCGCCGAGGCCATGGTCGCGCCGTGAATGCCGTCGCGGCCGGTCTTGGAGCCGACATAGACGATGGGATTGCCCACGCCCGAGGCCGCCGAATAGAAGATCTTGTCCGTATCGGCCACGCCCACGGTCATGGCGTTGACGAGAATGTTGCCGTCATAGGCCGGATGGAAATTGACCTCGCCGCCCACGGTCGGCACGCCCACGCAATTGCCGTAGCCGCCGATGCCGCGCACCACGCCGCTGATGAGGTGGCGCATCTTGGGGTGGTCCGGCCGGCCGAAGCGCAGCGCATTGAGGTTCGCGACCGGCCGTGCGCCCATGGTGAACACGTCGCGCAGAATGCCGCCCACGCCCGTCGCGGCGCCCTGATAGGGCTCGATATAGCTGGGGTGGTTGTGGCTCTCCATCTTGAAGATGGCCGCCTGCCCGTCCCCGATGTCGATGACGCCGGCATTCTCGCCCGGCCCGCAGATCACCCAGGGAGCCTGCGTCGGCAGCTTCTTCAGGTGGATGCGGCTCGACTTGTAGGAGCAATGCTCGGACCACATGACCGAGAAGATGCCCAGCTCCGTCAGGTTCGGCTCGCGGCCGATCGCGTGGACGACGCGGTCATATTCCTCGGGGCTGAGTCCATGCTCGGCGACGATTTCGGGCGTGATGGCGGTGGCGTTGATCGACATGAGCGCCCCTTAATCCGGGGCGGCCGCAAAGGGAAGCCATAGGCGTGGAAATGGGGAATGGAAAAGGCCGGCCCCACTGGGGCCGGCCTTGCCGTTTTTCATCGCATCCTTGTTCGTCGACGGCCGCACGCGCGGCCGCCGCGATCAGGAGAAGCTGACGCGCGCGGCCGGACGGCGGCGCAGGGCCAGGCCGAGCATCGCGAAGCCGCCGACCATCAGCGCCCAGCTCGCCGGCTCGGGAATCGCATTGGCGGAGCCAATCAGATTGTCGACGCGCAGGCCCGTCACCACGCCCTCATCCTCGACGACGAAGTCGAGCGTGTTGAGGCCGGCGATAAAGCCGCTGGAAAGCGTGAAGGCATGGAGCGCCTGGAAGCTGCTGTACTGCGTGCCATCCAGGAAAAAGCCGGTGTCCGACCCGTTCAGGAAGATCCAGCCATTATTATCCACGCCCCAATCGCCGCTGATCGTCGCCGAGTTGTGGTCGAGCCCCGTCAGATCGAAGGTCAGGCGGTAGGTGGTGGTGCCGTTGACCGGCGTGCCGTTGCTGCTGAGCGAAATCCACGCCGAGTCGCCGTCATTGGCAAGCCAGCCCCCATTCCGGTAGGTCACGGCCTGATTGCCGACATATTCGGCATGGTCCGACGCGAAGATCTGGTAATGAGTGTCGGTCGCGCCGATGTCCGCCAGCGCATTGCCAGCGGCGTCCGTACCCGTATTGTAGAGCTGGATGGTCACGGCGGCGCTCGCCGGCACACCAGCCAGGGCGACCGCCGCGGCGGCGCCCAGGATCATGTACTTGTTCATAAATCGTCCCCAACAAAATGGAAGCGCGGGTCTTCCGAGGAGCGTTATGTAAACGAGTCTACATAGATGGTTAAGGCTCGTTAACCATATTTTACCGAGCGCGTCGGGACTGTCCCAATATGGTGCGCCAACGGGCAGGCGAGGCGCGGTGGGCACGGCGCCGGATCAGCGCGGACCGCACAAAAGGAAAGGGCCAGCCCACGGGGGCCGGCCCTCATGATCCCGGTGCGGATCGGCAAAATCCCTGTCAGCCCGCCTTGCAGGCCATGCCGTTGTAAGTGAGTGCGTTGTCGGAGCCGGTGATGGTCTTGGAGCCATCCTCGGAGACATAAGGCTGGCCGGGCTCGGGCGCCTTCAGCATGGTGACGGGGCCATCCTTCTCGGCCTTGAAGTTCGCGGTCACGTCGTCGGTCAGGAGATCGACGTAGATGAGGCTGTTGTCCTTGCAGCGATAGCTGTGGCTCGACCGGATCATCGGCGGCGCGACGACGGGCGCGGCATTGGCAAGCGCGGAGGCCTGCGGATCGCCGATGGTATCGTTGAAGGACTCGGCCTTCTGCTCGCATCCGGCAAGGACGAAGGCAGCGGCAAGGGCGAACGGAAGGCTGGCGCGCATGAGACGATGTTGCATAGCGCGCTCGCTATTGCGGCTCTAACGGATGACGTCAACTCCATTTCTATGACATTCCGGCGATTTTCCACACCGTCCCGCGCGATGCAGCCTTGACCGGCCCGGCCGCGCGGGTCAATGGATCGGGCATGGCAGACCCCGTCGACATGGACGAACTGAGCTTCGAGGACGCCCTGCAAAGGCTGGAGGCGATCGTGCAGCAGCTCGAACGCGGCGACGTGCCGCTCGACCGCTCGATCACGCTTTATGCCGAGGGCGACCGGCTGCGCGCACAGTGCCAGAAGCGGCTGGAAGCGGCGCAGGCGCGGATCGAGCAGATCGTGGGCGGCGCGGACGGCACGGCCGACAAGACCGCGCCCTTCCCGGTCGCCTGACACAGGCGATGCGCGTCGCGGCACCGTCCAGGCTCGAAGACGCGATGGCCATGATGGCCGACGCCATCGACCGGCAGTTCGACAGTCTCCTCACCGTGCCCGACGACCAGCGCGCGCGCCTCTACGAGGCCATGCGCCACAGCGCCATCGGCGGCGGCAAGCGGATGCGCCCGCTGCTGGTCAAGGCGAGTTGCGACCTCTTCAACGTCTCGCAGGAGAGTGCCCTGCGCGCCGGCCTCGCGGTGGAATGCATCCACGTCTATTCGCTGGTGCACGACGATCTGCCGGCCATGGACAATGACGATGTGCGGCGCGGCAAGCCCACCGCGCACCGCGCCTATGACGAGGCGACGGCGATTCTGGCGGGCGACTGCCTGCACGATCTCGCCTTTTCCGTCCTTGTCGACGAGCGCACGCATCCCGATCCCTTCGTGCGCTGCGAGCTGGTGCGCGCGCTGGCGCAGGCGAGCGGCCCTTCGGGTATGGCAGGCGGCCAGATGATGGACCTGATCGCCGAGACGACCACCTTCGACCTGCCCACCGTCACGCGCCTCCAGCAGCTCAAGACCGGCGCGCTCATCGATTTCTGCGTGGAGGCCGGCGCCATATTGGGGCGCGTGAGCGAGGAGGGGCGCGGCGCGCTGCGCGGCTATGCGCGCGACCTGGGTCTTGCCTTCCAGATCGCCGACGACCTGCTCGACGTGGAGGGCGACCCGGCGCTGGCCGGCAAGGCCGTGGGCAAGGATGCCGCCGCCGGCAAGGCCACCTTCGTCTCGCTCATCGGCCCCGAACGCGCCCGCGCCCAGGCCCGCGCGCTGGTCGATCAGGCCAAGGCCCATCTCGCCGGCTTCGGCGCGCAGGCCGCCTTGCTGCGCGACATCGCCGACTTCGCCATTCTCCGCACGCATTGAACTGAACCCGCACGCACTCATTCGCACTCTAGGGCAGGAACCCGCCATGCGCATCGGCCTCTACCCCGGTACTTTCGATCCCATCACGCTGGGCCATATGGACATCATCCGCCGGGGCGCGAAGCTGGTGGACAAGCTGGTGATCGGCGTCACCACCAACCCGTCCAAATCCCCCCTCTTCCCGCTCGACCGGCGGCTGGAGATGATTCGCCGCGAATGCGCCGACATGCCCGCGCAGATCGAGGTGGTCGCCTTCGATACCCTGCTGATCCACTTCGCGCGCGCACAAGGGGCCAGCATCATCCTGCGCGGCCTGCGCGCCGTGGCGGACTTCGAATATGAGTATCAGATGGCAGGCATGAACCAGTATCTCGATTCGAGCATCGAGACGGTGTTCCTGATGGCGGACGTGGCGCTCCAGCCCATTGCCTCGCGCCTCGTCAAGGAAATCGCGGCGCTGGGCGGGGACATCTCCCGCTTCGTGACTCCCAGCGTGCGGGCCGATGTTCTCGCGCAAATCGGCGCGGCAGATGCACGGGGCAGTTGACGGGTCATTGCCGGTTCAGCCAAGAGCGGGCATGAAGAGACGCATGAGCAGGATAACCATGCCCAAGACGCACAGCTTCCTTATCGCCGGGCTCGCCGCCGCCATCGCGCTGGCGGGCGCCCTGCCCGCGCAGGCCCAGCGCAAGACCGCCGAGGATGTCGCCAAGGAGGCCGAGCTGGCCAACCGCGCCAAGAAGGACGCGGCCACCCTGCGCAATGAGGCGGAGGTTTCGCCTGTCCAGCCGCTGCGCGCCATGGTGCCGGCGACGCCGGAGAATGTCTGGGTGCTCGATCTTTCGGACGGCGGCCATGTCCGCATCCAGCTCCGCCCGGATGTGGCGCCCAACCATGTCGAGCGCATCAAGGAGCTGACGCGCCAGCGTTTCTACGATGGCCTACTTTTCCACCGCGTGATCGACGGCTTCATGGCCCAGGGCGGCGACCCCAAGGGCAATGGCACCGGCGGATCGGAGCTACCGGACCTCAAACAGGAATTCACCTGGCTGCCGCACATGCGCGGCACGGTCTCCATGGCCCGCTCCGAGGGCGAGGACAGCGCCAACAGCCAGTTCTACATCATGCTGATGCCGCGCCTGCAACTCGATCATAAATATACGGTGTTCGGCCGCGTCATCGGCGGCATGGACGGCGTGGATCGCATCGCCAAGGGCGAGCCGCCGGAAACCCCCACCAGGATCGTGCGCGCCTATATCGAGAGCGACCAGCCGGCCGGCAGCACCGCCCAGGCCCCCGCGGGCTGAGCAACGAGCCCTGCGGAGCCGGGTAAGCGCGCCATATAAGCGCTGATATTGTCGGATTGGGAAAGCCGGATGATGGCTATCCTCATCTGTCATCCCCGCGCCTTTCCCGTCATCGGGCGAACGCAGTGATCCTGTTCCCACCCGTGGATTCCCGCTTCGCGCGCAGGACGTGAACATGGCGAGCACGTTCGAATGCTCCCGCAACGATGTCCTCTCCAATGCCAGCGTGCTGCTCGCGGCGGCGGCGGTCGCGCTTTCCGGCTCGCCCTGGCCGGACATGCGCATCGACGGCATATCGCCTTTCTGTTCCCGCGCTCGGCCCCGCGCGTGATCCGCAATGCCCTGCCGGTACTGCGGGCGGCCTGAAGGGCAGCGCGCGCGGGCTTCAGCCGCCGGTCACGCCCACCACCGCCGCCGGATCGACCGCGCGCCGGTAGCCGAAATCGGTGCGGACGGTGGCGCCGCCGTTCGCCGCCGACTCCAGCATGGCGGCCATGATGCGCATGTCCTGCAAGCCCTCCTCGCCCGGCGACACCATCGGCGCGCGGCCGCGCACCACATCCGCCATCCAGTCGATCTCACGCGCGAACTGGTCGATCTCCACAATCCGCGGCGCGGACCTGCGCGTGCCCACCAGACTCAGCTTGTTGCCATTGTAGAAGCAGCCGGGGTCCGCGACCATGCGGCCATTCTCGCAGATCATCTGCCAGGCCATGGTGCCGGGCTGGGAGAAGCTGGTCGAGCCCTCGCCGATCGCGCCGGAGGGGAAGCGCATCTGCCAGGCGATCAGGTCCTCCACCGTGCGGAAGCGCGGATCGTTCCGGTCGGTAAAGGCCCAGGCGCGCACTTCCACCGGCTCCTCGTTCAGAAGATAGCGCTGCGCATTGATGCCATAGATGCCCATGTCGAACAGCGCGCCGCCGCCGGACATGGTCTTGTCCAGCCGCCAGGCGTCGGACGAGACGGCAAGGTCCGTCTGCTTGCCCATATTGGCATGGGAGATGCGCGGGCGGCCGAGCGTGCCCCCGCGCATGATCCGCATCGCGGCGAGATTGAGCGGCTCATAATGGCAGCGATAGCCGACCATGAGGTGCCGGTTCGCGGCCCGGCCCGCCGCCACCATCGCCTCGGCATCCGTCACGGTCGCGGCCAGCGGCTTCTCGCACAGCACATGCTTGCCGGCCTTGAAGGCCCGCTCGGCAAAGGCGCGGTGCAGATGATTGGGCAGGACGATAAAGACGATCTCGATCGCCGGATCGTCCGCGATCCGGTCAAAGCGCTCATAGGCATAGACCGATCGTTCGGAGAGCCCATATTGCGCGGCGGTGCGCCGGGCCTTGTCCGCATCGCCACTCACCAGCGCGGCGAGATGAGCCTTGGTCGTGCGGGTGAGCGCGGGCAGAAGCTGGCCGGCCGAGAGCGTGCCGATGCCGACGATAGCGACGCCGACCGAGTCCGGCGCGCGGGGCGTCGGTGCCCCCGCCGCGCCCTGTTGCGCCTGCGCCGCACCGGCGCGCACCGCCAGCGCCGCGCCCATGCCGAGGCCGATCATGCCCCGGCGCGACAAGTGCTTGCGCATCCGTCCCTCCCCTCATATTTGCGCGCGCATCATGCCATGACGACGCGCCGGGCAGAAGACGGGATGAACGCCCCGTCGCTTCAAGAAATCATTTCATCGAAAAATGCGGATGAAAGTTCATGTCCGGTTCAGGCAAAGGATATGCGTTCGTCCGGTGGCGTTTTGGATACAAACTTACCCTGTGTTCTAAAAGTCACGATAAGTATAGATCACTTTTCTGCCACAATTCATTCGGGAACGGTTCATTCGGAAAAGCCATTTTCCTCTCGTGGCCGACGCGGTTTCGGTCACGATGGCAGGATGTATCCTGCACAAATGAGAATAAAGGTTTGCGATTATGAAAACTCTTCCCCTCACCGCTCTTGCCCTCGCCTTCGCCGCGGGGACGGCTGCTCCCGCTCTGGCGCAGGACGATGGCTCCACCAACCGCTTCGAGCCCTATGTCGGTGTGCTCGGCGGCCTGCACGATTTCGACAACGAGCAGTATAATGGCTCGCCGCCCAGCGGCTATCGCGGCTGGCTGGTCGAAGGCGTCGCGGGCGCCAACTACAATCTCGGCAAGATCGTCCTGGGTGTCGAAGGCAGCGCCGCCAAGGGCATCGACAAGGACATCAACTGGGAGTTCGGCGCGGCCGGCCGCCTGGGCGTGAAGGCCGGCAAGGACAGCATGTTCTTCGCCAAGGCCGGCTACCAGTGGACCAAGTTCGCCAATTCCGCGCAGCCCGCCGTTTCCACCAACCGTTATTATGACGGCACGGTCTACGGCATCGGCTTCGAGATGTCCGCCGCCGAGCTGAACCCCACCGCCGAGCGCAGCAACCTGCGCCTGCGCGGCCAGATCGACACGCGCGGCGACTTCCACAGCTTCCGCCCGATGCTGGGCGTGGTGGCGAAGTTCTAAGCGTTTTCCCTCAAGGGACGGAAGCAGCGGTCGGTGCGCAAGCCCCGGCCGCTGTTTTTGGGAACGCCGGCGCTGCGGTGATTACCCGCTGTTACGCAGTGCCGTGGCGATGGCGTTGATCGAAAGCTCGATGCCCTCGCGGATGCGCGGATCGTCTTCGCCGGCGCGGTGGCGCTTGAGCAGTTCCACCTGAAGCAGGTTGAGCGGCTCGATATAGGGCAGGCGCAGGCGAATGGAGGCATCCAGATCCGGGTTATGCTCCAGCAGGAAGGACTGGCCGGTGATCTCCAGCAGCGTGTCATGGGCCAGTTGCCAGCCCTCGCGGATGCAGCCGAAGATCGCCTCTCCAGCGACGCGGTCCTCCACCAGCGGCAGATATTGGGCGGCGATGGCGAGGTTCGATTTGGCGAGCACCATCTCCATATTGTCGAGGCTGCTGTGCAGGAACGGCCAGGCCCGCGCCATGTCGCGCAGCAGAGCCTTGTCCGGGAAGGCGGCGAGCGCCTGCCCCACGCCGTACCAGCCGGGCAGCATGACGCGCGCCTGCGACCAGCTGAACACCCACGGGATGGCGCGCAGATCCTCGATCCTGTTGCTCTTGGTGCGGCTGGCCGGGCGCGAGCCGATCTTGAGGCCGCTGATCTCCTGAATGGGCGTCAGCTCGCGGAAGAAATCGCGAAAGCCCTTCGTCTCATAGACCAGCCCACGATAGGCATGGAAAGCGGCGGTCGAAATCTCGTCCATCGCCGCGGTGAAGCGCGCATTGTCCGCCGGCGACAGGCGCGTGGGCTCCAGGCTGGCGAGCAGCGCGGCGCTGGTCATCGCCTCCAGATGGATGCGCGCGGAATCCTGCGTGCCATATTTGGCGGCGATCACCTCGCCCTGTTCGGTGATGCGGATGCGCCCCTGCACGGTGCCGGGCGGCTGCGCCTGAATGGCGGTGAAGGAGGAGCCGCCGCCCCGGCCCACCGCGCCGCCGCGCCCGTGGAAGAGCTGCATGGCCACGCCCGCGCTCTCAAACACCGGCGCCAGCGCCCGGCTCGCCTGATGCAGCCCCCAGGTGGAGGTGAGATAGCCGCCATCCTTGTTGCTGTCCGAATAGCCGATCATCACTTCCTGATAGCCGCGCGCACGCACCAGCGCGCCGATCTCCGGCAGGGCGAAATAATGAGTCATGATCGCCGGCGCCCGCTCCAGGTCGGCAATGGTCTCGAACAGCGGCACGGCCATGATCGCCGCCTGTGCCGGCTCACCCTTCTCGGCGGCGCGCCACAGGCCGGCTTCCTTGAGGAGGATGTTCACCTCCAGCATGTCCGAGACGCTCTCGGCCTTGGAGATGATATACTGGACGATGCTGGCGGGCCCGTAGAGCCGGTGCGCCTGCGCGGCGGCCTCCACGATCGCCAGTTCGCTCTGCGTCTCCTCGCTGTAATCGGCGAAGCGCGAGCCGAGCGGGCGGTTGTTCGCCAGCTCCTGCCGCAGCAGATCGACGCGCTCGCTCTCATCGAGCGCCAGATAATCCGGCTCCACGCCGGCCACGCGCAGCAGCTCGGCCACCACTCGCTCATGGACCGCGCTGTTCTGCCGCATGTCGAGCGTAGCGAGGTGGAAGCCGAAAATCTCCACCGCGCGAATGAGCCGGGAGAGCGGCCCGCCCCGCGCCAGCGCGCCGTCGCCTTCCATCTCCAGCCCCTTCTGGAGCGTCATCAGGTCGCCGCGCAGCGTCTGCGCATCGGTATAGGGTCGCGCGCCCCGGATGCTGGGTGGGCGCGGCGCCGGCAGGCCGACAAGCTGCTCATAAGTGGCGGCCAGCCGCGCATAGATGCCGGTGATCGCGCGCCTGTATGGCTCGTCGCGCCGGCTGGGCGACTCATCGCCGCTCGCCGCCGCCAGCTCGCGCACGCCCGCCGGCACCGCCGCCAGCTCCGATGAGATGGAGAGCTGCGCGCCCAGATCGTGCAGCAGGTCCATATAGACGCGCAGCGCCGAGCCGCAGGCGCGGTTGAGCGCCATGCCGAGCTGCTCGGCCTGCACATAGGGATTGCCGTCGCGGTCGCCGCCGATCCAGGTGCCCAGCCGCAGGAAGCTGGGCACGCGCCGGCCCATCACCCGGTCCCAGCGGGCATGCAGGCCCGGCAGCACCGGCATGAACACATCGCGGAAATAGGAGAGCGCATTGTCGATCTCGTCGCGCACGAACAGGCGCTCGCGGCGCAGCGGGCGAGTCTGCCAGAGCAAGGCGATCTGGCGGCGGATCGCCTCGTCGATGGGCTCGCCCTCGCCCGTCTCCAGCGCGCCATGATCGCGCTGGACCATGAGATCGGCAATGATGTTGCGATGGTCGATCGTGCTCTTGCGCCGCACTTCCGTGGGGTGGGCGGTGAGCACCGGGGCGACCAGCCCCTTGTCCATGAGCGCCAGGATCGCGTCCGGCGAAATGCCGTGATCCTTGAGGCGCGCGACGGCGCGGGCCACTTCCGCATCCGGCTCCACCGCCATGCCCTGCCGGTCCTCGGCGAGATTGGCGAGCATGGAGAAGAGCATGAAGCCGCGCACGAAGGCGATGGTATCGTCCAGCGTCAGCGCGGAAAGGCCGGCATCGAGTCCCTCGGCCGCCGCCAGCCCGCGCGCGCGGTCTACCGAGGCGGAGCGGATCGTCTCGGTCTGTTCGAACAGGCGCTCCCCGCCATAAGTGCGGATGACATCGCCCAGCAGCCGCCCGAGATAACGAATGTCGGGATTCTGGGTGATGGGGGGCGGTGTGGCTGCCATGGCGGGATGCTGCACCGCAACGTGGGATCGGTCAAGCGCGGGAATGCCTCGTGGGGTGGGGCCCATCCGCCTGCGGCTTCCGGCGGGCGGAAATCAGCGCCGCGACGCAGAGGCAGGGCAAGGACCGCTTCGGTTCAAAGGTGAAAGACTGCGCCGATTGCATGCTTGTCCGGCGCAGGAAGATCGCCGGGCCGGATCGGGAGCGAGTCGGCGAGGCTGCCGGCTCAGGGCCGGTGCCGGCAAGGGCGGCCGTTCAGGCCGTCTCCAGTGTGCACTGGAGCGGGTGCTGGTTCTGCCGGGCGAAGTCCATCACCTGGTTCACCTTGGTCTCGGCCACCTCGTAGCTGAACACACCGCACACCCCCACGCCGCGCTGGTGGACGTGAAGCATGACGCGGGTCGCCTGCTCGATGTCCATGCGGAAGAAGCGCTGGAGCACCTCCACCACGAATTCCATCGGCGTATAATCGTCGTTGAGCATCAGCACCTTGTAGGGCGTCGGCTTGCGCGTGCGCGCGCGGGTGCGGGTCGCGATGCCGAGACCTGGGCCACCGGGCCCTTCCTCGTCGCGCCGTCCGGCCATGCGCGGTGTCGTGGCCGCCGGGAGGTCCTTCGTCTGCATGGTCTGAAAATAGGTCATGGCGGGGGTTGGTTGCAAGGGTGGAGGGGTCCGTCCGAAAAAAAGGCGGCCCAAAACTGGACCGCCTTCCCTGATTTCTGATGGATCGCCGGGTCAGGCCGCGAGCGACTTCACCTTGTCGGTGACGACCGCCACGCGATTGCTGAGCGGCTTGGCCACATCGCCGACGAGCTTGAGCACGGCTTCGCTGTTGCGAGCGGCCTGCGCGGCGAAGCTGTCCAACGAGGAGCTGAGCAGCTCGCTCTGGAGCTGGAAGAAGTCGGCCGGCGTCTTGACGGCGGCGAAGCTCTTGAAGGTGGCCGTCGACTTCTCGAACGACTTGCGGCTGAATTCCACCGCGTCCTGGCTCAGCGTCTCGACGCCCTTGGCCGCGATCCGCGAGGATTCGACCACCGCCTCGACATTGCCCTTGGTCAGATCGCCCAGCTCCTCGAACAGCTTGGCGGACTTCTCCACGGCGGTCTTCGCCTTCTCGTTCAGCTCGGCAACGGCGCCCTGAAAGCGGTTCTTGGCTTCGTCGGCGTAGGTCTTGGCGGTTTCCGTGACGTCGGTCATGATCGATATGCCTTTCGTGGGTTCAGCCTGGGCGGGCGGGCGCGCCGTGCTGGCGGTTTCTGCTGCGAACGGCGCCTTGACTGGAGCAACCGCCGGCTCGGCACGCATCTCCACGGCGGGAGCGGGCGTGCGGACCGGCGCCGGCTGCGGCGCCACCTCCTGGGTCTTTACGGGAGTCTTCACCGGCTCTTTCTTTACCGGCTCTTTCTTCGCCTCGATAATGGCGGGCGCGGCAACCGACTTGTCCCGGCGCGCAACCGAAGCGCGGCGGGCAATCGGCTTTTTCGTCGTCGTTCGTACCAAAACGAAGCTCCCGAGTCCTTATGCTGCAATGCAACATAAAGGCAAGGGGCCCGCGAATCAAGCAAAATTTGACGCACTGCACAAATATCGGCCTCCCAGCGGACGCCGGGCGGCGCGTTCGATCAGGTCTCCGACCAGAGACGCAGCAGATTGTGATAGACGCAGGTGAGCTGGAGCAGGGCGTCCTCGTCGGCGCCGTCCAGCGTCAGTTTCTGGATCGAGGTATCCAGCTCGAAGAGCATGCGCCGCTGGCTGTCGTCGCGCACCAGGCTCTGAATCCAGAAGAAGGAGGCGATGCGGGCGCCGCGCGTCACCGGCTCGACGCGGTGGAGGCTGCTGGAGGGATAGATGACCGCGTCGCCCGCGGCCATGGCCACCGCATGCTCGCCATATGTGTCGCTGATGACGAGGCGGCCGCCGTCATATTCATCGGGATCGTTGAGGAAGAGCGTGCAGGAAATGTCCGAGCGCAGATGCTCGCCCTCGCCGATGCTCATCACCGCGCCATCGATGTGGAAGCCATATTCGCCACCGCCGGCATAGCGGTTGAAGCGCGGCGGCAGGATCTTGCGGGGCAGCGCGGCGGCAAAGAAGAGCGGGCTGCGCTTGAGCGCCGCGAGTACCGCCTGGCCGAGCTGCGCCTTGAGCGGCGAACTGTCCGGCAACTGCTCGTTGCGCTTCACCTTCGCGCCCTGGGCGCCAACGGTCTCGCGCCCGTCCGTCCAGTCGGCTTCATCCAGCCTGCGGCGGAATTCCGCGGCTTCCTGCGCGCTCAGGACCTGGGGGATATGCAACAGCATGGCGGCATCCAGTGGCTGGAATGGAAATGACGATGGCGGGAGAATAATCCCCCGCCACCCCCTTTTGCTTGACGCAGATCAGAAACGGAAGTCCGCGCTGAACAGGAACGTCTGCGGCGCGCCCGGCGTGTAGCGGTAGCCGCTCTTGTTGATCGACGCGACATATTGCTCGTCGAAGAGATTATAGGCGTTCACCCGCAGCTTCACGCCCTCGACGATGGCATAAGCGAGCGAGGCATCCACCACCGTGTAGCTCTCGGTGTACTTGGGCGTGCCGGCGGCGCCGTCGGTGCCGCGATGCAGGCCGCCATTATGACGCACGCCAGCGGCGATCTCCAGGCCGAACGGCAGGCGGTAGTTGGTCCACAGCGTGAAGGAATCGCCGGGGATGTAGGTCAGGTTCGGGGTGCCGTCGCTGCTCACCAGCGGCCCTTCCGTCACCTCGGTGTCGAGATGGCTGTAGCCCGCCGAGAGCGACCATCCCTCGGTGATCTGACCCACGGCGGAAAGCTCGATGCCGCGCACGCGCTTCTCGCCCGTCTGGGTGGGATTGCCGTCGCCATCCAGGATCTGGCTGTTGATCTCGTTTTCCACGGTGGTCTGGAAGATCGCGGCGTTCAGGGACAGCCTGTCTTCCAGCGCGCTCCACTTGACGCCGGCCTCGATGGTCTTGGCCTTCTGCGGCTCCATATTGGGGTTGGAGATGCTGCTGGCGGACTCGCTGAGCGCGAAGTTGTCGCCGCCCGGAGGCTGCTGCGATACGGCATAGTTCACATAGAGGCTCACCGGCTCGACCGGCTTGAGAACCGCGCCCAGCTTCCAGTTGAACAGCGTGTCGCTGGCCTTCAGGTCGGCCGTGGTCACGATCGACCCGGTCGGCGCCGTGCCGCAAGCGACCGCGCCGCGGCCCGAGCCGCCGCAGATCGCCGTGCTGAAGTAGTTGGTCTCATAGTGATCGAGACGCAGGCCGCCGGTGACGAGCAGCATGCCGTCGAGGAACTTGAGCGTGTCGAACAGGTAGAAGGCCTGCGTATCGGTCTTGCCCCGCGAGTGGGCACCGTTGCGCGCCACGCTGAGCGTGGTGGCGTCGTTCCAGTTCGGATTGAGCAGATTGGCCGCCGCGCGAGTGCCGGTCGCGGCCTGGCCGTAGGACGTCTGCTTCTCGCTGGTGATCTCGATGCCGACGCTGAGATTATGCTCCACCGCGCCGGTGGCGAAATCCGCCCGCAGGTTGAGCTGATCGGTCAGGATCTCGTTGCGCACGTCCTTCAGCGTCGTGTTGCTGCGGTTCATCGTATAGGTGGAGAGATCGTTGGGATCGGTCCACTTGATGTTGCCGGCCATGGGATCGGCCACCGAGCCGCCCGTCGACATGAACGCAGTGAGCAGATAATCCTGCGATGTCTTGCCCCAGCGTGCCGTGTTGGTGAGCTTGAGCGTATCCGAGAAATCATGCTCCAGGCGCAGCGTGGCCATCTGCGCGGTGACGTCGTCATGATCGTCGCGCATGCCGTAGAAGTTGGTCGAGGCGACGGGGTTGCCGACGAACGCCTCCAGGCCCGGCTGCGGCTCCCAGCCCGGCAGGCCGAGCGTGGGCACATAGCCGTCCGGCACATTGTCCTGCTTCACATACAGCAGGTTCAGCCAGGCGCGGGTCGCGGTGCCGATGCCCACGCCCAGCGAGGGCGCGATGCCGATGCGCTTGTTGTTGACATGGTCGCGGCCCGGCACGTCGCTGTTCTGCCACATGACGTTCAGGCGGAAAGCCGCGTTGGGCAGTGCCTCGATGACCTGGTTGAGGTCGAGCGTGCCGCGCTTCTGCCCGTCGACGCCCACGGAGACGTTGCCCGAGAGCGCATTGTCGAGGAAGGCCTGCTTGCTGACCATGTTGATGGCGCCGGTCGGCGCGGAGCGGCCGTTATCGGTGCCCGCCGGGCCCTTCTGGACTTCGACCTGCTCGGTGTTGAAGACGTCGCGGGAGATGGACCCCAGATCGCGCACGCCATCCACGAAGATGCTGTTCGACGTGTCGAAGCCGCGCATGTAGACGGAATCGCCCGTGGTGGTGTTGCCGTTCTCGCCGGCATAGAAGGTGCCGACGGCCGGGCTGTTGCGCAGCGCCTCGGTCAGCGTCGTGGCGCCCTGCTGGTTGAACAGCTCCTTGTCGATGATCTGGATGGTCTGCGGCGTATCGCGCAGCGGCTGGGTGAACTTGGGCGAGGAGACCTCGTCCACCTTGTAGCCCTCGTTGATCTCCGTATCGGTGACGGTGACGCCGCCCAGATGCTGCGCATTGGCATCGTTGGCGCCATCCTGCGCCAGCGCGGGCGTGGCGGCGACGCCAAAGCAGCTCAACGCCAGATAGGCCGGCGCGGCCGTGGCCAGTGAATTGCGCAAACGCGATAGAGTCATGGAAACCCCCTTGTTGGTTTTTGAATGATGGGGGTGCTATTGCGAATTATTCGCGATAGATTCAAGTGATTTCTTAACATCTGCCATTGGGCAGACGGCATAGCCAAAAAATGCATAAAATTGGCGTAAATACAGCGTTTTCTCTGAGATACACCCGATTGACCCGGCAAATGGAAAGGGCATTTCCCGGTAATTATCAGGAATGAGTTGCAATTGCGATACAGGCAATTTGTGATCGAGGACGGCCTGAATGGGAGGAAACGGCATGGCCGGCATTCCGCTCGACTCGGGCGCGGTGGGATGCCCCGGCCTGTCGCATGGGCTCCGCGCGATGCGCGCTCGCCCCGATGGCGATACTCGGCCCGCCAGCGCCGCCCGGCGCGGCATAGCCGGGCCCGGCGCGCGCGGGGAACGACGGCTTCAGCGCAGCAGCGCGTCCAGCTTCTCGCGCAACTGCTCCATGCGATAGGGCTTGGTGAGCAGCGCGATTTCCTCGCGCGCCACGGCGGAGGCGGCGGCGCTGTAGCCGGTCATCAGCAGCACGGGCATGTCCGGCCATTTTCCGCGCACCTTGCGGGCCAGGTCCAGCCCGTTCATCGCGCCGGGCATCACCATGTCGGAGAGGAGCAGGTCCGGGCGCGGGCCGCTCTCCATGGCCGAGAGGGCATCGGCCGCGTTGAGCTTCCACTCCGCGCGATAGCCCAGCTCCTCCAGCATATCGACGAGCAGCTCGGCCACATGGCTGTCGTCCTCCACCAGCATCACGAAATTATGCGCGCGCCGCGCCCCGCCCTCCGCCGTCTGCTCGGGCGCGGGCCGAGCGGGCGCCTTGAACGAGCGCGGCAGCAAAAGGGTCACGGTGGTGCCCCTGCCCTCCTCGCTCTCGATCTTCGCCGTGCCGCCCGAAGAGCGCGCGAAGCCATAGACCTGGCTGAGGCCCAGCCCTGTGCCGCGTCCCACGCCCTTGGTGGTGAAGAAGGGCTCGAACGCCTTGGGAACGAGATCGGGCGCCATGCCCGCGCCCTCGTCGCGCACGGTGAGGCGGACCTGGTCGCGCCCGTCCGCGCCGCTCGGCCAGTTGCGCGCGGCGATGTGGATGGCGCCGCCCTCCGGCATCGCATCGCGCGCATTGACCGCGATGTTGAGCAGCGCCACCTCGAACTGGGGCACATCCACTTCCACCGGCCACAGGCCCGCCGGCATGTCGATCTCGACATGGATGTCTTCCCGCAGCGAGCGGTCCAGCATCTCGCGCAGCTCCGCCACGCGGGCGCGCAGGTCGATCACCTCGGGATTGACAGGCGAGCGGCGGGCAAAAGTGAGGAGCTGCTGGGTCAGCTTGGAGCCCCGGTCGATGGCCTGGCGAATGCCCTGCTTCACGCGCTCGCGCCGCTCAGGCTCCTGCACGCGCTCCAGCAATTCCAGCCCGCTCGACGCGACCATGAGCAGATTGTTGAAATCATGCGCCACGCCGCCGGTCAGCTGGCCCATGGCCTCCATCTTCTGCGATTGGCGCAGCGCCTCCTCCGCCTCGCGCCGGGCCTCCATTTCGTCATGCAGTCGGCGGTTCGCGGCGGTGGCCGAGGCATAAGAGGAGCCCAGACCCGCCACCAGCAGCGCCGCCATGAGCAGGATGAGGCCGATGCCGATGTAGCGCGATGTCCGGCGCGTCCATGGCTCGGTGGCCGCGCTCAGATAGACCACGCCCAGCCGCGTGCCGTTCTGCACCACCGGCACGGTGACGACGCGGCGTCCCTCCTCCGGGGAGGAGACGGAGACGGCGCGGGCCGGGGGCAGCGTGCCGCCCGGCAGCGCAAAGCCGGCGAACAGGCGCCCCTCGCCGTCATAGGCGCCAGCGGCGGCAATCTGCGGATCGGTCCGCAGCGCGTCGAAATAGCCCTGCGCGGTCGCCTTGTCGTCGAACGCGAGCGCGGCGGTGACGCTGTTCGCCAGGATATGGGCGCGCACCGCCAGTTGCTGGTCGAACTGCGCGCGCGCCAGCCGCTCATTGTGGATGGCAAGGCCCAGGCTCGCCACCAGCAGCAGGATGGCGATGCCCACCGCCACGCCCGAGCGGGCGGCGAGGCCACGGCCGAAATCGAAGCGGGGGGCCGGGTCGTTCATGATCGCGCCCCGCTCATCGCCGTTCCACCTTCACGGCCAGCGCCAACAGCTTGGCGCTGATATGCAGGCCGTGGCGGCTGGCGCGCGCCTGATCGACCTGGAAGCGCACGCGGCCGCGCTGGAGCACGAACTGGATCATGCCGCCCGATACGCCGTGCGCCGGGTCCGTCACGGTAAGCACCGGCAGGCCCGCCACCGCCTGCCGGGTTTCCGCCGTGCTTTGCTCGGTTGGATGGCCGATGAACATGATCTGGCAGGCCAGGGCGGCATCGCTGTTCACGGCGGCCATGCGGTTCACCGCCAGCGGGCGCCCGTTGACCGTCTGCCCCCGCGCCGCCTCGTCGAGCAGGCTGCCGAACGGGTCCTCGCCCACCACGCAGAGCGTGAGCGGCGCATCCGCGGCCAGCCCGACATTGGGCGGCCATTCGACGAACGGGCCGAATTTGGCGAGATAGCTGGCTTTTACGGCCTTTTCGAGTGCGCTGGGCGACTGGGCGACGCCAGCGCTCGCCAACAGGCCGGTGAGAATGGCGCCGAGCACCAGCCGGTGGATCATAAACCCCACTGGACACCGACCCGCACCTGCCGGGGCAGCGCATTGCCACCTGGATACTCCCGATGCCAGCGAGGGAGGAGATTGTTGCCGATGAGCGCCAGCTCCAGCCCCGGCGCCACCCGCCAGCCCAGGCGCGCATCCACGTCCGTATGAGCGGGCAGATAGGGCTCCGGCAGCGGGCCGACATGGCGCACGGCGGCATCCAGGGTGACGCTGTCGAAGGTCATGGCGGACCGTAATGCCATCTGGTGGCGCGGATCGCTGCCGAGCTGCGACAGGCCGACCAGCCGACTCGACGCCGGATCGAACCGATAGGCATCACCGGCAAGGCCCAGGCTGGCCGAGAGCGTCCACCACTCGGCCGGCCGATAGCTGCCCCAGATTTCCACACCATAGCTCTCGCCTTCCAGCCCGTTGCCCCAGATGAGCGGCAGGCCGCCGTCGCTCACCTCGATGCTGCGCAGGTCGTCATGGCGGTTATAATAACCCGAAATGGAGAAGGAGAGCGAGCGTCCCGGCTGGAAGCGCCCGCCAAGCTGGACGGCGGTGAGCTTCTCGGTACGGAAGGCGGGGTTGCCCTGGAGTATCAGTTCGCCCTCCACGAACTCCCGCACATCCACGTCGAAGGGGGTGGGCGAGCGCACCGCGCGGGAGACCGCCGCCCACAGCATCGCGCCGTCCGCCACCTGCCAGGAAAGGCGCGCATCCGGCAGCAGGCTGATGCCGTTATAGGGATCGTCCTCCAGCTTGATCCCGGCGGAAAGCGTGACGCCGGGCGCCAGCGCGACCCCGGCCTGCGCGAAGAGGCTGGCCAGCCGCAGCGTGCGCGCGGGCGGATCGAAGGCCAGCCCGTCGACCCCATCGATCCGATAGCGGTTGAGCCGCAGATTGCCGCCCCAGACGAGGCTGCTCTCCTCGCCCAGCGCCAGGCTGTGCTGCATGTCGAGATCGACCGTATCGACGCGGAAGCGGCCGCCCCCCTCCTGCGCCGATCGGCGCCCGGCGGCATCATAATAGCCGCGGATCTGGAGCGCGTTGCCATTGGCGGCCTCATGGGTCCAGCGCGCCAGCACATGGCCGCCCCAGTTCAGTTCGTCCGCCGCGCCCGCCTGCCCGTGCCGCCCGCCGAACAGCGCGCCTTCCAGCATCACCTCATCGTCGGCGCCGGGCTCCCAGTCGATCCGCGCGCCGCCGTGCAGGCGGTGCCAGGCGTCTCCGGCGGCCATGCCCGCCACATTCTGCGTCTCGTCGCCGTCATGACCGCGTAGATAGACGCGCCAGTGGGCGTCCGCCCCGGCCGCGCCGCCCAGCCGCAGGCTGGCCGCGCGTTCGAAGGCGCCGCCCTGCGCGGCGACGAGCAGGCCCTGGGTCTGCCGCGTGTCGCGCGTGGTGATGTTGATGACGCCGTTGACGGCATTGGCGCCCCACAGGGCCGCGCCGGGACCGCTGACGACCTCGATCTGCTCGATATCCTGCGGCACCACATCCTGCATGTCCCAATAGACGCCGGAATAAAGCGGGCTGTAGACACTGCGCCCGTCGATGAGCACCAGCAGCTTGTTGGAGAAGCTTTGCGCGGCGCTGTTGCCGTTAAGCCCGCGCGCCGTCACCACATAATCGGTGGCGGTCCGCTGATAGACCTGGAGATTGGGCGCCAGACGCATCAGCTCCGGCACGCTCGTCGCGCCCGAGCGCACCGCCATGTCGCGGGTGATGACGAAGATCGCCGCCGGCGCCTCGGCCAGCGGCTGGGCCGTCCTGGTGACGGACGATACCGCGATGTTCGCCAGCTCGTTGATCGACATGCCGCGAAGCTCGTCGATCGTCTGTGCTTGCGTCATTGCGGCTTGAAAGAACAGGCAACCTGCAACCGCGGCCCCCGCCGGTGCGCGCTTCAATAGTCCACCCCCTGCGCTGAAATCTTCATCGCAACGTGTCGGGGGCGGGATCGGTTCCCGCGATTATGAGTCTTCAGTCGCTTTCAGGGAAGGCAGGAAGCCGTAGCGGCGCGGGCGGAGCGCCTGCCCCGCCCGCGCCCGCGCTGTCAGATCGGGAAATGGCCCGGCTGGGTCTCGACCGTCACCCAGCGCAGCTCGGTGAAACTGTCGATGCCCGCCCTGCCGCCGAAACGGCCATAGCCGGAGGCGCCGACGCCGCCGAAGGGCATCTGCGCCTCGTCATGCACAGTGGGGCCGTTCACATGGCAGATGCCGGAATTGATCTGCCGCGCCACACCCAGGCCGCGCGCCACGTCCCGCGTGAACACGGCGGCGGAAAGGCCATATTGCGTATCGTTGGCGAGGCGGATGGCATCGGCCTCGTCCTTCGCGCGGATGATCGCCACGATGGGGCCGAAGCTCTCGTCGCGATAGAGGTCCATGGCGCTGGTGACGCCGTCCACCACCGTGGCGGGCATCAGCACGCTCTGCGCCTTGCCGCCGGAAAGCGCCTTGGCCCCCTTGGCAAGCGCATCGTCGAGCAGCGCGTTCACATGGTCGACGGTCTTGCGGTCGACCACGGCACCCAGCGGCGTGGTGCCCTCGCGCGGATCGCCGGTCGCCATGCTCTGCGCCTTGGCGGCGAACTTCTCCGCGAAGGCGTCCGCGACGGCATCCACCACGATGATGCGCTCGGTGGACATGCAGATCTGCCCCTGATTCATGAAGGCGCCGAAGGCAGCCGCCTTCACGGCTTCGTCCAGGTCCGCGTCCTCCAGCACCACGAGCGGCGCCTTGCCGCCCAGCTCCAGCAGGCAGGGCTTGAGATGTTCGGCCGCGCGCTTGGCGATGATGCGGCCGACGCCCGTGGAGCCGGTGAAGTTGATGCGCTTCACCTCCGGCGCGTCGACGAGCGCGCCGACGACTTCGCCCGCATCTGCCGGCGCATTGGTGACGACATTGACGACACCCTCGGGGAAACCCGCTTCCGCGAATGCCTCGATGATGAGCGCATGGGTGCGCGGGCAAGTCTCGCTGGCCTTGAGGATCACTGCGTTACCGCAGGCGAGCGGTACGGCGATGGCGCGCACGCCCAGGATGATCGGCGCGTTCCAGGGCGCGATGCCCAGGATGACGCCCACCGGCTCCTTGAGCGCCATGGCGAGACAGCCCGGCTTGTCCGAGGGAATGACCTCGCCCGAAATCTGCGTGGTGAGGGCAGCCGCTTCGCGCACCATGGAGGCGGCGAGGCCGAGATTGAACAGCGCCCAGCCCTTGGTGGCGCCGATTTCGTTCATCATCGCCTCCACGAAAGCATCGGCGCGCGCTTCCAGCGCCGCGGCCGCCTTCATCAGCACCGCGCGCCGCGCATTGGGGCCGGTCGCAGCCCAGGCGGGGAAAGCCGCCGCCGCCCTGGCCGCCACGGCGGCCGCATCCGCCGCCTTCATGGCCGGCGCGCTCGATGCGGTCTCGCCAGTCAGCGGGTTTTTGCGTTCGAAGTTCATTTCGTCTCCCTCTCCAGATTCAGCAAGCCGGACGCACCGGGCAGTCACATGGCTTTGTAGAAGCGGATTTTCACCGCCGGCTCGCCCTGCGGACCCGTAGCGCTTTCCAGCGTACCGATGAAGGCCGTTTGGCCCAACCATGTATATTTGCCGAGCGGCGCCTCGAAACGGGGCGACGTGCGCGCGGGGCGGGCCGCCTCGCCCGGCCCCGGCATGCACAGCGCGCCCTTATTGATGACGTTGATGATAGCGCCATCGTCGGTCCGCAGCATGTAATTGGCCTCGACATCCAGACAGCCATCGGCGCGGGCGAGCTGCCAGTCCCACCCGCCCGGTAGCACCGTCCCCCTGATGCCCGGCCCCTCGAACGTCCCGCCCGTGATGGGGATGATGTTGCGGCGACCATAAGGCGTCTCGCCCGGCGACATGGCCGCGCCCAGCGTCACGATCTCCTCGAAGGCGAATTCGAGATGCGGCGGCGCCGGCGGATCGGCGGCGGCGGCAGTGCCGGCGGGGATGCTCGCGGCCAGAAACAGGGCGGCAATCTTCATCGCACGTTCTTCCTGGCCCGCATCAGTTCTTCGGCGGACGGCAACTGAAGCTCGCCGCCTCCCTGGTCTCGCCGCCGGTATAGGCCGCATGCGCGGGATAGGGGCAGAGCGGGCGGCTCGCGGGCTCCGGCGTCTTGCGGTGCGCCACGATCGCCTCGGGCGCCTGCCCCTCCTCCACCCAGTCGACCAGCTTGCTCAGCATGTCGAACTGGTCGAAGGCATTGCCGCCGCCGCAATGGAGCATGCCCGGCACCATGTAGAAGCGGCTGGCATCCGTGAAGGTCTTGCCGTTGGTCTTGGCGGCGCGCTCATAATAATCCCAGGTGGCGAAGGGCGAGAACCAGAAGTCCGAGACGCCGTGGTAGAAGATGAGCTTGCCGCCCCGCTCGAGATAGGTGTTGAGCGCCGTCCAGTAGCCGGTATCGGTCAGGCGCTGCCAGGCGTTGTCGCTGATCTCCCGGAGGCGCGCGTCGAGGTCGATTTCGGTCGCGCTGCTCGGCGGGCCGAAGGGACCGGGACCGCCGGTCGGCAGATAGCCCATGGGTGTCGCCACGATGCCGGTGTCCGCCGCCATCGGCGCATAGATGGGATAACCCGCCTTGTCCTTGGGGCCCGCCAGACCCAGCTCCAGCGCGTGCACCTGCCCGTCCGTGATGCAGCCCTCGGTCTGCCCGGCCTTGCAGGCGAGCTTCCGGGGATCGAAGCGGCACTGCGCGACATTCTCGATCATGCCGTCCTTGAGGCCGTCGAGCGCATCGCACTGGCCAAGGATTCCCTCCAGTATGACCTTGCGCGCGGCGGTGTCCAGCACCTGCGCCATGATCGGCTTGCCGTCCGGCCCCCTGGGCGCGGCCTGGTTGAAGAGCACCTGCGTATATTCGACGCCCAGGTTGGAATGGCCCGAAGCCATGGCCGGGGCACCCACGATGATGCCGTCGAACAGCTCGGGATAGCGCTGCGAGGCGAGCATGCCCTCGCGCCCGCCGGTGGAGCAGCCGGTCATGTAGCTGTGCGCGGCGGGCCGGCCGTAATAAGCGCCGGTGATCGCCTTGCCGAGCAGCGCCACCGTGCGCACCGATGCCTCCGCAAAGTCCAGCGCCGCGCGCTGGTCGGCCAGGAAGCTGTCGTCGAACACGGCGCCCTTGTGGCCGCTGTCATGGCTGATGACGGCGAAGCCACGCGCCAGCGCCGGCGCGTCGCCCGCCGCGACCGGGCCGGTCGGCTGCGGCACCGAGCCATTGAGCCCACCGCCGCCCTGGAGCAGGAAGCGGCCCGTCCATTCGTCCGGCAGGGCGATGGCGAAGCCAATGCCATAGGTCTTGCCGCCCGCGCCCTTGCGCTCGTTGATGACGCCTTCCACGCGGCAGTGCGCCGGCAGGGCGGAAGCCAGCGGCGACCCGCCGGGCTGGGCCGTGCCGGCCGGGGTCAGCGCGACATGCCGGGCCGAGACGATCTTCACCTCCGTGCCGAACGCCTGCCGCGCCAGTGCGGTGCAGCGCGCCTCGGGAGCGGCCGTCCCCTGAGCGAGCGCGGGCGCGGCGGCGCCCGCCAGCAACAGGACGGCGAAGCGGAGCGATGCGGCCATGGTCATTCCTCCCGATTGAATTATGGTCTGTTTCAATTGGAGCGAACTCTATGCCGGCCCGGCCAGCCCTGGCGAGAGGATTTCGCGCTGTCACGCCGCGCGCCGGCAAAGCCGCACCGCCGGCTCAGTCCACCATTCCCGCGCCGAAGGCATAGAGCGGCGCGCCGCTGTCGTCCGGCGTGCCGGGGCGCTGGCGTTCCACGGCCGCCATGGAAGCCGGCAGCTCGAAGGGCAGGCGTCCCTGCGCCCGCGCCTTGCCGAGCAGCACGTCGAGCAGCGCATCGTCGCTGGCGCCGAAATTGGCGAGCAGCGCGGCGGTCTTGTCACGGATGTTGCCGAGGATCGCCGGACGATCGAGATAGACGGTGGCGAGGACCGGCACCTTCGCGGCGGCGGCGGCCTTCAGCGCCTCATAATCCGGGTCGCCGTCGCGGAAATCCAGGCGCCCTTCCTTCTGCCGGCTGCCGAAGAAATGATTGGGGTGCAGCATCTCGCTCGGCGCGGTGAGGCGGAACAGCGCCGCCTGCGCCGCCTCCAGCCGCTCGACCACCACGAGGCCATGGGCGCGGGCGGCATCGGCCGAGATGCCGTGCAGATAGACGCGCGTGCCGGGCCTGAGCGGCAGCGCGCCATTGTTCTCCAGCAGGATCTGCGCGCGGCGCTGCACATCGTCCGCCGCCTGGCGGAAGGCGGCATTGCCGACGATGCGCGCGGCCTCGTCCGGGTCGACAAAGGGCGCGTCGAACAGGCCTTGACGGAACTTGGCGATCATGACGCGACGCACCGACTGGTCGAGCCGCGCCTCTGCAAGGCGGCCGGACCGGACCGCCGCGACGAGAATCTCCGGCTTGTCGACACCGCCGAACTGATCGATCCCCGCCTCCACGCCCCTGGCGAAGCGCTCGGCCTGGCTCAGATCCTCGACACCCCAGGGCATGGCGATGTCGAACGGCGCCTGCGGCTGCTGCGGATCGCGGCAACCGGGCGTGCAGTCATTGGTGATCGCCCAGTCCGAGACGATGAGGCCCTGGAAGCCCTTGTCGCCGCGCAGCAGGCCGGTGAGCAGTTCCTTGCTGAAGCCGGGGCCGACCTGCTCCACGCGCCGGCCGCCCAGCTCGAAATCCTTGAGGATGGTGTATGCCGGCATGACGCCGCCGACATGCGCCGCGAACGCGCCGTCGAACGCCGCGACATGCTCGGCGAACTCGGCCTGATCCAGCACGGCATAGCGGCCATACCAGTTGTGCCCGTCAAAGCCCTCCGGCTGGGCGCCATAGCCCACCCAATGCTTGACCACGGCGAGCACGCCGTCCTGGGCCACGCCGTCGCGGCCATTCTGGAAGCCCTCGACATAGGCGCCGACCTGCGGCGAGACCAGCGCGGCCGTGGAACCGAATGTGCCGGTGAGCCGGCTCCAGCGCGGCTCGGTGGCGAGATCGGCCTGCGGGGAAAGCGCCATGTGGATGCCGACGGCGCGATATTCCCGCCGCGCCATATCGGCAAAGCCGCGCGTAACGGCGGGGTCGCGCAGCGCGCCGAAGCCGAGCGTATCGGGCCATTGCGAGAAGCCGCGCGCCTGCGAACTGGCGCCCAGCACATAGTCGAAATGATTGCGCGGATCGGTGCTGATGGTGACGGGGATGCCCAGCCGAGCCTCCGCCGCGATGCGCTGCACGCCGTTGTTCTGTGCGGCGAGCGCGTCGGGCGCGAGGGACAGGCGGGTGATGAAGCTGGTGATATGCTTGCCGCCGATCAGCGCGCGCACCTGCGCGAGATCATAGCCCTCCTCGGACACACCGATGCCCATGCCGCCAGCGCCGGGCAGCGTGCCGTGCATCATGGCGCCGGCCTTTTCCTCCAGCGTCATGCGGGCGACCAGATCGTCGGCGCGGCGCTCGGGCGCGAGGCGCCAGTCCTCATAAGGATCGAGCACGCCGTTGCGGTTGAGATCGCGGAACTGCCGGCCATCGACGGTCAGCGCGACGGCGGGATCGCCGGCCTGCGCCGCCAGCGGCTGCGCCAGCAGGCCACCCAGCAGAGCCGCCCCGCCAAGAGCCCATGGGCGGGCCCATGCGCCTGTCCGCACGCCTGCCCGTGCGCCTGCTCGTGCGCTCGCCCATGCGCTTGACTGCCTCATCCGTCACCCTCCCCTGCATCCGCCCGATGGGCTGGCACGCCCCCGTCATGTCGCGCTTGTCATGTCCCGTTGAGACAGCGCTGTCCATAGTTTTAACGCCCACACGGCGGATCCGTCGGGCAGTCCCCCGGACGCCCCTATCGAGACGGGGGCTTGGCCGAGGCGCGCTCGATGAGTTTGTAAGGCAGCGTAATGTGCCGGCTCTCGTCCCCTTCCCCGACCGCATTCTGGCGACTGGAGGTCAGGAGCTGGACGGCGGCCGCGGCCATGCCCCCCAGCGATTGCCGCACGGTCGTGAGCGGCGGCCAGGTGAGGCGCGCCATCGCCGAATCGTCAAACCCCACGATGGAGAGCTGGTCCGGCACGCGTAGCCCTCTCCGGGTGGCCGCCGCGATGGCGCCCGCCGCCATATCGTCATTGGCGCAGAAGATGGCCGTGGGCGGCTGTGGCCGCGCCAGCAGCGCCTCGGCCGCGCGATGGCCGGTGGGGAAATTGAAGAACCCGCTCTCGACCATGGGCACCAGCGCCGGATCGAAGGCGGCAAGCTCGTCCTGACAGGCATTGAGCCGCGCACTGGCGGCCTTGTGCCCGTCCGGCCCCTTGATGAAGCCGATATGGCGATGGCCCAGATCAAGCAGATAGCGGGTCATGGCCGCCGCCCCGCCATATTCGTCCGTGGCGACCGAGAGCGCATCGGCAATATCCAGCCCCGGCGCGATGAGCACATAGGGGATGCCCGTCCCCGCCAGCGCGTTCACCAGCTCGGGCCGGTCGCACAGCGGCGGGACGACCATCACGCCATCATATTCGCCGCGCAGGATGCTGGCGGGAATCCTGGGTGGCGGCGCACCGACCGACAGGTCGCAAATCTCCACAGACAGCCGGTAGCCCAGCTTCTGACAGGCGATCAGCGCGGCGAACTGGAGGTCCGAGAGGAAGGCGGGCAGATACCAGTCGTCGTCGCTCTCCATGTCCGCCAGGCGGATGGGGAGGAGCAGCGCGATGGAATAATTGCGCGGGCCCGCCAGCGAGCGCGCGGCCAGATTGGGGCGATAATCGAGATCCGCGGCCGCCTTGAGCACGCGCTCGCGCAGCTCCTTCCCGACATGGGGATTGTCGTTGAGAACGCGCGAGACGGTCTTGAACGAGACGCCCGCCTGCCGGGCAATGTCGATGATCGTGGGCCGCTTGCTGCTTTTCGCCATCCCGCCTTTCCACTCCCAACATCGAGACCCGTCGCGCCAGCCGGGCCTCCGCGCACCTGACTGGCCGAACGAATGGGAATTGACAAGAGATTGCGCCGCACGCACTAAGACAACGCTGTCACAACAGGAGCCGAGTCCGCCGCCCCGAGAGGCGTCGGCGGAGACCGGCGAAGGACGAACGGGGAGAGGATCTGCTGTTGCGCGCCTGGCGCGGCCGAGGTCTCCACCGAGAGTGGCCGCATGGCGGGCGCGAGCGCGGACGCGTCCTGTTCTGGAAAGGCATTCCCTTCGACCTCTCGGCCAGCAAGGTCTTCACCAACACCCAGCGCACCGTCGCCGGCGCGCCGCTGGTGAGCGTGCTGGACACCATCGGCAATCCGATAAGCTGGCGCGGGCGGGGCAGCATCGGCTTCATCAGCGGCCCCTTCTCGGCCACGCTGATGGGCAATTATGTAGGCCCCTACACCAACGACCGGCCAATCTCGATCCTGGGCGTGGTCCAGCCGGTCTCGCGCGTCTCGTCCTGGACGACCTTCGACCTCAACCTTTCGGTGGACTTCCCCCGGGGCGATGAGCGCTATTCGTTCATGAACGGCGTGCGGCTGGGCGTTACCGTCACCAACCTGTTCGACAGCCAGCCGCCGGTCGTGCGCTCGACCATGTCGGGCAACAGCTCGATCGACCTCTTCACCCACAATGCCTTCGGCCGGTTCTTCCAGATCCAGCTCACCAAGGCCTTCTGATCCCGGTATCGGCCCGGGCGATGCCTCCTTCCGCCCGGGTCGTCCTTTCGAGCGCGCGCCGCCAAGGCCGCGCTTGGAAAAGCCGGATCGGGCCCGGACTCACGGCTGCACCGCCGCCCGGGCCCGATCCATCCACGGCCATCGCAACCGCAAACCCGATGGCATCCTGGGAAAACTGGGGCCCCGACTGCACCGGGGCCCCTTCTTTTTGCGGCACTTACGGCACTCAAGCCGGGGAAGCGCCCGGCGCGTCGACGCGCAGGAAGCGGCTGTAGAGCCAGCCGAGACCAATCAGGCTGAAGCCCAGCGCCAGGAAAGAGGCGACGCGCAGCAGCCCTTCCAGGCCCGACGCGTCGATCAGGAAAACCTTGGCGACCGCCGCCAGCATCAGCAGGAGCGAGCCGATACGCCAACTGCGCGCCGCGCGACGAATGCCCCAGAGCAGCCAGCCGAGCGCAAGGGCAATGGCGAGCACGGACCAGAAGATGCTCTCCACCTGGCCGACCGGTACGCCCGCAAGCAGGCTGCCGCAAAAGAGCTGGCGCAGCGAGGCATAGGCAAAGAGCAGGAGCACGATCATCTGCGCGGCGTCTATTGTCCGGCGATGCGCGCGGGCGATGGTCGGCATGAGCGCGCCGATCATAGTACGCCCCCCAAAGGCGATGCCGAACGCCGGCAGCAGCAGGTTCGCCACCGGCCATGCGCCGACGGCCTGCGCGGTCCAGAGCGGATTGTGCAGGGCCAGCGTGTAGAGCAGATTGTGAGCAAGGCCCATCGCGACCAGCACCAGCGCCGCCTCCCGCTGCCGGGTCCAGCGCCACAGCCCCAGACCCGCCGCGATCAGCGCGATTTCCCAGACAGTCCGCTCCGCAAGGCCCAGGCGCATGAACGGCTCCAGCCCGTCAATGGCAAAGAGGCGCTTGTAGAGGCTGTGCACCCCCACGAGCAGCGGAAAGCCGAGCAGGGCGGGCGTGGCGCCACGCGGCCGACCGGGCAACCTGGCGCCCAGCATCCAGGCCGCGATGGCGATCAATCCCGCCGGCACGAGCAACTGGCGCAGTACAATCGCAAGTGGCGGCAGGTCCACCGCCAGCATGGGCTCACCGGCGAGCGATGGCAGCGCCTGAAGTAGCCAGAGGCCAACGGGCGCCAACATCCACAAACCGGCGATGGTGGCGAGAACGAGCAGCGCCGGTTGCAGCCGGGCGGCGGGATAGCGGCGGACGATGCCCGCCAGCGCGATCACCAGCCCCGCCGCGGCAAGAGCAAGCCACGGCGCAGGCGCGATCTGCGCGATGAAGCCATAGCCGAGCGCCGCCGCGATCCCGGTCAGGATCGGGCCGCGCAGCCGGTCGGCATGGCGCCAGGCGAAAAGCCCCCAGACGAGCGTTAGCCCGCCCCAGCGCACCAGTGCCTGCACCGGATGATCGAGCACGGCCGGCCGTGCGAGCCGCCGCAGTTCGTCGTCCAGAAGCCCGGTGCCAAGCAGCGCCAGGAGCGCGCCGAAGAGATAGATGAGAGCGCCGGCCGATATGCGCACATCGTCGGAGCGGATGGCGACCAGCAGCAGCAGGGCGGAAATGCCGGCAATAACCAGCGGCGCCATCCACGCCGGCAGACCGATCAGTCCCGCCAGAATGAGCAGCAGACCGCTTGCCAGCACCAGCAGTGGGAAGCGGATGTCGCCATGGCACTCCTCCCGGCGCCAGCCCTGCGCCGCGCCCAGCGTCGGGAGGAGCGCGAAGGCAAGGCCGAGCAGGGCAAGGCGTCCGGCGCCGATTCCCCCGTCGAGGCCGAACTGCCAGCCGGTGACGAGATAGCCGGCGACCGCAACGAGCGCGATGCGGCCAGCATCACTCGTCGCGCCGTCCTCGCGCCACAGCCGCCACAGCGCACCACCGCCGAAGATGAGCAGATGCCCGGCCATGACGGCCGCGAACAGCGCGGACGCCGGACTCGGCCAGAGCGCGGTGAGGATAAGGCCCGCGGCGAGCGGGAGGGTCAGGAACGGTCGAAGAGCCTCGACGCGGCCGGTCAGCCAGAGGAAGGCCAGGGAGAGCAGCGCATAAAGCCCCCAGCTCAGGGCATCATAGCCGCCGAACGAGACGAGCAGCGCAAGCTGGAGGGCGGCGGCGACCGCGCCGGCCGTCTGCAGCATGGGCTGCCTCGCGTCCCGCTCGGCATTCCACGACAGGAACGGCAAGGCAAGGCCGAGCAGCAGGACCAGCAGGCCGACGGTCAGCAGGGAGACATGATCGAGCGCTGTCGTGAGGATGAGGAGGGCCGTCCAGCCCATGCCGCCGGCAAGGGCCAAGGCGCCCAGCCAGACCCAGCGCTGGCGGCGCGAGAGCAGCGTCAGGCTGCCGATGACCATGGCGAGATAGCCGCTCAGCAGCGGAACGTTGGGCGCGCCGCTCTGGATGAGCGCGGGCGTTGCCAGCCCGCCGACGAGCGCCAGCACCGCGCATGCGATGCCGAAGCGCAGGGCGAGCGCCATGGCAAGCGCGGTGATGAGGCTGAGCCCCGCAAAAGCCGCGCCCGATCCGATCAGGCCATAGAGGCTGTTGGCGGCCAAGGTCCCCGCGAACAGCGCGCCGACACCCGCGCCCGCCAGCGCCTGGCCGACCCGCTCGTCCTGAACGAACCGCGCCATCCGCCGCGCGCCCTCGGCCGCGCCGATAAGGGCACCGCCGAACAACAGCCCAAGCGTCACGCGCACCCAGGGCGAAAGCAGGCCCGCGTCGATGGAATATTTGACCAGCAGCACGGCCGCGACGAGCAGCGTGATACCGCCGGCCCAGATGGGGAGACGGCGGCCGAACAGATCCTCAAAGCCCGTGGGCCTGCGCGATTCGTCCGGCCCCGTCTCGGGCTCGGCCCCATACGCAAGGTCGGCCGTCTCGATCTCGCCGGCCGCAGTTTCACCGGCCCCGACCTCGCCATTCCCCGCCTCATCCGCCCCGGTCTCGTGGACGGCCTGCGCCTGCAAAGCCGCAATGTCCTGCCGTGCCTCGAAGGACATGGCGGCGGGGGCAGCCTCCTCATGCAGGCTATTTTCGTCGGCGTCCGCCGACGCGGGCTCCTGAAGGGGTGGGGACTGAACGCGCTCGGGCGGCTGCTGGAGCGGTCCGCCCGCGCCGATGGCACGCCAGCGGTCGATCTCATAGGCCGTCAGCCGATCCCGGACATCGCGTTCCAGCCGCCCCAGCCGCTGTTTCATCTCCACCAGCAGAACAGCCAGGATCATTACGGCGACGAACAGAATCAGCGTCATGGCGCGCTACCCCTCAATCTCGATGCACGACGCCTTAGCGGAAAATTGAACACCGTACAATTAATAAATTAGACAGTGTTCAATTATAGCGGTAGATGGAGCGATATGGGCAGGCGATCCGACCATGACCGCGCAGAGCTGGAAGCGCTTATTCTCGATGCGGGCCAGCAATTGATGGCGCAAGTGAGCTATGGCCGCTTCTCCGCGCGGGAAGTCGCCAAGCGGATCGGCTATTCGGTCGGCACGATCATGCATGTCTTCGGCAATGTGGACCGGCTGGTCATGGCCATCAACAGCCGGACCTTCACGCTCTGGGCGCAGTGGCTCGAAGCGCGATTGCAGGGCACCGCCGGCGCCGAACGCATCGCCACGTTGGTGCGCGGCTATTTCGACTTCGCGCAAGCGCACCGCAATCTCTGGGCCGCCATCTATGAGCACCGCCTGCCCGAGGACATGGTCTTGCCGGAACCGCTGGTTAACGAGCGCGTCCGCCTGACGAGCATCGTCGCGCGGGAAGTCGAGGCCGTGCTGCCCGAGGCGGCCCGCCCCGAGGCGCCTCGCCTGACGCGCTCACTGATCGCCACCGTGCATGGCCATTGCAGCTTCGCCCTCAGCGGGAGCTTCGCCCTGATGGACGAAGCCGATCCGCTGGCTCTCGCCCAGGCGCGCGTCACCGAGACCCTGCGCGCCCATGGCGCCCCGGTGTGAGGCAGGCAGCGGGTCGGGCTCGCACCTTCTCGCAAATTCCGGTCGGGACATGGTGAGCGCGGCGCCGGCAACATAGCGCCCGGCGTCCGGCCGTCAGCTCTCGCCCAGGCCGGAGCCGCGAACGCGGTTGCGCTCGGGCAGCGAAAGACCGAGCCGGGTCGCGTGCCAGGATGCCTCGGCGCGACTGGAGATGCCGAGCTTGCGGTAGATCGCCTTGATGTAGCTCGCGACGGTGCTCTCGGCGAGATCGAGGGCAGCCGCGACTTCAGCGTTCCGCATCCCCCTTCCGATGAGAGCGAGCACATCCTTTTCGCGCGGAGTCAGTGTCTCTTCGGGTTCCGCGCTCGGGCCGGTCAGCCGGAAATGATCCATGATCCGCCGCGCGATGGACGGGGAGAGCGCGGGCACGCCCTCGGCGATTTGCCTTAACTGACGAACGATGCTTTCGGGAAGCTGCTCCTTCAGCAGATACCCGTCCGCGCCGGCCGAAAGAGCCGCGACGATATGGGAATCGTCGGCCATCACCGTCGTCACCACGCAAGCGGTTTCGGGCCGGACGAGACGGATGGCGCGCAGCACTTCCAGCCCGGACCCGTCGGGCAGGCCGAGGTCGATCAGCGCGATGTCGAAATCCTCCGATGCGCTGGCGGCGATGCCCTCGCGCATGTTGGCGCCTCCCACCACCCGGCAGCCCGGAAAAGCCGCCTCGGCGAGTCCGCTCAGCCATTGCCGGGTCTCCGACACATCCTCGACGATCAGAACGCGCTTCAACGGCTTCCTCCCAGGGGAAAGCACGCCTCGATGCGCGTGCCCGGCGCCAGATCGGTGAAGGTGATCGCGCCTTTCAGCCCGGTCACGCGCGCGCGCATGTTGTTGAGCCCGTTGCCGAGCGGGACCCTGGCGGGATCGAAGCCGCGGCCATCGTCGGCGACAGCGAGAACGGCCCAGTCGCCGTCCCCGCGCAGCGTGATCTCGATGGTCGAGGCACTAGCATGGCGCAGCGCGTTGCCGACCGCCTCGCGAAGGATGGATCGCAACGCGGGGACCGCCTGCGCCGGAAAGGCATCGCCGTCCCCGATCGTCATGTGCCAGCCAAGGCCGATCCCGGCGGAGGACAGCAGATCGGCGATCTCCACCCGCAGATCGGCCATATGCTCCTCCAGCGTCAGGTGGGGGCCGGAACTGTTGTTGATGATGTCGCGCAGATCGCCCAGCGTATCGCGGATCAGCTCGTCCTTGCGTCCCATGTCCTGGCTGTGGAGCGCACCCAGCAATTGCACGCCGATATTGTCGTGCATGTCGCGGGTGATGCGCCCCCGTTCTTCGGAGACGCCGCGCTCATAGGCTTCGCGGCTTTCCAGGGCATGGACCAGCAGGGCATGGATCTGGGAGGACAGCCCCAGCTCATGGGACGTGAACAGCCGGCGCCCGTTACGGGCATGTTCGAGGCGCAGCGCGGGCAGCGACCCGACGGCCGGCATGGCCAGGGCGGCGCCTTCGTCGAGCAGCGCGGGCGCCGCGCGCTCCTTGCCCGGAACGATCCGCAGCGGCTGGAAGGTCTCCTTGAGAAGCGCCGTCCAGCCTGATCGTTGCGCGGCGGCCGAGGGGGTGAGCGCTATATCGATCACGGCTTGCAGCCATTCGCCCGTACCCCCCTGGTGCCGCCCCGCGAGCCGGCGCGACACGATATCGCGCAACGGAAGGTAAAGCATGCCGACGGCAAGAAGCGAGAGCCCGAAAGCCGACGCGCGTCCGACCGAAATGAGAGAGATCAGCGCCGCATCGAGCAGGATCAGCAGCAGTGCGCCGGCCATGTAGAACAGGATGTGGAAGGCCCAGCGATCGAGATCGAACAGCCGATAGCGCGCCACGCCAAAGGCAAGGCCGAGGTGAATGAGCAGGAAGAACGCAAACGCATAGCCTTGCGGCAGGAACGGGGCGATCCCCATCATGCTGGGCGTGATGACCGTCAGCACGAAGCCGCCGGCACCCACGATGATCGACAAGCCGAACCAGCGCAAAACGGTGCGTGCGCGGGGATCGCCGCGCGCGCTCCAATATTGCACGGCGCCGCACAGCAGGATTCCCGTCATTTCCAGCACGGTCGGCAGATGAGATCCGGTGGGCGGGCCATCGAGCAGCCAGAGGGTATCGACGATCCACCACGTTCCGAACACCGCGAAGGGGACCGCCAGCCAGCGCCCCGCAACCAGCGGGCGCGGATAGCGCAGGAGCAAGGCGATCATGGTCGCGCCGAACAGCAGGGCCCCGCCATGGTTCATCGCGGACAGGACGCGCAGGAAGGTGCCGTCCATTGCCAGCTCGCGGGTGCTGTAGATCGCGGCAGGGAACGTGAAACCCAGGATGGCGAAGCTGGCCAGCGCGAAAAGCCGCGTGGCGGGATCGCGAGGTCGCAGCCGCCAGACCCACATGCCGATCAGATAGCTTGCGAAGCCGACGAGCAACTGTGTCCAGAAGGGAGCCGGAAGGTCTCCCACGGGCCGCATCGGCACCACCGGGACGACGGCAGACTGCGTATTGCCGCTGGCATCGACAGCGCGGAGCAAGACAGTTCCTGAATTCAGGGCGTCCGCGATCCTGCTCTGCCGCGCGAAGAAATCCGCCATCGCGATATAGGTCGGGAAGGTATCGGGCTCCTGGGTCAGGTCGGCGGGCTGAATGGCCAGTGCCGGCCCGCCGCGGGGCTGGAGCGAGATCAGCGTGCCCGGCGCGAGCTTCTCATGGGCCGGTCCATCGGGTGAGAGAGCCTCGATCCGCACCGCGTCCGCCCCCTCGGCCGCGACCAGCTCGATGCCGATCCAGGGCTGGCGAACCGCGAACGACAGCACTGCCGCCGCCGCGACCAGACCGCCCAGCGCCAACAGGATCATCATGGCGACAGGTGGCAATCGCACAGGCACGCCTTCTCATTATCCCCCTCGTTGCCCGGCACGGCGGCGGCACCGCACAAAATCCGGCCGGGAACGACGCAGTGATTCCCCTTCCCCCGACCTGCATCAGCCCTTGTTCGTCCACCATCCCCTGAACCGGGGAGTGACGTCCGGGCCGCGGCTGACGCAGACGACAGCCGGCGCGACACCTTGAGAGATCAGCGATCGAAAAAGGTGGAGCCCCGTGGACTAAGTGGGGGAAAATCACGTTGAATCATAGATCACTTTTGCGCATCGCCCTGGCGGCGCCGGCTCTGGTGATGGCAGGCGTTGTCCAGGCCCAGACCAATCCGATCGATCAGGCGACCGCCGCCATTCAGGCGGGCAAGGCACAGGACGCCTATGCCGTGCTCGCGCCGCTGGCAGAGGAACGCGCCGGCGACCCGGATTTCGATTATGCGCTGGGCCTTGCGGCGGCCGACAGCGGCAGGCCGGCCGAGGCGATCATTGCCTTCCAGCGCGTGCTGGCGGTGCAGCCGGGCAATGCCCAGGCCCGTGCCGAGCTGGCCCGCGCCTATGCGCTGGCCGGCGATATCGACACCGCGCGCGCACAGTTCGATACCGTGGTTCAGGACCCCTCGCTGCCCGACCCGGTGCGGCAGCGGTTCGACGGCATCGTCCGCCGGCTCGATCGCCAGATCGCGGGCGGCGGCACCGACATTTCCGGCTTCCTCGACGTTACCGGCGGCTGGGACAGCAACATCAACACCGCCACCAGCCTCACGCAGGTCACTATCCCGCTGTTTGCAGGGCTCGGGCCGGGCGCGCTCGGGCCGGGCGCGCGGGAAATCCACAAGCCGTTCTATGAAATACAAGGAGCGGTCAGCGCCGTTTCCGCCGTCAGCCGCCAGACACGCCTGTTCGGCAGCGTGCTTGGCACATGGCACGACAATCTGGAGAATCGCACGTTCGACCAGGCGTCGGCCACCATCACCGGCGGCGTGGCGCATACGCTGGCGAACCGCGATGTCCTGTCCTTCTCCGGCCAGTTCCAGAATTTCTGGCTCGGCCACGCCAGCTTCCGCCAGGCCTACGGGCTGGTGGGCCAATATACCCACCTGCTCAGCGGCGGGCGGGCGCTGACAGTGGCGGGACAGGTCTTCCGCTTCGATTACGACACCGATCCCCTGCGCAACGCCAATCGCTATGGCCTCGCCGTGTCTTATGTCGACCGCGCGCTGATCGCCACGCTTTCGGGGGGCAAGGAGGAAACGCGGCGTGCGGCCGGCGATCATCTCTCGAACAGCTATGCCGGTTTCAACCTGGGCTTCGAGCGCCCGCTGGGCAAGGCCGTGGCGATCGTCGGCGGCGTGTCGGGCGAGCTGCGCCGTTATGACACCGCCGACCCGTTGTTCCTGAAGAAACGCGCCGACGAGCAGCTCGACGCCTCGCTCGGCGTCAAGATCCTCGTTTCCGACCGCATCTATGCCCGGCCGCGCGTCACCTACACGCGCAACTGGAGCAACATCGCCCTCTACGACTATGACCGCGTGACCGTCAGCTTCGGTCTGCGCGCGGAATTCTGAAGGTGAACCCCATGACAAGAATTCGCTCACGCTCCATCGCTGCGCTGCTGCTGGCCGGCAGTGCGCTCGTTTCCGCATCGCCCGCTCTCGCCAATAGTGGCCAGATCCTGACGCTCGGCGCCGGCCCCACCCAGCGCGCCCCGCTCGTTGCCGGTCAGCAGGTGACGGCCAGCGGTCCGGCGACGCAGGTGATGATAAGGGACGGCGGCATCCTTTCCTTCGTCGGCGACGGTTCGTTCACCCTCACCGAGGATGGCGGCATCGTCATCCATTCGGGCAATGCCACCGTCCTCGCCTCGGCGCGGCCGCTCGACGTAACGCTACCAGACGGCGCGAGAGCAACCTTGCCGGTGGGCAGCTCCAGCAGCTTCGCCATTGCCGGAAATCGCGTCACCGGCCATGTGCTGACGGGCAACGTCCAACTGGCCGCCGCCGGTGGCGCGCGAGCCTTCTCCGCCGGGCAGGCATGGCGCGCGGGCGGCGGGCAGGCGCCCGCCCTCGTCATCGCAAATGCCGCGCAGGCCGCCCCGCCGTCCGTCGCCAGCCAGGCCCAGGGCGGATTGGCCGCAGCGGCGATCAACGGACAACCCGTGGGCCTGGGGCAGGCGCTGGCCGCGATCGGCGCGTCGGGCGATGTCGTCGCGGCGGCGATCCGCCTGCAAGGCTCGACACAGAATCCAGCCATCGCAACGGTGCCCGCGGCCGACGCCGCGACCCTCGCCGATTATGCGACGCAATTGTCCCGCCTCTATGGCGCGCCCGCCTTTCAGGGCGCGGGTGCCGATCTGGTGCGGACCTATCTTGCCTATCTCGGCCAGGGCGGCACCGCCGCGCAATTCCAGACCAACTATTCCGCACTTGTCGCCCAGTATATCGACCTGCTTCGCACAGGCGGCGTGCCGGCGCAGTTCGCGGGCGCGAACGAGGCGGCGGTCAACGCCTATCTCGACTATATCCGCTCGACCGGCGCGCTGTCCGCCCTTCCGGCGGAGAACCGCGCGTTCGTCACGGCCTATCTCGACCATCTGCTCGGCGGCGGCACCGGCGCGAACTTCACGGCTCTTTATACGGATGCGATCACCGCCTGGCTCGCTTATGTCCAGCAGGGCGGTCTGCCGAGCCACTATGCGGGCATCGGCCAGAATCTCATGCGGCAATATCTGGAGTTGCTCGACTCCGCCGGCCTTCTCTCCACCCTGCTGGCCACGCAGCGCGATTTTCTGACTGCCTATCTGGCGCATCTGCGCGGCGGCGGCGATCCCGACCAGTTCGCGGGGCTTCCCGCCGTGCCGCCGGTCGATCCGACGCCGCCCAACGAGATAAGCGTCGCGGGTTCCACGGTGGTGGTGATTCCGGGGCGCGACATCCATGCGCCGATCAACGAGCGCGGCATTGCCTTCACTGACGGCAAGCCCGATGCCATCCCGGACGGCACGACCATCATGGTCGCCGATCAGGCGCAGTTTGCCGAGGTCCATGCCGATGACCGCTTCTTCATCGGGCGGCTGACCGATGGCAGCTTCCAGGTGGGCCGGGACTATCCCTTGGGCGCCGATCAGGGCGTGCACTATGCCTATCTGCGCACCGGCGATCTCACTCTTCCGGCAGAAGGCACCGTCCATTACGAACTGCTTGCCGCCACCCGGCCGACCTTCGCTTCGGGCGAAAGCGCATCGGGCGAATTCGCCGCCGATCTGGCGATCGCCTGGGGCTCGACGCCGCGCATCGGCATTTCCGGTTCGCTGACCATGCCGGGGGACGCCACTTACGACTTCGCCAGCGACGGCGGCATCGCGGACGCGGCGACGACCGGCACGCTGCTGAGCGGCTATGGCCAGTCCGGCTATCAGTTCAGCAACGCGCTGACCGGCAGCGGCCGGGCCTGTTCCACCACCGATTGCACCATCCGATTCCTGCTTCAGCCCGGCGGGCCGGACGCGGAGGCGCTGGCGGCGACCTATGCGACGCGCGGCGATGCCGATGACGACCGGATCAGCGGTGCGGCTGCGTTCTTCCAGACCTCGGGGCCGGCGCCTGTCGATCCCGATCCCATCGATCCCGATCCGGTCGATCCACCGCCGGTCACGCCGCCCGTCACCCCGCCGGTCAATCCGGTCGGCACCGCCCGTGCGGCCGCCTTCTTCGTGCTGGGCGACACCGCGGACATGGCCAACAGCTACACATTCACGGTCCAGACCGACACCGATGGCGTGCCCACGCACATCGGCAACTACAACTTCACCGAGCCGTCACTGCTCGACCGCACGGTTTCGTCCGCGCAAGGGTGGGAAATCGGCCGGTTCACCAATGGCACCGTCAGGCTGAGCCAGAACAGCTATGCCCTCGGCGCGGGGCAGGCGGCGCATTACGCCCTCGCGGCGCCACTCGTGACCCTGCCGACCAGCGGGCAGGCCAGCTATGCGCTGCACGCCTATACGACGCCGACCTTCAAGGACGGGCGGACGGTGCATGACGCCCGGCTGACCGGAACGCTGGGCATCAACTTCGCCAACTGGACATGGGGCTATCAGGCCGGGCTGGCCGTGATCGACGAGAATGGCGCGCGCAACTACGCCTTCGGGATAAGCGATCCGCAATCGCCCAATCGGGTGTGGAACGGCCTTGGCGGCAACACCATCTCGCTGTCCGGCCGGGGACCTGTCACCAGCGATGACGTGGCCTGCGTCAATAATAGCTGCGCCGCGACGATCCAGATGACATTGGGCGGCGAGGCGGGAGAGACCGTCGTGGGCACCTATCAGATAGGAAGTCCGCGTGGGGGCGCCCTGGTCGATGCCGCGTTGGGCGGTGCGCTGGTGTTCCGCGACGTGGCCAGCGGCGGCGGTATCGTCGAGCCGCCGGTCAGCGGCACGGAGCGCACCGGCCAGTTCATCGCCTATGCGGGCAGCGGCATCGGGATCGACCAGCGCGATCAGGTCGTCACCACCACCGAGGCGGACGGCACGCTCAACAAGTATCTCTGGACCGTCAATACCCTGGAAGCGCCGCTGCGCGGTTCCAGCGCTTCGATGGAAACCGGGACCGCCGGCGGCGTGATCGGCTGGTCCCGCTGGGCCGACGGCATTACCGCCGGCAACTATCATGACGGCCCGCCGCACGCGCGGACCAGCCAACAGGGCATGCATTTCGTCTACGGCACGCCCGCCACCGATCTGCCGACCAGTGGGACGGTCAGCTATGCACTGGCCGGTGCCACCAACCCGACGATCCGCGACGGTTCGGTTGCGCCTGGCAGTGTCACGGGCTCGGCGGCAGTGGCGTTCGGATCGACCGCGAAGGTCGGCCTGGACATGCAGATCACCATTGGCGGGCACAATTATGCCGTCGCCACCAATGGCGGCGCGGCCAATCCGGGATCGAGCCAGATCAGCGTGACGGGCAATATGGGTTTCCGGGCGAACAACATCACGGTCACGCCCGGCGGCCCCGCCTGCACGGGTGCAAGCTGCTCCGCCACCGTCACCGGCTTCCTCGCCGGAAGCGGCGCCAGCCATATCGGCGTGAGCTACACGCTCGGCGGCGGCGCGTTCGACAAGCAGGTCGACGGCGCTGCCGTGTTCGCACGATAGCGGGACCGATCTACGTCTCATGCGTCCCCGTAGCGGTCATTCCCCGGCCGCTATGGGGACCAGGATGCGACGTCGCTGTCGTGACCGGCGGCTGGAGAGCGCCGGGGGGGCCGGATTGCTCCCGATGATCCGTGAGGGAAGCCTTGCGGCGATCACGCGCTTAACCGCGCCTTCGCGCTTGTTTGCCGGAAACCCGCCATCCGCTCTCAACGCCGGGGTCTTGATTGAGCCGACCCTTGTGCTCCCGGCATGGACGGCCCCTACTCCCCACACACCTCATCGCCCGGTATCGTCGGCCTTGGCGGCGGGGGCGCGCCCATCTGACCGGCAAGCGCATCCAGCGAGGGCGTGGGACCGGGCTTGCCGGGGTCGGCGGCGGCGTAGAAGGGATCGTTCTGCGCCTCGTCCAGCGTGGTGAAGGCGAAGCCCATGGCGCGATATTGCGCGAGCAGGCGCGGGAGCATGCGGGTGGTGAAAGCGCCGATGTGGAGGAGGAGGACATGGGGCACATCGCGGCCCAGCGTCGCGCGCGTGATGATGCGGGCGCGCTCGGCATCGGCGCGGGCGGCGGCGAGGTAGCGCTCTTCCAGCGCCGTCACGGCCGCCGCATCGCCCTGGGCGAGGCAGCGCACATAGGGCGCGTTATAGGCATAATCGTCGAAGGAGAGAGTCACGGCGGCAATGCGGTAGCCGCGCCGGGCGAGGCCGGCGCGCACGGCATCGCGCACCGCCGGATCGCGGCCCTCGTCCAGATAGGGATAACGCAGCAGCGGGGGCTGGCCCTCCACGAACGGCGCGCCCTTGTCGAGATCGGCAAGGAAGGCGGCGGCGCCGATCTCGCTCAGATGCGGATGCGAGAAGCTGTGATTGCCAAGCGGCAGGCCGGCTGCCTTCCATAACGCCAGCACGGCAGGGGCATCGGGATCATCCGCGCCATAAGCGCCGTTGACGAAGCCGATGGCGGGTGCGTTCGCCGAGCGAAGCGCGCCGATCATGTCTGTGGCGACAGTGAGCCGCGTAGCGCCGGGCGGCAGCGGACCATGGGCGGGCAGATCGTCGACCGTGACGGCAAGGCTGGGGCCGGCCATGGCCGGCGCCGCGGCGAGTGCGAGGGCCAACGGCGCTGCACCTGTGAGAGCGCCTGCGAATGTGGCGATGCGGGATGGGGCCGAGGGGCCTGTCCGTCCTGATTTGCCGGCCGCGCGGAGGAAGTTGCGGAAGGCCGGACGCCGGGATGGGCTGGCGTTGCAGCCCGCTTCGGCAGGCATTGTGCAAGGTCCGACAGTCGCGCGCGTTTGCCCCGCGCTCCCGCCCTCGCAGGAGCATGGGGTGGGAGAATGTGGCGGCTTGCGGCGGTCCCGGTCTGCCTGGGCGAACGAGGCGCAGGGTCCGGCCGGGGCCCTCGGCAACCCTGTGCCCCTGCCTTTGCGGAGGCGCAGGGAGAATATGAGGCCGGCCGGCGCGCCCATAAGTCAGACGAAGCGGTTGACGAGATTCTCGATGCGCTCCTGCCGGCCGGAGCGCGGCTGGGGATCGATGGCGCGGCTCTCGGCGAGGTCGGCAATACCGGCAAGGTCCAGCGGCGCGATGGCCTTGGCGAAATCGCCGTTCCAGCCGGCGTAGCGCTCGGCCTTGATGGCGTCGAGCCGGCCGTCCTCGATGAGGGCGGCGGCATTGAGCAGGCCCTTCGCCACCGTATCGATGCCGCCGATATGGCCATAGAACAGGTCCACCGGCTCCAACGACTGGCGCCGCACCTTGGAATCGAAGTTGAAGCCGCCCGTGGTGAAGCCGCCGGCGCGGATGACTTCCAGCATGGCGAGCGTCATCTCCTCCACGCTGTTGGGGAATTGATCGGTGTCCCAGCCATTCTGGTGATCGCCGCGATTGGCGTCGATGGAACCGAAGATACCGAGCGCATTGGCCATGGCCAGCTCATGCTCGAAGGTGTGGCCAGCGAGCGTGGCGTGGTTCGCCTCGATATTGACGCGCACTTCGTCTTCCAGACCGTAGCGCTTGAGGAAGCCGTATACGGTCGCGGTGTCGAAATCGTACTGATGCTTGGTCGGTTCATGCGGCTTGGGCTCGATGAGGATGGTGCCGGTGAAGCCGATCTTGTGCTTGTGCTCCACAACCATGGCCAGGAAGCGGCCGAAATTGTCCAGCTCGCGCTTGAGATCGGTATTCTGGAGCGTCTCATAGCCCTCGCGGCCGCCCCACAGCACATAGTTGGCGCCACCCAGACGGTGCGTCGCCTCCAGCACGTCGCGCACCTGCATGGCAGCGAAGGCATAGACCTCCGGGTCCGGGCTGGTCGCGGCGCCGGCGGCATAGCGCGGGTGGCTGAAGAGATTGGCGGTGCCCCAGAGCAGCTTGCGGCCGCTTTCCGCCTGCCTGGCCTCCAGATCGTCGGCGGCCTCGGCGAACAGACGGCGATGCTCGGCGACGCTGTTGGCCTCCGCCATCACATCGACATCGTGGAAGCAGTAATAGGGCACATCGAGCTTCGTGAAGAAGTCGAAGGCGACGGCACGCTTCTGCGCGGCGGCAGCGCTGTCGTTGGCGCCCTTGTGCCAGGGGCGGCCGAAGGTGCCGGGCCCGAACACGTCGCTGCCCTGCCAGCAGAAGGTGTGCCAGAAGCAGACAGCGAAGCGCAGATGGTCTTCCATGCGCTTGCCGAGCACGACCCGGTCCTTGTCGTAGAAGCGATAGGCCAGCTCGTTGTCGGTGTTGGGCCCCTCATATTTGATCTGGGGAATGCCGGCGAAGAAATCGGTGCTCATGATGCGTTCCTTGACGAAAATTTGGGCGTGATGCGGGGATAGGCGTCGATGAAGGCGGCGCGCTTTGGCCCCAGCCTGTCGGCGATGGCGGGATCGGGCGCGATGCGGTGCGAGACGGGCGGCGCGGCGCAGACATCCGCCGGGCTGCCGCCGTCGACGGCGAGCTGGGCGAGGCGCGCGCCGCCCATGGCCGGCCCCACCTCGCCGCCGCGCAGATAGACAAGCTCCACGCCGAGCGTCGCGGCGATGATCTCGCCCCAGTAGCGCGAGCGGGCGCCGCCGCCGATGACGGCGAGGCTCTGCACGTCCGTTCCGGCGGCGCGCAGGGCGTCGAGGCCGTCTCCCAGGGCGAAGGCCACGCCCTCCAGCACGGCCTGGGCGAGGCGCTCAGGCGTCGTGTCATTGTCGAGCCGCAGGAAGCCGGCGCGCACTTCGGCGTCGTTATGGGGGGTGCGCTCGCCGGAAAGATAGGGGAGGAACAGCTCGGGACCGCTGGCCGGGCCGGCGGATTCCGCCTTGGCGAAGAAATCCGCCGCGCTCGCCACGCCGATGAGCCGCGCGGCCCAGTCGATGCAGGCGGCGGCCGAGAGGTGGACCGACATCTGGTGCCAGAGCGCGGGCAGGCAATGGCAAAAGGCATGGACGGCGCGCGCGGGATTGGGCCGGAAGACGGCATTGGCGACGAAGATGACGCCCGACGTGCCGAGCGAAAGCAGCGCATCGCCATCGCGCACCACGCCGATGCCCGCCGCCCCGGCCGCATTGTCGCCGCCGCCGCCCGCCACGGGCACCTGCGGCACGCCCCACAGTTCGGCGACGTCCGCCAGCAGGGCGCCGGTCTGCGCTGTCCCCTCGACGAGGGCGGGCATCTGGTCGACGGTGAGGCCGGTCGCGGCAAGCAGATCGGACGACCAGCGGCGCCCGGCAACGTCGAGCCACAGCGTGCCCGCGCTATCCGAGAGATCGGACGCCTTCTCGCCGGTCATCCTGAGGCGCACATAGTCCTTGGGCAGCAGCACGGTGCGCACCGCATCGAACACCGCCGGCTCGTGCTTGCGCACCCAGGCGAGCTTGGGCGCGGTGAAGCCGGGCATGACGATATTGCCGCCCACGGTGCGGAAGAGCGGGCTCGCCGCCTCCAGCTCCGCGCATTCGGCATGGCTGCGCCCATCGTTCCAGAGGATGGCGGGGCGCAGCGGCCTGTCGTCGGCGCCGAGCAGCGTGGCGCCGTGCATCTGCCCGGCGACGCCGATCCCGCGCACGGCCCGGCGCACGTCGCGCGGGATGGCCTGGACGGCGGCGGTGGTGGCGGCCCACCACGCCTCCGGGTCCTGCTCGGACCAGAGCGGCGCGGGGCGCTGCACGGTGAGCGCGGCCGTCCCCTGCCCCGCCACGGCGCCGGCCGCGTCGATGACCACGGCCTTGACGCCCGATGTGCCGATGTCGATGCCCAGAAACATGCCGCGCGCCCGCTCCCCGATCAGTCGACGAAGGGATCGACCGGCTTGATCGACCCGTCGGCGTTGAAAGTCAGCTCGGTCATCTTCGCGCTGCGCAGATGGTTTTTGCCGGAGAGCTGCGTATCGTGGTAGAAAAGCCAGGTCTTGCCCTGGAAATCCACGATCGAGTGATGGTTCGTCCAGCCCTGCACGGGCAGCAGGACATTGCCCTTGTAAGTGAAGGGCCCATAGGGATTGTCGCCCACCGCATAAGCGATGAAGTGCGTGTCGCCGGTGGAATAAGTGAAATAATAAGTGTCGCCGCGCTTGTACATCCAGGCGGCCTCGAAGAAGCGGCGGTCATGGTCGCCGCCCAGAATCGGCTGGCCCTTCTCGTCCAGGATCACCACGTCGCGCGGCTTCTCTGCAAAGCGGCGCATGTCCCCCGCCATCTTCGCGATCTTGGGCGTGAGCGCGGGCTTGTCGTCCTGCTTCAGATCGCTCTCGCCGATGGAGGGATCATATTTGCCGGTTGCCCATTTCTGGAGCTGGCCGCCCCAGATGCCGCCGAAATACATGTAGCTCTCGCCGTCCGTATCGGTGAACACGGCCGGGTCCATGGAGAAGCTGTCCGGGATGGGCTGCGGATCGGCCTTGAAGGGCCCCATGGGATTGTCGCCCACCGCCACGCCGATGCGGAAGATGCCCTGCTTGTCCTTGGCCGGGAAGTAGAGGAAATATTTGCCGTCCTTATAGGCGGCGTCCGGCGCCCACATCTGCTGGCTGGCCCAGGGCACGTCCTTCACGTCCAGCGCGACATCGCCGATCGTCACCGGGCCGCCGACCGACTCCAGCGCCAGCACGCGATAATCGTGCATGGCATATTGGCTGCCCAGATCATCGTCCGGGATGCCGGCGTCCACGTCATGGCTGGGGTAGATATAGAGCTTGCCGTCAAAGACATGGGCGGAGGGGTCCGCCGTGAAGATCTCGCTCACCAGCGGCTGGGCGAGGAATGTCCGGCCATTCTCGGCCGTGGCCTGCGCATCGGGGGCCTGGACGGCATTGTCCGCCGCGCCATTGCCCGAGCAGGCGGCGAGGGCCAGAGCGAGGGCCGGGACCGTCGCGAACGGCAGGCGATGAGCTGTAAAACGACGCATATCTTCCTCTCCCAAAGGCGCGGGACTCTTGCCCCTGCCGACGAACGTTAGCGCTACCATAGTTCAAATACAAGGCTGGATAAGGGGCCTTGGCACGGGGTCTGCGCGCCGGGCCGGGCATGGGGTCAAGCGGAGCCGCCGCAGCCGGGTTTCAGCGCTTGTGGCGGGCCGTGCGGCCGGGGCGCAATTGGCTCCCGCTTTCCACTCCTGTGTTCCTGCGAAGGCAGAAACCCAGGGTCCCGCCGCAGGACATAGCTGCCCCGGACTCCTGCCTGCGCGGGAGCACTGCGTCTATCCGGGTCGGCCCGACTGCGCGCGTGCGGCTATCCCTTCCTCCTCCGGTTGCATGACACGGCGGGCCATGACGGCCCCGCCTCCCCCCTCAATCCCCGCAGTCCAGCGTCACCTCGGCGTCGGAGCCCAGGCGGACTTCGGCGATGGCGATGTCGGCGGGGCCGTCCACGGTGAGCATGAAGGGCGCGGTGACGCTCGCCATGTCCACGCCTCGCCCGGCGAAGCATTTGAGGCGCAGGCCGTAGCGCACGAAGGCGTTGCTCGCCGGCAGGGCGATGGGCACGTCGCCATTGCCGCCGGCGCTGCGCATGCCGATGGTCGCGGCGCGGGGCGCCTGGGTGACGCGCGCCGTCACCAGCAGCAGCACGTCGCCATTGGTCTCGCGGCCGATATCCAGCGGATCGAAGGTGCCGAGCTGGACCGAGGCCTTACCGGCGCTCACCGCAAAGCGCCGCGCGCCCTCCTGCACCAGATGATCCGTGGCGGTAACGGTGACGCGCCCGTCCAGCGCGCGGGCGGGCACGGTGGTGATGCGCGTGCGCTGCTCGCCTTTCTCGTCCGCCACCACCAGCGACCAGCTCGGCGCCGGCACGCCGCTCGCGAACCACACGCGACTGTCGCCCGCCGCGACACTGCCGATATCCTCGGGCAGCGCCGTCCAGGCCGTGCGCGGCGCGCCATAAGTGAGGCCGTGGCCGAACGGATAGAGCACGCCGTCCGCCATGTTTGCGGTGCGCGGCCAGGCGACGGGCAGGCGACCGGTGAAATCGAAGCGCGCCGCGCCCGCCTTGTCGCTCACCAGCACATCGGCAAGCCCCGCCCCCTCGCTGCCCGGCAGCCAGGCGACCACGAAGGCATCGGCGATGTTGAGCGCCGGGTTCACATAAAGCGGCCGGCCGGTAATCATCACGGCGACGACGGGGATGCCCTGCGCCTTCAGCGCCTTCATCGTCTCGAAGGGCGCGGTCAGCTCCGGGTCGAGCTGGAGCGACTTGCGGTCGCCCTGGAACTCGGCATAGGGCCGCTCGCCGAAGATGACCACGGCGGCATCCGGTTTCGTCGTGAAGCGGCCGTCCGGCGCCAGTTCCGCGCTGCCGCCGGCGGCGGTGACGGCGTCGCGCAGCCCCGTCCACAGCGATGTGGCGCCGGGGAAATGCTTGTTCTCCACGCCGGTGCCCTGCCAGCTCAGCGTCCAGCCGCCGGACTGGCGGGCAATGTCGTCCGCCCCGTCGCCCGCGACGAGCAGCCGCCCGCCCGCCTTGAGCGGCAGCACGCCCTGGTTCTTGAGGAGGACGAGGCTCTTGCGCACCGCCTCGCGGGCGATGGCGCGGTGCTCGGGCGCGCCCAGCAAGTCCCACTGGCCCGAGAGCGGCCGGACGGACGGCTTGCCCGCATCCAGCAGGCCCAGGCGGATCTTGACGCGCAGGATGCGCGCCACCGCATCGTCGATGCGCGCCATCGGCACCTCGCCCGCCTTGGCCTGTTTTAGGAGGCTCTCATAGAGCGGCTTCCAGCTATCGGGCGCCATGTACATGTCGAGCCCGGCGAGCAGCGCCTGCGGGCAGGAGGCATTGGTGCAGCCTTCCACCTGACCATGGGCATTCCAGTCCGACACGATGAAGCCGCCGAAATCCATGCGCTGCTTGAGCACGCCAGTGAGCAGGCTCTCATTGCCGGTCATCTTGCGGCCCTGCCAGCTGGAGAAGCTGGCCATGACGGTGGCGACGCCGGTCTCGATGGCGGGGCCGTATGGTTTGCCGTGGATGTCGCGCAGCTCCGCCTCGCTGATCTGCGCATCGCCCTGATCGACGCCATCCTTCGTGCCGCCATCGGCGAGGAAATGCTTGGTGGAGGCGAGCACCTTGTCGCCGGCCAGCAGGTTCTTCGAATCCGGCCCGCCCTGGAGGCCGCGCACCATGGCGCCGACATAGGAGGCGACGAGGTCCGGGTCCGAGGAATAGCCCTCATAGGCGCGGCCCCAGCGCCAGTCCTGCGGCACGGTGACGGTGGGCGCGAAGGTCCACTCCTGGCCGGTGACGCGGATCTCCTTCGCGGTGGCGGCGCCGATGCGCTCGATGAGGCCAACGTCATGCGCCGCGCCCAGGCCGACATTGTGCGGGAAGATGGTGGCGCCGATGATGTTGGCATGGCCGTGCACCGCGTCGATGCCCCAGAGGATGGGAATGCCGACGCCGCCGCCGGCCTTGTCCACGGACGCTTCGTAGAACTGGTCCGCCAGCTCCAGCCATTTGGGGGCGGGCGCGAGATCGTCGCCATCGGGACCGCTGCTGCCGCCCGCGAGGATGGAGCCGAGATGATAGCGCCTGACGTCGTCCGGCGTGGTGCAGCAGATGTCGCCCTGGATGAGCTGGCCGATCTTCTCCTCCAGCGTCATGCGCCTGATGAGATCGGCGATGCGCGCTTCGCTCGCGGCGTCCGTGGTGGCGGGGTAGCGATAGGCCGGCCACTGCTCGGGATGGGCAATGCCCGCCTCGCTGGGGGCCGTGGCGGGCTCGGCGGCGTGGAGGGCGGCCGCGCCGGCGGCGCAGAGCAGCGCGGTGGTGGCCGCCAGCGTTGCGATCAGGGTGCGTTTCAAGGCGTCTCTCCGGTTCTTTTCTGTGGGCGCGAGGGGAACTCGATCTGCGCAGGCGTCAGGCGGGGACCTGCGGGCAATAGCTGTCGATAAAAGCCTGGTGGCTGGGCATGGCGGCGACGCGGCTGTCCACCCGCGCCTTCACATCGGCAAGCGTGTCGCGCAGGCGGCCGGGCGCCATGAGCTGGGCGAGGCGGTGCCAGCTGCGCGGCGTCATGCGCTGGCCGAGCATCACCTGAATCCAGCTGTCGATGCGGAATATCTCTTCGGTCGACTGCCAGGCCATGGCGCTCTCCGCAAAGGTCTCCATCCGCTCGCGCAGCGTATCCGGGATCGACATGGTGCGGACGTGGTTCCAGAAGCTCGTGTCGTCGCGCTCGGTCAGATGATAGTGCAGGACGATGAAGTCGCGGATCCGCTCGATCTCCGTCTGCCCCATGTCGTTGAACCGCCGGCGCTGCGCCTCCCAGTCCTGCCCGAACGGGAAGAACTGGAGCAGGCGCGTCACCGCGATCATGATGAGGTGGATGGTGGTCGATTCCAGCGGCTCCACGAACCCGCCGGCCAGACCGATGCCGATGCAGTTGCGCACCCAGGAACTGCGCCGCCGCCCGGCGCGGAAGCGGATGAGGAAAGGATCGCGCAGCGCCCGCCCTTCCAGAGACTCGTGGAATTGCGCGAGCGCGGCGTCGGCGGCCAGATGGTTGCTCGAAAAGACGAAGCCGGCCCCCAGCCGATGCTGGAGCGGAATGCGCCACTGCCAGCCGGCCCCATGGGCAATCGCGCGCGTGTAGGGAAAGGCCTCGCCCGTGCCTTCGCTTTGCGTGGCCCAGGCGGAATCGTTGGGCAGCCAGTGCAGCCAGTCCTCGAAGGGCGTTTCCAGCGCCTGTCCGAGCAGCAGCGAGCGGAAGCCCGTGCAATCGATGAACAGATCGCCCTCGATGCGGCTGCCATCCTCCATGATGAGCGCCGCGATGTCGCCATTTTCGCCGTTCCGCTCGACCTGCGCGATCTTGCCTTCCTTGCGCACGGCGCCATCCTGTTCGGCGAGGCGGCGCAGGAAGCGCGCATAGAGGCTGGCGTCGACATGATAGGCGTAGTTGAGCCGGGGTTCGCTCGCCAGGTCCATGCGGTGGAGGCGCGCGGCCTCATGCTCCAGATAATAGTCGCCGATCTCGCCGGCCTCGCCGCGCGCGCGCGCCTCCAGCCAGAAATGCTGGAACTCCGTGGTCCATGTGCGCAGCGGCATGGAGCCGAAGCTGTGGATGTAGCGATCCCCGTCGCGCGCCCAGTTCTCGAAGGAAATGCCCAGCTTGAAGGTGGCCCGGCTCGCCTGCATGAACGCCTGCTGGTCGATCTTGAGGAACTCGTGAAAGGCGCGGGCGGTGGGAATGGTGGATTCCCCCACCCCGATGGTGCCGATCTCCTCGGACTCGACCAGCGTCACATTGACGAGACTGCCAAGCTGGCGGACCAGTGCCGTCGTCACGACCCATCCGGCGGTGCCGCCGCCGGCCACTACCACACGCACTGGCTTGATCTTCATCGCTGGAGCTTCCTTTGCACAAGCGCGCGCAGGCGGCGCGCGGTCATGTCGTCCATGGGGCCGAGCGGCCCCTGGGCGTGAGGCGGGAGATGGGCGCGCGGCAGGTCCGCATCGCCGAACACATAATGTTCGAACAGGGCAGCCCAGGCGCGCTTCTCGCTCTGCGGCCGGTCGCGCAGGCTGAGCAGCGCGTGGAGCAGCGTCACCTGCGGGCTGTCGATATGCGCCGGCACCGCGTTCCACCAATAGTTGACGAGGATGTTGAAGCCGTCGAGCGCCTCGACATGGTGCCACCACATGGCGGGATAGACGAGCACGTCGCCCGGCGCCATTTCAGCCACCTGCGCGGCCGCCAGCGCATCGGCGAAGCGCGGGAAACGGGCGATATCGGGCGCGGCGAAATCGACCATGGAGACGACCTGCCCGCCCGGCGTGGGCTCCAGCGGGCCAGGATAGAGATTGGCGGCCTGATCCGGCGGGAAGAGCGTGAAGCGGCGGTGGCCGGCGGCGCACACGGCGATGTTGTGCGAAAAATCATAATGGCAGGTGGCGACGGTGCGGTTGCCGATCCAGATGCTGCCCAGCCCCGGATGCTCGGCGAGCATGGGATGGATGCCGGCAAGGTCCAGCCCGTTGGTCTCCATGAGACGCGGGAAGAAGAGCTTGAGGTCGGTCGAGCCGATATAGAGCGAGGGCGCGGCCCGATCGTCCAGATGCGCCATCAGCTCTTCGATCACCGGCGCGAAGGGCTCGCGCGCGGCGGTGAAATTGAAGCCGTCCACTGCGTCTGTGTAGAAAAAGCGCCCGTGGATTTCCGGCGCGCCGCGAAAGACGACGACGGGCGCGCCGCTGTGTGTGGCGCGCAGCATCTCGGCGGCGGCACCGGGCGCGCGCAGGCCCGCCCGGACCAGCGGCCAGTCGGCAGCGGCGCCCTTGAAGAGCACCGGCCGGTCCTCCGCCACCAGCGTTTCCCAGCCCGCGCCCCGCGGCAGCGGGCCGGCCCGCGTCTCCACCGCAGGCAAGGCGCTCTGCCGGGCGGGGGCGCTCGCCATCGCCTCAGCTCATCCTTGCCCGCTTGCGCGCGATGAGCTGGTGCATGTTGGCGAGCGAACCGGCGGCGAACACGGCCGGCAGCAGCAGTCCCGCCGCATTGAGCCGGGCCAGCGCCGCCCCGTCCAGCGCGGCGATGCGCTCGGGCGTGATGGCGAGATAACCTTCGAAATTATAGCTGTGCCGGTCGCTGAGCTGCACATCCAGCGTCACGGATTCGACGAGGCCCAGCTCCTCGAACAGGGCGCTCGCCTCGGCGGCGGCTTCGTGGCCCAGATGGATTGCCCGCAGCGCCTCGATGGCGCGTTCGAGCACGGGGGCGTGGCCGCCATGGGGGCGAAAGACCGGCTCCCCCTCCCCGCTCGCGGCCCCCTTCTCCTCGGGCACGATACGGGGATGATCGAGATCGACATGGATGACCGGCTCGCCTTCGGCAAAGCCGATGAGGAAGGGGCCGCGCCGCGCCAGAGCGGGCACATGGCCGGCGGCCCAGCGCGCGCCCTCCAGAAACAGATTCTCGTCCTTGTCCAGCCCGAGGATGGCGACGGCCTGAAGGACGCCGCCCTGCGCCTCGTCTCGCAGGAAGAGAATGGGATAATCGCGCTGCGCCTCCTGAAATTCGGGCAGGAACAGCGCGATCTGGTTCACCGCGTCGCCATAGGCGGCACCGAACCCCGTGGCGATGCGGAGCTGGGCATGGACGACATTGTCGAGACGCACGGCGTTGGTCATGGCGGGCCTAGGTTGAACCGAAGCGGAAGCCGGGGAAAGCCCTAAAGGACACAGTCCGGCGGAAGCGGAGAGCCAAAGGAAAGGCCACCACCCGAAGGTGGCGACCTTCCCCCCTTATTTCTAACCTGGTGCAGTCAAGGTTAGAACCTGTAGCGCGCCCCGAACAGGAAGCGGCTGTTGCCTTCCACGATGAACCAGGGCTGGTTCTCCGTGCGGGCAAAGGTCTTCACGTCCGATTTGGTGAGGTTGATCGCCTCGAACGAGAGCGCGATCTTTGGCGTGATGTCGTAGCTGATGTTCAGATCGAGCTGGTCGTAGGACTTGACGAACACCGGGTTGCGCGAGCCGCCGCGGCTGTTGTTCGAGAGGAAGGTGCCGCGCCAGTTCCAGGCGAGGCGGGCCGAGAGCCCCCATTTCTCGAAGATGGCGGTGGCGTTCGCGGTGTCGGACAGGCCGAGCAGCGCGAACTGGTCCGAGCCGGTGTTGGCCAGAATGTCGTAGCCCACATCGCCGCGGACCAGCGTATAGGCGCCCGCCACGCCAAAGCCGGTATCGCCGAAGAAGTATTGGCCGGCGATTTCAAGGCCGTAGATGTGGCCCTCGCGATTGTTGACCGGCTTCTGCACGCGGAAATTGAACAGCGGGTCGTCGGCATTGGCCAGCACGTCATAGGCGCCCAGCGTGGAGTCGATGAACGCCTGGCTCAGCGCGCCATTGCTGTAATTGGCCTGGAACTGCGTCTGCGCCGCGGCGAGGCCGAACTGGTCGATCAGCGCCGTCATGGTGAACATGTTCACGTCCGACAGGTCCGCGCCGATGCTTTGCAGATAGGCGACCGCATCGCCCGAGCGCGTGCCGGGCGCGCCCGAACCGGGGTCACGCAGGCCGAAGAGCGTCTGCGTATCCTGGCCCTGACCCACGAAATTCTTCACGCGCTTGTCGAAGAAGCCGACGGACAGATAGCTCGACCGGGCGAAATACCATTCGAGCGACACATCGAAATTGTCCGAGACCAGCGGCACCAGCGCCGGGTTGCCGGAGTTCGCGTTGGGCGTGCCGCCCAGATAGGTGGGCCGGTTCGGGTTGTTCGAGCCGATCGCCACGTTGGAGAAGAGCGAACCGAAATCCGGGCGGGCAATCGTCTTGCCGTAGGAAATGCGGCCCTTCAGCCTGTCCGTCAGGTCGATCGAGAAGTCGAGCGCCGGCAGGATGTGGTCGTAGCTGGACGACACCGACAGCGGCGTCGGATCGGTGGCGAGGACCTTGATGAAGTCATTGTCCGAATCCCAGCGCAGCGCCGCCGGGGGGATGCCCGTGGAGGTGGAGGTGGTGTTGGTGTGCTCGTAGCGCACGCCGGCAACCACATTCACGCGCATGCCGCCCAGCTCGGTGTTGAGATCGACCTGCCCATAGGCGGCCCAGATCTTCTCGTGCACTTCGTTGTTCTCGGTGCCGTTGACCGTGCCGTAGCCCGGATACTGGCTGCCGAGCAGCTTGTAGAGCTGCGTGGCGTCCGCGCGGAAGGCCGTGGTCCAGGTGCCGCTCGCCTGCGTGTCGAAATGCCTGAACTGGCATGTGAGGCAGAATTCCCTGACCGCACCGGCGGCATATTGCGCCACGTCGCCGACATTGCCCACGCCCCAGTCGCCCAGCGTCTGGTTGGTGTCGATGCGCGACTGGTTCATTCTGTTGTCGCGATAGGACGCGCCGAAATCCACGCGGTTGTCGTCGCCGAAGTCCCACGCGCCGTCCAGCCGGATCTCGTCGGTCTTCTGCACCTGCTGCGAGCTGGTGCTGCGCGCGACCTGCGAGCCGAGATCGGCCAGGTCCAGCCTGCCATTGGCATTGCCGTTGCCGCCCATCGCCGGATCGTCGTTGAAGATGATCTTCTGGACCGGGAAGCCGTCGACGATGGAAAGCGTCTGGCCGGCAATGGTCTTCTGCGCGATGGCGACCAGTGTGGAGGAATGGCCGAGCGGATTGTTGGGGACCGCCTCGGCCTTGGAATGCTGGCCGTCCAGCTTCAGGGTCAGGCGATCGGTCGGCCGGAAGGTGAAATTGAGGCCGAAGGAATAGAGCCGGTCGCGCAGGCCGCGATATTGCTGCTCGAAGCCGCCGTCCTTGGTGCCGTTGATGATATCCGTGATCGAGGTGGCGGTGGCGACCTGCGGATTGCCGTCGAACGTCACCTGGCTGAACGGCCGGTTGAGCCAGGTCGCCTGGTCGGTGCGCTGCTCCTCGGCGTCATTCTGATAGAAGGTGCCGTCGGCGGTGATCTCCAGGCTGTCGGAGGGCTTGAACTGCAACGTGAGCTGGCCATTGATACGCTCGCGGCGGAACTCGGAATATTGCAGACGGTAATCGCTGGGGAAACCGACCAGCGTGCTGTCGCTCGGCGCGTTGGAGAAGGTCGTCGCGCTGTTGACGCGACCCATTCCGGGGTCCTTGAACTCGGCGAAGGTCTCCACATTCCAGTCGTTCGACGTCACCGAGGGCGCGGAATTGTTGCGGCGCTGCCAGCTGCCGAACAGGCCGATGCCGAAGGTGCCCTCGTCATTCGCCCAATTGATGAGACCGGAGACCTCCGGCGTGACGCGGGCATGGTCGGTGCTGGTGCTGTCGTAGACGGCCTTGGCGCCGATCGAGCCGGCGAGGCCCGCCTCGCCGTCCAGCGGCTTGCGGGTGACGATGTTGATCGCCGCGCCGATGCCGCCCGATGTGATCGAGGCGCGCGCGGTCTTGTAGACCTCCAGCCGGCTCACGCCTTCCGAGGCGATGTTCGAGAATTCGAAGGAGCGCGTGGTGCCGGAGACGAAGTCGCCATTCTGGTCGCCGCCGATGCTGGCGATGCTGGCGGTGGGGATGGCGCGGCCGTTGAGCGTCACGAGGTTGTAGCCCGGCCCGAAGCCGCGCACCGTGACCTTGGAGCCCTCGCCGTTCACGCGGTCGATCGACACGCCGGTAATGCGCTGGAGCGATTCGGCGAGGTTGGTATCCGGGAACTTGCCCATGTCCTCGGCCGAGATGCCGTCGACCACGCCGGACGAGAAGCGCTTGAGATCAATGGAGCGGTCCAGCGAGGCGCGCACACCGGTGACGACGATGGCCTCGGTTTCATCCTCGGCGAGGGCGCCGTCCTGCGCCTGAGCTATGGTAGCGCTACCAATTGCGACCGAAAAAGAGATGACGGACGCAGAGCAGGCCAATGCTCGCTTGAATTTGCGGCTTATCATGACAATCCTCTCCCCGGCCCGCTCGAAGCTGAAACGGCGGACCACATTGTTGTGGACACGTTAATCCAGATCGACGTGATCGCTACCAAAGCGCTCACAGCATTGTCAATCGCCGACGGACCGGGCGCCAACCCGGTCAAAAACGGGGGATTTCCGTTCAACATATTGAGATACAACTGTAAATTTACGCAAAAACTGTTGCTCATTTAACACACCTCGTTCAATTCCGACCAAATTGTCTTACAAATAACCTGCGCCTTCTAATAATTCATAACCTATCAGTTAGGTCGGAAAATGTTACCGCAATCATGAACTGCCATGGAGCCAGCGAAGCCGCCCATTTCCAAAACTCTATCATGCACTTGCCCCGAACACCGGCCAGCGGAGGACTTCCCGGCCCCGGCTGACTCCGATTGCCCATTGCATCCCCGGCGCGCCCGGCACCGTAACGGCGCCGCGCACCTCGTTTCCAGCACGGCGCGAAGGGCGATTGTGCTCCCGGAAACCCGCCCCTAAGGTGCGCCGCGCCGCGTCTCCGCGAGAGGGGCCGGCGCGGACGGGGACGAGAAGGCGCCAACGACGCGCCTCGCATGAAAAGAGGGGAAGCATGATGAAATTGCTCGGGCATTCGGCGATCTGGGCGGCACTGGCGCTTTCGGCGGGAGCCGCGTGGGCGCAGCCCGCGGCCGCGCCGCCCGCCGAGGCCGGCGCCGCCGCGCAGGAGCGCACCATCGCGCGCGGCATGCCGCCCGCCGGTCCGCTTGGCGAAGGGCCGTGGGATATCAAGACGCAGAAGGCCGACATTCATGTCGAGGTCGTCACCAAGGGCCTGGACCATCCCTGGGGCATGGCGATCCTGCCTAATGGCGACATGCTGGTGACGGAACGCGCCGGCCGGCTGCGCGTGGTGCGCGGCGGCGTGCTGGATGCCACGCCGGTGGAGGGCCTGCCCGAAATCCTGGCCGAAGGACTCGGCGGCCTGCTCGACATCGCGCTGCACCCCAGGTTCGCGCAGAACGGGCTGGTCTACATGACCTACACCCAGGGCAAGCCCAAGGACAATTCCACCGTGGCGGTGATGCGCGGGCGCTGGGACGGCTCCAATGCGCTCAAGGATGTGAAGACCATCTTCGTCGCCAGCGCCTGGTACGGCAAGCCGCCCGTGGCGACGCGGTGCTGCGGCCAGGGCCCGGCCTTCGGCAGCTACGGCTCGCGCCTGGTGTTCGACAAGGCGGGCTATCTCTTCGTGACGGTCGGCGACCGCAACTATGGCGAGATGTCGCAGCAGCCGGCCTCCGACATCGGCAAGATCCTGCGCCTGAAGGACGACGGCTCGATCCCCAAGGACAATCCCTTCGTCGGCAAGGGCGAGTTCCTCCCGCAGATCTGGTCGCTGGGCCACCGCAACCCCCTCGGCCTCACCATCAACCCGGCCGATGGCTCCTTGTGGGAAACCGAATTCGGCCCGCGCGGCGGCGATGAGCTGAACCGCATCGAGAAGGGCGGGAACTATGGCTGGATGAAAGTGACGCAGGGCTTCCATTACGACGGCACGCCCGCCCAGGGCATCAAGGACGTGCCGGGCATGATCGACCCCGTCCTCGCCTTCGGCCCGCCCTCCATCAATCCGGGCAACATCGCCTTCGTGAGCGGCGACAGGTTCGCCGGCTGGAAGGGCGATCTGCTGATGGCCACCATGGCACGCACGGTGGAGCGCATCTCCTTTGACGCCAGCGGCAATGTGGCCGGGCAGGAGACGCTGCTCAAGGACCTCAAACAGCGCTTCCGCGACATCCGCATGGGCCCGGACGGCTATATCTACCTGCTGACCGACGAGACGGACGGCGCCATGCTGCGGATCAAGCCGGGCGCCTGACCGGACGAATCACGATGACAAAAGGGGCCGCTCGCGCACAGGCGTGGGCGGCCCCTTTCGTTGTGGCGGAGGGCGGCTCGGCCGTGCCGGATGCGGCGGCCGCTCAAATCCGTCACGGGAGCGGCTTGACAGGACGGCGAGGAACCGACCCGGCGACCGATTGTATCAGGGAAGCCGGAGCGGTCGCGCTCCCCTCTTCATAATGGCAGACATCCGCTACAATAGGCGCGCAGCCGTACCATCCCATCGCGCGCGAGGCCGGTCGTATCGGGACAGACTCGCACCCGTCTCGCTCATCTCCCTGCGGGGATGCCAATTAGAGTCTCTTCGATCGAGAGAACGCCGTGCTCCTGCGCAGGCAGGAGTCCAGGGCCCAACCGCAGGGCCTAGGACGGATCGACATTGTCCTGCGGACGCCTGCGGCTCCAGGAAATGGCGAGGCGAGCCGAAGGCGACCACATGTCAAAATGGTGGTTTTTCGTGGCCCGGAGCGCAGCGCACTTCAGGTACGTGAACACCGGAAGCGCGGAAAGGCGCCATTTGCAGACCGCCAGAACTGGAGCCGCAGGCGTCCGCAGGACAATGCCGATCCGTCCTGGCCGCCCTGGACTCCTGCCTGCGCAGGAGCACACGGATGAAGCGGAAAAAGTCGCGCCAAGCTGCCGCCCACGCCATTCCCACAACGGCACCGGCACCCGCGCCCATGCCGCCTCCCTTCAACCATGCCCGGCCTTGCGGCGCAGCCAGGCGGCGAGGACCACGGCCTGATTGTGCGTCTCGTCCCTGGCGCCGTAGAGCAATGTGAGGCGTCCCCTGGGGAGGAGCGCGCGGAGCTGGTCGACCGCCGCGCCATTGCCCGCCAGCTCCTTCTCGTAGCGCGCGCGGAAATCGTCGAAGCGTGCGGGATCATGGCCGAACCATGTGCGCAGCTCCGCCGTGGGCGCGACCCCGGGCAGCCAGAGATCGAGCGCGGCCGCCGTCTTGCTGATGCCGCGCGGCCAGATCCTGTCCACCAGCACGCGCGTGCCGTCGCTCGCCTGCGCCTTGTCATAGATGCGCCGAACCGCGATGTCGGCGCGCGTGCTCATGGCTTGCGCGGGGGCGCATCGATCCCGCCGGACGGATCGCTCGCCGGGGAGGAGACGCGCGAGGTCCGGTCGATGCGGTTGAGCAGATGGCGCGCGGCCAGCATGCCCTCGGCGCGCTCGGCCACGTCGCGCACCAGCGCCGCAAGAATTGAGGCATTGTCCGGCCGATCGGGCGCCGAGACGCAGCCGCAGAAGCGCTCCGCCACCACCTCCGCCGCGATGGCCGCCACCGGCCGCCCCTCGGCAAGCTGACGCTCGACGACGCGCGTGGCCGCCTCCGTCAGGGCCTGAGGGGAAATGGGGTCGTCATATTCGTGCGTCATGAATCGCTCCCCAGCGCTGTGTCAGCAGGCCGCCAGCCCCCTGTCGAGACCGGCGATCAGATCGTCCTCATGCTCCAGCCCCACGGAGAGGCGCAGCAGCCCGTCGCCGATGCCGGCCACCTGCCGTGCCGCCTCGCCCATGTCCGCATGAGTCATGGTGGCGGGATGGGCGACGAGGCTCTCTACGCCGCCCAGCGATTCCGCCAGAGTGAAAGCCTGCACAGCCGGCAGGAAGCGGCGCACCGCCGCCGCGCCGCCGGCCAGCTCGAAGCTGAGCATGGCGCCAAAGCCGCTTTGCTGGCGCGCGGCAAGGGTATGGCCCGGATCGGTCGGCAGGCCCGGATAATGGACGCGCGCCACGGCCGCATGTCCCGCCAGATGGGTGGCGATGGCCATGGCGTTGCGCTGCTGGCGCTCGATGCGGGGAAAGAGCGTGCGCACGCCGCGCAGCGTGAGCCAGGCGTCGATGGGCGAGCCGGTGCTCCCCACCACATTGGCCCAATGGCGCAACCGCTCCGCCTGCCCCGCCTCCGCCGCGACCACGGCCCCGGCGATCACGTCCGAATGGCCGTTGATGAACTTGGTGGTGGAGTGGACGGCATAGTCCGCGCCGAGCGCGATGGGCTGCTGGAGCGCGGGCGAGAGGAAGGTGTTGTCCACCGCCACTTCCGCCCCCGCCTCCTTGGCGCGGCGGGCAAGCGCGGCAATGTCCACCACGCGCATCAGGGGATTGCTGGGCGTCTCGATGAGCACCAGCGTCGGCTCGTCCTGCAACGCCTCCTCGAAGGCGGCGGGATCGTTCTGATCGACCAGCAGCAGGCGGATCTGCCGGCGCTCGGCCCGCGCCTTGAGCAGGCGCATGGTGCCGCCGTAGCAATCGTGCGGCGCGATCACGAGATCGCCCTGGCAGAGCTGGCTCACCAGCAGATCGAGCGCGGCCATGCCGCTGGACGTGACGATCGCCCCGGCCCCGCCTTCCAGCCGCGCCAGCACATCCCCCAGCAGATCGCGCGTGGGGTTGCCGGAGCGGCCGTAATCATAGGGGCCCGGCTGATCGTAGCCGGGGAAGACGAAGGTGGTGGAGAGATAGAGCGGCGGCGCCACCGCGCCGAAGGCGGTGTCCGTGCCGACGCCCTGCGCCGCGGCGACCGTCTCCGGCCGGAAGCCGGCGCGCAGATCGGGCGGGCCACCGGATGGCGGGCTGGAACTCATCGAACGACACTCCTTCCTGCGCCGCGCGGCGCATCCATCAGCGCACCACGCCCTGCTCGGTGATGATTTCCGACATCGGAATGTCATGCGGCTGGGGGTGAATGGTGGGGATCGCGGCGAGCGAATAGCCAATGCCCAGCACCAGCGGCTTCTCCGGCAGGCCGGCCAGCGTGCGGTCGAAAAAGCCGCCGCCATAGCCCAGACGATAATTCTCCGGGTCGAAGCCGACCACGGGCGAGATCACCACGTCCGGGATCACGTCCGGCCCCTCGGCGGGATAGGGGATTTTCCACAGGCCGCGCGCCAGCCGATCGCCGGTCTTCCACTGGCGGAACGTCATCGGCTGGCGCAGCGCCAGACATACCGGCAGCGCCGTGCCGATGCCCCGGTCGCGCAGCGTCTGGAGCAGCGGGCGCAGCTCCGGCTCGGCGCGGATGGGCCAATAGGCACTGACCATGCGGGCATTCGCCGCCTCGATGCGCTCCAGCAGATGCGCCGAGATGCGCTCGCTCCATTGCGCGATCTGTTCGCGCGGGACGGCGGCGCGCATGTCCAGAAGCTGGCGGCGCATCTCCTTGCGCCAGCCGGGCACCTGCTCGGGCGCAAGCGGTTCCTTTTCCGCCTCGGCCTCGGCCGTGGTTGCCTCGCTCATCACATGCTCCCTATCGCGCCATGTCTCCATCCTTCGCCTAGTGAGGGCGGCGGGCAAGGCCAAATGACAAAAACTGATAGCTAAGCGCAAAAGCCTTGCGCTGTTGCGCCGGATGCAAGCGGGTGCTCATCGTCCACAAGGGACGGCACCGCCCTCTAGGCGGAAATCGCCGCCGCCTCGCGCAGACCGCCCCGAATGCGCGCGATCACGCCCGGATCGGCCTGCGTGGAATGGACCACATAGGCGGAATAGGAGAATTCCGGGCTGTCCGGCACCAAAGTCAGCCGCCCCTCCTCCAGATAGGGGCGGATGACGCCCTGGCGGAAATAGCCGCTGCCCCCGGTCGCGAGGATATAATCCAGCGCCAGCGGCCCATAGCTGATCGAGACCACCGCATTGGGCTGCTCGGGAAAGGCGGCCTGATAGCTGGCGGCGAACTCGTCGCCCCAGTCGATCTGCACATGATCCTCGGCGGTGAGCGGGCCGTTGGCCGGCGTGGTGCGCACCAGCACCAGCTTCTCCTCGAAGAGTAGCTCGGCCACCAGACCCGGCCGGCTGGGCGCGGCATAGAGGATGGCGATATCCAGCGAGCCTTCCTGCACCCGTTCGAGCAGCCGCTCGGAGGCGTCGATCTGCGTGCTGACGGCGATCTCCGGCGCCTCGCGTCGCATCCACAGCAGCCAGTGGCGCAGCAGCGGGCTCCACAGGCTCAGCTCCGCGCCGATCGTCACCACCGTCTCGCGGCCCGGCGGCAGGGCGACGGCGCGGCGCGCCCGGTCCCACACCTGCACCAGCGTGGTGGCGAAGCGCAGGAACTGCTGCCCCTCCGCCGTCAGCCGCGCGCCGGCCTTGTTGCGCACGAACACCGGCCGATCGAGCTGCCCCTCCAGCACGCGGATGCGGGCGCTCACCGCCGTCTGGGTGAGATTGAGGTTGGCGGCGGCGGCCACGAAGCTGCCGGTCTTCACCACCTCCAGAAATGTGCGCGCTACATTGATGTCCATGCCAAGCCTTTCCCCTGTTGGCCCTGTTCGTCTCGGCCCTGTCATCGGTGGGCGCGGGGTTCCCCGATGCCGCCCGCAGTCTCGATTTCGTCCCTCGCCGCCGCGAATAAACGCAATTCTATCTATTTCAAACAGAAATATCATTCATTTGCTTGTTGATGACGGACACGCCACAGGATGAGCCACATCGAGACAAGGAGCTTCGTCAATGACCATACAGCTCGGCCAGATCGCGCCCGACTTCGAGCAGGACAGCACCGATGGACGCATCCGCTTCCATGACTGGCTGGGTTCGAGCTGGGGCCTCTTCTTCAGCCACCCCAAGAATTTCACGCCCGTCTGCACCACGGAGCTGGGCGAAGTGGCGCGATTGCGCCCCGAGTGGGAGCGGCGCAACGTCAAGCCCATCGGCCTCTCGGTCGATCCGGTGGAAGCGCACCATAAATGGGGCGAGGATATTCACGAGACGCAGGGCACGGCGCTCAACTTCCCGATGATCGCGGACCCGAACTCGGTCGTCGCTACGCTGTACGACATGATCCACCCGGAGAGCGACCCGCTGGTGACGGTGCGCTCGGTGTTCGTGATCGATCCGAGCAAGAAGGTGCGCCTCATCCTCACCTATCCGCCCAGCACCGGCCGCAACTTCCAGGAGGTCCTGCGCGCCATCGACAGCATCCAGCTCACCGATGCGCGCTCCATCGCCACGCCGGTCGACTGGAAGCCGGGCGACCGAGTAGTGATTTCCCCGAAACTTTCCGACGAAGAAGCAGGCCGGCTGTTCCCCCAGGGTTTCCAGACCCTCAAACCCTATCTGCGCCTCGTCGATCTCGACGTCAAAGGCTGACCTTCACGGCCCGGACCCGGTCCGGCGCCCGCAGTCCCTCAGGCAGCGGGCGCCGGATGCAGGCTTTTGCGGCGAGACCTGACGCGCCGGCATGACGCGGTGAATTCGAGGCCGGGGGCGCAGCCGCCGACATGCCTCCATTCGCGCCCAGAGGAAGCGCATCGGCGCACCCTTTCATCCTCCGCATGAACAAAATCCCTCTGCGCTCTCCCCGCCTCAGCGCGCGCACCTTCTCTCTCCAACACCGGACACCGCTCCCAGCGCTTGAGACCCGGCGCGGCAGGATTTGACTTGGCCCTGCGCATGGGACATCATCCGCCCATGCTGAGCTATGCCGTCTCGTTTCGTTTTCGCCACCATGGGGGGCAGCTGCTCGCGGGCATCTAGCCCCGGGTCCCGACACGTCATGTGCAGGGCCCGGGGGGCACATCCTCAAGACGCCATTTTCGAGACGCCACGCCGGACACAGGCCCGGCCACACCCCTTGCGAAAGCCCGCATCATGACTCGTTCCACCGCGACCGGCCGTCCGCCTATCCACATGATCGACAGCGAGGCGGATTCTCTCGCCAACCTCGCGCTCACCGCCGAGGCCCGCGTGCCGCAGGTCGCCGCCATGCTGCTCGACGAGATCGACCGGGCCAAGATCCACAGCGCCGCCAACATTCCCGCCGACGTCGTGACCATGAACGCCACCGTGGAGTTCGCCGACGAAACCACGGGCGCCTCGCGCCGCGTGCAGCTCGTCTATCCGGGCGAGGCGGATATCTCCGCCGGCCGCATCTCCATCCTGACGCCCGTGGGCGCCGGCCTCATCGGCCTGCGGCCGGGCCAGTCCATCTCCTGGCCGGACCGCGACGGGCGCGCGCACAAGCTCAAGATCGTGAGCGTGACGCATGACGGCCAGGAAACCAGCACCGCCGCTACGACCCCCGCCCGCTGACGGAGCGCGCCGCACCGGGCGCGACCTGACTCCCAGCTTGAAGCCCTGACCACCCATGCGGCGCGCGCCGACTCGGGCCGTGTCCGCATGCGCCAGGCCATCGCAGAGGCGGAGGCTCGGCGCCACGGTCCGCGCCGGGTGGGCGACGCAGCCAGCCCACGCCCGCATGCAGCACAGGCCGGATGATCCGCCCTTTCTGAGCAAGCCGTCACGCCGGCGCTGCCGGCATCTCCCCGCGGCGCCACGAGAGCCCTGCGCCGATGTGAGCATTTGCGTCTGCGCTGACCCAGCCGAACCACGCCTCGCGCGCCCTATCGCGGCGGCGGCGGCGCCTTCTCGCTGTTGGGGCGCTGGCCCGTGAGGCGCAGGTAGAAGCGGGAGAAGTATGAGGGGTCCTCGAAGCCCAGCTCGGCCGCCACTTCGGCGCAGCGCGCGTTGGTGAAGCGCAGCAGGCGCCGCGCCTCCAGAATGAGGCGGCGGTTGATGACCTGCATGGGCGTGAGGCCCAGCTCCGCCTTCACCTGCCGGGCCAGAGTGCGCACCGTGCAGTTGAGCTGCGCGGCGTAGAATTCGAGCGGACGATGAGCGCGATAGCTGGTCTCGACCAGCGCCTCGAACCGCCGCACCAGCGCGGCCTGCGCCTGGGCCGGGCCGGCGATCTGGGCGACGGCGAGCCGCAGCCACGCTTCGCCCAGCGCGCGCTGGAAGAGGTGGCCATTGGGCTCCAGCCCCATCTGCTCGGCCCGCAGCAGCTCGCGCGCCAGCAGCAGCAGCCGGCGCGTGGCGGCCTCGTCGGGCGCATGGACCGTGGGGCTGCGCAGGCCGAGGCGCAGCGCGTCCTGCCGCGCCAGCCCGTCGAGGAAGGGCTGGGAGACGGTAACGACGAACCCCAACACATCGGGCGAGAAGCGGAAGCCGTGGACCAGCCCGCAGGAGACGAAGACCAGCCGCGGCCCCGCCAGCGTGCGATGGACGCCGCCCAATCGCAGATCGACCTGCCCGCGCGCGACGAAAAGTACCTGCGCGAGCGCCGGATGGACATGCGGCGCGATTTCCCATTCATAGCGCTGGCTGCGATAGCGGATGGTCTCGCAATGAACGAATTGCGCGGGCGGCAGTGCGTCGATATCGCCATAGAGATCATAGGACGGGACGTCTGATGGTAGAACGCTCATGTCCGTATCGTACCAGACAATGTCCGGCCTGTCCCTTCCCCTGCACGCCCGATCGCGCGACGTTTCGGGCCTGTCACGGGAGAGGGTCCATGAAAACGCAGGTCTGCATCATCGGCGCCGGTCCGGCCGGCCTCATGCTCGGTCATTCGCTGCGCGCGGAAGGCATTGACTGCATGGTGCTGGAGCGCGCCACTGGCGATTATGTGCTCGGCCGCATCCGCGCCGGCGTGCTGGAAACGGTGACGGTGGACCTGATGGCTCGGCTCGGCCTCGACGCGCGGCTCAAGGCAGAGGGCCTGCCTCATGACGGCTTCAACCTGGCCGATGGCGACCGGCTGATCCGCATCGACATCGCCGAACTGACCGGGCGCCATGTCGTCGTCTACGGCCAGACCGAGCTGACGCGGGACCTGATGGAGGCCAGCAAGCCGCGCGGGCTGGAGGTTGTCTACGAGGCCGCCAATGTGGCGCTGCACGAGATCGAGAGCGATGCGCCGCACGTCACCTACGAGAAGGATGGGCGCACGCACCGCGTCGATTGCCGCTTCATCGTGGGCTGCGACGGCTTCCACGGCCCCAGCCGACAGGCCATCCCCGCCAGCGCCGGCACGGCCTATGAGAAGGTCTATCCCTTCGGCTGGCTCGGCATCCTGGCCGATGTGCCGCCCTGCAACCATGAGCTGATCTACGCCAATCACACGCGCGGCTTCGCCCTCGCCTCCATGCGCAGCGCCACGCGCAGCCGCTATTATGTGGACGTGCCGCTGACCGAGCGGCTGGAGGACTGGCCGGACGAGCGCATCTGGGATGAGCTGGCGATTCGGCTCGGGCCGCAGGCGGCCGCCCACATCGTGCGCGGGCCGGCCATCGAGAAATCCATCGCGCCGCTGCGCAGCTTCGTCTTCGCGCCCATGCGCCACGGCAGCCTGCTGCTCTGTGGCGATTCGGCCCATATCGTGCCGCCGACCGGTGCCAAGGGGCTGAACCTGGCGGCCAGCGACGTGGTCTATGCCGCCCAGGCGCTCGCTGCCTTCTTCGCGCGGGGCGAGCAGGACGCCATTGCCGGCTATTCCGACAAGGCCCTGACGCGGGTGTGGAAATCCGAGCGGTTCAGCTGGTCGCTGACCAAACTGATGCACCGCTTCCCCGAGGACGGACCGTTCGAGCGGGCAATGCAGGTGGCGGAGCTGGACTATATCGCCTCCTCCCGCGCGGCACAGACCTCCATCGCGGAGAATTATGCGGGGCTGCCGGTCTGAGGACGTGCGGCACGGCCGTCTTGCACGTCTGGATAATCTTCAAGGGCTCACCTGTCACCCTCGCCATCCCACCGTCACCCCAGCGAAAGCCGGGGTCTGTTCGGCGCTGTCGTCTGCGACCCCAGCATTCGCTGGGGTGACGGGGAAGGGAAATGGATAGTGGACCACCTCCGCGCCCATTTTGCCCGCCACCCGTTCCCCCCGCCCTGAAATTGGTCTAGGGGCGGCGCGTGCACTCGCTTCGCCGCCTTGTCCTGCGTCATCGCCATTGGGCCGCGCTGCTGCTCGTGCTGGCACTGCTGGCGCGAGCGCTGCTGCCGGCGGGCTATATGCCGGTGATGGCCGGCAAGACCCTGACGGTCGCCATGTGCCAGGGCGACGGGCCAGTGACGATCAACATTCCCGTCTCCGCCGGCAAGGCCGGGGGCGAGAGCGGCGGGGGCGTCCACCATGCGCCCTGCGCCTTCTCCGCGCTCAATGGCGCGGCACTGGCGGCGGCCGATCCGCTGCTGCTGGCCGAAGCGATCCTCTTCGCCTTCGTACTCGCGCTCTACGCGCTGCCGCTGCCGCCGCTGCGGCGGAGCGGCCATCTGCGCCCACCGCTCCGGGGACCGCCCCTGCGCGCCTGACCTTCGCCGACCGAATGTCAGTCCTGCCGATGCACCCATGCGCCTCGGCGTGCCGGAGTCTCTTCCATGCCAGTGCTTTCTCGCCGCGCGGCCGCGCGCGCTTTCTCTATCGTCCGCCTGCCCCTCCTGCTCGTACTCGCCGCGACACCGCCTGCCCTCTCCGCCCAGACCGGCGCGGGCGCGATCCGCGTCTCCGATGCCTGGCTGCGCGAGACCGCGCCGGGCCAGACGGCGGGCGGCGGTTTCCTCACCATCGCCAACAGCGGCACGGCCGATGACCGGCTGACCGGCGGCAGCAGTCCCCGCGCCGCGCAGGTCCAGGTCCACGATATGCGCATGGACGGGGGCGTGATGCGCATGCGCCCGCTGGAGGGCGGCCTGTCCGTGCCTGCGGGCGGCACCGTAGCGCTGAAGCCGGGCGGGCTGCACATCATGCTGACCGGCCTCAAGCAGCCGCTCAAGCGCGGCGAGACGGTGCCGGTGACGCTGGATTTCGCACGAGCGGGCAAAGTGACGGTGCGCTTCGCCGTGCAGCCGATCACGCATGGGACCGGAGGCGGCCATGACCACCACTGAACCTCTCCCCCAGCCCGATCCCGCACCCGCCACATGGCTGCGCCGGCTGCGGCCGTGGCTCTGGGGCGCGACGGGCCTCGCCTGCCTCGGCGCAGGGGCGCTGCTGGCCACGCATTGGCTGCCCGCTCCCGCGCAGGAGAGCGAGAGCGTCATCGGGGGGCAGTTCTCGCTGGTCGATCGCGACGGGCGCAGCGTCACGCCGCAAACGCTGCGAGGCACGCCCTATGCCATTTTCTTCGGCTTCACCCGCTGCCCGGACGTATGCCCCACCACGCTGGCGCGCCTCGCGCGGCTGCGCGGCCTGATGGGCAAGGACGGCGAGGCTTTCCGCATCGTCTTCGTCTCGGTCGATGCCGCGCATGACCGGCCGGAGGATGTGGGCGCCTATGTCGATCTGTTCGGCACGCCCATCCTCGGCCTTGCCGGCAGCGAAGCGCAGATCGCGGCCGCCGCACACGCCTTCCGCGTCTATTACCGCAAGGTGCCGCTCGCGGGCGGCGGCGACACCATCGACCACAGCGCCTTCGTGATCCTGATGGATCGCGAGGGCCGCTTCAAATCCCTCCTCAGCGATCAGGACAGCGAGCAGGCGGCCCTTGCCGAGCTGCGCGCCCTCATCGCCTGAACCAAAGGACTCTATCCATGCGATCATTCCCGCTCGCGCTGGCCGCAATGGCCTCGCTCACCGCCCCCGCATTCGCCGACGAGGCGGACGAGAGCGCCCCCGTCATCATCGTCACCGGCCAGAAGGCCACGGACGAGGCGCAGGCCCGCGTCCTCGCCACACCCGGCGGCGCCGAGCTGGTGCGCCACGCCGACTATGCCGACCGTGCGCTCATCTCGCTGCGCGACACGCTGGCCTTCTCGCCCGGTCTCTACAGCCAGCCGCGCTACGGGCAGGAAGTGCGCCTTTCCATCCGGGGCTCCGGCCTCTCGCGCGGCTTCCACATGCGCGGGCTGACTCTGCTCCAGGATGGCGTGCCCATCAACCTGGCCGACGACAATGGCGATTTCCAGGAGCTGGAGCCGATCTTCTTCGACCATCTGGAAGTCTATCGCGGCGCCAATGCGCTGCGCTTCGGCTCGGGCACGCTGGGCGGCGCGATCAACGGCGTGACGCCGCGCGGGCGGGATGCGCCGGGGCCCTATCTGCGCCTCGATGCCGGCAGCTTCGGCATGGCACGCCTGCTCGCCAGCCATGGCGGCGCCTCCGGCCCGGCGGACTATTGGGCGGGCATCAGCCTCGATACCGCCAATGGCGACCGCGCCCATGCCGAGCGGCACAGCCTGCGCGTGCAGGGCAATGTCGGCCTCGCTGTCTCGGACCGGGTCTCGACGCGCTTTTATGCCAGCATCAACCATATCCGCCAGCAGCTCCCCGGCGCGCTGACGGCCGCGCAGGCGCTGGAGACGCCGGAGACGGGCAATTTCACGGGCGACCAGCGGCGCGACATCGACTCCGCCCGACTCCAGAACCGCACCAGCATCGACTGGGGCGCGACCCGGCTGGAGTTGGGTCTGTTCGCCAATTTCAAGGATCTGCATCATCCGATCTTCCAGGTGATCGACCAGAAATCCACCGATGCGGGCGGCTTTGCCCGGCTGGAGCATGAGGCGGGGCCGCTCGCCTTCACGCTGGGCGGCGAAGTGCGGCGCGGCTGGATGCGCGCGCGGCAGTTCGTGAATGCGGACGGCACGCGCGGGGCGCTCACCTTCGATGCGGATCAGGATGCGCGCACGGCGACGCTCTATGGCGAAGTGCGCGTGAAGCCGGTGCCACCAGTGACGCTGATCGCGGGCGGCGTCTACACCGACGGGTTCCGCAAACGGCATGTGCGCGTGTCGACCGGCGAGGACGGGCGGCTGACCTTCCGCGAATTCTCGCCCAAATTCGGCCTGCTGGTGGAGCCGGCGGCGGACATCCAGATCTTCGCCAATCTCAGCCGCTCGGCCGAGCTGCCCGGCTATGGCGAGATCTTCCAGACCGTGGGCCCGGTGAGCAGCTTCATCGCCGCCATTCGCCCGCAAAACGCCTGGACGGCGGAGATCGGCACGCGGGGCCGCGCGGGCATGCTGCGCTGGGACATCGCCGCCTATCGCGCGACGCTGGAAGGGGAGATGCTTCAATATAGCCTCAGCAGCGACATTCCCGCCGCCACCTTCAATGCCGGGCGCACGCGCCACAGCGGCATCGAGGCGGCGGTGACGCTGGAGCCGGCCCCGTGGCTGCGGCTGCGGCAGCTCTGGCAACATGCCGACTTCCATTTCGTGGACGACGTGCAGTTCGGCGATAACCGCCTGCCGGTGGTGCCGCGCAACCTGCTCCGCACCGAGCTGCGCCTGGGCACCGACGCGCTGCATGTGGCGCCGAGCCTCGAATGGGTGCCGCAGGGCCCCTATGCCGACTATGCCAACAGCCTGCGCACCCCCGGCTATGCGCTGCTGGGGCTCTCGGCCGGCGCCACGGTGAAGCACGGCATCGCGCTCTTCCTCGACATGCGCAACATCCTCGACAAGAAGGCGATTGGCGACATCTCCGCCGCGCTTTCGGCCAATGCGGGCTCAGCCATCTTCTATCCGGTGGAGCGGCGCGCGATCTACGGGGGCGTGCGCATGCGGCTGTGATAGGCACGGCCCTTCCACCTCCCCCACAAGGACCCCGTTCATCCTGAGCTTGTCGAAGGGGCCTTTCTTCAGCGCTCTCGAAGAATGAGTGCGCTTCGACAGGTTCAGGGCGGGCCGGGGCTTTGATTACGCCGCTCCTGGCGGAAGCGCGCGCCTCAGTCTTCCATCATCCGCAGCAGGGCGGGGCTGAGCCATTCGGCGGCGCCACCCTCGCCAGCGACGACGAGGCGAGCGGCGAGGCCCTCGCGCTCGGCCGTCCGGGCGCCGGCCTCCGGGCCCAGCACGGTGAGCGCTGTCGCCCAGGCATCGGCCTGCATGGCGTTGGCGTGCAGCACGCTCGCCGAGGCGATGCCGTTGCGCACGGGCTGGCCGGTGCGCGGATCGAGCGTGTGATCGCCGCGCACATAATTGCCCGAGGTGGCGACGGCGCACTGGTGCAGGGCGATGCGCAGCGGCGGGAGACCGGCAAGGCCCGGCGGCGTCTCCAGATCGACCCACCAGGGATCGCCATCTGGCCGCAGCCCACGCCCGACGCATTCGCCGCCAATCTCCACCAGCGCATGGCGCAGCCCCTGCCCGGCCAGCAGGTCCGCCACCGCATCCACGGCATGCCCCTTGGCGATGCCGGACAGATCGAGCCACAGCCCGCCGGGCTGGCGCAGGCGCTGCGCCGGCGCGTCATAGGCGAGCCGCGCCCAGCCCGAGACCGCCAGTACCGCCGCCAGCGCGGACGCATCGGGCGGGGCGGACGCGGGATTGGGGCCGAGGCCGTAAAGATCGGTAAGGCGGCCGGCGGCGGGATCGAAAGCGCCTTCGCTGCGCTCGGCAAGGGCCAGCCCGGCCGCGACCACGGCGGCGAAATCGGCCGGCAGCGCCGTCCAGCTCCCGGCCGGCGCGCGATTGAAGCGGCTGAGCAGCGAGTCCGGCTGCCAGTGGCTCATCTGGTCGACGATGGCGGCAAGGCGGGCCTCGACGGCGCCGCGCAGCGCCGCCAGATCGCAGGCCGGCGGCGCGGCAAGGCGCACGCGCCAGTAAGTGCCCATCGTCTCGCCGCCTAGGTCCGCGACGCGGGCGGCGGGATCGAGGCCGGCGAGCGCCCGCGGATCGACCGGCGGAACGGCGATACGCGGGCGCGCATCCGTCATCAGGGGGCCATCACCTCCAGCGTGGTGGTGTAGCTCAGGCGGCGGGCGGTCGCCTTGGCGATGCTCGGCTTGTTGTCCGAATGGCTGGTGTTGAGCCAGAACATGCCGGCCTCGGGGAAGTCCACCGTGGCGACGCCGTCGGCGCCGGTGGTGACTTCCATCGCGCCGTCGCCATCGCGATAGCGCTTGCCGCCGGGGACGATCGTGACCTTGAGCGCCGGAACGGGCTGGCCATCGACAAGGAACCTGAAGCGCGCCGGCTCACCCTGGACCAGCTCGGCCGGGTGCGTGACGGGCACCATCTCCAGCCCCTTGCCGCTCGGCTGATAGACCGTCTCGGTCGGCTCGCCCGCCGTCACGAAGATCTCGTTGCGGCTGCCGCTTTCGGTGATGTTGATGTCCGTGGCGTTGGCGGGAATCTCGTCCACGCTGTTGACGGAGCGCGGGCCTTCACCACCCGCGCCCTGGCCACCCGGACCGCCGGGTCCACCCGGACCACGCCGGCCGCCGAGGCGATACTCGACTCCGTCTGCCTTGAAGCTGCCCGAAACGCCGGACTGAACCGTGCCGATCTTCCAGGTGCCCGGCTTGTTGAGCTGCACGTCGAAGGTGGAGCGCACGCGGCCGGTCGCCGCATTCTCGATCTTCCCTTCCGTGCCATCCGGGGCCCAGACCTTGATGTTGTCCGTGCTCGCCGGCCGGTGATCGGGGAAGAAGAGATCGTTGGAGGCGGCGGCATCGACCGTCACCCAATCCTCCGAGCCGGAGAAGATGGTGGCGGAGGGCAGCAGCCAGCCGCGATGGGCGGTGGCCGGCGCGGCGAATGCCAGAAAGGCGGCGGCGAGGGACAGGCTGGTCTTGAGACGCATGGCGGGTTCCTTTCAGCGAATGGTGATGGCGCCCAGCTCGGACTTGCCGGAAGCTGAGCCGCTGGCGGCGGGGAGCGTGAGCGGGATGGAGACAAGCTCGCGCCCGCCGGTTTCACGGGCCGCCTCGACATGGAGGACATAGGCCCCCGGCTTGACGTTGGCGGGGATCGGAATCTGATAGGTGCCGGGCGCGCGCGTGGCGCCGCTCACGCCGTCGGCCGGCAGCTTGAGGCTGCGGCCGCCCTTGCGCCACCAGCTGCGCAGGTCCGCCAGCCATTTGGTGCCCGGCTCACTGCCGGTCATCTTGATATCGTACCACACGAACAGCGTGCGCGTCTCGCCGCCGCCGCTCGGCTCCAGCCAGGCCGCGACATAGGGGCGGTGATATTCCGCCACCTTGAGCTGCGGGATGGTGATGCTGACGCTTGCGGCACCGGCGGGCGCGGCCAGCAGGCCGGCCAGGAGAAGAGGGGTTTTGCGCATGTCCGATAAGACCCTTCCGTGCGTGGATACTCAGTGAATGAAGAAGAGGGCGATGGCGACGGGCAGGGCCAGGCCGAAGCCGACCAGCGGCCAGGTGCTCGGCCGGTGCCGCGCGTGGAGCTGGAGGAGGAACAGCCCGGTCAGCGTGAAGACGATGCAGGCCGCCGCGAACACATCGATGAACCAGAACCAGGCGGTGCCGGTGTTGCGGCCCTTGTGCAGATCGTTGATGTAGGAAATCCAGCCGCGATCCGTCCGCTCCGAGGCGATGGCGCCGCTCTCGCGGTCGATGCTCACCCAGGCGTCGCGTCCCGGACCGGGCATGGCGATATAGACCTCATCGTCCGACCATTCCGCCGCGCGGCCGCGCGGATCGAGCTTGACCGCGCCCGCCACATGCGCCGCGACCGGGTCGGGCAGCGGCGCGTCGGCGGCCGGCGGATCGGCCTTGAGCCGGGCAAGCAGCGGCGCGGGCAGCACGGCCTCGGCCTGCGTGACCTTGGGCGTGGCACCGATGGACGCGGCATGATTGAGCGTGAAGCCGGTGATGGAGAAGAGCAGCATGCCGATGAGCGACACGGCGGCGCTGATCCAGTGCCAGGCGTGGAGCTGCTTGAGCCACCAGCTACGGCGCTTGCGGCTGGCCTTGGCGGCCTCATCGTCACGCGGGCGCGCGGGCGCCTTCGTCGGCGCTGCGGAACCGCCAGCCTCTTTTTGCATAACGCCGTCCAAGATTCTCGCGTCCATTCACTCTACTCATGGCCGTTTTCGGCCGCATTCACGGGCGTGGCAACGCTCGACTCAAGCGCCGTCGCCACCGCTCTTTGCATATATTGCGAAGCATTCGCAAGAGGCGTAAAGACCTTTCAAAGAAAGAAGTTGGGGCGAGTCGCACGCACCCTTCATACGATCCTCACCCCCCACGCCACATGAACAAAGGCCGCCTGAATGCTGGACGCCCCCTCTCGGATCAATTATGCGAATGACTCGCAACAGTTTGTAACGAGTAGGTCGCCGACCATGACCGCGCCTTTCAGCCCCGCCCGGCAGAGCCCGGCCGCCCTCTCCGCCCGCCCGGCGAAGCATGGCTGCTATCGGCGCGGACGCAGCGGCGATCCGGTCGCGATGGGGGCCTCGCTGGCGCTGGTGGCACTGGTCGGCGCCGTCTTCGCGACCATGTCGCCGGTCTTCGTCAAGAAGCAGGCGCGCGCGCCGATCGTGGTGACGCTGATGACCATGCCCGACGATCCGCCGCCGGCCGAAGCGCCGCCGCCCCCGCCGGAGGCCGCGCCGCTGCCACAATCGGTCATCGAGGCCCCGCTCCCCATCGTGCAGACCGTGGAGCGCCCCGTGATCCAGGCGCCCGCCTTGCCGGTCGTGGCCGATCCGGCTCCGCCGCGCCCCGCGCCGCCCGCCCCGCCCGCACCGCGCGGCCCCGAAAATCTGGGCGAAATCTCCGCGCGGATGGTCTCGGCCAAGCCGCCGCGCTATCCGGTGGAATCCCGTCGGGGCCATGAGCAGGGCACAGTCGTGCTCGCGGTGCTGCTGGCCACGGATGGCCGCGTCGCCGAGGTCTCCGTGTCACGCAGCAGCGGCTTCGCGCGGCTGGACAAGGCCGCGGTGGACGCGGTCCGCGACTGGCGCTGGTCGCCGGTGGTGCGCGACGGCAGCCCGGTGATGGCACGCGGCCTCGTCACCATTCCCTTCGTCCTCACACGCCCCGGCCATGGCGGGGGCGACGACCATCGCGGTCGTGGCCCCGGACGGGACCGCGAGGACAGGCGCGACGGCGGGGACCGGCAATCCATCTAACGGGCCAGAGCATAGATGCGCGCCAGCAACGCCGCGCCTCGTCTTTCAATTTGCGTTTATCCGACCGAGATAGAAGCAGCGCTCCTGCGGAGTCCAAGAGTGGCAAAGCCCAACGCAGGCGCCCCGGACCCAGCAGCAGTGCATAGCCGCCTTGGGCTCCTGCCTTCGCAGGAGTACTGATCCCATCGGTTTCCCGCGTCGGCACCTGCCCAGCGGGGCGACAGTGCACTCAACACCGCCGATCATGCCCCCTACCGCCGCCCTCGCTCAGCGCGTGCGCACATAGCGGCCCGGCGCATCCTCGATAGCGCGATAGGCGCCCTCGCCCGGCTGGCGCGCGCCCGTCGCATCCACTTCCCCGCCGGAGCGTTCAGCGATCCAGGCCTGCCAGTCCGGCCACCAGCTTCCTTTCGTCTCGCACGCGGCGGCGCGGAAGGCGGCGAGGCTCGATTGCGGTTCCTCGCAGGTCCAAAATTGATATTTGCCGGCCGCCGGCGGATTGACCACGCCGGCGATATGGCCCGAGCCCGCCAGCACGAAGCGGCGCGGGCCGGAGAACTGGTCCATCGCCTTCCACACGCTCTCAGGCGGGGCAATATGGTCCTCGATGCCCGCCTGCACATAGGCCGGGGTCGCCACCTTGGTGAGGTCGATGGGCGTGCCGCCCACCATGATGCCGCCGGGGCGGACCAGCCGGTTGTCGCGATAAAGATCGGTCAGATAGGCGCGGAACCAGGCGCCCGGCAGATTGGTGGTGTCGCCGTTCCAGTAGAGCAGGTCGAACTGCGGATAATCCTGCCCGAGCAGGTAGTTGTTCACGACATAGGTCCAGATGAGATCCTGCCCGCGCAGCAGGTTGAACGTGGCGGCCATGTAGCGCCCGTCCATATAGCCCTCGCTCATCAGGCTCTCGACCAGCGCGAGCTGATCCTCGTCCACGAACAGCTTAAGGTCGCCGGCCTGGGAGAAATCCACCTGCGCGGTGAAGAAGGTGGCGCTCGCGACCTTCTGCGCCTCGCCCCGCGCGGCGAGCAGGGCGAGCGTGATCGCCAGCGTGGTGCCGGCCACGCAATAGCCGATGGTGTGGACGCTCTCCACGCCCAGCAGATCGCGCGCCGTGTCGATGGCGTCGATCTGCCCGCGCAGCACATAATCGTCCAGCGTCACGCCGGCCATGCTCGCATCCGCCGACTTCCAGCTCACCATGAACACGGTGAGGCCCTGCTCCACCGCCCAGCGCACGAAGCTCTTGGCCGGGTTGAGATCGAGAATGTAGAAGCGGTTGATCCAGGGCGGGAAGATGACGAGCGGCGTGGCATGCACGCGCGGCGTGACCGGCGTGTACTGGATGAGCTGGTAGAGCGGCGTCTCGTGCACCACCTTGCCCGGCGTCGCGGCGATGTTGCGGCCCACTTCGAACTGCGAGCCGTCCGTGTGGGTGAGCTGGCCCTTGTCGATGTCGGCGAGCAGATGCTCCAGCCCGGCAATGAGATTCTGCCCGCCCGTCTCGATGGTGCGCTCGATCACCTGCGGGTTGGTGAAGGGGAAGTTGCTGGGGCTCGCCGCTTCCAGAAAGCGCCGGGTGGCGAAGCGCAGCTTCTCCTTCTGCGCAGGATCGAGCCCGTCGACTGTGTCGGACAGGCGCGTCAGCCCCTCGGCGGCGAGCAGATAGACCTGGCGGATGAGGTCGAAGAGCGGATTGTCCCGCCAGCGCGGGTCGGCAAAGCGCCGGTCGCGGTCGGCGGGGCTCGGCTCGGGCGCCCCCTCCCCCTGGCCCGTGGCCTGCATGAGGAAGCGCTCCCAAAGCGCAAAGCCCTTCTCCGCCATCTCCGTCTGGATACGGGCGATCTGCTCGATATTGGGCGTGGCGGCCGCCGCGCTTTCCAGCCCGATCCCCTCCGGCGCGGAAAACGTACCGGCCTGCTCCATCATCCGGCCCACGCGCTCCAGGACAGTCTGCTGGACCAGCCCCAGTACGCGCGTCCAGTGCTGCATCTGGCCGAGCGGCGTGGGCTCTGCGGCCTGCTGTGTCGTCTTGGTCATTCCGGTCCTCGCGTTGATTCGGCCGCCTCCCGCTTTTTGTGGCACGCGGCGGCGGCGCGAGCTATATGGACAATGGGCTGTGGCGGATGAAGATCCGCGCCGCCGCGATATTCGCCCCCAGATCAAGGAGATCGACGTCCCAATGTCCGAAGAGTTCTACCGCATGAAGCGGCTGCCGCCCTATGTCATCGCCGAAGTGAACGCGATGCGGGCAGCGGCGCGCGCGGGGGGCGAGGACATTATCGATCTGGGCATGGGCAATCCCGACCTCCCGCCTCCCCAGCATGTCATCGACAAGCTGTGCGAAGTGGCGCAGAAACCCGGCTCTCACGGCTATTCCCAGTCCATGGGCATTCCCGGCCTGCGCAAGGCCCAGGCCAATTACTACGCCCGCCGCTTCGGGGTCGAGCTGGACCCGGAGACGGAAGTCGTCGTCACCATGGGCTCCAAGGAGGGCCTTGCCAGCCTTGCCACCGCGATCACCGCGCCCGGCGATGTCGTGCTGGCGCCCAACCCCAGCTACCCGATCCACATGTTCGGCTTCATCATCGCCGGCGCCACCATCCGCTCGGTGCCGACCACGCCGGACGAGGGCTATTGGGAGTCGCTCGACAGGGCGATGGCCTTCACCGTGCCGCGCCCAAGCGTGCTGGTGGTGGGCTATCCCAGCAACCCGACCGCCGAGACGGTGGACCTCGCCTTCTACGAGCGGCTCGTCGCCTGGGCGAAGGAGAACCAGGTGTGGGTGCTCTCGGACCTCGCTTATTCCGAGCTTTATTATGACGGCAATCCCACGCCCTCCATCCTCCAGGTGCCCGGCGCCAAGGATGTGGCGGTGGAGTTCACCTCGCTCAGCAAGACCTATTCCATGGCCGGCTGGCGCATTGGCTTCGCGGTCGGCAACAAGAAGCTGATCGCGGCGCTCAAGCGCGTGAAATCCTATCTGGATTATGGCGCCTTCACGCCCATCCAGGCCGCCGCCTGCGCCGCGCTCAACGGCCCGCAGGACATCGTCCAGCAGAACCGCGACCTCTACCACAAGCGCCGCGACGTGCTGGTGGAGAGCTTCGGCCGCGCGGGCTGGGACATTCCCGCCCCCAAGGCCAGCATGTTCGCCTGGGCGCCGCTGCCGCCCGCGCTCAAGGACATGGGCAGTCTGGAGTTCTCCAAGCAACTCCTGACCCATGCCAAGGTCGCGGTGGCGCCGGGCGTGGGCTATGGCGAGGATGGCGAGGGCTATGTGCGCATCGCCATGGTGGAGAATGAGCAGCGGCTGCGCCAGGCGGCGCGCAACGTGCGCAAATATCTCCAGTCCATGGGCATCAACGCCCCGGCGACCAAGGAAGCCGGGTGAACGCCCTGCAAGGGCTGACCGGGGCGGAGGTCAGCCAGGTCACCCATACAATCCAGCTTGCGGTGGCGCCGGTATTCCTGCTGGCGGGTATCGTCGCCTTCATCAATGTCTGCGCCTCGCGCCTGGCCCGCGTCATCGACCGGGCCCGCGCGCTGGAGCGGATCGTGCTTGAATCGAGCGGCGGCAAGCATGACCGCGCCATCGACGAGATTCATGTGCTGGACCGGCGCATCCGCGTGGTCAATCGGGCCATCCTGCTCTCGGTGCTCTCCGCGCTGCTGATCTGCGCGGTGGTCATCCTGCTCTTCGCCTCCAACCTGTTCGACGTGAACATGGGCACGGTGATCGCGCTGTTCTTCATTGGCTCGATGCTCTCCATCGGCGGCGGCTTCGCGCTGTTCATCCACGAAACCCGCCTGGGCTCGCGCGTCATCCACATCCGCAACGAGATCCTCTACCATCGGGTGGAGGAAGAGAAGAAATAGGGCAGCGCCGATGGCGGGGCGGGCGGACCAGCACGCCCGGTCGCATAGTCCGACCAGCCTCTCGCGAATGGCATGGCCGGCATCCGGCATCGGCGCGGAATACGGCCCGACCTGCCCGGAGGCGCTCATCCTGGGGTGCGTGTCCGGCTACAGCCGGAGCCTCGGCGCGCGAAGGGCCAGCACGCACGGCGACGATCTGGGGAAAGGACATCGCCGTCGCCGGCGCCGGCCCGTCAAAGGCCGGCGCTCAGCAAAATCTCCGCCGGCTCGATGGAATATGGAGCGGACGCAATCCGGCCACGCCGATAAATCGGCTTCCCACTTCCTTCTGCTCCTGCGCAGGCAGGAGCCCAGGGCAGTCAAGCGCTCGGGCGAGGTTTAGGGTTTTCAATTGGAAGATGGAGCCAGCGCGCATGCGGAAGCAGGCAAGCAGGGCCAACCGAGTGCATCATCGCCCTGGGGTCCTGCCTGCGCAGGAGCACAAAATGGGTCATATTCTGACGCAGATCGGGCGCCGGATCGCGCGACAGGTGGGTGAGGCCCTCAGCATGGGTGCGCATCGGCGGCGCCATGCGGACCGATGCACCTCGCGAGAGCGCGGTACAGCGGCCGCGTTCGGGGCGCCCCAGCAAGGACGCCCACGACGCCAAGCGACCGCCGGCACGCCCGGCACAGCGCCAGCGCCTGCTCAGGCCCGGCGCCGTGTCCGTCGCGGCCTTACTGGCCTGCGGGCGCGGGCGGCAGCGTGGCCGGGTCCCAATGCTCGTCGGCCTTGCCGTCCACGAAGCGCCACATGTCGAACCAGGTGGTCGTGTAGGTCTCGCCCGGCTTGGTCGGGTGCGGATAGGTGCGCGCGATGGCCACGGCCACCAGATCGCCCTCGGCCACCACGGCCGCGATCGGCGTGGTCAGCTTGTCGCAGGTGGGCGTGCGCGGACGGCTGGAGAAATAATCCTGCACGGCCTTGAGCCCGTCGGCGGCCAGCGGATTATGCTGGATATAGCGCTCCGTCAGCCAGTTGCCGGCGTCGCTCCAGTGATTGCACTGCAACAGCTCGCGCATGATGTGCAGCGCGGCCTGCTTGTTGCGGTGGAGGGCCGGGTCCTTGTCCGTGAACAGCGCCTCGGCATCCGGCACGCCGGTCACGGGCGTCTGGGCGGCCAGCGGCGCGGCCATCAGGCCCAGCGACATCGCGATTGTCAGGCGACGCATCATTTTCTCTCTCCTCGATCAACGGACTGAAAGCCGGGCGTATAATGAGAGGGGCCGCCGGAGCAATCAAGCTCCGAGCGGCCCATCGGCATGGTCAGCGGCCGGAAGTGCCGCCACCCGGGGATTTACGCCGCGTCTCCACTCCTGCGAGTATCGCGCGACCCGTCGCCAAATGCCTTAACGGCGGGCTCCCCGAACGGACTTGACCGACCCCATTGCTGAACCATGAGACATCGGATCACCTCCTTTCGCTTGCGTTGCAACTGACCGGAAGGGCGGAGCTGAAAGCCTCTGCCTTCCGTAGGCATAGATGTGAGTCAAAGCGGCGTGGCGAACAAGACTTGTATTTATCTTTTTTGGAATCATACTCGTGCGCTCCGGCTCGAAACCGGCGCACCTCCACATATCGCCGAAAACCCCGGAAAACCGCCGTCCGGCTGTTGTCAGCCCCGGCAATCCTCGACCACGCGGGCCAGCTCCGCCCACACCGGCACGACCAGCCGCGCCCGGCCCGGCGCCTCGATGGCGAAGCGGCCGCGCGAGAAGGCGATCCAGTCGAAGCCGCTATCGCCCGCCGCGCGCGTCGCCTGCAATCCAGCCGCTTCCGCCGTGGCCGGCCAGGCGAGGACGCCGGCCGTGGTGCGCAACGTCACCGTGCCCGCCGCGCCCGGACCGGGCAGCAGCAGCGCGATCTGGCGACCCGCGCTGGCACAGCGGATCGTGAGCAGCGGCGCAGCGGTGGCATTGGCGGCGAAATGCGCGGCACTGCCGCCGGCCTCGCGCTGATAGCGCCATTCGCCGGGCGTGGGCGTCGCCACGTCCCAGGATTCCTCGGGCGCGGGGGGCGGCGCGGGTACGGCCGCGACGGGCGGCGGAGGCGGGGGCGGCGGCGCGGATGGCGGCGGCGGCGCGGCCGACGGGATCGCCTGGCAGGCGCCGAGCAGGGCCACGCCCGCAAGCAGAGCGCCGCGCCGGACAAGGCGCGCGAGGTCTGGGCAGCGCATCACGGGCGGGTCTGGCCCGTCCCGCGCACGACCCATTTATAGGTGGTGAGCCCTTCCAGCGCGACGGGCCCACGCGCATGCATGCGGCCGGTCGAAATGCCGATCTCCGCACCCAGGCCGAACTCGCCGCCGTCCGCGAACTGGCTGGAGGCGTTCCACATCACGATGGCGCTGTCGCACGCGGCGAGGAAATGCTCGGCCGTGGCGGCGTCGGCGGTGACGATGGCGTCGGTATGATGACTGCCATGGGCGGCGATATGGGCCAGCGCCTCGTCCACGTCCGCGACCACGCGCGCCGAGACGATGCTGTCCAGATATTCGGTGTCCCAGTCGGCAGGCTGGACAGGCTCCACCCGATCGTCGAGCGCCGCCACCGCCGCATCGCCGCGCACCGCGCAGTCCGCGTCCAGCAGCGCGGCGACCAGCGCGCCGGACTGCGGATAGGCCTTGTCGATGAGCAGAGTCTCCATCGCGCCGCAGATGCCGGTGCGGCGCATCTTGGCATTGAGCACCACGTCGCGCGCCATGGCGGGATCGGCAGCGGCGTGGACATAAGTGTGGCAGATGCCGTCAAGATGCGCGAGCACGGGCACCCGCGCCTCCTCCTGCACGCGCGCCACCAGACTCTTGCCGCCGCGCGGCACGATGATGTCGATGAGGCCCACGGCGCGCAGCATGGCGCCCACCAGCGCGCGATCCGTGCTCGGCACGAGCTGCACCGCATCGGCGGGAAGCCCCGCCTGCGCAATGCCTTCCACCATCGCGGCGTGGATGGCGCGGTTGCTCTCCACCGCCTCCGATCCGCCGCGCAGGATCACCGCATTGCCCGAGCGCAGGCCGAGCGCGGCGGCATCCGCCGTTACATTGGGCCGACTCTCGTAGATGATGCCGATGACGCCGAGCGGCACGCGCACGCGCTGGAGCTTGAGGCCATTGGGCCGCGCGCTCTCGTCGATCAGCTGGCCGACCGGATCGGCGAGGCTGGCGACCTGCTCCACCGCATCGGCGATGCCGGCGATGCGCCCTTCGTCCAGCCGCAGCCGGTCGAGCAGGGCGGCGGTGAGCCCGTTGGCAGCGCCGCGCGCCATATCCGTTCCGTTGGCCTCGATGATGCGGGCCGTCGCCGCGCGCAGCGCCTGGGCGGCGGCGACGAGCGCCCGCGCCTTCTGGTCGCTCGATGCGCCCGCCATCACCGCGGCGGCCGCGCGGGCGCGCGCGCCCATGGCGCCGATCAGCATGTCGGGCGTCTGGCTCATGTCGTTCATCGCGTCGAGTCCTGCCTTTTGCGTGGAAGCCCGGCCCATAGCATGGGCGGCGAGCGGATCAAATCGGCGCGCAACCGATCCGGCGAGACGTTCGTTGTCTTGAGCGAAGCACCAAAGGAGAAGCGCCATGTCCCGCAAAGTCCCCGGCGCCGCCTGCCTGCTGCTCGGTCTCGCCCTGCTTGCCGGCTGCAAAGGCGAGCCGCAGGCGAATGAAAGCCGCGCGTCCAATGACGACGCCTGGAACGTGACCGAGATTCCGGCGGACGAAAGCGCCGCCGCCAACGCGCCGGCGGGCGCGCTGGTGCCGCCCGAGCCCGGCGAGCCCGGCGGCCTGCCCGACGACCGCCGCCCGCTCGACGAAAGCGCGGCGCGCGATCCGGCCAGCGTGGCGGCGTCGGGCGCGACCATCGAGCTGTTCGGCCTTGCCCTTGCGGACGGGCGCTATGACGATGCCTATCGCTTCTGGGCGGACGGCGGCCGGCGCAGCGGCATGAACGAGGCGCAGTTCGCCGAGAATTATCGCAAATATTCGGAGATCCATGTGCGCGTCGGCCGGCCGGAGGCGCAGGGCAATGACGCGGCGCGCGTGCCGGTGCAGATATATGGCCGGCTGCGCGAGAACGGCTCGCCCTTCAATCTCTACGGGCCGATCACGCTGGAGCGCAATCCCGCCGGCCAGCGCGGCGAGGCGGGCCAGCCGCCCTGGCTCATCACCGCCTCGGCGCTCACCCTCATGGGCGAAGTAACGGTCTCGCAGACCGGCGGTGACGCGCAGATCCCGCTGATCCCCGCCGGCTTCCAGGGCCGCTGGTCCGATTCCGCCGTCACCTGCGCCCGGCCGGGCGACACGAGCCGCCTCACCGTCAAAGGCGACTCCCTCATCTTCTATGAAAGCGAAGGAAAAGTGACGCGCATCCGCCTGCTCGCACCCAATGAGATCCGCATTGAAGCGCACTATACCGGCGAGGGCGAGGCATGGTCGCGCACCAGCAACCTGCGCCTCTCCGCCGCCGATGACGCCCTCACTCTGGACGGCAAGCGCCGTGTGCGCTGCATGAATGCCGCGTAGAGAGGGAAAGCGCCGCAGAGGGGCTGCTGGAAACGGAAGGACTTACCCTTCCCGCTGCGCGCCGGGCACCCAGAGAATATCGCCCGCGCCGCCGGCATTGATGACCCGCGCCAGCACGAACAGCAGGTCGGACAGGCGATTGAGATAGGTTTGCGCGGCGGGGTTGACCGGCGCGCTCCGCCCGGCGGCGATCACGGCCCGCTCGGCCCGGCGCGCGATGGCGCGGGCGAGGTGGACATGGGCGGCCGCCGGCGCCCCACCCGGCAGGATGAAGCTGCGCAGCGGCGCCACGCCGGCATTGAGCGCATCGATGACCTGCTCCAGCCGCGTGACCTGCGCGGGGACGATGCGCAGCACCATGTCCGACGGCATGAAGTCCGTGCCCGGCGTCGCCAGATCCGCGCCCAGATCGAAGAGATCGTTCTGCACCGTTTGCAGCAGGGCGCCATGGCCGCTCGCATCGGCACCCGCCAGCGCGGCGACGGCGATGCCAAGGGCGCTGTTCAGCTCGTCCACCTCGCCAATGGCGTGGAAGATGGGACTGTCCTTCGCCGCGCGCGTGCCGTCGACAAGGCCCGTGGTGCCATCGTCGCCGGTGCGGGTGTAGATGCGATTGAGGCGGACCATGGCGGCGGCGCCCGCGCCCTGCCCTAGTTGCCGCTGTTGAGCAGCAGGACCAGCGCCACCATGAGAATGGCCAGCGCCTGGAACATCACGCGGCCCATCATCATGCGGTTCTGCTTGAGGCTGGATTGGCTGGGGCCGCTCGTGCCACTCTTGAGGTCTTCCTCGGTCGTGCGCAGAAAAGCGACGATGCCGCGCACCAGCATGACCACCGCGCCAATGGCGAACAGCGCAATCAGAATGACGAAGACGGCATTGCCCATGGCTCAGCTCCTGTTTGGGTCCATGTAGGCACCCTCAAGGCCAATGCCAACCGGAAAGCGCCCCGCGCGCAGCGCCGCCGCCAGCGCGGCCCCTTCCCAGCCGGCGGCGCGCAGCTCGACAAGGGAGAGGCCCGCCGCCCGTTTGGCGAGGCGACGGCCCTGCGCATCCACCACCAGCGCATGGTGGCGATAGGCCGGCACGGGCAGGCCGAGCAGGGCCTGGAGTACGCGATGCGCATGGGTGGAGGCGAAGACATCGCGCCCGCGCACCACATGGGTCACGCCCTGCGCGGCATCGTCCACCACCACGGCGAGATGATAGCTGGCCGGCCGGTCGCGGCCCTTGAGGATGAGGTCGCCCAGCGCGCCGGGGTCCACCGCCACCGTGCCGGCCGTCTCGTCCCGCCAGCTAAGCGGGCCGGTGCGCGCCATGGCCGCGCCCATGTCCAGCCGCCAGCTATGGGGCTCGCCCGCCACGATCCGCGCGGCCCGCTCCGATGCATCCAGCGCGCGGCAAGTGCCGGGATAGAGCGGCCCGTCCGCGCCATGGGGCGCATGCAGGCTCGCCGCCACTTCGCGCGCAATGTCCGCCCGGCTGCAAAAGCAGGGATAGGCAAGGCCCTGCGCCTTCAGCGTCTCCAGCGCGGCATCGTAGAGGCCAAGGCGTGTCGACTGGACCGTCATCGCATCCCATTCGAGGCCCAGCCAGGCCAGATCCTCGCAAATCCCCTCGGTGAATTCGGCGCGGCAGCGCGTCACGTCCGTATCCTCGATGCGCAGCAGGAAACGGCCGCCCGCCGCGCGGGCCAGATCGTGCGCGAGCAGGGCCGACCAGCCATGGCCCACATGCAGTCGGCCAGTGGGGCTGGGCGCGAACCGCGTCACCACGGATTGCGCGGGATGGGCACGCGATGAATCGTCCGGGATCATGGCAGCCTTGACGGGGACTCCTGAAGGATGTTTGTCATGACCGCGTCACGCTTCCTGCACAGGCAGGGCGCGGACAAACGATGGGGGCGAGGAACCGCATGTATCATCCCGATCGAATACGCCATCCGGAAAATTGCCCGGCGCTGGTGCTCAACGCCGACTATACGCCGCTGTCTTATTATCCGCTGAGCCTCTGGCCCTGGCAGACCGCCATCAAGGCCGTGTTCCTGGAGCGAGTGGACATCGTCGCCAGCTATGAGCGGGAAGTCCACTCGCCCAGCTTCCACATGCCCATTCCCTCGGTCATCGCGCTCAAGCAATATGTGCGGCCCAGCGAACACCCGGCCTTCACGCGCTTCAACCTGTTCCTGCGCGATCGCTTCACCTGCCAATATTGCGGCAGCACCAAGGACCTGACCTTCGACCATGTGGTACCGCGCCGCGCGGGCGGGCGCACCACCTGGGAGAATGTCGCCACCGCCTGCTCGCCCTGCAATCTGCGCAAGGGCGGCCGCACCCCCCGCGAGGCCGGCATGGCGCTGCGCGAGCGGCCGGCGCGACCGACGAGCTGGCAACTGCTGGAACATGGCCGCGCCTTCCCGCCCAACCATCTTCACCAGAGCTGGCGCGACTGGCTGTATTGGGATGTCGAGCTGGTGGCCTGACCGGCGGACGGTCGCGCTCTCGGCCGGCGCCTCGACCTGTTCTAGGCCGGGACTCCCGCCATGGCCGGCTCGTCGCACGTCAGCCAGGCGGCCGCCTCATCGACGGTGACGAAGATCGCGGCCGGCGCATCACCGATCATCCGCTTCATCTGGAGCTTGAGCAGAGTCGAATTCACCACCAGCGCCACGCGATCGTCGGCGCGGGCATATTGCATGCCTGCCTTCGCCAGCGGGTCCATGACCGACTGGCTCAATATGTCCGTTTCCGACAGATCGACAAGCAGGCGCAGCAGGCCCGCGCGCTGGCGCGCCACGGCGAATTGCGCGCCCGCCTCACGTCCGTAGCGCTCCACCTCGGGCAAGGTCCAGGACCCGACGACTCGAACGCAAAGGATTCCCTCAGCGGGATCGAATGTGAAATTGAACATGTATTTCTCCCCGTCCTCATGATTGGCAAGCGAAGGATAACAGTTTGCCAAGGAGCGGCCTTTCGACTGGATTAACCCTGCCCGGCCAGGAGGCGATGGCGCCCCGCCGCCGTGGGTCCACCCCCTCTGATCTCTTGCGCCGCGCGCCGCGCCCGCTAAGAAACCGCGATGGACAGAATCCTCATTCGCGGCGGCAAGCCGCTCTCCGGCAGGCTCCCCATTTCCGGCGCGAAGAACGCGGCGCTGACGCTGATGCCCTGCGCCCTGCTGACGGACGAGCCGGTGACGCTGCGCAACCTGCCGCGCCTCGCCGACGTGGACAGCTTCGGCCATCTGCTCAACCAGCTCGGTGCCTCGACGCAGGTGGAAGGCTCGCGCCCGGAGGATTTCGGCCGCGTGATGACGATCCGCGCCGGCCGGGTGACGGCCACGCTGGCGCCCTATGACATCGTGCGCAAGATGCGCGCCTCCATCCTGGTGCTGGGCCCGCTGCTGGCGCGCGCCGGCGAGGCGACCGTCTCGCTGCCCGGCGGCTGCGCCATCGGCAACCGGCCCATCGACCTGCACCTGCGCGCGCTGGAAGCGCTGGGCGCGGAGCTGGAGATGGCGAGCGGCTATGTGACCGCGCGCGTGCCGGACGGCGGCCTGCCCGGCGGCACGTTCAGCTTCCCCATCGTCTCGGTGGGCGCGACGGAGAACGCGCTCATGGCCGCCGTGCTGGCGAGCGGCACCTGCATCCTGGAAAACGCCGCGCGCGAGCCGGAGATCGTGGACCTGTGCAACCTGCTCGTGGCAATGGGCGCGGACATCGAGGGCATCGGCACGGCCCGGCTGGTGATCCACGGCCGCCCGCGCCTGCACGGCGCCACTTATGCCGTCATGCCGGACCGGATCGAAGCGGGCAGCTATGCCTGCGCGGCCGCCATCACTGGCGGCGAGCTGGAGCTGGCCGGCGCCAATGCGGGCGACATGCAGGCTATCCTGGCCGCGCTGCGCGAGACGGGCGTCCATGTCGAGGAGGTGCGCGGCGGCATCAAGGTGGCGGCGGACGGCAAGCTGCGTCCACTCACCCTCTCCACCGCGCCTTTCCCCGCCTTCCCCACCGACATGCAGGCGCAGTTCATGGCCATGCTCGCACTGGCGGACGGCGCCAGCGTGCTTACCGAGACCATTTTCGAGAACCGCTACATGCATGTGCCCGAGCTGGCCCGCATGGGCGCGGACATCACCGTGAACGGCCGCACCGCCGTGGTGCGCGGCGTCGGCAAGCTGGCCGGCGCGCCGGTGATGGCAACGGACCTGCGCGCCTCGATGAGCCTCATCCTCGCCGGCCTCGCGGCGGAAGGGGAAACCAAGGTCTCCCGCGTCTATCATCTCGATCGTGGCTATGAGCGACTGGAAGAGAAATTGAGCGCCGTGGGCGCCGACATCGAGCGCGACGGGGACGGCTAGGGCCCCTCCGCCTCGGCGACCATCCCGCCCATCTGGAAACGAGACCATTCCGCCACTGCTCGCGATGCGGGGAGCGGGCGATGCGACTCAACCGCGATGGCATATGCTCCCGCCTCCTGAAGAGGCGACACATTTGCGCGTGCTCTTGCGGTCCTCTTCACATCTTCTTCACCAATGCAAGTAAAGAGCGTGCGCGGATCGGCAATAAAGCCGACCACATAAGAACAGCCAAACAGGGACTGAGGGAATTTATGAAACATCTTTTCGCTACAGCATGTGCCTTCTCCGCGCTTCTGGCCGCTTCCCCGGCACTTGCGCAGGATGCTGACGAAACCGGCTTCTATCTCTCGCTCAATGGCGGCCTCGCCGCGGTGAACGATCTCGATGTCAGCTATTATGCGCCGACCGGCACCTTCGGCGGCACCGCCGCGCGCGACACGATCGACTTCAGCTACAATCTCGACAGCGCCTTCGCCTTCGGCGGCGCGGTCGGCTATGATTTCGGCATCGTCCGCGCGGACGTCGAGGTCTCCTATCATCGCAACAAGGCTTCGGCTGTCACCCTGAAGGGAGTCAACGGCACGGCCGTGACGCTCACCCCCTCGGACCGCGAGGAGGTTTGCGACTATCTCGAAGCCGATAGCTGCGGCGGGTCCGGCAACAGCTTTGTCTTTGACGGCAGCCGTGCGCGCCAGCTGAGCGCGCTGGCGAATCTCTGGGTCGATGCGCCGATCAGCGGGGCCATCACGCCCTATTTCGGCGGTGGCATCGGCGTGACCGGCTATGAGCTGGACGGCGAAGGCGAGGCGCGTTTCGCCTGGCAACTCGGCGCCGGCGTGGCCGTCAAGGTGACGCCCAACATCAGCCTCACCGGCGATTATCGCTATCGCCAGAGCAACGGCGTGACCATCGAGGACGGGCCGGGCGAGGGCCTCATTCTGGACAATGTGAAAACCAACACCTTCTCGGTCGGCCTGCGCTTCCGCTTCTGAAGCGCAACCGCGTCGATTGGCAATTGCGGGAGGGCGTTCGGCTGAGCCGGGCGCCCTTCTTTCTTACGACCGTTCTTGCGACAAAGCCCGGCGCCGGAAAGCCGATGCGCGTCGAGGCACGCACCGCTCATCCGCATTCGGCAGTCCGCTTTGCCCCATTGAAGGCCGCCGTCGCGATCAGGCATTTTGCGACCGGGCCCTGCTCACCCTTGCCAAGCCCACCCGGCGAGCCCATGTGCGCGCCATGGCCTCGCTCCTCTCCGTGCTTGTCGGCCTCGCCGCCCTCATCCTCATGATTCCCGCGCTCATCCCGCTGCTGGGCTGGGCGAACTGGCTGCTGGTGCCGCTTGCCCTGTTGGGCGCAGGGATCGGCAGCTTCGGGCGGGGCACCGGAGCGCGCAATTTCTGCCTGGCGGTCGCGGCTTTCGGTGCGCTGCGCCTGTGGATCGGCGGCGGGCTGCTTTGAGCGCATCGCCGTCCCTCGACATGGTGCCGGCCCAGACCGAGCACCGCACCGGCCTCCTGCACGGTCTCATGGCCTATGGGCTGTGGGGCATGCTGCCGCTCTATTTCAAACTCTTCCCCGGCGTTTCGCCCATCGAGCTGGTGGCGCACAGGGTGATCTGGTCGGTCGCCTTCCTCGCTGCCCTGCTGACGGGCATGCGGCTCTATCCGCCGCTGCGCGCGGCGCTGTGCAATCCGCGCATCCTGGGCGCGCTGGCGCTGAGCGGACTGCTCATCGGCATCAACTGGCTGGTGTTCATCTGGGCGGTGGACGCCGGGCATGTGCTGGCGGCAAGCCTGGGCTATTTCCTCAATCCGCTGGTCAACATCCTCATCGGCACGCTGTTCCTGCACGAGCGGCTGCGGCGCCGGCAGATCGTCGCGGTGCTGATCGCCGCCGCCGGCGTCGCCATCCTCGCGGCGGGCGAGATGCAGACCTTGTGGGTGAGCCTGTCGCTCGCGGTCAGCTTCGCCTTCTACGGGCTGGTGCGCAAGCTCACGCCCGTACCCGCCGGCGTCGGCCTGGCGGTGGAGACGCTGGTGCTGACGCTGCCCGCGCTCGCCGCGCTGGGCTGGTTCGCGCAGCAGGGCACGCTTGCCTTCGGCCGCGACGGGCTGGAAGTGATCTATATGATCGGCCTGGGCGCGGTCACGTCGGTGCCGCTGCTGCTCTTCGCCAGCGCCGCGCGCCGCCTCTCCATGACCACGCTGGGCCTGCTGCAATATGTCGCGCCCACGCTCCAGTTCTTCACGGGCGTCTTCCTGCTGGGCGAGCCGCTCTCGCTGCCGCGCATCCTGTGCTTCGGCTGCATCTGGGCCGCGCTCGGCCTGTTCGTATGGGATAGCCTGCGCGCGCGGCGGCGGCGCGAGAGCATGGGGGCCACGCACGGCGCCAGCGCGGCATGAGCGCGGCCACAGACTCCGATTCCGGCCCTGCAATACCCGCGCACCGCCGCGACCGGCCGATGCTCGCCATTGGCCTGCGGCTTCTGGCCATGCTGATGCTGGCAGCCACCTATGTCTGCGGCAAGCTGCTGGCGGACCGGGCGGTAAGCATCGGCGAGATCGTCTTCTATCGGCAGCTCTTCGGCTTCCCGCTGGTGACGGGCTGGCTGCTGGCGACCATGGGGCCCGCCGCCATCAGGACCACGCGCATCGGCATGCACGTCTCGCGCTCCACGCTCGGCATGATCGGCATGCTGCTCAATTTCGGCGCGGTCGCCCTGCTGCCGCTGGCGGAATCGACTTCCATCGCCTTCACCATGCCCATTTTCGCCACGCTGCTCTCGGCGCTGGTGCTGCGCGAGCAGATCGGCCGCCATCGCTGGAGCGCGGTGCTGCTTGGCTTTGCCGGCATTCTCATCATGGCCCACCCGGATTCGCAGAATCTCGCCAGCCTGGGCGTGCTGGTGGCGCTGGCCGGCGCGGTGGTGACGGCCATCGTCGCCATCGTGCTGCGCGATCTCAACCGCACCGAGTCGGCGCCGGCCATCGTCTTCTGGTTCACGGCGCTCTCGCTGCCGCCGCTCGGCCTGCTCGCCTTCGCCACCGGATCGGCGCACGACACGGGCACCTGGGCCATGCTGGTGCTGCTGGGTATCACCGGCGGCGCGGCGCAACTGCTGATGACCTTCGCGCTGCGCTGGGCGCCGGTCTCGCTCGTCATCTCCATGGATTACAGCCAGCTCATCTGGGCCACCTGGGCGGGCTGGCTGTTCTGGGGGAGCTGGCCCACGGCGGCAAGCTGGGCAGGCGCGGCGATGATCGCGGCGAGCGGCCTCTACATCGCCTGGCGCGAGCATGTGCGCCACAGCGCTACGGTCAGCCCGGACGAGGACCGCGCCGGAAGATCAGGCTGAGATTGTTCGCCGGCATCTCGACGAACCGCTCGAACCGTAGCCCTTGCGCCTGCGCCGCCGCCGTCACATCCGCCACGTCGCGCAGACCCCAATCGGGATTGCGCGTGCGCAGCGACCGATCGAAGGCGCGGTTGCTCGGCGCCGTCTCCACGCCCGCGCGCACATAGGGGCCGTAGAGGACGAGCGGGCCGCCTTCCGGCAGCAGCCGCGCGGCTCCCCGCAGCAGGCCAAGCGTCGCCGCCCAGGGGCTGATATGGGCCATGTTGATACAGAGAAGCGCATCGGCCTGCGTGACCGGCCAGTCCGCATCGCTCGCATCCAGCATGCAGGGCGGCGCCACATTGGGCAGGGCCGCCTCGGCCGCCCAGACCGCGATGGAGCGCAATGCGGCGGCGTCGGGGTCGCTCGGCTGCCAGTCCAGCGCCGGGAAGACCTGCGCGAAATGGACGATATGCTCGCCCGATCCGCTCGCCACTTCCAATATCGTGCCGCGCGCCGGCAGCACATCGCGCAGCACCGCCACGATGGCATCGCGGTTGCGCAGGGTCGCCGGCGCGTGGCGCTTGTCGTCCGCCAGCGGCGCCTCGCTCGCGAGCCAGGGCGCCGGCCCGTCGCCGCTCATGCCTCGCCGTCTTTCGCCCGCGCCAGCAGCGCACGGGCCCGCAGCCCCATTTCCGCGCGCTGCGCCGCGACGAAGCCGAGCGCGCCGGCCAGCATCACATCCGTCATGGCAAGGAGGCGCGCCGGGTCCATGCCGCCCTCGCTCTCCATATAGCTGCGCGCGCCATAGCGCAGCAGCACGAGCAGGAAGAGCACGATCATGGCCGCGCGGGAGCCCTGCTGGCTTATGTCGTGCGTTTGCGGATCGACATGAATGGCCATATGCGTGCCGGCATACCAGCCGGCCGCCGCGCCCGCCCCCAGGGCCAGCGCCGCATAGAGCCAGACAATCCCCTGCGGCGGATGCGCGACGAACAGCAACGCGACAAGGCCCGCATAGACGGCGGGCAGCACCCACAGCCGCTCCACTCGCAGCGGCCGCATCCGCCGCTCGCGCCGCATGCGCAGTAAGAGCACCAGCCCGAGCAGGGCGAAGCTGAGGATCGTGGCGACCCATTGCCGGTCGTCCTGGGGCATGGCTTTTCCCTTTCCTCTCGTTCAGCGCGCGCCGGCGCGGCGCCGCAACACATCGTCATCCCGGCGAAAGCCATGATCCTGGGCGCAGGATATCCCGGCTTTGGCTGGGATGACGTATCCAGCCCGTCTCAGTGCACGCGCCGATCCAGCTTGTTGCCAAAAACCTGCCGGTGCGCCGTCTCGGCGAAGCGGTCGGTCATGCCGGCGATATAATCGACGACGTGGCGGCTGCGCATCGGCTCCGCGACCGCGCCGCTCTGCACCCAGCCCTCGCCCATCAGCTGGGGCCGCTCATGATAGGCTTCGAACAGGTCGGAAACGACGATGCGCGCCCTGTCCGCACCGGCGAGCTGGAGCGGATGATGATAGAGATTGGCATACATGAAGCGCTTCAGGTCCCGCTCCGCCTCGCGCATCTCGTCGGAAAAGGCGGCCATGGCCCGGCCCGCCTCGCGCACGGCCTGCGCGTCCGCACGCTCCAGCCCGGCGGCGGCAAGGTTGGCGCGCGTGGTCGCGATGAGATCGTTGACCATATGGCCGATCTGCTCGCGCACCAGCTCGCGCAGCAGCCCCTGCGCCGGCACATCGGGATAGCGCGCCGTCACTTTCGCCCAGTTGCGGGCCACCAGCGGCACCTCCAGCAACTGCTCCAGCGTCAGGAGCCCCGCGCGCAGCCCGTCGTCGATGTCGTGATTGTCATAGGCGATGTCGTCCGCGATGGCGGCGACCTGCGCCTCCAGCGAAGGCCAGCTCGCAAGGTCCAGCGGCAGCGCCGCGTCCGCCTCGCGCATCGCCCAATTTGGTGCGCGCACGGGGCCGTTATGCTTGGCCAGCCCTTCCAGCATCTCCCAACTGAGGTTGAGTCCTGAGAAGCGCGGATAGGGGCTGTCCAGCAGCATCAGCGTGCGCAGGCAATGGGCATTGTGATCGAAGCCGCCGCGCCCGGCCAGCGCCTCTTCCAGCGCATCCTCGCCGGCATGGCCGAAGGGCGGATGGCCGATATCGTGAGCGAGGCACAGCGCTTCGGTCAGATCCTCGTTGAGGCCCAGCACGCGCGCCACGGCACGGCCGATCTGCGCCACTTCCAGGCTGTGCGTCAGGCGGACGCGATAATGGTCGCCATCGGGCGCGATGAACACCTGCGTCTTGTGACGCAGCCGGCGGAAGCTGATCGAGTGGATGATCCGGTCGCGGTCGCGCTGGAACATGTCGCGCGGGCCGCGCTGCTCGCCGCCCGGCTCGTCATGCAGGCGGCCCCGGCTGCGCGCGGGATCGCACGCATAGGGCGCCAGCCTGTGGGCGACGGCGCTCACTTGGCCCCGATCTTCTTGATTTCCTCGCCAGCCTCGCTCTGCCACATGAAGGCATCGCCGCCCGCCTTCTTGATCGCGGCCACCACCTCGCGCGCGCGCTCCGGCTTGGCATAAGGGCCGATGAGCAGCCGGTTGGTGGCACCCCAGCCGACATACCAGCCGCTTTCCTCGCCAATCGCATCGGCATAGCTGCGGCGGAAGCGCCGCAGGTCGAAGCCGAGCGCGCTCACATTTTTGCCCGCCGCCAGCTGCACCCAGGTGCGCGCCGGATTGTCCTTGAGCTTCTTCTTGGCGGCTGCTTCCGCTTTCGCCTTGGCTTCCTTTTCGGCCTTTGCCTTGGCTTCCTTCTCGGCCTTGGCCTGGGCCTCGCGCTCCGCCTTCTCCTTGTCGGCCTGGGCCTTGGCCAGCGCCTGGAGATCGACCGCCGCAGCCGGGCGCGCCCGCTCCGCCTCCGGCACGGTGAGCGCGGACAAGGCGGAAGCCAGCGTACGCTCGGGCGCCGCGGACGCCGGGGTGGTCGGCTGGGATTGGGGCTGGGCGGGGACCGGCGTCGGCGTAACCGCACCTCCGACCAGCATGGTCGGCGGCTGGGCGGGGGCCGGTGGCGGCGGTGTCGGCGCAGGCTGTGTCTGCGGCTGCGTCTGCGTCTGCGGCTGTGGCTGTGGTTGTGGTTGAGCCTGAGGCGCCGCCGCCCGCGCCGGAGTCGCGGCCGTCCTGCTGGTCTCGCGCCGGTTGGTCGTCCTCCGCTCGTCCCTGGCCGGCTCGGCCGGCGCGGTCTGGCGCGCCGTCGCGGGCGCCGGCTGCGTCTGGGCGGGTATGGCAAGGCGCAGCACATTGGCGGGGAAATCGCCATAATGGGCAGCGGCGGCCTTCTGCGCGGGCGTGAGCAGCGGCACCCGGCTCATATAGGGATCGAGCGCGTCCGCCAGGCCCTTGGGCATCACGCTCTGGGTGATGTTGCGCGCCTCGCCCACGCGGCCGTTCATCGCATAGATGAAGGCGCGGAAGCGCCAGGCTTCGCGGTCGCCGGCAGTGAGCGCGGGCTCCAGCAGCTTGTCCGCCTCCGCGAGCTGGCCGGAAATGCCGAGCGAGACGGCGTAGCGCATCAGCGTCTTGCTGTCCTGCGGATCAGCCCGCAGCGCCGTCTGATAATCGCGCTGCGCCTTGGCCTGCTGGCCGGTCAGGTCATAGGCCAGCGCGCGGTCGGTCAGATTGTCGCCGACGGGCTCGCCCAGCGCCTCGGCGGCGTCGTAATTATCGGCGGCGTCGGCCGGTTGCTTGAGCGCAAGCTGCACACCGGCAAGGCCCATTTTGACGCGTCCCAGCCGAGGATTGACCGTGTTGGCGCGCGTGAAGAAGCCATTGGCGGCCTGCACGTCGCCCAGGTCGAGCGCCGCCTGGCCGGCGCCGAGCAGCGCGTCCACATCCTGCGGGTTACGCGAGATGCGCGACAGGTTGCTGTTGAGCCGCTCGACCGCCGCGGCCGGCGGCAGCGGCTGCACCACGGCGCCGCTCTGGGCCAGAAGGGAGGATGACAGGCCAAGAGGCGGCACCACCACCAGCGCCGCCGCCAGCATCCATATCGTCCGTTTCACGCGCCCTCTTCCTTTCGGCGCCGGAGTCGCCGCGAATCGGCGCTCCGGTCCCGTCGACCTACTGATTGTTCTGGCGGTTGAGGAAGCGCGGCACTTCGAAATCGCCGCCGCGCCCGCGATTGCCCTCATCCTCTTCCTCGCCGCCACGGGCATTGCCCCGCGCGAGCTGGGACATGCGCTCGAAGAGCGTGCCGCCCACGGAGCGGGATGCGGCCGGCGCCGGCTCGGGTTCCGGCACGGGCGGCACGGGCTGCACGATATCCTCCAGCACCAGCTCGTCCTCGCCGGTGATGTCGTCGAACGTCGCGGCGGGGAAGTCCGGCGCGGCCGCGGCAGGCGCGGGCGCCAGCGCGTCCCCGTCGCCGCCCTCGTCCGCCTCGCCCAGGATGAAGCGCTGGGCCGGCTCCTCGGCCGCCACGTCTGCCGCCGGCGCGGCTGCGGGTGCCGGTGCGGCTGCGGCCGGCGCCGGATCGACCACCGGCTTGCTCATCTGGACCGGACGGGCCAGCCCCGCGCCCATCTCGCCCAGGCGGAAGGGCTGGCTCTTGGGCTCGCTCGCCACCACGCCCTCATTGTCGATGCCCGTGGCAACGACGGAGACGCGGATGCGGCCGTTGAGATTCTCGTTGAAGGCGCTGCCCCAGATGATGTTGGCATCCGGGTCGACCAGCTCGCGGATATAGTTGGCGGCCTCGTCGACCTCCATGAGCCGCATGTCCTCGCCGCCGGTGATGGAGACGATGACACCCTTGGCGCCGCGCATCGAGACGCCGTCGAGCAGCGGATTGGCAATCGCCTTCTCGGCCGCCTGGAGCGCGCGCCCGTCGCCCTCGGACTCGCCGGTGCCCATCATCGCCTTGCCCATCTCCTCCATCACCGAGCGCACGTCGGCGAAGTCGAGGTTGATGAGGCCGGGCATGACCATGAGGTCCGTGATGCCGCGCACGCCCTGCTGGAGCACTTCGTCCGCCATCATGAACGCTTCCTTGAAGGTCGTGTTCGGGTTGGCGATCAGGAAGAGATTCTGGTTGGGGATGACGATGAGCGTGTCGACATGCTTTTGCAGCTCTTCGATGCCCGTCTCGGCCGAGCGCATGCGGCGCGAGCCCTCGAAGGTGAAGGGCTTGGTGACGACGCCCACGGTGAGCACGCCCTTTTCCTTCGCCGCCTTGGCGATGACCGGCGCCGCGCCCGTGCCCGTGCCCCCGCCCATGCCGGCCGCGATGAAGCACATGTGGACGCCTTCCAGCGCCTCCAGCACCTCGGCGATGGTTTCTTCCGCCGCGGCGCGGCCGATATCGGGCCGCGAGCCGGCGCCCAGCCCCTCGGTGATGCGCGGGCCAAGCTGGATGCGGCGCTCCGCCGGCGAGGCGTTGAGCGACTGCGCATCCGTGTTGGCGACGATGAAATCGACTCCGTCCACCTGAGCCGCGATCATGTTGGCGATGGCGTTGCCGCCCGCGCCGCCAACACCGATCACGGTGATCCGGGGCTTGAGTTCGTCCACATGGGGCGGACCGATTTCAATGCTCATCAAGTTGTCTCCTCCGGGCGCCCGTGTGCGCCGTCCTTGATCGGGTTTCATGCACTAGATGACCGCCCAATTCATCCCCCTTTTTTGGCCAGGCGACCAAAAAGCAGGATGGGCCGGTCCCCCGTTTTTCCGCCCGCTCGCGCGCAGCCGCCATGGCGCGCACGCCGCGCGGCATCAATAGGCCGTACGCATCGTCGAGAACAGCCGGCGGATCGCCTCCGACCAGCGCGGGCGCGAGGGCGCGGCGAACGCCGCACCGTCGAACCGCAGGTCGATCCGGTCCGTCGCGGCGTGGAAGGCAAGGCCCGCCAGCGTCGAGAAAGCGGGGCCGCGATGCGCCTCCGGCAAGCCGTCCAGCGCCTTGGGCTTGCCGATGCGCACGGCGCGGCCCAGCGCCGTCTGCGCATAATCCGCAATGCCCTTGAGTTCGGCGCCGCCGCCGGTCAGCACCACTTGCCGCCCCACCGGGGAATGGAAGCCCATCTCGTCCAGCGCTTTGGAAACCTCGCCCATCAGGCGGCCCAGCCGCTCGCAGATGACGCCCACCAGTTCGGCGCGCGTCACCTTGCGCGGCTCGACCTTCTCGGCGGTGCTCGCCACCGGCGCGATCTCGATGGTTTCGCGGAAGTCGCGCGGATTCTGGAGCGCCGAGCCGTAAAAGCACTTCATGCGCTCGGCCTGGCTGCGACGGATGCCAAAGGCCGAGGCGATATCGTCGGTGATGTCCGCCGCGCCGATGGGGATGGAGCGCAGGCCCACCAGCATGCCGCCGATGTGCAGCGAGACATTGGTGACGCCCGCCCCCAGCTCGACCAGCGCCACGCCAAGGTCGCGCTCCTCGTCGCTCAGGCACGCCATGGCGGTGGCGATGGGCGCGGCGACGATGGCCTCCACGTCCAGATAGGCGCCGCGCACGGCCGTCTCCAGGTTGCGCAGCGGCGCGCCGTCCGCCAGCACCACATGCACGTCCACGCCCAGCCGCTCGGCATGCAGGCCCTGCGGCCTGGTGACGCCGCGCATCCGGTCGATGGTATAGAGCGCGGGATGGGCCTGGAGCAGCACGCGCCCTTCCGGGTCGATGCGCTCGCGCGCCCGGTCGAACAGCGCGTCGATATCCGCCTGCTCGATGGCGCGGTTGCCGATGGTCATCTCGACCGGCTCGACCTTGCTTTCCACCGCGCCCGCCGAGAAAGAGAGCACCACTTTCTCGATATTGGTGCCGGCAACCTTCTCCGCCTGCTCGATGGTCTCGCGCACGGCCTGCTCGGTGCGCTCCATGTCCGCCACGAAGCCCCGGCGCACGCCCCGGCTCTCGCGCTGGCCGGTGCCGAGCACGGCGAGCCCGCCGCTCTCGGTCTTGCGTGCGATCAGCGCGGAGACCTTCCAGCTTCCGATGTCGATGGCGGTGATGAGACCGTCCGCGCGTGCCGCCGCCATGCGTCAGCCTCGCCGCTCGGGGCTGGCAATCCCTGTCGTCTTGCCGCTATCGGCCGTCTCGCCGCCTTCCGCCGTGGGCGGATCGACCGGGATGGCGCCCGTGCCTTCCGCCGCCGCCGGCACCGCGCCCGCGTCGCCGCCGCTGCGGCCGGGGGGCAGGCGCAGCACGAAGCGCGAGGGATCGCGCATGTCGAAGCGCACGATGCCGCGCCCCAGCAGCCGGTCGACGCCGTCCATCCGCGCGAAGTTGACCAGCGCGGCGGCTGCCTCGGCCTCGCCCTCGGGCAGCGCCAGCGTCTCGCCGGACTGGAATTGCAGATCCCAGCGGCGATTGCCCACCCAGGTGGCGCCGGCCAGCATGGGCTTGAGCGCAGGCGCGGCGTCCATCAGCTTGCCGAGCGCGGCGGTCTGGTGATTGGCCTCGGGGCCTACGACCAGCGGCAGGTCCGGCATGGCCTGCGGATCGACGCGGCCCAGCACCACGCCGCTGCCGTCGACGAGACTGAGCCGGCCTTCGCGCTGCCACACCGCCACCGGGCGCCGCTCGACGATATTGACCACCAGCGTATCGGGCAGGCGGCGCGAGACGCGCGCATCCTCCACCCAGCCGAGCGTCATGATGCGCGCGCGCAGCCCTTCCAGGTCCAGCGCCAGCATGGAGCGGTCGACCTGGCTCAGCGCCTGATTGTAGACCGGCAACTCGTCCATATGCTCGGTGCCGCGCACTTCCACCTTGGCGACGCGCAGGCCCGCGCGGCTGGCCATGTCGCTCGTCTCCGCCCAGAGCATGGCCGGCAGGCCGAAGAACAGCGCCAGCAGCCACAGCATGCCCAGCAGCACCAGCCCGAGCGCCCAGGTCATCAGCCGGTAGAGCTGCGCCTCGCTGATCGGCAGCACCTCCAGCAGCCGGGCCGTCCAGCTCTTGCGCGGAGACGGACGGCGCCCTCGGCCACCCCGCGCGCCGCGCCCATTGTTGCGCCGGATCGTCGCCGTGTTCATGTCTTCACTCCCTTGCGCGCGCCCGGTTGCCCCGCGTGCCGCGCCAGCGCCTCGGCGATGATCGTCTCGACCAGTTCGCCGTAGCTCATGCCCAGATGTTTCGCCTGTTCCGGCACCAGGCTCAAGGGCGTCATGCCCGGCTGGGTGTTCACTTCGAGCAGGAAGAGCCCGTCGAGCCCGCGCGTGTCGTCCCAGCGGAAGTCGGAGCGGGAGGTGCCCCGGCAGCCGAGCAGCCGGTGCGCATCGAGCGCAATCTCCATCATTCGCGCGGCGATGTCCGCCGGCACGTCGGCGGGGCAGACATGCTCGGTCAGGCCATCGGTATATTTGGCGTCATAATCGTAGAAGCCGTTTCTGGGCCGCAGCTCGGTGACGCACAGCGCCCGCTCGCCCAGCACCGCGACGGTCAGCTCGCGCCCCCGGATGAAGGGCTCGGCGAGCAGCGTGTCGAAATCCTGCCAGGGGCCCGCCACGTCGCGGCCGATGGGATTGCCGTAATTGCCCTGCGCCGTGACGATGGCGACACCGACCGAGGAGCCTTCGTTGACCGGCTTCACCACATAGGGGCGCGGCAGCGGATCGGCGGCGAACAGGCTCTCGCTCGTCACCACCGCGCCGCCGGGCATGGGGATGCCGTGCGGCACCAGATGCTGCTTGGTGAGCACCTTGTCGATGGCGATGACGGAGGTGGCCATGCCGCTGTGCGTGTAAGCGAGGCCCAGCAGGTCCATGAGCCCCTGCACCGAGCCGTCCTCGCCGGGCACGCCGTGCAGCGCGTTGAACACCACGTCGGCATTGGCGGCAAGCAACCGAGCGGGCAGATCGCGCCCCTCGGCCGGCGTCGCGCCCATGTCGATGGGGACGACCGCGTGGCCGCGCGCCTCCAGCGCCTCCACGATGCCGCGCCCGCCGGAGAGCGATACCGCGCGCTCCGCCGACCAGCCGCCCATGAGGACGGCGACGCGCCAGGGACCCGCGCTCATGCGTGCTTCTCCCCATATCGGCCCACGCGCTGGATTTCCCACTCAAGCGTGATGCCGCTCTGTGCCTTCACGCGGGCGCGGACGTCCTCGCCCAGCGCCTCGATGTCGGCGCTCGTCGCCGCGCCGGTGTTGATGAGGAAATTGGTGTGCTTCTCGCTCACCTGCGCGCCGCCCAGCGCCAGCCCCCGGCAGCCGGCCGCATCGACCAGCGCCCAGGCCCGTTCGCCCGGCGGATTCTTGAACGTGGAGCCGCCGGTGCGGCTGCGCAGCGGCTGGGATTGCTCGCGCGCGGCGGAGATACGATCCATTTCCGCCTGGATCGCCGCCGGCGCCTCGGCATGGCCGCGAAAGGTCGCGCTCGCCACCACCGCGCCCTCGGGCAAGGCGCTGTGCCGATAGCTGTAGCCCAGTGCCGCAGCCGCCAGCGTGCGCCGTTCGCCCGAACGCAGCACCACCTCGCATTCGACAAGGATGTCGCATGTTTCGCGGCCATAAGCGCCGCCGTTCATCCGCACGAAGCCGCCGACCGTGCCGGGGATGGAGCGCAGGAACTCAAGGCCGCCAATGCCCGCGTCGCGCGCCGTGGAGGAAACGAGAATGCCCGAGGCGCCGCCGCCGCAGCGCAGCGTGGTCTCATCCAGCCGCTCGACCCGCGCGAATGCCTTGCCCAGCCGCACCACCACGCCCGGCACGCCGCCATCGCGCACGATGAGATTGGAGCCCAGGCCCAGCGCCATCACCGGCATATCGGCGGGAATGGCGGCAAGGAAGGCGCACAGGTCGTCGGCATCGGCGGGCTCGAACAGCCAGTCCGCCGCGCCCCCGCTCTTGAACCAGACGAGCGGCGCCAGCGGCGCCTGCGCCGTCAGCCGGCCGCGCACGGGGGGCATGGCCGCCAGCGTGGCGGACGCGCTCATGGCCGCCCTCGCCAGGCATCGAGCCAGCGGCTGGTCCACGCCGCGCCCACCGCCTGCGTCTCGCGCAGCATCGTGCCTGTATCGGCGCGGCGCTCGGCCTCGCGCAGCATGTCGCCGGTGAGCTTGAGGCCCTGCGCATGCACGTCGATCATGCGGCGCTGCATCTCGATGCCAATGGCCATCAGCTCCCACATCAGCCGCGCTCCGCCCGGGCACGCTCGATGCCGTCGGCAAGGCCCGCCGCCCATTTGGTGATGTCGCCCGCGCCCAGGCAGACGATCATGTCGTCCACCCGCACATCGGCCGCCAGCGCCCGCGCCAGCGCGTCGGCATCGGCAATGCTGTACGCCGCGCGGTGGCCCCGGCGCCGCAGGCCGGCGACCAGCGCATCGGCATCGACACCTTCGACAAGCGCCTCGCCCGCGGCATAGACCGGCGTCACATAGACCTGATCCGCATCATTGAAGGCCTGCTGGAACTCGTCCATGAGATCGTGCAGGCGAGAGAAGCGGTGCGGCTGCACCACCGCGATCACCCGCTCCCGCGCGCCCTCGCGCGCCGCCGCCAGCACAGCGCGGATTTCGACGGGATGGTGGCCATAATCGTCGATGACGATGGCGCTCCCGCCCGGCAGCGCCACCTCGCCCACCTTGGTGAAGCGCCGCTTGACGCCGCCGAAGCGCTCGAAACCGCACTGGATGGTCTTGTCGTCAATGCCCATGTGCAGCGCCACGCCGATGGCGGCCATGGCGTTGGAGACGTTGTGGCGCCCCGGCATGGGCAGCATGATGCCCTCGATGCGCCGCACGCTGCCGTCGCGCGCGCGGATCTGCACGTCGAAGCGGTTGCCGCCGGGGATGGGGCGCACATTCTCGCCGCGAATGTCGGCCTGTGCCGAGAAACCGTAAGTGACGATGCGCCGGTCCTGCACGCGCGGCAAAATGGCCTGCACTTCCGGGTGATCGAGGCACAGCATCGCCGCGCCGTAGAAGGGCGTGTTGCCCACGAACTCCACGAAGGCGTCCTTCACCCGCTCGAAGGAGCCGTAGTGATCGAGATGCTCCGGGTCGATATTGGTGACGACGGCGATGGTGCCATCCAGCCGCAGGAAGCTGCCGTCGCTCTCGTCGGCCTCCACCACCATCCAGTCCGAGGAGCCCAGCCGCGCATTGGAGCCGTAGCTGTTGATGATCCCGCCGTTGATGACCGTGGGGTCCACGCCGCCCGCGTCGAGCAAGGCGGCGACCATGGAGGTCGTGGTGGTCTTGCCGTGCGTGCCGGCCACCGCCACGGTGGACTTGAGGCGCATCAGCTCGGCCAGCATCTCCGCGCGGCGGATCACCGGCACGCGCTTCTCCAGCGCCAGCTCCACTTCGGGATTACCGCGCTTGATGGCGGTGGACGTCACCACCACGGCGGCATCGCCCAGATTCTCCGCCTTGTGGCCGATCATCACCTTGATGCCCCGGTCGCGCAGATGCTGGATGACATAGCCCTCGGCCATGTCGCTGCCCTGCACGCTGTAGCCCATATTGTGCATCACCTCGGCGATGCCGGACATGCCGATGCCGCCAATGCCGATGAAGTGGATCGTCCCGATCTCGGTGCCCACGCCCTTCATGCGCGCACCCCGGCATCCGCAATGCCGTTCGGCCTGGGGGCGACGGCGAGACGGGGCCGCATCGTCATCGTCACCATCATGCGCCCGCTCCCGCCAGCCCGCTCATGCCGAACCGCTCGTCCGCGCGCACCGTGTCGATGGTCTGCGGCGCCGGGCCGAAGCTCTCGATAAGGTCGGCGAGGTCCTTCGCCGCATCGGGCCGGCCGCAGGCACGCGCGCGGTCGGCCGCGTTCATCAGCGCGCCCGGCTCCATGGCCAGCTTCTGCATCTGCTTGGCCAGCTCCGTGGGGGTGAAGCGGCGCTGGTCGATGGCGCGCGCGCCGCCGGAGGCGACCATTTCGCGCACATTATAGGTTTGGTGATTGTCCATGGCACTCGGCAGGGGAATGAGAATGGCTGGCCGGCCCGCGGCGGTCAGCTCGGCGATGGTGGAGGCGCCCGCCCGGCCGATCACCAGATGCGACCAGCCCAGCTTCTCGGGCATATCCTCGATATAGGTGGAGAGGTCCGCCGGGATCTCCAGCTCGGCATAAGTCGCACGCACGGCCTCGATGTCCTCGGGCCGGCACTGCTGCGTCACCTGCATGCGCCGCCGTAGCGAAATGGGGAGCAGCCCCAGCCCCGCCGGCACCACTTGCGAGAGAATGGAGGCGCCCTGGCTGCCGCCCGTCACCAGCAGGCGCAGCACGCTCTCGTCGGAGAGGAAGGGGAACGGCTCTTCGCGCAGATCGAGCACGGACTGACGGACCGGATTGCCGACCAGATAGGTCTTGGCGGCATGACGGCCGGAGAGGCGCAGCACATCGGGATAGGCCGTGGCGATGGCCGCCACCTTGCGCGCGACCAGCCGGTTGACGCGGCCGAGCACGGCATTCTGCTCGTGGACGATCGTGGGGATCTTCTCGGCGAAGGCGCCCAGCAGCGCGGGCAGCGCCGGATAGCCGCCGAAACCCACCACCGCCGCCGGCTCGAAGGAGCGGTAGAGTGCGCGCGCCATGCGCCGCCCTTCCAGAATCTGGCGCCCGCCCCTGATCCAGCCGCGCATGCCGCTGTCCATGCGGCCGGCCGGCAGGATGTGAGTCTGCACGTCCGCGAACAGGCCGGGAATCTTCGCGCCGCGCTCGTCCGTCACCAGCGCCACGCGATGACCGCGCGCGATCAGTTCCTGCGCGACCGCGTGGGCGGGCACCATATGTCCGCCCGTTCCACCCGCCGCCAGCACATAGTGCCGGAAAATGCTCATCGGCCGCTCCGCCTCACCATGTTCGAAGAGCGCGCCATATAGGGGTTGCGCCGCGTGAACGCCAGCAGCAGCCCGACACCGCCGCACAGCGCGATCATCGAGGAGCCGCCATAGCTGATGAAGGGCAGCGTCATGCCCTTGGAGGGGAAGAGCTGCACGTTGACGCCCATGTTGATGATCGCCTGCATGGCCATCTGCACCGCCAGGCCGCCGGCCGCCAGGATGACGAACGGGTCCTCCTCGTCCAGCAGGCGCAGCAGCACGCGCGCGACGATGGCGAAATAGAGCAAGGCGATGGCGATGCAGGCGATGAGGCCGAATTCCTCGCCTACCACCGAGAAGATATAGTCGGTATGCGCCTCGGGCAGGTGGAACTTGGCGCTGCCGCCGCCCGGCCCGACGCCGAAGAAGCCGCCATGAGTGATGGTGCTGTGCGCCAGCTCCACCTGCGTGGGACCGCCGCCGGCATCGGGATTGAGGCCGAGGAAGTCGTTGATGCGCTGGCGGCCGTTATCGTAGAAAAGATAAGTGAGCACGAAGAGGCCGAGCCCGCCCGCGCCCACCGTGCCCATGACGCGCATCGACTCGCCCGCTATCAGCAGCAGCGCCGCCCACATCGCGCAGAACACCACCGTCTGCCCGAAATCGGGCTGGCGCATGAGCAGCAGCGCGACGATGGCTGTCAGCATGCCGGTCAGGGGCACGACCGGCAGCGACGGATCGCGCGCGCGCAGCGAGAGCAGCCAGGCCAGCGTGACGATGAAGACCGGCTTCAGGAATTCCGAGGGCTGGAAACGCAGCGCCGTGCCGCCCAGCCAGCGCGTCGCGCCGTTCATCTCCGTGCCGACGAGCGGCACCAGCGCCAGACAGAGCCCGAAGAGCATCGCGAGCCCCACGGCCAGCCGGCGCGCCTGCACGCGGGGCAACATGCTCACGCCGATCATCACCACGAACCCCACGACGATGGCCGCGAGGTGGCGATAGAAATAATGGAGCGGATTGACCGTCACGTCGCTGGTCGAGCGATCCATGGCGCCCACTGGCGATGCGGCTGCGACCGCGACCAGCCCGATGGCGATGAACACCACGATGAGGCCGAGCAGCACCCGGTCGATTTCCCAGAACCAGGCCGCCAGCGCCGTGCGCTCGCGCGGCAGCGGCTTGGCGGCACGCGGGCGCAGCGGGGCCAGGGCGCGGTCGAGCTGGGCGAGCGGCCCCGCCCGCGGGCGCAGCGGCGCCAACGCCAGATCGAGCTGAGTGAGATGCGCCTCGTCACGGCCCTTATCGCCTGATCCGATGCCGTCCTGTCCGATGCCGCCCGTGTCGCTCATGCCGCGCCTCCCGCCCCGTCATTGCCCGCAAGCGCCGCCACCGCCGCCGCGAAGGCATCGCCGCGTGCCTCGAAATCGCGAAACTGGTCGAAGGAGGCGCAGGCCGGCGAGAGCAGCACCACGTCGCCCGCTTGCGCGCGCCGGGCGGCATGGTCCACCGCCGTCACCAGAAGCTCGCATTCATCGGTCGCGATGCCCGCCTCCCGCAGCAGCCGCGCGAACAGCGGCCCCGCCTCGCCGATGGTATAGGCATGGGCGATGTTGGGGAATCCCTCCGCGCACTCCTCCAGGCTGTCGCTCTTGGCGAGCCCGCCCAATATCCAGTGGATGCGCGGGCGCCCGGCCACCGGCGGCCAGGCGGCCAGCGCCGGCGCGGTGGAGGCGGCATTGGTCGCCTTGCTGTCGTTGACGAAGAGCACGCCGCCCCGTTCGCCCACGCGCTGCATGCGGTGCGGCAGGCTGGCATAGCTTTCGAGCGCCGCCAGCGTAACGGCGCGCGCAATACCCAGCGCATCGGCGACGGCAATGGCCACGGCCGCATTCTGGGCATTGTGCGGCCCCTGCAAGGCCGGCCAGCCCGCCTGCGCCGCCGCGTCCACATCGGCGGCCGAGACGGTGCGCGCGCCGGGCACCTGCTCCGCCGCGCCGCGTGTCACCGCGTCGTCGGTGGCGATCACGGCGACGTTCCCCGGCGACTGCATCGCGAACAGCCGCATCTTGGAGGCGACATAGCCCTCGAACCCCTCATAGCGGTCGAGATGGTCGGGCGTCACGTTGAGCAGCACCGCCACGTCGCAATCGAGGCTGAAGCTGATGTCGATCTGGTAGCTCGAAAGCTCCAGCACATAGACCCCGCCCTCGGGCAATGGCGCCTGCGAGAGAATGGGCAGGCCGATATTGCCGCCCATCAGCACCGGCACGCCGGCCGTCTGGAGGATATGATGGAGCAGCGCCGTGGTCGTGGATTTGCCGTTGGTGCCGGTGATGCCCACCACCTTGTGCGCCGGCAGGCTGGCGCGCGCCTGCGCGAACAGCTCGATATCGCCGATGACCGGCACGCCGGCGGCGCGAGCGCGCGCGGCGATGGGGTGGCGATTGAGCGGGATGCCGGGCGACACGATCACGGCATCGAGCCCCGCCAGTTCCATGTCCATCGGGTCCGCCAGCGCCGCCTTGCCGGCGACCTGCGCGCGCGCGTCCTCGCGCTGGTCCCAGGCGAAGACGATGGCGCCGCTTGCCGCCAGCGCATCGACCGTGGCCAGCCCCGATCGCGCCAGACCCAGCACCGCATAGCGTTTTCCGCGAAAGGCCGGCGAGACGATCACGCGCCCCTCACCGCAGCTTGAGCGTGGCGAGGCCCGCCAGCGCCAGTACGAAGGAGATGATCCAGAAGCGGATCACCACTGTCGATTCCGCCCAGCCGAGCTGCTCGAAATGATGGTGGATGGGCGCCATGCGGAACACCCGCTTGCCGGTGCGCTTGTAGACCGCCACCTGAATGATGACGCTGAGCGCCTCGGCCACGAACAGGCCGCCGATCACGCCGAGCACGATCTCGTGATGCGAGGCGACGGCGATGACGCCGATGGTGCCGCCCAGCGCCAGACTGCCGGTATCGCCCATGAACACGGCGGCCGGCGGCGCATTATACCAGAGGAAGGCCAGACACGCCCCCACCATCGCGCCGCACAGGATGACGAGATCGCCCGCGCCCGGCACATGGGGAATGCCCAGATATTGCGCATAATCGGCGCGGCCGACGATATAGACGATGAGCATGAAGGCCATGCAGGCGACCACCACGGGCATGGAGGCGAGCCCATCCAGCCCATCCGTCAGGTTCACCGCATTGCCGAAGGCGACGATCACGAACGCGCCGAAGAGATAATAGAAAGGCCCAAGATCCAGCGCGCCGCCGCTCCAGAAGGGCAGATAGAGCAAAGTGCCGTTGCGGCTCACGATCATCCAGGTGGCGATGCCGGCGATGAGGAACTCGGCCAGCAGCCGCGAGCGGCCGGACAGCCCCTTGTGGCTCGCCTTCGTCACCTTGTCGTAATCGTCCAGGAAGCCGATGGCGCCGAAGCCCAGCGTCACGAACAGGCAGGCCCACACATAGATGGAGGCCACGTTCATCCACAGCAGCACCGCCACGACGAGCGCGGTCAGGATCATCAGCCCGCCCATGGTGGGCGTGCCGCGCTTGGCAAGGTGCGTCTGCGGCCCATCCGTGCGGATCGGCTGCCCCTTGCCCTGCCGCACGCGCAGCCAGCCGATGAAGCGCGGACCGATGATGAGGCCGATGACCAGCGCCGTGACGATGGCCGCGCCCGCGCGGAAGGTGAGATAACGCACCAGATTGAGGATGCCGGGGAAGCTGAGCTGTTCGGCGAGCCAGTAAAGCATCAGACCGTCTCCGCCGCGAGCGCGGCTACCAGCCGCGACAGGCCCATGCTGTTCGAACCCTTGACCAGAATAACGTCTCCATCCCTGAGCAGCGCCGCGGCGCGATCGATCGCCTCGTCGGCGCCGGCCACATGCGCGACATCGATCCGGCCCGCCAGCGCCTGCGCGAGCGGCGCCATTTCCTCTCCGACGAGCAGTGCGAAATCCACGCCGGCCGACAGGATCGGCTCGGCAAGGCCCTTGTGCAGGGCGTCCGACTGCGCGCCCAGCTCCTTCATCGCCCCCAGCACGGCAATGCGCCGGCGCGCCGGCTCCTCGCCGAGCTGCGCGAGCGTGGCGGCCATGGAGGCCGGGTTGGCATTGTAGGATTCGTCGATGAGCAGCGCTTCGCCGTCCGGCGTCGTGCGGATGTGGTGCCGCGCGCCCCGCCCGGCCATGCCCGGCAGGCAGGCCAGCGCCAGTCCCGCCACGCCCAGATCGCCGCCCGCCGCCTGCACTGCGGCCAGCACGGCCAGCGCATTGGCAACCCAGTGCCGGCCGGGCATGGAGAGCGTGAAGCTGAGACGGGCCTCGCCCAGCGCCGCCGTCACCAGCATGGTGCCCGCGCCGCCCGGCACCGCTTCCAGCGCGCGCACGTCCGCGCGCCCGCCGAAGCCGAAAGTGAGGATGCGGCCGGCATGAGGCTGCGCCGCGCGGACAAGCAGGTCGCGATGCGGCGAATCGAAGGGGATGATCGCGGTGCCGCCCTCGACCAGCCCCTCGAAGATCTCGACCTTGGCCTGCGCGATCTTCTCCTCGCTGCCGAAATATTCGATATGCGCCGGCGCGATGGTGGTGACGATGGCGACATGGGGCCGTACCTGCGCGGTCAGCGCCCGCAGCTCGCCCTCATGGTTCATGCCCATCTCGAACACGCCGTAGCGCGTCTGCGCCGGCATGCGCGCGAGGCTCAGCGGCACGCCGACATGATTGTTGTAGCTCTTGAGGCTGCGATGCGCGCCGCCGTGGCTCATCCGGTCGAAGGCATGGAACAGCGCCTCCTTCGTGCCCGTCTTGCCGGCCGAACCGGTGACGCCCACGATGGTGGCCTGCGTGCGCGCCCGCGCGGCGCGACCCAGCGCTTCCAGCGCCGCGAACGTATCGTCCACGCGCACATGCGGCCCCTCGACCGGCCGGTCGACCAGCAGGCCGGCCGCGCCCGCCGCCCGCGCGCGATCAATGAAGGCATGGCCGTCCGCCTGCTCGCCCTTCATCGCCACGAACAGGTCGCCCGGCCGCACCTCGCGGCTGTCGAACGCCACGCCAGAAACGGCGAAGGGCGCCGAAAGCGCCCCGCCGGTTGCGTCCGCGATTGCCGCGCCGGTCCACAGCGGCGTCATGCGGCGCACTCCCGCGCCACCGTCACATCGTCGAAAGGGAGCACCCGGTCGCCGATGATCTGGCCCTGCTCATGGCCCTTGCCGGCGAGCAGCACGATATCGCGCGGCCCCGCCTGCGCGATGGCGGCGGCGATGGCGTCGCGCCGGCCGGGCACTTCCTGCGCGCCCGGCGCCCCGGCGAGGATCGCGGCGCGGATCGCGCCCGGCTCCTCCCCGCGCGGATTGTCGTCGGTCACGATCACCTGGTCGGAAAGCTCGCTCGCCACCTCTCCCATCAGCGGCCGCTTGCCCGCGTCGCGGTCGCCGCCCGCGCCGAACAGCGTGATGAGCCGCCCCGCTGTATGTGGACGCAGCGCCTCGATGGCGGCGCGCAGCCCGTCCGGCGTGTGCGCATAATCGACGTAGACCGGCGCGCCCGCCCGGGTGATGACGGCGCGCTCCAGCCGGCCGCGCACCGGCTGCACCCGCGCCAGATCGCCCAGCACGCGGGCCAGCGTACCGCCCGTCGCCAGCACCAGAGCGGCGGCGGTAAGCGCATTGGCGGCCTGATAGGCGCCGATGAGCGGCAGCGCGACCTTATGCTCGGCGCCCTCCGCCGCGATGGTCAGCGTCTGGCCGAGCTGGGTCGGCGTGCGGTCGATGAGGCGCAGGGTTTCGCCGGCCGCGCCCACGGTCATGACGCGCAGGCCCCGCGCCCGCGCATGGTCGATCACTTCGCCCGAGCGCGGATCGTCGGCCCAGATGACGGCCGTGCCGTCCGCGTCCACCACGTCGGAAAACAGGCGCATCTTGGCCGCGAAATAATGTTCCATCGTGCCGTGATAATCGAGATGGTCGCGGCTCAGATTGGTGAAGGCGCCTGCCCGCACCGGCAGCCCCTCGCTGCGATATTGAGCAAGGCCATGGCTGGAGGCTTCATAGGCGACATGGTCGATCCCCTCGCGCGCCAGTCCGGCCATGTTGGAGAGGAACGTCACGATGTCCGGCGTGGTGAGCCCGGTGGAGACCTGGTCCACGCTGGTGGTGACGCCCAGCGTGCCGATGGACGCGGATTTCTCGCCGGCCATGTGCCAGAGCTGGCGCGCCAGCTCCACCGTGGAGGTCTTGCCGTTGGTGCCCGTCACCGCCACCACCGTGGCCGGATAGGGCGCATGGAACCGCGCCGCCATCTGCGCGAACAGCCGGCGCGGCTCCGCGCTGGCGATGTGGATGGCGCCTTCCACCTTCGCCTGCGGACGCGCCACCACGGCAATGGCGCCCGCCGCCACCGCCGCCGGGATGAAATCCTCGCCGTTCACGCGCGCGCCCTGAAAGGCGCCGAACACGCAGCCGGGCGCCACCTTGCGATGGTCGATGGCAAAGCCGGTCACGGTCCGCGCGCCGTCCGCGCCGGCAATGTCCGGGGCGAGATCGGCCAGCCGGGTCATTGCTGCGCCACCTTGACCCGGTCGGCCGGGATGAGCGGGAGCAGCTCCACCAGGTCGATGTCGCGATTGGGCTGCGGATAGACGCCGAGCAGCGGGCCCACGCGCTGGACGAACGCCTTGACGACCGGCGCGGAAGTCCAGGCCGCCGTGCGCAGGCCCCAGGTCTCCTTGGCGCCCTTGGGCTCGTCCATCGTCACGACGACCACATATTTGGGTTCGTCCATCGGGAAGGCGCTGGCGAAGGTGACGACGTTGGAATGGCGGCTGTAGCCGCCCACGCCGGGCTTCTCGCCGGTGCCGGTCTTGGCGCCGATGCGATAGCCCTCCGCATCGCCGTTGCGGCCGGTGCCGCTCTGCACGATCAGACGCAGGAGCTGGCGCATGCGCGCGCTGGTCGCCGAGGAAAAGACGCGGCGCCCTTCCGGCTCCTCGCCGGGTTTCACCTTGAGCACCGTGGTCGGATGCCATGTGCCGCCATTCACCAGCGCGGCATAGGCGCTGGCAAGGTGCAGGGGCGTGACGGCGATGCCGTGGCCGTAGGCGGCGGTCATGTTGGTGAGCCGGCCCCAGTCGCGCGGCCAGATCGACTTGTCCTGCTCCGCCAGCTCGATCGTGACTCGCCGGTCGAACTCCAGGTCGCGATAGACTTTTTGCAGCGGCTCGATACCCATCTCGTCGGCAATGCGCGCGGAGACGATGTTGCTTGAGAAGATCAGCGTCTCGGGCACGTTGAGCCAGCGATTGAGGCCGTCATGATCGCGGATCAGGCGGCCGGCGATCTCCAGCGGCTTGGTGGCGTCGTAGCGCTTGGCCATGTCCGTCACCGTGCCCGCGTCCATGGCGGCGGCGATGGAGAGCGGCTTGAACACCGAGCCCAGCTCGTAGCGCGCCTGCACCACGCGGTTGCACAAGGGCAGGTCGTCGCACTGAATGACGCCGGGGCGCATCTGGCCATCCGCGCCCATCACCATCGGCGCCTCGGGCATCTCGAACTTGTTGGGATTGAACGTGGGCACCGAGACCATGGCGATCACTTCGCCGGTGTGCACATCCAGCACCACGCCGGCCGCGCCCTTGGCGCGCTGCGCGGTCACCGCCTTTATCATCTCCTCTTCCAGCGCCGCCTGCGCGCGCGCGTCGACGGAGAGGACCAGCGGCGCGCCGCGCATCGCGGGATCGGTCAGCCGCTTGTCGAACGAGCGCTCGACACCCATGGCGCCGTGCCCGTCGATATTGGTGAAGCCGATGAGATGCGCCGCCAGCGCACGCTGGGGGTAGAGCCGCTCCTTCTCGCGCGGGAACTCGATGGCCACTTCGCCCAGCGCGTTGACCGCCGCCACCTGCTCGGGCAGCGCGCGCCGGCGCAGATAGGCCCAGCTCTTGCCGGACGTGAGGATGGCGTAGAATTTATCCGCGCTCTGATCCGGGAAGATGGCGGCCAGCTTGTCCGCCAGCTCGCGCCGGTTGCTCCGCACCTTGTCGGGATGAACGGAAATGGCATAGCCGTCGATATTGCGGGCCAGCGGCACGCCGTTGCGGTCCACGATATCGGCGCGGACGGGCGTGGGCGTCACACCCGTGGAACGCTGGGCGCGGGCGTTCGCTTCCATGCCGATCCACACCATGCGCCCGGCCAGCACCACCGTGGCGGCCGCGAACAGCACCAGCAGCAGCATCACGCGGCCGTGGGCGACGGCCGCAATGTCGATCTTTTCGGGAACCGTGCTGGGCCGTCGCTCCGGGCGCGCGATGATCGTCGCCATCAGCGCGTCCTGCCGCTCTCTGCCTTGCCGCCCTCACCCGGCACGCGGGTGCCCAGCAAGGCTTCCTCCAGCAGCGCAAGGCGCGTCGCCCGGCGCTCGGCCGGATCGGCCTTGTCCATGAGCTGGACGATACGGGGCGCTGCCTCGGCCTTGGGCGTGGCGATCGCCGCCACCGCGCGCGGCCGCGCCGGCTCGGCCGCAACGGCGCTGCGCACCAGCGAGAAGTCCGGCCCGGTATCACGCGCCGCGCGGACCGGCACCGCCACCGGGGCCGCCGGCTCCGCCTCCACCATCGCCGCCATCACCGGCGGCGCGGCGCGCGGCATTTCCCTGGGCTCGATCGCATCCAGCACCGCGAGCTGCTGCTCGCTGGCGATATACTGGCCCGCCGAGGGCACCGCATATTTGATGTCGTGCGCGTTCCATGCCGCCAACTGCCGCATGGTCGAGCGCGCGCTGAACTCCAGCTCCAGATAGCGGATGTTCGCCCGCGTCCTGTAGATCTGCCGCTCCACCTCGGCGACCGCATTGCGCTCCGTCGCCACCCGCAGCGTGATGAGATAGGCCGAGAGCGCGCCCACGGCCACGATCAGGATCCACATGATGCTTTGCAGACGCTTGATGGCGATCATGAGGCAGCTCCCACGGTCTCGGTCCAGGCAGGGGCGGATGTGCGCACGGCGCTGCGCAGCGTGGCCGAGCGCGCGCGCGGATTGAGGGCCAGCTCCGCGTCGCCGGGGCGGACGGCACGGGCGGGCTTGAGGAAGGTGGCGGCGCGGGCCGGCGCCTGATGCGGGCGGTGCCGCGAACCGGCCGCCTCCTGGCCCGAGCGCGCGCGCAGGAAATTCTTGACGATCCTGTCCTCCAGGCTGTGGAACGTGACGACCGCCAGCCGCCCGCCGGCCTTCAGCACGGCTTCGGCAGCTTCGAGGCCGCGCTCCAGCGCCTCCAGCTCGGCATTGATGAAGATGCGGACCGCCTGAAAGGTGCGCGTGGCCGGATCGGTCTTGTCGCCGGGCCGCTTGCCGAGCGCCTTGTGGCAGGCCGCGACCAGATCGCCGGTGGTGGCGAGCGGGCGCGCCGCGACGATGGCGCGGGCCACGCGGCGCGAGCGCGGCTCCTCGCCATAGCGGAACAGCACGTCCGCGATCTCCGCCTCGTCGGCGCGGTTGAGCCACTCCGCCGCCGTCTCGCCCGATTGGCTCATCCGCATGTCGAGCGGCGCGTCGGGGAAGCGGAAGGCAAAGCCGCGCCGCTCGCGGTCGAGCTGCATGGAGGAGACGCCGATGTCGAGCGTCACGCCGTCGACCGCCTCGATGCCCGCCGCGCGGAGCAGCGCCACCATCTCGCCGAAATTGCCCTGCACGAGCGTGATGGCGCCCTTGCTGGCGGCGATCATGGCCTGGCCTTCGGCAATGGCGTCCGGGTCCTGATCGATGGCAAAGACATGGGCGCCGCGCGCCGCCATGGCCCAGCTATAGCCGCCGGCGCCATATGTGCCGTCGACATGCGTTTCGCCCGGCGCGATGTCGAGCGCGTCGACCACCTCGTCCAGCAGCACGGGGCGGTGCTGCGGGGCGCGATCCGGCCGGGCGCCCAGAGGCGTGGACTCAGGCACGGGTGCGGATTCAGGAACGGGCGGGGGCGAACCGGCGGTCATGCCTTGCCTCCCCGCCTGGCATCGCGCTCGGCCAGCGCCTGTTCGAGCGCGGCGGCGACGATGGGGTTGCGCGGCGCCGACGCCTTCAGCCGGTCCAGATCCCAAAGCTGGATCTGCGTGCCGGCGCCGACGATGAAGATGCTGTCGGTGATGCCGGCATGGCTGGCATGGAAGGCCGGCAGGGCAAAGCGGCCGCCCGCGTCGATGGAGAGGGCCTGAATGCCCGACCAGAAGTCGGCGGCGCTGGTCTCATCGTCAAAATCGCCGCCCTGGGCGAGGGCAATGCGCTCCTTTTCCTCGAACTTGGCCAGGAACTCCGGGGCCTGGAGATCGCCGAACAAGGTGAGGTAATCGCGGCCGTAAATGGCGCGCACCAGCATCGAGCCGTGGTTGGAGCATTGCTGCTGGAGCGGGTTGCGAAAGGCGGCCGGCAGGGCAAAGCGCCCCTTGCCGTCAAGGGCGCTCCAGCCATGCCCCATGAAAATCGCCAACGCCACGTCCGGGCACTCCCTGCTCGCGGACAGACGACTCCCCCCTCCCGACAAGCGCATGCGCTTGTCGGGGCATGGACTCGGGTTGAGTGCAACTGCCCCTGAGCTTGGATGGATAGCAGTCCATGCCACGCGAGGGAAGGGAAAATATGGGTGAGACTGGGTAGACGTGGGCCAGAATGGAATCTCTTAGCCTGAATCCTGGGATGGGCCGTCGGATTTGCGATCCGTCCGCCCGTGCCGGCGTGGCGGATCATGGGTGGAGCTGGGATTGGACACCGCGCGCACGAGGGCGAGTGCGAGCAGCAGGATGAGCGCCAGCGCCCAGCGCAGCGCGGATATCAGCGCCTCCTGCGAGACCAGCCAGGCCCGCGCCGGGCGCGCCGCCGCCGTTTCGCCACGCAGCAGCGCCGCCAGCAGCGGCACGGCATCGCTTGTCCAGGCGCGCGCATCGTCCGGCCGGGCCGGATCGAGCGTCCAGAGCCGGTCATCCACCCAGTCCGCATCCGCGACGAGCAGCGCGCGGCCCCGGCCGATGCGGCAGCGCGCCAGAAACCCCTCTTCCTCCAGTGCGCAGGTGCCATCGGCGCTGCGGGCAAAAGCGGAGGCGCCGGCGAGCTGGAGCAGGGCACCGCCGGCCAGCACGCGCCGGGTCACAGGCGCATGGCGGCCGGCCTCGGCAGGCTCCAGCACCAGTCCCCAATGCGCGAGCAGCGGGTCGAGCAGGCTGGTGAGCGGCGCGCGGCGCGGATCGCCCAGCGGGCGCGCATCCGGCCAATGCAACAGGGGATCGGCGAGGATCACGACGCGGCCTCCATTGCGCACCCAATCGTCGAGCGCGACCAGCTCTTCGGGCCGCAGCAGGCGCGGCTGGGCGAGCAGCAGATCCTCAAACGCCTTCAGCGAGTCCGCGTCAAGCCGGTCCAGCGGCGCGCTGGTGAACGGCAGCGCCCGCAGCAGCGGCGCGCGCCCGCCAATATCGAGCAGGCCGGCCTGCGCGCCGCGATCGCGGAACAGCGGCAGCGCAGTCATTACGCCCAGCGGAGGGCGGGCGAGCGCGGCTTCCCCTCCCGACCCGCTCCGCATGGTGGCCGCCGCTTGCACCCCGCCCAGCACGGCCAGCGCGAGCAGCATGGTGGCGGCAACCGTGCGGCGCGTGCGCGCCCTCGCCCAGTGGAGCGCGCCGGCCATAAGCGCGAGCAGGCCCGCCAGCGCCAGCATCTCCGCCCAGGGCAGACGTGTCGCTGCGAGAGTGCATAGCAGCAAGGGCGGCAGCGCCGCGAGCGCCCAGTGCAGCGCCATCCGCCCTACCCCGGCGCCCCGGCCGGCCGCGAGACACAGAGCCGCCAGCACCACGCCTTCCGGCAGCAGCCAGTCGAGCGGCCGGAGCTGCCCCGTCTCCAGAACGCCCGGCGCCAGACCCAGGAACAGCCCCGCGACTGCCGCCGCCAGCGACAGGACAAGACCGCGCAGACGCCCGCCGGCCCTCATCGCGGCAGGCGTGACAGGAAAAGAACGGCGCGCCGCCCGCTCAGAGCTGCGGCAGGGGGGGCGGCGTATCCCGCCGCGGCGCCTTGGGGTCCTGATCCATCGGCTTGCGCAGGCGCGGATCGGGCTCAAGATCGGGCACGGAGGGCGTCACCGGCGCGGGGGCCACGCCCAGATCGGCAAAAGGCTCGGATTCGCTGGGGGTCCGGCCCATGCTGTTCGCCTGCGCCGGCATGGGTTCGGGCTGGCCGGAGGCCACGGTGGCGGGCGTCGGGCCGTTGCTGTCCGGCCGCACCGTGGCGACGATATTGGCGAAGGCGACAACCAGCAGCACCGCACCCAGCCCGACAAGGCCGATCTGCACGCGCTGGAGCGCTTCGCGGCGCGGGGACTTGTCCGTCTGCTCGGCCATGTTCATTCTCCCGGCTGCGCGCGCCGCCGCCATGACAGTGGCCGGCGCAGGCGCGTCAATCTGCCAGCCAGGGCAGAGGCGTCAAGCCCTTGGAGACCAGCCAGTCGCGATTGTAGAGCGTGGAGAGATAGCGCAGCCCCGTGTCGCACAGGATGGTGACGATCCGGCTCCCCGGCCCCAACTGACGGCCCAGCGCCACCGCGCCCGCCACGTTGATGCCGCTGGAGAGACCCAGGCACAGCCCTTCCTCGACGAGCAGCCGCTCGACCCAGTGCATCCCCTCGGCATCCGAGATGCGGAACTGCGTGTCGATGGGCGCGCCTTCCAGATTGGCAGTGATGCGGCCCTGGCCGATGCCTTCCGCGACCGACGTCCCCTCGGCCTTCAGCTCGCCATGGGCATAATAATTGTAGAGCGCCGCCCCGTGCGGATCGGCGAGCCCGATGGTGATCGCCTCATCCTTCTGCTTGAGGCCCAGCCCGACGCCGGCAACCGTGCCGCCGGTGCCCGCCGCGCAGATGAAGCCGTCCAGCCGGCCTTCCATCTGCGCCCAGATCTCCTCGGACGTGCCGTAGATATGCGCCTTGCGGTTGGCGATATTGTCGAACTGGTTGGCCCAGATGGCATTGGGCGTCTCTTCCGCGATGCGGCGCGAGGTGTGGACGAAATGGCCCGGATTGGAGAAAGGCGCCGCCGGCACCGTCACCAGCCGCGCGCCCAGTGCCCGCAGCGTGTCCATCTTCTCGCGGCTCTGCGTCTCGGGCATCACGATGATGGATTTATAGCCCTTGGCATTGGCGACGAGCGCCAGGCCGATGCCGGTATTGCCCGCCGTGCCTTCCACGATGGTGCCGCCGGGCTTGAGCTGCCCTTTCTCCTCGGCATCGTTCACGATGTAGAGCGCCGCGCGGTCCTTTACCGAGGCGCCGGGGTTCATGAACTCGCACTTGGCGAAAATCTCGGCCCCACTCTCGCGCGAGGGGCCATCGAGGCGCACCATCGGTGTGTTGCCGATGAGTTTGAGCGTGTCGGACGCAATGGTCATGACGGCAGACCTATGGGCCCGCGCGCCGGCTTACAAGCAAAGAGATTTGCGCTCATCCCAAGCTCAGATTGCGTATGACGCCTTGCGCACCGATCAGGGCGCCACTTCCGTCAGCGCCGGCTCCTCCTGCGCCGCCTTGCGCCGGTCCGTGAACCAGATGGCGATGAGCGTGATCTCGTAGAGCAGGATGAGCGGCACCGCGAGCATGATCTGCGAGAGCGCGTCGGGCGGCGTCAGCACCGCCGCCAGGATCACCGCCGCCACGATCATGTAGCGGCGCATGCCCACGAGCTGCGCGCGCGTGACGATGCCGGCGCGGTTGAGCAGCATCACCAGCACGGGCAGCAGAAAGCTGATGCCGAAGGCGAGGATGAACTGCATGACCAGCGTGAGATAGCTGTCCACGCTGGGCAGTGCCTCCAGCTCCAGCCCGCCGGTCGCCCCCTGGAAATTGAGGAAGAAATGGAAGGCGGTGGGCATCACCACATAATAAGCCAGGCTCGCGCCCAGCAGGAACAGCACCGGCGTGGCGAGGAGGAAAGGCAGCAGCGCCTTCTTCTCCTTGGCATAGAGGCCCGGCGCCACGAACGCCCAGAGCTGGTTGGCGATGATCGGGAAGGAGATGAAGAAACCGCCGAAGAAGGCGATCTTCACTTCCACGAAAAACGCCTCGTAGAGCTTGGTATAGACCAGCTTGCCGGTATCCTCGCCGAAGCCCGTCTTGAGCGGCTCGACGAGGAAAGAGAGGATCTGGTTGGAGAAATAGAAGCAGACCGCCCCGCTCAGGAGCAGCGCCCACACGCAGTAGAGCAGCCGCCGCCGCAGCTCGATGAGATGATCGAGCAGGGGCGCCTTGGTGTCGTCGATATCCCTCATGAGGCCGCCGCGTCGCGGGGCTGGCTGTCCGCGGCGCCCGGTGCCTCATCGGTCGCCGCCTCCGCGCGCGCGCCATCTTCCGGCTGGGGCGCGGGCATGTCGAACGGCAGTTGCGATTCGCGCACGGCGTCCGCCAGGCTGGGGCCGCTCTCGGGCGCCTGCGCCTCTACGTCCTCTCCCGCCGACGTCTGCTCCGCTGCGGGCACCTGCTGCTCTTCCGCCGGCTCGTTCGCGCCGTCGATCAGCGGCCTTTCCGTCGCCATCGTCTCAGTCACCGGATGCTGCGCCATGATGCGCGCATTCTCGCGGTCCCATTGTTTTTGCAGATCCTCCAGCTCCGCCTCGCGGATCATCGCATCCAGGCCGGTGCGGAAATGGCGCGCCATGGCGCGGGCCTGCCCCACCACCTTGCCGACCTTGTAGAGCGCGCGCGGCAAGTCCTTGGGGCCAATGACGACCACCGCGACAATCACGATGATGAGCAGCTCGGTTGAATCGATGCCGAACACGGACAGCCTTCCGTAGGGCGGGCTTGCCGGCGCTTAGCCGTCGAGCTTCTGTTCGTCGCGGGCGGGCGTTTTCTGGTCGATGGTCGTCTCGTCGCGCTGCTCGATGCGGGCGGCCGGCTTCGCGGGCGGGGCAGGCGTCTCGTCGTCGTCGGCCAGCCCCTTCTTGAAGCTCTTGATGCCCTTGGCGACGTCACCCATCAGGCCCGACACCCGGCCGCCGCCGAACAGCAGCATGACGACCAGCAGAACGATAACCCAGTGAACGAGGGAAAAGGAACCCATCTAAACTCTCCATATAGAGATCCTCTAACTAGGCCTCATCCTCGTCCTTTTCCAGAGCCGATTACGTCTCTTCGTCGGCGTCCCCCGCATCGTCGGCCTCTTCGGCCTCCATATCGCCCTCATCGCCCTCGCTCAGGCCGCCCATGGCCTCCATCGCCATGTCGATGGGATCGAGCAGGCCGGCGGCGCGCAGATCGTCGATACCGGGCAGATCGCGGCGGCTGGCGAGGCCGAAATGGCTGAGGAAATCGCTCGTCGTCGCGTAGATGAGCGGCCGGCCCGGCACTTCGCGGCGGCCGGCGGGGCGCACCCAGCCCGCCTCCATCAGCACGTCGAGCGTGCCCTTGGCGACCTGAACGCCCCGGATCGCCTCGATCTCCGCGCGGCTGACCGGCTCATGATAGGCAATGATCGCCAGCGTCTCCACCGCCGCGCGGCTGAGCTTGCGCGGTTCCTCGCGCTCGCGGCGCAGGATGTGGGCAAGGTCCGCCGCCGTCTGGAAATGCCAGCGCCCGCCGCGCTCGACCAGTTCGATGCCGCGCCCGGCATAGTGATCCGCCAGCACCGCCAGATGCGGCAGCACGCTCTCCTCCAGCCCGGCATGGCGCGCGATCTGATCGGCGGTGAGCGGCCCTTCCGCCGCGAACAGCACCGCCTCCACCAGCCGCACCGATGCCGCGCCGGTCATGCGCGCACGCCGGCCTCGCCCCGGCTGCTCGTCGCGCGCAGAAAGAGCGGCGCGAACATCGCGTCCTGCTGCAATTCCACGCGCCCCAGCCGCGCCAGCTCCAGGCAGGCGACGAAACTGCTCGCCAGTGCCGAGCGCCGCAATTGCGGGTCCGCCGTCTCGGGCAGGAAGCTTTCGAGCGCATGCCATTCGAGCTGTGCGCCGACCAGCCGCGAGACCCGCGCCAGCGCCTCGTCCAGCGTCATCACCGGGCGGCGCGCGACGATGTGCACGCGCGGCGCGGTGCGCGCCTTCACTTGCCCATAAGCCTGGATGAGATCGTAGAGGCTCGCCTGCCAGCGGATCGCGCGGGGCCGGTGCAGCCCCTCCGGCGCGGGCCGCACGAACACGTCGCGGCCGACGCGGTCGCGCGCCAGCAGCCGGGCGCCGGCCTCGCGCATCGCCTCCAGCCGTTGCAGCCGCAGGTGCAGCCGCAGTGCCAGTTCCTCCGGGCTCGGATCGGGCTGCTCTTCCCTGGGCAGCAGCAGCGCGGACTTGAGATAAGCGAGCCAGGCCGCCATCACCAGATAGTCCGCCGCCAGCTCCAGCCGCAGCGCCCGCGCCTCGTCCACGAAGCGCAGATATTGCTCGACCAGCGCCAGGATGGAGATTTCGCGCAGGTCCACCTTCTGCGTGCGGGCCAGCGCCAGCAGCACGTCGAGCGGCCCTTCCCAGCTTTCCACGCTCACGGTGAACACATCCTCACCGGCGGCGCGGCGCGGCGGTTCGTCCCAATTCTCGTCGCCGAGCAGCGCGTCGACATCCAGGGGCCGATCCTCGCCGAGAGTCGTGGATTGCGTCATATCAGCCCTTGCTGGAGCAACACATCGCGCGTGGCAAGCGACTCCTCCAGCGTCCAGTCGTCCGGCCCGGCGGCGATGCTCGCCATCGCCTTGTCGAGCCGTTCGCGGGCAGCCTCGCCCATCTCGGGCAGGCGCGCGGCGATGGCCGTCATCTCGTCCATCCGCCCCCAGCAATTGAGCGCCAGATCGCAGCCCGCCGCCACCACCGCCTCGGCCAGTTCGTCAGCCGGACCATTGAGCGCCTTCATGTCGAGATCGTCGGAGAGGAGCAGCCCGTCGAAGCCGATGTCGCCGCGAATGACATCGCCGATCACGGTCGGCGAGAGGCTGGCCGGCCGCTCGGTATCCAGCGCGGTGTAGACGATATGCGCGGTCATCGCCGCCGGCGCCTTGTCGAGCAGGCGGAAAGGCGCAAAGTCCCATTCCAGCTCGTCCCGACTCGCCGTCACCACGGGCAGCGCCGCATGGCTGTCGACCAGCGCGCGGCCATGGCCGGGGATGTGCTTGACCACGCCCAGCACGCCGCCCGCGCGCAGCCCGTCCAGCGTCGCCCGGCCCAGCGCCGCCACGCGCATCGGCTCGGCGCCCAGCGCCCGGTCGCCGATCACATCGCTGGCGCCGGCCTGCCGCACGTCGAGCACGGGCGCGGCGTTCACGCTGATACCCGCATCAGTCAGGATCGCCGCCAGCGCCCGTCCGTTGGAGCGCGCCGCCTCGATCGCGCTGGAGGGCGCCCGCTCATAGAGCGCGTCGAAGGCCGCGCCGGTCGGAAAATCGGGCCAGAGCGGCGGCTTCATCCGCCTCACCCGGCCGCCTTCCTGGTCGATCATGATGAACAGATCCTCGCGCCCGGCGATAGCACGCAGATCGTCCGTCAGTGCCCGCACCTGCGCGGCATCGCGGATATTGCGGCCGAAGAGGATGTAACCCGCCGGATCGCAGGCGGCGAACAGCGCCCGCTCGTCCGCGCTCACCGTCTCGCCCGCCAGACCGAAGACGACCGGTTTCAAGGCACGACCCAGCAATTCTCGCCGGCCACGCGCAGGCGGCCGCAGATGGCGGTGGCGGCGCTCTTGTCGGCGGCGCCCATGCGCAGGCGATACAGCGTCCGGCCGCCGGTCTCGACCGGCTCCACGCCATGGCGGGCGCCGGAGAGATCGTCGAAACGCTTGACCAGACGCTTCCACGCCTCCTCGGCAATGGCCTTGCTGTTGTAGGCGCCAAGCTGCACGCGCGCCCCACCCAGGATCGGCGCGGGCGGAGCCGCCGCAGGAGCGGGCGTCGCCGTTTCGCCGGAGGCGGCCGCCGTGGCAGACGGGGCCGTCGCGGGCTGGGCCGTAGCGGACGGGGACGTGGCGGGGCCGGCCTTGACCACATCGGTCATCGGCATCTCGGGTGCCTTGCTCGGGTCGATCTGCCCCGCGCTGGTCGCGCCGGCGGTGGCGGAGAAGGCGGCATCGCCCTCACCCGCGAAGCTCTTGCCGCCGACATCATATTTCTTGGGATCGACCGCATCGGCGGGCAGCTTGTAGGGCTCCTCCGGCGCGGCGATGAGCCCCGCCGTGCCGTCACCGCCGCCGTTCATGCGGCTCTTGAGCAGCCAGCCGCCACCCACGATCACGCCGAGCAGCACCAGCCCCAGCAGCACCAGCGCAAGCACCTTGCGCATCGGCGCGGCCTCGATCTCCTCTATCGGTTCGGCCGGTTCGAGCCAGGGCAGGCGATCACGATCCTCAGCCAAGAAGCCGTCGCCCTGATCCGCTGGCATCAAACCATCTCCTCCAGTGCCGCCACGCCCATCAGCGCGAGGCCGTTTCTGATAACCTGCCCGATGCAGCGGCTCAAGAAAAGGCGCGCGGCGGTCAGCTCGGCCTCGTCGGCCAGGATCACCCGGCGCCGGGGATCGTCATTGCCCATGTTCCACCAGCCGTGGAAGGCGGCGGCGAGATCGTAGAGATAGAAGGCGATGCGGTGCGGCTCGCGCGCTTGCGCCGCACCCTCGACGATGCGCGGGAAGTTGGCGAGCAGCCGGGCCAGCGCCAGCTCCTCGGCGCCCAGCAACGAGAGGTCCGGCTCGGCCGGCAATCCATCGGAGAAGGTCTCGCCCACGCGACGACCCAGCGAGGCGATGCGCGCATGGGCATATTGCACGTAGAAGACGGGATTATCCTTGCTCGCCTCGACGACCTTGGCGAAATCGAAATCCATCTGCGCGTCGGCCTTGCGGGTGAGCATGGTGAAGCGCACCACATCCTTGCCGACTTCCTGGACCACATCGGCCAGCGTCACGAAATTGCCGGCGCGCTTGCTCATCTTCACCGGCTCGCCGTCGCGCAGCAGCCGCACCATCTGCACCAGCTTGACGTCGAAGCGCACCTTGCCTTCCGTCAGCGCCGCCACCGCCGCGGTGATGCGCTTGACCGTGCCGGCATGGTCCGCGCCCCAGATGTCGATGAGCTGGTCGGCACTCTGCGCCTTCTGGAAATGATAGGCCATGTCCGCGCCGAAATAGGTCCAGCTCCCGTCGGACTTCTTGATCGGCCGGTCCTGATCGTCGCCGAAGCGGGTGGAGCGGAAGAGCGGCAGCTCCACCGGCTCCCAATCCTCCGGCGTCTCGCCCTTGGGCGCCTCCAGCATGCCGTCATAGACGAGGTCGTGCGCGCGCAGCCAGGCTTCCGCCGCCGCCGGTTTGCCCGCCGCCTGCAAATCGGCCTCGGACGAGAAGACATTGTGATGGATGCCGAGCAGCGCCAGATCGGCGCGGATCATGGCCATCATGTCCGCCACCGCCTCCTTGCGGAAGAGCGCCAGCCAGTCGCTCTCCGGCGCGTCGACGAACGCACGGCCATGCCGCGCCGCCAGCTTCTGTCCCACCGGCACCAGATAGGCGCCCGGATAGAGCCCCTCGGGCACCTCGCCCACATCCTCACCCAGCGCCTCGCGATAGCGCAGGTGCACCGAGCGGGCGAGCACGTCCACCTGCCCGCCGGCATCGTTGATATAATATTCGCGCGTCACGTCATGGCCGACATATTCGAGCAGGCTCGCCAGCGCGTCGCCCACCACCGCGCCCCGGCAATGGCCCATGTGCATGGGGCCGGTCGGGTTGGCCGAGACATATTCGACATTGACGCGCACGCCCGCGCCCATCCGCGAGCGGCCATAGTCGGCGCCGATGGCCTGAACGGCGCGCAGCTCCGCTTCCCAGGCGGCATCATCGAGCCGCAGGTTGATGAAGCCGGGGCCCGCGATCTCCACGCCCGCCACCTTCGGCAGCGCGCGCAGCCGCTCCGCGAGTCGCTCGGCGAGCGCGCGCGGATTGGTGCCGGCGGGCTTGGCGAGCACCATCGCGGCATTGGTCGCCATGTCGCCATGGGCCGGGTCGCGCGGGGGTTCCACGGTCACGGCCTTGCGGTCGAGCCCGGCCGGCAGGTCGCCGGCCGCGACCATCGCGTCCAGCAAGCCGTCCAGCGCGGTCGAATATCGGGCAAAGATGCTCATCGGTCTTGCAATCCTGTCATCGGCGGCGGGCCGTCGACAGGTTCATGCGCTCGACCGGCCGCCTTGAAAATGCTCTAGCGGGTGATGTTGTGGCGAAGCTGATCCTGGGTCAGGTTGAACCCCACGAGCAGCTCGAAGCTGCTTCGCTGCACCGCTTCGCGCACACGCGGCTGGGCGAGCGGATCGGTCGCCGCGTCGACGTCGCCGGACTTGCGCGGCTTGGTGATGAGCTGCTCGATATCGGGCGGCAATGTGGCCGCCGCCTTGTCGACGAAGGAGGCGGCGCTGCCATAAGCCTGCGAGCGCAGCGAACCGGCCGGGAAATGCAGGCGCACCGTGCCGACGCGCTTGGCCACCACGTCCGTGCCGCCGCGCACCACGGCGGAGAAATAAGGCAGCTCCACCACGCGCTCCGGGCCGGGATCGCGGCGCAGCGCCGTCACCATGAAGGTGGCGCTGCTCACCAGCTCGCTGCCCTGCTCCTGGCAGCCCGATTTCAGATTGGAGATGCTGGCCGAAACGTCGATGGCCTCCGAGGTGCGCCCCTCGGGCGGATCGAACAGCGTGACATCGCCCGTATAGGCGGGCACCGCCACGATCGGGCAGGCCGAGCGAATCTGGATGATCCCCGCGCCGCTGGAGGAAATGTCGCCGCGCTTGGCGCATCCGGCCAGGAGCGCGCAAAGGAGGCCGGCGGTGAGCAGCGTGTGCGAAGCGGAAAGCCGCAAGGGGATGCAGTCCTTATGCAGTGGGCACATGCGAGGGGGCGCCCGGTCTCGTCTCAAGTCTGCGCTTCTTAGTCAGGCTCCCGCCGCCGCGCAACATAAAGGGCGGCGGACAGGCCGAGGCGCTGGACGCGCGGCACGGCGCAGGGCAAGCCAGTGCCATGGCCCACTTCCGCCTACCCCGTCTGCGCCTGCCCCATCTACGCCTGTCCCGTCTGCGCCCTGGGCGGACACACCCCGGCCTGCGCGCCCTGCCGGCGCTCCTGCTGCTGCTCGCGGCGGCATCCGACACCGGCGACCCCGTCAAGGTGACGCCCGCCGCCCTGCCACAGGCCGCCCTGGCCCTGCCGCTGCATATCGGCGGCCGTGTCTCCGTCGCACCGGGCGCAGGCGCCTCGCGCTACCGGCGCCAATGGCCCGCCACCTATTTCGAGGCGGAGATGCGCGGCGACCGCGCGTTCTTCACCCTCGGCCCCGGCGAGGCCGCGCTCCACCTTTTCGTGGACGGCCGGCGCGTGCGCGAACTGATCCGGCCCCAGGCCGGCAGCTACGCCGTGCAGGGCCTGGGCCCCGGCCGGCACCGCCTGCGACTCCAGGTCGCGTCCGAGAGTCAGGCCGGCCCCACCGGCTTTGGCGGCTTCTACGCCGCGCGCGACGCCATGGCCGGGGCCCCGCGCCCACGCCCGCGCCAGATCGAATTCATCGGCGATTCCCATACCGTGGGCTATGGCAACCGGGCGACGACGCGCGCCTGCACCGCCGATCAGGTCTGGGCGACCACCGATGCCACGCGCGCCTTCCCGGCCCGGCTCGCCGAGCAGATCGGCGCGGACTATCGCGTCAACGCCATTTCCGGGCGCGGCGTGGTGCGCAACTATGACGGCGGCACCGCCGACACGCTGCCGGCCGCCTATCCCTATCTGCTCTTCGACAAGGCGCGGGCGGACGATCAGGCCGGCTGGGCGCCGCAGCTCATCGTCATCGCGCTGGGCACCAACGATTTCTCCACCGCGCTCCACCCCGGCGAGCCCTGGGCCGACCGAGCCGCGCTGCATGCCGCCTTCGAAGCCGGCTATGTCCGCTTCGTGCAGGATCTGCGCGCGCGCAACCCCGGTGCGGTCTTCATCCTGTGGGCCACCGATGCGCACAAGAGCGAGATCACGCGCGCCGTCGCGAGCGTGGCCGGGCGGCTGCACGCGCTGGGCGAAACGCGGCTCGCCTTCCTGCCGGTCACGGGGCTGGATTTCGCCGCCTGCCATGCCCACCCCTCGCTTGCCGACCATGGCCGCATCGCCCGCCTGCTCCGCGCGGCGATCGCGGCGCGGCCCGGCCTCTGGACGCACACCGGGAGCAATGCGCTTCCCTCCGCGCGCGCATCGCCCTAAAGGACCGCTCATGGCCGAAGCAGACCCGAACCGCCTTCCGCATGGTGCCCAGGCCGCGCGCCCGGCACTGCGCGTGCTCATCGCCGCGCCGCGCGGCTTCTGCGCCGGCGTCGACCGCGCCATCACCATCGTGGAGAGAGCGCTGGAGAAACATGGCGCGCCGGTGTTCGTGCGGCACGAGATCGTGCACAACCGCTTCGTGGTGGACGCCCTGCGCGCCAAGGGCGCCGTGTTCGTGGACGAGCTGGACGAAGTGCCGGACGGGCGCCCGGTGGTCTTTTCCGCCCATGGCGTGCCCAAGCTGGTGCCCGCCAATGCGCAGGCGCGCGGGCTCGATTATGTCGACGCGACCTGCCCGCTCGTCTCCAAGGTCCACCGTCAGGCCGAGCGCCAGGTCGCCGGCGGGCGGCATATCCTCTTCATCGGCCATGCCGGCCACCCGGAGGTCATCGGCACCTTCGGTCAGGTGCCCGAGGGCAGCATGACGCTGATCCAGACCGAGGCGGACGCGCTGGACGTGGAACCCGCGCCCGGCCAGCCGCTGGCCTTCCTCACCCAGACGACGCTCTCGGTCGACGATACCGCCGCCATGGTCGACATTTTGCAGCGCCGCTTCCCCGGCATCGCCGCGCCCAAGGGCGAGGACATCTGCTACGCCACATCCAATCGCCAGGAGGCCGCCAAGGCTATTGCCGCGCAGGCCGACGCGGTGCTGGTGATCGGCGCGCCCAACAGCTCCAACTCGCTCCGCCTCGTCGAGGTGGCCGAGCGCTCGGGCGTGCGCGCGCGGCTCATCCAGTCCGCGGCGGAGATCGACTTCGACTGGCTGGCGGGCGTCGGCACGCTCGGCCTCACCGCCGGGGCCAGCGCACCGGAAATCCTGGTGCGCGGCGTCATCGAGGCGCTGGGCACACGCTTCACGGTCACGGAGGAAGAAGTGCGCACTGCCACGGAGGACCTCGCCTTCAAGCTCCCGCGCGGGCTAGAGACGCGCTGATACCGACATGGCAGTCTACACACAGGTGCCGGCGGAGGTGCTCGCCGATTTTCTCAAGCGCTACGATGTCGGCACGCTGCGGGCGGCCAAGGGCATTGCCGAGGGCGTGGAGAACAGCAACTATCTGGTCGACACCAGCGGCGCGGATGGCGCGGGCGCGCGCTTCATCCTGACGCTCTACGAGAAGCGGGTCGACGTGAACGACCTGCCTTTCTTCTTCGCGCTGCTCGATCATCTGGCCCGGCAGGGCTGCCCGGTGCCGCGCTTCATCCCGGATCGCGCGGGCACCGTGCTCCAGGAGCTGTGCGGACGCCCGGCCTGCCTCATCGAGTTTCTCTCCGGCGTCTCCGTCACCGAGCCGACGGCCGCCCAGGCGCGTTCCGCCGGTGCCGCCCTCGGCCAGATCCATCGCGCCGCCGAGGGCTTCGCGGGCGAGCGCGCCAATGCGCTTGGGCCGGCGGGCTGGCATCGCCTGGCGCAGGCGTGCGGTGCGCATCTGGACGACATCGCGCCGGGCCTGCACGCGCGGGTACGCGACGAGCTTGCCTTTCTCGACGCGCACTGGCCCGAGACGCTTGGCCACTGCGTCATCCATGCCGATCTCTTCCCGGACAATGTGCTGATGCAGGGCGATGCGGTGGGCGGCCTCATCGACTTCTATTTCAGTTGCACGGACATTCGCGCCTATGATGTCGCCATCACGCATGGCGCCTGGTGTTTCTCGCCGGACGGCAGCGCGTTCCGCCCGGATGTCGCCCATGCGCTCATCGGCGGCTATGGCGCCGCGCACGGGCTCACCGCGGCGGAATATGCCGCCCTGCCCATTCTCGGCCGGGGCGCGGCGCTGCGCTTCCTGCTGACGCGCGCCTATGACTGGATCAACACGCCGCCCGGCGCGCTCGTCACGCGCAAGGACCCGCTCGCCTATCTGCGCCGGCTGGAGACCTATGCCTCGGGCGATCCCCAGACGCTGTTCGGCCCGGCGCCCGTGTCCGCATGAGCGAAGCAGTCGAACTGTTCACGGACGGCGCCTGCAAGGGCAATCCCGGCCCCGGCGGCTGGGGTGCGGTGCTGCGCTTCAAGGGCCGCGAGCGCGAGCTTTCCGGCGGCGAGGCGGACACCACCAACAACCGCATGGAGCTGATGGCCGCCATCGAGGGGCTGCGCGCGCTCACCCGCCCCTGCCGTGTCGTCCTCTCGACCGACAGCAACTATGTGAAGGACGGCATCACCAAGTGGATTCACGGCTGGCAACGCAACGGCTGGCGCACGGCCGACCGCAAGCCGGTGAAGAATGCCGATCTCTGGCAGGCCCTGCTCACCGCCTCAGCCCCGCACCAGATCGACTGGCAATGGGTGAAGGGCCATGCCGGCCATCCCGAGAATGAGCGCGCCGACCGGCTCGCCAGCGCCGCGGCGGACGCGATGCGGGCAGGCTTCTGACTGACGGACGCAAATCTATTCTGCGCGGGGCTGCCGAACTGCCCCGAAAGGACCCGGGCGTCCCAATAGACGTACTCCGGTTTCGTGTGGAGGCGGTCATTCGCGAGCTTCCGAGCCAACGTTCACAGTTCGCCGTAGGCAGCGCATGCTGAGCCCAAAACCCGATGGTAGCGGACGATTCTCCACATTAGCCAGCCGACACTGCCAACACGATCAAGGCTGGAAAACGCGCTGGCGCCGAGACCGCTACTGATACTGTCGTGCGCTCGACGCCCATGGACGGCGCGCTTTCCGTGCCTGAAAGAATGGCCCACTTGCCGCGTTCACCGCCGGGCCTGGCAAAGCCCCTCGCGTGCCCTGATGGGGCGCTGCACTATCGTTTCCCCATTAACTGCCGGGGCGCCGCATTCACGTTCCTACGTTCCTCTTCCACATTTTGGCGTCGTGCATACCGTCACCTCGTGAATGTAGCGATTCTTGCCGCCCTCAACCCGAAACATCTGGCTGGCCGGGGTCCCCGGGTCCTTTGGCAATCCCGCATCGAGCCAGGGGAATTTGTGGAAGATGACGACGGCGCCGTAATTCTCGTCGATGACATAGCGGCGTTGAGTCACGTTCAGCGTCTCCGGGAACGCTCCCATGTCGCAGCTATTGCCCTCCGGGTCCTTGGCTCCCGTATTCAGGAAGCCTTCGAGCCGGGCGCAGGGCGTGCCATGCGGCACCGGGAGTTCCGGGTCCCCCCAATTGTCCAGATAGGCGTCGGCGGCCGCCTGGATGACCGCCCGCGTGTCGCGTTTGTCCTCGGGGATCTCGTCCCACGTCTCGCTCTGCGTGACGGCAAGGTGCTGGGCCGCGCCGAACACCCAGTCCCCCTCATCTGTCACTACCGATTCCATCTTCGACACTTGCCCGTCCCCGGTCGCCTCGATGCGCGTGTGGATCACATAGGGATGCGGGTCCGTGGCCGCCACCAGCTCCGTGAAGGTGGCGCATTGCGTCGTGTCGTGGAGGCTGCGGGTAAAGTCGACCTTCAGGGCCCCGGCCAGCACGCCCTTGCCGATCTCCATGGCCTGGTCGTTCTCCGCATAGGAGGCACCCTTCGCGAGGGGCAGCATGGCGGGTGTCCCGGTCGACTGGGCCTGGACATAGGTGTCGGCCAGCTTCTGGAGCATCTCACGATTGCATTCCGCCCGGGCATTTGCCGCGAAGGCCACGCCAGCGAGGATGATCGAGACCTTGATCGTGGCTCTTGCGAACGTCGACGGGCGGCGGCCCCATATTCTTTCTCGTCTCATTTCGGCGTGCCTTCCTTGGGTCTTGGCGTCCATCATCGGGTCGTTAGAGGACATTGAGGCTTTCGCGGCTGGGAACATCTGCCAACGACCCGATGGCGGACATGCCCATAAACAGCGGCTTTGCGTCTCTACGTCGGACGAAGCACCCCAATGCAGGGCGCCGCCCCAAATCGAGAACTCCCCGGCTTGCGCCGGGGGCTCTCCTTCATTCAGCGAGGCTGAGCCGCGTTGATTTGCTGACGTTGATGGTGGCCTGGGCACGCAGAGTGCCGACCTGAACGACGACTGGGCCGTCGGCGGTGGCATCTTCGACCACAAGCTTGACCCACAGCGAGTCCTTATCCTTGAAGTAGGCGGTGCGGTTCGCGGCGCGCAGCGCGTCCAGACTGTCCAGCTGCGTACCCTCGGTGGAAGCGGTGAAGCCAGGAAGTTCGAAGATCACCCAGGACCCCTCGTCCATTTCGCGCAGATGAAGCGAGAGATTGTCCTTCGCCGTCGCCACTCTGATTTCGGCACCGCTGGGCACGGTGGTTTCCCCATTATATTCGTAGCGCTTGCCATTGCGCTGGAGGACGACCGGATCGGTGGCGGGGCCTGTTGCGAATTCGGGGAAATCGCGCGTGTCGCCGATGCTGAAACGACCCATGTCGCCCCGGCACACGGCCGCATTCCAACTCGCCTTGATGACGCAATCCTCCTCGCTCGACGCGATGCCATTGTCGATGACGATATAGGCGCCGGGGACACCGCCGACCGAGCCGTCCTTGTCAAGGAACGCCGCGCTCCGGTAGGCTGCGCGGCCGCCGAAATCGGACGACCAGCGCCGCTGGATTTCCGGGAAATGCACAGGCTTGGCGTTTTCGAAGGTCAGGCCCTCGACCATATTCTCCGTGCTCATGCCGAAGCTGGTGAACAGCAGATAGGAGATGGCGCCCGCCTCGCGCGTGGCATTGTCCGCATAGTTCACGAACTTGGTGTTCACCACATCGTGGCGGTAATCGTAATATTCGTAGCCACGGATCGGGAAATCCGCGTCGTCGTGCGGCAGGCTTCGGCCATAGGCGATTTCAGCCGGCGTGGTGGGATTGCCGATATTGCCGCTCTCGCCCACGAAGAGCGAGTCGACCACACGCGAGCTGTAGGGCGCGACGCCGATGGCGCCGGCCGCATGGGTGAAACCGATGGCATTGTCAGCCAGCTTCAGATTCTTGAACAGATGATATTCGCCGCGCCCCCAGATGGCGCCGTTGCGGTTCTTGTAGGCGGTATAATCTTCGACGACCGCCGGCAGGACCTTGCTCTTCGGGTCGGCGGGATCTTCACGGGCTTCATGCCCGGCACCGCCGACATTGAACGTGCCGTCGGGATTCTGGCCGCGGTCGAACATGAGGCCGTCGAAATTGGAGTGGGCGGTATTCCCGCTGAACATCCGCAACGGCATCCTGCGCGGCCAGGTATTCTTGCTGATTTCCGTGCCTTCGAACTGGCCGGTCGGATGCTGCGGCAAGGCGATCCAGAAGCCGATCTGGTCCGACCCCGCAGCCACATTGTCCCGGAAGATATTGTCGGGATTCGTGATCCAGAAGGTGGAGACGGTGTTGTCCGAAGGGATCAGGATATGCTCGGCTTTCTGCCCGGCAGGAGACTGATGCGCGATCGTGAGGTTCGTCGGCTCGCAGGGCAGGGTCGGGTGGCATTTGGTCTGGATGCCGAGATTGTGAACGAACTGGTTGCCCGTCTCGATGCCGTCTTCCAGGAAGAAGCAGTGACCCACGCTGTTGTAGGTGACGTTGTTCTCAACCAGCAGGTTGTTTGTGCCATGCACGGTCACGCAGCGGCTGTAGGTGTCGTGGATCGACGAGTTGCGGATATATTGCCCCTGCCCGTCGCCGATGATGTGCCAGTGGATCGGATAGCGGGCCAGTTGCATATGCTGCCCCATGCGGAACAGCTCGACGCTGGAGACATACATCTTCGACCCGGCCATCGCCATGATGTGCCCGCCGAAATAGTTGCTCAGGGAGTCTTCGGAAGACTGGATCTTGATGTTGCGGCTCAGCAGGCCGACTTCGCCGCGCTCGTCGACGCCGAAGGTGATCTCGCCGAAGTGCATGTAGGTAAGCGGCTTGTCGAGCGTGATCTTGTTGCCGCTGACGGCGGCGACGGTGCGCGTCTCCGCCTGCCGGGAATCGAAATCGGTCGAGGCCAGGACGATCTGGTCGCCCTGCCGCCAGCCCGAAGCGTCCAGCACTTCGATCTGGTTGCTGCCGGCCGTGGCCGTCTTCGCCAGCTTGGTCCATGTGTGCGCGCGGTCGCCATGCAGGTTGAGCGTGCCGCGCAGGAGCAGGATCCCGCGGTCGCCCATCGTATTGATGTCTTCGCCGGGAACATTGTCGGTGAGCGTGATCGTGGCCTTGCGCTTGTAAGGCCTGGCCTCGCTGCCAATGGCCAGCTCGCCGCCCGCCACATAGATCCACTCGGTCGCCAGTTCGATATCGCGATCATCCGAAAAACTGAGCTTGCCGTTGATGGTGAGACTGCGCAGCGCGGGCGGGCTGACGTCGAGAACGATGTTCCTGTCCCGGTCGATCGTCACGGCCTCGCCTTCGCCCGGCACCTTCCCATCGGGCCAGGACACGGGATCGGACCAGCGCGTCTGCTTGACCGCCGCAATGGGCGCCGATGCAGGCATCGCCATGTTCGCGTGATCGTCATGAGCGCCTGCTGCGGCTCCCATGCCGAGCAAAAGGGGCGCAGAAAAAAACAAGGACATAAGAAACAGGCGCGACGGCTTGCGCATGGTGTTGATCCCCTCCGTTGGGACTCTGCGTCCCGCTTTTCTGTATTTGGACATAACTCTGCAACGGATAGGCAGATTTGCCAAGCGGTGACTGACGAGCGCAAATTTGAGCCGCCCCAAAGCAGGACCTTTGCAGCGATCCCCGCTTTCACCGTTGAACGTCGATTGGCGGCAGAGGCCGAGGTTCCCGCGCTACCCTCGCTATTTCCCTAACGAGCAAGACTGTCGGCAGGCATCGCCGGCGACCTGCCGGGCGTCAGTCGCGCGATATGGACAGCCCCGCGAGAAGCGGCGCGTACGCGGCGAGCCTGCGGGATACGAACTCGGTGAAGAGCCGCACGCGCTTCGTCTTGCGTGTCTCCCCCTGCGTGAGAAGCCAGAGCGTCCCATGCATGGGCAGGTCGGTGCCCGGCACCCTCGCCAGCAAGGGGTCGGCATCTCCGACGAAGCACGGCAGTTTCGTCATCCCGATCCCCTGCCGCGCCGCTACGATCTGCGCCTCGGCGTCCGGGGTCCTGAATGGAACTCCCGTGGCGCGAACCTCTCCCTCGCGCGCCCAGTCTGGAATTCCATGATTGTCCATGACGATCCACCGGATGGGACCAGGCGCGCCCGCACGCCACGCGGCCAGTCGATCGCGAGACATGTAGACGCCGCTGAACAGCTCCGGTCCCTTCCGGCCGTGAAGATTGAGCGGCAGGGTCTTGCGGTCGGCGACAATGCGGATCGCGACGTCGGCCTCCCGGTTGGTCAGATTCGCGACGTTGCCGGACGACAGGATTTCCATCTCGATGTCCGGGTGCATATGCGCGAAGTCGGCGAAATCCGGCATGAGCAGGTGTGTGGCGAGGAACGGTGGAAGCGTCACCCGCAAAAGCCCGCGCGCGCTCTGGTCGCGACCGAAGACGCGCGTCTCCAGCAAATGCGACGACGCTTCCATCTGCTCCGCGAATTCGAGGACCTCTTCGCCCGCAGCCGTCAGGCGGTAGCCCGAAGGCAGCTTCTCGAACATCTGCGCCCCCAGCCGCTCCTCCAGTTGAGCAATGCGCCGCAGCACTGTGGTGTGATTCACCCCGAGGTGCCCGGCGGCGGCCCGCACCGAGCCTCCGCGCGCGACGGCAAGAAAGTAGCGAACGTCATCCCAGTCGATCATGGTGCAATCTCGCACCGTGCGGGTGCGCCTTCCAAAGCCCGTATCCAACACATCGAACAGCAGTTCGGGCGGTCCTCATAGCCTATGTCGTCGGGTGCAGCCTAATTCCGAACGGCGGGCACCCATGGCCGCGCTTGGCGTCAGTCATCCAACCGGATCGATTTTGCACCACCGATGTGCGCGCTTCCGCACTCAACAACGGACGCCGGCGGCCCCATTTCGTGCCTCTCGGAGGCAGACCCTGTCCCGACACCACGAAAGGAACAGTCATGGGAAAGCTTGAGGGCAAGGTTGCCGTCATTACGGGCGGCGCCACCGGCATCGGCCGCGCCGCAGCAAAGCGCTTTATCGAGGAAGGCGCCTTCGTCTTCATCTTCGGCCGGCGGCAGGAGGCGCTCGACGCCGCTGTGGCCGACCTCGGGCCCAATGCCCGCGCGGTGCAGGGCTCAGTCTCCGATCTGGCCGACCTCGACCGACTCTATGCGGCAGTGAAGGCCGAGCGCGGAACCCTCGACATCGTCTTCGCCAATGCCGGGACGGGAAGCCTGCTTCCGCTCGGCGAGATTACCGCCGAGCACATTGACGAAACCTTCGACACCAATGTGAAGGGGACGATCTTCACGGTTCAGAAGGCGCTGCCGCTGATCGGCCAGGGCGGTTCGATCATCCTGACGGGATCGAGCGCCGGCACCACAGGCGCCCCCGCCTTCAGCGCCTACAGCGCGAGCAAGGCGGCCGTGCGCAACCTCGCGCGGAGCTGGGCGGAGGACCTGAAGGGCACCGGCATCCGGGTAAACGTGCTGTCGCCCGGGCCGACGGCGACCGAACTCGCGAAGGCAGCGGTGGGCGAGGAGGGCATGAAGGTCTTCGCCGCGATGACTCCGCTCCAGCGCATGGCCGATCCGGCGGAGATCGGGGCGGCGGCTGCCTTTCTCGCGTCGCCCGACAGCAGCTTCATGACCGCCAGCGAACTCGCCGTCGACGGCGGTATTGCGCAACTCTGACGCGCTGCGCCGGCCGGGCGCTCCATCCGATTGTTCGGAGCGCCGCAGGGCACGGTAAACCCAAGGAGAATATATATGAGCTACGCAATCATCGGCTTCGGCAATATCGGCCAGGCTCTGGCCAGGACATTTGCCCGAAGCGGCATCGCAGTATCCGTTGCAACCACGCGCGACCCGGAAAGCTTTGCAGCCACCGCAGCCGCCATCGGACCCGAGATCATTCCCAAAACGCTGGCGGAAGCGGTCAAGGCCGACATCATCTTTTTGGCCGTCCGTTTTGAGGCACACCCGGATGTCGCGAAGGCGCTGCCCAACTGGCAGGGGAAGATCATCGTCGATGTGACCAATGCCTATGGCGTTCCCACGCAGGATCTGGGCGGACAGCCTTCCGCCAAGGTCGTTGCGCAGGCGTTCACCGACGGCAGACTGGTCAAGGGCTTCAACCATCTGGTCGCGGCCGCCCTCGACCAGGACCCGGCCGTCCATGGTGGCAGGAGAGTCGTGTTCCTGGCGAGCGACGATGACGCTGCCGCAGCGGAGATTGGTGCGCTTGCGGAAAATCTCGGTTTCGCGCCGATCCAACTTGGCGGGCTTTCGGAAGGCGGACTGCTTGTGCAGGCGCGCGGAAACAGCTGGGGTCAACTGATCTTCAAGGACCTGGTCAAGTTCGACTGACTGCGCCCGATGGATACCCCCTGCCGTTCATGGCGCGGCCTCTGAAACGCGTCTGCCTGCTGTCGCCGGACCTCCTCAAGCACTCCGTCAGGCACGCCAACTTCGTAATCGACGCCCTCTCGGCTGAGCTTTCCCGCAGCATCACATCAACCAAGGATTAGTCACATGCACTCGCGCCCGGCCGCCGCTTGAGCGCCTGCGCACGCTCGTTCACGCCTTTATCCGGTCGGAATGCGAGGAGGCCGCGGTGCGCATCGCCCTCGATGATGCCGCGCCGCTCTATCGCAATGCACCCGAGGCGCATGCGGCCAGGGCGGCGGGTTCGCGGGTCATCCTGAACTTTCTGGAAGAACTGCTCCCCCATGCGTCACCGGAGCAACGCACGCTCGCCGGAGACCTGATCGAGTCGACGATGAGCCAGGTCGGCAAAAGCTTTTCGGAGACATCCCGCTCGAAGGACGAGATCGCGCGCTATGCCAACGCCATGGCCGACATGTTCTGCGCCTATCTCGAACAAATCCAGCACGCCTCTCCGTCCTGAACCTCCCGCTCATGCGCACCACGGCCGGGAAGCGCCTCATCTCCGCCGTTCGTTTATCTGCTTAAAAATGCAGCCGCCCGTTGCATTTGGAGTGTCCGGCTCAGCCCGCGGCCGTCGCCCGAGCGTATCGCATCGGTGGCATCCCGACATGGCGCGTGAAGGCGGTGCTGAACGTGCTCGCCGAGCCATAGCCGACCCGCGCCGCAACCTGCTGGATCGCCACCTCACGGCTGCGCAGCAGTCGCTTGGCGAGCGCCATGCGCCAGGCCAGCAGATATTCCATCGGCGGCAGGCCGACGATGCGGCTGAACCGCGCGAAGAAGGCCGAGCGCGACATTGCGGCCTCGGCGGCGAGATCGGCGACAGTCCATGTATGCGCCGGCCGCGCATGCATGGCGCGCAGGGCGGCCACCAGCCGATCGTCGGAGAGCCCGCGCGCGACGCTCGGCACCGAGGCGGTATCTGTCCCGCAACGCAGAGCCTCGATCAGCAGCACTTCGAGCAGGCGCTCCAGCACCAGCTCGCGTCCCGGTCGACATTGGCGGGTTTCGTCGCCGACCAGTTGCAGCAATTGCGCAAGTCGGGGTTCCCCGCGCGCGATGACCATCGACGGCAGCAGGGAAACGAGCAGGGCGGCATCGGGCGATGCGAAGCTGCATAATCCGACCTGCATCCTGAGATTGACCGGCTCAAGCTGGCTCCCGACCCGGAACCGGCCCTCGCCGAGTTCCGCCGGCACCATATCGATCCCATGTGGCGGCGCGTCGATGCTCTCGATCACCTGATCCTTGGTCGAGGGCGACAATACGAAATCGCCGGCGCGCACGATAATGGGTGGCCGGCCCGCGGTGACCAGGCGGCACTGGCCTTCCAGAACCGCGAAATAGACGGGCTTCCCCTCGACATCGCGGTTGATGCGCCAGCGTCCGGCATAGTCCACCAGCTTGGAGAAGCTGGCCGAGGGCTGGAGGAGAGTCACGATCTCTGCGAGCGGATCAATGGTCATATCAGGACTATTGCCAATTGATTCGAGATTGTCACGCATAGATGGTCCCGCAAGGGATGACTATCTCCGACTTACCAACAATGATTGCGGAGTTGTCCCATGCCCACTGTCCTCATCACCGGCTGTTCCTCGGGTTTCGGCCTCGAAACCGCAAAGCTGTTCCTTGAAAAAGGCTGGAAGGTCGTCGCCACGATGCGCAGTCCCAAGGGCGGCATTCTGCCGGCGTCCCACAACCTCACCATCCTCCCGCTCGACGTCACCGATCCCGCCAGCGTTGCCAGTGCCATCGAAAAGGCTGGCGACATCGACGTGCTTGTCAACAATGCGGGGTTCGGCGCCGCGGTGCCTATCGAGCTGATCGAACCTGCGACCGCGCGCCAATTGTTCGATACCAATATGCTCGGCACGCTGGCGATGGTTCAGGCGGTCCTGCCCAAATTCCGCAAACGCCGCAGCGGGACGATCATCAACGTCACGTCCACGGTGACTCTCAAGCCGCTGCCTCTGGTGAGCGTTTACCGCGCGAGCAAGGCGGCGGTGAATGCACTCACTGAATCGCTCGCGGTCGAAATGGAACCCTTCGGCGTGCGCGTGCATATCGTCCTGCCCGGCCGTTCGCCCGAGACCAGCTTCAGCGACCGTGCGATGCCGCATCTGCGCGGGCTCGATAACCCCGATTACAAGCCGCTGATCGAGGGCCTGATTGCCAATTTCCGTGCGGATACGGGCCCGGTCACTCGTGCGGCCGATGTGGCGGAGGCGGTCTGGCGGGCGGCCTCCGATCCCGGCGCGCCGCTCTGGATTCCGGCGGGCGAGGACGCGGTGCAGTGGATGGCCGAGGCCCGTTGACCACATTCCTTCCGGGGCGGTGCAATGACTAGCCGCCAAGGCGGCGGTTTCTGCAAGATGGCCTCGACATGGTGGCGCTCGCCGCGCTGACCGAGCGGCCGTGAAGAGTCGCGCGTCACTGGCAATGGAAGCCGGAGGGGCGCGAAACTCCGCACCTTTGGCGCCCCCCGGCGATCACCACGTCCCCGCCGGCGAGTTCCGCATCATTAGCTGATCTCAAGCTCGGCGATGCGGTCTTCCTTCAGGCGAAAATCGAACGAGAGTATGACTGGACTGCCTTTGAAGTCTCCGGCCACCTCGGCGGTGACTCGGTGGCGATCTCCATCGGATTCGATCGATAGCGGTGCGCCGATCGCCTTGTTTCCGACAGTTGCCTCGTCAATCCATGACCGGATTGCCGCTGTGCCGCGATGCTCGTTTTTCTCGTCATGGACGATGGCATCATGCGCGAACGGGGCAAGCATGGCGTCGACGTCAAAGGTCGGGTTGCCACCGAAGTAGGCCTGAATGGGATCGGGAAGTTTAAGCGCCATGATACTCCTCCTGCGGGCTGCTGCGTTGACCGGGAGAGAGTTGGCGCTACGCTGCTGGATCGGCAAGAACGCACGAAAAAGTAAGGTACAGACCTTTGGGTAAGCGACCTGATTATGCGCCAGATTCTGCTGCCGGCAGTGTGCAGAATCTGCTGCGCGTTCTCGAAGGCCGCTGGAAGCTCGTCATCCTGTTCCAGCTTTTCGGCGGGAAAGTCTTGCGCTTCTCGGAACTGGAACGCGCGATTCCCGGAATTTCGCAAAAGATGCTGATCCAGCAATTGCGGCAACTGGAGAAGGACAATGTCGTTGAGCGTATTGTCTACCATGAAGTGCCGCCGCGCGTTGAGTACAGGCTGACCGACTGGGGGCAGGCGCTATGCCCCGCCCTGGATGCTCTCCTTGTCTGGGCAGAAGCGGCCCCTGACGATATTCGCGCCAATCTGATCGTAGCCGATATCACACCGGACACGGCGGCTTAGGCTCAAGCTTCTTCACGCACTCTCATGCTCCGATCGCAGTGCCACGCCGAAGCGCCGCCTGTATTCCGCCGGCGCCAGTCCCGTCACGCGCTGGAACAGCTTGCGGAAGGCGGAAGGGTCGCGGTAGCCGACCTGCCATGCGACCTGTTCGACGGGCTGGCGCGTGAGTTCCAGCGCCTCGCGCGCCTTGGCGATACGGACCTGCTGGATATATTCGGTCGGCCGCAGTCCGGTCGCCTTTTTGAAGCGGCGCAGGAAGGTGCGCTCTTCCAGTCCCGCGCGCGCGGCCAGCATCGGCATGGCGTCCTTCGCGCCGGTCGCCTGCAAGGCGTGCTGCACGGCGAGGATCGCGGCATCGCCATGATCCAGCCGCGGCACGAAGTGGCTGTAGGGGCGCTGCGCGCGCCCCGGCGGATCGATGAGCAGGAAGCGCGCCGTCTCGATCATCACGCTCGGCCCCAGCAGGCGTTCGACAAGCGTGAGGCCCAGATCGGTCCAGGCCAGGATGCCGCCGGCGGTGATGATATCGCCGTCATCGATCACCATGCGATCGGCATCCACCCGGATCCCGGGAAAGCGGGACGCGAAGCCCTCGGCAAAGGCCCAGTGGGTCGTCGCCTCGCGGCCTTGCAGGAGGCCGGTTTCCGCGAGCACGAAGGAGCCGGCGCAGACGGAACAGAGCGTGGCGCCTTGCCGGTGGCAGTCAGTCATCCAGTCGGCGATCGGCGTCATCTTCCGCATCCGGTCCGGCATGACCAGGCTTGGGGGCGTGATGATATGCGTGAGGCTGTGTGCCGTGCCGGGGTCGCTGTCATCGACGCAAACGACATCCTCGCCGTCCTGCTTCCAGTGGCTGGTGCGGATGACCGGCGCGCCGGACTGGCTGGCCGACCGCGCAATGTCGTTGGCGATGCGGAACAGATCGGTGAGGCCATAGATCGCCGAGAGCTGGCAGTCCGGATAGATGGCCAGGCCCACTTCGGCGACGATGTGTCTTTTTACGGACATGTCAGTTTTGCCTCGAACTATGTCGTTTCCGCCAAGCGTTCTCATGCCACGCCGCTGCTAGATGATCCACAGCAGCGGCGCTGGTGCCGGCTGAACAGATGGAGACAGACAATGGGATACATCACCACGAACGATGGCACGCGGATCTTCTACAAGGATTGGGGCGACAAGCAGGCTCAGCCGATCGTCTTCCATCACGGCTGGCCGCTGTCTGGCGACGAGTGGGACAGCCAGATGCTGTTCTTCCTCGCCCAGGGCTATCGCGTCATCGCCCATGACCGGCGCGGCCATGGCCGTTCGAGCGCCACCGACACCGGCAACGAGATGGACACTTATGCGGCCGACGTGGCGGCGCTCGTCGGCGCGCTGGACCTGAAGAATGCGATCCACATCGGCCATTCGACCGGCGGCGGCGAAGTGACCCGCTATGTGGCGCGCGCCGAGCCGGGCCGCGTGGCGAAGGCCGTGCTGATCGGCGCGGTGCCGCCGGTGATGGTCCGCTCCGAGAGCCATCCCGATGGGCTGCCGCCGGAGCTGTTCGACGGCTTCCGCACGTCTCTCGCCGCCAATCGCGCGGAATTCTATCGCGAGATCGCGGCGGGCCCTTTCTATGGGTTCAATCGGGAGGGCGCCAGGATCAGCCAGGGACTCATCGACAACTGGTCGCGCCAGGGCATGATGGGTGACGCGAAGGCGCAATATGATTGCATCACCGCCTTCTCCGAGACCGACTTCACCGAGGATCTCAAGGCAATCTACGTGCCCGTGCTGGTGATGCATGGGCGGGACGATCAGGTCGTGCCGTTCGACAATCACGCCCCGAAGGCCGTGGACCTGCTGAAGAACGGTACGCTCAAGGCCTATGAGGGGCTGTCGCACGGCATGGCGTCGACCCATCCCGACATCATCAATGCCGATGTGCTCGCCTTCATCCGCGGCTGATCGAGCTTTCCTCCGGGGCGGAGTCATCTCCGCCCCGGAGGCAATCATCATGATCGCAGGCAGATGTTTGCCGCATTTCTGGGATTCTCTGTCCACCCTAGAAAGCTTTTGGGCGCGCGACACGGGGAGATGCAGGCGGCGTTCCGAGTCCGGGAGTCCCGTCAAGATAACGTCAGTGCTCCTGCGCAGGCAGGAGCACTGGGCCCAGCCGCCGTGCATAGCCGCCCTGTGCTCCTGCCTGCGCGGAAGCACAGGGCGGCTCGATCAAACCCTCACTGATGCAGGTACACCGCGCGTTCGTGGCTGAAGGCCTTGAAGCCGAAATAGCCGTGATAGCTGCCCATCCCGCTGCCGTTGACGCCGCCGAAGGGGAGCCGGTTCTCCAGATAATGCGAGAACACGCCATTGACCGTCACGCCGCCGGAGGACGTGCGGTCCAGCACCTTCTGCACATTGGCCTCATTGTCGCTGAATACATAGAGTGCCAGCGGCTTGTCGCGCGATTCGACGTAGCCGATCGCCTGATCGAGATTATCGTAGGTCATCACCGGCAGCAGCGGCGCGAAAATCTCTTCCTGCAAAATCTTCATCTGCGGCGTGACGTCGGTCAGCAGCGTGGGGTGGATGGTGAGGTCCGTCTCGTCCAGCGTGCCGCCCACCGCGACCGTGGCGCCCTTCTCGACCGCATCATCGAACAGCGCCTTCACGCGGTCGAAATTGCCCTTGTTCACGATCTGGGCGATGCTTTCCTTTCTGATCGCGCCATCCTCGGTATAGAGATTTTTCCGCACATTCTCCCGGAAGCCCTCGACGAGCCGGTCCTTCTGCTCTTCGCGCACGAACACATAGTCCGGGCAGATGCAGGCCTGACCGCCGTTGAACTGCTTGGCCCCGGCGAGCGCCGCCGCGATTCCCTCGATATTCGCGCCCTCGTCGATGATGACTGGGGACTTGCCGCCCAGCTCCAGCGTCACGCTTGCCAGATGCTTCGCGGCCGCCGTCATCACGATCTTGCCCACGCGCGTGCTGCCGGTGAAGAAGATGTGATTGAAGGGCAGCTCCAGCAGCGCCGTGGCCACGCTCACATCCCCCTCGAACAGCGCGACCTCATTCTCGTCGAACACCGCGCGGATGATCTTGCCCGCTACCTGCGCCGTCGCCGGGCACAGGTCCGTGAGCTTCACCATGCAGCAATTGCCCGCCGCCACCGCCGCCGCGACCGGGCCGAGCGTGAGGCCGAGCGGGAAGTTCCACGGGCCCAGGATCAGGCACACGCCGCGCGCCTCGTAGACGATCCGCGCCTTGTCGTTGGGGTTCTTGGAGGGCGTCACCTCGGTCGGCGTCATCCACTCTTCGAGGCTGTCGATGTTGAGCTGGATGTTGCCGACGATGTTCAGCACCTCGGTCACGCGGATTTCGCCCTCGGGCTTACGGGTATCGCGCTGCACGGCCGCGACGATCTCGTCCGCATGGGCTTCCACGGCGGCCTTGAGCTTCTCCAGCCTGGCTTTGCGCTGCGCCGCGCTGGAGGCTTTGACATCCCATTGATGCGCCTGTTGCAGCGCAAAGATGCGCGCGATCTCGCTGGACAGGTCGGCGGCGGTGGGCTGGACGCTGGTCATGAGGCTGTTCCGTCTATGATCGGGTTGGACTGGGCCGCCTTGTAGAGCGGGCCGCCTCGGCAAGACAAGAGGACCGGGCCGCCCCGGCGCGAGATGGCGGCTCCTCCTTATCTGAAAGCGCCCGGGCCCGCTCGCATGCTGGCTCTCTTCGCCGCTCCAGGGAGTCGATCTGAAGCTGGCCTTCCGCATGCAAGAGTCCGCCCCGCCCCCGGCCGGTCGGCAGCCGTCTCCTGATGCACACAGGCCACAGTTCCTGTCGTGTCGTACAAAGTCCTGCGGGGCCCACAAACCTACACCGCTTCTTAAACAAGTCGCGGCTATGCCTACCACATAATTATCTATTCAATATACTGAATACAGGGGAAAATATTTGCTTACTCCCGCATCACATGCCGCCCGGGCCGTTATCAAGGCCATGCGTCCCACGCGCTCCCCGCGGGCGGGCAGATCGCTGCTCCTGGCACTGGCTTCGACCACCATGCTGGCATCCGCCGCGCAGGCGGAGCCGATCATCCTGACGGGCGACTATATCAAGATCGGCCTCAACGACTGGGGTACGCTGGGCTATAACGGCACCACCAGCCCCGGCATTCTCTATGATGGGACGGGCACGGGCACATTCAACACCGCTTATGATTATCTGACGCCGGGCACACCGCTGGAAGGCTTCACCGTCACCGGGTCGAGCGGGACGACGTTCAGCAAAGGTAACAACAACAGCGCCGGCTATGGCCGCGGGATCGCCGGGACGCTCACCAATTATAGCGCCGCCGCCTATGATGGCGCGACCTACGACAATCGCGCGGTGTGGACCGGCACGGTCGATGGCGTTTTCACCATCACCAACGATTATTTCTTCAATGCCGACAGCCAGAAGATCGATATCCGCACCACCATCTCGGCGCTGACCGACCTGACAGATCTGGCCTTCGCGCGCCAGATCGACCCCGATGCCCAGGCGGCAACGGGCGACAGCAGCTTCACCAACAATTTCCGCGGTACGGAGGGCGTGCCCGCCAACGATCTGGTCTATGCCGAGGCCCTGGCCTCCAAATATGTGATCGGCCTCTACACCAACTCCTCGGTCACCCATAATTCGGCGATCACCAGCTGGACGGTCGACACCGCCTCCTATCTTGCCGGAACGGACATCGGCAATGGCGACTACACCATCGGCCTGGGCTTCGACATCGGAGCGCTGCTGGCGGGGCAAAGCATCGTCATCGACTACAGCTATATCTTCGGCACGGACATCTCCAGTGCCGTGACAGGGCCCAACAACATCGTCGGCACGCGCACCATCGACGAACTGCTGAACGGCGATGTCGAACCCGTGTTCGCGGGAGGCACGCTCGCCTTCACCAGCACGGTCAGCGCGGCCACCGACCTCTCGCTGCTGGACGCCGGCGGCACCATCGACACCCAGGGCCATGACGGCACGCTGACAGGCACCATCTCCGGCACCGGTCCGCTGACCAAGACCGGCACCGGCACGCTCACCCTCACCGGCGCCAACAGCTACACCGGCGGCACCACTGTCTCCGGCGGACGCCTCGTCGGCAGTACCACCTCGCTTCAGGGCGATATCGCCAACGACGCCACCGTCGAGTTCGCGCAGGCGAGCGACGGCAACTATGCCAGCGCCATGTCCGGCTCGGGCGCGCTGGTGAAGACCGGCGCCGGCACGCTCACGCTCACCGGCACCAACAGCTATACCGGCGGCACCACCGTCTCCGGCGGGCGGCTGGTCGGCAACACGACCTCGCTTCAAGGCGATATCGCCAACGACGCCACCGTCGAGTTCGCGCAGGCGAGCGACGGCAGCTACGCCAGTGCCATGTCCGGCTCCGGCGCGCTCGTGAAGACGGGTGCCGGCATCCTCACCCTCACCGGCGCCAACAGCTATACCGGCGGCACCACCGTCTCCGGCGGACGCCTCGTCGGCAACACCACGTCGCTTCAGGGCGATATCGCCAACGACGCCACCGTCGAGTTCGCGCAGGCAAGCGACGGCAACTATGCCGGTACAATGTCCGGCTCCGGTGCGCTGGTGAAGACCGGCAGCGGCACCCTCACCCTCACCGGCGCCAACAGCTACACTGGCGGCACCACTGTCTCCGGCGGGCGGCTGGTCGGCAACACGACCTCGCTTCAGGGCGATGTCGCCAACAACGCCGCCGTCGAGTTCGCGCAGGCGAGCGACGGCAGCTACGCCAGTGCCATGTCCGGCTCCGGCGCGCTGGTGAAGACCGGCAGCGGCACGCTCACGCTCACCGGCACCAACAGCTATACCGGCGGCACCACTGTCTCCGGCGGACGTCTGGTCGGCAGTACCACCTCGCTTCAAGGCGATATCGCCAACGATGCCACCGTCGAATTCGCGCAGGCAAGCGACGGCGGCTATGCCAGTGCCATGTCCGGCTCCGGCGCGCTCGTGAAGACGGGCGCCGGCATCCTCACCCTCACCGGCACCAACAGCTATACCGGCGGCACCACCGTCTCCGGCGGGCGGCTGGTCGGCAACACAACCTCGCTTCAGGGCGATGTCGCCAACAACGCCGCCGTCGAGTTCGCGCAGGCGAGCGACGGCAGCTACGCCGGTACAATGTCCGGCTCCGGTGCGCTGGTGAAGACCGGCAGCGGCACGCTCACGCTCACCGGCCCCAACAGCTATACCGGCGGCACCACCGTCTCCGGCGGGCGGCTGGTCGGCAACACAACCTCGCTTCAGGGCGATATCGCCAACGATGCCACCATCGAGTTCGCGCAGGCGAGCGACGGCAACTATGCCAGCGCCATGTCCGGCACGGGCGCGCTCGTAAAGACGGGTAGCGGCACGCTCACCCTCACCGGCGCCAACAGCTACACCGGCGGCACCACCGTCTCCGGCGGGCGGCTGGTCGGCAACACAACCTCGCTTCAGGGCGATATCGCCAACGATGCCACTGTCGAGTTCGCTCAGGCGAGCGACGGCAGCTACGCCAGTGCCATGTCCGGCTCCGGCGCGTTCGTGAAGACGGGTGCCGGCACCCTCACCCTCACCGGCGCCAACAGCTACACTGGCGGCACCACCGTCTCCGGCGGACGCCTCGTCGGCAACACCACCTCCCTTCAGGGCGATATCGCCAACAACGCCACTGTCGAGTTCGCTCAGGCAACGAACGGTGTCTATGCCGGGACCATGTCGGGCAACGGCAAGCTGGTGAAGACCGGCGCCGGCGCGCTCACCCTCACCGGCCCCAGCAGCTACACCGGCGGCACGGACCTGCTGGGCGGCACGCTCGTCGTCAACGGCAGCGATGCCATCGGCACCGGCCCGGTGACGATCGGCGCCGCTACGCTCAAGGCCGGCGGCGCGCTGTCGCTGGGCCATGCGATCACGCTCACGCAGGCCAGCGCGACGCTGGATAGTGGCGGCCATGACGTGACGCTCTCGGGCAATCTCTCCGGGGCCGGCACGCTCGTCAAGGCCGGCGGCGGCACGCTCACGCTCACGGGCACCAACAGCCAGAACGGCATCAACGTCGCCGGCGGCGTCCTGGCTTTCGCCTCCGACGCGGCGCTGGGCAAGGCAGGCAGCATCGTCACCATCCAGGAGGATACGACGCTGCGCACGCTGGCCGGCTTCACCATCGAGCACGAGATCTTCGTCAACGACACGCGGCGCGCCAAGTTCGACAGCGACGGCCACGATATCGTGATGGCCGGCAACATCACCGGCAGCGGCAATATCGAGAAGATCGGCGCCGGCACGCTCACGCTCACGGGCAGCAACGCCAATGTGACCATCAACGTGCTGGCCGGCCGCGTCATCGCCCAGTCGCAGGAGTCCATCGGCGAAGGCGGGGGCAACATCACTCTGCACGACAATGGCAGCTTCACGGCCGGCGCGAATATGACGGTGGGCCAGACGCTGCATGTCGTGGGCACCAACGCCACCTTCGACACGGGCGATTTCGATGTGACGCTGACCGGCGAGGCGGACGGCAATGCCTGCCTCATCAAGAAGGGCGCCGGCCGGCTCACTCTGGCGGCAGCGAGCAGCAACAGCGTCGGCGCCTGCGTGGAACAGGGCACGCTCTCGTTCAACAATGTGTTCGAGGGCAATGTCGTCGTCGAGACGGACGGACGAATCAGCGGCACGGGCACCATCGTCGGCGATGTCCAGACCAATGGCGAGATCGCGCCCGGCAATTCGCCCGGCCAGCTCACCGTGGCGGGCAGCGTCGTCCAGGCGGCCGGCAGCACGCTGGCGCTGGATATCGACGGCGCCACCGCCGGCAACGGCGCGGGCCATCACGACACGCTCGTGCTCACCGGCGCGGGCAGCGTCTATACGGCGGGCGGGACGATCCAGCCGATCCTGCGCGGGATCACGGGCGATGCCACCAACAGCTTCACGCCGCAGATCGGCCAGCTCTTCCAGGTCGTCACGGCGGAAGGCGGCGTCCAGGGGTCGTTCGACGGCCTGGCCCAGCCGAGCGAGGGACTGGCGGCGAACACCCGCTTCGATGTGATCTATCGCGCCAATGCGGTTCTGCTGGCGGTGACGCCCGGCTCCTATGCGGCCTTCGCGGGCGGCAGCAACGCCGTCTCCGCCGGCCGGACGCTCGACCTGCTGCGCGGGCCCGCGGGCGTGCGCGACACGAGCGATGCGGGACGCCTGCTGAGCGGCCTTGCGGGCCTGGGCGGCGACCGGCTCGCCCTGACGCTGGAGCAGCTCTCCGGCAGCGTCCATGCCGATGCGATGGATGCCTCCACGGAGGCTCTGCGCGCCGCGCGCCGGGGCGTCGGCACCCATCTCGACACGGCGGCGGAGACCGGCTCCGGCATCTGGGGCAGCATCAACCGCGATCATCTGCGCGTGAATGCCGACCGCTCGGGCCAGGGCTACAGCGCCGAGACCTACACCATGCTGATCGGCGCCGACACGCATGCGAGCACGGACCTGACGGTGGGCGCGGCCTTTGGCTATGGCAACGTCAAGCTGCGTACCGCGGCACTGGGCGAGGCGAAGGACGAGCATTATCAGGGCCTGTTCTACGGCCGCTGGGCCGCGCACGGCTCCTATCTGCGCGGCACGCTCGCCTTCGGCATCGATCGGTACAAGGTCAAGCGCGAGGTGGCGCTCGACAGCGTCACGCATCAGCTCAGCGCGCGGACGGGCGGCTTCTCCCATGCCCTCGACGTGGAGGCGGGCCACCGCTTCGCGCTGGGCGGCGTGGCGCTCACGCCCTTCGCGGGCATTGCCTATGACCGCACGGAGCGGGACAATTTCCGCGAAAATGGCGACAGCGCGGTCGCGCTCCTCTTCCTGAGCGACAGCCGCAATGCGTGGCAGGTGCGCGGCGGCGCCAATCTCAGCACCAGCTTCCAGAGCGGCGCGACGGTGCTCACGCCCTATGCCAATGTGTCCGTCACCCACGAGCTGGAGAGCGTCGCCGCGCGCCTCGCGCCCCGGCTTAACGGCGTGGCCATGACGGTGGACGCCGCCTCGGCCGGCAAGACCGGCGTGCAGGGCGGCGCGGGCCTGGCGGCGCTGGTCTCCGAGACGGTCTCGCTGAATGCGGGCTACCGCTACCGCGACACTTCGAACGCGCGCCAGCATTCGGTGAACGCCGGCGTCTCGTTCCGCTGGTAAGAGGCGGCCGGCCCGGATCGTCCGGCGTCGTCACGCAAAGAAAAAGGGGCCGCGCTTTGCGGCCCCTTTCTCGTTTACGGTGTCCTTCCGGGCTTGTTCCCCAACTATTTCGTGGCCAGGTTCTTCACCATGAAGGGAATGAGGCCCACGCGCACGCGCTCGCCGAACTTGTCGGCATGGCCGCCGTCGAAGGGCTCGTAGCTGTGCTGGAGGCCGAAGCGCGTGAACTGCGCATCCAGCTTGGCATTGTCATCGATGAGCCCGTCCTGCGTGCCGATTTCGATGCCGAGCGCGCTGTAGGTCCGCAGATTGTGGACATATTGCGTGAGCATGGCGAGCGGCGCGTTGGCGACCCACTGGGCCAGCACATCGGGCTGGACGACGCCGTCCTTGGTCAGCCAGTCGAAATAGAGCGGCGGATTGTTGGGATTGGGCGACCATGCCGCCGCCGAGGCCAGCGCCGCGCGCTCACCGAAGCCGGCGTTCAGCTTCTCCTCGTCCGACATCTTCTCGATCTTGCCGTCCATCTCCGCATTGATGGTGCGCGCGGACATGCAGCAGGCGCTCATGCCGTAGATGGCCGAGAAGATGCCCGGATGCTTCATGGCGATGCGCCAGGTGCCGTAGCCGCCCATGGAGTGGCCGCCCAGACCGCGCGCGCGGGGCTCCGCGATGGTGCGGTAATTGGCGTCGATATAGCTCACCAGATCCTTGGTGATGAAGCCTTCCCAATCGCCGATGGTGGGCGAGCTGGACCACATGGAGCCGGCCCATTTGGTGCGGCCTCCATCGGGCGCGACGAGGATGAACTCATGCCCCTTCTTCGCCTCGTCCGAGACCGCCTCGCCGAAATGCGCGAGGCCGTCGATCTGGTCGACGTTGAAGAAATAGCCGTGCAGGAAATAGACGACCGGATAGCGCTTGCCCGAATCCTGCCGGTAGTTGGGCGGCAGCGCCACGATCACGTCGATGTCCGTGCTGTCGCCTTCCAGATTGCCGACCAGCGACGGCGCGTGGACCTTGATCTTGTCGACATTGGCCGGCTGCTGCGCCAGCGCGGCGGGTCCGCCCGGACCGGAGGGCTGCGCCAGCGCCGGCGTGGCGAGCGCCATGCCGGCAAGCGCGGCGCCCGCCGCGAAACGTCCCAGAATGATATGGATGGCCATTGATTTCTCTCCTTAGACTATCTCGTCGCCGTCACTGCCTCGCCGGATATGTGGCGAAGAAAGGCGGCTTGTCATCGCGCATGTGCCCGGCCGGGCGATTGGCGTGGCCCCCTGCGAACACGGCCCAAATCGCCGCGCCATGGCTGGGCTGCAAAACCACGGTCATTTCGCGATCCGGGCTGTTCCCTTTCAGATTGCCGAGGGGCGCGGGGGAACGGGCCCGGACTGTCTCCAGCGCCGCCTCGCCGACGCCAGGGCGCCCATGGCGAACCGGCCGAGCCCCCTTGCGTCGCGCCATCGCGTCCTCCCTCAAATGCCGGACTCGTTGACTGCGTCCAGTTGATTCTGTCCATTTCCCTATCGCAACTCTTTTCCGCATAACGCCCGGCTTGTCCAGAGCCCCGCGCGCGCCTAGATTGGCCGCATGGCCGATCATGCGCACACCCAAGTCCACGAGCATGTCCACGATCATCGCGAGCCTCGGGGCGCCAAGCTCACTTTGGCGGCGCGCGCCACGCTGGAGCGGCAGGGCGAGCAATGGACGGCGATGCGCGAGGATATCTTCGCCGTACTGGCGGCGGAGGATCGGCCCGCATCGGCCTATGACATCGCCGACAAGGTCTCGCAGCGGCGCGGCAAGCGCGTGGCGCCCAACAGCGTCTATCGCATCCTCGATCTGTTCGTGGCCAACAATCTCGCCCAGCGGGTGGAGAGCGCCAATGCCTATATCGCCAATGCCCACCCCGGCTGCATGCACGACTGCATCTTTCTGGTCTGCCGGCAATGCGGCGAGGCGACGCATGTCGACGACGATGCCGTGACGCAGCAAGTGCGCGGCGTGGCGCAGGCTAACGGCTTCTCGGCCGAACGGCCCGTGATCGAAGTGCTCGGCACCTGCGCCAAATGCGGCTGAGCGTCCGCGCGCCATTCCCCTGAAAAACTGCGGTCATCCCGCAAGAATTTTGCGGTTTTCCACACCCTTGCGCGGGCTCGCCCGCAGTGCCACTAGCGCGCCATAACAGGTTCGGGGAAAGGGCCCGCAAAGCCGATGACTGGCTCGACTACGCTGTCGCCGCTGCGCTACCGCATCTTCCTGCTCATCCTGATGGGCAGCCTCCTCTCCAATTTCGGCAATGCCATCCAGTCGGTCGGCGCCGCCTGGGCCATGACCGCCGCGCATCAGCCGGCGGACATCGTGGCGCTGGTGCAGAGCGCGACCAACCTGCCGATCATGCTGCTCGCCCTGCCCGCCGGTGCCTGGGCGGACATGTTCGACAAGCGGCTGGTCATGCTGGCCGCGCAATGCGCCATGTTCCTGCTCTCGGCCGGCCTCGCCCTGCTCGTCTTCATGGGCATCGAGTCGCCGCTGGTCGTCATTGGCCTCACTGCGCTGCTGGCCTGCGGCGTGGCGTGCTTCAATCCCGCGCTGGCCGCCTCCATCGGGGGGATCGTGCCGCGCGCGGAGCTGGCGGCGGCGGTCGCGCTCAACATCCTCGCCTTCAACGTGGCGCGCAGCCTGGGGCCGGCGCTGGGCGGCGGCATCGTGGCGCTGGGCGGCGCGGAGGCGGCGTTCGTCGCCAATGCCCTCTCCTATCTCGCGGTCATCGTCATCCTGTGGCGCTGGCGCCCGCAGGAGCGCGCGCCCGCCGAGCGCCGCCCGCTCGGCGCCGTCATCGCCGAGGGCTTCCGCTTCGCCATGGGCTCGCGCGAAGTGCGCGCCATCCTGCTGCGCGCCGTCACCTTCACCGCCACGGGCAGCGCCGCCTGGGCGCTGATGCCGCTCGTCGCCGCCGACCTGCTGCATGAGGGATCGGTGACGTTCGGCCTGCTGCTGGGCGCGCTGGGCCTGGGCGCCGTCATCGGCGCGGCGAGCGCCACCTGGTTCCGCACGCGCTTCAGTGCCGAGGCGATCATCCGCGCGGCCGGCATCATCTATGGCCTCGGCTGCGTGGGCGTCTCGCTGGCGCCGCCGTTGCCGGTCATGCTGGCGCTGCTGGTGCTGAGCGGCGCGGGTTGGGTACAGGCGCTCTCCGGCTTCTCGGTCGCCGGGCAGCTCTGGTCGCCGCGCCCCATCGTCGGGCGCATCACCGCCATGGTGAGCAGCCTCACCTTCGGCGGCATCGCGCTCGGCTCCTGGCTCTGGGGCCATTTCGCCGAGGGCCATGGCGTCGCCGCCGCCTTGCTCTTCTCGGGCCTGGGCATGATCGTCCTGCCCGTCATCGGCCTGCTGGTGGCCATGCCCCGCCACGAAGCGCCGCAGCACTAGGGAGCAGACCGCCGCGCCCCGGCCACGACCCGCCGCAGGGAAGCCGCATTACGGATTTTCCTTGCGTCCAAGCCCCCACGGCAATCGACATCCCGCCCATGCATCGCTAAATGTCGGGGGCAATGACGGACCAGCCCGACACCCCCCTGCTCGACCAGGTGCATGAGCCTGCCGATCTGCGCAAGCTCGCCCCCGAGCAGCTTCGTCAGCTCGCCGACGAGCTGCGGCAGGAGACGATCAGCGCGGTGGGCGTCACGGGCGGCCATCTGGGCTCGGGCCTGGGCGTCGTCGAGCTGACCACGGCCATCCATTATGTGTTCGACACGCCCGAGGACAAGCTGGTCTGGGACGTGGGCCACCAATGCTATCCGCACAAGATCCTCACCGGCCGGCGCGACCGCATCCGCACGCTGCGCCAGGGCGGCGGCCTCTCCGGCTTCACCCGGCGCGCCGAGAGCGCTTACGATCCCTTCGGCGCGGCCCACAGCTCCACCTCGATCAGCGCGGCGCTGGGCTTCGCCATCGCCAGCAAGCTCTCCGGCAAGGCCAGCAAGGCCATTGCCGTGATCGGCGACGGCGCCATGTCCGCCGGCATGGCCTATGAGGCGATGAACAATGCGCGCGACGCGGGCAATCGCCTGATCGTGATCCTCAACGACAATGACATGTCCATCGCTCCGCCGGTGGGCGGCCTCTCGGCCTATCTGGCGCGGCTCGTCTCCAGCCGCGAGTTCCTCTCGCTGCGCGACGTGTTCAAGCGCGTCGCCCGCCGCCTGCCCCGCCCGCTCCATCAGGCGGCGAAGAAGACGGACGAGTTCGCGCGCGGCATGGCCATGGGCGGCACGCTGTTCGAGGAGCTGGGCTTCTATTATGTCGGCCCCATCGACGGCCATAATCTCGATCAGCTCATCCCCGTGCTGGAGAATGTGCGCGACATGGCGGACGGCCCCTGCCTCGTCCATGTCGTGACGCAAAAGGGCAAGGGCTATGCCCCGGCCGAGGCGGCGGCGGACAAATATCACGGCGTGCAACGCTTCGACATCATCACCGGCGAACAGGTGAAGGCGCCGGCCGGCCCGCCCAGCTACACCAGCATATTCGCCAGGGCCCTGCTCGCCGAGGCCGCGCGCGACGAGACCGTCTGCGCGATCACGGCGGCGATGCCCGCCGGCACGGGACTGGACAAGTTCGCGGCCGCATATCCCGAGCGCTTCTTCGATGTCGGCATTGCCGAGCAGCATGCCGTCACCTTCGCGGCGGGTCTGGCGGCGCAGGGCATGCGCCCCTTCTGCACCATCTACTCGACCTTCCTGCAACGCGCCTACGATCAGGTGGTGCATGATGTGGCGATCCAGAACCTGCCCGTGCGCTTCGCCATCGATCGCGCGGGACTGGTCGGCGCGGACGGCGCGACTCATGCGGGCAGCTTCGACATCACCTATCTCGCCACCCTGCCCAACATGGTGGTGATGGCGGCGGCGGACGAGGCTGAGCTGGTCCACATGGTCCACACCGCCGCTCACCACGACAGCGGCCCTATCGCGCTGCGCTATCCGCGCGGCAGCGGCGTGGGCGTGGCACTGCCCGAAACGCCGCAGCGGCTGGAAATCGGCAAGGGCCGCATCGTGCGCGAGGGCAAGACGGTCGCCATCCTCTCGCTCGGCACGCGGCTGGAAGAAGCGCTCAAGGCGGCCGACGCGCTCGACGCGCGCGGCCTCTCCACCACCGTCGCCGACCTGCGCTTCGCCAAGCCGCTGGACGAGGCGCTGATCCGCAAGCTGCTCGCCACGCACGAGGTCGCCGTCACCGTGGAGGAAGGCAGCATCGGCGGCCTGGGCGCCCATGTCCTCACGCTTGCCAGCGACGAAGGACTGATCGACGCCGGCCTCAAGCTGCGCACCATGCGCCTGCCCGATCTCTTCCAGGATCAGGACAAGCCCGAGAAGCAATATGACGCGGCACGCCTCAACGCCCCCCACATCGTCGAGACGGTGCTGACCGCTCTGCGGCACAATAGCGCGGGCGTCGAGGAGGCAGGCGCGCGGGCGTGACGCAGGGCGCCATCCGCACCGGCATCGGCGGCTGGACCTACGAGCCCTGGCGCGGCACTTTCTACCCGGCCGACCTGCCCCAGGCAAAGGAGCCGGACTATGCCGTCCGCCACCTGCGTACCATCGAGATCAACGGCACATTCTACCGCACGCAGACACCCGCGACCTTCGCCAAATGGCGCGACGCCGCGCCCGAGGGGTTCGTCTATGCGGTGAAGGCGCTGCGCTATTGCGTCGCCAAGAAGAAGCTGGCCGAGGCGGAAGAGAGCATTGGCCGCTTCCTCGGCTCGGGCCTTTCCGAGCTGGGCGACAGGCTGGGCCCCATTCTGTGGCAGTTCCGGGACACGCGCCGGTTCGATGCCGACGACATCGCCGCCTTCTTCGCCCTGCTGCCCGGCGCGATCGACGGCGTGAAGGCCCGCCATGTGGTGGAAGCGCGGCACGAGAGCTTCGCCTGCGCCGAGTTCGTGGCCCTCGCCCGCAAGCATGACGTGGGCATCGTGGTGGCCGATCACGAAACCCATCCCCAGATCGCCGACCCGACCGCCGATTTCGTCTATGCCCGGCTGATGCGCACGCGCGAGGATGTGCCCACTGGCTATGATGCGGCGGAGCTGGATCGCTGGGCGGAAATTGCGACGGCCTGGGCGCGCGGTGAACGGCCCGAGGGGTTAAATTACGTCACGGATCAGCCCGCCGAGGGGAAAGCGCGCGACGTTTTTGTGTACTTCATCGCGGGCGCGAAGGTGCGCAATCCGGCCGCCGCCATGGCGCTGGCGGAGCGCGTGTAGAGCTGCCCCGCTACACCCTCGTGCTCCCGCTGATGGGAGAGTCCATCCAATCACGAAAGAAACCCGTGCTCCTGCGAAAGCAGGAGCCAAAGCCTGCCGCAATGCATGACCGCCCTGGGCCCCTGCTTCCGCAGGAGCACAAAGTTGGGCTCGGATGCCGGGTCGCGGATTTTGCCGATGGCGGGGGACCGCCGGCGCGATTGACGCGGTCCCTTGCGGCAAGCGGGGCCGCTATGCGCAGGCCCCATATGGCATCGAACCCGGCCGCAGCCGGCCGGTTCAGCCCTGCGGCCGCCCCAGCGAGGCGCGGGCGGCCTGGCCGTCGCCCTCGGGCGCGGCGACGATGTCGAAGACCGCGCGGCCCTTGTCGAGCACTTCGGTCTCGCCATCCGCCACGGAGGAACGGATGCCCAGCGCGATGTCCTGCTGGCCGGCTTCGTCCAGCATGGAGGTCTCGCCGCTGCTGCGCGGCGCGGGGCCGCCGAACATGGTATCGAGCGCCTGCTGCTGGACGTTGCTCTGCTGGCTGGCGGCCGTGCCCGGCGCCGGCGGCTTCAGCGCGAAGTCCGGCGGGATCACCAGCGGCGGCTGCCGCGTCACGGCCATTTCGTCCGGCCGGTCGCGATTGAACAGGCTGGTGCCTCCACAGCCCGAGAGCAGCGCGAGAGCCGCCGCGGCAATCGGCAGGGAGTGATGGATTCGCATGTCAATTCGTCTCCTTGGAAGCGGCCTTCTCGCGCAGGAGAAGCGCACGCGCAAGCAGGATGAGCACACCGAGCGTGATTGCCGCGTCGGCCAGATTGAAGATGAGGAAGGGCCGCCACTCGCCAATGTGGAAATCGGCATAGTCCACCACATAGCCCAGCCGCGCGCGATCCGCGATGTTGCCGAGCGCGCCGCCCAGGATGAGACCGAGCGCGAAGGCATCGTCGCGATTGCGCTCGCGCCACAGCCACCAGCCGACAAAGCCGGTGATGCACGCCAGCATCGCCACCAGCAGCCAGCGCATGAGATCCGTCTCCGCTTTGAGGAAGCCCATGGAAACGCCGTGATTCTGCGCCCAGGTGAGACTGAAGAACGGCGTCAGACGAATGGAATCGGTCAGCGGATTGGCGAGCTGGAGCGTATGCGTCACCACATATTTAAGGATCTGGTCGAGCAGCAGCACCACCGCCGCCGCGCCCAGCGCAAGCTTGCGATAGTGGCGGACGTATGCGCCCTCACCCGCCCCTTCGCTCATGCCAGTATCTCTCCGCAGCGGCCGCACAGCGCGCCATCCTGCGGCACTTCGGGCAGGTGACGCCAGCAGCGGCCGCATTTGTGATGCGCCGTCGCGGCCACGGACACCGCCGTCTCGCCCTCAACCTGCGTCACGCTTGCCACGATGCAAATCTCCGCGAAATCCACGTCCGCCGGCACATCGGCCATGCGCACATCCGCTTCCAGCGACGAGCGCACCACCTTTTCCCGGCGCAGGGGCTCAATGGCCTCGTTGACCTGATCGCGCGATGAACGGATCGCCGCCCAGCGCGCGCCGAGCGCCTCGTCGAGCCAGCCGGCATCCACCTGCGGCCATTCGAGCAGGTGCACCGAGCCCGTCTCGGACGGATAGCGGGCCTGCCACACTTCCTCCGCCGTGAAGGGGATGAGCGGCGCGGCATAGCGCACCAGCGCATGGAACAGGTGATCGAGCACGGTGCGGTAGGCGCGGCGCTTGCGGGTCTCCACGCCCGTCTGCGTGTTGATGTCGCAGTAGAGCACATCCTTGCGGATATCGAAAAAGAAGGCGGACAGCTCGTTATTGGCGAACTCGCTGAGCGCGCGCGTATAGCGGCCGAATTCCAGCCAGGTGTCGCTGCCCGCGGCCTTGTCGACCACGGCGCGCAGCTCCGCGTCCAGCTCGGCGAGGCGATGGAGCATGTAGCGCTCCAGCTCCGGCAGGGCGCCGGGCGCCAGATTGTCCGCCACGCTGTCGAACCCGGTCAGCGCGCCGAGCATGTAGCGGAAAGTGTTGCGCAGCTTGCGATAGGCGTCGGAGGCGCCGGCGAGCACTTCCTTGCCGATGCGCACATCGTCGAAATAGTCGGTGCTGGCGGCCCACAGGCGCAGGATGTCCGCGCCGCTCTCGTCCATGACCTTCAGCGGATCGACAGTGTTGCCGAGGGACTTGGACATTTTCCGCCCCTGCCCGTCCAGCGCGAAGCCGTGAGTGAGCACGGCCTTGTAGGGCGCATGGCCGCGCGTGCCGCAGCTCTCCAGCAGCGAGGACTGGAACCAGCCGCGATGCTGGTCCGACCCTTCGATGTAGAGATCGGCGCGCGCGCCCTCGCCATAACGCTGCTCGACCACGAAGGCGTGAGTCGAGCCGCTGTCGAACCACACGTCGAGAATGTCGTTCACCACCTCATAATCGGCGAGGTTGTGATCCGGGCCCAGCAGGGCCTGATGGTCCGCGCCGAACCAGGCATCCGCGCCACCAGCCCTGAACGCCTCGACGATGCGGGCATTGACGGCGGGATCGTTGAGATAGTCGCCGGTCTGGCGGTGGACGTAGAGGGCAATGGGCACACCCCAGGCGCGCTGGCGGGAAATGACCCAGTCCGGCCGGTCGCTCACCATCGCGTGGATGCGGTTGCGCGCACGCGCCGGCACCCAGCGGGTCTGCTCGATGGCGTCCAGCGCCACTTCGCGCAGCGTGGGGCCATTGCTCATGCTGTGATCGGGCGTGGCGGGATTGACGCCGAGCGCGATGCCCGCGCCCACGCCCGCCATCAGGCTGGGCACCACGAAGTCGGACGCCTGCGCCGCCTTGTCCATGGGGATGAACCATTGCGGCGTGCAGCGATAGATGATGCGCGCCTTGGAGCGCCATGAGTGCGGATAGCTGTGGCGCAGCTCACCCGCCGAAAGGAGCGCGCCGGCTTCGCGCAGGTCCGTCAGGATCGGGCCTTCGGGGCCATTGAACTTCACATTGATGACGCTGCCCTGCCCGCCCAGCCACAGCCAGTCGTCGCGATAGCGGCCATCGTCGGTGACGGCGAAGACGGGATCGATGCTGTGCGGCTTGCAGGCAATGAAGTCTTCCTCGCCATGGTCGGGCGCCATGTGGACGAGGCCCGTGCCGGCGTCGGTGGTGACGTGACCGGCGGCGATGAAGGGGCGCGGGCGGGCGAAGAAGCCGCCCAGATGCTGCATCGGGTGGCGGGCAATGGCGCCGGCGAGTTGGGTGCCTTTGATGATGTCGCCGGTGACGCTGAGCAGATCGCCCACGCGCTGCCCGAGCGCCTCGACCAGCGCCTTGGCGACGAGAAACCGTCGGCCATCGAGCTGGGCCAGAACATAGTCGATGTCCTCCCCATAAGCGATCGCCTGATTGACGGGGATCGTCCACGGGGTCGTCGTCCAGATCACGGCATGGGCACCGACCAGCTCGGGGGCGTTGGGGGCCTCGACGATCTCGAACGCCAGATCGATCTGGGTCGAGACGACATCCTCATATTCGACCTCGGCCTCGGCCAGCGCGGTCTTTTCGACCGGCGACCACATCACCGGCTTGGCGCCGCGATAGAGCTGGCCGCTTTCGGCGAACTTCAGCAGCTCGGCGACGATGGCGGCCTCGGCCTCATATTTCATGGTGAGATAGGGATCGTCCCAGTCGCCCAATATGCCCAGGCGCTTGAACTGGTCGCGCTGCACCCCCACCCACTTCTCCGCATAAGCGCGGCACTGGGCACGGAATTCCTGCGGGGGAACCTCGTCCTTGTTCTGCTTCTTCTTGCGATACTCCTCCTCGATCTTCCACTCGATGGGGAGGCCGTGGCAATCCCAGCCGGGCACATAGGGCGCGTCCTTGCCGAGCAGGGACTGGCTGCGGACGATGATGTCCTTGAGCACCTTGTTCATGGCGTGGCCCATGTGGATGTCGCCATTGGCATAAGGCGGGCCATCGTGGAGGAGGAAGCGCTCGCGCCCCTTGCGCTCCACGCGCAGGCGCCCGTACAGATTCATCGCCGCCCAGCGCGCCGCGATCTGCGGCTCCTTCTGCGCAAGGCCGGCCTTCATGGGGAAGTCGGTCTGGGGCAGAAAGACGGTGCTCTTATAGTCTGGCTGGTCGGTCATGGGCTTCCGGTCACGTCCTGCCGTTCGCCTGCGCCTGCCAGGAGCGTCTCTTTCTTCCAGAAGATGAAGGAAAGGCCCTCGACAAGCTCAGCCCGAACGGGCGAGTGCATCTATGTCATTCAGCCTGCGCCCCTACGCGAGGCGAGGCGAGCGCGCAAGAACGGGCGAGGAGGGGGCCGATTTACAGTGAATTCATGTCCCTGTGGGATGGGGGTGTATGGCCACGCCCGATGCTTCGACGGATCGATCGCTCTCGATCCACTATCTGCGCGCCGTGGCGGCGCTCATGGTCGTGCTCTACCATGTCTTCTCCTATGGGCTGCTGGGCATCGAGCGCGTCGAGAGCGTGCTGTGGCTCAAGAACGGCGTCGGCATTTTCTTCGTCATCTCCGGCTTCGTCATGGTCGTGTCCACCGAGGGAAAGCAGGCCAGCCCGCGCGCCTTCCTGATCCGGCGACTCCGCCGGATCGTGCCGCTCTACTGGGCCATGACCGCCAGTGCGATGCTGATCCTGGGCAATTACGATTGGGCGCTCCTCCTGCGCTCGCTCCTGTTCCTGCCCACCCCGGCCGGGGAAAGCATGGGGCCGCTCCTGCCCGTCGGCTGGACGCTCAATTACGAGATGGTCTTCTATCTGCTGTTCGCGCTCACTCTGCCGCTGCCCCGGCGGATCGCGATCTGGTCCACCATAGGTGTGCTGGCGGCCCTGTTGCTGGCCCACGACATTCCTCTGCTCCAGCAGCTCTACGGCGTTCCGGTGTGGGGCGATTTCGCCGCGGGCATGCTGATCGCGCATCTGCGCATTCGTGCACCGCTCTGGTGCCTCGCGGGCGGCTTTGTCCTGCTGGCGCTCGGGCCGACACTCTCGCTGCCCTGGATCACCAGCGTGACGTTGCCTTCCGCACTGATCGTCGCGGGCGCGCGCTCGCTGGATGGAAGGTTGCGGCCGTGGCGCCTGCCCGTACTGCTGGGCGAGGCATCCTATGCCATCTACCTCGCCCATCTGTTCGTGCTGCTGCCGCTGATCGGCATGTCCGCGCTGCACGACAATCCGCCCCTGCTGCTCATTCTCGCCGTCGGAGGATCGGTCGCGGTGGGAGTCGCCGTCCATCAGGTGGTGGAGAAGCCGCTCGCCGAACGGCTGCGGCCATCCGCGCGCCGAGGCGGCGCCGGGACAGCGCTCAGCCCGTCAGCCGCGCATAGGCCTTCGACGCGGTGAACGCCGCCCAGCGGGTGGTCCATTTGCGCACCGGCTTGCCGTCCGGCCAGAAGGGCGTCCACATCTCGCCCGGCTCGGCGCCGAGCGCGCGGGCGACCTTTTCGCTGGCGGGATTCTCCGGGTCGATCATGTGCAGCGTCTCGTCCCTGCCCAGTGCCTCATGCGCCCAGCGGAAAGCCGCTGCGGCCGCCTCCGGCGCATAGCCCCGGCCCTGGAAGCGCGGGAAGATAGCCCAGCCGATCTCGAAGCCGGGCCAGCCGGGCGGCTGGAGCGGGCCGACATGGCCGAGAAAGGCGCCGCTCGCTTTCTCCTCCACCGCGAAATTGCCGAAGCCGCAGGCCGTCCAATGTCCCGCCAGGAAGCAGAAGCGCCGCCAGCTCTCGCCATGATCGAGGCCGCGCCCTTCCGCGGTGATGGCGCGCGCGAAATCGTCGTCCGCCATTTCCGTGCAGAAAGGCACCACATCCTGCGCCTTGAAGCCGCGCAGGATGAGCCGGGGCGTCTCGATGCGGGGGATGTCCATGAGGCTAGGCCCCTCCCTGCGCCAGAATGGCGCGGGCCTGGCGCACATCCTCGTCCATCTGCGCGACGAGCGCCTCCACGCCGGCAAAGCGCACTTCGCCGCGCAGCCGCTCGATGAGCGCCACTTCGACGGTCTGGCCGTAGAGATCGCCCGCGAAATCGAAGAGGAAGGTCTCCAGCAGCTCTTTGGGGGGATCGAACATGGGCCGCACGCCCAGATTGGCCGCGCCGCCCAGCACGCGCCCGTCCGCCAGCCGCGCGCGCACGGCGTAGACGCCATAGGCCGGGCGCAGATAGGGGCCGAGCAGCATGTTGGCAGTGGGAAAGCCGATGGCGCGGCCGCGCTTGTCGCCATGGACGATCTCGCCCTCGATGGCGAATGGGCGCGAGAGCAGGCGCGCGGCGAGCGCGCAATCGCCCGCCACCAGCGCATCGCGAATACGGCTGGAGGAAATGACGCCCTCGGCATCGCGCACCGCCGGCACCGCCTCGGCCCGCAAGCCTTGTTCCGTGCCCAGATCGCGCAACAACGCGACCGTGCCCGCCCGCCCCCGGCCGAAGGTGAAATCCTCGCCGGTGACGACGCCGGCCGCGCCCAGATCGCCGGCCAGCATGGCGACGAACTGCTCGGCCGTGCGGCTGGCCAGCGCCCGGTCGAACTGGAAGACCAGCATGGCATCCGCGCCCGCCGCCGCGAACAATCGCTCACGCTGGGCCAGCGTGGTGAGGCGGAAGGGCGGCGCGTCGGGCTGGAACAGGCGCACGGGATGCGGATCGAAGGTGGCGACGATAACGGGCCGTCCTTCCGCCCGCGCACGATCCACCGCCCGGCCCACCACCGCCTGGTGGCCGAGGTGGAATCCATCGAAATTACCGAGCGCCATGATGGCCCCGCGCAAATGCGCCGGCACGCCCCCCTCGCTCGTCAGCCGTTCCATGGCTGGCCGCTATAAGGGCGGTGCGCGACCGGCGCCAGCCCCGGATTCAGGCCCCGCTCCAGCGCGGCTCCGGCGGGCGCCGGGCGCTCATGGGCCGCTCACGGATAGAGCGGCACCGCGCCCATGAACGGGCCGCCGGCTTCGTAAATATCTTCCTCCATGCGGCGCCGGCGGCTCTCCAGATCGATGCCGCCGCCCAGGAAGGAGAGGAGATCGTCGTTGAGCTTCTGCGGCGCGGTGGCGAAGAGGCCATGGGGCTCGCCATCATATTCGAGCAGCAGCGCCTGCGGGATGACCTGCGCCGCGGCGCGCGCGGAGGGCGCGATGGGCACGGTCTTGTCCTCGATGCCGTGGATGATGAGCGTGGGCACGTTGAATGCCGCCATGTCCGGCCGGAAATCGGTGCGGCCAAAGGCATCGATACAGTCCAGCATGGCCTTGGGATTGGCCATCGCGCCCATGGAGAAGGTCCAGTCCAGCAGCGCCTGGCTGACCGGGCGGGACATGAAATGGACGCCATAGAAGGTCTTGCCGAACTCCTGGAGGAAGGCGAAGCGATCCGCGCGGATCTTTTCCTGCATCTCTTCCAGCACGCTTTCGTCCACGCCCTCGGGATTGCTCTCGTCCTTGAGCAGATAGGGCGTGACTGCGGAGATGAGCGCCACGCGGTCCACGCGCGCGCTGCCGTGGCGAGCGAGATAGCGCGCCACTTCGCCGCCGCCCATGGAGAAGCCGACCAGCGCGGCCTTGTCGATCTCCTGCGCCGCGATCACATCGGCCAGGTCGTCGGCGAAGCGGTCGTAATCGTAACCGCCGGCCATGTGGGAGGAACGGCCGAAGCCGCGCCGGTCGTAGGTAATGACGCGATAGCCCGCCTCGACGAGCGCAAGCATCTGATAATCGAACATGTCGCCGTTGAGCGGCCAGCCATGGATGAGAATGACCGGCGGGCCCGCGCCCATGTCCCTCACATGGAGATAGGCGCCGTCGCTTGCCTTGATGTGCATGGATCGTCTCCCGGGTCTGGAGGGGTCTGCCGGCAAAACCCCCGGGGAGAGCGTGCGTTCCGGGCGCTCAGGCGCGCAGCAGCGTCACATAGCTGTAGGCGGGCACATCGCCGGCGGCGGGAAAGTCCTGCCGCGCCGCCTCGCGCCAGCGGACCGGATCGGCGGGCTCGATGCGCGCGTCGCCGGGCGGGGAGAGGTGCACCTGCGTGATCTCCAGCCGGTGCGCGACGGGCTCGAACAGGCGGTAAATCTCCGCGCCGCCGATGACGGCGATGACCGGCGCGTCGGCCAGCGCAATCGCCTCCTCGACCGAATGGACCACCTCGGCGCCGGGCGCGGACCAGCCGCGGTCGCGCGTCAGCACGATATGGCGGCGGCCGGGCAGCAGGCCGGGCAGGCTGTCGAAGGTCTTGCGGCCCATGACCATCGGCTTGCCCATGGTCAGCTCCTTGAAATGGCGCTGCTCGCCGGGGATCTTCCAGGGGATGTCCCCGTCCGAGCCGATCACGCCATTGTCGGCGCGGGCGATGAAGAGCGCGATCTCGGGGCCCTCGGGCGTCGCGGGTGTCTCGGCCATGCTGCGCTTTCCTTCCGGCTCAGAAATGCAGGCGCGTCACATGGCCCATCTTGCGGCCCGAGCGCGCCTCGTGCTTGCCATAGAGATGGAGGTGCGCGGCCTCGTCGGCAAGGATATCGCGCCATTCATGGGCCTGCGCGCCGATGAGATTGCGCATGGAAACGGCCGGCGCGGCGAGCGCGGTAGTGCCCAGCGGCAGGCCGCAAATGGCGCGGACATGATTTTCGAACTGGCTGGTGACGGCCCCCTCGATGGTCCAGTGGCCGCTATTGTGCACGCGCGGCGCCATCTCGTTGAAAATGGGCCCATCCTCGCCGGCGAAGAATTCCAGCGTCAGCACACCGACATAATCGAGCGCGTCGGCCACCTTGCGGGCAATGGCGCGCGCTTCCTCTTCCTGCGCGCGCACCGGCACGGGCGCGGGCACAGTGGAGGTGGCGAGAATGCCGCTCTCATGGACATTGTGCGGCGTATCCCAGAAGCGCACTTCGCCGTCATGGCCGCGCACGAGGATGACGGAAAACTCATGCTCGAAGCGCACGAAGCCCTCCAGCACCGCCGGCTGCCCGCCAATCTCGGCCCAGGTGCGGTCCAGCGTGGCGGCATCGGCATCGGCCATGCGCGCCTGGCCCTTGCCGTCATAGCCAAAGCGGGTGGTCTTGAGGATGGCGGGCGCGCCCACGGCGGCGACGGCGGCGGCGAGCCGGGCGCGATCGTCCACCGGCGCATAAGGCGCGGTGCGGCCGCCCAGCCCGGTGACGAAGCCCTTTTCCAGCAGCCGGTCCTGCGCGATGCGCAGCGCCTCGGCATTGGGGTGGACATGGCCCAGCCCCGCGAGCAGCGAGACCGCGCCGGCCGGCACATTCTCGAACTCATAGGTGATGACGTCGACGCCCCGCGCGAAGCCCGCCAGCGCCGCGCCGTCCTCATAACCGGCCTGGGTCCAGCCGGCGCTCACATCGGCGGCGGGTCCGCTCGTTTCGGGCGCGTAGATGTGGCTGCGATAGCCGAGCTGGGCGGCGGCGACGGCAAGCATGCGGCCGAGCTGGCCGCCGCCGACGATACCAATGGTGCTGCCGGGAGCGATGGGCGTCATTCGGGACTGTCCGCCACCGATTCGGTCTGCCGCGCCCGCCAGGCATCGAGGCGGTCGGCCAGCGCGCTATCGTGATTGGCGAGGATCGCCGCCGCCAGCAGCGCCGCGTTGATCGCGCCGGGCTTGCCGATGGCGAGCGTGCCCACGGGAACGCCGCCGGGCATCTGGACGATGGAATGGAGGCTGTCGACGCCCGAAAGCGCCGCCGACTGGATGGGCACGCCAAGCACCGGCAGGCGCGTGAGCGCCGCGGTCATGCCCGGCAGATGGGCCGCCCCGCCCGCGCCCGCGATGACGACCTGGAGCCCGCGATCCGCCGCGCCGCGCGCATAGGCATACATGCGGTCGGGCGTGCGATGCGCCGAGACGATTCGGCACTCATGCGCCACCTCCAGCGCGGTGAGCACATCCGATGCGTGGCGCATCGTCTCCCAGTCGGACTGCGAGCCCATGATGACCCCGACCTTCACCATCCAGACGCTCCACTCTTGCCAAAAATCCCTGCCCGGCCAGGAGGGCCGGAAACGCGCCGCGCGACGCGGGAGCACAGGCCAATAAAGCGCCGGCTTGGCGGACACAACCGCCCAGGCGCGCGATGCGCGCCGGGCCAGTTGTGTTTTTTGCCTGTCAACTTGCCGCGAATGTCCCTATATGGCGCGCAAAACAGGGGTTAAGATGGTCGCGGATGTGGAGGTAGCGCTTGAGACAAGCCACTACCCGGAATGTCGTGCGCGACGACAAAGGCGGCGACGTTTCGGCCCTGGAGCAAGAAGTTGCCGCACTCCGCGAGGAACTGCGACAACTTCAACTGACCAATGAAGAGCTTGAACGACTCGTCGTTCGGGACACCCTGACTCCACTCTACAATCGGCGCCATTTCATCACTTGTCTCAGCGAGCGGTTGAACCGGCTGGAGCGCTACGGCACCGCCTGCGCGCTGCTGTTCGTCGACGTGAACGGCATGAAGGCGATCAACGACACCTTCGGCCACAGCGCGGGGGATTTCGCGCTCAACCATGTCGCCCAGCTCCTGATCGGCGCGACTCGCTCCACCGATATCGCCGCGCGCGTGGGCGGCGACGAGTTCGCGCTGCTGCTCGACGGGCTGGACGAGGAGGACGCCGAGCGCAAGGCAAACCATCTCACCGCGGCCATCGCGGCGAGCGAATGCTGCTTCGAGGGGATGATCCTGCCGCTCTCCGCCTCCTTCGGCTGCACGGCACTGCGCGTGGGCGACAGCGATTTCGCCGCCATCGCCCGCGCCGACATGGCGATGTACGCCGCCAAGCGCCGCAACGACTGAGCCCCGCCGCGCGCATCGCCACCGGACGACGCCACCGGGACCACCCCGCCAGACGGCCAGGCCGGGCCCGAAACGGGACAGAATCGCGCGCGTCGCGCCGCTGCCGGCGCACCGGCCCTTTCCATCCGCGCCCGAAATGCTCTAACGAACGCCGGAAGAAACAGAAGGAAAGCGCGCGTGCCGTAACGTCGCGCCAGGGGAAGAGGAACAGGATCTTGTCGACGAAAACCGTGGCCGGGAAGACACCGGACGACGATGCCGCTTTCGGCTCCATCTTGCCGGAGAAGGGGAGCTACCCCCTGCCGCCGCTGAGCCTCACCATCCGCGTGGTCATGGCCGGCCGCCGCTGGCGCGCGCTCATCGACGAGCATCTGCGCCAGCGCGGGCACAGCGCCTCGCGCATGGAAGCCATGGCCTCCATTGCCTACGCGCCCGCCGCGACCACCCAGATCCAGGTTGCCAAGCGAATCGGCATCGAGGGACCCACGCTCACCCGCACGCTGGACCTGCTGGAGGCGGACGGGCTGGTCGAGCGGCTGCCCGATCCCAATGACCGCCGCAACAAGCACATGAAGCTGACCCCGGCCGGCCATGAGGCGCTGGCCGAGATGTTCCAGATCACCAGCCGCCTGCGTACCCGGCTGCTCGACGGTCTGGACGAAAGCGAGATCGCGGCGACGGACAGGTTCCTCGCCCTGCTGGTCGACCGCATCGAGACGGGGCTGCCCCCCACGGTCTGACGCCCACGGCGACGCGGGCGCGACTTGCGCCGGCCGGCCGCAGCGCACAAAGAGGCAGGGCCGTGCACCGGGCCGCGCCGCCGCGCGCCCGGCCGGCAATGCCGTGACGACATGAGGGGATCAGCCATGAGGGCCTGCGACGCGATCATCGACATCTTGAAGCGCGAAGGCGTGGACGTGCTGTTCGGCTATCCGCGCAATGCGCTGCTGGAGGCCGCCGCGCGGGCGGACGTGCGCACCATCATTCCCCGGCAGGAGCGCATCGGCCTGCACATGGCCGACGCCTATTCACGCCTGACGCGCGGCGAGAAGCTGGGCGTGTTCTGCTGCCAGCACGGCCCCGGCGCGGAAGTGGCGAGCGCGGGCGTGGCGCAGGCCTATGGCGAATCGGTGCCCATCCTCGTGCTGCCCGGCGGCTACCCGACCGCGACGGCCCATGTCGGGCGCAATTATAACAGCGTGCGCAACATGGCGCACATCACCAAGAGCGCCGAACCGCTCAATTTCCCCGCGCACACGAGCGCAGTGATGCGCCGCGCCTTCACGGCCCTGCGCAACGGGCGCGGCGGCCCGGCGCTGGTCGAGCTGCCCTATGACGTGCTGGAGCAGGAGGGCGCGGAGGTCGACTATCGCCCGGTACTGCGCTCCCGCTTCGCGCCCGACGGCGAGAGCGTGGCGCGCGCGGTGGAGCTGCTGTGCGCGGCGAAGCGGCCAGTGCTCTATGCCGGACAGGGCATCCACTGGTCCAACGCCTATGCCGAGCTGAAGGAACTGGCCGAACTGCTCGCCATCCCGGTCTGCACCAGCCTGCCAGGCAAGAGCAGCTTCGACGAGACGCATCCGCTCTCTCTCGGCTCGGGCGGCGCCGCCATGCCCCGCGCGGTGCGCCATTTCCTCGATGAAGCGGACGTGATCCTGGGCGTGGGATGCAGCTTCACCAGCACGGCCTTCGGCATCCGCATGCCGGCGGGCAAGCGCGTCATCCATGCGACGCTGGACCCGGTGGAGATCAACCGCGCGGTGGAGACCGAAGTGGCGCTGATCGGCGATGCGGCGCTGACGCTGCGCGCGCTGATCGCGGCGTGCCGGGCGCGCCTTGGCGGAGCCGCGCGCGATTCGAGCGCGGTGGCGGCCGAGATCGCCAAGGTCCATGCCGACTGGCTGGCGGAATGGATGCCCAAGCTCACCAGCGATCAGGTGCCGATCACGCCCTATCGCGTGCTGTGGGACCTCCAGCACACGGTGGATGTCGCCAACACCATCATCACCCATGACGCCGGCAGCCCGCGCGATCAGTTGAGCCCCTTCTGGCGCACCACCGCGCCGCACAGCTTCCTGGGCTGGGGCAAGACCACCCAGCTCGGCTATGGGCTGGGACTGGCGCTCGGCGCCAAGCTCGCCTGCCCGGACAAGCTCTGCATCAATGTGTGGGGGGACGCCGCCATCGGCTTTACCGGCATGGATTTCGAGACCGCCGTGCGCGAGCGGCTGCCCATTCTCTCCATCCTGCTCAACAACGCTTCCATGGCGATGGAGCTGAACGTGATGCCCACCGCCACGGAGAAGTTCCGCTCCACCGATATCGGCGGCGACTATGCCGCCTTCGCGCGGGCGCTGGGCGGCCATGGCGAGCGGGTGCGCGCGGTGGAGGACATCGTGCCGGCGATTCGCAGGGGCGTGGCGGCGACGCAGGCGGGCCAGCCGGCGCTCATCGAGTTTATGACCAGTCAGGAGCTTGATTTCTCGCGCTATCCCTGAAGAACGCGCGCGGGCGCCGAAAAAGGGCGCGCGCCGTTTGTCGAGCCGGGGGCGCAACCCGTCGCAAGGCTGTGGCGGGAACCCGTTTCGCGGGAGAGTGTCCGCCCGCACATGCTCCAGCCCGCCATCCTTGCCGAAAGCCCGGCCGCCGATCTGTCGGGCGAGATCGACCGCGCGCGCCGCATCGGCGAGGCGCTGGCCGACCCGGCGGACCGCAATATCGTGCAGCGCTATATCGCCGAGCTGGAGACGCTCATTGCCTCCGGCACGCAGGGCATCGTCTCCGGCAGGCAGGGCCAGCCGGCGCGGCATTGAACGCACGCGGCGCCGGCCCGGCTGGATTCGCCGCCGCGCCTCCCCATCTTGACGGGCGATGACACCGCCCTTCTCCTGGATCGCTGCCGAGCCGCAGGGCATCCGCATCGTGCCCGCCGACGCCTGGATCGACCCCGCCCAGCCCGTGGACCACGCGCTCGTCACCCATGGCCATGCCGATCATGCGCGCGGCGGCCACGGCCGCACCATCGCCACGCCCGAGACGCTGGCGATCATGGCGCTGCGCTACGAGACGCGCGCGGGCGCGGTGCCGGCCGCTTATGGCGAGACGCTGCGCCTGCCGGGCGGCGTGGACGCCACTTTCCTGCCCGCCGGCCATGTGCTGGGATCGGCGCAGATTCTGCTGGAGCATGGCGGCGAGCGCGTGATCGTGACCGGCGACTATAAGCGCCGGAGCGACCCCACTTGCCCGCCCTTCATCGTGACGCCCTGCGACATCTTCATCACCGAGGCGACCTTCGCCCTGCCCGTCTTCCGCCACCCACCAGTGGAAGGCGAAATCGCGAAACTGCTGGCGGCGCGCGCCGCCAATCCCGAGCGCTGCGTGCTGGTAGGGGCTTATGCGCTGGGCAAGGCGCAGCGCCTGATCGCGGAGCTGCGCTGCGCCGGCTATGCCGAGCCCATCTGGCTGCACGGCGCGCTGGAGCGCATGTGCCGCCTCTATGAGGAGCTGGGCGTTCCGCTGGGCCCGCTGCGGCTGGTCGCGGACGCGCCCGGCAAGGCGGACCTCGCCGGGCAGATCGTGCTCTGCCCGCCCGGCGCGCTCAACGATCGCTGGAGCCGGCGCCTGCCCGACCCCATCACCGCCATGGCATCGGGCTGGATGCGCGTGCGCCAGCGCGCCCGTCAGCGCAATGTGGAACTGCCGCTCATCGTCTCCGACCATGCCGACTGGGACGAACTGACCGCCACCATCGCGGAGGTGAATCCCGCCGAGACGTGGATCACCCATGGTCGCGAGGACGCCCTGCTGCGTTGGTGCGATTTGCACCAGAGGCGCGCGCGGGCGCTGGCGCTGGTCGGCTATGAGGATGAGGACGACTGATGAAAGGTTCCGCTGCGTCCCTCGCCCCCTTGAGGAAGCCCCGCTAACGATGGAACGCTTCGCCGCCCTCGTCGACGCGCTCACTTATACGCGCAGCCGCAACGGCAAGCTGGCGCTGATCGCCGCCTATCTGCGCGAGACGCCCGACCCCGATCGCGGCTGGGCGCTGGCGGCGCTGACCGACGGGCTGGACTTTCCCGCCGTCAAGGGATCGACCGTCCGCACGCTGCTGATGGAGCGCGTGGACCCGGTGCTCTTCCAGCTCTCACGCGATTATGTGGGCGATACGGCCGAGACGGCGAGCCTGCTCTGGCCGGACAGCGCCGCCGCGCAGGACCCGCCGAGCGTGGGCGAAGCGGTGGACGCGCTGCTGCGCATGACGCGGCTGAGCGCCCTGGCCGATCTCGCCGCCCTGCTCGACAGGCTCGACGCGCCAGGCCGATTCGCCCTGCTCAAGCTCGCCACCGGAGCCATGCGCATCGGCATTTCCGCGCGTCTGGCCAAGCTGGCCTTCGCGCAGGCGTTCGCGGTCGCCATCGACGATGTGGAGGAATATTGGCACGGGCAGGTGCCGCCCTATCATGCCCTGTTCGACTGGGCCGCGAACGGCGCGCCGCCGCCCCATGCGCAGGACCTGCCCCTCTTCCGCCCCTTCATGCTCGCCCATCCGCTGGAGGAAACGCAGCTCGACATGGCGGAGTATGCCGCCGAGTGGAAATGGGACGGCATCCGCGTGCAGATCGTCCACGCCGGCGGGCAGACGCGGCTCTATTCGCGCTCGGGCGACGACATTTCCGGCACATTCCCGGAGATGGTGGCGGCGCTGGACATGCCCGCCGTGCTGGATGGCGAGCTGCTGGTGCGCGGTAGCCATCAGGGCGGCGAACAAGGCGGCGCGGCCAGCTTCAATGCGCTCCAGCAGCGCCTGGGCCGCAAGACCGTCTCCAGGGCGATGCTGGCGGACTATCCCGCTTTCGTGCGGCTCTACGACCTGCTGATCCTGGGCGAGGACGATCTGCGCGCGCTGAGCTGGGAACAGCGCCGCCTCGTACTGGAGGGCCTCGTGCCCCGGCTCGACCCGGCGCGCTTCGATCTCTCGCAGGTCATCCCCGCCGCCAGTCTTGCCGAGCTGGCCGCAATCCGCGAGCGCGCCCGCGACGACGCCATCGAAGGCGTGATGCTCAAGCGCCGCGACAGCCCCTATGTGCCGGGCCGCCGCACGGGCCTGTGGTACAAATGGAAGCGCGACCCGCTGCTGATCGACTGCGTGCTCATGTATGCCCAGCGCGGCAGCGGCAAGCGCTCCTCCTTCTATTCCGATTTCACCTTCGGCTGCTGGGATGGCGACCCGGACGCGGGCGCGGAGCTGCTGCCCGTGGGCAAGGCCTATTTCGGCTTCACCGACGAGGAGCTGAAATGGCTGGACAGCCATGTGCGCCGCCACACGATCAACCGCTTCGGCCCGGTGCGCGAGACGGACAAGAGCCTGGTCTTCGAGGTCGCCTTCGATTCGGTGCATGAAAGCAGGCGCCACAAATCCGGCCTCGCCATGCGCTTCCCGCGCATCCACCGCATCCGCGCCGACAAACCTGCTCATGAGGCCGACCGGATCGAGACGCTGCGGGCACTGGTGAAGGATTAGGCTTCAGAGCGCCTCAGCGCGCCTGCGCCCGATCAGCACTGCGCGGCGGCGGTGCGGCAATCCGTGCACAGTTCGGCGGGCGGCTCGTCGCGTGTCGCGCGGGCGGCGGCGACGAGAGGATTGACCGGCCGGCCCATCGTCCAGTTGGCGAGCATGCGCACCTCGGGATTGGGCGCGCACCAGATCTCTCCGCTGTCGAGCGCCGTCACCCAGATGAGATGATGCTCCTGGCCGTAATCGATGAGACCAAGCGCATAGCCATTGCCCTTGCCGAGCACATGGAGGGGGAGGGTGGGATTGAGTTGCGTAAACATGAAACCTCGCTTCCCCAGCGCGAACGCGGCGTACGCCATCGCGTTCCCGGCGCGAGCGGCGAGAGGGCAGGCACGCAAAAAAGGGGCAGCCGCGCGGTCGCCCCTTCCCCCACAAAAGGATGATGCGCTCAGGCGAAGCACAGGGCCGTGCGGCGGCGGCGCATCGCCGCGCCCGCAAGGCCGAAACCACCGATCATCAGCGCCCAGCTCGCGGGCCCCGGCACCGCAGCCGCCTGGATCGCGACATTGTCGAACTCGAAGGCGTTGCCGCTGGAGCGGAAGCGCAGCTTGGCGACCTTGGCCATGTCCCCCTCGGTGATCGTCAGCAGCACCTGCCGATTGGTGTTCGGATCGGTCTGCCCGCCATTGGCGGAGGCGATCACGTCCGTGCCGTTGAAGGTGGCCAGCACCTTGCCGTCGCTGTCCAGCACGTCGAGGTCGTTATAGCTGTCGAAACACGCTTAAAGGCTCTCCGACAAGCTCGCGGCGAGCAACTTTCAAAGCCAGGTTCGCAACGCATAAAAACGCCATTTCCTTTGTCACGATACACCGCGCAATGACCGGAATATGGCGGCCGCGACGGTAACCATGTGTCGACCTGTTGGCGCTATGGCTGATATCCATGTCGATGCTCCGCTCCTACGAGCCCGCAACGGGCGCCCTGCTCTGGGAGGGCGCGACGGCCGATCCTGCCGGGGAGATCGCGCTGGCGGCGGGGGCCTGGCCGGCCTGGGCGGCGCTGCCGCTGGTCAACCGCGTGGAGACGGTGCGGCGCTTCGCCAATGCGGTGCGGGCGCATGAGGAGCTGTTTGCCGATCTGATCGCGCGCGAGACGGGGCGGCCGCTCTGGGATACGCGCGCCGAAGTGCAGGCGCTCACGCAGCAGGCGGATCTGGGCGTGGCCGCCCTGTCCGAGCGGGCGGGACAGCGCCGGCTGGAAGGCGCGATGGGCGCGCGGCAGGCGCTGCGCCACCGCCCGCACGGGCTGGCGGCGGTGATCGGCCCGGCCGCGTTCCCCGCGCGCATCCCCGGCGAGCGGATCGTCGCGGCGCTGCTCGCGGGCAATGGCGTGCTCTTCAAGCCCTCCGAGAAGACCCCGGCGAGCGGGCAGGCACTGGTCGACCTCTTCCATGGCGCGGGCGTGCCCGAAGCGGCGTTGCGCTGCGTGATCGGCGGCGCGCAGGCGGGCGAGGCGCTGGCGCGGGACCCGCAGGTGGACGCCATTCTCTTCACCGGCACGACACAGACAGGGCTCGCTCTCTCCCGCGCGCTGGCCGGCCATCCCGAGACGCTGCTCGCGCTCGCCATGGGCGGCAACAATCCCATCATCGCCTGGGATACGGGCGACATCGCCAGCGCCGCCGCGCTCGTCGTCCAGTCCGCCTTCGCCTCCTCCGGGCAGAACTGCCTCGCCGCGCGCCGCCTCATCGTGCGCGACGGGATCGCCGATCTGCTGGTGAGCGAGATCAAGCTGTTGAGCGAGCGGCTGGCGGTGGACCATCCCCATGCCGAGGCCGTGCCCTATATGGGTCCGCTCATCGACATGGAGGCGGCCGACAGCCTCACCGACAGCTTCCTCTACCTGATGAGCAACGGCGGCCGGCCCGTCCTGCACATGAAGCGCCCCTTCCCGGACCTCCCCTTCGTCACGCCGGGCATCATCGACGTGACGGACATGGCGCAGCCGCCGGACGTGGAATATTTCGGCCCGCTGCTGCAAGTGCGCCGCGTGGCCACGTTCGAGGAGGCGATCGCGGCCGCCAATGCCACGCGCTTCGGCCTCTCGGCGGCGCTGGTGGGCGGCATGCCGGAGCAATATGACCAGCTCTGGGCGCAGAGCCGCGCCGGCATCGTCAACTGGAACCGGCCGACCACCGCGACGCCGGTGGCGGCGCCGGCGGGCGGCACCGGCCTTTCCGGCAACCATCGCCCCGGCGGCGCCTATGGCGCGGACGCCTGCGCCTATCCGGTCGTCTCCTCCGCCATCGACCAGCCGCGCGCGATAATCGGCGCCGGACTCAAGCAGGCCGAAGCGCCACTGCGCGCCGACGCGGCATAGGGCCCGCACTCCGCGCCGCCGATTGACCGTACGGCGCGCGCATGTCACCTTTTCCGCCGGGGAGGGTCTGTCCATGTTCACACGCAGGGCAATGCTGGCCGGCGGCGCGGCGACGGCCATGGCAGCGGCAAGCGCGCGCGGCCTGGCGCAAGGGGCGGGCGCCGGCGCGCGCCCATCCGCCTTCGTGCGGCGCGAGGGGAGCGGCTTCGTTCTCAACGGGCAACCCTATCGCTTTGTCGGCGCGAACATGTGGTACGGCGCCTATCTGGGTGCGCCGGGCAGCGCCGGAGACCGCGACCGGCTGACGCGCGAGCTGGACCGGCTCCAGGCGGCGGGCATCACGAACCTGCGCCTGCTCGCCTCGTCCGAGGATGGGCCGCTCAAGCATTCGGTGAAGCCCAGCTTCCAGTCGAAGGACGGGCCGCCCAATGCCGCTCTGCTCGCCGGCCTCGACCATCTGCTCGCCGAAATGGGCAAGCGCGACATGAAGGCGGTGCTCTACCTCACCAATTTCTGGGAATGGTCGGGCGGGATGATGACCTATCTCGCCTGGACGACCGGCCATTATATGGACATGGGCGACCCGGCCCATCCCTGGCCCGCCTTCCCCAATGCCACCGCCGAATTCTACGCCGCGCCACCCGCCGTGGCACGCATGCAGGCCTGGACGCGCCTGATCGTGGGCCGCACCAATGGCGTGACCGGCACCCCCTATCGCGACGATCCCACCATCATGGCCTGGCAGCTCTGCAACGAGCCGCGCCCGGGCGGCGACGAGGCGACGGGCCGGCGGCTGCTGCCGGCTTATTATGCCTGGGCGCAAAGCACGGCGCGGCTGATCCGCAGCATCGACCCCAATCATCTGGTGAGCACCGGCAGCGAGGGCCTGAAAGGCGCGCTCGAAAATGCGGAGATATACAAGACGCTGCACGCCATGCCGGAAATCGACTATCTGACCGCGCATATCTGGCCGCAGAACTGGAGCTGGATCGACGCGGCGGACCTGCCGGGCACCAGCGCCGCCGGCCTCACCATGGCGAAAGCATATGTGGAGGCGCATGTCGGCTATGCACGCGAGCTGGGCAAGCCGCTGGTGATCGAGGAATTTGGCTGGCCGCGCGACGATGTCGCCTACGATCCCGCCGCCGCCACCCGGTCGCGCGATGCCTATTACCGCATGATCTTCGCGGCGGTGGAAGCCAGCGCGGCCGCGGACGGGCCGCTGGCCGGGTCCAACTTCTGGGCCTGGAACGGCGCCGGCCGCGCCGCCCATGCCGACCATGAATGGCGCGTGGGCGACCCGCTGCTGGGCGATCCGCCGCACGAGCCGCAAGGCTGGTACGGCGTGTTCGACGGCGACCGCAGCACGCTGGCGCTGATCGAGGCGCATGCGAAGGCGCTGACTGGACGGTAGAAGAGCACGCCTGCAAGGCGGAAGCCTGAGTTGGGAGCGCATATTAGCGCTTAAATTGTGTGGCGGGGTTGCAAGCCGGGTTAGCCGCTATCCTCATCCGTCCCCCCTCTCGTCCAGACAGCATGTGAAGCTCCAGCCCGGACTCCCGCCTGCGTGTAAGCACTGGATTGCCTCCAACGCGGCAGACGGCCGCTTTCACGCGGCGGATGGGGCGTTGCGCCGCAATTGGGCTTTGCCAAACGGGCCATCCTTCTCTATCTGGAGCCCCCGCCGGCGGCATCCACATGAAAGCATGTGGAATTTTCGTGCCGGATGATGGGTCAGGCTTTCGGGCCGGATTTTTCGGGAACATTCACTGCGTGACTCGTGAGCCCCGTATCGACATCGTTCGCGGCATCGCGATCGTCACTATCTTGCTCAACCATTTCGCGATGGCCTATCGCGCGACGGGGTTCGGCGGCTGGACGATCCCCACGCCCACGCAGCTCGGCTATTCCTCCGCAGCGACCATCTTCGTGGCGCTCTCGGGCTATATGGTGGGCCTCGTCTATCTGCGCCGCCCGGCCCCGGCACGCGCGGCACTGCGGCGCGCGGCCGAGCTGTATCTGGTCAATGTCGCGGTGTTCCTGATCGTGCTGCCGGCCGCGCCCTTCGTCGATCCAGCGCGCGACCGCTTCTGGTACATGCAGGGCCTGCTCGCCGACCCGCTGCACGGCGTGCTGCGTTTCCTCACTCTGCGCGACGCGCCGGCCTTTCTGGACGTGCTCCAGCTCTATGTGGTGCTACTGCTGATGACGCCCATCGCCATCGCACTCCTGCGCCGCTCGCGCTGGCTGCTGGCGGGCGTCTCGCTGGGGCTGTGGGCGGCGATCCAGCTCTGGCCCTTTGTCATGCCGGCCGGTGCGCCCACACCCAATATCGGCCGCGGCATGAACGCGCTGGCCTGGCAGATGGCCTTCTTCCTGCCGATGATCGCCGGCGCGGCGCGGCTGCACGAGCCGCTGTTCGCCTGGTTCGCGCGGCGGCCGCTGGCGCTGCTACCGCTGCTGGGCGCGCTGGTCGTGGCGGCCATTCTCCATCATGTCGATCCGCTGCTGGCACCGGCGCGCATCCATCTGGCGCTCACCAGCCGGGCGGCGCATGGGCCGATCTGGACGGCGCACGCCCTGTTGCTGCTCACTGCCTATCTGGGCCTGCTCGTCTGGGCGACGCCCTATCTGAAAGCCCTGCCCTTCCGCCTGCTCGCCCGTCTGGGGCGCAACAGCCTGGCCGTCTATGCCGCCAGCATTCCGCTGATCTTCGCGGCCGCGCTCGGCATCGGCGGCGCGCGGGCAGACGGGGCGGGCTACATCACCGGCATGGCGCTGGTGCTGGCGCTCTCGCTGGCCGTCGCGGCCTGGGCCGACCGGCGCAAGCAGCGGCGGCGCTCGGCGCCCGCCACGGCCGCGCTCCAGCCCGCCTGAAACCGCTGCAAGAATCCCTTGTCTCATCCAAAGGAAGCCTGATTTGCGGTTCTCGCATCCTCTGCGCATCTAGGCAGCTTCATGACGCAGGACTCTTCCCTCAGGACCGGCACGGTCCATCTCGTCGGCGCGGGCCCGGGCGACCCGGACCTGCTGACCGTGCGCGCCGCGCGGCTGATCGCGCAGGCGGGCCTGATCGTGCATGACGGCCTCGTCGATCCCGCCATTCTCGCTCTGGCGCGCCCCGATGCGGAGCTGATCTCCGTCGCCAAGCAGCGCTCGCGCCACTCGATGAAGCAGGAGGCGATCAACGCCCTGCTGGTGCGTGCCGCGCAAGCCGGGCGCGACGTGGTGCGCCTGAAGGGCGGCGATCCGTTCATCTTCGGGCGCGGCGGCGAGGAAGTGGAAGCCTGCCGCGCGGCCGGCGTGCCCGTGGCCGTGGTGCCGGGCATCAGCGCCGCCATCGGCGCCGGGGCGAGCGCGCTGCTGCCCCTCACGCATCGCGACCATGCCAGCATCGTGAGCTTCGTGGCGGGCCAGTGCAAGGGCCTCTCCGGCCAGAACTGGACGGGCCTGGCCGGCGCGGGCCGCACGCTCGTCATCTATATGGGCCTCGCCACCGCCCACGACATCGCCGAGAAGCTGATGGCCGACGGGCTGGCGCCCGCCACCCCGGTCGCCGTGGTCGAGAATGCGACGCGGCCCGAGCAGCGCGTGCTGCGCAGCCTGCTCGCCGACCTGGGCGATCTGGTGGCGCGTGAACAGGTCGCCAGCCCGGCCCTCATCGTCGTAGGCGAAGTGGCGACGCTTGCCGAGGCGCTGGACGTCCTGCCCCACTCTTATCGTAAAGCAATCGGAGCCCTTGTTTGATGAATATCCTGACCGGCAACGATCTCGCCACCGGCGACGTCATCTGGTGGACCGGCGAAGACTGGTCGCGCCATGTGGAGGACGCGGTGGACGTGGGCGACCAGGGTGAGCGCATTCTGGAAGCGGAGACGGCCGCGCGCCGCGTCAATTCCGGCTACCAGATCGAGGGTACGCTGGACGCGCAAGGCAGAGTGCGCCCCGCCCATATCAAGGACCGCATCCGCGCGCTTGGCCCCACCGTGCGCCTCGACCTCAGCCTGAAACCAGCCGACCCGAGCGTCGGCAACTGGGTGATCTGACCATGTACCGCTACGACAAATACGACCAGGCCGTGGTCGACGCGCGCGTCGACGAATTCCGCGATCAGACCGCGCGGCGGCTCGCCGGACAGATGACGGAAGACCAGTTCAAGCCGCTGCGGCTGAAGAACGGCCTCTATCTCCAGCTCCACGCCTATATGCTGCGCGTCGCCATTCCCTATGGCACGCTGAACGGCGCGCAGATGCGCAAGCTGGCGCATATCGCGCGCACCTACGACCGGGGCTATGGCCACTTCACCACCCGGCAGAACATCCAGTATCACTGGATCAAGCTCAAGGACGCGCCCGATATCCTCGCCGAGCTGGCGGCGGTGGAGATGCACGCCATCCAGACCTCCGGCGAGAGCATCCGCAACATCTCGGCCGATCACTATGCCGGCGCGGCCGCCGACGAGATCGAGGACCCGCGCGCATGGGCCGAGCTGATCCGGCAGGCGACGACCTTCCACCCCGAGTTCAGCTACCTGCCGCGCAAGTTCAAGATCGCGCTCATCGCCGCGCCGACGGACCGCGCGGCGCTGCGCTGGCACGATCTGGCGCTGCGCATCGTGCGCAACGAGGCGGGCGAGACGGGCTTCGAGGTGTTCGCCGGCGGCGGCATGGGCCGCACGCCCTTCATCGCCTTCCCGATCCGCGCCTTCTGCCCGGCGGAGCAGATCTTCTCCTACATCCAGGCGGTGCTGCGCGTGTGGAACAGCCATGCGCGGCGCGACAACATCCACAAGCAGCGCATGAAGATCCTGGTCCACGATCTGGGCCATGAGGAGTTCACGCGGCAGGTGGAAGAGGCGTTCGCGCACATCCTGACGCTGGGCACGGACTTCCCGCGCGCCGAATATGAGCGGATCGCCGCCTATTTCGCGCCGCCGCCCTTCGAGACCGGCCTCTCCGAGGAGATCGACCGCGCCGACCCGGACTTTGCCCTGTGGGTCGACCAGCAGACCGCCGCGCACAAGGCGCCGGGCTATGCCATCGTCAATGTGAGCCTCAAGCGCATCGGCGGCATCGGCGGCGACATCACCGCCGAGCAGATGGACGTGGTGGCCGACCTCGCCGAGCGCTACAGCTTCGACGACATCCGCGTGAGCCATGCGCAGAATCTGGTGCTGCCGCATGTGCGCAAGCAGGACCTGCATGCGGTGTGGCAGGCGCTGGACGCAGCCGGGCTGGCGGACGTCAATCTCGACCTCGTGACCGACATCATCGCTTGCCCCGGCCTCGATTATTGCAGCCTCGCCAATGCGCGCTCCATCCCGATCGCGCAGAAGATCGCCGAGCGCTTCGCCGATCCGGCACGGCAGCTCGATCTGGGCGAGCTGAAGATCAAGATCTCCGGCTGCATCAACGCCTGCGGCCACCATCATGCCGGCCATATCGGCATCCTGGGCGTCGACCGGAAGGGCACGGAGAATTACCAGCTCCTGCTCGGCGGATCGGGCGCGGAGGATACCAGCCTGGGCAAGATCACCGGCCCCGGCTTCGACGAGAACGGCATTGTCGATGCCGTCGAGAAGGCGACCGACGTCTATCTGCGCGAGCGCGCCGATGGCGAGCGCTTCCTGGACACCTATCGCCGCATCGGCGTCGAGCCCTTCAAGGAGGCGATCTATGGCTGAGTCCCCCCTGCGCTTCCGCGACGACGCGCCGGCCGACGAGCCGGCGGTGACGCTCGACGCCTTCTTCGACCAGGAGGACGCCGTCTCCGTGCGCATCGAAGCGGGCGACGACGTGCGCCGGCTGATCCCGGTGCTGGACCGCGTGAAGCTGGTCGAGATCGACTTCCCGCGCTTCCGCGATGGGCGCGGCTATTCCTCCGCGCGCGTCCTGCGCGAAGCGGGCTACACGGGCGAGCTGAAAGCCACCGGCGACGTGCTGGTCGACCAGATGCTGTTCATGCGCCGCTGCGGCTTCGACAGCTTCGCGCCCGACGCGCCGGTGGACCCGGCAGTGCTGGACGCCGCGCTCAAGCGCTACGACTATGTCTATCAGACGGCGGCCGACGAGGCCGTGCCGGTGTGGAAGCTGCGGCATGGCTGAGGCCGTCCGGCAGATCGACCGCATCGACGCCGCCCCGCGCTGGACCCAGGCCGACGCCGACGCGCTCAACGCGCGCTTCGCGGGCGTGGACGCCGTCACGATGCTGAAGGCGCTGGTCGCGGACAATATCCTCGGCAAGGTCGCCGTGGTCTCCTCCTTCGGGACGGAGAGCGCGGTGCTGCTGCACATGGTGGCGCAGGCGGACAAGGCGATGCCGGTGGTGTTCGTCGACACGCTGCGCATGTTCCCCGAAACGCTCGATTATCGCGCGACGCTGGTGGAGCGCCTGGGCTTCACCAACAGCCAGACGGTGACGCCCAACGCCGCCGTGCTCGCCGCCAAGGACGACAAGGGCCTGCGCTGGTCCTACGACCCGGACGGCTGCTGCGCGATCCGCAAGGTGGAGCCGCTGGCGCGCGCCAAGGAAGCGCTCGATAGCTGGATTTCCGGGCGCAAGGCGTTCCAGTCCGTGACGCGGCAGAACCTGCCCCGCTTCGAGATCGAGGATGGGCGGCTCAAGATCAATCCGCTGGGCGACTGGGACAAGGCGGCGCTGGACGCCTATTTCGAGGCGCACGACCTGCCGCGCCATCCGCTGGAGGCGCAGGGCTATCTCTCCATCGGCTGCGAGCCCTGCACCAGCAAGGTCATGCCCGGCGAAGACCCGCGCGCGGGCCGCTGGCGCGGCTGGGACAAGGTGGAATGCGGCATCCACACCGCCTCCACGCCCATTGGAGACGCGGAAGACCCGGCCAACGAACCGGCATTCTGAGAGGCGCGCGCCGGGACGCAAGGGCCGCGCTTGGACCGACGCCCGAAGCATGTGTCCACGGCGCAAAATCGATGGCGCGTGTCCTCCTCGAAAATGGTAAATTCTCTTTTAGCATGTCCCGATTTGCCTTAGCGGCGAATTCAGGTGGCAGGGCCCGGCTCTGTCTCAAGCTTGGGGGTATGACCATGACATTTTCCATCAGGGCGCTGACGGGCAGCGCCATGGCCGCCGCGATGCTGCTGGGCGCCAGCGCACCGGCCAATGCGGTGCTGGCGACGTCCATCCGAATCAAGAGCGCCTTGCCCGACTATCTCCAGATCGGCGAATTGCAGGTGTTCGCGGGCGGCGTGAACATCGCGCTGGCAAGCAACGGCGCGACCGTTTCCGGTAGCGGCGGCTATATGGGGAGTTCGCCGGACACCGCGATCGACGGCATCATCAGCACGATCTACCCGGACATCTATCATAGCGACGGCGACGGCTCCACCGAGCGCCTGCTGGTCACATTCGCGCAAGCCTATGACATCAGCGACATCGTGATCTACGGTCGCAGCGACTATGGCTCGAACCTGAACCTGTTCACCTACGAGCTGTTCCTGTGGGGCCAGCAGGGCGACATGCTGGTCGGCGAGGGCCTGCTCGACGCGCGCAACGCGCCCTATTCGGCCTCGGTGTCGCTGCCGACCACTCCCGTCCCGACCGATCCCACGACGCCGGCCGTGCCCGAGCCGGCGAGCTGGGCGATGATGATCGGCGGCCTCGGTCTTGCCGGCGGCGCCCTGCGCGCCCGGCGGAGCCGCGTGCGGGTCGCCGCGGCCTGATCCGGCGCCGCGCGCCTTTGCGTTGAGGACCATCGCCCCGGTGCAAGCCGGGGCGGCGGCCCGGACAAGGGCGGCGCTGCGACAGGCACGTCGCGCGCCTCGAAAGACCGGACAGACATGGAGGCGGTGCAACTGCGCAGGTTGGAGCCCAAAGCCCAGCGACTGCGCATAATCGCCCTGGGTTCCTGCCGGCGCAGGAGCACAAGAGGGGCCCGATCAAAACGGAAGACCGCTGCCATAAGGCATCAGCGCTTTTTGTAGGCTGATCTCCCGCTGATAGCACGCCCCGCGCAGCCGGCACTAGCCGGCCTCACAGCACCTGCGCCGCCGCCCAGCCGCTCGCCCAGGCCCACTGGAAATTATAGCCGCCGAGCCAGCCGGTCACGTCCACCGCCTCGCCGATCACATACAGGCCCGGCACCTTGCGCGCCGCCATGGTCTGCGATGACAGCTCGGCCGTGCTGATGCCGCCGGCCGTCACTTCCGCCTTGGCGAAGCCTTCCGTGCCGTTGGGCGCGAAACGCCAGTCCGCCAGGGCCCGCTCGGCCGCCATCAGCCGCGCATCGGGCAGGTTGGCGAGGTCTCCGGCAAGATCGAGCCGTTCGGCCAGCGCCTCGGCCAGCCGCTCCGGCAGGCCGCCCGCGAGCAGCCTGGCGAACGTCATGCGCGGCGCACTGCGCTTCGCCGCCTTGATCCAGCCCGGCTCCCGATCCGGCAGGAAATCGATGGCGAGCGGCTCGCCCCGGCGCCAATAGGAGGAAATCTGCAAGATCGCGGGGCCGGACAGGCCGCGATGCGTGAAGAGCGCCGCCTCGCGGAACGCCACCTTGCCGACCTTGGCGACGACCTCGGCCGAGATGCCCGAGAGCGCGCGGAACAGCAGTTCCTCGCCGGGCAGCGTCAGTGGCACCAGCGCCGGACGCGGCTCGACGACCTTGAGGTGGAAGCGGCGGGCCAGTTCATAGGCGAAGCCCGTCGCGCCCATCTTCGGGATCGAGGGGCCGCCGGTCGCGATCACCAGCGCCGCCGCGTGAGCGGTCCGCCCGCCCGAGGTGACGCGGAACCGCCCGTCCGCATGGTCCACATCGGCAATGGGTTGGCCCAGCGCCAGGTCCACGGCGCCCTGCGCGCATTCGTCCAGCAGCATCTCCACGATCTGCCGCGCGGAGCCATCGCAAAAGAGCTGACCCAGCGTCTTTTCATGCCATGCGATGCCGTGCCGCTCGACCAGCGCGATGACATCGGCCGGCTGATAGCGCGCCAGCGCGGAGCGGGCGAAATGCGGATTGGCGGACAGGAAGCGATTGGGGGCCGTGCCCAGATTGGTGAAATTGCAGCGCCCGCCGCCGGAAATCAGGATTTTCTTGCCCGGCCGGTCGGCATGATCGATGAGGAGCACGCGCCGGCCGCGCTGCCCCGCCACGGCCGCGCACATCAGCCCCGCGGCACCGGCGCCGAGGATGATCGCATCATAGGTTTCCACCGGCATCGGCCGCTCAGCCCCGCCGCCGGTGGCGGACCAGCGCTTCATCCAGCGCCGAGAGGAAGCGCGAGCGATCCCCCTTGCCGAACGGCGGCGGACCGCCGACCGCATCGCCATTGGCGCGCAGATCCGCCATGATGGCGCGCACCGCAATCGCATTGCCGATGGAGCTGGCCGTGAAGGGCTTGCCATTGGGCGCGATGACAGTGGCGCCCGCCTTCAGGCAGCGGTCGGCGAGCAGAATGTCGGCGGTGATGCAGACGGTGTCCTTGCCGGCCCGTTCGGCGATCCAATCATCGGCCGCATCGAAGCTCTCGCTCACCACCTCACGGCCGATGAGCGGATGCGCGGGCACGCGAATCGGGCTGTTGCTCACGATAGTGACCGGCACCGCGTGACGGAAGGCGACCTTGTAGATCTCTTCCTTCACCGGGCAGGCATCGGCATCGACGAGGATATGCGTCACCGCAGCCGCTCCCGCGCGGCCCCGGCCGGCCTGTCGGCGTTGCGGACGGTCATGTTCTCTCGCGTGCGCATGGACTCATGAAAGCCGGCGGGCGGCGCCGCCCGCTTATTCGTGCCCCGCGTCGCCAAAGCTGTCCTCGGCCAGATCGGTAAAGCGCGTGATCTGCGATTCGAAGCGCAGGCGCACCTTGCCGGTGGCGCCGTGGCGCTGCTTGGCGACGATGAGTTCGGCGATGCCGGAGATGCGGTCCATCTTCTCGCGCCAGGCGGTGTAGCCCACCGGGTCCTGCTCGATGTCCGGCTCCTTGTTCATCTCGTAATAGTCGTCGCGATAGAGGAACCAGACCATGTCCGCATCCTGCTCGATGGAGCCGGATTCGCGCAGGTCCGAGAGCTGCGGTCGCTTGTCCTCGCGGCTTTCCACCGCACGGCTGAGCTGGGAGAGCGCGATCACGGGCACGTTCAGCTCCTTGGCCAGCGTCTTGAGGCCGCGGCTGATCTCCGAAATCTCGTTGACGCGATTGTCGCTGGAGCGCCCGGAGCCCTGGAGGAGCTGGAGATAGTCGACCACGATGAGGCCGATATTGTGCCGGCGCTTCAGGCGCCGCGCGCGGGTGCGCATGGCGGCGATGGTGAGGCCGGCGGTATCGTCGATATAGAGCGGCAGGTCCTGCAAGTCGCGCGAGGCGCGCACCAGGTTCTGGAAGTCGCCATGGTTAATACGGCCCATGCGCAGCTTCTCGCCGCTGATGCCGGATTGTTCGGCCAGGATACGGGTGGCGAGCTGGTCCGCCGACATTTCCAGGTTGAAAATGGCGACGGGCGAGCCGACCGACTTTTCCGGCGCGATGCCGTCCGCCATGTCGCGCACCCAGCGGCGCGCGGCGTTGAAGGCGATGTTGGTGGCCAGCGAGCTTTTGCCCATGCCGGGGCGCCCGGCGACGATGATGAGATCGGACGGGTGCAGGCCGCCGGTCTTGGCGTTGATGCTGTCCAGTCCCGTGGTGATGCCCGAGACATGGCCGCCGCTGTTCAGCGCCTTCTCCGCCATGTCGACCGCCAGGCGCGTGGCCTGGGCAAAGGTCTTCATGCTGCCGGAGTCGCCGCCGGCCTCCGCGACCGTGTAGAGCGCGACTTCCGCCTGCTCGATCTGGCCCTTGGGATCGATCGTCTCGGAGGTGTCCAGCGCCTTCTCGACCAGATCGCGGCCCACGCCGACCAGCTCGCGCAGCAAGGCAAGGTCGTAGATCTGCTGGGCGAAGTCGCGCGCACCGATGACGGCGGCGCCGCTGCCGGTCAATTGCGCCAGATAGCCGGGCCCGCCCAGCTCCTTGAGCGCGGGATCGGCCTCCAGCAGCGGCTTGAGCGTCACCGGATTGGCGACCATGTTGCGATCGACCAGGCGCAGGATCGCCTCGTAGATGCGCCCGTGCAGCGGCTCGAAGAAATGCCGGGGGGCGAGCTGCATCTGCACGTCCTCGGCAATGCGATTGTCCACCATCAGCGCGCCGAGCAGCGCGGCCTCCGCTTCCACGTTGCGCGGCAGGCGGGGTTCGGCGGGCGCATCGGGCACCGCATTCAGGGGGCGAACAGTCTCGGACATGAGCCCTCCTCATTCCGCCGAACGGGCGCGCGTGGCAAGACCCGATTGCGCTCACGCGCCCTGCGTCTGTGGAGCGGCTGTGGATAAGATTGGGGAGAAATATCTCCCGTCGCCCTTGCGGCGCACAATGTGCACTTGTGCGCGCCCGATGCCGACCGTCGGCTGAAATCTGCCATTCGCAAAAATCGAGCCCAAAATATGGTTAAGAAAATTGCCGCTTTGCGGGAACCAGAGGTCGGAAACTGAGTCTCTTTCGTCGGGGGCGGAGAACGCTTGTGCCCGCTTTGGGCGCGTAGATGGGAGACTAGCGATATGAAGACATATGTTTTGGGGACAGCGGTAGCGGCAGCGGCATTCGCCCTGGCACTGCCAACGGCGGCAAGCGCCGCGACCTTTCCTGTGGGGAGTGATAATTTCATCATCACAAGCGGCAATCCGTTCTCGCCGTCGATTACCGCCACATTCTGGAATGGGTTCGAGGGGTCGACGACGTTCGACGATTCCTTCACCTTCACCATTCCGCAGAATGGGTGGGGCAGCGGGTCGATCACCACCAGCTTCTCCGACTCGAGTTTGAACGAACTGGTCATCACGGATCTGTTCATCAACGACGTCCGCTATGACGTGCCGTCAAGCTCGGCGGGCCAGTCGTTTGAAGTCAGCGGCATCCCGGTCATCGCGCTGGCGCTGAACACGATCCGCGTGGTGGGATACACGAACGGTTCGGGCACCTATGCGGGCACGGCGACCTTTGCCGCAGCCGCGCCGATTCCCGAACCCTCAATGTGGATCCTGATGATCGCCGGCTTCGGCGCGGTCGGCATGACCCTGCGGCGCCGCGTCTCGACGCGGGTCGCCTTCTCCTGACCTGATACCGGGCGAGCCGCCGCCATTCCGTAGCGGCTCGCCCTCCTTTCCCTTCTCCCCATTGTCCTCATCGACGTCGCGCCTGCCCCCTTTATCGCCGCGACAAATCTGCCCCCCGGAACAATTGTTCCCGTGCAAAACGGGCTTGAACGGCCCCCTCGTCTTCATTTGTCTAAATCGCAACACAGCTTGTCGTGAGCGCGACAAAGGTGAATGGAAAGGTAAGACTTTCCAGCCCTAAATGCGCGCACTGGCGGGGCTGGCGTACCGTTCGTTAGAGATCGAAGAATCTTGGCGCGATAGACCTGAACCGCTTGGCCTGGCGACCCGATCCTCGGGGCGCGGGGCATCGGTTTTGTTCATCGTCGGGGGGTGCGGGGTTTTTCGTCCACCTTGATGACTCGCTCTGGAGAACGGCGTTCTCCGGGACGGTGTCGTGCGCCCTCCGGCCCTGCAATAAGGGTCGCCTCAATGTTGCATACGCCTATTCTTCCGGGGCCCCGGCGGGATTTCCCTCCGGACGCGTCCTGCCTCCAGCACAACACGCTCTTCGCCAAGCGGATCGTCTCGCCCGAGCGGATGGATGCCTCCGCCCTGCTGGAAGTGCGGGTGGCGCGCGCGGACGCCGAGCGGCGGCAGGCGCAGGCGCTGGTCAACCGCATGTATGACTGGCGCGGCTATGGCGACGAGCATGTGATCCCGGCGAGCGAGGGCCACTCCACCTTCCTCGCCTCGCTCGACGGAGCGCTGGTGGGCACCATCACGCTGGGCGTGGACCTGGGCACGGGGCTGGCGGCCGACCACATCTTCCGCAACGAGCTGAACACCTTTCGCCGCATGCCCGGCGCCAGCCTGTGCGAGCTGGTCAAGTTCGCCTTCGATGCGGACATGCCCTCGCGCCAACTCCTGGCCTCGCTGTTCCACATCGTCTTCATCTACGGCATGCGGCATCACCGCTGCTCGCACCTGTTCATCGAGGTCAATCCCCGCCATCGGCGCTTCTACCAGACCATGCTGGGCTTCGCGCCGCTGGGCGACGTGCGCACCAACAGCAGCGTGCACGCCCCCTCGCAGCTCATGTGGCTCAAGGTGGCGGACATTGCCCGGCATATCGGCGACCAGCCGGCCCAGCCCTCCGCCCACAGCCGTTCGCTCTATCCGATGTTCCTGAGCAGCCATGACGAGCGCGACGTGCGCGCCCGCCTCGCCCGCGCCTTCGCCGCGCCGCAGGACATGCCGCCAGCAGCGTCGTAAGAAGGCAAGGGGCGCGGACCGGGCAAAGGCGCCGCCAAGCGCCGGTCCGCGCTCCTCCCTTGCCGTCCCCCCGCCGCCCCTTGCCGCCACCCCGCGAGCAGCCTAGGAATCCGGCCTATCATGGCCGAGCCCCGCATCATCGACATCGCGTTCGACGAGACCACGATCGTCTGGCGCAATGCCAATATCGAGCGGGAGCGGCGCATTGCCGTGCGCGACCTCATCCAGCAGAACAGCTTTGCGCCCCACCGGCAGCACACGGACGGCTATGAGGGGCCCTACAAGGTACATCTGAGCGTGCGCGAAGGGCGGCTGGTCATCGACATCCACCGCGCGGACGGTAGCCCGCTGGAGGCCGTGATCCTGGGCCTGGCGAGCCTGCGCCGGCCGATCCGGGATTATTTCGGCATCTGCGAATCCTATTATCAGGCCCTGCGGCAGGCGACGCCCGGACAGATCGAAACGGTCGACATGGCGCGCCGCGCGACGCACAACCGGGGCGCCGAGCTGCTCCAGGCCCGGCTGGACGGCAAGATCGCCGTCGATTTCGACACGGCGCGGCGGCTCTTCACGCTGATCTGCGTGCTGCATATCCGGAGCTGAAAAACAATGACAGTGGTGGTGCACAGGGGCCCGTTGCGGCAACGGCGCGTGAAAGTCACGCCGCTGCGCATTCTCATCGCCGCGGCGCTGGCGGCGCTGCTGCTGGGCGGCGGCGCGCTCTGGCTGGCGCACCACTGGACACCGGACCGGGCTCGCTATCCCTTGCAAGGCATTACTGTCTCCGAGACGAGCGGCGCGGTGCACTGGCCCAGCGTCAAGGCGGCGGGCGTGGACTTCGCCTATCTCCTCGCCTCGGCGGGCAGCGCGCGGCGCGACACGGCGTTCACCGCCCATCTGGAGGGCGCGCGGGCGGCCGGTGTGCGCCACGGTGCCATCCATCGCTACAGCCTGTGCGCCAGCGCCACGGCGCAGGCCACGCGCTTCATCGCCACCGTGCCGCGCGATGCGGCGATGCTGCCCCCCGTGGTGGCGCTGGAAAGTTTGTCGGGCTGCGCGCAGCCCAGCCGCGACAAGCTGCTCGCCGAACTCAACACTTTCCTCAACCAGATCGAGGCCCATGCCGACAAGCCCGCCATCCTGCGCGTCTCGCGCGAGGTGGAAGCGGCCTATGATCTTTCCGCCGGCATCAACCGCACCTTGTGGCTGGCCGGCGATTTCTTCCCGCCCGACTATGCGACACGGCCCTGGGTGATGTGGACTGCCTCGACCTGGCGGCGCGTGCCGGGCATCGACGGGCCGGTCGAGTGGGACGTGGTGCGGCCATGACGGCGCCGTCCCAAACCGCCGCGCCGACGCCGCAGGAGCGCGCGCTGATCGACGCGGCGCGCGCGGCGATGCAGTCGACCCACGCCCCCTATAGCCGCTTTGCCGTGGGCGCGGCGCTGCGCCTTTCGGACGGCACCATCCTCACCGGCAGCAATCTGGAGAATGCGAGCTACGGCCTCTCGCTCTGCGCCGAGACCGTGGCGCTCGCGGCGGCCCATGCGCAGGGACGCACGCGGGACATCGTCGCCATCGCCGTGATCGGCGCGCCGATGGGCGGCCCGGCGGGCATGATGGTGACGCCCTGCGGACGCTGCCGGCAGATGCTGAAGGAAGCGCAGGACCGGGCCGGGCGCGACATCGCCATCCTCTGCGCGGCGGCGGATGGCGACACAGTGGCGCGCTACGATCTCGATACGCTGCTGCCCCATGCCTTCGGCCCGGCGAGCCTGGGCTGATCCGCCCGCTTCCGTTGAACCAGGCCCCTCTTCAGAGGAGGGATGTCCGTTGCGCCCGGCCCGCCCGAAAAAGAGATGGACCATCGCGGGGGCGGGCGGGTAGCACGCTCGCCATGGCTATTCTCTCGGACAAGTGGATTCGCGACCAGGCGCAGCGCACGAACATGATCGAGCCGTTCGTGGAGAGCCAGCGGCGCGAGGGCTGCATCAGCTACGGCCTCTCCTCCTATGGCTATGACGCGCGCGTGGCCGACGAGTTCAAGATCTTCACCAATGTCGACAATGCGCTGGTGGACCCCAAGGACTTCGCCTCCAACAGCTTCGTCGACCGGAAGACAGACGTGTGCATCATTCCGCCCAACAGCTTCGCACTGGCGCGCACGGTGGAATATTTCCGCATCCCGCGCGACGTGCTGGTTATTTGCCTGGGCAAATCCACTTATGCGCGCTGCGGCATCATCGTGAATGTGACGCCGCTGGAGCCGGGCTGGGAAGGCCATGTGACGCTGGAATTTTCCAACACCACGCCGCTGCCCGCCAAGATCTACGCCAATGAAGGCGCCTGCCAGTTCCTCTTCCTCCAGGGAAACGAGCCCTGCGAGACCAGCTATGCCGACCGGGCGGGCAAATATATGGGCCAGCGGGGCGTGACGCTGCCGCGCCTGTAAGGCGGCCGGCCTCACAACAGGGCAAATCCTTCCCGAACCGCGCGCGGTTACGGAACGTCAACCAGCCCCATTCATTTGGAGTGGTTTCGACTCGGAAATCACGGGACAAAAGAGCTTTTCTGGAGTCGTTGCAGTTCAATCAGAACCGGAACGACACTAAGCCGGAACTCTGATACGCTCCCCTCTGCGCCATTCTGTAACGGATGTGGAATGCTCGGCCTGTTTCGACCCAAGAAGGAACGCCCCCCTCTCGAAGGCCCGCCGTCCACCGGCGCGCACCGCCGGGTCTACGCCATTGGCGACGTCCACGGCCGGGTGGATCTGCTCATCGATCTCGTCGAGGCGATCGGGCGCGACGACTGGCGCCGCCGGCCGCGCATGGGCGGCACCACGCTGGTGCTGCTGGGCGACTATGTGGACCGTGGGCCGCGCTCGCGCGACGTCATCGACTTCATCCTCAAGCTCCAGGAGCAGTGGCACGACCTCATTTGCCTGATGGGCAATCATGAGCAGGTGTTCCTGATGGCGCTGAACGGCGACGAGCAGGCCCTGCGCTTCTTCATCCGCGACGGGGTGGGCGGGCGACAGACGCTGGCGAGCTACGGCATCGCCGACGAGGAAATCGACACGCTGGAGACCTCCGCGCTTTGGGAACGCATGGCACAGGCGGTGCCGCAGGCGCACAAGGACTTCCTGGTCGGCCTCTCCAACCATGCGATCGTCGGCGACTATGCCTTCGTCCATGCCGGCATCCAGCCCGGCGTGCCCATGACCGAACAAGAGGAGGCGGACCTCTACTGGATCCGCGAGCCCTTCCTCGAATTCGAGGGCGCCCACCCCTATATGATCGTCCACGGCCACTCGATCCGCGAGGATGTGGAACGCCGCGACAACCGCATCGGCATCGACACCGGCGCCTATGCCACCGGGCGCCTGACCGCGCTGGGGCTGGAAGGCACCGAGCATTGGGTGCTGGAGACGGGGGAGCGGTAGTGCCTCCGCGTCCATGGGTCGGGCGACCGACGACGGCGAATGAGGAGCAATCCGCTCCTGCTGACGACCAACCTGCCATCGCTTCTTGCGGAGGAGCATGAGCGCGCCTCCGATTCTCCGGAGCGGTCTGGGACTATCGCGCCTGTCGCGTAATGAAGGGCAGTTTGCGGACGCCCCGGCCTCTCGTGACGATGACCGACAAGGGCGCAAAGCCGACAGCCCTCCAGCCTCCATCTCCCGTTCCGCCCTCTTTCCCCCACAAAAAAGGGCCGGCGGATCGCTCCGTCGGCCCTTGCCCCCGTGTTGCGCCTGTGTGGGAGGTCAGGCGACCTTCACGGCTGGTGTTTCCTGCTGCTGCTCGTCCGGATCGCGCAGCACATAGCCGCGACCCCAGACGGTCTCGATATAATTGTCGCCGCTACAGGCCAGCGCCAGCTTCTTGCGCAGCTTGCAGATGAAGACGTCGATGATCTTGAGTTCGGGCTCGTCCATGCCGCCATAGAGATGATTGAGGAACATCTCCTTGGTGAGGGTGGTGCCCTTGCGGAGCGAGAGCAGCTCCAGCATCGCATATTCCTTGCCGGTGAGATGGACGCGGTTGCCGTCCACTTCCACGGTCTTGGCGTCCAGGTTGACGGCGAGCTTGCCGGTGCGGATGACCGACTGCGAATGGCCCTTGGAGCGGCGCACCACCGCATGGATGCGGGCGATCAGCTCCTCGCGGTGGAACGGCTTGGTGACATAGTCGTCCGCGCCGAAGCCGAAGGAGCGCACCTTGCTGTCCATCTCCGAAATGCCCGAGAGGATGAGCACCGGGGTCTGCACCCGTGCGGTGCGCAGCTTCTTGAGCACGTCATAGCCGTGCATGTCCGGCAGATTCAGATCCAGGCAGATGATATCGTAATCATAGAGCTTGCCGAGATCGAGGCCCTCTTCGCCGAGATCGGTCGTGTAAACGTTGAACCCCTCGGTCGTGAGCATAAGCTCGATCGCCTTGGCTGTTGTCGGTTCATCTTCAATCAGCAGCACGCGCATATGCAGCCCCTCTGTCGGCCATCGCCACCGCTCCCGACCTGCACGGGAGAATTGCGATCTGAACTATTAACCATAGGGTGTGTGAACGACAAAGGTTAATTTTGGATGAAGGCAGGGCGCCCGTCCCCAGGCGGGACAGGCCGCTCCGTCCGCAAGAAGCAGCCGAAGAATAAGCACTTGCCGCGCCCGCTTCCCCCGCCCCCGCGCACGGCCTATAGCGGCGGCATGTCTCCTCCTCCCAAGCCCCATGGCCGGCCGCGCCGGCCCGCGCCCTCCTCGCCCCTCGCCGAGCGCGTGCTGTTCATCGACGGCGAAGCGATGGTGATCGACAAGCCCGCCGGCCTGCCGGTCGACCCGCCGCGCGATGGCGGCCTCTCGCTGGAGAATCATCTGCGCGGCCTCACCTTCGGCTTCGCGCGCTGGCCGGTCCCCGCGCACCGGCTCGACCGGGATACGAGCGGCTGCCTGCTGCTGGCGCGCAATCCCAAGGCGGCGGCGCGCTTCGTGGACGCCTTCGCCCAGCGCGCGGTGGAAAAGCGCTATCTGGCGGTGCTGGACGGCGTGCCGGAGCAGGAGAGCGGCACCATCGACCTGGCGCTGGGCAAGACCAGCACGCGCGAGACGGGCTGGCGCATGGTCCCCGACGCCGCCGGCAAGGCCGCCCTCACCCACTGGCGCGTGCTCGCCGCACGGGAGGGGCGCGCCTTGATCCGCTTCACGCCGGAGACCGGCCGCACCCACCAGTTGCGCGCCCATGCGCTGCATGGCCTGGGCATCGGCATATTGGGCGATCCGGTCTATCGCGACCCGGCGCGTGCATCGGCCTGGGCGGACACCCTGCTGCTCCATGCCCGCGCGCTGCGCCTGCCGCGCGCGAACAAGGCGCCGGTGGATGCGACCGCGCCGGTGCCCGCGCTCTTCGCGCAGGCGGGCTTTGCCGACGCCGAGACGCTGGACGCCGTGCCGTGAGTCCACGCCCGCTCCCCGAGGACGCGCTGGAAGAGCGCTTCGTCACCGCGAGCGGACCGGGCGGGCAGAATGTGAACAAGGTGGCGAGCGCCGTGCAACTGCGCGTCAACATCTTCCGCCTGGGCCTCAGCCCGGAAAGTTATCAGCGCCTCAAGACCCTCGCCGGATCGCGGCTGGCGCAGGACGGCACGCTCATCATCCTCGCCCAGCGCTTCCGCACGCAGGAGGCCAATCGCGAGGACGCCCGCGCCCGCCTGATCGCGCTGCTTGACAAGGCCGACGAGCGTCAGGCGCGCCGGATCGGCACCAAGCCGAGCAAGGGCGCCCGGGCCCGCCGCGTCGACGCCAAGAAGGCCCGCGCGGGCATCAAGGCCGGGCGGGGGAAAGTGACGCTGGATTAGGGAACGCATGCGGCGCTCGGGACAATGACCGCAGGGATAGCCGTCGGCGAAGGCGGTGTCGCCACGACCAGAGCATGACGGGCAAGACCGCGCGCCTGCGGAGTCGAGGACGGACAGGCCCAACGCGAAGCCCGGGGCCTAGCCGAGCCACTCAGCCGCCCTGGACTCCCAGGATAGCCGGTTCATGGGGACAGGTTCAGGGCGTTGGCGCAGATGGACTGGCAGCGGGGACGTCCGTCTGCGGCGTGGAGGGCGGAAGAGCCGGCGGGGAAGCAACGGCGCCGGGCCCGGCCGGGGCCTGCGCCATGTTGGCAAGCGCCGCCTCGGCAGGCGAGAGCGCGGCCGGCTGGGCGGGAGACGCGACGCCGTCCGCCAGCGTCATGGCGCCGGTCATGAACAGCAGCAGCGAGACGAGGCTGGCGGCCAGCGCGGCGATCGACCAGATGAGGCCGTGGCGCCGCACGCCGCTGGCGGCCGCGAGCGCGGCCTCGCTCATCTCGCCGGTCGAGGCGACCTGCGCCCAATGGCCGCTCGCCTCGCCGATGCGCCGCGCCAGCACCAGCCCGGAGGCAAGGCTCACCAGCGCACCGACCACGGCAAGCGCGGCGCCGAAGACGAAGAGCACCAGTGCCGGCGCGGCCGTGAGCGGCGCCATGCGCGCGGCAAGGCCGGCCGCCACCGCGATGCCGCCGCCGTTGAGCAGCACCAGCGCGCCCAGCAGCCAGCGGGCCAGTGCGCCGCCTTCCGCCGCGATACGCGCCAGGCTCGCCTCGAACTGGCCGACGCTGCGCTGCCCCAGCGCGCGCGCAAGGGCCCGCGTCTCCTCCTGATCCGCCGCCTTGTCGTCCCGCTTGATAGCCATGGCGCGCCTGCTCCCGATCCCTGCTTCGCCCGCCCGCTGATGACCATGTTCGCGGCCGGACTGCAAGGCATAAGCGGCGCGGCGGCGCACTGGCGCCAGCGCGCGGGACGTCCTAGATGGAAAGGCCATGCACGCCTTCACGCCCAGCCCCGCCACCGCCAAGGCCACGCTCCATGCCGAACTGCGCGCCGCCGCGCTGGCGGTGACGCAGGGCGAGCGCGATGCCATTGCCAACATGGCCAATGTCGCGGCGCTGATCTGGCAGTTTCTGCCCGGTCTCAACTGGGCGGGCTTCTATCGCTTCGACGGCACGGAGCTGGTGCTCGGCCCTTTTCAGGGCAAGGCGGCCTGCATCCGCATCCCGCTCGGCAAGGGCGTGTGCGGCACGGCGGCGGCCATGCGTGCGACGCAATGCGTGGCGGACGTCAACGCCTTCCCCGGCCATATCGCCTGCGACGCGGCCTCCGCCGCCGAGATCGTGGTGCCCATTCTCCACGAGGGGCGACTGCTCGGCGTGCTCGATCTCGACAGCCCGCAGCCGGCGCGATTCGATGCAGAGGATGCGGCGGGACTGGAGGCGCTGTGCGCGGCCATTGCCCCGGCTTTGGCGAGCTAGAATGAGCGCGCCTGCGCAAGGATATAGCCGATCCGGCTAGGCACCGAAGAATCAGCGTTAACGGATTGGAAACCCTGAAAGAGGGCTGCTACAGCGGTTCTCGGACAGGCCAGTGGCGCAAACACCCGGCCAGTCCACCGACCGCTCGGCGAGTGGTCCTGAAAGCCCGCATGCTGGATGGGGACGCATGCGGGCTTTTCGAGTCCTGTCCTGCGGGCAGGGGGACGACGCGGGCGCGATGCCAATCGAAGCGCCTCCGCAGCGTCCCAAATATCTCTCGGGCCGAAAACCATGACAGCCGTGAATGTCCTGCACAGGCAAGGGCCCCTGGACCCAACCGGACTGCGCAACCGCCCTGAGCGCCTTCCTGCGCAGGAGCACAACGCTGTTTCATAGACTTGAGGCGTGCGCGGATCGGATGAGGATCAAGAGGATCGCGCCGAACCCCTGGATAACGGCGTACGGAGCCTACAAATGCCGGCCAGCAGGCCGCCGCCCCGGTGCTATTTCAGCAACCGCCCCTCAGCGTCGCGCGTGAGAGGGTCGGCGGCGGCGCGGTTCTGCTCGGCGGCGGGTTCGCCCGGACGCGCAGCGCCCTGCGGCTCGAACCGCTCCCAGCCGGCGCGGCCCAGCCGCTCGATGGGCCGATAGCGGGTCTTGTAGCCCATGCGCTCGGACCCTTCGACCCAATAGCCCAGATAGACATAGGGCAGCCCCGCCTTCTGCGCGCGCAGCACATGATCGACGATGATATAGCTGCCCAGACCGCCGCGATCCGTCCGGTCGGGATCGAAGAAGCTGTAGATCATCGAGAGCCCGTCGCCCTGCCGGTCCGTCAGGCAGGCGCCGACGAGTTCACCGGGGCGCCCGTCCGCCCGCCGCTCGCGATATTCGATGACGAAGGTTTCGACAGGCGATTGCTCGACCATGTCGGCGAAATCCACCTCGTCCATCTCGGTCATGCCGCCGGTCGGGTGGCGCGCGGCGAGATAGCGCTGGAGCAGCGCGAACTGCTCGCTGGTGGACCAGGGCTTGCAGGCGCTCACGATAAGATCGTCATTGCGGCGGATGAGGCGGCGCTGAGTGGCGCTGGGCTCGAACTCGCTGGCCACGATGCGCACCGAGACGCAGGCGTTGCAATCCGTGCAGCTCGGCCGATAAGCGACATTCTGGCTGCGCCGGAAACCGATGCGGCCCAGCGCGTCGTTCAGCTCCGAGGCATGATCGCCGGACAGCTCCGTGAACACCTTGCGCTCGGTCTTGCCCGGCAGATAGGGACAGGGACCGGCATTGGTCATGAAGAATCGGGGAAAGCGAAAAGCAGCGCTCACATCGTCTCCTCGTGCCCGGTCAGGCACTGACTCGCCCGCCTCGACTATGCCGCCTTGCCGCACGGGTTTAAAGACCGTTTACCACGATATTTCTCGAAAACGCGAAGCTTTTTCCTCTATCTCTATGGGTATCCTGCGCGCACCGCGCCATTCAGCATAGCTGCGCCATCATCCGCGCCAGATCGGCCCGTGTGAAGGGCTTGAAGAGCAGAGGGACGCCGGGAAACAGCGCGCGCAGCGCCCCCTCATCGCCGAAATCCGCCATCAGAACGACGGGCTTGGCGTCCGTGCGCAGGCGATGGACGAGGGCGCCGCCGGTCTCGTCGCCCGGCAGTATGCCGACCAGCGCCGCGTCCACATCGCCCCCAGCCGCGATCGCAAACCCCTCGGCCGCGCCCGGCGCGAGCGACACGCGGGCGATGCCTATGTCGGCAAGCGCCTGCTCAAGATCCATGGCGATGATGGCGCTGTCCTCCACCACCAGCACATGGAGGAACGAACCGTCGAAACCAGCCATGGACAAAGCGTCTTCCCCCTTCCCGACCTGCCGCAGGGCGCAAAGCCGGCGTCTCACCGCCTCTGCGGGGCGACGCGGCGGCGCGGCGGGAACCAACGTCGGGGCGCGAGAATTGCACAGAAGAACGCAGTTGTAAGTTCACAAGTGCACACTTGGTGAGTGAAGCAAAGGGGAGAGGCGGTGAAGTCTGTCGGCCTGCTCGGAAGCGAATTGCTGGGCGCCCTGCACGAAGAGGACCGGGCGCGCATCCTCCCGCATCTGGACGCGCTGACCCTGCGGACCGGCCACATCATCCACGAGCCGGGCGAGATCGTGCAGCACGCCTATTTCCCGCGCAACGACTCGCTGGTCGCCTTCCTGGTGCCGCTGGCGGACGGCGAGACCATCGAGATTTCCATGACCGGGCGGGAGGGCGCGGTGGGCGGCATCGTCAGCGAAGGCCAGTTGCCCGCCTTCGCGCGCTGCTGCGTGCATCATGGCGGCGCCTTCTTCCGCATGCCGGTCGCCGTGCTGGAGGCGGTGAAGGACGACTCCCCCGCCGTGCGCGCGCTCTTCGCCCGCTATGCCGACTGCATGGCGGCGCAGCTCTTCCAGTCCATCGCCTGCAATGCCCGCCACAGCATCGAGCAGCGCGCCGCCCGCTGGCTATGCGCGGCAGTGAACCGCACCGGCACGCCGGAAGTGACGCTCACCCAGGCGCAGCTCGGCGGCTTCCTGGGCGTGGGGCGCTCCTATGTCACGCGCGTCATCGGCCGGCTGAAGGAGGAGGGCATCCTTGCCACGCGGCGCGGCGCCATCATCGTGCTGCGGCCGCGCAAGCTGCGCACGCTGAGCTGCGACTGCTCGGCCTTGGTGGCGGCGCATTTCCGGGCCGTGCTGGAGGGGCTCTATCCGCCGGATGTCGTGGAGGGGCTGGTGGCCTGCCAGGACGGCGAGTGAGGCGTGAGGGGCCGGCGGCTGCACCGCCTCAGTACTCGAACAGCAAGGTCATGCGGCTGGGTCCCCGCCTACCTGCGCAGAAGCACGGAAGGAGAGCGGAAGAACGAAAGGGGGCGCCGCAGCGCTCCCCCTCCGCCGCGCCGGTCAGGCCAGTTCGACGGGCGTCACTTCATAGCCGGCCGTGCCCAGCGCCGCGATGAGGCGCTGGAGATGGCTCTCGTCGCGCGTCTCGCACTCGATGTCGGTGATGAGGCCCTTGGCCGGCAGCGACGTGAAGATGCGCTGATGCGACACCTCGATGATGTTCACCTGCTCATCGTGGAAGATGCGCGCGACATGGTAGAGCGCGCCGGGCCGGTCTTGCAGGCGGATGCGCAGGCGGGCGAGCCGGCCCACCCGAGCCAGATCGCGCAGCAGCACATTGGCGAGCAGGCGCGTGTCGATATTGCCGCCGGTGAGGACGAGCCCCACCGTCTTGCCGGCGAACATCGCCTTGTGCGCCAGCAGCGCGGCGAGGCCAGCGGCGCCGGCGCCCTCCACAACGGTCTTTTCGATCTGGAGGAGAAGGCTTACCGCCTGCTCCAGCGCCCGCTCCTCGACCAGCACCACATCATTGGCGAGCGCATCCACGAAGCCGCGCGTGATCCGCCCCGGCTCCTTCACCGCAATGCCTTCCGCCAGCGTATCGCCGCCGCTGGGCAGATTGGCCTGCTTCACATGATCGTACATGGACGGGTAAAGCTCGGCCTGCACGCCGATCAGCGCGATGTCCGGCTTGATGGCGCGGGCCGCCGTCGCCATGCCGGAAAACAGGCCACCGCCGCCGATGGGGATGACCAGCGTATCGATGGCCGGCACGTCCTCCAGCATCTCCAGCGCCACGGTGCCCTGGCCGGCAATGATGTCCGGCTCATCGAAGGGGTGGACGAAGGTGAGGCCCTGCGCCACCTCCAGCTCGCGGGCATGGGCATTGGCCTCGTCGAACGTCTCGCCGAACAGCACCACCGTGGCGCCGTGCCCCTCGGTCTGCATGATCTTCACCAGCGGCGTGGTGCGCGGCATGACGATGGTGACGGGCACGCCCAGCCGCGCGCCATGATAGGCAAGGCCCTGCGCGTGATTGCCGGCCGAGGCCGCGATGATGCCCTTGGCGCGCGCCTCGGGCGTGAGCAGCAGCAGACGGTTGAGCGCGCCGCGCTCCTTGTAGGCGGCGGTGAACTGATGGTTCTCGAACTTGAGGTAGACGGTCGCGCCGGTGAGTTGCGAGAGCGTCTTGCTCAGCACGATGGGGGTATGCTGGATCGAGCCCGAAATTCGCCCATGCGCCGCGCGGATATCGGCAATGGAGACGGGCAGGGCAGCCTGCTCGCTGTCCCGCGGGGCGATGGTTTCGATCTTGTTCATGGCCCGCGCCCTATCCCATCTGGCGTCGGCTGAAAACAGGCTCTATGCCCTGCCCATGGCAAAAATCGCGTTTATCGGCCTTGGTGTGATGGGCGCCCCCATGGCGGGGCATCTCGCAAAAGCCGGCCACGAACTCACGGTGTTCAACCGCTCCATGGGCAAGAGCCAGGCCTGGGTGGAGCGCTATGGCGGCGAAGCGGCGACCAGTCCGGCCCAGGCGGCCAGCGATGCGGACGTGGTGCTCGCCTGCGTGGGCGCGGACGATGATCTGGCCGAGATCACCACTGGGCGCGACGGCGCGTTCCGCACGCTGCGCGCGGGCGGTCTCTTCATCGACCACACGACCGTCTCGGCAAAAATCGCCCGCACGCTGGACCTGGAAGCGACGGCGCGGGGCCTGCACTTCGTCGACGCGCCCGTCTCCGGCGGGCAGGCCGGCGCGGAGAAAGGCGCGCTCTCGGTAATGTGCGGGGGCAGCGAGGTGGCGGTCAACGCGGCGCGCATCCTCATGCAGCCTTATGCCGCGCGCATCGTCCATTGCGGGCCGGCCGGCGCCGGGCAGACGACCAAGATGGCCAACCAGATCGCCATTGCCGGCCTGCTCCAGGGCCTCTCCGAAGCGCTCCGCTTTGCCCAAGGCTCCGGGCTCGATCTCAGCCGCGTGCATGAGGCGATCTCCGGCGGCGCCGCGCAGAGCTGGCAGATGGACAATCGCTGGGCGACCATGGCGCAGGACAGCTTCGACTTCGGCTTCGCCATCGACTGGATGCGCAAGGATCTGGGCCTGGCGCTGGACGAGGCGCGCACCATCGGCGCCGCGCTGCCGGTGACGGCGCTGGTCGATCAATTCTATGCCGAGGTGCAGGCCATGGGCGGCGCCCGGCAGGATACCAGCGCGCTGGTGCGCCGCCTGCCGCACCCCTGGAAGAGCCATTGACCGGAGCCGACCGCGTGCCGCCCGCCAACAAGCCCGCCTCCGCCGCGCTGAAAGCGCACATGATCCCGCGCGGTCTCGCCGCGCTCGCGCTGCTGCTGCTGCCCGCCGCGCCCGCACTGGCCGACGGGCTGGTCGACAATGTGAACGGCCTCACCGTCGACGCGACGGGCGGCCTCGTCCGGTTCGACGGGCTGGTGATCGACGAGGAAGGGCGCATCGTTGCCCGGCTGCGGCCCGGCGATCCGCGCCCGGAACGCCCGGACTTCCGCTTCGACGGCAAGGGGCGCACGCTCGTCCCCGGCTTCATCGACGCGCATGGCCACGTGATGGAACTGGGCTTCTCGAAACTGACGCTCGACCTCTCCGGCACGGCCTCGCTCGAAGAGGCGCGCGGCAAGATCGCCGCTTATGCCGCGGCCAATCCCGAGCGGCCCTGGATCATCGGCCGTGGCTGGGACGAGACGGCCTGGAGGCTGGGACGCTTCCCCACCGCGGCGGACATGGCCGACATCGCGTCCGACCGGCCGATCTGGCTGACGCGCATCGACGGGCAGGCCGGCTGGGCCAATGCCGCCGCGCTCAAGGCGGCCGGCATTACGGCCAAGACGCAGGCCCCGGCGGGCGGGCGGATCGTGCTGGCGGCCGGCGCGCCGAGCGGCCTGCTGGTCGGCGCGGCGCAATCGCTCGTGGAGAAGGTGCTGCCCCGGCCGCTCCCCAAGGACTATGACGCCGCGCTCCAGCTCGCCCAGCAAGCCCTGCTCGCGCGCGGCGTCACGACCATAGCCGACATGGGCACCACCATCGAGGCATGGCAGGCCTTCCGCCGCGCCGGCGACCGGGGAGCGCTGCGCATGCGCATCCTCGCTTATACCGCCGGGCTCGATCAGGCGGCGCTGATCGCCGGCTCCGCGCCCACACCCTGGCTCTATGACGGGCGGCTGCGCGCGGCCGGCGTGGCGCTGCGCATCGACGGGACGCTGGGCCCGCGCGGGGCCTGGCTCAAGGCGCCTTATGCCGACGCGCCGGCCGAGACGGGCTTGCCGCGCCTCACCGGCACACCGCTGCGCAACCAGATGAGCCGCGCGGCGATGGACGGCTTCCAGCTCGCCGTGCAGGCGGTGGGCGACAAGGCCAATGCCGAGACGCTGGACGCGATCGAGTCGCTGGCGGAAACCTATGCGGGCGACCGGCGTTGGCGGATAGAACATGCCCAGATCGTCGACCCCGCCGACCAGCCGCGCTTCGCCCTGCACGGCACCATCGCCTCGATGCAGCCCGCCAGGGCCGCGTCGGAAGACCGCATGGCGGCGGCGCGGCTTGGCCCGGAGCGGCTGGGCGGTGCCAATGGCTGGCAGGCCATGCTCGCCGGCGGCGTGCCCCTCGCCTTCGGATCGGACGTGCCGGCGGACCCGGCCGACCCGCTGCGCGGCATGAGCGGGGCGCTCACGCGCGAGGATGTCGGCGAGACGCCCGGCCCGCGCCTGACGCTGCCACAGGCCCTGCGCGCCTATACGCTGGGCGGCGCCTATGCCGGGCTGGCGGAAACGGAAATCGGCAATCTCGCACCGGGCCAGCGCGCCGACTTCCTGATCCTGGACCGCGACATCTCCCGCGTCACGCCGGCGGAGCTTGCAGAGACGGACATTGCCGAGCTGTGGATCGGCGGGCGGCGCGTCATCGAACGAAGCGCCGCGCCATGACCGCCCGCCGGCTCGCCACCAAATATGTCGAGAAGCCCTGGGGGCGGGACCGGCTGCCCGCGCTGTTCCCGGATGGCGGGGCGCGGCGCATCGGCGAGGTGTGGTTCGATGGGCCGGAAGGCGAGCATCCGCCACTGCTCGTCAAATATATCTTCACCAGCGAGCGGCTCTCCATCCAGGTCCACCCCAACGACATGCAGGGCCGGGCGCGCGGCCTGCCCGGCGGCAAGAGCGAATGCTGGCTGATCCTGGAGGCCGAGCCCGGCGCCACGCTGGGCATGGGCACTCACGCGCCGCTCGACGCGCAGACACTGCGGGCGGCCGCGCTCGACGGGCGGATCGAAGAGTTGATGGACTGGAAGCCGGTCAAGGCCGGTGACTTCTTCTATATCCCCGCCGGCACCGTCCACGCCATCGGCGCGGGGGTGACGCTAGTGGAAGTGCAGCAGAATGTAGACGTCACCTACCGCCTCTACGACTATGGCCGCCCGCGCGAACTGCATCTGGACGACGCCGTGGCGGTGAGCCTTGCCGTGCCCTATGCACGGCCGCCGGTCTCCATCGCCGGGCGTGAGCAAGCCCATCTGCTCGACCGCGACGAGGCCCCCTTCAATCTCGACCTCAAGACCCTCGCGCCCGGCCGCACCCATATCGGCACGCCGGTGCGGCAAGGCTGGTTCATCCCGCTGGAAGGCGCCGGCACCATCGAGGACCAGCCCTGGGCCGCCGGCCAATGCTGGCTGCTCGACGGCGAAGCCGCGCTGGACGTAGCGGAAGGCGGCAAGACACTGTTCGCGACGCTCTAGAAAAGGGTCCGTTATGGTGCGCGCAGGCCCGCCGAGCGGCGCGTGCGGCTGGTTTTCACCTGCGCTTTATGCCTAGAAATGGGCGGGCGAATCCCTACGCTCATCGTGCTGCCGGGGTATCGATGTACAGTTTTTCCTATGATCCTGATCGCCTTCTCCTGACCATCGTCCAGACAGGCTATTGGTCCCTGCCCGATTTCCATGCCTATGAGCGGGAGTATCTGGCGCAGCATGACAGGATTCTGCGACACAGCCGCTTCTATCGCGTCCTGGCGGACTGCCGCGACTATCCGGTGCAGTCGGTCGAGATCGGCGAGGGCTTCTCCCGGCTGTTCGCGCGGCTGACGCAGGGGAACCCAGGTCGCTACGCCATCCTCACCGCCTCGACACTCAACAAGATGCAGGCCAAGCGCGCCATCCCGCAGGCGAGCGTGCAGGTCTTCTCGGATCGGGACGAGGCAATGGCCTGGCTGTTCGAGGACGAGGACCTGCCGGGCTGAACGCAAGCGGCGCGCACGGGACGGGAACAGCGGATCGGCGGCCGGAACACGCCGACAATTTGATACAATTTCGGCCACCCGCGACAAACTCTCGCGACAAAGCCGGGCTATACCCCATCTCAGCGCTCCTCCCACGGCGCTGAAACTTGAAGAAGCGGAACGGCAAGTCTCCCCCACAAACGAGCCGCTCTCCGCAACTCTCTACCGGCCCCTTCCTCCCCCCAGGAAGGGGCCAAGTGCGTTCTGGGCATGGAAATCGGCCGCGGGGACCGGCGCGATCCGCCCACGCTTCGAACTATCGACACTTTGATACAAAGTCGGCCCTCGCGGACAAACTCTGGCGACAAAGCGGGGCTATACCCCATTTCAGCGCTTCCCCACGGCGCCGATGTCCCCACATCATGTCTCCCCACCCAAGCCGGCCCCTTCCCTCCTCGCGAGGGAAGGGGTTCTGGCATTTTTGGGGCCGCGTGCGCTCGCCGCATCGCCGCGCGGTCTTGTCCGGTGCGGCAACCGCTTCCTGTTGTTCACGCGAATCCGATGCCTTATGGCCGGCTGCGGACGGCGATCCGGCACCGCCGGCCCCGCGCCGTCAGGCGGCCGTCCAGCCGCCGTCCACGCTGAGATTGGCGCCGGTGATCTGGCTCGCGGCATCCGAGCAGAGGAAGAGCGCGAGGGCGGCCACCTGCTCGGCGGTGACGAACTGCTTGGTGGGCTGGCCGGCGAGCAGCACGTCCTCGATCACCTGCTCGCGCGTCAGCCCGCGCGCCTTCATCGTGTCGGGAATCTGGTTCTCGACCAGCGGCGTCCAGACATAGCCGGGCGAGATGCAGTTGGCGGTGACGCCGAAAGTCGCCAGCTCCAGCGCCACCGTCTTGGTAAAGCCGGCGAGGCCGTGCTTGGCGGTCACATAAGCGGACTTGAACGGCGAGGCGACGAGGCTGTGCGCCGAGGCCGTCTGGATGATGCGGCCCCATTTGCGCTGCTTCATGTGCGGCACGGCCAGCCGCGTGGTGTGGAAGGCGGCATTGAGGTTGAGCGCGATGATGAGATCCCATTTGTCGAGCGGGAAGTCTTCCACAGGCGCGACATGCTGCGTGCCGGCATTGTTGATGAGGATGTCCACGCCGCCGAACGCCTCGGCCGCGTCCGCCATCATTGCCTCGATCTGGTCGACCCTGGTGAGGTCGTGGCCGGAATAGAGGGCGCGGCCGCCACTCGCCGCCTCCAGCCCCTTGCGCTCCGCCTCGATGGCGGCCGGATCGCCAAAGCCGTTGATGACGAGATTGGCGCCCTGCCCCGCCAGCGCCTTGGCATAGGCAAGGCCGATGCCGGAGGTCGAGCCCGTGACCAGTGCCGTCTTGCCTCGAAGCGTGGACTCCTGCGTCATGCCTGTTTCTCCTGAATCTGGCCGCCCGGCGCGAGGTCGAAGGTCGCGCTGCGGCCGCTGTTGATGTTGCTGGCGATGAGCCGGTTGCCCTTGGCGATCACCGCCGCGACCGCCGCGCGCCCCTGCGCCCAGTGATCGAGCATGGTGGTGCGCGAGAATTCGAAATCGCGCGCCCCGCTTTCCCATTCGCGGGTGCGGTAGATGAGGTGGACGATGTTCACGGCCCCCTCGTCGATGATGCCGGCGAGGCGCCGGGCCGGCGCGCTGGCGGCAAGCTCCGGCGGCAGGCTGTCCAGCAGCGCGCGAATGGCCGCATGCTCGCGCCGCTCGCGCAGATAGCGGTCCGTCACCTGTCGGGTCCGGCTGGAATATTGGATATCCTTCTGGCGCGACCAGATTTCCGTCATGCCGGTGGGCAGCGGCCCCTGCGCGGGGAAGAGATCGACCTGGAAGATCAGCATGTCGCCGCTCTGGTGATCGAGGATATGCGCCAGCGGCGTATTGGAGACGAGGCCGCCGTCCCAATAATGCCGCCCGTCGATTTCCACGGGCGGGAAGCCGGGCGGGAGCGCGCCGGAGGCCATGACGTGCCGTGCGTCGATGCGCCCGGCCCAGGCTGGATCGCGATTGTCGAAATAGCAGAAATTGCCGGTCTCCACGTCCACCGCGCCGACCGAGAAGCGCATGGGCCCATGATTGACCAGTTCCCAGTCCACCAGCGCGTCCAGCGTCTCGCGCAGCGGCGTGGTGTCGTAGAAGGAGAGCGACTGCGGCGTGCCCGCCGGCGCCAGCCAGCCCGGCAGCCAGTGAGGATGGAAGAAGCCCGGTACGCCCCACATCGTCACCAGCGCCGCCGCGCCGAGATGGGCCGCCTCGCGCAGCGCGTCATTGTCCGGCAGCATGATCGGCGGGAGGCCGCTGCTCACCGTTTCCCAGAAGCGGGAGAGCCGCTCGATGCGCCGCTCGGGCGGATTGCCGGCGATGATCGCGGCATTGACCGCGCCGATGGAAATGCCGGCCACCCAATCGATGCGGATGGAAAGCTGCGCCAGATTGTCCAGCACCCCCGCCTGGAAGGAGCCGAGCGCGCCGCCGCCCTGGAGCACGAGCGCCACCTGATCGGGGAGCGGCACGGGCGCGCTGCCACGCTGCGATGACTGCCGGGGCTTGTCCATGGTGCAATGCAATAGACGCTTTGCGGCACCTGCGCCACTCACCGGGCCGCCGGGGCAGGCGATTTTTCCATCCGGTCATCGCGCGCATCGCTCTTTCGCGCCGCCGCCGCCTCGCCTAAGCTGGCGGGAAAGGCAGCCAGCAGGAGCGACAGGCATGCGGCTCGACGAGGAACGCGAGAGCACCAATTACGAGATTCAGCGCGGCGGCGGCGGCAAGCGCATGGGTGGCCTGGGCGGCGGCGGCGGCATGCTCGGCGCGCTGCTGCCGATGGTCGCCAGCCGCTTCGGCATTGGCGGCGTGGTGGTGGCGGTCATCGCGCTGGCTTTGTTCAACGGCGGCGGCGGCCTGCTGACCAGCGGCGGCGCGCCCGAACCGGCGCAGCAGGCCGCGCCCGGCGAACTGACCGATCTCCAGCGCCTCTCGCTGCGAATCCTGGGCTCGACCGAGCGGATCTGGACCGACGTCTTCGCCGAGCACGGGCAGAGCTACACGCCGACCGTGCTCTCCTTCTATTCGAGCACGGGCACATCGCAATGCGGCACGGCCCAGTCAGCCATGGGACCCTTCTATTGCCCGGCCGACCAGAAGATATATCTCGACACCGAATTCTACCGGGAATTGCAGGAGCGCTTCGGCGCGCCCGGCGATTTCGCCCAGGCCTATGTGATCGCGCATGAAGTAGGCCATCATATCCAGGATCTGGAAGGCACGCTGGCGACGGTCAACCGGCGGCAGCGCCAGCTCGGCGGCGCCCAGGCCAATGCCTTGCAGGTGCGCGTGGAGTTGCAGGCGGATTGCTATGCGGGCGTATGGGGCAAGCGCACCGGCCTCATGGAAGCCGGCGACATGGAGGAAGGGCTGCGCGCCGCCCGCGCGATCGGCGACGATACGCTCCAGGCGCAGGCCGGGCGGCGGCCCGTGCCGGACAGCTTCACCCACGGCACCAGCGAGCAACGCATGGCGGCCCTGCGGCGCGGGCTGGAGACGGGCGATCCGGCCGCCTGCGATACCTTCGGCACGGCCGGCTGAGCCGCCCCACCTATGAAGGCCCGAATCGACTCGGGCCGCGACTCGAAGGCCGGGGTCAGGTCCGCGCTGTTGCCGGAAAGCCGAGCCATTCACGCGCCGAGCCGTAAATTCCGATAAAATCGCCCCCTTCCCGCATGGAAAATGCGCATCACGATCAGGCAGAGCAATTTTCTTGTCCTGTGCCGAGGCGATATTGCTTGCGCGAGAAAATGGAGCGCGTTCGCGGCAATTTCGCGCAGCTTCACATCTGCGAGATAAGGAATAACGATATTTCAAATTGTTATAAGAGAAATGCGTTTTTTGCATTCGTTTCGATGCATTTCGCACTTGCAGCAAAATCGGAATTTGCTAAATGGAAAGGGCCTTTCAGGCATCCTCTCCTAAGACTCAAGGCCGGCCTTTTCGAAGGTCGGCCTTTTTTTTTGCGCGAAATTGCTCTAGCAGGGCCTGTCGCTCGCGCAGATCATAAAGGATATCGTGGAGAGGCGCCGCCGGTGAAAGTCCGGCATGCGAGACGCGACACAGCGGAGGATCGAGCGCCCGAACGAGGCAGCTCTCCTCCGCTTTTTTATTGCCCGGCGTTTATTGCCCCGCGCTTTTGCGATGCGGTGCGCTGTGGCACGGAACATAGCCCCGCCCTTCCCGCGCGGCTCAGCTCTTGAACTGTCGCGAGCGGTGCAGATAGCGCAGATACAGCGGCACATTGTCGGCCGGCGCCACCGTCACCGGCTTGCGCGCGTCCTGCGGATCGATGGCGCGGTCGAAGTGGAAGCCCAGGCGCTTGCCATCCACCCAGACGACATGGCCGCCCACGGCGCCCACGCCGCGCAGATCGAACACCAGCCGATCGCCCACGAGAAACACGAAATCGCCGTCCGCCATCAATCCGGTGGCCGAGAGATTGCGCACTCTGGCCTTGCCCATGGGCTCTCCGGTCTCGCGAATGACCTCCGCCAGGAGAAACAGACTGTCCCGTTTCGCCCGTTCTGAAGAGTTTTGTGCGACCTGCCCGGCGTTTTTATCGGATTCGTTGTCCGCCATGGGGCCGCCATAGCAGAAAATATGGCGAGAACCCTAAATGACCCGCTTTTTGGCGGCGAGCGGCATGCCTGCCACGGTCAATCGTCGCGGGAGACCTTCTCCTGCCGTTCGTGGCGCTCCTGCGCCTCCACGGTCATGGTCGCGATGGGGCGCGCCTCCAGTCGGCCGAGCGAGATGGGCTCGCCGGTCACTTCGCAATAGCCATATTCGCCCTCGTCGATGCGGCGCAGCGCGGCGTCGATCTTGGAGATGAGCTTGCGCTGCCGGTCGCGGGTGCGCAATTCGATGGACCAGTCGGTCTCGCTTGATGCGCGATCGTTGAGATCGGGCTCGCGCAGCGGCTCGGACTGGAGCGTGGCCAGCGTGCCTTCCGCCTCCGCCAGAATCTGCTTTTTCCAGTCGAGCAGGCGCCGGCGGAAATATTCCAGCTGGAGCGGCCCCATGAACTCCTCGTCCGGGGAAGGCCGATATCCATCGGGCAGGTCGACCCCACCCGATTGTTTCCCGCCATTTTTCTCCGCTGTCGAATCCGGAACCGAGGCCATCAATCTCTCCAGCAAGCTACCGAAAACGCCACGTCGGGCGTCTCGCTGGGCGGGCCTATAATGCCCGCGCCATGGCGAAACAAGTGCGCCCGTCATGGCCGGCACGAGCCTTCCGTGCCGATCAGGCCGCCGCATCTGCGCCGCCATACCTTGTCGTAGCCTGAACGGCGCGCGAGGCTTGCCGCTTGATCGCCCGCGGGAGGCAAGGCATAGGCTTCGCCCCATGCACGACATCAAAGCCATTCGCGACAATCCGGCCGCGTTCGACGCCGCCCTCGCCCGCCGGGGTTTGGCGCCGGTGGGCGCGGAGATCGGCGCGCAGGACGCCCGCTGGCGCGCCGTCTCGACCGCGCTTCAGGAAGGGCTGGCCCGCCGCAACGAGGCGAGCAAGCTGATCGGCGCGGCCATGGCCAAGGGCGACAGGGAGACGGCCGAGTCCCTGAAGGCGGAAGTGGCGGCGCTCAAGGCGCGGCTGCCCGAGATGGAGGCCGAGGAGAAGGCGCTGGCCGAGGCGGTGCAGGGCCGCCTCGCCGCCATCCCCAACATCCCCGCCGCCGATGTGCCCGAGGGCGCGGACGAAACCGGCAATGTCGAGGAGCATCGTTGGGGCACGCCGCGCACGTTCGACTTCGAGCCGCGCGACCATGCCGATTTCGGCCCGGCGCTGGGCATGGACTTCGAGGGGGCGGCCGCCATGTCCGGCGCGCGCTTCACGGCGCTGCGGGGGCCGATGGCCCGCCTCCACCGCGCGCTCGCCCAGTTCATGCTGGACATGCAGACCGGCTCCAACGGCTATGAGGAAGTCAATCCGCCGCTGCTGGTGCGCGACTCCGCGCTGTTCGGCACCGGGCAGCTCCCCAAATTCGCCGAGGACCTGTTCCAGACGACGGACGGGCGCTGGCTCATCCCCACGGCCGAGGTGAGCCTCACCAATCTCGTGCGCGAGCAGATATTGAGCGCGGAAACCCTGCCGCTGCGCTTCACCGCGCTCACGCCCTGCTTCCGCTCCGAGGCGGGCGCGGCCGGGCGCGACACACGCGGCTTCATCCGCCAGCACCAGTTCGAGAAAGTGGAGCTGGTCGCCATCTGCATGCCCGAGCAGGCGGCGGAGGAGCATGCGCACATGGTCACGTCCGCCCAGGGCATATTGGAGGCGCTCGGCCTGCCCTATCGCCGCATGCTGCTGTGCACCGGCGACATGGGTTTTCAGGCCGCCAGAACCTACGACCTCGAAGTCTGGCTGCCGAGCCAGCAGACCTATCGCGAGATCAGCTCCATCTCCACCTGCGCGGACTTCCAGGCGCGGCGCATGAACACGCGCTTCCGCCCCGAGGGCGAGAAGGGCACGCGCTTCGTCCATACGCTCAACGGCTCGGGCCTTGCCGTGGGCCGCACGCTGGTGGCGGTGCTGGAGAATTACCAGCAGGCGGACGGCAGCGTGACCGTACCCGAGGTGCTGGCCCCCTATATGGGCGGCGTGACGGCGCTGGAGCCCCGATAGGCCTTCCGCCTTCGGGCACAAGGATTCGCGCGACGAGCGGAGTTTGAAAACCATGCGCATTCTCCTCACCAATGACGATGGCATCCACGCGCCCGGCCTCCAGGTGCTGGAGGAGATCGCCCGCACGCTCTCCGACGACATCTGGATCGTGGCGCCGCAGGAGGAGCAATCGGCGGCGGGGCACAGCCTCACCATCTCGCGGCCGCTGCGTATGCGCCAGCATGGCGAGAAGCATTACAGCGTCGCCGGCACGCCCACCGACGCGGTGATGATGGCCGTGGGTCATCTCATGAAGGACGGCCGGCCGGACCTCATTCTCTCCGGCGTCAATCGCGGCGCAAACCTGGCCGAGGACGTGACCTATTCCGGCACCGTCTCGGCCGCCATGGAAGGCGCCATCATGGGCGTGCGCGCCATCGCGCTCAGCCAGGTCTATGCGCGCGAGGGCATGGGCGACGCCATTCCCTTCGAGGCGGCGGCCGGCTGGGGCGAGCGCGTGATCCGCGCCCTCATCGCGCAGCCGGCGCGCGCCAAGACGCTCATCAACGTCAACTTCCCCGCGCTGCCCGCCAACGAGATCAAAGGCATCCGCGTCGCGCGCCAGGGCTTCCACGACGTGGAGCGCAACCGCATCGTCCCCGGCGTCGATCCGCGCGGCTACCCCTATTTCTGGTTCGGCCTCGACCACAGCGACTCCGCGCCACGCGGCAGCGATCTGGAAGCCTGCGCACAGGGCTATGTCTCGGTGACGCCGCTGCACTTCGATCTCACCCATTACGAGTTGCTGGCCGATCTGGAGACGTCGCTGGAGGGGCTGGCGGACGAAGCGTGAGCCGTTCCGTCCGTTGGAAGCGCCGCGCATAGGTTTGGTGAGGGGATCGCCGCCCTTCCCACGTCCGCTTCCGTTCGTGCCGAGCGTGTCGAAGGGCTTTTCTTCCTTACCCAAGGCCGGAGAAAAATAGGGAGCGTCCTTCGACACGCTCGGGACGAACGCCGGTGGTGAGAGGATGAGCAAAGCCGCTCAGATCATGCCCTCGCGCCAATCCCCCTTGCCCGCCACGGCCGCTGCTGGCACCTGTGAGGCGGCATGTTCCAGCGCGACGATCCTCGCGCCCCCGCCATCGCCTTTCTGCGACGGCGCTCGGGCCTCCCCATCTGGGCGGACCTGGGCTGGCGCCTGGGGATCATCCTGACGCTGGTGCTGCTGGTGCTGATCGTCCACTGGATCGAACGCGACGGGTTGAGCGACACGCTGGACAACCACATCAGCTTCATCGACGTGCTCTATTTCACCACCGTCACGGTGACGACCGTGGGCTATGGCGACATCGTGCCGGTGAGCAACACCACGCGGCTGTTCGAGACCTTCTTCGTCACGCCCATCCGCATTTTCGTGTGGCTGCTGTTCTTCGGCACGGCCTATCATTTCGTTTTCCGCAGCAGTTGGCACAGGTGGCGCATGTCCCGCATCCAGAAGACGCTCCAGGACCACATCATCGTCGCCGGCTACGGCACCAGCGGATCGGAGGCGGTGCGCGAGCTGATCGCGCGCGGCATCGACCCCCGGCATATCGTGGTGATCGACCACAGCGACGCCTCGCTCGCACTCGCCGAATCGGCCGGCTGCAATGTTCTCAAGGGCGATGCGACGCGCGACCAGACGCTGGGCGACGTGCGCGTGCAGAAAGCGCAGGCACTCATCGTCTCGGCCGGGCGGGACGACACCTCCATCCTCATCACGCTCACGGCGCGCCATCTGGCGCCGCAGCTCCCGATCAGCGTCGTCGTGCGGGCCGAGGACAATGAAGTGCTGGCGCGCCAGGCCGGCGCAACCACCGTCATCAATCCGGCGAGCTTTGCCGGGCTGCTGCTCGCCGGCTCCTGCGAGGGGCCCCATCTCGCGGACTATATGGCCGATCTGGCGGCGGCGGGCGGCCGCGTGCGCCTCGGCCAGCGGCTCGTCACGCCGGAGGAAGTGGGCAAGCCGCTCAGCGCTCTCACCACCGGCCTTGGGGTGCGCCTGTATCGCGCCGGGCGCCCCTATGGCTTTTGGGAACCCGAAGCCGCAAGCCTCTTCGGCGGGGACCGCGTGATCGAGATCATCCCCAATGACGAGGAAGGGGCGCCGGCCTAGCACGGATCGCCGGACGCACGATGGCCGCTACTCGCCGGTACGCGCCCGGCGCCAGTCGAGGAACGCGCGAGACGCAGGCGCGCGTTCCTCCCCGAAATGCAGCTGCGGGATTACTGGCGCTTGGCGGTGAACTCCTCGCCGCCCTGGCCGCCTACGTCGCGCTTGAACCTGATCTCATCGGCGGAGACAATCTGGCCAGTGTAGGCGATGGCGAGCATCTGGCCCTGATAGTCCAGATTCTCCACGAACGAGACCTTATCGCCGTCCACGCTGCCCTTGAGATCGGACTCGCCGAGGTTCGACTTGCTGTGTCCGGTGAGCGCGCCGCCATCGACCTTGAACGTATAGCTGTAGGTCTGCTCGCCCACCTGGCTGTCGAAAGAGGCGCCCCATGTGCCGCTGATATCGGCCGCGGGCTGCGCGAAGGCCGCGGTCGCGAAAAGGGCGCTCGCCGCAAGCGTGGTCCAGATACGATTCATAGTCATTGAAAACCCTCCCCATTTCTCCATTTGTCAGACCAATCTAGCAGCTTCTCCGGCTCATCGCCAGACGTGGAGCGGCGCCGCCGCCGCGAGGACGGGCTTCCCCCCGAAGGGCGCAGCCACCAGCCCCATCGGCAACAAAAAAGGCGCGCGGCCCGGTCCGGCGCGCCGGGGGACTCGCCATTGGCCCCGCGCATGGCTATATGCGCGCCCGATCATGGCATTGAAGTTCCCCGACGCCCCCAAGGTGGGCATGGTCTCGCTCGGCTGCCCCAAGGCATTGGTCGATAGCGAGCGCATCCTCACAAAGCTGCGCAGCGACGGCTACGCGCTCTCCGCCGACTATGACGGCGCGGACGTGGTGCTGGTCAACACCTGCGGCTTCCTGGACAGCGCCAAGGAAGAGAGTCTGGAGGCCATCGGCGAGGCGATCGCGGAGAATGGCCGCGTCATCGTCACCGGCTGCATGGGCAAGGAGGCGGAGATGATCCGCGCGCGCTTCCCGGCCGTGCTCGCGGTGACGGGCGCCCATCAATATGAGGATGTGGTCAATGCCGTGCACGAGGCGGTGCCGCCCGTGCCCAACGCCTTTGTGGATCTGGTGCCCGAGGGCGGCCTCAAGCTCACGCCGCGCCACTACAGCTATGTGAAGATCAGCGAGGGCTGCAACCATAGCTGCGCCTTCTGCATCATCCCGGACCTGCGCGGAAAGCTCGCCAGCCGCCGCATCGACGCGGTGCTGCGCGAGGCGGAGAAGCTGGTGCATGCCGGCACGCGCGAGTTGCTCGTCATCAGCCAGGATACCTCGGCCTATGGCGTCGACGTGCGTCACGAGGAGCGGCAGTGGAAGGGCGAGACCGTCCGCACCCACATGACCGACCTTGCCCGCGCGCTGGGCCAGCTGCGCACGCCGCAGGGCGAGCAGCCCTGGGTGCGGCTGCATTATGTCTATCCCTATCCGCATGTGGACGCCATCATCCCGCTGATGGCGGAGGGGCTGCTCACGCCTTATCTGGACATTCCCTTCCAGCATGCCGCGCCCAATGTGCTGCGCGCCATGAAGCGCCCCGCCAATGAAGCCAAGGTGCTGGAGCGCCTGAAGCAATGGCGCGCCATCTGCCCGGACATCGCCATCCGCTCCAGCTTCGTGGTGGGCTTCCCCGGCGAGACGGAGGCGGACTTCCAGTATCTGCTCGACTGGCTGGACGAGGCCCAGCTCGACCGGGTCGGCGCCTTCCGCTTCGAGCCGGTGGAGGGCGCGCAGGCCAATGCCCTGCCCGATCCGGTGCCCGAGGCGGTAAAGGAAGAGCGCTTCCAGCGCATCATGGCCAAATGCGAAGAGATCAGCGCCGCCAAGCTGGCCGCGAAGATCGGCCGGACCATCCCCGTCATCATCGACGAGGTGGGCGAGCCGGACGAGGAGGGCAGCGTGGGCGCCACCGGCCGCTCGCAGGCCGACGCGCCGGAGATCGACGGTCATGTCTATCTGCGCGACGTAGACCCCGCGCTGGCGCCCGGCGCCATCATTCCCGTCACCATCGAGGATGCGGACGCACACGACCTGTTCGGCGCGCCCGCCTGACATCGCCGGCGGCAGATAAACGCACCTGAAAAACAATTATGTGCGGAAAAATGGAAACATCCGCGCCGCCAATCGTTGTGCGTCCGTCCATTGGCAACAGGGATGAACGCCCATGAAACATGCTTGGAAATCCGTCGCAGCCGTGGCGGTGCTAGCCCTCGCGGCTTGCAGCCAGGAAGCGAGTCAGGATGCGGATAATGCTTTCGACGCCGCACAGAACGCCCTCACCAACACGGCCGAGGCGACGGGCAATGTGCTCGGCAATGCCGCCCAGGCGCTGATGCCCACGCCCTCCCCGCAGGAATTCGCGGACCGGGCCGCGCGCAGCGACGCCTTCGAGATCGCCGCCGGCGAACTGGCCGCCACCAATGCCGCCTCCGCCGACGTCAAGGAGTTCGCGCAAACGATGGTCGCCGCGCACAAGGAGTCGACGCAGACCGTCAAGACGGCCGCCTCCGCCGCAACGCCCGCGATCACGCCCAACGCAACGCTGACCGCCGACCAGCAGGGCGATCTGCGGGAACTGCGCGGCCTCAAGGGCGCGGATTTCGACAAGGCCTATATCGACGGTCAGGTCGATGCGCATGAGGATGCGCTGGCGCTGATGCGCAAATATGCGGCCGATGGCGATGTGGCCTCGCTCAAGGCGGCGGCGCAGAGCATCGTCCCGGTGGTCGAGCAGCATCTCGATCACGCCCGCACACTTGAGCGGGCCCTCGACGCGGGCTGACCGGATCATCGCTCGTCTGCCCTCCCAGGCGACCCCGGCGGAGAGCGCGGCGCAGGACCCCCACCTGCCTTCGCTCTCCGCGCTTTATCAGGCGATTGCCGCGCCGGAGGCCGAGGTGCGACCCGGCTTCAGCCCGGTCGTGGTCCCCGGCGAAGGGCCCGTAGGCGCACCGCTCATGCTGGTGGGCGAGCAGCCCGGCGATCTGGAGGACCGGCAGCGCCGCCCCTTTGTGGGCCCCGCCGGCCATGTGCTCGACCAATGCCTCGCCGAGGCCGGGCTGGAGCGGAGCGCGCTGTTCCTCACCAATGCCGTCAAGCGCTTCAAATATGCACCCAGCGGCAAGCGCCGCCTGCACCGCACGCCCACGGCGGGGGACGTCTCCCATGCGCGCTGGTGGCTGGAAGAGGAAATCCGCCTCGTCGGCCCGCGCGTGATCGTCGCGCTGGGCGGCACGGCGCTGCTCGCCCTCACCGGCAAGCGCACGCTCAAGCCCGTGCGCGGGCGACTGCTGCCCTGGCACGCGCGCCAGATGCTCGCCACCGTCCACCCCAGCTATCTGCTGCGCCTGCGCGACGAGCCGGCCCGCACGCAGGAACGCGCGCGCTTCATCGCCGACCTCGTCCATGCGGGGCGGGAAGCGGGAGTCTGAGAGGGGCGGGGCCGGTGTCTGCCCCGCCGATCAGCAGCCGCGCGAGGCGGACCGGGATTGCTCCAGCAGGGCGCTCACGCCCAGCACGAAGGTCCGCAGGCCGAATTCGAAGTCGGCCTCGCTCGTTGCGGCATCGCGGTTGCCGCCGCGATCCTGAAAAACCTGCTCGTCGACGGTGGACCCAATGGTGAAGCGAATCACCGCCAGAATAATCCGCCGTGCAAATTCGCGAGAGAGACCAGCTTCCAGGATCGGCCCGAAGAGCACCGCCAGCGTCTCCTCCATCCGGTCCTCGGGCAGGGAGGCGCCCGCATAGAGCAGAGCGCCGTCCGGGAAGGCGAGGATGCGCTCGCGCAGCCGCGAGGCGACGCCGGTCAGCCACAGGTCCCAGGGCTCGCCGGGCGCGGCCGCGCGCCAGGCCGGCCGCACGATCGCGTCCGCCACATGATCCAGAAGCTGCCGCTTGTTCCTGAAGTGGTGATAGAGGCTCGCGCTCTTGATGCCGAAATGGTCCGCGAGCCTGCGTGTGGTGAGATTATCCAACCCACCCTCGGCAAGCAGCACCAGCCCGCCTTCCGCGATCATGCGCTTATTGAGCTTCAACGCGCCCTCCCCCCATTCCTTCCTAAGGAATTCCGGCGGATGTGGCAATTCGGCACTTCGCCGGACGCGAAGCGGGGGATTCGCCGCCCCGGAGGAACGGCGAATCCCCGTTCGGGTCAGAGCTTGACGCGCAGGCCGAGCGTGTAGGCGCGGCCCATCGTGTCGAACAGATAGGCGTTGGTCGGAATGGTGCCGAACACGAAGAAGCTGCCGCTGTTACGCGGCGGGTCCTGATCGAGCAGGTTGTTGATCGTGCCGAACAGTTCCCAATCCTTGGCGCCGACCTTGAACCTGTAGCTGGCGGTCAGGTCCGTATAGGCGATGGCGGGGATGGAGTTGTCGTCGATGTCGACACCTTCCTTGTACGTGGAATTATAGGTGCCCGCGCCGATGATGCGCTCGTTGACACCCAGGCTGAACGGGCCGTTGCGATAATTCACGTCGATGTTGAAGTTCCAGCTCGGGACGCCGCCGGATGTGCCGGTCTGCCCGGCGCGGTCCACTGGCGTGGTACCCGGATTGTACGTCGAAAGCTCGATCACATGCGAGGCGATGGCGCGCAGGCCCAGCGTGCCGGCGCCAAGCTGCGTGCGGTAGTTCGCCTCGATGTCGATGCCGCTGGTCTTCATCCGCGCGATGTTGAGATAGGCATTGTTCACGCGGAAGATGATGCCATCGGCGTCGCGCTCGATGTTGGCGCACAGGGCCGTGGCGCCGGCATGACACTGATCGACGATGTTCTGGATGCCCAGCGTGCCGATCGAGTCCTTGATGTCGATGTCGTAATAATCGACCGAGAGCTGGAGGCCGGGGAGGAAGCTGGGCGTGAACACGCCGCCGACGGTCAGCGTATCGGCGCTTTCCGGCTTGAGGCCGGTGTTGCCCGAGGCGAGACTGACGACCGTGGACGTCCGCAGCGAGCCATCCTCCAACTGCTCCGTGACGGCGCCCGCGCCCGCCGCCGAGGTCGAGTAAAGCTCGGTCAGATTGGGCGCGCGGATGTCGCGCGAGCGCGTGGCGCGGAAGCGGATGTCCTGGACCGGCTGCCAGGTGAGGCCCAGCTTCCAGGTCGTGACGCCGCCGCTCAGGCTGTAATGCGTGTAGCGCACCGCGCCATTGAGATCGAGCGACCGGGCGAAGGGCACGTCCCTGGCCAGCGGCACCAGCGTCTCGCCATAGACTTCCCACAGGTCATAGCCGCCCACGATGGGCTGCTGGTTGCTGAAGAAATAGGCGCCCGATGGCCGCGCCAGATAGCTGGACGGCACGCCGCGCGGGATCGGGAAGGGATTGGCGCAATCGGGATCGACCTGGAGACAGGAGATCTTGAACCCGTTGGAGCCCGGATCGACGGTGCGGTTCACGCTCTCCTTGCGATAGCCGCCACCCAGCGCGAGACCGACGGGCCCGGCCCAGGTCTCGAACGGCTGGCCGCGCACCGTGGTCTCGAACACATGCTGGCGCGTGCGCTCCCAGGTGGTGGAGCCTTCGCCGCCCGGCCCGTGGCGGACATAGTCGATGGCCTCGCTCGACGCCGAATTGGGGCCGAACACATTGTAGGGCGCGCAATAATGGGTGGGGTCGGCAAGCGAGGTGTTGCAAATGGCCCGGTGCGTCACCGGATCCTCCACCGCGTCGATGGCGTCGAACACATGGGCCAGCGTCACGTTGCCGACCGCCATGATGGTCTGGCGGTTCGTGCCATAGGCATAATAGCTGTCGATCGACCAGCCGCCGCCCAGCTCGCCCTGCAAGCCCACGGTGAAGCGTGCGGTATCGCTGATGCCGCGATTGTCCAGAATGCCTACGTCCGGCATCGACGAGGCCAGAGTGAAGCTGTCCAGATCGAGGTCTTCCATCCGCTGGCGGATGGACTCGGGCAGATAGTAATTGTCCCGGAAGATGGTGAGCGCCGTCGTGCTGTAGAACTGCATCAGCGTACCATTGTAACGGGATTTGCTCTGCGCGAGCAGCGCGTCGGCGGAGAGCGTCAACCCGTCCGAGACCTCATAGCTGAGGCGCGCATAGCCGGTGGTGCGGCGCAGCTCGGGCAGGGGCTGGAAGTCGATGCCCTGATCCTCGCCGGTGCCGCCGACCATCATCGTAGGGGTAAGGAAGTCACCGAAATGGAACGTGGTGGGCGTGCCGCCCTCCACGAACTGGGTGCCGGCCAGCGGGCCCGAGAGGATAAGGCCGCCGGCCGCCATCATCGGCGTGCGCGCGCCGCACTGCTGCACGCGCAGCGGCTGGCCGGAGCCGGTGACGGGGTTGTTCAGCGGCGCGCAGCTATCGAACCATTCGCGCTTGCGATAGTTGAGGATGCCGTCCGCATTGTAGAAGGTGCCGCTGACGAGGAGATGACCGCGGTCGCCCAGCGCCGTGCCGAAGGTGAGCGCCACCTTCTCGTTGAGATTGTCGCCGCGCTCGGTGACGCCGCCCTGGACCACGCCCTTGAGGCCAGTGAACTTCTCGTCGAGGACGAAGTTGACGACGCCGGCCACCGCGTCCGAACCATAGGCCGCCGAGGCGCCGCCGGTCACGATGTCGACGCGCTGGACCAGTTCCTCGGGCAGGATGGCGATGTCGACCACGCCAGTCGCGGTCGAGGGATTGAGGCGGCGGCCGTTCAGGAGAATGAGGCCGCGCTGGGCGCCGAGCGAGCGCAGGTTGAGCTGCGTGGCGGCCCCGCTCTCAGGCGCGAACTGCGCACTGCTCGGACGCACCGAGTTGGCGAATTGCGGGAGCTTGTTGAGGCCCTCGCCGATCGTCGTCGGCGTCGAGGCGAGCAACTGCTCGCCCGAGATGACCGTGACGGGCGTCGGCGCCGAGAAACCGTCGCGGATGACGCGCGAGCCCGTGACGACGATGGCCGCGTCCTCGCTCGCATTGTCCCCATCCTGCGGCTCCTGCGCCGCGGCCGGCGCCGCCAGCACCACGGCGACGGCGGCGAGCGCCCCGCCCAGGCGCAGCGTGGCGCGGTTCGATGCGGTGGTCGACTTCGTGAATGTCGCTCTCATTGTCTCTCTCCCTATCATTGATAGGCTTATAGCAGCCCATCGTTGCTTCCCGCCGACCGGCGCGTCCAATTGCCGGTCTTCAGAATGTCCGCTTGTTGCCGGAGTCCGGTCTTTCCCGGATGTCTGGGTGTCTCTTGCAGGGAGCGGCACCAATCATGGCACGCACCGCATGGGCATGCCGCGAAGGCCAGCCAGGTCGCGTCGATCCCATGATCCCGTTCCTCCCAACGCTCCTCCACCGGGCTTCCCGCGCACATCGGACACCGGGAGCAGCGACAAAGACGCCCCTCATGGCCCGCGAACCTCGCAGCGAAGCTCGGGATATCGACGCGGACAAGGGAGAAGGAGAGCATCGTGCCGGACGCGCATGCCGCACGGCCGCGCCGCGACATGCGTCGCGGTCCATCCCAGGATCACCCTCTCGCCATACCCATCAGCCGATACTGATTTGACGATAAACTATCGCTGATAGGTTAGCTTGTCCATCCCTTCATGAACCGATGTTCGCTATTCGGTCGGCAGGGACTCCCAGCCGCCGCCCAGAGCCAGGAACAGGGTGATGGCATTGTCGGCGAACTGCGCCTGCGAGAGCGCGAGCAGCGCCTCGGCCGAGGCGAGCGTGCGCTCGGCATCCAGCACGATCTGGAAGCTCTCGGCGCCTTCCCGGTAGCGCAGCCGCGCGATGCGGGCCGCTTCGGCGCTCTGGTCCCGCCCGCGCCGCAGCGTGGCGAGGCGCTCGCCCTCGGCGGCATAGCGCGTCAGAGCGCTCTCGCTCTCCTGCAAGGCGCCGAGCCAGGTGCCGTCAAACGTCGCCAGTGCCCCCCGCGTCGCCGCCTGTGCCTGCGCGATCCGTGCGCGCGCCGCGCCGATATTGGGGAAGCTCCAGGAAATGAGCGGCCCCAGGCTGAAGCGGAAGCCGCGCTCGGAAAAGAGATCGTTCCCGGTCGAGGCGGTGGAACCGACCGAGCCGCCCAGGCTGATGCTGGGATAGAGATCGGCCGTGGCCACGCCGATCCGCGCGGTGGCGGCGGCGAGCCGGCGCTCGGCGGCGCGCACATCCGGCCGCCGCGCCAGCAGGCCGGCGCCATCGCCCACGGGGATCGCGGTCCTGACGGTCGGCGGCGTCTCGCAGCGCGCCACGTCCGTAGGGAACTCCGCGGGCGGCTTGCCGGTGAGGACGGCGAGCCGGAACAGCGCCGCCTTGCGCTCGGCCTCCAGCCGGGGAATGTCCGCGCGCGTCTGTTCGAGCAGGGCGGCGGCACGGCTGCTGTCGAGCGCGGTGCCGCGCCCGCCTTCCTCCAGCCGCCGGGTGAGGTCGAACGTCTCTTCCTGCACGCGCAAGCTCTCGTTCGCAACGGCGATCTGGCGGCCGGCGTCGCAGGCATCGACATAGGCACGGGCCGTCTCGGCGACGACGCTGATCCGCGCCAGGTCGTAGCTTGCCTGCGCCGCGCCCAGATCGGCCCGGCCAGCTTCGATGCCCCGGCGGATGCGGCCGAAGAGATCGACCTGATAGGCGACGTCCAGCCCCAGATCGTAGCTCTCGCCCTCAGGGCCGGGGCCGGCGAGGCCGGCGGCGGCGCCCGAGCTGCGGCCATAGCCGGCGCTGCCGCTCGCGGTGGTCGAGGGCAGGCGCGCATTGCGGGTCTCGCGCAGGGCGGCGCGCGCCTGCTCCAGATTGGCGGCAGCGACGCGCAGATCGGTATTGGCGGCCAGCGCCTCCTCCACCAGCCGGTCGAGCGCCGGCGCCTCGAACAGCGTCCACCAGCGCGCGGGCGGCTCATCCGGCACGAAAGCGGGCGCGGCGGCGCTGGCGAAAGGCGTCTGCGCGGGCGCTCGGGGCGTGGGCGCCACATAATTGGGCCCGGCGGCGCAGCCGGCGAGCAGCGAGGCGGCCGCCAGCAGGGAATGGAGCCCGTGCCTCATGCCACGCCTCCCTCGCTCGGAGCGGCCGGTTCCGGGGCCGGTCTCCAGCGCCGCTTCATCCGCTCGGCAATGCCGCGCACCACCGTGAAGAAGACCGGCGTGAAGATGAGGCCGAACGCCGTCACGCCCAGCATGCCGAAGAGCACCGCCGTGCCGAGCGACTGGCGCATCTCCGCGCCCGGCCCGCTGGCGATGGCGAGCGGCACCACGCCGAAGATGAAGGCAAAGCTGGTCATCAGGATCGGCCGCAGGCGCACGCGAGCCGCCGCGATCGCCGCCTGAAAGCGGTCCATGCCCTGATCTTCGCCCTGCTTGGCGAATTCCACGATCAGAATCGCGTTCTTGGCGGCAAGGGCGATCAGCACGACAAGGCCCACCTGCGTCAGGATGTTGTTCTCCATGCCGCGGATGTTGACGCCGATCAGCGCCGCCAGAATGCACATGGGCACGATGAGGATGACCGCCAGTGGCAGCGCCAGCGATTCATATTGCGCCGCCAGCACCAGGAAGACGAACACCACCGCCAGGCCGAAGATCAGCGCCGCGCTGCTGCCCGCCGCCTTTTCCTGGAAGGCAAGGCCGGTCCATTCATAGCCGAAGCCCTCCGGCAGCGCCTGATCGGCGACGCCTTCCATGGCGGTGAGCGCCTCGCCCGAGGAGACGCCGGGCGGTGCCTGGCCCTGAAGCTCGAAGGCCGGGAACAGATTGTAGCGGATGACGCGCGCCGGGCCGGTGTCGTTGTGCAGCGTGGAGACGGCCGAGAGCGGCACCATGTCCCCGCTGGACGAGCGCACCTGAAGGCGCCCGACATCGCCCGCCTCGTCGCGGCTGGCGGGCTCGGCCTGCGCTGTCACGCGGTAGGTGCGGCCAAGCAGGTTGAAGTCGTTGACATAGGTCGAGCCGATATAGGTGCCGAGCGCGTCATAGACCTGGCCGGGCTCCACGCCGAGCCACTGCGCCCGCTCCCGGTCCACGTCCGCGCGCAGGCGGGGCGTGCCGGTGTTGAAGGTGGAATAGACCTGGTTGAGCGTCTCGGGCTGCTGCGCGGCGGCGCCGGCGAGCGTGCCGGCCACGCCTTCCAGCGCGCGATAGCCGGCGTCCGAGCGGTCCTGCACCATCATCACGAAGCCGCTGCCATTGCCAAGACCGCGCACGGTGGGCGGCGCGACCATGAAGATATTGGCTTCGTCCGTGATCTGGGCGAACAGGCCGCTGAGCTTGCGGGCCAGCGCATCGGCGCTCTGCTCCGGGCCGCGCTCGGACCAGTCGGCAAGCTGCATGAAGATGGTGCCGGAGTTGGAGGATTGCGCCTGTGTGGTGCCGTCCATGCCCGCCAGATAGATGGCGCCGGTCACGCCGTCCTGCTTGATGGCCGCGTCGAACGCCTTGTCGAGCACGGCGTTGGTGCGGTCGAGCGAAGCGCCCGGCGGCATCTGGACCACGCCGATGAGAATACCCTGATCCTGCTCGGGAATGAAGCCCGTGGGCGTGGCGGTGAGCCGCCAGCCGGCCAGAGCGAGCAGGCCGGCATAGACCACCAGCATGATGACGGCCATGCGCACGAAGCGCGCGGTCAGGCGGCCATAGCGGTCCGCGATCCAGTCGAAGCCCTGATTGAACTTCTGCGCACCGATGCGCAGCGGCCGCAGCCAGCGCGGGCCATCATCGACATGCCCCGGCGCGTGCGGCTTGAGCAGCAGCGCGGCGAGCGCGGGCGACAAGGTAAGCGAGACGGTGAGCGAGATGACCGCGGCCGCCGCGATGGTGACGGCGAACTGGCGATAGAAGATGCCGGGAATGCCGGGCGTGAGCGCGGTCGGCACGAACACCGAGACCAGCACGAGGCCGATGGCGATCAGCGCGCCGGAGACTTCCTTCATCGTGCGATGCGCCGCCGCGCGCGGGGTCATGCCGTTGCGGACGTGATTTTCCACGGCCTCCACCACCACGATGGCGTCGTCCACCACGATGCCGACGGCCAGCACCAGCGCGAAGAGCGAGAGCGAGTTGATGGAATAGCCCAGCGCAAGCTGCACGGCGAAGGTGCCGACCAGCGCGATGGGAATGGCGATGATGGGAATGATTGCCGCGCGCCACGTCTGGAGGAAGATCATGATGACCAGCACCACGAGCACCACCGCCTCGAACAGCGATTCCTCCACCGAGCTGACCGATGCGGCCACGAAAGCGGTGGGATTATAGGGCGCCGCATAAGACATGCCGGCAGGCAGATCCCGGCCGATCGCCTCCATTTCGTTCAGCACCAGCTCGGCCGCGTCGAGCGCATTGGCGCCCGGCTGCTCGATCACCGCGATGGCGACGCCCCGGTCGCCATTATAATAAGCGCGGATGCCATATTCCTGCCCGCCCAGCTCGACGCGGGCCACGTCGCGCAGCCGCGTGATCGCGCCGGTCGCAGGATCGGACTTGAGCACCACGTCGGAGAATTGCTCCGGGTTGGCGAGCCGCCCCTGCACATCGAGCGGAACCTCGAAGGCAGGGTTGCGCACGCCCGAGGGCGCCTGACCCAGCGCGCCGCCCGCGACCTGCACATTCTGCGCACGCAGGGCGGCGACGATCTCGCCGGAGGTGATGTTGCGCGCGGCCGCGCGATCGGGGTCGATCCACACACGCATGGCATAGTTGCCGCCGCCGAACACATTGACGCCGCCCACGCCCTTGAGGCGCAGCAGCCGGTCGCGGATCACCGTCTGCGCATAATCGCCGACATAGTCGACATCGAGGCCGGAGCCCTTGTCGGCCGTCAGCGTCAGGATCATGAGGAAGCCGGTGGCCTGCTTGTTGACCGTGACGCCCACCTGCCGGACCTGCTCGGGCAGGCGCGGCTCGGCCAGGCGGACGCGGTTCTGCACCAGCACCTGCGCGGCATCGAGGTCCGTGCCCGGCTCGAAGGTGACGGTGATCTGCGCCTGACCCTGGGTCGAGCTGCTCTGGATGTAGAGCATGTTCTCGACGCCGTTCACTTCCTGCTCGATGGGCGCGGCCACCGTCTCCGCGATCGTCTCCGACGCGGCGCCCGGATAGGGCGCGGAGATGACGATGGTGGGCGGCGCGATCTCGGGATATTGCGAGAGCGGCAGCAGCGGGAAGCTGAACGCGCCGATCAGCGTGATGAAGATGGCGATCACGGCCGCGAAGATCGGCCGCTCGATGAAGAATCCGGAGATGTTCACGGTGCCTCTCCTCAGCGCCCGCTCGCCGGCAGCGCCGTCGAGGGCGGCGGGGCGGCTTCGGCGCCGGGCGCCTCCTCCAGCGGGGCTTCCTCGATCTTGCCGGCCTTCGCCGTGACCTTCTGGCCCGGCCGCGCGCGCTGGATGCCGCTGATGACGACGCGGTCGCCCCGCGCGATGCCGCTGCGGATGACGCGCAGGCTGCCGCTGAGCGGGCCGACCTCAACCGGGCGCGCCGCCACCATGTCGTCCTTGTCGACGACATAGAGCACGCGGCGGGCGCGGTCCGAGACGATGGCGGTATCGGGCACCATCAGCGCCGGATAGGGCCGCGAGGCCTCCAGCCGCAGATTGCCGAACATGCCGGGCCGCAGGAAGCCGTCCGCATTGGGAATGAGCGCGCGCGCCATGATCGTGCCGGCGCCCGCGTCAATGGCATTGTCGATGAACTCCAGCGTGCCGATGCGCGTATAGTCGCGCTCGTCGGCCAGCTTCACGCGCACGGACGCGCCCCGCTCGCCGGTGCCGCCGCGCTGATATTTGAGGAGCTGCGCCTCGGAGCCCTGGAAAGTGAAATAGAGCGGATTGGTGGAGACGATGGTGGTCAGCAGCGTCTGGTCGGCCGTCACGGAATTGCCCGGATCGACGCGGCGATAGGAAATGCGGCCGGAGACCGGCGCCGTCACGCGCGTGAAGCCGACATCGAGCGAACGGGCGCGGACCTGGGCCTCGGCCGCGGCGACCTGCGCGGTGGCGGAGCGGGCCGTGGCCTCGCGGGCCTCCAGCTCTTCCTGGCTCGCCGCGCGGGCTTCCGCGAGAGTCTTGGAGCGGGCAAGCTCGGTGCGCGCATTGGCAAGGCTCGCCTGCGCCTGGGCGAGCTGCGCCCGCGCCTGCGCCAGCGCCGCCTCGGCCGGCCGCGCATCCACGGTGAAGAGCAACTGCCCCTTCTGCACGGTCTGCCCGTCGCGGAAATGGACCGCGCTCAGATAGCCGGTCGCGCGCGGGCGGACCTCCACGGTCTGCACCGCCTCGAAGCGGCCGACATATTCGTCCCAGTCGACGACCTCCTTCACCAGCGGCGCGGAGACCGTGACGGCGGGTGGCGGGGGCGTCGGCGGATTGCCGCCGGAACAGGCGGCGAGGCCCAGCGCGAGCGTTGCAGCGATCACGATCTGCGTGTGTCGTATCATGGAACCCGTCCGAAAATCTGGCTGAAGCGGCGGTTGAGTCAGCAGACCCGGACTCGTGCCAGGTTCCCGCCAGTCAACGGCTGTTGACGCCCGCTAGGCCGGCCCACGCCGCTTGTCAACAGTGGTGGACATATAAGTCAACGATTGTTGATTTGCTGGATGGATATGCTAGGGGCCTCTCATGAGCGTGTCGCCCGCCACCAAAACCCGATCCCGCAATGCTGCTGCCACACGCCAGGCCATATTGGCCGCGGCGCGCCAGCATTTCGCGCGGGAGAGCTATGAAAATGTGGGCCTGCGGGAGATCGCCGGCGATGTCGGGGTCGATCCGGCGCTGGTCTCGCGCTATTTCGGCGGCAAGGAGGAGCTGTTCCGCGAGGTGTTGCGGGACGCGGGCAGCGGCACGCTGTTCGACGGCATCACGGCCGATACGCTGCCCGGCCATCTCGTCTCGCTCATCCTCGACGGCAACAAGGATTGCGAAGCTGCCGCGGCGCATCTGGACCGGCTGCTCATCGTGCTGCGCTCCGCCACCTCGCCCAAGGCCGCGGCCATCGTCTACGAAGCCATTGACGAGATCATCCTCGCCCCCGTCGCCGCCTGCATCGGCACGCCCGACGCCCGGCTGCGCGCCGGCCTGGCGCTGACCGTGCTGATGGGCAGCGGCATGGTCCGCAACGTCATGCGCGTGAAGTCGATCTCCCAGGCGGAGGAAACCGCCCTGCGCGCGCACCTGACCGCCCTGTTCGAGACCGCGCTCAACGCCGCATAGCCGCCCCGCCGGCGCGCCTCCCCTCAATCGCGCGCCGCCGAGAACAGCAGCCGCACCAGCAGGCCGCACCCGTCCCGCCCCGCATCGAGGGAAATGTCCGCGCCGCAGGCCAGCGCCAGCGAGCGGACGATGGGCAGGCCCAGCCCGCTACCCCGCATGGCCCGATCGCGGTCGAGCCGGAAGAAGCGCCCGAAGACGGCGGCGCGCTGCTCCTCGGGAATGCCGGGGCCATCGTCCTCCACTTCGATTCCAGCCATGTCCTCCACCACGACGGTCCGCACGACGACCGAGCCGCCGGGCCGATTATAGCGAATGGCATTGTCGATGAGATTGGCGAGGATCTCCGAGACGATCAGCGGATCGCAGCGCGCGTGCGCCGGCGCGGCATTCTCGAAATGAATGTCGATCCCCTCCGCCACGGACAGAGGCACGAACTCCCGCGCGGTTTCCGCCGCCACCTCCGCCAGATCCACCGTCGCCAGCCGGTCGGGCGACGTCCCGGCACTGCCCTCCTCCGCCCGCGCCAGACCGATGAGCTGCGAGAGCAGCCGCTCCAGCCGTTCGATGGCGGCGTCCACTTCGTCGAGCGCGGTTCGCCCCTGCGGCGTCGCGGGATCGTAGAGGCGCACGAGGCTCATATGGGTCTTGAGCGTGGCCAGCGGCGTGCGCATTTGATGCGAGGCATCGGCCGTGAACCGGCGGACCAGCTCGGCCGCGCCCTGGAGCCGGGCGAGCAGCTTGTTGAAGGCAAGCACCAATGGGCGCAGCTCGTTGGGCACTTCCTCGGTGCCGAGCGGCGCATAGCCCAGTTGCCCGCCCTCGCGCGCCGCCATCTCGGCGTGCAGGCGCGTCAGCGGCGCCAGTCCCCAGCGCACCGCTGGCCGGATGAGCAGGGCGGCGATGACGATGAGCACGATTTCAAGCGCGGCGAGGCCCATGAGCATGCTCGCCGATTCCTGCTTGCGCTCGTTGAGCGTCTCGGCGACCTGCACGATGACCGGCTCGCGCAGGCGCGGCAACCGGCGCGCCTGGAGCGCGATCCGCACCGGCTGGCCCAGATACTGGCCGTAGCGGAAGCTCAGCTCGTCTCCGGTAATGTCCTGCGGCCGGGGCGCGGGGAAATCCTGATAGCCGGTGATGAGCCGGCCGCCGACCGTCACGCTGTAGTAGATATTGTCGCGGCCACTGTCCTCGACCATCTCGAACGCGCTCACCGGCACGTCCAGCTTTATGGTGCCGCGCTCCAGCGCAATGGTTTCGCCGATGCTGTGCGCGGAGGCGCCGAGCACCCGGTCGGCGCTGCGCTCCGTATAGCCGTTGATGTAGAGCGCCCCGCCGATGCCGAGCAGCCCGGCGGCGAGGGTCAGCGACGAGATCAGGATTGCCAGTTGCCGCCGCGCGAGCGACCAGTGGGACAGGCCCAGCATGTCAGCCTGCCCCGCCGGAACGGCTGGCGCCGGGCGCATCGCTGCACGGCATGTCCCGTCTCAAGACCCCAAGCCTCCCATCTCCCTTACTCCCCGCCCCCGGCGCACGGCCGGGCGCGGCATCGACAATGGTCGGCGCAACGCCCATAGTCGTCATCCAGAGGCGATCCCTATCGGAAGCGACGGGCGATCGCAAAGCGCCGGTGCGGCAGCCCTCGCCGGCGAGGGATCGAGAGAGGAGCCCCGCCATGCATGGCCCAGCGACCGCGCGACGGGCAAAAGCGATCGTCGCGGCCGTCCTGCTGTTCGGCGTGGCCGCGCTCCTCCTCTTCCTCCTGCTGATGCCGGCCGGCGAGCGGCTGGAGCGCGCGGCGGCGAAGGAAGGGCAGCTCGTCATCTACCTGGCGGGCAACCCGGCCCATTTCCTCGAATTGCGGCGCGCCTTCCAGACCGCCTATCCCGACGTGCGACTGGACTATCATGCGCTCTCCGCGCGCGACCTTTACGATCGCTTCAGGCGCGAAGTGGATGCCGGCCAGGACAGCGCCGATCTGCTCATCAGCTCAGGCATCGACCTACAGGTGAAGCTGGCGAACGACCTCTATGCCCAGCGCTACGATTCGCCCGAATCCGCCACCCTGCCTCCCTGGGCGGTGTGGAAGAAGGAAGTGTTCGCGGTGACGGCGGAGCCGGTCGTCATCGGCTACAACCGCAAGCTGCTGGCACCCGAAGAGGTGCCCCACACCCATGACGAGCTGGCCGCGCTGCTCCATCAGGACCCGGAGCGCTTTCGCGGGCGAATCGGCCTCTACGATCCGATCAAGAGCCCGACCGGCTATCTCCATCTCGTCCACGATCTGCACACGGACCGGGACAGCTGGGATCTCGTCGCCGCGCTCGGCCGCGCCAATCCGCGCCTGTTCACCTCCACCAACGACATGATCGACCAGATCAGCGCTGGCGAGCTTATCATCGCCTATAATCTCATCGGCTCCTATGCGCTGGAGCGGGCGGAGCAATCGGACAGCTTCGCCGTGGTCATCCCGCAGGATTATGTGCTGGTGGGCTCGCGTGCCGCGCTCATCTCCAAGACGGCGCGCAATCCCGCCGCCGCGAAGCTGTTTCTGGATTTTCTCCTCTCGCATGAGGGGCAGACCCTGCTCGTCACCAAGAGCATGATTCCGCTGCGGCCGGACATGGCGGACGACAATGCCCTCCTCACCGCCAGCAACACGCGCGCCATCCAGATCGGCCCCACGCTGCTTGCAGACCTGGACACCATCAACCAGGCCAAGTTCACGGCCCAGTGGAAGCGCGCCATCCGCTACAGCCAGTAGCCCGCGCGCCGCTCCGCCACGCGTCCGGCGCTGCCTGGGCGCATTGCCCTCCAGCCCCGGTTTTCCGCGCTCCGGCCGGCCGCGCGTTGCCGCTGCGCACCGTCCTCCGCCCGTCCCCGCGCCTTGAAAGGCTCATGACAGTCAGAGGCGTTATTGGAATGGAGCATAACAATTCGAGAGGGTGGTCCAATGGCGCGGGAACGCGGGTTCCTGAACATGGCTGGCAAGGCGCGGAACGCGGATTCGGCGCAACCGGCCCCCGCAGCACGGCGGCGGCGCGGCGGGACGATCCTGCTCGCGGGTTCGATGCTCGCCGCCTCGCTCTGCGCGGCTGCGGTCGCGGCGAGCGCACTGGCCCTGGGTCCGGGCATTCCCGCGCAGTGGAAACCGCTGATGGAATTCCCGAATGCGCAAGGCCGCCTCGGTGTCGCCACCACCGGCGCGATGGTGGACGTGAAGACCCACCCCTTCTTCGCACCGATCGGCGCCAACGGACGCGCCTGCGCCACTTGCCACAACCCGGCCGACGCCATGAGCGTCTCGCTGCCGACCATCCGCGCGGAGTGGGCGGCGCGGGGCGCCAGGTCGCCCCTGTTCGCGGCCTATGACGGCTCGAACTGCCCCAGCCTGCCGCAGGAGAAGGAAAGCTCGCACTCGCTGCTGCTGGAGCGGGGCGTGTTCCGCATTGCCCGCCTCTGGCCCCCGCGCGACGTGGCGGGCAAGCCGATCGAGCCCGAGTTCAACATCAAGGTGATGAGCGACCCCACGGGCTGCAATCTCGACGGCACATACGGCCTCAACAGCGCCGATCCGCAAATCTCCGTGTTCCGGCGTCCCCGCATGGTCGCGAACCTGCGCTACATCCTGGTGCCCTTCCACGAGAACAACACCAAGACGATGGCCCCGCTCGATCGCGACCCGGAGACGGGCGAGCATGTGAGCATGTCGATCATGTCCGACGCCCGCAATCCCTCGCTGCGTCATCAGATGCGCGAGGCATCCTGGACTCACATGGAAATGACGCAGGGCCTCTCCGAGCGCCAGATGCAGGAGATCGAGGATTTCGAGAAGCGGGTCTATGTGGCGCAGAATTATTCGCGCGAAGCCGGCTCGCTGCTGAACGGCCCCAAGGCGCTGGGCGTGCTGGCGATGCGGGACGGCAAGCACCACGTCAACGGCAACGACCGCGACACCGGCGTCTTCTTCACCTTCGAGGAATGGACACCCAAGCCCGGGACGCAGCCCAGGACGGAGCAGGAGGCGTTCCGCGCTTCCGTGGCGCGCGGCAACGACATCTTCTTCAACCGCGCCTTCTGGATCAACGAAGTGGTGGGGATGAACAACATCCGCGTGGGCAATCCCTACAAGCAGACCTGCGCCTTCTGCCACAACACCCAGATGACCGGCCATGACGACGTGCCGGGCTGGATGGACCTGGGCACGCAGAACTTCCCGCTGGCGACGCCCGCGCCGGACCTGCCCGTGTTCGAGATCACCTGCAAGCCGACGGCGGCGCCGCACCCCTATCTGGGCCGGCGCATCTACACCAACGATCCGGGCCGGGCTCTGGTTTCGGGCAAGTGCATCGATGTGGGCGGCATCGTCATGCAGCAGTTCCGGGGCATGGCGGCACGCGCGCCCTATCTCTCCAACGGCGCGGCCAAGACCATCCGCGAGGTCGTCGACTTCTACGACCGGCGTTTCAACATCGGCTTCACGGAGCAGGAAAAGGTGGACCTCACCAATTTCCTGGGCGTGCTGTGACCGCGCGCCGCGCCTTTCCCGCTGCTCTCCTGCCCTTCGCCGGCCTGCTGGCGCTGGGCACCGCGCACGCGGCCGGCGCCGCGACCGAGCCGCCGCCGGCCGAGATCAACGAATATATGTCGAAGGACATCTATGTGCCCGGCGATCCGCTGGCGATGAGCCGGATGGACAAGGTGCCCGGCGCGCAGACCCGCCAGCGGATCAGCTTCCTGGCCTGCCCCATCCTGCTGGACGCGGAGCCGACCCCGCTCTGGCTGGCCGAATATGAGGGCGAGACCTATTTCCTGCGCGCCCAGCAGAATCTGAGCGCGGACGTGCACCATCCGCAGCTTCTTCATCAGGTGCTGGTCGAGGGCATGATCTCGGATGAGCCGCGCATCGCGGGCGGCATCGTGCTCAACCCGCTCCAGCTCTCGATGATGCGGGAGATCGACCCGACCTGCAACGAGCGCCGGCCGGCCGAGGCCGGCGTGGGCGTGAAGATCGCGAAGCGCCCGCCCGGCCCCGGTCCCAGCGGCGGCCGGCGCGACGCGCGCAACATCCAGCGCATCGCCGGCATCCGGCATCTGGAGAAGCCGCGCGGCGAATATGTCCGCGATCCGGCCGAGCAGATCGAGCAAAGCTTCGACCTCGAATTCGAGTTCGACAGCGACTTCATGTATTCCTATCCGAAGGTCGCCGCCGCCGTAAAACTGTTCAAGGACATGGACGGCCAGGTCATCGAGGTCCGGGTCCATCGCGGCTCGGCCCTGCTTTCGAACGGACAGGTCATCCACGAGAGAGCGGACGTCGTCGACGACCGGCTGGCGCGCCTGCGCGAGATCTTTGCCGATTACAGGCTGCAACCCGACGATATTTCCGTGCACCTCCATCGCGAGCCGGCCGTGCCGGACGGAAAAACCGACTTTGCCAACAGACATGTGGTGCTGGTGGTGAAGCCAAGACCCGACACAAAAAGCAATTGAACCTCAGGGGAGGCATTATGCGCAATCTGGTAAATAGCTGCAAACTCGCCACACGGCTGGGCTGGGCCGTCTCGCTGACGGCACTGGCCGTTCACGCCATGCCCGCACATGCGCAGGCGGATCTGCCCGATGCGGACGACGAGGCGCTGGAGCAGGTCGAGGCTGGCGATATCGTCGTCACCGGCAGCCGCATCCGCGGCGTGGCGCCGGTCGGCTCGGCCGTCATCGCCGTGTCGGCAGCCGACATCCAGAAGACCACCGCCAGCAGCGTCACCGATGTGCTCAAGCAGGTTCCGCAGATCTTCTCGACCGGGCTCACCGACGCAACCTTCACGGCCACGACCGGCAGCGGCGGCTCCAATCTCACACGCGGCGCGGTCATCAACCTGCGCGGCCTCAACCCCTCCGCCACGCTCACTCTGATCGACGGCCAGCGGATCACCACCAGCGGCGTGGCCGCCGCGTTCGTGGACCCCTCCATCATCCCGACCTTCGCCATCGAGCGGATCGAGGTCGTGCCGGACGGCTCCTCGGCCATCTACGGCTCGGACGCCATTGCCGGCGTCGTCAACGTCATCATGCGCAAGCGCGTCGAGGGGCTGGAGCTGTCCAGCCGCTACACCTTCGCCGACGGCTACGACAAATTCCAGATCGGCGGCATGGCCGGCCATGTCTGGGACACCGGCCACATCATGGGCGCCGTGGAATATAGCCGCACCGGCACGCTCTTCACCACCGAGCGCGACTATCTCGTCCAGGATCAGCGGGCCTTTGGCGGCCTCGACTATCGCGGCTCCACCTGCAACCCCGGCAACATCCTGCTGGGCGGCGTCTCCTACGCCATTCCCGAAGGCAACCCGACATCGGGCGCGGACCTGACGGCGAACACCCGGAACCTGTGCGACATCGGCCTCGCCGTCATCTCGCCGCGCACCTCGCGCTTCAACGCAGTGGCGCATATCGAACAGTCGATCGGCGACAATTTCACGGTCAGCGCGCAGGCCTATTACAACCGCCGCGAGTTCGACTCCTATTTCGGCGCCCAGGGCTCCACGCTCACCTCGTTCGTCACGCTGACGGTGCCGGACACCAACGCCTTCTTCATCAGCCCGGCCGGCACCGACCCCTCGTCGCTCTCGGTCGAATATTCCTACCTACCCCAGCGCGGCGCCATGTCCGCCAAGGGCACGCTCGACACCTATGGCGTGTTCGTGAAGGGCGAGCTGAAGCTGGGCCGCTGGCGCGCCGAAATCAGCGGCACGCACAGCGAGAATGACGAGACCGTCTTCAGCAACACCATCGACACCAATGCCCAGCGGCTGGCGCTGGCCAGCAGCGACCCGGCCACCGCGCTCGATCCGTTCGGCACGCGCACCAGCCAGGCAGTGCTGGACCAGATCTTCAGCGGCCTCTTCGTGCCCATTGGCCAATCGAGCCTGAACACGGCGGCGCTCCGTCTGGACGGCCCGCTCTTCGCCCTGCCGGGTGGGGACGTGCGTGCCGCGGTCGGCGCGGAATATCAGGACGCCTACCTGTTCTTCGGCACCATCCGCGGCAACGTCACGGCGCCCACTTATGCCCGCCGCGAGCACGCCCGCAACGTCAAGTCGGCCTATGCGGAGCTGTACGTCCCCTTCTTCGGCGCCAGCAACGCCGTGGGCGGCCTACAGAAGCTCGAACTCTCGCTGGCCGGCCGCTATGACGACTATAGCGATTTCGGCGGCACCTGGAATCCCAAGGTCGGCCTGACCTGGAAGCCCGTCTCCGACCTCAGCATCCATGGCAGCTACGGCACGTCGTTCCGCGCGCCAGGCCTGGAGCAGCTCGGCACCAACACGGTGGGCATCCAGGTCGTCAACGCGGTCGATCCGCTGTCCTCCACCGGCCGCACCAACGGCCTGGCGATCCGCTCCGCCAATGCCGATCTCGGCCCGGAGGACGCCACCACCTATTCGGCCGGCTTCACCTTCGCGCCGGCGGCCATTCCGCGCCTCTCGCTGACCGCCAACTATTTCAACATCGAATATGGCGGCCAGATCTTCGCGGTCGAGCCGGCGGACTCGCTCATCAACGAAGATATCTATGCCGACCTCATCACGCGCAATCCGACACAGGCGCAGATCGACACGGTCCTCGACATGGGCCTGCCGCTGCTGGGCACGCTGCCGCCGACCATCGGCTTCATCGTGGACGGCCGCGCCTTTAATCGCGGGACGACGACCACGGACGGCGTCGACTTCCAGCTCTCCTACGCGGTCGACACCGCCTCGGCGGGCCGGATCGGCATCGATCTCAACGGCCTCTATTTCTTCAACTACAAGTTCCAGGTCTCGCCGCTGGCCCCGGTCGTCGATCGCCTGAGCACCATCAACAACCCGCTGCGCTTCCGTGGCCGCATCGGCCTCAACTGGGCACTGGACGGGTGGAACGCGAATGTCTGGGCGAACCATTCCAGCAGCTATCGCAACACCACCGTCACGCCCGTCGAGACGGTCGACTCCTGGACAACCGTGGACTTCCACCTGGGTTACGAATTCGAGGGGCCCGGTCTGCTCGACGGCGTCGCCCTGTCGCTGGATGCGAGCAATCTGTTCGACACCCGCCCGCCCTATGTGAACGTGGCCAACGGCTACGATCCGCAGCAGGCCAATGCGCTCGGCAGGGTCGTCACACTCGGCATCAGAAAGAAGTTCTGATCGCAAGGAGACCCCCCATGGCGAAACCGATCTCCATCCTCCTCCTGGGAAGCGCCGCGCTCACCGTTGCGGCCGTATCGGGCGCCATGGCCCAGCGAGAGGCTCCGGCCTCTCGCTGGTGGGCTCCGGGGTCGGGGGAAACCATCCCGGCCCGAGCCTCCTATGCCAATGCCGAGGGGCAGGTGACGCTCCTCAACATGGACGGGCCGGTCGAGACCAGGGGGCATGCCTTCTTCGAGCCCCATGGGAAGGACGGCCGGGCCTGCGTGACCTGCCACCAGCCCGCCGACGGCATGGGTCTTTCTCTCAAGACCATCCAGGAACGCTGGCGCGAGACGAACGGCACCGACCCGCTGTTCGCCGCTGTCGACGGCGCCAATTGCCCGAGCCTGCCGCAGCAGGACCCCAAATCCCACTCGCTGCTGCTCGAACACGGCCTCATCCGCATCAACCTGCCCTGGCCGGGCAAGGACGAGATGGGCAAGGCCGTCGAGCCGGAATTCGACATCGAAGTGGTGCGGGACCCCTCCGGCTGCAATCTCGATCCGCAATATGGCCTCAACGCGGCCAATCCGACGATCTCTGTCTTCCGCCGGCCTCGCGCGGTGGCGAACATGCGCTTCATCACCGCCTCCTACTCGCTGCGCGGCGAGCGGGGACGGCGGTTCAACAACAAGACCGGCCTGCCGCTGGCCGTCAACCCCGACACCGGGCTGCGCGTGGGCCTGCCCATCCAGTCGGACGGGCGCGTGACGACGCTCCAGGCGCAGGCGGTGGATGCCGCCGCCGGCCACCTGCAATATGCGCAGGGCCTCACCAAGGCCGAGCTGGTGCAGATCGAGCAGTTCACCAACCAGCTTCTGGTCGCGCAGGGCACATCGAAGCTGGTCGGCCGGCTGGGCGGCCCCGGCGAGCCCTCGGGCCTGGGGCCCGATCCACTGGTGACTGCCAAGCCCCATGTCAGCGGCAACAACTGGACCACGCCCATCTTCGACACGTTCGAGGCATGGGAGGCCCCCCGCCCAACCGACACCGCCGAGCAGCGCGCCTTCCGCGCGTCGGTGATGCGCGGCTACGCCATCTTCACCGAGCGGCCGCTGACCATCCGCGACGTGGCCCATTTCAACACCATCGGCATGGGCAATCCCTACAAGCGCAACTGCGTCATCTGCCACGCGCTGCGCTATGTCGGCACCGACACCACGCCGGGCGTCATGGACATTGGCCTGGCCAACAAGCCCTGGTCGCCCGATCAGCCCTGGCTGCCGCTCTTCAAGGTGACATGCCGCAAGGATGTGGACCCCCACCCCTATCTCGGCCGCGTCATCTACACGCACGACCCCGGCCGGGCCCTCATCAGCGGCAAATGCGAAGATGTCGGCTCGCTGGTGATGCAGCAGTTGCGGGGCGTGGCGGGCCGCGCCCCCTATTTCGCCAACGGTAGCGCCAAGGATCTGCCGGAGCTTGTCGATTTCTACGACAGCCGCTTCGACATGAAGCTCACCCAGAGCGAGAAGCGCGACCTCGTCAACTTCCTGACCGTGTTGTGAGACTGACCATGCTGACCTTCCACGGCCGCTCGGCCCTGCGCGGCCCGGTGACGCTGGCCGCGCTGCTCGCCGCCGCCGGTGTCGCCGCCCAGCCGCCCGCCAACCATCGCAATTTCGTCGCCTGCCCCATCCTGCTCGATACCGAGCCGGTGCCCTGCTGGGTCGCGGACTTCCAGGGCGAGCGCTACTTCCTGACTGCACAGACCGGGCGCGGCGGCGGCGGCAACGTCAATCCGCCCCAGTTGCGCCATAAGGCACTGATCCAGGGCGTCGTCACGGACGAGCCGCGCGTGTGCGGCGGCATTCCCCTCACAGAGATCATGATCTCGGCGCTGATGGACGAGCTGGACGAGAGCTGTAACGACTATCTCCCCAGCGGCGGCTACCACGCCACCAGCTATCGGGTGATCGGCCTCGACGGCGACCCGCCCGGCCCGCGCGAGAGCACCGCCTTCCAGCCGCGCTTCGGCGCGCGCGCCGGCAATGCAGAGCGGAACGCCCTCTACAAGGCCAATGCGGCGGCGCGAAAGCCGATGGAGTTCGACATCCGCTTCTTCTTCAATTCGGACTACATCATCTATCCCGACGAGCAGGAAGACGTCGAGGACGCCATCGACTATGCCAAGCTCCTCAATGCCTCGCGCATCGAAGTGCTCGCCTATCGCGAGGCCGCCCAGCTCTCCGATGGCGGGGAACTCATCGAAAAGCCGGAGATGCCCGGCCGCCGGGCCGACAAGCTGAAGCTGATCCTCACCGACTTCGGCTGGCCGGCGGAGAAGCTCGTCGTCACCGCCGTCGACACGCCCGTCCACAATGGCGGCGTGAAGGATTATGAGACGCGCCGCGCCCTTATCCGGGTGATTCCGTGAGCGCTGGCTGGTTTCCCGCCGGGCTGATGGCGGCCGCCCTCCTCGGTGCATCGGGCGCAGCGCACGCGCAGGCCGCCGCTCCCGCCACAGCGCCGGCCGACGACCCGACCGGTCTCGCCGAGGCGCGCGAGACCGCACAGGGGCGCATTGTCCTCGCCTATCTCGACGCCCTCAATGCGCGCGATCTGCCGGCGGTGCGCGGGCTGCTCGCGGCCGATTTCGACATGCCCCGGCGGTGGCGCGAATGCCCGGTGCAGGAAAGCGACGCCGATTGCTTCATCCGCTATCTGAATGACCGGACCGTCTCGCTCGACGGCACTGCCGCGCTCCAGAAAATCCGCGTCGAATGGCACATCGTGCGCATCAACATCGCGCTCTCCAATCGGTCCACCGCCGAGGAAGGCGTGGCACGGCTGCTGCTGACCGATGAATTCCTGGTGGAGGACGGCAAGATCGCCTCCTTCATCCGCACGCCCCGCACCGAAGACCTGGAAACGCGGCGCTATTTCCAGAACCGCTGGGAGGAGCGCTAGGCCATGCGCAGGCTTGTGTTCGATCGGCGCGCCGCGCTGGCCGCCCTGCTTGGCGGCGCGGCCCTCGTCGCGGGATGCGCGGCAAACCTGCCGCCATCCCCGCAGGACCTCGACATTTTCGTCTCGGGCGGCTTCACGCCCGCGCTCGAAGCGCTCGCCCCGGCTTTCGAAGCGACGGAAGGCATCACGATCCGCATCGGCAAGGGCCCGTCGATGGGCACCACGCCCAATGCCATTCCCGCGCGGCTGGAGCGCCGGGAACGCGCCGATGTCGTCATTCTGGTGCGTGAGGCGCTGGACCGGCTCGCCGCCGAAGGAAAGGTCGACCCCGCGACCATCACCGATCTGGCCAGCTCGCGGATCGCCATGGCGGTGAAAGAGGGCGCCCCCGCGCCCGCCATCGCGACCGTCGCCCAGCTCAAAAGCACGCTGCTGGCCGCCCGGTCCATCGCCTATTCGGACAGCGCGAGCGGCGTCTATCTCTCGACCGTCCTCTTCCCCCGGCTCGGCATCGCGGCGGAGATGGCCGGCAAGGCCCGGATGATCCCGGCGACCCCCGTGGGCGAGATCGTCGCGCGCGGCGAGGCCGAAATCGGCTTCCAGCAGCTCAGCGAACTCAAGGCGGTGAAGGGCATCGCCATCGTCGGCCCGATCCCGGAAGAGGTGCAAAAAGTGACGATGTTCTCGGCCGGCATCGTCTCCTATTCGCAGCAGCCGCAAGCGGCGGCCCAACTCATCGCCCATCTCGCATCGGCACGCGCCGCGCCCGTGATCCGCGACACCGGCATGGCACCGGCCGGCCCACAGACACAGCCATAACAAGCAACGAACGGCATAGCCGGCAAAGGGGGGATTGCGCGTGAGACTCGGTTGGTATTCGAAGATGACGCCGGTCGAACGGCGGACTTATTGGGCCTGTTTTGGCGGTTTCGCGCTGGATTCGCTCGATACCACCATTTACGCGCTGGTGCTGCCGGTGCTCATCACCGTGGTGGGTCTGGAAAAATCCGAGGCGGGCCTGCTCGCGACGGCGGCGCTGATCGGCGCGGCGGTCGGCGGATGGGGGGCGGGCATCCTGGCCGACAGGTTCGGCCGCGTGCGCATCCTCAAGCTCACCATCCTGTGGGTCGCCTTTTTCACGGCCCTCACGGCCTTCTGCTCCACATTCCCGCAATTCCTGGCGGTGCGCTTCCTGCAAGGGCTGGGCTATGGCGGCGAGGCCGCCGTGGGCGCCGTGCTCATCAGCGAAGTCATCCGCCCCGAGCTGCGGGGCCGGGTCACGGCCTCCATCCAGTCCGGCTATGCGGTGGGCTATGCCATGTCCACGGCGCTGATGCCCATCGTGTTCGCGCTGTTCCCGGAGAACCTGGGCTGGCGCGTGATGTTCCTGATCGGCGTGGTGCCCGCCTTCCTCGTGCTCTTCATCCGGCGCCTGGTGCCGGAGGGCGACGTGTTCGTGCAGGCGCAGCGCGCAAAGGCGGCGGGCGGCAAGAGTTCGGCCTTCTGGCACATCTTCCTGCGCGAGCATCTGCGCACCACCCTGCCCGCCACCATCATGGCGACCGGCATCTTCGGCGGCGCCTATGTCATCATCACCTGGCTGCCGACCTATTTGCGCACCACTCTGGGCCTGCCCGTGGCCTCCACCGCCGGCTATCTGGCGCTCAACATCCTGGGGTCGCTGACCGGGCCGTTCATCGCCGGCATGCTGGCCGACGGCATCGGGCGGCGCGCGACCTTCATCACGCTGCTGCTCGCCCAGGCGGTGACGGTGAGCTGCTATCTCTTCCTGCCGCTGACCTCCACCGCCACGCTGTTGCTGGGCTTCGTGGTGGGCGCTCTTCAGGGCGGGCTTGCCGCCGCGATGTTGCCCACCTTCGCCGAACTCTTCCCCACCGACATCCGGGCGAGCGGCACGGGCTTCTGCCTCAATGGCGGGCGCGGCTTCGGCTCGGTGATGCCGGCGACCGTCGGCGTGCTGGCCGCCACCCTGCCGCTCAACCACGCCATGGGGATGTGCGCGCTCAGCGCCTATGCCGTCGCGCTCGTCTCGGCGCTGTTCCTGCCGGAGAAGGGCGGCACCGACTTCCGCCGCGGCGTGGCGGGCTGAGCGCTCCCGTGCGCGGCCCGCAGAGGGAAAGGCTGATGACAGCGTGCCCGGCTACGGTCGCCCAAACAGGTGATAGGGAGAGTATCGGATGACGCCGCGACCTGGCTTGCCGAGCGAGACCGGCGGGGCGGCCAGAGCGCGTCCCTTCCTCCTGCGCCGCACGGCCATCGGCGGCGCGCTGCTGGGCGCATCGCTGCTCCTTGCCGGCCTTTCGGTCGCGGCGGCGGATCGCGGCGCGGGGGCCGCCCTCGCCGCACCGGGCGCCGCGGCCCCATGGCAATCCCTCATGGAATTCCCCAATCCCGAGGGACGAGTCGGCGTGGTGCTGGAAGGAGAGCCGGTCGATCCGGCGACCCATCCCTTCTTCCAGCCCATCGGCCCCTATGGCCGCGCCTGCGCGAGCTGCCACCGTCCGGCCGACGCCATGAGTCTGTCACTGCGCACGATCCGCGGCGAATGGGACCGGCAAGGCGCGGCGTCTCCGCTCTTTGCCGCCTATGACGGCTCCAACTGCCCGTCCCTGCCGCAGGGCGACGCCAAGTCGCACTCGATCCTGCTCTCGCGCGGGGCCTTTCGCATCGCCCTGCCCTGGCCGCCCAAACGGCTCGACGGCACGACGGTCGAGCCGAATTTCTCGCTGCGGGTCATCAACGATCCCACGGGCTGCAATCTCGATCCGCTTTATGGCCTCGACAGCAACGATCCGCGCGTGTCGGTCTTCCGGCGGCCCCGGATGACGGCCAATCTGCGCTACATCCTCAATGTCATGCACGAGCGGAACGGCAAGACCCAGGCCCCGCTCGACCGCGACCCGGAGACCGGCGCGCTCGTCAGCATGTCCCTGCTCTCGGACGCGCGCCTGCCGACACTCAAGACGCAGGCGGACGATGCGCTGACTCAGCATATGGGCCTTACCGCGCCGCTCGACCGGGCGCTGCTGGACCAGATCGTGGACTTCGAGCGCCGGGTCTATGTGGCGCAGAACCACTCCAGCCGCGCCGGCCCCCTCCCCGGCGGCCCCAGGGCATTGGGCGCCGAAGCGATGCGCCGCGAGCGTCACGGTCTCAACGGCAACGACCGCGACACCGGGGTCTTCTTCAATTTCGACGAATGGGCAGCCCAGCCCGGAAGCGACGGGAGGGAAGGCGATGCCGGCGCGGCCTTCCGCGCCTCCGTGGCGCGCGGCAACGACATCTTTTTCAATCGCCCCTTCTGGATTTCCGATGTTGTGGGCATCAACACCATCCGCCTCGGCAATCCCTACAAGCAGACCTGCGCCTTCTGCCACAATACGCAGATGACCGGCCATGACGACGTGCCGGGCTGGATGGACCTGGGCACGGTGAACTTCCCCCGCAGCAGGCCCTCGCCGGACCTCCCCACTTTCGAGATCGTCTGCAAGCCCAATGCCGCGCCGCACCCCTATCTGGGCCGGCGCATCTACACCAGCGACCCCGGCCGCGCCCTGGTGACAGGCAAATGCGAGGATGTGGGCGGGCTGGTGATGCAGCAGTTCCGGGGCATGGCGGCGCGCGAGCCCTATTTCGCCAATGGCAGCGCCGCGACGATCCGCGAGGTGGTGGAGTTCTACGACCAGCGCTTCAACATCGGCTATACGGAGCAGGAAAAGACCGACCTCACCAACTTCCTGAGCGTGCTGTGAAGGGCCGCGCCGTCCGGCTCCGCAGGGCGTGCGCGGTCGCGCTCGTGCTGGCGCTCCCGCTCGCCGCCGTGCCCGCACGCGCGGCCGACGATGCCGCCCCGCCCGCCGAGATCAACGAATATACCCCCAAGGACGTCTATATCGTGGGCGATCCACTGCCCATGGCGCGGATCGACAGCATCCCCGGCGCGCGCGACCGGCCCCGCATGGCCTTCATCGGCTGCCCGATCCTGATGGATTCCGAGCCCACGCCGCTCTGGCTCATCGAGCATGAGGGCGAGACCTATTTCCTGCGCGCCCAGCAGAATCTGAGCGCGGACGTGCACCATCCCCAGTTGATGCACGAGGTGCTGGTCGAAGGGGTGGTGTCGGACGAGCCGCGCGTGGCCGGCGGCAAGGTGCTCAACCCCTTGCAGATCTCCGTCATGCGGGAGCTGAACCCGGCGTGCAGCGAAAAGCGGCCGGCGCAGACCGGCGTGGGCGTGCAGGCCGCCAAGCGCCCGCCGGGGCCGGGCCCCAGCGGCGAAAACCGCGATGCCGCCAATCAGGTGAAGCAGGCGATGCGCGACAAGCTCAACAGGCCGCCGGCCGACTATGTCGCCGATCCGGTGCCGCGCGAGCGGCGCGTGTTCGATGTGCCCTACACCTTCGACAGCGACTATACCTGGGCCTATCGCACCGGGCCCCTGCCGGCCGCCGAATTCGCCCGCGATCTCGATGCCTCGCTGGTGGAAGTGCATGTCTATCGTGGCTCCGTGCGGCTGGACGACGGAAGCGTGCTGCCCGAGCGCGCCGATGTGGTCGACGACCGCCGCGACAAGATCCGCGAGATCCTGGAGCATTATTTCATTCCACGGGAGCGGACGCGCTACATCCTGCATCGCGAGCCGGCGCCCGCCGACGGGATCGGCGACCATGCCAACCGCTTCGTGCAGATCATCGTCCATCCCTGAGCGCGGGCGGATGACCGCGCGGGCAAGGAGGCCGCTCGCTCCGGCCCTGCTGTTGCTGACGATGGGCGGCTGCGCGGGCCCGGTCGCCGCACCCTCCCCCGCCCTCGCACCCGCAGACCGGGACAGCGCGCATGTGCTGGCGCCATCGGGCGTCCTGCGGGTCGGCCTCTATGAGGGCAGCCCTACCTCCTACCTGCGCCGCGCGGGCGACGCGGCCGGCGTCGGCCATGACATGGGGCGAAGCCTCGCGGAGGCCCTGGGCGTTCCCTTCGCGCCGGTCGTGCTGCGCTCCAACGACGCTGTCCTGCACGCGCTGCGCGGCGGCACGGTCGACATCGCCTTCACCAACATGACGCCGGAGCGCCAGCGCCAGTTCCGCTTCGCCGAACCCTTCATGGCAGTGGAAAAGGGCGTGCTGGTGCCCGCGCGGCTCGCCGGGCGGACCATGGACCAGATGCTGTGCCCCGGCATGCGCATCGGCGTGAGCCAGGGCAGCAGCACGCTCATGGAGCTGCGGCGGGCTTATCCCGCGCTGCATCTCCTGCCCGTGCCGTCGCTGGCGGAGGCCGCGCGCCTGCTCCGGGCGGACCAGCTCGATGCCTTTGCCACCAACAAGGCCATTCTCCACCAGCTCGCCGACGATCTGCCCGGCGCGCGCGTGCTGGCGGGACATTGGGGCATGGAGCGCTTCGCGGCCGCCATCCCGCGTGAACGGGGCCGGGCGCTCCCCGCCCTGCGCCGCTTCATGGCCTCCGCACAGGCACGCGGCATCGTCGCGGAGGCGATCGCCCGCGCCGGCCTGCGGGGGACCATGGCCGACCGGCCGGCCGGTCCCCGCCCACGCACTGCCTGCCCCTGAGGCACTATCGCGCTTAAGTGCTCCTCAGCCATGGCACCGAGCCGCCTTGGGCTCCTGCCTATGCAGGAGCCCAAGAGGGGACGCTCTATGCCTCCCGCCCCTTCGCGCCGCGTGCCAGCAGCGTCACCGCGCACAGGCTGATGAATGCCGCCCCGGACAGCCAGGCGCCGGGGATCGCCGGATCGCCGGTCCGGGCGATGAGATAGGTGGCGATGGCCGGCGTGAACCCGCCGAAGATGGCCGTGGCGAGGCTGTAGGCCAGCGAGAAGCCGGCAGTGCGGACCCGCGCCGGCATCACTTCCGTCAGATAGACGATCATCGCGCCATTATAGCCGGCATAGATCACCGCGAGGCTGACCTGCACCAGCAGCAGCTTGCCGAAGGTCGGCGCCGCCGCCAGCCAGGAAAGTGCGGGATAGCCCACCAGAATGGCCAGGGACGAGCAGCCCAGCAGCAGCGGCAGCCGCCCGATCCGGTCGGAGAGCGCGCCCATGGTCGGCAGCAATATGAAGTTGGTGAGGCCCACGCACAAAGTCACCAGCATCGCGCTGGCGGCCGAGAGGTTCAGCACGCTGTTGCCGTAGGTCGGCGTATAGGCGGTGATGGTGTAGAAAAAGACCGTGGTCATGACCGTGCCCAGCGCGCCCAGCAGCACCAGCCGCAGATTGGCGGCGATGGCGCGATACACCTGCCCCAGCGTGGGATGCTCGGTGCGCGCGCGGAACTCCGCCGTCTCGTCCAGCATCCGGCGGATCACCAGCAGGAAAGGCAGCAGCAGCGAGCCGATGAGGAACGGGATGCGCCAGCCCCAGTCCAGCACGCTCTCCGGCGGCAGGATGGTGTTGAGGAGCAGGCCGAGCAGCGCCGCGAACATCACCGCCGCCTGCTGGGAGGCCGATTGCCAGGCGACATAGAAGCCGCGCTTTCCGGGCGGCGCGATCTCGGAGAGATAGACGGAGCAGCCGCCCACTTCGACGCCGGCCGAAAGCCCCTGGATGAGCCGGCCGACCAGCACGATGAGCGGCGCGGCCAGCCCGATCTGCGCATAGCCCGGCGTCAGTGCGATGGAGAGCGTGCCGATGCCCATCAGCGCGAGCGTGAGGAGCAGGCCGCGCCGGCGCCCGTAGCGATCCAGATAGGCGCCCAGCACCACCGCGCCGACCGGCCGCATGAGGAAGCCGGCGCCGAAGGTCATGAAAGTGAGCAGCAGCGAGGCGACCTCGTTCCCACTCGGAAAGAAGGTCTGCCCGATGGCCTTGGCATAATAGCCGAAGACCATGAAATCGAACATTTCCAGAAAGTTGCCGCTGGAGACGATGAACACGGACTTGACCGGGCCGCGGGCAGGCTTGGTGGGCTGCATATTATTCCTCGAAAGCAATGTCGGATGTCGGAGTGAGATCGAGGCGTCCCGACGTTGCGGCCAACCACTTGTCTCTGAACTTGTCGAAAGTGAGCCTGTCGATGGAGGCCATCAGGGCGGGACCCACGCGAACGGCGCGGATGGTCGTTCCCTCGAACGGCGCGGTGCCGCCGGGCATATCCGTGCGCACCGGCGTCATATTGTGCCGGGCCAGGATCGCCTGCCCGTCGCGCGAGAGCATGAAATCCAGGAACTGCCGGGCGGTGTTGGGATGGGGCGCGTTGCGGGCGATGATGGCGACCCGCGACATCATCAGCACATAATCCTGTGGCACGACCACGCGGAAATCGGGGTCCCGCGCGGCGCGCTCGAAGGCATAGGAGCCGATCAGATTATAGCCGAGCAGCAGCCTCCCGCGCGCGATCTCGTCGATCATCTCCTTGCTGGACACGAATAGTCGGGGCCTGACGCGCCCCAGCGCGCCGATCAGATCCCAGCTATCGCTGTCGATGCGGATGTCCTGCGTGACGTAGAGATAGCCGGTGGGGCTGCGCAGCGGATCGTAGGACCCGACCCGCGCCTTCAGCATGTCCGCGTTGGAATGGAGCGCCGTGGCGAACTCGTCATGAGTGCGGGGCACGAGCGCGGGCGGCAGCAGCCGGGCATTGTAGCCGAACACGATGGGCTCGGAAGAGACCGCATAGGCTTCGTTCTTCCACACCGCCCAATCCGGCAGCGCCTCGCGCTCGACCGAGACATAGGGCTGGGCATAGCCGTCGTTGACCAGCTTGATCTGGAGATCCATCGCCGAATTGAGGATGATGTCGGCCTGCGCGACGCCACGGTCCGCTTCGGCCCGGAAGCGGCGATAGACCTCGGCGGCGCGCAGCGAGCGATAATCGAGGCGCACCTGCGGATGGGCCGCACGGAAAGCGCGCAGCAGTTCGAGCGCTTCCTGCTCGTCGGTGGCGCTGTAGATGACGAGCCGGTCTTCCAGCGCGGGCCCGCCGCGCACCGGGCCATGGGCTACGGCCCAGGCGAGGAAGCACAGGAGAGCGGCGAGCGCGATGGCGCCCGTGACGATCCTTCCCCCCATGCGGCGCTTTTGCCCCGCGGCCATCCTCTTCCGCCTTCCGGTTGCTTATCTGTGCGGTTGACGGGATAATCGCCGGACTTGTCATGAGCCTTTCACAGCTCGCCCGCGGGAGCCCGGAATCCGATGTCGCGCATTCTGATCGTCGAGGATGACCTTGCGCTGGCGCGTGGACTGGTGGCGCTGCTGCGCGCGCAGGGCCATGCCGTCGATCATGTCGACCATGGCGCGCTGGCGATGGAGATTGCGCTGGAGGAGCCCTATGGGCTGATCGTCCTCGATCTCGGCCTGCCGGACCTCTCCGGCTTCGAGGTGCTGCGCCAGGTGCGCCGGGCCGGCGACCAAGTCCCCCTGCTGATCCTGACCGCGCGCGACGCCATCGAGGATCGCGTGCGCGGTCTGGACGAAGGCGCGGACGATTATCTGCTCAAGCCCTTCGAGCCGCCCGAACTGCTGGCCCGCGTGCGCGCCCTGCTGCGCCGGGGCAGCGGCGGCACCGGCCCGGAAGTGGCCGTCGGCAATCTCATCTGCCACCCCAATAGCTGCACCGCCCTGCTGGACGGGCGCACGCTGGACCTGCGCCGGCGGGAATGGGCCGTGCTCTACGGCCTGGCCTCGCGCGCCGGCAAGGTGGTGCCGCGCGAGCGCCTCACCGCGGAGGTCTTCGGTTTCGACGAGCCGGTCGGCAACAACGCCATCGAGGTCTACATCGCCCGGCTGCGCAAGAAGCTCCAGCCCGACGGCCCCGCCATCCGCACCTTCCGGGGGCTGGGCTATCTGATGGAAACCGCCTCGGGCAAATGAAGGGGCTCCGGCCGGGAGAGAGATAGCGATGCAGAAGGCGGCGTCATATCCGTCCGGCAGGCTGAGCGCGACCAGATGCAGCGGGCCGGCGCGGCCGAACCCTGCCAGCGTCGCCGCCCCCCTGATCCGCCTCAAGGGCACCCTCCGGCGCAGGCTCTTCGCGATCGAATGTCTCGATGGACCCCTTTTTACGCTGCACCGCACAAAGTTCTTGTGTCCGATCGTGATATTCGACAGGATACGGCCTGAAATCTGATTTGGCCGCGCAATGATGCGTGGCTGCGAGGCCCCGCTCCGGGGCATTCATAGAGGCAATGACGCCATCGATCGGACCGCGACGTCGGTCCCGATCGGTGGCGTTTTTTTTGGTTTGGGAGCCTGGCTTGGCGAAGACGACCGTCAAAAGCGTATGTCCCTATTGCGGTGTCGGCTGCGGCATCGTCATGGATGTCGCGGACGGCAGGATCGTCAAGGTCACGGGCGACAAGGCGCATCCCACCAATTTCGGGCGCCTTTGCACCAAGGGAAGCAGTTGCCACACGCCCGTCACGGCCGAGGGCCGCGCCGACAGGGCCTATGCCAGAATCGCCGGCAGCAAGGATCAGGGGGCCATTCCCATGGCCGAGGCGATCACGCGCACGGCCCGGGGTCTGCGCGCGATCATCGACCGCGACGGGCCGGATGCCGTCGCGCTCTACGTCTCGGGCCAGATGTCGCTTGAGGCTCAGTATCTCGCCAACAAGCTGTGCAAAGGCTTCATCGGCACGAACAATATCGAGAGCAATTCGCGCCTGTGCATGGCGAGCGCGGGGAGCGGCTACAAGCTCTCGATCGGGGCGGACGGACCGCCCGGCTCCTATCAGGATTTCGACAAGGCCGACCTGTTCTTCGTGATCGGCGCCAACATGGCCGATTGCCACCCGATCCTGTTCCTGCGGATGATGGACCGTGTGAAGGCGGGCGCGAAGCTGATCGTGGTCGATCCGCGCCGCAACGCCACGGCCGACAAGGCCGACCTGTTCCTGCAAGTAAAGCCGGGCACCGACCTCGCGCTGATGAACGGATTGCTTCATCTGCTGGTGGCGATGGACAAGACGGACGAGGCCTTCATCGCCGACTTCACCGAGGGCTGGGAGGCGATGCCGGATTTCCTGGCCGACTACCCGCCCGCGAAAGTCGCGGAGATGACCGGCATCCCGGAAGCCGACCTGCGCAAGGCGGCGGCATGGATCGGCGATGCGCCCGAATGGATGACCTGCTGGACCATGGGGCTCAACCAGAGCACTCATGGCACCTGGAATACCAATGCGATTGTCAATCTGCATCTGGCCACGGGCGCCATCTGCCGGCCGGGCAGCGGCCCGTTCTCGCTGACCGGCCAGCCCAATGCCATGGGCGGCCGCGAGATGGGCTATATGGGACCGGGCCTGCCGGGCCAGCGCGCCACGCCCAGCGAGGCGGAACGCCAGTTCGTCGAGGACATATGGGGCGTGCCGCCCGGCACGCTGCGGGTCGAAGCCGGATCGGGCACCGTCGCCATGTTCGAGGATATGGCGACGGGCAAGATCAAGGCCTGCTGGATCATCTGCACAAATCCGGTCGCCAGCGTCTCCAACCGCAAGACCGTGATCGCGGCGTTGGAGACGGCGGAACTGGTCGTGGCGCAGGATGCCTATCTCGACACCGAGACCAATCGCTACGCCCATATCATCCTGCCGGGCGCGCTCTGGGCCGAGGCCGAAGGGGTGATGATCAACTCGGAACGCAATCTCACTCTCATGCAGAAGGCGGTCGATCCGCCGGGCGAAGCGATGGCCGACTGGGAGATCATCGCCCGCGTCGCCTGCGAAATGGGCTATGCCGACGCCTTCACCTATGAGTCCGCCGCGGCCGTCTTCGAGGAGATCCGGCAATTCTGGAACCCCAAGACCGGCTATGACATTCGCGGCGCGAGCCACGAGCGGCTGCGCCGCACGCCACTGCAATGGCCCTGCCCGCCGGAAAGCGAGAACGACCGCAATCCAATCCGCTATCTGAACGACGGAGTCAGCCAGAAGGAGCGTCTGAGCAGGGACGGCAGCCGTCCGCGTATCGCCTTCCCGACCGAGCACGGCAAAGCCTATTTCCTGCCTCGCCCGCACATGGACCCGGCCGAGATGCCGGATGGGGATTTCCCGCTCATCCTCAACACCGGCCGCCTCCAGCACCAGTGGCACACACTGACCAAGACCGGGAAAGTGCCGACGCTCAACAAGCTCAACCCCGGCCCCTTCATCGAGATCCACCCCGAAGATGCCGATGCGCTGGGCATTGGCGAGCGGGATCAGGTCGAGGTCCGGTCCCGGCGGGGGCGCGCAGTCCTGCCGGCGGTCGTCACCGACCGCGTGCGGCCGGGCAACTGCTTCGCGCCCTTTCACTGGAACGACGTGTTCGGCGACGACCTCGCCATCAATGCCGTCACCAGCGACGCGGTCGATCCGATTTCCATGCAGCCCGAGTTCAAATTCTCGGCAGTGGCCCTCGCTCGCCTGTCCGGGCCTGTCGTGGCCGCCGCCGCCCCCATTGTTTCGGAAGATGCGATGTCCGCTCCAACGCCCATGAGAGAATTTTCCGGTCTGTCGGCCGGCCAGTCGGCTGCCATCGACGCCTTCATGCGCGTCATGGGACTACAGCCCGGCGAGCCGCCAGCCCTGCGGGAAGACGAGCAGGTCTATCTCAACGGCTTCAGCACCGGCCTGCGATCCTCCCTGTCGGGCTTCTCCGAGGATGTACCGGTGCTGCCGCGCAGCGCGCCTCTGGAGCCGATGCGCCTTCATTATGTGAACGGACTTCTCGCCGGGCTGTTCGCGCGCGCCCCGCTTCCAGAAGGCAGCGGCACGGCGTCCGCCCACGCCGATGCTTCGATATCCAAGGCCGCTCAGCAGAAGCGGGAAATCCTCATCCTCTGGGCCTCGCAGACCGGCAATGCGGAGGGCTTTGCCGAAAGCTGCGCCGCGAAACTGCAAGCAGCGGACCAGCGCGTCCGCGTGCGGGCGATGGATGAGGTGAAGCCGGCCGATCTCGCCGCTGTCAGCCATGCCCTGTTGGTGGCGAGCACGTTCGGGGATGGCGACCCGCCCGACAATGGCGGCACCTTCTGGTCGGCCCTGGCCGCGGATACGGCGCCGCGTCTGGAGGGCCTGTCCTATTCCATCCTGGCGTTCGGCGATTCAAGCTACGATCAGTTCTGCGGTTTCGGCCGCAAGCTCGATGCCCGGCTGGAGGCCCTCGGCGCGAAGCCGCTGGAGCCGCGCATGGACTGCGAGCCCGATTTCGAGGAGCGCGCCGCGTCGTGGCTGGAGCGCATTCTCGCCAGACTGGCAACGGAGCCGGAACCCATGCCCGAGCTGCTCCGCCCGGATGAGGCGGCGACGGGGGACACCGCCCTCGCCCTCGTTCCGACAGCCGCTGCGGTGGCGGCCGTTGCAAAGCCGAACATGGCCTACAGCCGCAAGGCGCCGTTGAATACGCGCCTCGTCCGCAACATGATGCTGAGTGGAGCCGGGGCGCAGAAGGAAGTGCGCCAGTTCGGTTTCGATATCGAGGCGCCCTCTTTCACCTACAAGGCCGGCGACTCCCTTGGCGTATGGCCAGTCAATTGTTCGGCCCTGGCCAATGAAATTCTCGAATGCCTGAACCTGTCCGCCGATGCCGTCGTGACCATCAAGGATGTCGGCGATGTCGCCCTGGCCGATGCCCTCATCCATCACTGGGACATCGCCAGACCCACGCGAAACCTGCTGGAACTCATCGCCGAACGTCAGCCGACGATCGGCTTCGCGCCCCTGCTCGACCCGGCGCGCAAACCCGATCTGGAGCGCTGGCTCTGGGGCCGGCAGATTGCCGACATTCTCCTGGAGGCGGGCCCGATCCTCAACCTCAAGGATCTCATGCAGATCATGCGGCCGCTCCAGCCGCGTTTCTATTCGATTGCGTCGAGCCCGGCCGCCCAGCCGAGCGAGGTGCAGCTCACGGTCTCGGTCCTGCGCTATGATTGCGAAGGGCGCCGGCGCAAGGGCGTCTGCTCGGCCTTCATGGCGGACCAGGGCGAGGAGCAGGGCGCCGGCATCTTCCTTCAGCCGTCCAGTCACTTCCATCCGCCGTCCGATCCCACCCGCGCCGCGATCATGGTCGGGCCGGGCACCGGCATCGCGCCATTTCGCGGCTTTCTGCATGATCGCCAGGCCAGGGGCGCAACGGGATCGAACTGGCTCTTCTTCGGCGAGCAGCACCAGGCAACGGACTTCTATTACAGCGATGAGATCGATGGCTGGCGGCGCAGCGGACATCTCGATCGCCTGAACCTCGCCTTCTCGCGCGATCAGGCGAGCAAGATCTATGTCCAGCACCGCATGATCGAGGAGGGCGCCGATCTGTGGCGCTGGATCGAGGGCGGCGCGCATTTCTACGTGTGCGGAGACGCCAGCAGGATGGCAAAGGATGTGGACGCCGCGCTCAAGCAGATCGTCGCGTCCCACGGCGGCATGACGCAGGATACCGCGGTGGATTATGTCGCGCAGATGCAGCAGGATCGCAGATATGTGCGCGACGTCTACTGATTAGGCGTCCGGCTCCTTTCCCTCGCTTCTCCGGGCGAGGCGTCCGGGTTTTCCCCGTTCGTCCAAATGAAAAGGTGAACCGGCCACCCCCTGTTTGCGATCACCGCATCGCTTCACCATGCGACTGCTTATACCCCTGAGGCATAATCGGACGAGACGCGCCGCCAGTCCAGTGAACGCTCCGATCGACCTCCCTGTCAGCCGATGCCAAACAACCGCCAAGGACCACGGGCGAGCAAGCGCTCATATCGGCGTGGGAAAGCCGCGCCACGGGCCGGCCGGCTTCTCGTCGCGAACAGCCCCCAAAGGCGGGACGAAGCAGCCTCAGGCCAGGGACATGTCGCTGATGCCCCAGCCACCCTTCTCCCTGACGAACGTCATTTCCAGCACGCGCTTTTCGCGCTGGACGGTCATGGCTGTGCCCTGTTCGCGCGCCATCTTCTCGAGAGTCGTGTTGCCACTGAAATGGCTGTGCCGTTCGACATGACAGGGATAGCTGCAACGGGCGCTTTGCCGGTCCGCGGACAGGACGGGCCCATTGTCGCCCTCGTCCGCATCCGGGGTCAGCCGCCGCAGGCCGGCTTCGCGCAACAGCGGCGCTTGCGCGGGGAGGAGAGCCCGCACGCTTTCGAGCCCCGACGTGTTGATGCGCCGCATCACATCCCTTTGGAGCACGGATAGGGCGCGTTCGTCCTCCAGCCGGGCGAGCAGGTCCCCGCCTGCATCGCCCACCCGCGCGGCCGCTGGCGCGGCGGCCGCGAGCGAGGTCGCCAGCAGCGCGCCCGACTTGAGGAAAGCGCGCCGGTCGGTATCGGGAGCTTGCCTGGTCATGCCTTGTCCTTCCCGTTGTAAAAGCGAGCGATGTCGAACCGGCCGGCGTGGCGGGCATAGGCGCCCACGGGGCCGAGCTTGAGTTCCTTCTTGTCGCAGTGGTAGTCGATTCCGCTGTCGTGCATGGTGTTCATGTTGATGAGGATCGTCCCGAGAGCCCCGTTACAGGCGTCTTCCCGCCAGTAGACGAAATAGAGCCCGTCGCGGATCTTCACATAGTCGCCGGGGCCGCTCCATTGCATGCCGCCATGCCCGCTGGGTGTGAAGATGATCCAGGAAATGGTGTTGGGCGACGAGTAGAGATGCATCGAGGTCAGCCCGGGCGAATAGCTCCATGTCATGCAGCGCCCCAGCAGTTCATCCGTGAAGCCGTGGCGCCTCGCGCCCGGATCGGGGATGCCCTCGCCCACGGCAACGCCGAAGCTGGTTTCGGCCCAGGCTTCGTTGGCGATATAGGGGGTGTTCAGATAACCGCGGAACAGCGTCGCCAGGCCGGCTTCCAGGTCGACCGTGACCATGTGGCCGTCATGGCCGGGCGTGCCCGTGAGGAAGTGCCCGAAGATGAAGACGCCGGGCGGGCCTTCCCATGCGTTGTAGCGGGTGGTGGTCCAGGGACCGTCATTCATGCGCCAGCGCAGCGAATCGGCGCTCTCGAAGCGATAATCCATCCGCAGCCCGTCGTCATAGCGCAGGGTGAACGCCCGGCCCGCCAGCTTGCCACTGGGCGGCAGTCCGTGCCCAGCCATCGCGCTCGGCTCGGTGAAGGCGTGCGACGTGCGCGCCGCCACGGCGTCCACTTCCGCGGGAGTCAGCTTGTCCATCGTGGCGAGCGGGCGATAGACGGCGCGCGCGCCCTTTTCGTCGCCCGGCGCCTTCAGCGGGTTGCCGGAGACATCGCCGAACGCCGTGAATCTGGAAATCTGGCCGATCCACTCCGCCTTGCCAGTGAACATATGATATTCCAGCTGGTCGAGACCGTCGAAGCCGAGCCGCAGGCCCGCTTGCCGCAGCCCGTTCAGGTCCACGATCTGCAGGGTCATGATGCCCGAGAACTCCGCCTCGATGCGCGTGAAGAGGTAGATGCCCTCCGTTATTCGGATATAATCGGCGGGGAAGGAATAGCCCGTCCTGCCATCGAGCCGCGTGCGGTCCACCACATGGGTGTAGATGGTCGAGACATAGAATTCGATCGTCTCGTGCCCGCGGCTGTCGGTCCAGAACAGGCCCTTGCCTTCGATCCGACTCGTCGCCTCGTGCCGCGCGGCCGGCGGCGGCCCATCGCCAGTGCGCACATAGCCATGATAGATTTCGCGCGAGACCTCGCGCGGGCGCGGCTCGCCGCCGAACCATAGCTCGACGATGGTCGCCAGCCCAGTCTCATGATCGGCCACCACGGCATAGCCGCGCAGCGTACCGGGAATGAGATGGGCGAAGAGCGTGACCTTTTCGAAGGTGAACGCGCCGTAGCCGGTCTTGATCGGCTGCCCGCCGGCTTCCATCAGAGTCAGCTCCGATGGGCCGGTGAAGCGATAGGACAGCACGGGGCCCTCATCGGCGACGATGGTGAGTGTCTTGCCGGCAAGACCCATCTCGGCTCCCGCAGCCGCTTCCGGGCCGCGCAGGGCGACGGCACTGAGCGCATCGCGCATCGCGCCTTCGCGCAGGGGAGTCCAGTCGTAGCGGTAGAGTGGCAAATCGGGATAGGCCTGGCGTGCCATCGGTATCTCCCCGTTGTTGAGCGGTTGCGTTGCGTGTCATCGACAAGGGCGGACGGGCCGGTGGCTATCCGCCGGCACTGCTGCCGTCGTCATTGGCCTGCGGCGAGGGCGTGTCCGTCAGGTTCACGCTCAGGGTGTGGATCAGGCGAATCTTGCCGTCGATGAAGCGGAACAGATGGGAGTCCGGCATGCCGGCGTTGCTGTCGCCAAAGCGGCAGAAGATGTTGATGACGCCCTTCTCCTCGTCGATCAGATAGTCGCGGTTGACGATGTAGAGCACCCCCGGCGGCATGCCGTGCTCGCAGGATTCCGGATTGTTCTCGCGGTTCGTGTAGAGCCCCCCCTCTAGGCGTGCGCAGGGCACGCCCCAGGGGATGTCCGTGAACTTGTCCGAGAAGCCGTCGAGATAGGCGTTCGCGCCGCGAATCATCTCGGCAGGGGCAGTCTTCTGGTAGGCGTGCAGGGGCGACCAGTCTTCCGGCTTGCCGAACCGCAGATAGGCATTGGCGTTGAACAGCCAGTCACCCTTGTCGGTGACGAGGCTGTCCACGCGGATGATCTTTCCGTCATGCATGTAGAGCCGAGTGCCGATCACATACTGATGCCCGCCCTCGGTGACGGTGATCTCGGTGAAGGTCTTACACCGCTTGTCGTCATGGAAGCTCATGGTGTGCGCGATCGGGAGGGCCGTGTTCCACAAGCCGACCGTGCGGTCGACCGTGGCCATGTTCTCCAGATAATGCGCGTTGCCGGCGAGCGGCAGACCGGAAAGGCTGCCCGTGCGCTGCGCCTCCACATAGGCGCCGGTGGCCGCCTTCAGTTCGTCGCGCGTGCAATTTGGCGCGTCCTGAAGCGGCGCGAACTGGCCGCTGGCCTGGGCAATGGCGGGGCTGGCCATGCCGAGCAGCAAGCCGGCAACGAGCGTGCGCTTAATCATGATACTCTCCCTGTGTCGCTGGATCATTTGGCGTTATCGAATGCTCTGGATTTTCTCGGACATGCCCTGCTCGTAGGTGCTCCAACCCGAGTTGGTGCCGAAGGGCGCGCGGTGGAACACGGCCTCGATCCGCCGGATGAGACCATCCTCGATCCTGAAGATCTCGGCGACCTGCCAGGTCCAGTTGATCTGGTGGTGATCGAAGAAGGTGAAGGCGAAGACATTCCCCCGCTCGCGGTCCACGGCGACGAAGCGCCGGTCGCGGATACGAGTCACGACTCCCTTGAGCGACTCCTCGAACTGCTTCTTGCAGGTTGCGCGCTTGCGTTCGCCGGTCTGCGGATCGGGCTTGCCCAGAAGGACGTCCACAGCATTTTCGAACCGGATGCAGTCATCGGTAAAGTTATAGTAGCCTTTCCCGTCGTTCCGTTGCAGCCCCTCGAAATAATAGTCCGCCTGACGCACCAACTCCTCGCGGGAGGCGCGTTTGCCTTCCGGGATAGCAGTCCGGAAAATCGGGTGGGGCGCGCCCATCGCTTCCACACCGGGGCCCGTCTCGGGAAAGTCGTTGTTGCTGCTGTTGACGCTGTCCGGCCGGATGGCGATCTGCTCGATCTCCGTGATCCTGTCGCCCGCAATCCGCAGGCGCAGGGCGATGGCGACGAGATGGTCCTCCCCCTCCGTGCCCCTGGGGTTTTCCTTGACCGTTCCCAGGAAGGCGACCTGCTGGGTTTCCGTGTCCGGCACATAGAATTTATAGTCGCCGATCCCGGACATCCCATACCAGAGCCCTTCGCCGCCGAGGGGAAGTTCCACGCCGTTCTCGGTAAAGCGCACATCCCTGGCGAAGAGGGCCGGGTCCACATTGTGGTCGCGCATGGCCACGAGATAGCGGTTCACCCACCCCTCCAGGCATTCGCGCTGGCAAGCAGGCGTCGAGGCGGGCTGAGCAACGAGGGGCCCCGCACAACTCATCCCCAGGGCGAGCAGTACGGCCTTCAGCGTGAAACGGGTTGTTCCTGACATGACTGATCCCTTCTTCCTGTCGCGGCTGCCTTGCCCGATTTCGGCACGCACGGCCTGAGGATAGGCGTTTTCGAAGGAAAGGCCCCGGAGCCGGCTTTAGCAGGACGCCTCCGGGGACCAGACCGCGATGCCGCCGTCAGGCCGTGCCGGCCGGGGGTAGAACGGGACGTCGGGGAGAGGACATCCGTTTGCTCCCGGCCGGTTCGGCTGCGGCAAGCCTCGCTATGCACATGGTCGCGCCCGAGCGACTACATGCGCAGTCGCAGCCCGAAATAGTAGGACCGCCCGATCGTATCGTAGATCGAGATCGTCGAGCCCCGATTGGCGTCGAGCGCGCTTGCACCGACAATCCGGGGCTGGGCATTGAACAGATTGTCGATGCCGGCCCGCAGCTCCAGCCTTTCGGTCAGCTCGTAGCGAGTGAACAGGTTGAACTCCGCATAGGAGTCTGTCCCAAGAACGTCCGCATTGGAAAAGGGCGACGGATCGATCGACGGCAGGTAACGAGCGCGAAGGCCCACGGTGCCATGGTTCCAGTCATAGCTGACGGTGCCGTAGAGCTTGTAGTCATAGGCTTCCCTGGCGAGCGACCCCTTGTAGTCGACATAGGCCGCGCCATCGAAGGCCGCTTCCTCGAAGCTCAGGAGAATGTTCGCGGTGGCATTGACATTGAGGGTGCCGGGGACGCCGAGCCCCATGTCCTCCAGATTGCCCGCCCAGTTGAAGGCGATGTCGATGCCGGACGTTCGGGTGCCGCCCTTGTTGATGAACTGCGCCTTGTAGCTGCGGTCGGTGCCGCTGCCGGGCGCACCGCGGACACCCAGGGTATCGAACGGATAGCGGTTGATGAGGGCGCAGTACGGATTGCCATCAAGCAAGGCTGCGCCGGTGTAAGTGCCCGGCGCGGAGGACATCAGGCTATTATACTGCGGATCGAAGCACTGGCTGTAGATTTCCTGCCCGTTCGGCTGGCCGATCGTGCCCTTCAGCCTGATCGAATAATAGTCGATGGACAGCGTCATGCGATTGAGACCGGGCGCATCGAACGGCGACGTAAGGACGCCGCCGATGGTGATCGTGTCCGCGATTTCGGACGCCAGGTTTGTGTTCCCCTCCGTGATGGCAATCGAATAGGGGAACGCCTGGTTGTAGTTGAGCGTGGTCCGGTGGTTCGACATGCGCGTCACGTCGATTGCCGGGAACAGGGCCGGGTCCTGCGCGACCGCCGTGGGGTCTTCTGCCAGCGTGACATAGTCGAAGCCGCCATCGCGCAGGATCAGCTCCTCGCAGGCGACCTGAACGTTGACGACGTTGGGATTGTCGGGCCGGTTGCCGTAGGGCGCGGTGAAGCCGTCGATATTGACGCACGCGTCCTGGCTGGCGCCGATATTGCCGGCCGTCGGGGCGAACTGCTCGAAGATGTTCGGCGCGCGGTTGGCGCGCTGGTAGCCGCCGCGCAGGCGAAGCCAGTCGGACACCGCCCAGTCGCCCAGCGCCTTGTAGGTCCAGACCTTGCCGGCGTTGTTGTAGCTCGAATAGCGGCCGCCGAGTTCGAGGTTGAAGCTCTTGATGAGTGGGAGGTCGGACAGCAGCGGGATGAGCAGTTCCCCGAACACTTCCGTCACCGATGTCTTGCCCGTCGTCTGACCCGGCAGAACGATCTGATTGATCACGTTCGTGCTCTGCTGCTCGGCGCTGTTGCCGGAGTCCGGCGTGAAGCTGAACTGTGCTTCCCGATATGTGCCGCCCAGGGCGAAGCGCATCTCACCGGCCCAGAGGTCGAACAGGCCACCCTGCATCGTCCCCTCGAGGATGTTCTGCTCCAGCCGCGTGACGCTATTGAGTTCGAGCGTGATATATTTCTGGCAGTCGTCGGAGATCACGACTCCCTCGGCATTCGTATTCGTGCCTTGGGGCACGCTGCCATCGGCGTTGAACAGTGGAATGCCGCTGGTGCAGGTCTGCGGGTTGAACGTGGAACCGTTCGTCCATCCCTGGCCATAGGGCCCATCCACCGTGGTCGACAGGGAGCCGTCGGCCACGCGGCCGAGAACGATCTGTTGCAGGTTACTGAACGAGATCGCGCCGCTCGGCTGCTGGGCTAGGACGCTCGTGCTGCCGTGGGAGCCATAGACTTCCCATGACCAGTCCTTGACCCCCAGGTCCCCGCGCAGGCCGGCCGTGACCTGAAAGATGTCGCTGGTGGTGTCCGTGCTGAGGCGCCCGGCGAAGTTGAGCCCGCGGTAGAGATTCCACGCGGTCTCTCCAGATGCGTTGAGGGCGTCGGCGAGCTGGGCACTGACCGGGTGGAAATCATTCTGGTTGGCACCGAAGCTCGGCGAATTCGGATCATCGTTCAGCGCATTGTACGGAATCGTCAGCGACCAGAGATTCTCGATTGTACCGACATCGCTCTGCGCACGGGCTTCATTATGCGAATAGCGGGCTTCGAGGAAGGCCTCGATACTGCTGGTCAGATCATAGGTCGCCGAGCCGAACACCGACCAGCGCGAGAGCGGGATGTTGTTGATGCGCTCGGGCGGGTTGTAGCCCAGCTCCTGGGTGCCGCTGGAGGTCGGGGGATTCAGCTTGAACCCCGCCCCGCCGGCCAGATTGTTCAGCGGGCCCTTGTAGGGCGCGGCCGGATTGGCGGCATCGTCGAGGAAGAACAGGCTGCCATCGGGATTGAGGCCGTATCTGGTGCCGGCCACGATGGCGGTGGTCATCGGTCGGCCGCCCGTCTCGCCCTGGGTCAGGGGATCGTTCCAGCCGTCCCGGTAGAAGGAGCGCTTGCGGTTGAAAGCGGCCTTTCGGTCCGAGAACACCACACCCAGCATGGCATTGCCCCGGCCTTCCGCGAAGTTCCCGCCGAGTAGGCCGCTGATCTCGAAGTTTTCCGCGTCGCCGGCCTCGGCGATTCCGGCGCGCGCGTTGAGTTCGAGGCCCTCGAAATCGTCGCGCAGGATGAAGTTGACGACACCGGCAATGGCGTCCGCGCCATAGACCGAGGCCGCGCCGCCGGTAATCACCTCGACATTCTTGATCGCTGCGGCGGGGATGGTGTTGAGGTCGACGAGCAAGGCGGCATTGGCCGGCTGCGCACGGCGGCCGTTGACCAGCACGAGTGTCCGGTTCGTACCGATGCCACGCAGGTCGACGGTGGCGGCGCCGGGCGCCGCATTGGCCCCCGCGAACGCTGTGCCGGCGTCACTGGCGAGTGCGCTCGAACCGGCCGGGGTGAACTGCGGAAGCTCGTTGAGAGCGTCCTCGACACCGATGCTGCCGCGATTTTCGAAGGCATCCTGGCCAATAGTGACGATGGGGCTGTTGGCCACATTATCACGCCGCACGATGCGCGAGCCTGTAACGACGATAGCCTCCCCTTCGCTCGCCGCGTCCAGCTCCCCATCCTGCGGGCTATCCTGCGCGGCGGCGGGCGCGACCGCCCACACCAAGGCCATGCCGATTGCCGCCACGCCGGCTCCCATCCTCAAACGGATCTTGCTTTCCAGTGCTCTCACGCCTCTATCTCCCATGTTATTTATTTGAATTAAAACGACTATTTTACTCTCGACACCACTATTCGCCGGGTAAGTTCAGGAAATTGCATCCGGTATCCACCGAAGCCGGACCGAGCGATTTCAACGGGAATGCCGGAGCCGTCCGCCAACGCGATGGGCGTGATCAGCCGCTCGGTCTGTCGCCAGATCTGTCCGTTATCGAGGCGCATGACGAGCAGGCCGTCCCGGTCGGTGCGGAACGCCTGGATCACCGCCGAGACGCCGTCCGCCGAGCGCATGTCGCGAAGCGCGGCCTGCTGCTGGGGCACCTGTTCCGCGCCCAGATCGGCGGATCGAACAGGCGCCGCTGCTACTGCCGTCGATGCCGGCCCGGGTGCGGGCGTCGCCGGCACAGGGCTGCGCACCGGTGCGCTCGCTTCCCTGTCACCGTCCCCTTGCGCCAGGGCCTTCTGGCTGGCGCCCAGCGCTTCGCGCAGGCAGGCGAGTTCCGCGCCGGCGTCCGGGAGCCTGGCGCATTCTTCGGCGGTCGCGATCCGCGCATGGGCGTTCGTGCCGTCGACCGCGCACAGCATGGCCACGGTCACGCCGACGAACAACGGCAATGGTCGCTTCTGCATCCACTTGGCTCCTCGCTGGGGGCGGCCTGACAGGCAGGCGTATCGTTTGAGAAAGGCCAGGCCGGCGCGGCGCGGGCAACGGCCACGCGGCCGGAAAGGCAGGGTTTCGCCACCTGCGGGCGCCGCCGGGGAGCCTGGGTTGTCGTCCCGCGCCACGCGCCTATTCCCAACCCGTCGGTGAATTATAGGGCGCCACGAAACCGATGGCCTCGATCTCGTGCACTTTGCCGTCGACGCCGATCTTGAAAATGTGCGCCGCCGGCATATCGAACGGGTCGTAAGGCATGTTCCTGGCGTTCCGTTCGGAACTGGTGCCGTCGGACAACGTGACCTTGTAGGGCAGATTGTCGAACGGATGGCGAAAATGGGAAAAGCCGATCGCCAGGCCCGTCACCGGGTCCGCCGCAAACACACGCCGGTTGTCGATGCGCGCAATGTAGGCCATCGCATTCGAATCGAGCTGGCCTGCGCAGTCGGTAGAGACCGCTGCACGCCCCTCTTCGGGCACGATCGTGTTGGCACCTTCGCCGGCCGCGATGAAACCGTTTTCGTGTCGCGCACAGTCGCTCGCGAACGGCATCAGGGAACCATCAGCCTTCGTGAGCGCCTCGTAATAAGTGGCGCCGATCCTGCGCAGCTCGTCGGCGGGCAGGCGCGCGCTTTCCGGCACTGCCGTGATCAGGCCGGGACGCGGCGCCGCGATCCGCTCGTCGCTGCCTTCCGAGGGCGCAACCGAAATATGCTCGATCTCGGCGATCTCGCTGCCGTCGAGCCTGAGGCGGACGGCCAGCATCAGCGGCTTGCCTTCGTTCTCGATGACGCCGAGCCAGCCCACCTGCTGCTGGGTCTCGTCGGGGACATAGATGGAGAAATCGGTCTTCCCGCCGGTCGCCGTCTTCCATAGGCCCTCGCCCGGCTGCTTGCGCTCGAGATTCTCGACGAACCGCACATCGTCCGCCAGCGGCACGGCAGATGGGTCGCGCACGGCGAGGGCGGCAAGGTAGCTGTCCGTAGTCGCGACCAGGCAGGCGCGGTCGCACGCCACGCTCGCCTCGTTTCCACTTGGTGAACCGCACCCGCCGAGCGCGGCGACGGCGGCCGACAATATGAAAACACCACGCATCGACAATCCCCTCATAAACTTATAATTTATTGATTTTACTTATTTTATTTTACTCCCACCCCGTCGGCGAGTTGTAGGGGGCGCCAAAGCCCATGGCCTCGATTTCATGGATGTTGCCGTCCGGCCCCACCTTGAAGATGTGCGCCGAGGGCAAGTCGAACGCCCCGCCTTCGAACTGGTCCCGGCCGTATATCGTGGTCGAACCGTCCCGCATGGTGACCTGGTAAGGTGCGAAATCCATCGGGTGGCGGAAGTGCGAGAGGCCCATGACCAGGCCCGTCACCGGATCGGCCGCGAATACGCGCCGATTGTCGATGCGGTCGATATATTCCATCACATTGCTGGTGAGCTGGCCCGAGCAGTCGTTGGCAATGGAGGGCTCGGGCTCCGTCACGCGCTTCCGCGGCCGGGGCCCTACGTCGGGACCGGCGGCAAAGGACCCGTTCTCATGCCGCTCGCAGTCGACCGCGAAGGGCGCCAGCGTGCCGTCATTGTTGTCGACCGCGTCATAATAGCTGGCGCCGATGCGGATCAGCTCGTCATGTTGCAGGCGATAGGCGTCGGGAACCTGCCCCAGCAGTCCGGCGCGCGGTATCCTGAGGCGCTTAAGATCCTCCGGCCTTATGTCGACCGTGAGATGCTCCGCCTCTACGATCGCGCCATTCTCGTATTTGAGGCGAATGGCGGCGAGCGTGGGCTTGCCCTCCCGCTCGATCATGCCCATCCAACCTACCGTCTGCCAGTCCGTGTCCGGCACGCTCACGGCGAAGCGGGTCGGCCCGCCGGTCGCGGTTTTCCAGAGCCCCTCGCCAACGTGGATGCGCTTGAGGTTCTCGACCAGGAGGATGCCCTGCGCGAGCGGCACGCCGGAAGGATCGCCGGAAACCAGCCCGGCCACATAGCCGTCGGCTAGCCGGATGAGGCACTCCCGATCGCATGGGCCCGACGCAAAACTGCACCCCCCAAGCGCAAGTACCCCCAGAACGCCGGCCAGCCCGATCTTTCTCATGCCCTCTCCAATCCGGCCGTACGGCTGAGACAGGGAATGCCGCGCGCGCACGGCCGGGCGAAACGGCCGGCCATGGCGCGCCAACATTCCGCACGGGGGATCGATTCCGCCCGGAGTCGGTTGCTTCAGCGGCAAGGTCCAATTGGTCTCAGGCAGTAGACCTGCGGCGATGAAGAGCGCGTGGAGCAGAAATGAACATCGCTTGATCGTTAGATTAAAACTGAATGACAGTGCGCCCGGCCAGCGCATTTGGGGCTAGATTGCCGCGTCTATGGGAGGAATGCCGGGTCACAGCCCGGCCGGGGAGGGTCGCAGATGTTCGGAATGGGCCGTAAGACGGGGCGCGAGGCCAGGAAACCCAGCCTCAGCCTCAGGAGCAAGCTGGGCCTCGCGGCCGGCGCCGGGCTTCTCACCACAGCAGCCGTCACCGCCTTGCTGTTCTTCACAGCGGGATCGGCGGAAGACGTGGTCATCAAGGCGCATATCGCGCACGATCGGGTGCGGGTCTTCAGCGGCCTGCTCGACGCCGCCGTGACCTATCAACGCACCAGCTATTCGGCCGCACGCGAGCTGGACGACAATTCCGTGCGCGATTTCCTGCGCGCGGGTACGGCATTCCAGCAGGTGATCGACGAGGCGTCGCTGTTGCCGGCCCAGACTCTTCGCGAGCAGGAGCTTCGCACCCGAGTGGCCGCGCAAAGCCGCACGGTGCTCGATCATTTCCGCGATTCGGAAAAACTGTTCGCCCAGGTCGAGGGCATACGGGAGCGACAAGGCTCCCGGGCGGCGCTGAGGGAAGTCAATCGCCTTCTCGGCCCCATCGAGGAGCTGAAGGCCACGCTGGACGCAGAGATCGCCCGGAATGACAAGGTCCTTGCCGCCGCCGTCAGCAGGACACAGATGCTCAATCGCACGGTCGCAATCGCGGCGATTGTGACGCTGCTCATCTCCTCGGCCTTCCTGATGATGATCCTGCGCCTCCTGTCCACGCGCCTCCGCCCGGGCCTGGCCCGGCTGGAAGCCGGCGCCCAGGCGATCAGCGCGGGCGACCTCGATCATCGCATAGGACTGGCCGGGTCTGACGAGCTTTCCAGCCTCGCGCTGGCCTTCGACAGCATGGCGGACACCATCACCGAAAAGCGAGACGCATTGCACGAGATCCAGCTCGGCCTCGAGCAGGCCGTGGCCGAGCGCACGCGCGAACTGGAAAGGGCGAACGCCCAATTGTCCTTGGCCAGCGAGCGGAGGAAGGCATTCCTCGCCGATGTCAGCCATGAATTGCGGACACCCATCACGGTTATCAGGGGCGAGGCGCAAGTGGCGATCAGGATGTTCGGATCGGCGGCATTCGACCCGCAGGAAGTGTTCGAACATATTCTCAACCAGACCGAAGACATGAGCCGGCTGGTGAACGACCTGTTCCTTATCGCCCATGCGGAAGCAGGCGGGCTGCCGCTCGACCGGCGATATTTCGACCTCGGGGAAATCGCCGCCAAGCTGGCCTCCGATTTCGAGACGCTGGCAATCGAGAATGGGGGATCAATCGTGACCCATTGCGAAGACGGCGTGACTGTCCATGCCGATGAGGATCGCTTGAGGCGAGCCATGGCGGCGGTGATCGACAATGCGATTCGCCACAGCCAGCCCGGCGTCAATATCGAGGTTCATGTCACGGCCGACCGGGACGAGGCGCTCATCACCGTGTGCGATGATGGACCCGGCATCGACCCGCGGGACGCCGACCGGCTGTTCGAGCGGTTTTCGCGCGGTCAGACGCGCGGCGAAGGCTCGGGCCTTGGGTTGAGCATCGTCAGCGCGTTGATCGAGGCCCATGGCGGCAGCGCCTCTCTCGAAGCGTGTCCTTCGCCGGCGCGGGGAACGAAAGTGGTCATGCGACTTCCGCGCGTAACGACCGGGCGCGCTGCGGCATGATGAACGTGCTTTTCGTGGAGGACGACGAGAGAGTGCAGCGCTTCGTGCGGCGGGGCCTGCAATCGGAAGGCTATTCGGTCACGATCGCGGCGAATGGCGAGGAGGGATACAAGCTGGCGAGAGAACTGCGGTTCGACATCCTCATCCTGGATGTGATGCTGCCGGGCATCGACGGCCGCCAGCTATGCAATCGCCTGCGCAAGGTCGACAAGATCACGCCGATCCTGATGCTCACGGCGGTCGACCATACGGCCGCCAAGGTCGACACGCTGCGCGAGGGCGCCGACGACTATCTGACCAAGCCATTCGATTTCGATGAGCTGCTGGCCCGCATGGAAGCCCTGACGAGACGGGCGCTGGGTCCTGTCAACGAACCGCCGAGCGTTGTCGAGATGGCGAACTTCCGTCTCGACCGTGAGGCGATGATGGCCACCGTCAACAATCAGACGATTGCGTTCACGGCGAAGGAATTCCAGCTGATCGACCTGTTCGTCAGCACGCCGGGCAAGGTTCTCAGCCGCAGCCGGATATTGAACAAGGTCTGGGGCTATGATTCCGACCCGCTCACCAATGTCGTGGACGTCTATGTGCGCCGCCTCAGAACGAAGATCGGATGGGACCCGGATACGGGCTGCATCAAGACCTTGCGGAGTTACGGGTACAGATTCGATCCGCCGGGATGAAAGCGTTGCTCCGCGCGCGGCCTCATCCTGGCGGCGGCTTGAAATTGGGATCGTAGCGGACGTGGCAGCTGCCATGCGTCGTCCATAAAATTATCTTTTTATATCAAAATTTTAGAAATTACTGGCGGAGCGGGAGGGATTCGAACCCTCGATACGGTTTTGCCGTATACTCACTTTCCAGGCGAGCGCCTTCGACCACTCGGCCACCGCTCCGCATGCTCTGGATGAGGTGCAGGGCCCTAGCGGGGCTTGGCGACTTTCGCAAGATGCGCGGGCGTGACATGCTCATCATTCGCCGCGGGTGCGGCTGGAGGGCCGCCGCGTGGCGCAGATCGAGATCGAGACACCGCTGCTGATCTGGCGCAGCCCGGCGAGCAACAGCGCATCGGGCTTCGTGCGCATCACCGGCCCGGCGGCGGACGCCATCCGCGCCACCGCGATGGCCGGGCAATGGATGGACGGGCGCAAGGGCAATTTCGGCTCGGCGAAGGTCATGGCGACGATCGGCGGGACGACATGGGCCAATTCCGTCTTCCCGGACAAAGAGAGCGGCGGCTGGTTCCTCCCGGTCAAGAAGGCCGTGCGGCAGGCCGAAGGGCTGGAGGAAGGCGACATCGTCCGGCTCGTCATGACGCTCTGAGCAGGCGCGGCCGGTGCCGCAGCGCCCACCGCACGCGGGCCCGCGCATCCGCGCCAGCATCTGGCGGCATGCCAGTCGGGACAGCGGACTGGTCAAAACCTATGCCTGTTGTTAGAATTGCCGTGCCGGGATGACCGGCAGTTGGGACTGCGCGGGCGCTCCGCCCGCCAGAATCGTGGGGAGAATCAATCATGCACTCTTTGGGACGAACCTTGCTGTTCGCCGCGGCCGCGACCGGCGCGGCGCTGGGCTTTTCAGGCAGCGCACAGGCGGCGACGCCTTGTGCCGGCGGCATTTCCTTCGGCGGCGACTTCGCGGGCCACTATAGCTGCTCCACTTTGGGCACCCCGACCGGCGTGACCGGTCTGCTGGGCGGCCTGACCTTCCTGGACAGGGACACGCTGCTCATCGGCGGCAATGCCAATGGGAGCAGCGGCTATATCGCTCAAATCGGCGTAACGCGCGATGACGACGGGCATATCGTCGATTTTAGCGGCCCTTCATCCTTCTACGCCTCGGCGCCCTATATCGACGGCGGCCTGGCGTTCGGCCCGGACGGCGTACTGTTCGCCACCGGCTATCCCAATAACACGCTTGTCCAGATCAAGCCCGGCAGCACCGAGCCCGACAAGATATTGACGCTGCCGGGCACGCTCAGTTCGGTGGGTTCGCTTGCCTTCGTGCCGGATGGATTCGCGGGCGCCGGCGCGTTGAAGCTGTTGAGCTACAGCACCGGCCGGTTCGCCGAGGCGACGCTGACGCCGGACGGCAGCGGCACCTTCGACGTCACGCTCGGAGATGTCGTCACTCTGGGCGGCGGACCCGAGGGCATGGTCTACATCAAGGGGAGCAACGAGGGTTTCGGCGGAACCGACAGCCTTCTCGTCTCCGAATATGGCTGGGGCAGCATCGGCGCCTATGAGCTGGATGCCCAGGGCAACCCGATCGTGGACAGCCGGCGGACGTTCCTGAGCGGGCTCTCCGGCGCGGAAGGGGCCCTGATCGATCCGTTCACGGGCGATTTCCTCTTCTCCACCTTCGGCGGCGGCAATCAGGTGGTGGTGATTTCTGGCTTCAAGGCGCCCACGCCGCCATCGCCAGCCGTGCCGGAGCCGGCAAGCTGGGCCATGATGCTGCTGGGCTTCGGCCTGGCCGGCGCGGGCATGCGCCACAGCCGGCGGAGCCTGCGCGTCCGCTTCGCCTGATCGGCGCTCTACGCGAGGGGCGAATGAAAAGATCGACGGCGCGGCCCTGTGGGTCGCGCCGTTTTCTGTGCGCCCCGCCCCGCTCCACATGGGAACCGGGCATTGGCGCGGCGCGTTCCCAAGGCAGGTTTCGACAAGATATCACAAGGAGAGTGCGTCATGATCCGCTTGGCCATCACCTGCCTCGTCATTGGCCTCATCGCCGCGATCCTGGGCTTTGGCGGCATTGCCGGCGCGTTTATCGGCATTGCCAAGATTCTGTTCTTCGTGGGCCTGGCCCTGTTCGTTCTTTTCCTCGTCCTGGGCCTGCGCGCCGGCAACGGCATCGCGAAGTCTATCGACTAGCTGCGCACCACAGCGACAGGAAAGAGCCGGCCCGGACTTTCGCGTCCGGGCCGGCTTTCGCTTGTGCGCAACTCGGCTCAGCCGCGCATCATCGCCTTCTGACGGCGGCGCTGGACCGAGGAGCCCAGCCCCATCGCCTCGCGATATTTGGCGACGGTGCGCCGCGCGATCTCGAAGCCGCGCGCGCGCAGCAAGTCCACCAGCGTATCGTCGCTCAGGATCGCATCGGGCTTTTCCTCGGCGATCAGCGCCTTGATGTGGCTCTTCACCGCCTCCGCCGAAGCCGCCTCGCCCCCGTCCGCCGACTGGATGGCGGAGGTGAAGAAATATTTGAGCTCGAAGGTGCCGCGCGGGCAGCCGAGATATTTGTTACTGGTCACGCGGCTGATGGTGGATTCGTGCAGGTCCACTTCGTCCGCCACGGCCTTGAGCGTCAGGGGCCGCAAATGGGTGACGCCATGGCGAAAGAAGCCCTCCTGCCGCCGCACGATCTCCTCCGTCACCTTGAGGATGGTACGCTGGCGCTGATCGAGCGCGCGCACCAGCCAGTTGGCGCTGGCCAGGCAATCGGAGAGCCAGCCCTTCGCCGCCTTGTCGCGGGCGCCGCCGGCAAGCTGGGCATGATAGCGCCGGTTGACGAGCAGGCGCGGCAGCGTCGTCCCGTTGATCTCGATGGCCCAGCCCGCGCCGCTGGGCGTCACGAACACGTCCGGCACCACGGTGGTGGGCGCCTCGCCGCCATAGCGCAGCCCGGGCTTGGGATCATAAGCGCGCAGCTCGCGGATCATGTCGGCCATGTCCTCCTCATCCACGCCGCAGATACGGCGCAGATGGGCGATCTGGCCGCGCGCCAGCAGGTCCAGATTGTCGATGAGGCAGGCCATGGCGGGGTCGTAGCGGTCCGCCTCCCTGGCCTGGAGGGCAATGCATTCCGCCAGCGAACGCGCGCCCACCCCGGCCGGATCGAAGCCCTGCACCACCGCGAGCACCGCTTCCACTTCGGCGAGCGGCACGCCCAGCCGATAGGCCATTTCCAGCAGATTGGCCTCCAGATAGCCGGCGTCGCCGATCTGGCCGATAATCTGCCCCGCGATGACGAGGCGCATGCCCGAGAGGGCGGCACCGGCCTGCTGCATGAGATGCTCGTGCAGCCCCGCTTCCGGCGCGGCGAAGCTGTCGAAATCCGGCCCGTCCTCGCCACCCGCCGAGGAGGCGCCCATCCGGTCGGCGGGACCGGCGCCGGAGAGCGGCGCCTGCACGGCATCGCCCGGCCCATCGTCGATGAAGGTCTCGGCGCCATAGTCCACGTCGAGCGGCGCGTCCGCCTCGCCGGTGCCCCGGCCGATCAGCGTGTCCGCGCCGGCATCCGGGCCGGAGACGGGCTCCACGCCCTCGGGCGGCTCCACCGTCTCACCCGCCGGCTGGACGATCGCCTCTCCGGCCTCCAGCAGCGGATTACGCTCCAGCTCGCCGCCGATGAAGGCTTCCAGCTCCAGATTGGAGAGCGCCAGCAGCTTGATGGCCTGCTGGAGCTGGGGCGTCATGACCAGAGACTGGCTCTGCCGCAGGTCGAGGCGGGGAGCGAGCGCCATGGATCGGCTCAGAGCGAGAAGCTCTCTCCCAGATAGAGCCGCCGCACATCGGCATTGGCGACCAGCTCCTCGGGATTGCCGGCGAAGAGCACCTTGCCGTCATAGATGATGCAGGCGCGGTCCACGATCTCCAGCGTCTCGCGCACATTATGATCCGTGATGAGCACGCCGATGCCGCGCGTCTTGAGATCCTTCACCAGATCGCGAATGTCCGCGATGGAGAGCGGGTCGATGCCGGCGAAGGGTTCGTCGAGCAGGATGATGGACGGGTTGGCCGCCAGCGCCCGCGCAATCTCGCAGCGCCGCCGCTCGCCGCCCGAGAGCGCCATGGCGGAACTGCCACGCAGCCGCGTAAGGCCGAACTCGCCGAGCAGCGTCTCCAGCCGGGCCGCGCGCATCGCCTTGTCCGGCTCGGCCAGCTCCAGCACGCAGAGGATGTTCTCCTCCACCGTCATGCCGCGGAAGATGCTCGTCTCCTGCGGCAGATAGCCCAGGCCCAACACGGCGCGGCGGTACATGGGCAGGCCGGTGATATCCACGCCCTCCAGCATCACCCGGCCCGAATCCGGCTTCACCAGGCCCATGATGGAATAGAAGCAGGTGGTCTTGCCCGCGCCGTTGGGGCCCAGCAGACCCACCACTTCGCCATGGCCCACTTCCAGGCTCACATCGGCCAGCACCACGCGCTTGTCGTAGCTCTTGGCGATGGAGATCACCTGCAGCCGATGCTCGCCCGGCGCCTGCGCCGCGCCATTGGGGCGCGAGGGGGCTGCGACGTCGTTCATGCGGTTCCGGTCCTCATCTCGCTCGGGCTCTCATGCCAACTGGGATCATGGCTTATGGGCTTGCTGGCAAATTACCGCGCTCACCGCAATCGCCAATTGGCAGGAATATTGCATGTTTTGCGCCGGACCGTGGCCGATGGGCGGCAGCGCCGGCCCCGCGCTCCTCAATCGCCGCCGGACTGGCGCACCTGGAACGTGCCCGAGACGCGGCCATTGCCGTCCGTCGTGGTGCCCGGCGCGCCGCCGGCGGCACTGCCGTCCACGCTGGCGCGGCCGCTCACGAGGTCGATCACCAGCCGCGAGCCACTCAGCCGATTGGCGCCCTGGTTGAGCTGGACGCGGCCGACCAGCGTGATGAGCTTGCGATTGAGATCGTAGATGGCGACATCGCCGCTCGCCCGCTCATTGCCGCGCGTGAGCGTCACCCCGCCCGAGGCGTCGAGCCGGTCGATCTCCACCCCGCCATTGTCGTGATAGGCCACGGTCAGGCGCGCGGCGGTAAGGTTCAGCCCGGCCTGGCGCGCCTGCACATTGCCCACCACCACCACGCGGTCGGCGCGGTCCTGCACTTCGATATGGTCGGCGGAGAAATCCACCGGCGCGCCGGTATCGTGCCCGCGCAGCATCTGCGCGCGCGCATCCGCCTCCGGCCAGACGAGTGCGGCGGCGAGCGCGCCGGTCACAGCGAGCGCAAACAGGGGGAGGGAGCGGGAAAGACGCGGCATCTAGCGCCCTTTGCGGCCAAATTGCTCGATGCGCAAGGTGGCGCGCCCACTGAGCGAGACGGTATGCTTCTCCAGATCGGCGCTCAGATGATCGGCGCTGAAGGTGCCGGTGGGCATCCGCCCTTCCACCGCGCCCCGGCTATGCAGCGTGCGCTCGTTGAGGCGGATATCCACATCGCGCGTCACCAGCCGGTAGCCATTGGCGCTCTCGAAGCGAATCGGGCCGTCCACCGTCACCTGCTCCTTCTCCATGTCGTAAGAGCCCTTCTGCGCGGTGACGAGCGCGCCGCCATTGTCCATCTGTAACCGCGCCTCCAGGTTGCGCAACTGCACCACCGGCTCGCGCGAGCTGTGCTGCACCGCCGAGCCGGCGCGCAGCGAAAAGGCGCGCCCGTTCGAATCCTCGCCGCGATAGAGCGCCTCGCTCACTTTCAGCCGCTCGCCGGCCATGGCCACTTTCTTCTTGTCCAGCACGAAGCTGACCTCGCTCTGGTGCGTGAGGGGCGCCAGCACGAGACCCAGCGCCAGAACGCCCGTGAGTAGCGGAAGGATGCGCTTGAGCCGCACGAGCAGGCGATCGTGGCCGCTCCCCGGCAGCGCCCACCGCCGCGCTACCCTGCGCTGGGCGGTCGCCTCCACGGACATGGCCGTGTCCTCCACGGCGTCGTCGGGACCGGGTCCGGCGTCGGGTCCGGGGCCAGGCGGCCGTTCAGACATGAGCGAAGATGTCGACCTCCGGCCAGCCCGCCAGATCCAGCAGCGCGCGGTGGGGCAGGAAGTCGAAGCAGGCCTGGGCGAGCGCGGTGCGTCCCTCGCGCGCCAGCCGGCGGTCCAGCTCGGCCTTGAGCTGGTGGAGATAGCGCACGTCCGATGCGGCATAATCGCGCTGCGCGTCGGAGAGGACGGGGCCGCCCCAGTCCGAGCTTTGCTGATGCTTGCTGATCTCCTGCCCCAGCAGTTCGCGCACCAGCTCCTTGAGGCCATGCCGGTCGGTATAGGTGCGCACCAGCCGCGAGGCGGTCTTGGTGCAATAGACCGGCGCGGCCAGCACGCCCAGATAATGCTGGATGGCGGCGATATCGAATCGTGCGAAATGATAGAGCTTGAGCCGCGCGGGATCGGCCAGCACCGCCTTGAGATTGGGCGCGTCATAGCGGCTGCCGGGCGAGAAGCGCACCAGATGCTCGTCGCCCCGGCCATCGGAAAGCTGCACCACGCACAGCCGATCCCGTGGCGTCACCAGGCCCATGGTTTCGGTATCGATCGCGATCGGTCCCTCGGCGAGCACGCCGGCCGGGAGATCTTCCTCATGGAAATAGACTGTCATGTCCGCTCCCTTAGACGCATGCGGCGCGCAGGGAAACCTCCCCCGCGCACGGCCGCGACAATCGCGCGGCGGCGCGCGCAAACGCGCGAATTCGCTCCCTGAAAAACAATCAAACGCACTTCGGTTTCGGCTGCGCCAAAATCATTCGCCCTTCGCCACAAATAGCGCTATAGCGAATCTTGGCCGATTTGTACGGAGCGGCCGAGTCCCTATGCTATCGTCCAGCATGGGTGAGGATGGTAGATGGGCGAGCGAAAGTGACTAACAGGGCATGAGTTTTGACAGAGGGCGCCGTGGGCGCGGTAGGGACAAGCGGGACGGCTTCGGCGAAGAAGGTTTTGAAAGCTATCCCGATTTCGGCGGCGGCGGCGGCGGCGGTTTCGGAGCGCCGCGTGGTGATCGCGGCGGCTTCGGCGGCGGATATCAGGACAGAGGCGGTTTCGGCGGCGGTGGCCGTGGCGGCTTCGGCGGCGGTGATCGCGGCGGCTTCGGCGGCGGCGGCGGTGGCGGCTTCCGTGGCGGCGGTGGCGGACGCGGCGGCGGTGGCGGCGGCATGCCCGCCCAGGTCATCGGCGAAGGCTCCGGCGTCGTCAAATTCTTCAACGGTCAGAAGGGCTTTGGCTTCATCGTGCGCGATGACGGCGGCGACGATGTGTTCGTGCACATCAGCGCGGTCGAGCAGGCCGGCCTTACCGGCCTGGCGGAAGGCCAGCAGCTCAAGTTCACGCTGGTCGATCGCGGCGGCAAGGTCTCCGCGACCGAGCTGGTGATCGAGGGCGAGGCCCTGCCGGTGCCCGAGCGCGACGCGGTGCCCGCGCGCGGCCCGGGTGGCCCTGGCGGCCCCGGCGGCGAGCGTGGCCCGATGCGCCAGCTCACCGGCGAGAAGGCGAGCGGCACGGTCAAGTTCTTCAACGCCATGAAGGGCTTCGGCTTCATCCAGCGCGACGACGGCCAGCCCGACGCCTTCGTGCACATCAGCGCCGTCGAGCGCGCAGGCATGGTCTCACTCAACGAGGGCGACCGCCTCGACTTCGAGCTGGAAGTGGACCGCCGCGGCAAATACGCCGCCGTGAACCTCCAGCCCAAGCACGACGACTGACGTCCAGAGGCGTCACCGCAAGATAGGGAAGGCCCGGGCAGCGATGCGCCGGGCCTTTTTCGTGCGGCACGTCCGTGCGGATGGGTGCGCCTTCGATGAGCGTGCGGCTAAAGTCCTCGCGACGGGGGGGAAAGGGCCTCGCTTTCACGGGGTGCCCGGTTTGCGGGCAGCGCCCCGCGCAAAGGCAGCACCGGCGTACCCTGATTCGCCGATGACGCTCCAGCAGCCACCACGATCCCACAGCAGCGCCCCAAAGCGTCTCCGGTCCAGAGAAAGACAGCGCTTCTGCGCAGACAGGAGGCCAGGGCAGCCATGTACTGCGGCCGGGTCCCGAATTTCTGCGCTGGACTTGGCCCGCCTGCGATTCCGCAGGAGCAGGAATCAAGTCTTTAGATTGGAATTTGGCACCGGCCCGACAGCCCCACTCCTGCGAGGGACAGGGCAGAAATGGACACGAGCAAAAGCCGGCCTGTCTCCGCGCGGAAACGCAGCGCCGACCGCATATGACGCGGCCCGCGTCATGGCCGATCCAGATCGTCAGGCCCTTTCCCCTTCGGGCCACCGGGTGCCGGGCGCGCCGCCATAGACCATGCCACTCTTACCCCGCGCCTCCGCCATCCGCGATTACCTGCGCCTTACCGACACACTGCTGCACGCCGGGCCTCACCTTCGCGGGTTCGAGCCTCTGGTTGGCGCTGAGTGACTCCGACCACGGACAGGCAGGTCCTCGCCGGGCATCTCAAGGATTTCGACGACATCGCGCTGGTCGGCCGGACGATGGGACCGCCATGCCCGACGTCACCTGAGCCGTAAGCCTGAGCGGTTATCCCGCCGCCCTGCGCCATATCGGGCGGCTTGTGCGGGACGGGAGCGGTGCAGCCCGAGCGGATGGGCTGCTCCACCGCTATATCAGCGCGCCGCCACGCCCCGAAACCGCGTCCGTCAGGCGTTCCGGCCGGCCTCGAAGAGGAACCAGGCGCGCTTTTCGGCCTCGTCGGTCCAGTCGTCGATCAGACTGTCGGTGGCATTGTCGCCGGCTTCTCCGGCCAGTTCCTTGGCGGCGCGCAGGGCCTCGACGAAAGCGAGATTGTCGGCGCGCAGCTCGTCCAGCATATCGGCCGGCTTCACGAAGTCCTTGTCATTGTCCGTCACGCGCTGGCGACGGGCGACATCGCCGATGGAGCGCAGCGTCGTCTCGCCGATTTTGCGCACGCGCTCGGCAATCGCGTCCGTCGTAGCGAAGATCTCGGCCGCCTGCTCGTCGAACATCAGGTGATAATCGCGGAAATGCGGGCCCGACACATGCCAGTGGAAATTCTTGGTCTTGAGGAAGAGCGCGAAGCTGTCGGCCAGCAGTCCATTGAGCGCCTCGGCGACCGCCTTGGTCGCGTTACCCTTAAGGTCGGTGGGGGTCTTGAGCGCTGAATTGGTCATGGTCTTCTCCTGTCCGAATAACGGTCATGGATCGCGAGAGGGCGCGAATGGTTCCATCACCTTGGCACGGGAAAGCGCGGCGGGCGAATCGATTCCTGCGGACAGGGTGATCGAAATTGCCATCGGTCGGCGGGGCCATTCCGGCGCCACCGGACGCCCTTCAGCCCAGTCGGCAGCCTCGCAGCGCCGCCGCCGCCAGGAAGACATGCGCATCCGCCGGGTCGAGCTGCTCGCCCTCGGCCGCGTCATGCATCAGCGCCAGATAAGTGAGCGCCACCTGCCGATGGCCATTGAACGCCACCACCGAGCCGAGCAGGCTGGCCAGGCGCTCCACCGCATGCAGATCATGGCGCCGGGCGAGGCCGCGAATCTCGTCGAGCCGCGCACACAGGCGCGCGAGCGAGAGACCCCCGCAATCGCGCTGGAGCTGCTCGATCCGGTTCAGCAGATCGCTGCGGACCGTCAGCATCGGATCGTGCCTCATGCGCTCCTCCTCCTGCCCGGCAATGGCGCGCGAGACCTGCGCGCCGCCCGGTAAGGAGAAGCTTGCCGCACGCTGGTTAACAGCGCGTTTACGAGCCTGAACGCGGCGCGCTTTTGCCCCCGTCCACCTTGACAAAGCGGCCCGATTCCCGCATTGGCGGCGCCGAACCGGCCGGCGTGTATCGCGCGCTGTCCACTTTTCGACCGTTTGTCTGCGCTTGGCGCCTCGCTTCGGCGGGCACGGGCGCCGCTTTTTTTGAGGGATCGGCCATGGCGAAGCCAGCCACCGTGAAGATTCGACTGGTCAGCTCGGCTGACACCGGCTTCTTCTATGTGACCAAGAAGAATCCGCGCAACCAGACCGAGAAGCTGAGCTTCCGCAAATATGATCCCGTCGCGCGCAAGCACGTCGAGTTCAAGGAAGCCAAGATCAAGTAAGCCGCAAGAGGCGGCTCCGCGCCGCTTATCTTGCAAGGCAGGGGCGCACGCCCCCGGCCGGCCCGCTCTCTGCGCCGATTCGCCTCCATGGCTGTCGGTGCAGGCAGTGGGCCGAAATCGTTCGGACGCCAGATCGCTCGGGCCCGAAATCGCGCAGTTCAAAAGTTGTTCAGGCCCAAAAATCGTCAGGCAACAGCGCTGGAATTCGACCGGCCGGGCGAATCGTCCAGCGGCCCCGCCTCCAGCAGATCGTTCACCACACCAATGAAGCGCGCGACGCTGATGGGCTTGGAGACATAGGCATTGGCGCCCGCGCCCCGGATGCGCTCCTCGTCGCCCAGGCCCGCATAAGCCGTCACCGCCATGATCGGCACGCGCGCCAGCCCGGCGTCTCCACGCATCTCCGCGATCAGTTCCAGCCCGGTCACATGCGGCAGCTGGATATCCGTGATGATGAGATCGGGCGTAAAGGCGCGGGCGCGGCCATAGGCATCCCGCCCATCCCGCACCGCGTCGGTCTCGAAGCCGTGGGCCGCAAGAAGGTCACAGAAGAGCTTGAGATTGAGCTCATTATCCTCGACAACAAGTACTCGTTTTTTCACGAGCGCCCTCTCGACCATGCCGGACGACCTCTTAATCGGCCGGCCTCCTTGCGGAACCCCTGCCTCATGAACGAACCATATCCCATAAGGCCCGATGAGGAAACCGTTGCACGCGCCCTGCGCATAGTGGGATGGACCGTATCGGAACAGGGACGAGCCGAGCGGATGCTCGCGCTGACCGGCCTCGACCCGCAGGCGCTGCGCACGAACCTGGACGACCCGGCCACGCTGCGCGCGCTGGTGGACTTCGTGCTCGACCACGAGCCGGACCTCATGGCCTGCGCCGAGGCGCTGGGCATCCCGCCCGCCGACATCGCCGCCGTGCGCGCGGCGCTCTGAGCCATGGCCGGTCCCGTCCTCGCCTCTACACATCATGGCCGCCCGCTCATCGTCTCCGATTGCGACGAGGTGCTGCTGCACATGGTGGTGCCCTTCCGCGCCTGGCTGGACGAGACGCACGGCATCGCGTTCGACTTCGCCTCGCCCTTCGAGGAAGCGCTGCGCCACAAGGACAGCGGCAATCCGGTGGCGCGCGTGCTGATCTGGGAGCTGCTGGCCGGCTTCTTCCAGACCGAAATGCACCGCCAGACCGCCATTGCTGGCGCCGTGGAGGCCATGGTCGCCCTCTCCACACGGGCGGACATCGTGATCGTCACCAATATCGGCGAGGAGCAAGCCGCCGCACGCGCCGCCCAACTGCGCGCCGTGGGGCTCGATGCGCCGGTCATCGGCAATCGCGGCGGCAAGGGGCCCGTGGTCGCGCGGCTGATGGCGCAGCGGCGCCCGCCGCTCACCGTCTTCATCGACGATCTGGAGAGCAACCATGAGTCGGTCGCCCACCACGCGCCGCAGGTGTGGCGCCTGCAACTGGTCGGCGAACGGGAACTCGCCCCGCACGCGCCCGTCGCGACGCAGGCCCACACCCGCATCGACGACTGGCGCGCAGCGCTGACGTGGATCGAAGGCCGGCTGGACGAGTTGGCAGACGTGGACGCCGCGATGACGAGAGACTGAAGCGCGACGCGAGGGACGGGACCTTCGCGTGCAGCCACCTTGAGAGTCCGCGCCACGACAACCGGCCGCCGGCGCTGAAACCTGCCCGATCAAGAGAGAAGCAGTGCTCCTGCGGCGTCGCAGACGGGCAAAGCCCAACGCAGGAGCACAAGGAGAGTTCAGTCCAACTGCGGCCAAATCAGGGCGGGAATGGGGAACTGGAGCGACGGGGGCGGCAGCGGGGTAGCGCACGCCCCACGGCCCGCCCGCCATCAACCCCTGCCCGTGCCTCCAGCAGGTAAAGCCGACCGGCCATCCAATCCTATGAACGGGATGGCGGCCTCCCCTTCGGAAATCTGGATCAACCGGAAAGGCCAGCGCGGGGGGGGCAGGGCCGCGCCAATCCCGCAACGATCACGCCCCAGCGCGGATCGAAGCCGACGCCGCGTACCATTGGATTACACGTCCGCGCCGGGCCGGGGCCCGCCGTCATGGCAGCCCCGAGCCCGCGCGGCGTAAGTCCGCCCCGCCGTCGGCCGTCAGGGCGCCGCCGGGTCGCGATCGAAGGGCTGTGCGAAGCGGTCGCGCGAATCCGTCTCATCCGCCGACGCCGTACCCGCCGCGATCTGCTCGCGATGCGCGCGCGAGGCAGTGATATAGTTGCGGATCTGCACATTGCCCTCGTGGCAGGCATATTCGAAGAACTCGTAATCGTCGTCGCGCGCCCATTCGATGCGCGTGGTCCAGGGCGCGGTGAACACTTCCGGGTCGCTGTAGGTCAGCTCGTGGACGATGCTGTTGGGGCCCGTCATGGTGATGCGCTCGACCACCCTGGCCTGCTTGCTCATCGGGATGGTGTTGAAGGGCGGCACATTCTGCGTCGCCATGTTCACCGGCGAGGCGGAGCGCTTGTAGGGATCGTGCGTGGCGCTGTCGCCGGACTTGATGTTGGTGGTCTCGATCACCAGCGTCTTGCCTTCCCAGCGGCCACGGCTCTGGCCCATCCACGCCTCCACATTGCTCGGCCATTGCGGCGTGTCGCCAATGGGGATGACGCGCGTGCCCAGCATCTCCAGCGCGATCACCACATAGCCGGGCGACTGGTAGATGCGGATGCCGTTATTATAGCGGAACGGATACATGGAGGCGGGGAAGCCGCGCGAGATGCAGCGATCCCAGCTATCGAAATCGTCCACCCAGTCGAAATGCTGCTGCGGCACCCAGCCGGAGCGGCCGGCCTTGTAGAGCGCCTCGCCCTGCGGAGTGAGCGGCGGGAGCTGGCCGTCGGCCGGGCTCACCAGCATCGAGGTGCGCTTGCCGAAGGAGGAATCCTTGACCCACTGGGCGAGGCCCTGCGTGCCGCCGGCATTGAGGCCGCCGTCGGGACTGAACGCCCCGTCGGACTTCTCCGCCGCGTCCAGCCGCTTGGCGAACTCCTCGTCGTTCAGCCACACGCGGTTGCCGTAGGATTGGGGGCGCTGGAAGAGGATGCGCGCATTGTTGATATATTCGATGGGCCAGGTGCCGCGGAAATCATAGTCGCCCCAGGGCGTCTTGGCGGGCGTGTAGTCGGTCGGCACCGGCGGCAGGACCGTGAGGTCGGCGGGGCGCTCCTGTGCGTGTACGGCGGGCGCGGCGGCCAGGCAGAGCGTGGCGGCGGCAACCGCGCAGGACGCGGCGACAAGACGCAATTCGAGTGCGCGATGGATCATGATGGGCTTCCCTCCCGGCTATTTTGTCCCGTTCTCTATGGCCTTCCCGCGAGCCGGGCCAGTGGTTTCGAGCACATATGCCGTCCCCACGGGCGCGGTGTTGCGTAAATGCGCCAGAGCGCGCGCGGTCCAGTCCGCGCTTGACCGGGGGCCGCCCGCCATGCTCATGGCTTTTCCCATGAGCCGCATCGAAGACCATCTCGCCGCGCAGGGCATCGCCCTCCCCGTCGCCGCCGCGCCCGTCGCCGCCTATGTGCCCACCGTCCTCGCCGGCGGTCTGCTGCATATTTCCGGCCAGCTTCCCTTCACGGCGGAGGGAACGCTCATGACCGGCAAGCTGGGCGGCGCGCGCGATCTGGACTGGGGCGCGCAGGCAGCCGAGCGCTGCGCGCTCATGCTGGTCGCGCAGATGAAGGCGGCGCTGGGCGATCTCGACCGGGTCGAGCGCATCGTCAAGCTGGGCGCCTTCATTGCCTCCGCGCCCGATTTCACCGACCAGCCCAAGGTCGCGAACGGCGCCTCGGAGATGATGGCGCGCATCTTCGGCGAGGCCGGCAAGCATGCCCGCAGCGCCGTGGGCGTGCCGGTGCTGCCGCTCGACGCCTCGGTCGAGATCGACGCGGTGGTCGCCGTCCGCGCCTGATGGGCGGCGCCCGCCCGCACACATCAGCCTCCGGCGCCGCATCCGCCGCGCGCCTCGCGTTCCTCACGGCCCAGCCTTATGCCCATCGCGGCCTGCATGGCGCCGGCCTGCCGGAGAACAGCCTGGCGGCCGCCCGCGCGGCCATTGCCGCCGGCCATGGCATCGAGTGCGACGTGCGCCTCAGCGGCGACGGCGTACCCCATGTCTTCCATGACCGCACATTGGCGCGGATGACCGGCGCCGAGGGCCGCCTGCGCGATCTGGACAGCGCCGCCATCGCGCGCCTGCGCCTCGTCGACGGAGACGAACCGCCGCCGACGCTCGCGGCCCTGCTGGGGCTGTGCGCACGCACGCCGTTGCTCATCGAGATCAAGGCGGGCAGGAGCGCCAACGCCGTCGTGCGCCTGTGCGCCGCCGTCGCCGCCGCGCTCGCCGGCCATGACGGGCCGGCCGCGATCATGAGCTTCGATTGGCGGGCCTGCGCCTGGTTCGCGCATCATGCCCCGGCGGTGCCGCGCGGTCTGGTCCTGAGCACGCATGTCCAGCCCCATCTGGACGAGGACGCGCGGGCTCTGGCAATCGCGCGCGCCGATCCCCATTTCCTGGCGCGTGACGTGCGCGATCTTTCCCAGCCCTCCCCTCTGCCCGACCTCCCGTTGCTCTGCTGGACGGTGTGCACAGCGCCGGCGCGCGCTCTCGCGGCCCGGCACGGCGCGCAGATCATCTTCGAGGACTGAGCCGGCATGAGCGCCGAATGGACCGTCCGCCTCTCCACCTCGATGGCGGCGCTCGACAAGGCCCAGTGGGACGCCTGCGCGGGTGGCGGCAATCCCTTCGTCTCCCATGATTTCCTCGCCATATTGGAGGAGTCGGGCAGCGTCGGGCCCGGCACGGGCTGGTCGCCTGCGCCGATCACGGTCGAGGATGCGGCCGGCACGCTGCTCGCCGCCGCGCCCGCCTATCTCAAGAGCCACAGCCAGGGCGAATATGTGTTCGATCATGGCTGGGCGGAGGCGTGGGAGCGCGCGGGCGGCGCCTATTATCCCAAGCTCCAGGTCGCCGCGCCCTTCTCGCCCGTGCCCGGACCCCGGCTGTTGCTGCGCGATCCCGATGCGGCCGGCGGGCTGATGAAGGGCATCGAGGCGGTGGTCGACCAGAACCAGCTCAGCTCAGCCCACGCCACCTTCATCGCGCCCGAAGAGGTGGCGCGCTTCCGCGCCGGCGGCTGGCTGGTGCGGCAGGGCAGCCAATATCATTGGGCGAACGAGGACTATGCCAGCTTCGAGGACTTTCTGGGCCAGCTCTCCAGCCGCCACCGCAAGGCGCTGCGCAAGGAGCGCGCCCGCGCGCAGGAGGGGCTGGAGATCGTCCACCTGACCGGCGCCGCGCTCACCGAGGCGCATTGGGACGCCTTCTGGGTCTTCTATCAGGACACCGGCAGCCGCAAATGGGGCCAGCCCTATCTCACGCGCTCCTTCTTCTCACTATTGGGCGAGCGCATGGCGGACCGGGTGTTGCTGATCTTCGCCCTGCGCGATGGCGCGCCGATTGCCGGCGCGCTCAACCTGATCGGCGCGGACACGCTCTACGGGCGCTATTGGGGCTGTGTGGAGGAGGTGCCCTTCCTCCATTTCGAGCTGTGCTATTATCAGGCGATCGATGCCGCCATCGCGCGCGGCCTGCGCCGCGTGGAGGCCGGGGCGCAGGGCGAGCACAAGCTCAGCCGGGGCTATCGGCCGGTGCCGACCTGGTCGGCGCACTATATCCCCAACAAGAGCTTCCGCCGCGCCGTCGCCGACTTCGTCGAGCGCGAGGCGGCCGCGCTGGAGCAGGACCGCGCGTGGATGAGCGGGCACACACCGTTCCGCAAGGAGGATTAGGACGATGCCAATCCGTGTTCCCGCGCAGGCCGGAACATAGGGTGGGGGCCAACGGTACGCTCAGCGCGCGCGGTCCGCGCGTTATTCCCCCGCCGCCGAAAGCGGCCGGGCATGTTCGCCGGCCGCATCGAACACCGTGGAATCCTCCACCGCCCCCGTCGCATCCAGCGTGAGCTTCACCTTGTCCAGCGTGCGGTTCTGCCAATACCAGCCGTGAATGCCCGTGAAGGGCGCGACATAGCGGCCGTGCTGCGTCTGCGCGGTGCCCACGCCATAGCTTTCGGTGAGGTCCGTGCCGCCCTCGAAGGGGTGGGCATGCAGATCGTAGCGCAGCGGCGCGCTGGCCTGCCAGGTGAAGACCATCGCCTTGCCCTGCGCGATCTCATATTTGAACTCGATCGCCTCATAGGGCCCAAGCTCGATTTCCCAACGGTCGCTCGTGCCCGGCTCGGGCGCGAGGGCGCTGTCGCTGAGCGTGAGCACGCCGGTGCGCTTGCGGCCGCGCTCCAGCTCGGCATTGCTCCCCGAATCGGCGATCTGGATGAGCCCCGTCGCCTTGCCGATGCCCGTGGGATCGATGCCGAACTCGGCGGGCAGCACGAAGGCGACGACGATGCCCGCCACCAGCACGAGCGCGCCGGCGCCGCCGAGCAACAGCTTCTTCCTGGAGGGGGAGGGCGAAGCGGAAGGAGGAGTCTGGTCTGTCATGAGGCTAGATATCCCGCGATCTGCTGGCCGGTCAGGATGATGCCGGCGAGGATGAGAAGCATGTTGGCGTAGCGCGCCGCGCCATCGAAATGCGCGGACCGGCGCCACAGATTGAGCAGGATCACCACGAAGGTCAGCACGATGACCTGCCCCACCTCGACGCCCAGATTGAAGCCAATGAGGTTGGTGAGCAGCCCGTTCCGGGCGACGGAGAGGTCCATGAGCTTGGTCGCCAGCCCCAGCCCGTGAAACAGGCCGAAGATCAGCACCGCGATCCGCGTATCGAACCGCAGGCCCAGCTTGCGCAAGCCGCCCAGATTCTCGACGCCCTTGTACACCACCGAGAGCCCGATGATCGCATCGACGATATGGGCGTTGGCGCCCACGCCCAGCAGCACGCCGCCCATCAGCGTGAGCGAATGGCCGATGGTGAACATCGAGACGTAGAGAATGACGTCCTTGAGCCGATGCAGGAAGAAGACGACGCCGATCAGGAACAGGATATGGTCGTAGCCCGTCACCATATGCTTGGCGCCGAGATAGAGGAACGGCAGGAAGGCGGGGCCGTTCACGCCCTCGACAAAGGCCCTGTCGCTGCTCGCGACATCATGCGCCGCCGCGCCGGCCGCGATGGTCAGCAGCCAGAAGGCGACCGCCAGATGGCGGACATCGAGGCGCGCGGACATCATTCAGGCCTCACGAAGCGGCGTTGCCGGCCTGATTGCCGTTCGCCGCCGGCTCTGGCTCTTCCCCGGCGGCCGGAGGATAGACCTGATGGCAGGCCGTGCAGACATTGTACATGATGCCGCCGACCTCGAAGATCGCCTCGCTGTCCCGATCGACAGCCGCCTGCTCGGCTCGCAGGCCGATCTGGACGAGCGAGCGGGAGAACTCCATCCAGTCCTCGCCCCGGCCCTGCGCATATTGCGGCGTCATCAGGAGATTGCCCATTTCCGCGACGGTCGCGGCGGCGCTGCGCGTTTGCAGCCAGGCCTCGTCGGTCGTCGGGGTCAGATCGACCGGGCCATTTTCATCGGTGACGGTTCCGGCCGACTTCCAGAAGACATCGGCCTGCGGCTGAACCACCGTGGCCATCAGCGCCTTGATGTCGTGCGCCGGCACGAAGGCTGCATCCTTCTGCTCCGCCTTGCCGCATCCATAGAGCAGCAATGCCGCCACGCCCGCGACGATGAACCCCTTCATGCAATTCCCTTCGCCATCGGCTGGCGCGAGTCCGCCGCGCCTACATCTGCCGTATGGCGAGGATCGTCCCGACATGCGAGCGCAATAACGTTGCCGATAAGGTTACAGAATGGCTGAAACGGGCGCATGAAATGCCCCGGAAGCGCGCCGCGGCGGCCGGCCATGACGGGAAGGGGCATGCGCGCAGAGGCGCAACGGTGCAGGGCGACGCGGTGGCCGCGTTCCCTTGTCTCAATCGAGCGTGCGGCCTCTCAGGCGGCGGCGCGCCGCGCCCGCTGGCTCAGCCAGGCGCGGGCGAGGCGCTGGGCCTCGGCAATCTCGCGCGCGGTCATTTCTTCCGCGATCTCGGCGCGGCAGTTCTGTCCTTCCTCACTGCCGGCGAGGGCGGCAAGGTTGAACCATTTATGCGCCTCGACCAGATCGATGCCCACGCCGCTCGTTCCACAACTAAAGGCCACGCCCAGATCGTAACGCGCCTGCGCATCGCCAGTCAGGGCATCGCGCATGCGGCTTTCGATCAGAAACCGGGCACTCTCCATATTCGTCGCCACGTCAAACCCCCTGTCAGGTCCGTGATGGCGCCAGTCCAGCATGCTGGCCCTTGAGAAATGGTTAACGCAGCATCGGCAGAGATAGCCTTCCTACGCCCTGGACACCCGAGAAAGTGCCGCAATCAGCGGTTAACGGCGATATTGTCGATGAGTCGGGTACGCCCGATTCGCGCTGCCGCGAGCAGCCGCGCGGGGCGCTCCAGCGATTCGAGGGGCGTCAGGCTGGCTGCATCGCGCAAGTCCACATAGTCGACCGAATCGAAGCCGCCGGCAAGAATCGCCGCCTCGGCCCCGGCCAGTGCCTCCGTCACCGGCGTGCCCGCGACGAGGGCCCGCGCCGTCGCCTCCAGCGTGCGCGGCAGGGCCAGTGCCTGCACGCGCTCTTCGGCCGAGAGATAGGCATTGCGGGAGGAGAGAGCGAGCCCGTCCGCATCGCGCACCGTAGGCACGCCCAGTATCTCCACGCCCATGTCCAGGTCCGCCACCAGCCGGCGGATGACGGCGAGCTGCTGATAATCCTTCTCGCCAAAGCAGGCGACATCCGGCCGCACCTGATTGAGCAGCTTGGCCACCACCGTCGCCACCCCGTCGAAATGGCCGGGCCGGTGCGCGCCATCCAGCGCCTCGCTCACGCCGGCGACATGGATGCCGCTCGCAAAGCCGGGCGGGTACATCGCCGCCACGTCCGGCGCCCATAGCGCCGCCACGCCCGCCGCGCGCAGCATCGCCGCATCCTGCGCCTCGCGCCGGGGATAGGCGGCCAGATCCTCATGAGGGCCGAACTGCGTGGGATTGACGAAGATGGAGACGACGACATGCGCCGCGCGGGCCCGCGCCGCTTCGACCAGTGCCATATGGCCGGCGTGGAGCGCGCCCATGGTCGGCACCATGGCGATGCCGCCGCCGCTGGCGCGCAGCGATGCGAGACCGGCCCGCAGCCCCTCGACGTCACGGAAGATTTGCACGGGACCCAAGCCTCCGATAAGGCCCCCTTCCATGGGGGAGCGGGGCGCCTTGTCGCCTTTGGCCGCGCGCCGGTCAAGCAACCCCCGAACACTTTGAACAGGCCCGACACGACAGCTCATGACCAGCGCCCAAAGCCCCAGCGCATCCCCGCATCTCATTGTCTTCGCCAACGAAAAGGGCGGCACCGGCAAGTCCACCACCTGCGTGCACACGGCCGTCGCGCTGGCCTCGCAAGGCGTCTCGGTCGGAGTGATCGACCTCGACCACCGCCAGCGCACCGTGACGCGCTATCTGGAGAACCGCGCCGACACCGCCGTGCGCCGCGCCATCGAGCTGCCCGCGCCGGTCTGGCGCGTGCATGAAGGCGATGCCGAGGGGCTGGACGCGGCCATCGCGCAGATGGGCGAGACGGCGCAGGTCGTCATCATCGACACGCCCGGCCGCGACGACCCCGTCGCCCGCCATGCCGCCGCCCGAGCCAACACGCTGGTGACGCCGATGAACGACAGCTTCGTCGATTTCGACCTCATCGGCCAGGTCGACCCGGAGAATTTCAAGGTGAAGCGCCTCAGCTTCTATTCCGAGCTGATGTGGGAAGCGCGCAAGAGCCGCGCCAAGGCGGACGGCGTCACCATCGACTGGGTGGTACTGCGCAACCGCCTCCACCACCTCGAAGCGCGCAACCAGCGGCGCGTGGGCGAGGCGCTGAGCGAACTCGCCAAGCGCGTGGGCTTCCGCGTCATTCCGGGCCTGTCCGAGCGCGTGATCTTCCGCGAACTGTTCCCCTCCGGCCTTACGCTGCTCGACAAGGGCCATCTGGGCGAGCTGGGCGTGAGCCACCTCGCCGCGCGGCAGGAGCTGCGCGAGATGATCGCCGGTCTGGCGCTGCCCATGCCGAGCGCCCGCCCGGCGGCGCAGCCGGCGGCCTGAGGCGGCGCCATGGCACTGGCGGCCCTGCTCGGCGCGCTGCTGCTGTGGCTCACTTTCGGCGGCAAGGTGCTGCGCGACCGGCGCAACTGGCCCGGCCTTGCCGCCCTGCTCGGCGGCATGGTGATGCTGGCCGACGCGCGCCCGGCCCTGGGGCTGGGCCTGATCGCCGTGGGCGCCCTGTGGCTGCGCTGGCCCCGCCGCTGGCTACGCGCCGCCCGCGCGACCGCGCGCCCCTCCACGCGGGACAGGGCACGGGAGAGCGCGCTGGCCGAAGCCCGCGCCCTGCTCGGCCTGCCGCCGGAGGCCGGGCGCGAGGCCGTTATCGCCGCACATCGCCGGCTCATCGCCCGCAATCATCCCGACAGCGGCGGAACCGAAGCGCTCGCCGCTCGTCTTAACGCCGCGCGCGACCTGCTGCTGCGGCAGGGCGGGACCAACGGTTAAGGCCGTTGCATCCACCCACCGCGCACGACACAGGCTCCATCCACGCCTCATCGACGGAGAGACCATGACTCACCAGTTTCACCCGACGTCCCTGCGCGAATATGACATTCGCGGCATCATCGGCGAAACCCTGGGCGAGCGGGATGCCTATGCCATCGGCCGCGGCTTCGGCACGCGCGTGCGGCGCGCGGGCGGCAGCCGCGTGGTGGTGGGCTATGACGGACGGCTCTCTTCCCCCACGCTGGAAGCTGCGCTGGTGAGCGGCCTCAACGAGAGCGGCGTGCACGCGGTGCGCATCGGCGAGGGCCCCACACCGATGCTCTATTATGCCGAGGCGGTGCTAGATGTGGACGGCGGCATCCAGATAACCGGCAGCCACAATCCCGCCAATTACAACGGCTTCAAGATGGTGTTCCAGCACGGCCCATTTTTCGGGGCGGATATCCAGGACCTGGGCCAGCTTGCGGCCACGGGCGACTGGGAAGAAGGCCGCGCCGGCAGCGAGCATGTCGAAATCATGGACCGCTATGTCGCGCGGCTGATGGACGGGTTCGACGGCAAGGCGTTCCGCATCGGCTGGGACGCGGGCAACGGCGCGGCCGGCCCGGTCGTCGAGAAGCTGGTGAAGCTGCTGCCGGGTGAGCATTACACGCTCTTCACCGATGTCGACGGCAATTTCCCCAATCATCATCCCGATCCCACCGAAGAAAAGAACCTCGCCGACCTGCGAACGCTCGTCGCGGAGAAAAGGCTCGATTTCGGCGTGGCTTTCGACGGGGATGGAGACCGGATCGGCGCAATCGACGGCGAGGGGCGCATCATCTGGGGAGACCAGTTGCTCGCCATCTTCGCAGAGCCGGTGCTCAAGGATGTGCCGGGCGCCACGATCATCGCGGACGTGAAGGCCAGTCAGGCGCTGTTCGACCGTGTCGCACAGCTCGGCGGCAAGCCGCTGATGTGGAAGACCGGGCACAGCCTCATCAAGTCCAAAATGAAGGAAACGGGCAGTCCGCTGGCCGGCGAGATGAGCGGCCACATCTTCTTCAAGCACCAATATTACGGTTTCGACGATGCGCTCTATGCCGCTGTACGCCTGATTCGCGCCGCCAGCGACCTGGGCAAGAGCGTGACGGAGCTGCGCGGCGAGATGCCCCCCATGGTCAACACGCCCGAGTTGCGCTTCCAGGTCGACGAGAGCCGCAAGTTCGCCGTCATCGACGAAGTGCTGGCGCGCATCGCGGCCGATGGCGCGCAGGTGGACGCAACCGACGGCGCCCGCGTCACCACGGCGGACGGCTGGTGGCTGCTGCGCGCCTCCAACACGCAGGACGTTCTGGTCGCCCGGGCCGAGGCGCGCGATTCGGCTGGGCTGGAACGCCTTCTTGCACAAATCGACGAGCAACTTGCGCTCTCCGGCCTGCGCCGCGGCGCGCAGGCGGCGCACTGAAAGCACGGGATTCCGCAGCGGAAAATCGTTAGAATGCAAATTTTGCATGCACTAAGACACATTTCGCACTTGCGGCAAATTTGTATGTAACGCATACAGATCGGGCCTTTCAGGCATCCTCTCCTAAAACTTCCAGGGTCGTCCTTCGGGGCGGCCCTTTTTTTTGGATTGCGGGATTGGATGTCTGCCGCGCGCCGGGAATGGCAGGCATCGGAACTTCGTTCCCCGCTCGCGCATTCCGTTTGGGAGGGGGCCGGCGGACGGCTCTGCCCTCACGCGGAGGACGCCATGACTTCCCCCTGGTTACTCATCGCGATCCTTGGGCCCCTGTTGTTCTGCCTGATCCTTGGCTGGTCGATCTGGCGCAACCGCCGCGAGACGGGGCCCGGCGACGAGGAGCGCAGCGACCGCGCCGCCACCGCGCTGCGCGAGGAGCTGGATGCCGAGGACAAGGAGCGGGACCGCCAATCTCCCTGGACGTGAGCTGCTCCGGATATGACGCGCCCCGGTCTTGAGCGCGGCCGCCGCGCGGTCCACCATGGCGCGATGGACGCCGCCCCGCCAACCGAGATTCCGCCAGAGATCGACGCATGGATGGCGGCACGCGGCTGGCGCCTGCGCGCGCACCAGCGCGGCATGCTGGCGGCGGCCGAGCGCGGCGACCATGCGCTGCTCGTGGCGCCCACGGGTGCGGGCAAGACGCTCGCCGGCTTCCTCCCCAGCCTCGCCGACCTGATCCGCCATCCGCGCGAGGGGCTGCACAGCCTCTATGTTTCGCCGCTCAAGGCACTCGCCGTCGATGTGCAGCGCAACCTGCTCACGCCCATTGCCGAGATGGCCCTGCCCATTCGCGTCGAGACGCGCACCGGCGACACGCCTTCGGACCGCAAGGCCCGCCAGCGCGCCCGCCCGCCGCAGATGCTGCTGACCACGCCCGAATCGCTCTCGCTGCTGCTCTCCTATCCCGATGCCGGCCAACTCTTCGCCGATCTGGAGACCGTGATCGTCGACGAGATCCACGCCTTCGCGCCGGACAAGCGCGGCGATCTGCTCGCCCTCTCCCTCGCCCGCCTCCAGGCGCTGCGCCCCGGCCTGCGCCGCGTGGGCCTCTCCGCCACGGTGGCGGACCCGGACCAGTATCGCGCCTGGCTGGCGCCGGACGGCGATGCGGGACGGGTCGCGCTGGTCGAGGGCGAGCCGGGCGCCCCGCCTGACCTCACGATCCTGACACCGCAGGACCGCATCCCCTGGTCCGGCCACAGCGGCAAATATGCCGCGCGGCAAGTGATCGACATCATCGCGGCCAATCGCCTCACGCTCGTCTTCTGCAACACGCGCGGCCTGGCCGAGCTGATCTTCCAGGAGCTGTGGGCGGAGAACGACGAGAATCTCCCCATCGGCATCCATCATGGCAGTCTCAGCCGCGAGGCGCGGCGCAAGGTGGAGGCGGCCATGGCGGCCGGGCGGCTGCGCGGGCTCGTCGCCACCGCCAGCCTGGACCTGGGCATCGACTGGGGCGATGTCGATTGCGTCATCCAGATGGGCGCGCCCAAGGGCTCATCGCGCCTTCTCCAGCGCATCGGCCGCGCCAATCATCGGCTGGACGAGCCGAGCAAGGCCATTCTCATACCCGGCAACCGCTTCGAATATCTGGAGGCACAGGCCGCCTATGACGCGGTGATGGCCGGCGAGCGCGATGCCGAGCGCTTCCGCCCCGGCGCCATGGACGTGCTCGCCCAGCACATCATGGCACTGGCCTGCGCGGAGCCCATCGACCCCGCCGCGCTCCATGCCGAGGTGACGAGCGCCCAGCCTTATGCCGCGCTCACCCGCGCCCAGCTCGACGAGCTGCTCGGCTTCGTCTCCACCGGCGGCTATGCCCTGCGCGCCTATGACCGCTTCCAGCGCCTGGTACGGGAGCCGGACGGCCGCTGGCGCCTCGCCCACCCTCGCCTCGCCCAGCAGCATCGCCTCAATGCCGGGATCATCGTCGACCAGCCGGCGCTTGCCATCCGCTTCGCCAACGGCCGCAAGCTGGGCACGGTGGAGGAGATGTTCGCCGCCACGCTGGCGCCGGGCGACCGCTTCTTCTTCTCCGGCATGTCGCTGGAGCTGGTCCGCCAGACCGAGGGCGAGCTGATCGTGCGCGCCTCCGCCAAGTCCGCCCGCATCCCGAGCTGGGGCGGCACGCGCATGGCGATGACCACCCATCTCGCCGACAAGGTGCGCCGCTTCATCGCCGACCCCAGTGTGTGGCACCGCTTCCCCGCCGACGTGCACGAGTGGCTGGAGATGCAGCGCCTGCGCTCCGTGCTGCCGCGCCCCGACCAGCTCCTCATCGAGACCTTCCCGCATGAGGGGCTGCATTACATGCTGGTCTACAGCTTCGAGGGCTGGAACGCGCATCAGTCGCTCGGCATGCTGCTCACCCGCCGCATGGAGGAGCGCGGGCTCAAGCCCATCGGCTTCGTCTCCAACGACTATGCGCTGGCGGTTTATGCGCTGGAGCCGGTGCGCGATCCCCGCGCGCTCTTCTCGGCCGACATTCTCGACCATGAATTCATCGCCTGGGTGGAGGAAAGCTCGCTCCTCAAGCGCGCCTTCCGCGACGTGGCGGTCATCTCCGGCCTTATCGAGCGCCAGCAGCCCGGCGCGCGCAAAACGGGACGGCAGGTGAGCTTCTCCACCGACCTCATCTACGATGTGCTGCGCCGCTACGAGCCGGACCATCTGCTGCTGCGCGCCGCCTGGGCCGACGCGCGCGCGCGCATGACCGACGTGGGCCGCCTGGGCGAGCTGATCGACCGGGCCGCCGGCACCATGATCCACAAGACGCTCGACCGGCTGAGCCCGCTCGCCGTGCCCGTGCTCATCATGATCGGCCGCGAGCATGTGGCGGGGCGGGAGACGGACGACGCCCTGCTCATCGAGGCCGAGGAACTGGCCCGCATCGCCATGGCGCCGGATTAAGGGCGCCGCGTCGCGCGGTGGCTGCATCCTCCGGCCGCATCGTGCGTTCTCCCTTGCATATGCGCGCCTGCCGGCCTTCGCCTGCGGGCCGCCCGCGAAGGAGTCCCGTCATGAGAACGTTCTCCATCAGCCTGCCACGCCTTTCCCTGCTCCCGGCCGCGCTGACCCTCGCCCTGCTGCCCGGCTGCACCACAACCGGCACGGGCGTGGGCAATTCGCGCGCGCCGGGGGCCTCGGCCGTCTTCCAGTGGACCGCGCAGAGCGCCCGCAGCGGCACCATGACGGCGGACCTCGCCGATGGACGCCGCTTCTCGGGCCGCTTCTTCCAGATCACGCGCGAGACGCGAGTCGATGAGCTGGCGCCGCTCTGGGTCGGCTGGCGCGGCCCCTTCGGCCCCCGAATGCGGCGCGGCGGCTGGGGCTATTGGGAGCCCTCGCCGCGCTTCATCACCGAATATTCCGGGCGCGTGCTCGCCAATCTCGCCGGCCCCGGCGGCCAGATGCGCTGCCGCTTCCGGTTGGTGCGGCCATCCTCCGGCATGAGCGGCGGCGGCGAAGGGCGCTGCCAGCTTGGCGACGGCGCCGTCATCCGCGCTCATTTCCCCAGCCACTGAGGCGAGCCCCGGACTGATTGGCGGGACTGCGGGGACGTGGTAAACTCGGGGATCGATCGGAGAGGAGGGACTCATGTCCATCTCGCGCCTGGCAGGCTTATGCCGGCTGATCGCCGCAGCCCTGGCCGCCGGCGCCCTGACTGCGCCGGGCGTCGCCGCGCCCGCGCAGGGCCTCGATCCCGCATCGGCGGCCCTCCCGGCCTCGGCCCTCGCCACAGCCCCCATCCAGACGCCGCTCTCGCCGGCGCCAGTGGAGCTTGCCATCGGCACGCCCGGCACCGGCCTCGCCCTGCCGCCCCTGGCCGAGCCGCCCACGCCCGATTTTCTGCGCCTGGGCGAGGACAAGGCCGACCGCATGACCATGCCGGTGCGCATCGGCGGCCTGGGCCCCTATCCCTTCCTCATCGACACCGGCTCGCATCGCTCCATCGTCGCCACCGAACTGGCCCACCGGCTGGCCTTGCAGGAGCTGCCGCCGGTCGAAATCGTCAGCATCGCCGGGCGGGAGACGGTCGCCGCCGTGCACCTCGATGAGCTGCGCTTCGGCACGCAGGTAGTGAGCGATCTGCCCGCGCTCAGCATCGCGCATCAAAATCTGGGCAGCGCCGGCCTCATCGGGCTCGACAGCCTGCGCGACAAGCGACTGACGCTGGATTTCCGCAAGCGCGAGATGACCATCGGCCCCAGCGCGCGGGCGCGCGAACCGACCGACCGCAACACCATCGTCATCACAGCGCGCAGCAAGCTCGGCCAGCTCATTCTCGTCAACGCCAGTTTCGAGGGGCGGCGCGTCAACGTCATCCTCGATACCGGCGCGGAGATGAGCGTGGGCAACATGGCGCTGTTCGAGAAGCTCAAGGAGAAAAGGCTGGTGATGCCGCCGCGCCCGGTGGTGATCCACACCGTGACCGGCCAGCCGGTTGCCGCGCAGTTCAGCATCGTGCGCCGCCTGCGCATCGGCACGCTGAGCATCGACAATGTGCCGATGGTGTTCCTTGATGCCGCGCCCTTTGCCGAGCTGGGTCTGGCGGGCAAGCCCTCCATGCTGCTCGGCATGGTGATGCTGCGCATGTTCGACCGGGTGGCAATCGATTTCGGCCATCGCCATGTCGACTTCGAGCTGCCGAAAAGTTCCGAGCGCGCGAACGGGGATCGGCTACTTGCCGCCCTCTAAGCCTCCGCAATCATGGGCGCCGCCGCCCGCCGGCAGCGGCTGGCCGCATGCCCCGCACAGCGCGCGCGCCGCGCCCGGCCGCTCGCCATGGGTGATGGAGACGCGCTCGTCGAACAGGAAGCAGTCGCCGCGCCACAGACTTTCCGTTTCCGCCATCTCCGCAAGATAGCCGAGGATGCCGCCCTTGAGGTGATAGACCTCATCGAAGCCCTGCGCGCGGGCATAAGCGGTGGATTTTTCGCAGCGTATGCCGCCGGTGCAGAACATGGCGATGCGCGGCTGCCGCCCTTGCGCCCGCCACTGCGCGGCCTGCGCATCGAACCAGGCGGGGAAATCGCCGAAGCTGGCCGTGCCGGGGTCGATCGCGCCGGCGAAGCTGCCGATGGCGACCTCATAGGCATTGCGCGTGTCGATGAGGATGGTGTCGGGATCGGCGACGAGCGCATTCCACGCGTCCGGCGCGACATGCGTGCCCGCCCCGCCCGCCGCGTCGACCGGCACGCCCATGGTCACGATCTCGCGCTTCACTTTCACTTTCCAGCGCGCGAAGGGCAGCGCCGGCGCCATATGCTCGCGGGGCGCCAAGGCGGCGAACCCCGGCTCGGCCCGCAGCAGGGCGAAGAGCGCGTCCAGATCGTCCGGCGCGCCGGCGATGGTGCCGTTCGCCCCTTCCGGCGCGACGATGATCGAGCCGCGCAGGCCCCGCGCCGCGCCCAGTGCGCGCAGCCGCGCGGCCAGCGCCTGCGGGTCCGCCACGGCGGCGAACCGGTAGAAGGCGGCGACGCGCACGGGCGTCTCGGCGGGCTCGGCATCCATGCGCGGCCTTTACGCGCGCCGGGCGTGCCGGCTCAAGCCCCGTCCTCCGTCCACCGCTGCGCTCTTGCCGGACTTCGTGGCGCGCGGCATAGGCCGGTCATGACTTGTTCTCCCTTCCCCTTCGGCGGGCAGAGCTGGCGGGCGCTGAGCGAGGGCGCGCTCTACTGGGTGGAGCGCGAGGCCCTGATCGTGGCCGATCTGCATCTGGAAAAGGGCAGCGCCTATGCCGCGCGCGGGCAGATGCTGCCGCCTTATGACAGCCTGGCCACGCTGGCCGCGCTGGAGGGCGCGCTGGCCCGCACGGGCGCGCGCGAACTCTGGTGCCTGGGCGACAGCCTGCACGACACCGCCGCGGCGGAGCGGATGAGCGCGCCGGTGCTGGAGCGGCTGGCGGCCCTCTCCGCGCGCTGCCGCTGGGTGTGGATCACCGGCAATCACGATCCCCATCCCAGCCCCCATCTGGGCGGCGAATGCCATGACGAGGCGGAAGTGGACGGCGTCCTGCTGCGGCACGAGGCGCGGGACGGCGAACCGCTGCCGGAGCTTTCCGGCCATTTTCACCCCAAATGGCGTCTCTCGCTGCGGGGCCGGTCGGTCTCGCGGCGCTGCTTCGTGCTCGGCCCGCGCAAGCTCATCCTCCCCTCCTTCGGCGCCTTCACCGGCGGGCTGGACGCCGGCGCTCCGCCCATCCGCGCGCTGGTCGGCGGCATGGCAGAGGCGCTGGTCCCCCTCTCCGACCGGCTGCTGCGCTTCCCGATGCCGGCCTGACCCGTCTCATGGATCCCCTCATGCCTCGTGCTTGCCACAGCCCGCACCACCCTGTCACATCTGTGCAACAGCGCCTGTCGAAGGGGCCGGATAAGCTGAATTTTTGTGGGGCCTGTCATGCCTATTAATGTAACCATATCGCCAAGCGCCGCCCCAAAGGCGCCTTGTCAGACCTCTCAGGGGAGTATGTCCGTGCGCCGACTTCTGCTGGTCACATCCGTCAGTCTCGCAACGCTTCATGTCGCTCACGCGACCCCCGTTCTGGCGCAGGACCTGCCCGCCGACGCGGCGAATGCCGCCGGGGAGGAGGACGAGGATGCCATGGGCGGCGCCATCGTCGTCACGGCGACGCGGCGCGCCAGCCCGCTCTCCAGCGTCCCCATCGCGGTCTCGGCGGTGACGGCGCAAGCGCTCCAGAACAGCGGCGCCAACGATATCCGCCAGTTGAACCAGCTCGCCCCCTCGCTGCTCGTCTCCTCCACCGGCACCGAGGCGAACGGCGCGGCGCGCATTCGCGGCATCGGCACGGTGGGCGACAATCCGGGGCTGGAAAGCTCGGTCGCGGTGTTCATCGACGGCGTCTATCGCTCGCGCACCGGCGCGGGCCTCACGGACCTGGGCGAAATCGAACGGGTGGAAGTGCTGCGCGGCCCGCAGGGCACGCTGTTCGGCCGCAATGCCTCGGCCGGCCTGCTCAACATCGTCTCCAAGTCGCCCAGCTTCAATCCGGGCGCCAGCGCCGAGCTGACCTACGGCAATTACGATTACTGGCACGCCTCCGCCCGCGTGACGGGGCCGATCACGCAGACGGTCGCCGCCAGCCTGGAGGGCGTCTATTCCCGGCGCGACGGATTTCTCACCTTGGTCGACACGGCCGGTACGCCGATTGGCGACACCAATAACCGCAACCGCTATTTCCTGCGCGGCCAGCTCCTCATCGAGCCGAGCAGCGATCTCTCCATCCGCCTCATTGCCGATTATACCAAGCGCGACGAGAGCTGCTGCGGCGCGGTCTATATCGGCACGTCGGAGGAGACCGGCACCGGCCCCGGCGACGTCACTGTCAGCCCCACCAACCGCATCGCCAGCCTGCTCTCGGTGCTGGGCACGCATTTCCCCAACGGCGCCACGCCCTACACGCAGGACCCGTATCAGCGCCGCGTCAGCATCACGCCCGGCCGGGAATATGTGAGCGACCTGCGCGACTGGGGCCTCTCCGGCGAGATCAACTACGACATGGGCGGCGCCAAGCTCACCAGCATCACGGCGTATCGCGACTACAAGTCGTCCGACTATGGCGACTATGACTATGCAACCGCCGACCTGCTCTATCGCGACCCCAACACCTTCCGCCAGTTCAAGACCTTCACGCAGGAGCTGCGGCTACAAGGCTCGGCGCTGGGCGACGCGCTCGACTGGCTGGTGGGCGGCTATTATGCGCACGAGAAGCTGACGCTGCGCGACAATATCCGCTTCGGCGCCGATTACGGCCGCTTCGCCGCCTGCCGGCTGATACAGGGCACCGGCGCGACCAGCAATTTCTCGGCCCAGCAGCTCGCGCTGTGCGCCGTGCCCTACACCACCGATCCCACGCCCAATATCGGCTCGCTCATCAGCGCCACGCAGGGCACGCTGAACGCCGGCCTCTATGCCGCCATCTATCAGGCAGCCATCGATCAGGGCGCCTCGCCCGTCGTGGCCGACGCGCAGGCGAGCGCGCAGGCCGGTGCCATCTCGACCGGCCTTGGCAACGGGCTGCGCGGCCTCGCGCAAATGCCCACCGGCGCGGGCGACACGGACAGCCGCTATCACCAGACCAGCCAGAACTGGGCGCTCTTTACGCACAATATCGTGCACCTGACCGACCGGCTCGATCTGACGCTGGGCCTGCGCTACACGCATGAGAGCAAGGACATCCGCCTCGATCTCAACAACAACAACGCCGTCTGCGCGCAGCTCCAGGCCGGCGGCGCGGCGGGCCTGCCCGGCATCGCCTCCAACGGCCAGCTCGGCTCGGCGGCCCAACTCGCCGCCGGCATCCTGACGCTTGGGTGCCTCGGCAACAGCAGCACGGGCCTCAACGCGCTCACGCCCACCGATTCCCGCAGCAGCGGCGAGTTCTCGGGCACCGCCAGCCTCTCCTACAAGCTCGGGACCGGCGCGATGGTCTATGCCAGCTATTCGCGCGGCTACAAGGCGGGCGGCTACAATCTCGACCGGTTCGAGCTGGGCTCCACCGGCGTGCGGCCGGGCGTCTCGCCGATCACCTATTTCTCGCCGCGCACCAATGCCGATGCCGCCACGCTCTGGTTCGAGCCGGAGACGGTGAACGCCTATGAGATCGGCTTCAAGCTCAACCGCCGCGAATGGGGCATCAACACCGCCCTCTTCCGGCAGGAGTTCACCAACTTCCAGCTCAACACCTTCAACGGCACCAGCTTCGTGGTGCAGAACATCAACGGCTGCAAGGGCGAGACAGCGCTTGACGGCACCTGCGCCAACACCAAACCCGGCCTGGTGAGCGAAGGCGTGGAGATCGAGGCCTATGTCTCGCCCTCGCGCACGGTGCGCATCGCCACCGGCCTCACTTACGCCAGGACAGATCTGGCGGACCGGCTGGTGGGCAATGGCGACGGCTCCGTGCCGCTCGACCCGGCGCTCTACCTGCTGGAGGGCGGCACCAACAGCAACGCGCCGCGCTTTGTCGTCACCGGCAGTTTCGCCTGGACGCCGCCGCTTGGCGGCAGCGGGCTGACCGGCCTCGTCTATGTCGATGCGCGCGCGACCAGCAACTACAACACCGGCTCGGACCTCTATCCCGAGAAGATGCAGCAGGGCTACACGGTCGCCAATGCCCGCCTGGGCGTGCGCGGCCCCAATGAACGCTGGGCCATCGAGCTGTGGGGCCAGAACATCTTCAACGAGCGCTATTCGCAGGTGATCTTCAACAGCCCCCTGCAAAGCTCGGGTCCCAACAACCAGTCGGTCGACCAGCTCGGCCGCGCCGGCGCCACGATGACCAACCAGCTGTTCTCGTCCTATCTCGCCGAGCCGCGCACCTATGGCATCACGCTGCGGGGCAAGTTCTAGGACGGATCGGGAGGACGTCTGTACTCCGGGACGCGCGCGTGATCCGCTCGCACTGAACCGGAGTGTGGCTCTCCGCGCCCGATCTGGCGCTCATGCAATTGCTGGTGGGATCGGTGACGACGGTGCTGCTGCTGCTCCTGCTCGGTCTGCGCTGGCTGCCCAAGCGAATCGAGGAGATCTGGCCGGATGAGCGCAGCCCGGCTGCGCCGCGCGACCCATCTCTCGCTCTCGGTCGCGGCGGGCCTGGGCGTGCCCGTCACCGAGGCAGCAGGCCGGGGGGGGGGGTGACGACCGGGTCGACGCTACACATGGCCCGGCTGGGGCATCACGCCGGCTGGCACGCAGCGCGTGCGCCCCGGAGCGGCCCACCGCATCAGGGCTGGCGCGCGGCCATCAGATAGTCGGCGAGCAGGGCGATGTCCGTCTCGCTCATCAGGCCACCGAAGCTCGGCATGTCGCCGCGCCCCTCGGTCAGCGTGGCGACGATGAAAGCGCGCGTGAGGTGCGCATTGCCATCGAGAGCGGGCGCATAGGCGCCATTTGCATCCGCGTCCGCCAGGCTGTGGCACTGGAAACAGCCCATCTCGCGAAAGAGCGCGCGGCCTTTCTCGCGCAGGACCGCCTCGTCGGCTGGCGGCGCGTCCGGCCGGGGTTGGGACTGGGGGAGAGTTGCTCTGAAGCCCGCCCCATCGAGAGAATCAGTGCTCCTGCACAGGCAGGAGCCACGGCGGCGCTGCAAGGCGGCTGGGTCCGGGGCGCCTGCCTGCGCAGGAGCACAAGGCTGGTTCGTTCAAAAGCGGGACGCCCCAAAAGGAAAGGCCCGGAGCATGCCCCGGGCCTTTCGCATGAATATAGTGGCGGCAGCGCCTTATTCGGCGGCTTCGGCCTGACGCGGGCGGCGGGGCCGGCGCGGCTTGGGCGCGGCGGGCTCGCCTTCGTTCCCGGTCGTCTCAGCCTCGGCGGGCGCCTCGCTGCGGCCGATAGCCGGCGGCAGGGCAGCGAGGTTGATCGTGCCTTCATTCCCGTCGGCATCGTCACTGGCGTTGCGGTCGCTGGCGTTGCGGTCACTGGCGTTGCGCGGGCGGCGCTCGCCGCCGCGCTCCTCGCGTCGTTCGTCCTTGCGCTCACGGGGCTCACGGGGCGCGCGCTGGCGGCTCTGCTCGTTGCCTTCATTGCTGCGGCGACGCGCGGGCCGATCCGGATAGCCGGCGGAGGTTTCCATACCGCCCTCGACGCCCGACTCGTCGCCCTCATCCAGGCCGCTGTCCTCGCCTTCGTCGCCCATGTCGAAGCTCTCGCCCCCGGACTCATCATTGCGGCGGAAGCGCGCCTGCTGTTCTTCCTGACGTGCGCGATTGTCGGCGAGCACGCGGAAATAATGATCGGCAAACTGGAGATAATATTCGGCGTTCACGCGATCGCCGGCCATTTGCGCATCGCGCGCCATGTTGCGGTATTTCTCCAGCAACTGCGTCGCATTGCCACGCGCCCGGCTGTCGATCCGATTTCCTGAATCACCATTGCCGCGATTGCCGCCGCCTTGCTGGCGCGGATTGTTCCGGCCGCGACGGCGACCGGCCTGACGATTGTTGATCAACGGTTCGTCCCTATGCTTACGACAAAAACCCTTTTGTCCCGGATGGCGCGACCTTGTGCTTGAAGCGCGATGCAGCCGGCGGAAGGGCAGGATTCCTGCCTTCGCGCCCCGCGCTTCGGCCAACGGCTCCATTCTTGAACGCCGCCAAAACTGTGGGAGCAGATCACTCGCCCGGCGCCCCCCGCGCGCGGCCTGCAGCAATCTTGGCTCGCCAGATAGACCGTCCGATCGCTCAAACCAAGCAAAAATCGCATGAGACGGTTAAAAAAGCGCGACCCGTGCCATATGGGGACGGCGGCGGCAAAAGGGAAGGGGCACGGGCCGCTCCGTGCGCGCCGGCGGGCTGGATAGCGCACATACGCTCGCGCCCACGGGGCCCGCGCGAAAAGCCGCCGCTCCGCTCAGTCCGCCGTCACGGCAAGGCAGCGCGCATTGCCCGCCAGATCCCGCCGCACCGCCACCGCGAATCCCTGCGCGCGAAACAGCGCCGCCGCGCTCTCGCCCTGATCGAAGCCGATCTCGAACAGCGCAATGCCGCCCGGCGCCAGCAACTCGCCGATCTGACGGGCCAGCACGCGATAGGCATCGAGCCCGTCCGCCCCGCCGAACAGCGCCTGCGCGGGCTCATAATGGGCAACATCCGGCGGCAGCATGGCATCGTCGCGAATATAGGGCGGGTTGCACAGGATGAGATCGAACCGCTCGGCCAGCCCCGCGCCCCAGTCGCCCGCCTGGAAGGCCGCGCGGGCGGCAAGGCCGGTGGCATGTGCATTGTCCCGCGCCACGTCGAGCGCCGCCGGAGAGCTGTCGATGCCGAGACCGTTCGCCCCCGGCCACTGATCGAGCGCGGCGAGCAGCAGCGCGCCCGATCCGGTGCCCAGATCCAGAATGCGGCGCGGCGGCGCGCGGCCCTCGAAACGGTCGATCGCCGCCTCGATCAGTGTCTCGCTGTCCGGCCGGGGCACCAGCACGTCGCGCGTCACCTTGAGCGTGAGGCTCCAGAAATCGCGCGTGCCGAGGATCTGGGCGACCGGCTCGCGGGTAAGGCGGCGCGCCAGCAGCGCGTCGAGCCCATCGGGCAGCGCCAGGTCCGGCAGGCGCAGAATCATCTCCTCGCGGCGCAGGCCCAGCGCGTGGGCCGCCAGCAGCTCGGCATCCAGCCGGGGCGTGCCGCTCACCGGCGCCAGCCGCGCCCCGGCCTGCCGCAGCCATTGGTCCAGCGGGCCGGGCGCGCGATGCGGAGGGCCACCCGGAACCGGCGCCCCATTCCCCGTCATGGTCAGGCCACCATATCGAGCTGCGCCAGGCGCGCCGCCTCGTCCTGCGCGATGAGCGCGGCGATCACTTCGTCCAGCCCCGGCCCTTCCAGGATTTCCGGCAGGCGGTGCAGCGTCAGGCCGATGCGGTGGTCCGTCACGCGCCCCTGCGGGAAATTATAGGTGCGGATGCGCTCGGAGCGGTCGCCCGAGCCCACCATCGCCTTGCGTGCGCCGGCATGTTCGGCCTGGGTGCGCTCGCGCTCGGCCTCGTAGAGCCGCGTGCGCAGCACCTTGAGCGCCTTGGCCTTGTTCTTGTGCTGCGATTTCTCGTCCTGCTGGGTGACGACGAGCCCGGTCGGCAAGTGAGTGATACGCACGGCGCTGTCGGTCGTGTTCACATGCTGCCCGCCCGAGCCGGAGGCGCGATACACATCGATGCGCAGGTCGGTCGCCTCGTTGATCTGCACGTCCACCTCTTCCGCCTCCGGCAGCACCGCCACCGTCGCCGCGCTCGTGTGGATGCGCCCGCCGCTTTCCGTGACCGGCACGCGCTGCACGCGGTGGACACCGCTCTCGAACTTCAGCCGCGCGAACACGCCGGTGCCCGTGACCGAGGCAATGACTTCCTTGAAGCCGCCCTGCTCGGAGGCGCTGGCGGAAATGATCTCCACGCGCCAGCCCTGCCCCTCGGCATAGCGCTGGTACATGCGCAGCAGATCGCCGGCGAACAGCGCCGCCTCGTCGCCGCCCGTGCCGGCGCGAATCTCCAGCATGGCCGGGCGCTGGTCGGCGGCGTCGCGAGGCAGAAGCGCCACGGCGAGGGCATGTTCCGCCTCGGGCAACCGGGCGCGCACGCTCTCCAGCTCCTCCTGCGCCATGGCCTTCATCTCGGGATCGGCGAGCAGCGCCTCCAGTCCGGCCAGTTCCTTGCGCAGGTCCTCGACCTGCGAGGCGGCCTTCACCACCGGCTCCAGCTCGGCATAATCCTTGGAGAGGCGCACGAACTCGGCGGGATCGAGGTCGCCCCGCGCCATCTGCGCCTGCACTTCCTCCTGCCGCCGCAGGATCGCGGCGATCCGGTCGGGGGAGATCTGCGTCATGCCTCGAGCGGCGCCAGCAGCGCGCGCACGCGCTCGCTCGCTTCCCCCCGCACATTGAGGGCCAGCGCCCCATCGCGCCGCCCGATGGAGACCAGCGCGCGCGCGGGAATCTTCGCCGCCTTGTCGAAGCGCTTGCGCGGCGAGCCGCTCGTCACGCTGTCGGCGGACAGGCCCGCGCGGCGCAGGATCGAGAGCGCGCGGACAGCCTCGCCGAGCGCGGCATCGTCCTCCAGCGCAATGACGACATCGAGGATCGGCTGCTGCGGGTCCGCCAGCAGCATCCCCAGCCGCTCGATGCCCGCGGCCCAGCCCACAGCCGGCGTGTGCGGTCCGCCCAGCGCCTCGATAAGCCCGTCATAGCGCCCGCCGCCCAGCACGGTGCCCTGCGCGCCCAGACGATCGGTCACGAACTCGAAGGCGGTGTGGCGATAATAATCGAGGCCGCGCACCAGCCGGGCATTGCGCGTCCAGGCGACGCCGGCCGCCTCCAGGCCCTTCACCACCGCCTCGAAGAAGGCGCCCGCCTCACTCGACATATGCGCGTCGATCTCCGGCGCGGCGTCGGCAATGGGACGGTCGCGCGGGTCCTTACTGTCGAGGATGCGCAGCGGGTTCTTGAGGAGCCGCTCCTGGCTCTCCTCGGAGAGATCGCCGCGATGCCCCTCGAAATGCGCCACCAGCGCCTGCCGCCATGCCTCGCGCGTGGCGCTGTCGCCCAGCGTATTGAGCGTCAGCGTCACCCCTTCGCTCACGCCCAGTTCCTTCAGAAGCTGGTCGGCAAAGATCAGCAGCTCGGCATCCGCCAGCGGCTCGGGAGCGCCAATGATCTCGGCGTCGATCTGGTGGAACTGGCGGTAGCGCCCCTTTTGCGGGCGCTCGTAGCGAAACAGGGGACCGTGCGTCGCCACCTTGAGCGGCGCATATTGCTGCCAGCCCTCGGTGAGATAGGCCCGCGCGATGCCGGCGGTGAACTCGGGCCGCAGCGTCACCGAATCCCCGCCGCGATCCTCGAAGGTGTACATCTCCTTGGAGACGACATCCGTGGTCTCGCCCAGAGAACGCGAGAAGACGGCCGTCGCCTCGAACACCGGCACTTCGATGCGCTTGAAACCATAGAGTCTGCGCACGCGCTCGAAGGTTTCGACGACATGGACGAAGCGGTCCGCGCTCTCGCCCAGCATGTCTTGCGTGCCGCGAATGGGCCGGGGTGTCTCAGATTTCGCCATGGGGTGCGCCTCTAGCGGGAAATTCCCGATACGGAAATAGGCCCACTTATCCTCGCCCCTTCCGGGGAGAGGATATGCAGCCTTATCGCCGCAAGGCGATCAGGCGCGGTTGGAGAGGGGGATCGGCGTTCCAGCCCCTCTCCCCAGGGGCAAGGAAGCACTCTTACTCCGCCGCCGCCAGGAAGCGGTCGTCGATGCTCGCCTCGGCCTCCCAGCTCTTGATCTCGGGCAGGCATTTCTCGGCGAAGAGGTGGATGTTCTTGAGCGCCTCGGCCTGCGGCATGCCGCCGAAATAGACGTGCGGGAAGAAGCCCTGCGGCTTGTAGATTTCCTTCAGCTCCCACATCCGGTCGAGGATCTGCTGGGGCGTGCCGGTGACGGCCGACTTGGCGAACTCCTCCACATAGGGCTCGATCGCCTCGGGCTGGAGCGCCATCTTCTCGTAGCTCTCATAGCCCTTGATGGTGGAGAAGAGCCCCGGCTTGTCCAGACTGTAGTTGCGGATCGCCGCGCGCATGGTGTTGGCCATATATTTGCGGCCCTGCTCCTGCGCATAATCCGCGCTCTCGTCGAGATAGTAATTGCCGCCGAGCATGGGCGGCGGCGGCGTCGTGCCGTCGTTGCGGACCTCCTGCCACGCCTCGTTATACATGTCCGGCGGCACTTCCTTGCCGCGCTGGGGCAGCATCAGCACCATGTTGCCGAAACCCAGCCGCGCGGCCGTGCGCATGGAGCTGCCGGAGAGCGAGCCGCAGAATTTCCGCCCCTCGAAGCTGCGCAGCGGGCGCGGGCGCAACTCCCGGCGCGGCTGCTTGATGTGAGTATAGTCGCCCTCGATGACGCCGGTTTCCAGCGCGGGAATGACGAGGTCCAGAATTTCGCTGTAGCGCTCGCGCGCCGTGCTCTGGTCGATGCGCAGCCCTTCATATTCATAGGGCGAAAGACCATTGCCGAAGCCCAATATGGCCCGCCCGCGCGAGAAGATATCCAGATTGATGATCTTCTCGGCCAGCCGCACCGGGTCGTGCCAGGGCACGATGATGACCTGCGTGCCCAGCTTGATGCGCTTGGTCCGGCCGGCGATATAGCTGAGCAACTGGAGCGGATCGTTGGACATGGAATAGTCCGTGAAATGATGCTCGGTGATCCAGACCGAGTCGAAACCCAGTTCCTCGGCCAGAACCAGATTTTCCAGCTCCTCCTGGATGAACTGCACGTCCGGGTAATCATTGCCGCGCTGGTGCGCCATTCCGGTGGCCAGACCTACATGCATGGCTCTCTCCCTCGCTGGCCGCGCGCCGGCCTCCCCTTATGGGTGCGCCGCCCCGGCCTTCTCTCCTGTGCGCGGGAGTGTAGCGCCTTCCCGGCCCGCAGGCGAGGCGCCAGCGCGACCACCCGTACCGCAGGGCGAAACGGTGCTCTTGCCGGTCTGCTCCACTTGCGGCATGACGCCCGCCCGCCAAGCAAAGGATGCGCCATGATCGTCAGGGACAGGCCGGGCCTCCATGAGCTGCTGTTCGCGGTGCGCGGCTCCATCATCCTGCTCATCGCGCCGGGCGTGGCGCTGCTCACGGCCTTCGCCGCCGCTCTGGTCTGGCTCAATCACCGATTCGACCTGTTCCCGCCAATCGATGCCATCGGCTTCACTGTCTTCGGCATCGCGCTCTCGCTCTTCCTCGGCTTCCGCAACAATGCGGCCTATGATCGCTGGTGGGAAGCGCGCAAGCTCTGGGGCGGACTGCTCGCCGACATGCGCAGCCTGGCGCGCGAGGCGGACCTGTTCGTGACCGATGCGGCGCTGCGGCAGGCGCTGCTGGGCGATGCCCTCGCCTTCCTCCACCTGCACCGCGCCAATCTGCGCAAGCTGGGGGACGATCCCGTCGCCCGCGCGGCCGGCGGCGATCTGGCCGACGCGCCCCATCCGCCCTGCGCCGCGCTGGACCGCATGACGGCGACCCTCGCGCAGGCCCGCGCCGCCGGGGCGCTCGACGGCTTCGGCGCGCTGGCGCTGGAAGGACGGCTGGCCAACATGACGCTCCAGCAGGCCGGCTGCGAGCGCATCGCCGCCACGCCGCTGCCCTTCGTCTATTCGCTGCTCGTCTATCGCACGACCTATCTCTACTGCCTGCTCCTGCCCTTCGCGCTCATCGGCCCGGCCGGCTGGATGACGCCGGTGTTCGTCGGCATCGTCGGCTATGTGTTCCTGGGCCTGGCCGAAGTGAGCGAGGAGCTGAGCCACCCCTTCGGCACCACGCCCAACGCCCTACCGCTCGACGCCATCTGCCGCGCTGCCGAGATCAGCCTCGCGCCCCATCTCGGCCGCCCCGCGCCCGAGCCGCTGGAGGCCCGGAACTATTATCTGAGCTGAAGGACCGGCGAGTCGTATCAGGAGCGGGCCGGGTCTCGCTCCAGCATGAGCGCGGGCTGCCCCCGATAGGTCGTCTCGCCAAAGGCGGCATAGCCGAGCTTCGCCGCCAGAGCGCGGGAGGCGCCATTGTCCGGGTGAATGAGGCAGACCGTCCGGCTGCCGCCGCTGTGCGCCGCATACCAGTCATGCGCGGCGCTGGCCGCCTCATGGGCGTAACCGCGCCCATGCACCCGGGTGGCGAATATCCAGGCCGCCTCGCCCGCATCATCGAAACCGGGGCCGAGGCCGCGATGATAATCGGCAATACCCGTTTCGCCCACATAGCGGCCGGACGCCTTTTCGATCACCGCGAAGAGGCCGTAGCCCAGCAGCGTCCAGTGGCCCGTGTAGCGCAGGATCCGGTTCCACGCCTCTTCCGCCGACAGCGGCTCCCCGCCCAGATAGCGCACGACCTCGGGGTCCGAGCACATGGCGCAATAAGGCGCGTGGTCCGCCAGATCATAGGGCCGCAGCGTCAGCCGCTCGGTGTCGATCCTCATGGTGCGACCTATAACGGCGGAGGGCCGGCACGACAATTTCGCCCGCCACGGCGGCGCGGGACGCAGCAGCCGCGCCCCTCCCGCTGGACGCGCGCGCATCGCCGCGCCATGCTGGGCGCCTGCCCCTGTGGAGTGCCGGAATGCCTCGCCGTCTGCTGATTGCCCTCGCCGCCTCGTCCGTCCTCGCCGCCGCCGCGCCGGCCCAGACCGGCGCGCCCGTGCCGCGCTCGGAGCCGCAGGCGCTGCCGGTGGCGGACACCGTGCCGCCCGCGCGGGACATTCCCTGGACAGCGGGGACGATCAGGCTGGAGGTCGACGCGACGGACCTGGCGCGGCGCATCGTCGCGGTGAAGCAGACCATTCCCGTGGCCGGCGCCGGCCCGCTGACACTGCTCTTCCCCGAATGGCTGCCCGGCAAGCATGACGCGCGCGGCGAGATCGACAAGCTCGCCGGCCTCACCGTCACCGCCAATGGCGCGCCAGTGCCGTGGCGGCGCGATCCGCGCAATGTCTATGCCTTCCACGTCAACGTGCCGGCCAATGCGAACAGCCTCGTCGTGCGCTTCCAGTTTCTGGCGCCGACCGACCCGAACCAGGGCCGCATCATCCTCACCGAGAGCATGGCGAACATCCAGTGGAACAGCGTCTCGCTCTATCCGGCCGGCTATTATGTCCGCCGCATCCCCATCCAGGCGACGCTCACGCTGCCGGCCGGCTGGACGGCGGCGAGCGCGCTGGGCGCCCAGACCCGCAACGGCGCCGGCGAGACGGTGATCGCCTATGAAGAGACCGACTATGAGACACTGGTCGATTCGCCGCTTTTCGCCGGACGTTTTGCCCGCGCGGTGGATCTGGGCCAGGCGGTGACGCTCCACCTCTTCGCCGACGATCCGGGCGAGCTGATCGCAAGTCCCGAGCAGATCGCCGCGCACCGCAAGCTGGTGGACGAGGCGCTGGCGCTGTTCGGCGGCCGGCATTTCGACCGCTATGCCTTCCTCCTCGCCATTTCCGGACAACTGGGCTCGATTGGCCTCGAACATCAGCGCTCCAGCGAGAACCGGGTGGAGCCGGGCTATTTCCGCGACTGGGAGGCGGGACCGGGTGCCCGCAACATCCTGCCGCACGAGTTCGCCCATAGCTGGAACGGCAAATATCGCCGCCCGGAGCTGCTCTGGACGCCGGATTATGCCACGCCCATGCAGGACGATCTGCTCTGGGTCTATGAGGGGCAGACGCAGTTCTGGGGTTATGTGCTGGGCGCGCGCGCCGGCATCTACAGCAAGCAGCAGACGCTGGACGCGCTCGCCTCCATCGCCGCCCGGCTGGACACGGCGCGTGGCCGCGAGTGGCGCCCGCTCCACGACACGACCTACGATCCCATCATTGCCAAGCGCCAGCCCAAGGCGTGGTCGAGCTGGCAGCGCAGCGAGGATTATTACAATGAGGGCCTGATGCTGTGGCTGGAGGCCGACGCCATCCTGCGGCGCGAGACGGGCGGCGCGCGAGGCCTCGACGATTTCGCGCGCGCCTTCTTCGGCCTCAACGATGGCGATCTGGGCCAGCTCACTTACGGCCGGCAGGATGTAATCGACGCGCTGAATGCCATCGCGCCCTATGACTGGGCCGGTTTCCTGCGCGAGCGGGTCGACCAGCCGACGCGCGAGATCACCAAGGGCGGCTTTACGCTGGGCGGCTATCGCCTCGTCTATGGCGAGACGCCGGGCAGCACGGACAGCGCGCGCGAGGCCAGCGGCCGCTTCGTGGACCAGAGCGTGGGCGTGGGGCTGGTCGTCTCCAACAGCGGCGACGTGCTCTCCAGCGTCTGGGACAGTCCCGCCTTCAAGGCCGGCATCACGCTGGGCACGAAGATCGTCGCGGTCAATGGCGATGAATATTCCCCCGTCGCCTTCCGCCAGGGGCTGCGCGACGCGACCGATCGCCGGCGGGCGCTTTCACTGATTATCAAGCAACAGCAAAGATATCGCGTAATCACGCTCGATTATTCGGGCGGCATCCGCTATCCGCGCCTCGAAAAGGTGGGAGAGGGTGAATCGAGTCTTGACCGGCTGCTCGAAGAGCGGGCCGGCGGGATTCATGTCGATCAACCCAATGCGACAGGCCAGTCATGAACATCGAGCTTATTCCAGTCGGCGCCAATCCGCCCGAAAGCCTCAACGTCATCATCGAAGTCCCGACCGGCGGCGAGCCTGTCAAATATGAGTTCGACAAGGAATCGGGCGCGCTGTTCGTCGACCGCATCCTGCACACACCGATGCGCTATCCCGCCAATTACGGCTTCGTGCCGCATACCCTTTCGCCCGACGGCGACCCGCTCGACGCGCTCGTCGTGGCGCGCTCGCCCTTCGTGCCGGGCTGCGTGGTGCGCGCCCGCCCGATCGCGGTGCTGAACCTGGAAGACGAGCATGGCGGCGACGAGAAGCTGATCTGCGTGCCCGACGACGCGACTTTCCCTTATTATTCCAACGTCGCCGAGAAGGATGACCTGCCGGACATCGTGTTCGCGCAGATCGAACATTTCTTCACGCATTACAAGGACCTGGAGGCCGAGAAGTGGGTGCGCGTCGGCACCTGGGGCGATTCCGCCGAGGCCCGCCGCGTCACGCTGGAAGCCATCGAGCGCTACCAGCAGCACAAGCGGGCGCGCGACGCCGCCTGACAGGCGCGACGGCGAACGGACAGGAAAGGCCGGGTCCGCAAGGGCCCGGCCTTCCGTCATTCTGGGCTGTCATTTGGAGGGACTGCGGGCAGGCGCGAACGGCGATCCTCATCCGTGATCCCCGCGAAAGCAGGGGTCCAGTTCCCGGCGGCGCTGTGCACAGGGCCGGTGGCGGTCTTTCGGTCGGCCATCGCGCGGGGGCGGCACGGGGCGCGGGCGGCCCCGCCCGCTGGACGCGCTGGAGCTGGTGGAGGTGAGCCTGGCGCCCTACCCGATGCAGCCACTGGCGCGGGTGCATGCGGTGGCGCAAGGAAGGGGACCCAAGCCTAAGGCGCGTCGCCCAGCCGCAACAGGCCCCGCGTACCATCCTCCTGCGCGACGAGGATGATGGCGAAGGGCTTGCCGCCACGATCGCGGCCGGTGATCCGGTTGCCCGCCACATCCACGGCCATGCCCTTCTCGCGGAAGGCCGCGACGAAATAGTCCCGCACCTGCGCGGGCGTCGCATCGGCATCGAAGCGGATGCGCACCGCGCCTTCGCTGCGCCCGTCCTCGCCGGACAGGTCCACCGCGATGACGCGCGCGCCGGGATAGAGCCTGACCCCGTCGACATCGATGTCGCCGGTCTCGATCTTGAGCGAGGGCAACGTGAAGCGCCCCTTCACCGCCGGCAGGTCGATGGAGACATTGGCCGCGCCGCCATCGCCGCCCTCCACGCGCATGGCGTAGCCGCCTTCGCCGCCCTCATTGTCCGCGCCAGCCCCCCGTCGCGCGCCATTATCGCAGGCGCCCAGCATGGCGACACCGAGGAGCACGAAAACGAGGCGCGTGTTCTGCATGATGCGATATCCCGGCGCTCGGCCCTCTGACGGGGCGGTGCCTCATCTCTATCGCCAAAGCGTCCCCGCGCGCAACCGCGCCCGCCGGGCAGGGCAATAGGCCGCGCCGGCGCATTTCGCTTCCGTTCCCCCGCCCGCTTTCCTATAGACTGGGGCATGACGGAAGAGACCTCGACCACCCCCTCCCCCACCACCACCCAATATGGCGCCGACAGCATCAAGGTGCTCAAGGGCCTGGATGCCGTGCGCAAGCGCCCCGGCATGTATATCGGCGACACGGATGACGGCTCGGGCCTGCATCACATGGTCTTCGAGGTGAGCGACAACGCCATCGACGAGGCGCTGGCCGGCCATTGCGACCTGGTGCTGATCGAGCTGAACCCGGATGGCTCCGTGTCCGTGGAGGATAATGGCCGGGGCATTCCCACCGGCATCCACAAGGAGGAAGGCGTCTCCGCCGCCGAGGTCATCATGACCCAGCTCCACGCCGGCGGAAAGTTCGAGAACACCAGCGACGACAATGCCTACAAGGTGTCGGGCGGCCTGCACGGCGTGGGCGTGAGCGTCGTCAACGCGCTGTCCGAATGGCTGGAACTCACCATCTGGCGCGAGGGCAAGGAGCACTGGATGCGCTTCCGCCACGGCGATGCCGAGGCACCGCTCGCCGTGCGCGGCGATGCGCCCGTCGTCGACGGCGCGCCCAAGAAGGGCACGCGCGTCACCTTCCTCGCCTCCACCAACACGTTCAAGAACGTCACCGAATTCGATTTCGAGAAGCTTCAGCACCGCTATCGCGAGCTGGCCTTCCTCAACTCCGGCGTCCACATCCTGCTGCGCGACCGGCGCCATGAGCAGGTGGAGGAGCACGATCTCTTCTACGAAGGCGGCATCGCGGCCTTCGTCAAATATCTGGATCGCAACAAGGCCGCGCTCATTCCCGAGCCCATCGCCATTTCCGCCCAGCGCGACGGCATCGGCATCGATGTCGCGCTGGAGTGGAACGACAGCTATTACGAAAACGTCCTCTGCTTCACCAACAACATCCCGCAGCGCGACGGCGGCACCCATCTCGCCGCCTTCCGCGCGGCGCTGACCCGTACGCTCAACGGCTATGCGGAGAAGTCCGGCATCCTCAAGAAGGAGAAGGTGAACCTCACTGGCGAGGACATGCGCGAGGGGCTCACCGCCATCGTCTCGGTGAAGCTGCCCGATCCCAAGTTCGGCAGCCAGACCAAGGACAAGCTGGTCTCCTCCGAAGTTCGCCAGCCGCTCGAAAGCCTGATGGCGGACAAGATGGCCGAGTGGCTGGAGGAGAACCCCGCTCACGCCAAGGTCGTCTGCCAGAAGATCATCGACGCCGCCGCCGCCCGCGAGGCCGCGCGCAAGGCCCGCGAGATGACGCGCAAGGGCACGATGACCGTCGCCTCCCTGCCCGGCAAGCTCGCCGACTGCCAGGAGAAGGACCCGGCCAAGTCCGAGCTGTTCCTGGTGGAGGGCGATTCGGCCGGCGGCTCGGCCAAGCAGGGCCGCGACCGGCATTTCCAGGCGATCCTGCCCCTGCGCGGCAAGATCCTGAACGTCGAGCGCGCCCGCTTCGACCGCATGTTGGGCTCGCGCGAGATCGGCACGCTCATCCAGGCGATGGGCACCGGCATTCGCGACGATTTCAACCTGGAAAAGCTGCGCTATCACAAGATCGTCATCATGACCGACGCCGACGTGGACGGCGCGCACATCCGCACGCTGCTGCTCACATTCTTCTACCGGCAGATGCCTGAAATCATCGAGGCGGGTCATCTCTTCATCGCCCAGCCGCCGCTCTACAAGGCGACACGCGGACGCAGCGAGGTCTATCTCAAGGACGAAGCCGCGCTCGACCAGTATCTGGTGGATGCCGGCATCGACGCCATGGTGCTGGAGACGGCCGGCGGAGTCCAGCGCTCCGGCGCGGACCTGCGCGGCCTCATCGACCATTCCCGCCGCATGCGCATGCTGATGCGCCATGTGCCGCGCCGCTATCCCAGCGCCATCGTGGAAGTGCTGGCACTGGCCGGCGCGCTCGCCGCCGAGCTTTCGGACGAGGCGCGCGCGGATGCCTTCGCCCACGCCGTCGCCATGCTCGACGCCGCCGATCCCGAGGGGAACTGGACCGGCCGCATCTCGGCCGAGGGCGGCTATCATCTCGAACGACTGGTGCGCGGCGTCACCGATCATCACATCATCGAGGGCAATTTCCTCTACTCGCAGGAAGCCCGCAAGCTGGACACGCTGGCGCGCGAGCAGGCGGAGAGCTACCGCGAACCCAACCGCCTCATCACCGCGCGCGGCGCAGCGGCCTCCGCGGCCGCGACTCAGGCCGGGGACAGCGCGAGCCAGGACGATGGCGACATAGGCGAGGACGACGAGGCCCTGCCCCCCATCGAGGCGACCGGCACCGGCCCCCTCTCCGCCCGGGGCACCTCCGTCACGCGCCCGTCCGAGCTGCTCGACGCCGTGCTCGCCGCCGGCCGCAAGGGCCTCTCCATCGCCCGCTACAAGGGCCTGGGCGAAATGAACCCCGAGCAGCTCTGGGAAACCACGCTCGACCCCAACAACCGCTCCATGCTGCGCGTCGAGATCGCCCAGGCGGATATCGCCGACGAGATCTTCACGCGCCTGATGGGCGATGTGGTGGAACCGCGCCGCGAATTCATCCAGGACAACGCCCTGAACGTCGCCAATCTGGACGTTTGACGCCGGGCTGTTGAACCGGCCGGACTGTGCCTGGAGAGCGGATCGACATTCGCCCTAGTCATATGGCGGCGGCGAGATGGACGATGCCGGCCTGGCAGCAAGGATCGGTAACAGGCGAAAGCCGCCGGCCGCCTCGCTGTCCTGGGCGGGCTTGAACCGGCCCATCGGCTGGCAACGCCGGGAGCGGGTCGGCACCGTGGCTGAGCCGCCTGGTTTCCTAGCTATGGCCGTATGGATCAGGCCGCCCGCTGTCCCGATTCTGGACCACACGGGGTCGCCCCCCCTGAACAGGGGGGTGCGTCGATGTCGCGGCCTGTCCAAGACCAGTCGGAGAACGATAGCCGCCGTGGGGGCGGTTCAATCCGGGGTCGTGGGATGAGCAGGAGGGTTTTGCCGGTCGGCGCAGCCGCCGCCATCATGCGTGGCAATAGTTCGAACCCGTGTCTTCGGGCTCACGCCTGTTGATATCTCGGAATTCGGTTTCACTTGGGGGGTCTCATGCATCTTTCTCGTTTTCTGTCCCGTTCCGCCATCGTGGCCGCGCTCGCTTTCGGGTCCGCCGGCGCGCAGGCAGCGCTCTACCAGGCGACGCTTACCGGAACGCTCGCCTATGGCGCTGACGATCTGTGGCTTTTCACCGGCGGCATCCTTCCCAAAAATACGCCCTGGTCGATGACTTTCACCTTCGATGATGCGGTGCCGGCCACCGTGTTCAGCGACGTCGATGGCAGCAGTTTGAAAACGACCGCCGGCGGCATCATCGACGCCACTTTCACCTAGGGTGGCATCACCTACAATTTCGGAAGCCAGGGCGGCGAAATCCGGCGCGAGGCTTCTCCCGGATACGGTGAGGCTCTCTTCTCCGCGAAAGGCTCGAACATTGTCGCGGACGCTGCCAGGATCTCCGTGGAATTTGTGCAACATGATCCGGCGACAGTCCTCGTCAGCACGGACTTCCGGTCCTCGCTGGATGTCACCAATCTGTTCGCGAACACGGCTATTTTCGAAGCGGTCAACTATACACCCGGCATCTTCACATACACGACGCTCAACTTGAGCGGTGCCACGTCCGTCAAGGTGGTGGCGCTCGCGTCGTCCGCCGCAGCCGTGCCGGAGCCCGAAAGCTGGGCCATGATGATTGGCGGACTGGGCATCGTCGGCGCCGCGATGCGTCGCCGTCGCGGCATGAATAAGCTGCCGCCATATCGCACGGCCGAAATCGCGGGCTAGGCATTTTCAGGTCAGATGGATCCATCTGACGGCTCGGAAAATGCGGCAAAACAAGGACATCTGGAGCATGATCCGAGTCAACCTGATCGGATCAGGCTCCAGGCGAACGCCGGGAGCCCCCGGCTCCGCGGCCGCGACTCAGGGCGAGGACGGCGAGGCCCTGCTTCCCATCGAGGCGACCGGCACCGGCCCCCTCTCCGCCCGGGGCACCTCCGTCACGCGCCCGTCCGAGCTGCTCGACGCCGGCCGCAAGGGCCTCTCCATCGCCCGCTACAAGGGCCTGGGCGAAATGAATCCCGAGCAGCTCTGGGAAACAAACCACGCTCGATCCCAACAACCGCTCCATGCTCCGCGTCGAGATCGCCCAGGCGGACATCGCTGACGAGATCTTCACGCGCCTGATGGGCGATGTGGTGGAACCGCGCCGCGAATTCATCCGGGACAACGCCCTCAACGTCGCCAATCTGGACGTGTGAGGGGGGCCGCGCATGGTCGCCGCGGGCATGCGCCGGTGAAGACCGCTGAAAGATCGCCGCCATCATCGGCCCGCCGGGCGCCGCCCGATCGTTCTCACCGCGACCGGCCTGCTGCCGATGCGTTCGCGGACAGCGCGCCGCCTGAAAGCAGCGGGAGTCGATGATACGGGAGGGCGGCCTGCGCCGAGATGCGATGAGTCTCTGCCGTGATCCGGCAGAAGCGCTTGGAGGCCCGAGCCGGAATCGAACCGGCGTGCAAGGATTTGCAGTCCTCTGCGTAACCACTCCGCCATCGGGCCTCGGCAGGTGCGAGGGAGGGCGGCTAGCCCAATTCCGGCGCGGACGCAATGCCGCTTTGCCGTGGGACGCGGCGGGGCGCCTTGCCGCGCAGCATCGCGCGGGCGCGGCGGAGACGGGCCGGCGCGGCGCGCATGTGGCGCGCGCTCCGCAGGGCGCGCGCATCCTTGCATCTTGCGCGCAAAAAGGTTTCACTGTGCGACGCAAAAGACTAGAGAGGCGCATCGCCTTATAGTGTATTGCGCTAGCAATACAGTTATGTCATGAGGAACACATGACCGACCAGAACTTCACGGCCATGCGGCGCGCGATGGTGGAGAGCCAGTTGCGCACCAATGACGTCAACGATCCCGCATTGCTGGAGGCGATCCTGGCCGTGCCGCGCGAGGCCTTCCTGCCCCCGGAGCGGCGCAGCGCCGCCTATATCGACCGCGCCGTGCCGCTGGCCAATGGGCGCGCGCTCAATCCGCCGCTCGCCACCGCGCGCCTGCTGGTGGAGGCGGAACTGAAGGCCGGCGAGCAGGTGCTGCTGGTCGGCGCCGCGACGGGCTATGCCGCCGCGTTGCTCGCCCGGCTCGGCTGCGCCGTGGTCGCGCTGGAGGAAGACGCCGATCTCGCGGCCCAGGCGCGCAAGGCGCTGGCCGGCACGAACGGCGTCGCCGTGCAGGCCGGACCGCTCGCCAAGGGCCATGCCAAGGGCGCGCCTTATGATCTCATCGTCGTCGACGGCGCCATCGAGACGCTGCCCGATGCGCTGATCGAACAGCTCAAGGTCGGCGGCCGCGCCGTCTTCGCCCGGCTGGACCGCGGCGTCACCCGGCTGTGCGTGGGCGTGCGCAGCGCCGGCGGCTTCGGCGCCCGCACTTTCGCGGATTCCGAGGCGGCCGTGCTGCCCGGTTTCGCCGCGCCCAAGGGCTTCACCTTTTGAGAATTGCGATCCCGCTTATGACCGCTGCTCCGCTTCCGCGCCTCGCGCTTGCCGCCCTGCTGCTGACCGGAGCCGCCGCGCCGGCCGGAGCGGAAACGCTGCAACAGGCGCTCGCCGCCGCCTATCGCGACAATCCCACGCTCACCGCCGCCCGCGCCGGGCAGCGGGCGACCGACGAGAGCGTCAACATCCAGCGCGCCAATGAGCGCCCCGCGCTCTCGCTCACCGGCAGCTACAGCGAGAATGCGCTCAACCGCCCGCTCAACGCCTTTTCGCCGGACCGCAGCCTGGCGGCCAGCGTGACGGCCAGCGTGCCGATCTACCAGGGCGGCCGCGTCCGCGCGGGGATCGAGGGCGCCAAGCGCCGCGTCGAGGCGGGCCAGTTCGACCTGCGCGGCACCGAGCTGGAAGTCTTCGCCGCCGTCGTGGGCGCTTACATGGACGTGATCCGCGCCGAATCGGTCGTCTCGCTGAGCAGCAACAACGTCCAGGTGCTGGAAGTGAACCTGAAAGCCACGCGCGACCGGTTCGAAGTGGGCGACCTTACGCGCACGGACGTCGCCCAGTCCGAGGCGCGCCTCTCGCTGGCGCGCGCAGACCTCAAGAGCAGCGAGGCGCAGCTCATCTCCGCGCGCGAGCGCTATATCGAGCTGGTCGGCCATGAGCCGGTCGATCTCCAGCCGCCGCCCCCCCTGCCCGGCCTGCCCGGCAACCCGGACGACGCGGTGGACATCGCGCTCGCCAACAACCCGGATCTCGCCGCCGCCCGCAAGGCGCGCGAGGCCAGCGCCTATGACGTGCGCGCCGCCCAGGGGCAGAAGCTGCCGACAGTCTCCGCCTTCTCCACCGGCAATTATAATGGCGATCTGGGCTCCACCCCCGCCGGCAGCCAGCCGGATACGCGCGCGGTGGTGGTGGGCGCGCGGATCACCGTGCCGCTCTACCAGGGCGGCGGGCCCGCTTCTTACGTGCGCCAGAGCAAGGCCTATGAGCAGCAGGCGATGGAGCGCGAGACGGCGGTGGAGCGCAATATCGTCTCGCAGACGCGCTCGCTCTATTCGAGCTGGCAGGCGAGCAACCAGGTAATCGAATCGACGCGCGTGGCCGTCTCGTCCAACGCGCTCTCGCTTCAGGGTGTACGCGCCGAGAACAGCGTGGGCACGCGCACCATCCTCGACATTCTCAATGCCGAGCAGGAGAGCTTCAGCGCACAGGTCCAGCTCGTGACGGCGCAGCGCAACGCCTATGTCGCCGGCTTCTCGCTGCTGACCGCCATGGGCCTGATTTCCGCGGAAGATCTGGGCGTCGAGGGCGGCGATCTGTATGACCCGCAGGAGAATTACAGCCGCGTGCGCAACGACTGGTCGGACTGGAACGAAGGCGGCGCGCCGGCACCGCAGGCCGAGCGCACGGTTGACTCGCCCACGCAAAACGCGACAGTAAATGATCCGGTAACGAGTATCGGTGCACCTTGATCGTCAACGATCGACGCTAGGGATTGTCATGGGGGCCATGCCGAACGAACCGTCGATGGAAGAGATACTCTCGTCCATCAAGCGGATCATCGCCGACGAGGACCGCGCCACGCCGCACGCGCCGCGCCGCGCCGCGAGCACTGGCGAATCGCGCATCGTGGCCGTGAATGGCGAGGATGACGGCCATATCCTTGAGCTGACCGAGGCGCTGAGAGACGATTCGCCCGAATCGCAGGAGCCCGATTCGCAGGAGAAGGCCTCCGCCATGCCCGCCACCCCGAGCAGCCCCTCGAAGTCCACGTCCACCAACGCCAGACCCAGCCGCGGCGAGAGCCGCCCGCGCGCGAGCCGCCAGGCGACGCCCGAATCGCGCGAAAACGAGTCCGCCGAAGACGCAGCGCCGGTCCTCTCCGACTTCACCGCCCGCGCCGCGCGCGATTCGCTGCAAAATCTCTCGCGCCTGCTGGTGCGCGACGAGGACGGGCAATCGAACACGCTGGAGGCGCTGGTCCGCGAGATGCTGCGGCCCATGCTCAAGGACTGGCTCGACGCCAATCTGCCCGACCTCGTGGAAACGATGGTCAAGCGCGAGATCGACCGGATCGCCGGCCGAGTATGATGGCCGGCCCCGGCGGCCGGCCTCCCCTGCGACACCCTCTCTTTCGATGCCCGGCCCCGCGCCTGTGGACCGGCCCTCCCATTTCATGACGACAGGAAAACGTGCTCCGGCAGGCGCGGCACGGACGGCACCGGGGAGGGCACAGGCCCAGCCCGCTTGCCTCGCCGCCTGTCTTGTCTAAAGGCTCCACCATGACCGAGCTTGCCAAGACCTTCGACCCGGCCGCCATCGAGGCCAGATGGTACACCCATTGGGAAGAGACGGGCGCCTTCCGCCCCACCCGCCCGGATGCGCAGCCCTTCACCATCGTCAACCCGCCGCCCAACGTCACCGGCTCGCTGCACATCGGCCACGCGCTGGACAATACATTGCAGGACATCGTGATCCGTCACGAGCGCCTCAAGGGCAAGGATGCGCTGTGGGTGGTCGGCACCGATCATGCCGGCATCGCCACGCAGATGGTCGTCGAGCGGCAGATGAACGCGCGGCAGGACAAGCGCACCAACTATACGCGCGAGCAGTTCATCGAGAAGGTGTGGGAATGGAAGGCCGAGAGCGGCGGCACCATCACCGGCCAGCTCCGACGCCTGGGCTGCTCCATGGACTGGAGCCGCGAGCAGTTCACCATGGACCCGCATTTCACCCGCGCGGTCGTCAAGGTGTTCGTGGACCTCTACAATGAGGGCCTGCTGTATCGGGACAAGAGGCTGGTCAACTGGGACCCGGGCCTGCGCACCGCGATCAGCGATCTGGAAGTGGAGACGCGCGAGGTCCAGGGCGGCTTCTGGCACTTCAAATATCCGTTGGCGGACGGCGTACGGCTGGATGACGGCCGCGATTATATCGAGGTCGCGACCACGCGGCCCGAGACGATGCTGGCGGACATGGCCGTGGCCGTGAACCCGCAGGATGCGCGCTATCAGTCAGTCATCGGCAAGGAGATTCTCCAGCCGATCACGGGGCGCCGCTTCAGGATCGTGGCGGACGAGCATGCCGATCCGGCGCTTGGATCGGGCGCGGTGAAGATCACGCCGGGCCATGATTTCAACGACTTCGAAGTCGGCAAGCGCGCCGGCATCAAGCCCGCCGACATGCTCAACATGCTCGATGCCGATGCCCGCGTGGTGCAGACGGCGGACGGGCTGGTGCCGGCGGACTATCTCGGCCTTGATCGGTTCGAGGCGCGCACGCTGGTCGTCCAGCGCATGAAGGACGAGGGCTTCCTCATCCCGCATGTGACCAAGGACAAGGAGGGCAACGACGTCGCCCACGATGCCGAGCCGCGCACTATCCAGACCCCCTTTGGCGACCGCTCCAATGCCGTCATCGAGCCCTGGCTGACCGACCAATGGTATGTCGACGCCGCGACGCTCGCCGGCCCCGCCATGGAGGCCGTGCGCTCCGGCGCCATCGAGATCGTGCCCAAGACATGGGAAAAGACCTATTTCAACTGGATGGAGAACATCCAGCCCTGGTGCGTCTCCCGCCAGCTCTGGTGGGGACACCGCATCCCGGCCTGGTATGATGCGGACGGCAATGTCTATGTCGCCGAAAGCGAGGATGAAGCGCAGGCGCTCGCCGGCAACAAGTCGCTGACGCGCGACGAGGACGTGCTCGACACCTGGTTCTCCTCCGCCCTGTGGCCCTTCGCGACGCTGGGCTGGCCGGAGGCGGACGCGCCGCTGCTCGCCAGGCATTATCCCAACGATCTGCTCGTCTCCGGCTTCGACATTCTGTTCTTCTGGGATGCGCGCATGGCGATGCAGGGCATCCACTTCATGAAGGACGTGCCGTGGAAGCGGCTCTACCTCCACGGCCTCGTGCGCGCGGCGGACGGGCAGAAAATGTCCAAGTCCAAGGGCAATGTCGTCGATCCGCTCGGCCTCATCGACAAATATGGCGCGGATGCGCTGCGCTTCTTCATGGCCGCCATGGAGAGCCAGGGCCGCGACGTGAAGATGGATGAGAAGCGCGTCGAGGGCTATCGCAACTTCGCCACCAAGCTGTGGAACGCGGTGCGCTTCGCCCAGACCAACGGCATCGGCGCCAGCACGAACATCGCCGCGCCGGCCGCCACGCTCGCGGTCAACAAGTGGATCGTGGGCGAAGTCGCCGGCACGCTGGCCGATCTGGACAAGGCCATGGCCGAGCTGCGCTTCGACGCAGCCGCCAACGGCATCTACCATTTCGTGTGGGACAGCTTCTGCGACTGGTATCTGGAACTGGTGAAGCCCATCCTCTCGCCCGCCGCCGGCACGGACGCCGGGGGAGCCGGGAATGCCGAGGCGGCGGAAACGCGGGCCGTGGCCGGCTGGGTGATCGACCAGATCCTGGTCATGCTGCACCCCTTCATGCCTTTCATCACCGAGGAGCTGTGGCATGCGCAGGGCACGCGCGAGAACGACCTGATCCTCGCCCGCTGGCCCGAGCCGGGCATTGCGCCCGATCCGCAGGCCAAGGCGGAGATCGACTGGCTGATCCGCCTGGTGAGCGACGTGCGCGCCGCGCGCAGCGAACTGGGCGTGCCACCGGGCGCCCGTCTGGAGGCGATCGTCAACGAGGCGAACGCGGAGACGCGCGGCCGCATCGCGCGCCTCTCCGCCGCCATCCACCGCCTCGCGCGCATTGAAAAGATTGACTTTGACCGGCCCACCACGGGTGGCGCCGCGCAGATCGTCATCGATGAAACCACCGTGGTGCTGCCGCTCGAAGGCGTGATCGACATCGCGGCCGAGAAGGTCAGGTTGACAAAGTCACTTGAAGCCGCAACCAAGGAGGCCAAGTCGCTAGAGGCGCGTCTCGCCAATCCGGCCTTCGTCGAGAAGGCGAAGCCCGAAGCGGTCGAAAAGGCACGCGCCGACCATGCCGAAAAGTCCGCGGAAGCGGCAAGGCTGGCTGCCGCGCTCGCACGATTGGGATGAGCATATGGCGCAGGGCGAGGATGGGCAGATCGACGCGGGCGATGAAGCGCTGCTGGACGCCGCCGGCGCCGCGCCCCAGCCTCGCCGGGTAGGGCCCGGCGCCTTCGACCTGACGCAGGGGCCGATCACCAAGACCCTGCTGCTCTTTACCCTGCCGACACTGGCGGCCAATGTCCTCCAGTCGCTCAACGGCTCGATCAACGCCATCTGGGTGGGTCATTTCCTCGGCGATGCGGCGCTGGCGGCGACCGCCAACGCCAACATCATCATGTTCCTGCTCTTCTCGATGATCTTCGGCTTCGGCATGGCCGCCAATGTCATCGTGGGCCAGTCCATGGGCCGGGGCGACATCATGGCCGCCCGCAAGGCGTTCGGTTCATCGGTGGGCTTCTGCCTCATTCTCTCGCTGGTGCTGGCGGTTGCCGGCTGGTTCCTGGCGCCCAGGATCCTGGATCTGCTCGCCACGCCGGGGGATGCCTACGATCTCGCTCTGGCCTATCTGCGCGTGATCTTCGTCTCCATGCCCGGCGGCCTGCTCACGATCATGCTGATGATGGGCCTGCGCGGCGGCGGCGACGCCATGACGCCGCTCAAGTTCATGATCCTCACCGTCATTCTGGACGCGGGCCTCAATCCCTTCCTGATCCTGGGCATCGGGCCCTTCCCGGAAATGGGCATCGCCGGCTCGGCGACGGCCACGGCGGTGGCCAATTATCTCAGCCTCGCGGCGATGATCGCCTTCGTCTATGCGCGCGACCTGCCGCTGCGCCTGCGCGGGGCGGAGTGGAAATTCCTGAAGCCCGACGGCCACGAGCTGCGGATCATCATCACGCGCGGCCTGCCCATGGGCGCGCAGATGATCGTCATGTCGCTGGCGATGATGATTATCCAGGGGCTGGTCAATCTGGAAGGCGTGCAGACCGCCGCCGCCTATGCCGCCGCGCAGCAGCTTTGGAACTATGTGCAGATGCCGGCCATGGCCGTGGGCGGCGCGATCAGCTCCATGGCCGCGCAGAATATCGGCGCCGGGCGGTGGGACCGGGTGGAGCATGCGACCCGCAGCGGGCTGCTCATCAACTTCGCGATGACGGGCCTGCTCGTCCTCATCCTCCTCGCCTTCGACCGGCCGGTGCTGGCGCTGTTCCTGAACGGCGAGGGCGACGCCATGGACATTGCCCGCCACATGCAGTTCCTGGCGAGCTGGAGCTTCATCTTCTTCGGCATGTCGATGGTGTTCTTCGGCACGATCCGCGCCAACGGCATCGTCATCTTCCCGCTGGTGATCCTCGTCGTCTCGCTGTTCGGCGTGCGGCTGGGCTTCTATTTCGGCTTCTACGACATGCTGGGCTCGGACGCGCTGTGGTGGAGCTTCTCGGTCAGCTCGCTCTTCTCGCTGGTGGCGGCCTGGGTCTATTATCGCTTCAGCAAATGGCGCGAGGCGGTGCTGCTCGTGCCCGCAAAGCGCGCGGACGCCACGCCCGCGCGTTGAACGGCACGCCCGCGGGCCGGGTTCAGTGCCCCGCCGTGGTGGAGAAGAGGTTCATCACCAGCACGCCCGCGACGATAAGGCCCATGCCCGCCATGGCCGCCGCATCGAGCTTCTGCCCCTGAAGGAGCCAGGCGATCGCCGCGATCAGGACGATGCCGACCCCCGACCAGATGGCATAGGCGATGCCGGTGGGGATCTGGCGCAGCGCGATGGAGAGGAAATAGAAGGAGATGAGGTAGCCCACGCCCATGATGAGCGTCGGCACCGGACGGGTGAATCCATCGGACAGCTTGAGGAACGAGGTGGCGATCACCTCGCAGGCAATGGCGATGGCGAGGAAGGCGTAGCTCATCCCCGATCCATAGAGTGATTTCGAAGCGGGTGGAATCACCGGCCCACCCGGAAATCACGGCAAAAAGGGGCTTTTTCGGGCTCGTTGCGATTCAATCAGAACCGGAACGAGCCCGGCAGCCGGCGCAAGCCGGGCAATGCCGGGAGCAGACGGCACATCGCACGCCTTGCCCGGCATGCGCTTACCGCCCCTGATTGCGCCAGCGGTTGATGGTGCGTTCGAGGATTTCGTCTTCGCCGCCGCACTGGTTCCACAGCGCGGAGAAAAGCGGATCGGCCGAGGCCGGGCGCCGCTCGGGCTCCAGATTGTCGAAGGCGACGCGGATGGGGATGGCGACGCCCTCGCCGCAGACGATGCACTCGCGGTTGCGCAGCGCGGGGATGGCATCCAGGAAGCCGCGCGAGCCCTCCGGCATGGCCGCCTTCACGAAATGCTGGTCGCGATCGTTGTTGAGGCGCATGGCGATGATGGTGCCGCACTGGGAGAGCACGCCCTCGGCCAGATCGGACGGGCGCTGCGTGATGAGGCCCAGCGAGACGCCATATTTGCGGCCTTCCTTGGCGATACGCTCCAGGATCTTGCGGACGGACTGGCCCTCGCCCCCGCTCGTGGCGGGCACATAGCGGTGCGCCTCTTCGCAGACGAGCAGGATGGGCTTCTGCTCCTCGTCACGAGACCAGACCGCGAAATCGAAGATCAGCCGCGCCAGCACCGAGACCACCACATGCGTGATTTCCGAGGGCATGGCGCTGGTGTCGACGATGGAGATGGGCTTGCCCTGCGACGGCAGGCGGAAGACCTTGCCGAGGAAAGTCGCCATGGAATCCGCCACCAGCATGCCGTTGAACATGAAGCTGAAGCGCGGGTCCGCCTTGATCTCGTCCAGCCGCGAGCGCAGGCGGATGAAGGGCAGCGAGTTGGTGCCCTTGTCCAGCTTGCCCATCTCGGCGGAGATGATGTTACTGAGGTCCGAGAGCAGATAGGGCACCGGCGAATCGACCGTCAGCCGGGCAATGCCCTCCGCCGCGCGGTTCTTGGCGCGGGCGGCCAGCAGGCACTTGGCGAGAATGTCGCAATCGATCGCGCGCTCGGGGCCCTTGGACGTGACGAGCACCTCGCAATGCTCCTCGAAATTCATGAGCCAGTAGGGCAGCTCCAGATTGGCGGCGCTATAGACCTCGCCATTGCCGGCGAAGGCCGCGCCATATTCGCCATGCGGGTCGATCATGACGATGTGGCCCTGCGGCGAAAGGTCGCAGATGCGGTGCAGGATCAGCGCGGCGGAGGTGGACTTGCCGGTGCCGGTGGAACCGAGCAGCGCGAAATGCTTGCCGAGCAGCGAATCGACCAGCAGCGCGGCGCGCGTATCGGCAGTGGGATAGACCGTGCCGATCTCCACGCAGACCTGATCGCGCGCGGAATAGATCTCGCTCGTGTCCACATCCGAAATGGGGAAGAAGTCCGTGCCGGGCACGGGAAAGCGCGTGATGCCGCGCCGGAAACGGCACAGGCGCCCGGTCTCGGGGTCCAGATCGCCCTCGCCCAGAAAGTCGATGTCCGCCAGGATATGGCACGTGCTGCGCGTATCCAGCGAGAGCGTGCGCACCGTGGCGACGATCCAGCGCTCGCCCACCTGCATCTTGATCTGGCTGCCGACCTGCCCGGCCATGGCGACACTGGGGTCGAGGTGGCCGCTCACCGCCTCCATCGCCGCGATGTCCACCATGGCGCGCGCCGAACCGCCGCTGATGCCGGAGATGAAACCGAGCGGCTCGCGGGCAACGTCGCCGTCCGCGCCGGGTCCGACCGGCTGCGCGGCAGGCGCATCGACCCCGCCCTGCCGGCGCGCGAGCGCCTCGGCGAGGTGATTGGCCGGCACCGCCTGCCCCTCGCGCGCGCCGAACTGGCCGCCGAAGTTGCTCATATCGTTCATTGGACGCTTTGCTCCCGCTTGACCCGCGAGCCGCAGCCTAGCGTGAAAGCCGTAAACAAAGCGCTCCATCCAGGGATAATCGCGCGTTCACCATGTCAGCGACGCGCGCTGGTGGCGCCTCTATACGCGCCGGGCGACATAGCCCGCGAACAGGCCCATCCCGAGCGCCATGCCGATGGCGACGAAGCCATAAGCCATGCCGTGCTCCACGGCGAACTGGCCGACGAAGCGCTCGAAGCCGGATTTCTTGACCTCAACCTCCCGCACCGCCGCCGCGACCACGCGGCCCTTCTGGATGAGGAAGGTCTCGGCCGTATACACGCCAGTGACGACGCGCGCCGAGAGCGGCAGGCGCGCGCGGTAGAGCACGCCGTCGGTGATCTCCACCGTGCCGGGCGCCTGCACATAGAGGCCGGTCCGCTCGCGCAGGTCATTGAGCCCAAGCGAGAAGCGCTCGATTTCCTGTGTGTCGGTCACCGAGCCGGGCGAAAGCTGGAGATTGGCCAGCCCCAGCTCGTAGATGGCGGCGGTGCGCTCGTCGACCAGCGCGTCGAGCGGCTTTGACGAAGCCATGGCATAGAAGCTGGGCGCGGAACGGAAGGCGATGCTGTCCGCATTCACCCAGATGCCGGCGATCTTGCGCTTCTCGCGCATGACGATGGACTGGGCCGGGCCCTTGAGCACCACGACGATGTCCGCCGGCTCGCTGGGCGCCCGCCCGCCCGGATAGAGGATGGCGCCGAACAGCAGCAGCTCGGCGCCGGTGAAGCTGAAGCGGATCTCCACCTCGCGCTGCGACACGTCCGGCACCAGAATGGGCGCCTGCGTCGCGCCGAGCAGCAGCGGCAGCGCGAGCAGCATGGCCAGCGCACGCGGCAGGGAGGCGCGCCGCCGGCTCATGGCACCGTCACCGTGTAAATCTCGTCGGGCCGCCAACCCAGGCCCAGCGCCATGCGGATCGCCACGATCAGCACGAGGAAGGCCAGCAATACGCGCAGATATTCCGGCCGCGCCTTCATGGAGATGCGCCCACCCACCTGCGCGCCGACGACACTGCCGATGAGCAGCAGGAAGGCCAGCACCAGGTCCACCGCATGGGTGGTCATGGCGTGCGTCATGGTAGTGGCGATGGTGACGAACAGGATCTGGAAGAGCGAGGTGCCGATGACGACCTGCGTGGACATGCCGAGCAGGTAAATCATGGCGGGCACGAGCACGAAGCCGCCCCCCACACCCATGAGCATGGTGAGGATGCCCGAGAACATGCCCAGCAGCAGCGGCGCCAGCGGCGACATGTAGAGACCGGAGGCATAGAAGCGCCAGCGGAAGGGCAGCGCCGCCACGATCGGATGGCGCCGCCGCCGCCGCGCGGCTGGCATCTGCCCGCGCGCGGCGAGGACGAGCGAATGGATCGCCTCGCGCGCCATGAGAATGCCGATCGACCCCAGCATGACCACATAGAGCAGGCCGATGACGGTATCGATCTGGCCGATGCGTTGCAGCACGCGGAAGATGACGGCGCCGATGCCCGCGCCCAGCACGCCGCCCGCCACCATCACGCCGCCCATGCGGACATCGACCGTCTTGCGCGCGAGATGCGTCACCACGCTGGAGACGCTGGCGCCCGTCACCTGCGTGGCGGAGGAGGCCGCCGCCACGGTGGGCGGGATGCCGTAGAAGATGAGGAGCGGCGTGGTGAGGAAGCCGCCGCCCACGCCGAACATCCCCGAAAGCAGGCCCACGACGCCGCCCAGCGCGATGATGAAAAGCGCGTTCACCGAGAGATTGGCGATGGGCAGGTAAATGTCCATCCAGCATGGGTAGTCGCAAACCGGGCGGGCCAAAAGGGGGCGCGGGCGGGTGCTCTCAAAAATCCGCGACGAGCGCCAGAGCCGGGCCCGACGCGGGACGCGCCGCGCCGCCGATCCGCTGGCGCCATTCGGCCGAAAGACGCAGATGCCCGCCCGCGACCGGCAGCCGCAGGCGCAGCTCGGGCCCGATGTCGAGCCGCGCGGCGCCGGGCTGCGCGCCGCCCGAAACCGCGATGCCGACGGCAAGATCGGCCGCCTGCGCGCGCGGGGTCAGGCGATAGCCGAGCGCCATGCGCCCATCGGCGAATCCCGCCGCGCCGGGAAGACCGACGACGCCCGCCTGCACATAGCCCTCCAGATCGATGGCCGGCGCAATGGGCCGGGGTCCGATACCGCCCGCCGCGAACAGCGTGAAGCCGCTGCGTCCGCCCGCGCCCAGCCGCTGCCGACGCTCCGCATGCAGCGTCATCGGCACGCCCTCGGCCGGACGCAATGCGAGGCCCAGCGCCGCCTGTTCCGCAAAGGGCCGCTCCAGCGCGCGGGTGACGCGGCCATAAAGCGCCAGACTGCGTGTGCCCGCCCGCCATAGCCGGTAATCGAGACGCACGCCGCCCTGCGATCCACCGAGCAGCGGCGCCTGGGCCAGCGATGCGCCGGCATCCGGCCGCCAGAGCGCCCATGCCGACAGCGCCCAGGGTGAGCCCGGCGCGCCGGCCGCCGCCGTCACAGCCGGCGCGGCAAATCCGCCCTCGCCGCTCGGCGGAAACGCATCCCGCGCGGCGGAGAGCGGCTTATCCGGCGCCGGACCCTCGTCCGCCGGCTCTTGCGCGACAGGCCGGGCCGAACGGGACAGATCGCGATCACCCCCAGGCGCAAGCGATCGGAGGAGCATTTCTTTTCCGTCGGACCAGAGGGCTACCGGCGCAGATCGCCCTGCCGGGACTTTCCAAAAAGCGTCGAGGTCGGCCGGCGTCGGCGCGAGAGCCTGTTCGCCATTCCACGCGATCCCCGGCCGCAGCGGCTGCGCCCGGACGACGCCCGGCCGCGCCGCCTCGGCGGCCGGCTGGAGCATCGGCGGCACGGCCATGCCGAGCCGCAGCGCCACCCAGCCGCCCAGCACCCAGCCCAGAAAACGCAGTGGGCGGCCCCGGCTCATGCGGCGCGCGTCACGGGATCGCCGGGGGCGGGGTCGTCCGGGAAACGATGCGCCGTCTTGTCCCAGCGCAGGGCATCGCCGCGCAAATGGCGCACATAGGCGGCCACCGCGCGCCGCGCCGCCATCATGGCGATGATGTTGCCGACAATGGCGCGCGGCACTGAGCGCAGCGCCTCGACCGGGCCATAAGCGTGCCAGACGAACAGCATGCGCAGGGCGAGGCGCCAGAGCAGCAGGGCGGAATTGAGCCACAGCAGCGTGCGCAGCAGCGGCGGCCAGGCGAGCGCCGTGCCCGTCAGCCATCCGGCCAGCCATGCCAGCGCCGTGAGCAGCAGTCCGAAATAGGCCGCCGCCAGCACCAGTGCCGCCAGCGCCGCCCGCCGATCGCGCAGGCGCATCCACAGCTCGCCCCAACGGCCGTGCCAGCCCAGCCGATCCCAGCCGGTCAGCGCGATGCCGATCATCCACCGCGCCTTCTGGCGCACGGCGGCGGGCAGCGTGTCCGGGAAATATTCGCGCGTGGCGATGAGGCCGCCCTGCGCATCGCGCATGCGCGCCAATATGCCGCGCCCGCCATTCTCGCCGATGCGCAGGCCCAGCTCATAATCCTCGGTGAGGCTCTGCGGGTCGAACGGGCGGTCGCCGCGCGCCTGCGCGATGCGGCCGAGCGCGGCGCGGTTGAAGCCGCAGCCCACCCCCGCCGAGGGCATGGCCGCGCCCAGCGCCTCGCGCACCATCAGGGCTTTGGCATGGGCTTCGGCAAACTCGTCGATATAATGGCCGGAGACCCATTTCGAGTGCGCGCAGGCCAGCGGCAGCACCGGGAGCTGCACCAGGGCGAAGCGCGGCGACAGCGCGCCGATGAGGCGCAGCGCATCGGCATGAACCACATCCTCGGCATCGTGCAGCACCACCGCCAGCGCTTGCCGGCCCCGCGCCTCTTCCCAGCGGCGTAGCGCCTGCCAGAGCTGGTTGAGGCAATCCGCCTTGGTGGTGGGGCCGTGCCGGGGGTGAACGACAATGGTCAGCCGCGCGCGATCCTGCCCGGTGACGGCCGCCAGCGCCGCGTCGATCGTCGCCCGGTCATTGGGATAGACGCCCAGGAAGATCTGCATGTCCTCGCGCGCCCACAGCGTCAGGCAGCGGCGCAGCATGGGGCCGATCACCGCCGCTTCGTCCCATGCGGGCACGAAGATGGCCATGGGCCCGGCCGCGCCCGGCGGCGGCAAGTCGCGGGCGGTCATGCGCGGGATGCGTGTGTAGACAGTGAGCTTCCGCCACAGGCGCCGGGCGGCATAGAGGAGGTCGACGGCCAGATCGTCGAGCCCGCCGATCAGCAGGCCCACGCCCGCGAACAGCAGCAGCTCGTTGCGCGCCAGCGCAAGGGCCGCGAGCAGCGTCTCCATGAAATCCCCCAACTCGGCGCGCACCCCCGTACGCGCCTCCCCTGCTCATGTTGATGAGCCGTTCGCCCGGCAAATGCAATCGTCGGGAATCGAGAGAGGGGGACTTTTTCCCGGATAGCCAGTCGGTTAGAGCCGGGGGCCCTGCACGCCCTTGGGCGGCGGCGCCTTGGCCTCGGCGTTGAGCAGTTCGATCATGCTCGGCATGCGGTTTTCCCGTCGGGCATAATCGAGCGCCGACATGCCCGCGAGCCTGTCGCGGCGATTGGGGTCCGCGCCGGCGCCCAGCAGCGCGCGCACCATCTCCATGTCATTGAGCTGCACGGCGCGGATGAGCGGGGTCTCGCCGCTGCCGTTCGCCAGATTGGGGTTGGCCTTTTTGGAGAGCAGCAACTGCGCGCCTTCCAGGAAGCGCCGTTCCACCGCCACCATGAGCGGCGAACGGCCCTGATTGTCCAACAGGTCCGGCCGGGCGCCGTGAGTCAGCAGATAGGTGCTCCAGACCAGATCGCGCCGCGCGACGGTGATGTGGAGCGCCGTCTCGCCGGTGTTCCTGTCCTTGGTGTTGACCAGCGTGACGCCGGGCGCCTCCAGCGCCTTCACCACCGCGTCATTCTCCGATTTGCGCACGGCGTCGAGGAATTTGTAGCCGTCCGAGAACTGCGCCAGCGCCATCTGCGGGGCGCCAAGGCCAGCCGCGAGAATCGCCGCCAGCAGCGTGGCGCGCATGCGCCGGCCTGCGGTTCGAGTCGATCTTCCCTGCTGTGACACGCGCTCTTTCCCCCTTTCCGCCTGTGGCTCCGGCAACGGCGGTTGCCATCGCGCGCATAGCAGGGCATGGCTGGCCTTGTCATGAACAAAGCCAACAGATGGGCCGGCTTGCTGCTCGGCATGCTGCTGCTGTCGGCGTGCGGCCAGGCGCCTTCCTACGATCTGGAAGGCGCGCGGATCGGCGGCCCGTTCACGCTCACCGATCAGGAGGGCCACAAGGTTCGCTGGGCGGATTTCGATGGGCAGTACCGGCTCGTCTATTTCGGCTACACTTATTGCCCGGATGTCTGCCCGCTCGATCTGAGCGAAATCATGCAGGGCTTCCGCCTGCTGGAGAAGAGCGACCCGGCCAAGGCGCGGCGCATCCAGCCCATCTTCATCACCGTGGACCCGCAGCGCGACACGCCCGCCGCGCTCCAGCCCTATGTCGCAGCCTTCCACCCACGCCTCATCGGCCTCACCGGCACGCCGGAGGAGATCGACGCGGTGAAGAAAGCCTTCGTCGTCGTCTCCAGCAAGGAGGGGGACCCCGCCGCGACGCAGGACTATCTGGTCAGCCATTCGCGCACGCCCTTCCTGTTCGATCCCGAGGGCAAGCCGATCGCGCTCGTCCCGGTCGATGACGGCGCCGGCGCGCGCGAGGCCGCCTCGCGCGAGGGCGTGCGCGCTTTCCTGGCAAAGTGGGTCCAGTGAACTTCTGGGAGAAACCGCTCGAAACGCTCGACCGCGCGCAGTGGGAAGCCCTGTGCGACGGCTGCGGCAAATGCTGCCTGCACAAGGTGGAGGATGTCGAGACGGGCCGCATCTATCCCACAAATGTCGCCTGCCGCCTGCTCGATCGCGAGACGGCGCGCTGCTCCAATTACCGCCACCGCCGCGCCTTCGTGCCCGATTGCCTGCGCCTGACGCCGGCCAAGCTGCGCGGCATCACCTGGCTGCCGGAGAGCTGCGCCTACAAGCTGCGCGCGGAAGGCAAGCCGCTGCCGGAATGGCATCATCTCGTCTGCGGCGACCGCGAGGCGGTGCACAGCGCCGGCATGTCCGTGCGCGGCTGGACCATTTCCGAGGCGCTGGCCGGCGACCTGGAGAACCATATTGTCGACCGGGCCCTCTGAGCATCATCTGACGCTCGCCAATGGGGACCGCATCCCGCTCGTCGTCACGCGCCACGCCCAGGCGCGGCGGATGCGCATGCGGTTCGATCCGGTGAAGGGCGAGGCGCGCCTCACTCTGCCGCCCCGCGCTCCGCTGCGCCCCGCCCTGCTGTGGGCAGCCGAGCAATCCCCCTGGCTCGAACGGCAGAGCGAGCGCCGCGCGCAACTGGTGCGCATCGCGGACGGAGCCGAGATTCCGGTGGAGGGGCGGCTGGTGCGTATCGTCGCCACGGGCACGCCGGGGCGTCATGTCGCGCTGGAGGAGGATGTGATGATCGTCGGCGGGCCAGTCGCCCATGCCGGCATGCGCGCGGTCCGCTGGCTGAAAGCGCACGCGCTCGACACGCTGACGGCCGAGACGCAGGCGCTGGCGCAGGCGCACGGCCTGCCGCTCGCCGCCGTCTCCATCGGCGATCCCCGTTCGCGCTGGGGAAGCTGCGCATCGAGCGGGGCGATCCGCTATAGCTGGCGGCTCATCCTCGCGCCGGCCTCTGTGCGGCAGGCGACCGTGGCGCACGAAGTCGCGCATCTGCGCCACATGCATCACGGCCCCGCCTTCCACGATCTGGTGCGGGCCATCTCCCCCGCCGACCCGGACGCGGCGCGCGCCTGGCTCCGCCGCGAAGGCGCCTCGCTGCATCGCTATCGGCTGTAGCGACCTCCCTCGGGCAGACGAACAGGCTTTGCGGCGAGGCGGCCCGCCCAGATCAGGGGCGGGCATTTGGATCGCCCGGATTGCGATCCAACCATGCGGGCTCCCGTCTGTACAACCGGATCAGGGGCGCGGCGTGGACGGCGGCGCCGGTGCTGGCGTCGGCTCCTGACGAGGTGTGCGGCCGAGCACGGAATCGATCCATCGCTGGTCGATGCGCTGGGGCGCCTCCGCCTCGCCGGCGCCCGGCTCCGCTGTACGCTCGGGATTGACGGTGCCGTCCGCGGGGTCGACAGGATTGCCGTCCGGGTCGACCATCATGCCGCCATTGTCGAGGCCATAAGCCTCGTCATCGGGTTCGAGCTGCCATTCGGGCAGGGTGACGCCGGTGTCGAACGTCTCGACCGCGCGATTGGCCACCGCAACCTTCATATAATCCGCAAAGGCGCGCGCGGGCGCGCGGCCGCCGGCCAGCCCGCCGACCGCCTTGCCATCGTCGCGGCCCATCCACACGCCGGTGGTGAGGCCACTGGAGAAGCCAATGAACCATCCGTCCTTGTTGCTGGTGGTGGTGCCCGTCTTGCCCGCAACCGGACGGCCGATCTGCGCATTGCGGCCCGTGCCGGTGTTGACCGCCGTCTGCAAAAGGTCCGTGGTGCCCGCCGCCACCCAGGGCGCCACCAGCACGCGGCTGCTGTCGTCGCGATGCTGGTAGAGCACCTCGCCATCCGCCGTCGTCACCTTGAGGATGCCATAAGGCGCCACGGCCACACCCTTGCGCGCGACTGCCGCAAAGGCGCGGGTCATATCGACCAGATGCACTTCGGACGTGCCCAGCACCATGGAGGGATGGGTATTGACGGTGGTGGAGATGCCGAAGCGCCGCGCCATGCTGGCAACGTTGGAGAAGCCCACTTCCATGCCCAGCTTGGCCGCGACGGTGTTGATGGAATAGGCGAAGGCCGTGCGCACGTCGATATCGCCGGCGAACTTGCGATTGTCGTTGCGCGGGCTCCAGCCGTCGATGGTGACGGGCCCGTCATTGACGGCCGTGTTGGGCGTGTAGCCGGCCTCCAGCGCGGTCAGATAGACGAACAGCTTGAAGGATGAGCCTGGCTGGCGCTCCGCGACGGTGGCGCGATTGTAATTGGAGCTGACATAATCGAGCCCGCCGACCATGGCGCGGACCGCGCCGTCGCGGTCCAGGCTGACCAGCGCGCCCTGCGCGCCGCCCGGCGCATGGGCCCGCAATGCCTCCACCGCCGCGCGCTGGAGCTTGAGATCGATGGTCGTGTAGACATCCAGCGGCTGGTCCCGCTCGTCGACCAGCACATCGAGCTGGGGCAGCGCCCAGTCGGTGAAGTAGCGCACGCTGTCCTGCGTGGCGCCCGGCGCCATCTTCACCTTGTCGAGATCGACGGCGGCACGCTCCTCGCGCGTGATGGCGCCATTCTCCGCCATCAGATCCAGCACCACGCCGGCGCGGCCGCGCGCGGCCTCCACATCGGCAGTGGGCGAATAATGGGAGGGGGCCTTCAGCATGCCGGCGATCACCGCCGCCTCGGCCGTGCTCAGATCGGTGCCGGGATGGTTGAAGAACTTGCGGCTGGCCGCGTCCACGCCATAGGCGCCGCCACCGAAATACATCTTGTTGAGGTACAGCTCCAGCAGCTGCCGCTTGCTGAACTTGCGCTCCATCGCCAGCGCCAGCACCATTTCGCGCAGCTTGCGGCCGGCCGAATAGCTGTTGTTGAGGAAGATGTTGCGGGCGAGCTGCTGGGTGATGGTCGAGGCGCCCTGGAGCCGCCGTCCAGTGCCGCGCTGCGCATAGCCCACCCAGGCCGCGCGGACCATGCCGACGGGGTCCACGCCCGGATGCATGTAGAAGCGCTTGTCCTCGGTGGAGACGAGCGCATCCACCATCACTTCGGGGATCTGGCCGTAGGAGAGCCAGCGGCCATAGCTCGGGCCGAGCGACACGATGACCGTGCCGTCATTGGCATGGACGCGGATCATCTGCCCGTTGGGCGAACTCCTGAGCGAATCGAAGCCCGGCAGCGACTGCATGGCGATAACCACCGCCACGGCGAGCGCCACCAGGGCCGCCGCTGCCAGGCCAAGGCCGATCTTGAGCAGGCGGAGCGTCCACAGCCGCGCGGTGCTCACCGACTTCCTCTTCGCCATGCGTTCCGTCTGCCTCGCCTGTTGCGACATTGCTCCATGCGCGACAAAGCGTCAGCCGCCTGTACTCGTGCTGAATGATGCCCCGCCGCCCAGGCTCTAATCCTGCTCGGGCTCGAAGTCGAGAGACGCGCTGTTCACACAGTAGCGCAGGCCCGTGGGCTCCGGCCCATCGGGAAAGACATGGCCTAGATGCCCCTCGCAGCGCGCGCAGCACACCTCGACGCGGCGCATGCCATGAGTCATGTCGGCATGTTCCTCGACCATGTCCTCGTCGACCGGCGCGGTGAAGCTGGGCCAGCCCGAGCCGCTCTCGAACTTGGCGGCGGAGGAGAAGAGCGGCTGGCCGCAGCCCGCGCAGCGATAGACGCCCGGCGCCTTCATGTCGTTATATTCACCCGTGAAGGCGCGCTCCGTCCCCGCCTTTCGCAGGATGCGATAACGCTCCGGGGTCAGGCGCTCACGCCACTGCGCTTCACTGAGATCGAGCTTGTCCATATCGCGAATATCGGGTGCGCGCCCTGCGTCGTCAATGGCGGGACGGGTCTTTTCGGCTTCAGGGGCTTCGGTTGAGCATGGAGCCTTCCCCGCCGGAAATTCATGCAGAAGCTCCGACCGCGACGGCGGACGTGCAAGGACGCTCTATCGCTCTCTATCCCCTTCCCCGCGCCGCCATCCGGGCCACGGTGAACAGTTCCTGCGCCATCGCCGTCTCGCCCACGCCGCGCTGGAGCCGGCCGGTGCGCTCGGCTTCGGCCAGGCGGTGAATGGCGCGGCCGAGCATCTCGGCGTTCCAGTAGCGCGAGAGATCCTCACCGCCCCAGCCGCCGCGCGCGCCGACGCCGGCCTGCTGCTGGGCGAGCTGGACGGCACGCTGGAGCGTCAGGCGCAGCAGCCCGGCAAGCGAGCCGCCATTCTGCCGCAACCGCGCCATTTCACGCTCGGCGCCATGCAGATTGCCGGAGAGGACGACGCCGGCGGCCTTGAAGAGATGCTGCTCGCCGCCTTCCGCCGCCAGCGCATCCAGGGCCTCCGCCGTGGCCTGCTGCGGCCGGTCAGGCGCGGCATCCAGATAGAGGGCGAGCTTGTCGATCTCGCTCGCCAGCAGCCCGCGCTCGCCACTCGACAGGCCCACGAGCCGCCGGGCAAGATCGGGCGAGAGCGCCAGCCCCTGCGCGCGCGCCATGGCAATGGCGGCCTGCTCGCCCGAGCGCGCGTCGAGCGCATAGCTGACGATGCAGAGCGCATCCGGCCGGCCGCCGCACAGCGTGATGAGCTTGGCGTTCTTGCGCAGGTTGCCGGCCACGATCACCACCGGATCGCCGCCGGTCGCCTCATTGCCGAGCAGCGCCTCGACCGCGGGCGCGATCTCGTCGCCGGCGGGCTGGACGCGCACCCAGCGCTTGTCGCCGAACATGGAGATGGCATTGGCCTCGTCCGAGAGACGGGCCGGATCGCGCGAGAGCGTGGGGCCGTCCAGGTCCACTCGCTCCACGTCGGCGCCCTGCCCCTTGCCGAAGCGCGCGGCCAGCGCCTCGCTGCCGGCCTCGTCGGGGCCGTAGAGCAGATAGAGGCGAATGCGCGGATCGGCCGTGTCGAGGGCCCGCTGGGCCTCGGCGCTGTCGCCCTTGAGCATCAGGCCGGCATCAGCGCTGGGCGGCCGCCACGCGGGAGAGCACGCGATCGGCGACGATCTGCGTCAACCGCTCCAGCGCGCTGTCCTCCGCCGCGACGGTCGCATAATCGCTGCTGACGACATCGATGCCGGCATCCCAGGAGGCGGTCTCGTCGAGCAGGGTTTCGTCGCTGCCCATGTCGACGAGCTGGAAGCGCGCGCGCAGCGTGCGCCGCTCGCGCGTGACGCTGTCGTCGGCGCGCACGCCCAGCGCCTCGATGCGCTCATCGAGCTTCACGCGCAGCGAATAGCGCGGACTGCCCCGCCCCATCGCCACCAGCCGGTCCCGCAGCGCATTCTCCATGAGCCAGCCGGCCTTGCCCTCGATGGGCTCCACCTGCACGCCGGCCAGCGCCTGCGCGGCGGCGCCCTGCGCGCCGCCCGCATAGATGGGCCGCAGCCCACAGCCCGCCAGCGCCATGGGCAGCGCCAGAAGCAGCAGCGCGGCGGGCCCCGCGCGCATCAGACCACCAGATTGACGAGGCGGTCGGGCACCACGATCACTTTCTTCGGCGCGGCGCCATCGAGGATGCGCGTCACATTGGGCGCGGCCAGCGCAAGCGTCTCCAGCGTCGCCTTGTCCGTGCCCTTGGCAACGGTGATCGTATCGCGCAGCTTGCCCATCACCTGAATGGCGATGGTCACTTCATCGTCCACGAGCAAGGCCGGATCGACCGGCGGCCACATGGCGTCGGCGATCAGACCTTCGCCGCCCATCTCCGCCCAGGCTTCTTCCGCCAGATGCGGCGTCATCGGCGCCACCAGCAGCGGCAGCGCACGGATGGCGGCGGCGCGGCTGACGGAAGGGGCGGCCTTCTCGATGGCGTTGGTGAGTTCGTAGAGCTTCGCCACCGCCTTGTTGAAGCTCAGTGCCTCGATATCCTTCGCCACGCCGTCCACCGTCTGGTGCAGCTTGCGGTCCAGCGCTTTGTCGGTTGCGCCATCGCCCGTTTCGCCGGCCTGACCGAACAGGCGATAGAGCCGGTTGACGAAGCGCCAGGCGCCCTCGATGCCCGCGTCGCTCCAGGCGAGGTCGCGCTCGGGCGGGCTGTCCGAGAGCATGAACCAGCGCACCGCATCGGCGCCGAAGCGCTCGATGATCTCGTCCGGGTCCACGACATTCTTCTTGGACTTGGACATTTTCTCGATGCGGCCGACCTGCACCGGCGCGCCGCCCTCGATCATGGTCCAGGCGCCGTCGCGCCGCTCGATCTCCTCGGGGCTCAGCCACTTGCCCTCGGGCGACTTGTAGGTCTCGTGCGTGACCATGCCCTGCGTGAACAGGCCCGTGAACGGCTCGGCCACGCCGATCTTGCCGATATGCTGGAGCGCGCGGGTCCAGAAGCGGGCATAGAGCAGATGCAGGATCGCATGCTCGATGCCGCCGATATACTGGCCCACCGGCAGCCAGCTCTCCGCCTCTTCGCGGTCGAAGGGCTTGTCGGACGGCTGGCTGGCGAAGCGGATGAAATACCAGCTTGAATCGACGAACGTATCGAGCGTGTCCGTCTCGCGCCGGGCCGGCTTGCCGCACTTGGGGCAATCGACATGCTTCCATGTCGGGTGCCGGTCCAGCGGATTGCCGGGAATGTCGAAGCTCACATCCTCGGGCAGAACGATGGGGAGCCGGTCGCGCGGCACCGGCACCACGCCGCAGCCCTCGCAATGGATGATCGGGATCGGCGTGCCCCAGTAGCGCTGGCGCGAGACGCCCCAGTCGCGCAGGCGCCAGACGGTAGTGCCCTGGCCCCAGCCCTCCGCCTCGGCGCGGCGGATCGCCTCGGCCTTGGCGGCTTCCACCTCCAGCCCGTCGAGGAAGCGCGAGTGCACGAGCTTGCCGGGGCCGGTATAGGCTTCATCGCCGACGGGCGCGTCTTCCTCGCCGGCGGGCGCGACGACGCGTTGCACCGGCAGCGCATATTTGCGCGCGAAATCAAGGTCGCGCTGGTCATGCGCCGGGCAGCCGAAGACGGCGCCGGTGCCATAATCCATCAGCACGAAATTGGCGACGAAGAGCGGCAGCGTCCAATCCGGGTCGAAGGGATGGACGACCGACAGGCCGGTATCGTAGCCCTTCTTCTCCTGCGTCTCCACCTCGGCGGCGGCCGTGCCGGTGCGGCGGCATTCCTCGGCGAAGGCGGCGAGATCGGCATCTTTCTCGGCCAGCGCCAGCGCGATCGGATGATCGGCGGCAATGGCGGCGAAGCTTGCGCCGAACAGCGTGTCCGGGCGGGTGGAGAAGACCTCCAGCGTGTCGATCGCGCCGACCGGCTCCGCCAGCTTGAAGCGGAACTGCATGCCGACGCTCTTGCCGATCCAGTTCTCCTGCATCAGCCGCACCTTCTCAGGCCACTGGTCCAGCGCGCCGAGCCCGGCGAGGAGATCTTCGGCAAAGTCGGTGATCTTGAGGAACCACTGGGAGAGCTTGCGCTTCTCCACCAGCGCGCCCGAGCGCCAGCCGCGCCCGTCGATCACCTGCTCATTGGCCAGCACGGTCATGTCGACCGGGTCCCAGTTGACCGCGCTTTCCTTGCGATAGACGAGGCCCGCCGCGTAGAGATCGAGGAACAGCGCCTGCTCCTGGCCGTAATAATCCGGCTCGCAGGTCGCCAGCTCGCGAGACCAGTCGAGCGCGAAGCCCAGCCGCTTCAACTGCGCCTTCATCGAAGCGATGTTGGCGCGGGTCCAGTCGCCGGGATGGACCTTCTTCTCCATCGCCGCATTCTCGGCCGGCATGCCGAAGGCGTCCCAGCCCATGGGGTGGAGCACGTCATGGCCGGTCATGCGGCGGAAGCGCGCCAGCACGTCGCCCATGGAATAGTTGCGCACATGGCCCATGTGGATGCGCCCGGAGGGATAAGGGAACATCTCCAGCACATAGGACCGGGGGGCGCCGGGGCGCGTGCCGGCCTTGAAGCTCTGCGCGGCATCCCAGGCCGCCTGCCAGCGTCCGTCCGCCTGGGCGGGATTGAAGCGTCTCTCGCTCACGTCTTTCGTCTCTCCGGCCGCGCGCGACACGGCGCGGCGAACTATTGGCTCAGCCCAGGGTCGCGCGGCGGCGCAGGTCGCGGGCATGAGTGAGGATGATGTCCTCCAGCTTCTGGGTGGTCGCGGCCTGCACGGGCGCGTCGACCCATTCGCCATTCTGCTGGATCTGGCGGCTGGCCGCCACCCGCAGCGCGTCGGCGCGCAGGTCCTGGTCGAGAATGGTGACGGTGAGCTTCATGCGCTCGCCGGGCACCTTGGGATTGATGAACCAGTCGGTGAGGATCACGCCGCCGTCGCTGTCCGTCTGGAGCAGCGGCATGAAGGAGAGCGTATCCAGCGATGCGCGCCAGAGATAGCTGTTCACGCCGATCTGGGTGACGCGCGAGGCGGCGAGATCCGCCGCGGGGCGCACCTTGTTGCGGGCGCAGCCGGTGAGCGCGACGCACAGGACGAGGGCGGTGAGCGCGCCGGTACGGCAAAGAGGGCGAAAACGGGCCATGACGTCCAATCCAACTGTTGCCCGGAAAGACCCCCGGGCGCGTTCCCTGTAAGACAGCCTCTATAAGGCGCGAGCGCCGCCGCACAAGCCGCAGTTTGCCCCTGCACCCATGGAGAAAACGCGCCATGCCGCGCGCGAAACGGCGCCGATGCTGGTCTGCGCCATCCGGCCGTGATAGAAAGCTAGGGCTGGGTCCATGAATCGATTCCAGCCGGAGTCGGAGGCATGGTGCGCGCAAGCGGCGGAATGATGGCAGTAGCGGGAGCGGGCACCCTCGTTCTCTCGCTTGCTTTCGCGCCCACGATCCGCGCCGCGCTGAGCGGCCAGGACCTGCTCCAGCAGACCAAGGTGTCGCTGAAGATGCTGGGCAGCATCGGCTCCTTCACGCCCGTCACGCGCGACCAGCGGCTGGCCCAGGTCTATGCCGAGGCCGCGCGGGAAGCGCAGACGCGCGGCTTCCGCTTCACACCCGCCAGCGGCGCGCTCAATGGCGAGCGCTCGCTCACCGTGCTGGTGCGCGCGGGCGAAACCGCCGGCGCGGCCGAGAACGGCGCGGCCAAGCGCGCCACCCCCAATCTGGGGCTGGCGCCGGTCGCCTATAATCTGGGCAAGGCCAAGGGTCTGGGCCGTTTCGCGGACGGCAACGCCGCGGACGAGGACGACGAGGTCAATCCCATCGTCGATTCGCTCCAGCTTCCGGGCAGCAATTTCGCCCTGAAGGCCAAGCCAAACCGCTTCTCCACCAATCTCCAGCTGGAGGCCCGCGAGCAGCAGACCGCCGCCGCGCCCACCAGCGGGGCGCCGCTGGCGAGCGAAAAGAGCTATGGGGTGGACCTTTCCAGCTCCTATTCGCTGACCCGCAATCTCGATGTGCAGGCCGGCGTGCGCTATCGCGGCCCGGATAACCGCATGGTGCCGCTTACCGATCAGGCGCAGGACAGCCAGGCGGTCTACGTCGGCACCAAGTTCAAATTCTAGACTCCGCAGGCGAAACGCCGTGCATCAGACCGGGGCCGTACACGGCCGCGCGGATCGTCGCCCAACCGGCCAGAGGTCATTCGACGGATCAGTGATCCTGTGAAAGCAGGCCCCCAGGGCGGCGATGCACGCTGTTGGGCCCTGGGCTCCTGCTTTCGCCATGGCAGGCCGCCCATCCTTCACCAATGAAGGGACGAAAAAGGGACACGGAGTGGCCCGCGCCCCTTTTCTAACAATCCTGCGCGCCCCCGATGGGCGGAAGCGCCCTCCGGTTCAGGCAAAGGCCACAACGGGCCGACGGCGCATCGCGGCGCCGACAAGGCCGAAGCCGGCGATCAGCAGCGCCCAGCTCGCCGGTTCCGGGATGGCGGCGGTGCTCAGCGTGATGTCGTCGAGATAGCCGCCATAGGAATCATTGGCGCCCACGGCGCGGAACTCGATGAGGCCGTCACCGCTGAGCGAGAAGGCATAGCTGTGCTCAGTCCAGGCCGTCTGGCTGCCGCCCGCTTCCGCCAGCGTGAGGACATTGGCGCCATCGACCCACAGCTCGATGCCGTTGCTGTCCGCGCCGACGCCGGGACGGGCGGAATACCAGAAGCTGAGCACATAGTCGCCCGCGCCAATGATGCGGCTCATCGCCGAATTGCCGGTGCTGTCCAGCTCCACATGCTGGCTGCCGCTATGCGACAGGCCGGCAACGCTGCCGTGCTGCACCTCGATCCAGCTCCCGCCCGACAGGTCCCAGCCCTGTACGGAGTCGACGAGCTGGTAGCCGGTGCCCGCATAGGCCGGCGTCTCGAAGTCGCTTGAAAAAACAACGGCGGCGCTGGCAGGCGCTGCAAAGGCGACCAATGCGCCGCCAGCCGCCATGCTCAGAAGAGCGGTCCTGAATGTCATGATTTGTCTCCCACAAAGACCGAATGATCCGGCGAATCCCACTGCCCTCATTCGGTCGGTTAATAATTTATATACCACCAGCGTCGCGGAGAAGCGAAATCAATCGGGCGCGTCTTCATCGTCCTATCTTGCGGACGCACTCGACACCCCCGGAAAAATCTCTTTTCCGAACAATGAAAATGGCCGGCATGTGAAATGGTTTCCGGCTTTTTCACCTTCACGACAAATGTCCCAATATGGGACAGGTTATGCGCATCCGACGTGGCGGCGAACGAGGCCGTCGATCGCGGCATAGCCGGCCGCGCCCAGCCGGCGCACGAGCGCGGCATGGCGCGGCTTCACGCCGCCCAGCGCGATCACCGGCAGCCCCGCGCGCCGCGCCAGCGCCGCGAAGCGGGCGGCGCCGAGCGGCCGCGCGCCGGGATGCGAGCGGGTCGCGAAGAGCGGCGAGACGAGCAGCACATCCGCACCGGCCCGGCGCGCGCGGCGCAACTCGGCCATGTCGTGCGCCGGCGCGCTGTGCAGCCCGGCGCACCGGGGCCCGCCCGCGCTGGCCGCGATGCCGTGATGCCCATCCGCCCCCCAGCGCCGCGCAAGCGCCGCATCGCCCGCGATCAGCACGCGCACATGGCGCCGCCGCGCGACCCGGCGCAACCGCACGAACAGGGCGCGGCGCTCATCCTCCGATAGCCCATAATGGCGCAGCACCACGGCGCTGCCCGCCGGCAGCCGGGCGAGCGCGCGCAGCAGATCGCCCTCGGCCACGCGCGCGTCCGTCATCAGCCAGACCGGCGGAATGGCATGGCCGCCCCGGCGGCGAGATTTTGCGTGGCCCCGCATCATGCCGCCGCCTATAGCAGCGCGCATGACCACCGGAAACGACCTCTCCCCGCTCTCGCCGGCGGCCGGGCGCCTTGCGCGCGTGCGCGATGCCGTGGCGCGGGCGGAACGCATTGCCCGCCGCCCGGCCGGCAGCGTGCAGCTCATCGCCATTTCCAAGACCCATGCGGCCGACGCCATCGCCCCGCTGATCGACGCCGGGCAGCGGCTGTTCGGCGAGAATCGCGTGCAGGAGGCGCAGGACAAATGGCCGGCCCTGCGCGCCGCGCACCCCGACCTCGCCCTGCATCTGGTCGGCCAGCTCCAGTCCAACAAGGCGGCCGACGCCGTCGCGCTGTTCGACGCCATTCATTCGGTGGATCGCCCCTCTCTCGTGACCGCGCTGGCCCGCGCCATGGACAAGGCAGGCCGGCGGCCGGACTGCTTCATCCAGGTCAATATCGGCGAGGAGCCGCAGAAGGGCGGCTGCGCCATCGCCGACCTGCCCGGCCTGCTGGCGCTGGCGCGTGAGGCCGGCCTGCCGCTCGCCGGCCTGATGGCGGTGCCGCCCGCCGATGTGGAGGCCGCGCCTTATTTCGCCCTGCTCGACAAGCTCGCGCGCGACCATGGCCTGCCCGGCCGCTCCATGGGCATGTCCGGCGACTATGAGACGGCGATCATGCTGGGCGCGACCCATGTGCGCATCGGTTCCGCCCTGTTCGGCGCGCGGACATGACGCCCGCCGCCCTCATCTTCGACTTCGACGGCGTGATCGCGGACAGCGAGATCGTCTCGGCCCGCTGCCTTGCCCGCGCGCTCAGCGAAGCGGGCCTGACGACCAGCCTGGCGGAAGCGGCCGAGCGCTATAGCGGCCTCCACCGCGCCGACACTCTGGCCGCCATCGCCGCCCATTGGGGCAGCCGCACTCCGCACGACATTGCCGAGCGGATCGAGCTGCATGCCAGCGCCGCCTTCGCCGCCGGCATCGACCCCGTGCCGGGCGCGGCGGGCTTCATCCGGGGCGCGGCGCATCTGCCGCTCGCCATCGGTTCCTCCAGCACCACCGATTATATCCGTGGGCATCTGGCGCGGTTCGGCCTTGCCGAGCCCTTCGGCGCGCATGTCTATAGCGGCCGCGAACATGTCGCGCGCGGCAAGCCGCACCCGGACATCTATCTCCATGCCGCCGCCGCGCTGGGCGTGGACGTGCGCGCGGCGGCCATCATCGAGGATTCGCCGGTGGGCGCCCGCGCCGCCGTGGCGGCGGGCGCGCGCGTGATCGGCCTTGTCGCGGGCAGCCATGCGCAACCGAGCCTTGCCGCCGCGCTCAAGGCCGAAGGCGTGGAGACAGTGCTGGCAAGCTATGCCGATGTGGCCCGCCATCTGGGCCTGCCCGCGCCCCGCGCGTGACCAACGACGCGTGATGAACGGCGCGGGCCGGGGCGGGGCATCGTCCGCCGCGCCGCCTTCATGCCTGCCGCCATGCCCTGCGCCGACGCGCCGACCCTCAGCCGATCACCTGGCTCATCAGCAGGGCGATGCCGCCCATCACCAGCAGCGTGCCCAGCCATTCGCGCGGCGAGAGCGCCTTGCCGCTGATACGCCGGTTGACCCAGCCGGCCACCGGCATTTCGATGAGCGCCAGCGTGCGCACATTGGCGGCGGCGGTGAGCGAGAAGGCTATGAACCAGCCGGCCGTCGCCAGCGCGCCGAGGAAGCCGGCGCCCAAGCTCTCGCGCCACACGCGCAGGCTGCCGGTGAACGCCTTGCGGTCGAACAGCGCCAGCCACACGGCCAGCACCGCGCTCTGGATCGAGAGGCTGAGCACCATGATGCTGAAGGCGCGGATGAGCGCACTCCCCTCCTCCAGCCCGGTGATCGCGCCGCGAAACGCCACCGAGGAGAGGCCGAAGCAGGCGCCCGAGGCAATGCCCACCACCATCGGCCGTCCTTCGCTCAGCAGCGTGCGCCAGGCACGCGGATCGACCGAGATGACGAGGATGCCGGCCGTGGCCAGCACGATGCCGATCCACGCCAGCGCCGCCAGCCGGTCGCCCAGCAGCGCCACGCCGAACAGGGCGACCAGGATCGGCTCGGTCTTGATATAGGCATAAGCGACCCCGAAGGCCCGCTGCGCCATGGCGACGAGCATGAGCGCGGTCGCCGCGATCTGCGCGAACGCGCCGAGCAGCGCATAGGCCAGCGCCGTTCCGGTGAGGGCCGGCAGCGGCTCGCCCAGCAGCAGATGCGCGCCCAGCAGCAGCGCCGCCGCGAACGGCAGGCCGAAGACGAACCGCACCTGCGTCGCGCCCAGCGTGCCGATGCTGCGCGTGAGCCCGGCCTGCAAGCCGTTGCGCGCCACTTGCGCCACCGCGGCGACCAGCGTGGCGGGAACCCAGAGCAGAAGCGCCATCAATCCTTGTCGAACAGGCTGGCCAGTTGCTCGACCATGGTGCCGCCCAGTTGCTCGGCATCCATGATGGTGACGGCGCGCTTGTAGTAGCGCGTCACGTCGTGGCCGATGCCGATGGCGACCAGCTCGACGGGCGAGCGGCTCTCGATCCAGGTGATGACCTGGCGCAGGTGGCGCTCCAGATAGACGCCGTTGTTCACCGAGAGCGTCGAATCGTCGACCGGCGCGCCGTCCGAGATGACCATGAGGATGCGGCGCTCCTCCTGCCGCGCGAGCAGCCGGTTGTGCGCCCAGAGCAGCGCCTCGCCGTCGATATTCTCCTTGAGCAGCCCCTCGCGCATCATGAGGCCCAGATTGGTCTTGGCGCGGCGCCAGGGCTCGTCCGCCTGCTTGTAGATGATGTGGCGCAGATCGTTGAGGCGCCCCGGCTTGGGCGGACGCCCGGCGGCGAGCCATTCCTCGCGGCTCTGCCCGCCTTTCCAGGCGCGGGTGGTGAAGCCCAGGATCTCGGTCTTCACGCCGCAGCGCTCCAGCGTGCGCGCCATGATGTCCGCGCTGATCGCCGCGATGCCGATGGGCCGCCCGCGCATGGAGCCGCTATTGTCGATGAGCAGCGTCACCACCGTATCGCGGAAATCGGTGTCGCGCTCCATCTTGTAGCTGAGCGAATGGGCCGGATTGACGACCACGCGCGCCAGCCGCGCCGCGTCCAGCAACCCTTCCTCCTGGTCGAAATCCCAGCTCCGGTTCTGCTGGGCGAGCAGGCGGCGCTGGAGCCGGTGGGCGAGCTTGGAGACCGCGCTCTGGAACGGCGCGAGCTGCTGATCGAGGAAACCGCGCAGCCGCGTCAGCTCATCCAGATCGCACAGCTCCGGGGCCGTGACGATCTCGTCATGGCGCGTCGTATAGGCCTTGTAGCTGAACTCGGGCGGCAGGTCCGAGAAGGGCCGGTTGGGCCGCACCGGCATGACGCCCTCGTCGTCACCCTCATCGCCCTCGCCATCCTGCTCGCTGTCGGCCTCGTCGTCGTAGCGGTCCTCGACCGTCTCGTCGCTGGCCTCGCCGCCCTCTTCGCCCCGCGCCTCGGCGCGCGACTGATCCTCCTCGGACTCCTCTTCCTTCTCCTCATCCTGCTCGGACTGGTCCTGCGACTCCTGATCGTCCGGCTGTTCGTCCGGCGTTTCGGGCGGCAGCTCGGCCCGGACCAGCTCAAGATGTTCGAGCATGGTCATCACCCGGTCCTGGAAAGCCTGCTGGTCGTCCAGGCAATAAGCCAGCGCCTCGAAATCCTCGCTGGCCTTGTCGTCGATCCACTCGCGCATGAAGCCCAGCGCGCGCCGCGCGGCCGCGGGCGCCGGCTCGCCGGTCAGCTTCTCGCGCAGCAGCAGCGCCACCGCGCCCTGGAGCGGCACTTCGCCCGCCGACTGGGCGCGCGTGATGGGGTCCGCATCGGTGCGGCTGTGCAGCATGGCGGCGAGATTGGCCTTCATGCCGGCATAGTTCTTCGCGCCCAGCGCCTCGTAGCGCACCGTCTCCACCGCGTCGTAAACGGCGCGGGCGGCGGGATCGGCCGGCGCGCGGGCAGCATGGACCTTTGCATTATGGTGGCGCAGCTTGAGCGCGAAGCTGTCCGCGAAGCCGCGCGCCAGCGCCACCTGATCGGCGGGCAGGCCACGCTGTGGCGAGGGCACCTTGATCTGCTTGCCGGCCATGTGCGGCGCATCGACCGTGAAGCCCAGCTCCACTTCGGCATCGTGCGCCACGGCGCGCGCGGTGCCGCTCAGCACATCCTTGAATCGGTCGAGGGGAGAGCGCTCGGTCATGATGCCTGTGGGCTGCGGCAGCGGGCCGGCCCTGTCAAGCCGTTGCGCCGCCCGTGCCGCGCCCCGCGTTAACTTCTTCGCCCGCCCCTGTCCCCGCCGGGGACAGCGCGAGGGGTCCCACGGCAATTCCTGGTTAAGGGCGTTTCCTTACCGTCCGGTGATGCCTATCTGCCATGAGGGGTCAACACAGGCGGCGACTTTCTTCGCCCGATTCGATGAGGACATGAGGCGATGATTCGCAAGGGACTTCTGTTGTCCGCCCTGACGGCCGGCGCATTGATGAGCGCGGGCACCGCGCAGGCTTCCACGCAGTTCACCGCGCTGGGCGGCATCATCAATCAGCTCCACAGCAATGCGTCCCTCTCGGCGAACAATTTCAGCTTCACCTATTGCCAGGACGGCACCTGCCAGACGCTGTTCACCGGCGTCTCCGGGCTGGCCGCCTTCAACAACAATCCCAGCGCGATGGCCGGGCTCAACAGCCTGCTCGGCACCAGCAGCTACGGCAGCGGCGCGGGTTATTTCGATGATTACCGCTTCACCTTCACCGGCGTGGGCGGCTTCTTCGGCAGCGCGGCGCCCGCAGCCGCGCCCGCCGCAGAGGCGCAGATGAGGGCGGCCTTCGCGCCGTCCATGCCCATCCCCGAGCCGGGAACCTGGGCCATGATGATCCTGGGCTTCGGCCTCGTCGGCATGGCCCTGCGCCGCCGGGCGGCACGCGCCAGCTTCGCCTGATCGCATCGCCCGGCCCGACGACACGCGGAACGGCAACGGATAAAAAAGGGCGCCACCAGCGGGGCGCCCTTTTTTCATGTCCGGCGCAAAGGGCTCAGGCCGCCACCGTCTCGATCTCGGTGCGCACCTGCGTCATGAGCTTGTGCACCGGGCATTTGCCCGCCGCCTCGATCAGCCTGGCGCGCTCATCCTCGCTGATGGCGCCTGTGACGGCGATGCGCGCCGTCAGCCGATAGACGCCGTCGCGCTCGGCGCTGGCATCGCGCGTCATGCCCACATGCACATCCTCCAGCGCAATGCCCTTGCGCTGCGCATACCAGACCATGGTGAGCGCCTTGCAGGCACCGACCGCTGCGTCATAGAGGTCGTGCGGATCGGGGCCTTCATCGCCGCCGCCGCCGGCCAGACCAATGTCCGCCAGCAGCTCATGACCGCGGATCGTGATACGGTGGGCCGTCCGGTCCGGGGCTGTGCGTTCGATCACGATCATGGCTTGGCTCTCCTCGCTGCGCTTTGAAATGCTGCATGTGGGAATAGCCCGATCGGCCCGCGTCTTTCCAGCGGGAGAACGGCCAGCGGCCTGCATAAGAAAAGGGCGCCCGGCGACGATGCCGCCGGACGCCCCTTCTGAACGTGCAATCCCGATATCAGCCGAACGACAGCGCCGTCTGCGCTCGCCGTGCCCGCAGGGCCCCACCCAGCAGGCCAAAGCCGGCGACCAGCATCAGCCAGCTCGCCGGCTCGGGAACCTGGCCGACCGGCCCGCAATTCTCCTGGCACTCGCTCGGATCGGCATAATGCGGCGGGAAGAAGGGATCGATCGCGAGGGCTTCCCCGCCACTATCGTAGAGGTAGAGACCCACGCCCGGCGCGCTCTGGCCGACGAGGCCCGGATACCAGGATTCGAAATGGAACGTATTGGTCACACCGATCAGACCCGAATAGGTCTCGGTGAACTTGAGCGAGCCATCATCCCACAGCTCGAACACAACGTCATCGAAGCCGAAGCCATCGTCGACCGTGCCGTCGAACACGATGTCGCCCGTCACAAAGACGCCAGCGGTATCATATTCGGCGCCTGTCAGATTTTCGAACGAGAAGTTGACGGCAGCGTTAGCCGGAAAGGCCAACAGGCTCGTCGCGGCCAGAGCGGCCGCAATAGTCTTGAAATTACGCATTTTTCGGTGCTCCCACATAAATTCTATGAATCTTATGGAGCGACCCTGCCGACTTCATATCAAATTAAGTAGGCGTTAACCATAACTTTAAGCATGTAACCGCCATGCACTCCCGCGCGACATGACCATATGCGCGGGGAAAGATATTCCGATCTTTGGCTGGATTTCAGCCGACCTTGCCGACGACGCTTTCGGGCAAGTCCTTGCCGAACACGCGCTGATAATATTCCGCCACCAGCGGCCGCTCGGCCTCGTCGCACTTGTTGAGGAAGGAGAGGCGGAAGGCGAAGCCCACATCCTTGAAGATGAGCGTGTTCTGCGCCCAACTGATGACGGTGCGCGGGCTCATCACGGTGGAGATGTCGCCATTGACGAAGCCCTGGCGCGTCAGCTCGGCCACGCGGATCATCCGCGCCACTTCCTCGCGCCCGCCGGGATGGTCATATTCGCCCGACTTGGCGAGGACGATCTGCGCCTCGGTCTCGGCCGGCAGATAGTTCAGCGTCACCACCAGATTCCAGCGGTCCATCTGGCCCTGGTTGATCTGCTGCGTGCCGTGATAGAGGCCGGTCGTATCGCCCAGCCCCACCGTGTTGGAGGTGGCGAACAGGCGGAACCACGGGCTCGGGCGGATGACCCGGTTCTGGTCGAGCAGCGTCATCTTGCCGTCCGTCTCCAGCACGCGCTGGATAACGAACATCACGTCCGGCCGGCCGGCGTCATATTCGTCGAAGACGAGCGCGACGGGGCGCTGGAGCGCCCAAGGCAGCAGCCCTTCCTTGAACTCGGTGACCTGCTGGCCGTCCTTGAGCACGATGGCATCGCGGCCGACCAGATCGATGCGGCTGATATGCGCATCCAGGTTGATGCGGATGCACGGCCAGTTGAGGCGCGCGGCGACCTGCTCGATATGGGTGGACTTGCCGGTGCCGTGATAGCCCTGCACCATGACCCGACGATTGAAGGCGAAGCCCGCGAGGATCGCCAGCGTGGTGTCGGGATCGAACACATAGGCCGGATCGAGATCGGGCACGCGCTCGTCCGCCTCGGAGAAGGCGGGCACGTCCATATCCACGTCGACGCCGAACACATCTCGCGCCTGCACCACGCGGTCGGGCGCTTCCATCAGCACTTCGCTGCGCATGTCGGGCTGGGCGTTGGGTATGTCAGTCATCATCAAGCCTATTCTTCAGCCCCATCCGGGCCGAGCCTGCCGAAGCACCGCTTATCTCTCTCAAGGGAACAAGCGCGGCCTCTCGACATCCCGGGGCAAACGGAAGCGCCATATTTCACGCGAAGGCCGGCGCCTTGCGCAGGTGCGTATAGGCTGCGATCACGTCCTGCAAGGCTTTCTCATGGGTCCGGTCGCCGCCATTATGATCCGGGTGGAAGCGCCGCACGAGCTGGGTGTAGCGCGTGCGCAGGGCCTTGCGATCGGCGTCCACGCCAAGCCCCATGGTCCTGAGCGCCGAGCGGTCTTCCTGGCTCAGCGCCTTGCCGTCGGCACGGCTCGCCCGCTCCGCCATGCGCGCCTTGAAGCCCTCGCTGATGGCATCGAGCGGATCGGCGAAATCGCCCCAGCGCGGCGGCAGCGAGCCGCTGGCGGCGTTGGACGAGAAGGCGCGCGTCTCGGCGCCCCAGCCGGAATAGGGGCGCTGCGCCTCGTCGATCTCCTCGGCGCTCATGCCCTTGAAGAAATTGTAGCCCTGATTGAACGCGCGGATATGGTCGAGGCAGAACCAGCGCCATTGCGGCGGGCCTTCCGGGGCGCCGCTACGCGCTTCGGGCGGGGCGCGGAACTCGCCCTGCCCGGTGCAGCCGGGGTGGGCGCAGGCCTGCGTCGCACCCTCGACGCGGCCATGAAAACGGGTGGGGCGGCGAGGCTCTCCATTGGCGGCACTGGAACGGGACACGGCGTGCAAACAACTCCTGACGGGCCGGACGAAAGGCCCTATATAGGGAGAATGACAAGCAATTCGCTAGGCCCGGTGGCCCAGGAAATCGAACGGCGCCTCGTGCAGGCGCTGGCGCCCGACCATCTCGCCGTCTCCAACGACAGCGCCCTGCATCGCGGCCACGCCGGCGACGACGGCACGGGCGAGAGCCATTTCAGCGTCGATATCGTCGCCCCCGCCTTTGCCGGGCAGAGCCGCGTGGCGCGCCAGCGCATGGTCAATCACGCGCTGGGCGATCTGCTGCGCGAGCGCATCCATGCCCTCGCCATCAAGGCGCGGGCACCGGGCGAGTGACGCCATGCGCCTGAGGCGGGCCCGGCGCCCGGCCGCGCGACTGCTCGTCACCGATCCGGCCGGGCGGCTCCTGCTCTTCCGCTTCACCCCCACGGACCGCGCGCCCTTCTGGGTGACGCCGGGCGGCGCGCTGGACCGGGGCGAGAGCTTCGAGGCGGCGGCGCGGCGCGAACTCATCGAGGAAACTGGCTTCGACCGCGATCCCGGTCCCTGCGTGGCGGTCCGCCATGTGACCTTCATCACGCTGGAGGGCGTCGAGGTGGACGCCGAGGAGCGCTATTTCGCCGTACAGGTGGAGGAAGCGCGCATCGACACGGCGGGCCATACCGCGCTGGAGCGCCGCGTCATGCAGTCGCACCGCTGGTGGACGCCGCAGGCGCTCACGGCCCAGGACGAAGCCTATTTCCCCATCGACCTGATCGCGCTCTGGCGGGATCTGGCCGAAGGGCGGCTGCCGGCATGAGCAAGGGGCCGGACAGATCCGCCGCGCTCGTCGCGCGCTGGCGCGATCATCTCGCGCTGGAGAAGCGCGCCTCGGTCCATACGGTGCGTGCCTATGTCGCCACGGCCGAGCGGCTGCTTGCCTGGATGGAAGAGATGGATGGGTGCGCCCCCGGCCGCGCCGCGCTGGCCGCGCTCAAGACGAGCGACCTGCGCGCTTTCCTCGCCACGCGGCGCGGCGAGGGCATCGGCAATGCCTCGGCCTCGCGCGAGCTTTCGGCGCTGCGCGGGTTCCTGCGCTTTGCCGGCGGCGAGGGCGTGGCCATCCCGGTCCTGCGGGGTCCGCGCGTCAAGCCTGGCGTGCCGCGTCCGGTGAGCCCGGACGAAGCGGTGGCGCTGGCGCAGGACATTGCCGAGAGAGCGCGCGAGGGCTGGATCGGCGCGCGCGACTGGGCCGTGCTGCTGCTGCTCTACGGGGCCGGCCTGCGCATCGGCGAGGCGGTGGGTCTGACGGGCGACCTGCTGCCGCTGGGGGACCGCATCCGCGTCACCGGCAAGCGCGGCAAGACGCGCATGGTGCCGCTGCTCCCGCAAGTGAAGGAGGCCATCGAGGCCTATCTCGCCGTCTGCCCGCACCCGCCCGGCCGGGACGCGCCGCTGTTCAGGGGTGCGCGCGGCGGCCCGCTCTCGCCCGCGCTCATCCGCCGCGCCGTACAGGGCGCGCGCGGGCGGCTGGGGCTCCACGAGCGCACGACGCCGCACGCCCTGCGCCACAGCTTCGCAACGCATCTGCTGGGCCGTGGCGCGGACCTGCGCGCGCTCCAGGAACTGCTCGGCCATGCCAGCCTCTCCTCCACGCAGATCTACACCAAGGTGAACGCGGCCCATCTGCTCGACGTCTATCGCAACGCGCATCCCAGAGCCGGCGGCTAGGGTCGTTCCGGTTCTGATTGAACCGAAACGATCCCGGAAAAAGCCCTTTTTCCAGTTATTTCCGAGTCAGCAGGTGAGTCCCCCTGCTGCGAAATCACTCTGGCGCGGATCGAAAAGCGCCCCGACCGAGTTGCCGTTCAGCCACGAGATAAGATAGACGCCTTATCAAAGCCATTGACGAATCCGGCCCTGAGGCCGGCTGAGGAGGAAGGGATGAGGAAGGTCTATCTGGTTTCGGCGGCCGCATTGGTCATGGCCGCAGGCATGGTCAGCGCTCAGGAAGCGCAGGTCGGCAGCGACGAAGCTGTGGCGGAGAAGAAAATCTGCCGCTCCCAGCGCATGACCGGCTCGCTCACGCGCACCACCCGCGTCTGCCTGACCAAGGCACAATGGGACGACCTCTCGACGCGCACGCGCAAGAGCGTGGACGATCTCAGCCGCAGCGGCAGCCGGCCCGATGCCGTGCAGATGGTGAACCCACAGACGGGTTTCTGAACGCGCAGTCCGCGCAGGAAACAGGAAACGCCGAGGGGAGATGCTGGATGTTCCAGCCGTTCTCCCTCCCCTTCGTTCGCCTGAATGATCGCCTGCAATCGCCCCGGCGCAGCCCTCAGCCCGCGCGCTCGGCCACGCGCCGCGCCACCGCATCCCAGATGAGGCCGCCCGTATCGGTGCCGTTGAAGGCGTCGATGGCGACGATCCCGGTGGGCGAGGTCACGTTGATCTCGGTGAGCCACTTGCCGCCGATCACATCGATGCCGACGAACAGCAGGCCGCGCTTCTTCAGCTCGGGGCCCATCGCGGCGCAGATTTCCTGCTCCTCGGGCGTCAGCTCGGTCTTGGCCGCCGATCCGCCGGCCGCCAGGTTGGAGCGGATCTCGCCCTTGCCGGGGATACGGTTGATGGCGCCCGCCACCTCGCCATCCACCAGCACGATGCGCTTGTCGCCCTGCGCCACGTCCTTGAGGAACGCCTGCACCATGAAGCTTTCGACCCACATTTCGCCGAACAGCTCGACCAAAGCGGCGAGATTGCGCCCGTCCGGCCCGATGTGGAACACCGCCGAGCCGGCATTGCCGTAGATGGGCTTGACCACGATCTCCCCATGCTCGGCCAGGAAGGCGCGCGTCTCTTCCAGGCTGCGCGTAATCATGGTGGGCGGCATGAAGCGCGCATAATCGAGCACGAAGAGCTTTTCCGGCGCGTTGCGCACGGAGGCCGGGTCGTTGACCACCAGCGTCTCGTCGGCAATGCGTTCGAGCAGGTGGGTGGCGGTGATGTAATTGAGGTCGAAGGGCGGGTCCTGCCGCATCCAGACCACGTCCACGTCCCGGCCCAGATCGAGCGTCACAGCCTCGCCGAAGCGGAAATGATCGCCCGCCACGCGCTGCACCGTCACCTCGCGGGCACGGGTGCGCAGGCGGCCGTTCGCCCATGTCATGTCGTCCGGGCGGTAATGATAGAGCCGGTGTCCGCGCGCCTGACCCGCCAGCATGATCGCAAAGGTGGAATCGCCCGCGATATTGAGCGTTTCCATCGGGTCCATCTGCACGGCGACGGTCAACGGCATTTGAACCTTCCCTTCTTCGACTTCTTCAGCATCAATGAGGCCCGTCGGCAGGCTCGGGGCGAACGGCGGGAGGATGTGCCCCTTGAGTCATCCCCCGTGCCAGACATTCTCCAGATGGCGCGGGCGCTGCCCCGGCGCAAGCAGGATGACGTCGATGCGCATGTCGTCGCCGGGCTGGAGATAATGCGCGGCCAGACTCTCGGCCGCCGCCGCGACCCGGGCGAGCCGGCGCGCGTCGATGGCCTCGTCCAGCGCCGCGCCGCTGCCGCGCATCTTCACTTCGACAAAGGCCACCATCGCCCCGCGCCGGGCAATGAGGTCCACTTCGCCGGCCGGCGTGCGCGCCCGCCGCGCCAGGATGGACCAGCCCTTGAGCCGCAGCCACCAGCCGGCCAGCCGCTCGCCCTGTCGCCCGCGCTTCTCGGCGATCAGCCGCGCACGCGAAGGCGCCGTGCGGCTCAAGCCTTGCCCTTGAGCGCCATGGCGCGGGCATAGAGCGCCTTGCGATCGAGCCCCAGGGCGCGCGCCACATCTCCCGCCGCCTGCCCGGCGGGCAAGCGCTCCAGCGCCGCGCGCAGGGCCGCGTCCACCTCGTCCTCGGAAGGAGGCGGCGCCTCGCCGGGCGGGCCGACCACAATGACGATTTCCCCACGCGGCGCCTTCTCGCGCGCGGCGGCCGCCAGTTCCGTGAGCGTGCCGGTCAGCACCTGCTCATAGGCCTTGCTGATTTCGCGGCAGAGCGCGGCGGGCCGGTCGCCCAGCCCCTGCGCCAGGGCGGCGAGCCCATCGGCGCAGCGCGGCCCGCTCTCGTAGAAGATCAGCGTTGCGCGCAGCGCGGCTACTTCGGCCAGCGCGTCCAGCCGCGCCTTGGCCTTGGCCGGCAGGAAGCCCATGAACAGAAAGCGGTCGCTCGGCAGGCCCGAGAGCGTGACGGCGGCAATGGCCGCGCAGGGGCCCGGCACCGTCGTCACCATGCAGCCGGCCGCCCGCGCATCGCGCACCAGCTTGTAGCCCGGATCGGAGACCAACGGCGTGCCCGCATCGCTCAGCAGCGCAACGGCCTGGCTTGCCATTCGCTCGACCAGCCGCGTCCGCACCCGCTCGTCGCTATGGTCGTGATAGGGCAGCATCGGCCGCTCGGACCCCGCGTGGCGCAGCAATTTGGCGCTTACCCGCGTATCTTCCACCGCCACCACGTCCGCCTCGCGCAGCACATGCGCGGCGCGGGGCGAAAGATCGGACAAGTTGCCGATCGGGCCTGCGACGATATAAAGGCCGGGCGCGAGTGAAGCGGACATGAGGTGTGCCATGGCAGAGTTGAGCCTTGCGGGGCAAGTGAGGTTCACGTCTTCGGCACAGTCTGCCGGACTGGACGGAGCGGGAGCGCCGGTGCGCCGGCTGCGCCAGATCGTCGTGCTGATGGGTGCGCTGCTGCTCGCCGCCTGCCAGACCATGGTGCCCAAGACCGCGCCGCCCCCCGCTCCGCCCCCGCCCACGGCGGAGACGACGCCGGATCGCGGCCTGCCCACCGACACGGCCCGCCACCGCGTGGCTCTGCTCGTGCCGCTCACCGGGGCCAATGCCCAGGTCGGCCAGTCGCTCGCCAACGCCACCACCATGGCGCTGCTCGACACCAAGACGGAGCGGCTGCGCGTCACCACCTACGACACGGGCACGGACGCCGCCGGCGCCGCCCGCAAGGCCGTGGCGGACGGCAACAAGTTGATCCTGGGCCCGCTCACGGCCGAGGAAGTGCGCGACGTGGCGCCCATCGCCCGCGCCGCGAAAATCCCGGTCATCGGCTATTCCAACGATGCGAGCGTGGCCGGCAACGGCGTCTATCTGCTCGGCTATGCGCCCGACCAGTCGATTACCCGCGTCATCTCCTTCGCCAGCGGAAAGGGCGCCAAGAATTTCGCCGCCCTCGTGCCCAAGGGCCTCTATGGCGAGCGGGCGGGCAGTGCCTTCCTCAATGCCGTCCAGGCGGCCGGCGGCACGGCCGTGGGCCTGGAGACGTTCGACCGCTCGACCGAATCGGTGAACACGGCGGTGAAGCGCCTCGCCACGCGCTCCAGCTACGATGCGCTCCTCATCGCGGACGTGGCGCGGGTCGCCTTGCAGATCGCGCCGCAGGTGCGCGGCAGCGAGGGCGGCGCCAATGCCCGCATCCTGGGCACCGAGCTGTGGAACACGGAGACCGCGCTCAACACCAACGCCGCCCTGCGCGGTGCCTGGTTCGCCAGCGTCTCGGACGGGCTCTATCGCACGCTCGCGAGCAAATATCGCGCCAGCTACAATGCCACGCCCTATCGCCTGGCCTCGCTCGGCTATGATTCGGTGCTGCTCGCCGTGCGCATCGCGCAGGACTGGCAGCCGGGCAGCGACTTCCCGGCGGCGCGCCTCACCGACGCGGGCGGCTTTGCCGGCATCGACGGCGCCTTCCGCTTCGGCCGCGACGGCATCGCCCAGCGCGCGCTGGAAGTGCAGGAAGTGGCGGCGGAAGCCGTCAATGTGATCGACGCCGCGCCGCGCGGCTTCGACAAATAGGACGCGGGTCGGCGCCCCGCTGATTCGCCCTGTCACGCCGGACACGCCCGGCTTCGCCGCGCTGCGCGTGCTGGCGCAAGCGGAGGGCCATCTCATGCTGGAGAAGCTGGCGCAGGAGTGGACCGGCGGCGCCAACCGTTTCGCGCGGCCGGGCGAATGCTATCTCGGCCTTTTCCACGCCGGCCAGCTCTGCGCCGTGGGCGGCCTCAATCGCGATCCCTATCCCGGCGGCGAGGGGCTCGGCCGCATCCGCCACCTTTATGTGCCGCCGCATCTGCGCCGCCGGGGCCATGGCGCCATGCTGCTCACCCATCTCCTCGCCGCCGCCCGTCCCGCCTTCCCGGCCCTGCGCCTGCGTACGGCCAATCCGGCGGCCGCCCGTCTTTATGAGGCCCATGGCTTCGAGCGGGTGGAGCAGCCCTTCGCGAGCCATATGCGACTGAGCGATGAGGACAGCGCACAAATCGGCTAAGGCAGTACGGTAAGGGCATGACCGACTGGGGTTCATTGTCAGGAAAGCCGAGGAGACTTATGCGCGTTCCAGACTATCCATCCGTGGACTCCGCAAAGTGGTCGGCCGTCGACGACTATTTCGCCGGCCTCCTCGCCCCTCCTGACAGCCATCTCCAGTCGGCGCGCGCCGATAGCAACGCAAACGGCCTGCCGCCGCACGATGTTTCCGCCATGCAGGGGAAAATGTTGGCGCTGTTCGCCCGCATGGTCGGCGCCAGGCGTATTCTGGAGATCGGCACGCTCGGGGGATACAGCACGATATGGATGGCCCGGGCCCTGCCGCCGGGCGGCCAGCTCATCACGATTGAGTTCAACGAGCGCCACGCCGAGATCGCGCGTCGGAACATCGAACGCGCCGGGTTAAGCGAGACGGTCGAGCTACATGTCGGCAAGGCGCTTGATGTGCTCCCTACCCTCGCGGGACCGTTCGACCTGATCTTCATCGATGCCGACAAGCCGAACAATCCTCATTATATCCGCTGGGCGCTTGCACTCTCTCGCCCCGGAACGGTCATCGTCGGCGATAATGTCGTTCGGGGAGGGGCCATCTCCGACCCGGTCAGCGAGGACGAGAACGTGCGAGGGGTCCGTAAATTTCTTGAGATCATTGCCGATGATCCGCGCCTTGACGCCACCGCGATTCAAACGGTGGGCGAGAAAGGCTGGGATGGATTCTGCCTGGCAATCGTCCGCGAGTAGCAGCGAGCCGCTTTTCCCCATCGCCTGCCACCCCAATCCACAATGATGCCCACAACGGTTCCGTCGCGCCGCTCACCCCGCTAAGGCGTCGCTCATGTCCCGCGCGCGCGTCCTCCTGCTCAACACGGCGCTTCGGCCCCTCGATTATCGCGTGCCGCACGGCATGGATGTCGTGCCGGGGCAGATCGTCGTGGCGCCGTTGGGGCCGCGCCCGATCCTGGGCGTCGTGTGGGAGGCGGAGCGCTTCCCCGAATCCGAGACGGTCGGCGACAACCGGTTGCGTCCGCTGCTCGGCCTCGTCGATGCGCCGCCCTTGCCCGCGCCGCTGCGCCGCCTCGTCGAGTGGACGGCCGATTATTATATGGCGCCGCCCGCCGCCGTGCTGCGCATGGCGCTGGCCTCCATGGCCGCGCTGGAGGGCGAGAAGACGGTCGTCGAATATCGCCCCACCGGCACGCTCCCCGAGCGCATGACCGAACAGCGCGCCACCGCCATCGAGAAGATCGGCGACCGGCAGGGGCTGGTGCGCGAGCTGGCCGCGCTGGGCGGCGTTTCCGACGCGGTGATTCGCGGGCTCATCAAGCAGGGCGTGTTCGAGGCTGTGGAGGTCTCGACCGATGGCGGCTTTCCCGAGCCGGACCCGGCGCACGACCATGTCGCGCTGACCGGCGAACAGCAAGCGGCGGCCGAGCGGCTGAGCGCGCTCGTCATCGCCCATAAGTTCGCCCCCGTGCTGCTCGACGGCGTCACCGGATCGGGCAAGACCGAGGTTTATTTCGAGGCGCTGGCGACGGCCTTGCGCGAGGGCCGCCAGGTGCTCGTCCTGCTGCCGGAGATCGCGCTCACCGAGGCGTTCCTCGCCCGCTTCGAGGCGCGCTTCGGCTGCGCCCCGGTCGCCTGGCATTCGGGCCTGCGCCAGAGCGAGCGGCGGCGTGCCTGGCGGGCCATCGCGCGCGGGCAGGCGCAGGTGGTGGTCGGCGCGCGCTCGGCGCTGTTCATGCCCTTCCCCAGGCTCGGCCTCATCATCGTCGACGAGGCGCATGAAACCAGCTTCAAGCAGGAAGAGGGCGTGCGCTACCATGCGCGCGACGTGGCGGTGATGCGCGGCCTGTTCGAGACATGCCCCGTCATCCTCGCTTCCGCGACGCCCGCCATCGAGACGCGCCATCAGGTGGAGCTGGGCCGCTATGAGGAGATCAGGCTGCCGGGCCGCTATGGCGGGGCGGAACTGCCGCAGATCGTCGGCATCGATCTGACGCGGGACCCGCCCGATCGCGGCCACTGGATCGCGCCCATGCTGGTCGGGGCGCTGGGCGAGACGCTGGCGAAGGGTGAGCAGTCGCTCCTGTTCCTCAATCGGCGCGGCTATGCGCCGCTCACGCTCTGCCGCCATTGCGGGCACCGCTTCCAGTGCCCCAATTGCACGGCCTGGATGGTGGAGCACCGCCTCACTCGCCGCCTCGCCTGCCATCATTGCGGGCATGAGATCCCCACGCCCGATGCCTGCCCGGAGTGCAAGCAGCCCGACGCGCTGGTCGCCTGCGGCCCCGGCGTGGAGCGCATCGCAGACGAAGTGAAGACGCTCTTCCCGCAGGCGCGCACCGCCATCGTCACCTCCGACACGCTCTGGTCCCCCGCGCGCGCCGCCGCCTTCGTGCGCGACATGGAAGGGGGCGCCATCGACATCATCGTGGGCACGCAGCTTGTCACCAAGGGCTATCATTTCCCCGAGCTGACGCTCGTGGGTGTGATCGACGCGGACCTGGGGCTGGACGGCGGCGATCTGCGCGCGGCCGAGCGCACCTATCAGCAGATCGTCCAGGTCTCGGGCCGGGCGGGCCGGGGCGAGAAGCCGGGCCGCGTCTTCATCCAGACCCGCGCTGGGGAAGCGCCGGTCATCCAGGCCCTGCTGGCGGGCGACGGCGAGGGCTTCTATGCGGCCGAGACCGCCAGCCGCCGCGCCGCCAACGCCCCGCCCTTCGGCCGCTTCGCGGCGATCATCGTGAGCGATACGGACGCGCATCTGGCACAGGAGACGGCCCGACGCATCGGCCTGTCGGCACCCAGGCGAGAGGGCGTGGAGATTTACGGCCCGGCGCCCGCGCCGCTGGCCGTGCTGCGCGGACGCCACCGCCACCGCCTGCTCGTCCACGCCCGGCGCGGCGCGGAGCTTCAGGCGATCATACGCGACTGGCTCGCCCCCATCGACTGGAAGGCGAGCACGCGGGTCTCCGTGGACGTGGACCCTTATAGCTTCGTGTAAGATGCTAGCCGCCCCGCAACTGTGGGAGGGGGAGCGGGACGGCTGGCACCAGCGGGTCAGGACGTCACAGGCGTCAGATCACGGCGGCGGGGCGCCTGCGCCTTGCCGAAGCCATAGACCGGCTGGGTCGTGACCTGCGGCTGCGGCGCACTGGCCGGAGCCCTCGTGGACTGCGCGTCCCCACGCAGCGGCTCAGGCACGCCACGCGAGAGGATATGGTTCGCCCGGCGCAGGCGGGCCTTGCGCGTGAGGAACGGATTTTCCGGGCTGGGCGGTGCGGCAACCATTGCCTCCAGCACGCGCAGCCGGTCGCCGATCACGCCCTGCGCAGGCACGTCAAACCGCGAGGCGCCCGGCGCGAGCGGCGCCACCGTCTGCACGGCCGGCGTGACGTTCACCGTGCGCTCGGGCACCGTGCGCTCGGGAACGGGCGCGGCCTTCGGCGCAGGGGCGCGTTCCATCGGCCCCGCCGGCCTCTTGCGGCGCGTGGCGAGGAAAGTGCCGAAGCCGGCGCCCAGCAGCAGCACACCGCCGCCAATCGCCCACAGCGCGCCCTGCGTCTGCGCGGGCTGGGCCTCGACCGCCGGGGCGACGGGCGTTTCAGCCGTATCGCCCCCCGCGAGCGGCGTCAGGTCGACACCCTCCTGATTGGCGAGCGGCGGCAATGCGGGGGCCTCGCTGGCCGGCATATCCGCCGTTTCCGACGCATCGGACGCCTGCGCGAGCGCGGCCGGCGCCTCGCGGACGGGGCCGGTCTCAACCGGCGTCTCGGCCGGCGCGCGGCTGGTCACGGCGGAGGCGGCCGGCGCCGGCTCACTGGCCGGCTCGCTCAGCTCCGGCTCGGGCGGAAGCGGCTGCGCCACTTCCGTCGCCGCGCTGGGCGGGGGAACGATGACCTGCGCCGGCTCGGCGGCCTGCGGCTGCTGCGACGGCTGGGCAACCTGCGGCTGCGTGGGAAATTCCGGGGTCGGCAGGGGCACCGCGCTCGGCGCCGGATCGACTGGCGCGGACGGCTGTACGGCCGCCGGATCGACAGCCGGGTCTGCGGGCAGCAACTGCGCCGCGACCGGAGACGTTGCAAGAGCCAGGACCGCGACAATCGCGGCCATGGCGGGGCGGTTCGATGTCAATCTGTGTGTCATAGTCACGCTTAAACCCGCCGCGCGGGCCCATCGTTCCAATCCACTCAATATCCCTACGTCGATACGAGCGATTATCGCGATGGATCGAAGGGTCATATTGACCGAAAAATTTCACCTATTAACCCATGATTTCTGCCAGAAACCATATGACTTTAAGCCATCTTCACGCGCGGAAATTTTTACTTACCGCCCTCGCGTTCGAGCAGCGCCTGCTTGCGCGCCAGCCCATAGGCATAGCCGCCCAGACTGCCGTCCCGCCGCAGCACGCGGTGGCAGGGGATGAGCACGGCGAGGCTGTTGTCGCCACAGGCCGTGCCCGCCGCGCGCACCGCCGCCGGCCGGTCCACCGCCGCCGCGATCTCGCTATAGGTGCGCGTCTCTCCGGCGGGGATCGCCCGCAGTGCAGCCCAGACCGCCTGCTGGAAGGCCGTGCCCGCCACATCGACCGGCAGGTCCGCCGGCCGCGCCGGATCGTCCACCAGCGCCACCACGCGCGCCACCAGCGCCGCGAAATCCGCATCGCCCGGCACGACGCGCGCCTGCGGGAAGCGCGCCCGCAACGCGGCTTCGTCCTCATCGAAGCTGATACGGCACAGCCCCCGGTCCGTCGCCGCGACCAGCAGCGGACCGAGCGCGCTTTCCACCACGGCGAAGCGGATGGTCTTGCCCGCCCCGCCCTTGCGCCAGGCCGAGGGGCTCATGCCCAGCCGCCCGGCGGCATCGGCATAAGCGCGGCTGGGCGCCTCATAGCCGGCATCGTAGATGGCATCGGTGATTCGTCCTTGTCCGTCGAGCGCCTGCTCCAGCCGGCCGGCCCGCAGGGCGCGGGCATAAGCGGCGGGCGAAACGCCGATCTCGCGCGTGAAGAGGCGCTGGAAATGATGCGGCGCATAGCCCACCTGCGCGGCCAGCGCCGCCAGCACGGGCACGCCCTCCCCGCTCTCGATGAGCGCGACGGCGCGGGCAACCGCCGCGCGATCCCGCGCCACGTCGTCCGGCCGGCAGCGCAGGCAGGGCCGATAGCCCTTCTCCCGCGCGGTGGCGGCATCGGGCCAGATCTCGATATGCGCGCGGCGCGGCCGGCGGGCCGGGCAGCTCGGCTTGCAATAGATGCCGGTGGTGCGCACCGCCACCACGAAGCGCCCGTCCATGGCGCGGTCGCGCGCCTCGAAGGCGGCCAGCGCCGTGGCCTCGTCGATCTGCTCCTGCCTGTGCGTCATGGTCATCCGTTCCGGCCTTTCGTCCACGGGCCGCCCTCCATGTCGGACAGCGGCGCGCCCTGCACAAGCCCTATGCCCACGCGGCCGCCGGCACTTCCCGCCGCTTGCGTTCAAAACCGCGCGCTCTTCCACCGGCGTGGAACTCCATCTATGAGGAACGCCCATGACTCTCGGCACTCGCGCCCGCTTCGCTCCGCTCCGCCTGCTCCGGGCCGCGCTCCTTCTGCTGACCTTGCTGGCGGCGGGCACGGCGCATGCCGATTCGCAGGACATCGCCGCCGCCTCGCGCAGCGTCGTGCGCGTGGCACTGGTCGCGACCGATGGAGAGAGCGCCTATTTCGTGGGCCATGGCAGCGGCGTCGTCGTGGCGCCGGGGCGCGTGCTCACCAACGCGCATGTCGTGGAAGTGACGCGCACCGAGCAGAATATCGTGATCGGTATCATCCCGGCTGAGGGTTCGCGCAGCTTCGGCGGGCGCGTGGTGGCCTATTCGCCGGGCAACGACCTGGCGCTCATCGCCTTCGATCCCAATGCCTATCTGCCGGTCGCCACTTTCTACACCGGCGTACCGGAGGACGGACAGCAGGTGACGGCCATCGGCTATCCCGGCTCGGTCGACCGCGCACAGGGCATGAGCCTCCAGGACATCATCCACCCGATGAGCCCGGTGCGCACCACCGGCACCGTCTCGGCCGGCCGCGCTTCCAAGCAGTTCGACACCGTGCTGCACACCGCGCCGCTGGCTTCGGGCAACAGCGGCGGACCTTTGGTGGACGATTGCGGCCGCGTGCTGGGCGTCAACAGCTTCGGCTCCGTGTCGGACGGCAATGACGCGGAATATGGCTTTGCCGTCTCGGACCGCGAGATTGCCGGCTTCCTGCGCAGGGCGGGCGTACAGCCGCAGCGCTCCATCGAGCCCTGCCGCTCGCTGGCCGAGATCGAGGCCGCGCAGAAGGTGGCGGATGAGCAGGCCAAGGCACAGGCCGCCGCCCGCGCCAGCCAGGAGGACATCGCCGCGCGCGAGGCAGCCATCGCCGAGCGCGAGCGGGCCCAGCAGCACGTCATCGCGCGGCGCGAGAACATGATCGCGCTCGCCGCGCTGCTACTGCTCGGCGGCACGGTGGTGGGCGGCGCCGCTTTCCTCGATGCCTCGCGCGGGGGCACGCGGGTGAAACTGCTCGCCGCCGCGGCGGCCGTGCTGGTGCTGGCGGCCATCTTCGCCTTCCTGCTGCGCCCCAGCTTCGACAGTGTCGGGAGCATGGATGAGGCGGACGATGCCGCCAGCGCGGACAATGCGGCCGGCAACGAGACGGCGGCGGCGCCGGGCGAGCGGGTCGGCGACAATCTCTGCCGCATCGACATGGCGCTGAGCCGTATCACCGTCTCCGACACGGCCGACGTGCCCTTCCACTGGAACGGCCAGGGCTGCCTCAACGGCCAGACCCAGATGGTGCGCGAGAGCGGCGGCTGGACCCGCACCATCGTGCCCAATACGGAAGCCTCCGTCTCCGTGCGCCGCTTCGACCCGGCGACGGGCACCTACCGCTCCGACAAATATCTGGTGAGCGCCGACGTGGCCGAGCAGGCCCGCACCCTGCGCGGCGCGCTCACATGGAGCGGCTGCACCGCCGACCCGCAGCGCCTCGCCGAGCTGAGTCGCCTCCAGAGCGAGATCGCGATGCTGTTGCCCAGCCAGCCCAATGAACGGCTGGTCTATCGGTGCGCGCTCGGCCGTGCCCCCGCCCAGCCGGCGGCGGCAGCGGCAGCGGACGAGCGCTGAGCAACCCGCCGGCGCCGGCCGAACGCGCCGGGCGCATCTCCTTCCAGCCCCCCATTCCGGCACGCGCGGTCAGTTGCCGGGTTGCATCGCAGCACCGCGCCTGCTAACCGCCCCCGCGTGTCAGGAGGGTGCGCGTGCCGCTGCCCTCCTTTTTGACGCACATTCAGATTCGGCGATGAGAGGCAGAGACGCGCGTGGAGAATTCCGGCGGTATTCAGGCTAGCCTGGCAGGGCGTTATGCATTGGCGCTCTTCGAACTGGCGCGCGAGGGCAAGGCGCTCGATTCGGTCGCGACGAGCCTCGCGACCGTGCGGGCCGCCCTTGCCGACTCGGGCGATCTCAAGGCGCTGACGCAGAGCCCGCTGATCGGACGCGATGCCGCCGCCAAGGCCATCGCGGCCGTCGCGACGAGCCTCAAGGTCGACGATCTCACTGCCAGGACATTAGGCGTGCTGGCCCAGAACCGCCGCCTGGCCCAGCTCCCCGCCGTGATCCGCGCCTATGAGACGCTGCTCTCCGCCCACAAGGGCGAGACGCGCGCCGAGGTGACTTCCGCCTTCCCGCTCAGCAAGACGCAGGCCAATGCGCTCGCCAAGCAGCTCAAGGCCCGCACCGGCCGCGACACGACTCTCGATCTCACCGTCGATCCCGCCATCATGGGCGGCCTCATCGTCAAGATGGGCAGCCAGATGATCGACGGTTCCCTCCGCACCCGTTTGAACGCACTCGCCCAGGCTATGAAGGGCTGAAGGCCCCGCAAGGGACCGACTGAAAGGCTAGAAAATGGATATCAACGCCGCAGAAATCTCCAAGGTCATCAAGGACCAGATCGCCAATTTCGGCACCGAGGCGCAGGTCAGCGAAGTCGGCACCGTGCTGAGCGTGGGCGACGGCATCGCGCGCATCCACGGCCTCGACAATGTGCAGGCCGGCGAGATGGTCGAGTTCGCCAACGGCGTGCAGGGCATGGCCCTCAACCTTGAGGCGGACAATGTCGGCGTCGTGATCTTCGGCTCGGACAGCGAGATCAAGGAAGGCGACACCGTCAAGCGCACCGGCACCATCGTGGACGTGCCGGTCGGCAAGGGCCTGCTCGGCCGCGTGGTCGATGGCCTCGGCAACCCCATCGACGGCAAGGGGCCCATCGCCACCGACCAGCGCTCGCGCGTGGAAGTGAAGGCGCCCGGCATCATCCCGCGCAAGTCCGTGCACGAGCCCGTGCAGACCGGCCTCAAGGCCATCGACGCTCTGGTGCCGATCGGCCGTGGCCAGCGCGAACTCATCATCGGCGACCGCCAGACCGGCAAGACCGCCGTCGCCATCGACACCTTCATCAACCAGAAGGGCCCCAATTCGGGCGACGATGAGTCCAAGAAGCTCTACTGCATCTACGTCGCGGTCGGCCAGAAGCGCTCGACCGTGGCGCAGATCGTCCGCCAGCTCGAAGAGAATGGCGCGATGGAGTACAGCATCGTCGTGGCCGCCACCGCGTCCGAGCCGGCGCCGATGCAGTTCCTGGCCCCCTATACCGGCGCGGCCATGGGCGAATATTTCCGTGACAACGGCATGCACGCCGTGATCGTCTATGACGACCTTTCCAAGCAGGCTGTCGCCTATCGCCAGATGTCGCTGCTGCTGCGCCGCCCGCCGGGCCGCGAAGCCTATCCGGGCGACGTCTTCTATCTGCACAGCCGCCTGCTTGAACGCGCCGCCAAGATGAACGACGCCAACGGCAACGGCTCGCTGACCGCGCTGCCGATCATCGAGACGCAGGCCGGCGACGTGTCCGCCTACATCCCGACCAACGTGATCTCGATCACCGACGGCCAGATCTTCCTGGAAACCAACCTCTTCTACCAGGGCATCCGCCCGGCTATCAACGTGGGCCTCTCGGTGAGCCGCGTCGGCTCCGCTGCGCAGACCAAGGCGATGAAGAAGGTTTCCGGCTCGATCAAGCTGGAGCTGGCCCAGTATCGCGAAATGGCGGCCTTCGCCCAGTTCGGCTCGGACCTCGACGCCTCGACGCAGAAGCTGCTCAATCGCGGTGCGCGCCTCACCGAGCTGCTCAAGCAGCCGCAGTTCAGCCCGCTGCCCTTCGAGGAGCAGACCCTGTCGATCTTCGCGGGCACGGCCGGCTATCTGGACAGCGTCGCGACCGCCGACGTGGTCCGCTACGAGGCCACCATGCTGGCGCATTTCCGCAGCCATCATGCCGATCTGCTGACCGCCATCCGCGACAGCCGCGACTTCGCCGACGACGTGAAGGCCAAGGTCAAGGACGCGCTGGACGCGTTCGGCAAGACCTTCGCCTGAGAGGACGAACGGCGTGAGCCCTGACCACGGCCTCCTTGCCTGGACGATCCTCGCGATCGCGCTGGTGCTGTCTCCCGGACCGGACACGATCCTGGTCGCGGGGCAGGCCGCGCGTCGCGGTTTCGGCGCGGGCATGGCGGCCGCGGGGGGCGTCTTCACGGGCGGCCTGCTCTACATGGCGCTGTGCGGCTTCGGCTTCCTCGCCGTGCTCAATCTGGTGCCGGGGCTGTTCCTGGCAGTGAAGATCGCCGGCGCGCTCTATCTCGCCTGGCTGGGCATCCAGCTCCTGCGCGGCGCGATCAAGCCGGCGACGGTAGCCGAGAAGGAGGTCGCGCTCGGCGCGCCTTTCCGTCAGGGCTTCTGGAGCACGGTGCTCAATCCCAAGGTCGCCGTCTTCTTCCTCGCGGCGCTGCCGCAGTTCGTCGGCACCGGCGCCCACGCGCCGCTCTACGGCGCCATGCTCATCGGCATCGTCTATGCCCTCGGCATGGTCTGGTGCACGGTGCTCGCGCTGATCGCCACCCACGCTGGCCGCAAGGTAGGCCAGAGCCGCGCGATGCGCTGGTTCGAGGGTGCGCTCGGTGTGGCATTCATTGGTTTGGCGGGCCGCCTGGCCCTGGCTCGGAACGCATAAGACATGGCAAGTTTGAAGGAACTCAAGGGCCGGATCGCCTCGGTGAAATCCACCCAGAAGATCACCAAGGCCAAGCAGATGGTCGCGGCCGCCAAGCTGCGCAAGGCACAGGCGGCGGCGGAAGCCGCGCGGCCCTATGCCGAGCGGCTGGAGAAGGTCGTCGCCAGCCTCGCCACCAAGGTGAGCGGGGACAGCGCGCCGCGCCTGCTGGCCGGCGCCGGCAAGGACCAGACGCACCTGCTGCTCGTCGCCAATGGCGACAAGGGCCTCTCCGGCGCCTTCAACGCCAACATCGTGAAGGCGGCCGTCGCCAAGGCGCGGCTGCTCGTCGCGGAAGGCAAGACGGTGAAATTCTACCTCGTGGGCCGCAAGGGCCGCGCGGTGATCGCCCGCACCTTCCCGGGCAAGATCGTCGGCCAGTTCGACACGACCGTGGTGCGCACGCCCGGCTTCGACGAGGCCCAGGCCATCGCGCAGGACATTTCGACCCGCTTCTTCGCCGGCGAGTTCGACGTGGCGCACCTCTTCTATTCGGCCTTCCGTTCGGCGCTGGCGCAAGTCCCCACCGAGCAGCAGATCATCCCCGTCGCCGTGCCGGCCGATGCGCCCGCATCCTCGGGCGCGGCCGTGGAATATGAGCCGGACGAGGAAGCGATCCTCGCCGATCTCCTGCCGCGCAACATCACCATCCAGCTCTTCAAGGCGCTGCTGGAGAACATGGCCAGCGAGCAGGGCGCCTCGATGACCGCCATGGACAATGCGACGCGCAACGCGGGCGATCTCATCAATCGCCTCACGATCGAGTATAACCGCAGCCGCCAGGCCGCGATCACCACCGAGCTGGTGGAGATCATCTCCGGCGCGGAGGCGCTGTAATTGACGAAGCGGAGGGCAGTCCTTCTAGGGCTCATCCTTCTGATCGCCATAGGCATCTGGGCCAAGAGCGCCCGATGGATGGATATTGACGCATGTCGCGATGGCGGTGGCCAGTGGGACAGCGAGACGAGCAGTTGCCAGACCCGGGCTGGCTAGGCATTTGAGAAGGCAAGGAACGAAACCGATGGCAGCAACCAATAATGTCGGCAAGATCAGCCAGGTGATCGGCGCCGTCGTCGACGTGATCTTTGAGGACCGCCTGCCGGCGATCCTCTCCGCGCTGGAAACCAGCAACAACGGCCAGCGGCTCGTGCTCGAAGTGGCGCAGCATCTGGGCGAGAACACGGTCCGCACCATCGCCATGGACTCGACCGATGGCCTCACCCGCGGCCAGGACGTGACCGACACCGGCGCGCAGATCTCCGTGCCGGTCGGCCCGCAGACGCTCGGCCGCATCCTCAACGTCATCGGCGAGCCGATCGACGAGCGCGGCCCGGTCAACGCCACGGCCACCGCCCCGATCCACGCCAAGGCGCCGGAGTTCGTCGACCAGTCGACCGAGACGAGCATCCTCGTCACCGGCATCAAGGTCATCGACCTGCTGGCCCCTTACTCCAAGGGCGGCAAGATCGGCCTGTTCGGCGGCGCCGGCGTGGGCAAGACCGTGCTCATCCAGGAGCTCATCAACAACATCGCCAAGGGCCATGGCGGCACCAGCGTGTTCGCGGGCGTGGGCGAGCGTACCCGTGAGGGCAATGATCTCTACCACGAGTTCCTCGACGCGGGCGTCATCGCCAAGGACGCCGACGGCAATCCGACGCCGGAAGGCTCCAAGGTGGCGCTGGTGTTCGGCCAGATGAACGAGCCGCCGGGCGCCCGCGCGCGCGTCGCGCTCTCGGGCCTCACCATCGCGGAATATTTCCGCGATCAGGAAGGCCAGGACGTGCTCTTCTTCGTCGATAACATCTTCCGCTTCACCCAGGCGGGCTCGGAAGTGTCGGCGCTGCTCGGCCGCATCCCTTCGGCCGTGGGCTATCAGCCCACGCTCGCGACGGACATGGGCGCCCTGCAGGAGCGCATCACCTCCACCAACAAGGGCTCGATCACCTCGGTGCAGGCCATCTATGTGCCCGCGGACGACCTGACCGACCCGGCGCCGGCCGCGAGCTTCGCGCACCTCGACGCCACGACCGTTCTGTCGCGCGCCATCTCTGAGCTGGGCATCTACCCGGCCGTGGACCCGCTCGATTCGACCAGCCGCGTGCTGACCGCGGCGGTTGTCGGCCAGGAGCATTACGACACGGCCCGCCGCGTGCAGGAGACGCTGCAGAAGTACAAGTCGCTGCAGGACATCATCGCCATTCTCGGCATGGACGAGCTTTCGGAAGAAGATAAGCTCACTGTGGCGCGTGCGCGGAAGATCCAGCGCTTCCTCTCGCAGCCCTTCCACGTCGCCGAGGTCTTCACCGGCATTCCGGGCAAGTTCGTCCAGATCGAAGACACGGTGAAGAGCTTCAAGGCGGTGGTCGACGGCGAGTACGACTATCTGCCCGAGGCGGCCTTCTACATGGTCGGCGGCATCGACGAAGCCATCGAGAAGGGCAAGAAGCTGGCCGCCGAAGCGGCCTGACGCCCAACGAACATGCGCCTCTCCGCCGCGCCGCGCGCGGGGAGGCGCACCAGGCGCTCCGGCCTTCCACCGGGGCAGACATTGACTGAAGGTTTTGCACCGCCATGGCCCTGCATTTCGAACTCGTGACGCCCGAACGCCTCGTCCTCTCGCAGGATGTGCACATGGTCGTCGTACCTGGCTCCGAGGGCGAATTCGGCGTGCTGGAAGGCCACGCGCCCTTCATGTCCACGGTCAAGGACGGCGAGATCAAGGTCTACGACCGCGACGGCGCCACGCCCCGCCTCATCCGCGTCCAGGGCGGCTTCGCCGAAGTGAGCGAAAACGGCCTTACGGTGCTGGCGGAGAAGGCGGAGTAGGAAGCGGCGCCGGCGTGCGCTTACTGCTTGTTAACCTAACTGCCATAGCTCCGTCCTCGGTCATTTTCCCGAGGATGCGGCATGTTCCAGACCGATCAGACACAGTTTCTGGAGACGGCGCCGGTCGATGTCACCATCGTGATGCCGTGCCTCAACGAACATCTCTCGCTCCCCCATTGCATCGCCAATGCGCAGGAAGCCCTGCGCCAGATCGAGGCGCGATACGGCTTCTCGGGTGAGATCCTGATTGCCGACAATGGATCGACCGACGGCAGCCAGGCACTGGCACGTTCCTTGGGCGCGCGCGTGGCGCCGGTCGCCGAACGCGGCTATGGCGCGGCCCTGATCGGCGGCTGCCGGGCGGCGCGCGGGCGCTACATCCTGATGGGCGATTGCGACGGCAGCTATGATTTCACGGATGGCGTGGCCATGATCGGCAAGCTCGCCGAAGGTCATGCGCTCTGCATGGGCTCGCGCTTCGACGGCGGCATCGCGCCCGGCGCCATGCCCTGGAAGAACCGCTGGATCGGCAACCCGGCGCTCACTGGCATCCTCAATCTCTTCTTCCGCGCCGGCATCAACGACGCGCATTGCGGCCTGCGCGCCATCACCCGCGAAGGCTTCGAGGCCCTGCGCCTCTCCGGCAAGGGCATGGAGTTCGCCAGTGAGATGGTCATCAAGGCCGCGCTGCTCAAATTCTCCATCGCCCAGGTGCCGGCCAAGCTCCTCCCGGACCTGCGCCAACGCGCCCCACACCTGCGTCCCTGGCGGGACGGCTGGCGGCATTTGCGGTATCTTTTCATGCTGAGCCCGACGTGGTTGTTCGGCGTGCCGGCCGTTACGGCTGGACTGATCGCGACATGCATCTTGCTGCTCGCCCTGTGCCAGATTACGGGCCTTCTCGACCGTGTGGTGGTCGGGCAGTCCTGGCTGCTCTTTGGCGGCACCATGACCAGTATCGCGCATCTCAGCGCCCTATTGGGCCTCGCAAGCAGCCTCTACGGACGCCGGCAGGGCTATCGCGGCATCGGACGCCTGAGTGGCCTTGCAATGCGCTTCGTGACCTTCGAAATCATGTTGATCGCGGGAATGGCGCTTTGCGCCGCGGGCGTGGTCGGCTTCGGCCTCGTCTTCGCGAACTGGACGAGCCATGGCTTCGCACCTGCGCCCTCCCTGCTACCGGCGTTGGCATCCGTCCTCGCCCTTTCGCTCGGCACTCAGAATATCTTCGGCGCTTTCCTGCTCGCCATCATTGGCGGAAATGAAGCCGATTTCATGGCACCCGATGTCAGGGCCCAGCCTGAAGGCGAGCGGTCCGTCGCGCAGCTTGCCGCATGATCAGAGCGCTCGCGCCGTACACGACCCAGCTGGCGATTGCGCCGCTCAGGCGAAGCGCCAGGGCGAAAGCCGCCAGCGCCCCCGCCCCGATCGACGGATAGACAGCGCCCAACGCTGCCCAGCTCCATTCCGTCACGCCGATATTGCCGGGCGTCAGCGCCACAAGCGAGGATATTTGCACGGCCGCGAATCCCATCGCCGCGCCCGTCCAGGGCAGGGCCGGTAGAAGGAGCCAGCCCAATGCCACCGTCCGCACGGCAAGGACCATATAGCGCGCTAGCGACAGGAACAGCATCTCCCTCGTGAGCCGCGGCGAGTCCAGACCCGCCGCCGCGCCCCTCTCCAGCCGTCCCGCCAATCGCACTGTCAATCGCCACCGGCGAAGTAGGAGAACGGCAAGTGCGAACGGCCTCGCCCACTCCGGCGCCGCTCCCCAGAGAAGAGGCCCCAGAAGCAGACAGGCCCCGAGCAGCCACAGGCTGGATATCTCCGGCCTCCCGAATGCAAACACCGCCAAAGCGACGGTCCCCCCGACCAGCAGAATGACGACGTCGAAGACCTGTTCGAAACCGGCAAGCAGTGCGTGCGGGCCCAGGCGGCCGGCGTGGCGGCTCCTCATCCACCAGGCACGCACCAGCGTGCCCGCGATATAGGGCGTCAATATCTGCCCCAGTGCATTGGCCCCGGCGGTATAGTGAAAAAGATTGACCCAACCGCTCCGGCGGGCAAGCTCGGGGGCCGCCCGGCACATGAGCCGATGCCATTTCAGCGTGCTCAGCGCTGTCTGCGCCACCGCCGTGACCAGCGTGATCGCCAGAACAGCCCATGGGGCCCGTGTAAACGCAGCCCAGACTTCGGCTTGCCGAAACGTATCCTTGGAGAACAGCAGTGCCAGCAATAAAGCGACCAACGCGCCGCCCAGGACGATGCGCACGGTGCGAGGGGTCTTCCCCCAATCTGCGACCGAAGGAGAAGCGTACGAGCTCTTGCTCATTTCATCCATGATTCATCAGCGCTCCCGCGTTAAACAGCGCCATGCCTCACATCTTGTGCATCGCAAACTATTTTAGAGAACATGGTGGAGGCGTCGAGCAGATGTCGCACCATCTTGCGCAAGAACTGGCGACGGCGCAGGGCTGGACGGTGACCCTGGCGGCGCATGGGTCTGCTGGGGCGCCGCCCGCGCTCGGCGAGCGCTATCAACGCCTCACAATCCGGGCAGCCAATGGCATCGAGCGACGGTTTGGCCTTCCCCTGCTGCTGCCGCATCCATGGGATCTCCTGGCTTTGCGCCGCGCCGTACGGCAGGCAGATGTCGTCATCCAGCATGACTGCGTCTATCTGGCCCATCTTGTCGCACTGTGGTGCGTGCGCCCCGGAACGCGCGCCATTGTGGTCAAACATACCGGGACGGTCCGTTTCTCCAATTGGCTTGGCCGCACCCTGTTTGGCCTGCTTAACCGGCGGGTCTTTCCGTTCTTCCTGCGCAAGGCGGATGCCCTGGTCTTCGTGACGCAAGCCAAGCGCGACAATTTCGCTCCTGTCGAAGGCGTGCCGGCCGTTATCATCCCCAACGGTGTCGATACGCGCCTCTTCGCACCCTCCTCCGTCGCGCGGGATGGCAGCCTTCTCTTCGCGGGCCGCTTCGTCGACAAGAAAGGCATCCACATCATTCGGGAGCTGGCCCGGCTGCTGCCGCAGCACCGCTTCGTCCTGGCCGGCTTCGGCCCCGTCGATCCACGCCATTGGAAGCTCGCCAATATCGAATGCCACTGGAGTCCAGACGCGGAGACACTGGCCGGACTCTATGCGCGCGCGCGGGCGGTAGTGCTCCCCGGCGAGACAGAGGGAACACCACTGGTCGCTCTGGAAGCCTTGGCCTGCGGCACCCCCGTGCTGATCGGCGACAAGGGTATCGCGCCCGATCCTGCCCTGACCCGTCAACTCACCATGCTACCCGTCAATGTTGATCGGCCGGTCGAAACGGCACAGCTCTGGGCCGCGCGATTGGAGGGCGCAATCGACGAATCTCGTCCCGAGCGGCGGGTTATCGTTACTGCCTATGGCACCGGTAGGATGGCGCAAGACTATCGTGCGCTCATCGCGACCCTGGACCCGACGTGCCGCAATGCCAATCGGCGCGATCCGCCCGGAGCCGGTTGAACGGGCTATTATCCCGCTTCGCCCCCATATCCACGCCAAGCCGCCCCAGCGCCGCGCCGTCCACGAAGGCGATCCTCCCCCGCGCGCACAGCGCCTCCACCATCGCCGCATCGAGGTGGCTGCTGGCCAACCGGATCGGTCGTTGCACCAGATCCGGCGGATTGCGGACCAGATCGACCTGATAGCCCGGCGTGTCAGTGTCGATCACCACATAATCGGCGTCGATGCGGCTCAGCATGGCGTCCGCCTGCGCATGGGGCGCGACGAAATCATGCGCGCGCCAGAACAGGAAGGGCATAGCCAGCACCACGGTGAGGCCCGTGCCGCCTAGCAGGAACATGTGCGCGCCGCGATTTTCGCGCGCGGCCAGAGCCCGGAAGCCATATGCGCCCAGCAGCGCGGCGCTGCCTAGAAATCCGTGCAGATAGCGATAGCCCCAGCCATGGCCCTGATAGGGCAACAGGAAGGCGAAGGCCCCGATGGCGAGCAGCAGCCCGCCGGCCAGCGGACGCGCCAGCCCCTCGCCCCGGCGCAGGGCCTGGCCGGCGCCCAGCAGCAGCGGGAGCAGGGCCAGGTTCTGCCACGCGAAGAAGCGCAGGAGATTGAAGTCCATCAGCGTGAAGGTGAGCGGGCTGTGCCGGAGGATGAGCGGCAGCACGCGCTCCCGGATGAAGCCGCCGGTGCCCGCCGCTGCGCCGCTCGCCGCCTCGATGCCGGCCACATGCATCACGAGGCTCTGCCAACTGATCCAGAACAGGCCGAAGAGGCCGTAGGCAAGGCAATAGAGCAGCACGATGCGCCGCTCGCCCCGGCCCCAGCGCCAGAGCAGGAAAGGCAGCACGAACAGCGGATGGAAGATCACCTGATGGAGGCCCACCGCCGCAAAGCCCAGCAGGAGCGCAGCGCCATGGCCCAGACGGCCGCCCCGCAGGAACAGCCAGAGCCAGCAGAGATTGGCGGCGAGGTGGCCCGTCATCGCATAGGGGGTCATCGCATTGGCAAGAAGCTGCGTGGACGCGAAGAACAGCAGGATCGCGGCCCATTGCGTGGCGCGATCATCGGGAAAGAGGCGCCGCGAGATCGCAATGAGGGCCAATCCCGACAGGGCCACAAGCAGCGGGTTCATGAGTGCCGGATCGGCCAGCGCGGCAAAGGCAGCGCGGAGCATGGCGTTGACCGGCAGATAGGAGGAGACCAACACCGACTGGCCCGGGACGATGAGCAGAAAGTCCGGCACCAGCGCCAACACATGCCCTCGCCAGAAGGGATCGAGCGGCTCGGTGAGGCGGCCCTGTTGGAAGATGGCCATATCGAAGAGCGCCATATGCTCGTCGCGCGTCAGGGCGTATCCGCTCATCACCACATCGCTGCCCCACCACAGCGCCAGGACGACGAGTGCCAGCACCGGCACGAGCCAGGCGCGCCGCACGGCCGGCCAGCGCCATTCGCCCGCGGGCGCTGGACGCCCCGGCAAGCCCATGGCGGCCAGCCCGAGCGCGACTAGGGCGAGGCCGATCACCCATCCGTCCTGCGTGCGGAAATAGCGGATGGGCAGCGCCTCCCCGGCCATGCCCACGACGACAGCGCCCAGAAACAGGAGGATCAGGAGGGACCGCCGCGCCGCTCCACGCAGCGATACACTGTCCGAACGGGACGGCTCCGGTTGCTTCACGATGGTCGGCTTTCCCCTGATGGCGCGTCGAGGCGCGGAGCATAGCTGGCATGGATTAGCACTTTGTCAAAGCTTGCCGCCTATTTCGATGCATTGGCGGCCGGATCGTCCGCAGGCGATAATGGAACCTGACCCTATGAGTGCATTTGGACGCAGGAACGGAATGGGAGGGAAGACCTCCTTCGGTGTCGCGCGGCCTATGCATGCGCCGTTTGGGGCCTCGTCGCCCGGTCAGGCCGCCGCGCCGCCGCCCGCCACGCCGCAGCAGCTTGCAGACGCGCCCCAGTTCCCGCCCGTGGAGCCGGATGCGCTTGCGGGCCAGGCGTCCGCCGCCCTGCCGCCCGATGCCAACGCCGAGGCGATGCAGCGCCTCTCGGACCGCATGAATGCCGAGCATGGCGGCGGCGAGCAGGCGCAGGGCTTCGAGGCGAGCGTCCACAAGATCAAGGAGCAGGTGCTCCCCCGCTTGCTGGAGCGCGTCGACCCGGAGGCGGCCGCGACGCTCAGCAAGGATGAGCTGGCCGAGGAATTCCGGCCGATCATCATGGAAGTGCTGGCCGAGCTGAAGCTCACGCTCAACCGGCGCGAGCAGTTCGCGCTGGAGAAGGTGCTGGTCGACGAGCTGCTGGGCTTCGGCCCGCTGGAGGAGCTGCTCGCGGACCCGGACATCACCGATATCATGGTCAATGGCCCGGACCAGACCTATGTGGAAAAGAAGGGCAAGCTCCAGCTCGCGCCCATCCATTTTCGCGACGAGGAGCATCTCTTCCAGATCGCCCAGCGCATCGTGAACCAGGTCGGCCGTCGCGTCGACCAGACCACGCCGCTGGCCGACGCCCGCCTGCCGGACGGCAGCCGCGTCAACGTGATCGTGCCGCCGCTCAGCCTGCGCGGCACCGCCATTTCGATCCGTAAATTCTCGGCCAAGCCGATCACGCTCGATAATCTCGCCCAATGGGGCGCGATGAACCAGAAGATGTGCACCGCGCTCAAGATCGCGGGGGCCTGCCGCTTCAACATCGTCATTTCGGGCGGCACCGGCTCGGGCAAGACGACGATGCTCAATGCCCTCTCCAAGATGATCGATCCGGGCGAGCGCGTGCTCACCATCGAGGACGCGGCCGAGCTTCGCCTCCAGCAGCCGCACTGGCTGCCGCTGGAGACGCGCCCGGCCAACCTGGAGGGTCAGGGCGCCATCACCATCGGCGATCTCGTCAAGAACGCGCTGCGTATGCGCCCGGACCGCATCATCCTGGGCGAAATCCGTGGCGCCGAGTGTTTCGATCTGCTCGCCGCCATGAACACGGGCCATGACGGCTCCATGTGTACGCTCCACTCCAACAGCCCCCGCGAGTGCCTGGGCCGCATGGAGAACATGATCCTGATGGGCGACATCAAGATCCCCAAGGAAGCCATCTCCAAGCAGATCGCCGATTCGGTGGACCTCATCGTGCAGGTGAAGCGCCTGCGCGACGGCTCGCGCCGCGTCACCAACGTGACCGAAGTCATCGGCATGGAAGGCGACGTGATCGTGACGCAGGAGCTGTTCAAGTTCGAGTATCTGAGCGAGGACGCCGACGGGAAGATCATCGGCGAATATCGCTCCATGGGCCTGCGCCCCTATACGCTGGAGAAGGCGCGCAGCTTCGGCTTCGACCAGCCGCTGCTCGAAGCCTGCCTCTGAGGGCGGACGCCCTTATCCCCTCCTCTAAAGAGGAGGGGATAAATCGGTCCTCACTTCCGAACACCCCCGATCCCGTACGGCGCCGTCTTGCCCCGCGCCATCCGATCGGCCATTCTGCCGCCACGATACCAATCGACATAGGAGAAGGCTCATGACCCCGCTTCGCTCGCGCCCCGCCCTTGTCGCGGCCCTGCTGCTGGGGGCCGTCGCTTCCCTCGCCTCCACGCCGGCCATGGCCCAGACACCCGATGCCGCGCTCGCCGCCGCCGTCTCCGCGCCGACGCGCTCGCCCAACAATGTCGCGCGCGATCAATATCGCCACCCGGCCGAGACGCTGGCCTTCTTCGGCGTGAAGCCCACGGACAGCGTGGTCGAGATCTGGCCGATGGGCGGCTGGTATACGGAAATCCTGGCGCCCTATCTCAAGGACCGGGGCACGCTCTGGGCCGTGGACTTCTGGCCCGACAGCCTGAACGGCATCAGGGGACTTCAGGAGAAAGACGCCGCCCTCTATGGCGCTATCAGGCTCGCCGCCTTCCCGGCAGCCGAGGGCGAGCCCACCGTGCCGGCCGGCAGCGCGGACGTGGTGCTCACCTTCCGCAACGTCCACAACTGGCAGATGGGCTACAAGCGGAACGGCGCCGGCTATGCGCCGGAAGCCTTCGCGCAGATGTACGCCATGCTGAAGCCGGGCGGCATATTGGGCGTGGTGGACCACCGCCTGCCCGAGGATGCGGACACGGCGCGCGAGAAGAGCAGCGGCTATGTGAAGACCTCCACAGTGCGCAAGCTCGCGGAGGATGCCGGCTTCGAATTCGTCGGCGCGTCGGACGTGAACGCCAATGCCAGGGACACGACCGATCACCCCAATGGCGTGTGGACGCTGCTGCCGGGCCTGCGCGGGGGCGAGGACTATCGGGCGATTGGCGAGAGCGACCGCATGACGCTCAAGTTCAGGAAACCGGCGCGGTAGGGTCTGCCCGTTCTTGATGGGGCAATCCAGTGCTCCTGCACAGGGCCGGAGCCGAGGGCGGGCGGCTGGGCTTTCGCAGGAGCACAAAGTCGTTCCAGGCGCGGTCAGGCAGGTTCAGGGCGCCGGCGCACCCCGGAGCGCCGCCAGCGTGCGCTCCACCGTGGCCCGCAGCGAGGCCATGTCCACCGGCTCGGCCAGGGCCCGCACCTGCGGCAGGCCGATGGATTTGGTCGGCGGCAAGGCGCGCTCTGGCACGACATGGAACAGCCATTGCGCGGCGTCGGCATGGTCGCAATCGTCCGTCACCACCGGGTGCCAGGCAAAGACATAGAGTTCCGCATTGCGCCCGGCGCCGGGAATCCAGGTCGCGCCTTCCCACCGGCCGGTCTTCTGCGCGATGGAGAAGCGCGGCGTCGGCTGTGCGGACGGAGCCCCGGCGGACCAGGACTGCCGCGCCGCCGACTGCTTGACCTGCATCCGCAGACCCGTCGCCTCATGGATGAGGTCGCAACCGCCCCAGTCGGCCCCGCACAGCGCCCAGTCCGGCTCCAGCGCGAGGCCGATGATTTCCTCCACCAGCTCCCCGCGCAGATCATTCCGCACGACGGGGTTGCCGTAGAGGCGCGCGAACAGCCGGTTCAGAATGAGTTGCCGGCCGCCTTCGCTCAAGCCGCCAGCTTCCTCAGCACATAGTGCAGGATGCCGCCGTTCATGAAATAATCCAGCTCATTGGCGGTATCGATGCGGCACAGCGCCGTGAAGGTGAAGCTGCTGCCGTCCTTGCGCGTGACCTGCACCTCCACATCCTGACGGGGCTTCAGATCGGCCACGCCCAGGATGGTGAAGCTGTCGTCCCCCGTGAGGCCGAGGCTGAGGCGCGTGTCGCCATCCTTGAACTGGAGCGGCAGCACGCCCATGCCGACGAGGTTGGAGCGGTGGATGCGCTCGAAGCTCTCCACGATCACGGCCCGCACGCCCAGCAGATTGGTGCCCTTGGCCGCCCAGTCGCGCGAGGAGCCGGTGCCATATTCCTTGCCGGCGACCACCACCATGGGCGTGCCCTGCGCCTTGTACTTCATGGCCACGTCGTAGATGGGCAGCACTTCGTCGCCATAGCGGCTCATGCCGCCCTCGACGCCGGGCACCATCTCGTTGCGGATGCGGATATTGGCGAAGGTGCCGCGCATCATCACCTCATGATGGCCGCGCCGCGCGCCGTAGCTGTTGAAGTCCGCCTTGGCGACCTGATGCTCCATCAGATACTGGCCGGCCGGGCTGTCCGCCTTGATGTTGCCGGCGGGCGAAATGTGGTCGGTGGTGATGGAATCGCCCAGAATAGCGAGCGGCCTCGCGTCGACGATGTTGGCGACCGGGCTCGGCGTCATCGTCATGCCTTCGAAATAAGGCGGGTTGGCGATGTAGGTGGAGCCGGCGCGCCAGCTATAGGTGTCCGATCCGGCGACGTCGATCGCCTGCCAGTGCGCATCGCCCTTGTACACCTGGGCATAGCGCGCCTGGAACATGCCGCGGTCCACGCAGGTCGCGATGGTCGAGGCGACTTCCTCGTTGGTCGGCCAGATGTCCTTCAGATAGACAGGCTTGCCGTCGCTGCCGGTGCCGATCGGCGTGGTGGTGAAGTCCTCCACCACCGTGCCCTTGAGCGCATAGGCGACGACCAGCGGTGGCGAGGCGAGGAAGTTGGCGCGCACGTCCGGCGAGACGCGCCCCTCGAAATTGCGGTTGCCCGAGATGACCGAAGCGGCGACGATGTCGTTCTCGTTCACGGCCCTGCTGATCGGTTCGGCGAGCGGGCCGCTATTGCCGATGCAGGTGGTGCAGCCATAGCCCACCAGATTGAAGCCGATGGCATCCAGATCGGCCTGCAGGCCGGCCTTCTCCAGATAATCGGTGACGACCTGGGAGCCGGGCGCCAGGCTGGTCTTGACCCAGGGTTTGGGCTTGAGGCCGCGCGCATTGGCCTTCTTGGCGACGAGGCCGGCGGCCACCATCACGCCCGGATTGGACGTGTTGGTGCAGCTTGTGATGGCGGCGATGACCACATCGCCGTCGCCAATGTCGAAATCCTTGCCCTGCACGGGCACGCGCGCGGCTTCCTTCTTATAGACGCTCGCCAGATCGGCGTTGAACACGTCGTCCACCTCGGTCAGCACCACCTTGTCCTGCGGGCGCTTGGGGCCGGCGAGCGAGGGGACGACCGTGGCCATGTCCAGTTCGATCATGTCGGTGAAGATGGGATCGGGCGCGGTCGGGTCCAGCCACAGGCCCTGCGCGCGGGCATAGGCCTCGACCAGCGCGATCTGCTCTTCCTCGCGGCCGGTCAGGCGCAGATAGTCGAGTGTCTTGTCGTCGATGCCGAAGAAGCCGCAGGTGGCGCCATATTCCGGCGCCATGTTGGCCAGCGTCGCGCGGTCGGCGAGGCTGAGCGTGGAAAGGCCGGGGCCGAAATACTCGACGAAGCGGCCGACCACGCCGCGCGCGCGCAGCATCTGCGTGGCGGTGAGCACCAGATCGGTGGCGGTCACGCCCTCGCGCAGGGCGCCGGTGAGCTTGAAGCCCACCACCTCGGGGATGAGCATGGAGACGGGCTGGCCGAGCATGGCCGCCTCCGCCTCGATGCCGCCCACGCCCCAGCCGAGCACGCCCAGGCCGTTGACCATGGTGGTGTGGCTGTCCGTGCCCACGCAGGTATCGGGATAGGCGATGGTGGTGCCGTCCGCCGCCTGGCTCGTCCACACCGCCTGCGCGATATGTTCCAGATTGACCTGGTGGCAGATGCCCGTGCCCGGCGGCACCGCCTTGAAATTGTCGAGGCTCTTGGAGCCCCACTTCAGGAAATCATAGCGCTCCAGATTGCGCTGATACTCGATCTCGACATTCTGCTGGAAGGCGCGCGGCGTGCCGAACTCATCCACCATCACCGAGTGGTCGATGACGAGATGCACGGGCACGAGCGGATTGATCTTGCTGGTGTTGCCGCCCAGCTTGGCGATGGCGTCGCGCATCGCGGCCAGATCCACCACGCAGGGCACGCCGGTGAAATCCTGCATCAGCACGCGCGCGGGGCGATACTGGATCTCGTCGCCCGTCACCGGGTTCTTCTGCCAGTCCACCAGCGCCTTGATATGATCGGTGGAGACCGTGAAGCCGCCATCCTCGAAGCGCAGCAGATTCTCCAGCAGCACCTTCATGGAAAAGGGCAGGCGCGAGACGTCGCCCACTTTCGCGGCGGCCTTGGCCAGCGAATAATAGTCGTAGCGCTTGCCCGCGACCTCAAGCGTGTCGCGTGTTCCCAGCGTGTCCTGTCCGATCGCCGTCATCTGCTCATACTCCCAAAATCTGTAGGGACCCGCGCGCGCGAGGGGGGCGGGACCGGGGCGGTGCGGCGCCTCTGGCCTTCGCGCATCGCCCGGCCGGTCAGGGCCTCGCGGCGGCAGGCGCGCTCGCAGTTGCACCATTCATGTTCACGAAGCGGCATAGCGGCTGCGCCTTCGCTGTCAACGGTGGGGGCCGTCGCTTCGCAGCTTTGCCGGCCCACTGCCCCATGTGCGTCACGCCGGATCGAATTACATCCATAATGGATCATTTGGCGCATGCAGGCCGCCGAAAACGCGTGCTTCCACCAAAATGGAACAAAAAGGGTTCAATTTACCGGGCTTTTCGGCCATAGCCGGAACAAATGCAGTACGGGGAATCGCGCATGACATGGATCGCGGCAGAGAGGGACGTAGGCAGCGCCGACCCGGACGCGCGGCCGAACCAGGCACGGGACGAACAGGCGCCCGCGCCCTTCATCCAGAGGGACGACCGGCCGACTCTGCTCATGGCCGGCACCCCGGACGCGCTGGCGCCGCTGGGCCAGTGGGCCGAGCGCGCAGGCCTGCGCTGCGTGGGCGCCGTGGCGCTGGAAGGACTCGCCGAACGGCTCGCGCTGATGGTCGCGGTCGACCTCATTCTGGTGGACCTGCGCGGGCTGACGCTGGAACCGCACTGCGCCCGCGCGCTCTCGGCCCGGCACATGCTGGGCAATGTGCGCCTTGTCGTGCTCACCGATCTGGCCGGTATCGACGCGGCCATGGCGCTGCTCGACAGCGGCGCGACGGACTTTCTGTGCGAGCCGTGCAGCAGCGACATTGTGAGCCTGCTGGTCATGGCCGCCATCGCCGCCGAGCGGGCAGACCAGTCGCTGCGCTTCCATGACACGACACGCGAGGGCGAAAGCGCCCGCATCGAGCAGCTGAGCGAGGAAGTGCGCCGCCTCGCCCTCACTATCGAACGGCTGACGCTGCACAGCGAGCCGATGGCCGATAGCGTGATGGAGCCGCGCGCGGGCTATCGCGGCATGGCCTCCGCCGATGAGAAGCGCGGCACGGCCGAGCCGGCGCGCGGCCGGAGCGCGAGCGCCGCGAACGGGGCGGCGGAGGGCGCGCCGACGCCCGGCGAGATCCGCGCCTTCCTGCGTGCCCGCCGGCTGCGCGAACAGTTCCTCCCCGCCGATCTCTTCGCCGATCCGGCCTGGGACATGATTCTGGACCTCATGGCCGCGCGCCTGGCGGGCCAGCGCGTCTCCGTCTCCAGCCTGTGCATCGCGGCCGCCGTGCCGCCGACCACGGCGCTGCGCTGGATTCGCCAGCTCACCGAACGCGGCGTCTTCGCGCGGATCGACGACCCGGCCGACGGGCGCCGCGTCTTCATAGAACTGACCGACGAGGCCGCCGACGCCCTCACCGCCTGGACGCTGGCCGTGCGCCGCAATGGCGGCCTGCTGCCCCCGAACGGCACACGCTGACACTGACGGACGCACTTCATCGGCGTTGGAGAAGAGGCACGCCCAAGCAGGTTGGAAGGACAAGCCGGTTTTGCGGCACAGGCCGAGGTGCGCGACGGTGACAATATCGAACGGGCCCGCACCGACGTCGGGCCATGGCCCATCCAATCCCAATTTACGGCATCCTGCTCTCCCCGGTTATCGCCGCTGCCGCCATGGCGCTTTCGTCGGTCAGCGTGGTCGGCAATGCGCTGCGCCTCAATCGGGTGAGGTTGTGAATATCGGCGCGGCTTCGCAGGCGAGCGGCTCTCGCAGCGGATGATCCGCCATTATGAGAAGATCGGCCTGATCCCGCATCCGGCGCGGCGCGAGGGCGGCTTTCGCGACTATGGCAAGGCGGACGTCCACCACCTGCGCTTCATCGCCAGGGCGCGCGACCTGGGCTTTCCTATCGCGAGGATTGGCCCATCGCGGAGATTGGCGAACTGCTCTCGCTCCGGTCCGATCGCTTCCGGGCGAGCGTCGATGGCCCTTGAGAGGGCACGCGCTGCCCCATTCCGCGCGCCGCGCGCGCAATCGGGGCGAACCATCCAGCGCCTCACCGCACGGCCGGCTTGACCGGCACGCCCCCACCCCGATATGCAGCGCGCGCCGCAAAGCAGCACGGCACCGCCTGATGGGGGCGATTAGCTCAGTTGGTAGAGCGCTTCGTTTACACCGAAGATGTCGGCGGTTCGAGCCCGTCATCGCCCACCATATTGCCGTCCGATTGTTGAGCCCCCTGTCGAGATCCGGGTGCTACCTCAAGACTCGCGCGCCCCCGCGCCCGGCAAGCTTCAGCGAAAGCGCGTCCTATATCGCGTTCGCCAGCAAGGCGGCTTGGTCAGGGTCCTCCCGGGCTCCATGCTTCGGCCGGAGCAGCAGGCGCTCTTCTCGATTTTCAGATCGCCCTTGTGCCTGTCATTATGGCGCCGGCTATCGCAGCCAGCGCGATGAAGAGGCACAGGAGCACCTTATACTCCCGCGTGACCTTGTCGGTCCGAAGGATAGCCCAATCGGCGCCCAGGGTAAGAATGCCGAGAATGATACCCGCGAGGCCCGCTGCCGCATTGGCTGCATACCAGCCGCCCTCCGTCGCCAGCGTGGCCGAGGTTCGTATGCCATAAATGTGGTTGGGCGGGACGAGTTTCAGCGCGAGCGGAATTGACACAACAATGAACGCCACGGGCAGGATGGAAACTTTCCAGAAGGAAGGCTGCTCCGCTCGTCTCCGCATCCCTATGCTTCCCCCGGAAATATCATCGCGCCAGAAAACTGATATTCCGCCATGCGGAAACGCTCCAGTCGTCTTTTATCCGATGATATCGGGAAAAGGGTCGCGTCGGCAAGCGCCAACGATGCCCCGTTCAGGGGAGTGCCAGACCCCGATCGGGATTTTCGCTGAGCCAGAGATCCTCGAAATCGGTCGCGGGCGCGGGCCGTGCTTCCAGCGCCACAGCATCGGCGATTGCGCGCCGCCGTTCCAGCCGGCTTTCGCGCCGGTCCGCCATCGCCGCTTCCTGCCCCCAGGCAAGGGCGGCCTTGGTCGAAACGCGCCGGACATTCTCCAGCGTGGCGAGAGCGGCCCGCTCCTGATGATAGACTTGCTGCGCGCGGCACAGGCTGGCTGTCGGTAGCATCTTGCGTTCCTTTGCGGAGAATGATCCTGAAGACGATGGGCGGCGGCTGTCAGCCCTTCTCCGGCGGGGCTGGCGGCGCTCCCTTGAGCGAGGGCTTCGATGCATTGGGTCTGGGCGCCGCGGGCTTTTTAGGCTTGCGGACTTCCCTGTTGCTCTTGCGTTGACTCTTGGCCACCTGGCTCTCCCGTCATTGTTGATTGATCGTAGCGGCTATCGGCGCCTGGGCCGGCCATGGTCCCGGCCGGGCTTTCCTCAGGACGAGGGCGGCATATCCCGTTTCGCCTGGGCGAGGGCGTCGGCCAGCGTGGCATAGCGATAGGTTTTGTAGTGGAAGCGGTCGGCCGGAACGCGCGTGATGCCGTATCTGGCCATCAGGGCCGCATCGTCGTCGCTCCGGTCCGGCGCGCTATCGCGTATTAGGGGGTCGGGCATGTCAACAGTTCCTTGAAGGCTGAACCGGCACGGCAAGGGCGCGCGACGGCGCACAAGCGCACGAAAAAGGCGCGTCGTTCCATGTCACGGGATAAGTCGCCAGCGCTGGAGCGCGACAAGAGCGTCGCTTCCACAAGCGGGCAGCCAGCGCTGCCGATTTGCGATTGGGCGGCGCAATGGAGAACGCGCCAACAGTGTGAAGATGGGGATGCCGAGGGCCGAAATCAAGGGCGCGCGGCGCGGACCCCGGCCGAGAATCGCGCGGCCGAATTCAGGCGCGCCGGCCGCCGCATCGTGCTAGTGGAGCGCATCACGGGGTTTCGATCCAAGCAGCCCGCGACTGAGGGACTTTGCGCGCTCCCGCTTGCCAGACGGAGTCCCGACAATGGAAAATGCCGCCACTAGCCCCGCCAGAACCCCCGGTTCGAGCCGCGCCGTGCATGTCAAGGCCACGCTTCAGGCCGTCACGGCGCTGTGCGAGCAGCACGCGATCAGCATCTCGACCATCGAGACGCTGCAATCGGGCGGCACTCGCGTCGTGCTGAACACGGCGGGGGAAGCCGCAAACCTTCGCCGGCGCATGAAGAGCCAGTTGATCGACGGGCCGGTCGTGCGCTCCAGCCTGCATGTCGCACGGAAATGGAATCCGCGCGGCTGAAGGCCGGAACCGCCGGGGCGTGACGCGCCCCGGTCTCTGGCAGTCGGGCAGGAATCGCATCGTCTAACCCGCGCATCATCGCCACGCAGGCGGACCTCGGCCTCTGCAAGTCTGCCTGTCCGAACGCTGCCGGCAGCGCGGCGCTATGCGCCCGACGTCCTGAGCGCCCCACGTCCTGACCGGCCGCCCTCTCGGCAGCAGCCCGGCCGCCGGGCGGGGGGGCGCACATAGCCGGGGCGGTCGCCCGCCCCGCCGCCGCCTTATTGCGCGATGCCGCCGGCCGCCAGCACGGCCAGCGTCACCAGCTCCGAGGCGGTGGTGGACATGGTGGCGATCTGCACCGGATGGCCCATGCCCATGAGCATGGGGCCGATGACCGAATCGCCGCCCAGCTCGCGCAGCAGCTTGGCCGAGAGATTGGCCGATTGCAGCCCCGGCATGACCAACACATTGGCCGGGCCGGAGAGGCGGCTGAACGGATAATTCTTCATCACCGCCGGATTGAGCGCCACGTCCGGCGCCATCTCGCCTTCATATTCGAAGTCCACGCCTCGCTCGTCGAGGATATGGACGGCCTCGCGCAGCCCCTCCAGCCAGTTGCCGGACGGATTGCCGAAGGTGGAATAAGAGAGGAAGGCGACGCGCGGCTCATGGCCCATGCGGCGCGCCACGGCGGCCGTCTCGATGGCGATGTCCGCCAGTTCATGGGCGCTCGGCCGCTCGTTGACCGTGGTGTCGGCCATGAACACCGTGTGGCTCTGGCCGACGAGAATGTGGATACCGAAGGGCGTGCGGCCCGGCGCGGGGTCGATGACGCGGCGCAGCTCGCGCATGGACTGCGCATAAGTGCGCGTGAGGCCGGTAATCATGGCATCGCCCTCGCCCATCTTCAGCAGCAACGCGCCGAAGATGTTGCGATCGCGATTGACCATGCGCTCGCACTCGCGGCGCAGATAGCCGCGCCGTTGCAGGCGCTCGTACAGCAGGTCGACCATGCGGGGCACCAGCGGCGAATTGACGCTGTTGTGCACTTCGAAGCTCTCGGCATCCTTCACGCCGAGCGCGCGCAGCCGCTCGTGCACGCCTTCGCGGCCGACCAGCACCGGAATGCCGTAGCCGCCGTCACGGAACTGGATGGCCGCGCGCAGCACAACTTCCTCCTCGCCCTCGGCAAAGACCACGCGCTTGGGCTCGGCCCGCGCGCCTTCATAAGCGAGCGTGAGCACCGAGGTGGTGGGGTTGAGCCGGCTGCGCAGGCTGTGGCGATAGGCCGCCATGTCCGCGATGGGCTTCTGCGCGACGCCGCTGTCCATCGCCGCCTGGGCAACGGCCATCGGCACCACTTCCATCAACCGAGGATCGAAGGGCGCGGGGATGATGTAATCCTCGCCGAAGCTGTGCGACTTGCCATAGGCGCGCGCCACTTCCTCGGGCACCTGCTGGCGGGCCAGGGCGGCGATGGCCTGCGCCGCCGCGATCTTCATCGCCTCGTTGATGGCGGTCGCCCGCACGTCCAGCGCGCCCCGGAAAATGAAAGGGAAGCCCAGCACATTGTTGACCTGGTTGGGATAGTCCGAGCGGCCCGTGGCGACGATGGCGTCCGGCCGCACGGCCTTGGCGACCGGCGGCAGGATCTCCGGGTCGGGATTGGCCATGGCGAAGATGATCGGGCGCGGCGCCATCTTCTCCACCATCTCGCCGAGCAGCGCGTCCTTGGCGGAAAGGCCGAGGAAGATGTCCGCGCCGACCAGCGCCTCGCCCAGCGTGCGCGCGTCCGTGCGCGCCGCATGGGCGGATTTCCACTGGTCCATCTGCTCGGTGCGGCCCTGGTAGATGACGCCCAGCCGATCGCACATGATGACATTGTCGTGCGGCACGCCCATCGCCTTGATGAGTTCCGTGCAGGCGATGGCGGCGGCGCCGGCGCCGTTCACCACCACCTTGGCATCGCGGATCGCGCGGCCGGTGATGTGGCAGGCATTGATGAGGCCCGCCGCGCAGATGATCGCCGTGCCATGCTGATCGTCATGCATGACCGGGATGTTCATGCGTTCCCGCAGCGCCTGCTCGATGATGAAGCATTCCGGCGCCTTGATGTCTTCCAGGTTGATGCCGCCGAAGCTGGGCTCCAGCAGCGCCACCGCGTCGATGAAGGCCTCCGGGTCCTCGGTCGCCAGTTCCAGGTCGATGGCGTCCACATCGGCGAAGCGCTTGAAGAGCACCGCCTTGCCTTCCATCACCGGCTTGGAAGCGAGCGCGCCCAGATTGCCCATGCCCAGGATGGCCGTGCCGTTGGAGATGACGGCCACCAGATTGCCCTTGGCGGTATAATCATAGGCACGGCTGGGATCGTCGGCGATGGCCTTCACCGGCACCGCGACGCCGGGCGAATAAGCGAGCGCCAGGTCGCGCTGCGTCGCCATCGGCTTGGACGCGACGATCTCGATCTTGCCCGGCCTGCGGCCGGCATGGAACAGCAGCGCCTCGCGCTCGGAAAATTCGATATTGGCCTTGTCGGACATATTTCTGGGGACCCTTGTCTTACACAAACGCCCTAGCGGCTTTGCCCCCCGTTTCACAAGGGGGCCGCGGGCAAGAGAAGGCGGTCCGCGCGCGCGATCGTGCGGCGCCGGCTTTTCCCCGCCCGCCGTGCCTGCTAACGGATCGGCGGTGAGCAGCAAAACGGTCCCCACAGACGGCAGCGCCAGCGCGCCGACGCCCATGATGGCGCAATATCTCGCGCTGAAGGCTCAGGCGGGCGGCGACATGCTCTTCTACCGCATGGGAGACTTCTTCGAGCTGTTCTTCGAGGACGCCAAAATCGCCTCGGCCGTGCTCGATATCGCGCTGACCAGCCGGGGCGAGCATGAGGGCGCCCCCATCCCCATGTGCGGCGTGCCTGTGCACAGCGCGAACGGCTATCTCGCCCGCCTCATCAAGGCCGGCCACCGCGTCGCCATCGCCGAGCAGACCGAGACGCCCGAACAGGCCCGCGCGCGCGGCGGCTCCAAGGCACTGGTGGCGCGCGCCATCATCCGCTTCGTCACGGCCGGCACGCTGACCGAGGACGCGCTGCTCGACAGCCGCCGCGCCAACATGCTGGCCGCCATCGGCGAAGCGGGCGGCGCGCTCGCCATCGCGGCGGCCGACATCTCCACCGGCCGGCTGGAGGTGGTGGCGCTGGAGGGGAGCGGCGTGGAAGCCGAGCTGGCCCGCATCGGCGCCAGCGAAGTGATCGCCCGCCCGGCCCTGGCCGAGCGCATCGCCGGCGTGCAGCCCTTCGAGAGCAGGGGCTTCGACAGCGGCCGCGCGGAGGCTGACATCTGCCGCCTGTTCGGCGTGACGACGCTGGAGAGCTTCGGCACTTTCTCGCGGGCGGAGCTGTCCGCGCTGGGCGGCCTCATTGCCTATCTGGACCATGTCGGGCAAGGCCGCATGCCGTTCCTGGCGGCGCCGGTGCGCGCGGGCGCCAGCGACCATCTCGCCATCGACCCGGCCACACGCGAGAGCCTGGAGATCGTGCAGACGATGAACGGCCAGCGCGCCGGCAGTCTGCTCGCCACCATCGACCGCACCGTCACCGGCGCCGGCGCGCGCCTGCTCACCGCCGATCTCGCCGCGCCGCTCATGGACCGCGCCCGCATCGAGGCGCGGCTGGCGCTGGTCGCCTGGCTGCATGACGACGGGCCCCAGCGCGAGGGGCTGCGCGCGCGGCTGCGGGCACAGCCGGACATCGGCCGGGCGCTCGGCCGCATCGCCATCGGCCGGGGCTCGCCGCGCGACCTGGGCCAATTGCGCGACGGGCTGGACGCCGCCCGTACCCTGCGCGAGGCGCTGGGCCGCCGCGCCGACCTGCCGACCCTGCTCGCCGAGCTGCTGCCCGCCCTGGATGGTCACGGCGCGCTGGTCGACCGGCTGACGAGCGCGCTCGTCCCCGCCCCGCCCACCGAGACGGCCAATGGCGGCTATATCGCGGACGGCTACGATGCCGCGCTCGACGATCTGCGCCGCATGGCCGGCGACGGGCGCCGCGCCATCGCCGCGCTGGAGGCGCGCTATCGCGAGCAGACCGGCATCGCCACGCTCAAGATCAAGCATAATGGCGTGCTCGGCTATCATGTGGAGGTCGCCGCCCGCCATGCCGACACGCTGATGGCGCCGGAAAGCGGCTTCACCCATCGGCAGACGCTGGCCGGCGCGGTGCGCTTCAACTCGGTCGATCTGCACGAGCAGGCGAGCTGCGTCGCTCAGGCCGGCGCCCATGCGCTGGCGGCGGAAGCGGCGCATTTCGAGGAGTTGGTCGCGCTCGTGCTGGCGCAGCGCGAGGCGATTGCCCGCGCGGCCGACGCACTGGCACGCATCGACGTTGCCGCCGCCCTCGCCGAGCGCGCGGCGGAGGGCGGCTGGTGCCGCCCGCTGTTCGCCGACGAGCCCTGCATCGCCATTGAGGGCGGGCGCCATCCGGTGGTGGAGGCCGCGCTGGGCCGCGGCGGCGAGCCCTTCGTCGCCAATGACTGCCGCCTCGCGCCGGAGGACCGGCTGTGGCTGGTCACGGGCCCGAACATGGGCGGTAAATCGACATTCCTGCGCCAGAATGCGCTCATCGTCATCCTCGCCCAGGCAGGCAGTTTCGTCCCCGCCACATCCGCGCGGCTGGGCCTGGTCGACAAGCTGTTCAGCCGCGTCGGCGCATCGGACAATCTGGCGCGCGGGCGCTCCACCTTCATGGTTGAGATGATCGAGACCGCCGCCATTCTGGCGCAGGCGACGCCGCGCAGCTTCGTCATCCTCGACGAAGTGGGGCGTGGCACCTCCACTTATGACGGGCTCGCCCTCGCCTGGGCGGTGGTGGAGGCGATCCACGACGTGAATGCCTGCCGCTGCCTGTTCGCCACCCATTATCACGAGCTGACGCGCCTCGCCGAGCGGCTGGACGCGCTCTCGCTCCACCATGTCCGCGCGCGCGAATGGCAGGGCGATCTGGTGCTGCTGCACGAAGTGGCGCCGGGCCCGGCCGACCGCAGCTACGGCCTGGCGGTGGCGCGCCTCGCCGGCCTGCCGCCGCCCGTCATCGCCCGCGCCAAGGCCGTGCTCGGCAAGCTCGAAGCCGGCCGCGCCAAGACCGGCGGAATCGCGGCGGGCCTTGACGATCTGCCGCTCTTCGCCGCCACGCTCACCGCCGAACCGGCGCCCGCCGCGCGCGATCCCCTGCGCGAACGGCTGGCGCAGATCGACGCCGATGCGCTCACGCCCCGCGATGCGCTCGCACTGCTCTATGAACTCAAGCAATTGCAGGGCGACGACCCTATATTGGCCTCATGACGGGTCTCTTCGAATCGCTGCCGGGACGGCGCGCCATCATCGACCGGCGCAAGGTCGCCGATGCACTGGCCGAGACGCTGGCACCGCTGGCGGACGCGCCGGCCAGGCGCGCGGCTATCGTGGCGGCGCTCAAGGCCGCGCTTGCGGCGGGGCGGGAGGAAGTGGCCGACCGCCTCACCCGCCGCCCCACGCACGGCCGCGAATCGGTGACGGCGCAGGCCTTCCTCATGGACCAGCTCCTGCGCATCCTCTTCGATGCGATCGTCGCGCACATCCACCCCATCAACAATCCCACCGCCGCCGAGCGGCTCAGCCTCGTCGCCGTGGGCGGCTATGGGCGCGGCGAGATGGCGCCTTATAGCGATGTCGATATCGGCTTCGTTACGCCCTACAAGCCCACGGCCTGGACCGAGCAGGTCATCGAGAGCATGCTCTATGTGCTCTGGGACCTGGGCCTCAAGGTGGGCCATTCGAGCCGCTCCATCGACGAGACGCTGCACATGGCGCGGACCGATCTCACCATCCGCACCGCCTTGCTGGAGGCGCGCTTCATCTGGGGCGACCGCGACACGTTCGACACCGTGCAGCGCCGCTTCATGGAAGAAGTGGTGCGCGATACCGGCCGCGCCTTCGTGGCGGAGAAGCTCGCCGAGCGCGATGCCCGGCACAAGCTGATGGGCGACAGCCGCTATGTGGTCGAGCCCAATGTGAAGGAAGGCAAGGGCGGCCTGCGCGACCTGCACACGCTCTTCTGGATCGGCAAATATGTGAACCGCGTGCGCTCGGTCGCCGAGCTGGTGGACGTGGGCCTGCTCACGCGCGCCGAGCTGAGCCAGTTCCAGCGCGCCGAGAATTTCCTGTGGGCAGTGCGTTGCCACATGCACATGCTCTCGCGCAGGGCGGAGGACCGCCTCACTTTCGATCTCCAGATCGAGGTGGCGCGGCGCATGGGCTTCACGGAACGGCGCGGCCGTTCGGAGGTGGAGCGGTTCATGCATCTCTATTTCCTCACCGCCAAGACGGTGGGGGATCTGACCGGCGTGTTCCTCGCCCATCTCGACGACCAGATGGCCAAGCGCGGCCGCCGCTACCTGCCGAGCTTCTTCAACCGGCCGCGCAAGCTCGATGGCTTCGTGCTGGATCGCGGCCGCATCACGATTCCCGACGACGATTTCCTGCGCGCCGACCCGGTGCGGATGATCGAGATCTTCGCGGTCGCGGACAAGCATGGGCTGGAAATCCACCCCAATGCCATGCGCGCGCTCAATCGCGACGCGGTGCTCATCAACCACAAGGTACGCAACGATGCGCGCGCCAACGCCCTGTTCCTGGGCGTGCTCACCTCCCCCCGCGACCCGCAAACCGTGCTGCGCTGGATGAACGAGGCGGGCGTGTTCGGCCGCTTCGTGCCGGACTTCGGCCGCGTGGTGGCGCAGATGCAGTTCGACATGTACCATCATTATACGGTGGACGAGCACACCATCCGCGCCATCGGCCTGCTCGCGCAGATCGAGAAGGGGGAGTTCCGCGAAGAGCATCCGCTCAGCACCGCGATCATCCAGAAGATCAACTCGCGCCGCGTGCTCTATGTCGCGGTGCTGCTGCACGACATCGCCAAGGGCCGGGGCGGCGACCATTCCGTGCTGGGCGCCGAGATCGCCCTGACGCTCTGCCCGCGCCTGGGCCTGACAGCGGCGGAGACGGAGACGGTCGCCTGGCTGGTGCGCTGGCACCTGCTCATGTCCGCCACTGCCTTCAAGCGCGACCTGGCCGACTACAAGACGATCATGGACTTCTGCGAGATCGTGCAGAGCCCGGAGCGCCTGCGCCTGCTCAGCCTGCTCACCGTGGTGGATATCCGCGCGGTGGGGCCGGGCGTGTGGAACAGCTGGAAGCGCCAGCTCCTCGCCGATCTCTACGAGGCCGCCGAGGAACTGCTGCGCCCCGGCTACAAGCAGCGCGGACGGCTGGAGCGCATCGAGGCGAAGCGTCAGGCGCTGCGCGAGCGGCTGGGCGTCGAGGATGCGGCGCTCGACGCGCTGGTGCGGCGCTTCCCGCAAAGCTACTGGATCGCCGAGCCGGACGATGTGCTGGAGCACAATGCCCGCCACCTGCTCGCGGCCGGCGGCGCCACGCTCTCCATCGCCGCCCAGCCCTATCCCGAGCGCGGCGCCACGCTCGTCACCGTCTATGCGGCGGACCATCCCGGTCTGTTCTACCGGATCGCGGGGGCCATTCACCTGGCCGGCGGCAATATCATCGACGCGCGCATCCACACGCTGCGCGACGGCAGCGCGCTCGATAATTTCCTGGTGCAGGACCCGTTCGGCGGCACGTTCGACAGCCCCGAGCAGCTCCAGCGCATCGAGAAGGCCATTCGCGAGTCGCTCGGCAATCGCCAGAAGCTGATGAAGGGCCTGGACAAGCGCCCACTCTCGCGCACTCGCGCGGAAGCCTTCGAGGTGGCGCCGCAGGTCATCATCGACAACAAGGCCTCTAACCGCTTCACCGTGGTCGAGGTGATGGCGCGCGACCGGCCGGCGCTGCTCGCCAGCCTCGCCTTCGCACTGTTCCAGAGCAAGCTGGTGGTGCACAGCGCCCATGTCGCCACCTTCGGCGAGCGGGCGGCGGACAGCTTCTATGTGACCGATCTGTTCGGCGACAAGGTGGAGAGCAAGAGCCGCCTCGCCACCATCGAGCGGCGCCTGCTGGAGGCCGCCACCAATCAGGCCGAGGAAGTGCTCGGCGCGCCGGAATATGTCTGAGGGGCGCGGCCGGACCCCTTCCCGTCAGGCTTAATGCAACCCAGCGACAGCATCCACTGACGCGCCGCCGCTACCCCCGGAAATTCCCCGGATAGGCAATCTCCTCGCGCGGCTTGCGGTCGCTGGGCACTTCGCGGGCGCGCAGCGCGTCGGAAAGCGTGGCGGGGTCGCCGATACGGCCGAGCGCGATCGCGGCCTCGATCTTGAAGCGCTCCGGCACGTCCAGCTCCTGCGCCGCGCGGGCAAAGTCCACGCCGGCCATGCCATGAGTGTGATAGCCCAGCATCGACGCCTGGATGGCCAGCATGGCCCAGGCCGTGCCGGCATCGAAGCTGTGCGTATGGCTGGGCCGCTCGCCCATGTGCGTCTCGGAAAGGACGAAGAACAGCACCGAGGCGCTCGACGCCCACACCGAATTGCCCGGCAGCAGCAGATCGAGGAACCGCGCCCAATTCTCGTCGCCGCGCCGGGCATAGAGGAAGCGCCAGGGCTGGTGGTTCATCGCGGAGGGTGCCCAGCGCGCGGCCTCGATAATCGCGGCCAGGTCAGCCTCTGGAATGTCCGATCCGTCGAAGGCGCGCGGCGACCAGCGATTCAGAAAGATGCGGTCGAGCTTGGTGTCGGTGGTGCGGGCAGTCATGCAGGTCTCCGTGGAAATCGCGCGTAAGGCGATATCAGATGGAGGCGGACCGCGCGGAATGCCAATCAAGAAAATCTTGGCGGGCCGAAGACAGACTCCATCGCCAGCATCCAAAAGCGCTTTCCCTCACCGCTGGGAGCGCTACCATATCCCTATCCGCAAGGAAGAGTCGCCGCGCGAACGGCGTTCGCAACGGAAGGGGGAGAGTCATGAGAATCATATCGCCACCGCTCCTGTTCATTGCCCTGGCGGCGCTCGCCGGCCCCGGCGCGCTGGCGCGGGAGCAGCCCAATGCCCAGCTTCAGGCGCTGGACGATCAGCTTCCCGGCGATCTCATCAACGATCCCGCCAACATGGGCTGGAACGTCACCGGCAAGAATATGCAGATGAAGGCATTGCGCGATGACGCCATCCCCGGCGGCGGCGCGGCCGTCTCCGTCAAGGTCCTCGCCAAGGGCGCCGATCCATGGGACGTGCAGGCGCAGATCCCGCTGCTCGGCGGCATCGAGAGCGGGCAGCAGGTGACGGTGGGCTTCCATGCGCGCACGGTGAGCGCCGGCACGGCCTCCGGGCGAGGCGAGATCACGGTGCGCGTGCAGCAGGCGGCCGCGCCTTATGCCGGCTTCATCGACAAGACCCTGCCCATCGGGCCGGACTGGGCCTTCTACGAGGCGAGCGCCAAGGCCACGCGCCGGCTGGCGAGCGGCGAGGGCGTGGTCGCGCTCCAGCTTGCCGGCGTCAGGCAGGAAATCGAGATCGGCCAGCTCATCGTCGTCGCCAATGCCGCCAGCATCGTCCCTGCCGGCGGCGCCAGCACGCAGGGCGCAGCCGCCTTCGACGGGCCGCCCGCCCTGCCCGACGCGCTCAAGGACAAGGGCACGCTGCTCGTCGACCCCCGCAAGCGCGATGACTGGACGTTCTACGGCCCCGGCCTCACTCATGCGGCCGGTACATCGCAGGTGATGGGCGTCGTCTCCATCAAGGCCGCCACGGCTGCCGCCGCCGCGCAGCCGCATGAGGCGGCAATCACCATTCCGCTCGATGCGGGCGTGACGGCGGGCGATTCGCTCATCATCGCGGTGGCCGCGCGGACCAATGCCTCGGACGCGGCGGACGGCGCCGGCATGCTCGGCGCGCGGGTAATGCGCAATGCCGACCCCTGGCCCGGCTTTGGCGATGCCGTGCTCAGCTTCGCGCCCGGCAAATGGCAGATCGTCACCATCGGTGCCGAGGCGACGCAGGACATTCCGGCCGGCGAAGCCGCGATTCAACTCCAGTTCGGCGGCGCGAAGCAGGATCTCGACCTCGGCCCCGTCTATGTGCTGAAGGCCAATCCGGCGCCCTGACGTCGACCCCGTGCCGGGTCAGTGCGAGACCAGCAGCGGGATCGGCGAGGAGGCGAGCAGCGTGCGGCTCGATCCGCCGAAGAACTGCTGGCGCAGGCGGCTGTGACCATAGCTGCCCATCACACCCCAGCTTGCGCCGGAGGCCTCGAACGCCTCCAGCAGCCGGGCCGGCACGTCGCCCGTCCGGGCGATGCGGCGCGCCGTCACGCGGCAGCCGTGCCGCGCCAGATAGGCGGCGGCCTCGGCCGGGTCGGCATCCTCGCTGCCCTCGCCGATGGTCAGCACCTCGACCTCGCTCGCCAGCTTGAGCAGCGGCACCGCGGCGCGCACCGCGCCATCGTTCGCAGCCGAGCCGTCCCAGGCGACAAGTGCCCGGCCGGACAGGTCGAGGCTCTTGTGATCGGTCGGCACCATCAGGATGGGCGCGCTCGTCAGCTCCGCCAGCCGCGATGCCAGACCGCCCGTCTCGGACATGTCGCCAATACCCCGGCGGCTCACCACGATCAGATCGATCAGCCGCGCGGCATCGGCAATGGCGCCATCGGACATGGCGACGACACGCGCCCATTCCCGACTCACCCCTTCCGTGACAAGGCGCGCTTCCAGCCGGGCGATATTCTCGTCCTCCCGCTCGCGCTCGTCGGCGATCAGCAGGGCCGACGCCGGCCCCACGCCGAACCCGTCGGCCGCGACGGGCAGGCGCACCACGTCCAGGCAGAGGAGATGCCCGTCCAGCGCGCGCACCGCATCCAGCGCGCATTGCAGGCGGGCCTCCTGCCCGGCATCGTCATGGATGAGAACCATCACTGTCTTCATGAGCAGCCTCCTTCTCGATGGAATGACGGCATTCCGCTCGGGTTCCGTCATCATGAGGCATGAGCCGCGCCAGTCATTGACGCGCATCAAGCGCAGCATGACAGGCTTCGCGCGGCGGGAAAAGGCCGATTGACCCTTGCTTCGCGGGGCCTGTCCGCCTATAGGGCCCCGCTTCCCGGCACCTTTGCGTGCCTGGGACTCACGAAGGGACGGGCCGGCCGGTAAGGGCTGCCGTGTTCGTCCGCAACCGTCTGCGGGGCCCGCCAAGGGCGCCGCGCCAGGACAAAGGAGACGAAAATGCCCAAGCTCAAGACCAAGAGCGGTGTGAAGAAGCGCTTCAAGTTCACCGCCACCGGCAAGGTCAAGCATGGTGTCGCCGGCAAGCGCCACCGCCTGATGAGCCACAATGCGAAATATATCCGCCAGAACCGCGGCACCGAAGTGCTCTCGGACGCTGACGTTGCCCATGTGCGCCTCTGGGCGCCCTACGGCCTGAAGTAAGGAGTAGGATCATATGGCACGCGTCAAAAGGGGTGTAACCACCCGCGCCAAGCACAGCCGGCTTCTGGATCAGGCGAAGGGCTATTACGGCCGTCGCAAGAACACGATCCGCATCGCCCGTCAGGCCGTCGAAAAGGCCGGCCAGTACGCCTATCGCGACCGCAAGGTGAAGAAGCGCAGCTTCCGCGCGCTCTGGATCCAGCGCATCAATGCGGCAGTGCGCGTGGAGGGCCTCACCTACGGCCAGTTCATGCACGGCCTCAAGCTCGCCGGCGTCGAGCTGGACCGCAAGGTCCTGGCCGACCTCGCGATGAACGAGGGCGCGGTGTTCAGCGGCATCATCGCTCAGGCGAAGGCAGCGCTTCCCGCCGCCTGATCGCTTCATCTTATTCGCAAGAAGGGCGTCGGGGGCAACTCCGGCGCCCTTCTTCGTACCGGCGCCTGCCCCTTTCGTCCGCCACCACCCCGGAAGGACAGGACCCATGCAGATCGCCGTGCTCACATTCGATGGCTTCAACGAGCTGGATTCCTTCATCGCGGCGGCCATCCTCAACCGCATGAAGGCCAGAGGCTGGGCCGCCCACATCACGGCGCCGAGCGCGCAGGTGACATCCATGAACGGCGTCACCGTCCAGCGCCAGCGCCCGCTCGAATTCGCGGCCGAGGCGGACGCCGTGCTCATCGGCAGCGGTATCCGCACGCGCGAGATCGCGGCCGACCCGGCGCTGCTCGCGCGGATCGCGCTCGACCCCGCCCGGCAGATCGTCGGCGCGCAATGCTCGGGTACGCTGCTGCTGGCGAAGCTGGGCCTCGTCGGCGATCTCCCGGCCTGTACGGACCTCACCACCAGGCCCTGGGTGATCGAAGCCGGCGTGACCGTGATCGATGCGCCGTTCATCGCTCATGGCAATGTCGCCACCGCCGGCGGCTGCCTCGCCGCGCAATATCTGGCGGCCTGGACGATCGCCCGGCTCGCCTCGCTCGATGAGGCGGCGGACGCGCTGCATTATGTCGCTCCCGTGGGCGAAAAGGCGGCCTATGTGGACCGGGCGCTGGCCGCTGTCCGGCCATTCCTCCCCGCCGTTTGAGGCGTGTTCATGCGCTCGGGCGGACGGCACCCTTTTCGTCCGGCCCGTTTTGCGATAGCGGCGGCGGCAATGACTGAAATCTCGCATCTCAAGGCCGGGCTGCTGGCCGACATCGAACGTGCCGACACGACCGAGGCGGTCGAGGCGCTGCGCGTGGGCGCGCTGGGCAAGAGCGGCGTCGTCACGGGCCTGCTCAAGACGCTGGGCGCGATGACGCCGGAGGAGCGCCAGAGCAAGGGGCCGGAGATCCACGACCTGCGCGAGAGCGTGACCGCCGCCATCGCCACGCGCAAGGCCGCGCTGGAGAACGCCGCGCTGGAGGCGCGCCTCGCCGCCGAGCGTATCGACATGACGCTGCCGGCGCAGGCCGCGCCGCAGGGCAGCGTCCATCCGGTGAGCCAGGTGATGGACGAGCTGGCGGAGATTTTCGCCGATCTGGGCTTCGCCGTCGCGACAGGCCCGGAGATCGAGGACGACTGGCACAATTTCTCGGCGCTCAACATTCCCGAGACGCACCCGGCCCGCGCCATGCACGACACCTTCTATTTCGGCGACGAAACGAAGGTGGAGGGCCCCCATGGCCCCGCCGCCATGCTGCTGCGCACGCACACCAGCCCGGTACAGATCCGCACCATGACGCGCACGCCCCCGCCGCTGCGCATCATCGCGCCCGGCCGCGTCTACCGCTCGGACAGCGACGCCACGCACACACCCATGTTCCATCAGGTGGAGGGCCTCGTCATCGACAAGGGCATCCATATGGGCCATCTCAAATGGACGCTGGAGACCTTCCTCAAGGCCTTCTTCGAGCGCGACGACATCGTGCTGCGCCTGCGCCCCAGCTACTTTCCCTTCACCGAACCCTCGGCCGAGGTGGACGTGGGCTTCACCTGGGAGAAGGGCAAGCGCGTGATCGGCGGATCGGGCGATGCGCCCAATGGCGGCTGGATGGAAGTGCTGGGCAGCGGCATGGTCCACCGCAAGGTGATCGAGGCCTGCGGGCTCGATCCGGCGGAGTGGCAGGGCTTTGCGTTCGGCTGCGGCATCGACCGGCTCGCCATGCTCAAATATGGCATGGAGGACCTGCGCGCCTTCTTCGACGGCGATCTGCGCTGGCTGCGCCATTACGGCTTCTCGGCGCTCGACGTGCCCACGCTGAGCGGAGGAGTCGGCGCATGAAATTCACCCTTTCGTGGCTCAAGGAGCATCTCGACACGGCCGCCGCGCTGGACGCGATCCTTGTCGCGCTCACCGACATCGGCCTGGAAGTCGAGGGCGTGGACAATCCCGCGCAGAAGCTCGCCGGCTTCAAGGTCGCCCGCGTGCTCACCGCCGCGCCGCATCCGCAGGCGGACAAGCTGCAAGTGCTGAGCGTGGATGCGGGCGACGGGCCGCTCCAGGTCGTGTGCGGCGCGCCCAATGCGCGCGCGGGTCTGGTCGGCGTGTTCGGCATCGAGGGCGCGACCGTGCCGGCCAATGGCATGGTGCTGCGCAAGGCAGCCATTCGCGGCGTCGAATCCAACGGCATGATGTGCTCCACCCGCGAACTGGAGCTGGGCGATGACCATGAGGGCATCATCGAGCTGCCGGCCGACGCGCCGGTGGGTACGGCCTTCGCCGATTATGCGCAGCTCGACGACCCGGTCATCGACGTGTCGATCACGCCCAACCGGCAGGACTGCATGGGCGTGCGCGGCATTGCCCGCGATCTCGCCGCCAAGGGGCTGGGGACGCTGAAGCCGCTGGCGGACGTCTATCGCATGGCCTCGCTCGACCCGGTGGCGGGAACGGGCCCCGCGCCGGACGTGCGCACCGACGACCCGCAGGGCTGCCCGGCCTTCTATGCGCAGGCCGTCTCCGGCGTCACCAATGGGGCGCCGCCGCCGTGGATGCGCCGCTTCCTCACCGCGATCGGCCAGAAGCCCATCTCGGCGCTCGTCGACATCACCAATTTCGTCTCCGTCGATCTGGGACGCCCGCTGCATGTCTATGACGAGGCGACGCTCCAGGGCGGGCTCGTCGCGCGCAAGGCGAAGGCGGGCGAACAGATCCTCGCCCTCAACGGCAAGAGCTACACGCTCGACGAGACCATGACCGTGATCGCCGATGCGGCGGCCGTGCACGATATCGGCGGCATCATGGGCGGCGAGCATTCCGGCGTCTCCGATGGCACGCGCGACGTCATCATCGAATGCGCCTATTTCGCGCCGGAGAGCATCGCGCGGACCGGCCAGACGCTGGGCCTGACCTCGGACGCGCGCCAGCGCTTCGAGCGCGGGGTCGATCCCGCCTTCCTCGACGCCGGCCTCGCCATCGCGACAAAGCTGGTGCTCGATCATTGCGGCGGCACCGCCAGCGCCATCACCCGCGCCGGTACGCCGCCCACCGCGCCCCATGTCGTCGCCGGCTACCGGCCGGAGCTGGTCGAGGCGCTGGGCGGCATTGCCGTGCCAGCCGCGCGGCAGCGGGCGATCCTGACGGCGCTGGGCTTCGCTGTGTCAGACGGCGAGGTCTGGGACGTCACCGTGCCGAGCTGGCGCCGCGATGTCCACGGCACGGCCGATCTGGTCGAAGAAGTGGTGCGCATCGAGGGGCTGGACAAGCTGCCCTCCACGCCCCTGCCCCGCGCGGACGGTGTCGCCCGGCCCACCGCCACGCCGCTCCAGCTCGTCGAGCGCCGCGCCCGCCGCGCCGCCGCCGCGCGCGGGCTCAACGAGGCGATCAACTGGTCCTTCATCAGCGAGGCCGAGGCCGCGCCCTTCGGCGGCGGCGACTGGGTGCTCGCCAATCCGATCAGCGAGGACATGAAAGTGATGCGGCCGACGCTGCTCGCCGGTCTGCTCTCGGCCGCGCGGCGCAATGCCGATCGCGGCGCGACGGCCATCCGCCTGTTCGAGATCGGCCGGCGCTATTTCCGTGGCCCCGAGGGCGCCAGCGTGGAGCATCCGACGCTCGGCCTGCTCATGGCCGGCGAGAAGCAGCCCCGCGGCTGGCAAGGCGGCAAGGCCCAGCCCTTCGACGCCTTCGACGCCAAGGCCGAAGTGCTCGCCATTCTCGCCGCCGCTGGGGCGCCGGTCGGCAATCTCCAGATGATGGGGGAGGCCGGCGAGGCTTACCATCCCGGCCAGTCCGGCACGCTACGCCTGGGGCCCAAGACCGTGCTCGCCCGCTACGGCCTGCTGCACCCGCGCCTCGTCAAAGCCTTCGACCTGACGGGCGCGGTGGTCGCCGCCGAGATCCATCTCGACGCCATACCGGCCAGGCGCAAGACCGGCTTCATGCGCGCGCCCTTCGCCCCGCCCGCCTTGCAGGCCGTGACGCGCGACTTCGCCTTCCTGGTGCCCGAGACGGTGGAGGCGGATGCGCTGGTGCGCGCCGTGCGCGGCGCCGATAAGGCGGCGATCGTGGAGGCCCGCCTCTTCGACATGTTCGCGGGACAGGGCGTGCCCGAGGGGCAGAAGAGTCTGGCGGTGGAAGTCACGCTCCAGCCGGGCGACAAGAGCTTCACCGAGGAGGCGCTCAAGGCCATTGCCGACCGTATCGTGGCGGCAGCAGCCAAGGTGGGAGGCGTCCTGCGCGGCTAGGAGGGCCCGAATGGCGAAGGGAGAGGCGCGCATGTCCGACACATGGCTCAGCATCGCCGGCGACGGTCTCACCGCCGCGATCAATCCCTTCGGCGCCGAACTCTCCAGCCTGCGTGACGCACAGGGCCGCGAGTTGATGACGCCGGCCGATCCGGCCTACTGGACCGGCCGGGCACCGCTGCTGTTCCCCATCGTCGGCGCGCTGGCGGGCGATCGCTATCGGCTGAAAGGCGCCGACTATCCTCTCCCCCGTCATGGCTTTGCCCGCCGCATGGCCTTCACGCCCATCGAACAGACGGCCGACCGCCTCGTCCTGCGCCTGACCGAGACAGCCGAGACACGCGCCGTCTATCCCTTCGCCTTCACGCTGGACATGGCGTTCACGCTCGCCGGCTCCGCCTTGACCGTCACCGCTACGGCCACCAACCGGAGCGAGCGCGACATGCCGGCGAGCTTCGGCTTCCACCCCGCCTTCGCCTGGCCGCTGCCTTATGGCGCCCCGCGCACGGCGCACCGCATCCGCTTCGACAAGGAGGAGCCCGAGGCGCTGAAGCAACTCGTGGACGGCCTCGTCGCGATCGAGGACCGGCCGACGCCGGTACGCGGGCGGACGCTGGCGCTTGCCGATTCGCTGTTCGCGCAGGATGCGCTCATCTGGGAGGGACTGGCCAGCGAACGCCTGATCTACGGGCCGGAGAGCGGCCCCGCGCTGGAGATCGCCTGGGGCGACATGCCCAATCTCGGTATCTGGACGAAGCCTGGCGCGCCCTATCTCTGCATCGAGCCTTGGGCCGGGCTCGCGGACCGTGCCGGCTTCAAGGGCGAGATCTGGGACAAGCCCGGCATCTGGCGGATCGCGCCCGGCGCCTCCGACCGCTGGTGGATGCGCATCGCGCTGCGGGATGTCTGAGTGGCAGGGCTATTTGCCAGCCTTGTCCTTCCCGTCATCCTTCCCCGCCTCGGGCGGCGGCGGGGGCGGCGGCAGTTTGCAGCGCCGCTCCGCCGCCAGTCCACGCAGGAACCCGCGCCGGGCGAGGCCGGCATTGAGCGCCGCCACCTTGCGCCGATCGGCGGCCGCCGCGCCCGTCACTTCGCGCACAAGCCCGCGAAAGGGGATGAGCGAGTTCACGACGAATTCCCCGCCCGCCTGCGCGATCAGGGTCGCCTTGTCGTCGCCCTTGGCCGGAGGACTATCGAAATCCGGCCCGAGCGCGGCATTCAGCTCGGTCAATTCGGCGACCAGCTCCCGGCACCGCTTCGGCACGGCATAGACGGTATCCACCGCGCTCTGGAGCACGGGCGGGATCTTGTCCTTGGAGAGGCCCACGTCGCGCACGGGCTGGGTGGCGATATGCCCGGCACGGTCCAGCGTGTCCTTATCCTCGCCCTCCTTCTGGGCAAGCGCCGCTCCCGCGCCGGCAAGGGCGAGGAGGAGGACGAGCGGAGCAATCAAGGCTGTCTTGCGGACCATTGCCTTCCTTCCCTATAGGAGCGCGGATTTCCTATCGCTGAACGGCCGGCGTCGGCCGCGCGTTCCCCACACTCGAAAAGTCGCCCCCGCCATGAGCATAGCATCCCGCCGCACCTTCGCGATCATTTCCCACCCGGACGCGGGCAAGACCACGCTGACCGAAAAGCTGCTGCTGGCCGGCGGCGCCATCCATCTGGCCGGCGAGGTGAAGGCACGGGGCGCCAATCGCCGCGCCCGCTCGGACTGGATGAAGATCGAGCAGCAGCGCGGCATCTCCGTCACCAGCTCGGTCATGACCTTCGAGAAGACCAGCGCGAGCGGCGAAACGATCACCTTCAACCTGCTCGATACGCCGGGGCACGAGGACTTCTCCGAGGACACCTACCGCACGCTCACCGCCGTGGACAGCGCGGTCATGGTGATCGACGCGGCCAAGGGCATCGAGCCGCAGACCCGCAAGCTGTTCGAGGTGTGCCGGCTGCGCAGCGTGCCCATCATCACCTTCGTCAACAAGGTGGACCGCGAGGGCCGCGCGCCGTTCGAGCTGCTCGACGAAGTGGCGGACGCGCTGGCGCTGGACGTTACGCCGATGAGCTGGCCCGCCGGCATGGGCGGCACCTTCGAAGGCATATACGACTTCGCGACCAATCGCCTGATGCAGCCGAGCGGCCCCAGCAAGGCCTATGAAGGCAAGACCGCCCAGTTCAGCGGGCTCGATGACCCCGCGCTGGCCGGGCATCTCTCCGCCGACGCCCTCGCCCTGCTGCGCGACGAGGCCGAACTGGCGCAAGGCGGCTATGCCTCCTTCGACCTCGCCGCCTATCGCCATGGCGATCTGACGCCGGTCTATTTCGGCTCCGCGCTCAAGAATTTCGGCGTGAGCGAGCTGATCGAGGCGCTCGCGGCCCATGCCCCGCCGCCGCGCACCCAGCCGGCCGAGCCCGCGCCGGTCGAGCCCGAGCGCGCGGACGTGACCGGCTTCATCTTCAAGGTGCAGGCCAATATGGACCCGCAGCATCGCGACCGCATCGCCTTCATGCGACTGTGCTCGGGCAAGTTCCGGCGCGGCATGAAGCTCACGCCCTCGGGCAGCGGCAAGCCCATCGCCGTGCACTCGCCCATCCTCTTCTTCGCGCAGGACCGCGAGATTGCCGACGAGGCGCTGCCCGGCGACATCATCGGCATCCCCAATCACGGCACGCTGCGCGTGGGCGATACGCTGAGCGAGAAGGCCGACGTGCGCTTCACCGGCCTGCCCAACTTCGCGCCGGAAATCCTGCGCCGCATCGCGCTCAAGGACCCGACCAAGACCAAGCAGCTGCGCAAGGCACTCGACGACCTCTCCGAGGAGGGCGTCATCCAGGTCTTCTATCCCGAGATCGGCAGCCAGTGGATCATCGGCGTGGTCGGCCAGCTCCAGCTCGATGTGCTCATCAGCCGCTTGCAGGCCGAGTACAAAGTGGATGCCGCGCTGGAGCCCGCGCCTTTCGAGACCGCCCGCTGGCTGGCCGGCGACGCGCGCAAGATCGAGGATTTCGCCGGCATCAACCGCGCCAACATGGCCCGCGACCGCGACGACAACCCGGTCTTCCTCGCCCGTTCCGCCTGGGACGTGGGCTATCAGCAGGAGCGCAACCCGGAGCTGGCCTTCAGCGCGACAAAGGAGCGGTAGGGCGGTCGCGGGACCGTGATCCGACGACCGCACCCGCGAGAGCGGCCAGGCACTGCGGCTCGGCTATGGCTCCTGCCTGCGCAGCCACACGGGCTGGATGGACGGAACCCTAGCTCTTCACCAGCTTGAGGTCGCCCTGCGTGCCCGCATCCCTGTGCGTGAGGGTGCCGTCGATCCGGCCGCCGGGAGCGATGCTGATCGACTGATAGGTGACATCGCCAGTCACGCGCGCGCTGCCTTCGATCACCAGCTCCTCGGTCGTGATCGAGCCCTCGACCGTGCCGGCGATGCGGGCGCTCTTGGCGGTGACATGGCCCTTGATGTGGCTTTCGGCGCCCTGCACCAGCGCCGCGCAGGCAATATCGCCTTCCACGCGCCCATCGACATGCAGGTCCGCCCGCGCCTCGACATCGCCCCGGACGGTGACATCACCGCCCAGGATGGAAAAGGACGGGTGCCTAGCCCCGGCTGCCGGGGACGAGACGGCGTTTCGCGAGCTGCTGGATTTCGAGAACATCCTGACGGGCCTCCAGGAAACGGCGCGGATTGACGGCCTGGCCGCGCACCCGCACTTCGAAGTGAAGATGCGTGCCGGTGGAACGGCCGGTCGAACCCATGCGGGCGATCGCCTGGCCGCGCGTGACTTTCTCGCCCACGCGCGCGCTGAAGCGCGAGAGGTGGGCATAGCGGGTCATGATCCCGTTGCCATGGTCGATCTCCACGACCTTGCCATAGCCTTGCCGCTGGCCCACGAAGCTGACCTTGCCCGGCGCGGCGGCATTGATGGTCTGGCCATAGCGGCCGGGAAAATCGATGCCGGAATGGAAGGCTGCCATGCCGTTGAACGGATCGCGCCGGTAGCCGTAGGAGCTGCTCTGCATCGGCGCGGCGGTGGGCCGGCCGGAGGGGATGGTCGCCAGCGTCGTTTCCATGGCGTTGAGCCGGCCCAGCAGCGCGGCGAGATCGCGCAGGTCCGGGTCGCTGGCGACGAGGCCGCGCACCGGCTCGAAGGGGCCACCCATGCCGCTGCCCACGCCGCCCCGCGCCGGGCGAGCCAGAGCCGCCGGATTGAGGCCGAAGCTGCGGATCGCCTGCTCCACCTTGGCGAGCCGCGCCCGCGCCGCCTCGGCAAGCTCATCCTCCAGCGCCGCCTGCTGTGCGCGCAATTGCTCCAGACGCGCCGCCTCCGGCAATGCCGCGCTCACCTTGCCGGTGCGCTCATCGGCCGCGCCGACCGCATCGCCACCGTCCGCCTTGCCGTCCGCCGCCTCGTCGGGCAGATCCGCGCCCAGGCTGACGCGCATCATTTCCTGAATGGCCTGCTGCCGCGCCTGGATGTCGCGCGCCATATCGTTGACCGAGCCCTTATAGGCGTCCACCGCGGCCTGCCGGTCGATCACCGCGGCGCGCTGGCGGTCGAGCGTGGCCCGCTCGGCCGTGAGATGCGCCTGGCTCCACAGCATGGCGCCAGTCCCCAGGGCCCAGCCGCCCAGCAGCAGGAGCAGCAGCGCCGCCATGGCGAGCTGGATGCGCGTCGAGATGCGCACAAAGCGCACCTTGCCGCCCGACCGGAGATAGATTTCGCGTTCCGGCGCGAGGGCCACGACCTTTGCAACGGCCCTGCGTGGAGAAAAATTGTTGATTGCCACCCGCTCGCTCTGTTGGTCACAGATTGTCGCTCTGGGCGGGTGCGCTAACAGAGGGGTGCCGGGGGCGCGAATCGACTCCTTAAGAGTCACGATGAATCGAAGGGGAGTCGCGGTGAAGCGAGTTATGGGCCGGGAACAGCCCGGCATGTTTCCGGTTCGTTCTGATTATTCACCCCGATGCGGGGCGACTCCGAGTCGCACCTGACGCTACGGCAGCAACGCGAAAAAGGCCCGTATCCGCGCGCTTTTCCGCATCCGCGGCGCTCCGTGCCTCCCGCATGACGATATTGCCCACAGCGCCCGTTGCCATGCCGGATCGTCGCAGCTATAGGCCGGTTTCCCTGCGACCCGGCGCGCCTTGCGCGCAGCGGCAGCAGGGACGCGGAGACGTGGGTGAGTGGCTGAAACCAACGGTTTGCTAAACCGTCATACTGTGAATACGGTATCGAGGGTTCGAATCCCTCCGTCTCCGCCAGCTTTTATTCGGCGCAGCGCGCATATCCAGAAGATATTAGAAAGCCGGCGATTGCTCCGGGAGCGCCTAAGCCCGGTTCCGCCATGCGCCTCTGCTCGCGAGCCGATCTGCCCCTACGCAGGTGGGAGCAGAAGCGGGGGCCATCAAACGCAGATCGCTAACGAAGCTGGCTGTCCTTGCTGCCGCGCCGGTTAATTCCGGCGGGGCGGACGGCGGCGTCGCGCTCGGACTGGCAGGCGACGCAGGTGCGCGTGCCCGGCAGCGCACGGCGGCGGGCCGGCGGGATGGTCTCGCCGCAATCCTCGCAATGATCCGTGCCTTCGCCGAGCGGGAGACGCGCGCGGGCGCTCTTCACCGCGTCCGCCACCGTATCGTCGATCTGATCCTGAACGGCGCCGTCTCGCGCCCAGCCATTGGCCATAACCGCGCCTCCTGCCTCCGCCCGGCGCATGGACGCGCGCCGGCACGGGGCCTTCCGTCAAGATACGTACTCCTGGCCCAGTCTCAAGAGCAGGTCATGCCCGCTGCGCACTCGCTTCGTCCGGCCGCAGCGTCAGCACACGCACACCATCCCGCGTTACCGCCACGGTATGCTCGAACTGCGCGGAGAGCTTCCCGTCCGTCGTCACGACAGTCCATCCATCGTCCTGCGTGCGCACTGTCCGCCGGCCCTGGTTCACCATCGGCTCGATGGTGAAGACCATGCCTTCCCGCAGCGTCAGGCCGGTTCCGGGTTTGCCGAAATGCAGCACCTGCGGCTCCTCGTGCATTTCGCGCCCGATGCCGTGCCCGCAATAATCGCGGACGATGGAATAGCCGGCACGCTTGGCATGGCGCTCGATGGCAAAGCCGATGTCGCCCAGCCGCGCGCCGGGGCGGACGGCGGAAATGCCTTTCCACATCGCCTCATAGGTCGTGCGCACCAATCGCCGGGCGGCCGGCGAGACGGTGCCGATCAGGAAGGTCTTGCTGGAATCGGCGATATAGCCGTTCTTCTCCAGCGTGATGTCGAAATTGACGATATCGCCGTCCTGGAGCACCTCCGCATCGGAGGGGACGCCGTGGCACACGACGGCGTTGCGCGAGCAATTGAGGGCGAAGGCATAGCCATATTGGCCCTTGCTTGCGGGCCGCGCGCCCAGCCGCTCGACGATGAACGCCTCCACCAGATCGTTGACTTCCATGGTGGTGCGCCCGGCCAGAGCCAGTCCGTCGAGATGGGCGAAGACGGAGGCGAGAAGCTGGCCGGATTGCGCCATCAGCTCGACCTCGGCAGGGGATTTTATCATTCGGCGGCGAGCACGACGTCGCCCGGATCGACGCCTGCCTCCCGAAGCGCGCGGACACTGATCTGCTGGAATGTAAGCTGGGGGTTCATCTCGCAGAGCAGGCCGATCCTGATCCAAAAGGCCGCCTGCGCGTTTATGGACCGATAGGAGGCCTTGCTGGCCTTGCGCACCTGCTCGTGAAGATCGTCCTCTATGTTAACTATGCCCATAACACCCCATTCATATACGAATCATATATGATCCATATAGAACAGATAGTGTCACGACAAGGGGTCGACAGAGGACCCACGGCCGCGCCAATATGCCCGGCCACCGGGTCGCGATAGGAGCGCCATGTCGGACGAAGACCAACGAGGCGACGAAAGCGGCCGCCTGCCCGGCCACCCCCTCGCGCGCGGCGCCTGGCTGGTCCTGGGCTTCTTCTTCGTCCTGCTCGGCATCATCGGCGCGCTGCTGCCGGTCATGCCGACCACCATCTTCCTGATCGCCGCCACCGCCTGTTTCACGCGCTCGTCGCCGCGCTTCGAGGCGTGGCTGCTCAATCATCGCCATTTCGGGCCGCCCTTGCGCGCCTGGCGGGAAAATGGCGGAGTCAGCCGGCACGGCAAGATCGCCGCTTGCACGGGCATGGCGATGGGCTTCGGGATATTCTGGCTCGCTGTCCGTCCGGGCCCGCTGCTGGCGCTGGGCGTGGCGGTGTTCCTGCTCGCCTCGGCCGCCTATGTGGTGTCCCGGCCCGCGCCGCTCCGCCCTCTCGACCGGCCCAGGGAGAGCGAGGAGTGAGGCTCAGTCCTCCCAGCCTGTGGCGGCGGCGGGCGGCGGCTGGTGGAAGGGCACGCGCAGCAGGCTGAACCCGGCGGCGAGAAGGGCGGCGATAGCGGCGCCGAACAGCAGATGGGGCGCGACGCCCACGCCCAGCCAGTGAAAGCCCGTGGCCACCGCGACCGCGCCGATGGTCTGGCCCAGAAGCCGCGCCGTCGCCTGCATGCCGCCCGCCGCACCCGAGCGCGCGCGCGGCGCCACGCTCAGCATCGCGCGGTTATTGGGTGTCTGGAACAGGCCGAAGCCGGCGCCGCACAGGGCCATGCGCCAGGCGATGTCGAATGCGCTCGGCGCATCACCCAGCAGCGAGAGCGCGCCGAGCCCCGCCGCGAAGATGGCAAGACCGATGCCGCCGAGAAGACCGGCGGGGTAGCGATCCGCCAGCCGCCCGGCGAACGAGGCCACGCAGGCCAGCGCGATCGGCCAGGGCGTCATGAGCAGGCCGGTTTCCACCACACCCCGGCCCAGCACCGACTGGAGCAGGAAGGGCATGGTGACGAAAGCCAGCATCTGCGCGGCGAAGGACGTGATCGACGTGATGATGGAGAGACCAAAAATGGGGATGCGCAGCAGGTCCAGCGGCACCAGCGGCGCGGGCTTGCGCCACTGCCGGTGCACCAGCGCCGCACCCAGGCACAGGCCCGCCAGCAGCATCGCGAGGCCAGCGCGCGAACCCGTCCGCGCGAAAGTCTCCGCGCCGAAGATGACGAGGCCGAATGTCGAGGCACTGAGCAGCGCCGCGAGATAATCCGGCTTGCCGCCATGGCCGGGCGTGCGCGGCAGGCAGCGGATACCGATGGCGAGCGCGGCGAGGCCGACCGGCACGTTCACCGCGAACAACCAGGGCCAGGGCGCAATGCTGAGCACCGCCGAGGCCAGCGTGGGGCCCGCCGCGGCGGAAACCGAGAGCACCATGGCATTGTAGCCCATGCCCCGCCCCAGCATATGCGGGGGATAGGTGGCGCGCACCATCGCGGCGTTCATGCTCATGATGCCGGCCGCGCCGATGCCCTGGAACATGCGCGCGGCGACCAGCGTCGACAGGTTGCCCGCAAGCGCGCAGGCCAGCGAGCCGGCGATGAACAGCATCAGCGCGGCGAGATAGACGCGATAATGGCCGATGCGGTCCCCCAGCGCGGCAAAGGGCAGCAGCAGCATGACGATGGCGAGCTGATAGGCATTGATGATCCACACCGCCATGGCGGGGGTCGCCTCCAGCTCCCGCGCGATGACCGGCAGGGCGACATTGGCGATGGCGCTATCCAGCACCGACATCGAAATGGTGAGCCAGATGGCGATGGCCGCATAATAGCGCCGGGGCGTGGGGAGACCGTCCATGGCGCGGCTTGTGCCGGGCAAGGACGCGCGGGGCAAGCCGGCGCACCGCTGCCCCGGCCCAGCCCGTCCCTCCAACGCGAAATCGCGGCGCAAGCGGTGCCGGAAAGCGACAGCGCGGGCGCTGCGTGCGCACGCATCCGGGAACAGCGCGGGCCGCCGGCCATTCTCCCGGCATCGAGGACAGGAGAGAGCGATGACCCAGGACATCTCATCGGCCGGCCATGACGCCCCCGCCGAAGGCGCGGCGGACCTTCCGCCCCCCACCGGCCAAAGCCCGCAACCGGCGGAGGAGGCCGGCGGCGATACGCGGGAGCAGCGCATCCGCGCCCGCGCCTATGCGCTGTGGGAAGCGGAGGGGCGCCCGGCCGGCCGCGAGACGGAGCATTGGCGGGCGGCGGAGCAGGACCTCAGCTCGGAGCGCGACGCCATCGCCGAGACGACCGGCTATGTGCCGCAGCCGCAGGAGGCGCCGACCGAGCATCTCCCCACCATCGCGGAGACGGAGCCAGGCCCGCCGCGCAAGACCGGGCGCTGACACGGCGCGATCAGGGACCGGCCGGGATATCCCGTGCACGCGATCCGCGACGGCCGACAGGCGCGCGCATGTCGCCGCCTGTCGCGTCGGCGGCCCCTATGGGCATGCCACTTCCCCGCTCCTGCATCCCCGCGTCCCACCCGAACCTTCTGGCGACATGGACGTTTGAGCCTGGGGCCGCCCGCCGGCCGGCAGGACAAGGAAGCGCGCCATGAAGAAATATGCCTATGCTTGGATCACTGCGGGATTTTTCCTCATCTCCATCGTGGGTCACTGGCTGTTCGGCTGGTATGCCTTTGTCGACGAGGCGCGGTCGCATCACGAGGCAGCGGACATCTCCGCCTATCTGGTGGTGATGGGCCGCGACACGTTCGAGAACTGGCAGTCCGAATTCCTCCAGCTCCTCTGGCAAGTGGTCGGCCTTGCCTATTTCCTCTATGTCGGCTCGCCCGCCTCCAAGGAGAATGACGACCGCCTGGAAGCCAAGGTGGACGAGTTGCTCAAGCTCACCGGCGGCGTGGGCGCGGACGCGCTGATCGCCGATATCGACCGCCGCTACCTGCGGGCCGGCGGCCACGCCAAGCCCCATGGCCACGGCGACCTCGGCCATGAGTGAGGGCGCCGACGCCGGGCGACTGGTCGATCGCCTGCCCGACGACATCGAGCATGACGTGCGCGATCTGCTGGTGGCGGCATGCGACCGGTCGCTGACGCTGGCGACGGCGGAAAGCTGCACCGGCGGCCTCATCGGCGCGCTGCTCACTGATGTCGAGGGATGTAGCCACGCCTTCGAGCGCGGCTTCATCGTGTACAGCCCGGAGGCCAAGACCGAAATGCTCGGCATCCCCCGGTCGCTGATCGAAGAGGAAGGGGCCGTGAGCGAAGCGGTGGCAGTCGCCATGGTGAAGGGCGCGCTGGAACGCTCGCGCGCCGACATCGCCCTCGCCGTGACCGGATTTGCCGGCGCGGCGGCACCGGGCGACGAGGCCGGCCTCGTCCACCTCGCCTGCGTGCGGCGCGGACGCGCGCCGGCACATGATGTGCTGCATCTGGGCGATCGCGGCCGCGCGGCGGTGCGTCTGGAGGCGGTGCGCACCGCCATCATCATGATGCGGGCGGCGCTGGATTAGCGCTTCTCCGTGCTCCTGCGCAGACAAGGAGTCCCGGGCCCAGCCGCAGTGCATAGCCGCCCTGGGCTCCTGCTTGCGCAGGAGCGCGAGCATGGCTCAATCAAAAAATTGGGAAGACCTGTGGGATGAACCGGCGGTTCAGCCCCTCACCGCGGGCGCTCCACTGGCGGCAGGCCGCCCGCGTCATTCAGGACCGAGCCCGTCGGCGTGGCGGCATTCATCTGGTGCCCCAGATCCCGCTCGATCTCATTGGCCATGTCGGTGAGGGTGCGGGATCGCTCCTCATAGGTCTCGTCGAAGCCGGACTGCCGCTCGCAGCCAGCGAGCGCAGCGAGGAGCAGCAGAGCTGCCACCGCCCGCATCAATAATCCTTCCGGTAGCGCAGGTTCACGCTGGAGCCGCCGAAGCTGCCCATCTGACTCAGCACCGAGAGCGCCTTGGACAGGGCGACCTCAAGCTGAGTGGCGGTATAGCCGCGCGTGTCCGTGACGATCTCGATATAGATATCGTTGCTGATATACTGGCCCACGGCGAGCGACGTGCCTCGCCCGGTCTCCTCGTCGGCACCCAGCAGACGCAGCCGGTCGATGCCGCTCGACGACTGGAGCACGCCCAGCGGATTGAGCCCGCCCTTGCCGCCGCGCAGGCTGTTGAGCGAGGCGGCGAGCTGCACCGCCTGGAGCGTGGACAGCTCGCCCACCGAATTGCCGAACAGGATGCGCGCCATCAGCTCGTCCTGCGGCAGGGCCGGCGTGGAGGTGAAGGTGATCTGCGGATTGTTGCCCGAGCCGGTGATGGCGATGGTGATCGTCACATCCTCCACATCGCCCGAGGCCTGGATGTCCAGCTCCGGGTTGGTCATGTCGCCGCCGTTGAAGCTGATGCGTCCTTCCTGAAGCTCGAAGCTGTGCCCGGCAAAGCCCAGCGTGCCGCGCACGAGCTGGACACCGCCGGTGATACGCGGCGCGCCGCTGGTGCCGCCCACCTTGATATCCGCCGCCCATTCGGATTCCAGCCCCATGCCGGTCACATAGATGCGGTTGTCGGCGCGCACCGCCACATCGAGCCCCCAGGTCGCGGGCAGGCTCTGCATCGGCTCGGGCGAGCCGCTGATCCGTTCGCGGCCGAGCGCGGGCTTGCGGCGCACGCCGGTTAGCGTCGCGACTTCCGCCGCGCCCTGCCGGACGATCCGGTAATGCGTCTCGGGGAGCGCGATGGTGCCGGTGATCGCCGGGGCGCGGCCGGCGCCGTTCACGATCTGGAGCGAGCCGGTGGCGCGCGCCTCCAGATCCTGCCCGCGCGCAAGCTGCGCATCGTCCATCTCGATGCCGAGCTGGATGGGGAAACCTTGCGCCGCGCTCAGGGACACGAAGCCGCTGGCGCTCACCGTGCCGTTGCCCGCGCGCGCGGTGAGACTGTCCACCTGGAGCCGATCGTTGGTGAAGCGGCCGCTCACCGCCATGTCGGTGAGGCGCGTGCCATATTGCGCATTCTCGTAGACGAGCGTGTTGGCGCGCACGACGCCGGTGAGCTGCGGCGCATCGAGTTGGCCGCTGAAATCGGCCGCGATGCCGATGGGCCCTTTCAGGCTCTGGTCGGGCAGGGCGGCGAGCGAGAAGAGCACGTCCGCCGGGCCATTGTAACGCACGCCACCGGAGAGGGGCGCGGCCATGAGGCGCGTGACCCAGCTCCCCGAGCCGGCGGGCAGCGGCTCCAGCGCGACCTGCATGCGGCCGATGGCGGCGCCGCGACGGCGGATGATCGCCCGGGCGTTGCCGCCGGCCGGCACAAGGCGGCCGGTCAGCGCCATGGACACAGGCTCGGAGACGGCGGCAAGGCTGGTGCGCGTGAAATCGTCGATCCGCAGGCGCAGGTCGGCAGTGGGGAAACTGTTGTCGCCGGCCTGGCTGAAATCGAGGCTGCCGCTCGCCATGCCGCCCAGCCCCAGCCCGGCGGTGAAGGGATCGACGATGCCGAGATTGACACCGTCGAGCCGCGCCTGAAGGGCCATGCCCGGGCCGTAGCGGCCGGTGAGCCGCAGGCTGCCCTTGTCCACCGAGAGCGTAGCGGGCTGAAGCGTGTACCCTTCCGGCGAGGGTACGATCCGCAGCGCCTCGCGCGTGGCGATGTCGATGCCGTTGACACGCCCGTCGAGCGCCACGCGCCAGAGCCGGGGGTCGAAGAGCGCATTGGCGGCCAGGCGGAAGGGATAGCGCGTGCGCCCTTCCACCAGCATTTTCGCGCTGCCCGCGCCGGCGCGATAATCGGCGCTGGCCCGCGCGGCGGCGATGTACAGCTCGCCCAGCCGCATGCCGGCGAGCTGGCCGTCGGCGACGATGCGCGGCTGCTCTTCGAGAAGGATGTCGGCCTTGAGCAAAAGGCGCCGGGCCGCCAGCCCGACCTTGCCGGAGAGATTGACGTCCTGCCCGGCCATGTCGACCACGGCGCGCTGGTTGCCCTCGGCGGCGGAGAGGGCGATGCGGCCGTCGAGGCCCGATCCCAGGGCGCGCAGCGTGCCGGCGAAGGGCCCGGCGTCCGTCTGCGCGAGCCGGCCGGTCAGGCCCACGCCGGAGAAGCTGGTGCCCTGCCGCAGATCGACCGCGAGCGGCCCCATCGTCACCGCGGCATCCACCGCGAGCGGGCCGTAATCGGTGGTGGCGTCGGCGGCGACGAGATAGGCATCGCCATCGCTCCGCACGGTCGCGACGAGATCGGCAAGGCCAATGCCCAGGCCGGGACTGGGCGCGGTCATCTGCGCGACCGGGCGCGCGGCCGTTCCGCTCACCTCCGCCGCGAAGGGCCCATATTGGCTGGAGTCGCCGCGCGCGGTGAAAGCGATCTGCCCGTCCGCGCCATAGCGTCCGCGCGCCTGCGTCACCCGGAAGTCCGGTGCCGCCACGCGCAGGCTGTCGAGGCTGGCCACGCCATTGCTGTCATAGCCCACGTCCGCCACGATCAGCGCATTGCCGCCCAGCACGGCGCGCAGCCCGTCATTGAGCAGCCGCGTCGAGCGTGCCGTCACCCGTCCGCCCAGCTTGAAATAGCCATTGGCGCCGGACTTGAGATCCATGTCGGTGCGGACGTCGAAAATGCCGACGCTCTCCACCTGATAGCCGTTCACGCGGCCATTGAGCGCGCCGGTGTAGAGCGCCTTGTCGAGATCGGCGACGATCACCGCCTGCGCGTCGATCCGGTCCGAGCGCAGCCGCAGATCGTCGGAGAGCAGGCGCGCATTGGCATAAGCGAAGGTGCCGTCCAGCCGGACGTTGGTAAGCAGCGGCGCCACGCTGGCGTTGATGCCGGTGATCCGCGCCGCGCGCCCCTGCACGGGAATGCGCCACTGGTCCTTGTCCAGCGCCGCGCTGCCGGAGACGGCGAGCCCCTCGACCAGCGTTTCGCCAAAGCCGATCTGGCGCGCGGTCAGCCCGTAGCTGATCTCCGGCGCGACGAAGCGGCCGTTGAGCGTCGCACTGGCGGCGATATCCGCGCCGCGCAGATTCTCGGCGATGACGCTGGGCTTGAGCAGGCGAAAATCGAGTGCCAGCGCCTCCATGCGGCTCTCGCCCAGATCGACCAGGCCATCGGCGCCGAAAGTGAAATTGTCGCTGGACGCCGCGCCCTTGAGCTGGACGCGCCGCTCCCTCGCGGTGGCAACGAGGTCGAGCTGCGTGACCGGCTCCAGCATGTCTCGGCCCGGCCCGGTCAGGAACAGGCCGGGGCGGATTGGCCCGCGCACGGTGAAGGTGCCGTCCCGCGCGGTGAGCGCGACATCGGCGAGCGTCTCGGTGCCCAGATTGCCCGAAAGCGTGCCGGTCCAGGCCTGCCAGTCGCCCTTGCCGGCGAGCGCGAGGGAAAGCGGCTGCCCGACGCCGCTCAGCCCCGCCACCAATCCCTGCGCGGGCGCATCGAGCTTGAGGTCGATGTCGAGCCGGTTGTCGTCCGGCACCGCATCCAGCAGCAGCGCCAGCCGGTCGCCGCCCGCCACGCCGGGTGCGGCGATGGCGCGGCCGTCCGCGCGGATCTGGGCACGCCGGTCCGCGATGTGGACCGTGCCGGCGAGGCCGACGAGATGGGCCTGGCCCGTCACCGGCGCATCGATGCGCAGCCGGCCGATCTCCAGCCGGCCCACGTCGATATCGAGATCGGGCAGGAGCGGGCCTTCGCTGGGCGGCGTGGGGTTGAACTGCGGCAGGCGATGGAACCGGGCAGTGGGAATGGCGAGCGCGCGGATGTCGATATGGCTGCGCAGATAGGCCAGCGGTCGATAATCGAGATCGATCGCCGGCGCGGAGAGGAAGACGCCCTTGGGATCGCGCAGCGTCACGTCGCGCAGGCGCATCCGGCTGAACAGCGAACCCTCGATGCGACCGAGGCCGATCTGGAGCCCGTTCTCGAACGAAAGCGCCTCGATCTGCCGGGCAACGAAGCGCCGCCCGCTGTCCGTGCCGAGCCAGACGGTCCCGGCCAGCAGCAGCAGCGCGAGCAAGGCGAGCAGCGCGCCCAGGCCGATGAGCACCCGCCGGCCCCAATGGACGCGCCTGCCGACGGCCACGCTGGTCTCCTCGCCCACCATCAGAAGGCCTGCCCGATGGAGACATAGACGGAGATGCGCGATTCGCCGGGCTTGCGGTTGAGCGGCGTGGCGACGTCCAGCCGCATCGGCCCGAAATTGGTGTAGAAGCGCGCGCCCACGCCGACGCCGAAGCGCCAGTCGTTAAAGCGCGGCAGCGGGCTCGTATAGACCTGCCCGCCATCCACGAAGGCGACAAGGCCGTAATCGCCGAAGCGGTAGCGCACTTCCGCTGCCGCCTCGACCAGACTGCGGCCGCCGATCGGCCGGGCTTCGGGGTCCTTGGGGCCCAGCTCCTGATAGCCGAAGCCGCGCACCGATCCGCCGCCACCGCCATAGAAGCGCCGCGAGGGGGCGATCTGCGCGCGGGCCGCGCCGCCGATCATGCCCACGCGCGCACGGCCAGCGAGCACCAGCCCGTCCGACACCGGATAATAGCCCGTGCCCTCGAAGACCGCCCGCGCATAGACCTGCGCGCCGCTGCCGAGCGAGCTTTCCGGCGAGATCATGGCCGAGAGACGGAAGCCGCGCGTCGGATCGATCAGGGAATTGGAGCTGTCGAACGTCACCTGACCGGGCAGCGCCAGCAGAAAATAGGTACGCCGGCGCAGTTCATCCGCCTCGAAATCATAATCCTGCTCGTTGGTGCCGATGATCTCCACGCCGTAGCTGTAGGTGATCTGCTTCTGCCAGATCGGCGTGCTGACATAGGCGACGCGCGCGCCGAGCCGGCCGGTGAACGCCTCATAGGCATCGAAATCGCTGTGCCGTGCATCGGCGGTCAGCTCGAAGCTGCGGTCCCGCCGGCCGGCATTGGAGCGGCGGAAGGCGACGCCCAGCCCCTGCTCCTGCGTGCCCACGACGCCATTGGCGACGAGTGCGCCTTCGGGCGGGAAGAGATTGCGGTGAGTCCAGCTCCCCTCCACCTTCAGCCCCTCGCCCGTCGCATAGCCGGCCTGGCCCGCGAGCGTGCGCGGCGGCCCAGCCTGCTGCGAGACGACGAGATCGGCATAGCGCGTGTCCTCGTCGGCGGCCTCGTCGCTGCGCTGCGGATCGACCGCGACCACCGAGAACAGGCCGGTCGCCACCAGCGCCTTGCGCAGATCGTCGACCTTGCGGCTGTCGTAAAGCTCGCCCTTTCGGAAGCGGGCGATCTTCGCGATATGCTCGGCCTCGAACACGGGGCTTTCGCCCTCCGACAGGATATCGCCGAAGCGGCTGCGCGGGCCGGGCGTCACCGGCAGCGTATAGTCGCCGGTGCGGGTCTCGGCATCGAGCAGGATGTCGCGCTGCCCCACCTCCACGAAGGGATAGCCATTCTGCGGCAGTTCAAGCGCGATGCTCGCTTCCCCGGACAGGATGCGGTCGGCGACGATGGGCTCGCCCGGCTTGGGCGCGAAGGCGCTGGTAATGAGGTCCGTGGGCACCACCGGCGGCGCGTCGAAGCGGACTTCGCCCAGCCGGTAGCGCGGGCCGGGCGTGGCATCGAGGATCACCGCGACGGGATCGCTGCTCTCGCGCGCCGGCAATTGCAGGCTGCCGTGGACGGTGGCGTCGAAATAGCCCTCGCCCGAGAGAATGTCCGCCAGCAGCGTCTGGTCTTCCTGGAGCCGGGCGTTGATCATGGCGCCGTTGGCGGCCTTGCCGTCGCCTTCCTCCAGCGCGGAGAGGCCCCGGAACCGGCGGCCGATGTCCGCGCCTGCGATGGGCGCGACCGGGCTGTCGTCGCCCAGCATGTCCAGACCCTCGACCCGGTAGGTGTAGCGCAGTTCGGTCGGCCGGCTGTCGTCCGCCTCGGTATATTGGCTCTCGTCGAAGTTCTCGACATCGAAGCCCGCGAGCGGCGCCAGCGGTGCGTCCATCTCCGGGTCGTCGGCCAGCGCTGGTCCCAGTGCGTCTTCGGGCGGGAGGGCAGCAGAGGGAACCGCCCCGGGCAACACCTCGGACGATGATGCCTCTGCGGCCCGGCGCGCCGCCTCGGCCTGCCATGCCTCGACGGACTCCATCGGCGCATCCGCGTCATCCTCGATCGGCGGGATGGCCGCATCATATTCATCGTCGGGGATGATCGGCTGCTGGTCGGCGACGGCGGATGGCGCTTCCAGCCCCGTCTCCTGCCCCGTCTCCTGCCGCGCCGGTTCAGGCTCGGCCTGCTGCGCCAGAAGCGCGCCGCCATGCACTCCGGCCACGGCGCACGCCCCAAAAGCGATGGGTCGGGCGAGGCCGGCTAGAAATCTGGAATGAACGAACCGCAAAGAGTCCCCCGGATAAGGCATGCGATCCCCGAACGTCGCAGGGTGCTGTCATAATGATCGTACGCGCAGTTGGTTTCTGACAGCGCTTTCCCTTTTTGGGAAAGTGGGCCGGCAAAAGCCTCTCCGATCAATCGAATATCCCGCTCCCGCGTCCCATATCCCAGGGGCAGCCCCCAAAGGATACACCCCGCCAGTCGCCCGGCGGGGTGCCTGTGTCAATCGCCAAAGGCGCGCGCCGCTTAGTTGTTGCGCACCATGTCCCCATCGTCGGTGGCCTGCGGAGAAGGCGCGGTGCCCATGTTCACGCTCAGCGTGTGGGCCAGCCGGATCTTGCCGTCGATGAAGCGGAAGGTGTGCGAATCCGGCATGCCGCTCTTGCTGTCGCCGAAGCGGCAGAAGATGTTGATGACGCCCTTTTCCTCGTCGATCAGATAGTCGCGATTGACGATGTAGAGCACGCCGGGCGGCAGGCCGATCTCACAGCTCGCGCGCGGATCGCCCGAGCGGTTGGTGTAGGCGCCGCCCTCCAGCCGCGCGCAGGGCGTGCCCCATGGAATGTCCGTGAACTTGTCGGCGAATCCGTCCAGATAGGCATTGGCGCCCGCGATCATCACGCCCGGCGCCGTGAGCTGATATTTGAACAGCTCGGTCCAGTCCTCGGTCTTGGTATATTTGAGATAGGCATTGGCGTTGAACAGCCAGTCGCCCTCGTCCGTCACCAGGCTGTCGACGCGGATGACCTTGCCCTCGTGCATGTAGAGCCGCGTGCCGATCACATAGGGATGGCCGCCTTCGGTCACGATGATCTCGGTGAAGGTCTTGCACCGCTTCGCATCGTGGAAGCTCATATCATGGGCGATCGGCAGGGCCGTGTTCCACAGGCCCTTCTCCTTCTCGACCGTCTCCATATTCTCCAGATAATGCGCCTTGGCATCGAGTGGCAGCGCCGAGATATTGCCGTTCTTCTGCGCCTCCACATAAGCGGCGGTGGCGGCCTTGAGCTGGTCGAGCGTACAGCTCGGCTTGTCCTGCAAGGGCGCGAACGGGCTGGGCGGCGGCCCGGCGAGCTGCGCCAGCGCCGGCACCGCGCCACCCAGCAGAAGGGCAGCGAGAATTGCTTTCTTCACCATCGGAAATCTCCCTTCTGTCGGTTCAGCGAATGTCCTGCGGCTGCTCGGAGCGGGTCTGCTCATAAGTGCTCCAGCCGGAATTGATGCCATAGGGCCCGCGAATGAAGATCGCCTCGATGCGGCTGATCTTCTCGCCCTCGATCTTGAACAGCTCGCCGAGCTGCCAGCTCCAGTTGATCGGCCGGTGATCGAAGAAGGCGAAGGCGAAGACGATGCCCCGCTCGCGGTCCACCGCCACGAAGCGGCGGTCGCGGATGCTGGTGACGGCGCCGATCAGCGAGGTTTCGAGCTGCTCCTTGCAGCCCTGCGGCTGCCGGCCGCCAATGCCGGTCGTCCCCGCGGGGCCGGCGGTGATGATGCCATTTTCATGACGCAGGCAGTCGTCGGTGAAGGGATAATAATCCTTGCCCGTGTTGCGCTCGACAGCGTCGAAATAATAGTTGCCGATGCGAATGAGATCGGCGCGGCTCTGGCGCTGCGCCTCGGGAATGGCCTCCAGGAACCGCGCGTTCGGCGCGCCCATCGCCTCGACCGCTTCGCCCGTGGCGGGGAAGGGACTGGCGCTGGCATTGCCGGCATTAGGGCCGAGCGGGCGTTCGGGCCGGGCGGCGATCTGCTCCACCTCGGCGATCTTGCCGTCGACGATGCGCAGGCGCAGCGACAGGCCGACCAGCTCGGGCTCGCGCGCCGGGCCGCTGGCGGAGCTGGAGGCGGTTTCCAGCACGGTGCCCAGGAAGGCGACCTGCTGCGTCTCGATGTCGGGCACATAGAGCTTGTACTTGCCCACGCCGCTGGCCGTCGCCCACAGCCCTTCGCTGCCGAAGGGCATTTCCACGCCGTTTTCGGTGAAGCGCACGGACGGGGCGAACAGGGCGGGATCGACCTTGCGCGCGGCCATGGCCGCCAGATAGCGGTCGACAAAGCCTTCGAGGCAGGTGCGCTGGCACGCATTGGCGGCCAGATCGGGCGGGGAGGCCGCCGACTGGGCCTGGCCGGCGCTCGCGGCCAGCGCCGCGCCTGAAATCAGAACGACCGCAGCCAGGGTCGAACGAACGATATGCTTCATGATTTGCCCCCTCTCCTCGATAGCCGGCGCCTGCACGGCGCCGGTCGGCACGGCTGCCCTCTACGCGCTCCCCGCATGGGGACTCGATGGGGCGGACTCGCTACCTTCGCCGCGCAGGCTAGCGGCCCGCCGCCACACAGGAAAGCCCATATGTCGCACGGGTGGACGCGAATCGCACTCCTCTCGGCGGTTGGGCGGCCCCGATCATTCGAAGAAAAATCATTTATTTAGGGGGCGGTGGGGCGAGCGCACCGGCAGCGCCACTCGGCCCCCCGCCGTTTACTTGAACAGGCCCAGATCGATGGATTCGCCCACGGCCTTCAGCCCCGCGTCGGAACCGTGGAGATGGTCGCCCATATGATAGTCCTCGCGCATCTGGCGGGGGTCTGCCGGATCGGCAAAGGCCAGGTCCAGCCGCGTGACCGCGTCGAAAGCGCCGCTGTTCAGAATCCAGTCGTTGATCTTCTGCCGGGCCGCCTCGCCTTCCTCGCTCCAGTAGGAGGCGCCCTTGTAGGGGCCGATGGGCGAGCCGATCACCTTGATGCCCTTCTCGTGCGCGCGGGCGATGAGCTGCTTATAGCCGGCGATCATCTCGTCCGCGCTGATCTGCGGCTGGTCCATGCCCGGCAGATTGGGCCCACCCCGGCTGGGGCCGAAGCGGTTGCCGATGTCGTTCACGCCCTCGAAGACGATCATATAAGCGACATTGGGCAGGCTCAGTACATCCTCGTCGAACCGCGCCAGCGCCGATTCGCCCATGCCGGGGCTGAGCACGCGGTTGCCGCTGATCGCCTGATTGGCCACGGCCCAGCGCTGGCCCGCCGCTTGCAGGCGATTGGCGAGAATGTCCGGCCAGCGGCGATTGGCGCCGGAAGTGGAGCCCACCCCGTCCGTGATCGAATCGCCATAGGTCACGATGGTGCCGAGCGCCTGCGCCGAATCGACCTCGATCACGCTCAGGAACGCGCGGAACTGCGCCTTCGACACCGGCTCGAAGGGCTTGCCGACGAAATTGCCCGGCGGCGAGACGGCCAGTTCGTCCTGCCCGGTCAGGTGGCAGGTGCAGGGCCCGGTTTCGCGCGGCAGATAGACCTCCACCTTGACGCGCGAGAGGCTGGGCGCCTCCAGCGCGACGGCATCGCTGACGAAAGGCGCGCCGCGCGGGATCACCGCTTCGCCCGCGCCGCCGAACGTCAGCGTGCGCGCGGTGCCGGCAATCTCCTGCCCGGCATCGTCGATGCGCACGATGCGCGCGGCGCCAATGGCGAGCGGCGCCGTGCCGTAGCGATTGGAGAAGCGCACGCGCAGCTTGTCGCCACCCTCGGAGAGGCGCAGGATCTGGCTCAGCGTCACATTCTCGTAGGAAGCGGCAGCGAAGGGGCCTTCAGTGCCCAGGGGCGCATGCGGCGCCGCGCTCCAGCTCGCCACCCATTTGGCCGACGCCGCACCCGGCAGGCAGGCCAGCATCGCCACTATCGCGACGCACGACGCCGTCTTCCCGATCCTCATCCTCATGATCCTCCCCCTTGTTGTTCGTCCCGCGCCGGGCGGGTCCGGGCAGGGTTGTATTGCGCACGAGCCCCCGTGGGAAGATGGCAAGAAGAGAGCGGGCTGCGCGTTTTCGCCTTGCACTGAGACGCGGCACGGCCAATCAGAGCGGAACCGGACGGACGATCCGGGAACGGGGTGACGAGAGGATGGGGACCAGGTGACACGCAATCAACGCGCGGTGGCGCTGCTGCTGCTGGCCTCGCTCAATGCCTTCGGCTTCATCGACCGGGTGGTGATCGGCCTCGTCGCGGAGCAGGTGAAGGCCGAGTTCCTCCTCTCCGACCTTGAGATCGGCCTGCTTGGCGGCACGGTGTTCGCACTGGTCAACACCTTTGCCGCCATCCCCGTGGCGGTGCTCGCCGAGCGGTTCAAGCGATCCCATGTGGCGGCGGCGTTCCTGATGATCGGCTCGCTGTTCACGGCCGTCGCAGGGTTCACGGCCAGCTTCGCCCAGCTCATGACCTGCCGGCTGGGCATGGCCTGCGGCAGCGCCGCGACGGAAGCACCGCCGCACTCGATGATCTCGGACATGTATCCGCAGGAGAAGCGCGCCTCGGCCATATCGCTGTTCATGCTGGGCGTGCCCATCGCGGCGATCTTCGGCTCCTTTGCGGGCGGCGCCATCGCACAGAGCTTCGGCTGGCGGCAGACCTTCGTCGTCTTCGGCATCTGCGGCGGCGTCATCGCGCTGCTCTGCATCGCCTTCCTCAAGGAGCCGGAGCGCAAGGCGCGAGACATGGGGCCGCGCGCCGGGACATGGGCCGTCGCCAAAGTCATGCTGGCGAGCCCGGCGCTCATCTATATCACGGCGGGCGCCTCCTTCGTGTCGCTCGGCAGCTTCGGCGTGAACACCTTCCTGCCGGCCTTTTTCGCGCGCGATTTCGGGCTGGGCGCGGGCCAGGCCGGCCTGCTCTTCGGCATCGTCTCGGGCATCGCCTCGCTGGTGGGCACGCTGGCCGGCGGCTATGGCGCGGAATGGGCGGCGCGGCGCGATCCGCGCTGGCTGCTCGCCTTCCCCGCCCTCGCCTTCGTCATCGGCGTGCCGCTCTTCCTCATCGGCCTCAACAGCGGATCGCTGACGGTGGGCGTGCCGCTGATGGTGGTGGGCTGCTTCTCCTTCTACATGGCCATGGGGCCGTGCATCGCCACGCTGCACGCATCGCTCGATTCCTATACCCGCGCGACCGGATCGGCGCTGTTCCTCATGGTCATGCATCTCGTGGGGCAAGGGCTGGGGCCGCCGCTCGTCGGCCAGATCAGCGACATGATCTCGGCCGCGCTCTATACCGGCGGCAACTTCGCCGCCGAATGCGCCGGCGCGGCGGGTCAGGTGCCGGGATCGGCCTGCGCCAGCGCACTGGCGACGGGGCTGCGCTATTCCATCTGCACCTCCACGATCTTCCACGGCTTTGCCGCTCTGTTCCTCTATCTCGGCGCCCGCGCGAGCTATCGCGCCGGAATCGACGCCCGCCTCGCGGCCCATTGATGCAAAGGACATCCGCCATGCCTCTTCCTTCCTTCCGCAAATCCCCCCTCTGCCTCGCCGCGAGCGGCGCGGCGCTCGCCATGGCAACGCCGGCGGTCGCCGGGGATTGCAGCGACCTTGCCGGACTGGCGCTCGATCAGGGCAAGGTGACGGCCGCCACGCTGGTCGCGCCGGGCACGTTCGAGCAGCCATCCACCGGCGCGCCGCTGCCGCCCGGCGTCGCCAATGCCGCCTATCGCAACCTGCCGGCCTTCTGCCGCGTCCAGGCCACTATGACGCCCACGGCGGATTCGGACATCAAGGTGGAGATCTGGCTGCCGGTCGAGAATTGGAACGGCAAGCTGGTCGGCATCGGCAATGGCGTGTGGGCGGGACAGCTCAGCTATTCGCAAATGGCCGATCCCATCGCGCGCGGCTATGCGGCCGTGACCACCGACACCGGCCACACCGGCAGCGGCCTGACCGCCGAATGGGCCGTGGGGCACCCGGAGAAGCTGGTGGATTTCGGCCACCGGGCCGTCCATCTGATGACCGTCGCGGCAAAGGCGGCAATCCAGGATTATTATGGCAGCGGGCCCAAGCTCTCTTACTGGAACAGCTGCTCCACCGGCGGCCGGCAGGGGCTGATGGCGGCCTATCGCTACCCGGATGATTTCGACGCCATCTCCGCCATGGCGCCGGCCAATCCGATGACCGACCTGATGACGCAAAGCATGTGGGCGGCCAGCCAGTCGAAGCGCACGCCTCATTCGGGCCTGACGCCCGCCGCGCTCGGCCTCATCCACAAGGCCGCCGTGGCAAAATGCGATGCGCAGGACGGCCTCGCCGACGGGCTGATCGGCAATCCGGCCGCCTGCGCCTTCAAGCCGGCGGCGCTCATCTGCAAGGCCGGCGCGACGGAGGGCTGCCTCCATGCGGATCAGGCCGCCGCCATGCAGGCCATCTATGACGGCGTGCGCGACCCCGCGACGGGCAAGCTGATCCTGCCCGGCTGGCCTATCGGCAGCGAAATGCAGATCGCCATGCTGGTGATGGGCGCGGAGCCCTTCCCTGTCGCCAACGACTATTTCCGCCTGCTCGTCCATGGCGACAATAAGGGCTGGGACTGGAAGACGATGGACTATGGCAAGGAGGCGGCCGCCGCACGGGCCTATGGCGCCGACATGCTGAATGTGCCCGCCACCGGGCTCGCCGCTTTCTTCAAACGCGGCGGCAAGCTGCTGCTGAGCCACGGCTGGACGGACGGGCTCATTCCCGCCAACAACACCCTCGCCTTCCACGAGGCGCTGGGCCGCGCCATCCCCGCCGACCAGCGCGCCAGGGGACTGCGCCTGTTCATGGCGCCGGGCATGGACCACTGCGCGGGCGGCGAAGGCCCCTCCTCCTTCGACACGCTGAGCGCGCTCGATGCCTGGGCGACGAGCGGCGCGGCGCCCGAGCGCATCGTGGCGACGCGGGGCGGCGGCGATGGCGGCATGGGGGCCGCCCCCAGCGCGCCGGCCCTGCCGCCGCTCTCGCGCCCGCTCTGCCCCTTCCCCCAGATCGCCGTCTACAAGGGCAGCGGCGATACGGCGGATGCGGCCAGCTTCAACTGCGCAGCGCCGAAGAAATGAGGGAAGCGCGATGGAAGCAGGACCTTCGCGCGCTCGGATGAAAAGACGCTGGAGTCGTTCCGGTTTTGATTGACCGAAACGACTCCGAGAAGGCCATTTTCCCACGATTTCCGAGTCAGCAGGTGAGTCCACCGGCTTCGAAGTCACTCGAAGTCGCGCCCGCGTTCACAGCATTGGACTGGCCGTTTGCGTGATCGTCACCAGCGGGCGTTCGTCGCGGGCTGGCCGGCCGTCCCTCGACCGTGCAGCGCTCCGCGCCGGCAGGGCGCCGCGTGACGGTGCTCGATTCCTCGATCAAGAGAAAACCCGTGCTCCGGCGCCGGCAGGATCTCGTCGTCCAGCCGCAGTGCATCGCCGCCCTGAGCGCCTGCCTTCGCAGGAGCACAGGATTGGTGCGATCAAAACGGAGCGCTCCAGACGGCGCCCGGCCCTCATCCCCGATAGACACACAAAAAGGGCGGAACCGGCATCTGCCCGTTCCGCCCCCATGCCCGTTGTCGGGGCAGGCTGTCATGCCGCTTCCGGGCGCCGTCCGTTCACGCTGGACCGGACGGCGCCGCGATTCTCTCTCTTAGAAGATGCGGGCGGCGACTTCCGCCGGCGCGGCCAGCAGGCCTTCCAGCTCGCTGTCCAGCTTGAGGATGGTCAGCGAGGCGCCGGCCATTTCGAGGCTGGTGCAATATTCGCCGACATAATTGCGCACGACTGTGTAGCCGGCCTTCTCGCTCAGCTCATGGGCGTGGGCGTAGAGCAGATACAGCTCGCTGATCGGCGTGCCGCCCAGGCCGTTGACCATGAGCGCAATGCGGTCGCCCGACTTGTACGGGATGTCCTGGCTCACCGCCTCGAACAGCTCGTCCACGATCGCATTGGCGTTCTTGACCTTGTCGCGGCGGCGGCCCGGCTCGCCGTGGATGCCGACGCCCACTTCCATCTCGTCGTCGCCGAGATCGAAGATGGTCGTGCCCTTGGCCGGCGGGATGCAGCTCGTCAGCGCCACGCCCATGGTGCGGACATTGTTGTTCACCTTCTCGGCGATGGCGAGGATCTCGTCCAGGCTCTTGCCCTGCGCGGCGGCCGCGCCGCAGGCCTTGATGACGAAGAAGTTGCCGGCCACGCCGCGACGGCCGACGGTGTAGAGGCTGTCCTTCACCGCCACGTCGTCATTGATGTGGAACTGCTTGACCTTGATGCCCTCGGCTTCGGCCAGCTCGACGGCCGTGTCCCAGGCCATGCGGTCGCCCTGATAATTGTTGACGAGCACGAGCACGCCGGCATCCGACGCGAGCGCCTTGATCGTCTCGTAGCAGGCGTCGACCGGCGGGGCGGCGAACACCGCGCCCTGGCAGGCGCCGTCCAGCATGCCCGGACCCACGGCCATGACATGCGCCGGCTCGTGGCCCGAGCCCGAACCCTGGACGATGGAGACGCGGCCGGCCTGCGGCGCGTCCTTGCGCTTGAGCATCTGGAATTCGGGCACGAACTCCAGCAGATCCGGGTTGGCCAGCGCCACGCCCTGCATGAACTCGGGCACGAAATTGGCCGGATCGTTGACGAATTTCTTCATGGGTTTCCTCTCCCTCTGTTTCAGGCGGTTTGGTGGAGCAGCTCGGCGACGGTGGGCGTCCGTTCCACTCCGAATTCGGTGCACCAGTCCTGCAGGATGGTGGCGATGGCGACGATGCCCGGATCGGGCGTGTTCGCGCTGCGGTCGCCGACCTGGCTGGCGCGGCCGCGATGGGCCACCAGACCGCGCGTCGCGTCGATGGCGTTCTCCGCCTCGTCCGTGCACTCCTTGAGCACGAGGCCAAGGTCGGTCGTGCCGGCGGCGGCATGCGCCTTGAGCTTCTCCGTCACCGGGATCAGCGCATCGAGCAGGGTCTTGTCGCCCAGCTTGGCGCCGCCGCGCGCCATGATGCCTTCCACGGCGGTGTTCACCATGTCGGCCAGTTCGGCCAGCGTGACCGTCTCCTTGCCCTTGCTCACCAGCGCCGCCTTCATGAAGCCGGTGCCCCAGATCGGGCCCGAGCTGCCACCGACATGCTTGCTCACCAACATGCTCACCTTGAGCAGCATGGCGCCGATGGCGCTCTTGTCGATGGTCGGCAGCTCGGCGTCGATGACGCGGAAGCCCGTCGCCAGCGAGGTGCCGAAATCACCGTCGCCGGCCAGGCCGTCGAGATCGGAAAAATAATGCTCGTTCTTGAGCACGGTGGCAGCGGTGGTCTTCAACGCGCGCTCGATATCGGCAAGCGTGATGTCACTCATTGATTCTCTCCCAAGTCTGCTGCGGCGATCAGATCATGCCGCGTGTTCGGTTGCAAGGCGCGCCAGATCGGCGAGGCGCACGCGGACATCGGGCTCGTCGCCCAGTTCCGGCACGATCGCCACGGCCTCGCTGAAATCCTCGTCCACCGTGTAGGTGCTGGTGGTGATGAGCGTGGGCAGCCCCGCGCCGGTCGCGGCGAGCAGGCCGTTGCGGCTGTCCTCGATCACGATGCAGTCGCTGGCCGCCAGCTTGCCGGCCGTGACACCGAGCGACTGCTTGGCCAGCTCGTAGATCTCCGGGTCCGGCTTCTTCTTCTTCACCACGTCGCCCGCATGCACGAAGCTGAAGGCGGCCTTGCGCTCGGGCCCGAACAGATCGAGCACGGCATCGATGAACTTGGGGTTGGAGGTGGTGCACACCCCCAGCGTCACGCCATTGGCAATGGCCTCGTCGATGATGCGCAGGATGCCCGGACGCACCGGCAGGCTGGAGACCAGCTCGGACGTGATCTGCGTCTTGGCCTTGTGCAGGTCCAGGATCAGCGCGTCCTTCTGGGCGTCCGTCTCGGCGCCGGCCGGCCAGCCGAACTCGTCGAAATAGACGCGCATGCGCTCCTTGCCGCCCGCTGTCAGCAGCAGCCTGGCATAAAGCTCGACGCTCCACTCCGCATCGATGCCGAATTGCGCGAAGGCCCGGTTAAAGCCCACGCGGTGCGCGTCGCGCTCGGTATCCACGAGCACGCCGTCGCAGTCGAAAATAATTGCTTTCACCACGTCTGCGTCTTCCCTCAAGCGGCCTGCTTCAGCGTTTCGAGGAAGGCGCTGCCGCGATCCTTGCCGCCGAACTTCTCGATGAAGCCCGCGAACATCGCCTTGCATGCCTGATATTGCGCGTCGCCGACCCGCAGCGGCTCGAAGTCCTTGGGGTTGGCGAGGTGATAATCCACGAAGCTCTGCACCCAGACATGCTTGAGGTTGGTCGAGATGTTCACCTTGGCCGCGCCGCGCGCGATCGCCTTGGCGAAGGTCTCATCGGAAAGGCCGGTGCCGCCGTGCAGCGCCATGGGCGTGCGGGTCAGCTTGTTGATCGCCTCGATACGGTCGAAATCGACGACCGGCTCGCCCTTGTAATAGCCATGCGCGGTGCCGACGGCGCAGGCGAAGGCGGAGAGGTCCAGCGCGGCGCAGAAGCGCTCGGCGTCGGCCGGATCGGTAAGGACCGAATCCTCCTCGGCGACATGCATGTCGTCCTCGACACCCATGATCTGGCCCAGCTCGGCTTCCATGCCCACGCCATATTTCTCGGCGATCTCGCGGACCTTCAGCGACTCGGCGAGATTCTGCTCGAAGGGCAGCTCGGAAGCGTCGATCATGATGGAGGTCCAGCCCGCCTTGGCGCAGGCCTCGATCATCGCGATATCCTTGCAGTGATCCAGATGGAGCACGACGGGCACCGGCGACTCATCGGCCACGGTGCGCACCCAGCTCACGATTTCCTTGTGGCTGAAATATTTGATCGTCTTGGCCGACGTCTGGCAGATGACCGGCGCATTCAGCGCTTCGGCCGCCTTCACCATCGCCTTGGTGGTGTTGTAGTCGACCAGGTTGAACGCGGCCACGGCATAGCCATTGTCCATCGCGTCACGAAGCAGGGGCTTCATGTTGACCATAGGCATAGCAGCAACTCCTTCTTTGTTTTTCGACGCACTGCACGCGCCGTCGAATCGCTTGCGGAAGAGCGCTATACGTTAGGATTGCACCGAATGTCTCGCCCTGAAACCGCCTTTTCCGGGGCAAGCGGGGCAGGCTGTGTCCTTTGGGCCAATGCGCTTGCCGAGCGCCCCGGCGGCGCCTAATCCAGAGGCATGACGGACCCTGTCGATCTCGTGCGCCCCGATGCGGGCCAGCCCGCCCATCTCATCCACATCGTCGACAGCGCCGGTCATGAGGCCTGGCTCGCGCGGCAGCCCGAGCAACATCGCATCGCCCTTGCCGCCCAGGGCTTCAAGGGCGCGGCGGCGACCCATGCGATCCTCCCCGGCGGGAGCGCACAGGACTGGGCGGTGGTCGGCGGTGTCGAGAATGCCGCGGCGCTCGGGCCCTGGTGCCTCGCGCGGCTGGCCGAACAGCTCCCGGAAGGCACCTATCGGCTGGCCGGCGGAACCGCTCCCGGTAGCGCCGTGCTGGGCTGGATGGCCGCCCATTACCGCTTCGAGCGCTACAAGGAGACGCCCTCGGCCAAGGGGCCGCGCATCCTCCTCTCGCCGCAGCCCGCCGGCATAGAGCCCGCCGCCCGCCTCGCCCGCGCCACCGCGCTGGTACGCGACATGGTCAACACGCCCGCCGCCGACATGGGGCCCGAGGAGATCGAAGGTCAGGCCCGCCTCGTGGCGGCCCGCCACAGCGCGCAGCTTGTCGTCACGCGGGGCGACACGCTCGCCACGGGCTATCCGATGATCCACGCGGTGGGCCGCGCCGCCGACCGCGCCAATGCGCCCCGCCTCGTCGAGCTGATCTGGGGCCGCGACGAGCATCCCCGCATCGCGCTTGTGGGCAAGGGCGTCATCTTCGACAGCGGCGGCCTGGACATCAAGCCGAGCGCGGGCATGCGCCTCATGAAGAAGGATATGGGCGGGGCCGCCCATGCCCTCGCCCTCGCCGATCTGGTGATGGCGGCGCATCTGCCGGTGCAGTTGCACCTGCTGCTGCCCATCGCGGAGAATGCGATCGCCGGCAATGCCTTCCGCCCCGGCGACATCCTCAAGAGCCGCAAGGGCCTCACCGTCGAGATCGGCAATACCGATGCCGAGGGGCGCCTGCTGCTGGGCGACGCGCTGGCCCGCGCCGGCGAGGAGGAGCCGGAGCTGATCCTGGATTTCGCCACGCTCACCGGCGCCGCGCGCGTGGCGCTGGGGCCGGACCTGCCGGCGCTCTTCACCAATGACGAGGCGCTGGCGGCCGAGCTGGCCGAGCATGGCGCGGCGCAGGCCGATCCGCTTTGGCGCCTGCCGCTCTGGGCGCCCTATGCGGACCTGCTCAAGAGCGATATCGCGGACATCTCAAACAGCGGCGAGAGCGGCTTTGCGGGCGCGATCACCGCCGCGCTCTTCCTCCAGCGCTTCGTGCCGGAGGGGACGGCCTGGGCCCATTTCGATACCTTCGCCTGGCGCCCCACCGCCAAGCCGGGCCGGCCGAAGGGCGGCGAAGCCTATGGCCTGCGCGCCGCCTTCGCGCTGCTGCACGCGCGCTACGGGCAGTGATCTCCCGGCTTCGTAACCACGCGCCACCCTTGACCCGTTAACGGTTTTTGGCGCAGGGGGCGCCGATGAAGCAGGACATGGGCCTTACCCCGGCCGTCAGGTCGGTCGATCGCAAGCGCGTGGCGCTGGACGGCGTCTCGCGGCCTTATGACGCGCGCATTCACGCCATTCGCCCGGATCTGGCCGACATCGCGCTCGCCGACCGCTATTTCGCGCCCCATTATGCCGCCGGCCTGCCGCGCGCCTGCGCCGCGCCGCATGCCTTCCTGCGCGCCACGCCGGAGGGCTCGGCCCGGGCGGTGAGCGAGCTGCTCCACGGCGAAACCTTCCACATGCTCGACGCGCGCGGGGCCTGGGCGTGGGGCTATTGCGGCCACGATCATTATGTCGGCTATCTGCCGCTCGATGTGCTGGGCGACCCGGTGACGCCCAGCCATGCGACGAACGCCGCCGCGCCGCTCTTCTCCGCGGCCGACATCAAGGCGCCTGTCGCCGCGCTGCTGCCCGCCCATGCGCGGCTGACCGGCACCGTGGAGGGCGACTTTCTGGCAACGGCGGCGGGCTTCGTCCATGGCCGCCATGTCCGCGCGCTGGATCAGGCGGAAACGGACTGGGTCGCCGTCGCCGAGCGGGCGCTGGGCAGTCCCTATGTCTGGGGCGGACGCGGCGGACTGGGCCATGACTGCTCGGGGCTGGTGCAGGTCGCGCTCGCCGCCTGCGGCATCGCCTGCCCGCGCGACACCGACCAGCAGGCCGAGGCGCTCGGCGCCGGGCTCGACGATCAGGCGCCGCTCCGACGAGGAGACGTGATCTTCTTCCCCGGTCATGTCGGCCTGATGGTCGACGGGGAACGGCTGCTCCACGCCAATGCGCACTGGATGGCCGTGACGATCGAGCCGCTCGCCGATGTGATCGCGCGGCTCGCGGACGAGCACGAACGGCCGGTAACGGCCAGGCGGAGATTGACGCCATGACAAAGGTTTTCATCGACGGTGCCGCGGGCACCACGGGCATCCAGATCCGGGAGCGGCTGGCCGGACGCAGCGAATTCAGCCTGATCGCGCTGGGCGAGGCCGCGCGCAAGGACGATGCCGCGCGCGCCGAGGCGATCAACGCCGCCGATGTCGTCATCCTGTGCCTGCCGGACGACGCCGCGCGCGCCGCCGTGGCCATGATCGCCAATGAGCGCACGCGGGTGATCGACGCGTCCACCGCGCACCGCACGGCGGCGGGCTGGGTCTATGGCCTGCCGGAGATTTCCGGGCATGACGCGGTCGCCAGGGCGCGCTTCGTCTCCAACCCCGGCTGCTATTCCACCGGCTTCATCGCTCTGGTCGCACCGCTGGTATCGGCCGGGCTGATCCCGGCCGACACGCGCCTCACCTGCAATGCCGTCTCGGGTTATTCGGGCGGCGGCAAGGCGATGATCGCGGAGTTCGAGGGTGCGGACGGCGCCCCCAGCGCCTGGCGCACCTATGCGCTCACGCTCGGCCACAAGCATGTGCCGGAGATGCAGGCGCGCTGCGGCCTTACCCATGCGCCTCTGTTCGCGCCCGCCGTGGTGCCGGTCTATTCCGGCATGATCGTGGATGTGCCGCTGCACACGGCGCTGCTGCCCCAGGGTACGGACGCCGCCACGCTGCGCGCCGCGCTGGCCGATCATTACGGCGCCTCGCCGGTCGTCACCGTCGAACCCGGCCACGCGCCGGCGACTCTGTCGGTCGAGCTGCTGAAGGACCATGACGGCATGCGCCTCTTCGTCTTCGGCGATGCGGACGGGCGGCAGGTCAGACTGGTCGCGGCGCTCGACAATCTGGGCAAGGGCGCATCGGGCGCGGCCGTGCAGAATCTCAACCTCATGGCCGGCCTGCCGGAGACCACGGGCCTGCGCCTCTGATCCGCCCGCGCCTTGCGGATCGGCGCGCGGCGCCTATCTCGCAAGCAGGCGCACCGGAAAGGACGGAGGCATATGAGCGCAACGGCGACTTTGGCGGGCGGCTGCTTCTGGTGCACGGAGGCCGTCTATCAGGAACTCGACGGCGTCGAGGCCGTGGAGAGCGGCTATATGGGCGGCACCACGGACAATCCCACTTACGAAGCGGTCTGTTCCGGCCGCACCGGCCATGCCGAGGCAATCCGCATCAGCTACGATCCCGCGCGGATCAGCTATGCCGATCTGCTCGACGTGTTCTTCGCCACGCACGACCCCACCACGCTCAACCGCCAGGGCAATGACGTGGGCACGCAATATCGCTCCGCCATCTTCCCGCATGACGAAGAGCAGGCGGCGCAGGCGCGCGCGGCGCTGATCCGCGCCCAGGCCGATATAGCCGATCCCATCGTCACCACCATCGAGCCCTATGGCCGCTGGTGGCCGGCCGAGGACTATCATCAGGATTATTGGGAGCGCTCGGGCAGCGGCAATCCCTATTGCGTGGCGACCATCCCGCCCAAGCTGGCGAAGCTACGCCGCAAATTCGCCGCGCGCGTGCGGACGTAACGCGCCGCTGGACAGACGCCGGTGCCGCATGCATCCCTGCGCCGCCGGATCATGCCGCCACGGGAGACAATCGCATGCCCGCTTTCCGCATTACCGCCGTCGCGCTGGCCGCGGCCCTGCTCCTGCCCGGCTGCGTGGCGAAAACCGCGCTCAATGTCGCCACAATGCCCGTGAAAGCAGGCGCCAAGGCGGCTGACTGGGCAACGGTGAGCGGCGATGAGGCCGACCGCAATCGCGGCCGCGAGCTGCGCAAGAAATGCAAGAAGGACCCAAATCCCGATTATTGCGGGAACTGAACGCGAGCCGCTGGGCGGCGGGGCCTGAACGCACGGAGCCGTCATCCTTCGCCCATCCGCGCCGACCTTTGCGCGAATCAGGGCACCGCCGGGAGGTGCCCGCCGCGTGCCGGGCGACCAGTCCAGCCCCTTAAAGACCGGCCAATCTCGTGTTCCAGCAACAGCAGAAGCCCATGCCCCGACGCAGTGCCGGCCCCCTGGCCTCCTGCCTGCGCAGGAGCACTATTCACTTTGAGCCGGGAAGCGTCGCCCCACGCCCCCTCAGACGGCGGCGCGCGCCAGCCGGTCGTTGATCGCCACGCCGATGCCGGTCATGGGCACGGGCGCCACGGAGATGCGCGGACAGGGGCTCTCATCGGCCTCATGCAGCGCCGCGAAGAGATTGGCCGCCGCCTCCACCAGATCCCCACTCTCGGAGAGATTACGCTGGCAGGGGCCGGGCCCGAAGCCGATGTGGAACTGGTCCGCCGCCGGCGCCGCGCAATCGAGGGCCAGCGGCTTTGATGGCGCATAATGGCTGGCGAGCTGGCCGGGCGCCGTCACCCCCTCGCCGCCGCCCGCGCGCACCACCGGCACGCCGCCGGCCTGCTCGATCGCCTCGCGCGTCACCGGCCCCGGCCGCAGCAGCACCACGCGCTCCGCCTCCGGCCGCACGATGGTCGATTCCACGCCATCGGAGGTCGGCCCCGCGTCCAGGATGAGGGGGACGCGTCCGCCCAGGCTCGCCAGCACATGCATGGCCCGCGTCGGACTGATCGCGCCCGAGCGATTGGCCGAGGGCGCCGCGAGCGGCACGCCGGCCGCCGCGATCAGCGCGCGCATCGCGGGATGGGAGGGGAGGCGCACGGCCAGCGTCGGCAGGCCCGCGCTCGCCAGCTCGGCCACCGGACTTTCGGGCAGGCGCGGCAGCACCATGGTGAGCGCGCCGGGCCAGAAGGCCGCGGCCAGCCGCTCGGCCAGCGGCGAGAGCGCGACCAGCCGCCGCGCCATTTCAAGATCCGCGACATGCACGATCAGCGGATTGAAGGCCGGGCGCCCCTTGGCCTCATAGATGCGCGCCACGGCTGTTGCGTCGGTCGCGTCGGCCGCGAGGCCATAGACGGTCTCGGTCGGCACGGCGACCGGCTCACCCGCGCGAATGAGCGCCGCCGCCTCGGCCAGCGCATTGCGATCATAGGGGCGGATCTGGGTGATCGTGACGGGCGCGCGGTGCGACATGCGCCGCCTATAGCCGCCTTGCATGACAGGATGAAGCGCCTTCGCGCAATTCCCGCGCGGCCATGCTCGCCGGCCCTGATGGCAAAATTGCGGTTCCCAGCCATCGCTCCAATGCTCTAGGAGCACCGGCATGACGAGCGAAGACCAGACCCTGCTGAACCGCATCGCCGCCGCGCTGGAGCGCATGGCGCCCGAGCCGCCCGCCCCTGTCGATCTGGAGGCTCATGCCGCCTATCGCTGGGATGGCCGCCAGCTCGGCGCCATCGCCGATTTCCAGCCCATCGACTATGCGCTGCTCACCGGCATCGACGCGCAGAAAGAGGCGTGCCTCGAAAACACCCGTCGCCTGGCGCAGGGCCACGCCGCGCACGACATCCTGCTGTGGGGCGCGCGCGGCACGGGCAAGTCCGCCACGGTCGCGGCCTGCATCGGCGCCGTCCAGAAGGAGGGACTGCCGCTCGCGCTGGTTGAAGTGGCGACGGACGATCTGCGCAGCCTCGCGGCCCTGTTCGCGCTGCTGCGCGGCACGCGCCGCCCGATCATCCTCTATATCGACGACCTGGGTTTCAACGGGGATTTCGGCGCCGACGCGCGCGCGCTGCGCTCGCTGCTCCAGGGCGGCGCCGCCAGCCGGGGCAGCAACATCCGCCTTTATGCGACCTCCAATCGCCGCCACATCGTGCCGCGCTCGATGAGCGAGCAGGACGACCCGCTGCATATGCGCGACGTGGTCGACGACCGGCTCGCCCTTGCCGACCGCTTCGGCCTCTCGCTCGGCTTCCACGCGCTCGACCAGCAGACCTATGTCGCCATGGTCGAGCGCTATGCCGCGCGCTACGCCCTCAGCGTCGATCCCGCCGCCGCCATCCAGTGGGCCACGCAGCGCGGCAGCCGCTCGGGGCGCGTGGCCTGGCAGTATATCGTGGAGCTGGCCGGGCGAGCGGGCCGTGCACTGGACAGCGCCGATGCGCCACCCGAGGCGGCGCCGGGCAGCGACACACCGGCATCGACATCCCGCCCTCTGCCGCGCCTGTAACGGAAGACATCCGTCAGGCCGCGCACACGATCTGCGCAGACCCCTCATCGTCATTGGCCGGCGCGCGCAGGGCCGGACGCGGCCTGCGCTTGCGGCGCGGCCGGGCGCGGGCGGCGAGCGGAAGGCGCGGCATCCGCGCGCGCAGCGCCGTCCAGCCACCCCGCGCCCGCGTCAGCGCCGCGACGGTCCAGATGGTTATCATCGCATCGACATAGGCCGAGACATCCACGGCGGCGGCCATGGCGAGATGCGGCATGCCCATCTCGGCAAAAGCAATCATCATCGCAAAGGCGACCACCGCCAGGATGAGATGCGCGCGGCGGAAACGGGAGAGGAGGGCTAGCGGCTCGTCGATCAGCGTGCGCTGGAGCCATTGCGCGCCGCGCGTCTGCGGCCAGGCCTTCATCACGAGAGCCGCCATCAGCAGGAGACCGGCGAGCGTCAGGGCCGACCCTGCGCCGGCGCGGCCGGTTCGGGTGCCTTGGCCGCCGGATTGGAGACGCGCCACACGATCCCGCCGACATCGTCGCTCACCAGCAGCGCGCCATCCTGCGCGACCAGCGCGTCGACCGGGCGGCCCTGCGCTTCACCCTTGTCATTGAGGAAGCCGGTCAGCAGGTCCACCGGCTTGCCGAGCGGACGGCCGTTCGTGTCGAAAGCGACATAGACCAGCTTGTAGCCGGTGGCGGGCTTGCGGTTCCAGCTCCCGTGCAGGCCGATATAAGCGCCATGATCGAAGGGCGCGCCCAGCGTCGCCCCGGTCGAGAAGGCGAGGCCCACGGGCGCGGTGTGTGCGCCCAGGCCATAATCGGGCCGGCGAGTATATTCGCGCAGGTCCGGCCGGGGGGGCGAAACGCGCCTGTCCTCATAGCCACCCCAGTAATTCCATGGCCAGCCGTAGAAGGCGCCGAACTGCACCTCGGTCAGATAATCCGGCACCAGGTCGGAGCCAAGCATGTCGCGCTCGTTGACCACGCCCCACAGGTCGCCATTCCAGGGGTTCCAGGCGAGCGCGGTGGGATTGCGCAGGCCGCTGGCATAGATGATGACCGAGCCCTTCTTGAGGTCGATCTCCAGCACATTGGCGCGGTTCAGCTCGCCGTCCAGCCCGTTTTCGGCGATATTGCTGCTCGACCCCACCGCGACATAGAGCTTGGCCCCATCGGCACTGGCCACCAGATCGCGGCCCCAGTGATTATTGGGCGCATTGGCCGGGATATTCGCGATCTTGCGGCCGGCCGCCGTGATGCGCGTGTCGCCCGGCTTGTAGGGGTAGGCCATCAGGCTGTCGGTATTGGCGACATAGAGCGTGTCGCCCACCAGGGCCATGCCCTGCGGCGAATTGAGGCCCTCGATCAGGACGTGATTCTGGTCGGCCACGCCATCGCCGTCCGTGTCGCGCAGCAGGGCGATCCGATTTGCCGAAGCCGTACCGGCGCCGGCCTGCCCCATCAGCCGTTTCATGACGAAGCCGGTAATGCCGCTCGTCTCGCGCGGGGGCGAATTGGTCTCGGCGACCAGCACGTCGCCATTGGGGAGCAGCAGCAGATTGCGGGGATGGTCCAGCCCGGCGAAGAAGCGATTGACCTTGAGTCCCTTCGCCGCCACGGGCGCCGCGCTCTCCGCCCAGCCCACGGCCTTGGCGATCTGCACGGTGGGGACGATCTCGCGGCGCGGCTCGGTGAACTGGGGCTCGCGCCCTTCCAGCGCCTCCGCGGGCAGGCGCGCGACATCGGGCCGCGACAGGTAGAAGAGAAGTCCACCGGCGACGACGACGAGCGACGCGAGCGCCATGAGAAGATATCGGATGCGCATCCGCCTGATCTAGGCGTCCGCGTGAGCCCGCGCAACCGGCTCCGTCAGGCCGCGCGCACGGCGCCCGACGGCGAGGCGTATCCGGCGATTCGGGCAGGTCTCTCTCCGCGTGCCGCGAAAGCGCCCTAACGCGCGTTGCGCCACCAGATCAGCAGTGCCAGCGCCACGCCCAGTCCCAGGCCGACAAGGAAGCCGATGCTGGGGGAATAGCCCAGAATGCCCGCAATGAAGGGGCCCGCGACGATGAGCAGGGCAAGCGGCGCGCCGCCCGCGATGATGGGTTTGTTTTGCCTGGGTCCGGTCATGGCCCCGCCATGCCACGGCTCGCGCGCGGATTCCAGCCACGGATGCGCGCCCGATCCCGGCCGTGCCGAAACGGGAAGCACTGTCCCGCCACGGGATTTGGCTAAGAGAGTCTTCACCAGCACTCCTGGCGGAAAAGCGCCCCCGCCGCGAACTGGCACGAACCTTGGGTCCTGTTCCGCCGCCTGACTCATCGGCCCGCAACATAAAAAGGTTTGTTTCAATGAATTTACCGATGCTCGCCGACCGGCGCAGCTATGACGATGCCGCTGCGCTGATCGAGACCTATGGCGACCATGCGGGAATCGAGGCGGCGATGCGGGCCGACCAGAGCCGCGAGCGCGGCAATCACATCCACTTCTGCCACTGGCGCCAGATCGAGCGCATGGTGGTGCTGCTTTCGGTCGATCAGGCGATCGGCACGATCCACTGACGGCGGCGGCTGCGCGAAAGACCCTGCTTCGTCATCCCAGCGAAAGCTGGGATCTCATCCGCCCAAGATCCCGGCTTTCGCGGGGATGACGGCATTTGGATAGACGGCTGCCCTCAGCCCGCCAGCGCCTTGACGCGCTCCTCTTCGACGAGTTCCTTGCGCGAGAGCTTGCCCACCAGCGTGCGCGGCAGGCGCTCGCGGATTTCCACGGCCGCCACCCGCTCATGCTTGCCGAGCTGGGGATTGAGCCAGGTCTTGACCGCCTCGCCGTCCACTGTCCCCACCGCCTCGGGCTTGAGCGTGACGAAGGCCTTGGGCAGCTCGCCATGATAGGCGTCCGGCACACCGATGACGACCGCCTCGCGCACCGCCGGGTGCCGATAGAGCACAGCCTCGACCTCGCTGGGGAACACCTTGAAGCCGCCGACGGCGATCATGTCCTTGATGCGGTCGACCACGCGCACATAGCCGTCCTCGTCGATGGCGCCGACATCGCCGGTGCGCAGATAGCCGTTCACGAACACGTCCTTGTCCGCCTCGGCATTGCGCCAGTAGCCGCGCATCACCTGCGGCCCGGCAATCGCGATCTCGCCCGGCTCGCCGGGTTTGGCCATGCGGCTCGGGTCCTCGCGGTCCAGCAATATGATGCGCGTGCCGGGTAGCGGCTGGCCGATGGTGCCGGGCTTGCCGGACACATGATAGGGATTGACCGAGGCGACGCCGCTGCATTCGGTGAGCCCATAGCCCTCGACCAGCCGCGCGCCGCTCACGGCCTCGAACTGCTCCTTGAGCGTCATGGCGAGCGGCGCCCCGCCCGAGATGCAGATGCGTAGCGAGGACAGATCGGCGCGGCCGATGCGCGGATGATCGAGCAGCGCCTGGAACATGGTCGGCACGCCGGGCAGTGAGGTCACTCTGGTGCGCGTGACGGCGGCGAGGAGCTGGCCCGCATCGAAGCGCGGCAGCATCACGATCTCGCCGCCATGCGCAATGGTGCGGTTGAGCACGCTGGCATTGGCGAAGACGTGGAAGAAGGGCAGCACGCCCATGATCCGGTCGGGCTGGCCGCCCCAGGGATCCACCAGGTTGATCTGCCGGGCATTGGCGGTGAGATTCTGATGCGTGAGCATCGCGCCTTTGGGCCGGCCGGTGGTGCCGCCGGTATATTGGATGAGGGCCAGATCGTTCTGCGCATCCAGACTGGGCAAGGGCTGCGTGGGGCGCGCGCTGGCCACGGCGGAGAAGCGCAGGATGCGCGCGTCGTCCTGCGCCGGCCGCGCCTCGTCGCCGGATTTGAACAAGCGGTAGAGCAGCCCCTTCACCGGCGGCAGGCTCGCGGCGATGGACCCGACGATCAGCCGCTCCACCGCGCTCGTCTCCAGCACCTGTACCGCCGTGTCGTAAAGCTGGCGGGCCGAGACGGTGACGAGAATGCGCGTGCCGCTGTCCTCGGCCTGATGGCGCAATTCCTCCACCGTGTAGAGCGGCGAGAAATTGACGACCACGGCGCCGGCCATCAGCGCGCCATAATAAGCCGCGACATAATGGGGCACATTGGGGAGATAGAGGCCGACCCGGTCGCCCCTGCCGATGCCGAGCGCAATGAGGCCGTGGGCGAAGCGCCGGGCATAGTCCAGCACCTCGCCATAGCTGAAACGACGGCCATAGAAATCAATGAGGGGCGCGGCGGGATCGCGGGCGGCGGACGCTTCCAGCATCTCCGGCAGCGTGAGCGGCGCAAAGGTCTGTGACCAGGCGGCGGGATGGTCGTAACGATCCTGCCAGATCCAGGGGCTTCTCTCCATGTGCGCAGGCTAGGCCAAGAGCGTGCGCGCCGCAATGGATGGCGTGCCCGCCGGGCGCGCGGCCCGGCGGCTATGGCCTGCTTAGTCTTCCCGATTGGCCAGGAAGGCATTAGCCTCGGCGGCGAGCGCTTCCTCGGCGCGGCGCTGCGCGTCCTCGCGCTCCTTGCGCAGCTCGGTGATGAGCGCCTCCCGGTCGCCGGCCAGACGGTTGTCGGAGGGGGCCTCCAGGCCCGCTTTCTTGGCCGCCTTGGCCACCAGCGCATCCAGCTCGCGCTGCGAGCACAGGCCCAGCGTCACCGGGTCCTTGGGCTGGATGTTGGCGATATTCCAGTGCGAACGATCGCGAATGGCCTGGATGGTGGTGCGCGTCGTGCCGATCAGCTTGCCGATGGCGCCATCCGAGATTTCCGGGTGGTGGCGCAGAATCCAGGCGATGCCGTCCGGCTTGTCCTGCCGCTTGGAGACTGGCGTATAGCGCGGCCCCTTGGTGCGCCGCACCGGGTCCGGCCCCTTGAGCATCTGCAACTTGTAGTCGGCGTCGGCCTCGCCCTTGCGGATCTCGTCCATGGAAAGTTCGTTGGCGCGAACGGGATCCCGGCCCGTATATTTGGTGCCCGCCGTATCGTCGGCAATGGCCTGTACTTCCAGGATATGAAGGCCGCAGAATTCGGCGATCTGCACAAAGCTGAGCGCGGTATTGTCGACCAGCCAGCTTGCGGTGGCGTGGGGCATGAGCGGCTGTGCCACTGGCAATCTCCTGAGGTCAATAAACGACAAGGGCCGCCCCTCGCGGAGCGGCCTGTTACCGTGGAGATTTAATGCAAAGCGGCCCGCAGGGCAAGTGCGCGCGACAGGGGCAAGAGCGCGTCACGCCGCACGCGCCGCCGGTTGCCCGTCGAGGCGGTGCAGGCTGCCCAGGAATTCGCGCGCGCTACGGCCCCATGTGAAGCGGCGGCCATGGGCGGCGCACACCGCGCGGTCTTTCGTCAGCGCGCGCGCGACGGCCTGGCCGAGCGCCGCATCCATGGCGCCGACAGTCTCGTCGAGCACGTCGAGCGGCCCAGGCACCGGATAGGCTGCCACCGGCGTGCCGCAGGCCAGCGCCTCGATCATGACGAGGCCGAACGTGTCGGTCCGGCTCGGAAAGACGAGGCAATCGGCGCCGCGATAGAGGCTCGCCAGCGCCTCGCCATGCTGGAGCCCCAGGAAATGCACCTCGCCATGCCGCGCCTCCAGCGCCGCGCGGGCCGGCCCTTCGCCCACCACCAGCTTGCTGCCGGACCCATCGAGCGCCAGGAAGGCCTCGATATTCTTCTCGACCGCCACGCGCCCGACATGGAGCAGGATCGGCCGAGGGAGCGCATCCAGCATCGGATGGACCGGCCCCTCCGGCCGGAACAGCGCGGTATCGACGCCCCGCCCCCAATGATGGGTCCGCGCGATGCCGGCACGGTGGAGCGACGCCCGAATCGTCGGCGTGGAGGCCAGCACGGCGCAGGCCGGCCCGTGGAACCAGCGGAAATAGGGCCAGAACCAGTCCGCTGGCAGGCCGGTGCGGCTGCGCACATAATCGGGGAAATTGGTGTGATAGGCCGTGGTGAAGGCCAGGCCCCGGCGCCGGCACCATTGCCGCGCAGCAAGGCAGAGCGGCCCTTCCGTCGCCAGATGGATGGCATCGGGCCGGAAGGCGCCGATCAGCGCGCCGATCCGGCCCGGCGCGGCCATGGCGAGGCGGATTTCAGGATAGGTCGGGCAGGGCAGCGTCGCGAAACGGTCCGGCCCGACGATCTCCACGACATGCCCCATCGCCGCCAATGCGGCGCGTACCGCCTGAAGCGTGCGCACCACGCCATTGACCTGCGGCGCCCAGGCATCGGTGACGATGAGGATGCGCATCGGCCCGTCGCCGCGCTCCCGCGCGTTCAAGCGGCAATCTCCACCGCATCGGCCGGTCCGCGGGCGCCGTCCTGCCGCGCCGCGATCTCCTCGGCCCAGTGCAGGATCTCCATGCGCCCGTCCTGATGCTCGACCAGCGCCGTGCAGCCCTCCACCCAGTCGCCGTCATTATAATAAGTGACCGCGCCGAACGGCCGGATCTCGGCGGTGTGGATATGCCCGCAAACCACGCCGTCGACACGCCGCCGCCCGGCCTCATGCGCCACCACTTCCTCGAAGCGGGAAATGAAGGCCACCGCGTTCTTGACCTTGTGCTTGGCCGTCCTGGAGAGCGACCAGTAAGGCAGCCCCAGCCGCCGGCGCACGCGGTTCACATGGCGGTTGAGCATCATCAGCAGCGTGTAGGCCGCGTCGCCCACCACCGCGAGCCAGCGGTGCGCGAGCATGATCGCATCGAACTCGTCGCCGTGCAGCACCAGCAGCTTGCGCCCGTCCGCCGTGACGTGGATCGCCTTGCGCCGAATCTCGACGCCGCCGAAGTTGAGGCCGGTGAACTGGCGCGCGATCTCATCATGATTGCCGGGGATATAGACGACGCGCGTGCCGCGCCGCGCCCGCTTCATGATCCGCCAGACCACGTCATTGTGGGCGGGCGGCCAGTAGAAGCGCTTCTTGAGCTGCCAGCCGTCGATGATGTCGCCGACCAGATAGAGCGTGTCGCTGTCCACATTGTCGAGGAAGTCGATCAGCATCTCGGCATTGCAGCCGCGCGTGCCCAGATGGATGTCGCTGATCCAGATGGTGCGGAAGCGGCGCCGGCCCGCCCCCTTCGCGTCGATCCGCGCGGGCGGAAAGGAATGGCAGGCGTTCATCTCGGGCACTCCCTGAAAGGCGTCCTCCCGAGCGTCTCTAGCCCGCTTATGTGACAGTTTTATCGCCCGGCGCCGGAGCCGGACCACTCGGGTCAGCGCAACGAGAGCACGATCTTGCCGATATGCGCGCCCGCTTCCATCCGCCGATGCGCCTCGGCCGCCTGCGCCAGTGGGAAGACCTTGTCCATGGCGGGGCGCAGGGCGCCGTCCGAGACGCTGGGCCAGACAGTGCCCATGATCTCCTCGACCAACGCCGCCTTGAACGCATCCGTCCGCGACCGCAGGGTCGAGCCGGTGAGCGTGAGCCGTCGCGTCATGATCTGCGGAATGACGATCTGCGCCTTCGCTCCGCCCAGCACGGCGATGGAGACGTGCCGCCCGTCCTCTGCCAGGCAAGCGAGGTTGCGCGACAGATAGTCGCCCCCCACCATGTCCAGCACCGCCGTCACGCCCGCGCCGTCCGTCAGCCGCGCTACCTCCGCCACGAAGTCGTGCGCATGGTAGTTGATCGCATGCGTCGCGCCCCAGTCCAGCGCGGCACGGCATTTCTCGTCCGATCCGCAGGTGACGATGATCGCCACGTCGAGCAGCCGGCAGAGCGAGATCGCCATGGTGCCGATGCCGCTCGTGCCGCCATGCACCAGCACCCGGTCGCCATCGGTCACATAGGCACGCTCGAAGAGATTGTGCCAGACGGTCATCAGCGTCTCGGGGAGCGCGGCGGCCTCTTCGGCACTCAGCGCGGGCGGCAGCGGGAAGCAGTGCGCATGCGCCGCCGCCGCATAGGCGGCATAGCCCCCGCCCGCGACGAGCGCGCAAACGCGGCGGCCAATGGCGTCCGCATCCACATCGGCGCCGACCGCCACGATCCGCCCCGCCACTTCCAGCCCCGGCAGCGGCGAGGCGCCCGGCGGCGGCGGATAGAGGCCCTTGCGCTGGAGCACGTCCGGCCGATTGACGCCTGCCGACGCAACCTCGATCAGCACTTCGCCCGGCCCCGGTACAGGCACCGGCACGCGCACTTCCTGCAACATCTCGGGTCCACCTGGCGCGGCGATCGCGATTGCCCGCATCGTTTCGGGCATGGCCATGCGCGAATTCCTCTCTCAAGCCGCCGTTCGGGCGGCGGTTTCTCCCCGGCGGGGCTTCTCACAGCAAAACCGCGCGGGCCGCAAGATTAATATCCGTGGCGCGGTTCGTCGCAGGCAAGGCCGCGGGGGCGTTGACAGCGCCCGGCTTCCGCGCAACCATGAGGACGATGGATTTCGAAGACGCCTCGCCTCGCGCGCGCCCCGGCGATCTTGCCGGGCAACTCGCGCGCGAAGATCTCGATCCGCTTTCGGTCGCGGAACTGGATGCGCGCATCGCGGTTCTTTCGGCAGAAATCGAGCGTACTCGCGCCAAGCGGGAGCACGCCGTTAACCACAAGGCAAGCGCCGAGGCGCTATTCAGGAAATGAGGGAGAGGGAGGCAGGTCCGCCTTCGGCGCGTATCGGCTTCCACAGCGGCGGAAAGGGCGCCTCTTGAATGCGCCCGGCCGTGCGCCGACATTGGTCGCAGAGCGACCCGCCGGAGGGTCGCAGGAGTAAAGGAACATGCCGTCTTTCGCCGCTGCCCTGGAAACCACGTTACACAATGCGCTCTCTCACGCGACCGAGCGCCATCATGAATATGCGACGCTGGAGCATCTGCTGCTCGCGCTCATAGACGATGAGCACGCGGCCAAGGTAATGCAGGCCTGCGGCGTGGACTTGGGTGAGCTGAGCGACACCGTCACCCATTATCTCGATACCGAGCTGGACAGCCTGAAGGTTGTCGGCAGTGTCGATCCCTCGCCGACCAGCGGTTTCCAGCGCGTGGTGCAGCGGGCGATCCTGCACGTCCAGTCTTCAGGCAAAGAGGAAGTGACCGGCGCCAACGTGCTCGTCGCCCTCTTCTCCGAGCGCGAGAGCTATGCCGTCTATTTCCTGCAACAGCAGGATATGAGCCGCCTCGACGCGGTCTCCTATCTCTCCCACGGCGTGGGCAAGGGCGCTCAGCCGGCCGAGCCGACCAAGGCCGCCACCCAGCCGGAAGAGGAGAAGAAGGCGGAAACCAAGAAGAAGGACGGCGCGCTCGACCAGTTTACCGTCAACCTCAACGAGAAGGCCAAGGAAGGGAAGGTCGATCCGCTGATCGGCCGCTCGGCCGAGGTCGACCGCACGATCCAGATCCTGTGCCGCCGCTCCAAGAACAACCCGCTCTATGTGGGCGATCCCGGCGTGGGCAAGACCGCCATTGCCGAAGGGCTCGCGCGCAAGATCGTGCAGGGCGAAGTGCCCGACGTGCTCAAGGAAGCCGTCATCTATTCGCTCGACATGGGCGCGCTGCTCGCCGGCACGCGCTATCGCGGCGATTTCGAGGAGCGGCTGAAGGCCGTCGTCACCGAGCTGGAGAAGATGCCGCACGCGGTGCTGTTCATCGACGAGATCCACACGGTCATCGGCGCCGGCGCCACGTCCGGCGGAGCGATGGATGCCTCGAACCTGCTGAAGCCCGCGCTCTCCGGCGGTCAGATCCGTTGCATCGGCTCGACCACCTACAAGGAGTTCCGCAACCATTTCGAGAAGGACCGCGCCCTGCTGCGCCGGTTCCAGAAGATCGACGTGAACGAGCCGACCGTGCCCGACACGATCAAGATTCTCATGGGTCTGCGGCCTGCCTTCGAGGGACATCATCACGTCAAATATACGCCGGACGCCATCAAGGCGGCGGTCGAGCTTTCGGCGCGCTACATCAACGACCGCAAACTGCCGGACAAGGCCATCGACGTGATCGACGAGGTCGGCGCCATGCAGATGCTGGTCGCGCCGTCCAAGCGCAAGAAGATGATTACGCCCAAGGAAATCGAGGCCGTCATCGCCACCATGGCGCGTATCCCGCCCAAGACGGTGTCGAGCGACGACAAGACCGTGCTCGAAACGCTCCAGACGGACCTGAAGCGCGTTGTCTTCGGTCAGGACAAGGCGATCGAGGTGCTCTCCTCGGCGATCAAGCTCAGCCGCGCGGGTCTGCGCGATCCAGACAAGCCGATCGGCAATTATCTGTTCAGCGGCCCCACCGGCGTCGGCAAGACCGAGGTTGCCCGTCAGCTCGCCACGCTGCTCGGCATTCCGCTCCAGCGTTTCGACATGTCGGAATATATGGAGCGCCACTCGGTGAGCCGCCTCATCGGCGCGCCTCCGGGCTATGTCGGCTACGATCAGGGCGGCCTGCTGACCGACGCCATCGACCAGAACCCGCATTGCGTGCTGCTGCTCGACGAGATCGAGAAGGCGCATCCAGACCTGTTCAACATTCTGTTGCAGGTCATGGACAATGGCCGCCTCACAGATCACCACGGCAAGACGGTCGATTTCCGCAACGTGATCCTCATCATGACGACCAATGCCGGCGCGTCCGACATGGTGAAGGAAGCGATCGGCTTCGGCAATATCGGCCGCGAGGACGTGCAGGAGGAGGCCGTGAAGAAGCTCTTCACGCCGGAGTTCCGCAATCGCCTCGATGCGATCGTGCCGTTCGGCTATCTGCCGACAAGCGTGGTCGCCCGGGTGGTGGACAAGTTCATCATCCAGCTCGAACTTCAGCTCGCCGATCGCGATGTCCACATCACGCTGGACGAGCCGGCACGCGACTGGCTCACCGAGCGCGGCTATGACAAGCTCTATGGCGCTCGCCCCATGGGCCGGCTCATTCAGGAAAAGATCAAGCAGCCACTCGCCGAGGAGCTGCTCTTCGGCAAGCTCGTCCATGGCGGCGAGGTGAACGTCCACCTCAAGGATGACGAACTGACGTTCGAGATCATTCCGGCCGCGCCCAAGCGCAAGGCGGCCGGTCCATCCGGCAAGGGCACGAAGAAAGAGCCCGCCAAGGCGAAATAAAAAGACCGCGTCTTCCCTCCTCTTCCCAAATCGGGAGAGGAGGGGACGCTCCTTCGCGGACACAAAGCAGGCGCGCGTGTTCCCTTCCCCTCGCCGTAAGGCGCGGACACGAGCCATCCGCCCACCGCGCAAGCCCCTGTCCTCGCTGAACTGACAGCCTTTCACTACGCAGAAGCAGGCGCGCTCTTTTGGCGGCCTGCCGCACCGCAAGTCCCCCATGACACGCGCGCCCCCGACCCGCCCTGTTCGCGCGCCGAACGGCACCCCCATATGAACCCCATCGGTGGCAAATGGCGCGAGGTTCCGGCACTATCCCGATGGTTCGATCCAGGGAGCGTCCACGATGAATGAACGGGTACAGTTCTACACCAATCCCATGTCGCGTGGGCAGATCGCACGCTGGATGCTTGAAGAATCAGGCGCGCCTTATGATGCCCATATCCTCGCCTATGGCGAAGACGGCATGAAGAGCCCAGCCTATCTCGCCATCAATCCCATGGGCAAGGTTCCCGCCATCGTCCATGCCGGCAAAGTGGTGACGGAATGCGCGGCGATCTGCGCCTATCTCGCCGATGCATTCCCCGCCGCCGGCCTCGCGCCGACGCCGGCGGAGCGGACCGATTATTATCGCTGGCTCTTCTTCGCCGCCGGCCCGCTGGAAGCAGCGACGACCAACCATGCCGGCGGCTTCACACCCCCGCCCGAGCGCGAACGCATGTTCGGCTACGGTACGTTCGAGAAGAGCGTCGCGGTGCTGGCCGACGCAGTGCGTGACCGGCCCTTCATCTGCGGCGAGCGCTTCACGGCGGCTGACGTCTATGTCGGCGCGCAGGTCATGTGGGGCATCCAGTTCGGCTGGCTGCCGGACATCCCGGCCTTCGCGGCCTATAGCGCCCGTCTCGCCGACCGCCCCGCCCATCAGCGCGCCAAGGCCATGGACGAGGCCCTCATCGCACAAATGCAGGCCCAGGCGCCGTCCCAGAGCTGAGGCGCCATAGGACACGGACCAGTCCGGGGCATCCCCAGCCGTCGAGCCCGTCCCAAGGCATCCCTGCGGCATCCACGGCCTTTACACGCGCGCGCTCTGGCTGCGCCGCCGCCTCATGGTCGACCGCCAGCATGTCGCCGCACGAGACGGACACCCGGACAAATACGATCTGCCAATGAAACGGGCAAAACGCCCCCACCCGGCCCATATCGGCTGGCCCGCCCATCTTGCCCGGCCGGACACCCCACTCCTATCGACGCCAATCCAGAGAGCCGCCTACCGCTTCACCGTCGCGCCCGACCCTTATCTTCCCGGCGCCCTATCGGGTTCGCGATGCAAATTTCCAAGCCTCGAAGGAAGGGAGCGCCGTCGCGATTCAAGCACAGGCAAGCGCCATAGTCGCAGCATCGGACAAGCCGGGTCCGCACAGGATGCGCATCCAATTCATCTGCCCCACCTCCAGGAAGGAGTGCCTTCAAACTACAGCCTCCATCCGCCCACCCGCCAATATCTCGCCCTCAACGAAAAGGCCCGGCGAAATTGCTTCGCCGGGCCCTGGTCTTTCGGATCGGTATCGTCGCGCGTCAGTCGCGCTGGCTCCCGAAGAACTGAAGCAGGAAGGTGAACATGTTGACGAAGTCGAGGTAGAGGCTCAGCGCCCCCATGATGACCATCTTGCCCATCATGTCGGTGCCGGCAACATGGGCGTACATGCTCTTGAGCCGCTGCGTGTCATAGGCCGTGAGGCCCGCGAAGATGAGCACGCCCAGGATGCTGATCGCCAGACCCAGCGCCGAGGATTGCAGCCACATGTTCAGCAGCATCGCGATCAGGATACCGACGACGCCCATGATGAGGAAGGTGCCGAAGGCGCTGAGGTCGCGCTTGGTCGTGTAGCCGTAGAGGCTGAGACCGGCGAAGGCGGCGGCCGTTGCGAAGAAGGCCTGCGCGATCGATTCCCCGGTGAACACCAGGAAGATGGAGGCCATGGAGAGGCCCATCACAACCGTATAGGTCCAGTAAAGAATCTGTGCCGTGCTGGTTTTCAGGCGGTTGATGCCGAAGCTCAGCACCATCACGAAAGCGAGAGGCGCGAACATCAGCACATATTTGAGCGGGCTCGGTCCCAAGAGGATCTGCGCCGCGAAACCACTTTGGGCAAACAGCAGGGCTACCACGCCGGTGACCAGCACGCCGCTCGCCATATAATTGTAGATCGACAGCATGTAGGACCGCAGGCCAGCGTCGAACGCCTCGCTGCGCGCGGGGGCCCCGATGCCGCCAAAGCCCGCCGAAGTCGAGCGGGGATCCGGCCAATTTGCCATAATCATCATCTCCTTGCGGCCGGCGCCCATGCCGGCTCGGTAAGCAATATCGGGAATTGGCCGCACTCTTTCAAGCAAAACCGGCCTCTATCGGCCCAAATGCCTCTACGGATACAGTTTGATACAAATTCGGGGTCCCGACGCCAGGCACAGCCTGAAGGGCCGAGACGCGCGCTCCAGCGACTGCCGGAACACTTGTCCACCGGATCATCGCGCCTTGAACAGTGTCGGAAAACCTCGACCGGCCGCCCGCGGCACCGCGCGCAAACTGTCGCCCCCGCACCTGGACCGCACTTGGACATGCCTGTCGACACGCCCGCCGCGCACGAAAAAGGGGCCGGAAGACCGGCCCCTTCTCGCATTTCGGTCGGCCGCCCCTGGGGACGACCAGCCTTATATCTTAGTTGCCCGCACCGGGGCCGTAGGACACTTCCACGCGACGGTTCTGCAGCTCGCGGACGCCGTCGGCAGTCTCCACGCGCAGATTGGTCTCGCCGAAGCCCTTGGTCGTGATGGCGCCGTCACCGATGCCCTTCGACGTCAGGTAGCCCTTCACCGCCGTGGCACGACGCTCGGACAGGCCCTGGTTGTAGCGCGGCGTACCCGAGGTGTCGGTGTAGCCCGCCACCATCACGTTCGCGTTGCCGCAATTGGCATAGGCCGAAACCGCATTGTCGAGAATGGCGGCGGCATCCGGCGTAATGTCGGAGCGATCCCACTCGAAGAACACGATGTACGGCCCGGGCGCGCACTGAGCCACCGGCGGAGGCGGCGGGGGCGGAGGCGGCGGGGGCGGCGGAGGAGGCGGCGGGGGCGGAGGCGGCGGCGGCGGCGGCGGAGGAGCCGCTTCAGCCGGAGCACCGAAGTTGTAGGCGAGGCCCAGCAGCGCGCTGTGCGTGCGGACGCTCGTCTTGGCGTTGAGGCCCGTGTCGCTCACCAGATGGATGTTCGGGTGCATGAACAGGCGATACTTCAGCGAAACATCGACCCGATCCGTCACCGGCAGACGCAGGCCAGCCAGAAGCTGCCAGGCCAGGCCGCTGTCGGAATCGCGCGTGGTGGGCAGCGAAACCTTCGAACGGGCGACACCGATGCCGCCGCCGAAGAAGCCCTGCACGCCGTCATCGGGACCAACGTCGATCAGGCCGTTCAGCATCGCGCTGTCGACGCGGACCATGCCGCCAGACAACTCACCCAGAGCGTTCGAGAAGCTCGTCGTCTTGTTGTTCGCCTTCTTGTGCGAATATTCGGCTTCCAGACGGAAGGTGCCGAAATCGTAGCCGAAGTTGACGTCAGCATCATAGCCCGTCTTACGCGAGGTATTCGCCGTCACGCCATCCGAGAACGATGTCTGCCAGCCCTCGACCAGCATGGCGCCAATGTCCGCGCCAATGTACCAAGACTTGTCCTTGGCAAGCGACGGAGAGGCCATCACTGTCGTAGCGAGCGCCATGGCTAGGCCTAGCTTTCGCATTTTATTCCCCTTTCAACGGTAGGTCGCAGTTACTACGGCCTTGCTCTAATCCTGCCGCTTCGCAGTTGCAAGAGACACATGCGAATAGTTGCCAAAATGTCGCAATTTGTCAGCAACTGATCGGCGGCCCTGGAACCGCTCCCGCAACGAAGTCGTTAACCGCGATCAACTTGCGATAAGCCCATGGGTCCGTAGCGTCGCAAGCAGGGCGTGAACGGCCGCACGGGCCTCCGCATCAACCATGGTTCCGCCTGACGGATCGGAGATCGCGGCCTGCCTCGCTCCGATGATCCGTTCTCCTCCGACGAAATAGCCATCGCTCCGCGTGCCCTCATCGACCCAGTCCACGCCATCGAATCGCATCGCGCATCCACGGTCGGCCACCCAGGCGCACCACCCCGCCGCCGGCTGAACGAAGCGCCAGCCGGCGGCGGTCCATCCGGCGATCGCGCCATCCCGGCCGCTCCATCCATCGCTGCCGCCGGTCGCGACGATCCAGCCCTGCCCGGCCAGCGGCAGGGCTGGCGGCACGGCGAGATCGGCGCTCTGGACGACCGGCTGGCAGACCATGTCGAGCAGCAGCAACGCTTCGTTGTGCACAAGCTCCTTCTGGGCCTGGCCCGCCGCGAGCAGCGGCAGAGCAAGGCGGTCGGTATGCGTGAGGGTCATGGGTTTCTCCGTTTCCTTGCTGGGATTACGACAGCGCAAGGACCAGCGGCCGGCTCGGCCCATAGGTCCCGATCTGGCGGATCGCGAGGCGCATGGGAGCACCTGCGGCGGCAACGTCGTCGGCCGCCCGCTCGGCCGCCAAGTAGCGCCAGCTCGGTTCGCCGGTCTCGATGTCTCGCAACGCAGCATCGCCCGCCATGATCGTGAGGCGATAGGTCTCGCGCTCCTCGCCAAGCGGCGCATCGGCAAGGTCCCGCCAGGCCCAGCCCAGGCGACTACGGCGCATCCAGGCGACAATCATGTCTCCGCCTTCCATTCGTGCACGCGCGTGCACCGGCGCGGGTGGCAGGATAGCCCGCCCGTCCACCGTCCAGTCCGCCTCGGCAGGCACCATGTCGCCCGACCCGCTCGCCCGCAACGCCAGCAGCCGGCCCACGTCCCCGGCGGACGTCACAACGGCCGCCAGTCGCGCCGCCTCCAGCAGAACGAAGCGCTCGCCCGCCTCATGGTCCGCCATGGCCCATTCCGTGCCGCGCCAGCCGCGCACCAGCCGGGAGAGCCGATAGTGCCCCGGCGCGACGAGGCTGGCCTTGCCATATTGCAGCAGCTCCGCGCCCAGCGCGCAGAGATTGGCGCCGCGCATCAGTTCGCCATCGTCCGCATCGATCAGGCTGTCCGCCTCATTATCGAGCTGGATGTCGACCGTTGCGCGCAGGTCCATCCGCCACGGCAGGCCATCGCCCAGCACATCGAGCGTCGTTCCCAGAACCGCGCGCGGCGCCGTCGCGCCCAATGGCTCGGCCGTCTCGGTCTCGGCATGAAAGCGCAGCAGCGCCGCGCGCCGCCAGCCCGCCGTGGTCCCCGTCGCCGCCGCGAAGATCAGCGGCGCCTGCGCCAACCGATCGTCGGGCGCGGCCAGTTCCACCACGGCAAGGCGCGTCGGCCCCTGCACCATGTCCGCCGGCAGCACCGGCTGGCCCGGATCGCCCGCGCCGGGCAGCGGCGCCGTCCCGCCCGCCACGGCCCGCAGCGTCAGGCGCGGTGCCATATCCTGCCATTCCGCTTGCTCGACGATCCACTGCCCCGGCTCCCCCTCCACCGTCACCGCGTCACCCGCCGCCAGCTCCAGCGCGGTCCAGTCGCACGCGCGCGTCAGGCTGCGCCGCTCGGCCAGCCGTGCACGCAGCGCCCGATCCGCCAGCCCGCGCGCCGCATCGGCGGAGATAGCCGCCGGCAACCCCAGTTCCTCGCTCCGCTGGCCCGGCCCCGGCCGCTCAGCCGACTGCGCACCGATCTGATAATCCCGCGCCGGGTCGAAATGCCGGACGGAAAGGCGCACCGGCACAGCGTCGAGCGGCAGGCGCCGTTTCTCGCCGGGCTGCTCCGCTTCCCCGTCTATGGCGCGCACTTCCCGGCCCGCCGCCAGCACATGTCCCGCCGCCCGGCGCCCAACAAGCCGCACCTCCGCTCCCTCGCCGCGCCAGCGCAGTCCATGCGCCTCGATCAGCGGGTCGATCGCTTCGCCCAGATCGCTGCCGTCGGCGGCATAGCCTTTAACATCCGGCTCCGCGTCGCCCAGAAAGGCCACGTCCCGGCCCATCAGGTCTCCCGCGATGGCGCTCACCGGCACACTCCCCTCGTCCGCGATCACTTCCACCGTCAGCGAGGGGATGCGGTTGCCGAAGTCCGCCAGTTGCAACGCTTCCAGCACGATATAGGCCAAGCCCCGAAAGGCGGGCGCCTGCGCCATGCCCACCGCCGCCGCAATCAGCGGATCGACCGCCTGTCCCGCCGCACCATCATGGATGCGGCAGGCCGCCACCGGCGTCTTGAAATCCCCCGCCGCTCCCCGCAGCAGGTTGCCGTCCGCCCAGATGCGCCCGATGCCCCGGATGGGCCGCGAAGAGAGCGCCACAGCCAGGCTCGCCGCATAGCTGTAGCTCGTCACGCTCGGCTGGCCCTTGCCGCCGCCGCTGGTCGACGTCGCCTCTTCCAGGTCCGTCGCCCAGATCACCGTTCCGGCCACGCGCATTCGCCCGTAGAGGCGCGGGATCTGAGCGCCATAGCGCGATGTCTGCACGCTGAGGTCGGTCAGGCGCGGGCCGGTCCGTGGGCCGGGCTTGAAGATAAGCGCATCGGCCGCCTGTCCCGCCAGCGCGCCGATCGCGCCGCCAATGGGCCCGCCCAGCACCGTGCCGATGGCCGTGAACACCAGGGTCGCCATGTCAGTCGCTCTCCATTTCGGCGGCACGCCACAGGCCCAGCACCGGCCAGGGCGCCGGCGGCGGCATCAGCACCACGCGGCCCAGCCCGGCGTGGGCATGCACATGGCCCGCCGCCGCACGGATCATGAGATGAAGCTGCATCGGCCCGCTCTGCGTCAGCAGCACGTCGCCGGATCGTTCCCCCTCCACCGGCACGAGCCCGGCGGCCTGCAGCCGCGCCTCCGCTCGCGCCTGCCCTGTACCGCGCAGACCGTAACCGGGCGGCTCGGTCACGCGCACCCCCGCGCGCGCCAGCGCCGTCAGCACCAGTCCCACACAGTCGAGCCCCGTCGCCGGCACCCGCCCGCGCAAGCGGAAGGGCACGCCGACCAGCGCCAGAGCCTCCGCCGCGATGCGGTCTCCCATCGTCATGGCTCAGTTCCCCGGATAGCGGGTCAAGAGGTCCATGCCCGGCAGGAAGGGCTCGCCGCGAAAATTGACGGCATTGCCAAAGCGCGCCGAACAGGTGGCGAGCCGCTTGTCGCAGTCCTGCGTCAGCAGCGCCCGCGCGCCGGCCGTCACAGGGAGCGGCGGCGGCTCGGCAAGGATCAGCGCGTCTCCGCTCTGGTCGACGATCATCTGGCCGATGCCCGCGCACGCGCCGGCCAGCCAGCGCAGCGTGCCGAAGGGGTAGCGCCCCGCCTCCAGTCCCGCGAAGCGCGCCGTATCGCCGTCAATCTCCGCCAGCGCCGCCACTCGCTGCAAGGGCCGCAGGTCCACCGTACATGCCTTGTCGCCCAGCCGCGCGCGGCAGGTCGGGCTCGTCGCGGGCGCCGCCGGCCGGGCAAGCAGCGCACCCAGCCCCTGCAACGCCACGCTGTAGCCCGCCCCACTCTGCGCGATGCTCCCGAGCGTGCCGCGTGCCAGTTCCAGCCACAGCACGCCGGGCTCGGTCCATTCCGTCAGGTACAGCATCGCCGCTGCCCCGTCCCAGCGCCCCGCATCCAGGTCCACCGCGCTGATCGCCGCACTGCTGATCGCGCCCTGCACCTCGGTCAGGTCGGCCCTCGGGTCGCCGCCGCGCAACACCGCACTCGGCGTGATACCCGGCGCCGGCGCGTAGGCAAGTCCGCCAATTTCCAGCAGCCGGTCATGACTGGTGAGGCCAATGGTCACGCCGTCGCGCCGCTCCAGCCGCCAGCAGAAGGCAAAAGCGCAGAGGTCCTGCGCCAATATCGCCGCCGCCCCGCTCATTCGCGGATCTCCACCAGCGGCACGGAGGGCACCACTCCCGCCGCGAAGGTCTCCCGGTCGATCTCCAGCCGGTCCTCGGCAAAACGCACCGGCACGTCGAAGGCAAAACCCGCGCTCACCACCACGCCCGCGCCCGGCGGCGTTTCGAAGACGATGGCGCCATGCTCCTCATGGCTCCAGCCGCTCGCCTGCTCCACGCCGTCCAGCGCCACGCGGATCGTGCCCGCCACCGGCCGCGTGATGAACCGCGCCTGCGCCTCGCCGCCCACGCCATAGCGCTTGACGAGCGCGAAGCTTGTCCGTGCCCCGTCGCCCACGCCTACCAGTTGGTCGCCCGCATCCGGCGGCGCGCCGAACGCGCCTGAGACATGGTCGAACGGATCGCGGAAGCGAAAGCCCCGCGCCGCGCCCCGCCGCGCCCGAAAGAACGCAATGAGCGCCGCGATATCCGCCTCCGAGCGCACGCCCGGTCCGGCATCGTAGCTCATCCGCGCGTCGGCCCATTGGGTCGAGCGCTGCTCATGGCCCGAGACGCTCTCGACAACGCGCGTCGAGAAGGCCGGCGCCACCTGCGCCCGCGCGCCGATGTCGAGCGGAAAGGGAATGTCATCAAATGCCTGCACCTCAGCGTCTCCCGAAAGGCGAAACAGCGTGAACCCATCGCGCGCCACTTGCGGCAGAGCCCAGATGAAGGTCGCGGCGGCCGTCGCGCGCGCCGCCTCGGCCGCCCGCGCAATGCGCGCCCAGGCCATGCCGGTCTCGCCCGGATCGAGCCCCGCCGGCACGAAGCCCGCCAGATAATGCTGGTCCGCTACCGCGTAGCCGAGCCGAGCCGCCAGCGCCGCGCGAGCACCTGCCGTGCGCGTGCCATGCCCGTCCGTCACCCAGTCATAATCCTCGACCTGAAGCCGGTCGAAAGCCGGCGCCGCCCAGTCCAATGGCACATTGGCGCGCCGCATCTCGGGCGCGGCCGGGTCGAGCACGCTGGGCAGGAAGACGAGCAGCAACAGCTCCGCGCCCGGCGCCTCCTCCCGCACCGCATCCGCCAACGCCGCCGTGGAACTCGCGAGCAGCCCGCCCGCCGCGTCGAGCAGCGCCGTCTGCCCCGCATCCAGCGGCGCGAACACGCTTGCGATCTCCGGCGGCGCACCGCCCAGTGCGGCCACCGCCGCCTCGTCATACAGGCAGGGCCGCCCGTCCGCCGTCACCCACCACCAGGGCTCGCCGATCTGGAAACGCACCGCCAGCCCGGCATCGCGCGCAAGGGCGGCAAAAGCCCGTCCTACGGCCTGCAAATAGGCCATCGCCGCGCCGCTGGCCGGCGAGAGCAGCGTCGAGGGCGGCGCCCATCCGGTCAGCGCCGGCGCCCCATCCCAGGCGCGCTGCTTCCATCCCGCCGGGCAATAAGCGTCGAACAACTCATAACTCAGCGACAGAATGAGGTCGAAGCCCAGCGCCTTGCACCGCGCCGCGAAGTCCGCATGCCAGCGCGCGCAGGGCGCATTGATCGCCCCGCCCGCCAGCCCCGCCATAAAACCCTCGCCCGCCGGCGCCAGCCGCGGATAATGGCTCATCCCCACATAATGATTGATGGCCCCGCGATAGCCCAGATGCAGCGCCTGCCGCAGCACGCGCTCGGGCGTCTGGTTATAGCAATCGTCATAGCCGGTCGCGATGGCGATGCCGTGCTCGGGCACCATCGCCTCGCCCACCGCCAGTACCGATCGCGGCCCGGTGCAGCGCATCTCGCTCAGCGCTACCCAGCCTTCCACGGCAGCGGGGAACACGGTCTCGCCCTCATCATAGTCCGGCGGCACGATGGAGATGAACAGCCGGTCGATATCGCCCGGCCACACCGGGTCCGCCTCCTCGGGCAGCGCATAGCCGCCCACCAGCGCGTCGAAGTCCAGCGTCACCACCGCATCCTCGGACGTGCCCACGGCATGGTTCCACAGCCGCACATACCAGGCGCGCGGCGACCCCGTCGCGTCCCGCCCCTCGATGGTGAGCGTCGGCCCATGCACCGCATCGAGCGGCTTCACGCCGCCCGAGCGCCAGCGGAAACGCAGCACGCAGCCAGAGAAATCCCGGTCGCATTCATAGGCCAGCAGCGGATGGTCCCAGCGGTCCTCCGCCTCCCAGATCAGCCCCGCCAGATCGCCGGAGGTGTGGAACGCCACGTCCACGCGCAGCCCGTCCGCGCCGTCCGTCACCACGCTCGCCATCATCGGCCGGGGGAAATCCACCGTCCAGAAGGGCAGCGCAAACCGCTTCACCACGCCAGCCTCTTGATCGCCGCGCGCGCTTGCCAGCCAATGTGGCATGATCCTTCTCCTGAATGAGGCCGCTCCCTTCGGAAACGAAGGCATGGTTCAGCGGATACGCAGCATCGGATGCGTCCAGATGATATCCGACGAGTACGCAGCCTCGCTGCCGTGAATTTGCACTGATTGTGTCGCTCCACCGCTGTTTGCTCCGCGATGCAAACAGCCAGTTTTCTGAGCGCTTCGCTTCAAACTTGCTCTTCCCGTCTCACGGAAATTCAGCGGCGCGAACGGCAATATACCTGCGCACTTCTCGCACTTCAGGGGATCGTTTTGGGTGTTCGCGCGAGGAAAACAGTTGCGGCGTTTCAGAAAACATATCGTCCGGCGCAAAGTCGCCAGCACGATTCATCTCGTGCCGTGCCGTTCGTGGGAATCGAATTTGGCAGAATTCTCTTCGATTGCGTGCGCCACCCCGTCACTATTCTTTAGAAAAGCGACGCGCACCAATCGAGCCCAGATCCGGCGCTACTAATCTTCTAACCAGTGGCGCCAGCCTCTGATTTTAACAGCCTGTGTCCTGATAATTGTAGATCAGGATATTGGTGGTAACGCCGCCAGAAGCGATCAGTCGGCCGTCGCTGCAATATATAGCATAGCCGGCAGGCGTGCCACCGACATAGTCGTAGTAATAGAACACCACTAAACCAGCAGTCGCGGGGGTAGAAGCCATCATAACAAAACCAGCCAAAGCAACAGCAATCAGTCTCTTTCCTTTCTTAAAAATGACAACCTCCTCATATTTGCGGATATCCGCAAGTTTTACCATGACAAATCGTCATATTCATTCAAGAAGGTTGTTATCCATAATGGCATGTTCGTGGGCTTATTTCATCCACAACTATGCGCCTTGGCGGGCTATTCCGCCAGCGCACCCCGCACCGCCCGCGCCACCTGCCGCGCGCTGCGGGCGAGCGCCTTGGGCGCATCGCCGCCTCGCCCGTTCACCGTGATCGACACGCGCACGTCACGCCCGCCGCCCGGACTGCCCGCGCCCGGCATCACCTGGCCACTGCTGGTGGGCAGAAAGACTTCCGGCCCCCGCTCGCCGACCAGATAGGCCCGCCCCGGAGAAACCGGCCCGCCCGTCGCGCGGCCGGGCAGGCCCAGCACTGAGCCGAGCAGAGTCGATCCCAGCCGCAGCAGTCCGCCACCCAGACCGCTCCCGCCTCCGCCCGATCCGGCACCGAGGCCCATCGCTCCCAGCCCATCGCGCACCGCCGCGGCGGCGATCTGCCCCATGACGGCCAGCGCCGTCTTGCCCAGATCCTCAAAGCCCAGCTTGCCCGTGCGCGCCGCGCGCAGCAGGCCGCTCTCGATAGCCCGGCCCGCGGTCTCGGCCCCGCGCGCCAGCGGCCCTTCAAGCTGCCCGCGCATCTCCGCCACATCCTTGGCAAAGCGCGAGAGATCGGCGCGCACGCCTACGGTCAGCGTCTCGATTTCCTCATCCATCACTCTCTCCATCGGGATGCAGGGCCCGCAGCCGAGCCAGCGCGGCGCGGTCCAGCGACGCCGCCTCACTGGCTCCGGTCCCATCGAATGCCGCCAGCGCCGTCGCCAACTCGTCGGGCGTGGCGCGCCAGAACTCGTCGGGCCGCCAGCCGAGCAACAGCCCCGCCTGCCCCGCCAGCCGCCGCGCCGTCTCGGTCACGGCCAAGCTCATGCCGATCCGCTCAGGAGCTGCCGCAGGATCACGCGGACCGCCGGCAGCGCCGCGCCCACGCCCTGCGCCACCAGCGCCTCGCCCACATCCTCGCGGGCGATCCCCTCGCGCGCGAGCAGGCAATGCCAGATCAGCGCCGCCATCTCCGCCAGCGCCAGCCGCCCCCCCGCCGCCCGGTCGACCAGCGCGAGCAGCGGCCCCAGCTCGGCTTCCGCCGCCACCAGCGCCGCGAAGCTCGGCCGCACCAGCAGCGTGCGCCCATCCATCAGGAACGCCGCTTCACCCCGCGCGGGATTGGGCGCCGGCGCGCTCACAGCGCGCTCACCACGCCGGAGCTTTCCAGCGCCAGCGTGTAGTTGCGCTCGCCATTATAATCGCCGGCATAATCGAGCCGCGTAACGAGGAACTTCCCGCGCAGCTTCTCGCCGCTTTCGAAGGCCAGCTCATAATCGTCGATGGCGCCCGCCAGCGCATGGTCGCGCAGCCGCACTTCCGCCGCCGATCCGGTGAATATCCCCGCGCCCGAAACGCTCACCGAGCGCACGCCCGCGCCGGGCAGCAACTGCCGCCACCCGCCCGAATCCTTGCTGGTGATGTTCACTGCCTCGCCATTGACGCTGATCTGCGTCGTGCGCATTCCCGCGACGGTCGCATAGGCGACGGGGGAGCCACCATCCCCGATCTTGAGCAGAAACGCGCTGCCTTTTTCCACGGCCATGGATATGTCCTTTCATTGCTATGGGAGCCCGACGCACGGGGGCGCGGGCTTTTTTTTGAATCGCGCAGAGGCGCAGAGGGCGCGGAGAAGATGGGGACGCGACGAGGCCACGCTTTCGACACATGGCCGATTGCTGTGTGACGAATGACGTATGAAAGCGCCTGCGACGCGACTGCTTCTCCGCGCCCTCTGCGCGAAAACCTATTCCACGCCGCCGCTCAGTTCAGCCGCGCCAGCCGGATCGAATAGTCCACGCTCGCCCGCCATTCCCGCTCCGTGCGCCGAATGCGCGAGCGCTCGAAGGCCAGCACGGTGATCCGCCATGCCCCCAGGTCGCTCGCCATGCCGCGCAGCAGCGCGTCCACCCGGTCGAGGATCGCGGTGACGGCGGAAAGCTGGTCGCCACGCAGCACCAGCTCGATGCCCTGCCGCAGCATCACGCCATCCACGCCCCGCGCGCCCCAGCCCGACGCATTCGCCGTGCCGATCAGCAGCCAGGGCGGGCTCGCCTTCACCGGCTCGCCATCGGCGATCTGGTTGACCAGCGCGCCCAATGCCGCGTCGCCCGCCAGCGCCGCAAGGATCGCCGCCCGAGCGGCCAGTTCCGCGCTCATGGTTCTTCCTCCCGCAAGAAATATTCCGCTCCGGCCGCGTCCCAGCGCCGCCGCGCATCGCGCCCGCTCAGCCGGATGGCCTCGCCATCCACGTCCACGCGCAAACCGGGCAGCGCGGCGCGCAACCGCGCCGCCAACCCGTCCCGCACCGCCGCCGCCCGCGCCTGCACCGCCGCCATGATCGCCGCCCCGCTCATCTCAGCCGCATCCGCCGCCAGGGTCGCCATAGCGCCGCCACGGAGGCGGGCGGCTGCGGCGTCACGCCCTCGCGCAGGGCATGATAATCGCCCGCCAGGCGGATGATGCCGTGGCGGATCGCATCGGGCAGCCCCTCCGCATCCACCGCCATGCCCGCGCGATACGTCACACGAATGCGCGACGCCCCGCCCGCCTCGGCCACGCGCACCCAGCCGTCGCCATCGCCGCCGATGTCGATGGCATAGGCCTCCGCCGGCAGCGGCGCCGGCGCACCCTCGGCCGGCAGCGCCGCCACCGCCTCGATGTTAGCCACCGGCCGCATTGCGAGCGACTGCCAGCCGCAGCGCGCGTGCAGCACCTCCTCCACGCCGCGCACGATCAGGAGCTGGCCCATGAAGCGCTCGGCAACATCGCTCGCCGCGCGGATCAGGTCGGTGAGCAGCGCGTCCTCGTCGGCGCGGCTGATCCGCAGATAGGCCTTGAGGCCCGCGAGCGGCGCGGCGAGCGGCCCGCCGCTTTCAATGGTCACGGTCATGGCAGGGAGAGCCCTTTGCTTGGCTAGTCGATGAAAGGAGCGAAGGCCGCCCCGCCGGCAGGGGAGGAACCGGCGAGGCGGCGCGTCGGGGCGATGCGCCCCGACGATCAGGAAGCCGCGAACTTCATGAGCTTGATCGCCTCGCTGTTCGCCACACCGCCGCCGATGCGCTTCACCGCGTAGAAGTTCACGAAAGGCTTGTTGGTGAAGGGGTCGCGCAGGATGCTCGTCCCGCCCCGCTCGGCGATCACATAGCCGCGCTGGAAATTGCCGAAGGCGATGGAGAGGCTGTCCGCCGCGATATCCGGCATGTCCTCGGCCTCCACCACCGGATAGCCGAGCAGCGTCGCCGGCTGCCCCGCCGCCAGGCTCGGCTGCCACAGAAAGGCGCCGTCCGCGGTCTTGAACTTGCGGATGCGCGCCAGCGTGGCCGAGTTCATCACGAACGCCGCGCCCTGCCGGTAGGGCGCCTTGAGCGCCTGGACGAGGTCGATCAGCCTGTCCTGCGGGCTCGACGCGGCAAAACCGCCCGCCGCGCCCGAGGCCACATATTGCAGCGTGCCAAAGGCACGCGCGGCATCCCCTTCGCTCGTTGCGCTATAGCTCAGAAAGCCCTTGGGCTTGTTGGTGCCATTACCGCTGACGAAGGCCGCGCCCTCGGCATGGGCGAACTCGCGGGCAATCTCCTCGGCAAGCCAGGCTTCCACATCGAACTGCGCGTCGTCCAGCATCGCTTGGCTGGCGGCGGGATTGGCGTACAACTCGCCGGACGGCGGCGCGATCTCCTGGAAGGTGGGCGTCGCCGTCTCGGTCCGCGCGCCCGTCTCGGAGGCCCAGCCGGAAACCACGCCGCCGGTCGTCACCAGCTTGCGGTAGCCCGCCGTGCCGGTGCGCACCACATTGGCGATGGCGCGGACGGGCGAGACGGCTTTGAGCGCCGCCTCGATCATCTCGTCGATCTCGCGCGGCACGGCATAGCCGCCCGCCGCCCCGCTCGCGCCGGAAAAGCTCTTCAGCTCCACGCCCGCCTCGACACCCCGGCGCAGATAATTGTCCCTGAAGGCCACCCGCGCCGGGTCGGCATCCGCGCCCCTCCCGCCGCGCTGGTCCTTCACTTCCAGCGGCGGGCGCCCAGCCCGTTCCATCGCCCGCGCAGCCACAGCCGCATCCAGCGCATCCACGCGCGCCTCGATTCCCGAAATCCGGTCGGCCTGCAAGATCGCGTCGAAGCTTTCCTCCAGCACATCAGCTTTCACGTCCACCATGTCCTCATCTCCTGCGGTCAAAAGAAAAAGGGCCCGGAAGGCCCCTGAAATCGCGCACTGCCAAATTGTCCTGAATGCGCCGCTCGCAGCGCGTCTCACGCTACCGCATGCACCCGCGCCAGCGGCTGCATCGGGTATGTCACCAGGCTCACCTCCACCAGTTCCAGCACATCCAGCCGGCGGGGCCGCTCGCCCCGTGCCGCAGCCACGCGATAGCCGAAGGAAAGGCCGTCAACCGTCCCCGCGCGCAGCAGCGCGGCCGCCTTGCGCGCCGTCGCGCCGCCGCCCTCGATCCGCCCGATCACGCGCAGGCCCCGCGCATCCTCGCGGGCCATCTCGATAATGCCGATGCGCTGCCCCGCCTTATGCTGCCAGAGCAGCGGCAACGTCCCGTCCGCCCGCCGGGCAAGGCTTGCCGCGAAGGCACCGGGCGCGATCACGTCGCCGCCCTTGTCCACCCGTCCGAAGATCGCCGCATAACCCGCGAACCGGACCGATGCGCCGGAAAATGCTGCACCGCTCACGGCCGCAGCATCCGCAACAAATCCAGCTTCACCGCCAGCCCCAGCAGCACCAGTGCCGCCGCCACGCGCGCGATCCAGCCCAGCACGGCATTGCGCGCCGCCCGCCGCGCATCGCGCCAGCCGCGCAGCAATTCGCGCAGCTCGCGCACATCCTCCCGCGCCGTCGCATCGGCCAGCCCCAGCCGCTCCAGCGCCCGCGCCGCGCCCAACTCGCACGCTTCCTCCACCAGCGCGCGGATCGTCACCAGGTCGCCGCTGCGCTCGTCCGCCTGCGCGGCGAGCAGCGCCAGCATCTCGCTTTCCGCCCGCGCCGTCATGCCGCCGCTCCCGCCGCGCCGATGCCCAGCAGCGCCCGCTTTTCCTCACCGCTCAGGAAGTCCGCCGCTGCCACCCGGTCCCACAGCATTGCTCGGTCCTCGATCAACGCCGGCAGCGCATTCATGTCCACCGCCAGTTCCAGCCCCGGCATGACATCGGCAAGGCCCTGCGAGAGCCCACCCAATATCTTCTCGGCGAGCGGCAACACGGTCTGCCGCCACAGCGCCTTGTTGGCCTCGCGATAGTTGGAATAAGTGCTGTCGCCCGGCAGGCCGGCCAGCACTGGCGGCACCCCGAATGCCAGTGCGATGTCTCGCGCCGCCGCGGCCTTCAGCGCCACGAAATCCATGTCGTGCGGCGAAAGGCTCATGGATTGCCAGCGCAAGCCGCCTTCCAGCAGCATCGGCCGCCCGGCGTTGCCCGGCCCCTGGAAGGCCGCTTCCAGCTCCGCCTTCAGCCGGTCGAACTGGTCGGTCGAGAGCGCCTGTCCGTCCTCGCCTTCATAGACCAGCGCGCCGGAGGGGCGGGCGGCATTGTCGAGCAGCGCCTTGTTCCAGCGCGTCGCGGCATTGTGGATCGCCACTGCGCCGGCGGCCGCGCCCAGGCAACCCAGCCCATAATGGTCGTCGGTCGGGTTGAGCGCCTTCAGGTGGAGGATCGCGGTGCGCCCGGCCGCATCCTCGCTGGCATAGCGCGTCGCCGTCTCGCCGGCACGGTAGAGATATGCGCGCGGCCAGCCCTGCGCATCGGCCTCGATGCGCACGCGCTCGGGTCGCAGCGCATAGAGGCTCACCGGCCGCTCGTCCGCACCGTGGCCGATCTGCACATAGCCATTGCCGTGCAGCAGCAGATGCGCCGCCACGGTCTCGACCAGACTCTGACCCGCCGCCCGCCGCCGCACCAGCGCAAGCGCCGCCGCCGCATCCGCCGGTCGCACCGCCCGGGCCGTGAGCGCCGCGCTGCCCGCTGCCTCGCTCACCAGCCGCAGCGCGCGCTGCGCCACCGGATTGGCGAGCACCGCATCGCGAAGCTGCGCCTCATAGTTCTGCGGCCAGTCTCCGCCGCTCCCGCCGCCCCAGCCACAGCCCGGCCAGCCACGCCCCAGCGGCGGCCGCGGGACGGCCCCCGCGCCCTTGCGTCCAAACCATTTCATCCGATTGTCTCCCAGCTCGACTGGCTCGTCCCGTCAGCACAAAGGCAAGGCGCGGCGGCGGCACCATGGCCACCGCCGGTCGCGCGCGGTCCTGCACGCATCGTCTTCTGTCCGTATCGTCGGGCGTGCCGGCACCGACCGCACCCAAGCGCGGCCCCACACAGGCCGGCCGCCTCAAACCAACACGCCGCCGCGCGGCATATGTTCGGAATTCACATCGAGCCGCGCTCAGGCCGTCACCGGCACCAATAGCTCGCATCTCGGCGCCGCATCGGTCGATGGCACCCATGCCGCACAACCACGCGCCCGCCTGCCCGCCAACCCAGCCGCCCTCACACGCCAGCGGCGCGCACGCGCCTTCAGGCCGCGATCAGCCCCATCCCCACGCCTTTCACGGCGGCGGATGTGCGGTCGGAAACGTCCAGCTTCTCGTAGATGCGCCGCATATAGGTATCCACCGTTCCCGGCGAGATTTCCAATATGTCGGCGATCACGGTGTTGCTTTTGCCCCGCGCGACCCAGTCCAGGATCTCCTTCTCGCGGCTGGAGAGCTGCCGGTCGCGCGCTGCCTCCCCGGCGAAGAGCGCGCAGATACGCAGATGCGCCGCCTGCGCCGCGAAGTGCAGCGTGGCCAGCAGCGCCGGATCCGGCGTTTCCTTCAAGGTCATCCGGCCCAGCCCCACCACCGCGTTGCGGCCGCCGGGGCCGTAGCAGGGCAACGAGTAGCCGTCCGAGAAATTGGCCGCGCGCAGCTTTGCCCAGAAGACGCGCTCGTCCGCCGTGGTCTGCGCCGTGGCCCACACCTCGGACCAGCGCACGGGCACCCCGGCGGCCAGCGCAACGCGCGGCACGATGTCGTAGCGCTGGAAGTCGAAGGCCAGATAGGCCTCGATCTCTTCGCGCGTGAAGCCGTGTTGAAGCGGCGCGGTGGCAGGCGCGGTGCTGCCACTACGAATAATGTAGTAACTATTCGCACCGAAGCCGTAATGCCGCAAATATCGCGTCATATGCCGCCAGATCATCGGCAATGAGGTGGCATCCGCAATTCGTCTAAGGATGACGTCCATTCGGGGGGTTGTTCCTCATCGCCGGACCCATTCGTATGCACATATAATCTGTTCTTGGCAGGTATCCCCGAGTCCCGCTGTCGAATAGGCATGAATCGTCCCACGGGCATTATAAGGCTCGAAGCCGGATGTTTCCAGAACTTGTCAGTAATAATTCCGTCATCGCCCAGACGAGCGCGTCGGCCCGGTCGGGCGAGCGGCCGGGGCCTTCATAACCGCCGCCGACGGTGAGGCCGCAGAGCTGGTCTTCCAGTGCCGGGAAGCAGCCGGCATGGACCACGCGCCCCGTCTCGTAGAGCGCCGCCACCGGCTCCGCGCGCGCCGTCTTGCCCCGCGTGGCATGGACGAGCCGGAGCGGCAGCCCCGCGTCCGCCGCCCGCAGCACCGCGCGCACCATCTCGCCGCCATTATTGGCTTCGGCGACGATGCGGTCCGCCTGCCAGCGCTCGGCCGCATCGGCCACGCGCCGCGCCCATTGCTCCGGGCTCGCTCCGGCGATGGAGGCGTCCTCCAGCACATGCCCGATCCCGTCCGCGCCGCGCCCCGCCACCACGATTCCGCACGCATCGCCGTGCGCGCTCGCCGGCGGGTCCACCGCCACCACGATCCGCGCCAGCGCCGCCCGCTCCGGCGCCGGTCCCTTGCGCCGGCATTGCTCGATGAGCAGGCGCGTCCACAGCGCGCCGTCCAGATCGAGCAGCAATTCCCCGTCCAGTTCCTGCCGCCCCAGCCGCGTGCCGCCAAAACCGCGCGTCATCTCGGCCAGAAAGGCGCCGGGCAGCGCCGCGGCATTCTCTTCCGTCCGCCCGCGCGTCACCGTCACGCCGGGATCGGCCGCAAGGCGCACCACCAGGGGCACCGGCCGGGGCGTCGTCGTCGCCACGATGCGCGGGCGCGCGCCCAGCCGCATACCCATCGCCAGATTGTCCCAGGCATCCACGCCATGCGGCCATTTGCCGATCTCGTCGGCCCAGCCATGGCTGTGCTGCGGCCCGCGCAGGGAATCCGGCTCGGCCGCGCCGAAGATCCGCGCCCGTGCCCCGTTCGGCCAGTGCAATTCCCGCCGCGAAGGGAGCCAGCGCGGCCGGCGCCCGGACGGCGCGATCGCCAGCATGCCGCTCGCGCCTTCCACCATCACGCTCCGCGCATCCTCCAGCGAGGCGCCGACCAGCGCAATGCGCGCCGCGCCATCACGCTCCGCGATGCCGCGCACCCACTCCGCCCCGGCCCGCGTCTTGCCAAAGCCGCGCCCGGCCATGAGCAGCCAGGTCGACCAGTCGCCAGCCGGCGCGAGTTGCGTGGGCCGTGCCCGACACAGCCAGTCGTCCACCAGCCGCGCACGCCCCTGCGCGCCGATCGCCTCCAGAAACGCCGCGCGCTCGTCGGGCGCCAGCCGCGCCACGCGCTCCGCGATGGACCTGCCCGCCGCCATCCGCTCGCCTCTTGTCTTGCCGATACGCCGCACCGCCGCGAACAGAACCGCCCCGGCATCGCGCCGTGCCCATCACTGGCCGATGCCATTCCCACCCCGAAGCGCGCACGTCATGCCCGTCGTTCGTCATCAGCATCGACACCCCCTCCGCGATCCCGCGCATCCCCATCAATACGGCCGGCCGCCCGCGCCTGCCGCCGCTCGCTCTCCGCCAGTCGCGCCGCGATCTCGTCGAGGCAGGCATTGGCGCGGTCGGTCGAGCCGGCAGCATCACCTTCACCCGCGCCGTCCCCGCCCTCCATGCCGCACCCTTCGCCCTGCGCCGCGCGATGGGCCAGCGCCTCCTCGCGATGCGCCGAATAGAGCCGCATCGCCACCGCAAAGGGAAAGCTGCGGATCGTGCGGATATAGGCGAGTTGCCCGGTCCGCCCGTCCGTCACCGTCTCGACGCGCTCGGTGCCTTCCAGCCCCTGCCGGATCAGCGCCATTTCCAGCTCGGACCAGCCGATCTCCAGCGCCTGCCCCCAGGCCCGCGCGAAATCCGGGTCGCGGCTCTTGAGCTGATAGGCCGCCGTCAGCGACATCTGCGCCTGAGCGGCGGACTTGCGTACATTGGCGGTCTCGCTCAGCGTGGCGAGGAAGACCGCCCGGCGCTGCTCGGTCCAGCGATGGCACCGGCGTTCGGACACGATGATGGAGCCGGCGGGGCGCGCCGGCGATGTCTTTCTTGCCATGTCGGATGTTCCCGTAAGAGCGCGGTCGTCCCGGGCGCTCTGCATCGTCGGTTCAATTCTCGACGATGAGGGAGAGGTGCCAGATCAGCGTGGCGATGTCAAGGATATTTTCCCAAATAGGTTATTTATGCGATGCCAAACCGAACCGATTGCACCCCATGCACAGCCGTATGGGAAGGCCGCTCATTACCAGCCGCCTTCGCATCCCCGCCCATCTACGCCCGCACGCTCCCCGCCGCCGCCTCCGTGCGCCGGAAACGGAAGTACCAGACCTCATGCCCCTGCTTGCGCGCCTTGGCTTCGTAGCGCGTCTCGGGCCAGCCGCCGGGCCGGGTGAGGAAATCGGGCGGCGTCTCGCACAGCCACTCGAAATCCGCCCGCGCGCGCATCACCATCAGGGCCCAGCGCAGATAGACCGGATGATCGGTGCCGAAACGGAATTCGCCGCCGCGTCGCAGTTTCGCCGCGATCATATCCACCGGCCCCTTGTTCATCATGCGCCGCTTGGCATGGCGCGCCTTGGGCCAGGGATCGGGGTGGAGCAGATAGACGAAGCTCAGCGTCTCGTCCGGCACGCGCGCCAGCACCTCCAGCGCGTTGCCCATATGCAGCCGCACATTGGCCAGGCGCCGGTCGCGCACATGCCCCAGCGCGCCGACCACGCCGTTGAGGAAAGGCTCGCAGCCGATGAAGCCATGGTCGGGCAGCATGTCCGCGCGCTCGGCCAGATGCTCGCCCGCGCCGAAGCCGATCTCGAAATGCAGCGGGCGCCCACGCCCCCCCGCATCGCCGAACAGCACGCCCGCCGTCACCGGCCCCTGCTCCGGCACCTCGATCGCCGGCAGCAGCGTGTCGACGAGAGCCTGCTGCCCCTGGCGCAGCTTGTGTCCGGACTGGCGCCCATAGAGGCGGTTGAGCGTCGTGGGGTCGCCGGATTTGAAAGCAGTCATGTACGCTCGCCTGGAGAGGTTTCGAAGCGAGCGGCATCATCATCCGCCGACCCGCAAATCAAGGAAAACAAGCATCGCCAGGCCCCTGCCCGCCCGGATTCGACCGGACGGCGCCCGCGACAATGCCGCACCGCCTAGACCATTTGCCGGCCCGATGGAAATATCCATGCTCGAAACCGGCGCCCATCATCCGCCGGCAAACATGACCGGCAAGAGCGGCGGAGGGCGCCTCGCCCCACCGATGGCCCGCGCGCCAGGACGGATCGACATTGTCCTTCGGACGCATCCGGCTCCCGCCCATGATGGCCTGCAAATGGCACTTTTCCGCGCTTCCGGCACCCACCTGCCTGACGCACGCTGCGCTCCGGTCACAAAAATCACCATTTTGGCCTGTGGTCGCCTTTGGCTCGACTCGCCCTGACCTAAATGTCGATCCATCCTGGCCGTCCGGCCAACGCCCCCTGATCGGGCGCCGACCGCCCCACCCCCTACCGGCAGGGTTTCCCTTCATATTCCATGCGGTGCTGCACATAGGCCGAGCCGTTCCAGCGCACGACGGGGAAGCAGAAGCCCGGTCCGCCCACGGAGATGTCGGGCCAGCCGCCCGCGCCCTTGGTCGAGAGGAATTCCGGGATTCCCGGCGCATTGTAGAGCAGCTTCCAGTTCCCGTCCGCCTGCTCGCTCACTAACCAGAAGCCCTGCCCGGTCATGCCGTAGCAATAGGTCGTGCCTTCCGTCACGATCGCTTCCGGCCGACCATCGCCATTGAGGTCTTTCACCGTGTCGATCGTGCCGGGCTCGTAATAGGAGCCGCTGTCGGGGTCATAGCAGCCGCTCTCCCAGCGATCCCGGATCTGCTTGAAGCCGGCGGCGCGGAAGATGGCCGCATCGCGCGCCGCGCTCCCCTGCGCCGCTGCGCTGGCGGGAGCGGGCGCAGCGGTGGGAGCGGGCGCCGCCGGCGCCGCGGCTGTGCCGGCTGCGCGCCCGGCAGCCGACGCGGCAGGCGCTGTCTGGCCGGGGCTCGCCGGCGCCGGGGATGCCCCAGCCGCTCTCGGCACATAGCTCTGCCCGTTATAGACCATGGTCTGGATCTTGCCGCCGCCCGTCACGTTCAGCACGAACCAGCCATTGGCCACCGTGCCCACCGCCTGCATGCTGCCTGGTCCATCCAGAATGCGCCTCCAGTTGCCCGCGGCATCCTGCGTCGCCACCGCATACCAACGTGCGTCCATCTGGTAGCAACTGCCCGTGTCGACGAAGACCGCTTCCTTACGGCCATCCCCGTTCATGTCCACGAAGGTGATGCGCGGGTTCGCCGCCCTGCCGCAGCGATTGGTCGGGTTCCGGCCGTCCGCGCTGATCGGGAAGCCCCCGGCGGCATAGAGCTGCCGGGCCTGCGCCTGCGTCATGCCTGCCGTCTGCGCGCCTGCCGCCGTGCCCAGAAGCGAGAGCGCACCGAGCGCACCGGCGCGGAATGTCACGAGTCGCATGGCCGTCCCCTCAACCTATCAGTGAAGACAGATTGCCGGGATTCGGCCGCCCGTACAAGCCACGCCGTCAACGCCTCGCCGTGGCGCAAACGAAAAAGGCGCCGGTGCTCTCGCCCGGCGCCTTTTCATCTGTTCCCGGCGGGAAAAATGCCGGAGCGTCAGCCCAGCGCCGCCTTCAGCTCCTCGACCAGATCGGTGCGCTCCCAGGGGAAGAAATCCCCTTCCGCCTTGCGGCCGAAATGACCATAGGCCGCCGTCTTGCGGTAGATCGGCTTGTTGAGGCCCAGATGGGTGCGGATGCCGCGCGGCGTCAGGCCGCCCAGCGTCGTGATCTTGCCGATCGCCGCCTCGATCTTGTCGTCGCCCACCGTGCCGGTGCCATGCGTGTCGACATAGAGCGAGAGCGGCTTGGAAACGCCGATCGCATAGGCAAGCTGGATGGTGCAGCGCCGGGCGAGCCCCGCCGCCACGATGTTCTTGGCCAGATAGCGCGTGATATAGGCCGCCGAGCGGTCCACCTTGGTCGGGTCCTTGCCCGAGAAGGCGCCGCCGCCATGGGGTGCCGCGCCGCCATAGGTGTCGACGATGATCTTGCGGCCGGTCAGGCCCGCGTCGCCGTCCGGCCCGCCGATCTCGAAGCTGCCGGTCGGGTTGATGTGATATTCAGTGGCGTCGGAAAGCAGTTCGGCGGGCAGCACATCGGCCACCACCTTCTTCACATAGGCCTTGAGCTGCGCTTCCTTCTCACCCTGGTCATAGCCCTTGGCATGCTGGGTGGAGACGACGATGGCGGTCGCGGCGACCGGCTTGCCGTTCTCGAAACGCAGCGTCACCTGGCTCTTGGTGTCCGGCTCCAGGAACGGTGCCGCACCCGAATGGCGGTCGGCGGCCATGCGCTCCAGGATCTTGTGGCTGTAGTCGAGCGTCGCCGGCATGAGGTCCGGCGTCTCGTCGCAGGCGAAGCCGAACATGATGCCCTGGTCGCCGGCGCCTTCATCCTTGTTGCCGCTGGCGTCCACGCCCTGCGCGATATGCGCCGACTGGCCATGCAGATTGTTCTCGAAGCGCAGCGTCTCCCAGTGGAAGCCTTCCTGCTCATAACCGATATCCTTGACGGTCTGGCGCACCGTCTTCTCGATCTCGTCGAGCGCGCCGGGTGCCCACTGGCCGTTCTCGTAGACGCCCTTGCAGCGGATTTCGCCGGCCAGCACCACGAGCTGGGTGGTGGTCAGCGTCTCGCACGCGACACGCGCTTCCGGGTCCTTGCTCAGGAACAGATCGACGATGGCATCGCTGATCTGGTCGGAGACCTTGTCCGGGTGCCCCTCGGACACGCTTTCGGACGTGAAAAGATAACTGGCGCGCATGTATGCAGGACCTTTCTTCTAGCGGCTCTGCCTGGCCGCGATTGATATAAAGAAATGTTTATGTGGACGCCTTAACGGCTGCGCCGGGCAATGGCAACGGCGCTCACCAGCAGCGCCAGCGCAAGCCCCACGGGAAGCGCGTTGCCACCGCGCGAGAAGAGCGTGGCACCGGCCGCGCGCGGCAGCCGCGCATGGATCGCCCCCTGCGCGCCCAGGCCGATGGCGTCGCGCACCTGCCCGGTCGCGTCCACCAGCGCGGAAATCCCCGTCGGCGTCGAGCGAATCACGGGCAGCCCTTCCTCGATGGCGCGCAGCCGCGCCTGCGCCAGATGCTGCGGCGGCCCCCAGCTCCCGAACCAGGCATCGTTGGAGGGGTTGAAGAGGAAGTCGGGCCGAGGCCCCGTCGCCACCACCTGACCGGAGAAGGTGATCTCATAGCAGATCTGCACCCCCATGCGCAGCGCAGCGCGCACACCGGCCTCCGCGCCGGGCAGACGCAGCGTCCCGGGCCCCGGCCCCGGCCAGAAATCGACGTCGCCCGGCACCAGCCGGGAAAGGCCGATGGCGGTCAGCAGCGAGCGCATGGGCAGATATTCGCCATAAGGCACCAGATGGGCCTTGTCGTAGCGGCTCAGCAGCCGGCCGCGCGCGTCCATCACCCACAGGCTGTTGTTCGCGCCCTCCAGCCGCCTCGTGTCGATCGCCTCGCTGTCCTGCGCATAATGGAACTTGTCGCCGCCCAGCATCAGCAGGTCGTCCGGCCCCAGCAGCGTCGCGATCCGCGCCCGCCACCCCGGCTCCATGTCCAGAATGGCCGGCACAGCCGCCTCGGGCCAGAAGATGAGGCGCGGCTGTGCACGCGCCGGGCCGGTCAGAAGTGCCAGCCGGCGGAAATTCAGCTCCTCCAGCCCGGAATCATATTTCTCGTTCTGGTTGATGTTGGGCTGGACGATGGTGATCGCGGCGCGCGGATCGGCCTCGCCCGCCGACACCTCTTCTCCCTGCGCATGGAGATGCACGCGGACCAGCCCGAGCAGGCCTGCCAGCGCGATCCCGCCCAGCACCAGCCCCGCCGGCCGCCATTGCCGGTGCGCCGCCCACCACAATGCGCCGCTCGCCAGCATCGCCACCAGACCCAGCCCATAAGTGCCGATGACGGTCGCAAGCTGGTCCACGCCGGCGCCGAGCCAGATTACACCCAGCGGATTCCAGGCAAAGCCCGTGAACAGCGTGGCGCGCAGATATTCGCTCAGCACCCAGCAGCAGGCGAGGATCGTGGCGAAGAGCCGCGGCTGGCCGCGCCCCGAGATCCAGCCCAGCAGCGCTGCCATCGCCGGAAAGAGCGCCAGATAGAAGGAGAGCGCGACAACCGCCGGATAGCCCAGCGCAGGCGGCATGGAGTCCTGGAACGTGAAGGCGTGGGCAATCCAGTTGAGGCCAAGGGTGAACTGTCCCAGCCCGAAGAGATAGCCGATCGTCGCCGCGCTTTTGCGGCTGCGCGCGATCCAGATCAGGTGGATGAACAGCGCAAGGCAAGCCAGCGTCACCGGCCACAGCCCCAGCGGTGCGAATCCCGTAGCGGAGAGCGCGCCGGCCAGCAGCGCGAGCAGTCCCGGCCGCCGGACCGCGAACGCCGTCGCGCGGGCGCGCCAGCCCGTCATGAGGCGAGAATGGTGCTCATGGTCGCCGCGCTGCACTTGTCGCTGCCGCCCGGGCCAGTGAAGGCGCCGGCCAGCAAGACGCCGCCCACCACCAGCACCACGAAGCCGATGCTGATCGCGGTGAGATAGCGCTCCAGATAGACCTTGATCGGCGCGCCGAACTTCCAGAACAGCACGCCCACCAGCACGAACTGCACGCCGCGCGAGAGCGTGCTCGCCCAGATGAAGGTGAAGAGCGGCAGCCCGATGAAGCCCGCCGTGATGGTGATGAGCTTGAAGGGAATGGGCGTCGCGCCCTTGATGAGGATGATCTCCGCGCCATACTCGCGCAGGTAGCAGGCCGCCTTGGGGAAGCTCGCGGTCAGGTGCAGCCAGTCGAGCAGAGTCGCGCCCACGGTCGCGAAGAGATAATGGCCCACCGCATAGCCCAGCAGCCCGCCTGCCACCGAGGCGAGCGTGCATACGATGCCGTAGCGCAGCGCCTTGTCCGGCCGCGCCAGGCACATGAGCCCCAGCAGCGGATGCGGCGGAATGGGGAACACGCTGGATTCGAGGAAGGAAAAGAAGATGAGCCACCATTCGGCGTGGCGGTGCGCGGCCTTGGCCAGCGTCCAGTCATAGAGGCGTTTCAGCATCGCGGGCGGGGCATAGCCGGCTTTTCACAAGCGCGCCAGCGCCTGCTGCGGCGCGGGGCGGGGCCAGTGCATTTTTGGGGACAGGACAGAGCCGCCTTCATCCGCATTGCGGCCGCCCCCCGCAAACTGCTAGCCCGCTCGGCATCGAGAAGCTCGGGGAGAGAGAAAGAGATGAAGGGCGCGCAGGGCACCATCGAAGCGGATTTCGTCGTCATCGGCGCGGGCAGCGCGGGCTGCGTGCTCGCCAACCGGCTGAGCGCCGATCCGGCCGACCAGGTGGTTCTGCTGGAAGCGGGCGGCGAGTGCCGGCATCCGCTCATCGACATGCCGCTCACCTGGATGCAGGCCGCCGCGAACCGGCGCTTCATCTGGGGCAATGAAAGCGCGCCCGACCCGGATCGGCTGGGCCGTACCGAGCCCATTCCGCGCGGCAAGGTGCTGGGCGGCTCCTCTTCCATCAACGGCACCATGTATGTGCGCGGCGCGGCGGCGGATTATGACGGCTGGGCCGCCGCCGGCCTGCCCGGCTGGAGCCATGCCGAGGTGCTGCCCTATTTCAGGCGCTCCGAGCAGCATTGGCGCGGCGCCAGCGCGGATCATGGCGGCGAGGGCCCCCTGCACGTCTCGCCCATGGCGCGCGATCCCATCCTCTTCCCCGCTTTCCTCGAAACCGCGCGGACGCTGGGCTACGACGCCGCCGAGGATTTCAACGTCGCCCGGCCGGAGGGCTTCGGCATGCCGGATTGCACCATCCGGCAGGGTCGCCGCCACAGCACCGTGCGCGCCTTCATCGATCCCGTGAAGAGCCGCCCCAATCTGCGCATCGAGACGCATGCGCTGGTCACGCGCATCCTCGTCGAGGATGGGCGCGCTATCGGCGTCGAATATCGGCAAGGCGGGGCCCTCCGCCAGGTCCGCGCCCGCCGCGAGGTGATCCTGAGCGCGGGCGCCATCAATTCCCCGCAGATCCTCATGCTCTCCGGCATCGGCCCCGCCGCGCATCTGCGCGAGATGGGCGTCGATCCGCTGCTCGACCTGCCCGGCGTCGGCGCGAACCTTCAGGATCACCCCATTGCGCTCAGCTTCTGGGCCGCGTCGCGCCCCGTGACGTTCGACAGCCACACCCGGCTCGACAAGCTCGCTTTGTCCTTCCTGCGCTGGCAGCTCTCTGGCACCGGCACGATGAGCCAGAGCCCCATGTCCATCCAGGGTTTCCTGCGCTCCAGCGCCGCGCAGGAGAGGCCGGACTGGCAGTTCCAGATCGTCCATTCGAGCTATGCCGCGCGGCCATGGTTTCCCGGCTGGCGCAAACCCGCCGGCCATCAGTTCTCGCTGGGCGTCCTGCTCCTCGATCCCGAGAGCCGGGGCGCCGTCAGTCTCGCCTCGCCCGATCCCGCGGCACTGCCGAAGATCCAGCTCAATTTCCTCAGCGCCCAGGGCGACGTGGAGCGCCTGCGCCAGGCCGTGCGCTTCATGCGCCGCTTCATGACCGCCGCACCCGCGAGCGAGCTGGTCGGCGCCGAGCTGGCACCGGGCGGCGACCCCGCCGAGCGGGACAGCGATGCCGCCATTGACGGCTGGAACCGTGCCAGCGTGATGAGCGGCGGCCATGCCGCCAGCACCTGCGCCATGGGCACGGACGAGCGCGCGGTGGTGGATGCGCGGCTGCGCGTGCGCGGCATCCCGGGCCTGCGCATCGCGGACGCCTCCGTCATGCCCAACATCATCCGGGGCAACACCAATGCCCCCGTCATCATGATCGCCGAGAAGGCCGCCGACATGATCCTGGGAAAAGCCTGAAGGAATTTTCACGCGGAGGCACGGAGCGCGGCGAGAAGAAAGCGCCGCAGGCTCTCTCCAATCTCTGCGCCTCTGCGCGAACCGAATTCAGCCCGCCGACGCCCCACCCACCGCCAGGCAAGCCGCGAACATCAGCAACCCCGCGAACCGATTGGAACGGAACTTCACCAGCGGATCGGCGCCATGCTGCTTCAGCGTGCCGACCTGCCACAGGACCTGCCCCGCCATCGGCAGCAGCGCGGCCATCGCCAGCGGCACCTGCGCCGTCAGCCAGAATGCCGCACCCCACAGCAGCAGCGCGAGGCCATAGCAGAGCCCCACGCCCGCCTTCACATGCGTGCCCATGGCCCGCGCGCTCGATTTGATGCCGGCCAGCGCGTCGTCCTCCAGATCCTGCAAGGCATAGATGGTGTCATAGCCCACCACCCAGAACAGGCAGCCGGCATAGAGCAGCAGGCCCGCCGCGTTCATGCCGCCGGTCACGTCCACCCAGCCGACCGGCGCCGCCCAGCTGAACACCAGCCCCAGCCAGACCTGCGGCCACCAGGTGATGCGTTTCATGAAGGGATAGGCGGCGACCAGCAGCAGGCTCGCCAGCGCCACAATCTGCGCAATCCCGCGCAATTGCAGCAGCACGAGCAGGCCGACAAGACTGAGCGCGACCAGCCAGGCCCAGGCCGCCCGCAGCGAAACCGCGCCACTGGCGACCGGCCGGCTCGCCGTGCGCGCCACCTGCGCATCGAGATCGCGGTCGACGATGTCGTTATATACGCAGCCCGCCCCGCGCATGACGATGGCGCCGAGCAGCAGCCACGCGATGAGCGGCCAGCGCTCCGGCAGTCCACCCGCCAGCGCGACCGCCCAGGCGCCCGGCCAGAACAGCAGCCACCAGCCGATCGGCCGGTCGAACCGCGCCAGCAGCGCATAGGGCCGCGCCGCGCGCGGGAGCAGGCGCAGCAGGCCACGCACCTCGGTATCGGGCATGTGCGCGGCCGGATCGGCGGCGGCGGAGGGAGAGGGAGATGCGTTTGCGTCGGCCATGTCGGTCTCGCCGCTCCCTCTGCCACAGATGGCCCGGCCCTGCACAGGGGAGAAAATGGCAACCTTCTTCCGCGCGCCGCATTGGTTGCGGGAAAGGAGATTACGCATGGAAGACGAACGGGTCTGGACCCATGAAAAGCGGCTGTGGACCGGCAGCGGGGCGGAGATCGCCGGCATCGTCGACCCATCCTGCCTGATGGTCGTCCCCGCCGCACCTTTCCTCATGGAAGGAGAGGCAGCCCTCCAGGCCATGGACCGCGCGCCGCGCTGGACGCATGTCGACCTGGCGCACGGCCGCATCGTGCGCCCGCAGGACGGGCTCATCGTCGTCGCTTACAAGGCGTTCGCGCAGCGCGAGGATGGCGAGGAATACAACGCCTGGTGCACCTCCACCTATCGGCGTGCCGGCCATGACGACTGGCATCTCGTCCAGCATCAGCAGATGCAGGCGGCGGACGGCCCACTCCGGTCAGGCTGACAGCGCACCGCCACGCGGTTGCGCCCCCGGCCGCGCTTGGCTAGGCGAGCGTCATGCCCGCCACGCCCGCCTGGCCCCCGCGCAGCGCCCCGCGCCTCCATGTCGAGGCCGTGCTGGGGCCTGACGTCGCCGTGCCCGTCGAGGGCAATGCCGCTCATTATCTCCTCTCCGTCATGCGCGTGAAGGAGGGGGACACCGTCCTTCTCTTCGATGGGCGGAGCGGCGAATGGGCCGCCCGCGCCGAAAGCCTGCGCAAGCGCGATCTGGTGCTGCGCTGTGTGGCCAGTACGCGGCCGCTCGAAACCGTCCCGGATTTCTGGCTCTGCGTCGCCCCCATCCGCAAGGGCCGTATCGACCTCGTCGCCGAGAAAGCCTGCGAACTGGGCGTGGCCCGCCTCGTGCCCGTGGGCACCGAGCGCGCCGTGGTCGACAAGATCAATGCCGATCGGCTGCGCGCGCATCTGATCGAGGCGGCCGAGCAATGCGGCCGCACCGCCCTGCCCGATCTCGCCCCGCTCGTCACCCTGCCGCGCCTGCTGGAGGCGTGGCCCGCCGGGCGCGCGCTCTTCTTCGCCGACGAGACCGGCGGCGACCCCATGGCGCGGGCCTTCGCCGCCCATCCCGGCCCGGCCGCCCTGCTCGTCGGCCCCGAGGGCGGCTTCACCACGCAGGAGCGCGCGCTCATCCGCGCGCTGCCGGATGCCCGCCCGATCTCGCTCGGCCCGCGCATCCTGCGCGCCGAAACAGCCGCCATCGCCGCCACCGCCTGCTGGATGGGCAGCAATGGCGACTGGCGCTGAATCCCGCGTTTGACAGCAAAAAAGTTGCGAAACGAAATGAATTTGCCTGTGGCTGGCAAAAACCCTATGGGCCGCCGCACAGGCGGGAGAAGCAGAAAAGCATGAGCACGCGGACGCAATCGGCAGGCGACGATCCGGTCATCGAGAGCCACGACCAGCTCGTTACCTTGTTCGAGGCGGGCGAGAAGCCCAGCGACCGCTGGAAGATCGGCACCGAGCACGAGAAGTTCGTCTATCGCACTGCCGATCACCGCGCGCCGAGCTATGACGAGCCCGGCGGCATTCGCGATCTGCTCGCGGGCTTGGGCGATTATGGCTGGGAACCCGTGTTCGAGGGCGACACGGTCATCGCGCTCTCGGGCGACGATGGCACGATCAGCCTGGAGCCGGCCGGCCAGCTCGAACTCTCCGGCGCTCCGCTCGACACGCTGCACGAGACATGCGCCGAGACCGGCCGTCATCTCACGCAGGTGAAGGCCGTCGGCGAGCGACTGGGGCTGGGCTTTCTGGGTCTGGGCATGTGGCCGGACAAGACCCGCGCCGAGCTGCCGATCATGCCCAAGGGCCGCTACGAGATCATGCTGCGCCACATGCCGCGCGTAGGCACCATGGGCCTCGACATGATGCTGCGCACCTGCACCGTCCAGGTCAATCTCGACTACAGTTCCGAAGCGCGCATGGTGAAGATGTTTCGCGTCTCGCTGGCGCTCCAGCCGCTCGCCACCGCGCTGTTCGCCAACTCGCCCTTCACGGAAGGGGCGCCCAATGGCTATCTCTCCTACCGCAGCCATATCTGGTCGGACACCGACCCGGCCCGCACCGGCATGCTGCCTTTCGTCTTCGAGGATGGCTTCGGCTATGAGCGCTATGCCGACTATGCGCTCGACGTGCCCATGTATTTCGTCTTCCGCGACGGCCAGTATATCGACGCCGCCGGCCAGAGCTTCCGCGATTTCCTCGCCGGCAAGCTCCCGGCCCTGCCCGGCGAGCGGCCGCACATGAGCGACTGGGAGGACCATCTCTCCACGGCCTTCCCCGAAGTGCGCATGAAGAGCTTTCTGGAGATGCGCGGCGCGGACGGCGGCCCCTGGAGCCGCATCTGCGCGCTGCCCGCCTTCTGGGTCGGCCTGCTCTATGACGACACCGCGCTCGATGCCGCCTGGGATCTGGTCAGGCACTGGTCGATGGACGAGCGCGAGACCCTGCGCAACGCCGTGCCGCGTCTCGGCCTGCGGGCGCCCATCCACGGCGGCCGCACGCTCGGGGACATTGCCGGCCAGGTGCTCGATATCGCCCGCGCCGGCCTCACCGCCCGCGCCCGCCTCAATGGCGCCGGCGACAATGAGACGGGCTATCTCCAGGCGCTGGACGAGATCGTCGCGCGCGGCCGCACGCCCGCCGAATCCCTGCTGGAGCGCTATAACGGCGCCTGGGCCGGCGACCTGAGCCGCGTCTACGCCGAGGAGAGCTTCTGACGCACGGGCCCTTCGGTCCGGCGTCATCCCCGGCACGACCGGCTTGAAGCGGACGGGCCATGCGTCGTACTGCTGCGCCCGCCATCGAGTCCCCGGGGAGTTCTTCCATGCGTTACAACAAGCTCGGCCGCACCGGCCTGCTCGTCTCAGAGCTGTGCCTCGGCACCATGACCTTCGGCGAGACCGAGGGCCGCTGGAAGATGATGGGGCAGCTCGATCAGCCCACCGCCGATGCGATATTGAAGGCCGCGCATGACGCCGGCATCAATTTCGTCGACACGTCGAACAGCTATGCCGAGGGCGGGTCCGAGGCGCGGCTCGGCCAGGCCATCCGCAATCTGGGCCTTGCCCGCGAGGATCTGGTCATCGCCACCAAGGTGTTCAGCCCCATGGGGCCCGGCGTCAATGCGCGCGGTCTCTCGCGCAAGCACATCATGGATCAGGTCAAGGCCAGCCTGAAGCGGCTCGGGACGGACTATATCGATCTCTATCAGGTGCATGGCTGGGATTCGGTCGCGCCGGTCGAGGAGACGGTGGACGCGCTGGACCGGCTCGTGCGCGATGGGCTGGTGCGCTATGTCGGCGCCTCCAACTGGGCGGCCTGGCAGGTGATGAAGGCCCATGGCATCGCGGCCACGCGCGGCCTTGCCCGCTTCGAGAGCATCCAGGCTTATTACACCGTCGCCGGTCGTGATCTGGAGCGCGAGATCGTGCCCATGCTGCGCTCGGAGGAAGTCGGCCTCATGGTCTGGAGCCCGCTCGCCGGCGGCCTGCTCTCCGGCAAATATGCCGAGGGCGGCGAGGGCGAGGGGCGGCGCGCCAGCTCGGCCTTCCCGCCCGTGGACCCGCAACGCGCGCAGGCCGTCATCGCGGCGATGAAGCCCATGGCCGAGGCGCGCGGCGCCACCATCGCGCAGATCGCCATTGCCTGGCTGCTCCATCAGCAGGTCGTCACCAGCGTCATCGTCGGCGTGCGCCGGCTCGACCAGCTCACCGACAATATGGCCGCCTGCGCCATCGACCTGACTGAGGAAGAGCTGGCGACGCTGGACACGGTAAGCAAACTCGCGCCGGAATATCCCGGCTGGATGCTCGCTGTGCAGGGCACCTATCGCGATGTGCCCGGCGTGACGCCCTCGCGCTGGCGGTCCTGACCGAGGGCTGAGAACGGGCTGGCGCGGCGCCGGGCGACGGCCTAGACATGCCCCATCGTCAGCAGGTTCGGAGAGGTTCGATGCGGTCCAGACTCTTTCTTCTGCTGGCCACATGCGGACCGGCGGCGGCCTTCGCACAGAGCCCCGCCACACCCCCGGCGCAGGGCGGTTCGGCGCAGGGCGATGTCGCCATCACCATCTATTCGGACATGGCGCTGGTCGAGGACAAGCGCACGCTCACGCTGCCCGCGGGCATCAGCCGCCAGGAATTCCCGGACGTATCCGCCGCCATCCGCCCGGAGACGGTGACACTGGGCGGCACGGGCATCGAGATCGTCGAACAGAATTTCGACTATGACCTGCTCTCACCCGACAATCTGATGCGCAAGGCCGAGGGGCAGACCGTCACGCTGCTGCGCACCAACCCCGCCACCGGTGCCCAGACGCGCGAGAGCGCCAGGGTGCTCGCGGTCAATGGCGGCGTGGTGCTGGAGACGGGCGGCAAGATCGAGGTGCTGCGCGACGATGGACTGCCCGTGCGCGTGCTCTTCGACCGAATCCCGCCCGACATGCGCGCGCGGCCCACGCTTTCGGTCACGCTCGACACTGAGCGGGCCGGCGCGCAGCCGCTCACTCTGCGCTATCTCACCTCGGGCCTTGGCTGGCGCGCGGACTATGTCGGCCTGTTCGACGAGGCCAATGCCCGCATGGACCTGCAAGGCTGGATCACGCTGACCAATTCGACCGGCACCGCCTTCCCCAATGCCCGCCTGACGCTCGCCGCGGGCGATCTCATGAGCCTCCAGCAATATCGCCGCCCGCAGCCCATTGGCGGCGTCGTGCGCCCCAATGGCGATTTCGGCGCGGACGACAACCGGCTGGGCGACCTCTATCTCTATCCGCTCGACGCGCGCACCAGCGTCGCCACCAACCAGCAGAAGCAGGTCTCCTTCCTCGATGTCGCCGGCGTGGCCGCGAAGCGCGGCTACCGCTTCGACTGCGCCTGGCTCTGCCAGAGCGAGGAGCCCGCCGCCGCGCAGAGCATCCTGCGCTTCTCGACCGGCAGCAAGGGAGGCCTGGGCCACGCCCTGCCCGCCGGCACCGTGCGCGTCTATATGCGCGATCCCGAGGATAAGGCCCGCTTCGTGGGCGAAAGCCGCATCGCCCACACCGCCGGCGGATCGGATGTCGACCTGCCGACCGCGCTCGCCTTCGACGTCAAGGTGCGCCCCGTGCTCGACCGGCGCGACACCGTGACCGACAGCGAGTGGACCAACAGCGCCAACTACCGCATCGTGCGCGATGGCGAGGTCTCCACCGTCACCGTCCAGCGCCAGAAGCAATATTGGCGCACGCAGATGCGCTACATCCTCACCAACGCCCGCTCCCAGCCGGTGGAGGTGGAACTGCGCCAGGCCGGCCTGCAAGGCTGGCGCGAGGGCACGCGCGTCACGCAGGAGAGCCTGCCCGGCACGCAGGACGGCAGCGACGTGCGCCAGTGGACCGTGCCGGTGCCCGCCAGGGGCCAGGCCGAACTCACCGTCACTTATCTCACCAGCTTCTGACGGGCGCGGTGCGCGGCTGGATCATCCTGCTGCTGGCGCTGGCACTGGTCCCCGGCACGGCCCGTGCACAGCCGCCGGTCGTGGTCTCGGCCGGGCCGCAATCGGTGGCCGTCACCATCTATCGCGACAATGAGCGCGGCAAGGGCCAGACCATCCGCTTCGACAGGAACGGCGCCGCGCCGCTCGGCGGCTTCGCTCTGATCGACGAGGTCCGCGACGTGGACCTGCCGCCCGGCGCGGTGACGGTGCGCTTCGAGGGCGTGGCAAGCGGCATCGTCCCCCAGAGCGCGCTGCTCTTCGACACCGATCTGGCGGAAAAGAATTTCGATTCCCGCCTGCTGTCCGAGCGCGGCCTCATCGATGCCTTCACGGGCCAGCGCGTCACCATCCGCCGCACGCATGCCGGCACGGGCGAGCAGACGCTCGAACAGGGCACCATCGTCTCCCGGCCGGACGGGCTCATCCTCCAGACCGCCGGCGGCTATGAGGCGATCCGGTGCGAGGGCGGCTTCACGACCTTGCTCTACCCCGGCAAGCCCGTCGATCTCACCGCGCGACCCACTTTGTCGCTCACCACCCGCGCGGACCAGACGGGCGGCCGCGTGCGGCTGCGCCTCGTCTATCTCGCCGCCAATTTCGACTGGCAGGCCAATTATGTCGGCACCTTCGCACCGGACGGCGCCTCGCTGGATCTGATGGCCTGGATGACGGTCGCGAGCCATGATCGCACCAGCTTCCCCGATGCCGAGCTGAGCGCCATCGCCGGCCGCGTCTTCCGCGCCCTCTCCCAGGCGCAGGAGCGCACCGCCCAGATGGAAGCGCGCCGGCGCGATCCCTATTCGCCGGGCAATATCGTCCTTGCCGCCAATTGCTGGCCGCAGGACACGACCAGCATAGACCCTCTGCCGCCACCCGCCGAAATGATGCTCATGGACCTGGCGCTTCCGGCCCCCGCGCCTCCCCCGCCCCCGTCCGTCATGGCCAGGGCATCGGCGGCGCGCATCGTCCAGCGCACCGACGTGGGCGATCTCAAACTCTACACCGTGCCGCAGCTCACCACGCTCGCGCCGCGCAGCATGAAGCAGGTCCGCTTTCTCGACACGCGCACCGTCCAGGGCGAGGCGCTCTATCGGGCGCGTTATGCGGACGAGGCGCTCTTCGACGAGAAGCGGCTTTTCCGTTTCCGCAACGACAAGGCGGCGGGTCTGGGCGAACCGCTGCCGATGGGCAAGATGACCCTGTTCCAGGAAACGCGGCTCGGCCGGCAGTTGCTGGGCGAGGCCAGCATCGAGGACAAGGCGCAGGATGAGCAGGTGGAGATCGAGCTGCCCGAGACGCCGGAGCGGATGATCGACGCCGAGGAGACATGGCTGCGCGACGAGAAGGACGGCACGCGCCGCCGCGTCACCGTCACCAACGACCATGTTTTCCCCATCCTCGCCGAAATCGCCTTCGCGGACACGGAAACTCATCGGCTCAGCACCTTCTCCCAGTCGCTGGTCACGCGCGACGGCCGGAAGATCTGGCGCGTGGCGGTGCCCGCCCGGAGCGCGCGCGCCATCATCTTCCGCAGCCGGAATACGCCCGCACCCGGCCGGAAATAATGGTCTCCGGCACTCTCGACACACCCTCCTGCGCCTGCGCAGGCAGGAGCCCAGGGCGACAAGATACAGCGGCAGCCTCGCCTTGACCTGTCCTAGCGCTCCATATCCGCCTTGAGCCGGGCCAGCATCGCCACGGCGTGCGCCGCATGAGGGCCGATCCAGCGCTCGTGGATGGCATGGATGGGCAGCGGATTGAGGTGGTTCCAGCGCTCGCGCCCACGGCGCACGGCCGTCACCAGATCCGCCTCTTCCAGCACCTTGAGATGCTGCATCACCGTGCAGCGGTCCAGCTCCGGGAAATGCGCGCAGAGCGTGCCGGTGGTGAGCGGCTGGTCGCGCAGATCGTCGAGAATCTGCCGGCGCACGGACGAGGAGAGTGCCTTGAAGACCCGGTCATGCGCATCGCCGATTGACATGTTATATTTTTATAACATAATATCGCGCACCTCAAGCGGAAAGGCCGCGTCATGGACCTCAGCTTCACGGTTTCCATCCATATCGCCCGCCCCGTCCACGATGTGTTCGAGGCCGTGGCCGATCCGGCCAGCCTCTCGGCCTATTTCACCACCGGCGGCGCACGGGGCCGGCTGGAGAGCGGCGCGGTCGTGACCTGGGATTTCCACGATTTTCCCGGCGCATTCCCCGTCCATGTCGTGGAGGTGGTGCCGGACGAGAAGATCGTGCTGCGCTGGGCCGCTCATGAAGGCCAGGCGGAGGGGCGCGCCGACACGCCCTATGAAACCGAAGTCACCATGACCTTCGAGCCTGTCGAGGGGGGCGCGCGCACGCTGGTTTCCATCAGCGAGCGCGGCTGGCGCGAAACCCCGGCCGGCCTGGCGGGTTCCTACGGCAATTGCTTCGGCTGGTCGCACATGATCTGCGCGCTCAAGGCCTGGCTCGAACATGGCATCAACCTGCGCGCGGGCGCGTTCAAATAAGCGGCCGCGCGTCGGGGCGATTGGAACGGGCCGTTCCTTCCCGCGTTGAATCCCTGAAAGGAATTTTCAGGATGGACGAGATCCACAAGGATGCCGAAAGCGCCCGCGCGGGCTCGACACCGCATATCGTGCGCTATGTGCTTGCAACGTCGCTCTTCCTTGCGATCGCTTGCCTTACCCTGATCTGGGTCGTCGGCGCGCTCGGCACGCCCTGATCGCGGATTTCGTCGCCCCAGGCGCCGGCGCGATCAGCGGTCCCGCCGGCCCAGCAGCCGCAGCCGCAGCGCATTGAGCTTGATGAATCCCGCCGCATCGCGCTGGTCATAGGCGCCGGCATCATCCTCGAACGTCACCACCTTCTCGCTATAGAGCGAATGGGGCGACTTGCGGCCGACGACGACGCAATTGCCCTTGTAGAGCTTGAGGCGGACGGTGCCGCTCACCTTCTCCTGACTGTAGTCGATGGCGGCCTGCAACATCTCGCGCTCTGGCGCGAACCAGAAGCCGTTGTAGATCAGCTCGGCATAGCGCGGCATCAGCTCGTCCTTGAGATGCGCCGCGCCCCGGTCGAGCGTAAGCTGCTCGATGCCGCGATGCGCCTGATAGTAGATGGCGCCGCCCGGCGTCTCGTACATGCCGCGCGATTTCATGCCCACAAAGCGGTTCTCGACCAGATCGAGCCGGCCGATGCCGTGCTTGCGGCCCAGATCGTTGAGCGCGGTCAGCAGCGTCGCCGGGCTCATCGCCAGGCCGTTCAGCGCCACGCCGTCGCCGCGCTCGAAATCGATGGTGATATATTCCGGCTCGTCCGGCGCATCCTCGGGATTGACGGTGCGCGAGTAGACATAGTCCGGCACCTCTTCCCACGGGTCCTCCAGCACTTTCCCCTCGGAGGAGGTGTGCAGCATGTTCGCATCGGTGGAAAAGGGCGCCTCGCCGCGCTTGTCCTTGGCGACCGGGATCTGGTGCTGCTCGGCAAACTCGATGAGCTTGGTGCGGCTGGTCAGGTCCCATTCGCGCCAGGGGGCGATCACCTTGATGTCCGGCTGGAGCGCATAATAGCTCAGCTCGAAGCGCACTTGGTCATTGCCTTTGCCGGTCGCGCCATGGGCCACGGCGTCGGCGCCCACGGCCTTGGCGATCTCGATCTGGCGCTTGGCGATGAGGGGCCGCGCGATGGAGGTGCCGAGCAGGTAAAGACCCTCGTAGAGGGCATTGGCGCGCATCATCGGGAAGACATAATCGCGCACGAATTCCTCGCGCAGATCGTCGATGAAGATATGCTCGTCCTTCACGCCCGCGAGCTTGGCCTTCTGCCGCGCGGGCTCCAGTTCCTCGCCCTGGCCCAGGTCGGCGGTGAACGTCACGACCTCGCAGCCATAGTTGGTTTGCAGCCATTTCAGGATCACGCTGGTGTCGAGGCCACCGGAATAGGCAAGGACAACGCGCTTGATGGACTCGGACATGGGCAGATCCTGTTGGCTGGATGGGGACGGGCGCGCGGTTATCAGGGGCGGCGCTCCAGTGCAACCATATCGCCGGGGGCGCTATCCTCGCGCCGCGCGAATCGCTATCATGAAACCGGCCCCAGGGAGGGCCGGGAGCGGATCATGGCGGACACGAAGACCAAGCCCACCTCCACCAGCGTCGCGGATTTCATCGCCGCGCTGCCCAAGCCCGTCCGCCGCGCCGATGCGCAGGCGCTCGTCCCCCTGATGGAGCGGATCAGCGGCGAGCAGGCGGTCATGTGGGGGCCCTCGATCATCGGCTTCGGCACGCATCATTATCGCTATGAGAGCGGCCGCGAGGGCGATGTCTGCCGCATCGGCTTCTCGCCGCGCGCCGGACACCTCGTCTTCTACATCCTCAACGACTTCCCGGATCAGGCCGCGCTGCTCGCCCGGCTCGGCAAGCACAAGACGAGCGGCGAGGGCGCCGGCTGCCTCTATGTGAACAAGCTCGCCGATATCGACATGGACGTGCTGGAACGCATGATCGCCGCCGCCTGGGCCAATCCCGCGCCCGACTGTTGCTGAGCGCGCGGCCGGGCGCGTTGCGGGCCGTTCCTATTTGTCGCGCAATCCCCCGGCGGCGCGGCCCTAATCCAGGGCGCGGTAGCGGGCCTCCGCCTGCGCCATATAGTCGCGGGTCAGCGGCAGGGTCATGCGGTCGCGCACATATTGGAGCTGATAGTTGACCTGGCTGCCATAGCGGAAGCCGGAGGCAGCCGCCGCCAGATAGAAGGTCCACATGCGGTAGAAGCGCTCGTCATAGAGCGCCACGATCTTGTCGCGCGCCTCCACCGCCCGCTCGTACCAATGCCGCAGCGTGTGGAAATAATGGACGCGCAGCACCTCCACGTCGGTGAGCAACAGCTTGTTGGGCTCGCTGCCCTGCATGATCTCCGAGAGCGCCGGGGCATAGCCGCCAGGGAAGATATATTTGCGCGTGAAGGCGTCGGTATAGGAAGGCCCATCCAGCCGCCCGATGGTGTGCAGCAGCATCACGCCGTCGGGCGCCAGCAGATTGTGGCAGGTGCGGAAGAATTCGCGATAATGATGCGCGCCGACATGCTCGAACATGCCGACCGAGACGATCCGGTCGAACGGCCCTTGCGCATCGCGATAGTCGAGCAGCTCGAACTTCACCCGGTCGGCCACGCCGGCCTCCTGCGCGCGCCGCCGCGCCACCTTGAGCTGCTCCTGCGAGAGCGTGACGCCCAGCACGTCCACATCCGCCACGCGGTTGAGATAGAGCGCCATGCCGCCCCAGCCGCAGCCGATGTCGAGCACGCGCTGTCCCGGCGCCAGCGCCAGCTTGGCGGCGATATGCGCCTTCTTGTCGCGCTGCGCCTGCTCCAGACCCACCGTCTCCGGGTCGGTAAAATAGGCGCAGCTATATTGCCGGTCCACGTCGAGGAAGAGATCGTAGAGATCGTCCGACAGGTCGTAATGATGCGCCACATTGGCGCGGGCACGGCTACGCCGGTTATAGCCGTCGCGCCAGTGGATCACCTGCTCGGCCGCGCGTTTCATGAAGCCGGGCCGCTCCATCGCCTTGTCGCTTTCCAGCGGGCTGTTGCCGGTGACGAGCATCAGCAGGTCCCAGATTGTCCCCTGCTCGATGACCATCCGGCCGTCCATGAAGGTTTCGCCCGCGCCCAGCGCGGCATCGGCCAGGATGGCGCGCGGCGCGCCCCGGTCCGTGAACCTGATGGCCACGTCCGCAAGGTCCGGCGAGGGGCTTCCCACCGTCTCCACGACATCGTCGGCGTAGCGGATGGTGAGGGTTCCGCGGCGAATAATGCCGCTCAGCAAGCGCGTCAGGATCTTCATTGCGAGCCCTTGTTACAGTCGAACGGCCGGACGTAGCGCCGTTCAGCCATCCCTGCCACCCCCTATATCCCGGCATCATTCCGGCAGCCACATCTTCCCGACCTGTGGCGCCATTCCGGCGGATAATGCGCACTTGGCACAGCGAACGGCAGCGCCGCTCAGGAATAGGCCCGCACGAAGAAGATGAGCGTGGTGCCGCCCGTTACCAGCAGGGTCCAGGCCCGCACGGCGCCCGGAGGCAGCTTCTTGCCCACATGAGCGCCCAGCCAGCCGCCGATGATCGCACCGATGAGCATTGGCACACCTTCCGTCCAGCGGACCATGGCGAAGGTCGTGAAGACGACCGCCGCGGCGAGATTGGCGGCGGCGAGCATCATGGTGCGGATGGCGAACACGCCGCGCGGATCGATGTTGGCGAGCAGCCCGTAGGTCGCCGTGGTCATCATCCCCACGCCGCCGCCGAAATAGCCGCCATAGATACCGAGCGCGCCCTGCGCGACCTTCAGCGTGCGGGTGCCGATGGTGACGCGCGCGTGCAGCCAGGCCGTCGCCCGCTTGCCGAAAGCCATGACGGCGAAGGCGAGTAGCAGCAGCCAGGGGATCAGGACGTCGAACAGGTCGCTCGGCGTCAGCACCAGCAGCAGGCTTCCGACAAGACCGGCCAGGAAGGTGATAAGCGCCAGGATGCGCCAGTCGACGCCGCCCACCGGGCCCAGTTCGTCGCGGAAAGTCCAGGCGCTCGCCGCCGCGCCGGGCAGCAGCGCGACATTGGAGGTCGAGTTGGCGAGATTGGCGGGCAGGCCCAGGGCGATCAGCGCCGGCAGCGTCGCGAAGGTGCCGCCGCCGGCCAGTGCGTTCATCGCGCCGCCCAACACACCCGCCAGGAGGGCCAGCAGTGCCGAGGACAGGAGCGGATCGACCATCGCGGCGCTCCCTAGCCCTCGCCCGGCTCCCCGTCCAGCGCTCCTGCGCCTCGGACCGTGCCAGCCGCCCGCCCGGACTGTTACTCAAACGCATCACTTTATACCAAAGAAAAATCATTCATTGAACAGACAGGTCAATATTCCATATAGGCCCTACCGCCCGATGACGGGTGGAAACAAATGGAAGAAATAATCTCCGCTCAACATTGGAGATCAGGCAATGAGTAACATAAAAACCACATAGCCATTCTTCCATAAAATGACCATGTCTCGCCACAACAGGGGGACATGCAATAATAACGACACGAGGAACTTATGAAGACTGTGATTTTCGCAGCGGCGGCTGCTGCCTCCCTCGCTCTGGCCGCTCCGGCCTTTGCCCAGGCCGACAATTTCTCCGGTTTCCGCGCCGAGGCTCTGGCCGGCTACGATGCCGTCAAGACCAACAGCAACGGCCTCGGCACGCCCGATGGCCTGCTCTATGGCCTGGGCCTTGGCTATGACCTGCGCGCCGGCGGCGCCGTGGTCGGCCTCGAAGGCGAGATCGCGGATTCGACCGCGTCGCGCGGCGCGATCGACGCGGCCCGCGACATCTACGTCGGCGCCCGCGTCGGCCTGCCGCTCGGCCCGCAGATGCTGGCCTATGCCAAGGCCGGCTATGCCAATGGCCGCGTCAACACGCCCGCCTTCCGCCAGAATGGCGACGGCTTCCGTCTCGGCGGCGGTCTTGAGTATGCGCTCGGCGGCAATCTCTTCGTGAAGGCCGAGTATCGCTACACCAACTATGAGCAGGACGTTGAGCGTCATCAGCTCGTGGGCGGCCTGGGCGTGCGCTTCTAAGCGCCCGTCATTTGGGAAAAGGAGAGGGCGGCTCATCCGGGCCGCCCTTTTTCATGCCTGGAGGCGGCGGCCGCCCTGTCGTTCAGCCGAGCGCGGCCTGCTTCTCTTCCGCCAGCCTGTCCAGCTCCGCGCGGCTCTTCTTCTCGCTGGCGGACTTGAGCTGCCCGCAGGCGGCCATGATATCCCGCCCGCGTGGCGTGCGCACCGGCGCGGAAATGCCCGCCTCGAACACGATGTCGGAGAAGCGCTTGATCCGCTCGGGCGTCGAGCATTCATAAGGCGCGCCGGGCCACGGGTTGAAGGGGATCAGATTGACCTTGGCCGGCAGCTTGTACTGGCGGAGCAGCCGCACCAGCTCGCGCGCGTCGGCATCGCTGTCATTCTTGTCCTTCAGCATCACATATTCGAAGGTGATGCGCCGGGCATTGTTAGCGCCGGGATAGGCGGCGCAGGCGGCGAGCAGCTCTTCCAGCCCATATTTGCGGTTGAGCGGCACGATCTCGTCGCGCACATCCTTGGTCACGGCATGGAGCGAGACGGCCAGATTGACACCGATCTCCTCGCCCGCGCGCGCCATCATCGGCACCACGCCGCTGGTCGAAAGGGTGATGCGCCGCTTGGAGAGGGCGAGGCCGTCGCCGTCCATCACCACCTTGAGCGCATCGCGCACATTCTCGAAATTGTAGAGCGGCTCGCCCATGCCCATCATCACGATGTTGGTGAGCAGCCGGCCGTCCGGGCTATAATGCGGCGCGTCGTCATCCTCGTCCGCGTCGGTTTCGGCGAACCCGCTTATCGTCCCGCCCATATTGCCCTTGGGCCACTCGCCCAGCGCGTCTCGCGCCAGCATCACCTGGCCCACGATCTCGCCAGGCGTCAGGTTGCGCACCAGGCGCATCGTGCCGGTGTGGCAGAAGCGGCAGTTGAGCGTGCAGCCCACCTGGGCGGAGACGCACAGCGTGCCCCGGTCCGCGTCCGGGATGAACACCATCTCATAGTCCTGCCCATCGTCCGAGCGCAGCAGCCATTTGCGCGTGCCGTCCGAGGATATCTGCGCTTCCACCACGCCGGGCCGGCCAATGACGAAGCGCTCCGCCAGCCAGGGGCGCTGGGTCTTGGCGATGTCCGTCATCGCCTCGAAATCAGTGACGCCGCGATGGTAGAGCCAGTGGAAGATCTGCTTGGCGCGCAGCCGCGCCTGCTTCTCATCGAGCCCGGCCGCCGCCAGCTCGGCCTTGATCTGCGCGCGCGAGAGCCCCACCAGATCGGCGCGACCGTCCGCGCGCGGCGTGATCGTCCGCTTGACGGGCACGGGGTCGACATGGCCGGGAATCGGCATCAGTGGCGTGACGGATTGGGGCATGACCGCGCATATAGTCGAGCGGGCAGGCGGAATCCAGATGCGCGCGCGCAGCGCTCTCCCGCGCCGGTCAGCGCAGGCGCGCGCAGCCCAGTGCGGCGGCGTCGATGGCGGTCGCCGCGCCGCGCAGGTCATAATGGTCGGCGAAGCTCTGGCCCGCTTTCGAGCGGCCCTGCACCGTCATCGTGCCGCCCGCCCGCAGCGCCGCGACGATGGCGGCATCGTCCCGCTTGTCGCGCGCCCACACGTCCGCTCCCGCGCCGCCCAGCGCAAAGCGCTGGCCGCCGGCCCGCAGCGTCGCCGCCGCGTCCTCGCCCAGTTCATGACTGAGACGGATATTGACCTGACCGCGCACGCTCGCCCGGGGCCAGAAGCCGATCGCGGCGAAGGGCGCCCAGCGTCGCTTGGGGTGCTGCCAGTCCGTCGGCTCGGCAATAGCGAAGCAGCGCGCCTGCGCGGCATCGCGGAACGCGCCCCAGCGCCCGAACACGCCGAGCGCATCGCGCGCCATGGCCGGGCCCGCCAGCGCCGCCAGCCCCAGCAGCGCGGCCATGCCCGCCGCCCCGCGCCGTCCCGCCTCCCGCTTGATCCATCGTCCCCTCATCGCGCCGGCAAAGCGCATGATGCGCCCGCGCGCAAGCCCCCGCGCACCACCGGCAAGCGGCATGCACAGCGCCTGCATCCGTTTTTGAGCCTCTTCTCTTGCCCATGGCGGCTTTTTCGATAAGGAAAGGGACCCCATGGGCGGACGTCATCCGTCCGACTCCTAAACCTGGCAGAGAAACGGAAAGATCGGGATGAAGGCGACCATCGAACGTGCGACCCTGCTGAAGAGCCTCGGCCATGTGCAGTCGGTGGTCGAGCGGCGCAATACCATCCCCATTCTCTCCAACGTGCTGATCGACGCGACGGGCGATGGCGCCATCCGTCTGATGGCCACCGATCTCGATCTCCAGATCGTGGAGAATGTGCAGGCCCAGGTGGAAGGCCCCGGCGCCACCACTGTCTCCGCCCACACGCTGTTCGACATCGTGCGCAAGCTGCCGGAAGGCAGCCAGGTCCGCCTGGAAGCGGCCGAGGGCAAGATGCTGATCCAGGCCGGCCGCGCGCGCTTCAACCTGCAAACGCTGCCGCGCGACGATTTCCCGATCATCGCCGAGGGCCAGCTCCCCACCAGCTTCGAGCTGCCCGCCGCCACGCTCATCCAGATCATCGACAAGACGCGCTTCGCCATCTCGACCGAAGAGACGCGCTATTATCTGAACGGCATCTTCTTCCATGTCGCCGAGGACCCCGCACCGGTGCTGAAGGCCGCCGCGACCGACGGCCACCGTCTCGCCCGCGTCACCGTCGCGCGGCCGGACGGCGCCGAGGGGATGCCGGACATCATCGTGCCGCGCAAATGCATCGCGGAGCTGCGCAAGCTGCTCGACGAGGTGGAAGGCAGCGTGCACATCGACCTCTCGCCCACCAAGATCCGCTTCGATCTGGGCAATGCGGTGCTTACCAGCAAGCTCATCGACGGCACCTTCCCCGATTACAGCCGCGTCATTCCCACCGGCAACGACAAGCTGCTGCGAATCGACCCGCGCAGCCTGGAAGAGGGCGTGGACCGCGTCGCCACCATCGCCACGGAAAAGACGCGCGCCGTCAAGATGGCGCTGGAGCGCGACAAGGTGACGCTCTCCGTCACCAGCCCGGAAAACGGCACCGCAGCCGAGGAAGTGTCCGGCAGCTACGGCGCCGACGCGCTGGAGATCGGCTTCAACGCGCGCTACCTGCTCGACATTCTCGGCCAGGTGCAGGGCGACGCTATCGAGGTCCACCTCGCCGACGCCGCCGCGCCCACGCTGATCCGCGAAGGCGAGAAGGCCCCCGCGCTCTATGTGCTGATGCCGATGCGGGTGTGAGCGGCAACGCTCCACTTTCTCCTTCCTGCACCCCGGCGCATCCGGCCGATCGGGACGCGGTCATCGCGCTCTGGCAGCGCTGCGGCCTGACGCGCCCCTGGAACGACCCCGCCAGCGATTTCGACTTTGCCCTCGCTGGCCCGGCATCGACCGTCCTTGTCCTGCGCGAGGGGGCCACACTCATCGGCGCCGCCATGGTCGGCCATGACGGGCATCGCGGCGGCCTCTATTATCTCGCCGTCGATCCGGCCCATCGGCGCCAGGGCCATGGGCGCCGCCTGATGGCCGCCATCGAGCAATGGCTGCGCGAGCGGCAGGTGCCCAAGCTCAACCTGCTGGTCCGGCAGGAGAATGGCGCGATCCTCGGCTTCTATGCGGCGCTCGGCTATGCCGACCAGAACTGCCTCTGCCTCGGTCGGCGGCTGGACGGCTGAGATAGGCTGCGGCCGCCGCTCAGGCGGTCACGGGCATACGGGGCTTTGACAATCCATAAGGTCAATTCGCCCCGAGCTCGTCGAAGGACATCCCTCTTCTTTCTACGCTGAAGAGGAAAAAGCCGTGGACCTTCGGCCCGCGCACGCCGGGCGTGGGGCTCTGCAATCGCCCCCAAGCCGGTTTGCAACGATGGAAAGATGAGGCCGCGCATTGCCGACGCCGCCGGACAAAGAGCGTCGCCCTCAGCCCCGGCTGGCCTCGACCATGTCCGCCACGCGCACGAATTTCTCGCGCGGCGCGCCGGAGCGGGCACGCTCCATTTCTGCCAGATCAATCTTCTGCCAATCGCGAAAAGTGACGATGTCGAGCCCGCGCGCGACGATGAGCGCGTCCAGCCCGGCGCGGCCCTGTTTGTCGCCGCACACCGGCAGGTCCTGCGCGATCTGCTCGGCGATCAGGAAGCCATCCGGCTTGTTGGTGCCGATGGTGCCGGAGGCGCCCCGGCGTGCCCAGCCCACGCAATAGAGGCCCGGCACGATCCGCCCGTCCACATTGGCGAAGCGCCCGCCCTTCTCGTCATAGGGCACGTCGGGAATGGGCGGGGTGCGATAGCCGATGCAGCTGATGACGAGGCCGGCGGGGATGGCATAGGTCTCGCCCGTGCCCACCGCCGCGCCGTCCGCGCCGATCTGGGTGCGCTCGACGATGAGGCGCGCCGCCTGCCCATCCTCGCCCTCGATCCGCACGGGCTGCGCATAGAAATCGAAGTGGATCGGCTGCCCCTCGCGCGGCGGCGCGGCGGCGAACTCCCGCAGCAGGCTCACCGATTTGCGCTGCCCCGGTTCGAGCACCTGGTCGCTCGTCACGGGTGGCAGATCGGCCGGATCGACGCTGGGCCAGGCGCCGCGCAGCTTGCCCAGCTCGCCCAGTTCCTTGGGCGTCATGGCGATCTGATACGGCCCGCGCCGCCCGACGATTGTGACGCCGCGCGGCTGCTCGGCGGAGAGGCGCGCGAGCGCATGGGCCACGATGTCGCTGCCCTCGAACTCCTCGGCGGTCTTGCTGAGGATGCGCGCACAATCCAGCGCGACATTGCCGTTACCGATGATCGCCACGTCCAGCCCGTCCAGCGCGAAATCCAGGTCCGCATGGTCGGGATGGCCATTGTACCAGCCGACGAAGGCGGCGCTACCCAGCACGCCCTTCAAATCCGCGCCGGGGATGCCGAGCGGCCGGTCGGAGGGCGCGCCGGTCGCCAGCACCACGGCATCGTAAAGCCCCAGCAGGTCGGCCACCGAGACATCGGCGCCAATGGAGAGCCCGCCCACGAAGCGCACGGTGTCGGAGAGCGCAATCGCCTCATAGCGCCGCGCCACGGCCTTGATCGACTGATGGTCCGGCGCCACGCCCGAGCGGATGAGGCCGAAGGGCACGGGCATGCGGTCCAATATGTCGATGTGCACATCCTCGCCAAACTGCTTCTGGCAGGCCTCGGCGGTGTAATAGCCCGCAGGGCCCGAGCCGACGATCGCAAGATGGCGCATGCGCTTCTTCTCCTCAGCTGTCGTGCCGTGCCGATGCCCGGCGCGGCGGCACCCAGCCTAGCTCCGCCAGCCGCGCGCGCAAGGCTTGTCGCGGCGGGCCGCTACGGAGCCCTGAACGCATGCGGTAACTCTTCCTCAATCGACGCCGTGCGAAGAGGCATCATGCGTTTCGTTCGCCCGCAGACGGGGCTCCAGCCCGAGCCGCGATGGATGTGGCTTTCCCTCCTCGGCGGCGCCGATGAATCGGATGGGCGCGCCATGGAGGCATTGGGGCGGACATTGCGGGATCTGGGCCAGGGCTGGATCGCCCTTGCCTTCCTGCGCCTGCTGCTGCTCGGCGGCGCACTGGGCTGGACCGGCATCGGCCCCGTGCTGGCGGACCCGCTGTTCCTGTTATGCCTCGGCCTGTGGCTGACCTGCGATGCGGGTCTCCCCGCCGCGCTGCTGCTCCCGCGCTTCGCCCATCGCCCGCCCAATGGCCAGCTTGGCGTCGCCGCCCTGCTCATCTCCGGATCGGCGGCGGCATTCAGTGCCTGCACGGCCATAGCGGCCGAGGGCATGTCGACGCTTCTGCTCGTCATCACCGGCGGCCCTCTGCTACTGGCCCAGGCGCTGTTCGGCCGGCTGCGCGGCCTTGGTCTGCCGTTGGCCGGCGGCACGCTGATCGGCCAGGGCGCGCTGCTGCCGCAGATGTTGCCGGCGCTGCCCGCCGCGCTGCTGCTCGTCGGCCTCGCGCTCGTACTCCTGCGCGAGCAATGGACGGCGCGCCGCACCATGGCTAACGGCGGCGAGGGCATGCTCAGCGGCGAACAGGCGCGGGCGCTGCTTCAGGATTTCGAGAAGTCCGGGCGCGGCTGGTTCTGGGAGACGGACCGCGCCGGGCGGATCAGCTATGTTTCGGACATGCTGGCCGGTCAGCTCGGGCGCCAGGCGAGCGATCTCATCGGCACGCCCTTCTCATCCCTGCTCGCCCCGCCGGACCGGGAAGGCGCGCAGGACCAGCGCACGCTCGGCTTTCATTTCTCCGCGCGCACCGCCTTTTCCGACATTTCCGTGCGCGCCGCCATTGCCGGCGAGGAGCGCTGGTGGTCCATCTCCGGCCAGCCGGTGGTCACGTCCTTCGGCCAGTTCCTGGGCTTTCGCGGCAGCGGCTCGGACCTGACCGAGATGCGCCGCTCGCAGGCGGAGGTCGCGCGGCTCGCCAGCGTGGATTCGCTCACCGGCCTCGCCAACCGCCCGCAGATGATGCGTGCGCTGGAACAGGCGCTCGACGCCCGGCGCGGCGGGATCGGCGACTGCGCGCTGTTCCTGATCGATCTCGACCGCTTCAAGGAAGTCAACGATACCATGGGCCATCCGGCCGGCGATGCGCTGCTCCAGCAGGTCGCGCAGCGGCTGCTGCGGCTGGTCGGCACGCGGGGCAAGGTCGGCCGCCTGGGCGGTGACGAGTTCCAGGTAGTCCTGCCCGGCCAGATCGAGGTGATGGTGCTCGCCAAGCTGGCGGACGGCATCATCCACAGCCTCTCCGAGCCCTATCTCATCGACGGCAGCCAGGTGGTCATCGGCGCGTCCATCGGCATTGCCCTGGCACCGGCGGATGGCACGGACAGCGATACGCTGATCCGCAACGCCGATCTCGCCCTCTATGCCGCCAAGGGCGAGGGGCGCGGGCAGTTCCGGTTCTTCATCCCGGCCATGCACGCCGAGGCGGAGGACCGCCGCCTGATGGAAGGGGAGCTGCGCCAGGCCATCAGCACTGGCGGGCTGCACCTGGACTATCAGCCGGTGGTCTGCGCCAGCACCGAGCGCATCACCGGCTTCGAGGCGCTCATCCGCTGGAACCATCCCACCCGCGGCGCCATCTCGCCCACTGCCTTCATCCCCATCGCGGAGGATGCCGGGCTGATCGGCGCCATCGGCGAATGGGTGCTCCGCACGGCCTGCGCCGACGCGGTGCACTGGCCGGAGGGCACGCGCGTCGCCGTCAACGTCTCGCCCATCCAGTTCGCCAATCCGGCGCTGCCCAGCATCGTGATGAGCGCGCTGGCCAATGCCGGCCTGTCGCCCGAGCGGCTGGAGCTGGAAATCACCGAAAGCGTGTTCCTGGCGGATCGCACCAATACCGACGGCCTGTTTGCCCAGCTGAAGAATCTGGGCGTGCGCCTGGCGCTGGACGATTTCGGGACGGGCTATTCGGCGCTCGCCTATCTGAAGACCGCGCCGTTCGACAAGATCAAGATCGACCAGAGCTTCGTGCGCGGCGCCGCCATCAAGGGCAGCCGCAATGCCGCCATCGTCAAGTCCATCGTCAACCTGGCCGAGGCGCTGGGCATGGAGACCACGGCCGAGGGGGCCGAGACGATGGACGAGCTGGCGCTCATCCGCTCGCTGGGGTGCAGCCATGTGCAGGGCTTCATCTACGGCCGGCCGATGTCGATGGCGGCGACGCACGAGCTGCTGGCGCAGGGCACCCATGCCGTCGCCAAGGGCCACAAGTCGAGCCGCGAGCCGCGCATGACCATGCTGCGCACGGTCACGCTGCATCATGGCACGAATCGCTATACGGCACGCATTCGCAACATCTCCGCCAGCGGCGTCATGATCGAGGGGTTGACCGATGTGCCGCCGGGCACGGTCTTCCAGGTCGAGTTCAGTCCCGGCCACATGGCGAGCGGCACATGCCGCTGGTCCAGCGGCGAGCGGATGGGCCTGGAATTCGAGACCGCCGTGAACGTGGAGCGCGTCCGCGCCGGCGACAAGATCGCCCCCGCCGGCGCCGCCCAGATCGTCCCCCGCCCACCGACCGGCCCCGCCGGCGAGCGCCGCCGCGCGAGTTGAGCACGCACGGGTGAACTGGGCGCGCACGCATAGGCGTCCGTGCTCCCGCACAGGCAGGAGCCCATGAGCTATGCACTTCGCTTGAGGTTGCGGTTCTGCCCCTGCCCACGCAAGCGTCCCGGACAGGCGTCATCAAAACTGCAAAATCAAAACCGCAAAGGCCACGAGAGCGGCCACCCGCACCCTGCATCCCCAGCCTCGGCTCCCGCTCCGATGGACATCGAAACCGGCAGCCGGATGAGCCCCTCTCGCACTTCCGCCATCTCGTGAAACAAACGCCGCGCGGCGCATGCCAGCCGCCCACGCCGCCGCCCGGCGCCGCGGAAACGACAACGGCGCGCGCATCGCTAGACACGCACGCCGTCATCCTTGTCAGTCCCGAACGGATGCGCCGCGCGCGCCCGGTCCGGCCAGGCCGGGGCTTATTTCGCCTCGGGCGCCGCCGCCGAGGCGTCGTCGGGCAGGCCGCCCATCTGGCCGACCAGCTTGGTATAGGCATCGAGATAGGCGAGCACGATCACCTGGCCGATGTCGGTATTCTGGTAGCCGCCCCCACCGACGCCGCCAAAGGCACCCGCGCCGAAGGCCGCGCCGCCGCCGCCGAAGCTCAGGTCCGACTTGCGGGAATAGCCCTCGACCAGCGCCTCTTCCTCGGTGGTGCGCGCGTTCACGATGGAGAGCGTGACGTTCGCCTCCTTCTTCTTGACCGAGATGCCGCCGGCGATGGCGCCCAGCGTGCTGCGGCCCAGGACGCCGCCGAGCACGCCGCCAAGGGCATTGCCGCCGCTATTCTTGTTGGAGGAGACGATGTCGGGCTGGAGGAAATAGTCCGCCGCCCGCACCTGGCCGCCGCCCAGATTGCTGTTGTCCTGCAACTCGCCGGAATCGGCCAGCGCGCGCTCCATGGCGCGGCTTTGCATGGAGCGGCCGCGATTGACCAGCGTGAAGCAGCCGGAGCGCTGCACGAAGACGCGCAAAATGGCCTCCGGGCTGCCCAGGTTCAGCTCGCGCCACCACTGGTTGTCCGGCTCCACGATGGCGATCGTGCCCAGCTTCTTGCTGCATGTGGGGATTTCGGCCGTGCCCTTGGCCTGCGCCTGCCGGCCGGAAGAGCCCTTGTCGGCGGCGAAAGCGGCCGTCGGCGCGACGGCAAGCATGGACGAAACAGCGATTACGGAAAGCAACTGACGCATGAACCCTACCCCCAGACGTGAAAAAGACTGTCCTTCGTTCGTGTAGCTTGCGACCGTAAATTCTTTATCTTGCGGACAAAGCTAACATAAGAGCGGCCACTTGCCTACTCCTGTCGCCCGCCGCAAGCCCTGAAACGGGGGTAAGGCGCATCGCGCCGCAGCGACGGGACTTTGCCGCGCCTCTCCATGCTGCTATCGGCGCGCGATGACCGACCTCGCCCATATCCGCAATTTCTCGATCATCGCTCATATCGACCATGGCAAGTCGACCCTGGCCGACCGGCTCATCCAGCGGACCGGCGGCCTGTCCGACCGCGAAATGACCGCGCAGGTGCTCGATAACATGGACATCGAGAAGGAGCGCGGCATCACCATCAAGGCGCAGACGGTGCGCCTCAATTATACCGCGCGCAATGGCGAGACCTATGCGCTCAATCTCATGGACACGCCGGGCCATGTCGACTTCGCCTATGAGGTCAGCCGCAGCCTCGCCGCTTGCGAGGGCGCGCTGCTGGTGGTGGACGCCGCGCAGGGCGTGGAAGCGCAGACGCTGGCCAATGTCTATCAGTCGATCGAGCATGACCATGAGATCGTGCCCGTCATCAACAAGATCGACCTGCCCGCCGCCGAGCCGGAGAAGGTGAAGGCCGAGATCGAGGACGTGATCGGCCTCGACGCCAGCGACGCCGTGCTCGCCAGCGCCAAGTCCGGCATCGGCATCGACGAGGTGCTGGAGGCCATCATCGCCCGCATCCCGCCGCCCAGGGGCGACCGCGACGCGCCGCTCAGCGCCATGCTGGTCGATAGCTGGTACGATCCCTATCTGGGCGTCGTCATTCTGGTGCGTGTGATGAGCGGCGTGCTGAAGAAGGGCCAGCAGATCAAGTTCATGATCGGCGGCACCGAGCATCTGGTCGATCGCGTCGGCTGCTTCCGCCCCAAGATCGAGCAGCTCGCCGAGCTGGGGCCAGGCGAGATCGGCTTCATCACCGCGCAGATCAAGGAAATCGCGCAGACCCGCGTGGGCGACACCATCACCACGGTGAAGAACGGCGCCACAACGCCCCTGCCGGGATTCAAGGAAGTGCAGCCGGTGGTCTTCTGCGGCCTCTTCCCGGTCGATGCCGCCGATTTCGAGAAATTGCGCGAGAGCATCCACAAGCTGCGCCTCAACGACGCCTCGTTCAGCTTCGAGATGGAGACGAGCGCGGCGCTCGGATTCGGCTTCCGCTGCGGCTTTCTCGGCCTGCTGCACCTGGAGATCATCCAGGAGCGGCTGACGCGCGAATATGATCTCGATCTCATCACCACGGCGCCGTCGGTGGTCTACGAGATGCACATGCGCGACGGGACGGTGCGCCATCTGCACAATCCCGCCGACATGCCGGACCCCAATCATATCGAGCTGATCGAGGAGCCGTGGATCGAGGCGGTCATCTATGTGCCCGACGAGTATCTGGGCTCGGTCCTCAAGCTCTGCCAGGATCGGCGCGGCATCCAGAAGAACCTCACTTATGTCGGCGGCCGGGCGCAGGCGACCTACGAGCTGCCGCTCAACGAAGTGGTGTTCGACTTCTACGATCGCCTGAAGTCGATCAGCCGGGGCTATGCCAGCTTCGATTATCACCAGATCGGCACGCGGGCGGGCGACCTCGTCAAGATGAGCATCCTGGTGAACAACGAGCCGGTGGACGCGCTCAGCATGATTGTCCACCGCAGCGCCGCCGAGGCGCGCGGGCGCCATATGTGCGAGCGCCTGAAGGATCTGATTCCGCGCCACCTCTTCAAAATCCCCATCCAGGCCGCGATCGGCGGCAAGGTGATCGCCCGCGAGACCATTGCCGCGATGCGCAAGGACGTGACCGCCAAATGCTATGGCGGCGACATCACCCGCAAGAAGAAGCTGCTGGAGAAGCAGAAAGAGGGCAAGAAGCGGATGCGCGAATATGGCTCCGTGCAGATCCCGCAGGAGGCCTTCATCGCGGCGCTGCGCATGGGGGATGAAAGCTAGTGGCCAAGGGCGAATCCGGGCGCTTCGAGCGGCATCGCCAGCCCTGGACGGCGGCAGAGATCGCCAAGCTGCACACGCTCGCGAAGAAGGGCATGGCATTGAAGGCCATTGCCAAGGCGCTCACCCGCAGCGAGGACTCGGTGAAGGACCGCGCCAAGGCGGACGGGCTCACCATCGCCAAGCTGCATTGACTGGTCCGGGGGACGCCGCGGCGCCACCGCCACGGAAAGGATAACGCCATGAGCGAAGACGAAGACTATGTGTTCGACGAGGAAAGCGGCGAATGGATGCCGGCCTCCGAGCAGGCCGCCAAACAGGGCGCGGCGGACAGCGTGGAGGTGCGCGACGCAGTCGGCAATCTGCTGGCCGACGGCGATCAGGTAACGCTCATCAAGGACCTCACCGTCAAGGGCGCGGGCCAGACGCTCAAGCGCGGCACTCTCATCAAGTCCATCCGCCTCACCGGCGATCCGCAGGAGATCGACTGCCGCTATGAGGGCATCAAGGGCCTCGTGCTGCGCGCGGAGTTCGTGAAGAAGCGCTGATGGCGGGCGTGGGATCGCCCACTATCAACAGGCCCCCACCCTCAACAGGCTGACGCCATGCTCCTGCGCAGGCAGGCGCCCAGGGCCCAGCCGAACGGCGCGGCGCGGCGCGAATTTTCAAGTCGGATGGATGCCATTGCCCCGGCGGCAACCGTGCATCTTGCTTCTACGCGCCGCTCAGCGCGCGCGTGTGGAAGTGCCAGCCCCGCCAGCCCCGGCCGCCATCGCCAGCGCGACAGGCGCGGCGCCGCTTTCCTCCGTCGCGGCCACGGTCACGGCCGGGCTCTCGCGAAGGCCGGCGGGCAGGCGCTTGAGCTGCGCCAGCCGGCCCTTGAAGGCAGCGAGCATCTTGCCGCTGAGCTGCGCGGCCTGCGTGAACTTGACGGTCTTGGGATCGACCAGCTTGCCGCCACGGAACAGCTCATAATGGAGATGCGGGCCGGTCGAGAGGCCGGTCGAGCCGACATAGCCGATCACCTGCCCGCGACTGACCTTCTGCCCCGGCTTCACCGCGATCTTGCTCATATGGCCGTAGCCCGTGGCCAGATTGCCGGCATGGGCGAGCTTCACATAATTGCCATGGCCGCCATGCCAGCCGGCCATGCTCACCTTGCCGTCCGAGACGGCGCGGATGGGCGTGCCGTGGGGCACGGCGATATCCATGCCGGAATGCATGCGCAGATAGCCCAAAATGGGGTGCTTGCGCTGGCCGAAATTGGAGCTGATCCGCCCGCCGGTGACGGGCGAGGTGAGCGTATCGCGGCTTTGGCCGACGCCCGACGCCTCGAACCACTGGTCGCGCCCGTCGACACGCCACTTGAGCATGTCGACATTCGCGCCCTTGGCGCGCGCGAGGCCCGCATAGAGCAGGTCGCCCGTCTCCGTCTCGCCGGTGGCGGCGCGGCGATGGGCCACGATCATGTCGAACTCGTCGTCCCCGCGCATGTCGGTGCCGATGTTGAGGCGGGTCGCGAGCACCTTGAGATAGGCCTGGATGGTGGACGGGTCGGCACCCGCCGCCCGCGCCGCGCGGTAGAGGCCGCCGCCCACCTTGCCGCGAATGCGCAGCGGCGTATCGTCGACGGCGATGGGAATGCGCGTCAGGGTGAGCGCGCCGTCCACGCGATGGACTTCCAGCGCCAGCTCCAGCCGCGCGCGCACGGCAAGCTTCTCCAGCGGCCGGGGCACGCTGCGGTTCTCGCGCCGGCCCAGCACCATGCGCAGGCGCGTGCCCGCGGCGATGGATTCAGGCGGCACCGCCTGGGCGATCAGCGCCATGGCGGCGCGCGCATCGGCATCGCTGACGCCGGAGCGGGAGAGCATATGGGCAAAGCTGTCGCCCGTGCCGAGTGCGGCATCCAGCTCGATGCGCGGCCGCTCGGGCGTCTCGGTGAGCGGCGAGACGGCGTCGGTGGGGCCCATATGGGCGCCGCTGTCCGCGCCGAGCGCGAGCGCCGTCACCATCTGCGTGCGATACTGGTCGAGATGCTGCTGGCCGAGCGGCGCGGGCAGCGCGCCGGGAATGGCCTGGAAACCGGGCGAAAGCGAGAAAGCGACGGCGCAGAGCGAGAGGCAGGTCGCAAGCCCGCGCCACCAGGTGCGGCTGCCGATCTCGCGGCCGAGGTCCGGCGCCAGGTCCACGCGGTTGGCCCAGCCTTCCAGCCGCTCGCGCAGGTCGCCGTTGCGCGCCTGCGCAATGACCCGGGCGGGCTTGTTCAGCCATAGGGTGCCGGCGGCGGCGCCCCCCTGGCCGGGGCTGAGTTCAATCTTTTGAAACACCGCGAAAAATACCGTTCCCCCGAGGACTCCCAAAACCTCTTTCGCCTGCGGCCGGACACTCCGGCTGCGCCGGTTATGGCCGCAAGCTTTTGTGAAGTGGGCTGGTTAATGTCAAATGAAGAGCGGTTCAGCGGAGTCCGCGCTGCGGCGAACGGTGCACGGGCGGCGTCCAGCGGGGCGATTTTCGCGGAACCCGGCCCATATCCCAACCGCGCGCCCTTGCCCTGCCGCCGCAACTCCCCCATGTGCATGCTGTCATGGCGAGCTTTGCCCGATCGGCCCTCATGGCCGTGCTTGGGCCGACCAACACCGGCAAGACCCATCTCGCCATCGAGCGGATGTGCGGTCATTCCAGCGGGCTCATGGGCTTCCCGCTGCGCCTGCTCGCGCGTGAGGTCTATGAGCGGGTGGTGCGCCTCAAGGGCGCCGATCAGGTGGCGCTGCTCACGGGGGAGGAGCGCATCCTGCCGCCCAATGCGCGCTATGTGCTCTCGACGGCGGAGGCCATGCCTTCGCGCGGCGGCATCGGCCCGCTCCGGGACTTCGCTTTCGTGGCGCTGGACGAAGTGCAGCTCGCCGCCGACCCCGAGCGCGGCCATATCTTCACGGACCGGATGCTCCATGCGCGCGGGCGGGAGGAGACGATGCTGCTCGGTTCGGCCAGCATGGCGCCGCTGGTGAAGCGGCTGCTGCCGCGCGCGGAGATCATCTCGCGCCCGCGCTTCTCGACGCTCAGCTATGCCGGCGCGCGCAAGCTCTCGCGCCTGCCGCGCCGCTCGGCCATCGTCGCCTTCTCGGTGGAGGAGGTCTACCGCGTCGCCGAGATGCTGCGCCGCTTCCGGGGCGGGGCGGCGGTGGTGATGGGCGCGCTCTCGCCCGCCACGCGCAATGCGCAGGTGGCGATGTTCGAGGCCGGCGAGGTGGATTATCTCGTCGCCACCGACGCCATCGGCATGGGCCTCAATCTCAATGTCGATCATGTCGCCTTCGCCTCGCTGCGCAAGTTCGACGGGCAGCGCACGCGCCGCCTCACCGTGGCGGAAATGGCGCAGATCGCCGGGCGCGCCGGGCGCCACCAGAAGGACGGCACCTTCGGCGACGTGGGCGCATCCGATGCCCCGCCCGCCTTCACCGCCGAGGAGATCGAGCGGATCGAGGCGCATCGATTCGACCCTGTCGAGCACATCTTCTGGCGCGAGGCGGACCTGCCGATGGAGAGCCTGGGCGCGCTCATCCACGCGCTGGAGCGCCGCCCGGCCCATGAGGGGCTGCGCGCCGCGCCCGAGGCTGTCGATCTGGCCTGCCTGCGTTCTCTGGCCGACCTGCCGGACGTGGCGGAGCGCGCGCGCGGGCAGGCGCAGGTCTCGCGCCTGTGGGCGGCCTGCTCCGTCCCCGATTTCCAGAAGCTCGGGCTGGAGCATCATGCCCGCACCGTCCATCGCCTGTGGACCTATCTCTCGCAGGGAAAGGGCCACATTCCGCAGGATTTCTTCGCCGGGCAACTCGCGCGGCTGGACAATGTGCAGGGCGATGTCGATGCCCTCGCCGGGCGCATCGCGGCGGTGCGCATCTGGGCCTATGTCGCCCAGCGCGACGACTGGCTGGCCCAGCCGGCAGAGATGGCGGCGCGGGCGCGGGCGCTGGAGGAGCGCTTGTCCGATGCACTGCACGGCGCGCTGCGCCAGCGTTTCGTGGATGCGCGCACATCGATACTGATGCGCAAGGGCGGACGCGACGAGGCGCTTTTGCCTGTGGACGTGGACGCTACCGGCGCTGTAACAGTGGAGGGACACAGGATCGGCACGATGCGGGGCTTCCGCTTCGCCGTCGATCCAAACGCAAGGGCGGGCGAGAAACGCATGTTCCTCGCCGCCGCCGAACGGAGACTGGGTGCGCATTTGAACGAGATGGCTCAGGCATTGCTCGCGGTGGACGACAAGGCGTTCACTCTGTCGAGCGAACCCGGCGCGCAGGCGCAGATCGTCTGGAACGGGCATCCGGTCGCCACGCTCAAGGGCGGGCAACGGCTGCTGGCGCCGGAGATCGTGCTCGACGCCGGGCTGTCGGCGCTCGCGCCGGAAATTCAGCAGGGAATTGCCGAGCGGCTGGGCGTCTGGGTGAAAGGCCAGCTCGAACGGCATGTGCCCGCACTCCTCAAGATGGACGCCGGCGCGCAGGAACCCGAGATGCCCGCGCCCGTGCGCGCGGTGCTGGCGCAACTCGCCGATGCCGGCGGCATCATGGCGCGCGCCAATCTGGACGAGGCGCTCGGCCAGGTCGCCAAGGAGGACCGTGCTCATCTGCGCAAGGCGGGCGTCGTCATCGGCGTCATGGACCTCTATCATCCCGGCCTCATGAAGCCGGGCGCCGCCCAGTGGCGCATGGCGCTGCTGGCGCTCAAGCGCGACAAGCCGCTGGTGGCGCTGCCGCAGGCGGGCGTGGTGCTGATTGGCCCCAACGAGGAAGGCGCGCTGCCGGTGGACGAGTTGGGCGCGCGCATCGCCGGCTTCCGCAAGCTCGACAACAGCCTGCTGCGTATCGACATGGCCGAGCGGCTTGCACGCGGCGCGCATGAAGCCATCGCGGCCGGCAAGCCCTATAATGCGGCGGACCCCACCATCGTCTCCATCGGCCTTGCCGAGCCCGCCTTCCTCGACCTGATGCGCCAGGCGGGCTTCCGCCCCGTGGCCGACGCGGCCGAGGATGCGCCCAACTGGCAGTTTCGCGGCCGGCCCAAGGCGCGGCCCCGGCCCGAGAATCGCCGGCCGGCCCGGCGAACCGACGGCGCGGCGCAGGACGAGGCCAAGCGCGAAGGCCGGGGCAAGCCGCCGCGCAAGGGCGGCGAGCGGCCGGACAATCGTGGCGAAGGGCGCGAAGGCAGTGGGCGCGATCGCCCGCGCGGTCCCCGCCCGGAGCGCGGCCGCGAGTCCGGCGGCGGCCGGCAGGCACCGCTGGTGGCGACGGGCAAGGGCCTCGCCGGCCTTGCCGCGCTGCTCGGCCGGGAAGACTAAGGCGCGGCGCGGGGCGCATGCCGTCCGGTGAGGCGCCAGCGCTGCGGATCGACAAATATCTCTGGTTCGTGCGCCTCGCGCGGGATCGGGCCAGTGCGCAGGCGCTGGCCGAGCGCGGCATCGTCCGCCTCAACGGCCGCCGCGTCGAGCGCGCCCATGCCCCGGTGCGCGTGGGCGATCTGCTCACCGTGCCGCAGGGCGGTGCCGTGCATGTCGTCCGCGTGGAGAAGCTGCCTGCCCGCCGGGGCCCGGCCAGCGAGGCGCGGCTATGCTACAGCGCCATCGAGAGCACGGCGGACCGGCCGCCCGAAACATCGCCGCAACAGCGCGATGCTTAGCCCCGCGCAACCAGCTAAGCTTGTTGACGGTAAAGACCTGCGCGCATATCGGGAGCGCGCGATCTGTGCCATAGCGCTGGCCGGGCTTCGAAGGACGAACGAAGGATAAGTTTCCATGACCTATGTCGTGACTGACGCATGCATCCGGTGCAAATATATGGACTGCGTCGAGGTCTGTCCCGTGGACTGCTTCTATGAGGGCGAGAATATGCTCGTCATCAATCCCAATGAATGCATCGACTGCGGCGTGTGCGAGCCGGAATGCCCGGCCGAGGCGATCCTGCCCGATACCGAGAGCGGCCTGGAGCAGTGGCTGGAACTCAACGCCAAATATTCCGTCGAGTGGCCCAACATCACCAACAAGGGCGAGCCGCCCGCCGATGCCGACGAGCGCAAGGGCGAGGACGGCAAGTTCGAGAAGTACTTTTCGCCCGAGCCCGGCGCGGGCAGTTGACCGGCCTTCCGGCACGGCGCGGCGCATAATCGCCGCCGCCGTGCCATAGTGCGACGCCTTTCCAACGGCGGGCTGGCTTTTTTGTTGCGAATCTGTTAATTGGGTTGCGAAGCGGTACCAATCGGAGCCCGCTGAGGAGCACTAACATATGGCGAGACGCAGGCACCGGGACGGTCCTCCGCATCCGGCCGCGTCGCAAATTCCCAGCCAGCATTCCAAATAGATAGAAAGGTTCGCAAGAATGGCTGCAAAAGCGCTGTCTTTCGACGTCGGCGACTATGTCGTTTATCCCAAGCACGGCGTTGGTCGCGTCGTCGAGCTGCAAAGCCAGAAGATCGCGGGCATCGAGCTGGAACTCTATGTGCTGCGATTTGAAAAGGAGCGGATGACGCTCCGGGTTCCCACCAACAAGGCCGAAAGCGTCGGCATGCGTAAGCTCTCGTCGGACAAGACGCTGGGCGAGGCGCTGGAGACGCTCAAGGGCAAGCCCCGCGTCAAGCGCACCATGTGGTCGCGCCGCGCGCAGGAATATGAAGCGAAGATCAACTCGGGCGACCTGGTGTCGATCGCCGAAGTGACGCGCGACCTGTTCCGCGCCGACGATCAGCCCGAGCAGAGCTATTCCGAGCGCCAGATCTTCGAGGCGGCCTCCAGCCGGCTCGCGCGCGAGCTGGCCGCCATGGAGGAAGTGGACGAGGCGACTGCCCTCAAGAAGATCCTCCACATCCTCAACGAGGCCGCGCCCAAATATGCCAAGGAGCGCACCGAGTAACAGGCGGCGCCTTTAGCCGAGAACAAAAGGGCGGGCCGGGGCGCTTCAGAGCGTTCCCGGCCCGCCCTTTTTTCGCGCCTGGCATCCTTGTGTGCCTTGTACAGGCAGAGGCGCGACCATGACTCGCCCCCTCGAGGAGACAGGCCATGAGCGGATTGCCGGCGGGAATCGCCTGTAACTGGGCGTGCGCTGGCAGGCTAACCACCACCCCAACCGCTCCGTTCGGGCGGCGCCTGTCGAAGTCCCATCCTTCTTTTCCGAGCAGGAAGACAGAAGAGCCCTTCCACAGGCTCAGGACCAACGGGCGCCCCGGAGGCATTGGGAGCGTCCTTGAGATTGGCCCCATCTTGCTCCTCCATTCCCATCGACACAGGACGCATCCCGCCCCCTCCCCGATGACCACGGCGTTGAATGCCGTTGGCCCGCGCTGGTACGGCAATCCGGGGCGCAGGGGGCCTGCCGCGATCACATCCCCGCGCCCCTCAAGCCCTCGCGCTCCCCATGCCGCGTACCCGCGCAGTATTCGGCATTGACGCTACGCTCTCTCCAAGTGTATTATTAATACAATACAGCACATAGGAGCCGCGCCGTGCCTGTTCCAGATCGTCAGAGCCTGCCTTCCGCTCCGCGCCGCCGGGCACCGGCGCGCTGCGCCGTCCGCCATGCCGTCCCCTGCCATAGCCTACGCCATGAGTGATCGGCTGCGCCTTGCCGTCACCGGCGTCGCGGCGGCGGCCATGCTGGGCCTCACTTTCGCGGGGCCGAGCCTCTGGTCGATGCTGAGTGGCCCAAACAGTCGGCAAGCAGGCCCGCCGCTGGCCCAGCTCAAGGATTTCGACGGCATCGCGCTGGCGGGGCCGGACGATGTGATCGTCACGCCGGGCGCCGCTTATGCCGTGCGCCTGAGCGGCAACCGCGCCGCCACGCGCCATGTCGGGCTCCATGTGCGGGGCGGCGTGCTGCATGTCGACCGGCGCCGGGGCGGCAACTGGTTCGGTCGGGGCGGTGGCAGCGCGACCGTGCATGTCACCATGCCGACCCTCTCGCGCGTGTGGATCGCCGGATCGGGCGACGTGCGGGCGGAGAAAGTGTCGAGCAAGAGCTTCAATGCCCTTATCCAGGGCGCCGGCGATCTCCAGGTGAAGGACATCGCCACGGATGCGGTGCGCCTCACGCTGCGCGGATCGGGCGACGTTTCCCTGAGCGGCCGCACGGACGATCTGCGGCTCACGGTCGTGGGTTCGGGCGATGTGGCGGCGGGCGACCTCAAGGCGCGCACTGCGGCCATCAGCCTCACCGGATCGGGCAGCGTCCGCGCTCATGCCGATGGCGAGGCCCGCCTGCGCGTCACCGGTTCAGGAAATGCTCATGTCGACGGGACCAACAGATGCCGCATCGTGAAGACGGGATCTGGAGAGGCAGAGTGTTCCATCTGAATCGTCTCGTGCTGGCGGCGCTGCTGCCGTCGGCCGGTCTATTGCTCGCACCGGCGGCCCAGGCCGCCACCCGCAGCTATATCGTCACGGATTTCGACAGCGTGCGGCTGGAGGCGCCCATCGCCGTAGCGGTGCAGGCCGGGCGGAGCGTTACCGCGCGCGGCGAGGGCGATGCCGCCCTGCTCGCGCGGCTCGATCTCAGCGTCTCCGGGCGCGTGCTCACCATTCGCCTGAAGCCGGCGCCCTTCGAGGGGCGGCGCACCGACGAGACGGCCGCGACGCGCCTGTTCCTCACCGCCCCGGCCCTGCGCCGCGCGCAGCTCAGCGGATCGGGCGCGCTGGTCGTCAACGGTATGCGCGCCCAGAATGCGGAGGTCGTCTCAGCCGGCAGCGGCATGCTGAGCGTCGCTAATATCGCCAGCGATGCGCTGACCGTGCGCCAGCAGGGCGCCGGCTCGCTGCGCCTGGCGGGCCGGGCCGGCAACCTCACGCTTCAGAATTCCGGCAGCGGCACCATCGAGGCCGCCACGCTCACCGCCGCCGATCTGGACATCACGGCCGAAGGCGCCGGCACCGTCCACGCCCTCGCCACGCGCGCGGCCAAGGTGACGGCCATCGGTGCCGCCACCGTCACGGTCGACGGGCACCCGGCCTGCTCCGTTCGCCATGCCGGCGGCGGCACGGTCAATTGCGGCGGGCGCAGCTTCTGAGCGGCGGGCAGGCGCCGCCGCGCGCGTGAGAACCGCGTGGGCCCCCTGCTCGTGCAGGCACATGGCGATGGCTTGATCTCAACCCGGAGCGCCGCCGGTAACGCCCGGCGCGCCCGCGCCTATACCCGCTCCGCCTGCACCACCGGCTCGATGGCGCGCAGGGCGGAGAGGATGCGGGCGACATGGCTGGCATCCTCCACTTCCAGGTCGATGATATCGGTGTGGAAGGGCCCTTCGCGGTTGGCGAGCTGGAGATTGAGGATGTTCGCCCGGTTGACGCCGAAGATATTGGCCACGGCGGCCAGCGCGCCGGGCTGGTTCTTGACGATCACCTGCAGGCGCGCGGTGCCGCCCTTGGCCTTGCTGTCCCAGGAGAGGTCCACCCAGTCGGCGTCCTGCCCCGTCTCCAGCACCAGGCAGTCGATGGTGTGCACTTCGATGGGCTCGCCCGGCCGGCGCAGGCCGACGATGCGGTCGCCCGGCACGGGATGGCAGCAGTCCGAAAGCGTGAAGGAAATACCGGGCGTCAGGCCCAGGATGGAGACGGCGTGCGCCTGCTTCTTGCCGGTGCAGACGCCCTCTTCGCTCTCTTCGGCGCTGCCGGGCACCAGCGCATTCATCACCTCGTCGTCGGAGACGCTGTTGGTGGCGATGGCAACCATCAGCGCGGCGCGGTCCTCCAGCTTGAGGCGTTTGAGCGCGGCCTTCTCGGCCTTCTCGCCCACGTCCACGGGCAGGCGCGAGACGATCTCCTCATAGAGCTTCTCGCCCAGCGAAATGGTCTCGCCGCGCTGCTTCTGGCGGATGAAGCGGCGGATGGCCGCACGCGCCTTGCCGGTGATGGCGAAGCTCAGCCAGCCGGGCTGGGGCTCCTGCGCGTCGGACTTCAGGATCTCCACCTGATCGCCATTTTCCAGGATGGTGCGCAGCGGCATCACCCGGCCGTTGATCTTGGCGCCCACCGTCTGGTTGCCGAGCGTGGTGTGCACCGCATAGGCGAAGTCCACCGGCGTCGATCCCTTGGGGAGCTGGTGCAGCTCGCCCATCGGCGTGAAGGCGAAGATGCGGTCCTGGTACATCGCCATGCGGGTATGTTCCAGCAGTTCGTCCGCGTCGTGGCTCTGCTCCAGGATCTCGATGAGGTCGCGCAGCCACGCGGCCTGACTGTCCGGCCGGCCCGTATCCTGCTTGTAGGCCCAGTGCGCGGCGAGGCCGTATTCGCTGTCGCGATGCATCCGCTCGGAGCGGATCTGGATCTCGATGCGCGCCTTCTCGTCGTGGATGACGGTGGTGTGGATGGACTGGTAGCCATTGCGCTTGGGGGTGGAGATATAGTCCTTGAAGCGGCCCGGAACCATCTTGTAGCGCTGGTGGATGAGGCCCAGCGCCCGGTAGCAGTCCTCCGTCGAATCGGTGATGACGCGGAAGGCCATGATGTCGCTGAGCTGCTCGAAGCTGATGTGACGCTCCTGCATCTTGCGCCAGATCGAATAGGGATGCTTCTCCCGGCCGGAGACAACGACATGCATGCCGGCCTGGCCGAGCATGGTCTGCAACCCCGTGGCGATGCGCGCCACCTTGTCCCCGCCGCCGCCTTCCTTGAGCTGCGCGAGCCGGCGGGTGATGCTCTCATGCGCCTCGGGTTCGAGCTGCGCGAAGGCCAGGAGCTGCATCTCGCGCATGAAGTCGTACATGCCGATGCGCTCGGCGAGCGGCGCGTAGATGTCCATCGTCTCGCGGGCGATGCGACGGCGTTTCTCGGCATTCTTGATGAAGTGGAGCGTGCGCATGTTGTGCAGCCGGTCCGCCAGCTTGACCAGCAGCACGCGGATGTCGTCGGACATGGCGAGCAGGAACTTGCGCAGATTCTCCGCGGCGCGCTCATTCTCCGTCTGCGCCTCGATCTTGGAGAGCTTGGTGACGCCGTCGACGAGCCGGGCGACTTCCGGCCCGAACTTCTGGGCGATCTCCTCGGTGGTGGTGAGCGTATCCTCGATCGTGTCGTGCAGCAGCGCCGTCACGATGGTCGTGTCGTCCAGGAAAAGCTCGGTGAGAATGCCCGCCACCTCGATGGGATGGCTGAAATAGGGGTCGCCGCTGGCCCGCTTCTGGCTGCCATGCCTGGCGACCGAAAACACATAGGCGCGGTTGATGAGTGCCTCGTCGGCATCCGGGTCGTAGCTGCGGACCCGTTCCACCAGTTCATATTGACGTAACATGTGTCCATAGGATGTGGCTTCTTGGTGCCATTTCGCAACAGCAAAGTGATGAAGGGCCCCACGCCGTGGCAGCGTTGCGACAGTCGGCGGACCGGGGAGCGGGCGCGCGGCCGGGTGCGCGGGCCCACTTCCCCGTTTGGCGCGGCGCCAAGAATGCGCTAGCGTCGTCCCTCATGACTGCGCGTAAGGGTTCCGAAGCCTTCCAGGGCTGTGCATTGCCAGCGGCGCTGGAGGCCATGGGTGAGCGCTGGTCGTTTCTCATCCTGCGCGCGGCCTTTTCCGGCACCGTCTATTTCGAGGATTTCCAGGCCACGCTGGGCATTGCCCGCAACATCCTCTCCAATCGCCTCGGCAAGCTGGTCGCCAACGGCATCATGAGCCGCGAGCCCGTGCCCAGCGACAAGCGCCGCATCGCCTATCGCCTCACCGAGAAGGGGCTGGGTCTGGTGCCGGTGATGATCGCGCTGCGCCAGTGGGGCGAGCGGTGGAGCGGCAATCCGCCGGCCGGCCCCATATTGTGCGACAGCCGCGACCGCCGCCCGGTGCGCGCCGTCACCATCCAGGCCTGGGACGGCCGGGCGCTGGAGCATCGCGAACTGTGCTGGGTCGAGCGCGAGCCGCAGGCGCCGGCGCAAGCCTGTGCCCCGGCCGGGCAGAGCCAGACGCCGGATTGCTGAAGGGCCCCAGGCCATGACTGTCATCACCTATCCCGCAAAGCCCTTTTTCGAGGACAAGAACCGTGCCTTCTGGCGGTTGCAGGCCCTGGGCTGGACCGGCGCATTCCTGCTGCGCGCGGTCTCCGGCTTCGCCAACAACCAGCCGCTCGAATTCCTCGTCCCCATCCTCATTTCCACCATCACCGGCTATTCGCTCACGCTGCTGCTGGCGGTGGGCTATCGCCTGCTCCTCAAGCAGCGGCCCATCGTCACCTGGACGGTCTCGATCCTGCTGGCGATCGCCGCGGGCTGCATCGCCGCCTCCATCGACAGTTGGGCCTATGTCGCGCGCAATCCGCTGGGGGAGGCGAACAGCCTCAAGCTGTTCATCGGCTCGCTCTACATCAACATCACGCTGCTGGGCGCCTGGTCGGCACTCTATTACGCCATCAATTTCTTCCTGACCGTGGAGCGGCAGGCGGACCAGCTGCTCCAGCTCGAAAGCCAGGCCAGCGCCGCCCAGCTTGCCATGCTGCGCTACCAGCTCAACCCGCATTTCCTGTTCAACACGCTCAACAGCATCTCCACTTTGGTGCTGCTCAAGCAGACGGAGCGGGCCAACGCCATGCTCTCCCGCCTCTCCGCCTTCCTGCGCTACACGCTCATCAACGAGCCCACCGCGCAAGTGACGCTGGCGCAGGAAGTGGAGACGCTCAAACTCTACCTCGAAATCGAGAAAATGCGCTTCGAGGACCGGCTGCGACCCAGTTTCAGCATCGACCCGGCCGTGACCCAGGCGCGGCTCCCGTCACTTTTGCTGCAACCTTTGGTCGAGAACGCGATTAAGTATGCGGTAACCCCACAGGAGGAGGGCGCGGACATCACGGTAACGGCACAACCCATCGGCGAAAATGTCCGGATCATCGTGTCGGACACGGGCCCCGGCTTGCAGGTCGAGCGCCCAACCATGACCTTGGGGACCGGTGTTGGCCTGCCCAACATCCGGGAACGCCTCGTTCAGGCTTTTGGAGATCGCCAGTCGATGGAAACCCGGGCCACCGCGGAGGGCGGGTTCAGTGTCATCATCGAGATCCCGCTCATCGTCGAGGATCAGTCAAAGGTAGCTGCATGACCATAAGAACAGTGCTCGTCGACGACGAGAGTCTCGCCATCCAGGGCCTGAAGCTGCGCCTGGAGGCGCATGACGACGTCGAAATCGTCGAGACCTGCACCAATGGGCGCGAGGCCATTCGCGCCATCAAGACCCACAAGCCCGATCTCGTCTTTCTCGACATCCAGATGCCCGGCTTCGACGGCTTTTCCGTCGTGCAGGGGGTGATGGAAGTGGAGCCGCCGCTGTTCATCTTCGTGACGGCCTATTCGGACCACGCCCTGCGCGCGTTCGAGGCGCAGGCGGTCGACTATCTGGTGAAGCCCGTCGACGAGCAGCGCCTCGCCGACGCGCTCGACCGCGCCCGTCAGCGGCTGCTGGAGAAGCGCCAGTGCGCCGAGGTCGAGCGGCTGCGCGAGGTGCTGGCCGAAGTCGCACCCGAGGCGATGCCCAACCTCTCCAACGAGAGCGACGCGCCCGCCGCGAGCCGTTTCGAGAAGCTCATCAACATCAAGGATCGCGGCCAGATCTTCCGCATCGACGTGGATACGATCGAGCGGATCGAGGCGGCCGGCGACTATATGTGCATCTATACCGGCGACAACAGCTTCATCCTGCGCGAGACGATGAAGGATCTGGAGCGCCGGCTCGATCCGCGCATCTTCCAGCGCGTGCACCGCAGCTGGATCGTCAACCTGAACCTCGTCCGCCAGGTACGCCCGCACACCAATGGCGAATGCTTCCTGATGCTGGAATCGGGCGCGGACGTGAAGGTGAGCCGCTCCTTCCGCGACGTGGTGGCGCGCTTCGTGCATTGAGGCGGGGGCGTCCAGCCCCACGCTCACACGCCGCAACCGCACCCTTCCACCCACCTCCCGCGTCACCGCACCTCACGCGTCACCCCAGCGAAAGCTGGGGTCTCCCCCGGCCGCGCCCCACCCCCTCCCCGGCAGGACCGCGCCTTGTCGCACGAGATCCCAGCTTTCGCTGGGATGACGATGTTGCTCACACTCGTCCCAGACCCACAAAAAAAAGAGCCGGCGCCAAGGGAGAAGCGCCGGCCCTCAAGGGAGCCACGGGGGACTTTCAGATATGGATCAGCGGCAGCGATCGTCGCTCTTGTCGATCGCGCGGCCCGCGACCGCGCCCACCGCGCCGCCGATGATGGTGCCGGCGGTCTTGTCGCCATTGCGGCCGACCACGCTGTTGCCGAGCAGGCCACCGGCAATGGCGCCGATGATGGTGCCCGCCGCGCCGTCGCTGCGGCAGCGCTCATTATAGCGTTCATTGTAGCGATAGCCGCGATTGTCATACTGGTAGCGCACGCGATTGTCGTAACCGCGGTAATCGCGGACCTGACGGTCGTAACGCTGGTCGTAGCGGCCATGGCTGTTCCAGTTGTCGCGCGCCTGCGCCGGGGTGGCGGCGATGGTGCCGGCACCCAGGGCCAGCGCGGCGCCAAAAGCGATGAAAGTGCGAGCCGTCATGTCTCTGTCCTTTCCAGGCGGACCGCCTGGGCCTGCCTCTTATTCCATGGCTTCCTTCTAGGGCGGGCCTTGTGAGCCATCGCTGAATGGGCCCGGCAGGCGCCGTTCATCTTCGCGCCATGGGCGAGAGAGGTCGCGCGGGGCCATGGCCGGGAGCGCGTGCCGGGCGAAGGGGCTGTTTTTCGTCCTGTTTGGGCGCAAGAGATTCCACCGGCCCCCAAATCCCTCTATGCCGTCGGCCATGCGGCGGATCGCGGCCATTCTGTTCCTGTATGTCCTGCTCATCAATGCGCCGGCGGCGCGGCCGGACACGCCGCTACCGCCCACGCCGCTGCGCGTGACGGCCCAGCCGCTCCCGCTGCCGCCGCAGGCCGCGCGCTCCTATGGGCCACTGCGCCTCACCGGCCTGTGGCGCCTCACGGGCGACCACAAGGCCTTTGGCGGCATCTCCGCGCTGCTGGTGGAGGAGGACGGCCGCTTCCTCGCTTTGGCCGATTCGGGCGAGACGACGCACTTCTCGCTGACCGGCGGCCCCGCACGGATCGCCGCGCTGCCGCGTACGCCGGCAACCGGCACGGAACCGCGCTGGAAGCAGGACAGCGAGAGCATGGCGCGCGATCCGCACAGCGGGCGCATCTGGGTGGGGTTCGAGCGCGTGCAGCGAATCTGCCGCTACGCACCCGGCCTGACGCGGGCCGAGGCGTGCGTGGAACCGCCGGCGCTCGCGCGCTGGCCGGAGGAAGGCAGCCTCGAATCGCTGGTGCGTCTGGGCGACGGGCGTTTCCTGGCGATCAGCGAGCGCGCGAGCGCGCCCGGCGGCGGGTTCGACGTGCTGCTGTGGGCCGGCGATCCGGTCGATGTCGCCACGCCGCCGCCGGTGCACCTCATCTATCGCGGCCCGCCCGGCTACCGGCCGACCGACGCGCTCTGGCTGGGCGGGGACCGGCTGCTGGTGCTGGAGCGGCGGCTGACGCTGGCCGAGGGCTTCACCGCGCGCCTGGCGCTGGTGCGCATGCCGCCGCTGCGGGCCGGCGCGGTGCTGGTGGGCGAGCCGATCGCGGACTTCCGCCGCCCCGGTCCGGTCGACAATCTCGAAGCGCTGGCGCTGGGGCGCGACGCAGCCGGCAAGCCGCTGCTCTACATCGCCTCGGACGACAACCGGCTCTTCCTGCAACGCACGCTGCTGTTCCGCTTCGCCCTGCCGGAGGACTGGGTGAGAGACGCGCCGGCGCCTTGAAACACAGGGCTCATCAGAGCACCGTAAAGCCCCTCATCTCCGCATCTTCCGCGCCTCTGCGCGAACCAAAATGCTCCTCCGCGCTCCCGCGGACGTGAAAAAGGCGGCCCCGCGAGGCCGCCTCTTCATGCCGTTCGGTAACGCGCCGGGGCTCAGGCCGCGACGGGCGTCGCCTTCTTGGCGATCTCGCGCTTGAGGCGACGCGCCCGCAGCGAGAGCTTGGCGTCGGCCGTCTTGAGCAGCCAGTTATCGAGGCCACCCACATGCTCCACCGAGCGCAGGCCATGCGTCGAGACGCGCAGGCGCACCCGCTTGCCGAGCGAATCGGAGATCAGCGTCACATTCTGCAGGTTGGGCAGAAAGACGCGCTTGGTCTTGTTGTTGGCGTGGGACACATTGTGGCCCACTTGGCGGCCCCGGCCGGTCAGTTCGCAGATGCGCGACATGTCACTCAATCCTGAATGCGTGTGTTCGGAAAGCGGCGCGGATAGCGGGTGGCAGGCGAATCGTCAAGGCGCTTCCATGCGAAAGCGCGCGCCGCTACTGCTGCGCGCCATGAGCCCGCCCTTCCCCCTGCCCGATCCGATGCGTCTGGCGCTCGACTGCGCGCGCGCGGCGGGGGCGGCGCAGGAAGTGCCGATCGGCGCGGTGGTCACGCGCGAGGGGCAGGTGATCGCCACCGGCGAGAACCGCAACCGGCGCGACCGCGACCCCACGGCCCATGCGGAGATCGTCGCCATGCGGGCGGCCTGCGCGGCGCTGGGCACCGAGCGCCTCACCGACTGCGACCTGTGGGTGACGCTGGAGCCCTGCCCCATGTGCGCGGGCGCCATTGCCCATGCCCGCATCGCGCGGCTCTATTATGGCGCGGCCGATCCCAAGGGCGGCGGCGTGGAGCATGGCGCGCGCGTCTTCGCTCACCCGCAATGCCATCATCGGCCCGATCTGTTCGGCGGCATCGGCGCGGACACGGCCGGCGCCCTGTTGCGGAGTTTCTTCGGCGAGAGGCGGTAGGATCTCATCCTCCGCGTTCACCGGCCCGCGCCCGCCTTCCCTTCCGGCACGATGCGGTAGAGCTGATAAGGCAGCGTGCCCGCATAATCGAGCGTCACCGGCTTCAGGAAGGCGAAGGTCTCGCCGTCCAGCATGCGAGCATAGAAGCCATGGGGGCTGCGCGCGGGATAGATGGTGCCTTCCGGGAAGCCGGGGCAGATCAGCAGATATTCGGCATGATGGGCCGCGGCGATAGCGCGGAACCGCTCCGGGCTGCCGTCGAAGGCATGGTGGATATCGAGGATTGCGGCGCCATTGCGGTGATAGGGCCCGGCTATGACGCTGTGATGGGTGACGGCGATGAGGCGCGGCCCCAGGTCGACAAGCGTGAAGATGACGGCGGGCGAAAGCTGGTCGAGCGGCTGGAGCGCCGGCAGCGTGCGGCAGCGGCTGGAATTGTTCTTGGGCTTGGCGCTGGAGGCGGCGGCATTGCGAATGGGCTCGGGCGTGTCCGCGTCGCGCGCCGGGGTGATGGCCGCGGCGAAGGGCGCGCCATTGCCGGCGCGGCGCGGCGCGGGGAGCGTGGGCGTGTCGGGGTCGTCGTCCATCAGCTCGTCGATGGCGTTGTTGGCAATCGGGTAGAGCGCATAGGCGCTGGCCGCGCTGCCCAGAAGGACAAGGCCGAGCGCCGCGCCGATCCGGCCCGGCCAGCGCCCGGTGAAGAGTCGCCGCGCCAGCTCCCAGAGCGCCCACGCGACCGGCGGGATAGCCAGGAGCTGCGCGGCGGCGCCGGCACGGATCTGCCAGAACATGAGCGCGAGCGCGAAGGCGGTCATCAGCGTGACCGTGCCCCAGGCCCACAGCCGTTCGCTGTCGCGCCGCGCTGCCCAGCAGCCGATGAGGCCGCAGAGCAGGCCCGCCGCCGGCAGCGCGACCATCGGCACCCAGGCCGATGGCGCCTGTGCCGTGAGCGGCTTGGCCTCGCGGATATAGGCCAGCCAGCTCTTTTCCAGCTCGGGCGAGATCTGGTAGGCGCCGGTCAGGCATTGCGGGAAGGCCCACCAGGCGAAGCCGGCGATGAGCGCGCCGCCCGCCGCCGCCGCCAGCAGGCGCAGCGCCCAGCCGCGCCGGGGCAGCAGCGAGATGAGCAGCAGCACGCCCGCCGCCAGCACAAGAATGCTCGTCCACACGGGCGAGAGCGCGTCGCACGCCGGCAGGCGGTTGGCATTGCTGGCGAAGAGGGCATAAGCGAGCGCGGTGGTGCCCGCGAGGCTCAGCGCATAGGGCCGCAGCCGCCGCGCCGCGCCTTCCTTGAAGATCCAGCGCAGCGCGATGAGGCCGCCCGCGCCCGCCAGATAGACCATCATCTCCATGCCGATGGCGACGGAGAGCGCGCTGGAGACGCCGGCCACGATGCCGCCGCGCACCCATTTTCGGTCGACCAGACCCGCCAGCGTCATGGCCGTGAGCGCAAGCTGCCAGCCATGATGATCGATGCGCAGCGGCATGAACATGCCAAAGCCCATCTGCGCGCCGATGGGGAGCAGGATGGCCGCCAGCCAGCCATGGCCCGCGCCGTCCCCGCCCTTGTCGCCCGGCTGGCCTGCCGCGAGCCGGCGCGCAAGGAAAGCGAGCGCCAGCATGAGCGGCAGCAGCGGCAGCAGCGGCGCCACGCCCACCGCAAGCCTGTCCGCGGCGCCGCTGTCCATGAACAGGCCGAAGACGAGCATCAGCGCCGCGATGGGCAGGTCGACCAGGCGGCTCCAATGGATATTGGCGCCCTCGGGCGGATTCATGCGGTGCTGCGAGAGGTCCCACCAGCTCTGGCCGGCCAGCCAGTCGCGCACCTGGAGATAGCGCATGTTGTCATCGGTATCGCCGAGCGAGAACCAGTGGATCGCCGCCGAATAATGCGAGAGATAGCTGCCCGCCAGGATCAGCCAGACCAGCACGGTCAGCCAGCGCCATTCACGCGCGCCGAAGCGATCGACGGCGCGCAATGGGCCGCGCCAGTTCCGGCGGCGCTTCGCGGCATTGGCGGGTGGGGACAGCATCGGCTAAGGGCTTAGCTCGGCAGGGCGAAAGCGCAACGGGGCAAATGGCGGCTGAGGACGAACGGAGACCGGCGGCGGGCCGGATGGCGCGCATGGCGGCGTCGGGGCTGCACGGGCAGATCCTGCGCTATGCGGTGACGGGCGCTGCGGTCACGACATTGCAGGCGGCCATCTACTGGGCGCTGGCCGGGCCGGCGGCGCTGCACCCCCAGATCGCCAATTTCCTGGGCTATCTGGCCGCCGTGGCGAGCGGCTATGTGCTGCACGGCCGCTTCACCTTCCAGGGCCATGGCGGGCGCGACCGGCCGGCGGCGCGCGCGGCGCGATTCGTGGCCGTCTCGCTGCTCAGCCTTGCGCTCAATGCTTTCTGGGTATGGCTGTGCGTCTCCTGGGCGCGGCTGCCGGTCTGGTCACCCATCCCGCTCATGGGGCTGGTGACACCGGCGCTGGTCTTCCTGCTCAACCGGCAATGGGTGTTCCGCTAGAGCATTTTCAGGTCGGACGGCTCCATCCGAAGATGAAAAGAGCATGGTCCGATTCAATCTCATCGGATCTACGCGCGCTCTCCGGTTTTGATCGCGGCCGGTCCAGCACGCCTGAGCCGGGCCTTCCCGCCTCCGCTCCCGCGAGGACATCGATCCCGGGAAACCATGCGCCAAAGCGAGCTTGAAAAGCGGCGGGTGGAGGACGAAATCGGCAAATTCAAAGGCAAATAAAACAATGCCTTGCCGCCTGCCTCACGTTTGAGCCCTCTCGGCTTCAGTCATCCGCCGAATCAACCAGCACAGTGCGCAAGCCGGAACGAGGCTCAGGAAAGCCCGCAAATGAAAAGGGCCGCCGGGATAACCCCGGCAGCCCTCGCCAGAAATAGCGTCGCGCGACGATTACTGCGCGTTGGCGACGTTGTCAGCCAGATCGCCGGCGGCGTTCGCCAGGTCGTCAGCGGCGTTGGCAGCGGCATCAGCGGCGTTTTCAGCGGCGAAGGCAGCGTCCTCGGCGGCGTTGACGGCGTCGTTGGCCGGCTCTTCCGGCGTCGAACAAGCGGCGAGGCCGAGCGTCGCGGCGGCCACCAGCGAAAAAGCAATCGTCTTGGTCATGGGCAAACCCCTTATTGATAATACCGTGCAGACGGTGCGGAAGGGGGCCCCCCCCTTTTTTGCCTGCGGGCGCGATTCGTATAGTTTTGTTTCGGCCAACGCAATCCCTCGCGCACGGATGTTTTTACGGGGGCAGGCCGAGTCGCGCCATTTGACCGCCGGCCTCCCCGCTGGATATGACGGGATCATGACCGGCCAGCTCGACCTTTTCCGTGCCCTCGCGGACCCCACGCGGCTGCGCATCGTTCATCTGCTGCGCGCTATGGAGCTGGCGGTGGGCGAAATCGCGCTGGTGGTGGGCCAGAGCCAGCCGCGCGTCTCGCGCCATGTCCGCATCCTGGTGGATGCCGGGCTGGTCGAGCGGCGCAAGGAAGGGAGCTGGGTGTTCCTGAGCATCGGCGGCGGCGCGGGCGCGCAGGCCCTCGGCGCGTTTCTCGACAAGGCGCCGCGCTCGCCCAGCGAAGTCCTGTGGGTGGAGGCGGACCTGGCCCGGCTGGCGGCGGTGCGGGCCGAGCGGGCACGCATGGCCGAGCAGTATTTCGCCACCCATGCCGAGCAATGGGACGCGCTGCGCTCCCTCCACGCGCCCGAAGCCCAGGTAGAGGCCGCCATGGCCGCCATGCTGGGCGAGGGCCCGCTCGGGCGGCTGGTCGACATCGGCACCGGCACGGGCCGCATCGCCACCTTGTTCGCACCGCGCGCCGAGCAGGTTCTCGGCATCGATCGCAGCGCGGAGATGCTGCGGCTGGCACGCGGCAAGCTCGATGCGGCGGCGGACGGCAAAGTGCGCTTCATCGCCGGCGATTTCTACGAATTGCCACTGGCAGACGACGCGGCGGACACCGCCATTCTCCATCAGGTGCTGCACTATGCGCAGGCGCCCGAGAAAGTGATCGCCGAGACGGCACGGGTGCTGAGCCCCGGCGGGCGCCTCCTCATCGTCGATCTGGCGCCTCATGAGCACGAGGAGCTGCGCGTGCGGGACGCCCACGCTCGCCTGGGCTTCTCGGACCGGCAGATGGCCGGCTGGTTCGAGACGGCCGGCATCGAGCCCACCGGCGTGGAGACGCTGCCCGAGGGGCGGCTCGCCGTGACGCTGTGGCTGGGGAGGCGGCGGGAAGAGGCTGCTCCGCTCGAATCCGCGCCGGCCTCCGACGGCTAGAGCATGTTCAAGCCGGATGGATATCTCCGACGGCTCGGCAAATATGGCGAGACTGGCTCCTGCGCAGGCGGGAGCGCCGGGGCGAGCAAGTCCGGGGTCGGAGGACTGGCGCTACTCCCCGTGCGGGACCCTGCGCCGCTGCCGGCGGACCAGTGCCGCCCACAGGCATGAAAAAGGGCGCCGGACCCGATCCGGCGCCCCTCGTCATGCGAAAACCCGCGCTCAGGCGAAGCTGACGGCCGTCCGGCGCCGGCGCATCGCCCCGCCCACGAAGGCCAGGCCACCGATCATCATCGCCCAGCTCGCCGGCTCGGGCACGGCGCTCTCAAGGCCGCCATATTCGATGACATAGCCGATTCTCGTGCCGACACCGGTGTCGTTCCAACGCGAACCGCTCCAGTTGCCCTGGAGAAAATCCTCATTGCCCGAGTTGTTCGGCTCGCCGCCATTCCAGTTGGCATAAGTGAGCGTGCTGCCATTCTGCCAGAAGACCGTGCCCGCCTCGGGGCCGGCGACCCATGCCCACGTTCCCTCGACATCACGATCCGTGCCGGCAAGCCAGATCTGAGAGACTGTCACCGAGTTGTAGATGAAATCCTGCTCCGCCTGCGAGGTGACGGTGGCCAGATAGCCCTGCAGGCCGTTGTAGCTGGCGGCGGATGCCGCGATGAGCGCCTCGTCGAAGGAGGACGCGATGCCCACATATTCATAATAATGGCCATTGTCGGCAAAGAAGACCGGCGCGGCCTGCGCGGCGCCGGCGGCGAGCACCGACGCGGCGGTGCCCAGCAAGATCGTACGAAACGTCCCCATCAAAAATGTCCTTCATTGTCTTGGCAGCCCTCGTCTCGACGAGCGGCGCCACCCCACGCACTCCGCCGGGCTGGCCGGACGGAAGCGATCCGCCATGCGGATGCCAACCATGGTACATTGTTTTAGGCAGCCGCCAACCCGGTCGCGGCGCAAATCCGCGTCGACACGCGCGCGCACTGCCCCGATTTGGGACGCAGGCCAGTCGACTGCGCGCCAGAGCAGGCCGGCGCCGAGGCGCCCCCTACTCGCCCAATTCCTTCGCCTCGATATATTTGAGTTCGAGATAGCGGTTATGGGCGGCGAGCTTGTCCAGATCGCCACTGGCGAGCTGCTCGGTCATGCGGCCGATCTCCTGCTCGATCACGGAGAGCCCTTCCACGAGCTGGGCATCGGGCACACGGCCGTTGCGGGGCTGGCCACGCAGTGGCGCGGGGATGGACTGATAGCCGGTCACCAGCTCGGGCAGATGATCGCTGAGCAGGCGGCGCACTTCCAGCGCGGCGGGTGCCTTCTGGTCCAGCCGCGCGAGCTGCGGCGCCAGCGTCTCCAGCCGGGTGCCGATGGCGTCGATGATCGGCGCGGCCGGCGCGGGCAGGGCGCGGCGCTGGTTCTCCAGCCAGATCTCGGTCTTGAGCGGCAGGGCCTTGAGGTCCGTCTCGGCAAGGCGAGCAGGCTCCACCGCCGTCTCGCCGGCCGGGATGACGCCAAAGGCGAGGCAGGCGATGAGCAGGCCGAGGACGATGAGCACGCCCGTGCTGCCGATGCCGCCGAGCACGAAGCCGGCAATGGCCGCGCCCACGACGATGGTGACGGCCGCGACGATCATCCGCTTGAGGCGCGTCATCAGGTCCTGCGCGCGCCGCGCCCGGCCGCGCGCGCTCGCCCGCCCGCCGCCATAGCGCGCGGTGGTGCGCGCTATGAGATCGTTGGCGCGGGCCACCACTTCGTCGACTTCGCTGGCCATGGGTGCGGGCTCTCCTCAGTCCTCAATGGCGCTGAGCGGCGAAGCGCCGCCGGCCGGCCCGGCGATGGACGCCTGCGCCTGGGCCTGGCCCTGCGCGCGGGCGATATAGCCCCGGCTCTTCTCCACTTCGCTGGAGAGCGTGTTCACCGTGGTCTTCATGTTCTCCAGCGCCTTCAGCTTGAACGTGTCGATATTGTCCATCGTGTCGTAGATGTTCTGGAAAGCGCGCTGGAGCGTCTCGATGGGGATGGTGCTGCTGGCCGCCTGCTCGTGGATGCGCGCGGTCTGGTTCTTGAGCATGTCCCCGGTCGAATCGATGATGTTCGCGGTCGTCGTGTTGAGCGCGGTGATCTGGTCCAGCACCAGCTTCTGCCCCACCAGCGCCTGCGCCACCGTCACCGCCGTGCGCAGCGCCGCCACCGTGGTGGTGGAGGCGCGGTCGACGCCCTTCACCAGCTCGACGTTGTTCTTCTTGACGAGATCGAGCGCCAGATAGCCCTGCACCGTCACCGCCATCTGCGTGAGCAGGTCCTGGTGACGCTGGCGCACATAGAAGAGCGCGGTCTCGCGGATGGCCCTGGCCTTGGCGGGGTCGGTCGCGTCCAGCTCCAGCGCCTTTTCCTCCAGCCGCGTATCCATGGCCTTGGCGATGTGGACCATCTGCTCCAGCCGGCCCATGGTCGCCCACATGTTCTGGCGCTCCACGTCGATGGCGGCATTGTCCTTGATGAGCGAGTCCTTGCCCGAGGCGAGGCTGCCGAGGATGGAATTGATGTGCGTCTGGCTCGACTTGTAGCTGTCGAAATAATTGCGCAGCTTGCCGCCGAAGGGGATGATGCCGAAGAGCTTCTTGGGCGCGAGCAGATTGCCCTTCTTGCCGGGATCGAGATCCTCGACCACCCGGCGCAGCTCCGCCAGGTCCGTACCCACCCCGCTGTCGGCGTTCATCGCCTTGACCGGGCGATCCAGGAAGCGGTTGGAATGACCTGCCGCCTCGCCGATCTCCTTGCGGCCCATATTGGTGATCTGGTCCACCTTCTGGCCGAATTCGGGCGAATTGGCGTCCAGCGCGGCCAGCTCCTCGACAAAGCCCTCGACCCGCTCGTCCAGCTTGCTCTTCTTGCCCTCGTCGATGGGCACCAGCCCCGCCGCCTTCTCCGGCGCCACCGCCGGCACCGGATCGGGCGGGGTGAGGTTCAGCGCGTCGGCAGTCTTCGTCTCGGTGGGCGCGGTCGTGGCCATCATCGTCTCCTTGCAGGTGTCATATTAGATTAGAACACCGGCCGATCAAGTGCGCCCGGATCATAGCGCACCCTCGCCGCAGGGAAAGGCGCAATCGGGCGGGCAAGCGCGCACGCACCTTCGTCATTCCCGCGAACGCGGGAAACCAGCGGCGAAGGATGCGTCTCCCCATGGTAAACATATCTTCAGCATGTCCGCGCCATAAGCCGGACGTCTGGAGCGCGCCGCACATGCAACATCATCATCGCTTCGAGGAAGTCTCCCCAGCCGTCCGTGCGGCCGAGGTCCGGCGCTATGAGCTTGTCGTGATCGGCAGCGGCCCCTCGGGGCGCCGCGCCGCCGTGCAGGCGGCCAAGCTCGGCAAGTCCGTGCTGGTGGTGGAAGGGCGGCGGCGGGTGGGCGGCGTCTCGGTCCACACCGGCACCATCCCTTCCAAGACGCTGCGCGAGACGGTGCTCAACCTGTCCGGCTGGCGCGAGCGCGGCTTCTATGGCCGCTCCTACCGCGTGAAGAAGGATATTGGCGGACAGGACCTCGGCAACCGGCTCGACCAGACGCTGGCGCATGAGGTGGACGTGCTGGAGCACCAGTTCCAGCGCAACGGCGTGCGCACGCTGGAGGGATTCGCCCGCTTCGTCGATCCGCACCGCATCGCGGTCACCGCGCCCGACGGGAGCGAACTCACGATCGAGGCCGAGCGCTTCCTTATCGCGGTCGGCACCCAGCCCTTCCGGCCCGATTACATCCCCTTCGACGACATCGCGATCATCGACAGCGACACGCTGATCGAAACGCCCTGCGTGCCGCGCAGCCTGGCGGTGATCGGCGCGGGCGTCATCGGCATCGAATATGCCACCATCTTCTCCGCGCTGGATGTCAACGTCACGCTCATCGAGCCACGCGACACCTTCCTCGATTTCATCGACCGGGAGATCATCGAGGAGTTCATCCACCAACTGCGCGACCGGGGCATGACGATCCGTCTGGGCGCATCGGTGGCGCGGGTGGAGAAGGACGATAGCGGCCGCGTCGTCACCACGCTGGAGGACGGGCGGGTGGTGCGCACCGAGATGCTGCTGTTCGCTGCCGGGCGCATCGGCGCGACGGGCAATCTGGGCCTGGAGCATTGCGGCCTCGCCGTCGACAATCGCGGCCGGCTCAAGGTCGATCCGCGCACCTTCCAGACGCAGGTGCCGCACATCTATGCCGCCGGCGACGTGATCGGCTTTCCCAGCCTCGCCTCCACCGCCATGGAGCAGGGGCGCGTGGCCGCCTGCCATGCCTTCGGCCTGCCCATCCCGCCGGCGCCGCAGCATTTCCCTTATGGCATCTACGCCGTGCCGGAAATCTCGACCGTGGGCATGAGCGAACAGGACGTGCGCGACAAGAAGATCCCCTATGAATGCGGCATCGCCCGCTTTCGCGAGACCTCGCGCGGGCACATCATGGGGCTGGACACCGGGCTCATGAAGATGATCTTCTCGCTCAAGACGCGCCGGCTGCTGGGCGTCCACATCATCGGCGAGGGCGCGACCGAGCTGATCCACATCGGCCAGGCGGTGCTGAACCTGAAGGGCACGGTCGACTATTTCATCGACAACAGCTTCAACTATCCGACGCTGGCCGAAGCCTACAAGATCGCCGCGCTGGACGCCTGGAACCGCATGCCGCGCAAGGACTGAAGGCGCCGCACCAATCCCGCCCCGCAGGCGTATCCCGCGCCTTTCACGCTCCGCGCGGCACAAACCGGCCGCGTTTCGCGTGGTGCACCCCAGCGGCGCAATTGTTCACCCTTTTTCAACCCTTTGCACGGATAGCCGGCGGCCGGAGAGGCTGTACGATGCAAATCGCAATTCACCCCACCTTGCACAGCGCCCTGCGTGCCTGCTCGGACATCGAGCGCCAGATCGTGGCGATCAGCCGCCGCAGCGATGCCCAGCGCAAGTTCGATCTCGTCCAGTGGCGCCGCAAGTTCGCGGAGAAGCTCGGCGAACTGGGCCTGCTCATCGACCATGACGACGCGCTGAGCCGGCAGCCCGAGAAACTCCGGGAAATGAGCCGCCTCTTCTCCACCTTCCGCTATGCCATCGGCCTGCATCAGGCGAGCTGGCCGGCCGTGCGCATCGATGAGGACGAGCGCGCTTATGCCGAATCGGCGCGCAATACCCATGTCAAATCCGACCAGTTCTGGAACTGGTGCACGCAGAACCTGACCTTCAGCCGCGTCTGAACGAACTGGCGGCTCAAGCCCGCCTCAGTCGTCGGCGCCCTCCACGCGCAGCGATTCGCTGAAATTCTCGCCGGCCGATTCGGGCATGGAGGCAATGAGGGCGTGGAAGCGCTCCTCCACATTGGCCTTCCAGTTGCCGTGCGTGGAGACATAGAGCCGGTTGTTGCGGATCGCGTCGACAATCATGTCGCCCACCTGCGTCGGCTCCATCCAGTTGTCCGCGACCACGCGCTGGGCGAGCATCTCCTCCGTCTCCCTGAGACCGCTGCCGGTGCGGAAGCGCTCGGGGCGGTTCAGGCCGCTCTCGTGGATGCGGCTCTTGATGGGGCCCGGCATCAGCACGGTGACGCCGATATTGTCCTTCGCCATCGTATCCTGGATGGATTCGGTGAGCGTGATGACCGCCGCCTTGGCGGTGGCGTAGATGGCCATGAAGCTCGGCATGGGCGTGAGCCCGGCGAGCGAGGCGGTGTTGACGATATGGCCGCCGTGCCCACGCGCGCGCATGCCGGGGCTGAAGGCCATGATGCCGTTGATCGGCCCCATTAGATTGATGGCGAGGCCATAGTCCCAGTCCTGATAGGTGGCCTGTTCGAAGGGACCGGAGGGATCGATACCGGCATTATTGATGAGGATGTCCGGCCCGCCCATCACCTTCTCGCATTCCTTCGCCGCCTCTTCCATCTGCTTGCGATCCGAGACGTCGAGGCGGATGGTGTGGACGTTGCGCCCTTCCTGCCGCTCCTCGAAGAACTGCTTGGCCTCGTCGAGATGGTCCTGGCGGATGTCAGCCAGCACGAGCCGCGCGCCATTGGCAAGGAGACGCTGCGCGATGCCGAAGCCGATGCCGCTGGCGCCGCCGGTGATGAATGCCGTCTTGCCCGCGATCTCCATGCCGTCTCTCCTCTGCTCGTGCGTCCGTAAGCCCCGTGATTGCCGCAGTTGACGTGGCCGGGCAACCGCTTCCCGCTTGCGGCGGCGGCAAAATCGTCCCTAATGGCCGCACGGCGCACCCCGCGAACGGGCAGGCCGGCACAGCAAGGGGGAGAGGACAGATGCGGGCACCGGGCACAATCGCGACGGCATTGGCGCTGATGGCCGCAACCATGGCCGCAGCGCCCGCGCAGGCGCAGATCGCCACGGCACAGGTGACGGGCGGTGCGGTGGAAGGCGTGGTCGCGGACGGGCTTTCCACCTTCAAGGGCATTCCCTTCGCGGCGCCGCCGGTGGGCGCGCTGCGCTGGCAGGCGCCGCAGCCGGTCGCGCCCTGGAGCGGCGTGCGCAAGGCAGACCGCTTCGGCAAGGCCTGCATGCAGGAGCCGGGCCTCGCAAAGCAGATGGGCTACGAGGGAGAACTGAGCGAAGACTGCCTGTTCGTGGACGTGTGGACGCCGGCACGAGCGGCCGGCGAGAAGCTGCCCGTCATCGTCTGGATCTATGGCGGCGGCTACTTCTCGGGCATGAGCAGCATTCCGCTCTATGACGGCGCCAATTTCGCGCGGCAGGGCGTGGTGTTCGTCAGCGTCTCCTATCGCGTCGGCCCCTTCGGCTTCCTCGCCGCGCCCGCGCTCAGTCGGGAGGGCGGCGGCGCCTCGGGCAACTACGGCATGCTGGACATGGTCGCCGGCCTGCACTGGGTGAAGGCCAATGTCGCGGCGTTCGGCGGCGATCCCGACAAGGTGACGATCATGGGCCACAGCGCCGGCTCGGACGCGGTGAGCCGCCTCGCCGCCTCGCCGCTCGCCAGCGGGCTGTTCCGCGGCGTCATCGCCCAGAGCGGCGCCAACTTCAAGGCGGAGCCCGTAACGCTGGCGGCGGCCGAAGCGACCGGCGCGGCGTTTCTCACGGGGTTGGGCGGCGGCGATCTCACGGCCGCGCGTGCCCTGAGCGCGGCGCAGATCCAGGCGGCAACCGATGCGCCGGGCGCGCCGCGCTTCCCCCTGCCCATCGACGGCGCGGTGGTGCCGGACGACCAGATCGCGCTCTGGAAGGCCGGCCGCTTCAACGACACCGCGCTGCTGCTGGGCCATACGTCGGACGAGAACGCCGCCTTCGGCGCGCGACCGACCACGCCCGCCGACTTCGAGGCGCAGCTACGCAAGGACCATGGCGTCCATGCCGAGGCCATCCTCGCCGCCTATCCCCATGGCACGGATGCCGAGGCGAGCCGTGCCGCCAAATATCTGGCGCGCGACATGAGCTTCGGCTGGTCCGGCTGGACCTGGGCCAGGCTTCAGGCCGCGCACGGCAGGGGGCGGGTGTTCGCTTATTATTTCGACAAGCCCGGCCCGCAGAACCCGGACGGCTCGGGCCATGGCAGCGAAGTTGCGCTGGTGTTCGCCAATCCCGACGAGCGTCCCGGCCGCGCGCCCTGGTCGCAGGATGACCGCGCCCTCTCGCGGACGATGCAGGGCTATTGGGTGAACTTCGCCCGCACGCTCGATCCCAACGGGCCCGGCCTTCCCCCCTGGCCAGCCTTCACCGCCGCCGATTCCAGGGTGATGCGTCTCGGCGCGGTGAACGAGGCCGGTCCGGTGCCCAATCTCGACAAGCTGGAGGCGCTGGACGCCGCGCTGATGCCCGCCCGTTGAGTACGGGGAGGGACTAGCCCTAGCCCCTTCCCTTGAGGGAGGAGAGGTTGGGGATGGCGCCGGACAGCGGCCAGAGCGCTCCGCGCGCGATGCCGCGCGTCGCCATCGCCCCCTCGCCCTTTCCCTGAAGAGGAGGGGGCCTGCTACGCCGTCACTTCAGCGACTGAACCGCCGCAAGCGTGTTCTTGACATGATCCTTATAATCCAGCGCGCTGTAGGCGTAGATGATCTTGCCGGTCTTGCCGATCACATAGCTGGTGCGGTCGGTCTTGCCGTCGAAGGACGGGTTGTTGGTCTTGAGCGCCACCTGATAGCCCTGGATGATCTTGGGCCCGGCGGAGGCGACGGCGAACTTGTCGCGGCACGCCTCGGTCGAGAATTTCGCCAGCGTATCCACCGGATCGGCCGACATGCCGATGACGGTCGCGCCCGCCTTCTCGAAGGCGTCGGTCGCCTCGGCGAACTCGTGCGCCTCGGCGGTGCAGCCGGGCGTGAAGGCGGCGGGGAAGAAATAGAGCACCACCGGCCCCTTCTTGAGCGCGTCGGAGAGCTTGAGCGTGAAGACCTTGCCGGCCAGCGCGCCGCGCGTCTCGAAATCCGGGGCGGTCGAGCCCACCGGCAGGGCGGCCTGCGCGACGCCCGCACAGGCAAGGGCGACGGCGGTGCCGGCCGCGGCAAGGCCGGCGCGGAGCGGGGCAAAAGATCTGGTCCGGATCATGGCAGTGACATCCTCGGGTTGGTTTTCTCCTGAAACCCTTCTGCCACAAAAAGACGGCTTCTGTCACGCAGCCCTGTCATGGGCGCGCGCCGGAGCGCCATGTTTCACTCACGCGCCCTTCTACCCCCGTGACAGGAGGGATCGAATGCGGCAATAACAGGCGGAAAATAAAACAGGCCGTTGGGGAAAGGGAACCGACGATGAACCGGACAGTCGCCGCAAGGCGCCGGAGTCATGTCGCAGGCCGCCACCCGGCGCGCCCGACCGACCTGACGACCAGACGACTGAAAGGGAAGAATTCGATGCGTAAGGCTCTCCTCGGCTCCGTTCTCGCCAGCGGCCTCTTCCTCTCTGCGGCGCCCGCTTATGCCCAGTTTGGCGGCGGCTGCACGCAGGAGGACCTGGAAATGGCCACGGCCGCCTATATCGAGGCGCAGGGCAAGGGCGATCCCACGCCCATTCCGCTCGGCACCTGGGTCACTTACAATGAGCAGATGGAGCTGGGGACCATGTCCACCGGCGTGCTCTCCAAGCCGCTCAAGATCGATTTCCACCGCACCATCTACGATCCGGAGCAGTGCCAGACCTTTACCGAAGTGATCGTGACCGACCCCGCCCACCCCTATGTGCTGGGCGTGACGCTCACCGTGCGCGGCGGCACCGTGGGCAATATCGACATGCTCGCCACCGACAAGGGCGACTGGCTGTTCAACGCCCAGCGCACGCTCGATTATTCCAAGGCGGAAAATTGGGACGTGATCCCCGAGGGACAGCGCGACAGCCGCCAGACCCTGATCGCGGCCGCCAACGCCTATCTCGATCTGTTCAACGATCCCAAGGTGGAGGTGCCGTGGGGCGCGCCCTGCGCGCGACTGGAGGGCGGCATCTACAGCGCCAAGAGCAGCACGCCGGGCGAAGTCTCGCCGGAGGATAGCTGCAATGTCGGCGTGCCGAGCGGCGTGCCGATGATCCAGCGCAACTATGTGGTGGACGAGGCGCGCGGCGCCGTCTCCGTGGCGCTGCGCATGGGCATGAACGAGCGGCCGGACATCCACACCTTCCGCGTCGAGGGCGGCAAGATCCGCTATGTCCACACGCTCACCGTCTGCGCGGAGGACCATTGCGGCTTCAAATATGACGAGAACACCAAGAAGACCCTCGGCATCACCGACTGACGCCGACAAGCGCTGAACGAACGCACGGCCCCGCGTGTCCGCATGGATGCGCGGGGCCGAAGCGTATCGTTCTTCGTCTTGTGGGCAGGCCAGCGCCGCTGGCGCGCCAATCCCTCCGCGTGCTTCCGCCTGCGGAATCCCTCTCACGCGAACACCGTTCGGCCTGAGCGTGTCGAGGCTCGCGCTCTTCGAAAACGCCGAAGAAAATGAAAGAATCCGACACACTCAGGGCGAACGGGGTCCCGCATGGCGCATGATCCAATTGTGCCGCTTTTTTGCGCTCGGATTGACGACGATCCTCATCCAGAAATCATATGCGTCCTCCCATCCCAGGCGGGAGGCCAAGGCGATCAGGCCTCGATGATCGGGTTCAGGAGTCCGGTAGTTCGTCAGGCAGCCCGCGAAGCCTGGAGCCAAGGCCGCGCCAACCGCCCCATATGCCCACCGCAGAACGGCCGCACGGCCTCCCGCGACACCCCGCCGTCCCCGCGCATCTTGCGGAGCACGCCCGGCCCCCATATGCCCCGGCCATGGCGATCGCCCGGCTGGCCCTTACTGACTTCCGCAATCATGCCGATGCGCTGATCGCGCCGGATGTCGCCACGCCCGCCGGCGCCATGGTGGTGCTCACCGGCGAGAACGGCGCGGGCAAGACCAACATTCTGGAAGCGCTCTCGCTGCTGGCGCCGGGGCGCGGCCTGCGCGGCGCCGCGCTAGGCGACATGGCGCGGCAGGGCGGCGCGGGCGGCTTCGCCATCGCCGCGCGGATTGGCGATGCCCAATTGGGGACGGGCACGGACGCGGCCGCGCCCGAGCGCCGGCAAGTGCGCGTCGACGGGCGGCAGGCGTCGGCGGCATCGCTGGCGGGGCTGGTGGCGATCAGCTGGCTCACGCCGGCCATGGACCGGCTGTTTCTGGACAGCGCCGGCGGCCGCCGCCGCTTCCTGGACCGGCTGGTGCTGGCGCTGCATCCCTCCCATGCCATGCACGCCACGCGCTACGAAGCGTCGATGCGCGCGCGCAATGCCCTGCTCGCCGAGGACGCCCCGGCCGATCCCGCCTGGCTGGCGGCACTGGAAGCGCGCATGGCCGAGCATGGCGCCGCGCTGGATGCCGGCCGCCGCGCGCTGGTCGCGGCGCTCGCCGCGCATCTCGCCGCGCTGCCGGAGGGGCCCTTCGCCCGCCCCCAACTCTCGCTCGAAGGCTGGGCCGGCGAGGAGGCCGCACTGGCCCAGGCCCTGCGCGAGGGCCGCGCGCGCGATCGCGCCGCCGGGCGCACGCTCGCCGGCCCGCACCGCGCCGATCTGCTCGTGCGCCACGCCGCCAAGGGCCAGCCGGCCGCGCTCTGCTCCACCGGCGAGCAGAAGGCGCTGCTGCTGGGCCTCGTCCTCGCCCATGCCGAAATCGCGCGGGGGCCCGCCGGCCGCCCGCTCGTCATCCTGCTCGACGAAGTGGCCGCCCATCTCGATCCGGTGCGCCGCTCCGCCCTGTTCGAGCGGCTGCGCGCTACGGGCGGCCAGGTGTGGATGACAGGCACCGAGCCCGCCCTGTTCGAGGGGATGGGCGACGCCACGCGACTGCGCGTGGACAATGGACAGGTGATGCCGGCTTAGAGGCGTTCTGTTTTCGATTGAGCCCATCTTGCGCTCCTGCGCAGGCAAGAGCCCAGGGCGGCGAGGCACTGCACGGGGCGCTGGGTTGCCGCTTTCGCAGAAGCACGGATTTTCCTGTGATTTTCGAGCCAGCAGGTTGAGCCCACCTGCTTCGAAATCACTCTAGGGCGCGAGATCGCACGCGTCGCGATTGGGCCAGCCTAGCCCTGTCGCCTCGGCACATGCGCCACGCATGGCGCGCGTCGAAGTGTCAGCCTTCGCTCGCCTCGCCGGCGGTGTCGGTCGCCCCGCCTTCGCCCTCACCCTGCACCAAGTCCTCGAACCAGGCCTCGACCTCGCCCGAAAGCTTGATGGTCATGGGATTGCCGAAGCGGTCGCGGCTCTTGCCGGCGGCGACGCGGACCCAGCCTTCCGAGACGCAATATTCCTCCACGTCACGGCGCTGCTGGCCCTTGAAACGGATACCGATGCCGCGCTGGAGCAGGGCCATGTCGAAATGGGGGCTGCGCGGATTGACGGAAAGGCGGTCGGGCGGCGTATCACTCATGGGCGATGCGCCTAATCCATTTTCGCCGCCGATGGAACCGCCTCCGGCATGAAAATGCGCAGGTACGCGGAGCGGCGCGGTCCGCGCGGTTCCAGGTCGGGGGACGCAGGCATGATCCGGCCGCGCCGGGCGCGGACCATGCCCCGCGAGCCGTGCTTACGCCGCCTGGTTCACCCGCTTGGCCTTCTTGCGCTCGTGCGGATCGAGGTGGCGCTTGCGCAGGCGGATGGACTTGGGCGTCACCTCCACCATCTCGTCATCGTCGATATAGGCGATGGCCTGCTCCAGCGTCATGCGGCGCGGCGGCGTCAGGCGGATCGCATCGTCCTTGCCGCTCGCCCGGAAGTTGGTGAGCTGCTTGGACTTCATCGGATTGACTTCAAGATCGTCCGGCTTGGCATTCTCGCCGATAACCATGCCCTCATAGATCGGCTCGCCGGGGCTCACGAAAAGCACGCCGCGCTCCTCCAGCGCATTGAGCGCATAGCCCACCGCTTCGCCGCTGCCATTGGAGATCAGCACGCCGACCGGGCGCCCCTCGATCACGCCCTTGTAGGGGCCATATTTCTCGAACAGGCGGTTCATGATGCCGGTGCCGCGCGTGTCGGACAGGAATTCGCCATGGTAGCCGATGAGGCCACGGCTCGGCGCCGAGAAGGTGATACGGGTCTTGCCGCCGCCGGAGGGGCGCATGTCCGTCATCTCGGCCTTGCGGATGGCCATCTTCTCGACGACGGTGCCGCTGTGCTCGTCGTCCACGTCGATGACGACGGTCTCATAGGGCTCCTCGCGGCCCTTGCCCTCGTCGCGGAAGAGCACGCGCGGGCGGCTGATGCCCAGCTCGAAGCCCTCGCGCCGCATCGTCTCGATGAGCACGCCGAGCTGAAGCTCGCCACGCCCGGCGACCTCGAAGCTGTCCTTGTCCGCGCTCTCGGTGATGTGGATGGCGACATTGCTCTCCGCCTCGCGGAACAGGCGGTCACGGATCATGCGGCTCGTCACCTTGTCGCCCTCGCGGCCGGCCATGGGCGAATCGTTGACCGCAAAGCGCATGGAAAGCGTCGGCGGGTCGATGGGCTGGGCCTGGATCGGCTCGGACACGCTCACATCGGCGATCGTGTTGGCCACGGTCGCCTGGGTGAGGCCGGCCAGGCAGATGATGTCGCCCGCGCTCGCCGTATCCACCGGCACGCGGTCAAGGCCGCGGAACGCCATGATCTTGGTGGCGCGGCCGGTCTCGATCACCTTGCCGTCCGCATCCAGCGCATGGATGGGCTGGTTGAGCTTGAGCACGCCGGTCTGCACGCGGCCGGTCAGGATACGGCCGAGGAAATTGTCGCGGTCGAGCAGCGTCGCGAGGAACGTGAAGGGCGCGTCCGGGTCAACCGCGTGCGGCGGCGGCACATGGCCGACGATCTTCTGGAAGAGCGGGATCAGCGTGCCTTCGCGCGCATCCGGGTCCTCGCTCGCATAGCCGTTGCGGCCCGAGGCATAGAGCACGGGGAAATCGAGCTGCTCGTCCGTGGCCTCCAGGCTCACGAACAGGTCGAACACCTCGTCCAGCACTTCCTGGATGCGCGCGTCCTGCCGGTCGACCTTGTTCACCACCACGATGGGGCGCAGGCCGAGCTTGAGCGCCTTGCCGGTGACGAACTTGGTCTGGGGCATCGCGCCTTCGGACGAGTCGACCAGCAGGATGACGCCGTCCACCATGGAGAGGATGCGCTCCACTTCGCCGCCGAAATCGGCGTGGCCGGGCGTATCGACGATGTTGATGCGCGTGATGACGCCATCGGGCCCCTGCCAATCGACCGACGTGGGCTTGGCGAGGATGGTGATGCCGCGCTCCCGCTCCAGGTCGTTGCTGTCCATGGCGCGCTCTTCCACGCGCTGATTGTCTCGGAACGTGCCGGACTGGCGGAAAAGCTGGTCGACAAGAGTCGTCTTGCCGTGGTCGACGTGCGCGATGATCGCCACGTTCCGAAGAGCGCTGGGCTGGCTCATTAGGGTGTCTCTCTGGGTTGGTGTTGGCAGCGCAGCCATTTGCGGCGGCCGCCCTCAGGTGTGCGCGCGCCCATAGCGGAAAAGTGACGAAAGCGCAACGGCGCGCCGCTGCGGCGCCCACGTTTTTCGACGAGCCGCCCGCAGGCGCGGCGGATGGGGTCTGCCGCGCGCCTCCGCAAGCCCCGTTTCCATTCCCCCTGCCCCGCGCCCCTTCCCCAACGGAGGCCGACCACCTACATTCCACTCATGCAACGCCGCATAGCCTTGATGGGCCAGTTCGGCCCGGCGCAACTCGCGCGCAGCCCCTGGTTCCTCGCCGCGCTGCTGCTCGCGCTGGCGAGCGCGGTGGTGCCGGCGCTGCTGCCCGCGGGTGGCGGCGCGGGCCGGGTGGCCGGCTCCGCATTCGATCCCACCAGCAATGTCCTCTCCCTGCGCGTGCGCGACCAGACGCCGCGCCCGGTCCTTGCGGGCGTGGCCGAAGGGCGGCGCCTCGCGCCTTATGCAGTGCCAGCCCTCGCGCCCGCCGTCGCATTCCTGCTCACGGCGATGGGGCTGGCCTATCCGCTCGCCGGCGCCGCGCGGCACTTGCCGCCCGCGCTTGCGCCGGCGATGCACCGCGCCGCCGCCCGGCCACGCGCGCCGCCCCGCACCTGAACCGCGCCGCGCCCGCAAGACGGGCGCCCCTCACCGCTCCCCCATCTCTGTTCCACGAAAGGGGCATGACCATGCGCAACGAGTTTAAGCCCGCGCCCCCGCCGGGCTGGTTCCGGCCCGCCCTCATCGGCAGCATCCTGCTGGCCATGGGCGTGCTGGTCGCCATCGCCGCGAGCGAGTAGCGGGCCGGGCGCCGCCGTCCCCTCCGGCGGCGCCCAATCCCTGTCCGTCCGTCGCCTTTCCCATGGACGCGCCCGCGCGCGCGGCTACAAGACGTGCCGAACTGACGATGCAGCCAAGGGAGAGACGGGCATGGGCGAGAGCGCGCGGGCGGAGCTGAGCTTCGAGGAATGGGCGGGCGATATGGGCCGCAACTGGCTCGCCAATCTCGCGCGTTTCGAGGGGATGATCGCGCCGGTCGGCGCCGCGCTCATCACCCATGCCGGCTTCCGGCCGGGCGAGAATGTGGTGGACCTGGGCTGCGGCGGGGGAGGCACCACCATCACCATCGCGCGCTGCGTCTCGCCGGGCGGCAGCGCCACCGGGCTCGACATCAGCCAGGATCTCATCGACCATTGCGGCGTGCGCGCCAGCCAGGGCACGCAGTCGCGTATCTACTGGGTCTGCGCGGACGCAGCGCGGGTCATCCCTACCAACGCCCCGTTCGACCGGCTCTTCTCGCGCTTCGGCTCGATGTTCTTCGACGATGCCAAAGCGGGGTTCCGCAACCTGCGCCGCATGGTGAAGCCGGGCGGGCGCATCGACCTCGCCGTCTGGGGCCCGCCGGCCGAGAATGAATGGACGCGCCTGGTCAACGGCGTGATCGCCACGCACCTGCCCGACGCGCCCCGGCCCGATCCGCGCGCGCCCGGCCCCTTCGCCTTCGCGGACACCGCCTATCTCACCGACGTGCTGGAGCAGGCCGGGTTCGGCCGCATCGCGATCCAGCCCTTCGAGACGCCGCTCGCCATCGGCGGCGCCGGCGCGACACCGCAGGAGGCCGCCGCCTTCGTCATCGGCAGCACGCATATGGGCCGCCTGCTCCAGAATGCCGGGCCGGGGAAGGAAGAGGCCGCCCTGGCCGATCTTACCGCCGCCTTCACGCCCTATCATGTGCCGGGCAAGGGCACGCTCATCGGCGGCAAGGTCTGGTTCGTGACGGCCTTCGCGGCCTGAACCGAGGCGGGCGCTTTCCGCGCATCCACGCGGCGGCCATCGCGCCCCGCGCGGAACCCGCTCGCGCCGTGGGGCGTTCCTCAAGCGAGAGAAACCAGCGGAGCCCGCCCACGGACCATGCCATGATTACCGGAATCTTTCCTCTGCTGTTCGGCCTGTGCGTGGTCGTCTGCCTGCTTTCGGGCATCTGGCTGCTGCTGCACCTGACGGCGCTGGCGGCACTGTTCCGGGGCAAGGCGGATGTCGTGGCCTCTCCCAGCCGCCCGCGCGCGCCCCGCGCCGCCATCATCACGGCGCTGGCGTTGTTCCTCGGCAGCCTCGGCGGCGTCCTTGCCCTCCAGACGATCGCCGGCTTCCATGTGGAGGCCGAAGCGCGGTCCTGAGCCCGGGACACCAGTAGACTCAGGCCGTGCGCGTATCCGGCCGGGGACCCCAGGCCCTCTCCTCGCCGACCCAGGGCACGCGCCCCTCGATCCACAGGTCGACATAGACGCTGCGCAGCCGCCATTCGCCGTCCGCTTCCTTCACCGCCAGTGTGTCCCACGTCCCCATGCCGAAGACGCGGTTCTCGAACGTCACCACGTCATGCTGGAGAATGGACCAGAAGCATTTGATGCGCACCGCCGGCCGGCCCGCGTCCGGGTCCTCGGGCGTCATGAGGATCTGGCTCATCCGGTGCTGGCGGCCGAGATAGTGATTGGGCCGGTCGTACCAGAGTGAATCCGTCGCGCGCTTGAGGCCCTCGCGTCCCTCGCAGCGGCCCTGCGGCCAGTGCTCCAGCCAGCCATCCGCCGTGAAGCAGGCGGCATAGCCCTCGAAATCGCCGGTATCGAGCGCCCAGGCATAGCGCGCCATCAGCTCCTCGATCTCGACCCGGTCTTCCAGTGGCACCTTGCGCTTCATCCTGCTCTCCCTCGCCTGCGCCGCCTGCCGGTCGCGCGGCCATGCTGCCGCCCCCGCGCGCGCTGGTCAATGCCGTGCAAATCGCGCGAGACAAGCGCCCCGCGCGCCGCTAGGTTGGCCCGCGATGAGGGGGACTGGCCGCACGCTTCGCAATGGGGTCACGCTGTTGGCCATGGCACTCGCGCTGCCGGCCTGCGGCGGCGGTGGCGGCTCTCCTTCCGGCACGGGCACGCTGCTGCCGACACCCACGCCAACGCCCGGCACCACGCCAACGCCCACGCCGGTCAACACGACCTGCGGGCTGCGCGCGCGGCAGGATTGGGTACTCCAGCAGGTCAACGACTGGTATCTGTTCCCGGAAACGCTGAGCTATGTGAACCCCACCGCCTTCTATAATCTCTCCGACTATCTCGATGCGCTGACCGCGGGCGCGCGCGCCCAGGGCAAGGACCGCTATTTCAGCTATGTCACCTCCATCGCGGAGGAGAATGCTTATTATGAGTCCGGCGCGACGGCCGGCTTCGGCTTCCGCCTGCATCTGGACAGCGCCGCGCGGCGCCTGTGGGTGAGCGAGGCTTTCGAGAATGCGCCGGCGCTTGCCGCCGGGCTGGACCGGGGCGTGGAGATCCTCGCCATCGGCAACAGCCCCTCGGCGATGCGGGCGGTGAACCTGATCCTGGAGAGCCAGGGCGAATATGGCCTTTATATCGCGCTGGGCGCGGATACGCCCGGCGTGGCGCGCAGCTTCGAGATCCGCGACGCCGCCGGCCGCCGCACGGTCACGGTGGCCAAGGCGGATTTCGACATCCAGCCCGTTTCCACGCGCTACGGCCTGCGCATCATCGAGGATGCGGGGCGCAAGATCGGCTATGTGAATCTGCGCACCTTCATCTTCTCCGCCGAGGACCCGCTGCGCGCGGCCTTCGCCCAATTGAAGGCGCAGGGCGTGGACGAGCTGATCGTGGACCTGCGCTATAATGGCGGCGGCCTGCTCGCGGTGGCGCAGACGCTCGGCAGCCTGATGGGCGGGGCCCGCACATCGGACGACGTGTTGGCGCGGCTGCGCTTCCGGCCCGAATATGGCGCGGACGAGGCCTATCCCTTCCTGCCCGAGCCCGATGCCATCGCGCCCCGGCGCATCGCCTTCATCGCCACGGAGGGCACGGCCTCGGCGAGCGAGCTGGTCATCAATGCCTTCCGCCCCTATCTGCGCGCCGACATCGCTCTCGTCGGCGCCAACAGCTATGGCAAGCCGGTCGGCCAGATCGCAATGGACCGGCCCGAATGCGACGACCGCCTGCGCCTCATCGCCTTCTCGGTCGACAATGCGCTGGGCGAGGGCGGCTATTATCATGGCCTCGCCTCGGTCATGGAGCAGAGCTGCCGCGCGGAGGACGACCTCTCGCTGCCGCTCGGCGATCCGCGCGAGGACTCGGTCGCCCGCGCCATCGATTTCCTGGACCGGCGCGCCTGCTCGCCCATCGGCGGGAGCGCCCTCGCCCGCACGGCGACGGCCTCCACCACGCGCGTGCCCCTGCCCGCCGGCCGCCACCCGCTGGTGCCCGCTACGCCCAGCCAGCCCCAGCGCGACATGCCGGGGCTCTTCTGAACGGATCGGGAAGCGAAGCGCCCGTGCCGATTCCGCGCCGTTTCAGAGGAATGTTCAGCTCCTGCTAACCGGACCGCGCTAGGCTGTGCGCCGGGACAAATGGGAGAAGTCACATGCTTGCCCGGCTCCTCGGCAGCGATTTCGGTGCAACGGCGCTCGAATATGGCCTTACCGCGGGGCTCATCCTGCTGGCCTGCCTCATCGCCTTCCTCTCACTGGGCCTCGACCTGACCGCGCTCATCAACATGGCGACCGCCGCGCTGGCCTGAGCCTGAGCCGCGCGGGGGGTCATCGCGCGGTGCAAGACGCGGCGCCGATACAGCGCCTCGGGCATCGCCCTCGACGCCAAGCCGCGCTCGTCCACGGCAGCACGACCATTCAAAAGAGCAACGCGGTGCAGAGGGGCTCGACGCCGCTCCGGCCCGGCCAGCGCCCGTAGAGCGGCGCCTATCTCCGCCGGGCGATGAACTTCGAACAGCCTCGCGCGGAACCCCTCGCCCGGGTTGCGCCCTATCCCATCAGGGCGCCGACGCGCTCCGGGCGGTGAGGATGCGGACCATCAGCTTCAGCATCTGCCTTTTCCTCGGGCCTTCCCCCTTGGTCGGGCTGCGGAGGCATCACGGCGATTCGGCGCACCAAATCCGTGCCTTGCGTCACATGAAGCCTGATCGTCCGGCCCGTTCTGGCCCGAACCGGCAGAGCCCGCCCTCCGATGCCGGTTCAGTCGGCGAGACCAGTACACCCCGAGAGATTTGGCCCATTCGGCGAGGCCGGCCTAGCTGATGAGACAGTCCTGCCCGACAAGGGTGGCCAACTTGGCAAGGCTGATCCGCGATGGCGGCGGTGCCGTGTCTCGCGGTGCTGGGCGGATGAGGGGCGCCATTACTCGGAGACGATGCGTCTCGGACCGCTGGAGGTCTGCGCCGATCCGCCTGGCTTATTGACGGGGCCTGCGCCAGAAGGACCGACAGCCTCGTCATGGACGCCAACTCGCAGCACTGATGGAATGTCCGGCGAGCGAGCCAGTCGTGCCGGCCGAGCACTCGGCATCTCGCTCACCACGCTGGGAATGCAGACGTCCGAGCTGCGCGCCGCGCTACGGATAAGCGGCCTGCCGATCCAGGCACGCAGCGGACGGGCCATTACCGACTGGCGCTGGATTGAAGCCCTCTGAGCCCCTTGCGAGGCGGCGCTCGCAAGCCTCTCACAGAGCCATGGAACCGCCCATCCACTGCTCCAGAAGCTCTTGTCAAAGACTCCAGGGATTCTTGTCGCGCTTCAGCCCCTCGCGATGACGCCCCCGGACCGCCATCCGGTTGCCGCAATGCGACGAAATGTTGCGCGGCAGCATTGCCATGACCGATTAACTCGGTATGTTATATCATCATGAATAACAGCCACGCGCACCGCCCCGGACGCTCCCGTCGCGCCCTTCTCACCGCCTCTGCCGCCATCGCTCTGCCCCTCGCGGCGGCCGCTCTTCCGGCCGCCGCGCACGCCCAGGCACCGGACGCGCCCGTTGCCGACGCCGACGACGCGCGCGAAAGCATCGTCGTCACGGCGCTCGTCCCGCGCAGCCATGTCGATGTGCTCGCCGGCACCTCGGTGTTGAGCGGTGACGCGCTGGCGCGCGACCGGCGCCCCAATCTGGGCGAAACGCTGGCCCGCCAGCCGGGCGTCTCCGCCACCTCCTTCGGCCCCAATGCCTCGCGCCCCATTCTGCGCGGTTTCTCCGGCGACCGCATTCGGCTGCTGACGGACGGGATCGGCAGCTTCGACGTGTCCGCCACCTCCGTGGACCATGCCGTGGCGATCAACCCGCTGCTCGCCGACCGCATTGAGGTGCTGCACGGACCGGCCGCCCTGCTCTACGGCTCATCGGCGGTGGGCGGCGTGGTCAACGTAATCGACAGTCGCATCCCTACCCGCGCGCCATCGGGCGGCTTCTCCGCCGATGTCGACGCCACTTACGGCAGCGCGGCGGAAGAGCGCAGCCTCGCGGGCCGGGCCGACGCCGCGCTGGGCGGCGGCTTCGCCCTCCATGTCGACGGCACGTACAGCAAGACGGCGGACCTGCGCATCGGCGGCGCAGTGCTGACATCCGCGCTGCGGGCCGAGGCGGCGGCCAGCGCCGAGGAGGAGATTCGCGATCTGGCCGAGCTGAGCGGCCGCTTGCCCAATTCCGCCGCCGAGAGCTGGAGCTATGGCGGCGGCCTCACCTGGCTGGACGGCCAGGGCGGCTCCATCGGCTTCGCGCTTTCCAAGCTGCACAGCTTCTACGGCGTGCCGGTGCGCTACAGTCTCGATGCCGATGAGGAGGCCGAGGCCGTGCGTATCCGCATGGACCAGACCCGTGCCGATCTGCGCGCGGTCATCCCCGCCGGCGGCCCCTTCCTCGACGCAATCAAGCTGCGCGCCGGCTGGGCCGACTATCGCCATGACGAGCTGGAGGAAGACGGCGCCATCGGCACCACTTTCCTGGCGCAGGGACTGGAGGCGCGCGTGGAGGCCGTCCAGACCCGGCGTGGCGGCTGGGACGGCGCCTTCGGCGGCCAGATCGTGCTGCGCAAGGGCCGCATCCAGGGCGAGGAGAAATTCCAGCCCGATCATGACGCCGAGAGCGTCGGCCTGTTCGCGCTGCAATCGCTCGACCTGGGCGGCACGCGGCTGGAAGCGGGCCTGCGCTATGAGCATGCCGTCCTCACCGCCGCGGCCGATACGCAGCTCGACACGCCCGACTGGCGCCGGCGGTTCGATACGATCTCGGCATCGGCGGGCATCAGCCAGGCGCTCGCCCCCGGCTGGCGGCTGGGCCTCAACCTCTCCCGCTCCGAACGGACACCGAGCGTGGACGAGCTGTTCTCGCGTGGCAATCATGCCGGCACCCAGGCATTCGAGCTTGGCAATCCCGATTTCGGTACAGAGCGCGGCTGGGGACTGGAGGCGCTGCTGCACGGCGGCGGACGCGATTATCACTTCAGCGTCTCAGCCTATTACAACCGCTTCACCGGCTTCATCTACGATCATCTGGCGCCGGATGCGGACTGCATGGCGGTGAATGGCGGCGAGCCGCTGGACTTCCCCTGCTATCGCTTCGACCAGGCCGATGCTCGCTATCTCGGCGCGGAGATCGAAGGCGATGTCACGCTGGCGCGGCTCGGCGCAGTCACGCTCAAGGCCGATGCCATGGCCGACTACACCCGCGCGACACTGGCCGGCGGCGCCCCCATGCCGCGTATCCCGCCGCTGCGCATCCTGGGCGGGCTGACGGCCGAGACCGGGCGGCTGACGGCCCGCATCGAGGCGGAACATGCCTTCGCGCAGACCCGCATCGACGCGGGCGAAACGGAGACTGCGGCCTTCACGCTGCTCAATGCCTCGATCGGCTGGCGGCCGCTCGCCGGCACGCCGTCCGTGCGCCTGCTGCTGTCCGCGACCAACATCCTCGATGTCAATGCACGGCGCCATGCCAGCATGCTCAAGGATTATGCCCCGCTCGCCGGACGCGATATCCGCGCGACGCTCAGCATGGCGCTCTGAGGCCGGCCGGAGGCTCGCGGGCGGCTCCGGCATCCGCCCGCCTGGGGCCCGCCGAGAGGCCGGAGCACAAAGCGGCCGCGCCTGTCCCTCGCCAAGCGCGGCCGCCGCCCGGACGTGCCCGTCCTGCTGCGCCTATTTGCTGATCGACGCGCGGAAGGTCATCACGGCCGCGCTCTTGGGCGTCCCGCCCGGCAACTGGCCGGCATGCTCGACCAGCCCCCAGGAACCGTCCTTCGATGTCTTGTAGACATCGCCGAAGAGCATCATGAGATCGCCTGCATCCCGCTGCCAGGTCTGTAGATAATATTTGTACAGCTCGCCCATGCGTGGATCGTTATTGATCGCCGCGAGCAGCGCCCGGTCGCTTCCGGTCACATGCTGACCGGCCTCATAGGTGATGACGCGCTTGCCATAGAGGGCACCGGTCTTGCGCGCACGCGCGATGCGGGAGATGAGCTTGTTGTCGATCACATCGCGCAGTTCCGCGAAAACCGGCGACAGATCATTGGGATCGATCGACTTGCCATTAATATTATAGTCGAAATAGGGCGCCATCGCGATGGCATCGACCTTGCTGGCCGTATCGCGGAACGCCATCATGCGATCCATGTTGCTGGGCCCGGCCGCCTGATTGGCGAGGACGCGCACCAGGCGGTCCTCCTGCCCGGCGAAGGCCGCGCTCCAGATGTCCATGACATGGGCATGCTTTTCCGCGAGGCGGTAGAGCACGGCATAGCCCTCATTGGTCGACAGGTCCGCGGCCAGCCCTTCCCGGCCCGACTGGTGAGTGACCGGGAAAGCCCAGTTCCACACCTCGTTGGACAGCTCGACATAGACCTTGTGGTCCGGCGCCAGCCTGTCCCGCACCAGTTCGGCGAACCTGCGGATATAATCGTCGTCGGCATTCCACGGTATGCAGAACCAGGGATCGGACTCCGCCGCATTGGCCAGATCGATCATCACCTCGATCGGAATGCCGTCGGTGGTCCGCAGCATGTCCTTGTCCACCATGCGACTGCGCGTGTCCCAGGTGACCGACTTGTTGTCGTTGATCTGCTGCCAGACCATGAACCGCAGCACCGAAAAGTGCTTCAGATAGGCGACATAGTCCGGGTCGAAGAACTGGTCCTGCCTGGCATTGGTCTCCCGGCAGTCGATATTGTGAACGGGATCGGCAAGATCGACATTCGTGATCCTCAACTGCGGCTGGTAGGATGCCCCCGGCATATATGTGAAGCGCAGCTCGCGCGCGCGCGCGATGACATTCCGCGCGGCCGCCCCCTGGTTGATACGAACGGTGGCCTTGCCGTCCCACCGGCAAATGATGTCGACGGATTTGCCGGCGTACACCGCGGCCGGTGTCGAGACGAGCTTGTAGAGAAGCACGCCCGGTTCATATCTGCTGATCCGGCCCGAAGCGTCGAAAAAGCTGTTCACGCTGTCCGTCGTACCCTGCACGCCCCAGGCGCCGACATGGAGCAGGTTGGTGAACGGCCGGACGGGGTTCCAGTATTTCGGATACATGAGATTGACGCCAAGCTTGGCGGGCGGAATGCTCGGCGCCTCATCTTCCGTGGCAGGCTTCACCACGGTCGTCGTGGAGCCGACGCTGGTCGGCAGGCCGCCGGAATCCCCCACAGTGATCAAGCCGGTCACCGCCAGCGGGCGCACCAGCCATTTCGCAACGAGCGACTCCGGCATTTCAAGTCCCGAATAAAGCAATGTCGCTCCCCCAGCGAGAGCGGCGGTGGACAGTAGCAGGGTGGCACTCCCGCCAGCAAGGCGCGTGGTCCGCTTCAAGGCACGGCGGACCCGAATCCTGTTCTTCTTCATCGCGAAAATTTCGCTCCCATTGTGGCCGATTTCCGGCCTGACCCGATGGGAGCAGACGGTAGGTCCAATTGTGAAAATGGTGCTTAGGAGGGTTGGTCAACTCAATATTAACCATGATCTGCGGTTGCCCGCCCAAATCGCCGGGATGTGCGTCATCCGCCGTGAACAGCGATTCGGCGCGACCGACTTTGCTGGGAGCGGATCGAATCTGCCCCACGCGACGCAATGCGTGCCCGCGATGCCGTCGGCCGGAAGCCTGCACGGTCGGCAGGCGCCATCATCGCCCGGTCCGCGATCAGGTTGCGCCCACGAGCCCATGCCCATTGCGTTTTGGGGTCGCCGGATGCGTTCATCCGACGCGCTGAGGCGTTACGCCAGAGGCTCCGCGACCCGTCGCGGAGTGGACTGCACCCGCATCGCCCCCACGCCTGCCTGCACTGCCGTCGGCGCGTTCCGCCGGGCGATCACGAGGCCACTCAGCGCGCCCGCGATCAGCCAGGTGATGGGCTTCAGTGAGCTGTTGGGGATAAGGTCGAGGAGGTTGAAGAGCAGCATGGCGACCAGCGCGGCCGTCATGGGGCTGGTCACCTGCCTGCGCAGACGGAAGACATGGGCGACAGGATAGCAGAGCAGGCCGAACAGCGCGAGATAGCCCACCCAGCCATAGCGCCCCATGGCGATGATCCAGATCCCGTCCGTCACGGTCACATCTTCCGCCTCGCCCGTCCGCGAGAGGGCGAAAACGCGATTGCGGCCATAGCCGCCCCAGCCCAGAAGCGGCCTGTCATTGGCCTTGTCCAGCAACCTATCCTCGTTGCGGAACCGGAATGCCGCCGATTGCGCGCGATCCGGCGACCAGATCTCCACCCATTGCGTAAACCGCTCGGTAGGAATGAGATCGGCGGCGCGCAGCATCGGATAGGTCACGATCACCAGCGCCAGCGCCATCGCGATGCTCAGGAAGCGCCGCGGCCGCAGGAGAAGGAGGGCTGGCGTCAACAGCGCCAACAGAAGGACAGCGCCCAGCGTCTTGTTAAGCAGTAGCGCCGCAAACAGCCAGAGGGCGCACAGCCCCGCAGGCAGTATCCAGATGCGCCGCTTCGCACGCCACTGCCCGATCGCGGCCAGAAACGCCAGGCCCAGGAACGTCGAGACGAGCAGCCCATGGCCCAGGAACACCGTGGCCCGGAAGCCGCTTCCGCGCATCTGCTGAATGAAATAGGCGCCATAGTTGAGACCATAGAGCTTGGCGGCCAGAAAAGGCGTCCGCGTGGCCTCGATCAGAACCGGGGCGGTGTAGGCGATTCCGGCAAGGGCAAAAGCGAGGAGAAGCTCGCGGTAATTCTCCTCGGTGCGGAACAGGCTGATACCCACGATGAAGGGCATCACCTCGATTGCCTTGTCGGCCGCATAGGAAAGCGCGGTGTACCAATCAATCGCCGGCTGCACCAACGTGCCCAGGCGAATGGTGTCGCCATTGGCCATGCCCGTGAGAACGGGGCTGAACACATAGCAGAGCAGCAGCAGCTTGACGATGCCGCTCCGGGGCCAGCGGAACGTGCCACGCGGCGCCCATAGCAGAACGGCCAGCATCACAGCAATGTTGGGAAGCGAGGCCTTGCTCAGGGAAGGGACAACCGGAAAATCAATGCTAAGACCCGGCGGCAGAAGAAGATAGGCGCCCAGCAGCGCCCACACCGCCGCGCGACGCGCCGGCATGGTGAGCATCAGGACCATGGTCACCACTGGCCAGGCCAGCAACATGCCATAGGCGATCATGTTTCCCACGTCGGTTCCTTCCGATCACACGGCCATTGCCGACCCGGCCCGGCCCGGATGGGGCCGAGAGCGACCGTGTCCGGGCAGGCACGCGGCACGCGCGCCGCGCATCCTAACGCCTCCATCGCCCTTTGCCAGGGCGCCGCGCGCCATCCACTCAATAGGCATGGCGGTCCCAGACGAGCCGGACCAGAGTCTCGCAGATGATGCGCAGATCGAGCAGCGGCGACCAGTTCTCGATATAGTAGATATCGTATTCGACGCGCTTCTTGGCCCGTTCGATCGTATCGATCTCGCCGCGCAGGCCCCGGATCTGCGCCAGGCCCGTGATGCCGGGCTTGACGCGATGGCGCGCCGCATAGCCGCGCACTGCGTCATGATAATAGGCATCGCCCACGCGCATCGCCGTGGCGTGCGGCCGGGGGCCCACCAGGGACATCTCGCCGCGCAGCACGTTGAAGAGCTGCGGCAGCTCGTCGATGCTGGTGCGCCGGATGATGCGGCCCACGCGCGTCACGCGGGGATCGTCCTTGGTCGTGCGCTGGGCGCCGCTCTCATCCTGCCGGTCGACATACATGGACCGGAACTTGAGGACCTCGATCTCCAGATTGTTGAAGCCGAAGCGCTTCTGCTTGAAGAACACCGGCCCCTTGCTTTCCACCCTGATGGCGATGGCGGTGAATAGCAGCAGCGGCGAGAGGGCGATGACGCCCATCAGCGCCAGCAGCCTGTCCTGAACGCCCTTCAATATCCCGTCGAAATCCCGCACCGGCTGCTGCCACACGTTCAGCACCGGCAGCGAACCGATATAGTTGACGCGATAGCGGTCGCGCAGGACAAGGAACTCACGCGGCATGATGCACACGTCGATGGAGCCGGCGGAAAGCTGCTCGATGATGGCGTTCAGGCGCTCCTGCTGCACCAGCGGCAGCGCGACGATGAGCTGGTCCAGCATGCCGGCCTTGGCGAGGTCCAGCAATTCCTCGAAGCCGCCCAGGAACGGGAACCGGCCGATCATCCCGGTTTCCACGCGCGTGCGCCGGTCGTCCGCGAAGCCGATGACATTGATGTGCGGCAGTCGCTCGATGTCCAGCAGCTCCAGCACGCGCGTGGTGATCTCGCGGTCCGCGCCGTAGATGGCCACGCGCTGGCCGATGATGCCCTGACGCATGATGATCCACATGAACCGCCGGAAGAGCAGCCGCGTGACGATGAGCAGCACGAAGCACAGGCCCAGATAGCAGAGCACGAAGGTCGACGAGAGATCCTCGAACCGGCCGAACTGGAGGATAGTGAAGCCGGTCAGCGTCGTCGCCACCAGAAAATCGATGATGGTGCCCTTGCCCAGGTCGTCGCCCTGGCCGCGCAGGGCCGAATAGGCATCGCGCGAGATACGGATGAGGAAGAAGTTGATCGCCAGCACGATCGCCGCGGTCGAATGCAGCCGGAACTCGAAATAATATTTGAGGTGCATGTCGACGATCAGCGTTGTCAGCACGAACGCCGAGAGGAAGCAGACGATATCGTTCAGGATGCCGCCGGAACGCAGCACATTCGATGTGAAACGAACATATTTGTTCCTGGGAGGCCGTTTTCCACGCATCGTTCTGGTCTGTATCCGCAACGGTTATCGTTCAAAACTTGCCCAGCAGGCCCCGATCCTTCGGCTTGCCCGGCGGATCGTCAATATCGTAGCGCGTCGCGGCCGCCTGGCGACCGGCCACGGCCTCCGCCGTACAGGCCGCATCCGCTGCCCAGGCACATTGGCGCGCCATGATCGTCCAGGCGAGGACGGAAGAGGGCAGCGCACGCGCGAAAGCACGCGAAGCCGAAACCGCCCGGCTCTTATTGCCGGACTCGTGAAGAAATTGCGTATAGCGTTCGATAAGCAGGAAATTCTGCGGCAATTGCTTGAGCCCGTCCTCAAAGACCTGCACTGCGCGGCCGGCCGCGTCGGAGCGGGTATGGAGCCCGGCGAGTACACCGTAGATCTCCGGATTTTCGGGGTCGCTGTCCAGCGCCTTCTGCACCGCCTCGATTGCCAGCCCCAGCTGGCCCGCCCGCGCCAGCAACTGGCCGTGCAGAAGCAGCCCGTCGACATCGCCCGGGTCGCGCTGGAGCACCTGTTCGAGCCATTTGCGCGCATCCGCCTCCCGGCCCAGCGCCTGGGCGGCGCGCAAGTGAACCGAATAGCCGACCGGCCGGCCGCCAGCGGGGAAGGAGAAATAGAGATCGTCGGCAAGCTGCGGCTCGTTCTGCCAGAGCAGGTAGCGCCCGATGGCCAGCAGCGCGATCGGCTCCCGCCAGCTCCGCGCGGCCTTGACGCTCTCACGCGTGAAGGGCACGCGGTCGAATTCCATCCAGAGCCGCTGGAGCACCGCCAGATCGCCGGGGCTGACTGCGGGCCCGGCCAGCAGCAGGGCTGTCTGGGCCCTGGCCTCATCGGTCCTGCCCAGCTTGTAGAACAGGTTGATCCGGTCGAGCTGGAGCGGCACGGAGATATCCGGCAACTGTGCCTGCAACTGGTCGTAGGCGCGCACCATCTCCTCGGGCTTGCCGAGCACCCGGTAGAGATTGACCTTGGTGATGAGGAGCGCCGGCGTGCCGGCACCCTGGCCGACGAGCGAATCGATCGCCGCGAGCGCCTCGTCATAGCGGCCCGCCTTGGCGAGCACGCGCGTGCGGATGATGGTGCCGGCCTCATCGGCGGGGCTGATCGCGAGCAGGCGGTCGGCAATGCCGGCCGCTTCCTCGTCCCTGTTGCGGAACAGCGCGATGAGGCCCTTCACCTGCAAGCCCGCGAGCGACCCCGGATCGAACGCGAGAAGCCGGTCCGCGGCGCTCTCCGCCTCCTGCACCTGGCCGATCTGGAGCCCCAGATTGGCGACGAGCGTGAGCGCCGTGCGATTGGCGGCATCCAGGTCCAGCGCCTGCGTGGCCGCGCGGAACGCCTCGGACACATTGCCGCGACGCAGGTGGATGCTGCTGAGCAGCATGTAATAGTCGGCATTGTTGTCGCGCAGGGCAATGGCCTGGCGGATCGCCTTGAGCGCACCGGCGCCGTCGCCGGCATCGACCAGTTGCTGGGCCTGCTGGGCATAGCTGGCGGCGTTTTCCGTCGGCGACTGGCAGCCCGCCAGCAAAAGCAGCGGCGCCAGACCGGCCGACGTGAGCAGGTGCAGCAACGTCCTGTCGAATGCCGTCTCGCGAAAGCATCGCGGCGCACCAACGCAACGGATGGACGAGCAGCCGGTGTCAGCGCCAACGGAATGAGTCATGCACCATTTCTCTTCAGGTCCGCCACGTCAAATCGCCTACAGATTGAAGCCAGATGAGGCAACGCGCTCGCAGGCCCGAACAACATATCGAAAGCTCGTTAACCTGCCTTTTACATGGTGACGAGAGAGTAAATTGGTATATGAAACGCCGGTCCAGGGCCAGCGAAAGGATTTGTTCTCGTGCCGCTACGTTTGAAGCCATGGCAGCTCGCGCCGTTCTTCCTGCTCGCGACGGCAATGCCGGCGTGGGCGCAGTCGGCGCCGCCGAGCGCGGAGGACAGTTACCGCATCAGCCCCGGCGACCAGGTGGAAGTCTATGTATGGGGCGATGAGCGGCTGCAACGCAGCATAAGAGTATTGCCGGACGGAAGCTTCACCTTCCCGCTGGTCGGCCGGCTGGTGGTCGAGGGCAAGCGGACGACGGACGTGGAGACCGACATCTCCTCGGCGCTCGCACCGCAATATAATGGCGAGCCGCCGCAGGTGACCGTCTCGGTGCAGCAGCCCACCGGCTACAGCTATTCCATCATCGGCCGCGTGCGCAGCCCGGGCAACTTCACGCCCATGCGCTACGTCAACGTGCTCGAAGCGCTCGCCGCGGCGGGCGGGCCGGACGAATTCGCCAGTCTCGACAATGTCACCATCATCCGCAAGACGGAAAAGGGCGTGAACGCGATCCGCGTGCGGCTGGGCGCCGCCATGAAGGGCAATGTGTCGAACGCCAATGAAATCCCGCAGATCGAGGTTGGGGACACGGTGATCGTACCATGAACGCGGGTCTGCGCTTTCTTCCTCTCCCGGCCCTGGCCGGGGGCCTTCTGCTGGCTGGCGCCGCGCAGGCGGAAACCACCACCTCCGCCCGTGTCGGCGTCGAGGCGGGCTATGGCTCCAACCCCCTCCTGGGAACCAGCGGCCGCGGGGGCGAAACCGCCTCGCTCATCGGCCGCTTCGACCCCACCGTCACGATCAGCGGCCCGACCAGCCAGATCCGGCTGGGCGGCAATGTGGAACATGCGATCTTCAGCGCGGGCCATCGGGACATCACCAACTGGGGCCTGGGCGCGGCGCTCACGGCCAGCCTGACGCCACTCTCCCGGATCGGCCTCAATGCCAATTATGCCAGCCGGGTGCACAATGGCTTCAGCGGCTATAACAGCCCTCTCCCGCCCCTGGAGGGAGAGGAGCCGCTGCCCGATCCCTGGGAAGCGGAACTGGCGGGCAGTCGCACCAAGACGCTGAGCGGCGGCGCCAATTACAGCACCTCGCTTTCCGCACGCACGTCCCTCAGCCTCAGCGCTTTCGCGAGCGACGTCAGCTACGATGACACGACCGTCGCGGATCGCGGCTACACGAGCTATGGCGGCAGCGTCGGCCTCTCACGCGCCACGGGCCAGAACAGCTCCATCGGCGTCAGCCTGGGCTATACGACCAGCGATTATGACAACGCGCTGTTCGGCCACTTCACCCAGGTTTCGCCGCGCGTGACCGCCGTGCTGCAAGTCGCGCCACGCCTCACGCTCAGCGGCAGCGCCGGTGTCGGCTTCACGCGGACCACTCAGCCCGCCGGCACGCGCAACCACACCAATTTCACCGGCGAGGCCACGCTGTGCCATGCGGGCGACCGCAGCCGCGCCTGCGCTTTCGCCGCGCGGGGGATCGGGTCCGGCATCAATTCGGGCACGTCCACCACCACCTCGGCCGGCGCGCGCTACAGCTACAAATTGTCGCCGCAAAGCTCGATCAACCTGAACGGGCAATATTCCGAGGTCCAGTCAATCGGCCTGGGCGTCAACCGGTCCTACAGCCATGCGTCCGGGGCGGCCAGCTATCAGCGCGATCTGGCACCGCGCCTCTCGCTGTCCGTCACCGCGCGCTATACAAATCCGATCACATCGACGTTCAACCGCAAAAACTCGTTCTACGGCGGCGTTGGCGTCAATTACCGGCTGGGACGATAAGGATGAACATGCAGAGCTCCACGGTCGAGGCGACGGACGATTCGGCGCTCAGCGCCATCATCCCGCATCTCCCGACCATCCTCCTCCAGCGCAAGTGGCTGTTCATCGTCCCGGCGCTGGTCGGCCTCATCATTGGCGTAGCGGCCGCCTATCTGCTGCCCGTCATGTATCAGTCCAAGGCCACTTTGCTCGTCGAGGCGCCGCTGCTGCCGGAGGAAATCGCCGGCGATATCACCGGCGAGGAGATGATCGACCAGCGCATGGCGCGCATCCGCCAGCAGGTGCTCAGCCGCACGCAACTCATCGACATCATCAACCGCAATGGCCTCTACCAGACCGAGCGGCGGACCAAGACCTTCTCGGACATCATCGATCAGATGCGTCGCGAAATCGCCATCGAGCCCGTCACCGGCGGCATCCAGGCCGCCCGCGGCGGCCAGCGCGGCACCATCGCCTTCAGCATCAGCTATAATTATTCCGATCCGATCAAGGCGCAGGCCGTGCTGCAGGCGCTCACCCAGCAGATCCAGGATATCAATTCCAATACCCAGTCGCAGCAGGCCGCCAATACGGTGCAATTCCTCACCGATCAGTCGGAAGAGCTGCAACAGCAGATCGCGCAACTGGAAGGCACGATCCTCTCGATCAAGTCCTCCAACGGCACTGCGCTGTCAGGCACGGGCGCCTTCATGGGGTCACCCCAGGCCATCCAGTCGCAGATCCTGTCGCTGGAGCAGGCCAACGCGGCACTCAAATCCCAGCGGGATCTGGTCTCGACCGCCTCGCAGCGCGACCCGGGCGTGCAGCAGGCCGAAGCGACGCTGGCCGCCCTGCGCGCGACCTATGCGGAGAGCCATCCCGATGTGACGCTGGCCAAGCAGCGGCTTGAGGAAGCCAAGCGCCTGGCCCAGACCCGCGAGGCGGAACTGCCCGTGGATCGCGCCTCCGCCGTCGACTCGCAGATCGCCTTCAACAACCGCCAGATCACCTCGCTGCGCGCCGCCCTGGACATGGCCACGTCCAGCCTGGCGGCGGCAAGCCAGGCGCCGGTGCTCCAGGAGCAGATCGGCCAGTTGCAGACGCGGCTGAACGGACTCCAGGCCCAGTATCAGCGCGCGCAGTCCCAGCTCAACGCCGCCCGCGCCGGCAAACGCGCGGACGACGAACAGCAGGGCGAGCGGCTGCGGCTCCTCGAATCGCCGAGCATCCCGGAGACACCGATCAGCCCCAATCGTCCCCTGCTCATCTCCGCCGGCCTGGGCGTGGGGCTGGGGCTGGGCTTCCTCATCATCATGGTTCTGGAGCTGGTCCACCGCCCCATCCGCCATATCTCCACCGTCACGAGCACGGTTGGCGAGCCGCCACTGGTGGTCATTCCCACCATCTACGCGCCGGGCGAACGCCGGGCCGGCTTCCTGTCGCGTCTCTTCTCGGGCGGCAAGGGAGACGATGATGACGACGACGATTGATCCGCGGCGCACAGGAGAGTGACCCGTGTCTGAGACCATCGCGCCCTCGGCGGCGCCGGAGACCAAGATGTTTTCCATTCCGACCCAAGGCGAGCTGCCTGTCTTCACGCCCAACCCGGTCGTGCTGGAGAGCAATCACATCGTCGGCTTCAACAGCCGCAACATCACCTCGCGGCCGTTCAGCCTGCTGCGCTCGCAGATCATCAAGCGCATGCGCGCCAGCGGCGCCAAGATCATCGGCATCACCTCGCCGGCGCCGGGCGCGGGCAAGTCCTTCCTCTCCGCCAATCTGGCCGCCTCGCTAAGCCGCCTTCCGAGCATCAAGACGCTGGCCTTCGACCTCGACGTGCGGCGCGCCTCGCTGGCGGCCAATTACGGCCTCTCCGGCGATGTCGGCCTGGAGCAGTTCCTGGCCGGCAATACCGACGACCTCACCAAAGTGGGCCGCTCGGTCGAGGGCACGAACCTCAGCCTCTTTCCCTGCTTTTCCAATGATCTGGAAACGGTGGACCTGCTCGCCAGCGAGCGTTTCGCCGATTTCGTGCGTGCGCTCAAGGCGCTGCCCGATGAGTTCATCGTCGTCTTCGACATGCCGCCGGTCTTCGCCAATGACGATGCCATGGTCGTCGCCACGCTGATCGACGCCTATCTCATGGTGATCGAGCAGGGCCGGACCAATGCGACGCAGGTAAGCGATTCCATGCGCCTGCTGGAACCGGCCGTGTGCATCGGCTCGGTGCTCAACCGCTATGAAGGCGGCATCGGCGAAACGCTGCGTCTGGGCAATTACGACAAATATTCCGACTATTACAAAAGGGACTGACGCCGGACCGGCGCGCATCGCCGCGCCATTCCGGGCGGTTCCTCTCAGCCGGAGTTCTTCCGATCAAGAAGGCCAGTGCGCCTGCGCAGACAGGGGCAGGGCGGAGGTGGCGCCGTGCGTAGCCGCCTGGCTCCTGCCTGCGCCGGAGCACAAGACTGGCACAATCAAAACCGTAAAGACGCCAAAGCATGATCCGATCGGATCGAAGCGGATCATGCTCTTTTTCTTCCTGTCTTTCCGTATTTCCGAGGCGTCGGATGCATCCATCCGACTTGAAAATGTGTCATGCGCCCCGGATGTGCAAAGGCTCGCGCCGGCATGCAGGCGCCTCAAGCATCGCGATGGTGCATCCGGCGCCGGCCGCAAACGGAAGCCACGCTCTCGCCCCGACGACTTATCGCGCGGCCGGGGCCTTGGTCAGCAGCGGCCGCCACCAGCCTTCATTGGCGAGATACCAGGCCAGCGTCTGCGCGAAGCCTTCCGCGAAGGTGCGGCGCGGCGCATAGCCCAGCTCGCCCCGCGCCTTGGTCTCGTCGATGGCGTAGCGGCGGTCATGGCCGGCGCGGTCGGTCACGAAGCTCTTGAGGCTGGCGGAGGGCTCGCCCCGCGCGGCTGGCGCCTCGGGGAAGCGCGCGGACAGCGCCGGGTCCGCCGCGAAGGCGTGGTCCACCGTGGCGCAGATCTCCTCGATCACGGTCAGGTTGGGCAGTTCCTGCCCGCCGCCGATATTATAGGTTTCGCCCGGCTTGCCGGTGAGCAGCACCTTCTCGATGCCGTGGCAATGGTCCTCGACATGCAGCCAGTCGCGCACGTTCATGCCGTCGCCATAGATAGGAAGCGGCCGCCCGTGCAGGCAGTTGAGCAGGAAGAGCGGGATGAGCTTTTCCGGGAATTGATAGGGCCCATAATTGTTCGAGCAGTTGCTCGTCGTCACCTCCAGCCCGTAAGTGTGGTGGTAGGCGCGCACGAGATGGTCCGAGCCCGCCTTGCTGGCGGAATAAGGCGAATTGGGCGCATAGGCCGTGGTCTCGCAGAAGGCCGGATCGTCCGGCCCCAGCGAACCATAGACCTCATCCGTGGAAACATGGTGGAAGCGGTGCGGCTTGCCCGATCCGTCCAGCCACAGCTTGCGCGCGGCCTTGAGCAGGCTGTGCGTGCCGATGACATTGGTGGTGACGAAGGCGTCCGGCCCGGTGATCGAGCGATCGACATGGCTCTCGGCGGCGAAGTGGACGATGGCGTCGATGCCGCGCTCGGCGAGCAACCGTTCCACCAGCGCCGTATCGCAGATGTCGCCCACCACCAGATCGACGCCGTCCAGCCCATCGAGATTGGCCGGATTGCCGGCATAAGTGAGCGCATCGAGCACGCTCACCGTGTCGCCGGGATGATGCGCCGCCCAATAATGCACGAAATTGGCGCCGATGAAGCCGGCGCCGCCGGTCACGAGAAGATTAGCCATTCGCCTTGATCTCTCCCAGCATGTGACGAAGATTGACGCGCCAGTGCGGCGCCGCCCGGCCCAGGATGGCAATGGCCGATCCCTTGTCGAGCACCGAATAAGAAGGGCGCCGCGCGGGCGTGGGATAATCGCTGGTCGCGATCGGAATCACGGGCACCTGCCGCCCCAGCAATCCCAGCGCCAGCGCCTCCTCCTGGATCGCCACGGCAAAGTCATACCAGCTCGCCGCGCCGCTGTCCGTCCAGTGATGCGTGCCGCGCGCCTCGGCGGCCGCCAGCGCCCACAGCGCCTGCGCCAGGCTGCCCGCGAAGGTGGGCGTGCCGATCTGGTCCGCCACCACACGCACTTCGTCGCGCTCGGCCATCAGCCGCAGCATGGTCCGCACGAAATTATGGCCGGTGATACCATAGACCCAGGCGGTGCGCACGATGAGCGCATCCGGCGCGGCGGCGCGCACGGCCTCCTCGCCGGCATGCTTGCTCTCGCCATAGACGCCGAGCGGTGCGACGGGATGATCGGGCGCATAGGGCTGGCCGGCCGTCCCGTCGAACACGAAGTCGGTCGAGACATGGACCAGCCGCGCGCCCACGGCCGCCGCCGCCGCCGCGAGATGCCCCGGCCCCCGCGCGTTGATGCGCTGCGCGGCGGCCGCCTCGCCTTCCGCCTTGTCCACGGCGGTATAGGCTGCGGCATTGAGGATCAGCGCCGGCCGCGCGGCCGCAATCGCATCGGTCACGGCGCCGGCATCGCCAATGTCCAGATCGCCATGGCGTAGCGCGACGAGGTCCACGCCCGCCGGAGCGCTCACCTGCAAGGCCTGGCCAAGCTGGCCGCCCGCGCCAGTGACGAGCACTCTCACGGGCACACTCTCGGGCCCACTCACGGGAACGTCACGGCCTGCGCCAGCGGCTTGCCGGCCTTGTCCTTGGCGGAGAGCTGCGGCGCCATGTCGTCCAGCGGCCAGTCGATGCCGAGCGCGGGATCGTTCCACAGCAGGCTGTGCTCATGGGCAGGGTCGTAATAGCCCCGGCATTTGTACAGGAAATCGGTGCCGTCCTCCAGGCAGAGGAAGCCGTGGGCCATGCCTTCGGGCACCCAGAACATGCGCTTGTTGGCCGCGGAAAGCTCCACGCCCACCGATTGACCGAAGGTCGGCGAGCTGGCGCGCATGTCGACCGCCACGTCATAGACCGCGCCGGCCGTTACCCGCACCAGCTTCCCCTGCGGGCCGGGCTGCTGATAATGCAGGCCGCGCAGCACGCCGCGCGAGGAGCGGCTGTGATTGTCCTGCACGAAATCGATGTCGAGCCCCGCCTCGCGGAAGGTGCGTGCGTTCCAGCTTTCCATGAAGAAGCCGCGCTCGTCGCCAAAGACCCTGGGTTCGATGATGAAGACGCCGGCAATCGCCGTCTCGATGATGTTCACGCGACACCCCGTTCGAGCAACTTGACCAGATAGTCGCCATAGCCGGACTTGCGCAGCGGCTCGGCGATGCGCTGCAATTGCGCGTCGTCGATGAAGCCCATGCGCCAGGCCAGTTCCTCCGGGCAGCAGATTTTGAGGCCCTGCCGCTCCTCGGTGATGCGCACATAATTGGCCGCGTCGATCAGCGAGCCGTGGGTGCCGGTGTCGAGCCAGGCATAGCCGCGCCCCATCAGCTCCACATTGAGTTCGCCCGCCTCCAGATAGACGCGGTTGAGATCGGTGATCTCCAGCTCGCCGCGCGGCGAGGGCTTGAGCGCGAGCGCCCGCTCCACGGCCTGCCCGTCGTAGAAATAAAGCCCCGTCACCGCATAGTTGGACCGGGGCTGGGTGGGCTTTTCCTCGATGGTCTCGGCCCGCCCGTCCCCGTCGAAGGACACCACGCCATAAGCGCTCGGATCGTTCACATAATAGCCGAACACGGTGGCCCCCTCCCCGCGCGCGGAGGCCGAGCGCAGCAGATCGGTGAGGCCGTGGCCGTAGAAAATGTTGTCGCCCAGGATCAGCGCCGAAGGATCGGTGCCCACGAAGTCCGCGCCGATATGATAGGCCTGCGCGAGGCCGCCGGGATGCGGCTGCGCGGCATAATGCAGCGTCATGCCCAGGTCCGATCCGTCGCCGAGCAGCGCCTGGAAGGCCGCCTGGTCCTGCGGCGTGGTGATGATGAGCACCTCGCGAATGCCCGCCAGGATGAGCACCGAGAGCGGATAGTAGATCATCGGCTTGTCATAGACAGGCATGAGCTGCTTGGAGACCGCCCGGGTGAGCGGATAGAGCCGCGTTCCCGAACCGCCGGCGAGGATGATCCCCTTGCGCATCGTTTCCCAATTCCTTCGCCAATCGACGGACGTCCGGATGGACCCGGTCCTGCCTAGCTGCCCCGCCGTTCGATGCAAGAGCCGAAATGGCCGCCGAACGGGGGATGTTTTCGCCGCTTTTAGCGCGCCCGGCCCAAAAGATCGTGAATCACTTTGCGTTTTGCGAGCAAAGAAATTAGCCCTTCATCAGCTTTTGGATGGCATGGGCGCTTGTCACCATTGCCAGCGGAGGGATGCATGGAAACGGCGTATGACTGGCTCACACTGGCCTTGTTTGCCGGCATCATCGTGCTCTTCCTCCAGCGTTCGTCCATGGAAAATCCGCCGGACCGGATGATCGACTATCTGCCGCCGACGCTGGGCTGCGCCATTGCCAACCAGGCCGGCAATTACGGCATCGAGAAGGACAATCTGCTGCTCCATGCCGCGGCGGTGGCCATTATCCTGGGCGTCATCGTCTATGTCTGGCTGGTGTTGAAGCCCAAACTGAAATAGGGCTTCGCCGCGCGGCGAGGGCCGGCGCTCCCGGCCGGCGCGCCGTGGAGCGGCTCCTCTCCGCTGCGGCAAGCGACGCATCAGGAGGACTTGATATATGAAGATCACGATGATCGGCTCGGGCTATGTCGGGCTCGTCTCGGGCACCTGCTTCGCGGATTTCGGTCATGATGTGGTCTGCGTAGACAAGGACGAGCGCAAGATCGCGGCGCTGCACGCCGGGCAGATCCCCATTTTCGAGCCGGGACTGGATAGCCTCGTCGCCAAGAATGTCGCCGCCGGCCGGCTCTCCTTCACCACCGATCTCGCTCCCGCCGTGGCCGAGGCGGATGCCGTATTCATTGCCGTGGGCACACCCTCGCGGCGCGGCGACGGCCATGCCGACCTCGCCTATGTCTATGCCGCCGCGGAAGAGATCGCGCACGCGCTCCAGGGCTTCACCGTGGTGGTCGACAAGTCGACCGTGCCGGTGGGCACGGGCGACGAAGTGGAGCGCATCATCCACGCGACGAATCCGACGGCCGATTTCGCGGTCATCTCCAATCCCGAATTTCTGCGCGAGGGCGCCGCGATCGACGATTTCAAGCGGCCCGACCGCGTCGTCATCGGCGGCGACGACGCGCGCGCGCTCGAAGTGATGCGCCAGATCTACCGCCCGCTCATGATCGGCCGCTCGCCGGTCATCGAGATGAGCCGCCGGGGCGCCGAGCTGACCAAATATGCCGGCAATGCCTTCCTCGCCACCAAGATCACCTTCATCAACGAGATCGCGGACCTGTGCGAGAAAGTGGGGGCGGACGTCTATGAGGTGGCGCGCGGCATCGGCCTCGACAACCGCATCGGCAACAAGTTCCTGCACCCCGGCCCCGGCTATGGCGGCAGCTGCTTTCCCAAGGACACGCTGGCGCTGCTCAAGACCGCCGGCGATTTCGGCGCGCCCCAGCGCATCGTGGAAACGGTCGTCGCGGTAAACGACGCGCGCAAGCGGGCCATGGGGCAGAAGGTCATCGATGCGCTGGGCGGCGATGCGCGCGGCAAGACGGTCGCCGTGCTCGGCCTCACCTTCAAGCAGAATACCGACGACATGCGCGAATCGCCCGCCATCGACATCATCGAGACGCTCCAGCAGGCCGGCGCCGCCATCCGCGCCTATGACCCGGAGGGCATGGATCAGGCGAAGCTGGTGCTCAAGGACATCGCCTATTGCGCCAATGCCTATGAGACGGCGCAGGGCGCCGACGCGCTGGTCGTCGTCACCGAATGGGATGCCTTCCGCGCGCTCGACCTCGAACGCCTCAAGGGCCTGCTCAATGCCCCGGTGCTGATCGACCTGCGCAACCTCTACCCGCGCAAGCTCGCGGAGGAGGCCGGGTTCCGCTACACGGCGGTGGGCCGCTAGGGCGCCGGGACAGGTCACGGGCGGAAATGCGCAACCGTTCGTCGCCCCGCTATCGCGATCTTTACCCCGTTCGGGGATAGGCACGGCAACCAATCTCTTCGTGGGGGAGCAGACAAGTTGACGATTCGCAAAGTTGTTTTTCCCGTCGCCGGTCTCGGCACCCGTTTCCTGCCGGCGACCAAGGCCGTGCCCAAGGAGATGCTGCCCGTCGTCGATCGCCCGCTCATCCAATATGCGGTGGACGAGGCGCTGGAAGCCGGCATCGAGACGATGATCTTCGTCACCGGACGCGGCAAGGGTGCCATCGAAGATCATTTCGACATCGCCTATGAGCTGGAGCGCACCCAGACAGACCGGGGCAAGAGCGTGGATGCGCTCAAGGGCACGCGCCTGACGCCGGGCAATGCCGTGTTCGTGCGGCAGCAGGAGCCGCGCGGCCTGGGCCACGCCATCTGGTGCGCGCGCGACATCATCGGCGACGAGCCCTTCGCCATCATCTTGCCGGACGAGCTGCTGGTCGGCCGCGCCCGGGGGTGTCTGGCCCAGATGGTCGAGCAATATGACAAGGTGGGCGGCAATCTAGTCTGCGCGCTGGAAGTGCCGATGGCCGAGACGCCCAGCTACGGCGTCATCGACCCCGGCAAGCGCGATGGCGTGCTCACCGAAGTGAAGGGGCTGGTGGAGAAGCCCGCGCCCGGCACCGCGCCCTCCAACCTCATGCTGCCCGGCCGCTACATCCTCCAGCCCGAGGTGCTCGCCCTGCTCGCCACGCAGGAAGCGGGCGCGGGGGGCGAGGTGCAGCTCACCGACAGCATGGCCAAGCTCATCGGCCGCCAGCCCTTCCACGGCGTCACCTTCGACGGCGAGCGCTTCGATTGCGGCTCCAAGCTCGGCTTCGCCCAGGCCAATTTCGCCCTGGCCGCGCGCGATCCGGGGATCGGCGAGGACCTGAAGCACTGGGCGCGCGGGCTGATAGGCTGAAGCGCGGCGGCGCCGAGACGGCGCGCGATAGGGCACCGAGCCGGTGCGGGCGCGCCTCTTGCACCATTTGGGCAGCGGATCGTCCGGCCGCGCTATCAACCTGCGCCGGGCAGAGGCTGGCGCCGTTATCGACTCAACCGGCGGACGAACCGACCGGCGGACAGGGCCCTCTCGCGGCGGCCCGTAAAGACGCATGTTCCCGGCGTCATGGCCCGGCGCGGTCTACGCATCGTCATCGAATATCCTGCACATTCCCCGACACCGCTCTCAAGCATCAGGGATAGGCTGGCCACCATGACGCCAGCCCGCTCAGGAGCATTTTCAAGTCGGATGGACGCATCCGACCGGCCCGGACAATGCGCAAAAACAAAAAGGAGCACGATCCGATTCAATCCAATCGAATGATGCTCTAGCCGGCCGCCTTATATTCGATGATGCGGTTGCGGCGCCTGCGCAGCCGGTTGATCCAGTAACGGGCAATGCCGCCCACCTGCGCGAATTTGCCGACAACCAGCCAGAAGGCCTGGAAGCGCGCCAGTTGCGGGGGCAGGCCCTGCCGGCGGGCACGCATGGCCAGGCGGACGAACTGAAGCGGGAAGAGCAGCGCCAGGCCGAGCGCCGGCAGGACGAGCACGGGCGTGCCCAAGACCCAGGCAGCCCCGAGCAGCAGCAGGATGGCGACCGGCAGCACAGCGCCCCATAGCAGCGCGCGGCGGTAGCCGGACCGATGGGAGGGCAGCGCCCCGGCTCCGTGGCGCGCGCAATGGTCCGCATAGGCCACGCCGGACCGGCGCATACGCCGCCACCATTGGCCTGCGCGCGTAATGGCCGCGTCGTGCCGCGCCATGTCCGGCGCGATCCGCCGGACCGTCCAGCCCTGCCGGGATGCGCGCAGGCACATGTCCGGCTCCTCGCCCGCAATGAGATCCTCCGTATAGCCGTCGATGGCGCGCAGGGGCGCCACGCGGATCATCGCGATGCCGCCGCACGCCTCGGTGAGGCCGACGGGGCCGTTCCACTCTTCCTCGCACAGGGCATTATAGAGGCTGGCCTCTGGAAACCGCTCGTGCAGATAGCCGAACACCGCGAACAGACCCGGCTCGGCATCCAGCGCCACCATGCCCTGCTCGATCCAGCCGGGAGCGAAAGTGCAGTCACCATCGATGAACTGGATATAGTCGAGGCCGGGATACGCGCCGAGCAGATCGCGCCAGCCCGCATTGCGCGCGCGCGCCGCGGTAAAGCCCTGCGCGAGCGACAGGTTGACCACCCTGACGCCCCGCTGCTCCGCCTGCGCCACGCTGCCGTCGCTTGATCCAGAATCCACATAGACGGCCGGAACGCCCGGCGGCAGGCTTTCGAGGCAGGCAACGAACCGGGCTCCCTCATTGCGCCCGATCATCACGATGCCAAGACGGGCCGCGCCGCTTTCCACGCTCGTTCCTCCGAAATCCGCCGCCCGTACAGCTGCGGCCACGCTCTGGCCGATAGCCCTAAAGCGGGTGCCTGAACAGCCGGTTACAGGCGGCCAGCTTTTGTTTACAACGCAGCCTTATGTTAGGGCCTTCTCCCCGAAAGACCGACTGGCTGATGGGCCCCGGACCCGCTCCTCTTCAAGGATCACTTGCATCGTGACGACGTCTGTTTCGGTCATCATCGTCAATTACAGGACGGCGGCGCTTGCCATTGAGGCCATTGAGAGCGTGCTGGCGCGGCGGCACGGCGGACGGCAGATCGACGTGCATGTCGTCGACAATGGCTCACCCGGCGATGACGCCGCGATCCTGACGGAGGCCGGGGCCGTGCGGAACTGGGGCACGCGCGTCACCCTGCATCTCGAATCCCTCAATCACGGCTTCGGGCGCGGCAATAACGTCGCTCTGGAAGCGCTGGCCGCATCGCCCGCGCCGCCCGATTATGTCTTTCTCCTCAACCCGGACGCCCGGCTGGACAATGAGGCTATCGACATCCTCGCCACGGCACTGGACGGAAATCCCGCCATCGGTATCGCCGGCGGGGCGCTCTATAATCCCGATGGCAGCCAGGCGGCGTCGGCCTTCCGCTTCCCCGGCATCGCCAGCGAATTTTCCGGCGCCGCCTGCCTGGGCCCGGTGAGTCGGCTGCTGCGCGGCGCACAGGTTCCGCTGCCGCCCGTATCGGCGCCCCAGCCTGTGGACTGGGTGACGGGCGCCGCCTTTCTCGCCCGCTTTGCGCTGTTGCGGGATCTGCGCTTCTTCGACCCCGATTTCTTCCTCTATTTCGAGGAGACCGAACTGATGCGGCGCGTGGGACGGGCTGGACAGGCCGTCTGGCATCTGCCCGAGGCCCGCATCATCCACGCGGCGGGAGCGGCGACGGGGATGGTCAACAGCCGCGTCGCCGAAAAACCGCAACCGGGCTATTGGTATGACAGTTGGCGCCTCTATCATGTCAAGGCCAACGGCCGGACCCATGCACGCATTGCAGCGCTGGCCCATCTGGTAGGGAGCGGCCTCAATGCGGTGGTCCAGCCCCTCCGGGGCAAGCCGGCGAACCGGCCTCGCGGCTATTTCCGTGATTTCACCGCGCATGTGCTGCGACCGCTGTTCCTGGGCAACCCGCTCCAGACCGGCCCGGAGCTGCCGAACCCCGAGCACCGCAGACAGCCCGGCTGACGTCCCGTGGAAAGGCCACGCCGGACGCGCGCGGCCTGTGACGATCATGATCGGGTTTCAATCGGCGCAGGCCAGCGCCAGCCCTTGATCCAGATGCCCTGAACGCCGCACACCGCACCGCACCGGCAAGGACAGCTCACTGCGTGGCGCATCGTCCATGCCCCGGCGAAACTGTCGGGCGCCCATGAAAAGGGCCGGCCGCATGCTCTGCGACCGGCCCTTTTTCATAACCCCTGCATCGGCCTCGCCCGGAATCAATGCTCCTTGTCGGACCAGATCGACTGGTAGGACATATAGGCTAGGACCGAGGCGAAGAGCAGGAAGACGATCACGGCAAGGCCGGTGCTCTTGCGCGCTTCCATCTTGGGCTCGGCGGCCCAGGTGAGGAAGGCCGCGACGTCCTTGGCCATCTGATCGACCGTCGGCTTGGGCTGGCCCTCGCCATAGGTCACCTGGCCCTCGGCGCTGAGCGGCGGCGCCATGGCGAGGTTCAGGTTGGCGAAATAGGGGTTGTAATGCAGCCCCTCGCCGGTCTTGGCGTCCGGGAACTTGCGCAGCAGCTCGGCCGGCTGGTCCTGATAGCCCGTCAGCAGCGAATGGACATAGTTGGACCCGTCGTGCCGCGCCTTCGCGATGAGCGAAAGATCCGGCGGAATGGCGTTGTTGTTGGCGGCACGGGCCGCCACGTCATTGGGGTAGACCAGCGGGAAGCGGTCGGCCGGCGCGCCTTCGCGTGTCGTCGCCTCGCCCGTGGCGGGGTCGACGTCCGGCACCTGACGCGCCTTGGCGATCGCCTTGATCTCGGCCTCATTGTAGCCCAGGTCCGCCAGGCTGCGGAACGCGACCTGATGGAGCGAGTGGCAGGCGGCGCAGACTTCGGAATAGACCTGGAAGCCGCGCTGGAGCTGCGCCTTGTCATAATGGCCGAACGGGCCGTTGAAGCTCCACGCCACCTTCTTGGGATGCGCGTGGAATTCACTCTCCGCCGTCGGAGTGGCCGGGGTCGAGACGAACCCGACCAGGCCGTTGAGGAAGGTCAGCAGCAGCATGCCGCTGAAGAAGATGCCGACGAGGGCGCCGAGGATACGAACCATGGTCTGTTGCCCCCTTATTCGGCCGCTGCCGCGGCGGGCGCCGCGTCAGATGGCACATGCTTGGCCTTGGCGAGCACTGCCTCGGTGATCGAACCCGGCAGCACATCCGGCTTCTCGTAGATGCAGATGAGCGGCAGGATGATGAGGAAGTGCGCGAAATAATAGGCCCCCGCGATCTGGCTGATCATGACATAGGGCTCTTCCGCCGGCGCGCCGCCGCAATAGCCCAGCACCAGCACGTCCAGGATGAGAAGCCAGAAGAACTTCTTGAACAGCGGCCGGTAGTTGCCCGAGCGGACCGGCGAGGTGTCGATCCACGAGAGGAAGAAGAGCAGCAGGATCGAGGCGAACATCGCCAGCACGCCGAGCAGCTTCGCCGGGATGATGACGATGCCGGTGAACGGAATGGCGAGATCCATCGTGAAGGCGCGCAGAATGGCGTAGAAAGGCCAGAAATACCATTCGGGCACGATATGCGCCGGCGTGCTCATCGGGTTGGCCGGGATGTAGTTGTCCGGGTGGCCGAGCGCGTTGGGCGCAAAGAAGACCACGGCCGAGAAGATGAGCAGGAAGATGGCGAGGCCGAAGCCGTCCTTCGCGGTGTAATAGGGATGGAAGGGCACGGTATCCTGCGGCCCCTTCACTTCCACGCCCGTCGGGTTGGACGAGCCGGGAATGTGCAGCGCCCAGATGTGCAGGACGATAACGCCCGCGATCACGAAGGGCAGCAGATAGTGCAGCGAGAAGAAGCGGTTGAGCGCGGCGTTGCCGGGCGCGAAACCGCCCAGCAGCCAGGTCTGGATGGGCTCGCCCACGATCGGGATCGCCGCGAACAGGCCGGTGATGACCTGCGCGCCCCAGAAGCTCATCTGCCCCCAGGGCAGCACATAGCCCAGGAAGCCCGTGGCCATCATGAGCAGGAAGATGACGACGCCGAGCAGCCACACCATCTCGCGCGGCGCCTTGTAGGAGCCGAAATAGAGACCGCGGAAGATGTGGATGTAGACGATGATGAAGAAGAAGCTCGCCCCGTTGGCATGCGCATAGCGCATCAGCCAGCCCCAGTTCACGTCGCGCATGATGTGCTCGACCGAATCGAAGGCGACCCCGGCATTGGCGGCGAAGTGCATCGCCAGGATGATGCCGGTCACGAGCTGGATGGTGAGCGCGACGCCCGCCAGCACACCGAAGTTCCAGAAATAGTTGAGGTTGCGGGGCACCGGATAGCCGGCGCCGATCGCATTATAGACGAGGCGGGGGAGCGGAAGCCGCTCGTCCACCCACTTCATCACCGGATTTTTGGGTGCGTAGTGCTCAGCCCAGGGAAAGCTCATTATCTTTATCCTCAGCCTACGAGAATGGCGGTGTCGGAAGTGAACTGGTACGCCGGCACCAACAGGTTCTTGGGTGCCGGGCCCTTGCGGATGCGCGCCGCCGTATCATAATGGGAGCCGTGGCAGGGGCAGAAATAACCGCCGAACTCGCCCCGGTTCTCGCCCTCGGCCGCGCCCAGCGGCACGCAGCCCAGATGAGTGCACACGCCCATGGTCACCAGCCACTGGACCTTGCCGTCCACGGTGCGCTCCTCCAGCGTCTGCGGGTCGCGCAGGCTGCTCGCGTCGACGGCGTTGGCCTCGGCGATTTCCTTCTCGGTGAGGTGCCGCACGAACAGCGGCTGCGCGCGGAACACCGCCTTGACGGCCTGGCCGGGCTGGATCGCGGAGAGATCGACCTCGGTGGTGGCCTGTGCCAGCACGTCGGCGCTCGGGTTCATCTGCGAGACGAGCGGGCCCAGCACGGCAAGGCCGCCGACGCCCGCGAAGCTCACGGCGGCGACATTGATGAAGTCGCGGCGACGCACGCCCTCGCCTTCTCCGGTCACCGCTTCCGCCCCATGCACTTCTGTCGCCATGCCTGCCTTAGCCTCCCTTTGCCGGGCGGCAGGAAGAATGGCCGCCAGACGTGATGCGCAGACGGTGGCCGCTCGGTTCATTCTCGACGGGTCGGGAATGACGCTTCCGTTCGCGGAAAACGCCCAGCCCCCAAAGGATGATGCGACACACCGCGCGCCGGGAACCCCCCCGGCGCGTTCCGGGGCCTGATAGCGCCCTTGATCGCGATTTGCCAACAGCCAATTTGCGCTTTTTGCCCGATTGTGGCCGGAGCGCGAGCGCGGCCCCTCGCCGCCCTTTCCCACGGGCGCACCAGGCGCCGGAGTCTGCGGGGAGTCTGCGTGCCGGGGCGTTCTTCCATGGCGCCGGCTGCACGCCGACCTGCACTGATTCCCCCGGAGGCACGCACGCGCTAAGAGCCGGCCATGCGCATTGCCCTCTACCAGCCGGACATTGCCGGCAATGTCGGCACCATCCTGCGACTCGCGGCGTGCTGGCAGGTGCCGGTGGACATCGTCCTGCCCTGCGGCTTTCCCGCCTCGGACGCGCAGCTGCGCCGCGCCGCGATGGATTATGGCGGCGCCGCCGACGTGACGCGCCACGCCGATTTCGATGCCTTCGCCGCGGCCCGGCTGACCGGGCGGGCCCGCCTCGTCGCGCTCAGCAGCGCGGGCGACACGTCGCTTTACGAGGCGCGGTTCCGGCCGGACGACGTGCTGCTCATGGGCCGCGAGAGCGCGGGCCTGCCGACGGAACTGCACGAACGCGCCGCCCTGCGCCTGCGCATTCCCATGGCGGCGGGCTTTCGGTCCTTGAACCTGGCGGTCGCATCGGGCATCGCGCTCGGCGAAGCGATGCGGCAGACAGGATTGATGCCCCGATGACCTCTCCCATTCTCTCTCCCGCCCCTCTCGACGCCGAGCAATTGGCCGCGCGCGACTGGTTCGAATCCCTGCGCGACCGGATCTGCGCCGCGTTCGAGGCGATCGAGCGGGAGGCCGGCAGCGACGCCGCCTTCGATTATCTGAGCTGGTGGCGCGAGGAGGAAGGCCGCCCCGAGGGACCGCTGGAGCAGGGCGGCGGCGGGGGCGGCACGCGCGGCGTCATGAAGGGCAAGGTGTTCGAGAAGGTGGGCGTCAACGTCTCCACCGTGGGCGGCGCCTTCGCGCCCGAATTCGCCCGGACCATCAATGGCGCGCAGGACAATCCCGCCTTTTTCGCCACCGGCATCAGCCTGGTCGCCCATATGACCAATCCGCATGTGCCTGCCGTGCACATGAACACGCGCTTCCTGGTCACGACCAAGCGCTGGTTCGGCGGCGGCGCGGACCTCAACCCGGCCCTGCCCTATGCCGAGGATACGACCGAATTCCACGCCGCTTTCGAGGCCGCCTGCGATGCGCACGACCCGGACTATTATGCGCGCTTCAGCAAATGGGCGGAGGACTATTTCTACATCCCCCACCGGCAGGTGCATCGCGGCGTGGGCGGCATTTTCTACGACCATCTGGAAGGCGATTTCGAGGCGAACTTCGCCTTTACCCGCGCCGTGGGCGAGGCCTTCCTGGCCGCATTCCCGCGCATCGTGCGCCGCCGCATGGGCCTGGCCTGGACGGCGGAGGACGAAGCCTGGCTGCTCGCCTGGCGGGGGCGCTATGCGGAATTCAATCTGGTCTACGACCGCGGCACGCTGTTCGGCCTCAAGACCGGCGGCAATGTCGATGCTATCCTGATGAGCCTGCCGCCGCGCGTCACCTGGGGCTAGGGGACGCCGCGCTCAGCCGCCGGCGCCCGGCAGCCACGGCGCGCCCTCCCGGCGCTGCTCGCGCCCCGTACATGCGCGATAGATCGCCGCCGAGAGCAGCGCCATGAACGCCACGAACGCCGAGGTGACGAGGCCGCTCACGATGCTGACGGCGAGGGTCGCCAGATCCTTGGGCAGCAGCAGCACCGCGCCCAGGCCCACCAGCGTCGTCACCACCGTATTCACCACCTGCGCGGTGAAATAGAGGATGAACATCATCAGGAAGATGCGCCAGCCATTGCCGCGGGACAGCGCGAAGCTGCGCTGGACCAGTTCCAGCGGATTGCTGCTTTTCTCCGCCGCCGCCACCGCCGCGATGAGGAAGAGCCGCGCCAGCAGATAAAGGCCGGGCAGGATGAGCAGCATGAAGCCGATGAAGAACCCCACGCCTTGCAGGATGTTGGCGAGGATATAGCCGGGCAGCAGCACCAGCGCGGCCGTGAGCGATTCGCCCACGGTCAGGCGCTCGGGCCGCAGCAGCAGCACCAGCATGGCGAGCATGGCGAAGGAGACGGCGAGCCCCATGCCCAGCAGAGTCTGCCAGTTCTCCGCATAGAATTGCAGCATCTGCCGATAGGCTTCTTCGCGCGGCGCGTCGCGGGCCGGCGCCTCCGGCACCTTGGTGAGCAGCCCGCCCAGCACCGTGGGCAGCAGCACGAACATGCCGGAAATCGCCCCCAGCAGATCCTTGTTCGCCGCGCCCATGGCCCGGACGTCGTCCCAGATGCGATTGAGGTCGATCTTGCTCACCTGTCACTCCAACTTGTTGCGCGACCGATAAGCAAAATCGCGACACATGACCAGCGCCCGCGCGCGGCTTGCCAATCGCGGTGCGGGGCGCCATGTCCCGCTCATGCCTCCCGCCATGAGCACAACGCAGGCGCCCGGACCGGATAGAGTCGAGTGGCGCGTCGACGCCGGCCTCACCGATTATGCCGCCGCCCTGGCGGAGATGGACGCGCGCGCGGCGGCCGTCGCCGATGGGCAGGCGCCCGAGCGCATCTGGCTGCTGGAGCACCCCCCGCTCTACACCGCCGGCACCAGTGCGCGCGGGCGGGACCTGCTGGAGGCGCGCTTTCCCGTCCATGACGCCGGACGCGGCGGGCAATATACCTATCATGGGCCCGGCCAGCGCATCGTCTATCTGACGCTGGACCTGGGCGCGCGCGGGCGCGACCTGCGGCGCTTCGTGCAGGCGCTGGAGCAATGGAGCGTGGACGCTCTCGCGCGGTTCGGCCTGCCCTGCTGGACCGCGCCGGGCCGCGTCGGCATCTGGACCCATGGGCCGGACGGACAAGAGGCCAAGATCGGCGCCATCGGCGTGCGTGTGCGCCGCTGGGTGACGCTGCACGGCCTCTCCATCAACGTGGCGCCGGACCTCTCCCATTATGGCGGCATCGTGCCCTGCGGCATCGGCGACCTTGGCGTCACCAGCCTGGCCGCGCTCGGTATTAAGGCCGACATGGCCGCGCTCGACGCCGCGCTGCGCGAAGGCACGCCCGCCATGCTCGCGGCGGTTTCCGGCGCCTGAACCCGCCATCCGCACCGCTCCGCCCGGCCCGTTTTCCCGGCGGGCGGACGCACTGGCGGCGCGGCCAAGCCTCTGAAAAGCGAAAGAAGGCGAAAGCGAAAAGCGAAAAGGGTGCGCATGATCCACTTCTGTCCGGCCGGATCATGGTCTAGGCTCCTGTGCTCGGCCGCGCAGGGGGTCGCTCGCGGGGAGCAGCCGGCCGCATGAGGAGATGAGGATGACTGAACGCGCCCGACGGGAATTGTCCCGGACTGGCCCAAGGACTGGCCGCCCCATGACCGCGCTCGTGCTGCTCGCGGCCGGCGCCGCGCTGCTGGCCGGCTGCGGCGCAGACAGAACGGCCGCCAGCAACGAGGTCGAGATGCGCGACATGGACGTGGTGGACGGCACCGTCAACGACGCCATGACGGACCTGGACGCCGTGAGCACCGGCGGCATCGGCATTGGCGACAATGCCGGCAACAGCGCCGCGCCCCGCGCGTCCACGCCGCCGGAAGAGAGTGTGCCGGACGCCGAGGCCGTCCCCGGCGACTGACGCCGCAGGGGGGGGGCGGGGCCACCACTTCTCCGCCGGACGACAGACCGCGATCAGCAAGCGACAGTACCGGCGCTCCGTTACGGAGGAGCGCGGGCCTTCGTGCGGGCGCGCGTCTCATGTCCGCTTCGGTCGCGAGCACCCGAGCCGCCCCAGCTGACCACCGCGCATCATCGAGAGTCGTGCGCCTGCGCAGGCGGGAGCCCAGGGCCCGGCCGACAGACATCGCCCGCTATGAAATGATCCGGCGGCCATGCGTCATCTCCGCGAACCGGCGATGCAATAGGCAATCCCATCGTCATGCGGACCATCGCCGCTATGCCGGCCTGCTTGCCATGACCATGGCAACGAAGAGCGCCGATCCAGCCGACAGGGCCTGATCCTGCGCGCTATCGAAGGGCATTTCTCAAGAGCTGAGCCGGACATCGCAGAATATGCGCACGGTAGCCGCCGCGCCATCCCGCCACCTACTTCAGCCCCAACAGCTTGTGCGTCTGTAGTGTCAGCCGCCAGCGCGGATCGGCCATGACCAGCGCGATCGCGGCCGCGCGCGACGCCTCGTTCCGCACCGGATCGCCGCAATCCATGGGCTGCACCAGATGCGCGCCGAAGGCCCAGCCGATCAGCTCGGCCGGGTCGATGCCCGGCTGCGGCCAGACCAGCTTCAGCTCGTTGCCGCTGCGCTGCACCACCGTGCTGCCGGCCTTGGGGCTGATGCACAGCCAGTCGATGCCCGGCGCGGCGCGCAGCGTGCCGTTGCTCTCCACCGCGATCTCGAAGCCGCGCGCGTGCAGCGCGTCGGTCAGCGCCGCATCGAGCTGGAGCATCGGCTCGCCGCCGGTGATGACGGCGAATCGCTCTGCCTCGTCCCCCGCCCAGAGCGCGACGGCGGCATCGGCCAGCATCCCCGCATCGGCGAAGCGTCCGCCATTCTCCCCGTCCGTCCCCACGAAATCCGTGTCGCAGAAGGTGCAGACGGCGGCGGCGCGGTCAGCCTCGCGGCCGGACCAGAGATTGCAGCCGGCAAAGCGCAGGAACAGCGCCCGGCGCCCGGCCTGCATGCCTTCGCCCTGCAACGTGAGGAACATCTCCTTGACGGCATAGCTCATCGGCGTGGCTCTGGGTTCGGCGCGCGATGAAGCTCAGGGCCGCGCGGCATAGCGCGTGGGGTCGGCCAGCCCCGCGTCCTCGAAGCCCTTGGCGCGCAGGCGGCAACTGTCGCACAGGCCGCAATGCAGCCCCTCCGGCGTCGGGTCGTAGCAGGACCAGCTCAGGCCCGCGTCCAGCCCCAGTCGCGCGGCTTCCGCCGCGATATCGGCCTTGGTGAGATATTGCAGCGGCGCCACGATGCGCACCGGGTGGCCGTCCGCGCCCGCCTTGGTGCCCAGCGCCGCCATGGTCTGGAAGGCGGCGATGAAATCCGGCCGGCAATCGGGATAGCCCGAATAATCCAGCGAATTCACGCCGATATAGATGCGCCGCGCGCCCGATGCCTCGGCCAGGCCCAGCGTAAGCGAGAGGAAGATGATGTTGCGCGCCGGCACATAGGTGGTCGGGATGCCGTCTTCCTGCACGCCGTCCTTGGGCACCGGCATGTCCGCCGTGAGGGCCGATCCGCCGAAGGTGGAGAGATCGAGCGGCAGCAGGATATGGCGCTCCACGCCCACCGCCGCCGCGACGGCACGCGCCGCCTCCAGCTCCACGCGGTGGCGCTGCTGATAGTCGATGGTGAGCGCGATCACCCGGCAGCCGGCCTCGCGCGCCAGCCCGGCCGACACCATGGAATCGAGCCCGCCGGAGAGCAGCACGACCGCGAGCGAGTCGTCGGGAGCGGGATGAGCGCTGGACATGCCGGCCCGCTACCGCAAATCCGCGACGCACGCCACCCCGTGGGCGATGCGGGGCGATGGCGGATGGCCTGGAGTCGCTTCGAGCCCATCTTATGCTCCTGAGAAAGCGGGAGCACCGAATCTTTGTCGAACCCTAACGCCGCGCCGCCAGACAGGCGCCGACACGCCGCGCCTCCAGGCGAACGGCGAAGGGCCGGCCTTCCGCGACGCCATGCGATTCGATGCGCAGCAGGCGCCTCGTCTCCACCCGCAGCGTCGTGCGGCCCTGGCCGCGCGCGGCGCAGTCATAAGCGACGGCGGCATGGCCGGGCCTATTTTCAGCGAGGAAATGGCGGCAGGCAAGGCCCGGCTGCGCTGGCTGGAAGAGCTCGCGCAGGCTGGGGATGCAGCGGCGCTCGGGCTTGCCGGGATGGTCCACATCCTTGAATTCCCACAGGCCCGGCTCCAGCCCGGCGAGCACATCCGGCGCGGCCTCGGGCGGCGGAGGAGGCGATGGCGGGAAATCGGAGGACCGCGGCGGGCGCGGCTGCGCGGAGGCCATGCCGCCCGCACCCAGCAGCGCCAGCGCGGCCCATGCCGCGGCTTTGCACAAGCGCACCATTTTCTCTTCCACCCCCATTTACGGCGCCGTGTAACCGGCGCCTGTCCCCGCGCCGATCATGGCGCGCCTGCGCCGGTTCCGATTGGCGAAAACCGACACTGATATACAATTACGGCAGAAAAGCGCCCGGCCTAAACGAGCCGACGAAGCGCGGCGCAAGAACCGTCGTTCAGCCAGCCGAGGCCAGCTCGGTCAGCGGCACGTCGAACAGGCGCGAGCAGAAAGCGCAATCGACCGAGATGATGCCCCGCTCATCCGCCATCTGCACCCGCTCGGTCGCCGGGAAGCGGGCGAGCACGCCGCGGATATGGTCCATCTCGCAACGGCAACCCTTGCCGATGGGCTGCGGCTCGAACAGGCGGATCTCGCCCTCCTCGTGGAACAGTCGCCAGATGAGGTCGGCGAGCGGCAGCGCCCGGTCGGTCAGTTCCGTGTCGGCCAGCGTGCGGCCCAGCGCCAGCGCATGCTCCCAGTCGGGATGGTCGCCGCGCACATGCAGCCGCTCGCGGCCCACTTCGCCCTCCGGCAGATGCTGGAGCAGCATGCCGGCCGCCAGACAGCCCTCGCCCCCATCGTGGCGCACGGCGACCTGCAACAGGCTGGGGATCTGCTCGGACTGGGCGAAATAATGCTCCGCCGCCGCCGCCAGGCTGGCGCCCTCAAGCGGCACGATGCCCTGATAGCGCTCGCCGGTCGCCGCCATGTCGAACGTGATCGCGAGGAAGCCCTTGCCGAACAGGCCGAAGAGCGTCGGCGCATCGCCCAGCTCGGCGAGCCGGTCCGCGTCGAACTGCGCATAGCCGCGCACCGCCCCGCCCTTATAGTCGGCGACGAGCAGCGAGACCGCCCCCTGTTCCGTCTGCGCCTGCAAAGTGAGCTGGCCGTCCGCATCCTTGAGCGTGGAGCCGAGCAGCACGGCGAGCACCAGCGCCTCGGCCACCAGCCGCTCGATGACCGGCGGATAACGATGTGCGCCGAGCACCGCGTCCAGCGTGGGGCCGAGCCGCACCAGCCGCCCACGCACATGGCGGGCGGGAATGGCGAAGCCGACGGTCTTGTCGAGGGAGATGGAGTCAGCGGAGTCGGTCACGGGGGCTTAGATAGGGAGCGTTGCCCGCAATGTCCAAGGGGCGCGGCCCGCAATCGCGCATGGACAGGCTATACTGACAATATGTCACGATCTCTTGACACAACTCAGCATACCGAATATGTCATGCTTCACTGACACAATGTCAGGCGATACTGATATGGACCATCAAGCGATGAAGAACAGGCTGAGAGTGCTCCGGGCCGAACGCGAATGGAGCCAGCTCGAACTGGGCGGGCGGCTGGGCGTCTCGCGCCAGGCCGTGAACGCCATCGAGACGGGCAAGCACGATCCCTCGCTGCCGCTGGCCTTCCGCATCGCCCGGCTGTTCGCAATGCCGATCGAGGAGATTTTCGATGACGAGAGCAAGGATGATTGAGGACGGCGCGGGCGTTCGCGCCGCCCGTGCACGGATGCATCGCTGGTGGCGGATGACCGCTCTGGCCGTGCTGGGCACCATCGTCGTGGCCGGCATCATCACCGGCGGAACCGTCGCGCCGGGTCGCATGGCGCCGGCTTTTGCGGTCATGGCGGTCATCGCCTTCACGTTGGTGGTTCTGATGACGGCCTATTATTCGGATCGCCTGGCCGATGAGGTCGACCGGATGAACCAGCTGCGGGCAAACAGCTTCGGCCTCTATGTCCTGATGCTGCTGTTGATCGGCTGGCATTTGCTGCACACCGGCGGCCTGCTGCCACCCGTCGACGCCATGCTCGTCGCCGTCGTTGCGGGCGTGGCGACGCTCGCGCGCTACACGATGCTCAAGCTCGCGAAATAGCCGGGGCCGCCGCTCAACGCTCCAGCGCGCCACGCAGCCAGCGCCGCGCCGGGCTCTCGAAAAAGCGGAAGGAGAGGTGCGCGATCAGGAAGACCGGCGCCATGAACAGCAGCAGGAACCAGGGCTCGCGCGCCACGCTGTGATCGATGGCGAGCCCCGGCACCAGCAGGAACAGGCAGAGCTGCCAGGGGAAGTGCCACAGATAGACGCCATAGCCTGCGTCTCCCAGCCAGTTGAGGCGCGCGAGCCAAGCAGGGCGGCGGCGGTCCTCCAGCATCACCAGCGCCAGGATGAGCGCGCAGAACAGGGCGAGCGCGCCGATGGGGCGGATCATCCACTCCGCCTGCACACCCCAGATGCCGAGCGCGGCCAGCGCCGCGAGCAGCAGCAATTTGCCGGGCGTCCCCGCCGCGCGCGCCGCCATGAAGAGCGCCGTCCCCGCGAAGAAGCACTGCATGGCGCTCAGCAAATGCCAGTCGGTGTGCACGAAGGCATAGCCCAGGCCCAGCGTCAGCAGCATCGGCAGCACGATGCCGAAGCGGAACAGCACCGGCAGCAGCAGCCAGAACAGCGCATAGGCCGGGATCTCCACCGAGACGGTCCAGATCGGCCCGTTGAAGCTGTAGGGCGCATTCGGCAGCCAGTTGGAGGCGAAGCCGAGCTGGAGCAGAAACTCGCCCACGCCATTATGCTGGTAGATCATCGTGCCGCCCAGCCGCGCCTGCGCCAGCGCCTGGAGCAGCGCCACGGCGAGCAGCGTCGCCAGATGCAGTGGATAGAGCCGCGCGACGCGGTTGACGATGAAGCTGCGTGTCGTCGCCGTGCGTCCCCAATAGACATGGGCGAAAACGAAGCCGGAGAGCAGCCAGAACAGCAGCACGGCATATTTGCCATGGTCATAGAAGGGCCAGAAGAGCGCGCGCAGCGGCTCGGTGGCGCGATAGCCCGGGATCGGCCGGGTGGCGCCGACCGGGAAGAAGAAATGATGATAGTGCCAGAACAGGATGGCGAAGGCCGAGAGGCCCCGCAGCAGGTCGAGAAGCTGCAAATGCCCGCCCGCGACGCGCGCCGGCGGTCGCAGCCAGCCTGTCACCCCAGCTTGCCGAAGCACCAGAGCAGCACGGACTTCTGGGCGTGCAGGCGGTTTTCCGCCTCGTCCCAGATGAGCGAGCGCGGCCCGTCGATCACCTCGGCGGTCACTTCCTCCTCGCGGTGCGCGGGCAGGCAGTGGAGGAACTTCGCCGTCGGCTTGGCGTGGCCCATGAGCGCGGCCGTCACCTGATAGGGCATCATGGCCTTGAGCTTCGCCTCGCCGCCTTCCTGACCCATGGAGACCCAGGTGTCGGTGACGATCACATCGGCATCCGCCGCCGCCTCGCGCGGGTCGGCGACCACGCGGGCGCGCCCGCCGGCCAGCGCCAGCGCGCTTTCCTCCGGCTGGAAGCCCTGCGGACAGGCGGCGACCACGTCGAAATGCATGAGCCCCGCCGCTTCCATGATGGAGGTGAGCACATTGTTGCCGTCGCCCAGCCACGCCCATTTGCTGCCCGGCAGCGCCAGGCCGTGCTCCACCACGGTCTGCAAGTCCGCCACGATCTGGCAGGGGTGCGAATAATCGGTGAGGCCGTTGATGACCGGGACGGTCGCGTGATGCGCCATTTCCTCGATCTTGGCGTGATCGTTGGTGCGGATCATGATCGCATCGACCATGCGGCTGAGCACGCGGGCGGTGTCCGCGATGGTCTCGCCCCGGCCGAGCTGGCTGGTGCTGCCGTCCAGGATGAGCGAGCTGCCGCCAAGCTGACGGATCGCCATGTCGAAGCTGACGCGCGTGCGCGTCGAATTCTTCTCGAAGATCATGGCAAGCGTGTGCCCGGCGAGCGGTGCGTCCCGGTCCGCCGCGCCGCGCGGCAGGCTGGCCACCGTGCGCGCGGCCTTGCGCTCCATCGCGCCGTTGATCATCGCGGCGATGGCATCGCCGCCGGCATCCGAAAGATTGAGGAAATGTCTGGTCATCGCCGCTTTCCGTGGTGCTGCGCGGGCAGGCGCGCTGAGTGAGTTAGGCCGCTGCCTCCGCCGCCTTGAAGCTCGCCGCGCCGGCCGAGAGCTTCTCCACCGCCTCGGCGATGTGGCTTTCCTCGATCACCAGCGGCGGCAGGATGCGCACCACATTGCCGCCCGCCGAGACGGTGAGCAGCCCGTGATTGTCGCGCAGATGCGCCACGAAATCGCGCGCATCCACCGCCGGCTTGAGCTTGATGCCCAGCATCAGGCCAAGGCCGCGCACGCTCTCGAAGACATGGTCATGATTGGGGATGAGCTGCTCCAGCGCGCCGCGCAGCCGCTCGCCCTTGGCCGCCACGCCCTCCAGAAAGCCGGGCTCCAGCATCACGTCCAGCACGGCATTGCCTGCCGCCATCGCCAGCGGATTGCCGCCATAGGTGCTGCCATGCGTGCCGAACACCATGCCCTTGGCCGCCTCTTCCGTGGCGAGACAGGCGCCCAGCGGGAAGCCCGCGCCGATGCCCTTGGCGACCGCCACGATATCCGGCGTCACGCCATAATGCTCATAGGCGAAGAAGGCGCCGGTGCGCCCATAGCCGCACTGCACCTCGTCCAGCACCAGCAGCAGGCCGTGCGCGTCGCAGGCCTCGCGCAGGCCCCGGATAAAGTCCGGCGTGCCGGCCTGGAGCCCGCCCTCGCCCTGCACCGTCTCGACCAGGAAACCGGCGGTCTCCTCGTCGATCAGCGCCAGCGCGGCGTCGAGATCGTTGAACGGCGCATAAGCGAAGCCCGGCAGCAGCGGCTCGAACCCGTCGCGCATCTTGGGCTGGTCGGTCGCGCTGATCGCGCCCAGCGTGCGGCCATGAAAGGCGTTCTGGAACGTGATGAGCTTGTGCCGCTGCGGATTGCCATTGACATAATGGTAGCGCCGCGCCGTCTTGATGGCGCACTCCACCGCTTCCGCACCCGAATTGGTGAAGAACACCGTATCGGCAAAGCTGTTGTCCACGATGCGCTGCGCCAGCGCCTCGCCCTGCGGCGAGCCGTAGAGATTGGAGACGTGCATCAGCGTGGCGGCCTGCTGCGCGATGGCCTTCACCAGATGCGGGTGGCCATGGCCGAGCGCGTTGACCGCGATGCCGGCGGCAAAATCCAGATAGCGCTCGCCGCGCTCGCCGATCAGATAGCAACCCTCGCCGCGCACCGGACGCACATCGCACCGGGGATAAACGGGCATGAGCGGGGTGATCGACATCGGGATTGCTCCTTTCTCGCACGGCGTGGTCCGCAATGGAAAAAGGCGGCCCGTGCGAGGCCGCCATCAGCATGGCCGCGCCTATAGCCCCGATGAAGTTGCGAATCAATGACGGCGCGGGGACGGGATCGGGCACCACGCCGATCGAGAGAACTCAGTGCTCCTGCGAAAACAGGAGCCCAGGGCGGCTGCGCGGTTCGGCTGGGTCATGGGCTCCTGCGCAGGCAGGAGCACGGCCATGGTCCTTTTCCGTCGCCAGCCTTGCCCGCGCGCCCGAACCCCTACCGCGTCGCGATCACCGTGCCGCCGGCCTGTGGCTGGTGCATCGCCGCCACGGTCCGCGCGACCGACTGCATCAGCTCCCAGCGCTTGGGGATGGGCTGGGCGGTCGATCCGATCATCACCGCCACGGCATAGCTGGACCCGTCCGGCGCGATCATGATGCCCACGTCGTTATAGCCGGTGGAGCGGGCATAGAGATCCTGCCCCGTGCCGGTCTTGTGCATATAGCGCCAGCCGGAGGGTACGCCGCCCTTCACGCGCTGCGGGCCGGTCTTGGCCTCGGCCATGGTCGAGAGCAGCAGTTCGGTGGAGCGGGGCGAGAGCATTTCGCCGCGCTTGAGCTTGGCCAGCGCCTGCACGATGGCGGCGGGCGCCGCGCCGTCGATCGGATCGGCGAGATAGGCGTCCAGCGCCTTTTCGCGCACCGCGCGCGGCAGGGCGGAACGCGCCGCGTAGAAACGCCGGCCGAGCGCCATGTCCTGCGACCATTCGAGACCCGCCGTCTTGCTCTGGAGCAGCCGCTCGCCTGGGCCGAAGCGGATGTCGGCAATGAAGCGCCGCGCCAGGAAACCGCGCACCGCGTCCGATCCGCCGACCGTGCGCAGCACCGAATCATTGGCGGTGTTGTCGCTCTGCGTCATGGCGCGCGTGAAAAGATCCTGGAGCGTCGTCTGATAGCCATCGCCCTTCACCAGCGCGGCGATGGGCTGGTGAAACAGCGTCAGGTCCTGCGTGCGAACGGTTACGGGCGTTTGCAGCGTCACCTTGCCGCGGTCGATGGCGTCGAACATGGCCATCGCCACCCAGAGCTTGGAGACGCTTTGCTGCGGGAAGAGCATGTTGCCGTTCCAGGCGACGGTCCAGCCCTGATCCACCGAGCGCACGGCAATGCCGACATGGCCGTCGAACCGCTTGCCCAGATCCTCGATGAGCGCGGCCAGCGCCGGCGGCGGTGCTTCCTCGGGCAGGGGCGCGATGGGCGGCGGCGTGAAGGCCGGCATTGAAACGGTCTGGCCGCCCGTCTGCGCCGGGGCGGTCCGCGACGTGGCGGGCGTGGCCGCTTCCAGCCCCGAAGGGCGAAGCACGGGCAGCGCCAGCGCGCCGGCCAGACACAGGACAGCAGCGCCGCCGGCCACGAGGCGACGGCGGCCTCCGGCGGCTCTGGGCGCCTTACGGCGCAAGGTGAAAGCGACCCTATCCATGACCTCTTGTTCTGGACAACAGAACCTTAACAGCGGGAAAACGCGCGCAAGACCGATGCGATACCCGGACTCGGCCGTGCGACGAACCGAGCCTTTCGCGCGCAAATCGCCGGAACCTTCGAAAAACCGGCATGGCTTGACCAGAATCAATGCCCGCCCGCGCCACCGGCCTAAAGTGGACCTTGGCGATGCGGTTTGCGACCCCCTCGCCGGAAACGGCCCATCCGTTTCCCTCCTTATCGACCTCCCTTGATAGGGCGCTCCTTTGAGGGGCGCCCTTTTTGCGTCACGGCACCAGCACCGTGTCGCGCGGCTCGGGGAGCATGTCGGGATAGTCGAGCGTGTAGTGCAGGCCCCTGCTCTCCTTGCGGCGCAGGGCCGAGCGGATGATGAGGCGGGCGATTTCCAGCAGGTTGCGCAGCTCGATAAGGTCGCTCGTCACCCGGAAATTGCCGTAATAATCGTCCACTTCCTGCGCGAGCAGGTCGGCGCGGTGCTGCGCGCGCTCCAGCCGCTTGGTGGTGCGCACGATGCCGACATAATCCCACATGAACCGGCGGATTTCCTTCCAGTTGTGCGTGACGATCACTTCCTCGTCGCTGTCGGTGACGCGGCTCTCGTCCCACGGGCGGATCGCGGGCGGGGCCGGCAGCTCGGGCCAGTGGGCGCGGATGTGGTTGGCGGCCGCCTCGCCGAAGACGAAGCATTCGAGCAGCGAATTGGACGCGAGGCGATTGGCGCCGTGCAGACCGCTCTGCGTCACTTCGCCCGCCGCGTAGAGGCCGGGCAGGTCGGTGCGCCCATCGAGGTCGATGACCACGCCGCCGCAGGTATAATGCTGCGCGGGCACCACCGGAATCGGCGCCCTGGTGATGTCGATGCCCAGCGTGAGCAGCCGCGCATAAATCGTCGGGAAATGCTCCTTAATGAATTCCGGCGGCTTGTGACTGATGTCGAGATGGACATAGTCCAGCCCCAGCCGCTTGATCTCATGGTCGATGGCGCGGGCGACAACGTCGCGCGGGGCCAGCTCGCCGCGCGGATCGAATGCGTCCATGAAGCGCGTGCCGCCGCCGGGTACGCCGGGGGGCAGCTTCAGCTCCCCGCCTTCCCCGCGCATCGCCTCGGTGATGAGAAAATTCTTGACCTCCAGATTGTAGAGGCAGGTCGGGTGGAACTGCATCATCTCCATGTTGGAGACGCGGCAGCCCGCGCGCCAGGCCATGGCGATACCGTCGCCGGTCGCGCCCCTCGGCGCGGTCGAGAAGAGATAGGTGCGCCCCGCCCCGCCGCTCGCCAGGATGGTGGCGCGCGCCACGAAGGCCTCCACGCGGCCCGCCTTCTCGTTGAGCGCATAGACGCCCCACACATGCCCATCGCCGGAATATTGCTCGCCATGGCGCGAGGTGATGAGGTCGATCGCGACCATATGGTCGATGAGCGTGATGTTGGGATTGGCCTGCGCGGCTTCCAGCAGGGCCACCTGCACCGCATGGCCGGTCGCATCGTCCACATGCACGATGCGGCGGTGCGAATGGCCGCCCTCGCGCGTGAGGTGCCAGCGCTCGCCGAAATCCTCGCCGGCATTGAAGGGCACGCCCAGCGCCGCCAGCCGCTCGATGGCGGCGGGCGCCTCGGACACGACGCGCTCCACCGTCGCGCGGTTGTTGAGCCCCGCGCCGGCGATCATCGTATCCTCGACATGGTTGGCGAAGCTGTCGCCCGCGTCGAGCACCGCCGCGATGCCGCCCTGCGCCCAGTTGGTGGAGCCGCTGTCCAGCGCGCCCTTGGCGAGCACCAGCACCTTGCGGTCCTGCGCCAGGTTGATCGCCGCGGTCAGCCCCGCCGCGCCGGAACCGATGATGATGACGTCATGGGAAGTGGAGATGGTCATGGGCCGGGCCGTTCCGTGGATGCACGCCGCCTGAGGGGGCCTGCACGGCTCTTCGACGACTCCATGCCTTATCAGCACGATCCGGCGCGGAATGGAAGATGCGCGCGCCGGCTATTCCAGCGTGAACCGGCGCTCCAGCGTCACGGCCGCCTGCGCCACATTGTCGCGCACCGTGGCCCGCATCACATAGGCGCCGGCGGGATCGTTCGCCTCGAACATGACGCGGATCGGCGTATCGCTCAGCACCACGGCGCCCTTGCGCGGCGACCGGCTCCAGAGCGGGCAATCCGTACTGCTCTTCACGGTCGCGCCGTCCGGGCCGAGCAGCGCATAGTCGACGGTCACGTTGCAGCGCCCTTCCGCGCCCGCGCGGCAATTGGCGAGCGTCACCGTGGCCGTGAAAGGCGCACCGCGTATCCGTTTGGGCCACCCCTCCGCCTCGCGCAGATAGCGGCCGCCGTTGAACAGCGCGTTCGACAGCTTCTCCTGATCGAAGAAGAGGTAGAGCCGCGCATGGAGATGCCGCGCGGTGCGGGCCGCGGCCGGCGGCGCAAGCAGCAGGCCCGCCGCCAGCGCGCCCAGCACCGCCACGCCGGCGAGGCCACCCGGCGCCCGCAGCGCTCTGGGGCGGGCCCGCCGCCGCGTCACGCCGCCCGCGTCAGCTTCAGGAACACGTCCTCCAGATCCGGGTCGCGCGTGCTCACGTCCACGATGCCGAAGCCCTGCCCCTGGATGAGCGTGATGACGTCGCCCGCCGTGGCGCGGTCCTTCATGTACGTGACGGCGGCGGTCCGCTCGCCGAGGCGCTCCACTTTCTCGAAGCGGTCATGATAGGGCAGCGCATCCAGATCGCGGTCCACCGTCACTTCCACCACCTTCTCGCGCGCCATGCCGACCAGCTCGCGCGTGGGTTTCTCGGTGACGACGCGGCCATGGTTGATGATGGCGATGCGGTCGCACAGCTCCTCGGCCTCTTCCAGATAATGGGTGGTCAGCACGATGGTGACGCCGCCTTCGTTGAGTTCGCGCACGAAGGTCCAGAGCTGCTGGCGCAACTCCACGTCCACGCCCGCCGTCGGCTCGTCCAGCACGAGGATGGGCGGCGAGTGGACCATCGCCTTGGCCACCATCAGCCGCCGCTTCATGCCGCCGGAGAGCGAGCGCGAATAGGCCTGGGCCTTGTCCTCCAGATGGACCGCGCGCAGCAGCGCCATGGAGCGGCGCTTCTCCCTGGGCACGCCATAATAGCCGGCCTGGATTTCCAGCGTCTCGAACGGCGTGAAATAGGGGTCGAAGAGGATCTCCTGATTGACGATGCCGATGGCGTTCTTGGCATTGCGCGGGTGGGTATCGATGTCGAACCCCCAGATGCGCGCGCTGCCGCCGGTCTTGTTCACAAGGCCCGCCAGAATGTTGATAATGGTCGACTTGCCCGCGCCATTGGGCCCCAGCAGGCCGAAGATGCTGCCGCGCGGCACGCTCAGGTCCACTCCATCGAGCGCCTGCTTGCCGCCGGCATAGATTTTGGAAAGGGCGGTGAGCTGGATGGCGGCGTCGGTCATGGCGGAGCCTTTAGGACATTCCGGCGCAAATGAGAACGGGTCGGCGCAGGCTATGCGCCGTCCCGGCCTATCTCTCCGCCGCCAGTGCGCAATAGCGCGCCGCCGCCAGGAATTCCACGCGCCGCGCCGCCAGCCGCGCTGCCGCCTCGGCATCCTCGCCCCATCGTTCGGCCTGCCAGCGCTCGTCGAGGCTCGTCGCCTCGAACAGCGCCTCCACGCCGATCTCGCCCGCCAGATGCGCGAGCATGCCCACCAGCGATCCGCCAATCTGGGTCAGCACCGCCGCGCCCGCAAGTTGCCAGGGCGCGATGGCTTCCACCGCCCCGCGCAGCTTCGCCAGCGTGGCGGCGGGCTGCTCCACCGGCATGATGCCGCCAGTGACGGCCAGATGCGCATCGTGGCGCGCGCGCGCCCAGTCGAGCAGCGGGTCCCATGCCGCCGCCTGCCGCGCGACCAGCGGCGCGGGCTCGTCCGCCCGGTAGCAGAAGAGGTCGCTCGCCCCATAGGCAGCGATCTGGCCGCGAAAGGTGCCGAGCGCCGGCAGCACCCGGTCGATGGTGGCATTGGCGAAGCCGGTCATGGGCATGGTGGCCGGGTCGATGGCATCGCCCTGCGCCTGCCATTCCGCCGCCATGGCCCGCGCCAGCGCTTCGCCGGGCACCGCGAGCGGCGCGCGCGCCGGCGTCTTGACGCTGCGCCCGTCGAGCCGGACGGCCCAACCCCCGCCCTTGGCCCCACTCTCGGCGACCGCCTGCGCGTCCTTGTAGAACCGCTTCACGGGCGCGCGCGCGGCGTGGCCCAGGCGCGCGCCAGCATGCGCGGCACGAAGATGGTCTGGAACATGCCCAGCGTCGAGACGATGAGGCCCAGATATTTCGCCTTGTCGCCCTGCACCCAGCCGAAGCGCTCCAGCGAGATGGCAATGCCGATCATCAGGATGACCACGCCGGAGAGACGGAAGAGGCCGATGACGAAGAAGCGCTGCTTGGCGGCGGCCGCGCGGCGGGCGGCGGCCTCCTCCGACTCGGGGCCGGGGACATCGGGTTCGCCGGGCGGAGGCGAAGACGGAGAGGAAATGTCGCTCATGGCAGGCCGATATGGCGGGCCAGCTCCGCGCTGTCCATCGCCACGCTGCGCGCGCCGGCCGCCAGCAGCTCGCCGGGCGCATGATAGCCCCAGCCCACGCCCAGCGCCGCCACACCCGCCGCGCCGGCCATCAGCATGTCGAAACTGGTGTCGCCGATCATCACCGCCTCCTCCGCCCGTGCGCCCGCCTCAAGCAGCGCCGCCTCTATCATCGCCGGATGGGGTTTGGACGGATTGCGGTCGGCCGTCTGGAGCGAGACGAAGCGGCCGGCGAGGTCATGAACGGCGAGCACGGCGGTCAGCCCCCGGTCGGACTTGCCCGTCGCCACCGCAAGATGCCAGCCGCCCGCCTCCAGCGCGTCGAGCAACGCCGCGACACCCTCGTAGAGCGGCTCGGACACGGCGCCCGCACCGCGCATCGCCATGAAGCAGCTCTTGTAATGCTCCACCATGAGAGCATGGAAATCCGGTTCCGCCTCCGGCAGCAGCCGCGCCATCGCCTGCGGCAGCGAGAGGCCCACGATGGAGAGAATCTCTGCCCGCGCCGGGCAAGTGAGCGCCACCGCGTCGAACGCGCCCTGCATGGCCGCGACAATGCTGTGCTGGCTATCCACCAACGTGCCGTCGCAATCGAAAATGGCAAGCCGAACCGTCATGGGCCGGGCCATAGACCATTTTCAGCGCGGATGGACATCCAGTGGCTCGGAAAATGCGGCCTATAAGGAAAAAGCGCCCCGGCCGTTGCCAGCCGGAACGCTTCTCCCATGATCGGTCGCGGTGCGTTCAGGCGAAAGCGACGGCGGTCCTGCGGCGGCGCATGCCGGCACCGACGAGCGCGAAGCCGCCGATCATCAGCGCCCAGCTCGCGGGCTCCGGCACGGCGCCGGGGTCGCCCGGCACGTCCGAACCGAAGGTGATGTCGTCAAACACGATCTGGTTGGCGACACCCCCGAAGGAGACCGACCGGGCAATGCCGGAGAAGGTCACGCCTATCGGACTGAAGGGGCAGAAATCCGCGCTATAGCTGCTGCCGCAGGCGCCCGCATTGGGCGAGAGATCGAGGCTGGCCAGCAGATTGCCGGTGCCGTCGAGCCCATCGAACACCTGCACGGAGCCCGTATAGCTGAGCGACACATAGTTGAACGAGAAGCCGGTATCGAACCCGGCGTCGATGTTCATGAAGGTCTCGTCGCCCTGCAGGAAGAACAGCCCGCCGAGAGCGGAAGCCGGGTCGCCCACGCCGCCGCGCGAGGTGTTCGAGCAACTATTGCCCGGCGTGTTGAGGCAGATCGCCAGTGCGTTGCTCCCGAAGGAAATACCGTAATTGGTCCCACTTGTGCCATGGCTGCTCACGCCGCCATTGTAGAATTCGAGGATGTTCGCAAAATCCGTCGATGGATAGCTGCTGTTGATCCCCTCGAAATTCAACGAAACGACCGCGCCTTGCGCGGATGTGGCGGCGGCCAGCGCGAGGCCGGAGGCCGCGAACAGCGTCAACATCTTCAACATGGATGATCTCCCCACAGAGATAACGGCGGGACAATCCACCGTTAACCATAAGCTACACCCTTCCAGTCAGGGCTGAAGCGCGGTGCGACCAATGGAGGGAAAACGGGATCATCCGGTCCCGACGCGAGATAAAGCGCGCCGGCCGGCCAAAGTTTACGCGATTCGCGTGTGCGTGAGCCCGCGGAAATGAACGACTCGCGCGTCCAGCGCGGTCAGCCGCGCTTCGGCCCGCCGCCCGTCGGTCGCTTGCTACCGCCGCCGCCGCCAGGGCGCTTGCCCGCGGGCGCGCCACGGCCGCTCGGCTTGCCGCGTGCCGGCGCCCCGTCCGCCGGCTTTCCCGCCGGCTTCCCCACTGGCTTTCCCGCCGGTTTGCCGCGCCCCGTCGGCGCCGCGCCGCCGCGCGCACGCCGCTCGCCCTTGCGGGCCTTGCGCATGTCCCTGGCGTGGGCGAGGGCAGCCCGCTTGCCGGCCACCTTCTCCGTTTCCCTGGGCGGCAGCTCCTCGTCGAGCGGCAGGTCGCCATCGGCCATGTCGAAGCCCAGATCGGCCAGGCTCTCGCGGAAATGCGTCGGCGGCTCGGCACGCAAATCAAGCGGCGATCCATCGGGATGGTCGATGCGGATGCGCCGGGCGTGCAGGTGCATCTTGCGGCTGATCGTGCCGGAGAGGAAGGCGTCCTTGCCGCCATATTTGCCATCGCCCACGATCGGGTGGCCGATCGCCGCCATGTGGACGCGCAACTGGTGCGTGCGCCCGCTATGCGGTTGCAGCTCCACCCAGGCGGCGCGATTGCCGGCGCGCTCGATCACGCGGTAGCGGCTGCGCGCGGGCAGGCCGCCTTCGCTGTCCACATGCATCTTTTCGCCGCCGGTGCCCGGCTGCTTGGCGAGCGGCAGGTCGATGATGCCGTCCTCGATATCCGGCACGCCCACCACCAGCGCCCAATAGACCTTGCGCGCGCTGCGCGAGGCGAAGGACCGGGCGAAGTAGGCGGCCGCGCGCGCGGTGCGCGCCAGCAGCAGCGCGCCGCTCGTGTCCTTGTCCAGCCGGTGGACCAGCTTGGGCCGGTCGTCCCGCTCGAACATCAAAGCGTCGAGCAGCCCGTCGACATGATCGTGCGTCTTGGTGCCGCCCTGCGTGGCGAGGCCCGGCGGCTTGTTGATGACGATGGCCTGCGCATCGCGATGAATGACGAGGCTCTCGGCGAAAGCGATCTGATCCTCGCTGAGCGCCGGGCGCGGCCGCGCCGTCTTCGCGCCCTGCACCGCCGGTTCGAGCGGCGGTACGCGGATGGCCTGCCCCTCCGCGATGCGATCGCCCGGCCCCACACGCGCGCCGTCGAGCCGCAGCTGCCCCGTGCGCGCCCAGCGCGAGACGATGGCGAAGCTCACCTCCGGCAAGTGGCGCTTGAACCAGCGGTCGAGGCGAATGCCGTCATCCTCCGCATTCACGCGGAACTGCCGCACCCCGGCGGGATCGCCCCGGCTCATGCGAGCGACCGCATCAGCGCGAGGCCCAGCGCCAGCGCGCCCACGGCGGCGAGCACGGAGACCAGCGCATAAGCGGCGGCGGAAACCAGCGCCCCCCGCTCGATCAGCAGCATGGCCTCAAGGCTGAAGGCCGAGAAAGTGGTGAAGCCGCCGAGCAGGCCCACCGCGACGAACAGCCGCACAGGCTCGCCGCCCTGCGCGCGCGCCGCCAGCCAGCCGGCGAACAGGCCCATAGCGAGCCCGCCGATGACGTTGACGCCCAGCGTGCCCCAGGGCCAGCCCCATGGCGGATTGGGGCCGGTCAGCCGCAGGCTGAACTGCCCGAACAGATAGCGCAGCGCCGATCCGATGGCGCCGCCCGCCATGACGAGGAGGATATTGAGCATGATCGCTCCGCCCTAGAGCATTTTCGCGCCGGATGGAAACAGCGCGCGGGCGGGATAATATCGCAAGGCAAAGCGGCCGGGCAACCGGCGGTCGAGCGGTCGCCCGGCCCGGCTTAAACCGCCGGGATCAGCCGCTTCTCGCCCGCGATGCGCATCATCGCGCGTTGCAGCTTCTCGAAAGCGCGCACCTCGATCTGGCGCACGCGCTCGCGGCTCACGCCATAATGCTGCGAGAGTTCCTCCAGCGTCTTGGGGTCCTCGGCCAGACGCCGCTCCTGGAGAATATGGCGCTCGCGGTCGTTAAGGTCGTCCATGGCGTCCAGCAGCATCTCGTGCCGCACGTCGCGCTCCTGACTGGCGGCGAGCGTCTCGTCCTGGAGCGGACGGTCGTCGGCCAGCCAGTCCTGCCACTGGCCTTCGCCATCCTCGTTCACGGAGACGTTGAGCGAGGTGTCGCCGCCCATCGCCATGCGGCGGTTCATGGAGACGACATCGTCCTCGCTGACACCCAGATCGGTGGCGATCTTCTTCACGTCGTCGGGGTGCAGATCACCTTCCTCGAACGCCTCGATATTGTTCTTCATGCGGCGCAGGTTGAAAAAGAGCTTCTTCTGCGCGGCCGTGGTGCCGATCTTCACCAGGCTCCACGAGCGCAGGATGAACTCCTGGATGGAGGCGCGAATCCACCACATGGCATAAGTGGCGAGGCGGAAGCCGCGATCCGGCTCGAACTTCTTCACGCCCTGCATCAGGCCGATATTGCCTTCCGAGATCAGCTCGGCGACCGGCAGGCCGTAGCCGCGATAGCCCATGGCGATCTTGGCGACGAGGCGCAGGTGGCTCGTCACCAGTTGCGCGGCGGCTTCCGGGTCCCCATGTTCCTGATAGCGCTTGGCGAGCATATATTCCTGCTCGGGCTTCAGGATCGGGAACTTGCGGATCTCCGCCAGATAGCGGTTGAGGCTGGCATCGCCGCCCAGGGCGGGGATGGTGGCCGGAACATTGCTTGAACGGGTCACGAGGTCGGTGTCCTTCCAGTGGGGCGCGACGAGTGAGGGCGTGTCGCTGTCCCTATAGCGCAAGGTGGCTGAACAGGCGCTGCATGTCATCCGCAATCGGACTTTCAAAGCTGACAGCCTGCCTTGTCACCGGGTGAATGAAGCCGAGGCGCGCGGCGTGCAGCGCCTGGCGGCGAAAAGCGAGATCGTGGAGCAGGCTCTTGTGCGGCCCGCTGCGGCCATAGGCCGGGTCGCCGAGCAGCGGATGGCCCAGATGCGCCATGTGCACCCGCACCTGATGGGTGCGGCCCGTCTCCAGCCGGCACTCGATCAGCGCCGCGCGGTCCAGCCGCTCCAGGGTACGATAATGGGTCACGGCGCTCTTGCCCCGGCCCTCGCGCTGGACGGCCATCTTCTTGCGGTCCCGCTCCGAGCGGCCGATCCAGGCGCTGACCGTGCCGGCCGGCGGCGCCGGCACGCCCGCGACAATGGCAAGGTAGCGGCGGTCAATGCTGTGCTCCTTGAACTGGCGGGCCAGCCCTTCATGGGCCTGATCCGTCTTGGCAATGACGAGGAGCCCGGAGGTATCCTTGTCGATGCGGTGGACAATGCCTGGCCGTGCAACGCCTCCGATGCCGGAAAGTTGCCCCGCGCAATGGTGGAGCAGGGCATTGACCAGCGTGCCGTCCAGATTGCCGGCGGCCGGATGCACCACCATGCCGGCGGGCTTGTCGACGACGATGAGATGCGCGTCCTCATGCGCGATGACGAGGTCGATCGGCTGGGCAATCGCCTGCGCCGGCGCCGCTTGCGGAATATCGAGGGCAAAGGCTGTGTCCGCCTTCACCTTGAGGGCGGGGTCGCTCACCGGGGCGCCGCCGGGGCCGCGCACATGGCCCGCCAGAATCAGCGCCTTCACGCGCTCGCGCGAAAGCGCCGGCACCAGTGCCGCCAGCGCGCGATCGAGCCGCGCGCCATGCAGCGCGGGCGTGATTTCGGCCGAAATTGTGGCAGCTCCCCCTGACATGGCCTAGAGATTGGAAATGGGCCTCGTCATATCAAGGGCGCATCTCGCCGCGATCCGCGCACAGGCGGACGCGGCCGGACGCGAGGAATGCTGCGGCCTGCTGCTGGGCGATCCGGCAAGCGGGCGCGTGCAGGCCATCCGGCCGGCCGCCAATGTCGCCGCGCAGCCGGTTCATTTCTTCGAGATCGACCCCGCGACACTGCTCGCCGCCTATCGCGCCGCGCGCACCGGCGGACCCGCCGTCATTGGCCATTATCATTCGCATCCCCACGGCACCGCCGAGCCCAGTGCCGTCGACGCCGACATGGCCGAGCGGCGCGGCGAAATCTGGCTCATCCTGGGCGGCGACGGCACCACCCGCGCCTGGCGCGCCGGCCCGGACGGCCCTCGGCACGGCTGCTTCACGTCCGTCCCGCTCGTGTCCGGCACGGACTGACCGGCGGCCTCCGCTTGTGATGGCGCACTTCACAAGTCTTCGCCCTGTCGGCTCCCACTCATGCACGCAAACAGGCCCGTCGAACTGGCCCTACGGTCGTTGACCGACGGCCACGGCCCTCTGGCATGAACGGGAGTTTGGCGGCATGAGCGAACGGAACAATAAGACACAGCAGGTCTGCACCTTCCTGAAGCATGGACATCCCCGGCTCGCCTTCGGCGTCCTGCTCATCCAATGCCTCAATACCATCATAGCCCTTGTCGCCATCGCCTTGGGCCTGACATATCCGCTCCCCTTGGCGTGACTAAGCCCCAGCGCGGAAGAGCAAGCCAACAGCCTCGCGCTCGCCGGAAAATACCTACATTAATATCCATAGTCCCACACTTGCACCGGCCGCCGCGCACCGGCATTAGGGGCCGCGAACACGGTAAATGAAAAGGATGCAGCATTGGCACAGTCCGGCACCCCCAATGAGATCGACTATGCCAGCCTGCTCTGCTCGCGCCTGTGCCATGACCTGCTGAGCCCGGTGGGGGCGCTCAACAACGGCATCGAACTGCTGGCCGACGAGACCGATCCGCGCATGCGCGAGCAGTGCCTCGCCCTGCTCGCCGAGAGCGCGCGAACCACCGCCGGCAAGCTCAAATTCTTCCGCCTCGCTTTCGGTGCCGCCGGCGGCTTTGGCGAGGCCATCGCCGTGCACGAGATCCGCACCGCGCTGGAGGGCATGTTCCCGCCCGATGGCAAGCTGGCGCTGGATTGGCTGATCGACGGCGATGCGCTGCCCAAGCCGGCCGCCAAGCTGCTGCTCAACCTGGCGCTGATGACCGGCGAATCCCTGCCGCGCGGCGGCACGCTCACGCTCGGCAGCGAGCAGCGCGGCAATGTGGTGGAGATCGTCGTGCGCGGCGAGGGGCCCAAGCTCACCTTCGCGCCGGAGCTGCGCGCCAGCTTTGCGCCCGAGGCGGCCGACGAGCCGGTGACGACGCGCACCGCCACCTCCTATCTCATCCGCGCCCTCGTCGCCGAAGCGGGCGGCCAACTCGCCCTCTCCGGGCCGGACGATCCTTTCCTGATGTTCGGCGCCAGCCTGCCGGTCTGATCCGGCCGCGGCACGGATCGCCGCTCCTTAACCACGATTTAACGCGCCATCGCCGATGAACGGCCTCCAGTTCAGGGGCAGGCGGCGACATGGACGAGATTCTCGCGGAGTTCATTGCAGAGACGCTTGAGACGCTGGAGGTGCTTTCCGGCGAAGTCGTCGCATGGGAAGCCGATCCCACCGACGGCTCGCGTCTGGACGCTTTTTTCAGATTTTTTCATACGGTTAAGGGAAGCTGCGGCTTCCTCAACCTGCCGCGTTTCGAGCGGCTGGCCCATGCCGCCGAGGATGTGCTTGCCACCATCCGCCGGGGTGAGCGCGCCGCCGACCCCGCCACCGTCACCGCCGTACTGGAAGTCATGGACCGAATCGGTACGCTCGCCCGCAGCGTGGGCGAGGGCGAGGAGCCGCCCATCCCCGAATCGGCCGACGACCTGCTGCTCGAAGCGCTGACGGAGCGCGCCGCCGACACGACCGAGCCGGCCGCCGACGGCGCGACGCCGGAGAGGACCTGCGCCCCGGCCCCCGCCCCTGCCTCGACATCGACCGAATCGGCCGCGCCCGCCAGCGGACGCGAGCGTGCCCCGCGCACCATCCGCCTGCCGCTGGCCCTCATCGACCAGCTCATGAACGGCATCTCCGACATGGTGCTGGCGCGCAACGACCTTGCCCGCAAGATGCGCGACCGCGAGGCGGACCCGGAGCTGGAAGGCAGCTTCGAGCGCCTGTCCGCCAATGTCGCGGACCTGCGCGACATGATCTCCAAGACCCGCATGCAGCGCGTCGACCGCCTCTATGCCGCGATCCCGCGCATGGTGCGCGACCTGTCGCGGGACCTGGGCAAGAAGATCGGCCTCGACCTCGACGGCGGCGATGTCGAGATGGATCGCGAGATGATCGAGATGGTCGTCGATCCGCTCACCCATATCGTGCGCAACGCGCTCGACCACGGCATCGAGCCGCCGGCGGACCGCCTCGCGGCCGGCAAGGCCGAAGCCGGCGTGCTGCGCATCGTCGCGCGCCAGTCCGGCAACCAGATCGTCATCGAGATCGCCGACGACGGGCGCGGCATCAACCGTGCCGCCCTGGTCGAGAAGGCCATCGCCGCCGGCCTGGTGACGCCGGCCGAGGCCGCCGCGCTCACCGACGAGCAGAAGCTCCACCTCATCTTCCACCCCGGCCTCTCGACGGCCGAAGCCGTCACCGCCGTCTCCGGGCGCGGTGTCGGCATGGATGTGGTGCGCGCCAATATCGAGCAGATCGGCGGCGTCATCGGCATCGAGAGCATCGTCGGCCGGGGCACCACGCTCACCATGCGCGTGCCGCTCACGCTCACCATCATCCCCGGACTCATCGTGCGCTCCGGGGGGCATTATTTCGCCATGCCGCGCGGCAATGTCGTCGAACTGCTCCACCAGAACAGCGCAATGATTACCGTCGAGGAGATTGGCGGCGCCCGCATCGCCACCATCCGCGGCGAGCAATATTCGCTGATCGACATCGAGGATGTGCTCGGCCTGCCCCACCGCGCCGGCATGCGCGGCCCGCGCACGCTCATGGTCGTGCGCTCCTCGGTCGGCCAGCCTTATGTGCTGGGCGTCGAGGCCGTGGAGAGCAACGAGGAACTGGTGATCCGTCCTGCCTCGCCGCTGGTCACGGCGGCGGGCGTCTATGCCGGCATGACCCTGCCCGACAATGGCCAGCCGATGCTGCTGCTCGACGCGGCAGGCATCGCCCAGAGCGCCCGCCTGCCACTGCGCGATACCCGGCGCACCACCGCGGCGGCGGCCGCCGCCAAGGTGGAGAAGGAGGAAACCGCGCAGGCCCTGCTCTTTGCCGAACGCGATGGCACGCGCCGCCTCATTCCGCTCACCATCGTGGACCGGGTGGAGGATGTAGAGATCGGCCAGATCGCCCGGAGCGACGGCCGCGCCTTCGTGCGCATCGACGGCCGCCTGTGCCCCGCCCTCAATGCCGACGGCACGCTGGAGCGCTCGCTCAAGGCGCTGCGGCTCCATGCCGGCCGGGATACGCTCTGCTATCTGATCGGCGACGTGCTCGACATCATCGAGGTGCCGACGAAGCTGGACGTGGCGCTCAATGCCGGGCGCATCGCCGGCCTGATGATGGTCGGCGATGCCCAGATCGAGATGATCGACCCGTTCACGCTCTTCGCCGAGGTCGCGCGCGACCTGGGCAAGGCGGAGCCGGAAGCCGATGCGTCGAAGGCGCTGCTCTGTCTCATCGCCGACGAGCGGGATGCGTGGCTGACCGGCATTCTCGCGCCGCTGCTGCGCCAGGCCGGCCATGACGTGACCTTCGGCGCCACCGCCACCGGGCGGACGCCGGACATCATCCTGCACACCGAGGCCACCGACATCGAGGCCGGCGGCGACGTGCCCGTGCTGCTGCTCAGCGACAACGCGGAAGCCGCGCAGGCCGACGCGGACGCCATCTACCGCTACGATCGCGAGCGGATCATGGCGACCATTGCCCAGGTCGCCGCACGGAGGGCCGCATGAACGACAAGCTCTTCCTCTTCGCCACCATCGCGGGCACGCCCGTCGCGCTGCGCGCCAGCGAGATCGAGGCCGTGGTGCGACTGGGCGACATCGTGCCGATCCAGCGCGCGCCCGCCCATGTGCGCGGCCTCGCTGCCCTGCGCAGCCGCGTGCTCACCGTCATCGACATCGAATCACGCATTTTCGGCCGGCCCATGGCCGTGGGCGAGCGCCCGCTGGCCGTCGTGTCCGATGTCGCCGCGCACACCTACGGCCTGCTGGTCGAGACGGTGAGCGACATTTGCGAGGCACCCGGCGGCGTCCACGCCATCCAGGGCCGGATCGACCGGGCCTGGACCCCCTTCGCCTCCGCTCTGGTGGAGCGCGAGGGCCGCAGCCACCTGCTTTTGCGCGTCACCGATTTCGTCAGCGCGCCCGTGACGGCAAAGGCCGCCTGACGCATTTACCGATCCCTTACCCAATGCCGTTACGCAGGGCAGGATACACGATCCAGATCGGTCCCATAGAGAGAGTTGCCGCTCATGCCTAACTGCCTCGTCGTCGATGATTCCAAGGTCATCCGCAAGGTGGCGCGACACATTCTGGAGTCGCTCAGCCTCAACGTCAGCGAAGCGGGGGACGGGCGCGAAGCGCTGGAAATGTGCGACAACAACCTGCCGGACGTGGTCCTGCTCGACTGGAACATGCCGATCATGAACGGGCTCGACTTCCTCAAGGAACTCTCGCGCCGCAATCTCGACCAGCCACCCAAGGTGATCTTCTGCACCACCGAGAACGGCGTGGACCATATCCGCGCGGCGGTGGACGCGGGCGCGGACGAATATGTGATGAAGCCGTTCGATCGCGATACGCTGGAGAGCAAGCTGCAAATCGTCGGCGTTCTCTGATCGCTGCCGGCAGGGGACATGGCAATGACAGGGCGTCAGGTGGATGCTCCCCATGACGGCGGACCACAGGAGGGCAACCCCCTCCAGGTGCTGATCGTCGACGATTCGGTCGTGGTGCGGCGGATCATGGCGAAGGTTCTTGCCGAGGACCCCCGCTTCGTGGTCGCCGGCACGGTGCCGAGCGGTGAGCTGGCCGTGGACTTCGTGCGCAACCGGCCCGTCGACCTCGTCCTCCTCGACATGAACTTGCCGGGCGGCGACGGGCTCTCGGTCCTCGCCACCATCTACGGTTTCGATCGGCACATCCAGGTCGTGCTGCTGTCCGCCGCCTGCCGCGAAGGCAGCGAAGTGGCGCTGCGCGCTCTCTCCATGGGCGCCAGCGACGTCATCGCCAAGCCCGCCGCGGGCCATTTCAGCACCGCCTTCATCGCGCATCTGCGCGAACGGCTGCTCCATCTCGTGCCGGCGGCCGAGCGCGCGCGCACGCCCGAGCGCGACGACCAGACAGCCGCGCGGCTGCGGCCGCTGGGCGTGACGGTGCGGGCCGTGGGCATCGGCGCGTCGACGGGCGGGATCGGCGCGGTGACAACGGTGATGGCGGGGTTCAAGGTCCGCGTGCCGGTGCCCATCTTCATCACCCAGCACCTGCCCGCCAATTTCCAGCCTCTTTTCGCCGAGCAGCTCCGCCGCGCCACCAATCTGCCGGTGGTCATCGCCGAAGACGGCATGGAGGTGCGCGCGGGCATGGTCTACATCGCGACGGGGCGCGCGCATCTCTCGCTGGGACGCGGTCCGGGCGGCGGCATCGTCATCGCGCACAGCGCCGAGCGCTGCCTGCATGGCGGCTACCCCGCCGTGGACCCGATGCTGCGCGCGCTGGCCCGCATCTATGGCGCCGGCGCCTGCGGCGTCGTCCTCTCCGGCATGGGCCGGGACGGGCTGGCGGGCGCGCAGGCCGTCGTCGAGGCCGGCGGCTGGATGATCGCGCAGGACCATAGCACCAGCGCCGTATGGGGCATGCCCGGCGCCGTGGCGAAGGCGGGGCTGGCCAGCGCCATCCTGCCGCCCTCGGCCATAGCCGCAACGATCCTCCAGCAGCGGCTGGCAGCAGCATGACGGCGCAAAGGCACAGCCGCGCCGTCGACACGCTCGCGCGCCTGCTGGAGAAGCACACCGGCCAGCAATTGACCGAGGCAAGGCGCTGGCGCGTGGAGACCTCGCTGCGGCCGCTGTTGCGCGATCACGGGCTCTACACGATAGACGATCTCGTCAATGTGCTCGGCCGCGATCCCAACGGACCGCTGTTCGAGCAGACCCTCGATCTCATGCTCAATCATGAGAGCAGCTTCTTCCGCGATCTCAATGTCTTCCAGTCGCTCGAAAACGCCATTCTGCCAGCGCTCCGGGAAGCGACGGCGAGCAAGAAGCAACTGCGCATCTGGTGCGCCGGCTGCTCGACCGGCAAGGAAGCCTATTCGATCGCCATGACGCTCAAGCATATGGGCGACATGTGGGACGGGTGGCGCATCTCCATCCTGGGCACGGATGTCTCGCCCCTCGCCATCGAGGAGGCCAAGCGCGGCCGCTACACGCAGATGGAGATGCAGCGCGGCCTTGCCATCAACGATCTGCTGCGCTGGTTCACGCCCGAGGGCGAGCATTGGCAGATCCGCGACGAGCTGCGCGAGATGGTGAGCTTCCATACCGACAATCTGCTCGATCCGCGCGTGGTCTCCGGTGAGTTCGATCTCATCCTGTGCCGCAACGTGCTGTTCTACTTCCCGGAGGAGAAGCGCCGCTGCGCCTTCACGCGCCTGGCGCGCCATGTGCGCCAGGGCAGCTATCTGGTGCTTGGCGCGGGCGAGACGCTGGTGGGCCACGACACCTGCTTCAGCCCCTGCCGCGACCATCGCTGCATCTATGTCTGCGATGCCCCGGCCCGCTGCGCCCAGACCGGCCTGCCCGTCCATCGCTGAACGAGCGCTTCCGCCCGCCGCCGTCATGCGTTAGAGCACCTGCGCTGGCTGGCGAAGAGGGGCGGCGGATTGGCTCATGATGCGGCAATGATCGAGACGCCCTCGCCCAATTTTGACGAGCGCAGGCTGCCCATCACCATGCTGGTGCTCCATTATACCGGCATGCCCGATGGCGAGAGCGCGATCCGCTGGCTCGCCAACCCGGACAGCAAGGTCTCCGCCCATTATATCGTCACCGAGGACGGCCAGATCGTCCGCATGGTCGATGAGGCCAGGCGCGCCTGGCATGCCGGCCTCGCCTGGTGGCGCGGCACCAGCGACGTGAACAGCGCCAGCATCGGCATCGAGATCGTCAATCCCGGTCATGAATGGGGCTATCGGCCTTTCCCCGAGGCGCAGATGGAAGCGCTGATCCCGCTCGTGCACGCCATCAAGACGCGCCACGGCATCAAGCGCGGCAATGTGGTGGGCCACAGCGACGTGGCGCCCGCACGCAAGCAGGACCCTGGCGAGCTTTTCCCCTGGAACCGCCTGGCCCGCCTGCGCCTGGCTCTGCCGCGCCCGACCCGCAATCTCATGGACCCGCACTGGACGGACAGCGCTTTCATGCTGGCGCTGGAGCGCTTCGGCTACGACATCGCCGAGCCGCGGGCGGCCGTGGTCGCCTTCCAGCGGCGCTTCCGCCCCGAATTGATCGACGGCATCATCGACGGCGAATGCCGCGCCATTCTCCTGGCCCTGCTGCTCCCGCGCCCGCGCGGAGACGATGAGACCCGCATCGGGCGGCTTTCCTGAACACTGGCCTGAGCACTGGCGGAAACCACCGGCCCCGCGCCCCTGACGCGCTCAGACCGGCGCCTTCTCCAGCAGGGCCGCGCAGGCACTGACGGCCGGGTCATGCTCGCCGTTGATGCGCGCGACCTTGGCTATGTCGCTCGCCGCCAACCCCTTGTCGATAGCACCGAGCAGATGCTCATTGGCCAGCCAGCGGCCCATATAGCCCTGATCGCATGCCTCGATGGCGGGATCGTGCCCGGATGGCGCGCGATGGGGGTCGGCGCGCAGGTCCGGGCGGCTGAAGCTGATCCAGCTCGCCTCGCAGACCGCGATGGCGGCCTGGACCGCCGCCCGCGCCTCCTGCGCATCCGGCGACTGGCTGATCCGCTCGATGGCGCCGGCCGCCTCGCTGTGGGCCCGGTCGCAATCGCGCGCGCCGGCAATGGCGCGGTCCCAGCTCGTGACACGATCCTGCGGCGTGATGATGCGCTGGGGCAGGGCAAGGCCCGCGCTGCCCCCGCCGCTGGAGGCCCGGCTGGCGCGCCCGGGCGTGGCCGGGCGCGGTTCGCGGGGATTATAGGGCGTCTCGCGCGCGAAGGGCTCGGTCGATGTCTCGAGGCTGGTGGCGATCATGCCCAATATGGCAAGCGTCAGGCAAAGCGCGCCGCGCTCCAGATGCTCGGCGGGCAGATGGCGCAGCGGCCCTCTGGTCCACCGGATCGGCGCCGCCACCAGCGCCGCGGCCAGAAGCAGCAGCGCGCTTTTCCAGGCGCCCCAGAACAGGGCTATTGCCAGGATAGCCATGATAGCCAGAGTGGAGAGCCACCCCGACAACCCGCTCTTCAAGTCCACCTCCCGACGATCGGGCCGGTCGTTCGCCGCTGCGTCTCTCTTTCGCCCCGCAGCTTTCCGAGCATTTGGCCTTATGCTTTGATCCTCGAAACCTGTGATTAGATGAAAGAAATTGACAATTCATTAGGATAGGTAAATCCGACCGTAATGATTAGGATTCTACTTCCACAATGCTGAGCCCGGCCAGGCGCGCCGGCGCGATGCGTCAGGGGATGACGCGGCGGGCGCAGCGCCCTATATCGGCGGGGCCAGGCGGCCGGGCGATCGCGGCGGTTCTTCGGAACCGGCGAGGAAAGTCCGGGCTCCATGAAACGACGGTGCCGGATAACGTCCGGCGGTTCCTGCCCTAGCGGGCCGGGATCAGGGACAGTGCAACAGAGAGCAGGTCACGCAGGCTTCGGCCCCGTGAACAGTGAAAGGGTGCGGTAAGAGCGCACCGCGCGCGCGGCAACGGGCGCGGCAATGCAAACCCCACCGGGAGCAAGACCGAATAGGGGCGGCGCGCGGCCTGTGGCCGCAGGGCATGTTTCGGCCCAGTTGCCCGGGTTGGTTGCTTGAGGCCCGCAGCAATGCGTGCCCTAGAGGAATGATCGCCCATCCGGCCGCGCGTCCCCCCGGGGATACGGCGACTGGTGGACAGAACCCGGCTTACAGGCCGCCTGGCATACTCTTGCGCGTCCTCGCCCACTGTGGTGAAGCGCGACCATGACCGATCCCCTTCCCCGGCTCTCACTCACCGATACGGCCGAAGATCCGCTCTTCGAGCGCTTCTTCAGCGGCTATGAGGAGGCCTTCACGCTCCCGGACGAAACCGAGGACCGCGACGGTTTCGCGCAATGCCTCGCACTCAACCATGGCCCCGCGCACGATCGGCTCGCCGCGCGCTACGGCCCCTTTCGCGAGCTTTGCGTCGTCGCCAGCGACGCCGGGACGGACAGCATGATCGGCGGCGCCAATTTCATCGCCATGGCGCCCGACCGGACGGCGCCCGGTGCCCCGGTCACGGCCAATCTCAATTATCTCTACGTCTGCCCGCAGGCGCGCGGACGCGGGGTGCTGCGCCGTTTCATGCAGGCGCTGCGCGCGCTCATCGGCGGTCTGTTCGACGGCACCGCCGGCCGGCCCGTCGCCATCTTCATCGAGCAGAACGACCCCTTCCGCATGAGCCGCGCGGCCTATGAACGCGATTCGGCGCATAGCGGCATGGACCAGTTCGATCGGCTGCGCATCTGGGCGCGGATGCAGGCGCATGTGGTCGACTTCCCCTATGTCCAGCCGCCCCTTTCGGCCGAGCAGAAGGCGGACGGGACACTGATCTATTCCGTCATGGGCCTCGACGCGCCCAACCTGTCGCCGGCCGTGCTGCGCCGGCATCTGGCCGCCTTCTTCGGCATTTCCGTGCTCAAGGGGGCGCCGCTGGAGGAGGCGCCGGCCGCCATGACGCAGATCGCCATGCTGGACGGCATGATCGCGCGCGGCGAGAGCGTGCCGCTCATCGATCCCACGCCTTTTCTCGACGGCATTGGCGATCCGCTCGCCCTGCTCTCCCGGCCGGAGCGCCCTTATGACATGCGATCGGCGTTGGCGCGGTCCATCCAGCCATAATGGCGCGCCACGATGCCGGGGAAGCCGCAGGCGGAAAAATCATGCTGGCCCGGCTCGCCACCGAAATGATCGAAGTCGAGCAGCTTCTCGTCACGGATGCGCCGCGCGGCCGGGTCGGTCCTGGCCAGGGTCTGCAACGCCTCCTGGATCAGCGTGCGCATCGTCACATGGCCCGACCAGTCGGGATAGGCCAGGTCGTGACCGCAGCCCGCCTCGTCGATGGCGCAGGCGAACGCGAAATGCAGCGGCGGGCGCTCCTTGCCCCACACCCGCACCGCCGAGGCCAGACCCGCAACCACCTTGATGGCGAGCTGGCGCTTGCCGAACAGGCAGCTTTCCGGGTCGGCCAGATTGCCATGCTCGAAAAAGGGTATGAAGTCCTTCCACGGCTCGGACCGTCCGGGGCGCGTGTCGCTCAGCGGCACCGGCCCGCCGGGCGTCTGCACCAGAACCACCACGGCCGCCCAGAGATAGGCTGAATAATAACGCGAGGGATAAGCGCGATGGTCGATCGAGATGCGCCCGCGCCGGGCCGTGCCGTGCTCGACATCGCCCTCCACCGCATTGCTGCTCACGATCTCGGAAATGAACAGCACGGGGCGCTCGTCCTGCCCGCCGCCCCAACTCTCCAGTGCCGCGTGCGGCAGTGCGTTCACCTGCGCCGCCTCGCGCCCGCCCAGGCTGCCCGAAAGTCGCAGGCGGCCGATGACATTGGCCGGCACGGCCATGCCGGTGAACGGCGCGGGCGGCGGGCGCGTGGCGCCAACCGTGCGGATTGCCCGCTCATGCTTGATCTGCCCGGTCATGAGCCGCGCCAGGCTGTTGCGGATCTCGCCCTCCTCGCCCACGATCTCGATGGAGTTGTTCTCGTCGCCATAGCCATATTGCACCACGGCGTAGCGCGCCGCCCAGTTGCGACATTCGCAGATAGGGATGCTCGGCCCCCAGAGCAGCCAGCAATTATAGACGAAGAGCTGGATCTGCCGCAGGTCGCGGTCGACGGGATCGCCGGGCCGGCGTGCGCGGTCATGCGCGTCACGGTCGAAGGATTCGAGGATCGGTCGCCACTTCTCGTTGAACTGGACGAGAAGGCCGGTGAGCAGGTGCAACGGCGTGATAAAACCCGAGGCGACCTCAATGGGGCAGATGAAGCGATCCGCCTCATCCCCCTCGAAGCCGAGCGAACGCAGGCATTCGAAATAGCAGCCGATCGCCTCGAGCTGGCCGCTCACCAGGGCGGGATTGTCGACCTGGATCGTCCAGTCGCCCTCCAGCGCCAGCACGCGGGCCATGCGGGCGCGCCAGACCCCGAGCGCATGGAGATAGGCCCGGCGCGCGGCGCGGCGCCGCCGGAAGAAGGCGCCCGCGCGCCGCGCGATGCCGCCGTCCGCCGGGTCCATTCCGCCGTCCCGCCAGTCATATTGCGGCCGGGGACAGAACAGCTCGTGCTCGACGAGAATGCGAGTGCGCCGCACCAGCGTGCGCTTTTCGCGCGAGAGGAGCGCACGGTCGCTGAAGGCCAGGCGCAGGACCGATTCGGCGACCTGCCCGATCGCTCCGCGCGGCGTCTGCGCGTTCATGCGCCGCAGCAACAGGACGCAGGTGAAGAAATCCTTGTAGAGCAGCAGCAGCGCCAGGAGGAAGAGCAGGAGAGTGAGCGCGGTGAGCCCATGCTCGATCCAGCCCGCCAGTCCCCCTCCCCCGAAACGTCCCGCGATCAGCTCAAGCCCGGCCTTCAGCCATTCCAGCAATTCCATGCGCTCCGTCCCCCAACCAGCCCACTGCGGATGCCAGCATGCCCACGCCTGTAGGCATTGCGCAATGGTCAAGGTGCGGCGACATGGTGGATTTCGACATGACCCTTAACTTCGACATGGCCCTTAACTAAGTGGTGTCCCTTGGCTAAGTGAGCGAGATGGCAAAAGCAGGGCGAACGATGGACTGGGGCTTCCCGCGCTGGCGCGGCTACGGTTCCGCGCGCGAGGCGCAGAAGGTGCGCCTGTGCGACCGCCACGGCTGCGAAAAGCCCGGCGAGTGCCCCGCGCCCAAATCCCCCAACAGCCCGGAGCGCTGGTATTTCTGCCAGGAGCATGCCGCCGAGTACAACAAGGGCTGGGACTATTTCGCCGGGCTCGACGAGGAGGAGCGCAATGCCCGCACCCATGCCGAGCAGCGCGACGCCTCGGGCTATCGGCAGAGCGCGCACCATCAGTGGGGCGGGCCGGGCGACGGCACCCGCACGCGCGACGAGATGCGCGCGCTCGATGTGCTGGGACTGGAGAGCGACGCGGATTTCGAGGCGGTGAAGCGGAGCTGGCGCGCGCTCGCCAAGGAGAATCACCCGGATCTGAAGCCCGGCGATGCCGAGGCGGCTACTCGCTTCCAGGCCGCGCAGGCCGCCTATGACGTGCTGCGCGCCGCCGAGGAGCGCAAGAGCTGGCGCCCCGGCACATGACCGTGCGCCGCGTCAGGACACGGTGGCGCAACGCCGTGCTGGTCTGCCGCAAATGCTCGAAGAAGCTCAAGCAAGGCGGCTTCGGCCCGGATGGCGACAAGCCGCTCGCCAAGGCGCTGCGCAAGCATCTGGGCCTGCGCAAGGGGCCCAAGGCGGCGGCGGGCATCGTCGAAGTGGGTTGCCTGGACCTGTGCCCCAAGGGCGCCGTGACGGTGGTCGACACGCGCCGGCCCGATCGATGGCTGGTCGTCCCGCCGGGCGCCGATCTGGACGGGCTGGCGCATGACCTGGGTCTCAGGGACGCGGGCTGATGCGCAGCACGGCGGATCGGGTCACGGTGCGGCTCTACCATCTTTCCGAGGCGGAGGGCGGCGGCGCGCAGACGCTCATGTATGGATCGCTGGACGAAGCGCTGGCCATGGCCGCGCGGCAGAGCGAAGCCGTGCAGGCCGATCTCTTCATCGCCACGGACAATGACGTGATCGCCTATCTCGATCTGATCGGGGAATAAGGGCCGGGGCGCCGCCCGGCCACCGCGCCTATGCCTTTTTGGTCTTCCTGCTCGACAGGTTGAGCGCCGCGGCCGCCTTGATGAGCGCCGTCAACGCCGGTTCGTCGATGGCCTCGCCTTCGCGCACATCGATGGCCCGGCGTACATTGCCGTCCAGGCTCGCATTGAACAGGCCGGCCGGGTCTTCCAGCGCAGCCCCCTTGGCGAAGGTCATCTTCACCACGGCCTTGTATGTCTCGCCGGTGCAGATGATCCCATGATGGGACCAGACCGGCACGCCGCGCCACTTCCATTCCTCGACGACATCGGGAACGGCGGCCTTGATGATGGCCCGCAGCCGCGCGAGCGCGGCGCCGCGCCAGTCGCCCAGCGCCGCGATCCGCTCGTCGATCAATTGGGACGGCGATTTTCCGTCCGGTATGCCGCTCTCGCCCATTGGCATGCTCCTTCCCGCGCCGCTCTTGTCTAAGGCAGCGCGCGCAGGCGCAACGTCTTTTCGCCGGGGCGCGACGGCCGCGCGATTATGCGCCCACCATCAGGGCCAGAACCGCCTGGACCACCGCCAGGCTGGCGACCGCAGCGCCGAAGAGAATCGCGCTGGTCTGCATGGCGGAAGGCTGATTGACTGAAAAGCTGTGCATGATCTGGTCCTCATCAATTCGTGATGGAGCCCGTTTATCAGCCCAGTTTGAGAATAAGATGTCGCTTCAATGCATGTTTGCTTCAGAACTGAAACCTTTTATGCTGCGTTGCAACAATCGCCATTTGCAGGCCATCATCTCGGGAATGTCGACAGGTCCTTGTCCACCGGGTCGGGCAGGCAGCCGAAACCGGGCCTGAAGCTGGCCTTGCGCCGCGCCAGCATGGGCACCCAGCCTTCCACGGTGTGCGCCTCGGGGTCGTCGGAGAGGCGGACGAGGCCCATGCCTTCCAGTCCCTTGAAATCGCCCTTGCAGCTTTCCAGCGAGCGGCCGTCTATATAGCGGCACCCGCAGGCGATGCGCGCACCGAAACCCGCCGCCATATCGGCGCGCAACTGCCAGCGCGGCCAGTTGATGGCGAGGTAGAGAACGGCGAGGCCGGCCAGCGCGACGAGCGCCCAGCGCTGCCACCCCTTCGCCAGAAACCCGCTCTTCTCCATGGCCGTTCCCCTTTGCCCGCGCGGCGTGATAGGGCGTGCCGCCATGAAGATCAAAAGGCTTTCCCTGGTCGCGGCCGGCGGCGCGGTGGCGCTTGCGCTGGGCGGTCATGCGCTCTCGCGGGACGAAGCGCCAGCGGCGGCCGATTATGCCGTGCTGCGCGGCGACGCCGCCACCGGCGCCGAGGCGCTCCGGGCGGCCATCGACCCGCTGTTCGACCCGGCGCTCACGCCCGCCATCGGCGAGACGCGGGCCCTGCTGGTGCTGCACGACGGCAAGCCGATCGCCGAGCGCTATGCGCCGGGCTTCGGACCCGAAACGCGCATGTTGAGCTGGTCCCTCGCCAAGACGGTGACGGGCCTGCTGGTGGGCATCATGGCGGGCGACGGGCGGCTGGCGCTGGACGACCCCGCCCCTGTCGCCGCGTGGCGGCAGCCGGGCGATCCGCGCGCGGCCATCACCCTGCGCCACCTCATGCAGATGCGCGCGGGCCTCGCCCATGTCGAGCTGGGCACGCCGCGCGAGAAGGCGGATGCGCTGCGCATGCTGGTGGGGCCCGGCGGGCAGGATCAGGCCGGCTATGCGCAGGCCAAGCCGCTCGTCCACACGCCCGGCACGCGCTTCAATTACAGCAGCGCGACCAGCACGATCCTCTCCGCCATCGTCACCGACCTGCTGACGCCCAGCCGCGACCCGGCGGTGCGGCGCGAGGCCATGGCGCAGTTCATGAAGGCGCGGCTCATCGGGCCGCTTGGCCTCTCCAGCCTGTTCGCCGAATATGATGCCAGCGGCACCATGCTGGGCGGCACCATGCTGCACATGACCGCGCGCGATTATGCCAAGATCGGCGAGCTTCTGCGCAATCGCGGGCGGGTGGGCGATGTACAGCTCGTGCCGGAGCGCTGGATCGCCTTCATGACCAGCCCCTCGCCGGCCAATCCGGCCTATGGCGGGCAGCTCTGGCTCAATCGCGCCGGGCGGCCCAATGATCTCTTCCCCGGCGAGGCGCCAGCCAGCCTGTTCGGCGCGGTCGGCTATCGCGGCCAGTATATTCTCGTCTCGCCCGAGCAGCGCCTCACCATCGTGCGGCTGGGCCTGACCAGCGAGGCGGACGTGCCGGCCCTGCGCCATGCGCTGGCCGGACTGGTGCGCGCCATGCCGCGGCGCTGAGCGCCGGGTTCCTCGCGTTGCGGCGCTGTCATTTCCAAAACAATCACGCGCCCTCTTTCCCGGCCGCCCGCAGCGCGGCGAGCAGCTCCTGCGCCGGGCGCTCGGCCAGCGGATCGTCGCTGTCCACCTGCCCGGCGGGATCGGGATGGATGAACACCTCCAGCCCCGGAAACTCGGCCTGTAGCCGGGCTTCCATCGCCTCCATCACGTCATGGACCTGCGCGATGGTGAGGGCCGGGTCGACCCAGATGTGGAACTGCACGAAATCATGCGCGCCGCTGGTGCGGGTGCGCAGATCGTGGATGCCGCGCAGCTCGGGATGGCGAGCGGCGACGGCAAGGAACCGCTCGCGCTTCTCCAGCGGCCATTCCCGGTCCATGAGCTGGTCGACCGCGTTGCTGGCCGTGGACCAGGCGCTCCAGCCCAGCCACAGGCCGATGGCGATGCCGAACAGCGCATCGGCGCCGTGCCAGCGCAGATAGACATCGAGCACCAGCGCCAGGATCACCGAGCCGTTGAGGGCAAGATCGCTCTTGTAGTGGAGGTTGTCCGCGCGGATCGCCACCGAGCCGGTCGTGCGGATGACATGCGCCTGATAGGCAAGGAGCGCCAGAGTGAGCGCGATGGCGATCAGCGAGACGGCGATGCCATATTCCGCCCCGCCGGGCGCCGCGCCGCCGCCAAAGCGGCCGAACGAGCGGATGAGGATGCCCATAGCGGCGATGCTGATGAGCGACACCTGGAAGAGCGCGGCCAGCGCCTCCGCCTTGCCGTGGCCGAAGCGGTGCGATGCGTCCGCCGGCTGGGCGGCGACACGCACCGCGATCAGCGTCACCAGGCTGGCGATGAAATCGAGCCCGGTATCGGCCAGCGAGCCCAGCATGGCAACGGAGCCCGTCTGCCAGGCGGCAAAGCTCTTGAGCAGTGCCAGCAGCAGCGCCACGCCGGTGCTGGCGAGCGCCGCGCGGCTGTTGAGCGCGCCGGTGGCGGCCGCCGCGCTCACGGATAGAGCATGGCCAGCCGCCAGCCGCCAGCGCCGTCCGCCTCGTAGCGGGTGCGCTCGTGGAGGCGATGCGCGCGGTCCAGCCAGAATTCGATGGCGCGCGGCACGACGCAAAAGCCTGACCAGTGCGGCGGGCGCGGCACGGCCTGCCCCTCATAGCGCGCCGCAACCTGCGCGAAGCGGGCCTCGAAGGTGGCGCGGTCCGGCATTGGCCGCGACTGGTCGCTGGCCCAGGCGCCAAGCTGCGAATCGCGCGAGCGCGTGGCGAAATAGGCGTCCGCCGTGGCGGCATCGACCGGGCTCGCCGCACCCTCGATGCGGATCTGGCGGCGCAGCGACTTCCAGTGGAAGAGCAGCGCGACATTGGGATTGGCGAAGATATCGCCCGCCTTGCGGCCCTCGAAATTGGTGTAGAAGATGAAGCCCTCCGGCCCATGGCCCTTGAGCAGCACCATGCGGACGGAGGGGCGGCCCTGCGCATCCACCGTGGCGAGGGCCATGGCATTGGCGTCATTGGGCTCGCTCACGCGCGCCTCGCCATACCAGGCGCCGAACAGGGCGAAGGGATCGTCCGTCGTGGTGGTGGGCTGGGCGGCGGAGGGAAGCGGCTGGGTCATGGCACGTTCCCTACGCCGGGCGTGCCGGGCTGTCGAGAAGCCGGCGCGGGGATGGCGCGGGACAGGGCGCGCCGATGCGTGATCTACTTGCGGCAAGGCCCCCGAATTGCCAGATGGGAGAGGGAACGGCGCACCTGCGCCGTGGAACAGGTGGTGCGAAGAGTTCATGGCTGATCCCTATTCGACACTGGGCATCCCGCGCGGCGCGGACGATGCGGCGATCAAGTCCGCCTATCGCAAGCTCGCCAAGCAACTCCACCCGGACCGCAACACGGACAATCCCAAGGCCGCCGAGCGCTTTGCCGAGGTGACGCGCGCCTATGACCTGCTCTCGGACAAGGACAAGCGCGCCAGGTTCGACCGGGGCGAGATCGACGCGGACGGCAACCCCACGCATCCCTTCGGCTTCGGCGGAGGGCCAGGCGGCGGCACGCATACCTATACGCGCGGCGGCGGCGGTGGCGGCGCCGGGCCGGGCGATTTCGACTTCGGCAACGGCAACGCGGACTTTGGCGACATCTTCGAGGGGCTGTTCGGCGGCGGCCGGCGCGGCGGCGGCTTCCAGGGCTTCGGCGGGCGCGGGGCACCGCCCCAGCGCGGCGCCAATATGAGCTATCGGCTGGCCGTCTCCTTCATCGACGCCGCCACGCTCGCGCCCCAGCGCATCACCCTGGCGGACGGCAAGACCATCGACCTCAAGCTCCCCGCCGGCGTCGAGAGCGGCACGCAGATGAAGCTCGCCGGCAAGGGTCAGCCGGGGCCGGGCGGCGCGGGCGACGCCATCGTCACCATCGAGGTGAGTCCCCACCCCTTCTACACGCGCGAGGGCGACAATGTGCGGCTCGACCTGCCCGTCAGCCTCGTCGAGGCGGTGAAGGGCGGCAAGATCAAGGTGCCGACCGTGGACGGGCCGGTGATGCTCGCCATTCCCGCCGGCGCGCGCTCGGGCCAGACGCTGCGCCTCAAGGGCAAGGGCTTCTCGAAGAAAAGCGGCGGCCGTGGCGACCAGCTCGTGACGCTGATGATCGACATCCCCGCCGACGATACCGCGCTCCGCAGCTTCGCCGAGGAGTGGACGGACAGCCGCCCGATCCGCACGGCGCTGGGCGTGTAGGCCCCTTTGCAAGCCAGCGCGGAACCGCACCGGCGCCGTCCCGTTCCCGGCCATTGCGAGATCGCGAATGTGCAGGCGATATCGCCCCGGCGCTTGAGTTCGTCACGAAAGTGTAACAAAGCGGCCCGCATCGGTCCGGGGGACCGGCTGGAGGACGAAGATCAGACAGATTGCCGCCTTGCCCTACCGCGCGATCGGCGACGGCGCGGATGCGTCGATCCAGATCCTGCTCATCACGTCGCGCGAGAGCCGGCGCTGGGTGATCCCCAAGGGGAACCTCGCGCCCGGCCTCCAGCCGCACATGGGCGCGGCCTCCGAGGCGGAGGAGGAAGCCGGCGTGCTCGGCCCCGTCTGCCCCACCGCGCTCGGCTCCTATCGCTACCGCAAGCGGCGGCGCAACGGCGCCTCGCTGATGGTGGACGTGGAGGTCTTTCCGCTCGCCGTCAGTCGCGAGCTGGACGGATGGAAGGAAGCGCATGAGCGCCAGCGGCGCTGGTTCAGCCTCGCCGGCGCGGCCGACGCGGTGGAGGAACCGGACCTGCGCGAGCTGATCCGCTCCTTCGTGGCGAGCGAGTTCCGCGTGGCGGCCCGGCGCGAGACGATCCTGAGCACCGTCGCCAACAGATCGGGGATAAATCACATGTTTGGCTGGTTCCACCGCCTGCTGCCGAAGCAGGGCAATTTCTTCGAGCTGTTCGAGGCGCATATGCAGACGGTGGTGGCGGGCGCGGACGCGCTCTCCCGCCTGGTGCTGAACGGCGGCGAGCAGCGGGCGGATCATATCGTGGAAGTGGCCGAGCGCGAGGCGGATGCGGACGAGATCATCCGCGAAGTGCTGCGCACCGTGCGCCAGACCTTCCTCACGCCCTTCGACCGCAGCGCGATCACGCGCCTCGTCGGCGCCATGGACGATGCCATCGACGAGATGCACAGCGCCGCATCGGCCGTGGACCTCTACGATTTCTCGGATTTCGACGCCGAGATGAAGGACATGGTGGCGATCATGGTGGACGGCACGCGCGTGCTGGCCGAGGCCATTCCGCTGCTGCGCGATGTGGCCGGCAACGCCAAGCGCCTGCACGAGCTGACCGAGCGGCTGGTGCGCATGGAGGGCCATGCCGACCGCATCCACGACCAGGGCCTCAAGCGCAACTTCAAGGAGCTGGCGCCCACCGATTCCCTGGGCTTTGCCGTGCGGCGCGAGATCTACAAGCATCTGGAGCGCATCGTCGACGCGCTGGAGGATGTCGCCAACGAGATCGACGGCATCGTGATCGACCACGCCTGACGGCCGCCCGCCATGCACGACCTCGCCCTTCCGTTGCTCATCGGCCTCATCGTGGTCGCGCTGGCGTTCGATTTCCTGAACGGCCTGCACGATGCCGCCAATTCCATCGCGACGGTGGTGGCGACGCGGCTGCTCGGCCCGGTGATGGCGGTGGGTTTCGCCGCCTTCTTCAATTTCGCCGCCTATTTCCTGACCCTCGCCTTCCCCAGCCTGCACAAGGTGGCCGAGACGGTGGGCGCCGGCCTCATCGACCAGGAACTGGTGACGCCGGGTGTCATCTTCGGCGCGCTGGTGGGCGCGATGTTCTGGAACATCGTCACCTGGTACAAGGGCATTCCCTCCTCCAGCAGCCATGCGCTGGTCGGCGGGCTGGTGGGCGCGGGCGTGGCCCATGCGGGCGTCAGCTCCATCCAGTGGACCGGCCTCAACATGACGCTGGTGGCCATCGTGCTCTCGCCGATGCTGGGCATGCTGCTCTCCATGCTGGTGATGCTGGTGACGAGCTGGCTGTTCCGGGGCGCCACCTCGCGCGGGGCGGAGCGCAGCTTCCGCACGCTCCATCTGGTCTCCTCCGCCGCTTATTCGCTGAGCCACGGCCTCAACGACGCGCAGAAGACCATGGGCATCATCACCGTGCTGCTCTACTCCACCGGCTATCTCTCCGGTGACTTCCATGTGCCGCACTGGGTCGCCATCGCCTGCTATGTGGCCATCGCGCTCGGCACCATGACGGGCGGCTGGAAGATCATCGAGACGATGGGGTCGCGCATCACCAAGCTCTCGCAGCATCAGGGCTTCAGTGCCTCGACCGGCGGCTCGATCGTGGTCTTCGCCGCCTCCCTGCTGGGCATTCCCGTCTCGACCACGCACACCATCACCGGCTGCGTCATCGGCGCGGGCACGGCGCGGCGCGCCTCGGCGGTGCGCTGGGGCGTGGCGCAGAATGTGATGATGGCCTGGATCATCACCATCCCCGCCTCGGCGACGGTGGGCGCGCTCTTCTATCTGCTCACCCGGCTGTTCTGAGGGGCCGCCGGGCGCAGTGGCGAGGCCGTGTGACGGACCCTGTCACAAAAGTGACGCAAAAATTTCATAATCGCGCCGCTCGACACCATTCGAGGCTCCCCTTCCATGACGCACCGCCTCCTCCCGCTCGCGGCCGCGAGCCTGCTTGCCTTGCCCGCTGCCGCGCCCGCCGCGGCGGAGGATGCGCAGCTCTGGCTGACCGGCGGCGCCACGGTCGATCTGGGCAGCGGCCTGCGCCTCTCGGAAGAAATGGTGGCGCGCTTCGGCGACGCGCAGGGCGGGCTCTACGAGATCGAGAACAGCCTGCTGCTCGGCTACAGGCTGGGCGACAAGGTGACGCTCTGGGCCGGCTACACCCATGATCCGCTCTACAATGGCGGGCGCTTCACCCGGCTGGAGCGCCGCGCGCGCGAGCAGGTGACGTTCGACAATGTCGCCAGGATCGGGCCGGGCGCGATCAGCCTGCGCCTGCGCGCCGAGCAGCGCTGGCGCGAGGGTTTCGACGGCACCGGCTGGCGGCTGCGGCCCTATGTGCGCTACGCGGTGCCGCTCGGCGACACGGGCAAGACCACACTGACCCTGGGGCATGAGAGCTTCATCAATCTCAACCGCACCGGCTTCCAGACAGCGGGCGGCTATGAGCGGATGCGCAACAACATCGCGGTCAAGTTTCCGCTCGTCGGTCCGCTGAGCGCGGAGATCGGCTATCTCAACCAATATGGCATCGTGCGCGGCGGGCGGGACAAGATGGACCATGCCGCAACGGCGGGGCTCAGCCTCTCGCTCTGACCGGCGCGAGGCCGACCCGCATCAGCGCCCGCGCACACGCGCCCCCGTGACAGACGCGGTTCTTTCCCTGTAACCAGCCTGTGGCCCGGGACATCGAGCCGGCACGGAAAAGCCGGATGCGTCCCGCGCACAGGGAGAGAAGAATGAAGGGTGACTATCTTTCGCCGCCGGTCGACGATCGGCTGATCTGGGAAGCGTGGCTCTCCTGCCACAATCTGCCGGCCATGCTCGCCGCCGACGAGATCGGCCTGTTTGACGCGCTGGCGTCGGGCCCGCGCGACGTGCAGGATCTGGCGAAGGCCTGCGGCGTCAATGCCCGCGCACTCGGCATCGTCGCGGCGCTGCTCTGTGCGCTGGGCCTGCTGACGCGGCGCGAGGGGCGGCTGGGCCTCACCCCCACCAGCCGGCATTATCTGGTCAAGACGAGCGGCTTCTACTGGGGCACGCTCATCGGCATCTACCGGGGCAACCTGCCGCTCTACGACCAGATCATGGCCGTGCTGGCGCCCGATGCCGCCCATCAGGGCAGCGGCCCCGCCACCGGCTGGGCGGAGGGCTCCATCGGCCTGGAGCAGGCGCGGCACATCGCCGCCTTCATGCATGCGCACAGTTGCGCGCCCGCCATCGCCGCCGCGCGCAGCGGCGCCTTCCGCGATGTGAAGCGCCTGCTCGACGTGGGCGCGGGATCGGGCGTGTTCTCCATCGCCGCCGCCCAGGCCTCGCCGCAGCTGCGCGCGACGATCATGGACCTCGACACCATGTGCGCGGCCGCCATGGACTATGTGCGCGACGGCGGCGTGGCGGACCGGGTAGAGGCCGCGCCGGTCGACATGTTCCGCGACCCCTGGCCCACCGGCCATGACGCGCTCTTCTTCTCCAACATCTTCCACGATTGGAACGAGGAGACCTGTATCGCGTTGGGAAGGAAAGCTTTTGATGTGCTCCCCTCCGGCGGGCGCATCTTCCTGCACGAGCAACTCATGAACGACACTCTCGACGGCCCCGCCGTGACCGCCTCCTTCTCCATCCTGATGCTCACCGGCACGCAGGGACGGCAGTACAGCCTGCCCGAATTCGGCGCGATACTGACGCAGGCGGGCTTCGTCGACGTGGAGGCGACCGCGACCTGCGGCCATTATTCGCTGGTCGGCGCGCGCAAGCCGTAAGAAGGGAGGGCGCACACCGCTCATGCTCGGCCGGTCTTCCCAATCGCCCGAAGCGCGCCGCCGCCGCATCCGCGCGCGCAAGGGGCGCGGCTTCAAGCGCCAGATCGAACGGATCGGCACGCGCGAGGTGCTGAAGCGCGTGGTGCTGGGCGTCTATTCGGATGGGTTCATCCATGCCGGCAACCTCGCCTATCTGACGCTGATGGCGCTCTTCCCCTTCTTCATCGTCGCGGCCGCCATCGCGGAGATACTGGGTCGCACCCGCGGCGGGATGGAGGCGGTGAACGGCTTTCTGCTCACCGTGCCGCCCAGTGTCGCCGACGTGCTGCGCCCCGCCATCACCGATGTGCTGAGCGCGCGCACCGGCAATCTGCTCTGGTTCGGCGCGGCGGTCGGCCTGTGGACGGTGGGCAGCCTCATCGAGACGCTGCGCGACATCCTTCGCCGGGCCTATGGCACCACCTCCAACCACCCCTTCTGGCACTATCGCCTGCGCGCCATGGGCATGATCGTGGCCTGCGTCGTCGGCCTGCTCGTGGCGCTCTCGCTGCAAGTGACGCTGACGGCGGCGGAAACGGTGGTGGAGCAGTTCTTTCCCTTTGCCGACCGCGCGATCAGCCTCATCGTGGCGGGCAAGCTGGTGCCCGCGGCCCTGCTGTTCACGGCGCTTTACTTCCTGTTCGTGGCGCTCACCCCCTCCCCCTATCGCTCGGCGCGGTTCCCCAAATGGCCGGGCGCCGCCCTCACCGCGATCTGGTGGTACGGCACGATGATGCTCCTCCCCATCATGCTTTCCCATGCCGCCAGCTACAGCCTCACCTATGGCGGTCTGGCCGGTGCGATGATCACGCTCATTTTTTTCTTCATCATCGGGCTCGGCGTGGTAATTGGCGCCGAACTCAATGCGGCGCTGGCCGAGTTTCCCGATGAGGGCGAGCCGGCGGAAGAGACGGAGGAACATCCCATATGACGGGCCTTATGGCTGGCAAGCGCGGACTCATCATGGGGCTTGCCAACGACAAGTCGCTTGCCTGGGGCATCGCCAAGGCCCTGCATGCGCAAGGGGCGCAGCTCGCCTTCTCCTATCAGGGGGAGGCGCTGCTGAAGCGCGTACAGCCGCTTGCCGAGCAACTCGATTCCGATCTGCTCATCGATTGCGACGTGGGCGACATGGACGCGCTCGACATCGCGTTCGATACGCTGAAGGCCCGCTGGCCGACCATCGACTTCTTGGTCCACGCCATCGGCTTCTCGGACAAGAGCCAGCTTCGCGGGCGCTATTACGACACCACGCTCGACAATTTCCTGATGACCATGAACATCAGCGCCTACAGCCTGGTGGCCGTGGCCAAGCGCGCGCGCACGATGATGCCGCAGGGCGGCGCGATCCTGACGCTGACCTATTATGGCGCGGAGAAGGTCATTCCCCATTACAACGTCATGGGCGTGGCCAAGGCAGCGCTGGAGACGAGCGTCAAATATCTCGCCGTGGACCTGGGGCCGGAGAATATCCGCATCAACGCCATCTCGGCGGGGCCCATCCAGACGCTGGCGGCACGCGGCATCGGCGACTTCAACTATATCCTGAAGTGGAACGAGCTGAACTCGCCGCTGCGCCGCACCGTCACCATCGAGGATGTCGGCGGCGCGGGGCTCTACATGCTGAGCGACCTGGCATCGGGCGTGACCGGCGAGATCCACCATGTCGACGCGGGCTACAATGTCATCGGCATGAAGGCCGAGGATGCGCCGGACATCGCCCTGAGCACATGAGCCGCTCCCCGCCGCCGAGCCGGGGATCATGAACGGCCTCGATCTGCGCTCCGTCGACGAGGACGATCTGCCGCAGGTGGCCGCCCTCCACGCCGCGGCGTTCACGGCGTCGGCGCATGGCCATCATGGCGAGGCGGATCTGGTGCGCGCGCTCCATGAGGCAGGCGATGCGCGCGTCAGCCTCGGCGCCTGGCGGGATGACGCGCTCGTCGGTCATGTCCTCTTCAGCCGCATGACCGCGCAGGCCGATGGGGCACCGATCGCCGCCGCGGCGCTGGCGCCGCTCGCCGTGGCCCGGCACTGGCGCCGCCGGGGCATCGGCGCGGCGCTGGTCGCGGCGGGGCACGCCGCCTTGCGGGCGCAGGGCACAGGGCTCGCCTTCGTGCTCGGCGACCCCGCTTATTATGGGCGGCTGGGCTATGAGGCGGCCCTCGCCGCACCCTTCGCCAGCCCCTATGCCGGGCCCTTCTTCATGGCCTGCGCTCTGGACAGCGCGGCGCCCAGGCCGCAAAGGGGCGAGGCGATCCATGCACCCGCTTTTTCACGACTGGCCTGAGAGATGAGCTACAACACATTCGGCCGCGCGCTGCGCATGACCACCTGGGGCGAGAGCCACGGGCCCGCCATCGGCGTGGTGGTGGACGGCTGCCCGCCGGGCCTGCCGCTGAGCGAGGCGGACGTGCAGCCCTGGCTGGACAAGCGCCGGCCGGGCACCTCGCGCTTCACCACCCAGCGGCGCGAGCCGGATGCGGTGCGCATCCTCTCCGGCGTGTTCGACGGGCGCACGACCGGCACGCCGATCAGCATGCTGATCGAGAATGTGGACCAGCGCTCCAAGGATTATTCGGACGTGGCGAAGGCCTATCGGCCCGGCCATGCCGACTATAGCTATGATGCCAAATACGGCTTTCGCGACTATCGCGGCGGCGGCCGCAGCTCGGCGCGCGAGACGGCCTGCCGGGTGGCGGCGGGCGCGGTGGCGCGCATCATCGTCAGCAATGTCCAGATCACCGGCTATGTCTGCGAGATCGGCGGCGATGCCATCGATCCCGACAATTTCGACCGGCACGAGATCGACCAGAACCCCTTTTTCTGCCCGGATGCCAAGGCGGCCGCGCGCTGGGAGGCGCTGGTCGACGCCGCGCGCAAGGACGGCTCCTCGCTTGGCGCGGTGGTCGAGTGCACGGCGACGGGCGTGCCCGCCGGCTGGGGCGCCCCACTCTATGCCAAGCTGGATGGCGAACTGGCGGCGGCGATGATGAGCATCAATGCCGTGAAGGGCGTGGAGATCGGCGACGGCTTCGCGGCGGCACGGCTGCGCGGCGAGCAGAATGCGGACCCGATGCGGCCCGGCAGCGCGGGGCGGCCCGATTTCCTCGCCAACCATGCCGGCGGCATCACCGGCGGCATCTCGACTGGCCAGCCGGTGAAGCTGCGCGCCGCCTTCAAGCCGACCAGCTCCATCCTGATCCCGCAGCAGACAGTGACGCGCGCCGACGAAACCGGCCTGTTCGAGGCGACCGACCTTGCCACCAAGGGCCGGCACGATCCCTGCGTGGGTATTCGCGGCGTGCCCGTGGTGGAAGCGATGATGGCACTGGTCCTCGCCGACCAGATGATGCTGCATCGCGCACAATGCGGCTGAGAGCAGATCGCCTTATTATTGTTAACTACGATTCCTGCATCATAGTCGATTCATGCGATTGATTGTGTCTTAATACGAAGTTAAGCAATGTCTTCATTTGGTGGGGGGTACCATGAAGAATAGCCTTATCTTTTTGCTTGGCCTCGGCGTTGCTGCCGGCGCGCAGGCGGCGCCGCAATATACGATCAGCGGCATCCAGACAGCCGAGGGCTATGCCACCAGCATATCGGGAATCAACGATTCCGGCTGGGTGAGCGGCGCATTCCGCAGCACCGGCGGGGTCGATGGCGGCTTCTTCTTCAACGGCAGCACCGTAACCCAGATCACGCCGGCCAATGCCACGTCCACCATCGCGACTGGCATCAACAATAGCGGGCTGGTCGGCGGGGTATCTTATGTCGACAATATCATGCGGCCCTTCCTGTATGACGGAACGGGCCTCATCGATCTCGCGGCGCTCGATCCCGTTGTCCAGGGCAGCAGCGTCCTGGGCCTGAACAATCAGAACGATATACTGCTCTACGGCTTTTCCTTCGATACCGGCAGCCAGTCCTTCGTGATCAAGAACTATCTTTACGACGGCAGCAGCTTCACCATGCCGAGCACCATCGTCGGCGGAAACGCCCTCGCCTTTGGATTAAGCGACACCGGGGGCCTCACGGGCGCGTGGACGACCGAGAGTGGGAATTCCCTGGCATTCCGCCACGATGCGAACGGCACCGTGCTTCTGCCTACCTTGGGGGGCACGGGCATGTCGGTCGGCGAAAGCATCAATTCGTCGGGATGGGTGACGGGCTACAGCACGGACCTCTCGGGCAATGGCATCGCCTTCCTGAGCGACGGCACGCAGACGTTCAATCTCGGGACCTTGCTGTCCGACCCCGGCAGCGTCGCGCCCGGCGCTGCGTTCTTCCATAGCGCCGGATTCGCGATCAACGATCAGGGGATCGTCGGCGGCCACTCGCTCTACGACGGCGGAGGCACGGACACTCACGGCTTCGTCTATCGCGACGGCACGATGTACGACCTCAACGACCTGATCGATCAGGAGTCCGGCTGGGTCATCACGCAGGTCAGCGATATCAACGAATTCGGCCAGATCGTCGGCACCGGCCTTTACAATGGCGAGCAGCGCGGATTCGTCCTGACGCCGTTCGACGCCGAGGTGATCGGCCAGTCCATGGACAACCCGCTGATGCCAACCGTGACGATCGGGAACGAGTTCACCTTCTCGGCCAATGTCGAAGTCGTCGGCCAGTGGCTGTTCTTCGATCCGCTGGTCGCGACCGGCTATGATTTCGCGGTGGAGGGCAATCTCTTCACTTCCGCCCTGTTCACCTCCGATCTGATCGATCCGGACGGCTACCAGATCTATACGGCCGACGGACTGACGCTGCTGGGCACGGCCTATATCGGCGAGGTCTTCAATTTCGAGACGCCGCTCTCGGCGTTCAGCCTGCGCGGCATCGCGCCGCAGAACATGCTCGATCCCGAGGACCCGCTGGCCTTCGTCGCGGGCTTCACCTTCGCCTCGACCGGCGGAATTACGCTGACCCAGACGGCGTTCACCGAGGATTATACGCCCGGCGTGCCCGAGCCGGCGAGCTGGGCGATGATGATCGCGGGCTTCGGCCTTGTCGGCGGCAGCCTGCGCCGTCGCCATGGCAAGCAGCGCCGTAGCCTTCGCTTCGCTTGATCTTGGCCTGCCCCACCGCGTAGGAACGGGCCATGCAAACCCGATCCCGTTCCGTCTCCGCCCTGATCCTGCTGGCCGCGCTCGCGGCCTGCGGGCGCGGGGACGAGGCGCGCGAGACGGGCTCCGATGGCACGGTGATCTCCGCCGAGGAGGCCGCCAACATCCCGCCCGCGCCCGGCGATGAACCGGCTGGCGTGACGCAGGACGGGACGGCACGGCTTGACCGGCTGGCCGGCGTGACGGTGGGCATGACGATCGCCCAGTTGCGCTCGGCCGGCTTCCAGGTCGAGAAGGATGACGGGCCGGACCCGGACAATCGCTGCGGCTATGCGCGGATCGCGCAGCTGAAGGCGCCCTTCTTCATGCTGGACGGCGACCGGATCGTGCGGATCGACGTGGACCGGCCGGGCTATCCCACGCTGGGCGGCGTCGACATCGGCATGAGCGAGACCGAGGCGCAGCGGCGGCTGGGCAAAAGCGCCACGGTGCAGCGCAATCTGCGCGCCGGTGCGGCGAGCCATCTCTTCCTGGTGCATGAGGCGGGCGCGCCCCATGGGCTGATCGTGGAAACGGACGGCGCGCGGGTGGTGAGTTACCGCCTGGGCGAGTGGGAGGCGGTGCAGTCCAGCGAGGAGTGCCTGTGAGCACGGCCCTGCGCCAGGCGACGGGGCTGCTCACCATCGAGACGCCCGGCCGCGCGCTGGTCGAGGTGACGACGCAGGTGACGCGCTGGGTGGCCGGGCAGGCGATGCGGGAGGGGCTGCTCACGCTCTTTTGTCGCCACACCTCCGCCTCGCTCGTCATCCAGGAAAATGCCGCGCCCGCAGTCAAGGCCGACCTGCTGGACTGGCTGGCGCACATCGCGCCGGAGGATGCCGGCTATGCCCATGACGACGAGGGCCCGGACGACATGCCCGCCCATATCCGCGCCATGCTGACGGGCGTGCAGATCGCCGTGCCGCTGATCGAGGGGCGGCTGGCGCTGGGAACATGGCAGGGCATCTACCTCGCCGAGCATCGCCGCCGGCCGCATCGCCGCACGCTGGCCCTGCACCTTCTCGGCGCCTGAAAAGCGCCTCTCAATGCCCTAATTCGCGCACTGAACCGCCCCGCGCGGCTCGGCTCGCCGCGCCGGTGCCACCGATGGGGGACGGCACGGCCCTGAACTGCGATGACTGGCGGAACGGCCAGCCCGCGCCCGCATTCCTCCAGTCCCGGGGCCACGGGTCCCCGAACGGATTGAAGAAGGAGAAAGTCCATGAATTATCTGTTTGCCGGAGCGGCCGCAGGTCTGCTGATCGCGAGCGCGGCTTCGGCCCAGATCGATGGCGGTGTGGGCGGCGAGGCCGATACCACGATCGGCCAGGCCGGCGCCGTGGATGGCAGCGTGCAGGGGCCGCTCGACGATCCTCTGGATCAGGCCCGCGACAATGCGGAGAACGGCAGGCCGAGCGCCAGCGACAGGCTGGGCCAGGCCGTCGACGAGGCTGATGACGATGCCGACAATGCCGCCGAAAGCGTGACGCCGGATGCCTCGGCCGAAGGCGACGTCTCGGCGGACACGGACGGACGCTAAGCCGGGAGGTCCACCCTCCAACCCTCCAGGCTGGCAGGGGCCGCGCTCACACGGGCGCGGCCCCTTTCACCATGTTTGCGCTGCTATCCGCGCGCTGTTACCCCTCTGGCACACAGGCAGGCAGGGCCACGGGACGCGGACCATGGGGAGCGGGACGACAGCATGACCAATAATCTGACCAGGCAGATCGGCTACGGCATGGCGCTGGGCCTGCTGCTGGGGCTGGCGCTCAATTACGGCCTCGCCGGCAATGCCGATCTTGCCGGGCGCATCGGCGGCTATCTGCACCTTCTGGCCGACATCTTCCTGCACCTCATCAAGATGATTATCGCGCCGCTGGTCTTCGCGACGCTGGTGGCCGGCATCGCCCATATGCATGACAGCGCCGCGCTCGGGCGCATCGGCGGGCGGGCCATCGCCTGGTTCCTGGTGGCGGCGCTGATCTCGCTCTCCATCGGCATGCTGTTCGCCAATGTGCTGCGGCCGGGGGACGGCCTCAATCTCGTCGTGCAGGACGCCGTCGCGACAGGCGGGGTGGACGCCGCCGCGCTCAACCTCAAGGATTTCGTGCTGCACGTCTTCCCCACCTCCATGGTGGACGCGATGGCGCAGAACAGCGTGCTCCAGATCGTGGTCTTCTCGCTGTTCGTGGGCGTGGCGCTCACCGCCATCGGCGAGAAGGGCCAGCCCATCGTCACGCTGATCGAGGCGCTGGTCGAGCTGATGCTGCAAGTGACCAACTATGTGATGCGCTTCGCCCCGGTGGCGGTGTTCGGCGCCATCGCCGCGGTCATCACCGAGCGGGGGCTGAGCGTGCTGTGGAGCTTCGGCACGCTGCTCGGCTCCTTCTATCTGGCACTGTTCACCCTGTGGATCGTGATGGCGCTGGCGGGCTATCTCTTCCTGGGCCGCCGGATGACGCATCTGCTCAGGCATATCCGCACGCCCATCCTCGTCGCCTTCTCCACCGCCTCGTCGGAGGCCGTCTATCCCAAGCTGCTGGAACAGCTCGACCGCTTCGGTGTGCCGCGCCGTATCTCCAGCTTCGTGCTGCCGCTGGGCTACAGCTTCAATCTCGACGGCTCGATGATGTATGCGAGCTTCGCGACCCTGTTCATCGCCCAGGCCTATGGCATCGACGTGCCTATCGGCACGCAGATCACCATCCTGCTGGTGCTGATGGTCACCAGCAAGGGCATCGCCGCCGTGCCACGCGCCAGCCTGGTGGTGGTGGCCGCGACGCTGGCGCAGTTCAACCTGCCGGTGGAGGGCGTCGCCTTCATCCTGGCGGTCGACCATTTCATGGACATGGGCCGCACCATGACCAACGTGATCGGCAATGCCGTCGCCACCGGCGTCGTCACCAAATGGGAAGGCATGCTGGAAGTGGAGGAGCTGGAGGAGGTGCCCTATCCGAAAGCGCCCGCGCACAGCGTGTCCGGCGGCAAGGGCGGGCTCGATCTGGCCGCCGACATGGTAAGCGACGAGCGCGGGCAGGGATGAACGGGCGCGAAGGCCGCCCGCTGGCCCGCCGAACCCATGGCCGTGCCGCATCGCGTCTGGTGAGCATCGGCGCGAAAGCGGTCCCAAGCCTTGCCAAAGCCGGGTTGGTCCACCACTTGGGGCAGGCAATGAGGACAGACGCCCAGGGACGCGCGCGTGGCGCATAGAGGACATGACGTGACCGGCAACCCGGACCAGGCACTGGTCTCGGGCTGGACGACGCTGCGCCGGTTCCTGCCCTATCTCTGGCCCCTGGGCGAGCCGGGGCTGCGCATGCGCATCGTCGTCTCGCTGGCGCTGGTGCTGCTGGGCAAGGCCATCGTGCTCATCATGCCCTTCGCCTACAAGGGCGTGATCGACGGCATGGGGCCGGGCATGCAGGCGCAGGCGGGCCTCGCGCTGGCGCTGGTCGCGGCCTATGCCGGCGCGCGTTTCGGCGGCGTGCTCTCGGACAATCTGCGCAATGTCGCTTTCGAGCGAGTGGGCCGCAACGCCCAGCGCATGATCTCAGAGCAGGTGCTGCGCCATCTGCACGAGCTGTCGCTGCGCTTCCACCTCAACCGCAAGACCGGCGGCGTCACGCGCGTCGTGGAGCGGGGCACCTCGACCATCGAGACGATGCTCTACTTCATGCTGTTCAACATCGCGCCCACCTTCATCGAGCTGGCGGCGGTGTGCATCATCTTCCAGGTGAAGTTCGGCTTCGGCCTCGTCGCGGCCACGCTGGTGATGGTGGGCGTCTACATCCTCTTCACGCAGAAGATCACCGAATGGCGCAACCATCTGCGCCGCGAGATGGTGGACCTCGACACCGGCGCCGTGGCGCATGCGGTGGACAGCCTGCTCAACTTCGAGACAGTCAAATATTTCTCGGCCGAGGCGCGCGAGGGCGAACGCTACGGGCGGGCGCAGCGGCGCTACATGGATGCCGCCACCAAGAGCAACAACAGCCTCGCCCTGCTCAATGTCGTCCAGGCGCTCATCACCAACCTGATGATGGGCGGGGCCATGGCCTATACCGTGTGGGGCTGGAGCCAGGGCCTGTTCACGGCGGGCGACGTGGTGCTGGTCAATGCGCTGCTCATGCAGCTCTTCCGCCCGCTCGACCTGCTGGGCATGGTCTATCGCACCATCCGCCAGGGCCTCATCGACATGGAGGCGATGTTCAAGCTGATCGACACGCCCGCCGAGGTGGTCGATGCGCCGGGCGCGCGGCCGCTGGCGGTGATGGCGGGCGAAGTGCGGTTCGAGAATGTGGTGTTCGGCTACGATCCGGGGCGGACCATCCTCAGGGGCGTCTCCTTCACCGTGCCGGCCGGGCACACGCTCGCCATCGTCGGCGCGTCGGGCGCAGGCAAGTCCACCATCTCGCGGCTGCTCTACCGCTTCTACGACATTCAGGGCGGGCGCATCCTCATCGACGGGCAGGATATCAGCGCCGTCACCCAGGCCTCGCTGCGCCACGCGCTCGGCATCGTGCCGCAGGACATGGTGCTGTTCAACGAGACGATCGGCTACAATATCGGCTACGGCCGCGACGGCGCCACCCAGGCCGACATCGAGCGGGGCGCGCGCGGCGCGGCCATCGACGGCTTCATCGAGGCGCAGCCGCTCGGCTACGATACGCGCGTGGGCGAGCGCGGGCTCAAGCTTTCCGGCGGCGAGAAGCAGCGCGTGGCGATTGCCCGCACGCTGGTCAAGGACCCGCCCATCCTCATCCTCGACGAGGCGACCAGCGCGCTGGACAGCCGCACCGAAGCCGCGATCCAGGGCGTGCTCGACAATGTCGCGGCGCGGCGCACCACGCTCATCATCGCCCACCGCCTCTCCACCATCGCCCATGCCGAGAAGATCATCGTGATGGACGACGGGCGCATCGTCGAGCAAGGCACGCATGGCGAACTGCTCGCGCTGGGCGGCCACTATGCGCAGATGTGGGCGCGGCAGGCGGCGGAGCGGATGAACCCGCAGGCCGGCCCGGCCCCGGCGGACACGGTGTCGCTGGCGGGGGTCGCCGAGTAAGCGCGGGGCAGGAACACCCTTCGACAAGCGGGCGCGCGCGGCGTAGAAAGGCCGCGGCTCCGCCCACGGGAAAGGAAGCGCTCCCCATGCCCCACACTCAAGCCGACACCCAGCCCCGCCCCATCACTATCGACATCGTCTCCGATGTCACATGCCCCTGGTGCGCCATTGGCCTGCGCGGGCTGGAGGAGGGGCTCAAGCGCGCGGCCGACGCGGTGGCGGGCGAGATCCGCTTCCACCCCTATGAACTCAACCCGGACATGCCGCCGGAAGGCCAGAACCTCGTCGAACATTTCGCGACCCAATTCGGCGCGCCGGCCGAAAAGACGGCGCGGGGCCGCGCGCTGCTCAAGGCCAGGGCGGCCGAGCTGGGCTTCGCCATGGCGATGACCGAAGAGAGCCGCGTCTGGAACACATTCGATGCCCATCGCCTGCTCCACTGGGCCGGGCTGGAGGGGCGTCAGCTCGCGCTGAAGCAGGCGCTCTTCGCGGCCTATTTCACGCGGGAGGAGAGCCTCTCCGATCCCGATGTGCTGGTGCGCGCGGCCGTGGAGGCCGGGCTGGACGGCGATGAAGCGCGCGCGGTGATCGAGTCGGACCGCTACACCACTTATGTCCGCCACACCGAGCGCTTCTGGCAGGAGCGCGGCGTCAACGCGGTGCCGGCCTTTGTGTTCGACGGGCGCTATATCGTCTCCGGCGCGCAGACGCCGGAGGGATTCGAGGAGCTTCTGCGCCGCATCGCGCGGGAAGACGCCTGAGCGCGGGTCAACCGATGCGCATCGCCATGCCGGGCCGCAGCAGCGGCAGGATCGCGCGCATGCCCTCCGGCGCGACGGCGACACAGCCTTCGGTCGCCTTGGGCACGCCGTCCGCTCCGATCACCCATTGGTGGAAGAAGATGGCGCTGCCCATGCCGGGGACGGGCGGCCCATCATTATGCCCCAGGATGACGATGGCGTCATAAGCCTGATCCGCGCGGGCCAGCCGTTCGTGGCTGGTCTCGCGGGGCAGCGCGACCAGGCGATTATAGGCGGGGTCGGCGGGATCGTCGCACCAGCCGTCATTGTCGCGAATCCACCGCCAGGGCACGTTGAGGCCGCCGCCCAGCTCCGCGAGCGCAATGCGGCCGGACCGCAGCAGCACGGCGCGCACGGGCCAGTCGCCCAGCGGCGTCGCGCCGTCGCCTTCGCGCTTGTCGGCGGCGGGAAGCGCGCCGCCCCTGCCGATGACGCAGGGGCAGAACAGCCCATCGAGCGCCAGCACCTTGTGCCGCGTGTCGACGCGGATCACGTCCGGGCTGAACATGCCGCCCCGTTCACAGCTGATGCCCCGTGCGGTCGCGCTTGGTGGCGAGATAGCGCGCATTGTGCGGATTGGCCGGCACCGCCAGCGGCAGCCGTTCGGTCACGCGAATGCCTGCCGCCTCCAGCCCGGCCACCTTGGCGGGATTGTTGGTGAGCAGGCGCACCGCGCCGATCTCCAGCAGCCGCAGCATCCGCGCCGCCACGCCGAAATCGCGCGCGTCGATGGCAAAGCCCAGCCGGACATTGGCATCGACCGTGTCGAAGCCCTGATCCTGCAAGGCATAAGCGCGCAGCTTGTTGATGAGGCCGATGCCCCGTCCCTCCTGCCGCAGATAGAGCAGCACGCCCCAGCGCGCGTCGGCGATCTCGCGGAGCGCGGCGTGGAGCTGGGGCCCGCAATCGCATTTGAGCGAGCCGAGCACGTCGCCGGTCAGGCACTCGCTGTGCAGGCGCACCACCGGCGGCGAACCGTCCGGCGTGCCGATGACGAGCGCGATATGCTCGCGCGGATCGTCCGGGCTGCGGAAGGCGACGATCTGCGCGTCCTCCGCATCGGCGACCGGCAGGCGGGCGCGCGCGGCAATGGCGAGGCGGCCGGGATCGGCGAAAGCGGCGATGTCCGCGACATCGAGCAGGGCGTCCGCCGGCGCATCCGCGCCGCCGACGAAAAAGGCCGGCAGCAATCCGGCGAGGCGGGCCAGGGCGAGCGCCGCCGTGGCGGCATCGGCATGGGCCAGCGGCAGGGCACGGAACGGCCCCTTGAAGGGCGAGGCCAGATCGCTCACCGGATCGGCGACCGCCATGGCCTCGGCCGCGCTGGCGATCCAGCGCTCGCGCGCGATCAGCACGGCCGCCTGCGGATCGGCCGCCTCGCGCTGGTTGGCAAGCTTGAGGGTCGCACCCCGCGCGGCAGAGAGCAGCAGCGGCGCCGCGCCGGCGGGATCGAAGGCCGCGAGGCTCTCCGGCGTGGCGCCCTCAATGGGCAGCAACGTGAGCGCGCCCGCCTGCCCGGCGAGGCGAATGGGCCAGCCGCGGCGCAGCGCGTCGATCGCGCGGGCGGCCGCGCGCGCCGCCATCAGAGCGCGAATTCCGTGATGAGCGGCGCGTGGTCGCTCGGCCGCATCCAGCCGCGCGCTTCCTCGACGACGAGGTGGCTCACTGCCTTTTCGGCCAGATCCGGGCTGGCCCACATATGATCGAGCCGCCGGCCGCGATCCGAGCTGGCCCAATCGCGGGCGCGATAGCTCCACCAGGTGTAGAGCCGCTCCGGCGCGGGCACGAACCGGCGGCCCAGATCCACCCAGCCATGGCTGGCCTGTAGGCGCGCGAGCATCTCGCATTCTACCGGCGTGTGGCTCACCACATTGCGCAGTTGCCTGTGGCTCCATACGTCGCATTCGAGCGGCGCCACGTTGAAATCGCCGAGCAGCAGTGTGGGCGCGCGCAGCTTGCTGGACCAGTCGATCATCCGCTCCAGAAAATCGAGCTTCTGGCCGAATTTGGGATTGATGATGCGGTCCGGCTCCTCGCCGCCGGCGGGGATATAGACATTCTCGATGCGCAGCCCGTTGTCGAGCCGCACGCCGATATGGCGCGCCTCGCCATTGCCTTGCCAGTCGAGCCGGTCATCGTCGCGCATGGGCAGGCGCGAGAGGATGGCCACGCCATGATGCATGGGCTGGCCGTTCAGCATCTGATGATTGTAGCCGTGGCGGCGGAACAGCCCTTCCGGGAAGGTGCCGTTCACCACCTTCGTCTCCTGGAGGCACAGCACATCGGGCGCATGTTCGACGAGGAAACGCTCGACGATGTCGAGCCGGGCACGGACGGAGTTGATATTCCAGGACGCGATCTTGATTGTGGACATGGCGCATGTCCCTAGCGAGCCTTGATGCACAACCCAAGCACCCGGCGAATTTTTTTGGCCGCGCGCAAAGAAAGACCCCCGCTCCGGGGGGCTGGAGCGAGGGCCTAGAAAAAGCGCTTGGGGCGCAGGAGTGGCGGGGATCGAAGACCCGGGCAACAGGGGGGGAATCCCGGGGGCGATCCCTCGCCACGCCCTGACTTCTAGCGGCCTCCAGATGAGCGCTGGATGAATGGAAATTGACAGGTTGGCGTCCATCGGGCGCCGGGCACGCTCTGGCGTGCGGAATTGGGCGGCCGGTGGACGGAATGCGGGCTTTTACGGCGCCGGATGGAGGGATTTCGCGCAGAGGCGCAAAGGGCGCAGGAGCGGTGGGATTGCGACTGCGTCGCGCGACGATCGGCGCGGCCCCTCCCTACTTTTCGCTGCGTTCTTCGTGCCTCCGCGCGAGTCAGAAAAGAGGCGCTCCCGAACCCCTGCCCGCTATTCCCGATCCATTTCCTGCATCGCCTTCTCGCGCGCGAGCTGCACTTCGGCGTTGCGCAAGAGGATGTCGAAGCCGGCCATGAAATTGTTGAGCTGTGGCGTGGGGATGCCCTGAAAGAGATATTCGCTGCGGCGGGCCGCCATGCCGTTGATGATGGCGACGACGCGCTCACCCTCCGGCGTGGGAGCGAAGAAGCCGTGGCGCCGGCCGGGCTTGCCGCTGCGCGCGATCAGGCCCAGCTCCATCAGGCGCTTGACCGTGCGGCCGGCCTGGCTCTGGTCCCGATAGAGGGCGAGGACGAGCTGCGGCCAGCTGATCGGCGGATCGCGGCACACTTCCACCAGCACCCAGGTGTCGAAATTGGAGAGGCCGGTCTTGCGCTTGTAGCCCAGAGCCCCGCCACGCATCATGTAGGAGCACAGCGTCATGAAGGGCGGCAGGATATAGCCGCGATCGACCGGCAGGCGACCGCCGGGCTCGCGGTCCAGCTCGCGATGGTCGGGGAAATCCACTTCCGCATCCATGCCGTGAGCGGCTTGGGCCAGCTTGCGCTCCTGCTCGTAGAGCGCCATGGCGCGCGCCTGCAGGATATCGAGCACGCCGAAAAGATCGACGAGCTGATCGTCCGCGATGCCGAAGCTGAGTTCCCGGTTGCGCAGCTCGGCCAGCCGCACGAAGCGCTCGGCCATCTGACGGCCGGGATCGCTGAGCTTGAGCGGACTGCGAATGCCGGTGCGCTCCACCAGCCCCTCCTGAGTGAGGCGCTTGATCGAGCGGCTGACCTGCGCCTTGTCCACGCCATTGGCGAGCGAGACCGAGGCCAGCGTCATGCCGCCCTGCGCCTGGAGCAGCAGCAGGATGCGCCGGTCCAGCTCGTTGATATGGTCGGCGCGGGCGAAGGCGATGTTGGCGCTGTCCCGCGCGTTGCGCAGGAATATCCACAGGCTCGCCTGGAACTTGCGGTGCTTGGCCGCTGCGCCGCCCCAGGCGCGCGTGACGGTGATGCCGGCGAGCAGCGTTTCGAGCTGGCTCTCATAGTCGGGCAACGTCTCATCCTCGGCAAGGGCGGGATGGGCCTGCTCGGCGATCACCCAGGCGCCCGCGAACCGATCGATGAGCTGGATGGCGGCCCGCGCGTCGAAGGGCGAGAAGCCCGTCTCGCACAGGCGCTGCGTCAGGTCGACGCCCGGCGGCCCGGCATCCGGCATGGTGGCGAGACCGGCGAAGAGCAGGCCGCCGTCGCGGCACGAAAGCATGGCCGCGCGCATGGCCAGACCGTGGTCGTGCAGCAACTCGCGCCAGCCGCCGCCGGCCGCCGCGCCCGCACGGGCCGACCGCGCGGCCGTCTGCGCCGCCATGGCCTGCGCAATCGCGTGCAGCAGGGCCTCATCCGTCGGGAAATGCGCCGCGAGATCGGCATGCGCGCAGCCGAGCCGGCCCGCAAGCGCCGGCAATGTCACATCCGTCAAACCCCGCTCTTCAAGCAGCGCCATCGCGGAAGCCACGACGATCCCCTGCCCGGGAACGGGCGCGGGCCGCTCGACGGCGGCCCCGCCTCTGGTCGGCATGTCCTTTTCTCCCCTCAGACCGGTGCCGCGCCTATGTGGCGCCATCGTTGATCGTCTTTGCAGGATCGGTCAACCATTGTCTGGGCGCCGCGCGGAGCGTTCCATGCTGGTACAACGCGCGAGACGCGCATATGAACCATCTGCGGCCTTGACGCGCACCACCCGGCTGCGAGAAACAGACGCGAAGGCGCCGTCCCGGCGCGGCACACGGGCCGACGATCGCGCCCGAGGTGGAGAGGAGCTTGGAATGCGGTTTGAACGGTTGATCCTGGCATTGGGAACGCTGGCGGTGGGGAGCCTGGGCTCGTCGGCGGCCATGGCGCTCGATCCGCTCGACGCAATCGGCGTCTGCGCGCGCATCTCGAAGAAGGACGCGCGCCTCGAATGCTACGACCAGGTCGCGCGCGACAGCGCCTCCGGCCGCCTGCAAAGTGGCCCCGCGCCGCAGCAGGGCTGGGCGGCTCCGCCGATCGGCGGCGCGCAGGCCCCCGCCCCCCAGGCCAGCGCCCCGCAAGCCGCGGCGCCGGCGGCCGGCTTCGGCGCCGAGCGGCTACCGCGCAGCGAGGCCGAGCGGCAGGAATCGAGCGGCCCCGATGCGATCCAGGCGCAAGTCACCTCCTCCACCGACAATGGCCTCGGCCAATGGCGCATCCGTCTGGCCGACGGCGCCATCTGGCAGATGACCGAGCGTGTCAGCCAGTTCCGCCCGCCGGCGCCCAATGAGTCGATCACCATCCGCAAGGGCGCGCTGGGCGGCTATCTCATGGACGTGGGCAAGCAGGGCTCGGTGCGCGTGACGCGCGTGCGTTAGAGTGATTTCGAAGCAGGCGGACTCGCCTGCGGCCTCGGACATCACGGAAAAAAGAGCTTTTCTGGAGTCGTTGCGGTTCAACCAGAATTGAACGACTCCAGGCGTCGAGGTGCTCTGCCGGCGATCGGCGCGGGGCGCGAAGCGAAGCCCCAAAGGGAAACCTGATCCCGGGCCGGCGGTGCGGAGACAGGCCCGGCGCGCGCGCCGGAATCGACGCGCGGGGGACAAGCCGGCCCTCTGGTGCACGGCCGGCGGAAGCGGCGGCCGATGGCGCGCGAGGTCGGCCAGACCGTAACGCGGGAAGGGCGTTCGGGGGGATTGGGACGCCTTCGAGAGGCTTGATCCCGTAGCGAAGCCCGGCGCAGGTGCGAACGGGCGGGGCTTTCGCGGCCCGGCGCGCGAGCGCGCGCGTGGCATCAGGCGATGCGCCCGGCATCCTGAACCACAGCCGAGTTGTCCGCAGCGGGATTGGCGCCCGCCTTTCGGCCCGCCCCTTCCATGTTCCGCACATGGCGTTCTTCCCTCGGCGATCGGCGGCGCTGGATCTTGCTGGGCGTTGCCCGCCCGGCGCGAGAACGCAACGTGAAGTCGGACGGGGACGGGTAAGGCTGCGATGCCGACCCTTGCATCCTCCGTCCGCCTGCCTGCACCGCCAGGAAGTCGCGCAAATGAAGGGGGTCTCCGCGCGCGCGCCCTCCGCTGGCGCAGATCTCGTTACACTGACAGAGTCAACGATCCTCGCCGGATGGCGGCGGCGCAGGACTGCTTTTGCGCTGATTTCCGTGCAGGCTATCAATTGAATTGAAATTACTTACCTGAAATAGTCAATTTCATTTCGAATAGACCCTACGTGAAGGGAGTTAAGTTGACTCGTGCTTATAATTTGGACTGAATCAACTTAATAGTTTGAAGTTGATCGATCCAATTGACCGGAAATTCCTTCTTTGACAGCCAAAATATGGTGGAATTTCAGGATATTTAACTGAAATTTACAAGGAAATCGGTTAGTTTCCTTTCCTTGTATTCCACAATTATTTTGGAGGCCGGCTGGACAGCCCCAAGACCTCCCCCTAAAAATCATGAACATGAATTCCGACTCGCATTATGAAGCCGGGGGATCGCATTGGGGGAGATTGCGAGAACGCGCGCGGACCGAGCCGGCCCGGCCCTTATGGTCGCACCGCCTGCGGGGTCGTGCCTGACAGCGCCGCATGGCGGGGACTGGACGACGTTCGGCGCCTGCCATGGGCGCCGCAATGGGGGATCGCCGACCGCCGCCCGTATATGCAAGAGGGCGGAGCGCCGGCTTGCGGCCGGTCGCCGGCATCGACTGACGGAGATACGGCGCACTGCCTGTCCGCGCGGGAGGAACGAAAGCCCGCTTGCACCCCGCTGCCGGCGCCTGACAGCCGCTGCACGGCCGCGCCGGCCTCTCCCCCGAGCGCGGGGACGCGGCCTCTCCGGCGTGCCCGCCGACCCATCTGCCCCCCGCCCCCGTGTCACCGCCCCACGTGTCACCGCCCCCCATGTCGCCGCGCCCCGTGTCGCCATCCCGCGTGTCGCCGCCCGGCCGCCGGCCTTTCCTTCACATGGTTCCCCGCACGTCCATTCGCGCGGTCGCGTCACTCCCCCGGGACGGGAGCGACGCCCACCGGCTCCTGAGCGGAGCCCAAGAGCACAAGCGGCGAGTGCCGCACGCAAGCAACGAGCCGCGTCCTTCGCGGGCGGGGCCGACAACAGAAACAGGGAGAGATACATTGAAAACGCATGAACCCAAGATCGGCCGGATGCTGCGCATCGCCTTGCTGGCGGGCAGCACCGGCATCGCCGCCATGGCCTGGACGGCTCCGGCGCTCGCGCAGGAGGCCGAGGACGGCGCTTCGGAAACCCAGGCCATCGTCATCACCGGCTCGCGCATCGTGCGCCGCGACTTCACGGCGACCAGCCCGATCGTCACGGTCGACGCCGAGCTGGTCGAGAAAAGCGCCTCGGTCAACCTGGAGGCGAACCTCAACAAGCTCCCGCAATTCGCGCCGGCATTGACCCAGTTCGGCCCGCCCGAAGGCCGCGGCGACATCAACTCGACCGCCACCAATACGCCGGGCGCCACCACCATCAGCCTCCGCCAGCTCGGCGCCAACCGCAATGTGGTACTGATCGACGGCCGCCGCCCGACGCCGATCAACGGCACCGGCGTCGTCGACATCAACTCCATTCCCTCCGCCGCCATCGACCGGGTGGAGGTCATCACCGGCGGCGCTTCGTCCACTTACGGCGCGGACGCGGTGGCCGGTGTCACCAACTTCATCCTGAAAAAGGACTTCAAGGGCCTGACCGTCGACGGCCAGTACGGCATCTCGTCGCGCGGCGACGGGCGCGAATACCGCATTTCCTCGCTGATGGGCGCCAGCTTCGACAATGGCCGGGGCAATGTGATCCTGGGCCTGGAGCGCTATGACCGCGCTGAAGTGAAGCAGTTCGACCGGCCGGCCTTCCGCGATCTCTATGCGAGCCCGGATACGCTGGGCAACACCATCTTCGGCTTCGAGCAGACCTACTTCCTCTTCCCCGGCGAGCAATCCACCACGCCCAATCCGGTGGCGGGCCAGCCGCCCATTCCCACGCCCTTCCAGGCGGCGGTGAACGACCTCTTCCGCAACAAGGGCGCGCCGGCCACGCAGCCGGACGGCACGCCGCTCAACATTCCCTTCGCCGGCGGCATCTATCTCAACGACGACAACACGCTGTTCATGAACGCCTCCAACGGCACCGGCGCCAATTATGTGCCGCTGCTGGTGGGCTATAACGGCCAGGTGGACGGCGTCTTCCGCAAGAAGACCACGGCCGGCCTGCTGCGCGACAACTACGCCGACCAGATGCTCTCCACGCCGCAGAGCCGCTGGTCCTTCTTCGCCAAGGGCAATTACGAGATCACCGAGAACATCTCGGCCTTCAGCCAGGTGAGCTTCGTGCGCTCGCAAGTGCGGACCCGCAACCTGGTGGCGCCCGCGATCACGAGCTGGAGCGTGATGATCCCGCATGGCGAGGGACTGTTCCGGGGCGACAGGACGCTCAACATGGGGCCCGGCCCGGATGGCGTGATGGGCACGGCCGACGATGTGCAGCTCACCGGCGCGATCAACCTGGGCATCCCCTCCTCGGTGCTCTCGGAAGATCCGACCAATCCCAACTACATGCTCACTCATCCGGACTATGTGACCGGCGGCCGCTTCGGCCTGAGCTGTCCGACAGTCGGGGGCTGCACCGTCAACCAGGTCTATCCCAAGCCGGCCGAGCTGACGGCTCTGCTCAACGCGCGCGGCAACCCCGAGCAGCCCTTCCAGATCAACTATTTCCTCAACGAGCTGGACCAGCGCATCCTCGACAATGTGAACACCAGCTTCCAGGTGCTCGCGGGCTTCGAGGGCAGCATCCCCGGCACGGACTGGACCTGGGAGATCTACGGTTCCCACGGCGAGACGACGGCCAAGTCCGATCAGTACAACTTCGCCTCCGTGCTGCGCTGGCGTGCCGTGATGGGTTCGCCCAACTACGGGAGGGGCTTCAGCTACAAGGGCAACAGCGGCACGCCGGGCGGCGGTTTCCAGGGCGCGACGGGCACCTGCGCGAGCGGCGTCAATCCCTTCGACAACGCCCCCTGGTCCGAGGACTGCAAGAACGCGGTCATCACCAACCTCCAGACCGAGAACCGCAACACGCAGGACATCGTGGAGTTCAACATGCAGGGCGGCCTTTTCGACCTGCCCTACGGCCAGCTCCGCTTCGCGGTGGGCGCCGACTATCGGGAGAACAGCATGGCCTTCCACCCCGACGGCCAGTCGACCGAGGGCACGTCCTTCCTGGAGCCGGTGAACGGCATTTATCCGCAGGGCGCCACCTCCGGCTCCATCAGCGCCAAGGAGATCTACGGCGAGTTGCTGGTACCGCTGCTCGCGGACCTGCCGCTGGTCAAGGCGCTCAACCTGGAGCTGGGCTATCGCCTCTCCGACTACAGCATGACCACGGTCGGCTCGGTCGCCACCTGGAAGATCAATGCCGACTATGCGCCCTTCGACTGGCTCCGCTTCCGCGGCGGCTACCAGAGGGCGAGCCGCGCGCCGAACCTGGCCGAGCTGTTCACGGCCGCGACCTCGACGCTGGGCACTTCCAACGACGGCGACCCGTGCTCACGCGCCAACCCGGCCAATCCGGTAGGCATCGGCAACTATTCGGCCAACCCGATCGGCAAGAATTCGGAGTTGCAGCCGGACAGCGCCGACACCTTCGGCAATCCGGACGCCGACAAGGTGGAGGCCCTCTGCCGCCAGATCATGGGCGCCGACGGCGCGGACACTTATTATACCGCGGGCCGCACCTACAGCGCCGTGACCGCCGGCTTCGGCTTCCCCCAGCTCCTGGGCAATCCCTATCTCAAGCAGGAGGACGCCACGACCTACACCATCGGCGCGGTCATCACCTCGCCCCTGGACGGCCCGTGGCTGCGGCGCTTCAGCCTGGCGGTGGACTATTACAACATCAAGCTGACCAACGCGATTGCACAGCAGAGCATCGACGGCGTCTATCGTCGCTGCTTCGCCCGCCAGTACAACCCCAGCTTCACGCTCAACGAATATTGCGCGCTGGTGGGCCGCACGCCGGGCACCGGCGAAGTGGCGACCGTCGCCATCACCTACTCCAATGCGGGCCGGGTGGAGACGGCGGGCATCGATGCCCAGCTCAACTGGGGCCTCGATTTCCAGGATGCCGGCATCGGCTTGCCGGGCATGTTCATGACGAGTGTGACCGCCACCTATCTGCTCAACTTCCGCACCACGACGGACGACGGCATCATCCCGCTGGTCGACTATGCCGGCACGCTGGGCGGCGGCCAGGTGGGCACAAACGCCGGGGCCTATCGCTGGAAGCTGTTCAGCACCTTCACCTACTCGGCCGGGCCGGTGACGGCGACGCTGCAATGGCAGCACAAGCCCTCCGCCCGCTCCGCGATCAGCGTGACGGACACCAACAGCCGCACGACCGGGGCGCCCGCCTACGATCTCTTCAACCTCAACGGATCGGTGGCGGTGACGCGCAACGCGGTGCTGCGCTTCGGCATCGACAATCTCTTCGACAAGCAGCCGCCCGTCATCTCGCGGAACCTCAACGCCACTGGCGAAGGCGGCAACCTGGTGGGCGGCACCTACGACACCAGCCAGTACGACGTGCTCGGCCGCCGCTTCTATGTGGGCGTGAACTTCAAGCTCTGATCGGTTCGATCAGGCTACCGCACCTGGACAGGCCCTCCCCTCCCCGGGAGGGCCTTTTCTTTGTCCTTCCCGTCGCAATCCCATGCCACAGCCCCGCGCCGGCCACCGGGCGGATCGTGGCTAAAGCGTCGATTCGCTGCTTCCCAATGGCAACAGGCCGGTGAGGCTTTTTGGTCACAAGGGTGCGGCCTCGTTGACTTTGCCCACCCTCCTCAACTGGACAAGCCCCCCCGCGAACCGTAAGCATCAGGCCATTCACGGCCTCTAAGCGGCCCAATCAGATAAAGCAGGGAGAGCAGGGATTATCGCAAGCAGGGACTTGATGCGGCCCACCGGCCGTGACGACCTGGCAACGCGACCGCTGCGTATGCTCCGCCAATCCTATTCGCTCGTCCGCAACAGATGCGGCCATTCGCCGACGGGACGAGCCCAGATCGACCACTCATCAGCTTGCCCGCGCCCGGTTGCCCGGGGGCGGCGTTCTGTCGTTTCGGGGCATCCTGCCCTGCCACGGCCGATCGAAGGAGCGGTCCGAACCGGCCCGGCAGCGGGTCCAACAACATAGACGCGATGGACAACCCGTTTCGATATCCCGCCCGGGGGCACGAAACGTCAACTTGATTACCAAGGGGAGAACGGTCTTGAAAACAACTCATTCCACAATCGGCCACACGCTGCGCGTCGCCCTTCTGGCGACGACCGTGGGCCTGGGCGCGACGGCCTGGTCCGTCCCGGCGTTCGCACAGGACGAGCAGGCGGACGAGCCGCAGCAGGCAATCGTCATCACCGGTTCGCGCATCGTGCGCCCGGATTTCACGTCCAACAGCCCGGTCGTGTCGGTGAACAAGGATCTGCTCCAGAACACCTCCACCGCCGCCCTCGAAACCAGCCTCAACAAGCTGCCGCAGTTCACGCCGGCGCAGACGCCGAGCCTGGGCGCGGACATCCAGCCGACGGCGACCAACACGCCCGGCGCCGCCACCGTGTCGCTGCGCGGTATCGGCTCCAACCGTAACCTCGTCCTGCTCGACGGCCGCCGCGCCACGCCGGGCAACGCCACCGGCGTCATCGACATCTCGACGATCCCGTCCGCGGCGATCGAGCGCGTCGAAGTCATCTCGGGCGGCGCTTCGGCCACCTACGGCGCCGACGCCGTGGCCGGTGTCACGAACTTCATCCTGAAGAAGAACTTCCAGGGTCTGGAGCTCGACGGCCAAGTCAACCTCTCGCAGCAGGGCGACGGTCTGGAATATCAGGTCTCCGGCATCATGGGCACGGACTTCGCCGATGGCCGTGGTAACGTCAGCATCGCCATGTCGATGAACGAGCGTCATGCGAGCCTGCGTCGTGACCGCAAGTGGTATCGTGACGCCTGGGCCGACAAGGACATCGCCGGCACGCAGTTCTTCACGCAGTTCCCGGGCATCATCCTGGACGGCGCACTCGGCGGCAATCCCGCTGCGGGCCTGGACGCGATGTTCCCCAATTCGAATCTGAGCCCGTTCGCTCAGGGCACGACGGTGTTCGTCGACCAAGGCGGCAACGCCTTCGTCAACGGCACCTACACCGACGTGCTCGGCCTCTATGGTCCTGCCTACGCCTATTATGCCAATTTCGAAGGGTATACGGGTCCGATCGATGGCCAGAACCTCCAGGTTTCCAACGCAGGGACCATGGGCCAGAACAACACTCGTCTGCAGTTGGTGCTGCCACTCACGCGCTATAACTTCCTGGCGCGCGGCAACTATGAGGTGAACGACTGGGTCGGCGTGTTCGGCCAGGCTCAGTTCAGCCATGTCAGCACGGCGACGCGCAACGAGCCTGGTCCGATCACGGGCGGCTGGGGCGTGAACATCGACCCGACCAAGCTCGATCAGGATCAGCTTCCCGCCGACTTGTGGACGCTGCTCAACAGCCGGGCCGATCCGACGGCGCCGTTCGCCATGACGGCCCTGATGCCGCAGGATCGCGAGACCTTCACGGACGTCACCACCTACAATCTGGTGGCTGGCCTCGAAGGCCGCATTCCTGGCAGCGACTGGACTTGGGACGTGTCGGTCAACCACGGCGTGTCGCAGACCTATGCGAAGCAGACGGGCATCTATTCGCTCGAGCGTCTTCGCGCGGTGATGACGGCGGATAATTTCGGTCAGGGCTTCTCGTCGACGGGTAATGCGGCGTCTGGCGGCTTCGGTGCATCCACCGGCACCTGCACCAGCGGCCTCAACCTGTTCATTCCGCCGGCCGGCGGCTATACGCAGGACTGCCTCGATGCCGTCAAGGCTGACCTGAAGAACCGCACCTTCGTCCGCCAGACGATCGTGGAAGGCAACGTCCAGGGCAAGGTCCTCGACCTGCCGGCGGGTGACCTGCGCGCCGCTTTCGGTGCCAGCACCCGTACGCTGGACTTCCAGTTCACGAACGACACGCTGACGACCCAGGGCACCTCGTTCCTGGATCAGGCGCTGGGCATCTATCCCAGCGGCGATTCCGAAGGCAGCTACAGCGTCAAGGAACTCTATGGCGAGTTGCTGGTCCCCATCCTTGCAGACATTCCGGGCATCCGGAGCCTGAGCCTGGAACTGGGCGGCCGTATGTCCGACTACAGCACCACCGGCACCAGCTACACGTACAAGATCCTGGGCGACTGGGAAGTGACGCGTTGGCTGCGTTTCCGCGGTGGCTACAACCGGGCCGAGCGCGCGCCGAACATCGCCGAGCTCTACCTGGCCAAACAGCAGACCTTCGGTGTGAACGGGCTGGGCGATCTGTGCTCGCGCAGGAACCCCCTGGTTTGGTCGGCTAACCCCGACAACGCCAATGGCGACGCGGTGTATGCCACCTGTCTGGCGATGATGCCGAACCAGGTAGCCAGCGATGCCTACTACAGCGGCGCGGGCAACTCGGACACTTCGACTTTCGGCTTCGCGTGGCCGAGCGCCGAGGGCAATCCGAACCTGACGCCTGAAAAAGCCGATACTTGGACGGCGGGCTTCGTTCTGTCCTCGCCGTTCGACACGCCGCTGCTGTCGCGTCTCCGTCTGACGGTCGATTACTATAATATCTCCGTCAAGGACGCGATCGGTCAGCAGTCGGTCGGTATCGTGCTGCGGTCCTGCCTGGATCCCAGCCTGAACCCGCTGGTTCTGACCGATGCGACCGCTGCGGCGCAGACCGCGGCTTGCCGCGCCATCACGCGCAACACGATCACGGGTGGCCTCGACAACGTGAACCTGTCCTACGCCAACAACGGCCGGTTCAAGGTCGAGGGCATCGACAGCCAGCTCGACTGGTCTGCTCCGGTGGGCCCGGGCACGCTGGGGATCAACGCGCAGTTCTCCTACATGCTCCACTTCATGTCCTCGGAACTTCCGAGCGATCCGACGGTGGATTATGTTGGTACCACGGGCCCCACGGCCAATGGCGTGAACGGCAACAACTACCGCTGGCGGTTGTTCACCTCGGTGAACTACAACATCGGCAACTTCATGCTGGGCCTGCAGTGGCAGCATCTGCCCTCGATCGAGGATTCGACCGAGGCGACCTGTCAGTGCAGCACCGACACTGTCGCTGCTCCTGCCTACGACATCTTCCACCTCAACGGCCGGTACAGCATCACGCGTGATGTTGCCCTGCGCTTCGGTGTGGATAATCTGTTCAACAAGGCACCGCCGCTCACCAACTACAACCCGGCCAACACGAGCCCGGCCACGACTGGCCAGCTGCGTGGCGGCGGCGTGGGTGGTCTGATGTACGACGACATCGGCCGTCGCTTCTACATCGGTGCGAACATCAAGTTCTAATCCGGGCGAACGCCAGAAGGATCAGGGCTCTCCCTTCGGGGAGGGCCCTTTTTCTTTGGGCGCAACGGGGCGGGGTTTGACTGGACAAGGGCGGCTGGGCGGCCCAGTTTCGGGCTTCGTCCGGGTGCACCGCAGAGTGGCGGTCGGCGGCGGAAGCCGCCCGGCATCGAACCCGAGCGACGGCCGTACCGATCGAGGAGAGAGAAGAGACATGGCAACAGTGGTCCGCGTCCATGAGCTGGGCGCGCCGGACAAGCTCCGGTTCGAAGAGATGGAGATCGGCGCGCCGGGGCCGGGCGGGGTGCGCATCAAGGTGGAGGCCGTGGGCCTCAACCGCTCCGAGGCGATGTATCGCGCCGGCCGCTATCCCATCAAACCCGCGCTGCCGACGCTGATCGGCTATGAAGGCTGCGGCGTCATCGAGGCGCTGGGCGAAGGCGTCACCGGCTTTGCGGTGGGCGAGCGCGTCTGCGTGCTGCCCCGCTTCCGCCTTGGCGACTACGGCCTCTGGGCGACGCAGGCCATCGTGCCCGCTTATTGCCTGGAGCCGATCCCGCCGGGACTGACGCCGGCCGAGGGCGCCGCCATCTGGATGCAGTATCTGACCGCCTTCGCGATCATCGAGGTCGCCGATGTCGGTATCGGCGACGGCGTCATCATCCGCGCCGCCTCATCGAGCGTGGGGCTGGCCGCGATCCAGCTCGCCAATTGGGCCGGGGCCACCTCCATCGCCGCGACACGCACCAGCGCCAAGGCGCAGGCGCTCAAGGCACAAGGCGCCGCGCATGTCATCGCCACCGAGGAGCAGGATCTGGCCGCCGAAGTCATGCGCATCACCGGCGGCAAGGGCGCGCGCGCCGCGTTCGATCCGGTGGGCGGCCCCTATGTGGAGACGCTGGCGGCGGCGTTGGCCGAGCGCGGCATCCTCTTCATCTATGGCGGCCTCTCGGAAGCGGCGACACCCTATCCGCACTGGCACGCGGCCTTCAAGGGCCTCTCCCTTCGCGGCTGGATAGCCTCCGAAATCTGGAACCATCCGCACCGCTACGAGAATGCGAAGGCGCGCATCCTGGCGGGACTGGCGCAAGGGCACCTCAAGCCGGTGATCGACCGGACCTTCCGCTTCGAGGAGCTGGTCGAGGCCAATCGCTATCTGGAATCGAACCAGCAGGTGGGCAAGATCGTGGTGACGATGGACTAGGCGATCCGCTCCGGGGGGCATGCCGCGCGCTGCCGAAGCCTGTCGGCATCTTTCGTTTTTGTGTGAATGGCCATCATGGGATTCTGCGAAAGCAGGAGCCCAAGGCCCAGCCGCTGTGCATAGCCGCCCTGGGCTCCTGCCTGCGCGGGAGCACTGAGTCTCTCTTACTCCGGGGCGACGGCGGCCGCCCGCCGGCGTGAAGCAAGATCCGCCCGCCCGGAAATTACGGACAAGAGAGATCATCGATATGCTGCGCGCAGCCACTTGGAGGCCACGCTCTGCGCGGAACGGAGACGAGCGCGGCACGGCAGCGCAAGCACGGCTGCGCAGGTCGCCCGCGCCCCGGTCTTACTCGTCTCGCTCTCGCTACTCCGCCGCGATGGCGTCCGTCCCGGCCGGGAGGGCGATGCCGTAGAGCCGGGCGGCATTGTCCCAGGTGATCTTACGCACGAAGTCCGGGTCGGCACCCTCGGTGAACGCGTCGATGGTCGCGCGGCTGTTGGGCCAGACGCTGTCCGGGTGCGGATAATCGGAGGCCCAGAGCAGCTTGTCCTCGCCGTAGAAGTCCTTGAGCGCCACGGCGGTGGGGTTGTTCTGGAAGGTGCCGTAAATCTGCCGCTTGAACAGTTCGGAGGGCTTCATCTTGTGCGGGATGCCGCCGCGCGCCGCCCAGAAATCCTCCGCTTCCCACAGGCGGAAGTGGCGATAATCCAGCTCCTCCACCACCCAGGGCAGCCAGCCGATGCCGCTCTCGGCGATCACCACCTTGAGGCCGGGGTGGCGCTCCAGGATGCCCCAGGCGAACAGGTCCACGAAGGGATCGAGGAACTGCTCGACGAACATCTTCACATGCAGGAAAGTGGCGCCCGGCGAGCCCTTGTACTTGTCGAACGCGCGAGTGACGCTGGGGAAGACGGTGACGTGGAAGGAGAGCGCGATGTCCTGCGCTTCCAGCAGCGCGAACAGCGGCTCCCAGCGCGGGTCCTCCAGCCGCGGCTCGGCCACGGCGATCTGGAGATTGGCCTGGCGGAAGCCGCCGAGCGCGACGATATGTTCCAGCTCGCGCACTGCCGCCTCGGGATGGGGCGGCAGCATGGGCACGCCGATCAGCCGCTGGGGCGCTACCGCGCAGAAATCGTGCAGCCAGTCATTATAGGCGGCGTAGCAGGCGTCGCGCAGTTCCGCGTCCTCGATGTCCAGCGAGGTGACGGGGCCGAAGATGACATGCGCGTAGACCTCGTCCCGGTCCATGTCGGCGAGGCGCAGCTCGGCGACGGCGGCGCGGCGCTCGGTCATGTCCGTGAGGCCGCCGCGATCGAAGGCGGTGAAGATGGGCTTGGGTCCGCTGAAGCCGGAGGGCAGGCCCGCCCACAGGCCCCAGCTCTTGCCGTCGCACATCCACATGCCGCGCCCGTCGACCACTTCCACGCGCGGTCCGCGCGCGCGCAGATGCTCAGGCAGGCGCGCTTCCCACAGATCGGCCGGAAGCTGGTTGAGATCCAGATGATCGTCGCAGGAAATGACCGGATGTCGCATTCGTCTTGCTCCTCATGCGCCCTTGCCGGGCGTCTGCTCTGCGGCCGGGCTCAGCGCGCCGCCGCGAAAACGGTTCCATGTCGACGATGGTTGCACCGTGCACGCGGGAGGCAGGCGCCATGGCATCGGTCCGCCGCCGGCATTGCGCACAACGAACGGCATGATGGCCGGCGGACCTGCAACGGCGGACTCTCCCTGGGCAGCGGTGCGGCGCGCGAGTCGCGCACCGCCATGTCGTTAGCGATCTAATCAATCTGCCCGTTCAGACCGCGTGATGCAAGGGGGAGCGGGGGAGAGCCGGGGCGGCCATCGCCCTGAAGCGGTCGGCTCGCCGCAAGCTGTCAGGCGGCGGGCGCCATGAGCGCGCCGGCCGCGGCGCTGCGTTCCGCGCCGGATTCATTCACATTGGCCCGGCGCAGGTCGCGCTTGTAGCGCACATAATCATATTGCGTGCCGCGATGGAGCGTGCAGCGATTGTCCCAGATGAGGAGATCGCCGGCCTGCCATTTGTGCGCATAGATAAAGCGCGGCTGGCTGGCGAAGGCGATCAGCTCATTGAGCAGCGCAGCGCCCTCTTCGTCGCTCATGCCGTCCACCCGATAGGCATGACTGCCCACGAACAGCGCCTTGCGGCCCGATGCGCTGGTGCGCACCAGCGGCTGCCAGGCGCCGGGGATCATCTGGCGGATACGCTCGGCTTCCTCGCGCGTCACCCCGCCCTTGATCCGGCTGGCGGCGAAGCTGTGATGCGCGCGCAGCGGCGCGATGCGCGCCCTCGTCTCGGCCGGCAGCGCCGCATAGACATGGCGCAGATCGACAAATTCGGTCTCGCCCTTCTCCGGCGTCACGATGACGCCGCGCAGCATCGACCATTTGCTCGGCATGTCGTTGAAGGAGCTGTCCGCGTGAAACAGCTCATTGCCCTTGGAGAATTTGGCGCGCGCCGATGCGGGGTCGATGATCTCGCCCGTCGCATCCAGATTGGACGCATCGTAAAGCTCGGCGGCGATGCGCCCCGGCTGGTCCTTGCGTTCGTCATAGCCCGGCGGCAGCTCCAGCGGGCCGAAGGCGCGGGCGAAGCGCAGATGATCGGCATCGCTGATATGACCCTGACCGCGAATGCAGAGCACCGCATGCTCGGCCATCAGATCCTCGACCAGCGCAACCAGCGCCGCATCCGGCGCCTTGGAAATATCCGCGCCGGTCAGCTCGGCCGCGAAGATCTCGTGCAACGTGTTGACGTTCATTTGCCCCTCTCCCCTTGGGCCCGCCGCGACGAAATGACGGCGTAGATACGTTACTATTTAGATTCTAATGATAACGCAATGCCTATTTTCCGGCGGAAATCCGCGAAAATGGGAAGAGTGGCGCGCGCCGCGCCGAGGCATAATGTGAATCGCTACATCATATTTCGATGCAGGGCCAGCACCGCATCGGCAAAGGCGCCCGGCGCCTCCGCGGCGGGATCGTGACCGGCATCGGCGAGGACGCGATGCGCGACGAGCACGGGGAAATGCGCGCCGGGATCGCCACCGCCCAGCAGGGCGTCCGCGCCGCTCAGCACCAGACTGGGCACGCGCACCGGCGGCGGCGGGAGCAAAGCGGCATCGAGCGCGGCATAGCGCGGATCGCCCGGCGCGGCGCCGATGCGATGGGCATAGCTGTGCCAGGCGACCTGCGCGAAATCGGGATTGTCGAAGGCGGGCGCGGTGCGCGCGAACAGCGCCTCGTCCACTAACCCCGGCGACCATATCCGGCGCAGATGCAGGCAGAGGTCGCGCGGCCGCTCGGCCAGCGCCCGGCGCCCCCGTGCGGACGCGAGATAATATTGATGCCAGACGAGATGCTCCAGCGCGGCGGGTGCGGGTCGCGAGGGATCGGCAAGGTCCTGGATCAGATAGCCGCCCACCGCGAGCAGGGCGGGAAAGCGATCGGGCCACAACGCCGCGCAGATGCAGGCCGCGCGCCCACCCCAGTCGAAGCCGGCGACCAGCGCGCGCGCCACGCCCAGCGCATCGAGCAGTGCGCGCGCATCGTCGGCCAGCGCGGTCTGCTGGCCCGAGCGCATCGTGCCGGCATCGAGGAAGCGCGTGGGCCCGAAACCGCGCAGCCAGGGCGCATAGCAGCGCAGCCCGGCCTGCGCGAGCAATGCGGCGGCGGCATCGAAGGAGCGCGGGTCATAGGGAAAGCCATGCAGCAGCAGCACCGGCGGACCATCGGCCGGGCCCCAGCAGTCCACCGCGATCTCCAGCAGATCGGTACGGACGAGGCGGCGTTCCGGGCTCATCGGCACCGGCTCATCTGGCCCCGGCGCATCTCAGGGATCCACCAGGATGATGCGCAGATCGTTCACATTGGTGCGCGTGGGGCCGGACACGAACAGCGCGCCAACTTCGCCCAGCGCCCCACCAGCGTCATTGTCCGCCAGCGCGGCGGCGAAATCGACGGTGGCGTCGGCCAGCTCCAGCGCCGTGTCGCCATCCACATAGGCGCCCGCGACATCGCAACTGCCGTCCACTCCGTCCGTATCCGCCGCCAGCAGGGCCAGTCCGGCCACGCCGCGGATCTCCGCGGCGAAGGCCAGCGCATATTCCTGATTGGGGCCGCCCGTGCCCTGACCCGCGACCGTGACCGTGAGTTCCCCGCCCGAGAGCAAAGCCACCGGCCGCCCCTGCTCGCGCGCGCTCATCGCCGCCTGCGCATGGCGCCGCGCCACCTCGCGCGCCTCGCCAGTCGCCTCCGCCTCGATAATGGCGGGCGCATAGCCGGCCTCTTCCAGATGACGTGCGGCGGCGGCGAGCGCATCGGCGGGGCGCACCACCACGCGGAAGCTGCTGCCGGCAAGGCGCGGATCGTCCGGCTTCACCGATTCGCTCCAGCCGCCCGGATCGGCAAGGCCGTAGCGCGCCAGCACCGCCTGCGCCTGCGCGATTGTGGTCGAATCGCCGACGCTGGGCCCGGAGCCGATGTCCGCCGGCACGTCGCCCACCACGTCGGAGACGGCGAGCGTCGCCACCCGCGCCGGGAAGGCCGCCGCCGCCAGCCGCCCGCCCTTGATGCGGGAGAGATGGCGGCGCACGCAGTTGATCTCGCCAATAGACGCGCCGGACCGCAGCAGGGCGCCGGTGAGGGCCTGCTTGCCGGCCAGGTCGAGCGGCGGCGCGGGCGCGGCGAGCAGCGCGGAGGCCCCGCCCGAGAGCAGCACGAGCAGCAGGTCGTCCTCTCCCGCGCTCTGGGCCAGAGCGAGGCAGCGCTCGGCCGCGCGGGCGCCCGCTTCGTCCGGGACGGGGTGGCGCGCCTCGATCAGCTCGATGGCCTTGAGCGGCCCGCCATAGCCGGTGCGGGTGACGGCAAGCCCGCGCGCATCAGGCCAGTGCGCCTCGACCGCCTGCGCCATGGGCACGGCGCCCTTGCCGGCGGCGATGACGAACACGCGGCCCGGCGGATGCGGCGGCAGCGCCTCGACAATGGTCTCGGGCCGCTTGCAGGCCGTAACGGCGGCCGCATAGGCGCCCTCCAACAGCGCGCGGCGATGCAGGCGGCCGTTCAACGGCCGGCCAGATAATCGGCGATGTTCGCGGCGGTAGCGGCGGCCAGCGCCTCGATGGCCTGGCGGCTGCTCCAGGCGGCGTGCGGCGTCACCACCACATCGTCGCGCCGGGCGAGGCGCAGAATGGCACTGCCCGGCGGCGGCGGCTCGACCGGCGCGACATCGAGCCCGGCGCCGCCGATCTGCCCGGCCTCCAGCGCCCGTTCCAGCGCCTCCAGGTCGATCAGCGCGCCCCGCGCGGTGTTGATGACGATGGCGCCCGGCTTCATCGCCGCCAGCGTGGCGGCATCGAGCATGTGGCGCGTCTCGTCGGTCAGCGGGCAGTGGAGGCTGAGCACGTCGCTGGTCGCCAGCACCTCCTCGAAGGAAAGCTTGCCCGCGCCGGGGGCAGCGCCGCGCCGGCCGGCGAACACCACCTCCATGCCAAGCGCGCGGGCACGCACGGCCACGGCCTGCGCAATGGCGCCACTGCCGACAAGGCCCAGGCGCAGCCCGGCCACGTCGCGCACGGGGGCGGCGAACACGCAGAAGGTCCCGCCCTTTTCCCAGCGCCCGTCGATCACCGATTGACGATGCGGGACAAGGCCGCGCACCAGCGCGAAGAGCAGCATGATGACATGTTCGGCGACCGAATCGCCGGCATAGCCCACCACATTGCGCACGGAGATACCGCGCGCGGCGGCCGCCTGCCCGTCCACCACATCGGTGCCGGTGGCGGTGACGGCGATCATGCGCAGATCCGGCAGGGCGGCGAGCGTGGCCGCATCCAGCTTCACCTTGTTGAGCACGGCGACGCGGGCGCCGGCGAGGCGCGCGATCACGTCGGCCGGCGCGGTGACATCGTGGCTTACCCAGCGGTGGGACGCGGCGGGGCGCGGAATCTCGAACCCGCCCATGGTCGCACGATCGAGATGGACGATCAGCGGCGGCGCGCCGGTTTCCTGCTGCCCGGCCCCGTCCTGCCCGGCGTCTTCCTGCCCGGCGTCTTCCTGCATTGTCATTCGAATATCCCGTTCGCGGTTCAGACGCCGTGGCCGTCCGAGAGACCGCCGAGCAGCTTGTCCGTCACCTTGTTCACCAAGTCCAGTTCGGCATCGCTCAGATCCTTGAGCACCGACGCGCGGAAGGCGTGGGCGACCTGGGTGATTTCGCCGAGCGCGCGCTTGCCGTCCGGCGTGAGTTCGATGAGCTTGGTGCGACGGTCATTGGGATCGGCGCGGCGTATCACCAGTCCCTCCGCCTCCAGCGTGTCCAGCATGCGCGTGAGCGTGGGGCCCTCGATGCCGATGCGCTTGGCGATGGCGATCTGGGCACTGGGCTCATGCGCGCGGTCGATGGTGGAGAGCGCCTCCATGCGCGCGGTGCCATAGCCCAGCGGCCGCAATTGCTCGTCCAGCAGCGCGCGATAGCGCCGCGCGAACAGGATGGTGCGGTAAGTGAAGCCATATTCCCGCTCGGTCCGCACGTCCGCCGATCCGCTCAGCGTCGACATGTGTCCCGCGCCATCCCGCCGGTCGTTCCCACTCGCCCCATTGTCGCTCGCTGATGCGGCCATTTCCGTTTGTCTCCCCTGTCGGGCCCGTTCTTCGGCGTCTTTGCCACAGTCTGTCAACCCGGCATCCGGCAAGGCCAATGACACGGTTGACGCATGGATTCGTTCAGCCCACAGACACCCCCGCGCCGATTATATGGCCCCATAACGGGCGGTTCGCCCCGATTCGGAGACCCAGAGGAATGATGCCGGCAAACGTTTCTTCGACCCCCCTTCTCGCTCTTTCCGCGCTGGCGGCGCTGGCGTTCGCCGCCCCCGCCGCCGCCCAGGCGCAGCTCCCCAAGGGAGACCCGGCGCGCGGTCAGACGCTCTTCAACCAGTGCAAGGTGTGTCACTCGCTCGACGCGGGCAAGAACGGTCTCGGCCCCTCGCTCAAAGGCATCATGGGCACCAAGGCGGCCGCCGTGCCCGGCTTCAAATTCTCGCCCGCGATGGAGAAGAGCAAGCTGACCTGGACGCCCGCCACCCTCTCCGACTTCCTGACCGCGCCGATGAAGAAGGTGCCCGGCACGAAGATGGCCTTTGCGGGCATGTCGAAGCCGCAGGACCGCGCGGACGTGATCGCCTACCTCGCCAAGAACTGAGACAGCGGGCCGGCGCCGCGGCCCTGACGGGGCGCGCGCCGGCCGCCACTGCTCACTCGCTCTCTTCGACCGGAGCGCCGGGGCCGTTCTTCAGGATCGACGCGATGGCATTCCGCGCGCTGGCCTTGCTGGTGTAGCCCTCGGTCCAGAAGATGATCTCGCTATTATATTTGAACTTGGCGACGAACTCGCCCTTCTTGTTCTTCTCGATTACGAATTTGTGAGCCATGTCGTGCTCCTTTCGCGGGTTGGGAGGGGCAGCCTAAAGTCTATTCCAGCGCGATCAAATCCAAACTGGCAAATCCAGATCGGCAAAGACCCTTGCCTTCAGCCCAGCAGGCGGCCGGGCGCATAGACGGCCGGATCGATGGCGGCGACCGGCGCGGGCAGCGAATCGCCCAGCAGCAGCGCCGCGCCGATGAGCGCGGCGGCGGGCGCCGTCTGCATGCCGAAGCCGCCCTGGCCGGCGAACCAGAAGAAGCCCGCCGCGCGCGGATCGAAGCCATAAACGGGCAGCCGGTCCGGCGCGAAGCTGCGCAGTCCGGCCCATTTGCGCTCCACCGCCGCCACGCGCCAGTCGACCACAGTCTGGAACCGATGGATGGCGAGGGCCACGTCCATCTCCTCGGGCGCCACGTCGCGCGGCCGATCCGGCGTCTCGTCATGCGGGGTGAGCCACAGGCGGCCCGCGCCTGCGGGCTTGAAGTAGAATTGCCCGGACAAGTCGACGACGAGCGGAAAGTCGGCGGGCGAATCGGGCGTGCGCAACTGGACGACGGTGCGCCGCAGCGGCGCGATACCGAGCGGCGCAAGGCCGCAGGCGGCGGCGACCGGGTCCGCCCAGGCACCCGCCGCGTTGACGAGCAGCGCGCAGCTCATCTCGCCCCGGTCGGTGCGCACGCGCCACCCCGCCCCCTCGCGCCGCGCCGAGACGAAGCGCGTGGCAAGCGCCACCTGGGCGCCGCCGCGCCGCGCCGCGCCCCGGCTGGCCTGGAGCAGGGCCGCCACGTCGATGTCCATGCAGCTCGGCTCGGCCAGGCCCACGGTCCAGTCCGGGCGCAGGCCCGGCAGGGCGGCCCGCATCGCCGCCACGTCCATCGGCGCCAGCGCGATGCCCGAGTCGGCGAACTGCGCGCACATGGCCTGCGCAAGGCCCATATCGTCCGCGCGGCCGACATGAATGGCCCCGCGCGGCTGGACGAACGGCACCGGCGAGAGAGCACGATCGGGCGCGGCGAGCAGCGGCCCGCTGGCGCTGGTGAGCGGCTGGATGCCCGGCCCGCCATAGCTCTCCGTCCAGAAGGCGACGGAGCGGCCGGTGGCGTGATAGCCCGGCTGCGCCTCCTGCTCCAGGATGGTGACGCGGGCGCGGCCGGCGAGTGCGGCGGCGAGCGTAAAGCCCGCCATGCCGCCGCCGACGATGAGCACGTCCGTCTCGGCGGCGATCATGGGCGGCACCTGCGCGGCGGGACGGGAAAGCGGCGAAACCGGGGCATGGCGGCAGTTACGATTTGGTAAGGGCACAGGTCTAGCACTTATCGCGACCATGCCCGCAATCTGGCCCGTTTCCGCCCTGAGCGCCCTGCTCGCCCTGTTGCTGCTGCGGGGCGCGGCCACGGATTTGCGCACGCGCATCATCTCCAACCGGCTCAACCTCGCCATCGCGCTGCTCGCGCCGCTCTGGTGGTGGGCGACGGGCGTGTCGCCCTGGCCGGGCGTGCCCTTGCAGATCGCCACGGCACTGGCGGTGTTCGCACTGTTCAGCGGCCTGTTCGCGCTCGGCCTGATGGGCGGGGGCGATGTGAAGCTGCTGGGCGCGCTGGCGCTCTGGCTGCCCTGGCAGGCCATGGCGACGCTGCTGGTCGTCATGGCGCTCGCCGGCGGGCTCATCACGCTGGCCACACTGATTCACCACCGCATCGCCCGGAAGGCGGGCCAGCCCGAGGTTCCCTATGGCGTGGCCATCGCGCTCGCGGGCCTGTGGGTGCTTGGTGAACGCTATCTTAATACCTTTGCGTGAATAACCCGCATGCGTGGGCCGGAATCGCCCCGTTGAGTGGAGGCGAGTTTCGTCATGGAACCTAAAAAGATTGCGCTTCTTGCCGGCGCCCTGATTATCGCGGTGACGACCGCCTTTCTGGCGCGGTCCATGTTCGCGGGCGGCGCGGGCACGCCACAGGCCGCGGCCGCCGCGGCCCCCTCGCCGCAGGACATGCCGCATGTTCTCGTCGCGACCAAGGCGCTGCCGGTGGGCACCATCGTCAGCCCGGACGCCTACCGCTTCCAGCCCTGGCCCAAGGAACTGATGGAAGACGCCTACTTCATCGAAGGCAAGGCCGATCCCAACCAGCTCGCCGGCGCCGTGGTGCGCACGGCCATCGCGGCCGGCCAGCCGGTGGTGCAGGGCTCGCTCATCCAGGCGGGCGACCGCGGCTTCCTGGCCGCCGCGCTCAGCCCCGGCATGCGCGCCGTCACCGTGCCGGTGAACATGCAAAGCTCGGTCGCGGGCTTCATCTTCCCCGGCGACCGAATCGACCTGATGCTCACGCAGAGCGTGGCCGGCGGCGGCGACGGCCCGCCCCTCAAGGTCTCCGAGACGATCCTGCGCAACCTGCGCGTGCTCGCCACCGACCAGCGCACCGATGCGGTGGGCGCAGACGGCCAGCCGGAAATCCGTTCCTTCTCCAACGTCACGCTGGAAGTGTCGCCGAGCATGGCGGAGAAAATCTCCGTCGCGCAGACCATCGGCGCCATCTCGCTCTCCCTGCGCAGCCTGGCCGACACCGGCCAGGAACTGGAGGAAGCGCTGGCCAGCGGCGAGATCGAGGCGCCCGGCGCCGACGATGCCAATGGCGAGAAGCGCATGATGGCGACCATCGCCGCGCGCCCCAACGAGCGCCGGGCCAGCTTCTCCACCGGCGCGGACGTCTCGCGCTACCAGCGCAGCACCGTCCCGGCCAAGCCGATCGACCCCAACGCCCCCGCCAGCCTCTCCAGCGGCAGCGTGGTGCGCGTCGCCCGGGGCACCCAGGTGACGGCCATCGACATCGGGAGCAAATAGGATGAGCCTTCTTCCCCATCCCGGCCGCGCGCCGCGCGGCATCGCGCTGGCGAGCGCCCTGCTGCTGGTCACCGGCAGCGCCACCGCCCCCTTCGCCACGGCCATGGCCGCCGGCGCCGCCCAGCAGGAGAACGGCGCGCTGCTGCTCTCCGTGGGCGAAAGCCGGGTGGTGAACCTCAACGCCAATCTCTCGGACGTTGTGATCGCCAATCCCGATGTGCTGGACGTGCACGTCCGCTCGCAGCGGCAGGTCTATCTGATCGCCAAGACGCCGGGCGAGACCAATGTGTTCATCACCACCGGCAACGGCCAGATGCTCTATGCCAATGCCGTGCGCGTGGGCAACAACCTCACCAGCATGGACCAGATGTTGCATCTCGCCATGCCGGAGGCGGACATCAAGGTGGCCACGATGAACGGCATGCTGCTGCTCACCGGCACGGTCTCCGCGCCGGAGGACGCGGCCGAAGCCGAGCGGCTGGTGCAGGCCTTCGCCGGCGAAGGCACCACGGTGGTGAGCCGCCTCAAGACCGCGACGCCGCTCCAGGTCAATCTCCAGGTGCGCATCGCCGAGGTGAACAAGAATTTCGTGAAGTCGCTGGGCTTCAACCTGCTCAGCTCGCAGAACAACGGCAGCGGCTTCCTGTTCGGCATCGGCCAGGGCACGCCGGGCACCATCACCTATCCGGCGGTGACCGATCCCAATACCGGCCGGGTGCTGGTCAACCCCAATACCGGCCGCGCGCTCTACGACACGGCCTATAATTTCAACTATCGCGAGAATGCGACCACGCTGGGCGCCGCCGGGCGACTGCTGGGCATGGACGTGATGGGCACGCTGGACCTGGCGGAGACGCAGGGCCTGGCCTCCACGCTCGCCAATCCCAATCTGACGGCGCTTTCAGGCGAGACCGCCAGCTTCCTGGCCGGCGGCGAGATTCCCATTCCCATCGTGCAGGGCGGCAGCGCCGGCGCCGTCTCCATCGAATACAAGCAATATGGCGTCAGCCTGGCCTTCACGCCGACCGTGCTGGCGGACGGCCGCATCTCCATGCGGGTGCGCCCGGAAGTCTCGCAGCTCGACGAAAGTTCAGCGGTGCGGATGGGCGGCTTCTCCATCCCCGGCGTCTCGACCCGGCGGGCGGAAACCACCGTGGAGCTGGGCTCGGGCCAGAGCTTCATGATCGGCGGCCTGCTCTCCACCGCCAGCGGCAACAGCGTCTCCAAGGCGCCGTTCCTGGGCGATCTGCCGATCCTGGGCAATCTCTTCAAGTCGCAGCAGTGGCGGCGCCAGGAGACCGAGCTGGTTATCATCGTGACGCCCTATCTGGTCCGTCCGGTCGATGCGCACCAGATCGCCATGCCGACCGACGGCTATCGCAATGCCGACGACGGCCAGCGGCTGATTCTCAACCAGATGCACGCCGGCCGCGCCGACGCCGAGCGGCCCAAGCCGACCCAGGCGCCGCCCGCCACGGTGACGCCCGATCAGCTCGGCGCGGCGCGGAGCAAAGGCGGCAAGACCGCCGCCGCCGCGCCCGGCTTCAGCTTCTAGGCAGGGACAGGAGTAGAGACATGCCGTCCACCAAGACCCTCTTGCACAACACCGCCGGCCTGATCGGCTGCGCGCTGTCCCTCGCGCTCGTCGTCATGCCCGGCCAACTGGGCGCCCAGACGCGAGGGCGCGTGGCCGAGCGCGGCGTGGAGGCCGCGCACCAGCCGCAGGTGGCGCGCACCGACTTCGTCTTCGATGTCGCCGCCGGCCGCGATGGCGCGCTCGACAGTGCCGAGGCGGGCCGCCTCAAGGGCTGGTTCGATGCGCTGGGCCTGCGTTACGGCGACCGCGTGACTCTGGCTGGCGAGAGCGCCCCCGGTCTCGCCGGCGTGCGCGACTCCGTGCGTGACATGGTCGCCCGCTACGGCCTGCTAACCGCCGGCGACGCGCCGCTGACCGCGGGCGATGCGCCCGCCGGCGCGTTGCGCGTGGTGGTGAGCCGCTCGACCGCCTCCGTCCCCGGCTGCCCGAGCTGGCGCGACATCTACCAGAGCGATCTGGTGGGCGGACAAAGCGACAATTACGGCTGCGCCATGGCGCGCAACCTCGCCGCGATGGTGGCGGACCCGCAGGACCTCGTCCAGGGCCGCAGCACCGAGACGGATCTGCGCGCGGCCACCAGCAGCCGCGCCATCAAGGCCTATCAGGAGAAGGCGCCCACCGGCAGCGGCGGGCTCCAAAGCGCGTCCGTAGGGGGCAATTGAGATGAACGCACCATGGAAAGCCGCCGGCGGCGGTCGTGATCCCTTCCAGGCTTTCGTCTGTGACGACCACAGCCTGGACCTGCTGCGCGTCGCGGCGCAGGAGATGGGCTGGCCCATCGAGCGCGTGAACAAGGGCGGCCTGCGCAACGCGGTGCAGACCCTCTCCATGTCGCCCAGTCCCAATGTGCTGTTCGTCGACCTGTCCGAATCGGCCGATCCGCTGGGCGATATCAACAGCCTCGCTGAAGTGTGCGAGCCCGGCACGGTGGTGATTGCCAGCGGCCAGGTGAACGACGTGCGCCTGTATCGCGACCTGCTGGGCAGCGGCATCCAGGATTATCTGCTCAAGCCCCTCAACATCGACGCCGTGCGCGATTCGCTGGCGGCGGCGCAGGCTGTGTTCCACGCGCCCAAGGAAGCGCATGGCGACGACCAGCCGCATGTGATGGTGAGCGTGATCGGCGCGCGCGGGGGCGTGGGCGCCTCCACCGTGGTCAGTTCGCTCGCTCATCTCGCGGCGCGCGAGAAGCGCTCCACCGCGGTGCTGGACCTCGACGTCCATTTCGGCACCGGCGCGCTCAGCCTCGATCTGGAGCCGGGCCGCGGCCTTACCGACGCGGTGGAGAATCCCAGCCGTATCGACGGGCTCTTCATCGAACGCGCCATGGTCCGCGCCAACGAGAATCTGGCCATCCTCTCCGCCGAGGCGCCGATCAACCAGCCGCTGCTGACCGACGGATCGGCTTATTACCAGCTTGAGGAAGAGCTGCGGGCGGCCTTCGAGGCCACCTTCGTGGACCTGCCGCGCAACATTCTGGTGCAGCACCCGCATCTGGTGCTCGAATCGAGCGCCGTGGTGCTGGTGACGGAGTTCACGCTGGCCGCCGCGCGCGACACCATCCGCATCCTCTCCTGGCTCAAGAGCAATGCGCCGCAGAGCCAGGTGGTGATCGTCGCCAACAAGGCGCAGCCGGGCGTCGTCGAGATCGCCCGCAAGGATTTCGAGCATTCGATCGAGCGCGGGGTGGACATCGTCCTGCCTCTGGACGCGCGGGCGACCAGCCAGGCCGCCAAGCTGGGCAAGCCGGTCGCCGAGAGCGGCAAGGCCACCAAGCTGGGCCAGGCGCTGGCACAGCTCGCCGCGCTCGTGCACCAGCGCGCCAGCGGTAGCGACGGCCCCGCCGAAGCCGCCGGAACCGGCGACTCGCTGATCGGCAAGCTGTTCAACATCAAGGGCATCGCCGCCAAGGCCGGCAAGAAGGGCAAGGCGGCGGCACTGGCGGCGGAAGACTGAGCACGGCCGGCCGGGCGCCGGGCCGGCGGACCGCCGCCGACGCCGCGCACCTCCCCGCCGCGAGCATGAGAGAATGAGGGCATGAGAGAATGATCGACCCACAGCTGCTCCTGCTGCTCCTGCTCGCCGCCTCCTGCGTGGCGCTGCTGGGCTTCGCCTTTGCCGGTCCCTCGGTCGAGGGCGCCCGCAAGCGGCGCCTCGCCGCCGTGCGCGGCCGCCACAGCACGGGCCAGGACAGCCAGATGGAAGCGCGCATGCGCAAGGTCATCTCCTCGCGCCGGGTGGAGAGCAGCCAGATCCTGGTCTCGCTCATTCCCAACCCGGAGACGCTGGCCCGCCGCCTCGCCATGACCGGCAAGAAGTGGACGCTGAGCCAGTATATGACGGTGTGCGCCGGGCTGATGCTGCTCATCTTCGCGGTGATGACGCTGCGCGGCTTCTCGTTTCTGCCCGCGCTACTGGTGGGCACTGCCGCCGGCTTCGGCCTGCCGCATGTGGTGGTGGGCAAGCTGATCGCGCGGCGCGTCAACAAGTTCAACGCCAATTTCCCGGACGCGCTCGATCTGCTGGTGCGCGGCCTGCGCTCCGGCCTGCCGGTGAGCGAGACGATGATGGTCGTGAGCCGCGAGGTTCCCGGCCCGGTGGGCGAGGAATTCAAGCTCATCACCGAGCGCGTCAAGATCGGCAAGTCGATGGATCAGGCATTGCAGGACACCGCCAAGCGGCTCGGCACGGCCGAGTTCCAGTTCTTCTGCATCACCCTCGCCATCCAGCGCGAGACCGGCGGCAATCTGGCCGAGACGCTGGCCAATCTGGGCGGCGTGCTGCGCCAGCGCGCGCAGATGAAGCTCAAGATCCGGGCCATGTCCTCGGAATCCAAGGCGTCGGCCTATATCATCGGCGCCCTGCCCTTCATCGTGTTCGGGCTGATCTGCTGGATCAACTTCGAGTATATGGTGCCCTTCTTCACGCCGGACCCCAATGGGCTGTTCGGCATGGGGCAGATGCAGCTCATCGGTCTGGGCGGCATGGGCTGGATGGGCATTGGCGTCTTCATCATGTCCCAGATGATCAACTTCGAAATCTAGGGGGAAGAACCGCATGAATCCCCTGCCCACATCCGCCGGCACCACGCTCCTGGGCCTCACCGCCGCCGACGTCGGCACGCTGCTCGCGGGCCTCGCCACGCTGGCCGTGCTGATTGCCCTCTATGCCGCCTCCACCGTGCGCGATCCCATGGCGCGCCGCGTGCGGGCCCTCAACGAGCGGCGCGAGCAATTGAAGGCCGGCATCACCGCCTCCACCGCCAAGCGGCGCACCAAGATCGTCCACCAGAACGACACGACCGACCGCATGCGCACGCTGCTCAAGTCGCTCAAGGTTCTACAGGACGACCAGCTCAAGCAGGCGCAGATCAAGCTCGCCCAGGCCGGCATCCGCTCCAAGGACTGGGCGATCGCGATCATCTTCGGCCGGCTGGTGCTGCCCATCGTGGTGGGCGGCGCGGCAGCGCTGCTCATCTATGGCATGGACGTCTTCCCGGCCTGGAGCGAGATCAAGAAATTCGGCGCCTTCGCTGCCGCGCTGCTGCTCAGCTACAAGGCGCCGGACATCTATGTCGACAATCTCGTCACCAAGCGCTCGGCCGCGATCCGCAAGGGCGTGCCCGACGCGCTCGACCTGCTGGTGATCTGCGCCGAGGCCGGCCTGACCGTGGACGCCGCCTTCGCCCGCGTCGCGCGCGAGCTGGGCAATGCCTATCCCGAGCTGGGCGAGGAATTCCAGCTCACCTCCATCGAGCTGGGCTTCCTGACCGAGCGGCGCATGGCCTTCGAGAATCTGGCCGAGCGCGTGAAACTGGACGCGCTCAAGGGCGTGGTCACGACCATGATCCAGACCGAGAAATACGGCACGCCGCTCTCCTCGGCGCTGCGCGTGCTCTCCGCCGAGTTCCGCCACGAGCGCATGATGCGCGCGGAAGAGAAAGCGGCCCGCCTGCCCGCCATCATGACCGTGCCGCTCATCCTGTTCATCCTGCCGACATTGTTCGTCGTCATCCTCGGCCCGGCGGCCTGCTCGATCAGCGCGGCGTTCAGCTAGGGCAAGACACGGCAGGACAGGGCGCGGGGCGGCAACCGCCCGGCCCACTGCCGCATTGTTGCGCTGGAAGGCGACTTGCGCCAAGAGCGCGGCCGGGGCTGAAGATTGGAGACGGCATGACTTCGCGGGACTCGATAACGCCGGTGATCCTTTCGGGCGGATCGGGCACGCGGCTGTGGCCGCTGAGCCAGAACGAGCGGCCCAAGCAATTCATTGCCCTCACTGCCGCGCAGACCATGCTGCAACTGACGCTGGGTCGCTGCGCGGGACTGGGCGGCGTGCGCGCGCCCATGATTATCGCCAATGCCGCGCACGGCGCGCTGGTCGCGGGCCAGCATGACGGCGCGATGACGCTGATCCTGGAGCCCTGCGCGCGCAACACCGCGCCCGCCATCGCCCTCGCCGCGCTCGCCATGGACGATCCCGACGAACTGATGCTGGTCATGCCCAGCGACCATGTGATCGCCGATCTGCCGGCCTTCCACGCCGCCATCGCACGGGCGCGGCCGCTGGCGGCGCAGGGCTGGCTCGTCACCTTCGGCATCGAGCCCGACGCGCCGGAAACGGGCTATGGCTATATCGCGCTGGGCGATGCACTGGCGGCCGGCGCCCATCAGGTGGGGCGTTTCGTGGAAAAGCCGGACGCGGCGCGCGCCCAGGCCATGCTCGACGAGGGCGGCCACGCCTGGAACGCCGGCATCTTCCTGCTGAGCGCGCGTGCCTATCTGGCGGCGCTGGCCGAGCACCAGCCGGCCATGCTCGCCGCCGTCCGCGCCGCCATGTCCGACGCCGCCCATGTGGGCAGCACCATCACACCAGCCGCGCTTGCTTTTGCGCAGAGCCCCGCCGACTCCATCGACTATGCCGTGATGGAGCGCGCCGCGCGCGTCGCCTGCGTGCCGGTGAGCATGGGCTGGTCGGACGTGGGGAGCTGGGACGCGCTCTATGCGCTGAGCGACAAGGACGGGGCCGGCAATGCACTGCGCGGCCCCGCTTATGCCATGGATACGCGCCGCAGCCTGGTCTTCAGCGAGGGGCCGAGCGTGACGCTGGTCGGCGTCGAGGACCTGCTCGTCATCGCCACGGCGGACGAGGTGCTGGTCCTGCCGCGCGGCACGTCGCAGGAGGCACGCAAGGCTGCCGCCGCCGCCGTGGCACGCAAGGGCTGATGCGCCCGGCGGCGCGCGATGCGGCGCCGCGCCTGCGGCACTGGCTGCTCGCGGCCGCCGCGCTGATGGGGCTGCGGATCGCCGTGCCTATCCTGCGCCTCTTCTATTGAGACCGCCTCCCGCAGCCCGGAACTGCGAATTTATGGGCTTTGTTAAAAGCTTGCTAACCAGCTTGCGGCAGGAAGGGCACGCTTCGTTGGGAGAGCGGCGGCAAGAAGGATCGCGCCTTGCAGATCGTGGGACAGAGAGTTGACCGGCTGAAGGCGCGGGTCCGCGACTGGATAGCGCAACATGACGGCCGCAACGCGCTGGAGGCGCATATCGCCGAGCAGCAGATCGGCGAGGTGGAGCGCGCGGTGCGCCGCACGCGCCTGCCGGGGCTGCTGCTCATCGGCATCTGCTTCTGGTCGGCACTGCATTGGCCGCAGACCCATGGCGTGCTGGTCACGGCCATTGGCATGGCGCTGCTCAACATCTCCGGCATCGTCACGCTGCCGCGCATGCGCTGGACCCGCCTTTCCTATGCCAGCCGCGGACAGGAATTGCAGGCTTTCACGCTGTTCGCCACCGTCTCGTCGCTGGGCTGGGCCATACTCTTCGCGCAGATGGTGCTCTTCGCGCCGCCCGAGCAGCGCATCGGCTGGCTCACGCTCTACATCGCCCTCATCGCCATCGGCACCACCACTTTCGCGCTGCTGCCGCTGGCGAGCCGCATCTATTGCTTCACGCTCGGCGGCGTGCTCTCGGTCACGGTGCTGTTCGAACCGCTGGCCATGCCACTGGCCGCCAAGCTGCTGCTGCCGGTGTTCACCATCATGATCCACCAGTCCAACATGCGCAGCTACCGGCAGTTCCGCTCCTATCTGACAGCGGAATGGACATTGCGGCGGCATCAGGAAGAGCGCCAGGCGGAGGAAGCCGACGCCCGGCGTCGCGAAGCGGCCGAGCAGGCCGAGGCGCGCCAGCGCGAGGACGCCGCCCAGCAGGCCGCGCGCGAACATCGCGCGGCGATGGAGCAGCAGCGGCGCCAGGGCACGATGGAGATCGCCGACCGCTATGAGCGCTCCGTGGTGGCGCATGCGCTCGATCTGGAGGATGTGGTGCACAGCCTTGTCAGCGCCATCGAGCGCATCGACCATGCCGGCGCCGCCGTGCGCTCCAGCGCCGATACCATGCTGGGCCTTGCCGCCAACAGCACGGACGCGACCCAGGCCGTGGCCGATTCGACCGACCGCCTGTCCATCGCCACGGACGATATCGGCGGACAGGTGGAGCAGCAGCGCGCCGCCGCGGCCGCATCCGACAATGCCGGCGCCGCCGCCCAGGCCAGCCTCGACGCGCTCTCGCGCGAGACGGACCGGATCGGCGAGATCGTGGAGCTGGTCCAGTCGCTGGCCTCGCAGACCAATTTGCTGGCGCTCAACGCCACCATCGAAGCCTCGCGCGCCGGCGAGGCCGGGCGCGGCTTCGCGGTGGTGGCGAGCGAAGTGAAGCAGCTCGCGGCGCAGACCCAGGGCGCCATTGGCCGCGTGGGCGAGATCGTCGTCGCCACGCGCAACCGCATGCGCGAGATGCAGGAATCGATGACCGCCATCGCCCGGTCCGTGGACGAGGCGGTGGACCGCGCCGGACGCATCGTGAGCGCCGTGGACAACCAGCGCCAGGCCACGCGCACCATCGGCCAGGCGGCGGAGTCCACCGCCGAGATCGCCGGCCGGCTGCGCGGCGTGGCCGAGCAGGTGGTGACGGACATCGGCACCACGGACAAGCACACGCGCGAAATCCTGCACGCCATCGAGGCGCTGCGGGCCCGCTCGGAAGTGCTGCGCGAGACCAGCGACACGTTCCTCGCCCAGCTGCGTTCCGCCGCCGCCTGATTGAATCCGCACGCGCCGGCCTCTATGAGGCCGCTTTCCACGCATCAGGAGGACCGCCACGCCATGCCCCAGAAGCCCGTGATCCTGGTGACCGGCGGCGCCGGCTATATCGGCAGCCACGCCGTCCTCGCCCTGCGCGATGCGGGCTGGCCCGTGGTCGTGCTGGACAATCTCACCACCGGCTTCCGCTGGGCAGTGGAGGAAGGCGCGGCGTTCGTCGAGGGCGACGTGGGCGACCAGGCGCTGGTCGAGCGCGTCATCGCCGAGCACAATGTGACGGGCATCATGCACTTCGCCGGCTCCATCGTGGTGCCGGAGTCCGTGGAGAAGCCGCTCGCTTATTATCGCAACAATGTGGTGAACAGCCGCGCGCTGATGGAAGCGGCGGTGAACCGGGGCGTGAAGCATTTCATCTTCTCCTCCACCGCCACCGTCTATGGCATGCCCGATGTGAGCCCGCTCTTCGAGGACATGCCCAAGGCGCCGATCAGCCCCTATGGCCACAGCAAGCTGATGACCGAGCAGATGCTGGCGGATGTCTCGGCCGCCCATCCCATGAACCATGCGGTGCTGCGCTATTTCAACGTGGCGGGCGCCGACCCGCGCTGCCGCTCGGGCCAGTCCACGGCGGGGGCGACGCATCTCATCAAGGTCGCGGTGGAAGCGGCGCTGGGCAAGCGCGGCCATGTCGGCGTGTTCGGCACCGATTATCCGACGCCGGACGGCACGGGCCTGCGCGACTATATCCATGTGAGCGACCTCGCCGCCGCGCATGTGCTGGCGCTGGAGGCGCTGATCGCCGAGCCCGCCCGCAGCCACACCATGAACGTAGGCTACGGCAAGGGCTTCTCGGTCCTCGAAGTGCTCGACGCCGTCGACCGCGTCACCAACATGACGATCGAGCGCCGCATCGAGGGCCGCCGCGCGGGCGATGCGCCCTCGCTCATCTCGGACAACAAGCGCGTGCTCGCCACGCTGCCGTGGAAACCGGCCCATGACGATCTCGACACCATCGTCGCCCACGCGCTGGCCTGGGAACGACGGCTGAGCGAGATCCGGGGAGCGTAAGGCTTCATCGGCAAGGGCGCGTCGGAAGCCCGTTCACCAAAGGCGGGCCGTCGGGCCTGTCTACCACCCGTTAACGTCCGCTATCCGCAATTGCCATCAAGGTGTTGCCACTCATGGACACCCGTGCGTTTCTGGATGTCGTCAGCAGGAACAGGCCGGGAATGGCATCCGATACCATGAAGTCCTGGTGAGGCTGCAATTCCGGGATGGCGTGGCGGCGCCAGCTCTTTCCATCATATCGGTAGAGACCATATCGCCCGACCGCCCAGACCTCTCGCGGGGATGTCGCGACGATGCCGAAGAACGCCTCCGTATTGATAGATCCCCGCCGCGCATCGGGGCGGACTTCCCGCAGCTTCCGCGCCATAAACGTCATTGGCGATTCGATCGGTCGTTCAAAGACGACCTCGATCTTCCGATCGCAAATGCGCCATATCCGGCCATGCGTTAGCAAATGCGACAGGCCGATACTGGCCAGCAGGCAGCCGGGTCGGATGGGGTCGGGCGCCAAGCCGGTCACCGGCACGCAAGCGTGGTCGAGAGGACCATCGCACCATTTGTTGTCCTGTCTTCGGCCGAGTAGTTCGATCTCCCCGGTACGAAGATCGATCGTCATGAGACCGCCCCCCCATTCGCCGGCGTTCAACCCGAGATAGAGACTGTTGCCGGAAATCAGCGACGATGACACGGAGGTCGGCCCCCCGACATCGAGGGCGCGGCTCAAGGTCGTGCGATGCCATGTCCCTTTGACGCCATCGAAGCTGTAAAGAGCATCATCGGCAAAGACGATCAGATGATCGCTGTTCATAGCCAGGCCAATCGGCCGACCTCCGACATCATAATCGACGGGGGGCAGGGATATCAGCCTTCCCGCAGCGCGTTGCTCCACAAGGAAGCGTCCAGGGACCTGCCTGTCTTCCTCCTCGTTTCCTGTCTGCGCGGGGATAGTGGAGAGAATCCATTCCCCATCGTCCCTCTGGCGGAAATCAACCACGCCATTGTCCTTGATCACGGTCGGGCGCCACGAGGTGCGATCGTAGGAGACCAGACGCCCCCGCCCGTTCAGGAGCAGCAGGCTGTTCCGGGTTGCGCTGGCGCCGATGATCCACGAACCGATCACGGAAGGCGCCGGCTTCGCGACCAATTGCTGTTCGTCGGTCTGCACAATGTCGTAGGCCTTGACCGTCGCCACCCCCATCAACCCCAGTGCGACGGACAGGACAACCCAAAGCGCCTTCGGAGTGTGGCTGAATTTCTCGGGCATGACTCTCTGCCGCCGCCAAACGAACCACCAGCATATCCCGGCCGCCATGCCACCAATCGACAGGTACAGGACGTCCTCCTCCATGCGGTTGTCTCCCAGCAGCAGGATGGCGAAGGGAAGGAGTCCGCAGATCAGCACATGGCCCCAGAGACTTTCCCTTCGCAGCAGCATTTGCGGCACTGTCGATACCGAAAGAAGGATTCCTGTCACGATGATCGCAAACAAAGGAGCCATCAGGACCGCAGGCCAGGGATGAGACAGAATGTCGACGAAGCCGGCACTCGTGAAATGACCGAGAAGCGCCCAATTATCGAAAGCCGAAAGCAAAGCGGCCACAACAGAAAGCGCTAGCGCGCAGATCAATACCGCAAGAAGCAAGGCACCAAATCGACGTGAATTCTCCATCGGATCAAGGTGGCATAATTCATACCGCAAGGACAGATGCGGAAATCAACTGCTCTGGCAATGCCAGCCGGAAAGGGGGAGTAAATTGCTGCGACTGAAGAACGAGACGGTTCTCCGATAGGCCGCAGTCAAGCGACTCCCTCAATGCGCGGCGCCCCAGCTTGGGCCGGTGCCGATCTCGACGCCCAGCGGCACGGAGATGTCCACCATCGGCAGGGCGGCACTGGCCATGACGTCGCGGATGACAGGCGTCGCGCGCGCCACGTCGCCCTCGGGCAGCTCGAAGACCAGCTCGTCGTGGACCTGGAGGAGCATCCGCACGTCCGGCAGGCCGGCCTCGCGCAGCGCGGGGCCCATGCGGGCCATGGCGCGCTTGATGATGTCCGCGCAGGTGCCCTGGATCGGCGCATTGATGGCGGCGCGCTCGGCGCCCTGGCGGACATGCTGGACGGACGACTTGATCTGCGGGAACCAGGTCTTGCGGCCGAACAGGGTGCGCGTGAAGCCATCGTGCCGGGCCTGCTCCAGCGTCTCGTTGATATAGGCCGAGATGCCGGGGAAGCGCTCGAAATAGCGAGCGATCATGGCCTGCGCCTCATCGGGGTCGATCTCCAGCCGGGCAGCGAGGCCCCAGCGCGAGATGCCGTAGAGGATCGCGAAGTTGATCGTCTTGGCGCGCCCGCGCGTGTCGCGGTTCACGTCACCGAACAGCTCCTGCGCGGTGGCGGCGTGAATATCCTCCCCGCGCAGGAACGCCTCGCGCAGTTGCGGCACGTCCGCCATGTGAGCGGCGAGGCGCAGCTCGATCTGGCTGTAGTCGGCCGCGAGGATGACGTTGCCCGGTTCGGCGATGAAGGCGTCGCGGATCTGCTTGCCCGTCTCCGTGCGGATGGGGATGTTCTGGAGATTGGGGTCCGTCGAGGAGAGGCGGCCGGTCTGCGCGCCGGTGAGGCTGTAGCTGGTGTGGACGCGGCCGGTGTCCCTGTTGATCTGCGCCTGCAACGCATCGGTATAGGTGGATTTTAGCTTGGCGAGCTGGCGCCAGTCGAGCACCAGCCCGGCGATCGTCGCGCCGTCCGCCTTCAGCCGCTCCAGCACGGTCACGTCCGTCGAATAAGCGCCGGACTTGCCCTTTTTGCCGCCCCTGAGGCCCATTTTCTCGAACAGGATGGCACCCAGTTGCTGAGTGGAGCCGACCATGAAGGGCTGGCCCGCCTCGGCATGGATCTCCGCCTCCAGCCGCGCCATCTCCTGCGCGAAGCGGCCGGAAAGGCGGGCGAGATGCTCGCGATCCACCTTCACGCCGGCGCGCTCCATGGCCGCCACCACGGGAATGAGGGGCCGGTCGACCAGCTCATAAACGCGCGTGGCGCCCTCGTGCGAGAGGCGCGGCTTGAAGCGCGTCCAGAGGCGCCAGGTCACGTCGGCATCCTCGCCGCCATAGCGCGTCGCCTGATCGAGCGGCACCTGCGCGAAGCTGATCTGGCTGCGCCCGCTGCCCGCCACGTCCTTGAAGCTGATGCAGCTATGCTCCAGCACCGCATGGGCGACCTCGTCCATGCCATGGCCGGCGAGCGACTGGCCGGCGTCCAGATCGAAGCTCATCACCATCGTATCGTCGATGGGGGAGACCTGGAGGCCGTGCCGGGCCAGCACGTTGAGATCATATTTGATGTTGTGGCCGATCTTGAGCACGCCCGGATCGCACAACAGCGGTTGCAGGCGGGCCTTCACCTCCGCCAGCGGGAGCTGCGGCGGCACTTCGCCGAACATATCATCGCCGCTGCGGTGCCCCAGCGGGATGTAGCAGGCCGCGCCTGGCGCGGTGGCGAGGCAGATGCCCACCAGATTGGCCGCGATGGAATCGAGCGCGTCCGTCTCCGTGTCGAGGGCGATGACGCCGCTTGCATGGCTTTGCGCGATCCAGTGATCGAGCCGCTCCAGCGTCGTCACCGTCTCATAGGCGTCGCAGTCGATGGGCGGCAGCGCCATGAAGTCGGGGAGGCCGGGCTCGGCCGTCGCCACTGCGGCCGCCACCGGGTCCGGCTTGTCGCGACCCGGCGCATGGGCGGCAAGGCGCGAGAGCAGCGACTGGAAGCCCTGATCCTCCAGAAAGGCGCGCAGCGGCTCGGGCGGGATGCCGTCCAGCTTCAGATCGTCCAGCGCGTGCGGCAGCGGCACTTCGCAATGCAGCGTCACCAGATCGCGCGAGAGACGGGCCAGCGGCGCATGCTCGATGAGCCGCTCCTTGAGCTTGGAGGGCTTCATGTCCGGCGCGGCGGCCAGCACGGCATCCAGATCGCCATATTCGAGGATCAGCTTGGCGGCCGTCTTGGCGCCCACGCCCGGCACGCCCGGCACATTGTCCACACTGTCGCCCATCAGCGCCAGCACGTCGCGCAGCTGGGCGGGCGCGACGCCGAATTTCTCCATCACATAATTGTCGGCGCGCCGCTCATTCTTCATCGTGTCCAGCATGTCGACGCCGGGCTGGATGAGCTGGGCGAGGTCCTTGTCGGAAGAGACGATAGTGACCTGCCAGCCCTGCGCGACGGCCTGGCAGGTGTAAGTGGCGATGATGTCGTCCGCCTCATAGCCCGCTTCCTCGATGCAGGGCAGCGAGAAGGCGCGCGTCGCCTCGCGGATCAGCGGGAATTGCGGGATCAGGTCCTCGGGCGCCGGCGGGCGGTGCGCCTTGTACTGATCGTAGAGATCGTTGCGGAAGGTGTGCGAACCCTTGTCCAGCACCACGGCCAGATGCGTTGGCCCCTCTTCCTTGTCGAGCGCGTCGGCCAGCTTCCAGAGCATGGTCGTATAGCCATAGACGGCGCCGGCGGGCGTGCCGTGGCGGTTCGTGAGCGGCGGGAGCTGATGATAGGCGCGAAAGATGTAGCTCGAGCCATCGACGAGATAGAGGTGATTCCGGGAAGCCATGGCGGGGGGATAGCGCGCGGGCGCGACCGACGCCAGCACGCGCACGCGCCGGCACGATCCCCACGCCGCTTCCCGCAAAGGAACAATTCGGGACAAAAACCTCGGGGATAAACGCACATGACGGGCAAGAGACGGCTGGCATCCCCGCGCCTCCCGCTCTAACAAGGCCGTGAGAAGGGGGGTGTTGCGCGACGCCCGGCCGGCCATTGGGGGGCGGATCGGCTTCGGAACCCTCGATACGGAGGGATATTGTCCGATCTAGCCTTTGTCGTCGCGCTGCTGCTGACCGCGCCTACGGAAATCGCCCTGGAGAGTGGAGCCCGCGTCACGCGCATTGTGCCGGGGCGGGCCGGCCTTATGGCCTATGCGTCGGACGATGGCGCCGCGCCGCCCCCTGCCGCCGACACGGACGTCCTGCCGTCATCGGATGACCGGCTGGACGCGGCGGCGCTGGGCGAAGGCGCCGACGGCGAACCAGCGCCGGCTGCCGAGGCGCCGGCCGAGGACATGCAGACACCGTCCGCTGACGATCATGATGATGATGATGATGATAACGTGATCGTCGTCAGCGGGCGCACCGGCCCACCGCGCAGCGACCCGCTGGAGAGCGTGAACATGGCCTCCTTCGACGTCACCCAGGCCGTCGACGTCGCGTTCGTCCGCCCGGTCGCCAAGACTTACCAGCGCATCCTGCCCGAGCAGGTCCGCAGCGGCATCCGCAATTTCATCAACAATCTGCGCGAGCCGGTCGCCTTCGTCAATTTCCTGCTCCAGCTCAAACCGGGCAAGGCCGCGGAGACCGCCGGGCGGTTTGCGCTCAACAGCACCGTCGGGGTCGCCGGGCTGGTGGATATCGCCAAGCGGCGCCCCTTCCACCTGCCGCGCCGCCCCAATGGGCTTGCCAACACATTGGGCTATTATGGCGTGAAGCCTGGCGCATTTCTGTTCGTGCCGCTGGTCGGCCCCACCACTGTGCGCGACTTCATCGGCGACGGCCTGGACCGGCTGTTCCTGCCTACAGTAGTTGGTAAGCCGTTCAGCAAGCCCGAAGTGGGCATTGGCCTCTACATCGCCAGCTCGCTCGACCAGCGCGCCGAGTTCGACGAGAAGCTGGAGGAAATGCACCAGGACAGAGACCCCTACGCCCGCACGCGCGAGGACTATCTGCAAAGCCGCCAGAATGCCATCGACGCGCTGCGTGGCCGCTCGCACGACGAGGACGAGTATGAGTATGACGAAGGAGGCGGGGCGGCGGCACCGGCCCCGGTAACGGCGGCGGACGACGCGGCACCTACCACCGCGCCCCTCATCGCGGCGCCGGAGGATATCGACCCGATACCGTCAACCGCGACGCTGCCGGACGCCGTCGACCCCGCCGCCGCGCCCGTGGCCGCACCGGAGGAAATCGACCCCGCGCCATCGGCTGCACCGGCCCCGCAAGCGCCCTGAGCGGGCGAGCGGCCTTCCCGGCTTTTCTGCCAGAATGTGGGCGGGGCCAGCGGGGCGCGGTGTCGCCCGGCACCGGGCCGCAGCGCCGGGCCCGCCGGAATCGGCTCCTCGAATCGACCCACCGAATCGGCCTCTCGAATCCGAAAGCCGGCATCGCCCCGTTGCCTCGCGCCGCGTGCCGCGATAGGAGGCGCGTTCATTTTTCTGTTATCCAGCCGAAGGAAATCGCTGTGGCAGGCCATAGCAAATTCAAGAATATCATGCATCGCAAGGGCGCGCAGGACAAGAAGCGCTCCGCCATGTTCTCCAAGCTCAGCCGCGAGATCACCGTGGCCGCCAAGATGGGCGCGCCCGACCCGGACATGAACCCGCGCCTGCGCCTGGCGGTCAACGCGGCCAAGGCCCAGTCCATGCCCAAGGACAATATCCAGCGCGCCATCGACAAGGCAAGCAAGGGCGACGCGGAGAATTACGAGGAAGTGCGCTATGAGGGCTATGGCCCCGGCGGCGTGGCGATCATCGTCGAGGCGCTGACCGACAATCGCAACCGCACCGCCACCAACGTGCGCACGGCCTTCTCCAAGAATGGCGGCAATCTGGGCGCCTCGGGCGCGGTGAGCCACGGGTTCGACCGCATGGGCCTCATCAGCTATCCGGCGAGCGCGGGCGATGCCGACACCATCTTCGAGGCCGCGCTGGAGGCGGGCGCCGAGGATGTGCAGTCGAACGAGGACGAGCACGAGATCTGGACGGCGATGGACGCGCTCCACGAAGTCGCGCGGGCTCTGGAAGAGAAATTGGGCCCGGCCGAGGGCGCCAAGCTCGCCTGGAAGCCGCAGACCAGCGTGGATGTCGATGCGGACAATGCCGCGACGCTGCTGAAGCTGGTGGACGCGCTGGAGGATGATGACGACGTCCAGGCCGTCTGGGGCAATTACGAGGTCTCCGACGAGATCATGGAGAAGCTGGGCTGAACCAGCGCGCCTCCGTGGTGCGCCGGGCGCAGCGGGGATGCTGATCCTCGGCCTCGACCCCGGCCTCGGGACGACCGGCTGGGGGCTGGTCCGCGCGCAGGGCAATCGCCTCACCCACGTCGCCAACGGCCAGATCGCGACCGACGCCAGGGCAGCGCTGCCCACCCGGCTGGTGGCGCTGGACGCCGCACTGGCGGACCTCATCGCCGCGCACACACCCGATGCCGCCGCCGTGGAGGAAGTGTTCGTCAACGCCAATCCGCAATCCACGCTCAAGCTGGGGCAGGCGCGCGGCGTCATCCTGCTGGGCGCGGCGCGCGGCGGCCGGCCCGTGGCCGAATATGCCGCCCGGCTAATCAAGAAATCGGTCGTCGGCGTGGGCAATGCCTCCAAGGACCAGGTCCACGCCATGGTCGCGCGGCTGCTGCCGGGCACGACCATCGCCGGCGCCGACGCGGCGGACGCGCTCGCCGTCGCCATCACCCATGCCCATCTCGCCGCCACGGCGCGCCGCCTGCCCGGCTGAGCCCCGTAACGCGCGGCTGTGCCGCCACGGCACGGCGATTCGCGCTTGCGCCGCGCAGTCCGATTGCAGATTTGTGACGGGCGGTGCATGGCCCTATGGAGAAACGATGCCACATCCGGATCGCGAACAGGACAATACCGCCATGCACCCAGCCGAAAGCAATGTCGTTCGTGTCCAGCGCAATCTGCTGGCGCGCGGCGAACGGCGTGTGCTCACCTGGCTCTGCGCCCGCCTGCCCGCGTTCGTGACGCCCGATGGCCTCACCTCGCTCGGTTTCGTCGGCGCCCTGGCGATCGGCGCGGGCTATGCGCTGAGCCTGAACGCCGCCAGCTGGCTCTGGCTCGCCATGGCCGGCTATGTGGTGCAGTGGTTCGGCGATTCTCTGGACGGCAGCCTGGCGCGTTTCCGCCATATCGAGCGGCCCAATTTCGGCTATTTCATCGACCACAGCACCGATGCGCTGGCCAATCTCATCTTCATGATCGGCCTGGGCATCAGCCCCTTCGTCCGGCTGGACGTGGCGCTGTTCGCCATCGCCAGCTATCTGCTGCTCTCGATCCACACCTTCCTTTCGGTGCGCGTGGTGGGCGAAATGAACCTCACTTATCTGGCGAGCGGCCCCACCGAGCTGCGCCTGATGCTCATGGCGATGACGTTGTGCATGATCGGCTTCGGCCCCGTGGGCTCCTTCTCGCCGCTTTTCTCGGCCTACGACCTGTTCATCGGCGGGCTGGCACTGATCCTGGTGGCGCTGTTCATCGTGCAGACCGCCGCGCTGGCGCGCCGGCTGCGCCGGCTGGAATCGCACTGAGGGACGCCTGATCCACTTTGGTGGAAGCGGCGCGGGCCCACGCCCCCCAACCAGCATCGTCGCTGATCGCCTCTGGCTAGCTCCGCCCCCAGAAGAGGAAGCCGACCGCGCCGATCAGGCACAGGAAAGCGCCCAGATGCCGCCAGTGCAGCGGCTCGCCCAGATAGAAGACCATGAAGCCGCCGAACACCAGCAGCGCGATCGCCTCCTGCGTGATCTTGAGCTGGCCGGCGCTCCAGCCGCTGGCATAGCCGATGCGGTTGGCGGGCACGGCAAAGCAATATTCGAAGAAGGCAATGCCCCAGCTCACCAGCACCACCAGCATCAGCGGGCGGCTCATCCCACCCTTGAGATGCCAGTACCAGGCGATGGTCATGAGGATGTTGGACGCGAAGAGCAGCGCGACGGTGGGCATGCGCGCGCTCATGCCAGCGGCCGCGCCCGCGCGCCATAGGGATTCGCGCGGGGCGCTCAGCTTGTCGAGGCGCGGTCCATGAGCAGGTGCAGCGTCTCGCAGCACTTCGCCAGTTCCTCGTCGGAGAGGCCGGCGAGCAGGCGCGCGCGCTCGGCGTCCAGCGCCGGCTGAACTTCGCGAAGCAGCGCCCGGCCGGCGTCCGTGATGGAGACCAGGCGAGAGCGGCCATCGCGCGGATTGTCGACCCGGCTGATGAGCCCGTCTTTCTCCAGCCCCTCCAGCACGCGCACCAGCGTGGGCCATTGCACGTTCAGGCGCACGCCGATGTCGGTCATGGTCGCCGGCTGCTCGCCGAAGTCGATGGCGAACAGCGTCTGCCAGCGCGCACGGCTCTGCCCGGCTTCGGCGCGCAGCATATTGTCGGCGTGCGTGGCCCAGATCCGTCCGGCCATCACCACCATGCGGGAGAGGCGATACTCCAGGTCCACCCGCGAATTGGCGGGATAATAATCATGATAATAGCGCGCCCAGCTATCGAGATCACGCGCATGCGGGGCCGGCTCAAGCAGACCCGCCTCCTTCTCTTTTGTCACTCAACTTGCCTCTTGTTCGTCTGGCCCAGACTTCCGGCGCCGGAGTCTACCCCCTGTTTCGGGGGTATGCCCCAAATCTCTCCAATTCGTAACCCCCACGCGGCAAATGGTGGAAACGAAGCAGGAACATGTTAGAGAGGCGGCATGATCGCGCATTTGAAGGGCCTCCTCGTCTCCACCGGAATCGATCAGGCCGTGATCGATGTGGGCGGCGTGGGCTATGCCGTTGGCCTCTCGGCCCGCAGCCTGGCGGCGCTCGGCGGGCCGGGCGAGGCCGTGACCGTGCATACCGAGCTGCTGGTGGGCGAGGACTTCCTGCGCCTCGTCGGTTTCGCGAGCGAGACGGAGCGCGACTGGTTCCGGCTGCTCACCGGCGTGCAGGGCGTGGGCGCGCGCGTGGCGCTGGCGATCCTCTCGGTGCTCGACCCGGCCGAGCTGGCGCGGGCGGTGAGCGCACAGGACAAGGCCATGGTGGCGCGGGCGAACGGCGTGGGCCCCAAGCTCGCCGAGCGGATCGTGCGCGAACTCAAGGACAAGGCGGGCACCATCGCCTCCGGCCCGTTGCCGATCGGCGCGGCGGGCGGGGGCGGCACGGCGGCCGCGGGTCCGGCGGCCGATGCCATGGCGGCACTGGCGAGCCTCGGCTTCCGGCCCGGCGAGGCCAGCGCGGCCGTGAACGCGGCGCTCGACGAGCTGGGCGAGGGCGCCACGCTGGATGCGCTGGTGCGGCTGGCCCTGCGGAAGGCGGCGAAGTGAGCGGATGCCGCGCCCCGAACCCGAATCCGGCCTCTCGCCGCGCCGGCCACACGCTCACGCCGCCATGCCCGCACAAAGCGGTTCAGCCCGGCGCCACCCATGCTAGGATGACGCCCTGATGGCTTCTTCCCCCCTCCTCTCCGCCCAGCGCGCGCCCGACGACGCCGATGCGGCGCTGCGACCCAGGACGCTGGACGATTTCGTCGGGCAGAAGGCGGCGCGGGAGAATCTGCGCATCTTCATCGCGGCAGCCAAGGCGCGGGGCGAGGCGCTGGACCATGTGCTCTTCTTCGGCCCTCCCGGCCTGGGCAAGACGACGCTGGCGCAGATCGTCGCGCGCGAGATGGGCGTGGGCTTCCGCTCCACCTCCGGCCCGGTCATCGCCAAGGCGGGCGATCTGGCGGCGCTGCTCACCAATCTGGACGAGGGCGACGTGCTCTTCGTCGACGAGATCCACCGCCTCAATCCCGCCGTGGAGGAAATCCTCTACCCGGCCATGGAGGACCGCGCGCTGGACATCATGATCGGCGAGGGCCCCTCGGCGCGCAGCGTGCGCATCGATCTGCCGCGCTTCACGCTGGTCGGCGCCACCACCCGGCAGGGCCTGCTGACGACGCCGCTGCGCGACCGCTTCGGCATTCCGGTGCGGCTCAATTTCTACGAGGTGGCGGAGCTGGAGCAGGTCATCGCCCGCGCGGCGAGGCTGCTGGGCCTTGCCGTCGCGCCGGACGGGGCGAGCGAGATCGCCCGCCGGGCGCGGGGCACGCCGCGCATCGCCGGGCGGCTGCTGCGCCGGGTGCGCGATTTCGCCCATGCCGCCGGCCACGAGATCGTCGACGCGCGCGCGGCCGACGGCGCCCTCTCGCGGCTGGACGTGGACAAGCTGGGGCTGGACACCATGGACCGGCGCTACCTGCGCATGATCGCGGACATCTACAAGGGCGGCCCGGTGGGCGTGGAGACGCTCGCCGCCGGCCTCTCCGAGCCGCGCGACACCATCGAGGATGTGATCGAGCCCTATCTGCTCCAGCTCGGCCTTATCGCGCGCACGGCGCGCGGCCGCTGTCTCAACGCGGCGGGCTGGAAGCATCTGGGCCTCAATCCGCCCGAAGGCAGCCAGGACGGCCTGTTCGACCGGGATTGAGCCGCCGCAGGCGCAAGGGCCCATGCGCCCTTTCCGCCGCTATCCGCCTGAATTCACCTGCATCGGCGGCGAATTAGCCAGCCGTTAAGCTCCGCCACCTAACGCTCCGGGCGGGCCCGCAGAGGGGCCACCGTCCTGCCGGGAGAGCTGCCGCCCGCCGCCAGGACGACGCAACACGAACGACAAGGGTGGCACATGCCGATCATGGAATGGGACAGCTCGCTCGACATTGGCGTCAGAGCGATGAACGACGATCACAAGGAAATCCTGGACGCGATGAACAGGATCTTCGACGCCACCAGGGCCGGCCGCACTGGCGACGACATCAACCGGCTGGTCGATCGGCTGGGGCAGGTGTGCGTGCGCCACTTCCGCGACGAGGAGGCCTATATGGCGTCCATCGACTTCCCCGGCCTCACCAATCACAGCCTCGTCCACCGCGCGCTGCTGGAGCGCTATGCCGGCCACGCCGCGCAGATCAAGGCAGCCGGCGGGCACGCCGACGAGACCTTCTTCCACTTCCTGCGGCACTGGCTGCGCTCCCACATCAAGGGCATCGACCGCAAATATGGAGACCATGCCGCCGCAGGGCGGCGCGTGGCCTGAACAGGGCGACGACCTGCGGGTGGGGAGGAAGGCGGGCTTAGTCCCTCTCGCCTCGTCACCCCTGCCCCGTCGTCCCAGCGAAAACTGGAATCTCCGGCGCATGAGATCCCAGCTTTCGCTGGGATGACGTGAGATCATCGGGTGCGCCGCGCGCCGAAACGACTCCCCCGGCCGACACGCCGCCGCTTTGGGGCTTTCCCCCGCGACTCGGCTCGACTAGGGTTTGCGGCCATGTCGCCCCCCGCCTGCATCGCACCCGCCTCGGGCCTCTTCGAGCGCGGTGAGCATTGCTTCCCCCTCCGCGTCTATTTCGAGGACACCGATCTGTCGGGGCTCGTCTATCACGCCAATTATCTGCGCTACATGGAGCGTGCCCGCTCCGACATGCTGCGCCTGCTCGCCATCGATCAGCGCGCGGCGCAGGCGCGGGGCGAGGGTGCCTATGCCGTCACCGATGTCGCCATCCGCTACCGCGCGCCCGCCCGGCTCGACGATGACCTGCTGGTGCGTAGCCGCGTCACGCAGGTGTCGCCCGCGCGCTGCGTCATCGCCCAGTCCGTCTGGCGCGACGCCACGGAACTGACGCGAGGCAGCGTCACCGTCGCCTTTCTCGATCCCGCCGGGCGCCCGCGCCGGCAACCGGCCGACTGGATCGCGCGTTTCTCCCCTCATGTCCTGAAAGATCCCGCAACAGCATGACCACCGCATCGCTCGCCTTTGCCGCCCTGGCGCCGCTCGCCGCCGCCGCCACGCCCGCCGCCCCCACCGCGGCGATCACCCTGGACCCGGTGACGCTGTTCATGCAGGCCGACATCGTGGTGAAGCTGGTCATGATCGGCCTGCTGCTCGCCAGCGTCTGGACCTGGACCATCATCGTCTCCTTCACCGGCCGGCTGCGCGGCCTGCGCAAGGGCTGCGAGAATTTCGAGACTGCCTTCTGGCAGGCTGGCGACATGGAGGGCTTCTACAAGGCGCGCGGCAAGGAAGACCTGCCGAGCGCCCTGGTGCTCTCCGCCGGCATCGGCGAATGGCGCCGCTCCACCGCGCTGAAGAACATGAACGCGGCCGGCACGCGCGACCGGCTGGCGACAGCCATGGGCGCGGCCATCGCCGGCGCGGTCGACCGCGTCTCCGAACGGCTCAACATCCTCGCCACGGTGGGCGCGGTGGCGCCGTTCGTGGGCCTGTTCGGCACGGTCTGGGGCATCATGCGCAGCTTCACGGCCATTGCCGGCGAGCAGAACACCAGCCTGGCCGTGGTGGCGCCGGGCATCGCCGAGGCGTTGTTCGCTACCGCCATCGGCCTGTTCGCCGCCATTCCGGCGGTCATTGCCTATAACCGCTTCAGCCATGGCGTGAACCGGCTGGAGGCGCGGCTCCAGCGCTTCGCGGACGGGCTCTACACCACCTTCAGCCGCGAGCTGGAGGTCTGATGGGCGCGCAGCTTCCCTCGGCCCGGCGTGGCCGGCGCGGCGGCAGCGCCCGCGCGCCGATGGCGGATATCAACGTGACGCCGCTGGTGGACGTGATGCTGGTGCTGCTCATCATCTTCATGGTGACGGCGCCGCTGCTTGTTGCCGGCATCCCGGTGAATCTCCCCGAATCCCGCGCCCGCGCGCTGGAGCAGGACCAGAAGCCGGTGACGCTCTCCATCGACGCGCAGGGCCAGGTGTTCCTGGACGAGGCCGAAGTGAGCGAGATGGACCTGCCGCAGCGCTTCGCCGAGCTGCGCGAGCGGCTGGACCCGGAGGCGCAGCTCTTCCTGCGCGCCGACGCCGCGCTCGATTATGGCCGCGTGATGCGCGTGATGGGCGAGCTGAACCGCGCGGGCCTCAACAAGGTGGCGCTCGTCACCACCAGCCTGAGCACGGGGACGGGCGGCTCTTCATCGCCGCCGTCCAGCAGCGGTTCAGACGAGGCGCCCTAGGGCCCCGCCATGGACCGCAGCGAACGCATCGGCCTCGGCGTCTCCGCCACCGCGCATGGCCTGGTCATCGCGGCGCTGGCGCTTGGCCTGTTTCACTGGAGCGCGCCCAGGGTCGCGATGCCGCCCAGCTTCGAAGTGGCGCTGACCGACAACATCGCGCTGGAGAGCCGCGCCACCAGCCATGAGGAGGCGCGCGCCGCCCAGGCGCCCGAGCTGGGCGCCAGCGAGCCAGATGCCGCGCCGCCCCCGGCGGAGGCCGTGACGGAGCCCGAGCCGGCCCCCGTGCCAAAGCCCGCGGCTCAGCCCGCTCCCCAGCCTGCCCCCAGGCCGGAGCCGGCCAAGCCGGCCCCGAAGCCCGAGCCCGTCAAGGCCGCGCCCGCCAAGCCGGAACCTGCCAAAGCGGAACCCGCCAAGGCAGAGCCGGCCAAGCCCAGGCCGAGCCGCGCCGGCATGCTGGGCGCGGTGCTGAGCGGGCTCGACACGCCGGCCAGGACGCAATCGACCACCGCCACCACCAGCGGCAGCGCTCCGCTCGGCGCCGAGGCCGCGCGCGCGCTCAGCGCCGAGCTGCGCCGCCAGCTCAAGCCCTTCTGGCGCGCGCCGACCGGCGTGGACGCGGACAAGCTGGTGACGACGCTGCGCTGGCGGCTCAACCCGGACGGCACGCTCGCCGCCGGCCCCACGCTGGTGGAGCAGACCGGCAAGACCGCCAGCAACCAGCCGCAGCAGCAACTCCACATCGAAGCGGCGATGCGCGCGGTGCGCGCCGCTGCACCTTTCCGCCTGCCCGACGATTTTTATGATAGCTGGAAACTCATCGAGTTCAGTTTCGACAAGAGGCTATGAGACCATGACCAGACGCCCCCTTCGCATTGCCTCCCTCGCCGCCATGCTGCTGCTCGCCGGCAGCAGCGCCGCTCTCGCCCAGGAACAGGCGCTGACCGGATCGGTAACGGACGAGAATGGCGAGATCATCCGCATCGCCATTCCCGCCATGCCCACCCAGCAGAATGTCGAGACGCCCGCCGGATCGACCGAGCTGCTCGGCGAGAAAGTGGCCGAGGTGATCGCCAACGACCTGCGCGGCAGCGGCCTCTTCGCTCCGGTGGGGCCGGGCGGCCTCGCCAAGCCCAGCATGGCGGAAGTGACCGCGCCGGCCTATCCGCGCTGGGCGGGCGTGGGCGCCGAAGCGCTGGTGCAGGGCTTCGTGCGCTCGACCGGGGGCGATAGCGACATCACCGTGGGCTGCTATCTCTACGATGTGGCGCTCAAGCAGGAGCTGACCCGCCAGGGCTATGTCGTCGCCCCGCGCGACTGGCGCCGGGCCGCGCATCGCTGCGCCGACGCCGTCTATTCGCGCCTCACCGGCGAGAGCCCCTTCTTCGACAGCCGCATCGCCTACATCGCGGAGACGGGCCCCAAGGACAAGCGCGTCAAGCGCCTCGCCATCATGGATTCGGACGGCGCCAATCACCGCTTCATCACCAACGGGCAGAGCCTGGCGCTCACTCCGCGCTGGTCGCCGGATTACAGGTCCATCGCCTATGTGAGCTATATCGGCCGCACCGTGCGCATCTATGTCTACGATGTCGACAAGGGGCAGCAGCGCGCCGTCTTCGAGACCACCAACGCCACCTTCGCGCCGCGCTGGTCGCCGGACGGGCGCACATTGCTCTTCTCCATGGCGCAGGGCGGCAATACCGATATCTACAAGATCAGCGTCAATGGCGGCTCGCCGACGCGGCTGACCGATTCGCCCGGCATCGACGTGGGCGGCTCCTTCTCGCCGGACGGCAGCAAGATCGTGTTCGAGAGCGACCGCTCGGGCGGACAACAGGTCTATGTGATGAATGCCGACGGCACCGGCCAGCACCGCATCAGCTTTGGCAACGGGCGTTTCGCGACGCCGGAATGGAGCCCGCGCGGGGACCTCATCGCCTTCACCCGCATCGCCGGCAATTTCCGCATCGGCGTGATGACCCCGGACGGCAAGGGCGTGAATCTGCTCACAAATGGCTGGCAGGACGAGGCGCCGACCTGGTCGCCGAACGGCCGTGTACTTCAGTTCTTCCGCACCTCGCCCGGCGCCCGCGGCAACTCCACCATCTGGCAGGTGGACCTCACGGGCGTCAACGAACGGCGGATCCCGACACCCGTCGACGGGTCCGACCCAGCCTGGGGTCCGCTGCTTCCATAAAGCGCGGTCCATCGGTCCAGGCTCTGTTTGTACTTGACTTGCCGGGTTCCGGCAGGGACCTTCATTACTGAGACCAACGAACAAAAGAAGGAGAAGAACGATGCGTAAGACTTCCATATTGCTGCTCGTGAGCAGTGCAGCGCTCGCTCTTTCGGCCTGCTCCAAAAAAGCGCCCGAAACCATTCCCTCGCCGCCGCAGGATTCGGTCGCTCAGACGCCGACCCCGCCGCCGCCCCCGCCCCCGAGCGGCCCGCGCCCGGGCAGCCAGGAGGATTTCATAGCAAGCGTGTCGTCCGACCGGATTTTCTTCGACACCGACAAGAGCGACGTGCGTGACAGCGACCGGGCCACGCTACAGAGCCAGGCCGCCTGGCTGGCGCGCAACCCCAATGTGCGCGTGACCATCGAGGGCCATTGCGACGAGCGCGGCACCCGCGAATATAACCTCGCTCTGGGTGAGCGGCGCGCCAATGCCGCCAAGAACTATCTCGCCTCGCTGGGCGTCGATTCCAGCCGGATGACCACCATCAGCTACGGCAAGGAACGGCCCGAAGCGCTGGGTTCGGACGAATCGGCCTGGGCGAAGAACCGTCGTGCGGTGTCCATCGTCGTCGAATAAGCGGCGCGTTTCCGGGCCCTGAAAAGGGTCTTGCTCCCCTCCTGAATTTGATATTATGATGATATCATAATTCAGGAGGGTGCCATGCCGCAGTCCAGTTCCGTCGCCGCCATGACGGCGACCCGTGAGAACAGCATCAAGACCATGAGCGGCTATCCCATGCTGCTCGTGTTGCTTGTCTTTCCGCTCATCTTCTTCTTCTGCGCCGGACAGGTGCGCGAGGTGCCGGCCTTTGGCCTGGGGATGGCGGGCGCGATCTTCGGCTTCCTCTTCGTGCTGGTCGGCTTCTTCATGCTGCAACCCAATCAGGTCGCGGCCATCACCATCTTCGGCAATTATATCGGCACGGAGCGCCGCGTCGGCCTGCACTGGGTGCTGCCCTGGTATGGCCGCAAGCGCCTCTCGATCCGCGTGAAGAACGAGATTTCCGACAAGATCAAGGTCAACGACCTGCGCGGCAACCCCATCGAGATGGCGGCGCAGGTGGTGTGGCGCATCCACGATTCGGCGCAGGCGCTCTATAATGTGGACGACTACAAGGCGTTCGCCTCCGTGCAGATCGAGGCCGCGGTCCGGGCGATCGGCGCGCGCTATCCCTATGACGATTTCGAGCATGCCGAAGTGACGCTGCGCGGCAATCACGACCAGGTGGGCGAGGAGCTGCGCGAGGAGCTGGTCAAGCGCCTGGCCGTGGCCGGCATCACCGTGGACGAATGCGGCTTCACCCATCTGGCCTATGCGCCGGAGATCGCGGGCGCGATGCTGCGCCGCCAGCAGGCCGCCGCCGTGGTCGCCGCCCGGCAGACGCTGGTGGAAGGCGCGGTCGGCATGGTCGAGATGGCGCTGGAGCAGCTCTCCGCCAAGCAGGTGGTGGAGCTGGACGACGAACGCCGCGCCGCCATGGTCTCCAATCTCATGGTCGTGCTGTGCGGCGAGCGCGACACCCAGCCGGTCGTCAACGCCGGCTCGCTCTACCAATAGGAGCCGTCCCACCCCCGGCGGGTGGGGCGGGAGCCCCGTGACCGAACGAAAACCCCTCACCGAACGAAAAGCCTTTCCGCTCCGGCTCGATCCGCTGCTTCACGATGCCGTGGAGCGATCGGCGGCCAGCGACCTGCGCAGCGTGAACGCACAGATCGAAGTGCTGCTGCGCGAGGCGCTGGGCCGGCGCGGCATCAAGGTAGGCCAGAGCGCCGCGCCCCGGCGCGGACGGCCGCCCAGGGAGAAGGAATGACGCCAATGAGCCGACGCAATGCCGCGCATGACGACGAGGACATGGACTATATCGCCATCAAGGGGCCCTTCATGCTCAAGATCACGCCCCGCACGGCGCGCGGCTGGCGCGGGCTGATCCTCTGGACGCTGGCCCTGCTGGCGCCCTATGTGCCGTACACGATATTCGCCATCGGCGTGGACGACACGCCGCAGGAATATTGGGCCGTCGTCCTGCTCGTCCCGCTGCTGCTGCTCACCGCGCTGACCATCTGGGCGATGTGCCGCTGGATGCTGAAGCGCGCCATCATCCTCTCGCCCGACGAGCTGGCCGACGTCGCGCGCAACCGCGGCAAGGGCCCGCGCCGCTGACCCGGACCCCGGATCGGATCGAAAGGAACGCGCGATGAAGAAGCATTGCCCCAAATGCCAGGGCTCGATGACCGAGGGTGTGGTGATCGATCACAAGGACAGCTTGCGCCAGGTGAGTCACTGGCTGGAGGGTCCGCCGGTCAAGACATGGTTCGGCCTGCGCCTCAAGGGCCGCAAGTCGCGCCCGATCCAGACCTTCCGGTGCAACCGCTGCGGCTTTCTGGTAGTGTCTCAGTTTGAATTTTGAATCCGCCGCCGGTGGCAATCCGGCCGAGAAGAGCCTATATATGCTTAGCGGAAAGCATAGGAGGCCCCATGACCGGCAAGCTCGGGAAATTTCGTGTCGAATATAGCATGCATGGCGCCGCTGTCATCGCGACCGCCGACCGGCTGACATGCAACTGTCTTGCTGAAGGCGAAATCGACGCTGCGATTCAGTCCGTCAAAGACGATTTGGACGCCTGCGCTCGCGAAATGAAGCGACAGGCGAGAAGGTATCGCGACAGCGCTTTTCTGGAGAGGGCTGACTGATGCCTAAAGGCCCCCGTGGAGAGAAGCGCCCGGCCGACGCCATCGGGCTCGCCGTTATGGTCGGGAAGATCGCGACCGGCGAGATTGAGGACGACGCCGACAAGACGAAAAGCGCCGCCGCGCAGCTTGGAAGCTTGGGCGGGAAAGCGCGCGCTGCCAACATGACGCCCGATCGGCGGGCCGAGATTGCTCGCAAGGCTGCTGAAAAGCGCTGGAAAAAGGGCTAGGCAGCGTATTCGGCCAGACGGTCTTCAACGTACTGCTTGATCCTCTGGACGTCCGTCTGAGAGAGGCATCGCCTAACCCACTCGGCACACATCGCGTGCCATAGAACGTTGCTGCCAACCATCAATTTTCTCGCGGCAGCTTCCACCCAATCGTGATGATCTGAAAGGGTCATGGCATTGTCGCAGGCATCGGATATTTCGGTCGCGTCCCTCAACAGTTTGATCCACAGATCGCCCCAAGCAATCGCGGAAAGCTCCTCAAACACCATCGCTTCCGGTGGCTCATTCCCTGGCAATAGGCAACAGCCGGGCGCTTCTTTGCAATCCCCGTCGAGAACCACGCCTACGGCGCGGGGAAAACGCCTGTTTTCGACCATTTGCCCGAGCTGGTAACCCACTGACGCGCTGCCCGCCGTCGTTATAAGAAGGCGCGATGCCAGGTCTCGATCATTCTGAGACAAAATCTCAGTTAGCAGCGTTTTTGAGGCATCATCTTCTACATATATTTCGCACTCGGGGTGCGGATTGTCATCCATATGGCTCAGCGCGAATTCTGGACTGACCCCAATCATCGCTTGGCGGCGGCCATCTTGTTCGAAAATTTGAATCCTCGCCTCTTTCGGAAGCTCCTCCAACACGTAGGGAGAATGAGTTGTTAGGATAATCTGCAACTCGCGCTCTCGGCAGACCACGGCCAAATCTCTTATCAGTCGTCGCTGCGCGCGGGGGTGAAGCGACGACTCGATCTCGTCGATCAGAATTAACCCGTATTTCGGCAGATCAGCCTGTATCAGTTCCGCTATCGTCGTCTCGCCCTGCCCTTGATGATAGCCGGAATAGGGGGAGTTTGCGCGCTGGAGCACGGGAATTTTTCGATTGCTATCCACGTCTGCCAGCGCAATTTTAGCTTCATCGTAACGGTGACCGAGAATGCTAGATAGGCGCGACAGGCGCTCCTCATCAAATTTCTCAGCCGAGGCTTCCGTGTGTTTAGTTTTGGCAATCTTGGCGTAACCCAATCGCACGCTGATTGGCACGATTCTGCTTAGGTCGTGGAACTGGACGTCCCGAACTGGCCGCGAGGAATTACCCTTCCATCTATCCGAGGGGAGACGAATGCTCCCCGACTTTTGATCCTTTCCCTGCGTGTATCCAAACTCAATCGAGGCATTCGATATTTCGTCCCAGTACGTTTTCGGGAAGAAATCGGAAGCGTACTTTGTGCCCTTTTGCTTGACAGACGATTGGCTGAGATACCGCTGGTAAACGACCGCGCACGATTGGATTATCGTCGATTTTCCAGACCCGTTCTCACCTGATATGGCGACTATTGGGAACGGGAATTTGATCCGCTGGCCGTCCCATCCGCGAATGCCTTTGATGGCAACCCAGTCCAGCCGTTTTGGCCACGCGGTTTCATTCTGCCACGCCCTTTCGAGCCGACGAACCTCTTTGCTGAGCGCCACATTATCTCTCCCGTCTATCGAGCCGCGCGATTTCCGTAGCAAACGCGCGGCAATGATGCAATATGGCAAGCGATAATGGTGGAAAACGATCAAATTGGCGAACGATTTGGATGGAGAACGGCAATTCCCTCTTGACCCTAAGCATAAAAGTTCATATCAAAATCACATGAACAAGCTGCCCCTCGCCAAGCGCACCCAAATCCTCGCAATGCTTTGCGAAGGCTCGTCGATGCGGTCGATCAGCCGCATTGCTGATGTGTCGATCAATACGGTGTCAAAGCTGCTGATCGAGGCTGGCGAGGCTTGTCTCGCAATCCACGACGAAACGGTTCGCAACGTGAAGGCGAGCCGCGTCCAGTGTGATGAGATTTGGTCATTCTGCTACGCGAAGCAGAAGAATGTCGCGGACGCGAAGGCTGCACCGTCCGGCGCCGGTGACGTTTGGACATGGACGGCAATCGACAGCGACACAAAGCTGATGGTGTCCTATTTCGTCGGCGACCGTGGCGCGGAAAGCGCGATGATCCTGATGGACGACCTTCGCGACCGCCTCGCCAATCGCGTCCAGCTCACGACTGACGGCCACAAGGCATATCTGGAAGCAGTCGAAGGAGCGTTCGGCGCTGACGTCGATTATGCGCAGCTTGTGAAGCTCTACGGCGGCCAAGGCGGCAAGGGTCCGGAGGTCCGCTATAGCCCTGCCGAATGCACCGGGATCAAGAAGCGGCGCGTTGAAGGCAACCCTGATATTGCCCATGTCAGCACGTCGCACGTCGAACGTATGAACCTTTCGATCCGGATGCAAAACCGTCGGTTCACGCGACTGACCAACGCCTTCTCAAAGAAGCTCGACAATCACATTCACGCGCTGGCGCTGTATTTCGCGTTCTACAACTTCTGCCGCATCCATAAGACGCTTCGCGTCACCCCGGCGATGGCCGCTGGCATCACTGACCGCCTGTGGTCGCTGGACGATATTGTGGCGAAGATCGACGAGATGGCACCGGCGCCGAAACCGCGCGGTCCTTACAAGAAGCGCGCGGCCTAAGCGGCGGCGCGCACCTGCGGAATTGCTTCACAGAGCTTCTCCGCCGCCGCGCGGAGTCGATCCGCATTGACGGATTGGCCGAAGTTCTCTTCCAGAACCTTCTTGATGAACTCTTCGCCCTTGCGAATATTTTCTTCCGTCTTTGCCATCTCGGCCTCCTAAGTTAACGCTGCCCATGTCCGATCGATGATGAGATCGGCAAAATCTTTTATCCAAAATTTCCCGCGCAATTTATGGTCCTCGCGGTACTGCTTGAAGTCTTCGTGAACCTCTAAAATCGGCACCAGACTTTTGGCAACATCGTCCGGTCTAATCTGCGACCCGGCGGGGAAATTCCCCGCAACATAGTCCTTCGATGCCTGAACGACGGCTTGCCACGCGGCCTGATCGCCGACGAAAAATGCTGCCAGTCCAACATCGTCTAATCTCTGCTCGGCTTCAAGTGTCAGCCCCATCAGTGCATCTCCCTTATCGTTTGAACCGTCGCAAAAACGGCTGCGGCAAACGCGAAAAGGAGAATCCACACAGAAACATTGCTAGCGCACGGGTTTTCGATCCATTTGCCGATTACCGCCAGCACAGCGGCTGCGATGGCGAGGATAAAGCCGACGAAGGCGCCCCACGCGCGCAAGAGGAACTTAACTCGGACGGCGTTTCTTTCGCCGCCGGGGTTCCGGGCTTCAAACGCGTTAGCCAAGCTCCCGATATAGATTATAATGAAACCGGCCAACGCTGTTCCAGCGGTGACGACCTCCCCTGCAACGGCTGCCCCGTCCATTGCTTTCTCCCCTCGGAAACGTTGCTAACATGACCTTGGGCTAAATTCAAACTGAGACACTACCGGCTTTCTGGAGAACTATGTGGCGGAGTGAGGACTGCGGGGCTGCATGCAGCGGGGCGGGTTCACCAGAATGAGCGCCCCGCCGCGCCAGCCGCCCCACTTCCGTCATCCCAGCGAACGCTGGGATCTCCCGCGCAACCGTGTAACCTCGCCAGATGGAACGCGGCGGCTGGACCTACATCATGACGAACAGGCCGCGCGGCGTGCTCTACATCGGCGTCACTGCCGATCTTGCCGCACGAGTCACGCAGCACCGGGAGCGCACCGGCTCGGCCTTCTGCCGCAAGTATAATCTCACGCGCCTCGTCCATGCCGAGCGTCATGATGACATCACGTTCGCGATCGCACGCGAAAAGGCCCTCAAAGCCTGGCGCCGCGACTGGAAGATCGCTCTGATCGAACAGGCCAATCCCGAGTGGCGCGATCTGTTCGAAGTCATTCTCTAAGCGGAGGAGATCCCAGCGTTCGCCGGGATGACGGAAGGAGGGGCCGGGACATGAAAAGGAGCCCGGTTGGCTTCCCCTCGCACCCACCCCGGCATTCAACTCCGCCGCGTGCCGCTCATGGTCAGCGTGCCGAAGGCGCCGGCGTCGATGGTGCCGGTGAGCGTGTCGCCGTTGACGATGGCCTCGGCCTTGAGCGTCATCGGCATGGGCATGGTCATCTCCATGGTCCAGCTCAGGCGATTGCCGTCCACCTTGCCGTCCTTCACGTCGAGCGAGCCCAGCGGCCCGGCATTGGTGCCGTTGAACCGCTCGCCATTGCTGATGACGGTGAAGACGCTCGGCTGGTCGCCCATCGGCGTCTTGGTGACGCAATCATAGGCGCCGTCGACTGTGGCCATGGTCTGATCTCCCTTGCACGCGATGTTCCGCTGTTTCGGCCTGCTATTCGACCGGGTCGCCATTGCTGTCAATGTGGGTGAGCGGCAGGTCGAGCGCGCGGAGCTGCGGTTCCACCTGCGCCTTGTCGCCAACCACCACCCAGCTCAGCGCCGTGGGGTCGAGCAGCGCGCGCGCGGCATCGTCCATGATCTGCGGCGTCAGCGTCGCATAGCGGCGGCCCAGGCTCTCCACATAGTCGAACGGGCGGCCATAAAGCGCATCGGCCTGCATCTGGCCCAGCACCGATCCGGTCGTCTCGAACTGGGCGGGGAGCGCGGCAATATTGCCCTTCACCACCTTGTTGAACTCCGCCGGAGTAATGCCCTTGGGGCCCAGGAAATCCCGGATATCCTCCAGCATGGCGGCGATGGCGGGGCCGGTCTTGTCCGCCTGCACCGGCGCCTGCACGATATAGGGGCTGCGATTGAGGCGCGTGGAGAGATAGCCCTGCACGCCATAGGACCAGCCGCGCGTCTCGCGGATATCGGCGTTGAGGCGCGAGAGGAAATCGGTGCCCAGCACGGTGTTGGCCGCGCCGAAGGCGACGAGATCGTCGCTGCCCTTCGCCTGCGTCACCACGGCGCCCAGGATCATCGACTGGGGCGATTGCGGCCGGTCGATGAGGAAGATGCCGGGCTTGGCCGGGGGGATGGGCACGGAGAAATCCTTGGTCGCCGGCGCCATGCGGTCAGTCGGCCAGCGAGCAAAGCGCGCCTCCAGCAGCGGCAGGATCTCGGCGAGGCTGGTGTCGCCGGCCACGAAGATCTCCGCCCTGCCCGGCGCCAGCCAGGCGCGGTGGAAGCGCCGCAGATCCGCATCCGTGATGGCCTCGACCGTGTCCGTATCGCCAATGCCCCCGGCCGCCACGCCATAGGGATGCGCCTTGCCGTAGACGAGCTGGAGCACCGCGCGCGAGGCGAGGCCCGCCGGCTGCGTCTTCTGCTGGGCGATGGCGGCGAGCTGGACGGCGCGCAGCCGCTCCACCTCGTCCGGCGCAAAGGCGGGGTTACGGATGACATCGGTCAGCAGATCGAGCGAGGGCGCCAGATTGGCCTTGAGCGCGTAGAGCGAGACACCGGTGCGGTCCATGCTCTGGCTGGTGGAGATGCTGGCGCCCAGCCGCTCCTGCTCCTCGGCGATCTGGATGGTGTCGCGCGTCGTCGTGCCTTCCTCCAGCAGGGCGAGCATCAGCCGGCCGATGCCCGCCTTGTCCTTGGGATCGGCCGCGGTGCCGGCATCGAAGGAGACCGTCACCTGCACGGCGGGGACGACCGCGCGGCGCGCCACATGCACCTTGATGCCGTTGGAGAGCGTGGCGCTCTGCACTTCCGGGAAATCGACGGCGGGGCTGGGCTGCACGTCCGGCATGGCGATGGTGGGTTCGGGCGGCGCCACCTCCTCCACCGGCTGGGCCGCGCCGGGCGCGCCGACCAGCGCCTCGGCATAGGCATCGCGCTCGCCGGGGTCGACGCGCAGCGCATAGACGGGCCGGCTCAGCCATTTGCGCAGCGCCGCGCCGACGCTGGCGGGCGTCGCCGCCGCGAGCGCGGCCAGCTCCTTGCGGTAATGCGCGGGATCGCCCGAATAGAGCAGTCCCTCGGCCAGCGTGGACGCCTTGCCGCTGAAGCCGCCGACCACTTCCAGCGCGGCGATCTGCCCCGCCACCTCGCGGGTCGCGACACGCAGCACTTCGTCCTGGCTGGGACCATTGGCGACCAGATCGGCGATCAAAGCATCGAGCCGCTGCGCCGCCAATGCGGGATCGACACCGGGGCGCACATCCACCGTCACCAGCAACTGGCCGAGCTGCTCGAACTGCTGGACGCCGGCGCTGACGCTCACGGCCAGCTTCTCCTTGCGGACCAGCTCATTGTCCAGCCGCGAGCTGGAGAGGCCGCCGAGCACCGCCGCGCCCACGGCGAGCGGCGTGGCATCGGGATCGTTGAGGCCGGGCACGGTCCACACGCGATAGAGCCGCGTGGTCGCCACCCGGTCCTTCATCTCCTGGTCGACGCGTGCCTCCAGCGTGGGCACGCCGGCCTCGACCGCGGGCACCGCCGCCCCGGCGGGAATGGCGCCGAAATAGCGCTCCACCTTCGCGCGCGCCGTGGCCGCGTCGATATCGCCGGCCAGCACCAATATGGCATTGTTGGGCGCATAATTGTCGCGGAACCAGCGCTTCACGTCGTCCAGGCTGGCGGCATCCAGATCGGCCATGGAGCCGATGGTCTCATGGCCATAGGGATGATCCGGCGAGAACAGCGCGCTGGTGATGGCATAGCTCACCAGACCGTAAGGCTGGTTGTCGCGCTGGCGCTTTTCGTTCTGCACCACGGCGCGCTGCGCATCCAGCTTGGCCTGCGTCACCGCGCCCAGCAGATGGCCCATCCGGTCCGCCTCAAGGAACAGCGCGAGGTCGAGCGCGCCGGTCGGCACCGTCTCCACATAATTGGTGCGGTCATACCAGGTGGAGCCATTGGTGGAGCCGCCCGCCTCGGTCAGCGGCGCATCGAAATTGGGCACATTTTCCGAGCCGCCGAACATGAGATGCTCGAAGAGATGGGCAAAGCCGGTCTTGCCCGCGGGCTCGTGCTTGGAGCCGACGCGATAATAGACGGTGACGCCCACCACCGGCGCCTTGCGATCGGTATGGACGATGACGCGCAGGCCATTGCCGAGCGTGAACTGCTCATAGGGAATGTCGACCGCCTTCACGAGGTCCGCGAGCGGCGCCGCGCCGGCGGCCGCCGGCTGGGCCTGGGCGGCCGCCGGCGCGGCGGCGAAAGGCGCGGCGGCTACGCTCGCGAGCAGAAGGGCGGCAAGCGCGCCATGGAAGGGCGGGCGGCGGCGGATCGGCATCAACTTTATTCTCCCGGCAGGAGCGGCGCGCTGGGCGCCCGGAAGCGAAGCGCGCACCATAGCCCTGTGCCCTAGCCACGCAATACGCTTCGTGCTGGACAGCGCGGTTCGCCCCGCTAAATTCTCCCGTTTCCAGACGGACAAGGCCCCGCCCCATGCTCCTGCGCCCGCTTTCCCGCCCGCTCCTCGCCACCGCCGCCCTGCTCGCCGCGCCGCTCGCCGCGCATGACGCGCCCGATCCGCCGGCCAGGGCCGCCACACAGCCGGCCGAGCCCGCCATCGCGGAGAGCGCCCTCCCCGCCGACCCGCGCTTCTCGGCCGAGCGGGTCAAGGCGCATGTCGCCTTCCTGGCCGACGACCTGCTGGAGGGCCGCGAGACCGGGAGCACGGGCATGGAGATCGCCGCGCGCTATGTGGCGCAGCAGTTCGCCGCGCTCGGCCTCAAGCCCATGGGCGACGAGGGCGGCTGGCTCCAGCGCGTCACCTTCCAGAAGACCGAGCAGGTGGACGCGCCCTCGGGCGTCACCATCAGCGGGCCGGCGGGCAGCGCCACTTTCGACCATGGGGTCGACAGCCTGGTGGGGCTCAATGCCAACGAGCCGGTGCTGGACCTTGCCGCGCCGCTGGTGTTCGCAGGCTACGGCATCGAGAATGCGCGCTTCGGCCTGCATGATTATGCGGGGCTCGACGTGCGCGGCAAGGTGGTCGTCGTGCTACGCGGCGCGCCCGCCGGCCTGCCCAGCGAGGAGGCGGCGCATTTCTCCGCCACCAAGGCGGAGACGGCACAGGCGCAGGGCGCCATCGGCCTCATCAGCATCGACACGCTGGCCTCGGCGAAGGCGCGCGACTGGACGCGACGGCTGAGCACGGCGCGCGGCATCGCCTATAGCTGGGTGGGGCCGGACGGCATCGCCTTCGACGAGGCGCCGGGCATCCGCGCCGGCGCGGGCCTGAGTGACAAGGCGGCGGCCGCGCTGTTCGCCGGCGCGCCGAGGACGCTGGCGCAGATCCGCGCCGTCGCCGCGCGCAAAGGCGGCGTGCCCAAGGGCTTTGCGCTCAAGACCAGCGTGCGCCTGTTCGGCCAGAGCCGCAGCAGCCGCGTCACCAGTCCCAATGTCGTGGCGCTGCTGCCGGGCAGCGACCCGGCGCTCGCCGACCAATATGTCGTCCTCTCCGGCCATCTCGACCATCTGGGCATCGATCCGGTAAAACCCGGCGAGCCCGAGGACAAGGACCGCATCAACAATGGCGCGCTGGACAATGCCGCCGGCGTCGCCACCACGCTGGAAGTGGCGCATGTACTGGCCGCCGACGAGACGGCGCCGCGCCGCTCCATCCTCTTCGTGATCTCCACCGGCGAGGAAAAGGGCCTGCTCGGCGCCGACTATTTCGCGCGCCATGCCCCCGTGCCGGTGAGCCGCATCGTGGGCAATGTCGATCTGGACATGCCGCTGCTGCTCTATCCCTTCACGGATCTCATTGCCTTCGGCGCCGAACATAGCGCCATCGCGCGCATGGCGGCGCAGGCCGTGGCGCCCATGAACCTGAGGCTGGCGCCGGACCCGATGCCGCATGAAAACATCTTCGTGCGCTCGGACCATTATATGTTCGTGCGGCAGGGCGTGCCGGCGGTGTTCCTCGCCACCGGCTTTGCCAATGGCGGCGAGGCGGCGTGGAGCGACTTCCTCGCCAATCGCTATCATTCGCCGGCGGACGACATGAGCCAGGCGATCAACTGGCGAGCCGGCGCGCGCTTCGCCGAGGCCAATTACCGCATCACCCGCGCCATGGCGGACGCCGACACGCCACCGCTCTGGTATGAGGGCGACTTCTTCGGCGATCTCTTCGCGCCCGATGCGCCGCGCGCGCAACGGGCGGCGCCCTGAGCCGGCGGGGCTCGCCCGGCGCCCGGCGATGTCAGGCCGGGTCGATCTCCGCGCGACCACCCTGGTTGAGGTCAGGCCGGGCCGGCTGGGCGGGGTCGCTTCGGGCGCCGCGCAAATATCGTCATGCGCCTCTTGTGTGGCGAAAGGGCAACACTATCTGAACCCGGTAAGGGAGACGCCAGCACCATGAACCTCGAAAAATTCACTGACCGGGCGAGGGGCTTCCTCCAGAGCGCGCAGACCGTCGCGATCCGGATGAATCACCAGCAGATCGCCCCCGAGCATATCCTCAAGGCCCTGCTGGAAGACGAGCAGGGCATGGCCAGCGGCCTCATCCGCGCCGCCGGCGGCGACGCCGCGCGGGCGCAGAGCGAGACCGACCTTGCCCTCTCGAAAATCCCCGCCGTCTCGGGCTCGGGCGCGCAGCAGGCGCCGGGGCTCAACAACGATGCCGTGCGCGTGCTCGATCAGGCCGAGCAGATCGCCCAGAAGGCCAGCGACAGCTATGTGACGGTGGAGCGGCTGCTGGTCGCCCTCGCCCTCTCGCTCAACACGCCCGCCGGCAAGGCCCTGCAAGCGGCCAATGCCCGGCCCGAGGCGCTCAACGCCGCCATCAACGAGCTGCGCAAGGGCAAGACGGCCGACACCGCCTCCGCCGAGGACCGTTACGATGCGCTCAGGAAATTCGCCCGCGACCTCACCGAGGCGGCGCGCGAGGGCAAGCTCGACCCCGTCATCGGCCGCGACGAGGAGATCCGCCGCACCATCCAGATCCTGGCGCGGCGCACCAAGAACAATCCGGTGCTGATCGGCGAGCCGGGGGTGGGCAAGACCGCCATTGCCGAAGGGCTCGCGCTGCGCATCGCCAATGGCGACGTGCCCGACACGCTCAAGGACCGCACGCTGATGGCGCTCGACATGGGCAGCCTGATCGCGGGCGCCAAATATCGCGGCGAGTTCGAGGAGCGCCTCAAGGGCGTGCTCGACGAAGTAAAGGCCGGCGAGGGGCAGATCGTGCTCTTCATCGACGAGATGCACACGCTGATCGGCGCGGGCAAGAGCGAGGGCGCGATGGACGCCTCCAATCTCCTGAAGCCCGCTCTGGCGCGCGGCGAGCTGCACTGCATCGGCGCCACGACGCTCGATGAATATCGCAAATATGTGGAGAAGGACCCCGCGCTCCAGCGGCGCTTCCAGCCGGTGTTCGTGGGCGAGCCGACGGTGGAGGACACCATCTCCATCCTGCGCGGCATCAAGGATAAATATGAGACGCACCATGGCGTGCGCATCGCGGACGGGGCCATCGTCTCGGCCGCGACGCTCTCCCACCGCTACATCACCGACCGCTTCCTGCCGGACAAGGCCATCGACCTGATGGACGAGGCGGCGAGCCGCATCCGCATGGAAGTGGAGAGCAAGCCCGAGGAAATCGAGAATCTCGACCGGCGCATCATGCAGCTCCAGATCGAGCGGGAGGCGCTCAGGAAGGAGAGCGACCAGGCGAGCAAGGATCGCCTCGCCGCGCTGGAGGAGGAGTTGGCCAATCTGACCGAGCAGTCGGCCGGGCTCACCGCGCGCTGGCAGGCGGAGAAGGACAAGATCGCCGGCGAAGCGCGGCTGAAGGAACAGCTCGACGCGGCGCGCATCCAGCTCGAACAGGCGCAGCGCGGCGGCGAATATGCCAAGGCCGGCGAGCTTCAGTACGGCACCATTCCCACGCTGGAAAAGCAGCTTGCCGAGGCGCAGTCCGCCACGCAGGGCGCGATGCTGCGCGAGGAAGTGACCAGCGAGGACATCGCCGGCGTCGTCAGCCGCTGGACCGGCATCCCCGTCGACAAGATGATGGAAGGCGAGCGCGAGAAGCTGCTCCACATGGAGGATGAGCTGGGTCGCCGCGTCATCGGCCAGAAGGATGCGGTCAAGGCCGTCTCCACAGCCGTGCGCCGCAGCCGCGCCGGGCTCCAGGACCCCAACCGGCCGCTCGGCAGCTTCCTGTTCCTGGGGCCCACGGGCGTGGGCAAGACGGAGCTGACCAAGGCGCTCGCCGGTTTCCTCTTCGATGACGACAGCGCCATGGTGCGCATCGACATGAGCGAGTTCATGGAGAAGCACTCGGTCGCGCGGCTGATCGGCGCGCCGCCGGGCTATGTCGGCTATGAGGAAGGCGGCGTGCTCACCGAGGCGGTGCGGCGCCGGCCCTATCAGGTGGTGCTGTTCGACGAGGTGGAGAAGGCGCATGGCGACGTGTTCAACGTGCTGCTCCAGGTGCTCGACGACGGGCGCCTGACCGATGGGCAGGGCCGCACGGTGGACTTCACCAACACCATCATCGTGCTCACCTCCAATCTGGGCAGCCAGTATATTGCCGGCCTCGCCGACGACGAGCCGGTGGAGAAGGTGGAGAATGACGTGATGGACGTGGTCCGCGCCCATTTCCGCCCGGAATTCCTCAATCGGCTCGACGAGATCATCCTGTTCCACCGGCTGGGCCAGGAGCATATGGGGCCGATCGTGGACATCCAGCTCGGCCGCGTCGGCAAGCTGCTCAAGGACCGCAAGGTGACGCTGGACCTGTCCGACGCCGCCCGCGCCTGGCTGGGCCGGGTGGGCTACGACCCGGTCTATGGCGCGCGGCCGCTCAAGCGCGCGGTGCAGCGCCACCTCCAGGACCCGCTGGCCGACCTGATCCTGCGCGGCGCGGTGCCGGACGGATCGACCGTGACGATCGACGAGGGCGACGGCGCGCTCCGCCTGAGCGTGGCCTGAGGGACCGCCCGCCCGGCGCGTGCAACGGTGCGCGCCGGGCCGTGGCGCCAGCGAGTGCCCGGAGGCCTGCTGAAACTGGCCCCCATGACCGCCGTGCTCCTGCGCGGGCAGGCGCTACAACCCAGCCGAACCGCATAGCCGCCCTGGGCTCCTGCCTGCGCAGGAGCACGACAATGCTTCAATCAAAGGAGCGTGATCCGGGGCACAGGCAGGGCGATGGCGCCGGCGCCGCATAGCCCCGGTCTGCGTCCAAAGAACGAGCCGGGCCGCCATTCTCTCGCGCCCAGCCGCCCGCGCCCGAAAATAGGCGCCTCCCGCCATAAAGATCGGCCACGCGCGGCCGTCCTCTCGGGGTATGAGCGCGCATCACCCTTTTCGACAGCCCGACCCCGAGTCCGCGACACCGCTGCCCGCCGGCGCGCTGCTCGCCGGCCTGCCCATGGCGCGCCCCGATCCGGCCGGCCCGGAAGATGCGCTGCCGCTCGCCGCGCTCGCGCCCGCGGGTGTCATGGCCCGGCACCAGCAGCTCGTCGACGCGGTCCGCCTGTTCGAGAGCGGCGAGGCCGATCGCGCGATCAGCCTGATCGGCGACCTGCTGGAGGCAAGCCCGGATTGGGTGGAGGGCCATGTCGTCATGGCGCAGCTCCTCTCGCAGACCGGCTCCATCGTCGCCTTCGAGCAGTTCCTCACGGACACGATCCGCGCGGCGGGCGACGACATCGCGCTCAAGGTCTCCTGCCTGCGCCAGCTCAGCGAGGCCGGGCGGCACCATGCGGTGTTGGCCATGATCCCGGAGATGCGGCGGCGCGCGGGCGATCATCTCTTCTTCTCCCTGCTGGAGGCGATCGGCGCCAGCGAGACCGGCGATCTGGCGCGCGCCGACACGCTGTTCGCGCAGGCGGAGGGCCAGGGCGGCCTGCTGTCCCTGCCCCATGTGCGCCACCTCATCCGCCGGGGCGATGCGAGCCGGGCCGCGACGCTGGCCGAGGCGTTCGTCCATGCCCATCCGCGTCATCAGGGCGGCTGGGGCCTGCTCGCCACGGCCTGGCGCCTCACCGGCGACAGCCGCCATGGCTGGCTGGTCGAGCGCCCCGGCATGGTGCGCGCGGTCGATCTCGACATTCCGGCCGAGGCGATGGACGCGCTCGCCGCGCGGCTGCGCGTGCTGCATGTCGCGCGCTTCCACCCGTTCGACCAGTCGCTGCGCGGTGGCACCCAGACGGCCGGGCGGCTCTTCGCCCATGAAGATGCCGAGATCCGCATGATCCGCGCCGCCTTCCGCGCCGCCGTGCGCGACCATATCGACGCGCTGCCGCCGATGGAGCCGGGCCATCCGCTGCTCGGGCAGGATCGGGCGCGCTTCCATTTCTCCGATAGCTGGTCCGTGCGGCTGGTGGACGGGGGCTATCATGTCAGCCACTTCCACCCGCAGGGCACGCTCAGCTCGGCCTTCTATGTCACCTATCCGCGCGATAACCGCCAGACCGGCCACGCCGGCTGGCTCACCATCGGCGAGCCGCCCGAGTGCCTGGGCACCGGCCTGCCGCCGCTGCAAATGGTGGAGCCCCGCGTGGGCCGGCTGGTACTCTTCCCCTCCTTCCTGTGGCACGGCACCCGCCCCTTCCCGCGCGGCGAGCGCATGACCGTGGCCTTCGACACGGTGCTGGGCGACTCCTGATACAGTCAGTGCTCCTGCAAAAGCAGAAGCCAAAAGGCGGCGGGAAGTCGCGGGGTCTTGCGCAGGCAGGAACGCAGGATCGGACCCACATGCAAAAAGGGGCGGACCTCGCGGCCCGCCCCTTTCTCATTGCGATGATCCCGTGCGCGGATCAGAAGCGCGTGCTTGCCGACACCTTGAAGTAACGGCCCATCACGCCCTTGAAGTAGGTGACGACGCCACCGCCGGCCGGCGAGGGGAAGGGCGGCTTCTGGTTGAACAGATTCTCCGTCACGAAGCGCAGCGTGAACTTGTCCTGCACATTCACGCCCAGGCCCAGATCGACGAAGGCCACGCCATTATAGTGCGGATAGTCGTAGGTGTTCGCCGCCGCATCGGGATTGACAACCGCCGGACCGATATACTGCACCTGCGTATAGGCCAGGAACGGACCGTTCTCGTAGGAGAGGCTGCCAGTCGCCTTATGCTTGGAATAGCCCACGCCCCCACGCAGGGTCGTGAGATCGCCCAGGCCGATGGTCTGCTCCAGCTTGTCGACATACTGGTAGGACACCCGCAGGCCCACCCGGCTCTCCGCGCCCAGGAAGGGCGTGGGCCGCGTGTAGCTGAGCTGGCTGATGAGGCCGCGGAAGTCGTAGGAGGCGGCATTGCGGTAGCCAGTGCGCAGATATTCGACCTGGCCGTCCGGCCCGCGATCGATCGCGTCGCAGATCGACTCGTTGGGATAATTGACCGAGTCGTAGCAGGCATTCATCGTCTGCGTGCCGTCGATCGACAGGATCGCATTCTTGAGCGAGATGTTCACCCAGTCGACCGAGAGCGAGAGGCCGGGCACGAAGCGCGGCGTCAGGATGGCACCGATGGTCCAGCTATCCGCGACCTCGTTGTCGAGGTCCGGGTTGCCCGAGAGCGAGCTGTGCTGCGAGGCGTCCACGATGTTCGACTTGAAGTTCGGTTCCAGACCGGCCGCCAGGCAGTTCGCCTGACGCACGGCAGGGTTGGGGCCGTCGTTCAGATAGCGCGAATCGCACGGATCGTCCGCGAAGGAGAAAATCTCGCTGGTCGGGTTGAACAGCTCGGTCACCGCGGGCGCGCGGATGGCCCGCGTGAAGTTGCCGCGGATCGTGAGATCGGCGATGGGCTTCCAGCGGCCGCCGGCCGTCCAGGTGAGATCGCCGCCGGTCAGCGAATTGTCGACATAACGCGCCGCACCATTGACTTCGAGCAGGTTGAGGAACGGCACGTCCATGCTCGGCGACACGAGCGGGATGCGCAGCTCGCCGAAGATTTCGTCCGTATTATACTTACCCGAAACGGCGTCGATCGGGATCGAGCGGCCGTGCTGCGTGCGCGGCCCGGTCGGGTCCGTGGGATCGACGGCACCGTAGAAAAAGGCGCCCGGATCGAAATTGGCTTCTTCCTGCCGGTGCTCGTAGCCCAGCGCGAAGCTCACCTCGCTGCCGCCCCAGATGTTGAAGAGGCCGCCCGAGACGTCCGCCGTCACCACCCACTGCTTGTTGATGGCGGTGGGGTTGGCGATGGTCGTCATGTAATCGGCGACCGACTGGTCATTCTGCTGGCCGAACGGATTGAACGGTACGCAGGTGGCGCTGATGGTGGCGATGGGCGAATTCTCGGCGCCTGCGGGGCAACCCGCCAGCGCGTTCAGGAAGTTCTGCTGCACCAGCTCGCGGCTGCTGCCGACCGTCTTCGATTCGCCATAGTTGCCGACCACTTCCCAGCGCAGCGACCGGCCGCCCACATTGACGTTGCCGTCCAGCCCCAGCACGCCGCGATACAGCTCCACGGTGGTGGAACCCTGGCCGGAGATGATGTCGCTGTTGGCGCGGCCCAGGTAGAAATAATCCTGACCGGGCGCCGCATCCTCATAGGCTGCGATATTGGCGGCGATGGTCGCCCGAGCCTCCGCCGAGAGGAAGGGGTTGCTGAGCGGAATGATGAGATTGCCGCTGGGATCGCCGGCATCCTCGAACAGATAGCTGTTGTAGACCGGCTGGGCGCGCAGCTCGGTGCCCTTGGAGCGGGCATAGGCGAGTTCGCCGAACAGGCGGATGCCGTCCGTCAGCTCATAGTTGCCGCGCACATTGCCCACGAAGCGCTCGGTTTCCGTCAGCAGGTTCTGCACGGGCAGCAGGCTGAAGCCGTCGCCGCCGGCCGAGTTCACGACGCTGCCCGAAAGCTGGCCGAAATCGATGGGGACGAGATTGCCCTGCGCATCAAACCGCAGCGCCTGACCCGCGCCGTTCGCCACTTCACCGCCGAACAGGGGGATGAAATCGTCGACCAGCGGGATGCCATATTGCGACATGATCGCAATGCGGCGGTTGGTGATGAGCTCGTTGCTATAGGGATAGTCCGGGTCCGCCGGGGCCGCGAAGAAGCGGCCCTCGGCCGTGACAGCGCGGTCCGTGTAGAGCAGGCCGCCACTCTTGGTATATTCGGCGGCGACCAGGATGTTGCCGCGGCCGTCGCCGAAGCTGGTGCCGGCCAGGCCCGAGAAGCGATATTCCGGCGCATCGCCCTGCTCGGAGAGGCCATATTGCGCCTCCAGCTTCACGCCCTGGAAGCGGTCCTTGAGGATGATGTTGACGGTGCCGGCAATGGCGTCCGCGCCGTAGATGGGCGCACCACCGACCGCGATGGTCTCGATGCGGTCGACCAGCAGCGAGGGGATGGTGTTGAGATCGACCTGCGAGCCGGCATCCACCGGACCGAAGATCGACGCGGTGTTGGAGCTGACATAGCGGCGGCCGTTGACGAGAGTCAGCGTGCGCTGCGTGCCCAGGCCGAACATGTCGACGAAGGTCTGGCCGGCGCCGAAGCTGCCAGCCTGCGTGCCGACCGGATTGGCCGAGGGCGCGAAGGTGGGCAGGGCGCCCAGCGCGCTGCCGACATTGGTGAGGCCCAGGCCCTCGATCGCGTCCGACCCCACGGTGACGGTAGGCAGCGGCGTTTCGAGCGTGGACTTGGCGATGCGCGAGCCGGTGACGATGATGACGGCCTCGTCACCCTCATCGGCGGGCTGATCCTGGGCGATGGCCGGCGCGGCCAGCGTCAGGGCAGCGGCGGATGCGCTCAGCAGCGCCAGGGCACGCAGGGGACCGGCGGCGAACGGACGTTCAACTGACTTCATGATAGACTCCCTCGAAGCGCGTCGAAGGAGCCGGCGCCAGGCGCTGAATTTCCTTCGCGTGATGCACAAATTTTTAGGTGCTTTACGTTCGTGTAAAGTCCGTGGTTCCCAGACGCGCGCGCATTCGTTAACCTATTGTGACAATAACGTCACATGTATCGCAGATGAACGGTCACGGACCGCCGCGCCGGAAACGAAATTATATTTCGCAATATCATCTATTTATGAAACAATGGGTACGGAATAGGCGCGGATTCCGCAGTTTCGCTCCAAGCCGCTCGGCCCGCGCGCCGTGCGGCCGGCAGGCCCCGGTTCATTTTGCAGAAGCGAATTTTAAAATGCTGCATCGCAGCAAATCTGGGCACGCCTTACGTTAACGTAAGATTGTTACTCAGCTCCGGTCCGACTGCGCAACAAATGTCGCGGGGTCGATCCGGGCCTCCTCCCATTTCATGGACCAGTGGAGATGCGGGCCGCTGGCCCGGCCGGTGGCGCCGATCACGCCGAGCGGCTGCCCCTGCTTCACCACATCGCCCTGCTTCACCAGCAGGCGCTGGCTGTGGAGGAAGGCGCTGTTGAGACCCATGCCGTGGTCGAGCATGAGCAGATTGCCTTCCAGTGTGAAGGGCTCCTCGGCCGCGAGCGTCACCACGCCGTCGGCCGGTGCCACATAGGTGGTGCCGGCGCCGCCGGCGATGTCCATGCCGCTATGGTAGCTGCCCGGCGTGCCCCGATAGACGCGCTGCGCTCCGAACAGCCCGGAGACGCGCGCCTTGACCGGCCAGATGAATGCCTGCCGCCAGCCCTCGCTCTGCGTATAGGTGGCGCGCGCGGCGGCGATCCGCTCCAGCTCGGCGGCGCGGCGGCGCTGGAACTCCTCGCTGGTCTTGGCGCCGCCCAGCAGCGGGGCGTTGACCTGCTCGATGCGCCAATTGCCCGGCGCCACGGCCAGCCGCTGCTCGATATGGCTGTCATCATACATTTCCGCGCGCAGCACCGCCTCGGGGCCCGCATCGCGATCGAAGGCGATGATGAAGCGCCCATCCACCGCGAAATCGATGCGCCGGTCGCCGAATGTCAGCATCATGATGCCGCCCGGCACAGTGCCGAGCAGCGCGGCGCCCTGACGCGCCGGCCCGCTCAGGCGGAACGGATCGGGATCGTCGTCGTGCTGGGCGCCAGCGCGGCCGGCGAGGGGAAGCAGGAGGAGGCCCGAGACAAGGGCCCGGCGGGAAACCGTCATGACCATGGCTCCAGAATGGGGGCCATCGGCGCGCGATGCAAGCCATGCCGGCCGGTAATGCGGCCGACGGTGGCCTCGGTGCCGCGCGGCAGGGCGGAAAGCCGTGGAGCCCAAGGGCCAGCGGACAGCGCGAGCCGCCTCGGGCTCCTGCCTCCGCAGGAGTACCCCCAAACGGAAAGCCTCCAGGACAGATCGACATTTGGGAGATGGCGAGACGAGGCGGAGGCGACCACAGGTCAAAAAGGTGGGTTTTCGTGACCCGGAGCGCCGCGCACTTAAGGTAAGTGAGCACCGGAAGCGGCGGAAGGGCGCCATTTTGCAGGCCGCCGGAACGGGCGCCGCAGGCGTCCGAAGGGCAATGTCGATCCGTCCTAGCCCTCGCCGAACAGGTCCGATTGCCCGGACGCGGCACTCGCCGGTCTGCGGCGCGGCGGCGGTGTGGGCGCCGGGCCGGCCGAGGGCGCGGGCGGGCTGGCGCCGCCAATGGCCGCGCCGACCTCGTCATCATGGAATTTGAGCGTCACATGCCCTGCCCCCCGCGCCTGCGCGGCGCTGCGCACCAGCCGGTCCCCGGCCATGACCCGCGCAAAGCCACGCGAGAGCGGCGCGTCCGGGTCGAGCGACTGGGCGAGGCGCCAGAGCGCCGTCAATTGCCCGCGCGCCTCCGCCAACCGCCGCTCGACCAGCACGGGCGAGAGGCGCACACGCGACAATCTTTCCTGCGCCCGTTCGCCCTGCGCGCGCAACAGCGACGGCCGCAACGCGCCGGAGACATCCGCCAGCTCGTGCCGCGCCTGGGCAAGCCGATGGGAAAGGCCGCGCCGCAGCCGCTCGCCCAGATCGTCGGCGCGCTGGCGGGCAGGCGCGAGCAGCAGGTCGGCCCGGGGCATCAGGCGGCGCTGCGCCTCCAGCCGCTCGCGCCCGCGCTCCATCCCGCGCGCCACGCAGCGGCCCATGCGCGCCTGATATTCCGCCACTTGCGCGAGCAGCTCGGCGCGGACCGGCACAGCCATCTCGGCGGCGGCAGTGGGCGTAGGCGCGCGCAGGTCCGCCGCGAAATCGCACAGGGTCGTGTCCGTCTCGTGGCCCACGGCGGAGATGACGGGAATGGGCGATTCGGCAACGGCGCGCACCACCGCCTCCTCGTTGAAGGCCCACAGATCCTCGATGGACCCGCCACCGCGCGCCACGATGAGCACGTCCGGCCGGGGCACGGGCCCGCCGGGGGGAATCGCGCCGAAGCCGCGCACGGCGCGGGCGACCTGCGCGGCCGCGCCCTCGCCCTGCACCAGCACCGGCCAGACCAGCACATGGCTGGGGAAGCGATCGGCCAGGCGATGGAGAATGTCGCGGATGACCGCGCCGGTGGGCGAGGTGACGACGCCGATCACGCGCGGCAGCACGGGGATGGGCCGGCGCCGGGCCGGATCGAACAGACCCTCGGCGGCCAGGCTTGCCTTCAGCCGCTCGAAGAGCTGCATGAGCGCGCCCTCGCCGGCCAGCTCCATGCTCTCGATGACGATCTGATATTTGGAGCGCCCCGGATAAGTGGTGAGCTTGCCGGTGGCGATCACCTCGACCCCGTCCTGCGCGGCGAAGGCGAGGCGCCCCGCCGTGCCCTTCCACATCACCCCGTCGATCACCGCGCCATCGTCCTTGAGGCAGAGATAGACATGGCCCGAGGCGGCGCGCTTGAAGCCGGAAATCTCGCCGCGCACGCGGACATGGCCGAAACGGTCCTCCACCGTGCGCTTGAGCAGGCCGGACAGCTCCGAGACGCTGAGCGGCGCGAGATTGTTCCCCTGGCGCTCCTGCGCTAACAGGCGGCCGGACATCTCCTCATCGAAAGAATTTTCGGCCATGAACATCCTTCTGCTGGGCGGCGGCGGTCGCGAACATGCCCTCGCCTGGAAGCTGGCGCAATCGCCGCGCTGCGACACGCTCTATGCGAGCCCGGGCAATCCGGGGATAGCGCAGGCCGCCACGCTGGTCGACCTGGACCTTGCCGATCATGCGGCGGTTGCGGCCTTCTGCGCGGAAAAAGCGATCGGCCTCGTGGTCGTCGGCCCGGAAGCGCCGCTGGTCGACGGCATTGCCGATTCGCTGCGCGCGGCGGGCGTGCCCGTCTTCGGCCCCGGCAAGGCGGCGGCGCAGCTCGAAGGCTCCAAGGGCTATACCAAGGATCTGTGCGCGCAGGCCGATATCCCCACGGCAGGCTATGTGCGCTGCACCAATCGGGCGGACGCACTGGCGGCACTGGGCGGCTTCGGCCTGCCGGTGGTCATCAAGGCGGACGGACTGGCGGCCGGCAAGGGCGTCATCATCGCCCAGACGCGGGACGAGGCGGACGCGGCCATTGCCGACATGTTCGACGGGAGCTTCGGCGCATCCGGCGCGGAAGTGGTGATCGAGGAGTTCCTCACCGGCGAGGAAGCGAGCTTCTTCGCGCTCACGGATGGCAGCGCGGTGATGGCCTTCGGCTCGGCGCAGGATCACAAGCGCGTGGGCGATGGCGACACCGGCCCCAATACCGGCGGCATGGGCGCCTACAGCCCGGCGACGGTGCTGACCCCGGCACTGGAAGCGCGGGTGATGGACGAGATCATCCGCCCCACCGTCGCGGCCATGGCGGCGCGCGGCACGCCTTATTCCGGTGTGCTCTTCGCGGGGCTGATGCTGACGGCGCAGGGGCCCAAGCTCATCGAATATAATTGCCGGTTCGGCGATCCCGAATGCCAGGTGCTGATGCTGCGGCTGGAAAGCGACCTCGTCGACCTGCTGCTGGCGGTGGCGCAGGGCACGCTGGCGCAGGCGGCGCCGCCGGTGCTGGCGGACAAGCCGGCCCTCACGGTCGTCATGGCCGCGCGTGGCTACCCCGGCACGCCGGAAAAGGGCGCGCCCATCGCGCTGCCGCGGGACGGCGCGGACGCGCTGGTGTTCCATGCCGGCACGGCGCTGCAAGAGGGCGCGCTCGTCGCCAGCGGCGGCCGCGTGCTCAGCGTGACCGCGCGCGGCGACACGGTGACGCAGGCGCAGGCGGCGGCTTATGCGCTGGTCGACCGCGTCCACTTCCCCGGCGGCTTCTGCCGGCGCGACATCGGCTGGCGCGAGGTCGCGCGCGAAGCGCAAGGCTGACGCGCCCGGCTTTTACGGCCTCTCAATATGTTGCCCCGATAAAGGGGCGCAGGAGAGGAGCCAGACTATTGGCCGTCGCATTATCACCGCAACTGCATGACGCGCTCGCGCTTTATGCCGAGCTTGAACAGGCCGTCATTTCCGCCGGCCGTCGGTCCGACCCTGATCGCAAGCTCGCTCTGGTCCGGGCGCGCCGCAAATTCGCCGAACAGCTCGGCCGGATCGGCCTGCTCATCATCCAGGACCGGCAGCTCGCCGCGACCCCGCAGGTGCAGAAGGACATGAGCCAGCGCTTCACGACCTTCCGCTATGCGATGGGCCAGCACCAGGCCAACTGGCCGGCGGTACGGATCGACGAGGACCCGCGGGGCTATGCCCAGTCCGCCTGGGAGGCCTATTCCAAGTCCGACCAGTTCTGGGGATGGTGCCTCGCCAATCTGGATTTCCGCCACCCCATCGCGCGGCCGGACCGGATCGTCTCGCCGGAAGGGCCGCGCTTCAGGCACGATTAGATCGATTGGACGGGGCGGCGTTCAGTCCCGCGCCATCGCGACGAGCAGCTTGTCGATCTTGCGTCCGTCCATGTCCACAATCTCGAAGCGCCAGCCCTGTTCGCTGAAATGGTCGCCCTCCTGGGGCAGGCGGCGCAGCACGGCGAGGGCGAAGCCGGCGACGGTGGCATAGTCGCGCTCCTCATCCAGGCTCAGGTCCAGCCGGTCGGCCAGCGCGTCGATGGGCATCTGGCCGGAGACGAGCAGCGAGCCGTCCTCGCGCTCGACCACCAGCGGATCGTCATAATCGTCCATCACCGAGCCGAACTCGCCGGCAATGGACGCGAGCAGGTCCGCCGGCGTCACGATTCCCTCGAAATGCCCATATTCGTCATGGACCATGAGCATGGGCACATCGGCCTCGCGCAGTACCTTGAGCGCATCCATGGCATCCACCTGATCGGGCACGATCGCCGCCGGGCGCATCAGCGCGCGCGGATCGAGCGGCTCGCCACGGGAGAGCGCGGCCACCACGTCGCGCGCCTGGACGACGCCGATAATGTCCTCCACCCGCCCCTGCGCCACGGGCAGGCGCGTGTGCTGCATCTCGGCGAGGCGCGCGCGCAGTTCCTCCGCCGGGGCGTCGGCGTCGATCCAGTCGACCTCGTTGCGCGGCGTCATCACTTCGCGCACCGGCCGGTCGGCCAGACGCACCACGCCGGAGATGATCGCCCGCTCGCTCTCCTCGATCACGCCCTGCCGGGTCGCCTCCGCGACGATGAGCTGCAATTCCTCCACCGTCACATGATGGGGCGACTGCCCCTTGACGCGGAACAGGCGGAAGATAAGCGCGCTCGATCGCTCCAGCAGCCAGACCAGCGGCGCCGTCACGCGCGCGAGCTGCACCATGGGCGGCGCGGTGAGCACCGCCAGCGGCTCGGGATTGCGCAGCGCATATTGCTTGGGCACCAGCTCGCCGATGATGAGCGAGACATAAGTGGTGAGCACGATCGCCGCGCCGAAACCCAGCGTGCGCGCCGTCTCGACCGAGAAGCCGAGCACGCGCAGCGCATCGCCCGCCGGGCCACCCAGCTTCTCGCCGGAGAAGGCGCCGGCCAGCACCGAGATGCCGGTAATGCCGATCTGCACCGTGGAGAGGAAGCGCCCCGGATCGGCGCCGAGGTCCAGCGCCGCCTGCGCCCCGCGCCGGCCCGCCTTGGCCATGGCCTGCAACCGCGGACGGCGCGCCGAGACGATGGCCAGCTCCGACATGGCGAACAGGCCGTTCAAGGCAATGAGCCCCAGCACGATCAGCAGATCGAACCAGGGAAATGCGGGCATGAGGGCTGGGCTGGGCATGAGCGTGCGGGTCCTTCTGCCCGCTTTCCGCCCGCCCGACAACTGGTTGCGCGCATGGTTGCGCCGGGGGGCCGTTCAGGGAGCCTTCAGCCGCCGCATGCGTTCCGTTCCCGGCCCCACCCCCCGGGCTGAAAAATATGGGAGAAGAACAATGAACAGGACCCTTCGCACTTCCGCCGCGCTGGCCGCGCTGGCATCCGCCCTCACGCTCGCCGGCTGCGTCACCAACCCGGAAACCGGCAATCAGCGCATCTCCCGCGCCGGCATCGGCGCCATCGGCGGCGCGCTGGGCGGCTATCTGCTGGGCGACGTGATCGGCGGGCGCAACGACCGCACCGAGAAGATCGTGGGCGCGGGCATCGGCGCCATCGCGGGCGCAGGCGTGGGCTATTATATGGATGAGCAGGAGAAGAAGCTGCGCGCCCAGACCGCCGGCACTGGCGTGGACGTGGTGCGCCAGGGCGACGAGCTGCTGCTGCGCATGCCCTCCGGCATCACCTTCGGCACCGACCAGTCCGCCATCCAGTCGCAATTCTATCCCACGCTCAATCAGGTGGCCGACACGCTCAAGCAATATCCCAAGACCGCCATCGACGTGCTCGGCCACACCGATTCGACCGGCAGCGAGAGCTACAACCAGGCTCTCTCCGAACGCCGCGCCCGCAGCGTGGCGGATTATCTCGCCGGCCAGGGCGTGCAGAGCGTGCGCATCGCCACGCGCGGCTATGGCGAGTTGCAGCCCATCGCCAGCAACGAGACGGAGAGCGGGCGCGCGGAGAACCGCCGCGTGGAAATCCGCATCACGCCGGCCGTGGAGGGCTGAGGGCGCGTCCTCATCGGCCTATGACGACATTGAGGCGGGGCGCTACGCACAGATCCATGGCGCCTCGCTCGTCACCCCGGCGCAGGCCGGGCGAACCTTCCGGCAGCACGGCACGACGGATCGGGCGACCCATGGACCCCGGCCTGCGCCGGGGTGACGGTCGGGACAGGGACTGCGGTGCTCCTGCGCAGGCGGAACCTCCCTACAAGGCCCTCCCCGCAAAATCCCGCGCAAACCCGGCTTGCCGGACAACGTCTAGAAAAGCTGGCTTCCGCGCAGCCCATCGACCACGAACTGAACGGCGAGCGCGGCGAGGATGACGCCGAGCACGCGGGTGATGACGGCCTCCACCTGTTGGCCCACCAGCCGCATCAGCGGGCCGATGGTCAGCAAGGCGGCGCCGAGCAGCAACAGGTTGGCGAGCAGCGCGGCCAGCACCACCAGATTCGCCTCCAGGCCCTGGGCGCGGGCCATGAGCAGCATGATGGCGGCGATGGAGCCGGGGCCGGCGATCATCGGCATGGCCATGGGGAAGATGGAGACATCCTCCACCTCCGGCGTCTCGCGGATTTTCTGGAGCCGATCCTCGCGGCGCTGGGTGCGCTTCTCGAACACCATTTCCATGGCGATGAAGAACAGCATGATGCCGCCGGCGATGCGGAAGCTGTCGAGATCGATGCCCAGCAGGGCGAGCAGCGGTTCGCCGATCCAGGCGAAGCCGAGCAGGATAAGCGTGGCCGTCACCACGGCGCGGATCGCCATCGCGCGGCGCTGGGCCGGCGTGGCGCCATCGGTGAGGCCATAGAAGATGGGCGCGCAGCCCGGCGGATCGATGACCACGAAGAGCGAGACGAAGGCGGTAAGGAACAGCTCGATCATGGCGTGCCGGACGCGAAGCGGTCATCCAGCAGGATGAGGTCCGCGCCGCCATAGCGGATGGCGACGGTGAGCGCGCGGGCGCCGTCCGCCTGGGTCTCCCATTGCCAGCGCAGCGTGCCGTCCACCGACTGGCCGGCCCCGCTCGGTGGCGGCGGATCGGCAATGCGCACGATGGGGAGCCGCGCGCGCCCGGCGCGCCGCGCATCCCGCCGGGGATCGCGGTCATTGGGGTCCGCGCCGGCTCCGGGGCCGCGCCGCGCCGGGCAATCGGCAACCTTGCCTTCCACACCCCTGAGGGCGTCCGCGTCCACATCCTCGCCCGCATTGGCATTGGCATTGGCATTGGCGTCGCGCGTGGGCGCGCTCGTGGTCCAGTCCAGCAGCCATTTGAAGCTGCCGTCATTCTGCCGGCGCCAGAGCGTGACATAACCGCCCGCGCCGCCATCCGGCCGCGCGACATGGCCGAGCGCCACGCCATAGCCGCCATCGCAGGACATGAAGACGCGGTCGGCCATGCCGCCGCTCGGCACCCGTGCGGCGTTGCCGCGCTTCTTGAGCCAGCTCTGGGCATTGACGATGCCCGGCACGAACAGCACGGCATCCTTGTCCGCCGTCTTGCGCAGGCCAGCCATTGCGCCCTGCTCGCGCGCCAGCTTGGCACGGGCCATCTCGGCCGCGACGATGGCGCTCGGGTCGGCGCCGGGCAGCAGGGCAAGGCCCTGTCCCGCGCGGCTCAGCGTGAAATCATTGGGCTGCGCGCCCGCCGCGCTCGCGCCCGCAAGAAGCGCGAGCAGAGCGAGGCGGGCGGCAGCGCGGGTCAAAGCCCGGCGGGGGCGGGCAGGCCGGCACGGGCGTGCGCGGCGACCAGCGTGTTGCGCAGCAGCACGGCGATGGTCATGGGGCCGACGCCGCCCGGCACCGGCGTGATGGCGCCGCAATGGGCGATAGCCTCGGCCGTGGCGACATCGCCAACGATCCTGGACTTGCCTTCCTCCTCGGCCGGCACGCGGTTGATACCCACGTCGATCACGGTGGCGCCCGGCTTGATCCAGCTTCCCTTCACCATCTCGGGACGGCCGACCGCCGCGACCACGATGTCCGCGCGGTGGACGACATTGGCGAGATCGTGCGTGCGGCTGTGCGCGATGGTGACGGTGCAGCTCTCGCCGAGCAGCAGCGCCGCCATGGGCTTGCCGACGATGTTCGAGCGGCCGATGACGACCGCTTCCTTACCGGAAAGATCGCCCAGCTCATCCTTGAGCAGCATGAGGCAGCCAAGCGGCGTGCAAGGCACCAAAGCGGTGGGATCGCCCACGGCGAGCTTGCCGGCATTGACGACATGGAAGCCGTCGACATCCTTGGCCGGGTCGATCTTGGCGATGACCTCCGCATCGTCTAGATGCTTGGGCAGCGGGAGCTGCACCAGAATGCCGTCCACGCTGGGGTCGCCGTTCAACTCCTCGACCAGCTCCAGCAGCTCTTCCTGGCTGATGGTGGCCGGGCGCTTGAACTCCAGGCTCTCCATGCCGACCTCGACGGTCGCCTTGCCCTTGGAGCGCACATAGACGCTGCTCGCCGGGTCCTCGCCCACCAGCACCACCGCCAGGCCCGGCTTGCGCCCGGCCTTCGCCACGAAATCCTCAACGCCCTTCGCCACGCGCCCGCGCAGCGTCTCCGCGAAGGCCTTGCCGTCGATCGTCTTGCCCAAAGTCATGTCTCGTTCCGCTCCTTGCTGGCGATCTCTTTCAATTGATCCTCGGTTGCCGGTGTGCAGTCCGCAAGCCGCAGGCGCTTTAGCCTGTTGGTGTCCCCTGTCTCCAGCAAAATCGACGATGGCGGCACGCGCAAAGCCTTGGCCAGCAGGGCGATGAGCGCGGCATTGGCGCGGCCCTTGTCGGGCGGGGCGGTGACGCTCGCCTGGAGCCAGCAATTGCCCTGCGCATCCGTGAAGACGCCGCCGATGCGCGCGCGGGCGGCCCGGGGCGTGAGGCGCAGGGCGAGAATGAGGTCGGCGCCGGCGCGGCGGATCGGCATGGTCGGCGCGAACCTCCCCTTTAGGACGGATCCGTCCTAGAGCACGGCCTGCGCGACGGCGGGCAGCACGGCCCGTTGCAGGATGATGATGATGATGAGCACGACCATGGGCGAGAGATCGAGCGCGCCCAGATCCGGCATGATCCGGCGGATCGGCCGGTAAAGCGGCTCGGTCAGCCGATCGAGCGCGATCCAGATGCTGCGGATGATCTCATTGCTGGTGTTGATGACATTGAAGGCAATGAGCCAGCTCAGGATCGCCTGCACGATGATGATCCACCATGCGACGTTGAGGAGGATGAACATCGTTTCGATGAGCGCGACGGCCATGATCGTTCCTGTGCCTGTGTACGGAAGAGGGAGTCTAGCGCAGCTAATACAGTGCCGACAAGGGGGGCCGCTCCCGGTCCGGGAGAAGGCCCCGCCCCACCCCCTTCGCCGGAGGGCGGGGCAAAGGCGATTACTGCCGCACCAGCGTGCCCGCGCCGCGATTGGTGAAGACCTCCAGCAGCATGACATGCGGCACGCGCCCATCCAGGATGACCGCCGCCTCCACGCCGCCCTGCACCGCCTTCACGCAGGTCTCCACCTTGGGGATCATGCCGCCCGAAATGGTGCCGTCCGCCACCAGCCCCTCGATGCGGGCGGGGTCGAGATCGGAGAGCAGGGCCTTGTCCTTGCCGAGCACGCCGGGCACGTCGGTGAGCAGGAAGAAACGCTTGGCCTTGAGTTCGGCGGCGATGGCGCCGGCCATGGTGTCGGCGTTCACATTGTAGGTGTGCCCGTCCGCGCCAATGCCCACCGGCGCCACCACGGGGATGATGCCGTCGCTCGACAGGCTGTCCAGGATGCGCCGGTCGACCCGCACCGGATCGCCCACGAAGCCCAGGTCCACATTGCGCTCGATGCCGCTGTTGGGATCGGGCGCGCGCTTGTCGCCCACTTTCTCGCACAGCACCAGATTGCCGTCCTTGCCCGAGATGCCCACCGCGCGGCCGCCCGCCTGCGCGATCCAGCCGACGATCTCCTTGTTGATGGAGCCGGCCAGGACCATCTCGGCGATCTGCGCGGTCTCCTTGTCGGTAACGCGCAGGCCGTTCACGAACTTGCTCTCCACGCCCAGCTTCTTGAGCATGGCGCCGATCTGCGGGCCGCCGCCATGGACGACGACCACATTGATGCCCACCATCTTCATGAGCACCACATCCTCGGCGAAATCGCGCGCCGCCTCGGGATCGCCCATGGCATGGCCGCCATATTTCACCACGAAGGCCTCGCCGGCATAACGCTGCATATAGGGCAGCGCCTCGGTGAGGGTTTCCGCCTTGGCGAGCAGCGCGGGGTCGGGCGCGTGATTGTCCGTCATGGAAAGAGAGGTCCTTCTGCGGCCGGGACGCCGGGCGGCGTCCGCGAAGACATGGATGGGCGGCGGCGGGGCACGGACGGCACCCCTGCCACGAGCGCCCTTATCGGCTTTGCCGCCGCGCGGAAAGGGGCTCTCCGAACGGCCGCGCACGCAGGACGACGCACCCCCTTGAAGTTGACGCTGCGTCATCGGCTAAACCCTCCCCATGACCGATTCGCTCGACATCGCCCAGGTCGCCCGATTGACCGGCCTTTCCGCCCGCGCCCTGCGCTTCTACGAGGCGCGCGGGCTCGTGACGCCGCTGCGCACGGCATCGGGCCGGCGCCATTTCGGCCCGGCCGAGATGGAACGGCTGCACCTGATCGTCGCGCTGAAGGGCGCGGGGCTGAGCCTCGCCCAGATCCAGCGCATCACCGCCGGGCGCACGCTCGACCTGCGTGCGATGGTGACGGCGCAGCGCGACGCGCTCGACGCGCAGGCCCGCAAGATCGACGACGCGCGCGCCCTGCTCACGCATATCCTGTCCCGCATCGATCGCAGCGAGCCCATCGATGCCGCGACCTTCTGCTCGCTGATCCGACAAGGAGACCAGCTCATGTCCGAACAGAAATGGAAGGATGTCACCGCGCGCTACATGGATGCGGCCCAGCTCGACGCCTTCAACGAGGCCGCCGCGCGTCTGCCCGCCGACTTCGACAATGCCGCCCATGGCGCCAAATGGAAGGATCTGGGCGCGCGCATCAAGGCCGCGCTGCCGATGGACCCGGCCAGCCCACAGGCGCAAGCCTTCCTCGACGAGTGGGATGCGCTGCTGGCGCCCTTCCTGGCCGTCGCCACGCCGCAGATGCTGGCGGGCGTGCGCAACCTCTATGCGAATATCGAGGATTGGGAGAGCGAGGCCGATCCCGGCTTCGACGCCGAGGTGTTCCGCTTCCACCAGGCGGCGGCGCTGGCGCGCGAGGCCATGAAGGAAGATTGATCCCCGGTGGCCGGTCGCGGGCAACAAGGCCATCGGCCGGCCGTCGGGCTTCGCCTTCTCAGCGGGTCGGCACCGGCTCCTCGCCGGCATAATCGTAGAAGCCCCTGCCGGTCTTGCGGCCCAGCCAGCCGGCCTCGACATATTTGACCAGCAGCGGCGCCGGCCGATATTTGGGATCGCCGGTGGTCGAATGAAGCACCTTGCAGATCTCCAGACAGGTATCGAGCCCCACGAAATCGGCGAGAGTCAACGGGCCCATGGGATGGTTGAGGCCCAGCATCACGGCATTGTCGATGTCGCGCATCGTGGCGACGCCCTCGCCCAGGGCAAAGATGGCCTCGTTCAGCATCGGCAGCAGGATGCGGTTGACGATGAAGCCGGGCGAATCGAAGGCATGAACCACCTGCTTGCCGAGCGCGCGGGCAAAGCCGTCCACGGCCTCGACCGTCGCGTCGGCCGTGCCCAGGCCCCGGATCACTTCGACAAGCTGCATCACCGGCACCGGATTGAAGAAATGCACGCCGATGAAGCGCGCGGGATCGGCGCTGGCCTGCGCCAGCCGGGTGATGGGGATGGACGAGGTGTTGGTGGCAAGGATGGCGTCGGCGCGCAGCAGCGGCGCGACCTGCGCGAAAATGGCGCGCTTCACCTCCTCGCGCTCGGTCGCCGCCTCGATCACCAGATCGCAGTCGCCCAGCGGCGGCGCCTCGCCGATCGGCGTAATGCGGACCAGCGCGGCCTGCGCCAGGTCCGCCTCCAGCTTGCCGTTCTCGACGGCGCGCCGCAGCCGCTTGCCGACGCCGGCCTTGCCCTGCTCCGCGCGGGCCAGGTCCACATCGCGCAGCAACACCGCGAATCCGGCCTGTGCGCATACCTGCGCGATGCCCGCGCCCATCTGTCCCGCGCCGATCACGCCTACGGTTCGCATCGTCACCTCCCTGAAACGGCCCTGGAGCTGGCAGGCGGAGCCCGGCGGCGGGCAGCGCGTGCGCACGCCTCGTCCCGATGAGCGACCGCTCTACCCCTCTCTTCGCAACTGCATTATGACGGGGGCAATGACAAGCCCGGCCTCCCGCTTCCTGCTGCTCCTCGCCGGACTGACCGGCGTCCAATCCGCGACGGCGCAGACGCCCGCCGCGCCGCCTGCCGTCCCTGCCCTGCCGGTGCTCGTGCCAGCGCCCGATCCGCCGGCGCTGGGGCGCGTGCGCCTGTTCGAGGATTGGGCGGTGGGCTGCGACAACCGGCTGAGCTGCACCGCCGTCTCGCTGCTGCGCGCGAATGTGGGGGGCAGCGGGGACGAGGTCTATTCCGTGCTGGTGTGGGTCGAGCGGGCCGGCGGGCCCGACGGCCCGGCCACCATCGAATTCGCGGGCGCTTATGATCTGCGCGGCAAGATCGACCTGTTCGTGGACAATGAGGAAGCGGGGCAGCTCACCGCCACGCGCGACACGGCGCGCGCCACCGGCGAGACCGCGCTCAAGCTGATCCGGCGGCTGGGCAGCAGCTATGCGCTCGATCTGCGCCAGGGCAAGGCGGCATTGGCCACGCCCTCGCTGAGCGGCCTCGCCCAGGCCTTGCGCTACATCGACGAAGTGCAGGGCCGCATCGGCAGCGAAGGCGCGCTCGCCGCCATCGGCGACCGGCCGGCGGACCAGGCGCGGCCCTTGCCTGCCCCTGCCATGGTGCCGCTGGCGGCGGACGGCCCGCCGCCCGAGGGGCCGGTGACGCTGAACGCGCAGGAGCAGGAGGCCGCGCGCGCGCTCGCGCAATGCGGGGGGCGAACGCGCAACGTCCTCTCCATCGAGGCCCATGCGCTGGACCGCAATCATGTACTGGTGCTGCTGCCCTGCGACATGGGTGCGGACAATGTCTCCAGCATCGCTCTGGTCGCCAGCGGCGAACCGGGCGCACGCCGGTTCGCGGTGGCGCGCTTCGACCTGATGCCGGGCGCCTCCGGCGAGCCGGGCACGCCACCGCTCATCGTCAACGCCCAGTGGAACCCCACGCGCGCCGCGCTCTCCAGCTTCGCGCGCGGGCGCCCGCTCGGCGATTGCGGCACCAGCGAGACCTATCGCTGGGACGGCGCCATGTTCCGCCTCACCGAGGCGCGCGCCATGCCGGTGTGCCGGGGCGCCTGGGAATGGCCGATCGTCTGGTCCGCCGTGGCCGACGACAGCACCACCGTCACCGCCGCGGCCGCCGCCGGCCAGCGCGCGCCGCGCTGAAGACCATGGGCGACGCCCCGCCCGCGCTCATCATGACGGTGCCGCCGCCCGCGACATTCCGGCTGGAACAGCTTGGCGAGCCCGATTCGCCGGCCATCCTCTTCTCCACAGCCGAGTCCTGTCCGCTCGGCGCGGACGGCGAGATCGTCGTCTGCGGGCGGCGGCTCCAGAGCGATCGGCTGGGCGAGCCGCTGCCGCCCGTCCCCACGCTGATGGACGAGGTGACCGACAAGCTGCATTTCAACATCGGCCCGATCATGATCGGTTCGCGCCGGGGCGCCGACGGCCAGACCAGCTTCGGCATCGGCATCCGCTTCTGAAGGGGATGAGCGGCACGCAGGCACGCGGGGGGCGGGGAAAAGGAATGTGCAAACCAGCGCGGCGACAGATCCCGTCGAGCCCAAGGCAAGCGAAGGTCAACGGCCCGCCTTCCTCTTCAAGCCCTGAAGGGAGGAGGAACGTCCTTCGACAAGCTCAGGGATGCACGGCGCTACTGGTAGAGTCCGTGCTCCTGAGCAGGGAGCCCAAGGCCCACCGGCAGGGCATGACCGCTCTGGGCTCCTGCCTGCGCAGACAGCACAAGATCGGCTCAGGACGAACGGCGTTAAGGGAAACCCACATGCAAAAAGGGGGAGCGGCGCGCCTGCCCCGCTCCCCCATGAATTGCCCGCCTGACGGCGTTACTGCTTGCCGGCCACCGAATAGGTGATGGCGGCGTTGCGCGTCTTCTGGAACTCGGGGACGGTCATGCCCTTGAAGGCGGCATAGACGTCGATATTGCCGATGCCGAGCACGGCGGCCATCTTCTCCAGCATGAAGAAAATGACGCCATAGTGGATCATGCCGATCCAGTCGCGGCGGCGGATGAGGTCCTTCTCTTCGTCCGTGAGGTCGGACTCGGCGAACAGGCTCTCCTGATCCTCGACGAAGCGCTTGCGGAACGCCGGTTCGATCAGGCGGTGGAGAAAATGGTTCATCCGAAAGCCCTTGACCGCGCGGTCGATGGTGAAGGGATAGGTGCCCTCGATCTCCTCGACGCCGGCCAGCTCGCGCTTGGCGCGGGCGCGCAGCGCCTCGTCGCTCTCGGCCGGCGGGGTCGGATCGCCCAGATCCTCGAACAGCATGGTCGCGATGGCGGTCATGGAGGGGAGGAAATAGCTCTGGTGGAGCTTGTTCACCTTCTCCGAGAGCGCGCCGCGCATCAGCAGCCACATCACCACCTCGGCGCCTTCCCAGCCGCCCAGCTTGGCGAGATCGGTCACGGTGGCGCTGAGCAGCGACGTGGGGTCGTTGGTCAGCTTCTCCATGAACTCCATGTCCCAGGCGGTGTTGTTGAAACCCGCGCGCTCGCCATGGACCTGGTGCGAAAGGCCGCCGGTGCCGGCGATCACCACCTTGATGTCCTTGGGATAGCTCTGGATCGCGCGGCGCAGCGAGCGGCCGAAATCCCAGAAGCGCTTGGCCTTGGGGATGGGGTGCTGGAGCACGCCGCACTGGAGCGGCACGAGGCGGCAGGGCCAGCCATGCTCATGCTCAAGCAGCACCGAGAGCGGCGAGAAGGCGCCATGATCGAGCCCCATGCCCTGCCAGTAGGCCAGGTCGAACTCGTCGGCGACCATGCACTCGGCGATGTGCTTGGCCAGATCGGGATCGCCCTTGATCGCGGGCAGGTCGCGCTGGCCGCCGCCTTCGTCCGCCGGCGAATATTCCTCGCCCACGCCAAGCGCGAAATGCGAGTAATGCGTGAAGAAGGACGTCATGTGATCGTTGTAGACGTAAAGGATCACGTCCGGCTTCTCGCGGGCGAGCCACTGCTTGACCGGCTCGAACCCCTCGAAGATCGGCGCCCAGACCGGGTCATCGAACTTCTTCGCGTCATGCGCGAAGGCAATGGTGGGTGTGTGGGAAACGGCGAAGCCGCCGATGATCTTAGCCAAAGGACCTCTCCTTACCAACGTCTGGGGCCACGGAATCGCCCCGGATGGATATGCTGCACTTCGCATGAAATTTGTATGCTAAGCAAACGGAATTCCTTGATCTGACGCAAAGGGGGCGCGGACGCCGCGCGGCTTATCCGGCCGGTTCGGGCGGCGGCGCGGGCAGATGCGCCATATGCTGCGAGGGAAAGGGTGCGACCAGCCGGGCGGCCTCCTTCCAGGGCGCGGCGAGCCAGGTCTCATGATCCTCGGCATGGAGGATGACGGGCATGGCGGCCGCCCCGCTCACGGCGCCGATCAGCCGATTGGGCGCGCAGCCGAGCAACGCGAAGCTGGGCACCTCGCTGTCGCGCCAGATGCCGGCGAGCGCGAAGAGCGGCGTGGCGGACAGGGCGAACCAGTGCTGCGCGCGCCCGCCCGTCGCCGGGTCCCGCCCCGGCCCCCATTTGCGGAAGGCCGTGACCGGCACGAGGCAGCGCAGTTCGGAATGGCGCAGCGTGCCGATCCAGAAGGGACTTTCCAGATTGCGGACGTGGAGCACGGGCGGCCCGGCCAGCGCCGCGACGCGGGGCGGCGGCGGCACACCCCATTGGCGCGGCATCAGATGGCGCATCCGGTCGCGGCTCCGCACGATGACCGGCGCATAGCCGCCGGGCGCGACGGCGCCGCCCCGCCAGGGGTCCGCGCCGGCCTGCGCGCCGAATCGCGCGGCGATCTCGCGCGCGGTCGCGTCGAGGCGATAGAGGTCGGTCATGGCGGCGCGGCGTCTCCCTTGCGCGCCCTTGTCGCCCATCCGCCGGGGCGCGGGCAAGCGCCGCCTTGTGGACGGTGCCGCCCGGCTGTGGCAGGCAGGGGCCATGCACCTTGCCTTCCTTCCCCGCGCCGGCGGACCCTGCACCCGATGAGCGGCGCGCGCGCCCTTATCGAGCGGCTCGGGCTGATGCCCCACCCCGAAGGCGGCTGGTATCGCGAGACCTGGCGCGCGCCGGAGGCGGAAGGCGAGCGTGGGCACGCCACCGCCATCCATTTCCTGCTGGAGCAGGGTCAGCGCTCGCACTGGCACCGGGTCGACGCCACCGAGATCTGGCTATGGCATGCTGGCAGCCCGCTGCGCCTCGATATCGCGCCGGATGAGCGCGGCCCGGTGCGCACGCACTGGCTGGGCGGCAATCCGCTGGCGGACGAGCAGCCGCAATTCGTCATTCCGCCCGATCACTGGCAGGCCGCTTATGCCGGGACGGGCTGGGCGCTGGTGAGCTGCGTGGTGGCGCCGGCCTTCCGTTTCTCCGGCTTCACGCTGGCGCCGCCGGACTGGGCGCCGGGCGGCGACCCGTCCTAGCGGCACCCCCCGCGCGGCTCAGAAATCGAAGACCAGCGTGGCGCGCGTCGACGTGTCGGTCGACTGACGACCGATGGGCGGATCGGTTTCCTTCTGCACGTTGAACGAGAGCCGGCCGGAAAGCTTGCCGCTGAGTTTCGCCGTGAGCGCGCTGGTCGCATTGATCGTGGTGTTCTCGTCGCCCGTCAGCACAGACGCATTCTGCGTGAACTGCATCCCGGGGTTCATCTGCCAGCGATAGGCCAGCGAGAAGCGCGCCGCGAAATCCTCTTCCGAGCCGCCGCCCACGAACAACGTCTGGCGCAGCGCCGGCGCGGCCTCCAGATCCAGCGTCATGCCGCGCTTGTTGAGCGCGCGGTAGCCCAGACCGAAGGATTCGGTGAAGCGGCGGGTATAGCCCGCGAACCGATCCTGCTCCCAGCCGAGCGTCCCGACCAGCGACATGCCGTTGCGCAGGGCATAGTTGCCGGAATAGCCGAGCGCATATTTCTGCCGCGACGTAATGCCGTTGCTGCGCAGATAGTCCACCAGCCCCGTGAACTTGTGGCGGATGAAGCGCCCTTCCTTGGTGACGTTGAGGCCCACGACCACGCTGGTCTCGCGCGTATTGCCGCTGGAGAAGCCCGCACCGGCCTGACCCTGGCCGGACCAGCCCTCCAGCATGCGCTGCGCGGCCAGCCGCTCCTCGCGCGCTCTGGCGACCTGCGCCTTCACCTTGGCGATCTCGCTGGAGCCCAGCGCCTGAATCTCGTCGGCATCGTCGGGATTGGTCGCCCTGGCCACGCGCACCACCGCGTTGAGCGTCGCATCGTCCCCGCCGCGCGCGGCCTCCCGGACCATGGCCTCGACCTCGGGCGGCATGGCGGCGGCAGGGACAGCCGCCGCGCCGGCGCACAGGATCAAGGTCAGGAGCGGGCCGGCGCGGAGCGGGCGGGGTCGGATCATAAGACACCTCCGTGATTGTCCAAAGCCGAGATGTTTGGACCGACGACGCGGCCGCTTCAACCGTTCATGCGCGGATCGGCGGAGCGAAAGGGCGCGCCGGGCGCAGGCGAGCCCGCTCTCCAGACCACGCCGGCGTCACAAATGAAACGAGCCCCGCAGCCTGCGCCGCGGGGCTCATATTCAGGGCCGTTAGCGGAGGACTTTTCCCGGAGTCCTCCGGCTCAAGGCAATCAGGCGAAGCTGACCGCGCTGCTGCGGCGGCGTCCGCGCATCGAATAACCGATGGCGCCGAAGCCGAGCATCATCATCGCCCAGCTCGCGGGCTCGGGCACGGCCGGCGGCGTGACCGTCCAGAACAGGAAGTCCTGCTTCTTGTCGTTCTGGGCGACATAGAGCTGGAGGCCCTGGGTCACGCTGCCCGTCAGGGCGGCGGCCAGATAGTCGTTGGCATCGCTCAGGACGCCGGCGCCGTTGCGCACGTCATCGGCCCAGAACTGATTGGGCGTCGTCTTCTCGGTCTTGTAGCCCGTGATCTGGCCCTTCCTGTTATAAACGGGGACCTTCTTGCTTTCCGTGACCTTGTTGATATCCAGCGTGGTCATCGTCTCGTTGACGAGTTCCCACAGCGCGAGTTGCACGGCCGCGTCATGCTTCTGGCTCGTCTGGGCGCCCTGCGCGCTGATGAGGGCGCCGATACGGGCCACGGTCTGATCGCTGCCCGCGCCCAGATAGTCGGAGAGCGACATCACGTTGAACGTGGCGTTACCGGCCGTCTGGTAGATATCGACGCAATAAGCGAAATATTCGACCGGAACGCTCGACGTACCGTTATTGAACGTGCCTGTCAGATATTGCGGCGTGACCAGCACATTGTTGGCCGAGGTGCTCTTGCTGCCGGTCTTGTGCAGATCGGCCGTGGGCACGTTGCTCTTGTAGACGGTGGAGACGACGGTGTTCTCCAGCGTGCCCAGGATGGTGGCCGCCTGTGCGGTGCCTGCAAAGGTGATTGCCGCGCCAGTCAGCGCCATGGTGAGAAGTTTGTTCATGTCGATACCCCCTAGATCTGTTTCCTGGGGGCGATATTACCGAAAAGTCACTGAACGTGAACATTCGTTAACTTTGAAAGTTGGCAATTAACGATCTTTTCAGCGCCTGAATGACGTATTTTCTTTATCAGATATCGTTAATGACTGCATTATATATTTAAATTGAATGGTTAACACCTTACGCAACAGCCTTAACGATTGCCCCAGCGCGACTCGCGGAAGCACCGGGCACACAAAAGCTGCGCGGGAGCGCTGCGTCTCTCCTGATCCAGACGGTTTCCAGTCGCGGCCTTTAGTCGCGGCGCGGCCGGCCGAAGGCTTCGCGCAGATCGTCCTTCGCCGTCTCCAGCACCTTGCGCCGCGCGGGATCGAGATCCTTGCCGGCGCGGTTGATGTAGAAAGTGAGCATCGACATGGCGGAGCGGAACGGGCCGGCCTTGCGTCGCCGGCTCGCCTCGGCCGAGCGCTTGAGCGAGGCGGCGATCGCCTTCGGGTCGTCGAGCGTGAACACGTCCTGCTCAAGATCGAGCGCGTCGCTGCCTTCAGTCACCTGCTGTGACCATGTCTTTCGTCCACCCATGATAGCGTGCCTTCCACCCTGTCAGTGCCGCCCGGCTCGTGGATACGCGCTTGCGCCGACGGCCGTCTCCCGGTGCCGAAAGGCCCGGAAAACACGGCAGCGCCGGCGCAAACGTGGATCATCAGGAAGAAATGCGCGAGAAGGCCGCCCGTTCCCTATCGGCAGCCCCTCTGCGGCGAGCCGAGCGCGGCGGGCTCAGTCCGGGAAGAGCGTGCCCTGCGGATCAGGCGCCGGGCGCAGCGGCCAGCGCCCGCGCGGCAGATGGCGCGAGAGGCCGACCAGACTCTCCAGCAGCACGAACTCCTCCACCGTCCAGCCGAAATCCGCGACCGCGCATTGGCTCGGCTGAGCGGCGCGGTAACGCAGCGTCAGATGCGGATTGAACGCCCAGCTCGCCCGCATGCGCACGCCTTCGTGTACCATTTCCCGCACGATCCCCGCCTGGAGCGCACGCAGCGGCGGGACAGCGCGCGCTGGACGCAGCGCGGCGGTGCGCGTGCCGATGCTCAGCCGATCGAGCCGCAGCGCGAAGGGCGCGGCGGCGGCCACGCGCGCGCCGGCCCGCGCCAGCGCGGCGACGAGGGCGGGCTGCGCCGTGGGGAAATCCGGCGTCAGCGCCAGCGTCACATGCAGGCGCTCGGGCGCCAGTTGCCCCGCCTCGCCCAGCCTGTCCGCCGCGAAGGCATGGATGCGGTGCGCCGTCTCCCGATTCGGCAGCAGGGCGAAGAAATAGCGGTGCGCCTGGAGCGCGGGGGCGGAAGTAGCCAGGGTCATGGCGCGGCGACTCGATTGAATGTTGCCATTTTGTTCCTATTCATGCGCAGAGTCCATCTCCCGCCTGCATCCTTATCGCGCATCGCCCGTTCTCCGCCGCACACACAGCAAGGAGACAGGCGGTGGCGAAGACACTCAAGGATCTGGCGGAGGACATGCGCCGCATCGACTTCGCCATGCTCATCACGCACGGGCCGGACGGCACGCTGGCCGCACGGCCGATGAGCAACAACCGCGATGTGGATTATGATGGCGATAGCTGGTTCTTCGCCGACGAAAGCACGCGCATGATCGCCGAGATCGCGCGCACGCCGCAAGTGACGCTCACTTATCAGGGCTCCACGGGCCTGCTCGGCATGCGGCCGCTGTTCATCGCCATCGAGGGCGTGGCCAGCCCGGTGCGCGATCCCGCCCAGTTCGACGCGCACTGGACGCGCGATCTGGAGCGCTGGTGGCCGCAGGGCATCGCCACGCCGGGGCTGCTGCTCATCCGCGTGGAAGGGCAGCGCGCCCATTATTGGGACGGCGAAGACGAGGGCGAGCTGCTGCTGGAGGACGTCGCGCCGCTGGAGTGAGCGGCGCGCGGCCCGTCAGGCCAGGGTGACGAAGACTTCCGCCTCGATGACCCACTGGCTGCCGACCTCGCGCCATTTGGCGGTGTAGAGGCCGGACGCGGCGGGCGCGTCGCCCGGCGCTTCGCTGCCATGCCACTCGCCCCGCTCGAACGCGATCGGCTCGACCGGCGAGACGATGATCTCGCTGGGCAGGCGCACATAGACGAGGCGGCCGGGGACGAGGCGGCCGGGTGCCGCGAAGTCCCGCGCCCAGATTTTCACCTGCGCCACGCGCCCGGCGATGACGGCGCTGTCCGTGCCCGTGACCATCACGCAATCGCGCGCGAGCATGGGCCCGATGGCGGCGGCGTCTCCCTCCGCAATGGCGCGGTTGAAAGCGGCGCGGCGGGCGCGGATGGCAAGTTCGGCCGTGGACATGCGCACGCTATGCCATGCGAAGGCGCGCCGTGCCTATCCCTGCCGCCGCACCATCGCCTCGATCCAGATCGGCGCGAAGGGAGAGGTGCAGCCGGGCGAAGTGGGATAATCGCGATAGACGCCGAGCGCCGCGCCGATGGCCAGCGCACGGGCGCGGTGCGCGGTATGGTGGATGCCGATAGCCGCGAGCGCGGCGTTCATGGTCCATTGCGGCAGCGGATGGGCGCCCGTCAGCTCGGCCTCGATCCGGTCCAGCAGGGCGGGCAGATCGAGGCCGTCCGGGCTTTTCGCAATGCGCTCGGCCGTGAGGCTCCAGCCCGCGCGGGCGGCGATGGGCTCGGCGCTCTCCATCCATTGGCGGCGCAGCGCCTCCTTCTGCGGATGCGCCTTCACGATATTGCTGTGGAGCCAGTCGGAGACCTGCGTCGTCGCGTTGGAGCGGACCAGCGCATCGAGCGCCTGCGCGCTCAGGGCCCGGGGCTTCATCAGCAATATGGCGAGCAGGCGCGCATCGAGATTGCCCGTCTCCCAGAGCGCCAGCCCAAGCGCGTGATCGGCCCCGATCTCCTTCGCCAGCGCGCGGATGTCGCCCATCTTCACGCCGAACTGCGGCCCGGTGACGCCGTGCCGGAGATTCCGCGCGCGCATGGTCTCGCTGCCGAGCGCCTCCAGCCGGGCAAGGGCGTCGTGCAGGGTCATGCCGGGCCGCGCCGGAGCATCGCCCGGTCAGTCGTGCTCGCGCCCGCCGGCGCCCATGTACAGCTCCGATCCGGTCTCGCGGAACTTCTCGCTCATCGCCACCATGCCGGCCTCCGCCTCTTCGGCCGCCAGGAAGGCAGTGCTCTCCTGATTCTGCTTCGCCGCGAATTCGCGCACTTCCTGCGTGATCTTCATCGAGCAGAATTTGGGTCCGCACATGGAGCAGAAATGCGCCGTTTTGGCGCCCTCGGCCGGCAGGGTCTGGTCGTGATATTGCTCGGCGGTGTCCGGGTCCAAAGACAGGTTGAACTGGTCGCGCCAGCGGAACTCGAAGCGGGCGCGGGAAAGCGCATCGTCGCGCACCTTGGCGGCCGGGTGACCCTTGGCGAGATCGGCGGCATGGGCGGCGAGCTTGTAGGTGACGACGCCGACCTTCACGTCGTCGCGATCCGGCAGGCCCAGATGCTCCTTGGGCGTGACGTAGCAGAGCATCGCCGTGCCGTACCAGCCGATCATCGCGGCGCCGATGCCGCTGGTGATATGGTCGTAGCCCGGCGCGATGTCGGTGGTGAGCGGCCCGAGCGTATAGAAGGGCGCCTCGCCGCAGCTCTCAAGCTGCTTGTCCATATTCTCCTTGATCTTGTGCATGGGCACATGGCCCGGCCCCTCGATCATCACCTGCACGTCCTGCGCCCAGGCGCGCTTGGTCAGCTCGCCCAGCGTGTAGAGTTCGGCGAATTGCGCCTCGTCATTCGCGTCGGCGATGGAGCCGGGACGCAGCCCGTCGCCCAGCGAATAGGCGATGTCATAGGCCTTCATGATTTCCGAGATTTCGTCGAAATGCTCGTAGAGGAAGCTCTCGCGATGATGGGCGAGGCACCATTTCGCCATGATCGAGCCGCCGCGCGAGACGATGCCGGTGACGCGCTTGGCCGTCAGCGGAATATAGGGCAGCCGCACGCCGGCATGGATGGTGAAATAATCGACGCCCTGCTCGGCCTGCTCGATGAGCGTATCGCGGAAGATCTCCCACGTCAGATCCTCGGCGATGCCGCCGACCTTCTCCAGCGCCTGATAGATCGGCACGGTGCCGATGGGCACGGGCGAATTGCGGATGATCCACTCGCGCGTGTCGTGGATGTTGCGGCCCGTGGAGAGGTCCATCACCGTGTCGGCGCCCCAGCGGATCGACCAGACCATCTTGTCGACTTCGCTCGCCACGTCGCTGGCGACGGCGGAGTTGCCGATATTGGCGTTGATCTTCACCAGGAAATTGCGGCCGATCGCCATCGGCTCGGATTCGGGGTGATTGATGTTGCTGGGAATGATGGCGCGGCCGCGCGCCACCTCGTCGCGCACGAATTCGGGCGTCACATAATCGGGAATGGCAGCGCCCCAGTCCTGCCCGTCGCGCTTATATTCAGCGAGGCGCTCGCGGCCCAGATTCTCGCGCTCAGCGACATATTCCATCTCCGGCGTGATGATGCCGCGCCGGGCATAATGCATCTGGGAGACGTTCTGCCCCGCTTTGGCGCGCAGCGGCCGCTGGACGACATTGGGGAAGGGCCGCACGCCGCCCGAGCGGTCGGGCCCGAGCTGGCCGTTATCCTCCGGCTTCACGGCGCGCCCGTCATAGGCTTCCACATCGCCCCGGCCGATAATCCAGTCGCGGCGCAGCGCGGGCAGGCCGGCCATGATGTCGATGGCCGCGGCGGGGTCCGTATAGGGGCCGGAGGTGTCGTAGACGCGGATGCTGGGCTCGCCGGAGGAGGGCTCCAGGTCGATTTCGCGCATCGCCACGCGGATGCCGCTGCCCGACTTGGCGGCGATGTGAACCTTGCGGGAGCCGCGAATGGGCCCGGTGGTGACGCCGATCTCGGTTCTTGCGGGAATGTCTGCCATGCGAGTCTCTCCATCGGGCGGACTTCGGGCGGCATGTCGTGCGAGGAGCGCCCTCCCTCCGCCTGTGCTAACAGGTTCAGGTTCGACGGGTCGGATGGCGCTACCCATCCCTCTCAGCCTTGCAGCGGGCTCCCCGGGGTATGGAACGGGTCTAGGCCGGACGGGCGGGGAAGTCCAGCGCGGCGCGTCCTCTCCGGCATGGCCTCGGAGGACACCAGCCTCAGAGCGGCTCGACCATCAGCCGCATCCCGTCCCTCGGCCGCAGGGTGATGGTGCCCGTCGGCATGGGCGCGGCGCCCTCGGGCAGGCGGAAGCGGCGCGCGGCCAGCCAGTGGGCGAGGATGACCAGCGCCTCCACGGTGGCGAAACGCGCGCCCACGCAGATGCGCGGGCCGGCGCCGAAAGGCAGATATTGGAAACGATGGAGCGCGGCACGGCGCGGCTCGGCGAAACGCGCCATGTCGAAGGCATCCGGGTTGCTCCAGAGCGCACGGTGGCGGTGGACGAGCCAGGGATAGATAGCGACGATCTCGCCTTTGCGGACAGGCACGCCGGCCATATCGTCGTCGGCCAGCGCCTCGCGCAGGATCTGCACCACCGGCGGATAAAGGCGCATCGTCTCGTCCAGGAAGGCGCGCAACCGGGGCAGGCGATCCGGCAGGGTATCGACGGCACCGTCCAGCGCGGCCGTGGCTTCGGTGCGCAACGTCTCCTGCAAGGCCGGCTGGGCGGCGAGCAGATAGGCGGCCCAGGCCAGCGCGACGGCCGTGGTCTCATGGCCGGCGACATAGAAGGTCACGGCATTGTCGATGGCGAGCGCGCGGGCATCGGCCGCCGGCATGGCGGCGTAAAGGCTGCGCATGAGACCGCCGAAGAAATCGTCGCCGCCGCCCGCCGGCCCGCGCTCATCGACGATGGCGGCGAGCGTGCCGCGCAGGAAACGGCGCGAGGCGCGCACCGCGATCATGTGGGGGCTCCAGTCCAGTGCCTCCAGCCCCAGCATGCGCAGGAGACGCGGCTGGCCGGCGGCGTGGACGAGGCGGCCGATATGCACACCCGCTTCCGGCGTGAGCAGGCGCGGATCACCGGAGAAGAGCGCACCGGCGATGATCCGCATGGTGGCATCCGTGGCGCAGCGGGCCATGTCGACCGGCGCGGGGCCCGCCGGCAACGCAGCGCATTGCCGCTCCGCCTCGCGCGCCATCAGCGCCGTCATGCCGGCCACGGCGGCAGGCGAGAACGTCGGTGCGACGAGGCGGCGCTGCCGCCGCCAATCCTCTCCTTCGGCATTGAGCAGGCCATTGCCCAGCATGGGGCGCAACAGCGCGCGGGCGAGGCGGGGCCGCGTATAGCCCGCCGCGTTGTCGAGCAGGACATGGCCGATCATCGCCGGGCTGCTGACGATGTGCATGCGCAGCGTGAGGAAGCGCGTGGCGAAATGGGGCACGTCGAAGGCGGGATCGGACATGTCGTGGACAAGGCTGCGTAGCCGCTCGCCATAAAGGCTGCGCCACCACGGCCGCCAGCCGGGCGAGCGCGGCGGCTGGGCGGGCAGGAAGAGCGGTTCCGATGCCATGCGACAATCCCCTTCTGACGGCCCGTTCAGACCATCCCGAACCGAACGGAAAATGTCCGCGCGCGCGCCGCGCGACCGCTCCGCTCAGGCCAGGCCGGTGAGGGCGTCGGCCCGGCCGGTGAGGCCGGCGAGGACGAGGAGCAGGCCGGCGATCAGGCCCAGGATGCAGAGCGGCGTGATGGCCGGCCGAAGCGCCAGGACCAGGCGCATGAACAGCGCGGGCAGGGCGAGCAGCAGCGCGCCTTCCACGGCGATGATCCAGCCGACCAGCGAGAGCAGCGTGCCGAGCGGCGTCACCCATTCCTGATGGGCCATGATCCAGGCCGCGCCCACGGCCAGCGCCAGCGCGCCATAGCCGAAGAGGAGACCGGGCGAATCCGCCATCTCCTCCCACAGGCGCGCGCGACGTTCCGCCGGCATGAGCAGCACGCCCAGCGAGCCGGCAAAGACATAGACGCCGAACGCCACGGCCAGATGCAATGTAAGGGGCACGAGGACACTCATCACGCTTCTCCTTCGTCACCCGGCCCCTCGGAGGAGGCGGGGAAGCGCGTCATGCCCGTGGCCGTGCCGAAAGGCGCGCCGCCGCGCCGGCTCCGGGGCTCAGCCCTTCTTGCGCGGCTCGGGCGGAATGGTGACGCGAATGTCCTCGCCATCCTGGCCGGGGAAGCCCTGGAACAGCGCGTCCACCAGATTGGGCACCAGATAAGTGAGGCGGCTGCTCAGCGACTGCGCCCGCGCCGTGCCCTCGAACAGCCGCTTGCCGCCGTCCGCCCTGTCGATCTTGAGATTGAGCTGGCTCTGGTAGACCACATAGGTCTCCACATCGTCATAGCCCGGCCCCCACAGGAAGGGATCGTAGAAGCCGAAGGCATAGCCGCCCCGCCAGCCGCGATAGGAGCGGTAGGCGAAGGGCCTGTAAAAGGGATCGTAGAAGGGGCTGTAGAAGGGCGTGCGCGCAAAGCCGCTGGAGCGCACGCGCGGCTGGCCCTTGTCCACGCCGTAATCGAGCCGCACGATGAGCTGCGCGCTGCCGGGATCGGCGGCGTGGGCATAGCCCAGATCCGCGAGGCGCGCCGCCACCAGATCGGCATAATGGCCGAATTCCAGGCTGCCGGCCAGCCGGGGATTGTCCGGCATCACGGTGAAGCTCTCACCCTGCGCGGGCGGCGGCAGCGTCTGGTGGAAGCGCGTCACATTGGCGTTGAAGCCGGTCGAGCAGCCGTTGAGGCCCGCAAGGGCGGCCAGCGCGGCGGCGATCGTATAAAGGCGGGTCTTGCTCATGTTGCGCGGTTCCATTCGCTCGGGCGGCATCGCAAGGGCGGTGCCGTCCCGTCACAGAAATCTGCTTATCGCACTTCTGCCACGGATCAAATGAACTCCCCTTGAATGGGCCGGGTTCCCCGCGCCCACCCGTCAGCGCATCAGGCCCATGACCTCATAGGCGCCCATCAGCGTGGGCCGCGCCGCCTCGGCCGCCTTGCGCGCGCCATCGGCGAGAATGGCGTCGAGCGTGGCGGGGTCGTCGCGCAGGGCGACATAGCGCGTGCGGATCGGCTCCAGCTTCGCCACGACAAGCTCGGCCAGCGCGGGCTTGAAGGCGCCGAAGCCCTGCCCCGCGAACTGCGCGCAGACCGCGTCGGGCGTCATGTCGGCCAGCGCGGCATAGATGCCGACGAGATTCTGCGCCTCGGGCCGACCCTCCAGCCCCGCCGCCTCGCCCGGCAGCGGCTCGGGATCGGTCTTGGCCTTGCGGATTTTCTGCGCCAGCGCATCGGCATCGTCGGAGAGGTTGATGCGGCTCATGTCCGAAGGGTCGGACTTGGACATCTTGGCCGTGCCGTCGCGCAGGCTCATGATCCGCGCCGTCGCCTTCTGGATATACGGCTCGGGCACGGTGAACAGCTCCACGCCGAAATCGGTGTTGAACTTGATCGCCACGTCGCGCGTCAGTTCCAGATGCTGCTTCTGGTCCTCGCCAACCGGCACATGAGTGGGCTGGTAGAGCAGCACGTCGGCGGCCTGGAGCACGGGATAGACATAGAGGCCGACGCTCGCGCCCTCGCGATTCTTGCCGGCCTTGTCCTTGAACTGGGTCATGCGGTTGAGCCAGCCGATGCGGGCCGTGCCGCACAGCAGCCAGCACAGCTCGGCATGGGCGGGCACCCGCGCCTGATTGAAGAGCACGCTGCGCTCCGGGTCGATGCCGCAGGCGACCAGCGCGGCGGTCATGTCGCGCACATTGGCGAGGCGCTGCTCGCGCGTCTCGTGCACGGTGATGGAGTGCATGTCCGCCAGGAAGAAGAAGCAGCGCGACTCGGCGTCCCCGGCCGGCATCTCGTCCTGCATGCGCGCCCAGTTGCGGATCGCGCCCAGATAATTGCCCAGATGGAGATTGCCGGTCGGCTGGATGCCGGAAAGGACGCGCATGAGATTACTCGGTGTTCTGCGGGATGGGAGCGGCCTTGCTCGCGCGCGGCCGGCGCCGCCTTAGCTGGGCAATGAGGTCCTTGTCGAGCGCGCCGAGAAGCCAGGCGACGCCGAAGAAGACCACGAGCCCGGTGCCCACCAGCGCGCCGAGCGACCAGACCCGCTCGAACACACCGCCGCCATAGCGGTTCGCCAGCAGCGGCATGAGCAGATAGAGCGCCAGCGCCATGGCGGCGGTAGCGAGGACCTGCCGCGCGATGCGCCCTCCCAGCCGCGCCGTGAAGCGGAACCAGCCGCGCCGGTGCAGCATCGTATAGAGCATCAGGCAATTGAGCGTGGCCGAGGCCGCCGTGGCGCCGGCCAGGCCGACGATGCCGAAGCGGCGCACCACGACCAGATTGATGGCGATGTTGACGCCGAGCGCGATGAAGGCGGTCCATACCGGCGTGCGCATGTCCTCGCGGGCGAAGAAGCCGGGGTTGAGGATCTTCACGATCACATAGGCCGGCAGCCCGGCGACCAGCGCCACCACGATCTGCGCCATCAGCGCGCCATCCGCGCCGGTGAACTTGCCGCCCACGAAGAAGGCGGTGGCGAAGGCCGGCGCGCACACGGCGAGCGCGGCGGCAGCCGGCAGCGTGAGCAGGGTCGCCATCTCGAAGGCATTGGTCTGGAGCCGCTGCGCCTCCCTGCCGTCGCCCAGATGGATATGGCGCGAGAGCATGGGCAGGATGGCGGTGCCCAGCGCGATGCCGACGATGCCGAGCGGCATCTGGTTGAGCCGGTCGCCCATCTTGAGCAGCGTCAGCGAGCCCTGCGGCAGCGAGGTGGCGAAGAACGTGTCGACGAACTGGCTCACCTGGTAGATGCCCGCGCCGAAGGTCGCCGGCAGGATGAGCATGCCCAGCCGCCGCACCTGCGGCGTGATGCGCGGCAGGCGGATGTGCACGCGCACCCCCGCGCGCCGCGCCTCCCAGACCAGATAGACGAGCTGCGCCACGCCCGCCGCCGCCACGCCGAACGCCAGCGCCCGCGCCACGGTGACGTCGTCGCCGCCCTGCTGGCGCAGGCGCCAGCCCACGATCATGGAGATGATGAGCGTCAGGTTGAGCAGCACCGGCGCCGCCGCGCCGGGCCCGAAGCGGGAGCGCGCGTTGAGCACGCCGGAGAGCATCGCCACCAGGCTGACGAGCCCCAGATAGGGGAAGGTGATGCGGCTCAGCGTCACCGACAGCTCGAACTTGCCCGGCACGGTGGCGAAGTCGCTGGCGAGCAGCCAGACGATGGCGGGCATGGCGATCATCGCCAGGGCGCTGAAGGCGATGAGGACCCACACGAAGATGGAGAGCACGTCGCTCACGAAGGCTTCGGCCTCCGCCTCGCTGCCCGCATGGTCCCCGTCGCCGTGCAGCGCGCGCGAGTAGAGCGGCACGAAGGCGACCGAGAAGGCTCCTTCCGCGAACAGCCGGCGGAAGGTGTTGGGCAGGATGAAGGCGAGCTGGAAGGCATCCGCCGCCAGCCCCGCCCCCAGCACGCGCGCGAGCATCATGTCGCGCACGAAGCCGAAGACACGGCTGATGGCGGTCAGACCACCGATGGTGCCGACATGCCGGACGAGGCTCATCGCGCCATCGCCGTGCTCAGCGGACCGGAACCCTCACGGGGATCAGGCCTCGCCGGCGGCCGGCTGCTGGGCAGCTTGCTGCGCCTGGAGCTGCTGCACATAGAGCCCGCCGAAATCGATGGGATCGAGCAGCAGCGGCGGGAAGCCGCCATCCTGCACGGAATCGGCCAGCACGCGGCGCGCGAAGGGGAACATGAGGCGCGGCGCCTCGCCATAGAGGAACGGCGGGATCTGCTCCTCGGGGATGTTGCGCAGGCCGAACAGGCCGGCATAGACCAGCTCCACGGCGAAGGCCGTGCCCTGGTCGGAGGTCGCCTTGGCGGTGATCTTCAGCGCCACCTCGTGCACGTCGTCGGCCGCCTTCTCGCTGCTGATGTTGAACTGCACGTCGATATTGGGCTGGGTCTGCCAGCTATAGACGGCCGGCGAATTGGGATTCTCGAAGGAAAGATCCTTCACATATTGCGCGATAAGGCCGATCTGCGGCAGGTCGTCCGCGCCGTTCGCCATGGTATCGGTCATGCTGTCCTCATCCTTGTCTAGCTGTCGCGCACGGCGCGCCGGACGAAGGAAGGGCCGGCGGATCGGGCGCGGCGTGAAGGCCGCGGGGCGCCGACGCTCGCGCGACCGGACCCTCGAAGCGCGCCGCTTAGCAGGCGCTCCGGCGCAGGGCAATCGTTTCGCAGGGCCCCCAGGGAGGCGCCCCGCGTCCCGGAACGGGGCGGCGCGGGCGAGTCGCGAAAAGGCGTGCCGGCCGCTTTTCAAGGGCTTGGCCGCCCGTCAATGCGCGGTTAAGCGTTGGGCGTTTGAATATTGTGCGAAACACGCTTATGTCTGCGTGGTTGAGCAGTGCTGAAAGGGTTTTGGGGCCTCGTGACCGTCATCGTCATTCTCGCCATGATCTTCGCTTTGCTGGCCTTGCGGCTTTTTGCCGTACTGGGCCGTCGCACGGGACATGAGCAACGCCAATTGCCGACTCCGGCGGACGATCGCTCCATCGCGGCGCGGCCCGTGGCCGCGAGCGCGGGCGACGCACGCGCCGATCCCGGGCGCGAACACGAAACGGCGGTCGCGCTGCCGGCCCAGTCCGGCCTGCGCGCGCTCATCCAGGCCGATCGCAGCTTCGACGTCACTCAGTTCCTGGGCGGCGCCCGTGCCGCCTACGGCATGATCCTGGAAGCCTTCTGGAAAGGCGACCGCGAGACGCTGCAACGCTATTGCGATCCGCAGGTGCTGGGCGCCTTCGCGCAGGCCATTACCGACCGCGAGGCCGCCGGCCACCGGCTGGAGAACCGGCTGGTGCGCATCGAGAGCGCCAATATCAGCGATGTGCGCATCGACGATGGCCAGGCACTCGTGACCGTGCGATTCGAGGCGGACATTTCCGCCGTGACCAAGGATGCGCAGGGCGCCGTCGTCGCCGGCTCGCTGGACGATGCCGTGCCCACCATCGAGCTGTGGACCTTCTCGCGCGACGTGCGCAGCCGCGATCCCAACTGGCTGCTCGTGGAGACGGACGAGGGCTGACGGCCGGATCGGGTGCGGCCATGCGACCCGGACGGATGATGTCCTTGCCCACGATCCCCGGCCCGATGCGCCCCGGCCCAGCATTCACGCCATGATCGCGATCGCGCGCATTGCCGCCCGCCTGAGGCATGGCGCACCGCGCCTTCCCCAACTCTCTATCCTCGCCGCCGCGCTGGCCCTGGCCGGCTGCGCGGTCGTGCCCTCCAGCGGCGACCGGCCCGCGCCCGCGCCCCGGCCGCAGCCCTCCGCTCCGCAGCCTTCCACGCCGCGCCCGCCACTGCCGGCACCAACCCCCGCCCCCACGCCGGCGCCCGTGCCCGGCCAACCCACTGCCTCCGGCCCCGGCCCCGCCGTCGCCGCCGGGCTCGTCAAGGGCCCGCCGCTCGACACGCTGCTGCCGGACGACCGGGCGCGAATGGGCAGCGCCCTGCGCGCCTTCCGCCTTTCCTGCCCCACGCTGGTGCGCCGCACCGATGCCAGCGGGCTCACCGCCGGATCGGACTGGCAGAATGCGTGCAGCGCCGCGGCGAGCTGGAGCGAGGATCAGGCGCGGCAATTCTTCCTGCGCTATTTCGAGGCCGTGCAGGTGGGCGATGGCGCCGCCTACGTCACCGGCTATTTCGAGCCCGAGATCGCCGGCTGCCGCACGCCGCGCCCCGGCTGCCAGACGCCGCTCTACAAGCGCCCGGCCGACCTCATCGAGGTCGACCTCGGCCTGTTCAGCGACAGCCTCAAGGGCCGGCGGATTCGCGGCAAGGTGCAGGACACGACCTTCATTCCCTATGACGAGCGCGCCGCCATCACCACCGGCGCCCTCGCGGGCCGCGCCGCCGAGCTGGCTTATGCCGAGGACCCGGTCGCGCTCTTTTTCCTGGAAATCCAGGGTTCAGGCCGCCTGCGCCTGCCGGACGGCTCGATCATGCGGGTGGGCTATGACGGGCAGAACGGACGCGATTATACCGGCATCGGCCGGCTGATGAAGGATCGCGGGCTCATCCAGATCGGCTCGATGCAGGATATCGTCGGCTGGCTCCACGCCAACCCGGCGCAGGCCGACGCGATCATGAACGAGAACCGCAGCTACGTCTTTTTCCGCGAGCTGACCGGCGCCGGGCCGATCGGCGCGCTCGGCGTCGCGGTGACGCCGCAGGGCACGGTGGCGGCCGATCCCGCTTATATGCCGCTGGGCGCGCCGGTGCTGCTCTCGCTGGACCGCGCCGAGCCCAATGGGCTGTGGATCGCGCAGGATACCGGCGGGGCGATCAAGGGCGCCAATCGCTTCGACAGCTTCTGGGGTGCGGGCGATGATGCCGCGCGCATCGCCGGCGGCATGTCCGCGCGGGGCAGCGCGCTGCTGCTCCTGCCGCTCGGCACCTATGCCCGCCTCGCGAGCCAATATGGCTGGCCGCCGGCTCAGCCCTGAGGAGCGCGCGCTGTGGCAGGCGCTGGTGCGCACCGTGCGGCCGCTGCGCCGCGCGGCGCCCCGGCCCGCTGTTGCCCCCGCCGCGCCGCCGCCTTCCGCAATGGAGGAGGCGCTCGCCGCGCCGCCGGCCCGTGTGCGCGGCCGCGTGTCCGCGTCCCGCGCCGCCGAACCGCCCGCGCCGCCGCGCCCCGCGCCTGTGCCGGTGCTCGATTCGAGCTGGGAGAAGAAGATCCGCGCCGGCCGCCTGATGCCGGACATGGCGGTCGACCTGCATGGGCTCACGCTCGCCGCCGCGCATCTGCGGCTGGACCGGCTGCTGGCCGATGCCGTCCGCCAGGGCGCCCGCATACTGCTGGTGGTGACAGGCAAGCCCCGCGCCGCGCGGCCACTCCCCGGCGAAGCGGGCGGGCGCGGCGCCATCCGCGCCGAGATCGGCGACTGGCTGGCGCGCAGCCCCCATGCGAGCCGCATCGCCAGCGTGCGCGGCGCTCATCCCCGCCATGGCGGGGCGGGCGCGCTCTACATCATCCTGCGCCGGCCGGAGGGCGACTGAGCGCGCGCCGGGCCGTTCGGGGCCCGCTCAGGCTTCGTCGCTGAACAGCCACTCGCGCGCGCTCTCCACCGTGCGGAAATAGCGGGCATTGAGCAGGCCCACGAGTTCGCGCGACTGAGCCTTGTTGACCAGTGCCGTACTGACCAGCGCCGTGCGCCGCTGCGTAGTGGGATGCGTCGCCATCACCATGGAGGGGAAGATCGCGGCGACCTCCGGCGTCAACTCGCCATAATCGCGCGCGTCGATCAGCGAATAAGCGATGCCGCCCGACGCATTGAGCGCGTCCGTCGCCTGCCGGTAGGCGGCCGCGAACGCCGTGCAGATGCGCGCGTCCCACTCGCCGCGAAGTGTCATTTCGAGCAGGTGGCGCTCATGGTCGGCGCGAATGTCGAAGGGCGCGGCGTGCCCGCCCCCCGCCGCGCCCTCCGCTCCGGCATCGGGGCCGGCGGCGGTTTCGTGCGGATCTGATGGATACATATGTTCTGGTTCTGGCCTTGTGCGACTCGTCCGCCAGCCTAGTCCCGCGGACTTAACAAGATTTTAGGGCGCGCCCTGCGCATCGGCGAAGAGCCAGGCCTCCGCCTCGCGCCGCGTCATGAAGATGCGGCGATGGACGGGCGAACCGCCATGGCAGGCCTGAAGCGCGCTCAGCTTGCTGCCGCTGACGCCGGCCATCCGCGCGGGACAATCGGGCGGGAAGGACTCGACCAGATCCTGGAGCCCCTGCATGATCTCGGCGGACTGCACGGCGAAGGCGGAGGCATCCACCAGGCAATAACGGCAGCCGCCCTCCAGCTTCATGCGCCGCAGCGCCAGGCGAAAGCCGTCGGCGAAGGCGTGCAGCGTCGCCATGTCCCAGAAGCCGCGCTTGGTGACGCAAAGCAGCCGGCGCCCCAGGTCGATATCGAATTCGAACGGCGCGGGCGTGAAGGCCGGCGCGGGGCCCGGTCCTGGCGCCGGCATCGGGACCGGGACCGGGACCGGGACCGGGACCGGCCCGGCGTGCGGCTGTGACTCCATCCCCGCCATGCCCGTCAGTCTCCCCCGTCCGCCTGGGCAAAGTCCTGCGCCAGCCAGGCCTCGGCTTCCGCCCGTGTGTTGAAATCGCGGCTGGCGGTGCGCTGGCCCACTTGCGAGACCTGCAAGCGATTGAGCGCGGCGGGCACCACATTGGCGGTGCGCCGGGCGAGATAGGCGGCATTGTCGCGCGTGACCTCGGCAAAGCGCATCATCACCTCGCGCGACTGGACGGCGAAGTCGCTGCCATCGACCAGCGCCCGCTCCACGCCGCCATGGCGGTGCAGCAGGTGCAGCGCGCGCACGAACTCGATGGCAAACGCCTCGAAAGTCGCCATGTCCCAGAAGCCGCGCAGGCTCATGTCGAGCTGGCGACGGCGGATGTCCACGCTGATGTCGAAGGGGTTCATGCCGGCAGCCCTGCCACTTCACTGACCGGCGAATCTGGCAGGGCAAGGTTAAGAGGTGGTTGAGACGCGCATCAGAATGCGGCCGTAGATCGCCGTGAGCTGCTCCAGATCCGCCAGCGCCACCGCCTCGTCCAGCTTGTGCATGGTGGCGTTGGTCAGGCCGAACTCCACCACCGGGCAGAGCGCACACAGGAAGCGCGCGTCCGAAGTGCCGCCGCTGGTCGAAAGCTCGGGCGTGAGGCTGGTTTCGGCCTGGATCGCCTCGCTCACCAGCGTCGAGAGCGTGCCCGGCTCGGTGAGGAAAGCCTCGCCGCTGATCCGCGCCTCCAGCGTGCCGCCCTGCGCCTCCACGATGGCGCGGATGCGCTCGGTGAGCGCCGCGCCGCTGTGCAGATCGTTGAAGCGGATGGAGAGGCGGGCGCGCGCCTGGGCGGGGATCACATTGGTGGCGGGGTTGCCGACATGCAGGTCCGTGATCTCGATATTGCTGGGCTGGAACCAGTCCGTCCCTTGGTCCAGCTCGATGGCCTCGATGGCGGCAAGGATGCGCACCAGCGGCGAAATCGGGTTTCTGGCCAGATGCGGATAGGCGACATGGCCCTGCACGCCCGCCACGCCGATCCACATGTTGACCGAGCCGCGCCGGCCGATCTTGATCGTGTCGCCCAGCCGGTTGACGCTGGTGGGCTCGCCGACGAGGCAGAGATCCGGCGTCACGCCGCGCTGCGCCATATGCGCCATCAGCGCCCGCGTGCCGTGCTCCGCATCGCCCTCCTCGTCGCCGGTGATGATGAGGCTCACCGTGCCCGGCCCCGCCGGCGTGCGGGCCAGCGCCGCCACGAAGCAGGCGATGGAGCCCTTCATGTCCACCGCGCCGCGCCCATAGAGCAGGTCGCCATGGCGCCGGGGCGTGAAGGCATCGCCCGTCCAGCCCTCGCCCGGCGGCACCACGTCGAGATGGCCCGCAAAGGCGAAATGCGGCCCATCCCCATTGCGGCGCACCGCCAGCAGATTCTCCACCGGCGCATTCTCGCCCTCGCCATCGAGGAAGCGCTCGACCGTGAAGCCGAGCGGCGCCAGCATGGCCTCCAGCGCATCGAACACCGCGCCCGTCGCAGGGGTGATGGACGGGCAGGCAATCAGCGCCTCGGCCAGCGCGGCCGGATCGGTAAGAGGAAGGGCATCCGTCATGGCGCCGCGTTAGCCAATGCCGCGGCCCATGGGAAGCGTCGGCTAGAAAAGCCCCGGCACGAGCCGTTTGGTCCGCGCCGCATAAGGCGGATAATGCTCCGGGAACGCCTCCCGCATCATCGCCTCTTCGGCGCGCAGCTTGATCCAGCAGCTCAGCGCCATGAGCACGAAGCCGGCGATCGAGAAGGGCGCGCGCACCGCGAGGCAGGTGGCGAGCAGCAGCAGGAGCAGCGCCGTGTAGATCGGGTGGCGGATGGCCCGATAGGGGCCACTGGTGATCAGCGTGTGATCCTGCTTGATGGCCACCGCCGCGCTCCAGTTGCGTCCCAGCGTCAGCCGCGCCCAGAGCGCGAGGCCGAGCCCCACGAGCGCGATGAGCGCGCTCGTCCATTGCAGCGCCTCGCTGTCCGGCACCAGCGGCAGGAAAGCGGCGGCGACCGCGCCGTCATCGGCGGGCGGCGGTCCGCGCATCGGCAGCACGGTGAAGAGGATGCTGGCGAGGAACAGCAGGCTGTAGCTCTCCCGCTCCTCGGTCTTCTGGGCGCGGATATCCGCTTTTGCGGTGAAGGCCATGGCGAGCCACACGGCCATGGCGATCAGCCAGCATCCCGTCAGGATCATGCGCGGCAGCGTCATGACGCGCCGCCCCCGTCAGACCGCCCCGTGCCGGCGCCTCTTCCCGTGGCGCGGGGCGCAAAGCGCGGCGCAGCGAAAGGCCGGAGCAGATATAGGAGCAGGCAGCGAAGCAGGCATGGGGCGAAACTCCCTTTGCAGGCCGGCCACAGTCCGGCATGAGGCAGGCATGAGTCAAGCCGACGACATTGCCCTCGCCCATGCGCTCGCCGATGCGGCGGGCGCCGCCATCCGCCCCTTCTTCCGCGCGCCGCACGCCATCGACATCAAGGCCGACACTTCGCCCGTCACGGAGGCGGACAAGGCCGCCGAGCTGGCCATGCGCGCGCTCATCGAGCAGACTTTCCCCGGCGACGGCATCATTGGCGAGGAATATGGCGCCATCCGGCCCGAGGCGGGGCGGCAATGGGTGCTCGACCCCATTGACGGCACGCGCAGCTTCATCGCCGGGCGGCCGATCTTCGGCACGCTCATCGCGCTGATGCAGGATGGCTGGCCCGTGCTCGGCATCGTCGACCAGCCGATCAGCGGCGAGCGCTGGGTGGGCGCCATGGGCCTGCCCACGCTCTTCAACGGCAAGCCGGCCGTCACGCGCCGCTGCCGCGCGCTGGACGAGGCCGTGCTCGCCTCCACTGGCCCGCAATATTTCCCCGGCCACACGGCCGAGCATTTCTCCCTGCTCGGCGGCCAGTGCCGCGACACCGTGTGGGGCGGCGACTGCTACAATTACGCGCTGCTGGCGAGCGGCCATGTCGACATCGTGGTGGAGGCCGGCCTCAAACTCCACGATCTCGCCGCGCTGGTGCCAGTGGTGGAAGGCGCGGGCGGGCGCATGTGCGACTGGTCCGGCGAACCGCTGACGGACGCCAGCGCCGGCGACGTCATCGCCATCGGCGACCCCGCGCGCCTCGACGATGTGATCGAGGCGCTGGCCTGCCACGGGCATTGACCATCCGGGCATCGCGCCTGAGCTGAGGCGGATGAAGAGGACGGCCGGCGCGCGGCCCTGAAGGACCGTGCGTGAGAGGCGCTCCCATCAAGAGAGCGCAGTGCTCCTGCGAAAGCAGGAGCCCAGGGCCCAGCCGCAGTGCATCGCTGCCCTGAGCTCCTGCCTGCGCAGGAGCCCAAGATCGGCGCAATCAAGAAACGGCACGCCGCCAATCCGCCTTCGGCCGGGCCATGCCGCGAGCACTCCGGCCGGCATAAGAAACACGGCCCGGCCACTCTCGGGAGAGCGAATGGGGTATCCGGAAGGATCGCGATGCCGCCCCGCCGCGGGGGCGCCTCGGCCCCCCACGCGAATCCCGTTCGGCCTCTCGGCCGTCCCTGGCTCAGGCGGCGTCGCGCGCCGGGCCGGCCTTGTCGGCGCCGTAGCGCGTGACGCCGCCGCCCTGCCGCTTGCTGGCGTAGAGCGCACGGTCGGCCAGTGCGAGGAGCTGCTCCAGCTCGCCGCCATGCTCCGCCGTCACCACATAACCGATGCTGGTCGCGATGTTCACGATGCGCCCCTCGATCTGATAGGGGCGGGAGATGGCGGCATTGAGGCGCTGGGCGAGCTGCTCGGCCTCCGACGCCTCGCCGATGCCGGCCTGCACGACCGCGAATTCGTCGCCACCCAGGCGCGCGGCGAGATCCGTGTCGCGGGTCGCGCCCACGATGCGCTTGCCCACGGCGGAGAGCAGCGCGTCGCCGAAGAGATGACCGAAGCGGTCGTTGATGGGCTTGAAGCCGTCGAGATCCAGATAATGGACCGCGATCAGCCCCTGCCGTCCCGGCGCCGCGCCGCGCTCCTGGAACCACTCGCGCAAGGCGATGCGATTGGGGAGCGCCGTGAGGCTGTCCTTGCGGGCGATATTGCCGAAGGTGATGCGTAGCGCGATCTCCTCCATGGCGCGCGAATGGCGGATGCAGAGATTCTGGATGCCGCCGGCCACGAAGGCGATCGTCATCAGCCCCATGGCCACATAGGGCCCCTCCATGCGCGCCAGCGCCGCCAGCACCGCCGGCATGAGCGCCAGCAGCATGCTGGGAATGGCGATGCGGGGGCGCAGCGCCGCGGTGGCGGAGACGCCGGCCGCATAGCCGATGAGCAGACAGGTCATCAGCATGTGCAGCGCAGGCGAATCGAGCAGGAAGGTGCGCAGGCCGAAGAGCCCCAGCATCGCCGCGAAGGCATGATGGCCGAGGCGGAAATTGCGCTCCAGCCGCCGCGCGCGGGTGAGGGAGATAGTGGCCGGCTCGTGCCGGCGCGGCATGCGCAGCGCCGCCGCGATGCGCGCAACCGAGGCGATCATTGCGCCGATCATGATGACGCCCAGCACCGGGTCCTGCTCGGTCCACAGGATGAGGCCACCGCAGGCGATGAAGCCCAGGGTCATGATGGACGTGGGCAGCAGGCCGGCGGCCAGGCTGCGAATCAGCTCCAGCTCGACCACTTCGTGCGCCGGGCGCCGGGGATGGCGCATCGCCGCGCTCATGTCGCACACGCGTGGCGCGGCTGCCCCTTGTGAGGCAAACGCCTGTTCCGGCGCGGCGGCTGGATGGATTTCTGCATGCGACCTTCGGCTCTCTCGGCAGCTCTCGGGGTTTCCCTTTTGCATGCTTGTGTCGCGCGTCGCGTTAAGATGAGGTTTCCATTGCGTTAATCTGCGACGAAGCGTTGCGCGCCGCCGGGGCCATTGAGCCCGCGCGCGCCTGCCTCTATCTGCATATGATGACCGATCCTCTCCAGCCGCCCCGCGCGGCGCAGCGCCCCCATCAGAGCACCCATCATGGCCGCACCCTCGCCGACCCCTGGGCCTGGCTGCGCGACCCCGGCTACCCCGACGTGAAAGACCCGGAAATCCTCGCTTATCTTGAGGCGGAGAACGGCTTTTTCGAGGCGGCGATGGGCCCGCGCAAGGATCTGGTCGACACGCTGTTCGAGGAGATGAAGGGGCGCATCAAGGAGGAGGACCGCTCCGTCCCCCAGAAGGACGGCGCCTATCTCTACTGGTCCAGCTTCGAGGCGGGCGAGCAATATCGCCGCCACTGGCGCCGCCCCGTCGGCGCGCCGGACGACGGCTCGGCCGACGAGCTGATCCTGGACGAGCCGGCGCTGGCGGACGGCAAGGCCTATTTCCGCCTCGGCGCCGTCGCCATCTCCAAGGACGACCGGCTGCTCGCTTATGCCATCGACGACAATGGCTCCGAGCGCTTCACCGCGCGCATCAAGGACCTGGAAACCGGCGAGTTGCTGCCGGACGTGATCCCGGATGTGCTCTCGGCGCTGGTCTGGACCAAGGACGACAAGGGCCTCGTCTATGCGCCGGCGAACGCGCATTGGCGCACCGATTGCGCGAAGCTCCACCGTCTGGGCACGGACGCGGCGGCGGATGTGGAATTGTTCCACGAGGATGACGAGGGCTTCCGCGTCTCGGTGGGCATGACGGCGGCGGAGAACTGGATCGTCATCGCCTCGGGCGATCATGTGACCAGCGAAGTGCGCCTCGTCCCGGCCGGCGACCCCACCGCGCCCGCCATCCTCGTCTCTGCGCGCGTGGCCGAGCGCGAATATGACGTGGATGAGCATGAGGGCTGGCTCTACATCCGCACCAACGACACTCACCCCAATTTCCGCCTGTGCCGCGCCCGCATCGAGACGCCGGACCAATGGGAAGAAGTCCTCGCGCCCTCCGACGAATTCTACCTGACGGACGTGAGCCTCTTCAAAGGCTTCTACGTCACCGAAGGGCGCGAGAACGGGCTCGATCAGGTCGAGATCCGCGATTATGCGACCAATGCCGCGCAGCGCATCGCCTTCCCCGAAGCGAGCTACGCCGCGGGCCTCGACGACAATCCCGAATATGATGTCGGCGTGCTGCGCATCAGCTATGAATCGATGGTTTCGCCCGAGACGATCTTCGACCTCGATCTGGCGAGCGGCGCGCGGACCGTGCTCAAGGTGCAGGAGATACCCTCCGGCTACGACGCTACGCTTTACGCCACCAGCCGCCTGATGATCCCGGCGCGCGACGGCACGCTCATTCCCGTCTCGATCATGCACCGCGCCGATCATCCGATGGATGGCTCGCGCCCGCTCTATCTCTATGGCTATGGCGCCTATGGCATCGCCATCGAGCCGGGCTTCGGCACCGCGCGGCTCAGCCTCGTCGATCGCGGCTTCGCCTTCGCCATCGCCCATATCCGCGGCGGCGACGATCTGGGGCAGCAATGGTACAAGGACGGCAAGCTGGAGAAGCGCACCAACACGTTCACGGATTTCGTGGACGTGGCGAAGGGGCTGATCGCGGCCGGCTATACCAGCGCCGGCAGGATCGCCACCGCCGGCGGTTCGGCGGGCGGCGAGCTGATGGGCGCCATCGTCAACAGCGATCCCGATCTGTGGGGCGCGGTGGTGGCGCATGTGCCCTTCGTCGACGTGCTCAACACCATGCTGGACGCGGACCTGCCGCTGACGCCGGGCGAATGGCCCGAATGGGGCAATCCTTGTCTGGACCCGGCCGCCTATGATCTCATCGCTTCCTACTCCCCCTATGACAATGTGCGGGCGCAAGCCTATCCGCCGATGATGGTGACGGCCGGCCTCAACGATCCGCGCGTCACTTACTGGGAGCCGGCAAAATGGGTGGCCCGGCTGCGCGCCACCCGCACGGACGACAATCTGCTGCTGCTCAAGACCAACATGGGCGCGGGCCATGGCGGCAAGTCCGGCCGCTGGGAATCGCTGCGCGAGACGGCGGAGGAGTTCGCGTTCATCCTGTGGCAGATGGGCGGGGCCTGACGCCGGAGGGAGTCGGGAATCAGGGCCCGGCCGCCCTGCGCAGATACCGCCGTCCTGCCTCCCTGCAACTCGAAAGCCGTTCATCCGTTTTACCGGCGGAACAACAAAAAAATGGAGCCTGCCTGTGCGTATGTCCCTCCTCCTCGCGGCGGCGCTTGTCGCGCCCTCGCTGACAGCCTGCGCGGACTATAACAGCCGCAGCGGCTATAATCGGCCGAGCGACGGCTATAATCAGGGCCGGCGGGATCGCGACCGGGATCGCTATCGCGATGGCCGACGCGGCGGGCGCCAGTTGAGCAACAATGACGTGATCTATCGCGATCGCGACGGGCGCTATTATTGCAAGAAGGACGACGGCACGACTGGCACCATCGTCGGCGCCATTGCAGGCGGCATCCTGGGCAATATCATCGCGCCCGGCGGCTCCAAGACGCTCGGCACCATATTGGGCGGCGGCGCCGGCGCCATCGCCGGCAACGCCATCGACAAGAACGACGTGCGCTGCGAATAGCACCGTCCCGCCTTGCGCCGGCCCGCGTCCGCTGGCCGGCGGAGGTCTGATTTCCAATGAAGGGCCGGCAATCGCGCCCGTCCTTCATGGCGCCCGCGCTCACCCGATCCGATGATAAAGCCAGTGCTCTCGCGCAGGCGGGAGCGCAGGGACCAGCCGCCGCGCCGGCCCACCACGATTGGCGCCATCAATAAGCAGGAAGATCGGCAATAATCAGGGGATCGGCGGCACCGGCTGCGGTGGCGCGTCCTCATCCTCCTCGTGCACATCCAAGATGCCGCGTCCGACATGGCTCTTGCGATAGCCGTAGGCGAAATAGATGACGATGCCCACCGCGCCCCAGATAGGCAGCACCAGCTTGGCGTCCAGCGGCAGGAAGAGATAGAGCACGACGCAGCCGACCATGGCGAGCGGCGCCACCACCCAGACCAGCGGCGTACGGAAGGGCCGTTTGCGGCCGGGGTCGCGCACGCGCAGCACCAGCACCGCAATGGACACCATGAAGAAGGCGAAGAGCGTGCCGGAATTGGAGACGTCCGCGAGCTGGCCGACCGGCAGCAGCGCCGCCGCCACCGCCACGAACAGGCCGGTCACGACCGTCACCACATGCGGCGTCTTCCACTTGGGATGCACCGAGGCGAGCTTCTCGGGCAGCAGCCCGTCGCGCGCCATGACGAAGAAGATGCGCGTCTGGCCGAACATCATCATGAGGATGACGGACGGCAAAGCGAGATTGGCGGCCAGGCCCACCAGATCGCCCGCCCAGCTATAGTTGATGGCGCGCAGCACATGGGCCAGCGCCTCCCTGGAGCAGACCAGCGGCTCCTCGCCCTGCGCGATAAGCGCGGCGCACTGGGCGTTGAACTCGGCCGAGCCGGGTGCCACGCCCGGCGCCGTGGGCTGCGCGCCGATGGCGCCGATCGCGCCGGTCGCCACCAGCAGATAGAAGACGGTGCAGATGCCGAGGCTGCCGATAAGGCCGATGGGCACGTTGCGCTGCGGATTGCGCGTTTCCTCCGCCGCCGTCGACACCGCGTCGAACCCGACATAGGCGAAGAAGATGGACGAGGCCGCGCCAATGATGCCCATGCCAGAGGAGCCGAGGCCATTGGGCGAGAAAGGCGCGAAATGCTCGCCATTGAAGGCCGGCAGCGCAAGGCCCATGAACAGCAGCAGCGCCGCGACTTTCACCGCCACCAGCGCGGCATTGACCGTGGCGCTCTCGCGCGTGCCGATCATCAGCAGCATGGTGACGCTCAAGGCGACGACGATGGCGGGCACGTTGATCATGCCGGCGGAGAAATCCGCCACCGGCATGAAGCCATCCATCGACCAGGAGGGGCCGGCCTGAAGCATGACCGGTAGCTCGAACCCGGTCCAACTCTTCAGCAACCCCATGAAATAGCCCGACCAGCCGACCGACACGGCGCTGGCCGCCACCGCATATTCGAGGATGAGCGCCCAGCCGACCATCCAGGCGAGCATCTCGCCCATCACCGCATAGCTGTAGGTATAGGCCGAGCCGGAAACGGGGACCATCGAGGACAGTTCGGAATAGCACAGCGCCGCGACCGCGCAGACCGCGCCGGCGATGACGAAGCTCCAGAGCATGCCCGGCCCCGCCTTCTGCGCGGCGGCGGCGGTGAGCACGAAGATACCCGTTCCGATGATGGCGCCCACACCCAGCAAGGTGAGCTGTATGGGCCCAAGCGAGCGATGCAGCGCCTTCTTTTCCGCGGTGGCGAGAATGGCGTCGAGCGGCTTGATGCGGCCAAAGATCATGCGCCGGTGTGTCTCTTTCCCTGTGCGGCGGTGCGTTTCGCCCGCCCCCCCCCTCAATATCCCGGCACAGTATCGCCTAATTCGCCATGCGCAAGACGGGCGGTGCGCAAGGGCGGCGAAGCGAGGCGCCACGGCCGCGCCGTAGCGGCAGCGCCTAAGGACGCACGGCCTCAGCGGCGCCGCGCCCGCCACTCCCGCGCGGTGATTTCCCACACGTCGCTCATCAGCCGGCCACCGACATAATCCTTCTCCACCCGGTCGATGCGCCGCATGCCCTGCTTGTGCGTGACGCGCTGCGAGGCGGCGTTCTCCACTGCCTTGGGAATACGCATGACCGGACGGCCAAGCACATCGAACCAGTAATCGGTGACGGCGTCCGCCGCCTCGGTGGCGAAGCCCTGGCCCTGGAAAGCGGGGTCGATCCAGAAGCCGCGATGGTCGTCCTCCCAGTCGAACAGGTCGATCACGCCGATGCAGCGCGCGGGATCGCTCTTCGGGCGGATCGTCCAGCTCCACCACCGGCCCTGCGCGGCAAAGGGCAGGACCACCTCGCGCAGGTAGCGCTCGGCGCCATCGGGCGGGAAAGGCCAGGGGACGCGGGAATCGAGATAGCGCACGATCTCCCATTGCGGGAAAATGCGCTGGATGGCGGGCGCATCCGCCATCGTCACCGGCAGCAAATGCAGGCGCGCGGTGTCGAGCGGCGGATAAGCGGCCATCAGCGCGCGCCCCGCCCGGCCGCTGGATACCGGCGGGCCAGGGCGGCGGCGCGGGTCATGCTAGCGCGCCAGCATGGGCCCCAGAGGCCGCCCGGCAAAGATATGGACATGGAGATGCGGCACTTCCTGCCCCGCGTCGGCGCCGGTATTGGCGAGCAGCCGATAGCCCGGCGCGACATGCCCCGCCTCGCGCGCGATCTTGCCGACCGCGCGCACGAAGGCGGCGATCTCGGCATCGCCGGCGCGCGCCGAGAAATCGTCCCAGCTCACATAGGCGCCCTTGGGAATGACGAGGATGTGCACCGGCGCCTGGGGCGCGATGTCGTGGAAGGCGAGCACATGCTCGTCCTCGTAGACGGTCTTGTTGGGAATCTCTCCGCGCAGGATCTTCGCGAAGATATTGTCGGGGTCATAAGGCAGCGTGGCGTCGATGGGCATGGGATCAGGCCTTTGTGCGCGATGCTTTCTCGTCCAGCCCGGAGGTGCCCTCGCGCCGCGCCAGCTCGGTGCGGACATCGGCGAGGCTGACGCCGCAATCGGCGAGCAGGACGATGAGGTGGAAGAGGAGATCGGCCGCCTCGCCGGTCAGCGCGGCCTTGTCCACGGCGTCCCCGCCCGAAAGCGCGGCGATCACCGTCTCGACCGCTTCCTCGCCCAGCTTCTGCGCCATCTTGCCCCGCCCCTTGGCGCGCAGGCTGGCGACATAGGACGAGCCGGGCGCGGCCTCGCGGCGGGCAAGAATGGTCTGTTCGAGGCGGTCAAGGCTGTCGGTCATGCCGGCGAGTCCTCGCGCGGGGATGCGCGCGCGTCAACCGGATTCGCGGATCGCGCGGCGCCCCTTGCCCGCTCAGGCGCTCCGCACCGCGATGCCCGCCGCGGCCAGCGCCTCGCGCGCCTCGCGGATCGAATGGGTGCCGAAGTGGAAGATGGAGGCGGCGAGCACGGCGCTGGCATGGCCTTCCACCACGCCGTCCACCAGATGCTGGAGCGTGCCGACGCCGCCCGAGGCGATGACGGGCACGGAGACGCTGTCGGCAATGGCGCGGGTGAGGGCGAGGTCATAGCCGCGCTGGGTGCCGTCGCCATCCATGGAGGTGACGAGCAGTTCGCCCGCGCCCAGCTCGGCAAGGCGGCGGGCATGGGCCAGTGCGTCGATGCCGGTGGGGCGGCGGCCGCCATGGGTGAAAATCTCCCACTGGCCTTCACCCACGCGGCGCGCATCGACCGATCCGACCACGCATTGCGCGCCGAAGCGGTCGGCGAGGTCCGCGACCAGTTCCGGCCGGGCGACGGCGGCGCTGTTCACGGCCACCTTGTCCGCGCCGGCCAGCAGCAGCGCGCGCGCATCCTCGACGGCACGCACGCCGCCGCCCACCGTGAGCGGCATGAAGCAGACCTCGGCCGTGCGCGCGACGATATCCAGCAGCGTGCCGCGCTCCTCATGGGTGGCGGTGATATCCAGGAAGCACAGCTCGTCCGCCCCGGCCGCATCGTAGACGCGCGCCTGCTCGACCGGATCGCCTGCATCCTTCAGATCCACGAAATTCACGCCCTTGACCACACGGCCATTGGCGACGTCCAGGCAGGGGATGATGCGCGTGCGCAGGGTCATCCCGCATTCGCCACGGAGATGGCGGTGCGCAGGTCCAACCGGCCGTCATAGAGCGCGCGGCCCGTGACCACGCCTTCAATGCCGTCCTCCGCATGGAGGCTGAGCAGGCGGATGTCGGCGATGCCGGCCACGCCGCCGCTGGCGATCACCGGAATGTCCACGGCGCGGGCGAGGTCCACGGTCGCATCGACATTGCAGCCCTTCAAGAGCCCATCGCGCCCCACATCGGTGAACAGCAGCGAGGCGACGCCGGCATCCTCGAAACGGCGGGCGAGATCGACCACCGGCATGTCGGATTTCTCGGCCCAGCCGTCGGTGGCGATCATGCCGTCGCGCGCATCCACCGCGACGACGATGCCGCCGGGATAATCGCGCGCCATATCCTTGACGAACTGCGGATTCTTGAGCGCCGCCGTGCCGATGACCACGCGCGACACGCCAGTGTCGAACCAGCCCTTCACTGCCTGCGGATCGCGGATGCCGCCGCCCAGTTGCACATGGCCGGGGAAGGCGCGGACGATGGACGCGATGGCGGCACCGTTCACGGCATGGCCGGCAAAGCTGCCGTCCAGATCCACCACATGCAGGAAATCCGAGCCCTGCTCCGCCCAGATCAGCGCTTGCGCGGCGGGATCGTCGCCATAGACGGTGGCGCGGTCCATATCGCCCTCGGCCAGGCGCACGACTTGGCCGCCCTTGAGGTCAATGGCGGGGAAAACGATAAAAGGCGGGATGCCGGGCGCACTGCTCATCTAGGGCTGCCACTCCAGGAAGCGGGAGAGGAAGGCGAGGCCGTAAGCCTGGCTCTTCTCCGGGTGGAACTGCACGCCGACCAGATTGTCCCGCCCGACCGCGGCGACCAGCGGCCCGCCATGATCGGTGGTGGCGAGGACATGGGCGGGCTCCGCCGCCTCGAACTGGTAGCTGTGCAGGAAATAGGCCTCGCCGGGGACGAGAAGGGGATGGGGGAGAGGATGGGCACGCGGCAGGAGCACGTCGTTCCAGCCCATATGCGGAATCTTGATGGCGGGATCGGCCCGCGCGATGCGGCGCACCGTGCCGGGAATCCAGCCCAGGCCCGCATGGGTGCCGAATTCCTCGCCGGCGTCGGCCAGGAGCTGCATGCCCACGCAGATGCCCAGGAACGGCCGGCCCTTATCGAACACCGCCTCGTGCATCGCCTCGATCATGCCGGGGATGGCGCGCAGCGGCTCGATGCAGGCGCGGAAGGCGCCCACGCCGGGCAGCACCACGCGACTGGCGCGGCGCACCGCCTCCGGGTCGGCGGTCACGGCCATGTCCCGCGCGCCGGCGGCCCGCAGTGCATTGTGCACGGAGTGGAGATTGCCCGCGCCATAATCGATGAGGGCGATGGTCACGGCTCAGGTCCGTTCCGGCCGGGGACGCCGCGTCACAGCAGCCCCTTGGTGGAGGGGATCGTATCGCCCTTGCGCGGGTCGATCTCCACTGCCTGACGCAGCGCGCGCGCAAGGCCCTTGAAACAGCTTTCCACGATATGGTGGTTGTTCGCGCCGTAGAGATTTTCGACATGCAGGGTGATGCCGGCCGCCTGCGCGAAGCTGTGGAACCAGTGCTCGATCAGCTCGGTATCCCACTCGCCCAGGCGCGGCATGCTGAGCGGCACGTTCCACACCAGCCAGGGCCGACCGGAAATGTCGAGCGCGACGCGCGTGAGCGTCTCGTCCATGGGCGAATAGGCCGTGCCGTAGCGCGCGATGCCGCGCTTGTCGCCCAGCGCCTTGGCCACCGCCTCGCCCACCGCGATGCCGGTGTCCTCGGTGGTGTGATGCTGGTCGACATGCAGGTCGCCCACGCATTTGACCTCCAGGTCGATGAGCGAATGGCGCGAGAGCTGCTCCAGCATATGATCGAGGAAGCCGATGCCGGTGGAGACCGCATAGCGGCCCGTCCCATCCAGGTTGACGGTCACGTCGATGGCCGTTTCGGCCGTGCTCCTGTTGATCTCGCCCGTACGCATGGCTGGGCCTATAGCGCGCCTGCGCCACGGTGCAATGCGCTTTGCCCGCGCGTAAGCCGCCTTTGTCGTCTTGACCGGCGACGTCGCGCCGTTAGGACTGTCGCCATGACGGATGAAGCACCCGACAGCCTGATCCCCTATGACGAGATCGTGCAGGAAGCCCTGCGCGCCATACCAGGCCGCGTCCTGCGCGATATTGCGCGCACCGGCGCGTTGCCGGGCAGCCATCATTTCTACATCACCTTCAAGACCCAGGCGCCCGGCGTCGCGATTCCGCCGCATCTCGCGCAGAAATTCCCCGATGAGATGACCATCGTGCTCCAGCACAAGTTCTGGGATCTCAAGGTCACGGACAACAGCTTCGAGGTCAGCCTCACCTTCAATCAGGTGCCCGCGCATCTCGTCATCCCGTTCGCGGCGATTCGCTTCTTCGTCGATCCGGCGGTGAATTTCAGCCTGGAGTTCCAGGTGAGCGGCGGCGACGATCCAGAGCCGCACGACAATGCCGAGAATGACGGCCCCCAGGCCGAGGGCGAGGAAGGCTCGAACGTGGTCACCGTGGACTTCGGCAAGAAGAAATAGCCCGCCGCGTGGGGAGAGAAGCCCCGCGCGATCACCGAGGCGCGATTACCGAATCGCAGGACAAAGGGACCAGAGGGATTTCGAAGCAGGTGGACCCACCTGCTGACTCGGAAATCGCGGGAAAGATTTTCTGAAGTCGTGGTGGTTCGATCAGAACCGCAATGACTTCAGGGCAGCACTTCCGCCTCGATCACCCGTGGAGCGCAACCCTTGGATACAGTCCGCTTTCTTGGCCTCGATTTCGACGTCGCGCCGCGCCGCGCCTGGATGGAACTGCTGGCCGGGGCGGGCGCCATCGCTCCCTTCCAGTTTCTCGTCACGCCCAATGTCGATCATGTGGTGGGCTATCATGACGGCACCGTGCCCGCGCCGGTCTATGACGCCGCGCGCTACAAGCTGTGCGACAGCCGCATTCTGGGGATGCTGGGCCGCCTGCGCGGGCTGGACCTGGCGCCCTATCAGGGATCGGACATGGTCCATGATTTCCTGGAGCAGCCGGAAAGCCGGACCGTGAGGATCGGCTTGTTCGGTCCCTCGGCGGAGGATTTCGCGGCGCTGCGAGCGCGCTATCCCGGCCATGACCTGCTGTGGATCGAGGCGCCGATGCTCAAGCCCGGCACAGCCGCCTGGACCGACGCGGTGGCGCGGCTTGCCGAGGCGCCCTTCGACCTGCTGCTCTGCTGCATCTCCTTCCCCAAGCAGGAGATGATCTGCCGGGATCTCAAGGCCGCCGGACGGGCGCAAGGCCTTGCCGTCTGCGCGGGCGCGAGCCTGGATTTCCTCATCGGCAAGCAAGTGCGCGCGCCGCGATGGATACAGCGCCTGCACATCGAATGGCTGCACCGCCTGCTCTCCGACCCCGGCCGCATGTGGCACCGCTATCTGGTGCGCGGGCCCCGCATCTTTCTCTTGTTCCTCACAAAGAAATAGCTGGCGAGGAGTTGCGAAAGACAACTGGAATTGACCGCGCGGGGCGCTAGACTCCGCCGGGTAGGCGCACGCCAAGTGCACCCCGTTTTCAGGAGACAAAGCCATGGCCGACAGCGATCCCGCCAACAACCAGCCGCCCGGCTATGTGCCGCCCAAGGTGTGGACTTGGGACAAGGAAAATGGCGGCCAGTTCGCCAGCATCAACGCGCCCACCGCCGGGCCGCGCTTCGAGCAGCCCCTGCCGCGTGGCGACCATCCCATCCAGCTCTATTCGCTGGGCACGCCCAATGGCGTGAAGGTGACGATCATGCTGGAGGAGCTGCTGCAAGCCGGCTTCAAGGCGGAATATGACGCCTGGCTCATCAAGATCTACACCGGCGAGCAGTTCGGCAGCGGCTTCGTGGAGATCAATCCGAACAGCAAGATCCCGGCGATGATGGACTATTCGCAGGACCCGCCGCTGCGCCTGTTCGAGAGCGGCTCCATGCTCTTCTACCTCGCGGAGAAGTTCGGCGCCTTCCTGCCCACCGATCCGCACAAGCGCACCGAAACGATGAACTGGCTGATGTGGCAGATGGGCTCGGCGCCGTTCGTGGGCGGGGGCTTTGGCCATTTCTACGCCTATGCGCCCTTCCGCATCGAATATGCCATCGACCGCTATGCGATGGAAACCAAGCGCCAGCTCGACGTGCTCGACAAGCAGCTCGCGGACAAGGAATTCGTCATCGGCGACGAGATCACCATCGCCGATTTCGCCATCTATCCCTGGTACGGATCGATCATGCGCGGCGGCTACAGCGCACAGGAATTCCTCTCCACCCATGAGTATAAGCATGTCGAGCGCTGGGTGAGCCAGCTCGAAGAGCGGCCCGGCGTGCAGCGCGGCAAGCTGGTCAACAGTCCGAACAGCCCCGGCGGCATCGAGGAACGCCACAGCCCCGCCGATCTGGACGAGGCCATCGCCAAGGCAAAGGCGAAGGGCGCCTCGGCCTGACGGCGGACACCAGCGCGCGCCTCATCTCTCCTTGGGCTCCTGCTCGGACAGGAGCCCAAGGACGGCCGAGCCTGACGGCCGGTTGCGCATACCGACTCCAGCCCGCGCACTCCGCCGTCACAAGGTCAGGCCATAGCGCGCAAAGCGCTTCTCCACATCGGGGTCGATGTTGAGCGCCACGGCCCGGTCTGCTTCCGCCTTGTCCGCGTCGCCCTTGCGCGACCAGGCAAGCGCGCGGCCGAAGCGCAAGTCGGCCTCGCGCGGCAGGCTCCCCACCGCACGATCGAACAGGGCGAGCGCCTCGTCGATCCGGTCCAGCCGCAGCAACACCAGCGCCTTGCTGTCCAGAAAAGGCGCGAAGTCCGGCCGCCGGGCAAGCGCGGCGTCGCAATCGGCCAGCGCCGATTCGAGCGCGACGCCGCGCGTCGCCTTGGTATAGCAATAATTGTTGAGCCTCTCGGCATCGCGTGCCTTGCCCCGCGCGATATCGAAATCCTGCGCGGCGCGCCGGGCATCCCCAGCCTCGGCATAGGTCATGCCACGTCCGAACAGCAGCTCCACATTGTCCGGCGCCGTAGCGAGCGGATCTGCAAAGAGCGCGATGGCGGCATCCGCATTGCCCTGCTTGACGAGCAGCACGGCCTTTTCGCTCAGGGCGAGGGGCATGGCCGGTTCGAGGGCCAGCGCCTTGTCCAGATCGGCCAGTCGACCGGCCACATCCGCCTCGGGCAGCGTTTGCGCCCGGTTGAGGTAGATATAAGCCTCCGGCTTGATCGCGATGGCGCGGTCGAATGCGGCCAGCGCATCTTCCTTGCGGTCGAAACTGTCATAGATCCGGGCAGCCGTCACCTGAGCATAGCCATTTTCCGGATTGTCCTGCGACACCTGCTTCGCTTCGGCCAGCGCCTCGTCGATTCGGCCTGCGCGCCTGTAGATATTGGCGCGCAGCAGGCGGATATCCGGCCCCGCTTGATCGGCCCGCAGCAGTGCGTCGGTATCCGCCAGCGCCGCATCGATATCGCGTTGCGCATAAAGGACCGCAGCGCGGCGGCGAAGGGTCCAGCCACTATTGGGCGAGGCCGCCAGTACCTTGCCATAGGCCGCGATAGCGCCGGGCAGGTCATCCTTCATCTCGGCCATGAGACCGCGCGCGTTCCAGACGACGAAATTGCGCGGATCGCTGGCTTCGGCTGCCGCCAGATCCTTGGCCGCCGCCTCGAAATCCTGGAGATAGACATAATTGAGGCCGCGATTGGCGAGCGCCCAGACATTGCCGGGCTCCAGCTCCAGCGCGTCGCTGAAATCGGTGAGGCTGTCCGCGAACCGGCCGACATTGAGGAGCTGGTTCCCCCGGTCGATGAAGGCCTGCGCCGAATCGGGCTTGGTCTTGAGCACGACCGCCATCTCGGTCTCGGTGGGACGGTAATTGTCCGGCCGACGCAGATAGACCCGCGCGTCCGCCAGTTCGCGCAGCCGCTTCTGGGCGGCGGGCGCATCCTTGGCGGCGAATTCCGGCGCGACCGTGCGCTGTGTGCGCTCGATGCGGAACACGCCGTCCACGAGCTGCGCCTCGCGGCGATAGGCGATGCCCGCCACCGTCTCGTCGACCGCCGCCCTGGGCACCGGCTGGCCGCTGGGAAAGCCCGGCGGCAGCAGAATCGTCTCCACCGTGCGCGTATAAGTGGGAAAGTTGACGGCAAAGGGCGCATCCTGCCCCGGCCCGGCCGGGCGCACGAAATCGGCGGTATAGCCAACGCCGGTCTTGTCCGTCTCGTACCAGCCGTCTTTCCAGTCCATCTCCGCCTTGCCGGTGACGGTCATGCGTTCTTCGCCCGTCCCGGCATCGAAGACGGCGTCGACCGTCTCCACCTCGATGAAGGAAAACTGGTCGCGCCAGTAATTGCGCAGCGCTTCTTCGCGCGCGCTTGCCGTCATGCCGCCCAGGCTGATCCTGGTGCCGAGCGCCGAATCGCCGCGCAGCACCATGGTCGCCTTGAACGGCGCCGGCAGGCCGAGGCCGTCGCGCGCGTCGATCTCGATGGCGAGGTCGCTCTCCGGCTCGTCGAGCGGCGCGGGCAGCATCCGCACCAGCGCGGCATTCTTCGCCACCAGCGGCAGGCCCCAGCCGAAATCGGGCGTGGGCAGGCGCGCCAGGCTGGTATCGCCGGTGCGCGTGCCGTCCAGCCAATAGTCGCGCCCGCCAATATGCGCGCGCACCAGCACATGGTTGAACAGGCCGACCATCGGCAGGCGCTCGTCGAGCCCGTCACCGAGCAGGATATTGACCGCCACCGGCTCGGCCTCAATGCCCATGTCGTGGAGCAGCGCCAGCAGCAGCGCCGTCTTGGCCTTGCAGTCGCCATAACGGCGCGCCCAGGTCTCCTCCGCCCGCGTCGGCGTGAGCCCGCCCACGCCCATGAGCAGGGCGACATAGCGCACCCGGTCCTGCACCAGCGCCAGCGCGCCTTCCGCGCGCTTGACCGGATCGGCGCTGGCCGCCTTGATCTTCTCCAGCTCGGCGCGCAGGGGCCCCTCGGCGGGGACTGTCGCGGCCTCCGCATAGAGCGGCGCCATCAGCGCGCCCAGATCCGCCCAGCTGCGAAAATCGCTGAACTCGATGAGGCGGCCCATGGCATAGCGGGCCGGCGCCAGGCGCGGCGGGATCACCGGCTCGATGTCGTCCATCGCCAGCTCCAGCCGCATCCGCTCGCCCGCCTTCACTGGCTTGACCGGCGGCAGCGCACCGCTCTGGCGGACCGTCACCGGCAGGCTGCTCGGCCAGTCGACGCTCAGATGCGCGCGCGCGAAAGGCAGGCCGTTCCAGCCCGCGCCGGTCTGCTCGACATGGCCCTTGAGCACCGGATCGCTGCTGGTGAGCGTGACGGCATATTCCAGCACGTCGCCCACTTGCAGCCCCTCGGGCTGGATATTGGCGGTGAGCACGCCGTCCAGCATGGCGCTCTCCAGATTGGGCTCGCGCCGCACCACGGTGAAGGTCTGACCGGCGGCCAGCACGTCGATATCGCCGCTCGCGCGCCGGATGATGAGCTTGTGGACAGTGAACTCGTCCGTCTCCGGGTTCCAGGGGAAGGAGAGGTTGCCCGCCGCCAGGCCCTGCGGCGTCTGGATGAGCATGGCGAAATTGATGTAGTTGGTGACGCGACCGGGATCGAGCCGCGTCTGCTGGTCGGCGAGCAGCAGCCGGATGGGCGCCTCGTCCGCCTTGTCCGGCGGCGCCGGCACGGCCACCGGCTTCACCCAGTCCGGCGCCGGCGCCATGATCGGCTTGTCCGATGCCGCCAGCGCAGCGCTCGACATGAAACTTGCCGCCAGCAGCAGCATCGTCCTCGATCGCATGGAACCCCCTCCCCCTCGTCACTCGCAACATAACGCGCCGCGCGGCGATTGCCACGGGGGTTTGCAGCGGCGGGCACGCTTCGTCCGCACGCTTTCTCCGGCAATTGCGGGGAGCTTGGCGACGGCCGGACCGGCTCCAGATCCGTGCCGGCGCGCGACATGGACGCGCCCCTGCCGAGTCGACGCCGATCAAGCGCGTTAACGCTGAATTTTCAAGGCGTACCGCTGTGGGACAGGCACCCGGAAAGGCCGCTTTGGGCCTGCATGACCAGGCGCGAATCGGCTAACCTCCACGTTGCGGCCGCGCCGGGGGGTTCTGGAAGCGCGGCCGCAACCTGGGAAAGAAGGACGCAACCTGACCATGGCGAGCCGGAGCGCTCAGCTTTGCGCGATCGTCGCGGCACTTCTGCTAGCCGGTTGCGGCGGCGGGGGAAGCCCGGTCCAGTCCACGCCCGCGCCCGCCATCCCGACACCCGCCACGCCGTCCGCGTCCACGCCCGTCACGACGCCCTCCACCAGCCCGGCCGATTTCGACACGGCGGAATATCGCGCCTCCTCCGGCCCCCGCTTCCACGGCGCCATCGCCGCCTATGAGGCCGGCGCGAGCGGCGCCGGCGTGCTGGTGGGCATTGTCGATGGCGGACTGACCGACGCGGCCGGCGAATTCACTGGCCGAATCAGCCCCCTCTCGCGCGATTTCGGCGGCAACGGTTCCATCCGCGATGCCAGCGGCCATGGCACCGCCGTCGCCGAGGCGCTGGCCGGCGGGCGCAACGATCGTCATGTGCTGGGCATGGCCTGGGGCGCGGAGCTGCTGGTGCTGCGCACGGACCAGCCGGGGAGCTGCGCCGCCGGCGGCTGCGAGCACGGCACCGCCGCCATGGCGCAGGCGGTCGACCATGCCTGGCGGAGCGGCGCGCGCATCGTCAACATCTCGCTGGGCGGGGATGGCGCCGCGCCCGATCTCATGGCCGCCGTCTCGCGCGCGACGGCAGCGGGCACCATCGTAGTGGTGGCGGCGGGCAACGCCAAGGCCGGCCAGATGCCATCCGCCGGGCCCAGCCCACTGGCCGCCTCCATCGCCGACCCCACTTATGGGCGCGGCCTCGTCATCGTCGCCACCTCGGTGGACGAGGACGGGCAGATCAGCGCCTTCTCCAACGGCGTGAGCGGGCACGAGACGCGCGGCCTCAGCGCATTGGGCGGGGCGGTGCGCACGGTCGATAACAAGGGCGCCGAGCTGTTCTACACCGGCACCTCCTTCGCCGCGCCGCAGATCGCCGGGGCGGCGGCGCTGCTCGCGCAGGCCTTCCCCAATCTGACCAGCGCGCAGATCGTGCAGCTGCTCCTCACCACTGCCACCGATGCCGGCGCGCCGGGGCCGGACGCGCTCTACGGCATGGGCATTCTCGATGTGGCGCGGGCCTTTCAGCCGCAGGGGCAGCTCAGTCTGGCCGGCACGGGCGCGGCGCTGGGCCTCGCCGAGACGAGCCTGCTCTCCACAGCCATGGGCGATGCCCGGCCGGAAGCGCTGAGCGCGGTGGTGCTGGATGGCTATGCCCGGCCCTATCGCACGGATCTGGCGCTGGGCGTGGAGCGGCCCGGCCCGCGCGGCCGGCTGACCGCCGCGCTTGCCGGCACGCAGCGGCATATTCAGGGCATGGCGGGGCCGCTCAGCCTCGCCTTCACGCTCGCCCCCGACCGCCTTATGGACGCGCGCGGAATGCCGGAGGCGCGGGGCGAAGCGCGGCAGGCCGGCGCGCAATTGATCGCCGGCACGCTCGCGGCGCGCCTCTCGCCGCGCACCAGCGCCGCCTTCGGCCTGCGCGCCGGGCTGGAGACGCTGGCGGCACGGCTGGACGATGCGCCCCGGCCCACCTTTCTCCTTGCCGAAGCGGGGGCGGGAGCGCCGGCGCTGGAACTGCGGCCGGAATCGAGCGCGGCACTGAAGCATAGCGTGGCGCCGGGCCTGATGCTTCTTCATGGCGTGGAGACCGGCGTGGTGGACAGCGCCGCCGAGCGGCCGGGGCCGGACTGGCGCCTGCCCAGCCGGACGGCGCATTATCAGGCGGCACTGGCGGCGCTCTCGCTCGCGCGAGGCCCCGTGAGCCTCGGCGCGAAGCTGCGGCTGGTGACCGAACAGGGCAGCGTGCTCGGCGCGCGCTTTGCCCGGGCGCTTGGGGCGCAATCGGCGCGCAGCCTGTTCGCGGGAGCGGAGCTGCGGCTGGAGATGGCGGCGGGGCTGATGCTCGGCGGCGCCATGCAGCGGGGCTGGACCTATGCGCAGGCCGGCGGCGCGCTCACCGAGGGCGGGTTGCTGCGCACGCGCGGCTGGGCGCTGGACCTCGCCCGCGCCGGCCTCTTCGCGCCGGGCGACATGGCGGGGCTGCGCATCGCCGCGCCGCTGCGCGTGACCTCAAGCCGCTTCGCGCTCAGCCTGCCGCAAAGCTGGGACTGGCAGAGCGCCACCGCGACCGTGGCCCGCGTGCCGCTCGACCTGGTGCCGCGCGGATCGGAACGCATCTATGAGCTGAGCTATGGGCTGGGCATGTCCGGCGGCTGGCTGGGCGCCAATCTCTTCGCGCGGAGCGAGCCCGGCAATGTCGCCGCCCAGCGCGGCGATTATGGCGCGGCGCTGCGCTGGTCGGCGCGATTCTGAAAGTCAGGCCGGGCACCTGCTTTCGCAGGAACACGGCTTCCATGCCTTTAAACGGTGAAGCTCTCGCCGCAGCCGCAGCTTCCCTTGGCATTGGGGTTGGTGAAGACGAAGCCGGCTGTGAAATCGTCCTCCACCCAGTCCATGACCGAACCGATGAGATAGAGCACGCTCGCCGCATCGATGAAGAACAGGCCGCCGGGCGTCTCGATCCGCTCGTCGAAGGCGGCGGGCTCGGACACATAATCGACCGAATAGGCCAGGCCCGAGCAGCCCCGGCGCGGCGTGGAGAGCTTGACGCCCACGGCACCCTCCGGCGCGCGGGCCATGAGATCGGCGACGCGCGCCTGCGCGGCCGGCGTCAGCGTGACGGCGGCGGGCAGAGCGCGGCGCGGCTGGCTTGTGGTGGTCGCGGTCATCTCTCGAACAGGTCCTGCCATGGCAACATGGCCTCTATATGGGGCGCCCGCGCGCGTTCGCCAGAGGCAAAGGGCGTGATGGCGCTATGCGCGCTCACAGCATCCCCAGCTCAAGCTTGGCCTCGTCGCTCATCTTGTGCGGGTCCCAGGGCGGGTCCCACACCAGATTGACCTCGGCATTGCCCACGCCGGGCACCGCGCCCACGCGCAGTTCCACTTCGCCGGGCATGGATTCGGCGACGGGGCAGTGCGGCGTGGTGAGCGTCATGGTGACGACGGCATGACCGTCGCTGGTCACATCCACGCCGTAGATGAGGCCCAGATCGTAGATATTGACCGGGATCTCGGGGTCGTAGATTTCCTTGAGCGCCTCGATGATGCCCTCATAGACATTGCCGCCGGGCTCGCCGACGGGCGCGCTTTCGGGCTGCTGCTTGAGGAAACCGTCCAGATAGTCGCGCTTGCGCGCCACGGCCTCGGGCAGCGCAGCTTCCACTGCGGGTTCCGCCGCCTCGTCGATATCCTGGACGCGGGCGCGCGGCGGCTTTTCCACCTGCGCCACTTCCTCGGCCCTGATCCTGCGTTCCTCGCTCATCCGAAAATCGTCCTCACACGTTCGAGGCCGCGAACCAGCGCCGCGACGTCGCTCTCGTCATTGTAGATGCCGAAACTGGCGCGCGCGGTCGCGTCCACGCCCAGATGGCGCATCAGCGGCTGGGCGCAGTGATGGCCGGCGCGGATCGCCACGCCGCTCTCGTCCAATATGGTGCCGATGTCGTGCGGATGCACCCCGTCCATCACGAAGGAGACGATGCCGCACGCATCCTCGGGGCCCAGCAGGCGCAGCGAATTGATGCCGCGCAGCGCATCGCGCGTCTGCCGCACCAGCGCCGTCTCATGCGCCGCGATGGCATCGAGCCCGATGGTCTCGATATAGTCCAGCGCGGCCGCCAGCCCGATCGCCTCGACGATGGCCGGCGTCCCCGCCTCGAAGCGAGCGGGCGGCGGCGCATAAGTTGTGCGCTCGAAGGTGACGCTGTCGATCATCGCGCCACCGCCGTGCCAGGGCGGCATGGCGGCCAGAATCTCCGCCCGCGCCCACAGCGCGCCGATGCCGGTCGGCCCGTAGAGCTTGTGACCCGAGAAGAGATAGAAATCGCAGCCGAGCGCCTGCACATCCAGCGCCATGCGCGGCGCGGCCTGGCAGCCGTCGACCAGCAGCAGCGCGCCGGCCCCGTGCGCGATGGCCGCGGCAAGCGCCACGTCGAGCGGGCTGCCCAGCACGTTGGAGACATGGGCGAGCGCCACCAGCTTGTGCGCCGGGCGGATCATCGCGGCCATGGCATCCAGGTCGATATGGCCGTCCGCCGTCAGCGGCACCACGTCGATGGCGGCGCCGGTGCGCTCGGCAATGAGCTGCCAGGGCACGATATTGCTGTGATGCTCCAGCGCGGAAAGCAGGATGCGGTCGCCGGGCTGGAGCTTGGCCGCGCCCCAGCTGTTGGCGACGAGATTGATGCCCTCGGTCGCGCCGCGCACGAAGACGATCTCGTCCGGCGAGCGGGCATTGAGGAAGCGCGCCACACGGGCCCGCGCCGCCTCGAAGGCCAGCGTCATATCCGCCGAGCGGGCATAGACGCCGCGATGCACCGTCGCATAATCGCCGCCCATCGCGCGGACCGTGGCGTCGATCACGGCCTGCGGCTTCTGCGCGGTGGCGGCGGTATCGAGATAATGCCAGGGCGCGCCCTGCGCGGTGACGAGGCCGGGGAAATCGGCGCGTGCGTCGGCAAGGCCATGCGCGAGGGCAAGCCCGTCACGGCGTGTCTCGCCAGCGCCCGGCGCGCGGGAAAGGGCCGGGGGGGAAAGGGGCGCGTGTCCGGTCATGCCATGGCCTCCATCCTGGCGCGCGCGGCATGCTCGAATCGCTCGCGCTCGCCCTCGTCGGCCATGTCGTCGAAGAGCCCGGCGATGAAGGCCTGCAACAGCAATGTGCGCGCCCGCGCCGGATCGAGCCCGCGCGAGGCGAGGTAGAAGAGCGCCGCCTTGTCCAGCTCGCCGACGGTGGCGCCATGGGCGCATTTCACATCGTCGGCGAAAATCTCCAGCTCCGGCTTGGCATTGGCGCTGGCGCCGCGATCCAGGATCATGGCCTTGAAGCTCTGCTCGGAATCGGTCTGCTGCGCATCGCGCGCCACGGCGACCTGGCCCAGATAGCTGGTCGTCGCCGTGCCGGCGGCGATGGCGCGCACTGTCTGTCGGCTCACCGCGCGCGGCGCGGCATGGCGCACTTTCGTCACCAGTTCGAGCGTCTGGTCCCCAACACCGAGCAAGGCGGCCTTGAGGTCGAAGCGGGCGTCTTCATGGAGCATGACGTCGAAGGTGATGCGGCCGAGCGCACCGCCCATGTCCAGCAGATGCATGGCGAACGCGCCGCCCGCGCCGATCTCGACCGTGAAATCACGCACCGCCACATCGCCGGGCGCGGCATCCTGCAGGAGAGCGCGGGACAGCGTCTGGCCCGAACCCACGACGATCCGCTCCGGTTCGCCGACCGGCCAGGCGCGTGCCAGCGCATCCAGATCGCTGTAGCGCCAGGCTTCATCCCTGCGGGTGGGGAGGGAGAGCGCGGTCATGCGCGCGCCTCCTCCAGGGCAATTTCACGCGCAGCAGCGCAGATGCGGAGCAGGGGAGCGCGGCCCATTCGATGCGACTGCGCACCGATGGCGGCAGCGAAAGACGGCGCCGGCCAGCGCAGAACCCCTCCGCGTCTCCGCGCTTCCGCGCGAACCCTGAAACCACTCGCGGCACGGGGTGCAAGGCGCCGGCGCGTCATGCCAGCACCTCCACATAGCCCTCGCGCTCCAGCGCCACGGCAAGCTCCGGCCCACCCGATTTCACGATGCGCCCGTCCGCGAGGATGTGCACGAAATCGGGCCGCACATAGTCGAGCAGGCGCTGGTAATGGGTGATGAGCAGCACGGCCTTGTCGGGCGCGCGCATGATGGCGTTGATGCCGGCGCCCACTGTCTTGAGCGCGTCGATGTCGAGGCCGCTGTCGGTTTCGTCGAGAATGGCGACGCGCGGATCGAGAATGCCCATTTGAACCATTTCGGCACGTTTCTTCTCGCCACCGGAGAAGCCGACATTCACCGGCCGCTTGAGCATCTCCATGTCGAGCCCGAGCAGCCCCGCCTTCTCGCGCGCCAGGCGCAGGAAGTCGGCGGCGGAAAGCGGCGCCTCGCCGCGCGCTTCGCGCTGGCTGTTGAGCGCCTCGCGCAGGAACTGGACATTGGAGACGCCGGGGATCTCCACCGGATATTGAAAGCCCAGGAACAGGCCGGCGGCGGCGCGCTCATGCGGCTCCATGGCGAGCAGGTCCGCGCCTTCCAGCGTGGCCGTGCCGCCCGTCACCTCATAGCCCGGCCGGCCGCCCAGCGTATAAGCGAGCGTCGACTTGCCCGCGCCATTAGGGCCCATGATGGCATGGACCTCGCCCGCGTTCAGCGTGAGCGAGAGGCCCTTGAGGATGGGCTTGCCGACGACTTCGGCCGTGAGATTGTCGATTTTCAGCATCAATTCTTTGCCTTTTCGGGCTTCCAGGTCGTGAAAATAGGTGACGCGCCGCGCGCATGGAGCGCGGGACGGACGCGATGCAGGGCGGCGCCGGGGCCGTCAGGCGTCCACAGCCGCTGCAAACCATTTTGGTAAAGACAAGCCGACGCATCGCCGAGCGGCGCGGGCCGCGTCAAGGCAGGCGACGCATATTGTCCGGGCGCGCAATCAGGGAAAAGCGGGAAAGACGCGGCGCCCGAGGCGCTCAGTGCATATTGCGGGCGTAGCGCACATGCGCCCAGTCGACGGCGGCCGCCTCGATCATGGGATCGACCTGCTCCAGCCCGGTATCCGCATGATGCAGCACCAGCGCGACGCTGAGATGCGGCTGCTCGTTCTGGATGTCCGAAATAAGCTGGGTCCGCAGCTCGCCACGCGAAAGCGCGCAGGCCGACATGGCCGTCCGCGCCATCTCCTGCTGCTCGCCGAGCTGGGTGCGGTCGACCTGGCGCAGCACGCAGTTGCGATAGCTGGTCAGCAGGCTGGCGAAGCGCTCGGTAAGCGGCAGCTCGGCGCTGTTCAACGCGATCTGCTGCGGCGCCGGCGTCGCGGCGGTCCGCGCGTTGGCGGGAAGCGCCTGAGACATGGCCATGGTAACCAGAATTGCTGCCAGACCGGCCTTCATCGACGCTTCCCTCCTCAGAACGGCCCGGGGATTTCCACGTCTTACCGGGCGTGAGGGCAACTAAGCGAAGGCCGCGATTCATTACAATGCCGTTAAGGACGAATCTTCCGTGCGGGGCGCGCAGGGCCGAATGCGGCCGCCCGCCTTCGCCCCGAGCGATGGCGGGCGGCAGGGCCGGGTGCGGGAGTGCGAACGCATCCGCGCGCCCATCGGCCAGAAGAGCCGGCGCGATCCGGTGCGCGCCCATGGCCGCCACGAGAGCGCGCGCAGCCGCCCTTCCGCCACGCGGCGCACGCGCGCGCAATGGCCCCGGCGCGCCGAAACCATGCGCCGGCCCGGCCGTCGTCGGCCTGCCCGTCGTCGGAAGGAACGCCGCCATCTTCATCCCACGCTGCCTTCAAGGCTGATGTCGAGCAGCTTCTGCGCCTCCACGGCGAATTCCATGGGGAGCTGCTTGAGCACTTCGCGCGCGAAACCGTTGACGATGAGGCCGACCGCGCTCTCGGCATCGAGGCCGCGCTGCATGGCATAGAAGAGCTGATCGTCGCTGATCTTGCTGGTCGTCGCCTCATGCTCGACGATGGCCGAGGGATTCTTCACCTCGATATAGGGCACGGTGTGGGCGCCGCATTTATCGCCCAGCAGCAGCGAATCGCACTGGGTGAAGTTGCGCGCATTCTCCGCATTGGGGCCCACGCGCACCAGGCCGCGATAGGTGCCGTTGGAGCGGCCGGCGCTGATGCCCTTGGAAATGATGGTCGAGCGGCTGTTCTTGCCGTTGTGGATCATCTTGGTGCCGGTGTCGGCCTGCTGATGATTGTTGGTGACGGCCACGGAATAGAACTCGCCCACCGAATTCTCGCCATTCAGCACGCAGCTGGGATATTTCCAGGTGATGGCGCTGCCGGTTTCCACCTGCGTCCAGGAGACCTTGCTGTTCTTCCCCTGGCACAGCGCGCGCTTGGTCACGAAATTATAGATGCCGCCGCGCCCCTGCGCATCGCCGGGATACCAGTTCTGCACGGTGCTGTACTTGATCTCGGCATCGTCGAGCGCGACCAGTTCGACCACGGCGGCGTGAAGCTGGTTCTCGTCGCGCTGCGGGGCGGTGCAGCCCTCCAGATAGGAGACATAGGCGCCCTTCTCGCAGACGATCAGCGTGCGCTCGAACTGGCCGGTATTCTCCGCGTTGATGCGGAAATAGGTGGAAAGCTCCATCGGGCAGCGCACGCCCTCGGGCACATAGACAAACGTGCCGTCCGAAAAGACCGCGCAGTTGAGCGTGGCGAAATAATTGTCCTGCATGGGCACGACCTTGCCGAGCCACTTGCGCACCAGATCGGGAAATTCGCGGATCGCCTCGCTGATCGAGCGGAAGATGACGCCCGCTTCCTCCAGCTCCTTGCGGAAGGTGGTGGCGACCGAGACGCTGTCGAACACCGCATCCACCGCCACGCGGGGCGCGCCCGCCACATTGGCGAGCACCTTCTGCTCCTCGATGGGGATGCCCAGCTTCTCATATGTGCGGCGGATTTCCGGGTCCAGCTCGTCCAGGCTCGCCAGCGTCGGCTTGGCCTTGGGCGCCGCGTAATAATAGGCATCCTGATAGTCGATGGGCGGCACGTTCAGCTTCGCCCAGTCCGGCGTCTCCATGGTCAGCCAGTGGCGATACGCCTTCAGGCGCCACTCAAGCATCCATTCCGGTTCGTTCTTCTTGGCGGAAATGAACCGGACCGTCTCTTCATCGAGACCCTTGGGCGCGAATTCCTGTTCGATGTCCGAGACGAAGCCCCACTCATAGTCGCTCGCCTTGTGGGCGGCGGCCAGCGCTTCCTCGTTGCGGGGAGTCTCGGTCTTGAGGGTTTCGGTTTTAACGGGGGCGCTCATTGCACGGTCTCCACGGAGGCGGCCGGGTGGTGGGGGGCCGGACGGGCAGGCAGGGCGGCGACGCCCGGCAGGGCCTCCGGCGCGGCGATGAGATGCGCCAGCGTCACGCGCTCCAGCGATTCGCGCACCAGCCGGTTGATGCCCATCCAATGCGGGCGAATGACGCAGGGCCGGTCCAGCGCGCAGCAATCCGAGCCCTGGGCGTCCAGGCAGGCGGTCATGGTGATCGGCCCGTCGACCGCCTCGATGATGTCGGCAAGCGTGATGGCGGCGGCCGGCCGCGCGAGCTTGATGCCCCCGCCGCTGCCGCGCGTACCCTTGATGAGACCGGCGCGGCCAAGCAGGCTCGCGAGCTTCTGCGCGGTGGGCACGGGAATGCCCGCCTCCACCCCCAGGCTGGCGGCATTGGCGCGCGCGCCGCCGCAATGCATGGCGGCGGTGCGCATCATCAGCACGGCATAATCGGCAAGACTGGACAGGCGCATATGCGAACGATTCTCAAATCGGAGTAAATTGGTCTGATTGGGCAGATGGTCGCGGCGAGCCCGGAAATCAAGCCCGAAAGCATGGTTTCATGCGTTTGCCATGCAATGGTGTGGCCGGGGGCGCACGTCCGGGCGCAGGGCAAGCGCCGCACCGGAGCGAACGGGGCATCGGCTTCGAACGAGACGCCATGCGCCGGCGTGGAAAACGGCCCTAGAAGAAGGGGCGCCGCCTCGGAAGGCGAACGCCTCCCAAGGAGCAGGGAATACAGCACTTCCCCGAGGGACGATCACCCCCTGACCAAACGGTCCGTCCGCACCATGACGACGCCGCTTTGCCTTCCACGCGCGCGGAAACCCGCCCGCTACCCCAGCCCTGGCAGCCTCGGCCCGAATGCCGGCGTCCGAAATGAATCGGCATGGCGTTCAGGGTGAAGCGAAGTCGAGGACGGCGCAGGGCCAATGGCGCCTTTCATGACCCGGAGTACCGCGTCCCCTGTCCCGGCACACCGGAGGGGCCGGAGGCGCCGGAAGGCGCCCCCCGTCCCGGATCGCCATGAGCCCGCTATCGACCCGCCCTAACTGATCCGGCTGAGCTGCGCGATCTCACCGGGGACATCGGCGCGGTTCATCGAGAGGCGAATGACGATGCTCGCCCGCTCGCGCAGCTCGGTCGGCGTAAGGCCCGTGAAGTGCTTGAGTTCACGGATGAAATGGGATTGGTCGTAGAAAGCGTCGCCACTGCATTCGGACCAGTCCATATCCTCCCGTGCTAGGATCTGGGCGCAGCGCAGCGCGCGATATTTGCGCGCCAGATATTTCGGCGGCGCGCCATAAAGCCTGTTGCACCAGCGCGCGACCTGCCGCGCGGAGAGGCCCGTCGCCTCCTGCAGCGCCTCGACGCGCGGGGATTGCTCATTGGCCAGCCAGTTGTCCGTCTCCTCCACGAAGCGGACCTCCGCCTCGCCCACGGGGTGGAGCTGCGCGCGCAGAAAGGCCCAGAGCCGATCCGAGGCCGTGCCGCTGTCCTCCTGCGCGCGCAGGCAATCGAGCGTGTCGCGCCAGGGACGGCCAAAGCGGGTCGCGAGATCGAAGGCATCGTCGGCGGCGAGATTGGCCTCGCCCGCCCGCAGCGCGGCCCAGCCGAGCGGGAGCACCGTGAGCCCCAGCGTCTGGAGCGGCCCGGCAACGTCGAAATGGGTGGCCATGCTGGTGGGCCCGAGCAGGCAGCATTCCGGCGTCTCCACCGTGCGCCCGTCACCGAAGCGATAGCGGCCCTCGCCGGCCAGCATGAAGCGGATCTGCGCGAAATCCGCGCGCGTGTGGTCCACGATGCGCACGCGGTCGGCCGTAAAGAGATACATGGCGCCGAAATACAGAGACAGATCCGCAGGCGGCGCGAAATAGCTCAGCGCGACCATGTCGGCCGCATCGGCGACGGCAAATCTGTGACGCATGCGCGACCTTCTGCATCTCCAACCGGGGCGGGGGAGCCCCTGCTGACTTGCGGACAGCCGAAATAGAATGAAGCGCGCCCAATTGGGATCGCGTCCTGTTCATGCCCTCCACGGGCCGTAATCGCATGAACTGACCCGAAATGGAACAGAAAAGCGAAAAAGCGGCTTGCCTGGCGTGAAGCCAGGCAAGCCGACAAGTTCAAGGTCTCTTAGCCGGACGACTGAGAGCCCTTCGGGTCGCAGGAAGGGAGATACACCGATTCGCGGAGCGCTGATTGGACGGAATCGTCATCGCCGCCCAAGAATGCATTTTGCGATGCGCCAAAAAGCACGTTGCGATGCAACGCGATTGGCAGGCACGCACCGTCTTTGACCGCACCGCCCGCCAATGGCATAGGCGCGGACCATGTACGCCCTGCTTCGCCCGCCGCTTTTCCTTCTCGACGCGGAAACGGCCCACAAGGCCGCGCTCGCGGCCCTGCGCCTGCCCTGGCCGGCCCGCGCGCCGCGCGATCCCATCCTGCGCCAGCGCATCGCCGGGCTGGATTTCGCGGGCCCGGTGGGCCTCGCCGCCGGCTTCGACAAGGACGGGGTCGCGGCCGATGGAATGCACCGTTTCGGATTCGGTTTTGGAGAGATCGGCACGCTGACGCCGCTTCCCCAGGCCGGAAATCCGCGCCCGCGCCTCTTCCGCCTGGCCCGGGACCGGGCCGTCATCAACCGCATGGGCTTCAACAATGGCGGGCAGGAGGCGGCGATTGCGCGCCTCGCTGCGCGGCCGCGCGCGCCCGACTATGTGCTCGGCATCAATATCGGCGCCAACAAGGACGCGGCCGACCGCATGGAGGATTATGCGCGTGGCGTGCGCGCCATGGCCCCGCTGGCCGATTATCTGGCCGTCAACATCTCCTCGCCCAACACGCCGGGCCTGCGCGCCTTGCAGGACCGCGCGGCGCTGGACGCGCTGCTGGCGCGAGTGATGGCGGCGCGTGGGGACGGGGCCCCGCCCCTGTTCCTCAAGGTGGCGCCGGACCTGGAGCCGGCCGACATCGACGATATCTGCGAACTGGCGCTGGCGCACAGGCTGGATGCGCTCATCGTAAGCAACACCACCATATCGCGTCCCCGACTGCGCTCGGCCCAGGCGAACGAAGCGGGCGGCCTCTCCGGCGCGCCGCTCCAGCCTCTCGCGCTCCAGCGCCTGCGCGATTTCCGCACGCGACTGGGCAACTTGCTGCCACTGATCGGCGTAGGCGGCATCGCCAGCGGCGCGCAGGCCTATGAACGCATCCGCGCGGGCGCGAGCCTGATCCAGATCTATTCCGCGATGGTTTATGAAGGGCCCTATCTGGCCGCGCGGATCAACGCCGAACTGGCGGCGCTGCTGCGGCGGGACGGGTTTGCCAACGTGGCCGAGGCAGTCGGCATCGACGTCGACTGATACGGCCGAGAAAGATAGAGGTGCGGACGGCGACCGAAAGTCAACGACCTCCTTCTCCTTGCACGATCTCAAGAGGCTATGTCCTTTCGACACACTCGGGACGAACGGCCTTTGGACGGACGTTGGAGCCCCTGCGGCGCGCATGGACCCTGCCATTTGCAAGGGATATAATCGGACGCAGCCGCATCCGCGCCGCACAAGCAGCCCGTCCCGACCTGCCCTGGCGACGGCCCGCTGCGAAACCGAACGGGTGGCCCAGCCACCCCCATCGAGGCGAATAGCGCTTGCCCGTCGACCGGCAGGGCCTATGCTGCCATGCAGCATGATCCGGTCCCTTCTGCTCTCCCTCGCCCTCCTCGTCGCGCCGCTGGTCCAGCCGGCGCACGCCCGCACCCAGCCGGAAGCGGCGGCCGCACAGGCCGGCGCGGTCAGCGCGCCCGATCCGCGCGCGGCGGCGGCCGGTATCGAGATCCTGAAGGCCGGCGGCACCGCAACCGATGCCGCCATCGCCGTCATGCTGGCGCTCAACGTGGTCGAGCCGCAGAACAGCGGCCTGGGCGGCGGCAGCTTCATGCTCCACCATGATGGGGCCAGCGGCACACTCGCCAGCTATGACGGGCGCGAGACGGCGCCGGCCGCTGCCACGCCGGAATGGTTCCTGGACGCGCAGGGCAATTCCCTGCCGTTCCGCCAGATCGGCAATGGCGGGCGTAGTGCCGGCGTGCCCGGCAATCTGCGCATGATCGCGCTGGCGCACGCGCGGCACGGCACGCTGCCCTGGGCGCAACTGTTCGCGCCCGCCATCCGCCTGGCGCGCGAAGGCTTCACTGTCTCGCCGCGCCTGCACAACGGCCTTTCCCGCTATGGCCGCAACATGGAGGCCGGGCCCGCCGCCGATTATTTCGACGCCGCCGGCGCCGCGCTCCCCATCGGCAGCACCTTCCGCAATCCCCGGCTCGCCGCGCTGCTGGAGCGCATCGCGAAGGAAGGGGCCGAGAGCTTCTACACCGGCCCGCTGGCGGAGAAGATCGTGACCGCGCTCAACGGCGCGCAGATCAGCCAGTCCGCCATGACGCTCGCGGATCTCTCCGGCTACGAAGCCAAGGAGCGCCCGCCGGTCTGCGGCATGTACCGCGCTTATCGGGTGTGCAGCATGGGCCCGCCCTCCTCCGGCGGCATCACCGTGCTGATGATCCTGAAGCAGCTCGAACGCTTCGACATGAAGGCGCTGGGCCGCGCCTCGCCAGTGGCATGGCATCTGCTCGCCGAATCCGAGCGGCTCGCTTATGCGGATCGCGACATGTATATCGGCGACCCGGATTTCGTGGACGTGCCGGTCGCCGGCCTGCTCGATCCCGCCTATCTGGCGCAGCGCTCGGCGCTCATCTCGCCGCAGACCACGCTTTCCGTCATCGAGCCCGGCAAGCCCGCCGGCGCGCCCGAGCGGGTGCGCGCGCCGTTCAAGGACGATCCGGGCACCAGCGATCTCGCCGTGGCGGACGCGGCCGGCAACGTCGTGCAAGTGACCACCACCATCAACGGCTATTTCGGCTCCGGCGTGGCGGTGGACGGGCTCTTCCTCAACAATGAGATGCCGGATTTCGACGTGATGCCAGTGAAGGACGGCTATTCTGTCGCCAACCGCGTCGAGGGCGGCAAGCGGCCGCGCAGCTCCATGGCACCCACCATCGTCTACGGGCCGGACGGCAAGGTACGCCTGGCCATCGGCGCGGCGGGCGGCGCGACCATCATCTGCCAGGTCGCCAAGGCGATCATCGGCGTGGTGGACTGGGGCCTTACGGCGCAGGAGGCCATCGCCATGGGCCTCGTCTACGCGCCCGGCAAGGGCGGCACCATCGAGCAGGGCACGGAGCTGGAAGCCATGCTGCCGGCGCTCCAGGCACTGGGCGAGGAGCTGCGCATCGCGCCGCTGGGGCTGAAGGCCAATGCGGTGGAATATGTCGACGGCCAATGGCGGGGCGCCGCCGATCCGCGCAGCGAAGGCGTGGGCATGGACATGAGCGGCGCGGTGACGGTGATCGCCCGGCGCGCCAATGATCTCAACGGCGCGCACGAATAAGGCGGGCGCGGGCGCGTTGCGCCAATAGCCCTGCATCACCAGCTCGCCGCGCACCGGGGTCTCGCCATCCTCCGCGATGCGCGCCTGCATATTCTTGAGCGGCGTGCCCACCCTATTCGGGCGAACACAGCGGGACGGACGACACGCAGGAACCGGCAATTGCGCCTGTGCGGAGCGGCGGGCGCAGATTCGAGGAGTGCGCCCGGACAAGCCGCAGCGCACATACCGCCCTTCTGCCGTCCCATCCTCTCACACCACCCTGCCCATCACGCCCCGTTCGCCTTGCACGTGTCGCGCCGCAGGCGTCCGAGGGCCACGGCTTTCCTTTCCCGAAAACAACGGAAAGGCCCCCTTGAGCAGCTCAGGGCGAACGGAATCGGTGAAAGGATCGCGCCAGCATGGCGAGGGAGCGACATGTGGACACGATGCACGAGCACGCGGATCGACGCCCGGCACTGCTCAGCCCAGCGCACCGCATCCATGCCTGCCCAACCGTGCATCCCACCACCATCCCGCCCCACGCAATAAGCCATGGCCCCGGCCGGCGGCGCTCTCTATAGAGGCCGGGACGACGGCCGCGCGAGAACGGCCGGCCATGTCTGGAGATGAGAGGAGCCGCATCGGGTGCGCGCCGACGAGCATTTTTCCAGCCTCACCGCCATGTTCTTCACGCGGGCGGCGACGCTGGGCGACAAGCCTTTCCTGTGGTCGCGGCAAGCGGGCCAATGGCAGGCGCTGAGCTGGGCGCAGACGGCGCGTCAGGTCGCCGCGCTGGCCGCCGCGCTCAAGGCGCAAGGCGTGGCGCCGGGCGACCGGGTGATGCTGGTGAGCGAGAACCGGCCGGAATTCTGCATTGCGGACCTCGCCATCATGGCGGCGGGCGGCGTCACCGTGCCCACCTACACCACTAACACCACGCGCGATCACCAGCACATCATCACGGACAGCGGCGCCTGCGTGGTGATCTTCTCCACCGCCAGGATCGCCAAGGCACTGATGCCCGCCGTGATGCACTCCAACATGCACGTCGCCATCGGCATGGAGCCGCTGGAGCGCATGCAGACCGGCACGGTAGCCCTGCACGACTGGGACGCGCTGATCGCCGCGCACCGGGACGATCCGGCGGCCGATGTGGCCGCCTGCGCCGCCGCGCAGACCGCCGGGCGCGATGACCTCGCCTGCATCATCTATACCAGCGGCACCGGCGGCGCGCCGCGCGGGGTGATGCAGCATCACGGCGCCATACTGCACAATGTCGAAGGCTGCATGGAGGTGATCGTGCAGGATTTCGGCTGGGACAGCACCGGCCGACAGAGCGAGGTGTTCCTCTCCTTCCTGCCGCTCTCCCATGCCTATGAGCATTCGGCCGGGCAGTTCCTGCCCATCGGGCTGGGCGCGCAGATCTATTATGCCGAGGGGCTCGAAAAGCTCGCCGCCAATATCGCCGAGGTGCGGCCGACCATCATGGTGGTGGTGCCGCGCCTCTTCGAGCTGCTGCGCATGCGCGTGACCAAGGCCGTGGAAGGGCAGGGCCGGGTCGCCGCCTGGCTGCTCGGCCAGGCGCTGCGGCTGGGCGCGCGGCGACAGGAAAACGGGCGGCCGCGCCTTATCGACCGGCCGCTCGCCGCGCTGCTGGACCGCACGCTCATGCCCAAGGTGCGGGCGCGCTTCGGCGGGCGCATGAAGGCGCTGGTTTCCGGCGGCGCGCCGCTCAATCCAGAGGTGGGCGCCTTCTTCCAGTCGCTCGGCCTCACGCTGCTGCAAGGCTATGGGCAGACCGAGGCTGCGCCGGTCATCTCGGTCAACCGGCCCGCCACGGGCATCCGCCTGGATACGGTGGGCACGCCGCTCAGGAACACGCAGGTACGCATCGCGGAGGATGGCGAAATCCTGGTGCACGGCGAGCTGGTGATGCAGGGCTATTGGCGCAACGCGACGGAGACCGCCAAGGCGCTGCGCGACGGCTGGCTGCACACCGGCGACATCGGCGCCTTCGACGCGGGCGGGCGCCTGCACATTACCGACCGCAAGAAGGACCTGATCGTCAACGACAAGGGCGACAATGTCTCGCCCCAGAAGGTCGAGGGGATGCTGACGCTCCAGGAGGAGATCGGCCAGGCAATGATCCATGGCGACCGGCGGCCGCATCTGGTCGCGCTCATCGTCCCCGATCCCGAGTGGATGAAGGGCTGGGCCGCCGCGCAGGGAAAGCCGGCGGAGCTGGGCACGTTGCGCGACGACCCCGCCTTTACCGCCGCGCTGCGCGCCGCCATCGACCGGGTCAACCGCGACCTCTCGATCGTCGAGAAAGTGCGCCGCTTCGCGCTGGCGGACGAGCCCTTCACCATCGACAATGAGATGCTGACGCCCAAGCAGTCGATCCGCCGGCACATCATCCGCGCGCATTATCAGGCGCGGCTCGATGCGCTCTACGGCAGCGAGCGCTGAGCGAGAATCGTCCGATTCGGGAGAGAAGCCGCGCTCCTGCGTTGAGCCTGCCGTCTTCAACGACGCAAAGCCGGAGATTGGCTCAATCAAAAGCAGAAAGAGTCAGCCCCCAACGGCGGAGACCGTCTTGCCAGGCCGCTCCGATGCCCGTCCCGCCCGCGGCGCTTTTCCCCTCAACCGGCGGGCGCGGGCGTGTAGGGAATGAAATCCCCCAGCGCGCAGCTCCCGGACGTGGTGCCGCTGGGCAGATTCACGACCTGGGCGATGTCGCCCCGGCAATATTGGCTGCCATGCACGCGCAGCACCAGCGTGTCGCCGAAGCGCAGGCCGTTGCAGGCGCCGAGCAGGTCGTTGCGATAAGTGAGGTTGCGGTTGACCCGATAGACCAGCGTGTGATCGCCCACCGCGCGCAGGTTGCTGCCCGCGAGCGTGGTGACGCAGCTCACCGGCGTGCCCGGCACCTTGCCTTCCAGCGCGCTCGCCAGCTCCTTGGCCTCCCGCGGATCGAGCCGGGCCTGCGGCGCGGGGCCGGTGGCGCAGGCGCCCAGGGCGAGCATGAGCGCGGGGGCCAGCGCGAGAGCGGGGGCGAACCGCGACAATGCGGGATTCATCGGTTTCATGACGGCGCTCCTCATTTCCCCCGCGCCGCCAATATAGCAGGTCGGCCAAGACGGCACAGCCCCTTTCACCCCGCGTTGCGCCCGCTGGCTAACCCTTGTCCTTCTCCGCGCGGCGCCGGGCCAGCTCGGCTACGCTGCCGGCGCGCATGAAGGGATTGGTGGCGCGCTCCTGCGCGATGGTGGTGGGCACCGTCGCCTCGCCGCGTGCGCGCATGGCCTCCACCTGCACCAGCCGCTGCGCCACCGCCGCATTGTCCGGCTCGGCGCGCAGGGCATAGCGGCCGTTGGAGAGCGTATATTCATGCGCGCAATAGACCTGGGTGTCGCCCGGCAGTTCGGCCAGGCGGGTCATGTTGCCGTGCATCTGCTCCGCCGTCCCTTCGAACAGGCGGCCACAGCCCATGGCGAAGAGCGTATCGCCCACGAAGATGATGCCCTCGCTCTCGAAATGATAAGCGATATGGCCGGCGGTGTGGGCCGGCACTTCCCACACCCGCGCCTCATGGGTGCCCAGCCGCACCCTATCGCCCTCACGCACCGGGCGGTCGACGCCGGGGATCTTCGCCAGCTCGGCGGCCGGCGCCGTCACCTGTGCGCCGGTCGCCGCGACGATGCCGGCATTGCCGCCGATATGATCGCCATGCCAGTGCGTGTTCCAGATCTGGCCGATGCGCCAGCCGCGCGTCTGCGCCGCCGCCAGCACCGGATCGGCGACGGCGGGGTCCACGACAAGCGTCTCGCCGCTCGCACGGTCATGCACCAGCCAGACATAATTGTCCGCCAGCACGGGGATGCGCACGATCTCCAGCCCGGTCTCGCTCATCGTTCCGCTCCCGTTCGGTCGCCCGTCCTTACCATTCCCCCACATTGGGCATGGAGGCCCAGGGCTCGGCCGGTGCCAGCTCGCCATCCTGGAGCAACTCGATGGAAATGTTGTCCGGCGTGCGGATGAAGGCCATGTGCCCATCGCGCGGCGGGCGGTTGATGGTGATGCCGGCGTCCATCAGCCGCTGGCAGGTCTCGTAGATATTCTCGACGCGATAAGCGAGATGGCCGAAATTGCGCCCGCCCGCATAATGCTCGCCGGGGCTGCCGTCCGCCGGCGGCCAGTTGTAGGTCAGCTCCACCTGCGCGTCCTCATCCCCCGGCGCGGCGACGAAGACCAGCGTGAAGCGGCCCTTCTCGCTCTCCATCCGCCGCACTTCCTTGAGGCCGAGCAGCGCGAAGAAGGCGAGCGTCCTGTCGATGTCGCTCACGCGAATCATGGTGTGCAGATATTTGGGCATGGCGTCTTTCGCTCCTGAGGCCAATTGATCGTTCGCGCCCGAGATAGAGGCTCGCGCGCGCCGGCGAAAGGGCGAAGGCGCGCGCTATTTCGTGTCCGGCGGGCCAGCGGGGGCGGCGGGCGGCGCTTCGGCGGGAAGCTGGGCGAGATAGGCACGCGCCTTGCGGGCCAGCGCATCGTCGCCGCCCGCCGTCTGCTCGGCGCGCTGGAAGGCGGCGCGCGCGGCGGGATCGCGGTCGCCCGAGAGCGCGTAGATCACGCCTTGCTCCAGCGCGATATTGGCATCGTTGCGTGCGAGCTTCGCGGCCTGCTCGACATGGAGGCGGGCGGTGGCGAGATCGTCCATGCGGCGGGCGAGCGTGGCCGAGAGCAGCCAGCCGAGCGGATCGGCCGGCGCCATCGCCAGCGCCTTGTCCAGATCGTCGCGCGCGCCCTTCGCATCGTCGGCGGCAACGCGCGCACGGGCCCGGTCGAGATGGATTTCGCCCGTGGAGAGCGTAGCCGGCAGCGGCTGCTCCAGCGCCTGGTCGAAATCGGCGAGCGCGCGCGGCACGTCGCCGGCGACCAAAGCGGCATTGCCCGCCTGCGACCAGAGCCGCGCGCGCGCCACCGCGTCCGTGCCCGGCAGCCGGCCGCCCGCTTCGAAGGCCGCCGCCGCCTCGGCGAAGCGCCGTGCCTTGCCGAGCGCATAGCCCTGGCAATGGGCGGCATGGATACCGCCGCCCTCGCCGGCCCATGTCTGCGCCGTCGCCAGCGCCGTCTCCGGCCGGGCGTCGGCCTCGGCAAGGCAGGCGGTGAGCCGCTGCGCGATCTCCGGCGGCAGCAGGTCCGAGAGCCCGCTCGCCTCCTGCGCTTCGAGAACGCGCGCCTGCGTCTCCTGCCTGCGCTTCTCGTCGCGATTGCGCAGCAGTGCCTCGATCTCGGGCGTATAGGGGCTCTGCGCGATGGCGAGCAGGGGTAGCAGCAGCATCAGTCAGGCTCCGGGAGGGCGGCAACCGTCGCGATCAGCAGGGCGATGTCCTGCGGGCGCGACAGGCGATGGTCGCCATCCTTGACGAGCAGCGCCTGCACATCGGCTGAACGGAGCCGTTCGGCAATGCGCAGCGCCGTCTCCCAGGGCACATCCGGGTCGGCCTGGCCCTGGATGAGGCGTACCGGCGCGTCGATGGCGATCTCGCTCTCCAGCAGCCGCAGCGCCTGACCGGACTCCCAGAAGGCCAGCGTGGTCAGATAGGGCCGGTCGCCATAAGGCGTGGGCTCGATCAGCCGGCCGTCGCGATGCAGCACCGCGCGGCGATCCGCCTCGAAACCCCAGTCGGTGAAATCCGGCGCGGCGGCGATGCCGACCAGCCCGGCCAGCCGCGCGCCGAGCATCCGCCCCAGCAGCAGCGCGATCCACCCGCCCATGGATGAGCCCACCAGCACCAGCGGCCGGCCGGGCAGTACCGCCTCGATCACCGCCAGCGCATCGTCGCGCCAGCTCGCCAGCGTGCCGGCCTCGAAATCACCGTCGCTCTCGCCATTGCCGGCATAATCGAGCCGCAGCATCGCCCGCCCGTGCGCCGCCGCCCACGCGTCGAGCGCCTGCGCCTTGCCGCCGAGCATGTCCGACATGTAGCCGGGCAGGAAGACGAGGACCGGCCCCGCGCCCTCGCGGAAGCGATAGGCGAGGCGAGGCCCATCGGCGCGGTCGAGGAAGGCGGGCGGGAAGGCGGGATCGGTCATGGCGCCTTCTCGCTTATCCCGTCCGCGCCGTCAAAGCGCTCAGTCCTCCGGGAAGAGGAAGCCGCGCACCGCCTGCGCGAAGGCCTGGGGCTGGTCGAGCATCGCGAGATGGCCGCTCCCGGGCAGGGTGACGATGCGCGCGCCCGGCGCTGCGGCATAGGCGCTCTCATAGAGGCGGCGGGCAGCCTCCTGCTCCGCCTCGCTGCCGGCGAGCGGCACGAGGATGGTGAGCGGCACCTTGAGCGCGGGCAGGCCCGGCCGCGCGTCGGTGGTCAGATCCTCGTACATCGCGTGGGCGACGGTGGGCAGGTCGACGCCGGCGGTCCAGGCCGTGATCCGCGCCTTGCCCTCGTCCGAGAGCGCGAGTTGCGTGGCGGGCGGCATGGCCTCGCCGGTCGCCGCCATGGCGAGAAGCCGGTCGCGCGCAATGCCGGCCTGGGGCGCGATCATCTCGACCGTCGCGCCCGCGCCGCCATAGATCATGCCGGCGAAGGGCAGCGCGTCGACGATCATCACCCCATCGATGCCGCCCGGATGCGTCTGCGCCAGCTCCAGCGCCGCAAAGCCGCCGAGCGAATGGCCGACGATGCGAACATGAGCGAGCTTGTGCGCGGCGATATAGTCGGCAAGGCCCTCGACCAATCCGGCGATGGCGCCGCCCCGCGCATTGGGCCCCGGATCGCCCGGCGCGAAGCCGCGCAGCTCGATGAGGTGGAGCCGCGCCTTGCCCTTGAGCGCATCGGCGAGCGGGCGGAACACCTCGCGCGGCGTGGCGAGGCCGGGGATGAGGATGACGTCCGGCCCGGCCGTGCCGATCGTCTCCACCGTGAAGCGCGGATAGGCGGCGGCCGGGCTGGCCTGCGCGGCCCGGACCGGATGGCCGGGCATGGCGGGGACGCTCGCGGTGGCAAGCAGGGCGAAGGCGAGTCGGCGGACCATGGACATGACTGTGGCTCCCGTTGACAGGATGGACGAACGTGGATTGGCGATGGGAAAGCATGGGAGCGCGCAGCGCTGGCCGCATCCCGGATCAACCGCGCAGGAATATCTCCTCGATGCGCAGCGCGAACAGATCGGCGATGCGGAAGGCGAGCGGCAGCGAGGGATCATATTTGCCGGTCTCGATCGCATTGACGCTCTGCCGGCTGATGCCCAGCCGCTCGGCCAGATCGCCCTGCGTCCAGTCGCGCTCGGCCCGCAGCACCTTGAGGCGGTTCTTCATTCGCCGACTCCGCGCCGGTCGCGCAGCGTCATCCAGCACTGGCCGATGCCCAGCCCAATCGCCCAGACCGGCACCACCCACCAGCCGGGCACATGGAGCGCCAGCCCAAATGTTTCCAGAAAGCCCCAGAAGGTGCCGAGCACCAGCACCAGTCCAAGGCCGAACAGCGCGGCGTTGACGGTGCGATAACGGAGATACTCGTCCTCTTCCTCGATGAGATAGCGCGCCATGGCCCACACATAATAGAAGATCGGCAGGCTGGGCAGCACGGCGATGACCCACAGCAGCGGCCCTTCCGGCGCGATTCGATTGTGCACGGTGACGGCGATGCCGAGCGCCGCCACATAGGCCATCGCCCAGATGAAGCTGCGCCGGCTGTACCGCATCATGGCGGGCGAGACGGGGCCGCAGGCGCGCGCCTTGTTCATCCCCGATTTCACCATCGGCCAGATCAGGAGCATGGCCGCGCCCATGAGCAGCAGGGAGCGCCAGCCGCCCAGCAGTCCGAGATACTCGCCATAGGCAATGGCCGCCATCGCCGCCCCGAAGCCGAGCGCCCATGTCCACGGCCGGGTGCCCGCCCAGTGCGCGTTGTGGGGGGCGGCGCTCATGCCGCTGCCTCCCGGCCGGACATATGCATGGTGTTGGCCACTGTCGCGGTCCTTTTCCCGATCCGATGCGCCATAAGTCAATCTCCCTTGATTCTATGTAAAGGACCATTGACTATATGAGTGATTTTGTCAAGGGTCATTGACTTTATCGCCCCCATGACAAATCGCCGCGCGCATTTTATAGGGGCGCTCATGCACTCGCGGATCGCCACGACCACCACGACACGCACCCGGACGACGACTCCGGGGGGCCTCGGCGCACGCGCTCTGCGCTAGGTGCGCCACCAGAGGCCCGGCCGGAGACGGATGGGCCGCACAGGCGCGCTCCTTCCGTTCTCCTGCCTCTTTTCATTCCGGCCGCGCTTCCCTAAGCGCATTGCGGCCGCAGACAGGACATTGACCGATGACGGAACTCTTGAAGATCACGCTCCCGGATGGCTCGCAGCGCGAGGTCGCGCGCGGCACCACGCCGGCGCAGATCGCGGCCGATATCGGCCCGGGCCTTGCCAAGGCGGCCATTGCCGCGCGCGTGGACGGCGAGCTGCGCGACATCATGCGCCCGCTGGAGCATGACGCCGCCCTGGCGCTGGTGACGGCGCGCGACGAGGCGGATGCGCTGGAGCTGGCGCGCCACGATTATGCCCATGTGCTGGCCGAGGCGGTGCAGGCGCTCTACCCCGGCACGCAGATCACCTTCGGCCCGGCGACGGACGACGGCTTCTATTACGACTTCGCCCCGGCGCCCGAGCGCGGACCCTTCACGGAGGAGGACCTGCCCGCCATCGAGGCGAAGATGCGGGAGATCATCGCCGCCGACAAACCGCTGGTGCGCGAAGTGATGGACCGCGATTCGCTGATCGCCGCCTGGCGCGCCATGGGCGAGCATTACAAGGCGCAATGGGCGGCCGAGCTGCCCGCTGGCGAGGAACTCACCATCTATCGCTCCGGCGGCGACTGGTACGATATGTGCCGGGGCCCGCATCTGGCCTCCACAGGCAAGCTTGACCCCCAGGCGTTCAAGCTCACGCGCGTCTCCGGCGCCTATTGGCGCGGCGATCAGAAGAACGCGATGCTCAGCCGCATCTACGGCACCGGCTGGCTCAACAGGAAGCAGCTCGACGCGCATCTCCTGCGTCTGGAGGAAGCCGCCAAGCGCGACCATCGCCGGATCGGGCAGGAGATGGATCTCTTCCACCTCCAGCAGGAGGCGCATGGCAGCGTCTTCTGGCATCCCAAGGGCTATGCCATCTGGCGCCAGCTCGAAGCCTATATGCGCCGCGCCATCGACGGGGCCGGCTATGCCGAGGTGAAGACGCCGCAGGTGATGGACGCGCGCCAGTGGGAGCAATCCGGCCACTGGGGCAAATATCGCGAGAACATGTTCGTCATCCCGGACGAGGTGCCGAACGTAGAGGACGAGGGGCCGCTCGTCTCCAGCGATGCGGCGTGGATGGCGCTCAAGCCCATGAATTGCCCGGCGCATGTCCTCATCTTCCGGCAGGGCATCAAGAGCTATCGCGACCTGCCGCTGCGCCTCTACGAGAATGGCTGCTGCCACCGCAACGAGCCGCACGGCGCGCTGCACGGCCTGATGCGCGTGCGCCAGTTCACGCAGGACGATGCGCATATCTTCTGCCGCGAGGACCAGATCGTGGAGGAAGTCCGCGCCTTCTGCGCACTGGCGGACCGTATCTACAAGGATTTCGGCTTCTCTTACGCCATCAAGCTGGCGCTGCGCCCGGAAAACCGCTTCGGCACCGAAGAGATGTGGGATCAGGCCGAGGCCGAGCTGCGCGATGCCGTGGCGCGCGCCGGGCTGGCAACGGCGGACTATGGCTGGGAGGAGTTGCCCGGCGAAGGCGCCTTCTATGCGCCCAAGCTGGAATGGCATCTGACCGACGCCATCGGCCGCACCTGGCAGGTGGGCACCATCCAGTCCGACCGGGTGCTGCCCGAGCGGCTGGACGCCAGCTATGTGGGCGAGGACGGCGCCCGCCACCGCCCGGTTATGCTCCACCGCGCCATCTTCGGGTCCTATGAGCGGTTCATCGGCATTCTCGTGGAGCATTATGCCGGCAAGTTCCCGCTCTGGCTGGCGCCGGTGCAGGCGGTCGTCGCCACCATCGTCTCGGATGCGGACGATTATGCGAAGAGCGTGGCCGCGCGACTCGAAGCCGCCGGCCTGCGCGCCGAGACGGACCTTCGCAACGAGAAGATCAACTACAAGGTGCGCGAGCACAGCCTGGCCCGCGTCCCCTGCCTGCTGGTCGTCGGCCGGCGCGAGGCGGAGGAAGGCACGGTCGCGCTGCGCCGCCTGGGCTCGGACGAGCACCAGAAGGTGATGACGGTGGACGAGCTGATCGCCGCCCTCCAGGCCGAGGCGACGCCGCCCGACCTGCGCTGAGAGGTGCGGCACCTGCAGGCACCAACATCGCGCCGCTGCGCCCGCGCGCGCCGAAGGACATATGGCGCATTCGCTTCGGCCCGGAAAAGCGGATGGGACACCTTGCGAATCCGGCCCCCGCACCCTAGGTGAGAGGGCGAGGCGACTGTGGCCGATGCGCCGCACCTTGCCGCGTGCCTGTGGCCGGACCTCTTTCCGTCGCCGCTCGAAACCGGTATTATCGCCGCACGACCAAGGTCTGATGACAGGAGAAACGACTATACGCCCCCCGATGATGCGCCGCCCGCTGGCTCCGTCCCCGCCCATGAACGGCCCCCGTTATAACGACTTCATCAACGTGCCCAAGGTGCGCGTGATCGATGAGAATGGCGAAAATCTGGGCGTCATGTTCACGCGCGAGGCGATTGAGCAGGCCGCCGAGGTGGGGCTCGATCTGGTCGAGGTGTCGCCCACGGCCGATCCGCCGGTGTGCAAGTTTCTCGATATCGGCAAGTTCAAGTACGAGGCGCAGAAAAAGGCCAATCTCGCCCGCAAGACCCAGAGGACGCAGGAGATCAAGGAGATCAAGATGCGTCCGAACATCGACGATCATGACTATGATACGAAGATGAAGAAGGTCCATGATTTCATCGGCGAGGGCGACAAGGTGAAGATCACCCTGCGCTTCCGCGGCCGTGAAATGGCGCACCAGCAGCTCGGCATGCAGCTTCTCCAGCGCGTCGCCGAGAACATCGCCGAAATTGCCAAGGTGGAAGCCCATCCGCGCATGGAAGGCCGCCAGATGCTGATGGTCCTCGCGCCGAAATAAGCCCGCCGGGCGGCTGCACCACCGCGCCCATCGCGCGGTGTCCGAGGCTCGGCGCCACCGGATAGCGCTTTCTTGTGCTCCTGCGCAGGCGGGAGCCGAGGGCAGCCATGCGCTTCGGTCGGGTCATTGGGGGGCCGGGTCAGGGGGGCCGGGTCCTGGCTTTGCTGCCCGCGCGGGAACACGAGCCTGGCTCAATCCGCTCCGTCGCCGCCACGCCACGGTTGACCCGCGCCGCGCATCCGATCAGATGCTGCGCCATGACCGAGCCCACGCCGCTGCGCCTGTTCAACAGCCTGACCAGGCAGATCGAGCCCTTCACGCCCGTCCACCCCGGAGTCCCCGGCGATCCGGGCCGGCCGGCGGAGGCGCGCGTCTATAGCTGCGGGCCGACGGTCTATAATTATCCGCATATCGGCAACATGCGCGCCTATGTGTTCGCGGACACGCTGGGCCGCGTGCTCAGCTTCAAGGGTTACAGGCTCACCCATGTCATCAACATCACCGATGTGGGCCACCTCACCGACGATGCCGACGCGGGCGAGGACAAGATGGAGAAGATGGCGGCGCAGAAGGCGCAGTCCATCTGGGACATCGCGCAGCATTATACCCAGGCCTATTGGGCGGACGTGAAGGCGCTCAACATCCGCCAGCCCGCGCATTGGTCGGTCGCGACGGACTATGTGTCGCAGATGATCGACTTTGCGAAATCCATCGCGGAGAAGCATTGCTACGAGCTGCCCTCCGGCCTCTATTTCGATACCGCGAGCGTGGCCGATTACGGCCGCCTCGCCCGCGCCGCGACGGAAGAGGGCGAGGGCCGCATCGAGGCCGTGGAAGGCAAGCGCCACCAGGCCGATTTCGCCATCTGGCGCCGCACGCCGCCGGGCGAGACGCGGCAGATGGAGTGGGACTCCCCCTGGGGCCGGGGCGCGCCGGGCTGGCATCTGGAATGCTCTGTGATGAGCCGCGCGCTGCTCGGCCTGCCGTTCGACATCCACACCGGCGGCATCGACCATCGCGAGATCCACCACCCCAATGAGATCGCCCAGAACCAGGCCATTGCCGGCTTCGATGCCGATCACGGCCATCTCGACTGCGCGCAGAACAGCGGCGCGCGCATCTGGATGCACAATAATTTCCTGGTCGAGCGTTCGGGCAAGATGAGCAAGTCGGCTGGCGAATTCCTCCGCCTGCAACTGCTCATCGACCGGGGCTTCCACCCGCTCGCCTACCGCCTGATGTGCCTTCAGGCCCATTATCGCAGCGAGCTGGAATTCAGTTGGGAGATTCTGGCCGCCGCGCTCACGCGCCTCAAGCGGCTGGTGATGGCGGTGGCGCCGCTGCGCGACGTGACGGCGGCCGACGCCGTGCGGCACCCCCGGCTGGCGCCGTTGCTCGACGCCTTCGATGCCGCCATCAGCGACGATCTCAACACCCCCGTGGCGCTCACCCAGCTGGACGAGGCCATCGGCATGAAAAAAGTGCCCGCCGAGGAGAAGCGCGCGCTCGTGGAACGCATGGACGCGGTGCTTGGCCTGAACCTGCTCGGCCTCGACCGCGTGGACCTGCGCCTGCGCCCGAAGAGCGCCGTGCTCGGCGAAGCGGAGATCGAGGCCGAGCTGGAGCGCCGGCAGGCCGCGCGCGCCGCAAAGGACTTTGCCGCCTCGGACGCGATCCGGGACGCGCTGGTCGCGCAGGGCGTCGAGGTGATGGACGGCGATCCGCTGCGCTGGGAGTGGAGGCCGGTGCTTGATTGAGCGGACCGTCATCGTCGCCCCGGCGCTGGTCCGCCCGCTGCTGAAGCCGATGCTGCCGCCACAGGTCGAGGCGCGCTGGTTCAGTGGCAATGAGGACGCGATCGCGCTGGCCCCGCTGGCCGATATCTTCTGGGTCGACCAGTTCACGCTCAACGATCCGCACGACGCCGCTATTGCCGCCACGCGCGCGCGCTGGCTGCACACGACGCTGGCCGGCCTCTCCAACATCCCGGTCGATGTGGCGCGGGCGCGCGGCATTCTCGTCACCAAGGGCACCGGCCTCACGTCCGACGCGGTGGCCGATTTCGGGCTGATGGGCGTGCTGATGCTGGCCAAGCGCGTCGACGAGATCGTCCGTGCGCAGGACCGGCGCGAGTGGCTGCCGCGTCCGCCCAGCGACGCGGATCTGGCCGGCGCCCGCGCCCTCATCATCGGCCATGGCGCCATCGGCAGCCGGCTCGGCGCGCGCCTTGCGACCTGCGGCATGGACGTGACCGGCGTGCGCCGCGCCGCCGACCCGGCTCAGGCCATTCTCGGCGCGGACGAATGGCGCGCGCGGCTGGGGGAGTTCGACTATGTGATCCTCGCCGCGCCGGAAACGCCGGAGACCGCGCACATGATCGGCGCGGCCGAGTTCGCCGCGATGAAGCCGGGCGCGCGCTTCCTCAATATCGCGCGGGGCCCGATGGTCGATCAGGCCGCGCTGCTGGCCGCGATGGAGAGCGGCCACCTCGCCGCCGCCTTCATCGACGTGACCGACCCCGAGCCGCTGCCGCCCGACGATCCGCTGTGGGCGGCGCCCAACACCATCATCACCATGCACATGTCCGGGCGCGGCAACCTGCCCACGCTCCAGCGCGCCGCCGAGCGCTTCGCCGCCAATGTGCGCCGCTATCTGGCCGGCGAGCCGCTGGACGCCGTCGCCGATCTTGGCCGGGGCTATTAGAAAAGCCATGTGATCCCGCGCAGGCAGGAACCCACGGGCCAGCCGAACTGTCTCGCCGTCCTCGGGCCACACAATGCTGCTTCGATCCGAAGGGGGGCGCCCGTGCGGGTATGAGCCCGGGCGTCCGGCCACGACGGCTCTCGCAGTCGGGAGGCCTATGCCAGCGTCCCCTTGCCCTCCCGCGCCGCCGCCATCGCCTCCGCGCTGGTGGCGCGATAGCGGGCGTGCGGCGGCTTCACATGGTGGGCGAGCAGCACATGACGCACCGCCGGCCGAGCGCCCGCGATGTAGAGCGCCGCGCCCTTGCGCGCGGTGCGGCGGGCAAAGTCCTCGATGGTGGCGGCGCCGCTCGAATCGAGCATGGGCACGTCCGTCAGGTCGATGACATAGGCGCGCGGATTGCCGCCCAGCCGGTCCAGCATCGCGCCCACATAGCTTGCCGAGCCGAAGAAGAAGGCGCCAGAGATGCGGCAGAAGGCAATATCCGGGTCACGCCCGGCATCGGGGCCGATGGCGGGCGCATCGTCTCCGTCGGCGCGGTCGGCGGCGATGATGGGCATGCCGGTCTCCACTTCCACCGCCTGCGCCATGCGGTGCAGGATGATGAGCACCCCCAGCGAGAAGCCCACCAATATGCCCATGGAAAGATCGCGGAAGACGACGACCAGGAAGGTGACGGCCAGCACCAGCGCGGCCCCGCGCGAGGCGCGCAGCAGCGCGGCGATCTGCGTGCGCTCGATCATGTTCCAGCAGACGGTGGCGAGCAGGCCGGCCAGCGCGGCGAGCGGAATGTAGCTGGCGAGCGGCGCGGCGATGAGAATGAAGGCGAGCAGTGCCAGCGCATGGACCATGCCCGCCACGGGCCCGCGCGCGCCGGCCCGCACATTGGTGGCCGTGCGCGCGATGGTGCCGGTGACGCAGATGCCGCCGAAGACGGCGCTGGCGCAATTGGCCGCGCCCTGTGCCACCAGCTCGCAATTCGAGCGGTGCCGCCCGCCGCTCATGCTGTCCGCCACCACGGCGGAGAGCAGGCTCTCGATGGCGCCGAGCAACGTGAAGGACAGGGCGGCGGGCAGCATCTGCGCGATGCGCGCGGGCGACAGGTCCGGCAAATGCGGCGCGGGCAGCGCGCGGCCGATGCCGCCGAAGCGCGTGCCGATGGTCTCCACCGGCAAGCCGAACGCCCAGGCGGCGACGGCACAGAGGGCCACGGCGATGAGGAAGGCCGGCCAGCCCGGCCGCCAGTGGCGGCAGGCGGCGATCACCGCGACGGCGCCGAGCGCCACGGCCACCGCCGCGCCGTTGACCGTGGGCAGCGCGGCCGCCAGCGCCTGAAGCTTGGGCAGGAAAGGGCCCGGCTCGGGGCCGGCCAGAGTGAGACCGAGCAGATCCTTGATCTGGCTGGAGAAGATGATGACGCCGATGCCCGCCGTGAAGCCCACCGTCACCGGATAGGGGATGAACTTGACGAAGGTGCCCAGCCGCAGCAAGCCCAGCGCCATGAGCATGAGGCCGGAGAGGAAGGTAGCGATCAGCAGCCCGTCCAGCCCGTGCTGCGTCACCGTGGCCGCCACCAGCACGATGAAGGCGCCGGCCGGCCCGCCGATCTGGTAACGGCTTCCGCCCAGCAGCGAGACCAGGAAGCCGCCCACGATGGCCGTATAGAGCCCGCGCTCGGGCGGCACGCCGGAGGCGATGGCAATGGCCATGCTGAGCGGCAGCGCCACGATGGCGACGGCAAGGCCCGCCAGCACATCCGCCTTGAAGCCGGCGAGGTCGTAGCCCTCGCGCAGCACGGTCACGAGCTTGGGTGTGAACAGCGCGGCAAAGCCCGGCCGCCCGGCCCGCGCGCTCATGACGTCTCGCGTCGTGCCGCCTGCCTGAGGCGCACGCCCCGTCCGCCTTCCGGGCTCGGCATGTCATCGCCGATCAGATCGACGCCGGCGGCATTGAGCGCCTCCACCACCTTGGTGAGGCTGTCCACCAGCCCGCGCACATTGCCTTCGCTCGCTTCCATGCGCTGGATCGTCGGCAGCGAGACGCCGGAGCGCTCGGCGAGCTGGCGCTGGTCCATGCCGAGCATGGCCCGCGCCGCGCGCATCTGGGCGGATGTAATCATGCGCTATCATATAGATCAAACCAATACTGATGTACAAGACATCAATGATGGTGGCAAAGACGGCAACTTTCGCGATTTGCCCGCATCGACCGGCGGCGCCCTCTCTGACGCGCGGCCCAAGCTCCGCTAGGGCGCGGCCAAGCGCCATGCGTCTTGCCTCGTGCCCCCCAAAGGCGTAGGGCGTGCCCCCCAATAGCGTGCGCGACACCCGTCACGCGCGCCCATGGACTTTCTGAGGAGTTGAGCGCCATGGCGGCGAACTGGACGCCCGCAAGCTGGCGGGATCATGAAGGTCGGCAGATGCCCGACTATACGGACGCGGCGGCCCTGGCCGAGGCGGAGGCGCAGCTCGGCACCTTCCCGCCGCTGGTCTTCGCCGGCGAGGCGCGCGCGCTCAAGGCCGATCTCGGCAAGGCCGCCCATGGCGAGGCGTTCCTGCTTCAGGGCGGCGATTGCGCCGAATCCTTCGCGGAATTCCACCCCAATAACATCCGCGACACCTTCCGCGTGCTGCTACAGATGGCGGTGGTGCTCACTTACGCCAGCAAGCTGCCCGTGGTGAAGGTGGGCCGCATGGCCGGCCAGTTCGCCAAGCCGCGCTCCAAGCCCACGGAGACGCAGGCGGAGCAGGAGCTGCCCAGCTATCGCGGCGACATCATCAACGACATCGGCTTCAGCGCCGAGTCGCGGATTCCCGATCCGCAGCGGATGGTCCGCGCCTACAATCAGTCGGCCGCGACACTCAATCTGCTGCGCGCCTTCGCCGCCGGCGGTTACGCGAACCTGCACCAGGTCCATGCCTGGACGCTGGATTTCATGGGCCGCAGCCCCTGGGCAAAGAAGTTCAGCGAGATGGCCGACCGCATCGGCGAGGCGCTGGACTTCATGAGGGCCTGCGGAATCGACGCCGAGACCGTGCCCCAGCTCAAGACGGCGAGCTTCTACACCAGCCATGAAGCGCTGCTGCTGCCTTATGAGCAGGCGCTGACCCGCCGCGATTCGCTCACCGGCGACTGGTACGACACCAGCGCGCACATGCTGTGGATCGGCGACCGCACACGCTTCCCGGGCAGCGCGCATGTCGAGTATATGCGCGGCATCGGCAATCCCATCGGCATGAAGGTGGGCCCGAGCCTGGACGCGGAGACGCTGCTGCGCCTGCTCGATACGCTCAACCCCGCGCGCGAGGCGGGTCGCATGACGCTCATCACACGCTACGGCCACGACAAGATCGAGGCGGGCCTGCCTGCGCTGGTCCGCGCCGTGAAGCGCGAAGGACATCCGGTGGTCTGGTCCTGCGACCCGATGCACGGCAATGTCGTCACCGCGCCCAATGGCTACAAGACGCGCCCCTTCGAGCGCATCCTGGCCGAGGTGCGCGGCTTCTTCGCCGTGCATCGCGCCGAGGGCACCATCGCCGGCGGCATCCATGCCGAGCTGACCGGCCAGAATGTGACCGAGTGCACCGGCGGCGCGGTGGACGTGACCGAGCAGAGCCTCGCGGACCGTTACCACACCCATTGCGACCCGCGTCTCAACGCGGCGCAGAGCATCGAGCTGGCCTTCCTGCTCGCCGAGATGCTCAACGAAGAGCTGGCCGAGCGCCGCAAGGCCGCGGCCTGACCCATGACGCCGGGCCCCGTTCGCGCGGGGCCCGACACCCTCCGATCCGCCTTCGCGCGCAGGCGTGCGCCCCCGCCGCAACACAGGCGGCGGACATGGTCGGCGGCCTTGCGAAAATAGTTTTGTCTGCCAAATAGGTAGGCATGCTTTCGCAACGCACTCGCTATTCCATCCGCGCGCTCCAGCATCTCGCGCGCCATTATGGCGAGGGCCCCATCCAACTCGCCGAGATCGCGACCGCGCAGAATATCCCGGCCAAGTTCCTCACCGTCATCCTCTCCGAGCTGTCGCGCGCCGGGCTGGTGGCGACGATGCGCGGGCGCGATGGGGGCTACTGGCTGGCGCTGGCGCCGGTCGACATCCGCTATGGCGACATCCTGCGCCTCACCGATGGGTCGCTGGCGCTGGTGCCCTGCGCGAGCCGCTTCGCGCACCAGCCCTGCAAGAACTGCGTGCCCGAGGACGAATGCGAGCTGCGCCGCATCATGCTGCGCGTGCGCGACGAGACCGCCGCCATCCTGGACCGGCTGACGCTGGCCGACCGTTTCGAACTGCCCGAGGACGAGCAACCCGCATGACCCTGACCCTGCACGGCATCCCCAATTGCGACACGGTGAAGAAGGCGCGCACCTGGCTGGAAAGCCGGGGCACGGCCTACACGTTCCGCGACTACAAGAAGAACCCGCCCGCGCCCGATGAGCTGAAGGGCTGGACCGGCGCGGTCGGCTGGGAGGTGCTGCTCAACAAGGCCGGCACCACCTTCCGCAAACTGCCGGATGCGGACAAGGCGGGACTGGACGAGGCGAAGGCCATCGCCCTCATGGTCGCCAACCCCTCGCTCATCAAGCGCCCGGTGGTGACGGGGGCGGAGGCGCTGCTGGTCGGCTTCAAGCCGGACCAATGGGACGCCGCGCTGGGCTGAGGCTCCGCACCCTCTGCGCCCGCGCCCATATGCGGGAACGCCACCACGCATCCAGGCGCAACCTCTCTCGCTGCACACAACCGTGCTCCTGCGCAGGCAGGAGCACGGGGCAGTTGCGGATAGAGTCGGATCATGGATTCCCCTGCACAGGAGCACGACGGCCTGCGAACGCCAGTCGCCTCCGATAGCGCAGCTACTCCAGCCATCCGGCGCGCCCTGCCTCACCCCTTCCGCCCCGTCGCATTGACTACCGGGCCCTTTCGTGAAATCGGCCTCTTATCAAGAAGGAGTCCCCCATGCCCGGCCTGCGCCCCGATATCGATCCCGACGGTCTGCTCGAATATTCGGTGGTCTTCACCGACCGCTCGCTCAACCATATGAGCAAGACCTTCCAGCATATCATGCGCGACATCCACGCGGTGCTGCGCGAGGTCTATCATGCCGAGCGCGCCGTGGTCGTACCGGGCGGCGGCACCTATGCGATGGAGGCGGTCGCCCGCCAGCTGGCCACCGGCAAGACGGTGATGGTCATCCGCAACGGCTTCTTCTCCTATCGCTGGACGCAGATCTTCGAGGCGGGGTCGATTCCCGCGCGCGAGATCGTCATGAAGGCGCGCCGCGTGGGCGAGGGGCCGCAGGCGCCCTTCGCGCCCGCGCCCATCGACGAGGTAGTGGCGCGCATCCGCGCCGAGAAGCCGGCCGTGGTCTTCGCGCCCCATGTCGAGACCGCGAGCGGCATGATCCTGCCGGACGATTATATCCGCGCCGTGGCCGATGCCGTGCATGAGGTGGGCGGGCTGTTCGTGCTCGATTGCATCGCCTCGGGCTGCGTCTGGGTCGACATGGCAAAGACCGGCGTCGATATCCTGATCTCCGCGCCGCAAAAGGGCTGGTCCGCCCCGCCCTGCGCCGGCCTGGTGATGATGAACGAAGCCGCGCTGGAAGCCTGCCGCGCCGCGCAATCGACCAGCTTCGCGATCGACCTGGGCAAATGGAACACGATCATGGAAGCCTATCTGAACGGCGGCCATGCCTATCATGCCACCATGCCCACGGACGCGCTGCGCACTTTCCACGCGGCCATGATGGAGACCAGGACGCTGGGCTTCGAGACGCTCGCCGCCGCGCAGTGGGAACAGGGCAATGGCGTGCGCCGGATGCTGGCCGAGCGCGGCATCAAGTCGGTGGCGGCCGAGGGTTTCGGCGCGCCGGGCGTGGTCGTCTCCTTCACCGACGATCCCGAGGTGCAGGCCGGCCGCAAGTTCCTGGCGCTGGGCTATCAGATCGCCTCCGGCGTGCCGCTGATGGTGGACGAGGGGCCGGATTACAGCAGCTTCCGCCTGGGCCTGTTCGGCCTCGACAAGCTCAAGGACGTGCCGGCCAGCCTCGCGCGACTCGACGCGGCCTTCGGCCAGTTGTTCTAGGGGCGCCACAATCGGCCGGCCAGGCAGCGATTCGCGGACCATTGAGCGCCCCGGTGACTTGACGATGGGCGCAATCGCAGCTAATGGCCCGGCCTTCGCGCGGGCATGCGTCCGGGCTCCCCGGAGTCGCGCCGCTCGGCAACAGATTCGAATGAGTTGAGGACTTTAAATGGCAAATACGCCTCAGGCTAAAAAGCGCATCCGTCGCAACGAGCGTCGCGCCGAGATCAACGGCAGCCGCATGAGCCGCATCCGTACCCTCGTCAAGAAGGTCGAAGCCGCTCTGGACGCGGGCGACAAGGGCGCCGCGCAGACCGCTCTGACGAACGCGCAGCCGGAGATGGCGCGCGGCGTGGCGCGCGGCGTGCTGCACAAGAACACGGCGGCCCGCAAGTTCAGCCGCCTCACCAAGCGCGTCGCCGCGCTTTAAGCCGTTCCGGTTCAAGCCGGGGAGAAAGACGGCGCCGGGATCACCCCCGGCGCCTCTTTTCGTGCGTGCGGGACAAGGCGTTGCCCTGCGCCGAAGGCGGAAAGAGCCCGGCAGAGCCCGGCAGAGGATGAGCGAACCGCGCCATTGAGCCGACAAGCGTCCTGGCCCCTCCCCTCTGGTGACGCACCTGACGGGTCCACGATCCATCCTCCGACGAACCACGCCGCGACGTTTCCTTGTGCTCCTGCGCAGGCAGGAACCCACGGCGGCTATACACTGCGGTTAGACTCCGGGCTCCTGCCTGCCGACCGCAGGAATGCCGAGTCTAATCTCATTGGAAACCAGCCGGAGCGCCCCTCACGCGCCTTCCCATAGCATCGCCGCGCCGCGCACGCCGGAGCTGTCGCCCCATTTCGCCTGCGCGACGGTCCCCGCCCATCCTTCCGAGAAGCTGTAGGCCCGTATGCGCGCGGGCAGCGCGTCGTAGAGTTCGGCGACGTTGGACATGCCCCCGCCCAGCACGAAACAGGCCGGATCGACGACATTGGCGATGACGGCGAGGGCCCGCGCCAGCCGATCCACATAGGCGTCGAGAGCCGCGGAGGCATCCGGCTCCCCGGCGCGAGCGGCCGCGACGATCTGCGCGGCGGACAGGCTGCGTCCGCTCGCCTGCGCGAAGGCGCGCTGGAAGCCGCTGCCGGACACCCAGGTCTCCAGGCAGCTCTTGCGGCCGCACCAGCAGTCCGGGCCGGGATATTCGTCCGCGCGCGGCCAGGGCAGCGGGATATGGCCCAGTTCCCCGGCTAGGCCGGATGCGCCCTCGATCAGCTTGCCGTCGATGACGAGGCCGCCGCCGCAGCCTGTACCCAGGATTACCGCGAACACGCTCGGCTGGCCGGCCCCCGCGCCGTCCAGCGCCTCGGAGAGTGCGAGGCAGTTGGCGTCGTTCGCCATGCGGATCTCGCGCCCCAGCGCGGCCTCCAGATCCTCCTTGAAAGGCCGCCCGTTAAGCCAGGTGGAATTGGCATTGCGCATGAGGCCGGTGTGCGGCGCGCGCGAGCCCGGCGTGCCGATGCCCAGGCTCGCCCCGTGACCCAGCCGGGCTTCCGCCCCGGCCACCAGATCGCACACGACGCGGATCGCCGCCTCATAGCCGCCCGGATTGGGCACGCGCTCGCGCAGCGCGATGGCGCCGCCTTCATCCAGCGCGGCAATCTCGATCTTCGTGCCGCCGAAATCGATGCCCAGGCGGACGCGGCGCATGGCCTTAATGAGCCGTCGGCGCGGCTGCCGCCTCCGCTGCCCGCGCGGCCGAGCGGGCGCGCCAGGCGAGCAGGCCGAAGAGCGCGATCACCAGATAGCAGACCAGCGGCACATGGAAGGCGGCGAAGCGGCTGCCCGTGATATCCGCCACCTGCGCGAAGACGAGCGGCACCAGCGCACCGCCCACGATGGCGAGGCAGAGCAGCCCGGATGTGGCCGAGGCGCTGGCGCGGGACCGCTCGATGGTGAGCGTGAAGATGACCGGGAACATGATCGAGTTGAACAGGCCCACGGAAATGGCGGCATAGCCCGCGATCGGCCCGCTGAGATTGCTGACCGCCAGGCAGAGCAGCGCGGCCAGCAGCCCGGCGCTACCCAGCAGCGGCCCGGCGGGCAGGCGCAGGAGCAGAACGGTGCCGGCGAGACGGCCGATCATGGCGCCGCTCCAGTAAAGGCTGACCATGCTACCCGCCGCCACGGCGGAGAGAGCCATGACATCCGCCTGCTGCAGGAAATTGACGATGACCGAGCCGATGGAGACTTCCGCGCCGACATAAAGGAAAATGCCGAGCGCGCCGAACAGCGCCCAGCGGTCGCGCAGCGCCTCCAGCACGGAGGCCGCGCCTTCCGGGCGGGGGGCGGCGCCGTCGATCAGCGCGCGCTTGCGCCAGATGAAGAGCGCCAGCACCACGATCACCGCCGCGATGAAGCCATAGGCCAGGTCGATGCGGCTCAGCGAATAGGCGATCTTCGCCTCGGTCGGCGCGCCGCCGTCGAACAGGCCGCCCTTGAGCAGCGTGTGCGCGGCCAGATAGGGCCCCACCACCGTGCCCAGACTGTTGAAGGTCTGGCTCAGCACCAGGCGGAAATGCGAGCGTTTTGGATCGCCCAGCGCGGCCGAGAGCGGATTGGCCGCCACCTGGAGCAGCGTGATGCCCGAGGCGATGACGAACAGCGCCGCCAGCGCCACGCCATAGATGCGCAAGGTCGTCGCCAGCGGCATCATCAGGCAGCCCAGCACCATTACCGCCAGCGCCGTGACGATGGCGCGCGAGGAGCCCAGCCGCCCCAGCAGCGCGGCGGCGGGCAGCGAGACGATGCCATAGGCCATGAAGAAGGCGAACTGGGTGAGGAAGCTCTCGGTATCGGTGAGCGAGAAGATCTGCTTCACCGCCGGAATGAGGATGTCGTTCACCGAGGTGACGGCACCCCAGATGAAGAACAGCACGGTCACATAGGCAAAGGCGCTGCCCGAACGCTGCCCAGAACGCTGCATGGTCATTTCCGCTTTCCCCTCCGGTACGCCCGCTTTCCCCAATGAACGGCCTGGAATGCAGATCAGCCGGTTGGGGACGGACGGTCAACGCAAATCCGATTATGACAGCGTTGTCTATATTTTTTTGGCCGCCGGCCTCTCCCAGGGGTCTTTCAAAAGGCTGGTCAGCGTGCCGGAACCGGCCGGAAAAGGATCAGAGGCTGGCGCCGGAGGCGATATCGGGCTTGCTGGCGAGGTCCGGCGTGTCCGCCACGCCGCCTTCGAGCACATAGCGCCGGTCGCAATAGCCGCAGTCGACATAGCCATGCTCGTCGATCTCCAGAAAGACGCGCGGATGGCCAAGCGCTGCGGGAATGCCGTGGCCCGAGCCGTCGCAGGCGACTCGGCGGTTGTGGACGCGGATGATCTCGGGCGGTGCTTGCATGGCCATGCGGTTAGCAAAGCCGCGCCGGCCGGGCAATATCGGCGCGCGCGGCCCGTGCGCGCGAAAAGGACCGGAACCGGCACTTTCCCGTCCCGAACCGGGAGACTCGGTGCTTTTGAGTTGAAATGATCGGTCCGCCCTGAAAGACGGCTTCTCGAAGCAGAATGTCGCTATCCAATGAGGAGCCAAAAATGGCGGTAGTACACGAAAAACTCCTCCCTATCCTCGAAGAGGTACTGCGGAGGAACGCGGGGGAATCTGAATTTCACCAGGCTGTCGAGGAAGTGCTGGAAAGCCTGGGCAGCGTTATCGCCAAGCATCCCGAATATGCCGACCATTGCCTGATCGAGCGACTGTGCGAACCCGAGCGGCAGATCATTTTCCGCGTGCCCTGGGAAGACGACAACGGCCGCATCCAGATCAATCGCGGCTTCCGCGTCCAGTTCAACTCGGCGCTGGGCCCGTATAAGGGCGGCCTGCGCTTCCACCCGTCCGTCAATGTCGGCATCATCAAGTTCCTGGGCTTCGAGCAGACCTTCAAGAACGCGCTGACCGGCATGCCGATCGGCGGCGGCAAGGGCGGATCGGACTTCAATCCGCGCGGCCGCTCGGATCATGAGATCATGCGCTTCTGCCAGTCCTTCATGACCGAGCTTTACCGCCATCTGGGCGAATATACCGATGTGCCGGCCGGCGACATCGGCGTGGGCGCGCGCGAGATCGGCTATCTGTTCGGCCAGTACAAGCGCCTGACCAACCGCTACGAGGCGGGCGTGCTGACCGGCAAGGGCCTGATGTACGGCGGATCGCGCGCACGGACCGAAGCGACCGGCTATGGCTGCGTCTATTTCGTCGACCAGATGATGCGCACGCGCGGCGAGAGCTTCGAGGGCAAGCGCGCCGTCGTGTCCGGCGCCGGCAATGTCGCCATCTACACCATCGAGAAGATCCAGGAATTCGGCGGCAAGGCCGTCGCCTGCTCAGATTCCTCCGGCTTCATCCTGGACGAGAACGGCATCGACCTCGATCTGCTCAAGGAGATCAAGCTGGTGCGGCGCGAGCGCGTCTCGGCTTATGCCAAGGCGAAGGGCAGCAGCGTGATCTATCGCGAGCAGGGCTCGATCTGGGACGTGCCGTGCGATGTCGCCATGCCCTCGGCCACGCAGAACGAGCTGAACGGCCTGGACGCGACCACGCTGGTGCGCAATGGCTGCATCGCCGTGGGCGAAGGCGCCAATATGCCGAGCACGCCGGAAGCCATCAAGATCTTCCAGGAGGCCGGCACGCTGTTCGGCCCGGCCAAGGCGGCCAATGCCGGCGGCGTCGCCACCTCGGCGCTCGAAATGCAGCAGAACGCCTCGCGCGATAGCTGGACCTTCGAGGAGACCGAAGCGCGCCTCGCCACCATCATGCGCCGCATCCACGATAGCTGCGCGGAGACGGCCGACACTTATGGCGCGCCCGGCAACTATGTACTCGGCGCCAATATCACCGGCTTCGTGCGCGTGGCCGAGGCCATGCAGGCCCTGGGCGCGATCTGAGGCCAGTCCCGCCCGCCCTGACCGCCTCGTCGGCCAGGACACCAGACACTCAAGCGCCGGTTCCGCACCCACGGAGCCGGCGCTTTTGCGTTTCGGGGCTGGCGCCTCTCATCCATGCAGCCGCGCCACGGCCGAGGGATCGCCATGAGGCGTTGCTTCGCGCAGCGGCGCGGGGCACGGGCTGGTGAAGATCGACGACGATGCCACGCAGGCGAGCGACGGAAACGAAACGGCGGCAGCGCCGGCCCGCAGCCACAAGGCGATTGCGAGTGACGAGGCCGGGCAAGATACGCCGCCTGCCCCTGTCTGAGGTGCCATTGACGGCGCCGGTCCATCCCGATGCCGCGGCATATGCCCTGAAACGCTCCGAGCGAGAGAGACTCCGCGCACCTGCGCAAGCAGGGGGCCAGGGCGATGCCTTGCGTCCAGGCTCCGGGCTCCTGCCTGCGCCGGAGCACAAGGGTAACGCAATCAAGACGGACAGGCTCGGCGCGAACCGACACTGCCTTCGCTTCCTCCCCTCCAAGCGGTGGCGAAGCGCTGAAGGCGAGATGGCGATCCGCCCTAGTCGAACAGCTCTTCGAGGAAGGATTTGCGCCGCTTGGGATAGGGCCGGCCCTGGGACTGGCTGGCAGAGGCCGGGCGGGGCCGATCGGGCCGGTAGCTCTGGCTCGGCGGTGGCGGCGGGGCCAGCTCGCGCGCGGCGCGATCGACGATCTTCTCCAGCTCGCCGCGATCGAGCCAGACGCCGCGGCACCGCGGGCAATAGTCGATCTCGACCCCCTGACGCTCGCTCATGACGAGCGGGACGGCACAGACCGGACAGGGCAAATTCTCTACGGACGACAAAGGATCGAAACTCCCAAATAGCCGAGGACCGCCGCGCCGTGCGCGCATTGGCCGTTCCATCGAGAGCGTGCGTGCGGAATGACAGACCAGCAGACCGGCACCGAGCGCACTCGATGCGGTCCGACATCACGATCGATCGGCGTCGATCGCCAGAGGGGCCCGGCCCGCCTCATGAAAGTAGGGCCGCGCGGCGCGGCGTCAAGCCGTTGTCCGTCGATTCGACCATCGCCGGCCGCGACCGGATATACGCATCGGCGAAAAGGCGAATCCGGCGACGCCCTCCGGTTCCTCGGCATGGAAGCGGTGCGTCATGTCCCCGACAGCGGACTGCGCGCGACCATCCGCCACGCACTCTTGCCGCGCGGCCGGGCCGCAACGAAAAAGGGGCCACCCAATGGGCAGCCCCTTTTCTGTAGCCGTAGCGAAGAGCGTCTTAGCGCTTCGAGAACTGGAAGCTGCGGCGTGCCTTGGCGCGGCCGTACTTCTTGCGCTCGACGGCGCGGCTGTCGCGGGTGAGGAAGCCCTCGGCCTTCACCGTGCTGCGCAGCGCCGGCTCATATTTGGTCAGCGCCTGGGCGATGCCGTGCTTCACGGCACCGGCCTGGCCCGAGAGGCCGCCGCCCTTGACGGTGCAGACGACGTCATACTGGCCCGTCCGCTCGGTGACGGTGAAGGGCTGGTTGATGACGAGGCGCAGCGTGGGGCGCGCGAAATAGACTTCCTGATCGCGGCCGTTGACCGTGATCTTGCCGGTGCCGGGCTTCACCCACACGCGGGCGACGGCGTCCTTGCGGCGCCCGGTGGCATAAGCGCGGCCCTGCTTGTCCAGCTCCTGCTGGCGCAGCGGCGCGGGAGCCTGGGTGACGACCGGAGCCGCAGCCTCAACGCCCTCGGTGAGGCCCTGAAGGTCGGAAAGCGAATTGACGGTATCGGACATTAGGCACCCACCTTGTTCTTGCGGTTGCGCGAGGCGATGTCGAGCACTTCGGGGTTCTGGGCTTCGTGCGGATGCTCGGTGCCGGCGAAGATGCGCAGGTTGCGCATCTGCTGGCGGCCGAGCGGGCCGCGCGGGATCATGCGCTCGACGGCCTTCTCCAGCACGCGCTCGGGGAAGCGGCCTTCCAGCACCTTGCCGGCCGTGATGCCCTTGATGCCGCCGGCATAGCCGGTGTGCTTGTAATAGACCTTGTCGGCCAGCTTGTTGCCGGTGAACCGCACTTTGTCCGCATTGATGACGATGACATTGTCACCGCAATCGACATGGGGCGTGAAGCTGGGCTTGTGCTTGCCGCGCAGGATATTGGCGATGATCGAGGCGGCGCGGCCGACCACGAGGCCTTCCGCGTCGATCAGCAGCCACTTCTTCTCGACGGTCGCCGGGGTGGCCGGCTTGGTCGTCTTGGTGAGCGTCTTGATGGCCATGGGCCTGTTGACCTCCAGTTGGAAAAACAGCAAGGCGGCGCCCACCAGGCACCGCCGATGGGCGCCCAATGACGGGGAACGGCCCGGAAGTCAAGAGAATGCGCGCCTTTGCCGACGGGTATCATGATACCTCACGCCAACCCGCATCGCCTCAGTCCGCCGTCATCTCCGCCACCCAGGCGCCATAGGCCGGGCTGGTCTCGGCGGCCCAGGCGCTGATCGCGGGCACCGCATAATCATGGGCCCGCGCCAGCGCCGCCATCAGCGCGTCGCGGCGGCCGGGCGCGGTCTTGAAGAGCACCGGCGTCTCCTCCACCCGTTCCATCGCGCCTTCCCAGCGATAGACGGAGAGGCAGGGCGCCTGGACATTGGCGCAGGCCGCGAGCCGGCGCTCGATCATGTCCGTCGCCGCCGCCTGTGCCGCCGCCCGATCGCCGAACAGCGCATAGACGATGGCGATCCGCGTCACGCCCGCGCGCCGAGCCGATGCGCGCCGATCACCGCCGCGCCCAGCAGCGCGGCGCCGACGATCTGGTGACTGACGGCAATGACGAGATCGACGCCGGTGAGCACTGTGACGATGCCCAGCGTGATCTGGAGCAAGGTGATGCCCACCACGGCAAGCGCGATACGCGGTGCGCCCCGCTGGCCGAGCTGCGAGGCGAGCAGGAAAAGCGCGAGCGCCGCGCCCCAGGCCCACCAGCGGTGGATGAAATGGATGAGGTAGGGATCGCTGGTGAGCGTCATCCACAGCGAGCCCCACCATTCGATGCCTTCGGGCACCAGATGATCGTTCATCAGCGGCCAGGTGTTGGCGACATAGCCCGCACGCAGCCCCGCCACGATGGCGCCGAACAGGATCTGCACGAAGAGCAGCGCCAGCGCCACCGCGCCGAAGGAGGTGATGCGCGCCTTGGCCCGCACACCGCGCGCATCCGCCAGCAGATCGCACGCCGTCCACACCACCGCCGCCATCAGCAGCAGCGCCATGCCCAGATGCGCCGCGAGCATGGCGGGCTCCACGTTCACCCGGTCGGTCAGGCCGCTCTTCACCATCAGCCAGCCGATGCCGCCCTGGGCGCCGCCCAGGATGAAGAGCAGCACCAGCCGCCCCAGATAGCCCCGCGGCACCGCGCGCTTCACCGCGAACCACGCCAGCGGCAGCGCGAAGGCCAGCCCGATGAAGCGGCCGAACAGGCGGTGGACATATTCCCAGAAGAAGATGTGCTTGAAGGCCGCGAGCGTCATGCCCTGGTTCATCAGCGCATATTGCGAGCTGCTGCGATAGGCATCGAATTCGGCCTGCCAGTCCGCCTCGCTGAGCGGGGGCAGCGTGCCCGTCACCGGCTTCCACTCGGTGATGGAGAGGCCCGATTCGGTGAGGCGGGTGATCCCGCCGATCGCCACCATCAGCAGGATGAGTCCCGCCACGAAGAACAGCCAGTTGGCCATGGCGCGCGGGCGGGCCGTGCCGCCCGGCGCCGCGTCCGCCCCAAGCCCGTTCACCGGGCCCCGTTGTGCCGCTTGCGTCATGGCCGCTCCCATGCGCCGGGCGCCTCGCGGATGCAAGCCCAGGGCACATGACGGGGAGGAACGGGAACGGACGGGAGAAGCCGGGACGGGAGCGACGACGCGGCCCTCACCGGAAACCGCAAGCACAGCTCAAATGTAATGTTGTAACTTGACCCGCAAGAGATTAGAGGACGCTCTCTCATGCCGACGCTCGCCCCATCCCGCTCTGCGCATCTCGACCGGATCGCCATTGGCCTGTCCGGCCTGTGCGCGGTGCATTGCGTGGCGACGGCCGTGGCAGTGGCGCTGGTCTCCTCGGCGGCGGGGCTGCTGGCATCGCCCCTCATCCATGAGGTGGGCCTCACGCTCGCCATGATTCTGGGCGCCCTGGCGCTGGGCACCGGCGCGCTGCGCCATCGCCGGTTGCTCCCCATCGCAGTGGGGGCGCTCGGCCTCGGCATCATGGCCGGGGCGATGACGCTGGGCCACGGTACGGCCGAGGCGGCATGCACCATATTGGGCGTAACGGTGCTCGCCTTCGGCCACGGGCTCAATCGCCGCTCCTTCCGCTAGGCGCTTTCCGACCCCGCTTTCCCTGCTTGATCGATGTCAATGCGCGTGCGCCGCGCCGGCGCCAGAGCAAATGCTGTCACACCAGCAGGAGCAGAGCGATGAGCGCGACAGGCGCGATCGACACGGCGGCCCCGTCCGCCAGGCGCAGCATTCCGGGAACCGCGATCTTCGACGGCGAGGCGGCCGCGCGCGGCTATGCGCTCAACGCCATGTGCTATTCCTTCAACAATGCCGAGAACCGGGCCGCCTTCCTGGCGGACGAGGAGGGCTATTGCGCCCGCTTCGGCCTGACGGACGCCCAGCGCGAGGCCGTGCGCGCGCGCAATGTGCTCCAGATGATCGAGGCGGGCGGCAATGTCTATTATCTCGCCAAGCTGGCCGGCATCTTCGGCCTCAACGTGCAGGATCTGGGCGCGCAGCAGACCGGCATGAGCGTGGAGCAGTTCCGGGCGATGCTGCTCGCGGCCGCCAACCAGAGCGGGGAGGCCTGAACCATGGGCAATATCGTCGGCGGCCTCTTCACCAGTCATGTGCCCGGCATTGGCGGCGCCATTGCGCGCGGCCTGCAGAAAGACCCCTATTGGGCGCCTTTCTTCGATGGGTTCGATCCCGTCCAGAGCTGGCTCGCCGAGGCGAAGCCGGATGTGGCGGTGGTCTTCTACAACGACCATGGGCTCAACTTCTTCCTCGACAAGATGCCCACTTTCGCGGTGGGCGCGGCGGCCAGCTACCGCAATGCCGACGAGGGCTGGGGCCTGCCCGTGCAGCGCGAGATTCAGGGCGACACGGCGCTGAGCTGGCACATCATCGAGCAGCTCGTCGCCGACGAGTTCGACGTGACCACCTGCCAGTCCATGCTGGTGGACCATGCCGTGGTCGTGCCCTTCCAGCTCTGCTGGCCGGGCGGCGGCGCCTGGCCGGTGCGGCTCGTGCCCATCGCCCTCAACACGGTGCAGCACCCGCTGCCGAGCCCCAAGCGCTGCCTGGCGATGGGCCGTGCGGTCGGCCGGGCGCTGGAACGCTGGCAGGGCCCGGAGCGCATCATGGTCATGGGCACGGGCGGCCTCTCGCACCAGCTCGACGGCACGCGGGCCGGCTTCATCAATCAGCGCTACGACCGCTTCTGCCTGGACAATATCGTCAATGACGTGGACGCGCTGACACGGCACAGCGCGCTCGACATCATCGAGGAAGCGGGCAGCCAGGGCGTCGAGATCATCAACTGGATCGCCGCGCGCGGCGCGCTGGGCGAGGGTGTGACCGAGCGGTCGCGCAACTATCACATCCCCATCTCCAACACCGCCGCCGCCACCATGCTGCTCGCGAAGGAAAGCGCGCTGGCCGAACCCGCCTGAGCGGCCCGCCCACGCCGCCATGACGGGGAGGAAGCCGGCGCTCGGGGGAGAGGGCTGCCGGCTTTCTTCCCCGTGGCGCGGTATGGATACGGTCTGCCCGAGCGCGCCGGCAAATAGGCAGTGATGGCGAGCGCTATTGGCAGTCTCCCCCAAGATCGGGGACCTATACAGGCACCGGCATTTTGCGGGCATGACGTGGAAGCCATATGAGCCCCGGAAGAGGCCGCCCAGACAAGCGGCACGCGGCTTCTTCCATCCGATGCGGCACACATGAGCGCAGCCGGTCCGCGCGATGCGTTCCACGGCATGGTGCGGGCGTACCGGCTGAAGCATCCCCTTGTGGAAAGACGCTCCCGCGCAGGCAGGAGCCCAAGGCGGCGAGGACTGTGCCGGAGACACCGCCACCGCCCCGCAAGACCCGCCGCTATGCGTCCTTCACCAGCAGGTCCGGCCCGATATCGCCAATGCGCTTGCAGCCGGTGAGCGCCATGCCGGTGCGCAGCTCCGCCGCGAACAGGTCCAGCATCGCGCGCACGCCCGCTTCGCCGTCCGCCGCCAGCGCATAGGCCCAGGGCCGGCCGACCATCACCCCTTTTGCTCCCAGCGCCATGGCGCGCAATATGTCGAGGCCGGAGCGCACGCCGCCGTCCATCAGCACCGTCAGGCGGTCGCCCACGGCATCGGCGATGGCGGGGAGCGCCCGCGCCGTGCCCATGGAGCCATCGAGCTGGCGCCCGCCATGATTGGAGACGACGAGCCCGTCCACGCCCAGCTCCGCCGCCCGGCGCGCATCCTCCACATCGGTAATGCCCTTGATGATGAAGGGCCCGTCCCAGCGGGAGCGGATAAAATCCAGGTCCTTCCAGCTCACCGAGGGGTCGAAATTCTGCCCGCTCCACTTGAGGAAATCGGCGAGCTTCACCTTGCCGGTCATGATCGGCGCGACATTGCCCAGCGCGTGCGGCCGGCCGGCGAGGCCCACCTCCATCGTCCAGCGCGGATGGGCGAGGATGGAGGCCCAGCGCCGCCACTGGCCCAGCAGTCCGCGCGGGCCGGAGAGGCCGGAGCGCTGGTCCCGGTAGCGCGGGCCGGGCAGCGGCAGGTCCACGGTGAGGAACAGCGCGCCGCATCCCGCCGCCTTCGCCCGATCGAGCAGCGAAGCCACGAAGCCGCGATCCTTGGCGACATAGAGCTGGAACCAGAAGGGCGTGGAGCAGGCCGCCGCCACTTCCTCGATGGGGCAGACCGAGGTGGTGGAGAGAATGAGCGGCACGCCGTGCGCCGCCGCCGCCCGCGCCGCCTTGCCTTCGCCCCGGCGCGCCAGCATGCCGGCCATGCCCACTGGCGCCAGCATCAGCGGCATGGCGAAATCCTGTCCGAAGAGCCGGGTCGAGAGGTCGATGCCCGAAACGTCGCTCAGTACCCGCTGGCGCAGCGTCACGCCCTCCAGCGCCGCGCGGTTGCGCGCCATCGTCACTTCATCGAAACTGCCGCCGTCCACATAATCGAAGATGAAGCGCGGCAGGCGCCGGCGCGCGGCGGCGCGCAGATCGGCTACGGTAGCCGGCCCTTTCATGCCGCGGCCGGGCGGGCGGCCAAAACCGTCCGCCTCTCTCCCATGTGCTTCATATCCCGCCTCTTCTCATAACGCTCGGCCGAACTTGTGCGGAGGCGCGGCGCATCCGTCAACCGGCCGCCGCGTCTGTTCCTGTCCGAAACCGGGTCACGCGCGGCATGAGGCATCGGCCCGGAAGGGATTGCGCCGCGCGCGGCCATGGGCGATGCCTTGCACCGGGAGAAACAGCCTCCGGGGGAGAGAGTGCCATGATCGGCCGGTTCCTTGTGCGCGCCGCATCGGCCGCCCTGCTCTGCATCGGCGCGACGCTCCCGGCGCAGGCGCAGGCCCCACGCGCGCCGGGCGACTATCCGCTCGGCCCCGAGTCGCAGGTGGACCCCGCCATCCCGCACGGCACTTTGCTCGGTCCCTTCGCGCTGCACAGCCGCGTCTTTCCCGGCACGGTGCGGCGCTACTGGGTGCATGTGCCGGCGGGCTATGCGGCGGACGGACCGCCGCCCAATCTGCTCGTCTTCCAGGACGGGCAGCGCGCCATCAATCCCGGCGGACCGCTGCGCATCCCCATCGTGCTCGACAATCTCATCGCGAAAGGCGCCATCCCGCCCACGCTCGGCCTCTTCGTGACGCCCGGCAATCTGTCGGACCGTTATCCAGACGATCTCGGCCAGGGAAACCCGGACCATCGCTGGCAGGAATATGACGCGCTGGACGATGATTATGCGCGCATGCTGCTGGACGAACTGCTGCCCGAGGTGGCGACCCGCTGGCACTTCGCGGACGATCCCGCCCGCCGCGCCATCGGCGGCACCAGCAGCGGCGCCATCGCTGCCTTCACCGTCGCCTGGCATCACCCGGAGGCATTCGGCAACGTCATTTCGATGATCGGCAGCTACACCGCCATCGCCGCGCAACAGGCCGACCCGGCATCGCCCCCGCCGCCCGCCGGTGATCTCTATCCCCGCCTCATCCGCCAGAGCCCGGTCAGGCCGTTGCGCATCTTCCTGCAGGACGGCAGCAACGATCTCGACAATGAGCACGGCAACTGGTTCCTCGCCAACCAGCAGATGCTGGCCGCACTCAATTGGGCGAACCGCAATGCGGATGCGAACGGCACGCCCGGCCCGCGCTACGACATCGCCCACGCCTGGGGCGACGGCGCCCATAGCGACCAGCATGGCGGATCGATCCTGCCCGACATCCTGCGCTGGATCTGGCGGGACGGAACGGGAGAGGATTGAGGGTTCGCGCGGAGACGCGGGGAGGATTCAGCCGAAAGGCCGCCCGCAAAGTTTCGGAAGAGCGGAAGGATGGCGGGCTCTTGGAAAAGCCCGCGTCTTGATGCCCTTCGCTCCGCGTCCCCGCGTGAACCGAAACAATTTTCGCGCAGAGGCGCAGAGAGCGCAGAGAAAAAGGCCGGCCGCAGGCTATTTTGCCTATCAATGCGCCGTGGGCGGATCGCAGAATGAGCCTGCGGCTCGATCTACCTTCTCTGCGCTCTCTGCGCCTCTGCGCGAACCCCAAAATCTTCAATGGAAATCCCGCGACCCTGGCAACAGGCGGACATTGCGTGGATGCTGTCCGCCGCGCGTAGCGGTTTCACGGCGAGAGGGCTGGGGATGCGCGAAGACATCGGCGCGGCTGGGCCGGAAGCCGGGGTCATGCCCCTGCGAGAGATGCGCCAGCAGCTCCGTGCGGTCGAGGATGCGGCTTGCCAGGACATGGATCACGCCCTCCCGGCTGCGTTGCAATTCGCCCTCCGCCACCATCAGCCGCGCGCCCATCACTTCGCGCCGGTAGCGCTCGAAGCGGCGCGCCCAGAGCACGATATTGGCGATGGCGTCCTCATCCTCCAGCGTGACGAAGATGGCATTGCCCTTGCCCGGCCGCTGGCGCACCAGCACCACGCCGCCCACGCGCACGCGCGCGCCGGCCTTCACATCGCGCAGGGCCGTGCAGGGCAGCACGTCCTCCGCCGCGAACCAGGGCCGCAGCAGCGCCATGGGATGCGCCTTCAGCGAGAGGCGCGCGGTCTGATAATCGGCGGCGACATGCTCGCCCAACGTCATCGCCTTGAGCGCCACCGGCGGCTCCGAGCCCAGCTCGCGGGCGCGGGCGGCGGCGAAGAGCGGCAGCGCATCCGTGGGCGTGCGCCGCACTTCCCACAGCGCCGCGCGCCGGTCCTGCCCCAGCGAGCGGCAGGCATCGGCATCGGCGAGCAGATGCAGCGCCCGCGCCGGCAGCCCCGCGCCGGACGAGTCCAGCCGCACGCGCCGCGCCATATGCTCGATGCTGGTGAACGGACCGCCCCGCGCCCGCTCCGCCGCGATGGCGCACCCCCATTCCTCCTTGAACCCGCCGATCTGCCGAAACCCCAAGCGCAGCGCGAGATGGGAAGCATCCGGCAGGTCCGGCCGCCGAACGCGGGAGTTGATGGAAGGGGCCGGATTCGAACCAGCGCATGATGGGGAAAGGGCGACGGCCTCCTTGCGCCGGGGCTCTGCCGTCCCTGAGCCGCGATAGACCGGACCGGACCATGCTCTTCCAGACGCTTTCATCATCGTGTCTGCATCCAGACGATGCGCGGTGCCCTCGCCGGCCACTGCCTCCGTCCCCGGCCGCGCCGCCGCCTCCAGTCTATTGTCCCAATCGCTCGCATTCACATCGACGGGCCGCACCATGACGCCATGTTCCACCGCATCGCGCACGAGCTGGGCGGGCGCATAGAAGCCCATGGGCTGGGCATTGAGCAGCGCGCAGGTGAACACTGCCGGATAATGGCATTTGAGCCAGGCCGAGACATAGACGAGCCGCGCGAAGCTCTGCGCGTGGCTCTCCGGGAAGCCGTAGGAGCCGAAGCCCTCGATCTGCTTGAAGCAGCGCTCGGCAAACGCCTGTTCATAGCCCCGCCCCGTCATGCCGCCGATCATCTTGTCGCGGAACCGGTCGATGGTGCCGACATTGCGGAAGGTCGCCATGGCGCGCCGCAGCCCATTCGCTTCCTCGTCGGAAAACTCGGCGGCAGTGATGGCGAGTTGCATCGCCTGCTCCTGAAAGAGCGGCACGCCACAGGTCTTGCCGAGCACATCTCGCAGCTCATTCTGCGGATAACCGGGTGCCGGCTTCGGGAAGGTCACTGCTTCGTCCCCGCAGCGCCGGCGCAGATAAGGGTGGACCATGTCGCCCTCGATGGGTCCGGGGCGCACGATGGCCACCTGCACGACGAGATCGTAGAAGATGCGTGGGCGCAGGCGGGGCAGCATGTTCATCTGCGCGCGGCTCTCCACCTGAAAGACGCCGATGCTGTCGCCCGCGCACAGCATGTCGTAGACGGCCGGATCGTCCGCCTTGAGGTCGATATCCAGCTTGTGATCGCCCAGCCCATGCTGCCGCATGAGGTCGAATCCCTTGGCGATGCAGGTGAGCATCCCCAGCGCCAGCACGTCCACTTTCATGAGCCGCAGCGCGTCGATATCGTCCTTGTCCCACTCGATGAAGGTGCGCTCGTCCATCGCGGCATTGTGAATGGGCACCAGTTCGTCGAGCCGGCCCTGAGTCAGCACGAAGCCGCCGACATGCTGGGAGAGGTGGCGCGGCAGGTTGAGGATGGCGCGTGTGAAATGGGCAAGCCGCGCGATTTCAGGATTGTCGGGGTCGAAGCCCGCCTGTGCCGCACGTTCGGGCTTATGGTCGGCGGCATAGCTGCCCCAGACGGTGCTCGCCAGCCGCGCGGTCACATCCTCGCTGAGGCCGAGCGCCTTGCCCACTTCGCGCACCGCGCTGCGCGGCCGATAGTGGATGACGGTGGCGGCGATGCCGGCGCGCGCGCGGCCATAGCGCCGGTACATATATTGGATCACCTCCTCGCGCCGCTCATGCTCGAAGTCCACGTCGATATCCGGCGGCTCCTTGCGCTCGGCCGAGAGGAAACGGGAGAAGAGCAGATCGTGCTCCATCGGATCGATGGACGTGATGCCGAGCAGGAAGCAGACGATGCTGTTCGCCGCGCTGCCGCGCCCCTGGCAGAGGATGGGCGGCTCGCGCGTGCGGGCATAGCGCACGATATCGTGCACGGTCAGGAAATAATGGGCGAACTTCTCGTGCGCGATGAGCGCCAGTTCCTTGGCGATGAGCGCCTGCACCTTGCCCGGAATGACATTGCCATAGCGCTCATGCGCGCCCTGGACGACCAGCTCTTCCAGCCAGTCCTGCGCCTCCCAGCCATGCGGCACGGGCTCGTGGGGATATTCGTAGCGCAGATGTTCGAGCCGGAACTGGATGCGCGCGAGAAAGGCCCCGGTCTGCGCGGCCGCCTCTGGCGCGGCGGCGAACAGGCGGTGCATCTCCGCGGGCGCCTTGAGATGCCGCTCGGCATTGACGCCAAGCCGGCGGCCGGCCTCCTGCACCGTGCTGTGCAGGCGGATCGCGGTCATGACGTCATGGAGCGGGCGGTCCTCCGGCGCGGCGTAAAGCGCGTCGTTGAGGGCAATGAGCGGCGCGCCTGCCTGCCGCGCCAGTTCCCACGCCTGTGCGAGCCGGCGCGCGTCCCGCCCCGTCCGCCCCATTATGGCGCCAAGCCACACGCGCCCCGGCGCGGCTGCGACGAGGCGGCGGAGCAGCGCCGCCGTCGCGGCCGGCCCGGCCTCCCGCCGGACGGCCTCGTCCGCGCGAGTCGAGCCGGGCATCACGATCAGCAGCAAATCCTCGGCATGATCGAGCAGATCCGCCAGCCGCAGCACGCAATCACCCTTTTTCGCGCGCCGGTTGCCCGTGGTGAGCAACCGCGTCAGCCGTCCCCAGCCATGGCGCGTGGCGGGATAGGCGAGGATGTCGTTCGTCCCGTCCGCAAAGACCAGCCGCGCGCCGGTGACGAGGCGGAAATGCTCGGGCACGGCCTCCCCTTCCTCGCGCGCGCGGTCGATGGCGATCTTGGCGCGCACCACGCCGGAGACGGTGTTGCGGTCCGCGATGCCGATGCCCGCATGGCCCAGCGCGATGGCCCGAAGCGCCATTTCCGCCGGCGAACTGGCGCCATGCAGGAAGCTGTAGGCCGTGGTGCAGGCCAACTCGATATAAGCCGGGGGCGACGTGTCCGGGCGCTCGCTCATGCGAAGAGCCCGTGCAGATACCAGAGCGGCTGCCCCGTCTCGCGCGCGTAGAGACCGTGGCGGAAGAGCCAGAAGCGCCGGCCATCCGCATCCTCCACACGATAATAATCGCGGCTGAGACCGGGATTGCCGTCATGCCCGTCCGCGCGGCGCCACCATTCGGGCGCGATGCGCTCGGGCCCTTCCTGCGCCACCACGCGATGCGCCGTGCCGCGCCAGCGGAAACGGCGCGGCGGCCCATCCGGCACGGCGGCGAGCACCTCGATGGGCTCGGGCGAGTCGAGCAGCATGAGCGGGCGCAGCGGCGGCTCGTCCTCGGGCGGCACTTCCCAGGCCGGCGAGCCGGGCGCCGCGGCGGCCGGCACCAGCCGCGTGGCGCGCTCGGGCATATGAGTGTCGCGGGGAGCGAGGCGACAAAAGCGATGCGCGCCGGCGCGGACGCCGAGCCGGTCGAGCAGCGCACTCAGGTCCGCCTCTCCCGCCCGCGCGCCGTCCAGCCCCGGCTGCCCCTCCGTCAGATCCTCGACCAGCGGCACGGCCAGGCGGACGATATCGAAGCCGAAGCCGGGATCGAGCGGATCGGCCAGCGTCTCGATCCGCTCGGCGAACAGACGCATCACCAGCGCGGCATCGCGCACCGGCCGGCCCGTCTCCACCGCGAGATCGCGCCGTGCCCCGTCGCTGCGGTAGAGCCGCGCGGCGAAGCGCCGGCCGCCCTGACCGCGCGCGGCAAGCTGGGCGCCGACATCGGCCAGCAGATCGCCCAGCACCGCCATCACCGTTTCCACGCGCGCCACCGGCTCGGCGAAGCGACGTTCGGCGCGGATCGGCGGCGGCGCCCGGCGCGGGGTGATGCGGCTGTCGACGCGGCCGAGCAGCCGGTCCAGCGTGGCGACGAGCGGCGCGCCAAAGCGGGCCGCGAGCGGCCTGGCCGGCAGCTCGGCCAGATCGCCCACCGTGGCGAAGCCGGCGCGGCGCAGGGCGAGCGCCACGTCCGGCGCGGCGCGCAGGGCCAGCAGCGGCAGCCGGCGGATCGCGGCCGCCGCACCGTCCGCGCCCGGCGGGCCGAATTGCGCCAGAGCGAGCGCCGCTTCCGGCGTGGCGGCCCGCGCCGCGCGCGAACGCAGGCCCCTGCCGCGCATCAACCGCAGGGCGTCCGCCTCCAGCGCTGCTTCACCGCCGAAGAGATGCGCGCAGCCGGCAATGTCCAGCATCAATCCATCCGGCGGGGCAATCGCCACCATCGGCGTGAAGCGCTCGGCAAGATCGGCCAGAGTCTCCATCAGGCGCGCCTCGCCCGCCGCATCGTGCGGCACGGCGCGCAGGCCGGGAATGCGCGCCCGCGCATCGGCCAGCGCCATGCCGGGCTCCAGCCCCGCGTCCAGCGCCGCCGCATCGAGCGCGTGCAGGCGAAAGGCGCCACGCTGCTTCACGGTGAAGACGAGCGGACCGTCGCTCGCCGCCGGCTCAGGCAACGCTGCGCCAGCCGCCGCTTCCGGCATCGTCCTGTCCCCGGTCATGCGAAAGAGATCCGCCGCCAGATAGGGAAAGACGAGCGCCAGAAAGCGGCGCGGGGCGAAAACAGACTGCATCACGATCCCATTCCACATTCCAGTCGCGCCCCGCCTGTCCGCCGCGCTGGCGCAACAGGGAGAGGGCGAGCGTCGGCGCGCCCGGCGCATCGGCCGCGCGCCAGGCCGAGGGCAGGCCGGCCACTTGCCAGCGTGTGTGCGCCGCGCTCGGGCCGGGCCGGGCATCGCCGCCCAGGCGCAGCAGCAGCGGCGTCACCCCCGTGGCCTCGGCGGCGAGCGTGAGGCGGCGGCTGGCGGTGAGATCGAGCAGCGGGGGGTTGCCGCCCAGTTCCAGGATCACCGCCCCCAATGCCTCGCAGCGCAGCGCATCCACGCTCGCGCGCAGCAACGTCTTCGCATCGGGCAGCAGGCCCAGGATCAACCGCCCCGGATCGAGCCCCAGCTCGGCCAGTCCCGGCCCATGCAAAGGCGCGCGACGCTGGGCCTGCGCCGCGCGCAGCCAGAGGAGGGGCGCTCCCGCCGCCGCGCGGCCAGTGAGGCACAAGGCCAGCATGGCGGCAAAGCCCAGCGCGCTCCCCGCATCCCCGCCCTCGCGCGCGAAGACCTCGTGCAGCCGTCCTTGCGCCAGCCCGCCGCCCAGCGCCCCGTCGATGCCGGCAAACCCAAGCGGCCGCACCGCCGCCCGCGCCATGGGGCGCGGCAAGGCGGCGACGATCCGCCCAAGCGCGGGATGAAGGCGACTCGACTCTTGCATGTTCCCGTTATGTTCTATTCTCGGAAAAGCAGAGTCAAGCCGGCGACTCAGCGCATGCGGTGGAGCGTTCCCGCGCTGCTTGTGGAACCGCCCCAAACAGCATCAGGCCGGACGCACCGCCCGGCCTGACATGCTCTTGGGAAAATGGACTGCGAGATGTCCGCGCCCGGATCAGTTGCCCGGAGCGGGCCCACCCGGAGGCGGACCGCCGGGGCCGCCAGGACCACCCGCGCCCGGCGGCGGCGCGCCCGGCTCGCCGGGCAGGAAGCCCGCGAAATTGGTCGTCACCGGCTCGCCGCGCAACTCCTGGAAGGCAACGCGCGCGTTGATAAGCACGCGCCCGCTCGCCGTGCCGCCATATTCGAGGCCGGGCAGCATCTTGTCCTGCGTCAGCAGCGCATATTCAGGCTTGGCCTTGAGCACCGTCAGCACGTCCGCGGGCCATTTGCCGGCGGCCATCGCCTTTTTGGATTCCTCCAGCAGATCGCGGTTGAACTTCGCGTAGGTCTCCACGTTCTTCCAGCTGTTCACGAAACCGTGGCCCTCGACCACCAGGTCGATATTCTTGACCGTCTTGACGAGCTTCTCCAGCGAATCGGGCAGGGCAACCACGCTGCCGCCCGAGCCGGGGTCGATGAGCGGCGCCATATTCCAGGCCATCATGTCGCCCATCAGCAGCGTGCGCAGCGCGGGGAGCACGATGAAGGCATCGCCATTGGTGTGGCCGGCGCCGAAATAATAGAGGTCGATACGGTCCTTGCCGGCGCCCAGCGTCATCTTGTCCTTGAAGGTGCGGGTCGCCTTCTGGCCGGACGTGCTCATCGGGTTCTTCTCGACGAGCGTGGCGCTGTTCTCGTGCATCACCACCGCGACATTGGGGCGCAGATCGGTGAAATACTGGTTGGAGCCGTTATGATCCGGGTGGACATGGGTGTTGATGATCGTCGTCACCGGCTTGTCCGTAACCTTGCGCACCTCGTCGAGGATCTGCTGGCCCATATTGGCAAGCTTGGTGTCGATCAGCACCACGCCCTTGTCGGTGACGAACACCGTCGTGTTCCCGCCGCCGCCGAAGATTTTGTAGAGATTGCCCTTCACCAGCTCGATCTTGCCGGGCGGGGGCAGCGGATTGCCGCGCTGGGCGGTGACCATGGCGGCCACCAGGCCCGTGACCACGATCGACGACAGAATGACCGCTCGCTTCATAACATCCCCCCTGGGAAAAATACCCGTTCCACGAACCAGTAGCTGCCTGCCGCGATCACCACAACCGATCCCGCCATCGCCAGACGCTTCGCAATGAAAGGATTTCTCTTCCAGATGTAGCGAAGCAACAGGGCGAGCGGCACGACGACGCAAAGCTGGCCGATCTCCACGCCCACGTTGAAGGAGAAGAGCGACCAGCCGAGCGACCCTTGCGGAAGCCCGAATTCGCGCAGCACATTCGCAAAGCCGAAGCCGTGGATGAGGCCGAAGGCAAAGGCGGCCCAGGCGCGCAGGTCCTTGCCCTCGCCACGCAGCAGATTGTCCGCGCCCACCACCACGATGGTGAGCGCGATCGCCGGCTCGATGAGCGTGGCGGGCGGATCGACCAGATTGAGCGCCGCAAGACTCAGCGTGATGCTGTGGCCGATAGTGAAGGCCGTGACGATGCGCACGAGCTGGAGCCAGGGTCCGCTCAGCAGCATGAGGCCGAAGAGGAACAGGAGATGGTCCGGCCCGATGAGGATATGGTGGATGCCGGAAGGCAGGAAAGTCCTGATGACGGCCAGCACACCCGCCGTGGTGCCGGCATAATAAGTGCGCGCCGCGCTCCCCTTGCCGAAGATCCACTGCTGGCGGATCGTGCCGTCCTCATAGACATTCACGAAGGTCTGGTGATTGGGATCGTAGGTGAACAGCGCGGGATGCACGCTGAGCGCGGCCGGCCGGGGCGTGGCGGCGCGGAAGGTCATGACGATGGCCTCCTTCTCCACGTCCGGGTGCATGCCCGTCCAGTTGAAGACGAGCGGCTTGTCCGTGGCGAGCGCCAGGCGCGGCGCCAGCAGCGCCATCACGTCGCGGTGGCGCGCCTCCAGCAGCTCCGGGTCGAGCAGCGCATTGGCCTCCTTGACGCCCAGATCATGCTCGATATCGAGCGCATGCATGGTGAGCGTGCCGTCGATCCGGTCGTCATGAATGTGAAGGTCGAGATAGCTGAACGGCACCGGATGCGCCGAGGCGGGCACGGCGGCGAACAGGGCGAGCAGCAGGGCCAGCAGGCCGAAGACGCGGTGAATCATGGCGCCGCTCTTAACCGGCGATCTCCCGGAGCAGCGCCTCGCCCTCCGCGCCGTCCCATTCCAGCGCGCCGATCACGCGGGCGACTTCCTTGCCGGCCTTGTCGTAGAGCACCGTGGTCGGCAGCGAGGTGCCATAAGCGAAGCCGAGCGCGGTCTCGCCATCGAGATAGCGCTTGAGATTGGCGATCTCGCGCTTGGCGAGGAAGGCATCGACCTGCGCGGCCTCCACCGAATCCTGCGAGACGGCGATCACCGTGACGCCCTTGCCGGCGGCCGTACCGGCGAACCGATCCAGCGCGGGCAGCTCGGCCACGCAAGGCGCGCACCAGGTCGCCCAGAGATTGACGATGAAGGGCTTGCCGGCCGCTTCCCGCGCAAGGCTGGTGGGCTTGCCGGCGGGATCGAGGAAGGTCTCGCCCGGCATCGCTGCGCCCTTGTGGCTGCGGTCGATCACATGGCTGAAGGTCGCGTCGTCACCGGCGGCGCTTTGCGGCCCGGCGGGCACTTCATCGCTCGTCGCCTCTCCGCTCGTCACTTCGTCGGCACTCGCGGCATTGCCGGCGCCTTGCGCGCCCTCGCCGGATTGCTTATCGCAGCCGCCGAGCGCCAGCATGAGGGCGGCGACGGGCAAGAGAGCGATTACAGGGCGCATGGCGGACTCCGAGCAGAAAAAGGCAAACAGCATGTGGGGCGGCCGCTTCGCCGCCGGCCCCGCCGCCGTCATGCGCGAGATAAATGCCTCGCTGCCCTTCGACAAGCGATTGTGGCGGCAGGACATTGCCGGCTCCATCGCCCATGCCCGGATGCTGGGCGCGCAGGGCATTCTTTCCACCGAGGATTCCGCCCGGATCGTGGCCGGCCTGGAGGCCGTCGCCGCCGATTACGAAGCGGGCGACCTGCCCGAGGATCTGGACCTCGAAGACATCCACATGGCGAGCGAATCCCGCCTCGCCGACAAGATCGGCCCGGTCGCCGGGCGACTGCACACCGCCCGCTCGCGCAACGACCAGGTGGCGACCGACTTCAAGCTGTGGGTGCGCGACGCCATCGACGAAGTGGACGCCGGCCTCTACAAGCTCCAGCGCGCCCTCATCGACCGCGCGGCCGAGCATGCCGAGGCGGTCATGCCCGGCTTCACGCATCTCCAGTCCGCCCAGCCGGTGACGCTCGGCCACCATCTCATGGCCTATCATGAGATGATCGCGCGCGATCGCTCGCGCTTTGCCGATGCCCGCGCGCGGATGAACCGCTCGCCGCTCGGCGCCGCCGCGCTGGCCGGCACCGGCTTCCCCACGGACCGGCACATGACGGCGGCCGCATTGGGCTTCGACGGACCGACGCACAACAGCCTCGACAGCGTCTCGGACCGGGACTTCGCGCTCGACTATCTGATGGCGGCCACTCAATGCGCCCTGCACCTCTCGCGTCTGGCCGAGGAGTTCATCATCTGGGCGAGCCAGCCCTTCGGCTTCATCAGCCTGCCCGATGCCTATTCGACCGGCAGCTCGATCATGCCGCAGAAGCGCAACCCGGACGCCGCCGAGCTGGTGCGCGGCCATAGCGGCCGCATCATGGGCTGCATGACGGCGCTGTGCGTCACCATGAAGGGGCTCCCCCTGGCTTATTCCAAGGACATGCAGGACGACAAGCCGCCGGTGTTCGAGGCGCACGACCTCATCGGTCTCTGCGTCACCGCCATGACCGGCATGGTGGAGACGACCACCTTCCGCACCGACCGGATGCGCGCCCTGGCCGAGAGCGGCTTTTCCACCGCCACCGATCTTGCCGACTGGCTGGTGCGCGAGGCCGACGTGCCGTTCCGCGAGGCGCACCACATCACCGGGCGCGCCGTCAAGGCCGCCGAGGAGGCAGGCGGCGCGCTCGCCGAGCTGCCGCTGGGCGTGCTCCAGGCCATTGATCCGCGCATCGACGAGCGGGTCTACGCCGTGCTCACCGTCGATGCCTCGGTCGCCAGCCGCAGGAGCTATGGCGGCACCGCACCCGAGCAGGTGCGCGCCCGCATTGCGCAGGCGCGCGCCGCGCTCGACGCCGAGGCGGGGCAATGACGCCGCGTCGGCTCGCCCCGCTCATCCTGATCGGCCTGCTCGCCGCCTGCGGATCGCGCACCGAGCTGCATCCCCGGCCCGGCATGGGCACCGTCCCCAAGGCCGCCGACGCCGAGACGCCGCAGACGCCCGAGCAGCTCATGACACCCTCCACCCAGGCCCGGCCCGATCGCAAGGCGGACCTGCTCACCCAGTCCGAGGAGCGCCAGGACGACCCGTTCGACCTGCCGCCCGGCCCCGACAACGGCCGCTAGGCATTGATGCGGCGCACCCGCTCCGGGCCATTCATTCTTTGCCTTCTTGTTTTTCCGCAGTTTCCGCGTCGCCGCATGTGTCCATCCGGCTTGAAAATGCGCTAGGATTTCCCGCCATGGATCATTTCACCTACAGGGACGGCGTCCTCCACGCCGAGGACGTGCCGATGAATGCGATCGCCGATGCGGTCGGCACGCCCGTCTACATCTACTCGCGCGCCACGCTGGAGCGCCATGCCCGCGTCTTTCGCGAGGCGCTGGCGCCGCTGGAGCGCACGCACATCGCCTTCGCCATCAAGGCCAATCCCAATCTCGCGGTGCTGCGCGTGCTCGCTCGGCAGGGCTTTGGCGGCGACATCGTCTCGGGCGGCGAGATGAAGCGCGCGCTGGCGGCTGGCATGGCGGCCAAGGACATCGTCTTCTCCGGCGTCGGCAAGACCCGCGACGAATTGCGCAAGGCGCTGGAGGCGGGCGTCGGCCAGTTCAACATCGAGCTGGAGGAGGAAGGCCAGGCGCTGGGCGAGATCGCCGCCGCCATGGGCCGGCGCGCCACCGCCGTGCTGCGCGTCAACCCGGATGTGGACGCCGGCACTCATGCCAAGATTTCCACCGGCATGAAGGAAAACAAGTTCGGCGTGCCCATCGACGAGGCGCCCGGCATCTTCGCGCGCCTCGCCGCCCGGCCCGGCCTCGACATGCGTGGCTTCGCCCTGCACATCGGCAGCCAGATCTTCGACCTCGACCCCATCGAGGCGGCCTATGCCAAGGTGGGCGAGCTGATGGCGCAGATGCGCGGCGCAGGTCACGCCATCGACCGCATCGATCTGGGCGGGGGCCTTGGCGTCCCCTATGAGCGCGGCAAGGTGCCGCCCAGCCCCGCCGTCTATGGCGAGATGGTGGCGCGCGTGACGCGCGGCTGGGACGCGACCTTGATGTTCGAGCCCGGCCGCGTCATCGTCGGCAATGCCGGCGTGCTGCTCACCCGCGTCATCTGGGTGAAGCCCGGCGTCATCCGCCCCTATGTGATCGTGGACGCGGCCATGAACGACCTCGCCCGCCCGGCCATGTACGATGCCTGGCACGATTTCGAGGCGGTGGCGCCCAGCGGCGCGCGGATGGTCGCCAACATCGCCGGCCCCGTCTGCGAGAGCGGCGACACCTTCGCCATGGCGCGCGACATCGACGCGGTGAAGAGCGGCGACCTCGCCGTGTTCCGCACCGCCGGCGCCTATGGCGCGACCATGGCCAGCACCTACAACAGCCGCGCCCTCGTTCCCGAGGTGATGGTCGATGGCGACAAGTTCGCGGTGGTGGCGCAGCGCGTCCTCCCCGAAACCCTCATCGCCGCCGAACCCATGCCGGACTTTTTGCGGGACTGAAGGACGCGCGCGGGCGGCGGCTCGCCCTGCCTCGGGCCTTCTGAAAGGAAGAGGCCCGGAGCGAGCGATTGCCGGGCCATGAGAGCGTGCCTGCGCAGGAGCGCGTCGCGGCGGGCGCGTGTTGCTGTGGGAGGGAGCGCATTCCCTTATACCCTCGTCATTCCCGGCATTATGTAGCAAACGCACCAAGCCGAGAATCCCCAAAAAGCGTGTCTCTCGCTATTTTGAGGTATGGCAGAGCGTCACGTCACATTCGCACTCAGGGGCAAGTATGCTCGCCTCATCG